>Ga0209692_10000011_pt1 | contig 949039 bp, 813 predicted proteins | sample tdDd472_FD_187129 | JGI IMG/M metagenome (GOLD analysis project Ga0209692, IMG submission 187129) | Marine sediment microbial communities from the Atlantic coast under amendment with organic carbon and nitrate - tdDd47.2 (SPAdes)... | ecosystem: Environmental > Aquatic > Marine > Coastal >... | reverse complement strand
CTGGGTTTATAATTGAATATGAGGAGTTTATTTTAGATTTAATTTTAACTCTATCTTTTAAAAAGCACGTACGTCATCAACATCACCAAAAACTAAAACACCAATCCGTGTTGATCCGTGCTTTATCCGTGTAATCCGTGGTAAAAAAATCTTCGAAAATTCTAAAGATGAGCAGCTATTTTGTTTATAAAATACATTACTATTAAGACCCCGATGGCGGTTGGGGAATTAATAGTAATTCTAATTATTGCTACTTTATTCAGTTATCTCTTCTAATTCCTTTTCACCTAAGGGATCAGTCTTTTCCTGAGCAAGTCCAGTTTTGATAAAAATAAAGGGTGCTCCAAAGCTTATCCATAATCCTATTAAACCATATCGAATGAATTTTGTTAGTGCATAAAACTCCTGGCCCTTTGTTGGAAGAATATACTTTAAGCCAATATATAAAAATGCCGTTATTGAAATGCCTACAATAAATCTCAGGATTCTATTGTTAATTGGTCCCCGTGCATCAAAGTGACTGTAATGTTTCATTAACATATAACCGGGCACCATTGATCCAAAAACAGCAGCAGAAACTATAGCAGTTGGATTAGCAAGATACATTGCCACAGTGATTAAAACTATGAGTGCTGCCTTCGTATAGAAGGGCAAGTGTGAAACCAGAGTATATATTTTCTGCCATAGAAAAAAATATCCAAGAAGAATTATTATACCAAAAGCCCATCCAACAAATACATCGGTGGGAAAATGAACTCCCAGATAGATTCTTGAAAAGCCAATAAGAATGGGAATGGTAATAGCAAGAATTAGTCCTGTTTTCTTGCCGATCCATTTACCGATTATACCCCAGAAAACAACAGAGCCCTGTGAGTGACCACTGGGCAGGCCATAGCCCGATGCATGAGCTAGTTTGAGGGATGCTTTCATCTCAAAGGGTCTTGGCTGCATCCACAAGGCTTTGAAGAAGTTATTAATGAATCCATTGAGGATGAGAACGATGCCAATAATCATTCCCTGTTCTTCATCAATACACCAGTAAACAAGAGGAATGATTATTAAAAAAAATTCAAAGTTGCCAAAGAGTGTAATTCCATACATTATATTATCAAGAATAGGATTGTGAATGACCTGAATGGCAGATATTACGTCAATACCCCATTTTAAAATACTTTCCATTATTAAGCTCCATATATTTTTTTATAATCATAGTATAGATTGATGTCTTTTCAAGGATTTTTTTTAAAGCAATAGACTGAAACTTATTTTATGTTTTAATAAAGTTATCGTTAGTTAGAAATTAAAATGTAAAATTGTGTTAATATGCATCCTGTATATAATAATTTAGCGAAATAATATTGACATTCCTTAAATGATTAATCATATTCAAATACAGTGAATGCGAGAAATAAATATCCCCAATAAATGCATCATAATTTCTAAGAGGTTTTTTAATGAAAAAAATAATCATTCTTATCTTAATATTATACTTTTCCATTGTATATGGAAACAAAACTCCTTCTCAGTCTGAACAAAGGACTCTTATTAAAAAGATAACCGTACAGGAAATAAAGAAGAGAAATAAATATCGCTTCATAACCTTTACTCGAAAGACTCATATGAAGATTTATGATTATAAGAAAAACAAGCTCCTTGATGTCATTGAGAGTACCGTGAAAATAACCAGAAATCTCAAAACTAAAAAGAAAAAAACCACTGTTATCTTCTTTAAGAAGAATGGAAAGGTGCAGCCAAAGGATAAATACAAAGAGGGCAAAGAAACCAAGTTTATTGATGTTTTTTCTCCAGAAGGATTGAAGGAATACACATTAAAATTTGACGGTTATAAAAAGATAGGCAAAGTAAAGACCTACGTTATTAAAATTATTCCCAAAAGAATTACAGCTCAGCATTTAAAGGGAACAATGTATTATGATATTAAAACCATGGAATTGATAGCTCTTGAAGGGAGACCTGCAAAGTATTCCTTTCCATTAAAAAAGCTTTATAGTTTTGTTCGATTGAAAAATAAAGGGGGAATATCAATAACAAAGAGTTCTTATATGGTAATGTATATTCACGTGCCATTTGTGTTTTCTCATAGAAAAATGGTGCTCTCTATGACTATGTATGGACATAAGCTTACACCCTAGGTGAGAATAGCATTGTAAGCCATTTCCAGCTCTTCTGAGGATTCTGGACGTATTTCTTCCATGGCAAAACCCCAGGAGGTGTTTTTTGCTAAAATTGCAAATGCAATTGTGCACTCTTTCATAGTTGAAACAGTGCATTTTTTATTACTGCAATTATCACAAAAGAATCGCTCTATTTGTGTCATGTTGTCTAGTAGTTGGTTTACTTTTTCTTCTGCCATAATGTTATCACTTTTCTGATCTTTTTAACACTTTACATATATTTGAAGTTGAGCTATTATTCTGTCAAATAATTAATAGAAAGATTTTTATTAATTTCTATTAATTTAGATGAAAAGCTTCAATAATTGTACAAAAAGGATTTATCATGCATTTAATAAATCTTTTACGATTAATGGTATTTTATTTCTACATTATAAAATTATAATTGAAAATTAATTCACCATGCTTTAATGTGACATAATTACAAAGTTGTAGTAATGTTATTTTTCTCAATAAACTTAATGAAATTTGTTTTTTAAGCAATTAATATTGACAATAAAAGCCTCTCTTTTAATTGCAATATAATGATATATTTGGGAGGATTCATATGACAAAAAAGGCCTTTCTGATTCTTGAAGATGGAACAGTTTTTGAGGGTACACGCTTTGGTTATGAAGGTGATACCATAGGTGAAGCAGTATTTAATACTTCAATGAGTGGTTATCAGGAAATACTTACTGATCCTTCCTATAGTGGGCAGATAATAGCGATGACCTATCCTATGATTGGCAACTATGGGGTCAATGATGAGGATGTTGAATCTTCTAAAGTACAGGTTGCTGGTTTTGCAGTAAAAGAATATAGTAAGACATATTCAAATTTCAGGGCTACAATGTCACTGGGTGAGTACCTCAAAGAGAATAAGGTGCCTGGTATTGAAGGAATTGATACAAGAAAGCTTACCAAACATATCCGAGATAAGGGAGCTATGCGCTCTGGAATATTTTCAGAGGTAGAGGGTGCAGTTGATAAATTAAAGGGACATCCTCTTATGGAGGGGCTTGATCTTGCCTCTGAAGTCATGTGTCAAGAAAGCTATCATTATAGTGTTGAAGCTAAGGGCCCTCGATTAGCGGTCTTTGACTTTGGTGTTAAGACAAATATATTACGACTTCTTGATGAAAGTGGTTTTGATGTGTGGGTTTATCCCGGGAGCACATCCCTACAAAAGGCAATTGATGATGGAGCAAAGGGCGTATTTCTTTCAAATGGTCCTGGTGATCCTGATGCAGTTCCCTATGGCAAACCACTGGTTGAAGATATCGTGAAGGCCGAAATTCCGGCATTTGGAATCTGTCTTGGTCATCAGATAATGGGTCTTGGTTTAGGGGGATCCACATATAAACTAAAGTTTGGTCACAGAGGTGCAAATCAACCGGTTAAATGTTTTGCAAATGGAAGGGTTGAGATAACATCACAAAATCATGGCTTTGCAGTTGATTATGATTCATTGAAAGGAAATAAAAATATAGCTGTTACACATATTAATCTCAATGATCAAACAGTAGAGGGATTGAAACATAAGAGCTTACCAATCTTTTCTGTACAACATCATCCAGAAGCAAGTCCCGGACCACATGATTCTCAATATCTTTTTGAAGAATTCTACAATGTGGTAAAGTCTGCTTGAGGCTTTAATTAAATATTTCTATGAGTTTAAAAGTTGTAAGGCTTTAAAGTTTGAAGGTTTCGCAGTAAAAAGATTATTAGAATCAATATAATCTTTTTTGATGCACTATATGTTCTAAAGATATTAGTATAATATACTATTCTGGAAAAGAATAACCTTAAAACATTTATACCTTTTAACCTTCAAACCATAACACAACCTTTAATATTTAAAGTTGTAAACTTTTCACTTTCGACTCACAAGATGTTATGCGACATATTATTTTACCAATAAGGAAACTATGATGGACTGGAAAAACATTAAAATTAACTCAAAGAAGAAACCTCAATTATCAGAGAATGCACAGATTGTATTAGAGAAAAGATATCTTGCAAAGGATGACACCGGGAAAACCGTTGAAACATCTGACGGACTTTTTAAGAGAGTAGCATCATACGTTGCAGCAGGTGACAGTGCATACGGCAAAAGCCAGAGTGAAATTAACGATACAGCTCGAATCTTTTATGAGATGATGGCTGACTTTCAGTTTGTTCCTAATAGTCCAACACTTATGAATGCAGGACGGCCCCTGGGTCAACTCTCTGCATGTTTTGTACTTCCTGTTGAAGATTCGATGGAAGGCATTTTTGATTCAGTGAAGCATATGGCTCTTATCCATAAAAGTGGTGGAGGAACAGGGTTCTCCTTTTCCAGATTGCGTCCAACCAATGATATGGTGAAATCAACTGCTGGAATATCCAGTGGCCCTATATCCTTTATAAATATATTTAATGCAGCAACAGAAACCATTAAGCAAGGGGGCACCCGCCGTGGTGCAAATATGGCCATCTTAAATGTTGATCATCCTGATATAATGAATTTTATTCAGTCCAAAGAAGATAACGATGCACTGACAAACTTTAATATTAGCGTTGCCCTTACTGATGAATTTATGCGGGCTGTTGAAAGTGATTCTGACTATGATTTAATAAATCCTCGTTCTGGTAAACCCATAGGTAAGCTCAATGCAAAAAAGGTTTTCAATATCATTGTTGATAAAGCATGGGACAATGGAGAGCCCGGCATCATCTTTCTTGATAGAATCAATGCACATAATCCTTTAAAAAAGGTTGGCCTTATCGAAAGTACCAATCCCTGTGGAGAGCAGCCCTTGTTGCCCTATGAATCATGTAATCTTGGTTCAATAAATCTCAACACCATTGTTATTGAGAAGGATGGGAAAGCGGCATTAGATTATGATAAGCTGAAGGAAATCACCCGTCAGGCTGTTCACTTTTTAGATAATGTCATTGATCTCAATAAATACCCTTTACCTGAAATCGAAGAGATGACCAAGGCAAACAGAAAAATTGGACTGGGAGTCATGGGTTTTGCAGATGTCTTGATTCAACTTGGCATCCCCTATAATACAGATCATGCTGTTGCTGTTGCTGAAAAGATTATGTCAGTGATTCAAAACTCTTCTACAGAGAAGTCCGAGGAACTTGCAGTTGAAAGGGGAGCCTTTCCGAACTTCGAAATATCACAGTACCATGAAAATGGTGATACACCATTGAGAAATGCAACAACCACAACCATCGCCCCAACAGGAACAATCAGTATTATTGCAAATTGTTCAAGTGGCATCGAACCTATCTTTGCCCTTGCCTATGTCAGAAATGTTATGGATGACAATGTTCTTGTTGAGAGTAATCCTCTTTTTACTGAGACAGCAAAGAAAAAAGATTTTTACAGCGAAGAGGTTATGCAGCGTGTAGCAGAACACGGAACTGCACACGGCATTGAGGAAATACCCGAAGAATATAGAAAGGTCTTTGTCACTGCCCATGATATCTCTCCAGAATGGCACATAAAGCTTCAGGGAGCATTTCAGAAGTACGTTGACAATGCGGTATCAAAGACAGTGAACTTTCCTAATAGCGCAACAAAAGAGGATATAGAAAAGGTTTATTCATTGGCTTATCATCTTGGTTGTAAAGGTGTTACTGTTTATCGAGATGGTTCTCGTGATGCTCAGGTGCTTCAGGTTCAATCTGAAATAAAAGATAAAGCAGAAGAAAAAGCAGTACCACAACATATATTGCCGGGGCATATTGTTCCAAGACCAAGACATGAGGTTACCTGGGGTTCTACCCGAAAAATGACAACAGGTTGTGGCTCACTCTACGTCACTATAAATGAAGACAGTGAGGGAATGTTTGAGGTCTTTGCAACAATGGGAAAAAGCGGTGGATGTGCTGCCAGTCAGACAGAGGCAGTAAGTCGCTTGATATCTCTTTCATTACGAAGTGGTATTGAAAAAGATCAGATTATTAAGCAGATACTTGGTGTTCGTTGTCCTAATCAGGCCTGGGAAAAGGGCGGTAAGGTCTATTCCTGTGCTGATGCTATAGCAAAGGCCATTGAGCGACACGTCGGAGTTGAAACAATAAGTGAAGGATCAGAGGTTGATGAAAAAAAGGCATTGGCTGAAACCAATGGTAAATCAAATGATCGAGCCATGGTTGGTGTATGTCCTGATTGTCATGGACCTCTTGAATATGAATCTGGTTGCAGCATGTGTCGAAGCTGTGGCTATTCCAAGTGCGGGTAGAAGAGAGTTAAAAGTTGAAAAGTATAAAGTCGAAAGTTAAAGATATCTTTGGGCTTTATACTTAATAGGGATCATAGCTTAATCATTGAGTTCAATATTTAGATATAATATTAATAATGCGGTGGTTTTTCATTGGGATCAAATGCAGTACTATCATCATTGAGACTCTGCTGAACCTTTTCTATTCTCTGAGATAATACATCAATCTCCTTTCTTAATTCTAAAATAACCTCATTAAGCTCATCTGTATAGTTTTCTAAATAGCTGACTTTTCTCTGGAGAAGTTGTATTTCATTGTTTTCATTCATATTATAATCTCATTTATTTTTTTTGAACTATGAGAGTCACCTCATCAGAAATTATATTATAATCAAGTTTTTAATTTTATATATAATATTTTAATGAAAACTATTTAACTGTTAAATCCAAGGAGTGCTGCACCTGCTGCACCATTTATTTGAGCACTTTCAAATGTTGTGATATGAATATTAAGTGCATCCTCTAATGCCTTTACTACTCCCTTGTTTTTTGCAACACCTCCTGTCATAACCAGGGGTTCTCTTATGCCAATTCGTCGTGCTTGTGAAGCTATTCTTGCAGCAACTGAATTATTGATGCCTGCAATGATATCCTTCTTGTCATCTCCCTTTGATATTAGAGAGATTACCTCTGACTCAGCAAAGACTGTACACACGCTGCTTATTTTAGCTGGTTCAATTGTATCAAGGGCATATTCACTGATAGAGTCAAGATCCTCTTCCAAAGCCCGGGCCATGACCTCTAGAAATCTTCCTGTACCTGCGGCACATTTATCATTCATTGAAAAGTCAACTACCTTGCCTTTGTCATCTAAAAGAATTACCTTGCTATCCTGACCGCCTATATCAATGATTGATCGCACCTCAGGCATGAAATAGTGGGCTCCGGCTCCATGACAGAGAATCTCTGTCTGAGTCTTGTCTGCAAAGGCTATGCTGTTTCTGCCATATCCTGTGGAAATTATTACATCTATATCATCTTTTTTTAACTGATTGTTATAGAGTGAGTCATAAAAAACATCTTCTCCAGCACGTTGGGCATTATAGCCGGTAAATATAACTGAACTGCCAATTATATTTTTATCCTTCATGATCACAGCTTTCGATGTAATTGAACCAATATCAATACCTGCACAGATCATTTTACTGTAATACCGCCATCTACCATGAGAGTTTGGCCTGTAATAAAATCTGAACCCGATGAAGCAAAAAAGAGGATAGGTTGAACTATGTCGTCTATCTCTGCTATGCGTCCCATGGGAATTCCCTTTACAATCTCAGCTAAAATATCTTCATTGCTCCAAAAAGGTTTGCTGAAATCAGTTCTTACCATGCAGGGAGCTATGGCATTGACCTGAATATTGAAGAAAGCAAGTTCAGATGCCAGAACCTTGGTCATCATTTCAATGCCTGCCTTTGCAATACCATAGATGCCCATGCCAGGCGATGCCTTTGTACCTGCAATGGATGTTATGTTTATTATTTTCCCTGACTTTTGTTCCTTCATAATCTGAGCGCCTTTACGTGATGTTAAAAAATTACCACTAAGGTTCGAGTCAATGATTTTCTGCCATGATGCTGGTTCTGTTTCGGCTAATGAAGGTGTAAAAAGATTCATGCCTACATTGTTGATGAGAACATCAAGTCTGCCAAAGGATTCAGTAACTGTATCAAAGAGTTTGTTCACATCTTCTTCTTTTGCAATATGTGCCTGTACCGTTAAGAGATTGCTGTTGTTATCTAATTCTTCTGCTGCCTTTTTAAGGCCCTCTTCTTTACGACCACAGATTGCCACCCTGGCATCTGATTTAAGAAGCTCTCGAGTAAGTTCAAGACCTATCCCCCGTGAACCACCTGTTACAAGAAAAACCTTGTCACTAAAATTGTATTTAACATTATGCATTTTTAAATTACCTCATATTAATAATATTGATGAAAATAATTAATGTTTCTATGAATTATATTTTTAAAGTATAAGATATTTAGAATAAAGCAAGCAGATTATTGTATGCAATGATTATGATCTGCTCTCAAGAATCTCCATAAAGGCGTCAATTCGTGTTTCTATTTGACTTTCACTAAAAGCCCTTTCGTCAACCATGTCAGCCTCTATGATAAGAGTTGGTACATCGAGCTCTTTCATTACCATCTTCTGAAGATCATATTGACCAAGGGAATAGGGCTTGCAGCTTCTGTTGGAGTGCATAACCAGGCCATCAGCATTATATTTAATGATCATTTCTTTGAGACTTTCGTACATTTTATCTATAGAGACATTAATGTAGATGCTGGAATAAGCGATTGCCATTGATTCGAGAAAATTATTTTCATCAATGAGATCTATGACTCCGGCCCAGGCAGAGGTATAGGTATCAGTTATAAGTGCAGCATTTCTTTGAGCAAATTTATCCGAAAGCCATTTCGTTTTATACCAAACCGGAAGGTTGTCCCAAATGAGTCTATATTTCTCATTGTCAACCATGGCAATGCCATCTGCAACTCTCTGTTCCATCTCAATTAAGAGTTCCTTGTAATAGGTGACCACTGTGTCTGTTCCTCTTAAGGTTACAATTAAGGCTAAATGAAAAAATGCATCAAAGGCAGTCATTGGAGCAGGGCTATGTGTTGTTGTATTAAGAACTTTTTGCCACAGTCTTTGACCTTCCAGGGAAAGTTTTCCAACTTCATTCATTCGGTCATAGTCCATTTTTCGACCAGTGGTCTCTTCAAGAAATTTAATGTAGTCAGTGATCTGATTTGTCACGTAACGTTTTGCTTCATTTGAAAACTCTGTATGAATAAAGGGAGTGTCGAAAATAAATAGGGGAACATTATATTTTCGTGCCTGGATTTCATACCACTTGACAACCGTTCCACAGATATTGTTGCAGCAGATAAGCATGTCTGGTTCAGGAAGTCCACCCACAGGCCCCCCGGCAGTCTCAGCCTGGCCAATGTCAGATCGGGCATATGAACAAAGATCTCTGGAATAACCCATATCTTCTGCAACAGAACAAAGATCGCCACCCATCTTAGAGGCACCAATCATTGCTCCATGATTTTCGGGATACACAGGAATGATATCCATTGCAATTAAAAGCTCAACAGGTCCCCCGCTGGTGATCCATGCAACCTGTTTGTTATTCTCCTTTGCCTGCTTTGCTTCTATATAATATGAGATCATAATCTCTTTCATTCTTTTGACAGATTTAATTTTTTTTCGTTCTTTATCAAGGGAAATAATTTTTTCACCAGTCATCGTGTGCCTCCTTAAAGCATTTCACTGAAGGTCTCAAAGCGTGTTCTCAATTGACCTTCCGGTGGTAGTGTTTCTTCAATTTCAAGTAAGAGTGTAGGGATGCCAACCTGGTCCATAGATTCTTTGAGGTGAGGATAGTCAAAGCTCTGGGGGTCACAGAATTTCAAAAATATGAAAATTACACCCTGAGCGTTATGGTCCTTAACAATTTTCTTGAGCTCTTCACTTCTTTGATAGATATCATTATGTTTTGCTGGACATACTACTCGATCATAATATCGCTGAGCAATTGCATCTACGGGATCATCTGTAATAGAGATAGAGCCCTCTATATAGCGGGTTCCTGTACAGAGCTCATCCCATATAACGATTGAACCGCTCTCTTCAAGGATATTGTAAATATCAGGATGATTACAGATGCCTCCTGCAAGAACAATACGTTTTTTATTGCTGAGATTATTGTCTGAAACTTTTTCATTGATTTCTTTGATGTAGTTTTCAATCAAGGTAGTAAATTCTTTTCTATCCATAAACATTGCACATTTAAGAAGAGCATTGACATCATTTCCAGAAATTTTTTCTGGATTCTTCTCGCGAATTTCATATACCTCTTTTAAGAGCTTTCGGCTTTTATTATATAGTTCAATAGATTCCTCTAGTGATTCATTGCTTATTGTTATATTAAGTTGAGATTCTAATTGTTTTTTAAAAAGCTTTAAAACATCAGTCATATAGGTTCTGGCACTGGAGCTGTTAAGTTTTACTGGAAGCACCACATCAAAGTGCATTGTGAAGCCGCAGTTTAATCGCCATATATCAGATAACCGCTGAATAGAATCACAGGTATGTGGAAAAACCGTTCCATCGAGGAAGTCCAGTTTGCCCCTTAAAGCCTCCTCAAGGCCTCCTCTTACCAGGGAGCAGCTATAGGCCTGAAGATGTGAATCAGCTCTGGATATTGTTTCTGCTGATCCAAAGATGCGAAATGGCAAGGCTCCTGCTGCATATACTATCTCTTCTGGGGTATAGGTGCAGAAGTGACCTAATACGATTCCCTTGTTTTTTTCTTTCCATTCTTGTGCATAGGTCCAGGGATCTTGTGAGAGCTCATGAATTGTGCTAATTGCTGTCATTGTTTATTATCCTTTTCAATAGAATATATCAGCTCCCGATAGTTATCGGTACTATAGGGGCTGAAAGGAAAAAACTTCTTGACTTATTCGTTAATGTCGAACAATATTCTTTATTGTAGAACAAAATGATTGAAAAGTCAAATATAATTTCCAAACAACAGGAATAATGTGAAGAAAAGTGAAACCAAAGATCAAAAACTGCTGCAGTCTGTTCTTCGTGCAGCTCATATTCTCAATCTTTTTGTTGAAGAAGTAAAGCCACTAGGCATAACTGAGATTGCTCAAAGGCTGAATTTGCCTAAAACAACAGTCCAGGGCTTTGTTAATACATTGCTCTCAGTTTATTATCTTGAAAAAGATCCCATAACAGGAAAATACCGTCTTGGACCAGCGGTTTTTCAGCTTGGCATGAGATATGCAACATCCATGGATCTTGTTAATATCTCAAGGGTTTGGCTTGAGCGTTTAAGTTTTCAACTGAGAATTCCAGTAAATATTGGGATGCTCGTAGGTGAGAAGGTTGTAGTTTTAATGAGAGTTGAACCTGAAAATAACTTTATGTCATTTCCACCAGCAGGTACGGTGATTCCTGCTCACAGCAGCTCCATTGGAAAGTTACTCCTGGCATTTAGCTCAAAAAAGAGAACTGAAGAACTTCTAAAGGATTATGATTTTCAAGCAATTTCAATTCATTCCATTACGACTCAAGAAGAGTTATATAGGGAATTAGAAACAGTGCGAAAAGAGAGAATCAGTTTTGATAGAGAAGAAAATATGATTGGTCTCTCAGGAATTGGAGCACCGGTTTTTGACCACAGAGGAGAAATAATTGCAGCCTTTGCAGTCTCTGGAAGCACAGAAGAGATACATAAGAACAAAGAGCAGATTATTCAATCCGTGAGTCATACTTCAAATTCTATTTCTCGACAATTGGGTTGGGATGGGAACCTTAAATTAGAATCACTCCAATAACTATTTTAGCTATAATAATTTTCTAATGAAGAAAGCAATGACAATAGAATCCAAAAATAATAATTATATCAATAATAAACCGATATTGACTTTGGTCTCAGAGTATAGAGAACAATACGGAGACCTTGAGAAAGGTATTGAATTCATTGATGTTAATTTGTTTCAAAAGATAATTCTTGAACATTATAATTCCTATAAAAGAGAATTTCCCTGGCGAGATAATTGCACTGCCTATGAAATTTTTATCTCAGAGGTAATGCTTCAGCAGACACAAACAGAGAGAGTTATAGAGAAGTACAAAGAGTTTATTAGAAAATTTTCAGATATCAATGAACTTGCAACCGCATCACTGGGAGAGGTTATCACTCTATGGCAGGGATTGGGATATAATCGTCGAGCTGGTTTTCTTCACCGTGCAGCACAGATGATTCTCACAGATTATGATGGAATTATCCCCAATGACCCTCATGAGCTTATTAAGCTCCCTGGAATTGGAAAAGCAACTGCAGCATCCATAGCAGCCTTTGCATATGATGAACCTGCTGTTTTTATAGAAACAAACATAAGAACTGTCTTCATTTATTTTTTTTTCAATAAAGAGGATGAGGTCAGTGATGAAGCAATTTTTCCCTTGGTTGAATTAACGTTATTTAGAGATAGTCCATCAAAATGGTATTCTGCCCTCATGGATTTTGGTGTTATGTTAAAAAAGAATAGGTCAAATCCATCGCGAAAGAGCAAACATTACGTGAAACAGTCACCATTTAAGGGATCAAGAAGAGAGGTAAGAGGAAAGATTCTAAGACTTTTAGCCAGTAAAGATGTGGTGAGTTTTAAAAAAATTTTATCTGAGGTTAGTATTGAAAAAGATTTATTAAAAAGTATTCTAGATGATTTGCAAAAAGAAGGTCTTATTATAAAAAGAAAACAGAGTTATTTATTACCTTGATCGATTTCTTTTATACATTCTAAATGAGGGTTCCACATTGGTTGCACTTGATGGTTTCGCCCTTAAGATAAATTCTATCAAGCTGTGATCCACATGAAGGGCAGAATTTGAAGTTCATAGAAGAGTTTTCTGCATTTTCTGAAACAAATTCAGAGGTGGTTCTATCAATGAAACCCTTGATGAGTTTAAGACTAACTGCTTCAGAAATAATCTCCTGGGTCTCATGAAGTTGTAAGTCAAGTTTTTCTGAAAGATCAGTGAGAGATATTCTTCGATAGGTATTGATTAAGGCCGTGGTTTCTTTTAAGAGTTTTTCTTTTTTTGAAAAAATCAAACCCTTATAATAAAGATATATTCCTGGAACAAGACCAATGAGAGATATAACCATAATCTCAGGACCAATCTCTGACTTGGGATCTATTGTCATTCCGATTCCTATTATGAGAAATAAAAAACCAATAAATCCAACAATTGACCCAGCAAATTTATATAAAGAATCTTTGAAAAAACCTAGTTTCATATTTATAGCCTTTGTAATTACATTAATTTATAGTATTCTATATTATAGAATGTTTATTGTAAAATCATTTTTTGATAGTGATATTTATGTATCTCTTTTGTATAGTATCAGTTTAACTTGTCTAATGTTCAAAGATGTAGATTTTAATACTGTTTCATATGTTAAAAAAAAGTTCACAACATCTTCATAATCATTTCACTGTTGAATAGTATTTTTTTATAAAACAAGAGGTGTTCTCGATGATAAAAAAAATACTGTTTTATTTGAGTTTTGTTGTTTTATCAGTAATTGCTATAGCATTGATTATTCTTTTAATTAACGAACCTGGATTTTTATATGGTGAGATCATTCTCTCTTTTACTCACTACATTGCACCTGGTTCTTTGATTATATCGATTATTTTGCTCATAGTATTAAAGAGAAAGTTTTTTTATCTACATATTTCTTTATTCTTGATAATTTTAATATTTACCTTTGTTCATACAATCCCTTTGCCAGCATATGAAAAATTGAAAAAGCATAATATAATTTCAGTTATCCATTATAATGTCTATCTCTATAATCGAAATAAGAATTCAATTGTTAAAATTATAAAGAAAGAAAATCCACATGTCGTTACACTACATGAAATGAATTGGTCTTTCCATAGCTTTGTAGCTAAGAAACTCAAAAAACAATATCCTTTCTGGTCAGGGAGAACCGGTCGTTTTCAGGGCATGATGATTTATTCGAAATTCCCTATAGTACAATATAAGATCAAGTGGATAGGATATAATAGAATAATAATCGCCAGAATTAAGAAAGGGGATAAAATCTTTTCTCTGGTAACATGTCATCCCTATGCTCCCATTAGTAAAAGGCATTTCTTGTTTAGAAATAAACAGATAAAGAGAATAGCTAATGCGGTTAAAAAAATAAGAGGACCTCTTATCGTAACAGGAGATTTCAATGCTGTTCCCTGGTCTTCAGTTATGAGAGATTTTAAAGAAAAAACAAAACTGACTGATTCACGAAAAAGTTTTATGAATACCTTTCCATCAAAGGGTTTTGTTAAGGTTCCAATCGATTATATCTTTACTTCAAAAGAGATTATTCCCCTGAGATCAAAAAGACTTTATTCTCCTTTTTCAGATCATTTTGGCATCTATAGTGAGTTGCAATATAAATAAATTGAATGATTTATGTGAATTCAAAAGAATTTATTCAGTCAATGAAAACTATTAGCAAGTGATATTAGATCACTTGCTTTTTTAAAGAAAAGATAAATTTTAAGTAAAGGATAAAGCTAATTTTAAAGCTCTATACTTTGAAGAAGTTTAAAATTCCATCGAGCTTTCCTGTTTCAGATTTCAGGACTTCAGCTGAGGAAGCGAGCTCTTCTGAAGACGCTGCATTTTTTTGAGTTAACTCACTTAAATGTTCAAGACCAATATTCATTTGTTTTGAATTAGTATTTTGCTCTTCAGATGATATCGTTATTTCTTGAATCAGTTCTGCTGTCCGTTTGTAATTTGGAACCATTTCTCCAAGAATTGAAACAGCCTTGGCAGAAACTTCACTTGATCCTGAGGCAAGAGAGCTAATCTCTTGAGCTGCATTTTGACTTTTTTCTGCAAGTTTTCTTACTTCAGATGCAACAACGGCAAAACCTTTTCCATGTGTTCCTGCTCGAGCAGCCTCAATAGCTGCATTGAGTGCTAGAAGGTTTGTTTGATATGCAATGTCTTCGATTAAACTGATTCGTTGTACTATCTGCTTCAATGCATCAATGGTTGCATCAACTGCATTGCTTCCTTCATCAGTGAGAAGGGCAGTTTTATCTGCAAGAGATTTAGTAGATAAGGCATTGTCATAGTTGTTTTGAATTGAAGCTGAAACCTCTTCCATGCTGGCAACTAATTGTTCTAGATTACTAGCTTGATTATTGGTTGATAAGGATAGATCTTGGGAAACCGAATTGATTGATTGAGCTTTTTCATTTGCAACAGTTATTGTCTCTTTAGCTTGTTGTATTACATCATGAATTTTTATAATAAAATTATTAAAGAGCTCTGCGAGGGTTCCTATTTCATCATTGCTTGCGACATTTAGTCGAGCGGTGAGATCTCCTTCACCCTCTGAAATATCTTTTAAAATATGGATGGTTTTTCTAATAGGTCTTACAATCATTCTTGTGATGATAGTACTAATTAAAATCATTAGAACTGCTGCAATAATCGAAATGATTATTACAGAATATAGTGTTTTGTCATTACTTAAGTAATATGAATCTTTTTTTAAATTAATTTCTTTATACTTTTTCTCTAAAAATTTATTGAGAGATACTATCATAGATGAAAATTGATCATCACTACCTGACATAAACATTGTGGCCGAAGCAATATCATTATCCTTTACTGAGCCATATGCAGTTACTGCATCACGTTTATAGGTGACCATTGATTTCTTCATTGATTTGATAAATTTCATATCATCTGGAGATAATTTTTTGTTTTTTGATAATACATCGATATTATTAATGATTTTATCAATAGCAGGTATCTGTTCTTTTAAAAGTTTTTGAAGCTGTTTTTCATTGTATTCTTTTTCTTTCCATACAAGACTTTTATATAGATTGGAATGAACTAAGGCAATATCCTTGGTTATGGTGAGAGTTTGTTGATATAGGGCAAAACTCTTATTGAAGATATCATCAATAAGTACATTCTGAGATGTCATGCTAAACCTGAAAAAAATAGCTATGAATATAATTAAAAGAGTTCCAATGATTGGAGAGATTAATATCTTTTGTGATATTTTTGAGGATTGAATGTACTTCGTAATTATATTTTTTATGTCAGTTATTTTTGTTAGTATATCCATCTCAACCCACCTGATTTATTAAATGATAATGTAAAAAAAAAAGGGGCCAAAGCCCCTTATTTTAAATGTAGACACCACAGGCAAAAATTATGCCATCAACGAGTTTAAAATAGGTAATCTTATTTTGAATTCTCTTGGTTTTGGGATTAGACCATTTATATTTTACCCAACCACTTCCTCTTTTTTTTGCTGTATTAACTGCATATTTAACAAATTGAAAACCATTGGGATCTTTAATGTTATATACATTTCTTCCAATTAGTCCATGGTTTGCCGGGTGAGCTGTTATGTATCCCCTTGTGTCCCATGTAAATACATAGAGAGATCCTCGATGAAATTTTCCATTTTTTACTTTCAATGTTGCCATAGTTTTTGCTTTACCATGTTTCTTGTAATATCTTATTGCACTGTCGACCCAGGCTTTAGCAGTCCACTTAGATGCTGAATGGGCATTGTCGTTGAATACTATAACCATAGATAGTAATATAAACATTGTAAAAATCTTTTTCATCAATAGCCTCCTAGTTGTTATAATAATTTAATATACACGATAATGAGATATTTGCTATTCTTTTTTTTATGGTGTTTAAAATAATTTAAAGAATGGATTCTTTTATGCGATATAATAGTTGTTTATTGTTACGGGAAAGGGTTTCTTTGTCGGATGTGAACTTTATATATTATTTAATTGAAACTAATGTCTTATATTCTGTAAAATATAAGTATGATATATGGTACAAGTATATCTTTGAAAAAAAATTCAAATTTACATATGCATGTATTTATTATTTGTTTAAGTTTTATGCTGTTTGTTTTTTATTTAAAATTAAATTGTTGGCAGTTACATATTATTATAATATTTAACTGCCATTGATGAATCAACAAAAGAAAGAATAATTAGTGATCTTCTGTTTTTGAAATTATGCTTCTTTTTTTTTATCTTTTTCCTGGACTTGATGAATCCATTCAATGGGTTTTGTCCAAATCGATTCTTTGTATTTAGAGGAGAAATAGCCGAAGTGGCCGATTTTTTTTGTGTTTAACTCATCTAATCTTACAATCTCCTTATCTATCTTGGCATTTGAATAATACTTTAGAATTTCTGTGATTGCTTTTTCATTGGAATACTCATCATCTTCAGCAGAATAAATTTTAAATGGTACGTTTATTTCCGAATAATAATTTTTCTTGATGGTTTTGCCAAAGAAAGCTGAGAAATATGACTTTCTTTTACACCAGTCTCCCCATTCTTTTGCGACTCCCTTTGGAAGATCCTCTCCGATTCCAATTTTCTTGCCAGGGGCATATCCTAATATCTTTGATGAAAGTGGTTCAAAGATATACCATAGAAATAATAATAAAAATTTTTCTTTTAAAGCAAATAGATTCCAGTATCCAATTTCAAGGGCAATGGCAAAGATGCCATCTGCAAGATGATGATTTTCCATTAAGCCTATGAGTTGACCACCCATACTATGAGTAATAATATATTTTGGGTATTGAGAATATTCACCTTCTATCCAATTTAAAATTCCTGGCATATCCAGTTCACCCCATTCTCTCAGGTGAGCATCAAAGCCCTTCAAGCTTTCAGGCCTTGATGCTCCGATTCCTCTATTATCATGAAGTACTACGATGAATCCATTTTCTGCTAAAAATGTACAAAATTTAAGATAGAATTCTTTTTTTACTGCAATGGCGCTATGGAATTGAATGACTCCTTTAATCTTTATATTAGATTCAGGTTTTAAAACAATTGAAGATAAAGAGAAACCGTCTATAGCATTAATCTGTATTTCTTTTTTAATTATCATTAACCTTTCCTCGAAATTAAATCTAAATAATTGGTATGCATATTTTTATGTGTATTTGAGTCCATAACGTATTGTTATTTATTTAATTGCAAGAGAATTTTAATCAAACACCTGTTAAAAGAATGTAACCTGGAAGGCTATACATTTCAGAGGACATTTTTTGACTCTATTTTAGTTTTTTTTTGTTTTATATATTGACTTTTATTTTTAAGACCTCATAAATAGTCAAAAATTAACCAATGTATGGTTTATAAATAATCGGAGGTTTTATGACTAAGAGATTTTCTTTAATATTGGGATCATTATTGATAATGAGTTTTTTACTGGTAGCTGATGCTGGATTACAGGCAGCTCAAAAACGATGTGGTATCTATGTTTACAATAGAAGTCCCCACAAAATGCTTACTGTTAAGGTTAAGTATAAAAGAAATGGAATTAACAAGATCAAGGTTATTTCTTTAAGAAGAGGCGGTCGTACCAATGTAACTGTTGATAGAAATCAGGTAGTTAGATTTACTTACAAGGGTAAAACTGTTACTTTGAAAATTGGTCCAAGACAGGCTTCAACTAGAATAAGTCTCTATGATGATAAAGCAATAGTAAGACAAGCAACTGTATATATTTACAACAGAAGTAAAATGAGCAGAATTCCTATGAAGGTTGTCTATACCAAAAGAGGAAAGAAAGTTGTTGAAAATGTTATTCTTAAAAGAGGAAGACGTCAGTATTTTAGAGTTGATAGAAATACAACATTTCGATATTCATATATGGGAAAAAGAGTTCAGAAAAAAATTAAACCAGGTCAATCTTCTGTTACTCTAAACGTTAGATAAGAGTTTCTTTGTTTCAATAAGATTCTGTTTTATACAGAATCTTATTGAGAATACAAATTGAATCCTCGGTTTTTTCATCTTTCAAGATTTTTATCTTGCTTTACATCGATCTCATTTCTTCTAAAAAATCTTTTTGCTTCTTCTTTAATCACATTGTTTTTGGGCTGCATGTTAAGGGCTTTCTTATACCAAATCTCTGCATTATAAATATCTTCCATTTCATCATATGCTCTGGCAATATAGAGATAGGTTCTTGTGTTGCTGAAATACTTTAGAGAACGCTCTAGTTTTAAAATGCCTGCTTCATTTCCAGAATTAAGTTCCTGAGTTCCCAGTGCAAAAATGCTGAAACCATTATAGGGATAAAATCTAAGACCTTTTCGAAAGTATAGAGTACTCTTAAAATGATCTTTTTCATAAATCCCCTTTGTATGGTAGATATCTGAAAGAATTATCATTGATGAGATGAAAATAAAAAGAGATAAAAGAATTACTTTGATAAGAAAAGAAAATGGAATCTTAACATTGAAATAGATTTTTGTCTGCCTATGAGCACTTAGAGCAATAGCAAAGGAAAAAATAATTCGACTACCTGGAAGATGCATTGGAAAAGACCAGAAACAAAAGGGAATTAAAATGAGGGGAATTATATAGAGAATTGAATCATCTTTCTTCTTTTTATATATCTGAATAAAAGTTAGAGAAGAAAAAAGAAGCATCAATATAAGAGTTACAGCGCTTAGAGGACCAGCCTCAATTGCCTTTTGTAAAAAATCATTATGTACGTGATCAAGGTTGATGCTGGGACCATTGGTTATTTCATTATTTCGGGTTTTTGCCTGATAGGGAAGGTAGAGGCGACTAAAGGTGCCCGGACCAAATCCCAGAAAGGGAGTATCATTTAAAATATTGAGGGATGTTTTGTATATGAGAGATCGCTCTTGTGTTATTACTTTTGTGGGATTTTGTGCTCCTGTTATAATTCTTTGAGCTCTCGTTGAGTTTTCTGCATAGTGATATATGAAAATTGAGGATAATATAACCAATGTTGTGGATAATATTATTAAAAAGGATTTTCTTTTTTTTAATGGAACAGTGAAGAGGGCAGAAATTAAAACGATGAAAAGCATGAGCCATCCGAGTCTGGAGTAAGTAGCAAAAACAGCTGTACTTTGAAGAATGATTGATGCTCCCCAAAGATTATTTTTTTTCTTGAAGAAGAAACTAATTGTTATGGGTAGACAGAGTACCAGGTATTCAGCAAGAAAATTTGGATTATTCAAAGATGCAATAACAGGAAAATGATGTGTTTTAAAAAGATTGCTTAGTTCAGCAGTCACATCCCAATTAAAAAAGAATTGAGCCAGAGCCCACAGAGAAATGATTGCACAGCTTAGAGTAAAAAGAGCCTTTATTGTCTCAATGGCAAAATCATGACCCTCAGATAAAAAATGCCTAAAAAAGAAATATAATAATATGAAACCACTCTCAATTATGAGAGGAGTAACACCGCTTTCTTTGAAATCCATTGATGCAAATGATATGAGATGGAAAAGATAAAAAAGGATCATCAATATATCCATGCCACTTATGCTGGTTATCTGAGTTTTCTTTTTGTTTATAAAAAGTGATATTAAAAAAAATAGAGCTCCAATGAAACCAAGAAAGAGTGACCGCGGTGGATATTGTGAAATTATGCTATTATCACTAAGAGGTATAATAACAATAATTATAAATGCCGTAATGAGTGTTAAGGGATTTATTATGGATAAAATTTTCTTCATAGTTTTTTACTGTGTCATAATTTATTAAAAACTGGCTTTTTGCAAACTAAATTTCTTGCTGTTTTTTATTTTCCATGGGATACTTATTGTGTGGAACTAAAGTATCTTTTCATGAGTCACTATAGATATAGACATAGACATAGATTTTTCGGAGGATAATATGACTTCTAAAGGGTTTTTTCTTTTATCAACTATTTTTGTTTTTGCACTTGGTTGTGATAACAGTATTAAAAATAATACTACAGCTGTGAAAATGGCAAAGATAGATATGAATGCATCATATAGTGAATTATGGCTTCAAGTTAAAGAATTTGATAAAAAGAAGAGACCTCGATCTGCATTAAAACTGGTTTATGCTATAAAGTATAAAGCACAAAAAGAAAAGAAACCTGACCATATTGTAAAATGTCATATTTATTCTACAAAGGAACAGCTTTTGATTGGTGAGAAAAAACTTCCTGATCTCATAAGAGAGATGGAAAAGGAATTGATAAGCTCCAGCTTTATAGAAAAAGCTGTGCTGCAATCTCTATTGGCTGAACTCTATTGGAATTATTTTAATATTAACAGATATCGATTCTATAAAAGAAGTAAAACCTCCGGTTTAAAGGAAAAGGATGTTTCACGTTGGAGTCTTCATCAGATCATGGCTCGAATTACAGAGCTTCATAAGGGTGCTTTAAAAAATAAATTCAGACTTCAAAATGTTAAAATAAATGTTATGGATGAGATTCTGGTAAAGAATTCTCATCTTAGACACTTGAGGCCAACACTCTATGATTTTATTGCACATAGAGCCCTTGCATTTTTTATGAATCATAGAGCTGCTTTGAGGCTTCCAAGAGACAGCTTCGAAATATCAGGTGCTAGTTTTTTTTATAGTACTGATCGCTTTGTGATGCAGAACTATTCAACAAAGGATAAAAACTCATTGATTTATAGTGCTGTTGATATCTTTCAAGATCTTGAGATTTTTCAACGAAAATTCAAAAATCCCTCAGGCTTAATTGATGTTGCTCTCAAAAGGTTAGAATATATGAGAAGTAAATCAATTGATGAGAATAAAGAGGCTCTCTATTTTGATGCTCTCAGTGGCCTGGAAAAAAAATATAGTTATCACTCTTCATCTGCATTGATAACCTTCCATATTGCAAAATGGTATAAGAGAATGGGCCTTAGATGGAAAAAGGGATCTCCCTCACCACACCTGTGGTCTATAAAGAGATCACGAGATATATGTCTTAATGTTATTAGAAGATCTCCGAAGACTGATGGTGCAGCATCATGTAAAGCATTGATAATAAAAAAGAAATATTTGGCCTTAAAAATAGAAAGAACTATTCTTCCTCAAAGACATTTCTTGTCTCTCGTGAAGTATAAGAATATTGATCAGATTTATTTCCGCATCGTCCCTGTAACTACAGGAATTACAAGGGCAACAAAAAAATATATGAGCACAAAAAAACTTATTAATCTTCTTGTAAATAAAAAATATTATAAACAGTGGAAACAGAATCTCAAGGATAATGGTGATATGAGATCTCATTCTGTTGAGGTAAAGATGCCTCCCTTAAAAAAAGGCTCATATTATATAATCTCCTCTACGTCTTCAGATTTTTCATATAATGGTCATGCAGTAACAGTAATGAAAACTACAGCCTCTAATCTTTCTTTTACTCATGTAAGCGATGGTAATAAGATCAATCTTCGAGTTTTTGATCGAAAGAGTGGTTTTTCTCTATCGGGTGTGAATGCTCTTGTTCAAATGAAAAGCTATAATTATAAAAAAAGTAAATATGAAATTATTACGCTCCTAAGAACCCGTTCTGATTCGCAGGGTAGTTTTAGTTTTGTAAAAAGGTATCGACTTTATAGGAGTTTCATTGTCACTCTGAAAAAAGGTGATGATACTTTTGTTAGTTCATTTAGTGCCTATAGCTATAGAGTTAAGAAAAAAAATATAAACAAGGTGTTTTTATTCACTGACAGGGCAATCTATCGTCCTGGTCAGAAGATTTATTTTAAAGGTATATATCTTAAGAAGAGAAAAAATTATCGAGCTGAGGTCTTACCCAATGAAAATGTTACAGTAAATCTCTATGATAGAAATAATCAAAAACATGGTACTGTTAATGTTCGATCAAATGTCTTTGGTTCATTTAGCGGCAGCTTTACTGCACCATCAGGAACAGTAACAGGTTTGCTGTCTATTCGTACTCCCTATGGTAGAAAAACAATTTCTATGGAAGAATACAAGCGGCCAAAGTTTGAAACCAGATTTAAAAAGCTCAAGGGAGAATATCGTCTCAATGAAAAGATTACAACAATGGGTATGGCTTCATCTTATTCAGGTGCTCCATTAACAGGAGCATCAGTTAAGTATCTCATCGAACGAAGAACTAATTTTTGGTATGGTCGCTATAACTGGTACTATTACCATTTTAATAATACAAAAAAGATTATTGCAAAGGGACAGCTCAAAACCAATGATAAGGGTGAATATTCTATTTCATTTAAGGCTCTTCCTGATAAAAGAATTCCAAAAAAAGAAAAACCGGTTTTTACCTATAAAGTGAAAGCTGTGGTTACAGATATAAACGGAGAGACTCACAGCACAGTAACCTATATAAATGCCGGCTATGTTGCCCTCAAGATCACACCCTACGTGGCATCTCACGTTGATAATAATAAAGCGCTCACCTTATTGTTGTCTACTACTAACCTTAATGGTGTATTTCAAAAAGCAATAGGGCGAATTGAAATTTTAAAGATGAAGGAATCAAAAAATCCTTTAAAGAAACGTATATGGAGAAAACCTGATCGCGCAGTAATGACCAGGTATAATTTTAAAAGGTATTTTCCCAATAGTATTTATATGGATGAAGAGGAGAAGAATAAAAAACAGATAGAATCAAGGGTCTATCAAGGCTATTTTAATACAGGACGTTCAAAAAAGATAGTTTTAAGGAATATCAAATCCTGGAGAGATGGCCGTTATATGGTTCGCCTTACAACAAGAGATGCCTATGGAAATAAAATCACAGCAAAAAGATTTTTCAAGGTAAACCAAATAACTAATGAAAGAAATACAATGAATTCATATTTCTATGTTGCTATTCCTCAAACTACTGTTGAGCCGGGAAAAACTGCAAAGATTCTTCTTGGTTCAGCAACAAGAGCTCAGGTAGTACTTGATATAATCAGTAAAGATTCTTCTGTAAAACAAAGGGTAATTACTCTCAATAATAATAAAAAGATTATTTCTATTCCAGTAACTGAAAAGGACCGTGGTAATATTGCTTATCGATATTTTGCTTCAATTAATAATCGCACCTATTCCGGCTATGGAACAATACACGTCCCATGGACAAATCGTAGACTCAATTTGAAGTTTAAAACCTTTAGAAATAAATTAAAACCCGGTGATAGAGAACAGTGGAAGATAAAGGTTTCAGGTTATAAGGGGGATAAATCTGCTGCTGAAGTTTTGGCTGCAATGTATGATTCATCCCTTGATACCTTTAAAAGCAATAGTTGGAATCTCAATGGCCATTCATATTTTTATAATTATAATAGATGGATGACCAATGCATCATATGGAACATCATCATCTCGAATGTATAATAAAAACTGGAATAAATATGCCTCTGTTCCTCGTCGTTTTTATGAAAGAATGAATCTCTTTGGATTAAGATATTATTACTACAGACATTTATATAAAGGAAAGTATAATAGAAGAACTGCAGGTGCATCGGGAATGCTTTATAATGCTCCTCGAAAGAAAAGTCTAGCAAAAGAAGATAGAAAGGATTCATCAGGAAAGAGAGATTCATTTTCAGAGACAAAACTTGAAAGAGATCAAGAAAAAAAATCTACAGGTAAAGTTCAGATAAGAAAAAATTTAAATGAAACTGCATTTTTTTATCCCCATTTAAAAACAAATAGAAATGGAGAGGTTATATTTTCTTTTAATGCTCCTGAGTCTCTAACAAAATGGAAGTTTATGGCTTTAGGTCATACTAAAAATCTTTCAACTGGAAGTATTGTTGCTTATACTGTAACTCAAAAAGAGATAATGGTAATGCCAAATGTGCCTCGTTTTTTGAGAGAGGGTGATACAGTAATTTTTAGTACAAAGATTAGCAATGTGACTTCAAGAAAACTAAGAGGCACTGCATATTTAAAGCTCTTTGATGCAGTGAATTCAAGGAATCTTTCTGGGAAATTAATTTTAGGGAGCAGAGTTAAAAGATTTTCTGTGAAGAAAAAGGGAAACACTCTTGTTACATGGACAGTGAAGGTGCCTGAGAACATTCAAGCTCTTCGGTGGCAGGTAGTTGCAAAGAGCAGCCGTCATAGTGATGGAGAGGAATCAACTCTTCCTGTTCTCTCCAATAGAATGCTGGTTACTGAATCATTGCCCCTTACGCTGAATACCAAGGGAACAAAGACCTTTCTTTTTAAGAAACTTCTGCAGTCAGGAAATTCTAAGACAATGACAAATCACCGCTTAACCCTGGAGTTTACATCTAATCCTCTGTGGTATGCTGTGCAGTCTTTACCTTACTTGATGGAATACCCCCATGAATGTTCTGAGCAGGTCTTTAGCAGGGTCTATGCAAATGCATTGGCCACTCATATTGTAAACTCATCCCCTAGAATTAAAAAAGTTTTTAATCAATGGAAAAATACCAAGGCTCTATTGTCAAATCTTCAAAAAAATAAAGAGTTAAAGTCAATAATTTTAGAAGAGACGCCCTGGGTTCTCCATGCATTAAATGAAGAACAGCAGAAGAAGAGGGTGGCACTGCTCTTTGATATGAATCGAATGTCAGGTGAGCTCAATAAGGCTTTGAAAAAGTTAAATGATATGCAGGGAGCAAATGGAGGATGGCCCTGGTTTAAGGGGTTGCCTGAAAGCAGATATATTACTCAGCTCATTGCAGCAGGTCTAGCGAAGCTTAATCGAATTGGAGTAAAGATTCCTCAAAATAAACTTATGAATCATATGACCAAAAAGGCAATTCCATTTCTTGATGCACTTATGCATCGTGACTATGAATATCTTAAAAGTTTAAAGGTTGATATGAATAAAAATCATATTGGCTATATTAATTATCATTATCTCTATGTTCGCAGTTTTTATAGGGATATGAAGGTGTCACGTAAGTATAAAAAAGCATTTAACTACTGGCTCTCACAGACTCAAAAATACTGGTCAACAAGGGGAACCTACGTTATGGCTATGGCTGCTGTTAGTCTTCATCGTTTTGATAGAAGAGCAGCAGTAAAAGATATTATGGTGTCATTACGTGAAACAGCCACAGTCAATGAAGAGTTGGGAATGTTCTGGCAGAATAATCAGGGAGGATATTTCTGGTATCAGGCTCCAATTGAAACTCAGGCCCTTGTGATAGAAGCCTTCCATGAAATTGAAAGTGATAAGAAGGCAGTGAATCAAATGATAACCTGGCTCATTAAAATGAAACAGGTTCAGAACTGGAGAACCACAAAAGCAACTGTTGATGCCTCTTATGCTATGCTCATAAGGGGTGGATCATGGTTGAAAAATTCAACTCTTGCAACTGTGAGATTGGGAACCTTGAAGGTTGACCCTTATAAAATGGGAGCAAAGGTTGAAGCAGGCACAGGCTACTATAAGGTGAACTGGAAAAAATTTACCCCATCAATGGGAAAGGTCATAGTGAAAAATCCCAATGATAATCCTGTATATGGTTCATTGTATTGGCAATATTTTGAGGATATTGATAAGATTACCAGTCATAAAACTCAACTTTCATTAACAAAGATGCTCTTTAAAGAGTTTCAGACCAGTAGAGGAAAAATTATAAAGCCCGTAACAGATAATCTCAAGATTAAGCCCGGTGATAAACTCATAGTGAGAATTCTATTAACTGTAGATCGAACTATGGATTATGTTCATATGAAGGATATGAGGGCAGCAGGAACTGAGCCAATAGAAACAATATCCAGACATAAATACCAGGATGGTCTTTATTATTATCAAAGCACAAGAGACACAGCAACCCATTTCTTCTTTGAACGATTAAGAAAGGGACGCTACGTTTTTGAATATCCATTGAGGGTTAATCTTAAGGGTAATTACTCTGCTGGTATAACAACAATTCAATGCATGTATGCCCCAGAGTTTACTTCCCATTCTCAGGGCTCAAGGTTGAAGATTCAATAATATGAAATGGTTGTTCAGCGAGACAATGAGGTCTAATTTTACTATCATACATCTTTTATTAAAAGATGTATGATAGTAAAAATTAATTTCTTGATATTATGCTAAGGTATTATATACTCATTTGATAATTCAACATATGAGTATATAATTGAAAAAAGATAAGCTAAACATCCATTTAATTTGCATTGATTTTCCCTGCCCTTTAGTTGAAGAACTTGAAAATCTTAACTATATTGTTTCAGGAACCAGCAATGGTTTATACATTGATGAAAAAATCTATGCTGATATTATTATTATAAATCTAATATCCTGTGACCAAATAGAATGTGATAATTTACTTCAGTCTGTAGAAACATTGAATGTTTTTCCCATCCTCTATATAATTGATGAATCTTTCTTCTTTGATAAGATGCCCAATAATGCTATGTATATAAAGAAACCCTGGTGTATTGATGAGCTTAATCATATGATACTTTTACTTATTGAAAATCATAAAATGATTGATGAACTAAAAAATGCGAAAAAAGAAAAGGGACTTATCTTAAATAATCTTGCTGAACATGTAACCTTTCAGAATACAGAGATGAAGATTTTATGGGCAAATAGATCTGCTGCCAAATCGGCAGGATTGTCAATTGACGAAATTATTGATCGTAATTGCTATGAAGTATGGTTTGGTAAAGATGCTGTTTGTGATGACTGTCCCGTTAAAAAATGTATGGATACTGGTAAAGAGGAATGGTCAGAGATCATTACCAAAAATAACAGAAACTGGGAAATTCATGGTAATCCTGTCTTTGATGATGAAGGGAATGTTATTGGTGCTGTTGAGGTTACCCTTGATGTGACAGAAAGGAATCGGGCCAAAAAAAGAGTAGAGGCTCTCACCGTAGAGCTGATAAATTCACAGGAAGAAGAGAGACAGAGAATATCAAAGGATCTCCATGACAGTATTTCCCAGACTCTTATGGCTGCAAAGTTAAACCTCAGTGAATATGAAAAACAGAAGGATAAGGATTATTCTCTTTTGAGAAAAGGAATTGACCTTGTCGATTCATCGGGAAAAGAACTGAGAGAAATATATATGAATCTTTATCCCTCTATGCTTAATGATCTTGGTTTAGAATCAGCAATTAGATGGTATAGTGATAATTATCTGGTTACAGGGGGGATTGTTTTTTCAATGACCTTTGAATCAACTGAAGAGATTCCTGATTTTCAGAAGGTTCATTTTTATAGAATTATTCAGGAATGTTTTTCAAATGCTTTGAAATATTCTCAGGCATCTAAAGTGACATTAGATTTTATATTTAACAATTCAGAAAATTTCTTTGTTAAAATTTCAGATAATGGAAAGGGTTTACGAGATAATATCTATAAAAAAAATAGAGGATTGGGAATATCAAATATAATGAAAAGGGCTGAGTTGATAAATTCTACAGTTATTATCGATACATCACCCAATGAAGGATTTTCAGTGAATCTTTACGCAGGAGCATATAATGAGTGAAGTGAAAATATTTTTAGCTGATGACCACGCAATCTTAAGAGAGGGATTGTCTTATATAATTGCTCAGAAAGAAAATTACTGCATTATTGGTGAATCAGGTGATGGTAGAGAAGCACTTGGTAATATTTTAAAATTAAAGCCCGATGTTGTGATTTTAGATATTTCAATGCCTTCAATGACTGGTATTGAAGTTGCCCGAAGAATTAAAAAAGAGAAACTCTTATCAAAAATAATTATACTTTCACAACATCATAGTGATCAATATGTTCAACAGCTCTTGAAAATAGGTGTCAATGCCTATGTTTTGAAAGAAAAGGCCAGTGATGAACTCTTAAAGGCTATTGATGAGGTCTTAAATGATAATCTCTATTTGAGCCCTGAGATTACAACACGGGTTATATATGAACATGGGCTGCTTCATGGAATTAAACAAAAAAAGAGTAAAGAATTGCTCTCTCCTAGAGAAGCAGAAATTTTGAAACTTCTTTCAGAAGGTTCTACCAATAATAAAATTGCTGAAATAATTAATATATCTGAACAAACAGTTAAGACTCATCGTTCTAACATTATGAAAAAACTAAATGCTCGCTCTATTGCTGAACTGGTTAGATATGCAATAAAAGAAGGTATCGTTGAAATATAGCATCCCCCCGAAAGTACTACCCCAAATGGGGTAGTTGTTTTTTACTCCTCATTACATTCTTTGATTTTTTTGACATCATCAAGTTATTGTGAGTTATCTTTTTTAGGTTAAACTGTATTTAATTTACCTATAGGAGTATATGATGACAACGAAAAAAGGTTTTTTTGGAAGAATGAAAATCGGAGTTAAAATGATTTTCATATTTAGTTCTGTTTCAATAGCAATTATCCTTGCTATGGCTATTGTTTCATATGTTTCAGGATCAAATTCAATAAGTCATGAAGCAAAGAGTCTCCTTGCGGCAACTGCTGAGTTGAAAACAACCTCTATTGAAAAATTTTTACATGACCGTTATGGAGATGTTCACGTCATGACTGGTGTAAATGTTTTAAAAAGAGCCTGTGATAAAGTTATTGGTGATATCAATAATTCAAATATTAATCCTAACATCAGTATTAGAGAGAAACGTAAGGCTCTTTATGTAATTTCACCAAACTATAGAATCATGTCTCAATATATTGCAAAGTATCAGAAGGCATTGCCAAATTTTAATGAGATAAAATATGTGGCATTGTATCCCCTTCGAAATAAAGCAGGTGCTATAGTTTTCAATAAGGGTGATCAGGTTTTATCAGCTAATGATTTTGATGGTAATGTGTCTAAAAGAAATATGAGTATAGGAGCACATAAACTTATCAAAAGATTTGATGATGGTGTAGAGTCAAAAAAATATGAGTGTCCCTTTCTTTTTTCATCTTCAATTGAATACTGCTCTGAATTAAAACGTCCTTCCATACATTTATCTCATCCAATGGCCCGTTTGGGAATTTCAATGAATAAACAGCGTATAAATTCAGCAATTGAAAAACGTTTTTCTTTAATGATGATCTTTGATGTTAAGATAGAAACCATTAATTACCTTCTTGCAGACACAACGGGAATGGGTACATCTGGTGAATCATATCTTGTGGAAAATATTCATGGTAAGATCACAATGCTCACTAACTCCAGACATAAAAAGGATACTGCTTTGAAAGAGGATCTTAGTCATATTCTTGGCATAAAAGAACATCTAAAGAGAAGTGAATTTCATAGAGGAAAAAAAAGTGAAACAGAGAGTTATTGCCTGAATCCGGTATATGAAAATTATATTGGATACAATGTTCTTGCTCATAATCACATGATAAAGATAGGCAAGAATAAGGTGGGTCTCATAACAGAGATTAAAGAGGGTGAGGTTTTTCAGGGTGTAACTAATCTGATGATCATTATGATTATTCTCGGTGTCATAGCAATAATGGTAGCTGTTGTTGCTGCTGTTTTCTTTGCAAGGAGTATTGCAAATCCGTTAAAATTCGGAGTTCAGTTTGCTGAGACAATTGCTGATAGTGATTTAACCGCTGTCATGGACAAAGAGCTTCTAGAAAGAGGAGACGAGATTGGTGATTTAAGCAGAGCTATGAATAAAATGTCAGGAGATTTGAAGGAGGTAATTTCAAATATTACAATTTCTTCTCAGAATCTCTCCCAAGCTGTGCAGCAGATTGCCAGTGGGAATGAAAATCTTTCACAACGAACATCAGAACAGGCTTCATCTCTTGAAGAGATAGCATCGACTATAGAAGAAACTACTGCAACCATCAATCAAAATGCTGATAATTCACTTGAGGCAAATAAGTTATCCAATGGCTCAAAGGAATTAGCCAAAGAAGGGTCAATGGTGGTAGAAGATGCGGTGAAGTCAATAAATGACATTAATGATTCTAGTAAAAAAATCGGAGAAATAACGGCTGTCATTAATGAGATTTCATTTCAGACAAATCTCTTAGCTCTTAATGCAGCAGTTGAAGCTGCCAGGGCAGGAGAACAGGGTCGAGGTTTTGCCGTTGTTGCAGGAGAAGTGAGAAACCTGGCTCAACGTTCTGCAAATGCAGCTAAAGAAATAGAAAATCTTATTATGGATTCTATCAATCTTATAGCAACGGGAACTGAACTTTCTAACAAAAGCGGTGAAGCATTAAAGGAAGTCAATATCTCAATAGAAAATGTAAGTCAAATTATTGAAGAGGTTACTGCAGCCAGTCAAGAGCAAAAACAGGGTATGAGTCAGATCAATATTGCTGTAACAGAGCTTGACTCAATGACACAACAAAATTCAGCTCTCGTTGAAGAAACAGCCTCTGCTGGTGAAGAGATGGCAAATCAGGCTCAGGAATTGCTGGCCATGGTAAAGCGATTTAAAATAGATGAGGGTTTTGCTGATATAGCAAAAACATCTCGTAAAGAGATTCATCTGAAATCACTAGAAAATAATTCAAAAAAGAGTAGTTCTTTAAAAAAATCAAATGATGAAAATAAAAAACAAGGTTTTGATGTCAACAAAGATAGCACAAAGGATAGCTTTAATGACTCTCTCAAAAAAGAGGGATTTGAAGAATTTTAGAAAATCCAGCTGGTTATAATAAGTACGTTTTGTTTTATTATATTTATGTATATAAAAAATTGAAGTGTACTTATATTGTAATATGTTAAATTGAAAAAAATAACAATTTCTTGTAAATTAATCTATTGACCTTTGGAAAAAAAGTGTTAATATAGAGGCACTATATTAATATTAAAAGGTATATCAATGCCGGGAAAATTTTTATCACAGGCCAGGGTTTTAATATGTGACGATGAAGAGCCTATCAGAAAGATGCTCGATAAAATGCTTCAGTTTTATGGATGCACAGATATTATTTTAACTTCCAATGGACAAGAAGCAGTAGAAAGAGTGTCACAAGTTAAGCCTGATGTAATAATTATGGATATCAATCTAAGCTCTACTTTCGATGGTATAGATGCTGCTCTTTCAATAAAAAAAATAATTGATATACCATTGGTTTATGTCACCGGAAATATGAATGACACCAACTTCAGTCGCATAAGAGAAACAAGACCTGCTGGTATGATTGAAAAACCCTTTAATGACAGAATGTTGATTTATACTCTTGAGATAGCCCTCTACAATTATCAGTCATTGATCAAGGCTGAATTCAGATATAAAAAGATTACGGAGGCTATTACTGATTATATCTATACGGTCAATTTATTGGATAATAAACCTTTGGAAACCATACATGGCCCAATGTGTGAGAATATTACCGGTTATACTGCAGAAGAATTTAGAAAGGATCCCTTTCTCTGGTATAAAATTATCTATGAAAAAGATATAAAACGGGTGTCATTTCATTTTAATCATTTAATAGAAAATAGATATCATAATCCCCTGGAAATTGAACATCGTCTTGTAAAAAAAGATGGCTCAATTCGATGGGTTCGCAATTCAACAGTTTTCCATTATAATAGCAGTGGAGAAGCTGTTTCTTATGATGGAGTCGTAAGAGATATAACTGACAGAAAAGATCTCGAAGAGACAATCTTCGAAAAAAATAATGAGCTTTTACTCTTTAATAAACAGCTGAAAGAAATGATTGATGAAAAAACTAAAGAGTTGGAAATGGCCTATGCAAATTTAAAACAGGATAACATTGTTCAAAAAGATATCAGTATAGCTTTGAGAGAAAGCAGAAAACGTTTTTATGACCTGGCAAACTTTTTACCAGAGATAACCTTTGAGCTTGATAAAAATGGTGTAGTGACCTTTGTAAATGAAAATGGAATTAAAAAGCTTGGTTATGAGCGCAGTGATATTGAAAATTTTAATGCGCTAAATATCTTAGATAATGTTGATAGAGAAAAAGCGGCTTTAAATATGCTAAAGCTTTTCAGTGGTGAAGAGGTTGGAGCAAATAGTTATACAATTGTTAAGAAGGATGGTACTACATTTCCTGCATTATTTCATTCACAAAAATATATTGGAGAAGATGGAGAACCCCTTATTCGAGGAATTATTGTTGATATTACATCTCAAAAAACAATCGAAGATCAACTGCGTCAAAGTCAAGAAGCATTGAAAGAACGCATTGCATTGACTGATTTGGAACTAAGCGAAGCTCATAGAATACATCAGATGCTGTTGCCTCAAGGCATACCAGATAATGATTTGGTAATAGCATCCTATCGTTATGAGCCCTATGTTATGGTTGGTGGTGATTATTTTTCTTTCTCTCGACTTAAAGAGTTAGATGGTCTTGGTATCTTCATCGGGGATGTTTCAGGTCACGGTGTGTCAGCTGCATTGTTTACTTCCTTGATTAAGACAAATACGGACTTTGTATGTCGAGAATTTGGTACTCAGCCAGCTAAATACCTCTGTAAGCTTAATTCAATTTTATATCAGAATCTAAATGATCATTTCATTACAGGAGTATATGGCTTCTTTAATCGAGATGAATCTGGTCAGGTCTTTTTTACCTTCGGCAATGCAGGTCATCCTGAGGTAATTGTGTATCGCAAAAAGTTAAGATCAATTGAAAAACATAATCCTAAAGGGAAACTTTTAGGTGTATCTGATAACTGTGTTTTTGAAGAATCATCAATTAAACTTGATAGTGGTGACAGAGTTTTCCTTTATACTGATGGTCTTATTGAAACAACTGACGATAGTTTAACAATGATTGAGGAATCTGTTTTTTACGAAATTGTTGAAAGAAATAACCTTAAAGAGAATATAGATGAGGTTCTTGAACAGGTTATGATGGATATTTCTCTCTTTAGAGATAAAGCTGATATAGTTGATGATATGTTGATTGTGGGCTTTGAGGTTCTATAATATAGTCTTATAGTCAAAGTCTCAAAGTCCAAAGTCAAAGATGAAATCTTTAATATTTGAGATTCTAAATGTTATAGATTTCAACTTTTTACTTTTAACTATCTTTTATATAGCTGTTTTGAATTTTTTTGCTACAAGAATCATGAGTAATTTTTGTTTATCTTCAGGAAGCTGTGCTGCTAACTTTCCAAGTTTACTATTGGTTACTTCAGAATGTTTATGTTCTGGATCTTTTCCAAAGATTGGTTCGAGTTCTTGTGGAAGAAGTACAATTGTTTTGTTTCCCTTTGTGAAGGTTAAAAAATCTTTTTTATGAATCTCATTATATTTACCTGATAGATTTTTAAAACTCACAGAACCCTCACAGTGACAGGTGCCTTCATAGTCACCTAAATGAAAGTTGTAAAATTTGGTTCCCCGAACCGCAGCAACGTAGGTTCTTGTTTTGAGCTGTATTGTTTCATTCTTCTTCATTTTTTTGACTACCTTGAACCATACATTTCCTTTGTTAACATAAACCTCTTTGAAATTATCTAGATAACTGCTAATTGAAAATTCTGAGTTGGATTGAACCTCAGCATAGGCATCGTTATTATGAAATCTGATTACAGCCAGACTTTTGGTGTCTGTTTTAACTACGTCATTTACTCTTATCACCTGTCCTTTCTTTAAACTGGTAACTTTACCATTTCTAGTCATTGTTACTTTGCCTATGACCATGTCAATTGTTGCTGCAGTTGAAGGAAGAACCTTTGGGGTGCAGGAAAAGAAGAATAATAAAGAAAGTCCAAGTAATATTTTTTTCATTGGAATAGCCTCAGAATAGATTTTATGGATTGCTCGTATGTACAAAGGTCATTGGAAAACATTTTTTATAGAAGCAACTCATTTAATTTTAAATTATAAGAAGGCTTTCAAATAATCAAGCATTAATATATTACAATCGATTTCTTTCGAATAAATCTATTCATCATAGTTCCATAATTTTTAGTAAATTATTGACTTTTATTTAATTGAAGAGTATAAAATAACATATTTTCTATTAGGAGTTAGTTATGAAAAAAATTATAATCTTTGGTTTAGCTATGAGTATTCTCGTTGGTTGTGTTAGTGTAGATAAAAATAATAAACCTGTTTTTGATAATAAAAATCCGGAAAAACTATGTAATTATATTCTTTATGCTTTGCATAATTGTGATATTGATGGACTTTCTAAAACATTTAATGAAACAAATAAACAAAAATTTTTGCCATTAAATTCAAAAAATAAAAAAAGAATTCGTTCTATATGTGCAGAAGAATCAAGGGTAATTAAGGGCATTTCGAAAGTAAGTGAATTGAGAAAGGGGCCTTCATTTATGGGGGCAGGTTCAATCATTGGAAAAATTCAAACCATTGGTAATGAGGTCTTTGTTATTGTTCTAACTAGAGAGGGTAATACCTATGCCTTTGAGGATATAAATAGCCCCAGTGTAAGAATGTATTCTCGATTACAATTAATAAAATAGTAAGACATAGGAATTTTGATCTTCTTTGATGCTTATACTGTTTTCAGGTGTACTGCCTTTTCAAATATGTTTTAAGAAGAGTGAAGCTTCTTCGTAAAGTCAATTTCAGTTAGTTTGATATACTTGGATTGATATTAAATATTTCTATTTATCTTAGCATAAATGTAACTTCTTGTTTAAAGTGATTTCATATCTATAATTGTTTCACTTGGAGGTATTCGTCGTGAAAAAGTCAATTATACCTATAGTTATTGTAACAGGTGTTATTATTTTTGCAGGAGTATATATTATGAATAGCAATGCTAATGCTCAAAGTCAATTTAAAAGTCCAACCGATATAACTATCTTTAATTATGATAAAAAGAAACTTGAAAAAGTTAAAACAATAGTTAAAACTGATGAACAGTGGAAAAAAGACTTAACTTCAGAGCAGTATAGAATATTAAGAAAGCATGGCACGGAACGTGCTTTTACCCATTCATTTGATAGTAATAAGAAGAAAGGTGTCTATCTTTGTGCTGCCTGTGGAACAGCACTCTTTCATTCAGATCACAAGTTTGATTCAAGAACAGGATGGCCAAGTTTCTTTAAAACAATAGCAGATGAGAATGTTGGCTCAACCATTGATAAGACATTTTTTATGGTAAGAACAGAGGTCCATTGTGCCAGGTGCGGTGGCCATCTAGGACATGTATTTGATGATGGACCAAAGCCAACTGGAAAACGTTATTGTATCAATGGTGCTTCTTTGAGTTTTAAGGCTGAGTAAATATAATTGTCTCTTCCAGTTAAAATTGAATTATTTTAAGATTCCACCTAAAATATGATCGGTAATAGAATCAACGTGATCTATAAGATTTCCAGGAATACCGTGTAAAACCTTGCTGGTGACCAGATATTCAGTTGTACTGAGTATCATGGTCAATGTTAGCTCAGGACTGATGTTTTCTTTAAGCTCTCCATCCGCAATTCCCTTTTCAATTATTGGAATAAGAATTCTCATAGTATCTTTAATAATTTTATATGATTCAGTTTTGATAAATTTTCTATTTGGCTTAAGAATTAAAAAGGCAATTGCTGCGTAATCCTCATGTGTTTGCCAAAACCATAAATAATGATAAATAAAGCTTCTAATCTTATTTTCAGCACCTCTGACATGGTTAAGAATGAATTCAATCTGTTCTTTTTCGTTTTTGGTAAGATCTTTTGGTATTGAAAAGAGCAGTTCTTCTTTGGATGAGAAATATTCATAAAGAGTAGCCTCTGAGATCTTTGCTTCCTTTACTATATCAACTATTGTTGTGTCAGAAAAGCCCTTTTGGGCAAATAGTTTCTCAGCAGCTTTGAGAATTTGTTTATTGCGTTCTTCATTCTTCTTCGATGACATTTTGTTTCCTTTATGAAAATTACAGTGTTATTATTGCAAAGTACTTGAGAAGACCTGATTAGTAAAGTAAATTTCAATAAAAAGAGTTAAGTTGTGGTTTTTGATTATTTTTCATAGTTGAACCATGATTTCAAAAACATTTTAATAGTAATACTTTAAAATTGTTGACATTTTCGTTCTTTGTTTCTATTTTATGGGTGAATTGCGAAGGGTAATCTATAATTATGCCTATTAATATATTTCTGGAGGATTTGTACCTATGAATGATGCTATTTACCTAAAACTAAGAGAACATTTGGATTCAATGCCAGGAGGGTATCCTGAAACTGAGACAGGAGCTGAGATTAAGATTTTAAAGAAATTTTATAGTCCCCAACAAGCTGAGATAGCACTTCAATTTCAGCGTATACCTGAAAAAGCTTCAGCAGTTGCCCAGAGGCTTGATATGGACTTAGTTGAGGCAGGTGAGATGATTGAGGTCATGGCAACAGAGGGCAGCCTCTTTCGTATTATGACTCCCGATGGCCCACTTTATCTGCAGCCCAATTTTATAATGGGTCTCTATGAATGGCATGTAAATTCAATTGATGAAGAAATTGCAGAAGAGGTTGAGGATGTTTATGATGCTCTCTTTGAAAAACACTGGAAAGGTCGAGAAACAAAGCAGTTGAGGATTGTTCCTGTTCATACTAGCGTAGATTCAAAGAGTGTTGTTCGTAGTTATGATGCAATAAGGGACTTAGTAAAAGGAAAGACCGGAGGGCCCTATGCAGTTGCTCCCTGTATATGCAGAGTTGAAAAACAAATGCTGGGCCATGAGATTAAACGGCCCATGGAAACGTGTCTGGTCTTTGGTTTAGTTGCTCAATATTATATCGCTAATGGTATTGGTAGAGAATTATCTGAGAAAGAACTCATGGATAAATTAGATGAATGTGAAGATGCAGCATTAATTCCCTTTAGTACAAATACACAGGAAACAATCAATATGTGTATGTGTGATAAGGATACATGTCAGCTTATTAGAATTTTATCAGGATGGGAAAAACCTGCTCAAGAGGTTCATTCTCCATATTATGCAAAGATTTCAGAAGAAGAATGCACAGGGTGCGGCAAGTGTGTGAAGCGTTGTCAGATAGATGCAATAAAGGAAATTGAATCAGTTGCAGACAGTAAAGTGAAAAAATACTCTATTGATCTTGATAGATGCATAGGCTGTGGTCTCTGTGTTTCAGTGTGCAGCAAAGATGCCTTGTCAATGAAGCTAAAGGATGAATTGCCTGCTGTTCCTGAAAATTCAATGGTTATGAATGCACTTATGGCAAAGGAAAGAGATAAACTGAAGCTCTGATTTCTGAATTATTATTGAGACTAAAACAGATATATGAATAGAGTATTCTATTCATATATCTCTGTTTTAGTCTATGATATTTAATAATTCACTAATATTGAAAATTTCAAAATCACTTATATTGGTGTCAATGTGTCTTTTATCTCTATTAATCCAAATTGTTTTAATATCTAAATTTTTTGCTCCCAAGATATCTGAAGAATAAGAATCTCCGACATGAAGCACTTCATTGTTTTTCATTCCTAGTAATTTTAATGCTTTAATAAACATTTCTGATCTAGGTTTATATGCTTTTTCAGACTCACTTGTTACAATATAGTCAGGGGAATAATCAATGTTTAATAATGCATTATTTAATTCTGTATTATCAATATTTGATACTATGCAAATGGGCAATTGAATTTTATTTAATGTTTCTATTGTATCGTCAAATAATTCAGGATTTGACCAATAAGCAAATAGTCTCTTAGCAAGATCTATTGCTTCTAAATTTGATTTACAATATTTTAATGTGTTCTCAATTGATTTAGTTTCAATTAATTTTTGAATAATAAAATTGTTATTGAATGAATTTAAACATAACTTCCTAAACTCTTGATCCCAGAAATGACCAATTTCTTTAATGCTTTTTAAATTAGAAGATGAATCATGAATTTCATAACAGATTTCATTTATTATTTTTGAATCTTCTTTAACCAGTGTTCCATAAAAATCAAATAAAATAGCTTTTATCATCTTGAATTAACCTTTAATTTTTTAAATAAAATCGTTTGAACATAAGATTGACGGTCACGGTAGGCTGTTTTTTTTAAGTAGTAAGTTTAACAATACTTTCATGTGACGTTTGACTAATGATCTAATAAGCCTGAGTCTAAATGTATATTTCGTATAAATGTTCAGTTGTGTGAAGGCTGCAAGATAAAATTTTAAATTTTCACTTAAATGTATTTGTTTATTGAATATTTGGAATAGAGCCTGTCCACATTAATATCATTCCAATAATTCCACCTAAGAGCATAAATGGAAAAAATATTTTTATATGTTCAGCAGTCAAATTATTTTTCTTAGAACCAAAACCTTTTAAATTAATTAGCCCGGGATGTTTCTCTAAGAATTCAGCTCCCTGCTTATTGTAGATCCAATTTAAACTTAAAATCCATAAAATGATAATTGAAGCATGAAAAATCAATACTATTGGATTAAGTGATTTAGGATTAAAGTAATCGAAAACACTTTGTGTAATACTTGTAATGTTTCCAAAGCCAATAATTATCCAAGGTATATTTCCATAAATTAAGATGCTTCGAAATAATTTTTCATAACCAGTTTTTAATTCTGGATTTTCTTTTATATATTTTATTGAGCGACCTTTTAATAATATAGCATTTAATGTTGTTGCAATTACAAAAAATAGCCAAAATTGTTTTAAAAAAAAATCCATATTTTTTTTCCTGAAAATAAAATGTTTAACAGCAATAATTACATGAAAAGAATAATTTATTGTCAACTGATATTTAAACAATATTTTTTATATGCTGAGTTGTGCGAAGGTGATGTGCCTATTACAGGAAGTTTAGTGAAAAAACAGAACGTTTTTTCTGTTCTCTAGAATGAGCACCTTGGTCAAAGCAGTTGAACATTTCTTTGAAAAGAATTTCGAAGATTGTTTGCATTGTTCCGCTTTTATGATATGGGATGTGGTATTTTCTTTTCTTGCAGATAAAGAGATTTAAAAGTTACTCAGGATTCATGGAATTGAGAAGAAGTATCTCATACAGTGTGAGGGGTTTTTTTCTTGATAGATATTTTTTGTATTTTTAACTATTCTTTATGTAGAGAACTTTCCTGTATAAAATCATAATAATTACAATCTTAATAGTATTGACATTTATATTATAGTTTTAAAAAGTTAAAATACTAATAATCAAACTAATTGGAGTAAGTATTGAAGGTCATCAAACTAATACAGATATTTTTTCTTTCCTTTATTTGTTTGCTCTCATGTAAAAATCACACTTCAGCAGAAAGATTCCATGATTTTCAAATCCTTCATTCAAAGGAAACCTCTTTTGAAAAAGTTAAACAAAATAAAACATGGAAAAAAATCAGTAGTTTACAGTTTATAGAATTATTCCATATAAATCCTAAAAGCTTCAACCATGGATGGCTCAAGATATGCGTCACAGTTGATGATCCTTTGAAATACAAGGGGCTGTTTTTATATACTCAAGAACTTATTGATAAAACATATATCAATAAAACACTCATAGGAGAAAAAAATTTACTCAATATCACTGGATTCGAATATTTCAAGCCTAGTCTCTATCTTCTTCCTGCAGATACTTTAAAAAAAGGAAACAATGACCTGTATATACGTATCAGTTTAATGAGTAATATTAAAGGAAGCATCAGGTATTTAGTGTTGCTATCGGATTCTGATTATGACAATAAAAAATTCTGGAATGATCTTTTATATGAGCAGTTTTTTATAATTCTAATCATTATGTTTTCATCATTGTTGATGTTTCAAATAACGATGTTTCTTGTAGACAGAAAATTAAAAATTCGTTTGATAAATTCTCTTTTTCTTCTTTATATTATAGTTCTCCTGGTTATGACATTTTTTTTGCGTGGTCCGATAAGCCTTGATGATTACTCATTTTCTTTCTTTTTAATCTACTTTTCTGTACTCTTCCAATTCCTGATGATTCTCTTGCAGTCTTTATATAGGATATACCTATCTCATATAATCAAAATTTTTATTTCTCTTAATATTATAGGTGCTATACTCATTATACTCACAAATGGATATGCATTTGTGCAATTATTTCTTTTTTCTATCATAGTTTCAGCAGGTTTTTTTGGATTGGGGTATATATTGTATCAACTTAATAGAATTAAACAAAGAAAACTTCTCTCGAAAGTTATCATTTTTGCAATTTTTTTAAGTTTTCTCATTTCATTCTGGAGACTTTTTTCAACTCTCTTTGAATTTTCTTTTCAATGTCCCGATCATTTATCTTGGTATCTGTTCTTAGTATATATATTCATTGCTATACTTCTTGAGGCAATTGAAGCTAAGATACAAAGACAACGTCTTAACAAACTCTATTATCTCTTAAAAGAAAAAGAATCACAAAAAACTTCAAAAAAGGCTACAACTACAATATCTGAATTGTCAGAGGAAAAATTAAATTCAGTTATTGCTTTCATTGAGGAAAATTATAATTCTGATCTATCAAGAGAAGGTATTGCTGCTTCAGTTGATCTCAATCCCAGTTATCTCAGTACACTATTCAATTCTTATACTGGTAAAAAGATAAATGATTATATTAATGGTCTTCGGGTAAAAGATGCAATTGATCTACTAACAACGACAGATAACAAAATTATAGATATTGCCTTTGCAGTCGGTTTTGAAAGTATATCGACCTTCATCCGTGCCTTTAGGACTGAAACCGGACAGACCCCTACAGAATATAGACAAAACAATTAGGCCCCTGCTAATAAATATTTTTTTCCACATAGAGTTTCCAATTATTCGAAAACTAACAATTTGCAATGACTTATAAAGAAAAATGAAATAATTTAACCATCATTAAACAATATAACAGTACTGAAAATTTTCCTGGAAAAAAATATTAAATGAAGGTATTAAAAAAATGAAAATATTTAAATCAAAAAAAAGAATTATATTGAGCATAGCAGTAGCAACAGTTCTTGTGTTAATTATTGCATTGGCCTTATCTGGAAAAGATGAAAACATTCATTTAACTTATAAGTCTAAGGAAGGATATACACAAATTATGAGAATTTATGATCGATTTCTCAAACTTTGGTCTGTTCCCTATGAAGAAATTAACATAGAAACCACATGGGGAAGAACACATATAATCAAGGCTGGAAAAAAAAATAAAAAACCACTCATAGTGCTTAATGGAGCATCCACCAATGCATCAATGTTATTTTATTTATCTAAGCCCTTTTTTGAAAACTATACAGTTTATGCTGTTGATTCAATGGGAGAACCAGGCAAAAGTAAACCTGTAAAAATACCTCTCAATGATAAGGAAAGATCTGACTGGCTCAATGAGGTTTTTATAAATCTCAAAATAAAAAAAGCTGATATAATAGGATTTTCTCTTGGAGGATATACAGGACAGCGTTTTCTACAATACTATCCTTATAAAGTAAATAAACTGGTAAGCTGCCTCTTTCCATACAGTGAAAGAAGTGAAATGTCTGGGTCACTAATGATTGTCATGATTAAAATGATGTATTATGTCACAGTGAAAACAAAGTCAAATACTGAAAAATTTCTTAAATTATGTAACGGTGGAAACATCAAAGATAAAAAAGGATACAAGCTTTTAGTTGATCATTTCTATAATAAATTTAAATATTGCAAAGCTGTAAATTACAACTTTAAACCAACTTCTTTTTCAACTATTAAAGAAATAAAAACACCTGTTATGGTTCTTTTAGGGCAAATTGATCCTTTTTTTGATGCAAACAAAGCTCAACAATATATTAAAAGAGTAAACAATCCCTATGTAAAAATAATTATCTTAAAGGATATGGGGCATTTACCAGATGACAAAATTGACATTCTTCTTAAAAAAACCTATGATTTTTTAAAGAAATAATTAGTTATTTAATATTCAGTAACTGTAAGTTTTTTATCAATGTAGGGTAGGTCACTTATCTGAAATACAAATCAGAGCCGGTAGGATATACCGAGTTATGCGAAGGTAGCGAATCAAAACCTTTCTATATACAATTTTAATTAAATTATTGATAATATTAAATTTTTTTATTATAATATTATGTTATGTAGCTTGAAGACCATTGTATGGAGGAATTTATTATGAATAAAGTTTTACTTTTAATTGCTGCAACTTTACCATTTATTTGGGGTGTTGCTCATTTATTCCCAACAAAAAATGTTGTCAAAGATTTTGGAGATATTTCTGTTGATAATAAAAATATAATTTTGATGGAGTGGATTAATGAAGGGATTACTTTAATATTTATTGGTATTTTAATTTTTGTTGTTACAATTATTGATCCATTTTCAAATATTTCTATTGCTGTTTATTGGGTTTGTTTCGGAGGATTGAATGTTTTATCTGTAGTAAGTTTACTTACTGGTTTTAAAGTTAATTTTTTACCTTTCAAGTTATGTCCAATTGTATTTACTGGTACTTCTATTTTTTTAGTGTTGGGCATTCTTATTTAATATATTTTTCAAGTACGAAGGAAGAGTGCTGAAATAAAAAATAATATAGTTAATAATGTATTTTAAATGTAACCAGCAATTTTTTCATCATAAAATTATTTAAAATTTCATAAGATAAGCACCTTTTGTACTCTGAATCATCTTGTGAGGCTTTATAGCAATATCATCAATAATATTGAATCCAAATTTTTTATATAGAGAAAGCGCTTTTGTATTTTCTTTCATCACTATCAGGCTTAATGATTCATACCCTTTTTTAGTTGCATTTTTTTTTGCTCTACTAATTAGTTCTGTTGCAATTCCTTTGTTGTTATACTGGTCATCGACACAGAGAGCATCAATATAAATACTGTTTGGAATTGATTTTTGAAAAATTTCCATAAGGTGGTCAAGTCTTTCTTTTGGAACAAAGGTTCTTGTTTCTTCATCAAGACCTTGAAATTGAGAAGGGTAAAAGAATATCATTCCTCTAATGCTGCCATCAATTTCAGCTATAATACAGTTTTTAAAAGTATGATGGTTTTTATTCTCTTTGAGGGAAAATGATATCATGTCTGTTGGATTGAAATCTTTTATAAGGTCATGAAACAAGAATTCAACAATACCTCTTGATGCTTTGTTAATTAACCTTGCTATTTCAGAGGAGTCTTCTTTCATTCCTGTTCTGTATTTTATTTTCATTTTGCTTCCTTAATTGTTTTTTATAGATACGTTTGTTCGATGGTCAACTTTTTTATTTTTTTTAATATTTGTTGAGTTAACATAAAATATAGATATTTGTAGTTTGTTATATGAATTATTTTAACAACATCATACAAGAAATATCAGCTTGGCAATGAAAATCTTCATGAAAAATACTTTATTCTTATGTAGTAGTTTTTATTTATAATATGTGTCGTTGTTAAAAAAATTTTCTTTATAACCTCTTGCTTTTGCAATATCCAATGCTGTGTGACCATTATTTTTTTTTATATTAATTCTGTCTCCGGCTTCAAGAAGCATCTTTACTCCTTTGATATTTTTATTTCCTGTGCACATCATTAATGCAGTATAGCCTCTTGTGGTCTGAGCATTTACATTGGCTCCCTTCTTTAGGAGTATTTTTACAGATTTCAAATTTCTTCTATCAATAGCTCTAATTAAATACCTGTCTATTTGTCTCAGTTTTCCGTGTATAAAAGTTTTTGAATCAGATTTTTGATTTGATGAACATGAAAGGAATAATTTTAAAAAAAACACCCATATTGTTCACCTTTATTTGGAAATTGCTCTGTGGTTTATAATCTGCTTGTTGTCATGTGTAGTTAAAAAGAATAATTTTGAATAAAGAAATAGAATATTCTAAAAAAAATCCATCAAAAGAGTCTTTTTATGTTAACTTTGTAAAGAATATCAATAATATATACTATGGTCTAATTAATTTTAATAAAATTAATTAGACCATAATGTTCTTTTTAAGCTTTTATAATCCAGCAGAAACAATGTATGAATAAACATTGTTTTAGTGATATCAAATGCTTTATTAACATAAAAAATTGTTGAATTAAATCACCTTATAATTATCTTGTTATTATGGATATTGTATTTAGTTTAAGAGAAAATGGTGCTTGTCCCTTGTGTTCAAAGGATCATGATTGCTTGTTGAAGAAATTTATGAGTAAATCTCTTGATGAGGTTCATCCTAATAGTAATGATGACTTTGAAGTTGTGATCTATAGATGCCCTAATTTTCACGCAAAGGAGGAGTCATGAAAGATGATCTGAAAAATGAAGTTGAAGAAATTGTAGAACCATACAAAAATGAAGGTAAAAAGTGGCTCGCTGTAAATACTCTTCTCAATAAATATAAGAAGCAGACTAATTTCATGGATATCCGCAGACGAATTGTTAACATTATGAAAAATATCACTGGCAAAAAATCCTAATTCCAAGGAACCTTTCATGTACGACCTTATTACAGGCCCCTTTTTATGGTGTTCAATTTTATTATTCATATTAGGTAGTATTGTTAAGATAATTGATGCAGTAATGCTGGTGAAAAATCCTCTTATTACTAAAAGAGAAGTATCTTATAAGACATCTTTAAAACATCTTCGTGCTTCAATGAGTGGTAGAAAGCCCTTTTTTTTTGTGACTACTTTTCTTTTTCATGTAATTCTTATAAGTGCTCCTCTATTTCAGTTGGCCCATGGCATGATTATGGACAAGACTTTTGGAGTTTCATTCCCATCATTAATTGAAAAATTCTCAGATATTCTAGCCTTTATAGCTGTTTTTTGTGGTCTCATTTTATTAATAAGAAGAATTGTGAAACCTGAGGTTCGTGCCCTTACATCACTTTATGATTATTTTTTATTACTTATCACTATAAGTCCATTTGTTCTTGGAATTTTGGCATATCATCAAATAGGAAATTATAATATAATTTTAAATCTTCATATGTTAAGTGGTGAATTGATTTTAATCTTATTGGGATGGACGAAGCTGGGGCATATGTATCATTTTCTTATGGCTCGACTCTTCGTTGCAACAGAATATAATAATAGAAGAGGGGGATGGCAGTACTGATGAATTCACCTCTAAATATAGATCACCAGGTAATTGCACAACAGATTAAATCAAAAGAGGGAATGAAAAAACTCTTAAAGCTCTGTGCGGCCTGTGGGGCTTGTTCCGATACCTGTTTTTATTATATGAAAACAAAGGACCCTAGAAGTACTCCAGCCTATAAAATGCTCAATACTCTCGGTGTTATTTTTAAAAAGAAAAATCGTATAACTGAAACAGATTTAAAGAAAATGCCCGATCTCCTCTGGGGAAAATGCGTCATGTGCCGCCGTTGCACCTGTCCCTTTGGTATAGATATCTCAGCAATGATTAGCTTTGGAAGATTCATTTGCAGAAACCAGGGAATCAGTGAAGATTTTTCAAAGGGTCCAATGGGCATATCACAGGGGGATGAGAAAGCGTGAGAAATCTCATTGTGTTCATAATTCTTTTTGCTGGAATTATCTTTGCATCTGATATCCCTGAGAAGATAGAATTATATAGTAGCAACAAATCCCATATGCAGCGTAAAGCCATTTTATTTAATCATAGCAAACATATGAAGGGAAACATGGGATGTCTCGATTGCCATCATGATTATGAAAAGGGTCAGCAGATCATGACGGGAGAACGACTTCTTAAAAAATATAAAGTCAAATGTGAGTCTTGTCACATAAAGGGAAAAGATCTTCGAGATAGATATCATAAGCTCTGTCAAGGCTGTCACAGAGAATATATAAAATATGATCTGAAAACCGGACCATTGCAATGCGGTCTATGTCATAAGAGATAGTAGTTAGTATAAAGTTTAAAGTTGAAAGCATGAAATTGTAAAAATATTTTTACCACGGATTACACGGATCAAGCACAGATTAACACGGACTTTAAATTGGGGTTTACTTGTTAATTCTGGTGATAGTTTAGAATTAAATTTTTTTTGATTCACAAAGCTTAATAACAGCAATATTAGAATTTATGTTACTTAGTTCTACTTAAAAACATCCGTGAAGATCAGTGTTTTTTCTGTGTTTATCAGTGACAAAAAACAGGTTATTTCTTGATAAATATTTTATTTTGTTTTACCACGGATTACACGGATAAAGCACATATTAACACGGACTTTAAAATTGGGGTTTACTTGTTAATTCCGGTGATAGTTTAGAATTTAAATTTTTTTTGATTCACAAAGCTTAATAACAGCAATATTAGAATTTATGTTACTTAGTTCTACTTAAAAAGCATCCGTGAAGATCAGTGTTTTTTCTGTGTTTATCAGTGACAAAAAAACAGGTTATTTCTTGATAAATATTTTATTTTGTTTTACCACGGATTACACGGATAAAGAACAGATTAACACGGACTTTAAATTGGGGTTTACTTGTTAATTCCGGTGATAGTTTAGAATTTAAATTTTTTTTGATTCACAAAGCTTAATAACAGCAATATTAGAATTTATGTTACTTAGTTCTACTTAAAAACATCCGTGAAGATCAGTGTTTTTTCTGTGTTTATCAGTGACAAAAAAACAGGTTATTTCTTGATAAATATTTTATTTTGTTTTACCACGGATTACACGGATAAAGCACAGATTAACACGGACTTTAAATTGGGGTTTACTTGTTAATTCTGGTGATAGTTTAGAATTTAAATTTTTTTTGATTCACAAAGCTTAATAACAGCAATATTAGAATTTATGTTACTTAGTTCTACTTAAAAAGCATCCGTGAAGATCAGTGTTTTTTCTGTGTTTATCAGTGACAAAAAAACAGGTTGTTTCTTGATAAATATTTTATTTTGTTTTACTACGGATTATACTGATAGATTATAGATTAACACTGATTTTGAAAATATAAAAAAGGTACGTGCAATGGTTATAGCAAAGAGAAAACCCGTAGATGAAATAATAGAAACAATCAAATCATATAACTCAGTTCTTTTAGCTGGTTGTGCAGGTTGTACTGCTGTATGTTTGGCTGGAGGGATGAGAGAGGTTAATGAGTTGAAGCATGACCTGACTAAAGAACTCAAAAAGAATTATGGCACTATCACTATTGAACGTCAGTGTGAAATGGACTTTCTTGAAGACCTTGATCACCTAAAAGATCAATATGATGTAATTCTTTCATTGGGATGTGGTGCAGGTGTGCAGCTTATGGCTGAGAGGTATCGAAGAAAACCGGTTTTTCCTGCTTTAAATACTGTTTCCATCGGAGTCAATCGTGCCATTGGATGGTATGAAGAAAACTGTAAAGCCTGTGGAGATTGTCAGCTTGCATATACCGGTGGTATCTGTCCTGTCGCTTCCTGCGCAAAGAGTATCTTCAATGGTCCCTGTGGGGGTTCAGAAAATGCACGATGTGAAGTAGACAGAGATATTCCCTGTGCCTGGTGTGCTATCTATGATCGATTAAAGGTGCAAAATCGTGTAGAAAATATTTTATCGATTAAAGAACCAGTACAATGGAAAAATCAAATGCGCTCAACTGTTGTGCAGCCTGGATATGAAGGGAGGTTTTCTGATGGCAAGTAATCTTCAAAAGTCTCTTGATGAGGGAAAGTTTGTAGTAACCGCAGAGTTGGGACCTCCTAAAGGAAGTGATATAACTATAATAGAAAAGAAAGCAGATTTGCTGAGAGATAAGGTAGATGCTGTTAATGTCACTGATAATCAGACAGCAATGGTAAGAATGAGCAGCATGGCAGCAAGTGCAGCCTTAGTCAATATGGGCATTGAACCGGTTATGCAGATGGTAACGAGAGACAGAAACCGAATAGCCTGTCAGAGTGATATTCTTGGTGCATCTGCCCTTGGCGTAAAGAATATTCTCTGTCTCAGTGGAGATCATCAGAAATTCGGCAATCAACCTGGTTCAAAAAATGTCTTTGATATAGATTCAATTCAACTTGCATCAATCTTTAGAAGAATGCGTGATGAAGGTAAAATCCTTGATAGTGAAGATGAGCTCCAGGGAAAGCCTGATCTTTTTATCGGTGCTGCAGTGAATCCCTTTGCGGAACCAGAGGAATTTCGTCCAATGCGCTTTAAGAAAAAGGTTCAGGCTGGAGTGCAATTTGTTCAAACTCAATGCATCTATGATATTGATCGCTTTAAAGAATATATGAAGAAGGTGAGAGATCTGGGTATTGATAAAGAATGTTATATTCTTGCAGGGGTAACACCCTTGAAGTCAGGTGGCATGACTCGATATATGAAGAATAATGTTTCAGGTGTAATTATTCCAGAGGCTGTTGAAAAGAGAATGGATGCTGCACCAAAGGGTAAAGCTGCTGATGAGGGAATAAAACTCTGTTGTGAGCATATTCATGAACTCAGTTCAATCGAAGGTGTTCATGGTATACATATTATGGCCATAGAGTGGGAAGACAGAGTAGAAGAGATTGTTGAGCTTGCAGGTCTGGTGCCTGCATGTCAATGCATTTTGGAGGAATAAGTTTTTCTTGTGTAAACTTCATATTGCTTTCCCAATAACGATCTCTTTACAGGTCTTCCGTGGGCAGGTAAAAAAAGACTGCAATCTGTATTCAGGAGAATTTTCCAGCTCTTGATGATTCCAATTTTATCATCTCCAAAAGGTGGAAAGACTGACCAGGGGAAGATTCCAAAGAGGGCATCACCAACTATGGCTATTTCATTATCTATAATAATTGATAATGACCCTATAGAGTGGCCAGGCGTATGAATAATCTTGATTTGAGAATTATCCATTAAAAGGCTCTCATCCCCCTGAATTATAATATCAGCCTCTGCACCTTCATATGTAGCCATTCTTTGAACTATTGAACCAAAAATTTTTATTAGAAACGATGTGAGAAATACTGTTCCCTTTGGTAGAGGGCTGTCTCCACAGAGTAAGTATGGAGCCTCTTCTTTGTGAATAATAATTTGAGCATCAAAGATCTTTTTTATAGCAGCAGCATTTGCTCCATGATCAAAGTGACTATGACTTAAAATGATAGAGGTTAGTTTCTTTTTAGAGCTTATATATGTATTAATAATTTTAATGAGTTTTTGTTTTTTATTCACCAAAGCTGAATCAAAAAGAATGAATTCAGTAGCTGTTTCAATGAGAAATACATTATTTCTCCCAGATAATACCTGATAGATTATACTATTGTTTTTTGTTTTCCATATGTTCATATTCAAATTAAATGTTAATACTTGAAAAATGAAAGAAAAAAATACAAAAAGCAAAAAAACCAACCTGGGTGGGCTTTTTTGCTTGACGATTGGTGTTTTCTTATGTATATTACCTGTAGATTTCAAATGGAGCTAGTAAGAAGATCCAATTGTAGATTGAATTTAATAGATCCCTACACTTATGCGAGACCACCTGGTCTCGCTTTTTTTATTAATTTCTCTCATATGATTACTTGACTTATATGTTTTATAATTTTATAAGAGAAAAATCCTTTTAAGGACAATGAAAAATAAGGAGTTTTAAATGAGAAAATTATCAATAATTTTAACACTACTTTTAGTAGGTACTTTTACTGTTACAAGTTGTGGTGCTGGTGATTCTGGAAGTGGTGGTGCATCATCACCTAAGGCCCTTTTTGAAAAGATGAAAAATGTGAAAGATGGAAGCTTTGCAGATATTGTTAAGTTTATTGCACCAGATGAACTGCCAATAATGACTTTTAGTATGGATGTTGCAGCATCAATGATGACAGGCTTTGGAAAGACAAAGGTTACTGCTGATCAATATAAGGCTATAAGAAAGAAGTATAATCTTCCTCCTTTTGATAAAAATTCAATGATGTATATGAGAAATCCTCAAAAGATGATGGAAATAGCTCAAAAGACATATGGCAAAGTTAATCACGCAGGTTTTTTAAAGGCAGTTGAAAAGATAATGGGCGATAAATCTTCAGGAGTAAAGTCAACCAATAAGGCTTCAAATGCAAAGATTAAAAATATTAAGATTACCGGTGATACAGCAACTGCAGTAATTATTACAAAAAAGAATGAAACTGATAAAATTAAGTTTCGTAAAGTTAATGGAAAATGGTACATTTCAATTAAAGATATGTTCATGAGAAGATAGCATTATAGTAACAGTTTTAAGTCTTATAGCATAGGACTTAAAACAACAAAATCCCAGTTCTAAATTAGCTGGGGTTTTTTATTTTTAGAATAATCTGCTTATAATCCTTACTGAAAGTTTTTATAAAAACTCCTTGATTGAAGATATAATCTATTGCATTCTTCTTCTATGGAAAGTACAAAACAAATTCCCCATTGGTTTCGCCTTGATAATGCAGCTAAAATTTTTCCCTCTATTATAAATAAGAGAACAACAACCGTTTATAGAATCTCTGCTTCAATCACAAGATCAGTTGATTCAGAAATTCTTCAACGAGCTCTCATTAAGACTTTGAACCGCTTTCCTTATTACAGGGTTTCTTTGCGATGGGGCTTTTTCTGGCATTACCTTCAATACAATCCTCAAGATCCATTGGTGCAAAAAGAGAATGGAGCACCATGTCGAAAAATCTCTCCAGATGACAATAATGGATATCTTTTCAGGATTTTCTACTATGAAAAAAGAATTTCATTGGAGTGTAGCCATATAATAACAGATGGCACAGGAGCAGTTACTTTCTTAAGATCTCTTCTCTGTCAGTATTTTATAGAAACAGGAATTACTATAAAAAACCGCGATGATATATTTAATATTGAAAAACCTCCCCATGTAGAGGAATTTGAAGATGCCTATCGAAAGTTTTATAAAAAAGATATTCCTGCACCATCAAAAAAAGAAAAGGCTTTTCATATTATTGAAAAGCTAATTGATGCAGATGATCAAAATATAATAACTGGTATTATAGATGTAAAAGAGTTATTAAAGATAGCACGTAACTATGGAGTAACGATAACTGAACTTTTATCTTCTGTCTATCTTCATTCTCTATATCTCTATGCTCAAGATCTGCCATGGAAAATAAAAAAGAAAGAATTAAAACCCATCAGATTAATGGTTCCAGTAAATCTTCGAAAGATTTATAAGAGTAAAACAATGAGGAATTTTTTTTTAACAGTGAGTCCTGGAATTGATCCTCGTCTTGGTCATTATAATTTTGAAGATGTAATTAAAGAGGTTTATCATTATATGCGCCTGGAGGTTGATGAGCGATTTATAAATCAGCAAATTAATAGAAATGTAAATGGAGAGATTCATCCCCTTGTAAGATTGGTTCCTCTTCCATTAAAGGTCCTGGTAGAAAGACTACTCTATGGTTTTGTTGCAACCTCACGGCAGTCCGGGGTTCTTACTAATATGGGGGCTGTTTCAATGCCTTCGGAAATTGAAAAGCATATTGAAAGATTTGATTGTATTGCAAATCCTAATGAAGATACAAAAATCAATTGTGGTGTTATCAGTTATCATGATAAGATACATATAACTTTTGGCAGTCTTGTAGACTCAACAATAGTTCAGATGTATTTTTTTCAAACCTTGAGAAAAATGGACCTTGCTATAAAAATTGAAACTAATTAGAGAGGTTTATATGCCATACTGTTCACAATGCGGTGTTGAGCTTAATGCTGAAACAAAAAAGTGCCCTCTTTGTAAAACAACAATATATTCAAAGGAAGAGGGTGGGGATGAGAAAGCTCAAAATGATTATCCTCCTGTAGAAGTAAAAGCTACAATGACTAATGGCCAAAAGAGATTTCTCTCATGGGAGATAGAGACATTTTTTTTAGCAACATCCTTTGGAATTGTCTTAACAATAAATCTTCTTAAAGAAGGAACTATCTCCTGGGGTGGCTATCCATTAATCGCAATTGGCAGTGTGTGGCTCATCTCTACTCTTATTCTTTTACTCTTCAAACAGCTTATTTTAATTATGACCGGCCTGGTAGTTTCCCTTACCGGCGCTTTAGTTCTTATAGATCTTATGAATGGTAAACTGGAATGGTTCTTGGTATTGGGTTTGCCCATAGTTTCAATGACTGCCTTTGTAGCAGCAGTTGTAGCACTTCTCGTGAAGTATCTAAGAAATCCCGGGGCAAATCTGGCAGCTTTTATCACTTTTTTAATTGGAGTTTTTTGTCTCGGTTTAGACCTTTTGATTTCAGGTTATAGAGGTAAGGTTTATATCTCATGGTCAGCAATTGTGATGGTGTCTTTGTATCCTTTGGCTCTGTTTTTTCTTTATTATCATTACAGGTTGAGAAAACGCTTTGATTTAAAGAAGATTTTTCATCTGTGATAATAAAAAAACTACAGTTTGACGAGAGTATATGAATGTAATTTTTGTATTTATATAACATACATTGTAGTATATAAGTATAGTGTCTATGTTTTTTTAGGAATGTTAATCTTCTCAGGAAGTGCATTTAAAATGGAAAAAATATTCACTATGATGATTTTGTTTTGAATTATGAGTCTTTTGTATGTCCTATTACCATATTGATTTTAAAAAAACTTAAGAGGTGAGTGGTTGAGATAATATGTCTTAATTAAATGTATTCATGAAAAATAAATCAATCCCTTTGATCGAAAATCTCAAAAAAAAATTTGAGAATTTTAACAGGTTCAATATAATAGGCCTTATTGGTATGGTTCTTGTTATTGCTTCTGGAACACATATTCTCATAAATAATCTATATCTCATTAAAGATCTAACTTATATTCTACTGATTCTTATATTTTTACCCTTAAATGATAATATTCAATATTTTAAAGCATTTATATTTAACCGAGGTATAAAGCCACAGAATCTGACTGAAGAAAAAATTGGAAATCTTTCTAAAGAAGAGTTGCTTGAGATCCTTGATGAAACCGTTTCTCACTTAAAAGAGAATAAAAAAGAGATTCCATCTTTCTATATTTATGAAGAGTATGAAGCCAATGCTGAAGCACGGGACTCAATTTTTAATATTGTAAAACCTCTCAACAGCATTAGGCTGTCTAGAGGACTTTTCCATTACCTGACGCCAGATGAAATAAAAAGTATTGTGCTTCATGAGATAGGACATTTTACCAAGTATATACCAATAATTGACAAATTTTATTTTATACTCTATCCATTCATTATATCTGTTTTTATAATTATTATTTCTTTTAAAAATTTTGACAATGATTTGTATCATTTAATATTATCATGTGTAGTATATTATGCAATTGTAATAATTGTGAATAATATCAAATTTTCAATTTCAAAAACACTTGAGTTTCTTTCTGACTATTATGCTGCAGAAAGAAACGGACTCCTTGTAACTGTAAATGCTTTATTGAGACTTTATTATGGCAGCGAACATTATGGTTCATTAATAAAGGAATCAGTGGAGGAAATAGTTAAGTTTCATGAGATTCCTGTTGAAAATATTCAAAAAGTTCTTGAACTCATTGAAAAAGAATTTTATTCACAAAAAAAACATTCTCCATCATTTAAGAATAAAAAAATTCAGAAAATAATAAGATCAGAAAAAGCTACTCAATATCATAAGAATCTATCTGAAGAAGAGATAAGAGAGCTTGATGAATTTAAAGAAGAGTTTGATCAGGAGACAGCATTTTCCTCCTCTATTATTGACTGGAAGCTTTTTGATGAAAATAAGAATAATCGTATTGATGATAGGGAATATTTAAATTTTATAGCTGTTCTCCGAAAGAATCGCCAGAAAATGCTCTATGGTATTGAAGGTATTCATGATGAAGATCTTCCTGAAACCCATCCCGAATTGGTTGAAAGAATTTTATTTTTACATGAAAACCTTTATGTCAATTAATCATGTAACATCATTGATAAAATGATAACTTATCATTATATTCAATGAAATAGAGGATCCGGAGGTCTATAGATGTCGACAAAAAGGTCATTGTCTTATATTGTAGTAGTTGTTGTAACCGTTTTGACAACTATTTTTGCAACTCAGTATTTATCATGTAAAGGGGCTGAGAGTAAATCATCGTTTGGCTCTAAAATAAGTTCACCCCTTTCAGATTCAGATAAAATATCTAAAGCCTGGGATGTACAAAAATCTTTTAGAAGTATATTTACTATTTACAAGAACAGAGTTGTTTCAATATATACCAAGAAAACTATAACTCAGCGAAGACACCCAATGTTTCGTGATCCTCTCTTCAGGCAGTTTTTTGGTAATCCCAATAGAAGAGGCAGCAAGCAACAGAGTCGCAAACAAACAGGTTTAGGCTCAGGCTTCATTATATCTGAAGATGGTTATATCTGTACTAATCATCACGTAGTAAGTGGTGTTGATTCTGTTACCGTAAAGGTAGGAGAAAAAAGCTATGAAGCAGAGATCATTGGATCAGATAGGGCAACAGATCTTGCTCTTTTAAAGATAAAGTCAAAGGTCAAATTAAAGGCAGCTTTTATTGGAGATTCATCAAAGGTTCAGGTTGGTGACTGGGCAATTGCCATTGGTAATCCCTTTGGGTTAAATAACACCTTTACTGTTGGTGTTGTCAGTGCAGTGGGTCGCAGAAAGCTTGCGATGGCAGGTCGTCCACAATCTCATATACAGACTGATGCCTCGATTAATCCTGGTAACTCTGGTGGACCATTGATCAATATTAAGGGAGAGGTTATTGGAATAAATAGAATGATTTATTCTAAGTCCGGTGGCAATATGGGAATTGGATTTGCTATTCCAATAAATAAGGCAACTGCAATTCTTGAGCAGTTAAAAAAGTATAAGAAAATCAAGCGAGGTTTTATCGGAGTACAGATTGCAAACCTCACAAAGGAATATGCCAAAGAAAGAGGGTTAAGCAAGCCCCATGGTTCTTTAATTGGCAATATTGTTGAAGGTGGTCCTGCTCATAAAGCTGGAGCTCAGATAGGTGACATCATTCTTCAAGTAGGAAAAAAGAAGGTTAAGACATTTTCTGACCTCTTAGATGTTATTGAAAAAACACCAATTGGGAAGACTCTTAAGGTATTAGTCTTGAGAGAAAATCGAAAAATTAATCTTTTTATTACTGTTGCAGAAAGGCCTAAGGACTAAGTTTTCTAAAAGTTGTTTTTCACTAAATTATAATTTTTAAACTCATAAAAGGGGTTGAGAAATATTCTTTGAATATATGATTTCTCAACCCATTCTCATTATTTAACCAAAGCTTTTTTCCCCTCAATTCTATGTATCAATATATCATTAAAAATAGTCTTGCTTTCAAATAAAAAATTTAATATAATCTTTTAAATAAATTTAAAGAGGTGTCTATGTTTTTAATTAAAATGATTATTATTGGTGCAATTGCAGGATGGGTTGCAGGACAAATCTGGAAAGGCTCTGGTTTTGGCTGGTTATGGAATATCTTATTGGGAATAGGTGGTGCTTTTTTAGGGGGGATTCTATTAAAGATTTTTGGTTTTGCTCACTACGGATGGATTGCTCAGATTATAGTCGCTATTCTTGGAGCATTACTCATATTATTTATTGCTGGGAAGATAAAGAAATAACAAAAAATTCAGTTGATTTTTTGTTTTAAAAATTTAATTTTGGAAGAAAGGGAGATGCGTAGTCTCCCTTTTTTTAAACATAAAATAATGGAGAGAGCTCTATGTTAAACTTGCAGGTTTTTGAACCATTTTTAATATCCCTTATTCTTGGAGCTTTGTTGGGTTTTGAAAGAGCCTTTAGTTTTAGAGTGGAAGAAAATGAAGATGACGTATTGGGGGGAATCAGGACATTTTCACTGATTTCTTTACTTGGCTGTCTATCAGGTTTTCTCTATACAAAATTTGGTACAGCAGCCTTTGCACTTGCTTTTGGAGCAATTATCATTTTAACAGCTATTTCATATTATATTAGTTTTTCCAAATATAAAGAAAGAGGAATTACAACAGAAATCAGCCTTATTATATGTTTCGTTATTGGTGCTATTGTTTTTCAACGCATTTATGCACTAGCTGTTTTTTTAACGGTTCTAGTTGTTATGGTTCTCTATTTAAAAAGATATATGGAACGCCTAACAAATCTCTTTGACAGGGATGATATACTTGCTGTTTTAAAATTTGGTATAATCACCTTTGTTGTGCTGCCTCTTCTTGATCCAAAATTTGCTCTCTATATAAAGGATATTGCAGGTGCTTCACAGTTGTTTAAAGCATATCCCACGGTATTAGCAGTTGAAATTATAAATCCCTATACTGTCTGGCTTATGGTTGTATTGATTTCAGGAATTGGTTTTACAGGATTTCTTGCCATTAAAATTCTTGGTTCACGAAAGGGCATTGGTTTAACGGGTTTTCTTGGTGGCCTGGTGTCAAGTACGGCAACAACTGTTACCTTTGCCAAAAGAAGTATTGAAGAGAAGGGCTTGTCTTTACCGTTTTCTCTTGCCATTTTGCTTGCCTGTTCAACCATGTTTCCCAGGGTATTAGTCGAGGTATTAATCGTTAATTATAATATTTTGCCAACCCTTGTTATTCCAATAGGGCTTATGGCGATTTGCGGGTTTTCAGTGTGTTTCTTTTTATGGAAAAAGTCTGGTACTGAAAAAAGTGATGAGGTTCCTTTGAAGAATCCCTTTAATATAATGCCTGCAGTAAAGTTTGGTCTTCTTTATGCCTTTATTGTGTTTCTGACAAGAATTGTTGGGGATATGGCAGGTGACAGTGGTCTCTATATTGTTAGTGCTCTATCAGGGCTCACTGACGTTGATGCCATTACCCTTACAATGAGTCAGATTTCTAAGGCTGATCCCTCTAAAACCAGTCAGGCGACTATTGCCATTACCCTTGCTGCATTTTCAAATACAATCATGAAAACAGGTATGGCTGTTGCCCTGGGTTCAAAGGAACTCCGCAAGTACATTCTCATTGGAATGGGGTTCGTCTTACTTGGCGGAGTTGCAGGTCTTGTTATCGTAGCAATCCTATAAAAGGTGTTCTTGTATTGCTACCTCCCGCAGGTGTAATGCAAGGCGAACATCTGATTCAACAAGGTCAAGAAAAGAAGTAGCTCGTGTATTTGTGAAAGCTTCTTCTACCTTGTTGAAGTAAACTAGACTGTAATTCATTGACCGAAGTCTCATGTTTCTTTCAGCAGTTGCTAGATCAGTACAAAGTTCCTGTGCATTCATTTAAGTCCTCCAGAAGTGAAAAGTTTTTTTTTTATTTATGCTTTTGTTTTACCAAAAGCATATCCCCTTTAGTTACCTTGAGTCTATTTATTTGTTTTAACCTTTTTACCAGTTGTTCTTTAGTATAAAACGCTGAATATTAATAGCAATTCAAAAAAAAAAATCTTGATAAAAAAATATTTTTTATTGACAAAATCTTTACACAATATCCATGACTGGGTACCTTTTTATGCTAATGCGACATAATATTGTATGTGAAATTGATAATATTCAAAGATTAATAACACTATCGTGTTATATGACGCTTTTGTGTGATAAGAAGAAAAAATGGGCAGAAGAAGTCCATAATCAGGTCATATTGTGACTATTATGTGTGATGTTAAGCTGTACTTAGCTTATGATGTATTATGAAAATTAAATTATTTTTTATAGTAATGATTATTTTATCTAATTTTGAAATTAAATGTGATGGTTTGATCTATAATAGAGTTTATTTGTGAATAAAATAGTTGAAAACATCAAAAAAGTGTCAGCAGCTATTGACAAAAATCATATTAAATGATAATAATTATTTAGATTTAAGAAGTTATTTATTAATTTGTCTGCATTTTTGCAGGCAGTCAGCGCATTAGGTTCCTTTTAGGAACCTTTTTTTTATGCCAAATATTGATTTTTGTAGAATTATTTTGATGTTCGTCTAATGAGAATGATTGTAAGATCATCATCAAGTTTTTTTGTGCCAGTGAAGTTATAGAGGTCATATATTATTTTTTCAAGTTTACGTTTCGGATCAGGTGCCTCAGAATTTTTTAAAGATTTTATAACCTTTTCTACACTATATTGTTCTCCCTCTTTGTTCTTGGATTCAACAAGACAGTCTGTATAGGCAAGAAGATAATCGTTTTCTTCCATAATAAAGCTTTGTTTTGTGTATTCTCCCTTCATTGCCTCAATCCCCAGGAAATAGCCCCCATCTACATGCTCTGGAGGTGTTAATAATCTAACATCCTTATTTGTAGCATTAAAAATTATAGGTTCAGGATGACCAGCGTTGACTAAATCAATCTCTTTTTCATTAAAGCGGAGCATAATTCCTGTTAAATAGTTGTCAACATCTCTGATCTCTTCAATAAGCTCGCTATTGAAGATTTCCATTACCTCATTGAGAGGTTTGTCAGTGTGTGCATTATAGGCTCTAAAGAGAATTGATTTAGCCAGCATAGTAATAAGACCAGAGGCTATACCATGGCCACTGACATCAAAGAGAGATATTCCACTAAGTTGCTCTTCATCGAGGTAAAAATCATAGAGGTCACCTGAGATTCCTGCCATTGGATAAAAGAGATATGCAACCTCCCATTCACTTGAAATCGGGGCGATTCTTGGAAAAAAATTCGTTTGCACATTAATTGCCATTTTCATATCAATTGTTGCAATACGCTGAGCTTCTTCCAATTCGTGATTAGTATGAGTCAGTGTTTCATTTATTGCTGAGAGCTCCTCCATTGCTGCTCCAAGCTCTTCATTGGCAGATTCAAGTTTTGTGGTTCTATCAGTGACCATTTGTTCAAGATTTGAAGCATAGTCTTCCAGTTGGTGCTTGGCCTCGAAGAGATAGGAAACCATTTTGTTGAAATTATGAGTAATGAATCCAAGTTCATCTCTATTTTGAACTGGAATTGAAATCTCAAGGTTTCCAGATTTTACCTGAGACATTGCTTTAACAAGGGTATTTATTGGTCTTACAAAGGTACCTAAGAAGAGAAAACGAAAACCAACAACAACTACAAAGAGCATGACTCCTAAAAGAATTATAAACTTCACAGCATTAGGATGAAAGAATTGTCTATAAACCCTGTATGAAAATCCGGTTTCATAGATTGAGTTATTTTCTAATACAATATATGATATTGATATTAAGTCATTATTGATTCTATAAAACCGTGATTGAGGTTTATATATAGGATTAAAAAGGCTGGCAACCTTGTTTTTAAGTTTCTTCTCTTTCAGTGGTGTTTTTTTTATGTATTCAATTATATCATTGGTAAAGGGTTTGAGTCTTCCATGTACCTTTTTTAAAATCAATTGAGAATCTTTTGCAAAATTATTTGATTTTATCTGTAGTAATTGTTTTTTCTGTAATCTAAGATCATAGTTAAATGAATGAATATATTGAAGTACATTTTTGTCACAGGAAATTATGAGCTTTCTAAATCCTACCATTTTATTCAAAATCGATCTTCTTTGAGTTTCATTTTCAGAATGCTGAAGAAAGGTAATTGTATTATTGTAATCATGTATATTTTTGATATTCTTGTTACCTAAAATAAGAGTGGTTGATTTTTTGGATAATATATCATGTTTTCTTAGATAATGATTGTCAGAAATATATTTTACCGATTTCTGATCCCTAATCAAGAGTCGTGTTTGAGTCATTTTTAATCTGTCATAGGTTTTGTCCTGATCTGTGGTTGAATAATAACTAAACCACTGAAGAACAAGGAGAAGTGAAACAAGGCTTATACCAATTATTTTTCCAAGAAATGTTATGCGATCTTTGCTTATATTTATATATATGAAGGTAACCATTGAAAAACCGAGAACATTAAACATGTCCCAGGTGATTTGATAAGTACCTCGGTCTATAATACCATTGCGGCTCATAATGTTGGTTATACTTGGAATAATTGCTTCTATGAGATATGATATTCCAAGGAGTAGCAATATCCATTTCTTTCTATTTTTTGCAGAGACAACCTTCCAGATCATTACAATGATAAAGACGACAATATATGCTTCAATAAAATAAGCTACAATTCGACTTGCATCAATAGCATTGAAATCCCAGTAGTGGCCTTGAATGAAAAATATTTTATCAGCATTATAGGTTGTTATGAAAAAGAATATTGAAATCACTATTGCAATAATATATTGGCTAATTAAGAGAATTCGCCCAAAGCGAATATGTTTTTCTTCATTAACATAAAACATAAACATGGTCATATGGGTTTCACCTATCATGATAATTCCAACGGTGATCCATCGGTGAAATGCAGCATCAGGATGTGTTATTGACGCCGCAATGACGTATCCCAAATTGAAGAGAACCATACTTATTGATCCCATTCCAATATGAAATGATGATTTTGATTTTTTATCAATGGAGAAAAAGAAAAAGGCCAGAAACAAATAAAAGATTACAGGAATCAAGGCTCCTATGGTGAAAAAATTTGCATAGAAGTTTGTAGAAAATTGCATTTATTTCAATGACTCTCTTTTCATTATTACAGATTATTCTCTTATTAGAGGTTTTTGTCAAGGATTTTGTGAGGCTGAAATTTTTTAATACACCTGTTATATTACATCAAGCTTGAGGTATATGCTTCTTGTTAACTGAGAGATTGATAAATTAAATGAATACCGATGAGAAGAAGAACGAATATAAATGTTTCTTTGAGGCGGGTGTCTGCCACTGTGTTTGATAGTTTTGGCCCAAGTTGTCCACCAATAATAACACCGATCCATGAATATCCTAAAATCCAGAAATGATGTTGATCAAGAGTTGATGTGCTGAGTCCAAAGCTGAAGATGCTTCCCATGAAGGCAATTGAGAAGTTAAGAAAGAGACTTGTACCGATGGTATATTTCATTGGAATCTTTAATTTACTTCTCATAATGGGGATGAGAAAGTCTCCGATACCTACTGAGAAGAGGCCGGAGATTATACCAAAGAATCCGCTTTGTGCTTTAAACCAGAGAGGTGGTAGAATGGATTTATCAAGATTCATATTTATATCATACTTTTCTGTTTGAAATGCAAAGAAGAGTGATACGAATATACTCACTATACCTATTCCCATTTCCAGGAACTTTGGATTTGCTAGTCTTTGATTTAAGAATGTTCCTGCAATTACACCCAGAGCGATGAAAGGTATGACCCTTATGGCAAGTTTCCAGTATATCTGTTTATTTCTAATATTCGAAAATGTTGCTGATCCCATACCAACAAATTGAATAAAAAAAGAAATGAGAACTGCGAGCTTTGGGTCAATTTTTAAAAAGAGAATGAGAAAGGGGGCCCATAAGAGACCGCCACCAATACCAATGAGAGAGGCAAATGTTGCAATAAAGATTCCAACGGGGATGAGATACCATAATTCCATAATTGATTCTATCTCTCCAGTTTCAGGTCATCGGTATCTATGTTTTGCAATAGACTGTCAATTGTAAAGAGTATATAGGTATCTTTAAGAAGTTTGAATTCTCTGAGTATATTTCTTAACATCTCTGTTTCCTGATCAAAGTATGATTGAATGTTGGGGAAATTTTTCACATTACCTTCATGGAGAATTACAGCTTTTTCAAGATTGTTTACCATTCTTTCGAGTTGGGCAACAACCTCCTGAAGGTTAATTGACAGATCATTTATCAGATTGCCTAGAACTGCGATCTCATCCTCTGACTTAATTTGAACTCTAATGGAAAGATCTCCCTCTGACATCTTGGCAGCCTGGTCAATCATATATTGAATAGGAGAAGCTATCTGAATTACAAAAAGAAAGAGAACTACAGCAGATACTATAATAAGAATTAAAATCATAATACCAAATTTTACCGCAAGGTCATCAAGGGTTTCATATATATGTATGGGGGGCTTTACTCCATCCTTAATGAGTTTAACCTCATTGAGAACCTTTGTTCTGTATCCCTTACTCTTAATCTCCCAGACAAATTCACCTGCTACAAAGATATTTGCAATAGCAATAAGAAGAAAATAGAAAATCATCTTTTTTCTCAGGCTCGTTGTCTTCTTCTGTTCCTTTTTGACTACTTTCGGAGCAGGTTTCTCTTTTTTCTTTCGTTTAAACATTGGTAATGATCCTTTTTAGTATCTAGTTATCCATTTTATGAGGAATAGATCTTAATTACAAGAATAATTCGTAACTACTTAATGACACTGCGATTTTTGCACTACATCATTGAAGATAGCTCTTTAAGAATGTAGTTATTGACAATACCTCATTTTAGATTTTTTTATTTTAGTCTTGACTTCTCTTGTTACATTTGATAGATTATCTATCATGAGTATCATTGAAAATAAAAAAATAGAGATTTTATCAATTGCTTCTCAACTTCTCGAAGAGGAGGGCAAGCTCTCACTTGCAGATTTAGCTGCAAAGGCCGGAGTCTCCAGAATAACTCTCTATAGATATTTCGGCAGCAGAGATGATCTCCTCTGTGAGGTAGAAAAAAAATGGGGTTATAATGCAGATTCACTGAGACGAGATACTGTTGAAAAGAGAATTCTTCAGGCTGCAGAAGAGTTATTTCTTTTAAAGGGGCTCTTCAATACGACTCTTGATGAGATTGCAGATAAGGCAGAGGTGGGCATTGCAACTCTCTACCGTAAATTTGATTCTAGAGATGGACTCATTGAAGAGTTTCTTGCCTCTCATATATCACAAATCGGAGAGATTTCTGTTGATGAGACGAAGTCCCTTTTTGAAGGTCTTGAATCTATAGCACAGCAACTTTTAAAAGTAATGCATTCAGGCTCTGGTTTTTTTCTTCAGGCCATTGGAGAATTTCAGAGGCATCCAGAATTTTTTAGTAAGATTAAAGAAGGTCAATACAGAACACTCCATAGAATCAGTGATTATATGAAAAAATATATTGATGATGGATTTTTAAAAAATATAAATCCAGAGGATCTTGCTGCATTGTTTATGGGGCAGCTCATATCTTTTGGATTGTTAATGCCTCAATTATATAACTTGAAAAAAGAAAATGATGAGGATACTGCTCAACTTATTGTGAAGCAGTTTCTTGAAGGAGCATTGAAATGAGTAAGTATATCAAAGGTTTCAGCGAAATATCTTCAGCAGATTTGCCCATAGTAGGTGGCAAGGGTGCTAATCTTGGAGAAATGACTGGAGCAGGCTTTCCTGTTCCTTCAGGATTTGCTGTAACCACAGAGGCCTTTAAGCTCTTTGTCTCAGAGAATAATTTTTCTCAATTTGTTAAGAATGAACTCTCAGGGTTATCTGAAAGAGAAACAGCTAAGGTCAGTAGTGCAGGAAAGAAAATTAGAGAGAAGCTTCAGAAGGGCAAGATTCCATCATCTGTATCTTCTGAGATTGAAGAGCAGCTCAAACAATGGAAAGATTCATCAGCCTTTGCTGTTCGATCAAGTGCAACAGCTGAGGACTTGCCTGATGCATCCTTTGCAGGACAACAGGATACCTATCTCAATATAATTGGTTTTGATTCAATCACAGATGCAGTGAGAAATTGCTGGGCTTCTTTATATACAGATAGAGCTATTACCTATAGAATTAAAAATCAATTTCCCCATGATGAGGTTTTCATCTCAGTAATTGTTCAGGAGATGGTTCAGTCAAAGGTCTCAGGAATCATGTTTACCGCTGATCCTGTTTCTCAAAATAGAAATAGAATTTCAATAGATGCAAGTTTTGGTTTAGGTGAGGCTCTTGTTTCTGGTATAGTCTCTGCCGATAACTATCTGGTCAATTCAGAGACCATGAAAATTGTTTCAAAGGATCTTGGCTCAAAAAAAATTGCTATTGAATCTGATGGTAACGGCGGAACAATAACTATAGATCATGATGATGAAAAGCAAAATGTCTGTGCACTTTCAGATAAAATGATTTTAGCAGTTGCAGAACTTGGTAAAGATATTGAGGAATACTATGAAAGTCCTCAGGATATTGAGTGGTGTGCAATAGATGGTACACTCTACGTTGTACAGAGTAGACCTATTACTACTTTGTATCCCCTTGTTGAGGCAGAAACCTGGCATAAGCGTCACGTCTATGTTTCCTTTGGACATATGCAAAATATGATGACGCCTATAAAACCATTGGGACAATCCTTTTTAAGAAACTTCATTTTTGTTGGAAAAGATAAGGGAGGATTTGAGTCTAACTATATGCCCAGTGCAGGAGGCCGAATATATGTTGATTTAACTGATGTAATGGTTGGATTTCCAATCACAAGAAAAGCGATACCTAAATTTTTATCAATAGCAGATGCAATGGTACATCAGTCATTATTAGCTGTTCTGGCTCGAAGGGATTTCCGAAGAAGATTGGCTCCAAAGATAAAGCATATGATGATAAAACGATTTTTTGGCACTCTCTTGCCAGGTATTAAAGCTGTTATTCAATATGTTTTTTTTAAGGATACTTCAAGCTTAAGGGCAGAATTTACTAATATGATGGAAGCGCTTTTTATTGAAAGTAAGGAGTTTATTGATAAGGCTGAGGCAGGGGCAAAAAGGCTCTCTACCATACAGCAGGAGCTCGATAGATTTGGTTTTGTTCTTATTTTTGGAATTCCAAGAATCTTATCAGGAGCTGTTGCCCTTAAATATTTACAAAAGAAAATGAAAGGTTTTGATCTTGAAGAACATTTTGGCAATATACAGAGTGGTCTTGGGGGCAATGTCACAACAGCAATGGATCTTGCAGTTGGAGATCTTGCAGATTTAGCTTCAGATGTCCCGCAATTAAAGAAACTTAAGGATATCAAAGAAACAAGTGACTTCATAGAGAAGCTTGATGCCGTAAAGGGTTCCGATGCCTTTAAAAAAGCTTTTCTTGAGTTTGTTGAACTTTATGGACATAGAGCTAATGGAGAGATTGATGTAACTGCAGACAGATGGAATGAAAATCCTGCAAGTTTACTTAATACTCTTTTTGGTGGTGGGGATAACCGTAAGAAGGGGAGTCATCGGACTCACTATGAAGAACAACAAAGATTATCTGCTGAATCAGAAAAAATAATAATTGAAGCAGCCATTTCAAAGAGTAAAAAACTTGGAAAAACTGCCGCAAAGATGATTGTGAATTATAGAAATACTTTTTGCCTGCGGGAACATCCTAAATATTATATAATGAAAAATATGGGAATGTGTAAAGAGTATCTCATAAAGGATGCAGAGCTTCTTGTAGCAAGTGGTGTAATCGAAGAACCAAAGGATATCTATTATCTCGATCTTGAGGAGCTCAAGTCAGCTCACCTTGGTGTATTAGAGGTTAAAGAGTTAATTGCTGAGAGAAAAAAGAACTATAAACTCTATGAAAAAATGACTGCACCTCGGGTTATCACAGATGAAGGTGAGGCTGTAAATGTTCATATAAAGAGAGATGATCTTCCAGAAGGAGCTCTCGGGGGCAGTGGTGTTTCAGCTGGTATTATAGAAGGCTATGCTCGTGTTGTTCTTGATCCTACAACGGATGAGCTCCATGAAGGAGAGATTCTTGTTGCTCCCTTTACTGATCCAGGTTGGACACCCTTGTTTATTCATGCACGGGGACTGGTCATGGAAGTGGGAGGTATGCTGACTCATGGCTCGGTTGTTGCTCGAGAGTATGGCATTCCTGCAGTGGTCTGTGTTCCTGATGCAACAACGAAGATTAAGACAGGTCAAAAAATAAGGGTCAACGGCTCTGATGGTATAGTAGAGATTTTGGAAGGAGAAGATAAATGAAATTAGCAATGGGTATTTTAGGAGCAATGCTTCTTGGTGTTATGATATATGCAGCATTGCGAGGTGATGGTTCTCTACAAAGGGGTTTTAAGGAGTCATTCAGTCAAGGGAAGGGTATAGTGCCCATGATTCTTATTGCTGTTCTAATTATGGGCTTTATGGAAGCTCTATTGCCAAAGGCCTTTATTGAAAACTGGCTTACAGATTCTTCAGGTTTTAAGGGAATGGCTCTGGCATGGGCAGCCGGTGCATTGACTCCAGCAGGCAGTGTTATTGGGATGCCAATTGCAGCAGGACTCTATAAGTCAGGGGCAGGTATTGGTATTATTATTACATATCTTGCATCAATGGCATTGTTATCCATCATACGGATTCCCTTGGAGATTGGCTTTTATGGACCAAAGCTCATGGCCATTAGAATTGCTGCCTGTATATTGCTCCCGCCAATAGCTGGTTATATGGCAATTGGAGTGCAGAAGATTTTTAAAGGATAAAAGAAATATGAAAAAGAAAATTCCAATTAGATTTTTTATAGTTACATTTACATGGTCATGGTTAATTTGGTTGCCCTTGATCTTGGCTAATTATAGATTAATACCTGTATCTAAAGAATTATTAACTGTAATTACAATGCCGGTATCAATTCTGGCTGCATTTGGACCAGCAGTTGGTGCTTTTGTTTCTTTGCACACCTTGCAAGGTAAAGGCTCAATTGGTATTTTTTTAAAGTCATTTCTAAGTTTAAAATTCGGTTGGAAAGCATGGACCTCAATAATTTTAATATTTAGTATTAGTACAGCTATAGCCTGGTATACTCCTGAATTATTTGGAGAAAACCGATTACCAATGCTTTTGCCTCATATTTATATTTTTCCCCTTTACTGGTTATTTATAGTTTTGTTTGGTGGGGGGCAGGAAGAGATTGGCTGGAGAGCTTATATTTTACCTTTTCTTGAAGATCGTTTTGGTAGTTTGAAGGGCTCTACGATCTTAGGATTAGTTTGGGCATGTTGGCATATTCCTTTATGGTTTATTGCAGGTACCAGTCAAACATATATGCACTTTGCCGGTTTTGTAATGTTAATGCTTGGTTATTCATTTATTTTTTCCTGGATAATGAAATCTTCAGGGAGACGTCCCCTAGCTGGTTTAATTGTACATGGCACTGCAAATGCCTTTGTTCCTGTCTTTCCAACGATAATTATGACGTTAGGTGTACCTCAAATTAGATTTTGGATTTGGACATCTTTAACATTAATAATAGGAATCATTATTGCAATAGTAAGAAGCTATAATCATAAAAAGACTGCAGAATTTAATCATGAATAGAATTATCACATCGTCATTTGGTTTGAATAGTTTATTGGTCTGTTTTCTCATATCAACAGGTCCAGGATTAATGTATATATAGATTTTTATCCAGATTAAAAAAGTAATAGACTAAAGTGTCAGGTTGACGTATAACTAGTTGTTTTTCGCTATTGGGGAATAGTTGTAAAATAATGTTTTAGTTTCACCATTTTTATTAAAAAAAAATATAAATAAAATGGAGTAAAGTATGGTTGACCAAAAAAATAATTCAACAATAACCACCTATGGATATAGATGGGTCGTTCTATTCTTTTTTTCTTTAGTTACACTAATCATTCAAATTCAATGGCTTACATTTGCACCAATTGCAAGTGAGGCAAAAGCTATTTATAGTGTTTCCTCTATGTCTATTGATCTTCTTTCTCTTATCTTTATGATCGTTTTTGTTATAGTGTGTATTCCTGCATCATATATTATTGATAAGTTTGGATTAAAAATAGGTGTTGGCATCGGAGTGATCTTAACGGGAATATTTGGAATGATGAAAGGAATTTATGCAGCGGATTATACAATGATTGTTATTGCTCAGGTTGGATTAGCAATAGCACAGCCCTTTATTATAAATGCAGCAACGAAGGTTGCAGTTCACTGGTTTCCTGTTCAAGAAAGAGCAACTGCAGTGGGGCTTGCTACATTGGCTCAATTCTCAGGTATTGTGATTGCAATGATAGCAACTCCTCTTCTTATCGCTACCAATACAAAAGATGTATATGATCTAAAAGGAATGCTCATGACCTATGGAATTATTTCTATTGTTGGTGCTGTATTGTTTTTATTTTTTGTGAAAGAATATCCACCAACTTCTCCAGGTGAAAAAAATGATGATGATAGATTTGATGCCTTCTTTGATGGAATTAAACATATATTTAAACAGAGAGACATGGTTTTAGTATTAATTATGTTTTTCATTGGTCTTGGATTATTTAATGCTGTAAGTACCTGCATAGATCAGATCTGTGAACCTAAAAAATTTACGATGGAACAGACAGGACTTGTTGGAGGCATTATGCTTATTGCAGGAATTGTTGGAGCAGTTGTTCTTCCAATGATATCAGATAAAATGCGAAAAAGAAAAATCTTTCTTATTTTGGCAATGGCATTATCTCTACCAGGTCTCATCGGTTTAACGTTTTTTGGTAATTATACTCTGGTGTTAATCTCTTCAGCAATATTGGGTTTCTTTCTATTAGGTGCAGGTGCCCCAGTGGGATTTCAATATGCTGCTGAGATTAGTTATCCTGCTCCAGAGTCTTCTTCTCAAGGATTGATGCTTATGGCAGGTCAGATATCAGGAATATTGTTTATCGTGGGAATGAATGTTGCAGGAATGACACCATTTCTCATTGCCTTCATAGTGCTTCTTCTTGTAAATGTTTATATTGGAACTCGTTTAAATGAATCGAAAATGATTTCAACTGATTAATTAAATAAATCTATGGAGATATGTGACCTTTGTATTTTCATAGATTTACTTCAGATATATCATTTATATTCCACATCACCTGAATCAATATACTCAGGTTTTACCCTCATTCTTTTTTCAATCAATTTCATATGATCATATTCATCCTCAGATAAAAAGGTTATGGCAGTGCCTTTTTTGCCTGCTCTGCCGGTTCTTCCGATGCGATGAATATAATCTGCAGCTGATCGTGGTAGTTCATAGTTTATTACATGGGGCAGGTCTTCTATGTCAAGGCCTCGTGATGCGATATCTGTTGCTACTAGTACTCTTATATCTCCATCTTTAAAACGTTTCAGTGCTCCGCTTCGTGCTCCCTGGCTTTTATCCCCATGAATTGCTTCAGCTGTGATTTGATTGTTATTGAGTTTTCTTGTTACATTATCGGCTTTTCGTTTAGAGGATACAAAGATTAGAACCTGTTTCCAGTCATCAGTCTTAATCAAATACCTTAGGAGTAGGCCCTTATCGTTTTGAGCAATAGTATAGACAAGCTGTTCTATATCATCGATTGGAGTTTCTTGTTTTTCAACACCAATCCTCATTGCATCTTTTAAAAAGTCCATGCCGGGTATTTTGATCTTCTTTTTAAGTGTTGCTGAAAAGAGAAGATTTTGTCTTTTCTCTGGAAGCATTGAAAGTATGGTGCTGATTTCATCCTTGAAACCAAGGTGAAGCATTCTGTCTGCTTCATCAAGAACAAGTGTTTCTACTGAAGATAATGTTGCAGCATTTTTTTCAATTGCATCTATCAGTCTTCCAGGGGTAGCAACAAGAATATCAACACCTATTCCTAAGCTCTTTAATTGAGGATTGATAGAAACTCCTCCATGGAGAGCAGTAATCTTGATTTTTTTTGGCAGATACTTACTCAATGATTTAGCTGAGTCTGCTACCTGTACAGCAAGTTCTCTTGTGGGCACCAGTATCAATACTCTTATATGTGATTTTTTGACTGCTTCTTTTTGTATTAAACCTTCTATTATAGGCAGAAGAAAAGCTGCAGTTTTTCCTGAACCTGTTTGTGCTGCTGCAGCAAGATCTTTCCCTTGAAGTATCAGGGGGATGGCCTCTTTTTGAATATCAAAAAGTTCTTCATATCCAAGGTCACAGGCTGCCTTGTTTAATTCAGGTGAAAGGTCATTTGATGAAAATGTCATATTATTCTCCAGAAGAACTTAAAGATAATCGATTGAATGATTCTAGGTCTTCGATAATCAAAGATATTACGATCAATTTTTGAATCCTTTTTTATGAATTCAGATAATCCTATTGTTTAAGTCTGTATTGCAATCTTTTTATCAAAAAACCTAATATAAAACATTGCTATGGAAATATTATATTAACTTTAATTAAATCTAAAGCTTCCATTTCTTTACTATAATTATTTAGCTCAGTTTCATAATAGTCCAAAATCATTTTATCGGAACTGATAAAATAATAGTTATCCACTATTAATTTTGAAATATAATGGAATTTTCGATATCAGTTTTCATTTTATAGTCAATTTCTGATTAATCAATTTCTAAATCTTAAAATGAGGACTAATTATTGATGTATCAGCAAGTGATTGGTTAATTTTATAAAAAATTATACTTTTATAATAATAAGAAAAGATAAGAGGGTAATTATATGAAGAAGAATTTAGATAAATATCTCAAAGAAACAGAATACTGTGATTACAATAACTATCTCATTATGCAAACTGCAAAATATTTTGAGAAAAGATATAAGACTAAAAAAGAGCTGGCTGTAGCTCTCTTCTATTGGGTTAAAGATAGTGTAAGATACAGTCTCGGTGCATGGAATGTTAAGGCTTCTGAAACCTTTACTTTAAACAATGGAACCTGTACTAATAAAGCTAATCTTCTTGTTGCTCTCTATAGAGCTGTTGATATTCCTGCGGGTTTTGGCATCATGAAGGTCAATGGTCAAAGATATCTTGGGCCAGCCTGTATTCCAATGCTGGGCAATCAGATGAATCAAAGATCTATTCATACCTACGTTGCAGTCTATTTAAATAATAAATGGATGAAGATTGATCCCTCAGATGATATTGAACTATCTGAAAGTATATCTCACTTTAATCATACTGCTGATGCGGTTGAGTGGAATGGGATAGATAATGCAGAATTAAATTTAGACGAGAATGATGTATATAGTGATGAATTTCCCATAGCTGATATTGATTATATAATGAGAAAAAAGCCCCGGAATGCGAAGGGCATAAAGTTGAAGATGTTTAACATTGCTCTTAATTTTTATAGAAAAGAGGGAAAGAATATTAAAGCCGGTGAAGCTTTAGAACCTATATTAAAGAAATACCTCCTAAGAAGATATCCTCTCTATTTCATCTTTTTTCTTTCATTGATTAATTATATTCAATTAAAGAGTAGAACTGCTTATTACGTGAATAGTTTAACCGTAGGTTTTAATGAAAAATTTACAAGCTATATGTTTGCAGAGTTAAGAATTAATCGAGAATTGTAAAAGATTAAATTTTATATGAAAATAATATTATAATAAAAAACTATGATGCATTAGAAACAGAGGTTACTGTATGAAAGAATTAAAAGCTAAATCCATATATAGAAAGTTTGTCTTTAAACTTATCATGTTAACAACCTGTGTGAGTATATGTGTTTTAGTGCCTGCTCTTGTAATCTTTTTTATTTCTGTAGCAAATATAAATGATTCTCAGGTTATGGCATTTCTCACAGCTGTTTTGATTACAGCTGTGGTAGATTTCCTGCTGGCACTTTTTTGGGAGGGATACCTCTTAAGACCTTTAGGTAAATATGTTTCAAAGCATGATAAAGGTGTGGAAATTGAAAATGATCTCCAGGTAATCGTTAGGGAAAGATTAAATAGCTTAACAGTGTTGAGATCATATGGAATAATATTTCAATGGCTCGCAGGTCTCCTGGCGGTTAGTGTTGTTGTACCAATCATGGCTGGCATTACCTTTGATCAGTTGTTATATCTATGGGTAAGTGGCTCTCTTGCAATGGTTGCTGCCTATGTTTTGTATACATTGGTTACTACAAAATTACTTGAGAAATATATTAGTACAGGTATCTTTGATAAAACCAATCAGGCTCTTTCTTTAAAAACAAAAACCTGGTTCGGTTCTTTGATTCCATCAATCAGTGCAGCTCTTCTCGCCATATGTATTCTTATGGAGGTGGCATTAATAGCCACTGCAATAAAAATTGGTCATAACTCAATAGTAAAAGTTTATTCTGAAAATCTCCTTAAAACAAATAGGCAGATAGAATTACAATTAACCTATATATATCAGCATTATCAGAATAATGCTGAAAAATATGTTAGAAATTTTATTAATAAGATAAATGCAGATAATAATGAAGTTGTATCAGTTTTTAGAACCAATGGAGTTCCAATTACTCAACATAAATTGTTTAAAACAAAAAATATAAAGAGCCTCGACTGGGGACAACAATTTGTAGCAACTCAAAAAGAGGTCCTTTCTTATTCTGTTGACGGCAAAGAAATAATAGGGAGCAGTATAATAAATAAGAAGTATAATTTCATAAGTTTAATCTCAATTCCAAAATCTGCAATAAATGTAAATTCATCATCCATGTCGGTGTGGATGATTCTTCTCGGAGTCATTGCTCTATTATTTGCATCCTTTATGGCCTTTCGTTATGTGAAAAAAATGATAAGTCCAATTAAGGAATGTCATAGGGTTTTGGGTAATGTAGCCTTTGGTGATTTTAGAAATGATATTCAGATTTTATCGGGAGATGAAATTGGTATGTTAGCCTCTTCAATTAGTATACTGATAGAAAAGATAAAGGAAGTTGTGAAGGATGGAATACAGATATCTTATGAACTTGCTAATTCTTCACAGGAGTTATCAGGATCAACACTGGTAGTATCAGAGAATGCACAGTCAGAAGCTGCTAGTATTGAGCAGATTACTGCCTCAATAGAAGAGATCTCAGCAGGAATGGGAAATATTTCATATAGTGCTGAAGAACAATTCGGCAGTTTGGTTGAGCTCAATATTAAAATGACTGATCTCTCAAATATCATTACTAAAATGGGAGTGAGTATTGATGATACGGTACGTGTTACAGGAAAAATAAAAACACTTTCTCAGACAGGTGGTGAATCATTAGATAAAATGAATAGCATCATGGAAGAAATTATAGGTAGTTCAAAATCCATGATTACTGTGGTTAACATAATCACAGGAATATCCGAACAGATAAATCTTTTGTCATTAAATGCTTCAATAGAAGCTGCACGAGCAGGAGATGCTGGTCGTGGTTTTGCAGTAGTATCAGATGAAATCTCAAAACTAGCAGATCAAACAGCACATAGTATAAAAGAAATAGACTCCCTCATAAAGAAGAATACCTCTGACGTCAATTCTGGATTTTCACAAATTAAAGGAACAACTGAGGTCTTACAGAGTATTATAGAAGGAGTTAATTTCATTGCTGAAAGAATGACTGAGTTCTCAGATATGACAAGGGGACAGCTTCAAACAAATACTCTTGTTTTGGGTCAGGTTGATAATACAAAGGATAGAGCTGAAGAAATTAAAATCAGTACTGAAGAGCAAAAGGTAGCTACATCTGAGATATCAAAATCTGTTAACAATATGAATGCATTAACACAGTCCTATGCAACAGGTTCAGAGGAAATTGCCGGAACAGCTGAATCCATTGCAAGTATGTCTGACATTCTCATGCACAGAATGGAATTTTTTAAGGTGTAATAGGGCATTGCTTAAAGATTATTTTCAATATAATCTGCAATGCCAATGGCAATACCTCTTTTGCTTACAAGCTTTTTGGGCTCATTCTGTGAGCTCATAAGCCAGGCAATCTGTTCTCCTGATGGGCCAACCTCTTCACCTCTGTTGGCAACAAGGGCCATGTCTCCTGCTTTCAGTCTTTTTTCTCCAATTGCCAGTAACTCATCATGAGTTAAGTTTTCCTGATATTTAAATGTTATCATTTTTAAGTCAGGATTATTTTTCCTTACCTCATCGATAATTTTAACTGTTGCTTTGAGTTCAATAGTTTGAAGCACTCCACTGGGAATTTTTCCTTCTTGAGTTTTGACTGGCATATAGTCTGCAACTGCTGCAGAAAAAATTCCATATTCATAATTATTTTCTGACAGTTCTTTAGCAACAGAATCTCTGTATTCTTCATAGGTTCTGGCAATAGTATAGTCAATATAATCTGGAGGACGCAACGCCCCATCCCCATGAATCTGCTTAACTTTGGCACCCCGAAGATATAGTTCTTCAGCAATATCAATACCCAGTCTACCGCGGAATCTATTTGTAATTCTTCTCACATTATCAATCTTAACTGGAGTAGGACCGCTTGTTACAAGAATGCTTTTTCCTTTAAGGGGCGAGGTGCTCACTGCTCTACAGACCTCTGCTACTAAGACTTTTTCATGGGGAATATTATGCTTGCCTGATTGTTCTCTTGGGGGGATTATTCTTATACCCATTTTGTCTAAACTTTTTAGGGACTTTGTTAAAATTGAATTATGCATTGAGCCGTGCATGGTTGGTGCGATGAGTATTTTTGAAGTGCCACGTTCCATTCTGCCAATGGCTGAAGAGAGGGTAGTGGTCACGGGATTATCCCCTATGCCTGCTGCTGTTTTATTTATGGTGTTATAGGTTGCAGGTGCAACAAGATATGCATCAAAGGGAGCATTGTCACTGAGGTGTTCTGATGCAGAGCTTAAATGAGTTATAACCTTGTTTACAGAACTCCATTCAAGGGCCTCTACAGTTGTATAGCGAAGAGCCTCTTCAGTAGCATAGACAACTACATCTGCGCCTTGTCTTCGAAGGGCTCTGGCAATGAAGGGAGCTTTAATCGATGCAATACCTCCGGTAATGAGAAGAGCAATTCTCTTGTTGAGTAGATTGTCTCCATCATTTGCAACATCGTGGTCACCTAAATCTGAATCTGGTGGTGGTGAAAAATCCCATTCATTCATTATGTATACCTTTGTTTGTAAATTATTAATAATTTTATTCTATTTAATTGATAAGTCAATTATAATATCTATAGATGATCAGATAAAAAGGTCATCTATAGAAGCCATAGAGAAGGAAATTCAAAATATTTTCATGAAAGTCTTGCTATAGAAATTTATTTTTTAGCAGTCATGTCGATGATGTCATCGAGTTTTTTTAAGGTCTCAATATTACCATTTTGTTTATATGGATTAATATTTTTTTGAAAGATATCGATATCATAGAGAAAAGATTTAATTCCATCTGAAGTAAATTCATCAAAATGTCTCCCAAAGCCTGCTTTTTCTATAAAGGCTCCATTGACAAATTGTTCAAACTGTTTTTTTATGGGAACACTGCACACCGGCTTATTGAGGTAAACCGCTTCGCTGATGAGGGTGAATCCTCCATTTGTGATAACAGCCTTTGCAGATGCCAGGTCTTCAATGAAAGCATCTTCACTAAAGGGCTTTAGAATAACATTGCCATGATTTTCACTTTTATTAAAGCCATAGACGTGAAAAATATCCTTTGATGCTTCTTGAAGAATAGAGATGAGATTTTTTTGACTTGATGATGTTTGATATACGAGAATATGATTTTTATTCTTTTTCTTTTTTTTGGCCGCAGCTATTATTTTTTCACGAACAATTGAAGGAACCAGCTCTGTATTTTTTTTCTTTATGGGAGCATCAAAAAAAGATGTTATGAGATAATAATTACAGTTAGGCACCTTGACTTTAATGATATTCTTCGCAATGAGATAATTTTCTTTTTCTTCTTTGGGTATATCAATATCCATTGTACAGCGATTTATGACCTGCATGTTGTCAATGCTGATAAGTGGTAACTTATGAGTTTTTGCAAAGAAAAATGAAAATGATTCAAAATCAGATATTACAAGGTCTGGCTTGAATTCTTTATGTACCTTTTGATATTTATTAAAATTTTCCATGAGATCCTGGGGAGCAGATTTTAAAAGGGAAGTAAATGTTTTTGATTTTGATACACTACCGTCATTATATGCCAGGTGAAATCCTCTGATCTGAAAAACTTTTCCAGGAAAATGTTCTTCCATAAATTTATAAGCTCTGTCACTGGTGACAATTCTAACGTCATGATTTTTTAATAAATGAGCGATTATAACTTGGCTTCGTGTTGCATGTCCCATTCCTTCACTGGGGAGACCATAAAGAATTTTCATTGAAATGCTCCTTCCTATGATAATAGTATTTTATTTTTTTTTGTATATTAATGAAAGTCTAAAATATATTATATTTCATGGAAAATAAAGCAAGATAAAAATTCCATCTAATTTTAACTTTGTTCCCTCAACTACTCTACTATAATTATTAATGAAAGAACCATATCGAATAATTAAATAGGGGATTCCCCTATTTAATTAATCTCTCTCCCCCCATTATTATTCATATAATAATTTATTATTTTGTTTTTATGAATGCACCTGTTAAAATTATTAATTGTATCCAATGTGGAACCTGTTGCCTGGCTGGTGGTCTTGCATTAATAAATGTTGATGATATAAATCGCTGGAAAGATGAATTCAGACATGATATTCTGAGGGTTGTTGAAAATTTTGATCCTATATGGGTTGGTGATCATATTGTCAATGGAGCAACCGGGAGACGTGTTCAAGGATGTCCTTTTCTTCTTCTTGATGACGAAAAGTTTTCCTGCTCAATCTATGAAACGAGACCAGAGGTTTGTAGAAACTATAAACCGGGTTCATCACATATTTGTTCACAGTCTCTAGTCTGAAATTTAAAGTAGAAAGTTTAAAGTCAGGGCAGGACATAGGTTAAGAATTATCTTGTTATCTTTCCATATTGTTTCGATATTTACTTTCCATTACTATCCATAATGAAAATTATTATTTATTATAATTAGAAAATTTAAGCAAAAAAAATCCCGACAATATGCCGGGATTATTATAGTGAAGAGTAGTTTTATTTTTTCTGAGTTACCTTTAACACAGATTGATTGTTGTTGCTGAAGTGAATTTTTATATCAAAGGGTGTAATCGTTGGTTTTCCAAATTCTGGATTGCTGGTGTCCATTACCAGAACAAATCTATGGCCGGCTTTTATATCATAGGCTGCAGAGATAAAGGGAATCTTTATTTTTTGAATCTGCCCCGGAACAGCATTCCAGAATGTTTTGTGACCCATGGTAATATACTTTGCAGTTCCATAAGCGTCAACATCATAGAGATAAAAGAAAACCTGACCTTTCTTTTTTGATACAGAGAGGTTAATTTCAATTTCAGGAGTACCACGCAGTTTGAGAGTACTGTTCAGTTTATCTGTTTTGAAAACAATTGCATGTACTCTATTTAAGAGATTTATATTTGTTATCACAGGAATCTTGAATTGTTCCAGGAGCTGACTGATAATGGGAATTCCACTGGTTGCTCCAGATATTAAACCAGACCATATGGTGTTGCTCTTATCGCTATGAACAGAGCTGCTTTTTAATTTACCATGGGTAAAAAAGGTTCGTGGTGAAAGAAAATAATTTTTTGTTTCTGTTGATTGTGGTGGCCATGAATATGAATTATCTGATTTAGCTAAATCATCAGTGTCAAACTCTACGCGCTCTCCTGTATGTTTAACTTCCATGGTAACGATAGCACTCTTGTTTTTTCCCTCAGGGATAATTCCAGTGTCAATTCCCTTTAACCAGTAATCAAACCACTTGTGGACATTTTTATAGGTATGATTTGGTAGAGATATTAAACCTGGAATCTCTCCAGTTGCATGGGTTCCCTGGTTGAGGTCCAGATGTTTATGGTCAACGGTTAGTTTGTTGAAATAATCAATGGCTACATCTGATCTGAACATATGGTCACCAAAATTATGACTAAGATATATTGGTTTATTCATGTTATTTATATTATCAATATATGTAATTGGTGATCTCTCTTTTGCCCAGTTGTTGAGAAGATCTATATTTTGACCAGTTAGGGTGTATAGATACATATCATAGAGTTCTTTATGCATTTGACCGAGAATTGTTCCTGTTGATACGAGCATAAATCCCCAAACTAATCGAGGAGTATCATCTGAGAACAGGCTTTTTCCTGCATCAATATAAGAACTGAGGGCTGTAACTGTTTTTACCCGGGGATCATGACTGATTGCAAGGAGTGATCCACCACCACCGAGGGATATGCCGCTAACACCGAGATTTTCAATATCAATTGGAGTATTCTCTTCTAACCAGTCAACAACTGCCTGGAAATCTGCCCAGTCTTCAGGGCCGCCCATTTCTATGCGTCCCTCTGATTTTCCCCAGCCTCTGCAGGAATAACTGAGAGTAATGTATCCCTTTGCTGCAAATTTTGCTGCCTGAACTATGTATTCATATTCATCCATTGCCCAGCTGTTGATGAATATAATTGTAGGGAAAACCTGATTTTCCTTTGTAGCAACAGGAACAAACACATTGGCTGATATTATTGTATCAGTGCCATTGAAGGTTGATTTGATTTTGAGACCAGTATTATGAGTAATAGAGTATGGTCCAGTGTCAGTTGTTCTGATTTTTCCATCAGCTGTTGTTTCGCTAAAGGATGATCTTGAATTTATTGAAGATGAATCTGAAGTGTCATCGCAGGACGATAATGGAATAAGGCATAGTAAAGCCACTACACCTAACAAAGTGTAAAGTTTCATACGTTTCCCCCAAAAAGTGATGATGCTTAAGTAAAAGTTCTTTATTTATAATTTAATTTTACGAGAAACAATGTTTTCTTGTCAATAATAAAATAACCGTCTGGATGGTTTTATTGCACAATGTGCTAATTTTTCGCATTTTATGAGGTATGTGCTTTTTTGTAGGAATCGATTAATTTGGGATGGTTGTACTTACATGAATGTGCTGTTAAAAAAATGTTTATTTTTCAGACTTCTTCTTCCATTCCTGGCGAGCAGTCTTCTGTAGATCTGTAACTTGATCCATTTCATCAATGATCTCCTGGCCAAGGAGGGATTCAATGAGATCTTCAAGGGTGACAATGCCTGCTACGCCACCAAATTCATCCATGGCTAGGGCAATGTGAATATTCTCTTTGAGAAAGTTTTGAATAACTCGCATGAGATGGGATTCCGCTGATACAGCAGTTATCTTTCTTTTAATCTTTAAGAGTTTTTTGTCAGACTTATCAGATAGCTCCTTTAAGATGTCATCCCTCAGGGCAAAACCAGTGACCTCATCAATTGTTTCTTTATAGAGAGGAATCCTTGAAAAGTTCACATCCTTTATCTTCTTCTTTAAGGATGAAATTTTTATATCTTCCTGCATAGCAGTAAGTGAAGTACGGGGAGTCATAATATCCTTGATCTTCATTGAATTAAAATGCAAAAGATTTTTAATTATATCTGATTCACTATCCTCCAGGTTTCCCTCTTTGCGAATTATTTCAGTCATTCGGTGAATATCCTTTCTGGTAAAGGTTTCCTGAGGGTGTTTTGGTTTAATGAGGGATGTGATGGCTGAACTCAAAATCACAAAGGGGTAAAGTGCAAAAATGATAATTCTCAGTGTTCTTAGAGCCAGTGGAGTGAGTGATTTCCAGTAGCTGGCTCCAATTGTTTTGGGGATGATCTCTGAAAAGATTAATATGAGTATGGTCAGTATTGCTGAGATAACTGAGAGATATTCGTTTCCCCATATTTCCTGAGCCTGGGCTCCAACTCCAGCTGCACCAAGGGTGTGGGCAAAGGTATTGAGAGTCAGAATAGCAGACAGAGGTTTTTCTATGTCATGCTTAATTCTTTTGAAGTCCTTTGTTAAGGGAGACTTCTCTTCAATGGATATGCTTATAAATGAGGGTGTTATTGATAAAACAACTGCCTCAAGAATTGAACAGATAAATGAGAAGAAAATCGCAATAAAAAGATATGTTAACATCAGTGCCATGGCTGATAACATCATATCTCCTATTCTTCTGTCAATTATGTTTTAATTTATTATAAGATATCCTTTGTAATTTTGACAAGAATGAGATTGATGAAATATTTCTAGAATATTTATCTTGAATTAATGTGAAAATAGTATATGATTATTCGATGAAAACAAAGAAGGTATTGATTACCGGAGCAGCTGGAAATCTCGGTTCTTTAGCAGCCAGATATTTTTTAGAAAACTCATCAGTAGATCTTAATCTTATGTATCATAATAAAGAGATTGAGAAAGAGGTCGGTGAGAATAAAAGAGTCTCTTCATATAAATGTGATCTTAGTAAAAAAGAAACATTGGGCCAATCAATGAAAGATGTTAATGTGATTATTCATTTTGCCGGTATTCTTTTCAAGGCATCTCCTGAAAAGTTTTTGCCAATAACCAATACTCAGTATTTTGAAAATTTAATTGATGTAGCTAAAATGGAAGGAATCAAAAAAGTTATATTGATTAGTTTTCCCCATGTTGAGGGGCATACCTATCCCCATCTTCCTTCAACAGATAGAACTGATTTAAAACCAATCTCTGTTCATAGTCAAACACGATTAGAAGAAGAAATAATTCTTTTAAGTCATATAGAGACTCCGGTAATTTTACGAGTGGGTATGGTTTACGGCTCTGGTATTTTGATGCCTGATGGAGCCAGGTGGTTTGCCCGAAGAAATCTTCTGGGGGTCTGGAAAGAGGCAACATTTATTCACTTAATATCCAAGGATGATTTTTGTGAGTCATTACTTCAGGCAACTGTAAAAAATACTGTAAAAGGTATCTATAATATTGGAGACGACGGTATACAGACTCTTCAGGAATATTTACATTTTGCCTGTAAACAGTGGAAGACCTTTAAGCCCTGGACAATGCCTTTATGGATGATATACACAGCGGCCTGGTTCAGTGAATTGATTTCGACAATCTTCAGGATCAAGAGTCCCTTGACAAAGGATTTTATCGATATAGGTCGAGTGAATTATTATGGTGATACCAGAAGAATGAAAGATGAATTAATAGCAAAATTAAAATATAGGAATATGGTCGAAGGCAAGGATACCTTTTGAATAATTATGCATGTAGATAAAAAAAATATTAAAGTATTGATTGTTGAAGATGAATCAATAGCAGCCTTACATTTAACTCAAATTCTTGAGAGAAGAGGATATCAAGTGTTCCCCTTTGTTGACAATGCTCAAGATGCACTAAATAGTATTGCTCATTATGAGCCTGACATCATACTTATGGATATTACAATAAAAGGAGCTATCGACGGTATCGAATTGGCTGAAAGAATTGGTAGAGATTATACTATTCCCGTAATATTTATTACTGCTCATATAGATGAAAAGACTCTTGTTAGAGCAAAGGCAACAGCACCATATTCATATATTATAAAACCAATAAGACAGAATGAAGTTATTTCAACAATTGAAATTACATTGTATCGATCTGAAATGGAACAAAGAGTACTTCAGGTCGAACAAAATTATAGATCTATTTTTGAAAATGCAGCAATAGGTATCGTACAATGTGATAGAGACGGTAGATTTTTGCTCGTTAATTCATTTTTTGAAAACCTTATTGGTTATTCAAATGAAGAGCTTGTTACAATGAAATTTCATGATATAACTCATCCTGAAGATCTAAGTATGGATCTGAATAAATTCCGTGCTCTTAAGTTAAAAGAGATTCAATCATTTGGATTAGAAAAAAGATATATTCATAAAGATGGTTCATTGATCTGGGTTTTTTTAACTGTATCCTATATAGAGGATAATAATAATTATTATGTTGGATTTATTGAAGATATTTCTGAAAAAAAGATGGCTCAACTTGAACTTGAGGCAAGTGAAGAGCGTTTTAGAGTAATTAGTGAGAGTCCGGTAAATTCAATTATCATATGTGATCTTAATGGTGTAATTTCATTTATGAACCAAAGTGCTCAAGATCTATTTGGGTTTATTGAAAATTATTATGATAAAAATATTAATGATCTGTTGGAATTTCATGATCCTTTCTTTCAAAAAGAAGTAATAAATAGTAATGATGCATCCGTTATTAGAGAAGTTGAAGTGAAAACATTTACTGGTGATAAATTATATATTGAGCTTGCAACCTCAAAAATCATTCTTTTCAATACCGTTCATTGGGTGTATTTTATCAGAGATAATTCCCAAAAAAAGAAATTAGAAGATCATATGATAGTTATGGAAGATAAAGAGAGGATGAGAATTGCTCAGGATATGCACGATGGTATTGGACAACAAATAACAGGTATTCGATATCATCTGGGTCTTCTTATTTCAAGACTTGAAAAAAATCAGAGTGATGAAACAAAAAAAGCTAAGGAAATTTTAACCCTTCTTGATGATACAAAGCAAATGGTTCGGGATCTATCAAGGGGATACAGTCATGCTTACATGGAAAATGAGGGTTTTATTCATGCGGTGAAAAGCATGATTCAAAATACAAATAAAATTATGCCAGTAAATATTTCATTGGATTCCAAATCTTTTTTGCTTAACAAGGCGATTTCACCTCATTTATATTTTGTTATTAAAGAAATTATCTCAAATGCTATTGTTCATGGAAAATCAGAAAATATTATTATTGAAATGCGTAAGTTGAATGATGCAGTCTTTATACGTATAGAAAGCGATGGAGTGCATTTTGTTTTGCCAAAGGTCTCTAAAGGATTGGGGCTAGAAATTATTAAACATAGACTTATGAAGATTGAAGGAAATATGACTGTAGAAAATAATGAAGAAGGCGGAGTAATATATACTATCTCTGTAATTGATGCTGTTGATTAATGTTATAATGGGACATTTATATGATTTGGAGTTATTATGAAAAATAGAACTAAGGTATACGTTGTTGATGATCATGAGGTTGTGCGCAATGGGTTGTCGCAATATATTAATGAATCTGAAGACTTCGTTGTTGTTGGTGGTTCAGGAGATTCAGATGTAGCTTTAAGAGAAATAAATGCAGTTGAACCTGATGTTATAATAATGGATATCACTTTAAAGGGAATATCTGGAATTGAGTTAACTGAAGTTGTTTTGAAAAGACATTCTTCAATCAAAGTTCTTATGCATTCAATGCATAAAGATCCTGTATACATAGAAAGATCATTTAGAGCAGGTGCAATTGGATATCTTTCTAAAGATGAACCAGTTGAAAATGTAATTATTGGCCTTAAGGCTGTTGTTAATAATAATAGATATCTAAATGAAGAATTACAGGAGAGTCTTATCTCAATTCTTCTCAGTGTTGAGGGAAAAAACCCAATGAAGGAATTAACAAACAGAGAGTTTGAGGTTTTTCTGAGGATGGGCAAAGGTATGGATATCAATGAAATAGCTGAAGATTTAAAAATCAATAAAAAAACAGTCAGTACCTATAGAGATAGAATTAAAGAAAAATTAGGTTTCAAAAAGAGTAAAGATTTATTGCATTTTTCTTTTGGCTGGGTCTCTGATTATATTCACGAGTAGGTCAAATGCCTACTTTTCCACATTAATTCTCCTACAACTATAACCACATTTAGCCTATTGCGTTCTTACATGCTTATGACTACATTATATGTTATGAAAAGAAAAAGGTCATACCTTGGTTGATTCAAGGATTAATATTTTTATCTATGAAGGTGATGAAAATCATAGACTTGAGCTTATAGATCTTTTGACACAACATGATGAGATCAGGCTTGTTGGAGCCTCTGATAGCATTGATGTTGGTGTGAAATCAATCATTGAACTTAATCCTCATATTCTAATTATTGGCAAAACCACTATGATTGAAACTGTAGATGAAATAATGAAAAATATTACAAAAATAAATCTTGAAACAAAGGTGATATCCTTTAACAGCAACGGAACTTTCAAGAAAATAACAAGCGTTGTGTCTGCTGAAGAGTTATTAGGAAAAATAAAATTACTCATCGATAAAAACCTGATAAATAGGGGGGATACACAATGAGTCTTAATGAAGTGGATAAGTCATCTTCAAAAGAAATAACTCTGGTTACATTTATTCTGGAAGATGTTTCTTTTGGAATTGATGTCTTGCGAGCACGAGAGGTGATGTATCTTGATAGATATACTGCTGTTCCCAATACCCTTGATTATATGAAGGGACTTCTTGATCTTCGAGGTGAAATAATCCCCCTTGTTGATGGCCGCATGAAATTTGGTCTTCAGGAAAACAGATATAACGAAGATACCGTAGTTGTTATTATTGAATATTCGACACAGGTTGTTGGCATCATTGTTGATGCTGTTTCAGATGTCATCAATATAAGTGATGATGAATTAGAAGAAAGAATGAATTTTACAGATGATTATGACCATGACTATGTTCAGGGTGTTGTTCGTAGTGATGATAAACTGGTTTTAGTATTAGATGCAGATAAGGTTTTTAATGAAAAAGAACTAACTTCACTGGGTGAAGAAAAAATAGAATCGGATTTAGAATCCGAAGAAAAAAACAATGTTTAAAGGAGTTTGTCATGGCTTTAAATCTTAATAATACCAGAATAAGAACAAAACTGATTCTGAGTTTTTCAGCGCTCATAGTGATTTTTTTCGCAGTGCTAATGGTAATGGTAATCAATCTAAATACTCTTGCTGCTCTGCAGGATGCTGGTGCAAAGCGCTCAGAAGATTCAGAAAGGGTTCGTGAGATACAAACTCATTTAGGAGAGATGTATGCGGTTTTTGCAGATGCAGTTATAAATCAGAATCTTCTTGAGTCAAATCAAGAATTTAAGAAGGTTAAAAAAATTGCTTATGATGATGCAATAGCTCTTGATAAACTTGCAGATACTGGAGAAGAAGAAATCTGGGCAAAGGAATATAGGGGTCACTTGGAAAAATATATTGGTTTGTTTGATCCCCTTATTAAAGCAATTAACCGTTCAGGGGGAAAGCTCAGTCTTGAAATCAGAAATATTGATGGAAAAATAGATGGCATTAGAGATCAAGCTATAGATGTTCTCGGTAAAATTGGAAAGAGTCTAGAAAAAGAAGCAAGGGATGCGGATAAAAAATTTGATACAACTATAAGTGAAACATTAGTTGTTCTTTCTATTCTTTTTGGAGTTTCAATATTAATGGCACTTTTATTAACATTATTGATTGTTCGATCAATAAATAATGGAATTAATAATATTCTAACCCAAATGAAAAATCTGATTAATAATATACTCAATGGAAATTTAGATGAGAAGGGTGATCCTGAGTCTACAGGAGTTGATTTTAGAGATATTATTGTACAGACCAATGATCTTCTCGATGCTTTTCTTGATCCTTTAAATATTACCTCAGAATATATTGAAAGAATCAGCAAGGGTGATATTCCTGATGAGATTGTTAAGGAATACAAGGGTGATTTTAATATTATAAAAGATAATCTTAATACACTTATAAGATCAACCAATGAGATAACCAATGCAATGATAGAGGTATCAAAGGGAAACTTTGGTGTAGAGGTCAAGGTTCGCTCTGCCTCTGATGAATTGATGCCAGCAATTAATAATGTTATACTTGTTCTTACAAAGATGAATGAGGAATTTTTAAAACTGGCTGATGCAGCAGATAATGGAGATCTGAGTTTTCGTGGAGAGGAAACTCGATTTGATGGAGCCTATAGAGATATAGTAAAGATCGTCAACCAAATGCTTGATTATATATCAGAGCCCTGGAACGTTATTAGTGATTACGTAACTCGAATCAGTGGTGGTGAATTACCTAAGAATATTGCTGCATCATATAAGGGTGATTTTGAAACAATGAAGCTAAATATTAATCAGATGATTGCAAATCTTACTGATTTTACTTCAAAGGTTCAGGGAGCCTCATCTATGGTTGCTTCAGGTTCGGAGCAAATGAGTAGCAGTACTCAGGAAATGGCACAGAGTGCATCGGAGCAGGCAGCCAGTATTGAAGAAGTTTCAAGTTCAATGGAAGAGATGAATAGCTCTGTTGCTCAAAATGCAGACAATGCTAGAGAAACAGCTTCTATTGCAGGTAAGGCTTCAAAGGATGCAATAGAGGGTGGTAGTGCTGTTAAAGAAACTGTAGAGGCAATGAGAAGTATTGCTGAAAAGATTAATATTATTGAAGAGATAGCACGACAAACAAATATGCTGGCATTAAATGCAGCCATTGAAGCAGCTCGAGCGGGAGAACATGGTAAGGGCTTTGCAGTTGTTGCAGATGAGGTTCGTAATCTTGCAGGACGCAGTGGTACTGCAGCTCGAGAGATTAGTGATCTTTCAGGAAGCAGTGTTGAGATAGCAGAAAAAGCTGGAACAGTGATTGAAACTGTGGTGGTTCAGATTCAAAAAACCTCTGACCTTGTTCAGGAGATTAATGCATCTAGCTCAGAGCAGGCTAATGGTGTTGAACAGGTAACTCAATCAATAACCCTATTAGATAAAGCGATTCAACAGAATTCTGCAGCAACAGAGCAGATGGCCTCTACCAGTGAAGAACTTTCAACACAGGCCTTTGAGCTTCAAAAGGTTTCATCTTTTTTTCAGATTGAAGGTGGGTTTAAAAAAACTGATAGTTTCGGACAATCAGGAGGAACCACCAAGAATGAAAGGGTAGTTAAATCAAAGACAGGGAAAATGAAAGAGGATAGTGATGGAGGCATTACTATTGATATGGGTAATGATGATGAATTTGAAAGATTTTAGAGATTAAAGAGATAGCTATGATAGATACAGTAACAAATAGCAAAAATTTTTCATCAGCATCATTTTCAGATGTCATTCCACTGGAAGATGAACTATTTCATCTTCTCAGTGAATTGATATATAGTAAATCAGGTATCTCTCTTCAAAAGTCAAAAAAATATCTTATATCATCCCGTTTATACAGAAGAATGCTTGATCTTGGTATAGAGAGTTATGAGGAATATTACAATCTCATTACAGATATTTACAATGGATCCGATGAATTAGTTGAGTTCTTAAATCTCATGACAACCAATAAAACTGATTTTTTTAGAGAAGCTGATCATTATGAAATCTTAAAAAACAGTGTGGTCCCTAAATTGAGTAAAAGGTTAAAAAAAATTTCAGTATGGAGTGCTGGATGCTCAACTGGAGAAGAGCCCTATACCATAGCTATGGTTCTTGAGAGTTGTATTTCTCAAAAGACTACATTTGATTATAATGTTACAGGTACAGATATTTGTACGGATGCCATATCACATGCACAGAGAGCTGTCTATACAAGTGAAAGAGGTGAGACTATTCCTGATCATATTAAAAATCGTTTTATGTTAAAGGGTAAAGGTACAATGGATGGAATGATTAAGATTGCACCTGAGATATATGATAAGGTTTCATTTAATTATCACAATCTTTATACTGATGATTTTTCTTCAATGGCAATGTTTGATGTAATATTTTGTCGAAATGTTTTTATATATTTTGATAAGAAAACTCAATCTGAAATTTATGGTAAATTTTATCAAAAACTTAAACCAGGTGGATATCTTTTTGTAGGTCATTCAGAATCATTAAATAACTATAATTTTAATTATAAATATATAGCTCCTGGTTTTTATCAGAAGGAAGGGCAATAAATGGTTAACAATAGGCAGATAAAAATTATGGTTATTGATGATTCTGCTGTTGTTAGACAGGTACTATCAAATTTATTTAATAGTGAAAGAGATATGGAGGTAGTGGCAACAGCTGCAGATCCCTTTATCGCTGCTGAAAAATTATTGAATATTGTTCCTGATGTTATTACTCTTGATATTGAAATGCCTCGAATGGATGGTTTAACCTTTTTGAAAAAGCTGATGTCTCAACATCCATTACCTGTTGTAATCTGTTCAAGTCTTGCTGAAGAAGGCCAGGAAACTACATTGAGAGCTCTGGAATATGGAGCTGTTGATATTATTACAAAACCAAAACTTGGCGTTAAAGATTTTTTAGAGGAATCTAAGATAGTTATTTTGGATTCTGTCCGTGGTGCAGCAGAGGCACGTGTTAAGAAGTTAAATAAGTTAAAAACAAAACTTCCTGTTCAAAAAAAATTAACCGCTGATGTTGTTTTACCTGAAAATAAAAGAAAATCAATGCTGAGAACCACTGAAAAGGTTGTATGTGTAGGTGCATCTACCGGTGGAACAGAGGCCTTGAAGTATTTTCTTCAGGAGATGCCCCTCGATTGTCCCGGTATTGTAATTGTTCAGCATATGCCTGAAAACTTTACACATAGTTTTGCTCAACGCCTTGATGATATATGTGAAATTGAGGTTAAAGAAGCCGAAGATGGAGATACTGTTCTTCGGGGGAGAGCCCTTATTGCACCGGGAAATAAACATACCCTTTTAAAAAGAAGCGGGGCAAAATATTACGTAGAGGTTAAAGATGGCCCACTGGTTTCACGTCATCGGCCATCTGTAGATGTGTTATTTCGATCAGCAGCTCAATTTGCCGGGGCAAATGTTATAGGTGTTATCATGACTGGAATGGGAGATGATGGTGCCAGAGGAATGAAGGAAATGAAAGAGAGTGGAGCTTTTAATATTGCTGAAAGTGAAGAGAGTTGTATTGTTTTCGGAATGCCAATGGAAGCAATTAAACTTGGGGGAGTTGATGCAACTCTCCATCTTAATAAGATTTCCAGTGAAGTTTTATCAAGGAGTAAAATCTAATGGCACAAAAAGAATTAAAAAATAATGAAGTTGGTGAATTGGTTAAGTTTCTGACTTTTTTTGTGGGTAAAGAAATATATGGCATCCCTGTTGAAAAAGTAAAGGAAGCCGTGGAATATACAAAGGTTTTTAAAATTCCAAGATGTGGCACTTATATCAGAGGAGTAATAAATCTTCGTGGAGATGTTATTCCTGTGATAGACCTTGGAATGAGGTTCTATGAACAGCCTCTTGATATTACAATAAATTCATCTATAATATTTGTTGAAATGATGACGAGAACTGGTTTGTCTTTAATTGGAGTGATGATTGATCAGGTCGATTCAGTATTAGACATTTCAGAAAAAGAAATGAGTCAGGTACCTGATTTTGGAATTAAAATAAGGCCTGATTTTATAAAAAAAATTGGCAAATCAGAAGAAGATTTTATTATTCTATTAGATATAAATGCTATTCTTAACATTGATGAACTTGCGGAAATTGATTTTAATGATGATGTTGATGAGAATGTACAATGAGAGTAATTACGATAATCAATCACAAGGGGGGGGTCGGTAAAACAACAACGGTTGTTAACCTCGGTGCCGCTTTAGCTCATTTAGGAAAAAAGGTCCTTCTCGTTGATCTTGATTCTCAGGCCAACCTGACCTATTCAATGGGAATCCATGCTGAGGATATTAAACATTCTGTTTATGATTTGATGGCTGCTTCTTGTAGTATTTCTGATGTTATTGTTAAGTTTGATAATATAGATTTGATTCCTTCATCTTTGGATTTAAGTGGAAAAGAAAAAAAAGCTCTCCGTCTAAGTGAAAGCATGGAAGAATTATTGAAAAAATCTTTGAAGGATATTGACAATTATGATTTCATCCTTATTGATTGCCCTCCTGCTTTAGGACTATTTACATTGAATGCCATTGTCTTTGCAAAAGAAATATTTATTACATTACAGACTGAATATTTAGCTCTTCAGGGAATGACGAAACTTTTGAAGTGGATAAATCTTATTAAGAAAAAATTTTCTCATGATGTTGAAATTACTGGAGTGATTGCAACAATTTATGATCATCGAAGACGCCTTGATCGAGAAATTATTACAAGAGTTAAAAGATACTTTCATGAACTTTTGTTTGATACATATATTCGTGATAATGTTTCTTTAGCTGAATCTCCCAGTCATGGTAAAACTATATTTGATTACATGCCAGAGAGTAATGGAGCAAAAGATTATAAAAAACTTGCTGAAGAAGTTATGGCAATGGAGGGTATATGACACAGAAAGATAGATTAGGATATGATCCCCTTGAAAATTTTATGACTAACGATGAAAGTGAAGATCAATTAAGTGATGAAAAAATAGAGGAAAGTTCAAAAAAAAAGAAGGTGAAAAAAAGTAAATCAGATAAAAATTTAAATGAAGAATTTGATATTTTAAATAAACTTCATGTTTTGATTTCAGGAAAGAAAAATGATATATCTTTAAAGATAAGTGGTGAATTTACTATTGTTGTAATGAATAAATTATTTGAAAATATTAAAGATCTTTTTAATGCAAATATATCTATATTTGATTTATCTGATGTTTCACGAATTGATACTGCGGGTTATCAATTACTCTGTCTTTTATTAAAAGAGAAAGTTCTTGAATCAGCAGAGATTCTTTTTAGTAAAGAAATAAAGATTATGTTAACATTGTATGGTGATGAAGATTTGCTGGGGGTTTCAAAATGAGTGAAATGGATAAATATATAAATGATGAAACTCTTAATCTTTTCTTTGTTGAGAGCAAAGAAGGATTAGAATCTTTTGAGTCAGCTTTATTAGAGATTGAGAAAGGTGAATCAAGTCAGGAACTTCTAGATCTTATTTTTAGATCTGCTCACACAATTAAAGGTTCCTCTGGTATGTTTGGTTTTGAACATATTGAAAAGTTTACACATATTGTTGAAAACCTTTTAGATGATATTCGCAATGGTATCATAGTAATAGATAAAGGTTTAATTGATTTATTACTTGAATGTAAAGATCATATTGGGAAATTATTATTTCATGCTGATGAGAATGGACATGAAGATCCTGATGAAGTGTTGATGAAAAATAATGCTGATCTCCTTTCTTTAATAGGAAAGTATATTATTATTAAAGAAAGCAAAGAAACAATAAATGAATCTGAATCACTAGAAAATATTGATGCCAAAGATGAAGATGCAGTTGAAAATCAATACTGGCATATTTCTTTACGTTTTGGTGAAAATCTTTATAGAAATGGAATGGAGCCATCATCCTTCGTTCAGTATCTTGAAGGTTTTGGTGAAGTAAAACATATTGTTACAATCAAAGACTCTTTGCCTACTATTGAAGATTATAATCCAGAATCTTGTTATCTTGGTATAGAAATTGATTTTGATACCAGTGAATCAAAGGATAAGATTGAGGGAGTTTTTGATTTCCTCTGTGATGATTGCCAGTTAAGAATACTTCCTCCTCAGAGTTCAGTTCAGCAATATTGTGATATGATAAATGAATTGCCTGAAGATAATAAGCTCATAGGAGAAATATTAAAGGGAATTGGTTCTCTCACTGAATATGAATTAAAACAGGCATTGATGGTTCAGGAAGAAAAAAGTGATATTAGCGGATCTACAAAACTTTTGGGAGAGATTATAATAGAAGAGAAGATGGCTCATCCCAGTGTTGTTAAGGCTGCTGTTGAAAAACAGGGGGGGATCCGTAAGAATATAGGTACAATGAGAATTGATCCTGAAAAGCTTGATAATCTTATCAACCAGGTGGGAGAACTGGTTATTAATGGAGCAAATATAAAGCAGATTGCAGATGGTGAAATTGTAGATAAAGCTGAACTCAATGGTGCAGTCTCAATAATGATGCGTCTCATTGAAAATATCAGGGCAAATTCTATGGCAATGAGAATGGTTCCTATTGGCGATACCTTTAAGCGATTTGAAAGAGTTGTACGTGATCTTTCAAGCGACAAAGGAAAAGAAATTGACCTGGAGATAACTGGTGGAGAAACAGAACTTGATAAAACATTAATTGAAAAAATTAATGATCCCCTTATGCATCTTATTAGAAATTCAATTGATCATGGAATTGATGTTCCTGAAGAACGAATCAAAAGAGATAAATCTCCGAGAGGTAAAATAACCTTGAATGCTTTCCATGAAACAGGAAGTGTGATTATAGAGGTTCGTGATGATGGTGATGGTCTCAATACAAATAAAATTAAAGAGAAAGCAATAGCAAAGGGTTTTATTGATAGTGACTCTCAATTGTCTGAAAGTGAAATTAACATGTTAATCTTCAAAGCTGGATTTTCAACTGCTGATGAAGTTACTAATATTTCCGGCAGAGGAGTGGGAATGGATGTTGTTAAAAAGAATATTGAATCCTTAAGAGGAAATGTTCAATTGTCTAGTACCATGGGGGAGGGAACTCTATTTCGTATACAGGTTCCATTAACCTTGTCAATTATTGAAGGATTTATGTTTGATGTTTCCGAATCAAAATATGTAGTACCTCTTGACTCTGTAATTGAATGTACAGAGGTAAATATCACTGAATTGAATTCTCATGATGGAGGAAATTATATTAACTTAAGGGGAGATGTATTGCCACTAGTTAAGTTAAGAGATTTTTTCTTTGATGAATCTGAAGCACCTGAAATTGCCAGTGTCATAGTAGTAAGGCATCTTGGAGGAATGGCAGGATTGGTTGTAGATAATCTTATCGGTGAAGTTCAGACTGTTATAAAATCACTTGGAGATGTTTTTAGAAATTATAACTGGATCAGCGGCTCTACTATCTTGGGTAATGGAGATGTTGCATTGATCTTAGATGTGCCACATCTTATTAAAATGGTAAATTTAGCACATTGATAATGTAAACTATTGCTCAATTAAACTCGATCTATTAATAGAGTGATCTATCTTTGTGAGACGAAAGGATTTGATATAATTTTTCTTCATTACATTGTAGTTTTTATATTGATTGTAATTTTGCCAAATATAAATCATCCTGATTTGTATTTGGCGTTACGAAAAACTTCCTGTTTTTCTCTTTTGTTGATTTCTAAAATTTTTTGTATTTTCTTCGAATCAGAAAAATTAGATCAAATCTTTTAATGGTAGATATTCTTTTCATTATAAAAAATGATAGTAAAGTGTTTTCCTGAAAAAAAATCAGGAATAATCATTAAGAAACATTTTATAAAGAAAATTTCCGGGAAACTGAAATTAGACCAAGAAGTTTCGTCTTACGTTAAAATCTTGACACTTATTAAATGATATTTATGATAACGCTCTGTTAAATATAGGGAGTTATTCTATGTCTGAAACTAAGTACACCTTTTGCCGCATATGTGAGGCCGGCTGTGGTCTCATTGCTGAGGTTGAAAGTAATAAGATCATCTCAATCAAGCCCAATAAAAATCATGTAACCAGTAAAGGCTTTGCCTGTAAAAAGGGTTTGAACTTTCATGAACTGGTTCATTCTTCTGATAGACTCAAAGGGCCTATGAAAAAGATTGATGGCTCATGGCAGGAAATTCCATGGAATGATGCCTTCGCTGAGATTGGATCCCAAATTAAAGATATTCAGACAAAGCATGGTAAAGACTCGGTTGCTCTCTATGCTGGAAATGGGGCTGGCTTTGGACTTTTGCATCCCATTATGGCTCAGGGTTTTATGGATGCCATTGGTTCGAAGAATGTTTATTCATCTGCTACTCAGGACTGCAGCAATAAATTTGCTGTGGCTCAGCATATGTATGGCACACCTCTTTTGCAGACAATTCCTGATATTGATAAATCTCAGTGTCTCATTATTATTGGGGCGAATCCCGCTGCATCAAAGTTTTCCTTTGGCTCTGCTCCATATATTCTTGATCGCTTAAAGGCCATTGAAGAAAGGGGAGGCTCTGTTTATCATATTAATCCTCGAAAAACTGAAACTGCAAAGGTTGTGGGAAAACAAATTTTCATTAGACCAAATACAGATCTATTCTTATTATTAGCCTTTGCTTCAGAGCTTATTAAACGAAATGGTATTGATAAAGATAAAATTTCTCAGTATATGAAAAACTTTGAGATCTTTGAAAATCTGGTTAAGGATTATACTCCAGAGATGGCCCAGGAGCTGACACAGGTTAAGGCTGATGATATTAGGGAGATGGTTGAGGCATATATCAAGGCTGATGGTGCTGCCCTTTATTGTTCAACAGGAATCAATCATAGTGCACATCCCACTCTTTCTTTTTGGCTCATAGAAACCATTAATGCAATTAGTGGAAATCTCGATAAAGAAGGTGGATCAATAGTAGGCAAGGGCATCGTTGATTTTCCAAAACTTTTAAAGAAGAGCGGATCAATGATGCGGCCTCATCGATCTCGCATTGGAAATTTTCCCTCTGTTATGGATGGCTATCCCGGCAGTTTGATTCCCCATGAGATTTTGACACCTGGAAAGGGACAGATTAAGGCACTTATCGTAGCAGCGGGCAATCCTCTTTTGACTCTACCCAATGGTCGTTTTGTTGAAAAAGCTTTTAAAGAGCTTGAGCTCATTGTGTGTATAGATTTTTTTAGAAATGAAACAGCTGATATGGGTCATTACGTATTACCTGGAATAACCTTTATGGAACACTCTGATATTAATTTTATATTTCAATCTATGATGGGTGTTATGCATGAACCCTTCTTAAATTATACAGATAAAATAATTGAACCCCTTGGTAATGCTCGTGAAGAGATGTGGATCTATACTGAACTTGCAAAGGCAAGTGGTGGTAAGTTCTTTGGCTCAGCATTTTTACAGTTTATTTTAAACATTGAGAAGGTTTTTCGAAAAATACCTCTTCTTGGTAGAAAGCTTCGTATAACCTCAGAGGGAATCTTTAGTTTGATTTTACGTCTCAGCAGAGTATCCACTATAAAAAAATTAAGAAAAGAACCCAATGGTATTTTACTTGAGAAGCATCACTATGGTTCATTCCTCGGTAAAAGAATTCTCACTTCTGATGGACTCATTGATCTTGCTCCACAGGTCATTACTGATCTTATGAATAATTTAGAAAAAAGTAGGCTTAAGATTATTGAGCAAAGAGATTCTATTCTTCTTTTGAATAAACGAGAGTCTTTGACTCATAATACCTATATTCATAATGCACCGACTCTCATGAAAGAGAGGGCGACCAACTACATCTATATGAATGAAGATGATGCTCAAAAGAGGAAAATTAAACAGGGAGATATGGTACAGGTGACTTCACTCTGGGGATCTCTTGAGATTCCTGCTGATGTATCAGGCTGTGTGATGAGTGGTACAGCTGCAATTCCTAATGGCTGGGGTCACAAAAAGGCAGGGGGATTAAAGGTAGCACAGAAAAATGCCGGTGTAAATGCAAATGAACTGACTCCCTCAGGAGTTGAGTTTATTGATAAGGTCTCGGGGATGGCTCAGCTTTCAGGCATCCCCATTGAGATAAAGAAGATTTAATTTTTTAGATCACCATGTTGTCGAAACCAGTCTATGGTGTCTTTTACACTTTCTTCAAAGGGACGTGGCGCATACCCCAGTTCTTTTTCTGCTTTTCCATATGATATGTATCTATGTTTTTTCAGAGAATGCATGGCCTCTGGTGTAAACTTTGGAATTGTGCCCCATAACTTTGCCCAGGCAGATACAAAATATGATGCAAAGAGTCCAAGCCATAAAGGTGTGGCAATGGTTGAGGTTTTTCTTCCGGTTATTTTGCTGATAGTCTTTGACATATCTACTATATGCACCCAGTTGCCAGTGAGGAGGTAGCATTCTCCCTTCCGACCTTTTTTTTCTGCAGCCAGGAGTCCCTTAACTACATCACGTACATCTACCCAGTTGTATCCCCCGTTAATGAGTGCAGGCATATCTCTGTGATATATATCGAGAACCACACTTCCCATTCTTGATATTTTAAAATCATTGGGGCCGATTATACCTGCAGGGTTACAGATCACTGCATTGAGTCCCCTGTTTTTTGCAGCATCAACAACCAGTCTTTGACCTGCTGCCTTTGAGAGATCATAGGCCATCTCCTCATTACCATCAACAAGTGACCTTGTTTCATCAATTGTTTCTTCATTAGGTTCTGTGTTAAATGCATGAATTGAACTGGTATGAACAAATCTTTTTACACCACACTCCAGAGCAGCATCAATAACATTCTTTACACCATTTATATTTGTTTTTTCTACAAGGCCGCCTTCGGAGCCAACAATGGATATCCTGGCAGCCAGATGAAAAACGGTATCAACATCGGTGAAAAGTTTTTTTAAGGATTCTATATCCTGAATGTCGCCTTTCACGTATTCTATATCCAGTTCATCAAGTCCTCTGGTGTCTTCTCTTACAAGACAGCGAACCTTTCTTCCCTGCTTTAATAATTCTCTTACCAGATTAGATCCTACGTGTCCTGAACCGCCGGTTACTGCTACTGTCATGAAATTTCTCCTTAAATCAAATGCTTAATTATAATTAAATATAAATCAAGAATTGATTCTCTTCTGAAATAATTCAATTCAATTTTTGCCAATAAACTATATGTTTGAATTGTAGTTTCCTATGGTGAATTATAAGAAAATAATTAATTGTATGAAAAATAATATTTTTTAAAAAAAGTAACAGAAAAATTTGCCTTTGCCCTGGTATTTCATTATGTTCATCTGATTTACTCGTTACAGAGTAAATTCTTAATTCATTCTTTTAAAGTCCTAGAATAAATTAAGAGTAATACCTTAACCTTTAATTCCTCTCATTTAATGGGCCTGTGCATTGGCCCATTTTTTTTACTACTAATTAAATAAGCTTCAGGAGATCTTTCATTTTTACTTCCTCATAATAGAAAGTGAGAATGCTATAGGTTTATTATAAAGGTAATGTTGATGTTTATTATAAAATCAACCTTGACAGCGTAATTAAGATTTTTATGTTTAAATTAAACTATAGATAAAAGAGTTTAAATATGAATACAATAATTATTACGTTTTTATTTTTCTTAAGTATTTTCATTTTGATAGGAGTATCCTCTACTCTTAAAAGTACAAAAACAAAAGAGGACTATCTTATTGCTAGCAGGGGAATTCCCTCCTGGCTTGGTGCAATATCAGCTGCCGCTACTAATACCAGTGGATATATGTTTATCGGTCTTATTGGTTTTACCTATAAATTTGGAATCTCATCAATCTGGGTAACAATTGGTTGGATTACTGGAGATTATTTTCTCTGGCGTTTTATGTATAAAAGAATGCGTGAGGAAACAGAAAAGGTTCAAGCTCAAACAGTTTCTTCATTCCTTGGTTATAGTAAAAAAAAGGGTGTTGATCCTGTTATTAAGGCTGTAGCAGGTATTATCACTCTTGTTTTTCTTGCAACCTATGCAGGTGCTCAGCTAACAGCAGGTGGAAAAGCACTTCACGTTTTGTTTAACTGGAATTATGCCACAGGTTCAATAATTGGTGCTGCCATTGTTCTGATTTATTGTTTTACAGGAGGTATTCGTGCCTCAATCTGGACAGATGCTGCTCAGGCAACGGTGATGATTGTTTCAATGACACTCCTTCTTGTTGTTTCAGCATTAATGGTTGGGTCTCCATCAGTTCTCTTTGAGCAATTAAGAACCATTGATTCAAATCTTGTTATTTTATTTCCACAAGGATTGAAATTTGGTGTTCTTTTATATGTTTTAGGATGGGTAGCTGCAGGTGTTGGTGTTGCCGGTGAACCGGATATGCAGATAAGAATTATGGCAATATCTTCACCAGAGAAAATGACTTCAGCTCGAAGAACTTATTTTGGCTGGTATATTCCCTTTTCAATAGCATCTGTTCTTGTGGGATTATATTCACGGGTAATTCTTCCAAATGTCAATACCTTTGATCCAGAATTAGCTCTTCCCCAATTGGCAATGAAAATGCTTCCTGAGGCCTTTGTGGGTTTGATTTTAGCTGGTCTTTTTGGGGCAACCATGTCCACAGCTGACTCTCAGGTACTTTCAAGTGGTGCAGCTTTAACACAGGATATTTTTCCTAAATTGGGTAAAACCAGAAGAAATACCAAAATTGGAACAGTGGTTGTGGTGACCTTTTCATTGATTCTTGCAATTTTATCTTATGGCAAACAAAACGTCTTTGAGATTGTTACTATTGCATGGTCTGCCCTTGGGGCATCACTTGGTCCTTTGATGATATTGCGATCCTTTGGCAAAGAGATTGGTAGAAAAACAGCTCTGTCAATGATGATATCCGGTGTAACGGTTGTTCTTCTTTGGAGATACGTTTTTAAGCTCTTTGGATCAGTGTATGAAATCTTTCCAGGTCTCATTGTTGCATTTTCCATATACTATATTGTATTGATTATTAAAAGAATACGTAATAAAGAGATATAGTAGTAAAAAACTCTTCTATGTGAAGGGGATTTCTCATTGACAGGTGAAATTTATTTAATACTATACTGTTAATCGAATTATGTGAAATCCCATCACTCATAGGAGAATAAAATGACAGCAGCAGGAAAATCTATATATTATTTTGGCTTCTGGGTACTTGCCTGTGCAGTTGGTCTTATGGTCTTGCCGGAATTTTCATTGAAAATGGTAAATATGCAACTCAATGATTGTATTACTGTAAGGCTCTTTGGCATGGTTCTTTTATTTCTTTCAATCTATTATTTTATTCTTGGAAAAAGAAAGGAGTCCTGGCCCTTTTTTCGTGTTACTGTTTTTACCAGAGCCTCTGCTTTAATATTTGTAATTGTTTTTGTTTTAATAGGCTGGGCAAAGCCCATTATTATTCTCTTTGTTGTGGTAGATGCCCTTGGTGCTCTGTGGACATTTTTTGCATTGAAAAAGGATAAGGCAGCAGGCCTCCTTGTTTAAAGAAATAGATATAAAATAAAGAAAGGCCGTCTCTTCAATGAGAAACGGCCTTTTATATGCATTGTGTTTTTGGCTAAGTTGTTATGTAAACATTAATGTAGTATGATTCTTTGATAATGTCAACTTTTAAGAGAATTTTTTAATTATTTTATTCTCATTATTCCGTTTTAATAAAAGAGGTTATCTGCGTAATTTCATTTGTATGAAGTGTTAACTTGTCAATGACCCCAATAAAGGCCTGAATATTTTCAGTTGTTTTTTGAACTGCCATATGCATAGTATAAATGGCTGTTAAAACCTCTCTTGATGTTTGAATCTGCTGTTGAGCTGCAGTGGCATTTTCACCTGAAAGATTAGCCAGATCTTTCATCTCAAGAAAAACAGCCTCTGTTTCTTCAACAAAGGATTTAGAGTGAAATGCAATCCTTACAATAATATCTGAAGTGTTTCTCACAGAAGTGATCATGTTCTTCATTGATTCAGAAATCTTTAATATATATTGAACACCCTGATCAACCCTATCACCTGATTCTTTGATGAGCTTTTCGATGGCCTGGGTTTCGGCACTGGTTTTTTCAGCGAGTTTACCAACTTCATCAGCAACAACTGCAAATCCCCGACCAGATTCACCTGCTCTGGCAGCCTCTATAGCAGCATTAAGGGACAAAAGATTTATCTGATCAGAGATATCTTTAATGACGTAAAGGGCTTCAGCAACCTTTTGTGAACTTTCACCAATTGATTTAATTTCAGAAACCGTTGTGCCAATACTTTCATCAATTTCCTGTACAATTTTATAAGAGTTTTCGGCAATTCCCTCTGCATCATCAGTACTTTCTGATATTGATTTCATTGAATCAGAAAATGTTTCAATAGTATTAAAAACAGCTGTAGTTTTTTCAGATTGCATTTGTACATTTGTTGAAATCATTTCTATTGATGCTGTTATTTCTTCAACAGATGATGAAAATTCTTCAATAGTACTGGCTTGTTCATTTGCATCATCAGAGATTGTTTTACCGGTTCTATCGATTGTTTGAGTAATATCAGTAAGGTCTTTTGTGCCGCTCTGAAGACTCTTTGCTATGCCTGAGAAGACCTTCATCATTCGTTCAAGAGAATGAATCATATCACTGATTTCGTCACCATAGGAATAATCAGATTCAATGTTGGTATTTTGAACATTTCCTCTGGACATCTCATCAAGAAGAGTAGAAACCTCTTTGAAAGGTCGAAACTTTTTATCTGAGGCATAGAATGAATATGCTGTAATGAGAAAGAGAAAGAACCATCCAACTATTACCATGAAAATTGCTATATTGTTGAGACCAACAAAAAAATCATTAGAAAGAATTCCTGAATTTACAAAGATGTTCGTATCTGGAATATTATAGAAAAAGGTATAATAGACAAAACGATCAAGATAGATTGGTGCTATGCCTTCTTTTCTTTGTAAGAGTTTTTCAATATTAATTTTGTAATTAGCTGATAGTTTTGAGTCTAACTCAATATCAGTAAGAGCATTCTTGTTAATATATTTCTTAAAGCTTGAATGAGTTACAATACCGTCTTTTTTAAAAATGAAATGATATCTTTGATTGAGTACTGAAGTGGTTAGAATTTTTTTGAGCATAAAACTTTCTTTGTCATCAATGTTATTCTTGATTCGCTCAATCTCAAATTCTTTGATCTTCATCTTGAAATGATTTAATTCCCGGTTCATACCAGCTGGTTCATACATGTTTCGGGCAGAATTATAGGCAAAGAGTGAAAGAGTGATGAGAAGAATAAGAAGAATATTGATAATTGGAAGAATAATCTTATGTTTCAACTGCATTCTGTAATCATGATATGAATATAATCGTGAAACTTTTATGAGAATTGGCTGAAGCATGAGATGATGAAAGCCTGCAATAATTATAGCAATACTGAGAGAACAAAATGTTACAACCGCAACACTACCCATGGCAGGTGGGGTTTTTCTTATCAATTGTATAATAACATATAATACCGGAGCAGCAGACATGAGACTTAGAGAGGTTATAATCAGTTTTTTAGGATATTTATGAAGCCTCATAAGAAGTTTTTTGTCAATGTTTTCCTTTGTTGAAGACTCTGCAAAAATCTTTCTTAATCGAAGGAGAATGAAACTATTAATTGATACAAATATAAATGTTGTACCAAAAATAATAAGAAAAACTGTGCCAATAACAGAACCAAGTTTTACATTTTCAGAGATTATAGCAGTTACACCACCTAAGGCAATTGCAGAACCTATATGACCTAGAACAGGTACAATAAGCATATAAAGAAAACTTTTTTTTCTATTTACATTCATAGACATTCCATTATAATAATATATCGACATAATTTTTTTCTTTATCTATATGTCGGAAATTAGAGATATTCAATTTGAATAGATTTGTATATTTTTATATCATATCTTGTATATTTTTAGTAAAAGGGTGATAAAAAAGCAAGAAGTTATTTTTTAGAGTCAATATATTTTTTTCCGTTATCTGCAACATGGAAAACAATGTTTCTTGTGGCAGAGTGTTTTTAAATGAGGCATAATGTATAAGGATAATCTTTACTCAAAAGAAGATGTACACAAAACATATCGAGATATTCACAATGTTCTCATAACAGGGTGGATCATTCGACAATATTCATCTAATCTTGTTGATGTGAGAAAATTCGCTCTGGATAAACTGGATCTATCGAGGGTTCGTCACGTCCTTGAACTGGGTTGTGGATATGGTTTTTTTACTGAGATGTTAAAGGGTAGGCTTCACGATGATGCAGACATAACAGGCATAGACATCGTGTCTGAAAATCATTTTGCTTTTGTAAATTCAGTGCAGTCTCTGGATTACAAGGGAGGATTTATTCCCGGTGAATGTGACTGCATTAAATACATTAGTGAATCAAGCTATGATTTGATTATTTCCAGCTATTCATTATATTTCTTTCCTTATTTGATCCCCCATATCTCAAGGATATTAAAGCCTGGAGGCCTCTTTCTTGCATTGACTCATAGTGAACACTCTCTGGGAGAAGCGGTGAATCTTTTACCCTTTATCATATTAAAGGAGGGGGGTAAAAAAACTATAGATTCAGCAATGACGAGGCTTTTTAAAAAGTTTTCTATTGAATATGGAGAAGAGCTTCTTAATGATCATTTTAATATTATTGAATATTCTCAGTATGATAATACCATTTTTTTTCCTCATTCTGCCATCGAAGATTGTATGTTCTATCTTGAAACCAAGAAGAATCTTCTTTATAAAGATATACTTCATCTAGACAATGCTACCATTGAAAAGGTGAGACTAAATTTTCAAAAAGCTATAAGAGATTTGTCTGAGAAGCAGGGAGGCATTACATTGAAGAAAGATGATGGTGTTTTCCATTGCTGGAAATAAGGAGGTCATATGCCAAAGAAACCTGAATTCTGTTCATTTTGTGGCAGTTCACTGGAAAAGAAATTTATAGACGATAAGATGCGGGATCATTGCACACAATGTAATTCAGTTTTTTATGAAAATCCTCTTCCTGTTGCCAGCACCATTGTTGTAAATGAAAATCGAGAGGTTCTTCTTGTTCAAAGAAAAAAGGATCCCTATATGGATATGTGGTGTTTGCCAATAGGCTTTGCCGAGTCAGATGAAATGGTAGAAGAGGCAGCCCTCAGAGAGCTGAAGGAAGAGGCAGGTATTGAGGGGACTTTAGTTCAGCTCATTGATGTTGATACTGTGGACAATTATTTTTATGGAGCCATGGCAATTGTAACCTATGAGGCTTCTCATAAAAGCGGTGAGGTTAAGGCAGGGGATGATGCCAAGGATGCCAGGTATTTTCCTCTTGATGAAATTCCAAAACTAGCATGGACCTCAAATGAAAGGGCTTTAAAAAAATATCTTAAAATTCATGAATCATTATGGGCCTTTGAAGATCTATTAAAGGAAATGCTGCCCCATGAATCTTCAGTGAGTCATAAGCATAAGGATATCATGCCTGAACTTCTCATTTCCGTCATCAAACAAAAATCATCAATTATTGAAAAGCAATGGCTTAAGGACATTGAAAAAACAGTAACGGGAATTATTATTTATCATGATTTTTTAACACAATTTCACCGCTCTGTTATCTCCTTTCTTATTGATAGCCTGGAGAAAAAGAATGCCTCTCCTGGAGATGTATCAAGAGAAGATTCTCCTGATAATAAAAGTTTTGCTGCTGCAGTTATTCTTCATAGAAAACATCTCTGGAATGAGGTGATGGATAAAACATTGATATCTTCTCCAGTAGATGCCCTTGAGGCCCTTGAACTCAATAACCGTATTGTCAGTATTTATGACAGAGTTCTCTATAATCTATTATAAAATTTTTTTGAAAAATTTGAAAATATAGTAAAATATTTTTTCAAAACCTCCTTAAAAAGCGTACGTATTATAGGAGGTTTTTATGATTGATATCAATAATCCCCATGATTCATTAATAAAAGATATACTAAAAGAAAAAGATAGTGCGAGGGAATTCTTAGCTGTTGCTCTGCCTCATGAAATATCACATCTGATTGATTTGAGATCTCTAAAACATGAAGAAATTTCATTGAAAGATGAAAAATTGTCAGAATATCATCTTGACATGTTATTTTCAGTAAAGACAAAGGAAGGGTATTCTTTAAAGATATATCTTCTACTTGAACATAAATCAGTGAAGGATAAAGAAATCTATAATCAAATCTTGCACTATATTGCTCTTCTTCATAGATATCATAAGATTAAAGAACCCATCTTGCCTCTTATTTATTATCATGGCAAAAGGAAATGGAATATTCCTCTTACCTTTATGGATACATTGAACATTTCTGCCAAGGTGTGTTTACCAATTGAAAATTTCCTCCTTCAGTTTAAGGCAGTTATTTTCAATACACATGACAAAGACATATTGAATCTGAAAATTAATCTTCATCTTAAGGCTGTTCTTTATCTCATGAAAAATATATGGAGCATGAATACCCTTAAGGATCTCGAAGATTATTTTGATTTTATTCGTGATTTGTTTTATGAACAATCTGCTTCAAAATTTGTTGAAAAATTACTCATTTATCTGTATAGTAGTAGAAAGATAAAACCGGAAGATATGAAAAAGGCTATTGTACATACAATCTCAGAGAAAAAGGGAGAACTGGCAATGACAACTGCAGAGTTATTAATCAAAGAAGGCATTGAGAAGGGCATTGAGAAAGGTATAGAAAAGGGACATTATGAAAAGGCTCTTGAAATGGCAAAAAAATTATTGTCAAAGGGAATGTCTTTTTCAGATATTGCTGAGGTTTCTGGTTTGACTATTGAGGATGTTGAGGCTTTGTCAAAGTAAAGAGAAGTCCCCGGATTGGCAATCCAAAACGGGGAGAGATATTATTAAATATATCTTAGATGATTTAAAATTTTACCTTAACACCAGCTGAGAGCTCACCAATAAGACCAGTACTCACGGTATGATTGACTGCTGTTAGTCCTTTGTAGGCATCATTTGCTAAAAATAGACCGCCGTGAACAAAGACTGAGAGACCATTCTTAAACTTCATGTCAACTAAGATGTCAATCTCATCACCGAACCACGTTGAAGAGGAAACCGCTGAAACTGTTCTGAAATGAAAATAATTGAGCTTCAATGAGAGTTCAGCTGTGGGATCAAACTGCACCTTGATGCCCTGACCATAGAGGCCGTACCATGAAGATTCACCGCTCCCCCGAATTGCAATGCCACCACTATTATCAACAGCAATGAGGCTGAAGCCGTGAGATGCCTTAATGTCTTGAAATGATGAGTTGGCTGATGTATCATTGGGGTCACCGGTAGCACCCTCAGCAGCAAGGCTGATCTGAAAGTTTTCTAGTCTATAGCCTATGGAGAATTCCCAGAGGCCGGCCAGGGTATTTGTGGTAGTAGTTATTTCTATGTCCCAAATATTGTCAGAACCAGTATCAGACCAGATATGATTTTCAAGAGTCCCGAAATTTAGAATACCTCCGAACTTGATAAAAAGATCTCCCAAAACAATCTTGTTATGAAAGCCAATCCAGTGGAGCACACCCTTTCTATCACTGGTTGGTGCATCACCAGTAGCAACAGCAGGCATATAATAATCTACCTCAATAGCATAGTAGGTATCAATGGTATAGTTTGCCATCGGCTTAAAAATACCTCCTACGTAGAAGATATAATCACCAGCATAGAAAGGTGGGTCACTGTTTGCTCCCAGGCTGTCATTGGCATTGTCATAGGCAAAGATCATTGCGGTATAGAGATTGATCTTTTTCTTTAAAAATTTATGTTCATATTTGATGCCAGCTGCGTCTCTTGCTATGATAAATCCCCCATTGAGACTAAAGGGCCGCAGACCAATGGAGAGCTCTGAGTCTTTAGAAAAATGAAATATGGTATAGATATCCCGGGTAATGAGATTTGTTGAGCCACTGCCTATTGCAAAGGAGTCCTTTCCATAGGCTGCACTGATGTCAAAGACTGACTTTATCTCAACAAGGTCATTGACCTTGATGTTTAATCGTCCCCTTGCAAAGAGATCAAGATAATAGGCCTGTTTATATCCATCAGAATCGCTAAATGCCGAAGGCAGTTTAATTGAGCTGCCAATGTACCATCCCCTTGTTCTTATGAAGCCGGAGATATCAAGCTTCTTTAAAATAGGATCGATTTCATTGCCAAAGGCAGAAGTAACTGAGGCAATTGAAATCACTAAAGCTATTACAATTCTTTTAATATTCTTATTCATATCACTGCTCACTTTCTTTTATATCTTTTTAGCCATTTGTCAATGTGACCGGTTCGCTTGAGTTCATTGATTAAAAGATCAATTTGATTCTTTAAAACAATATCTCCGAAAGGCAGTCCGACACAGAGTTTCTCTACCTGTTTGCCTCCCTTGAGGAGTGTGCAGGTGTTTCTCAGCTTTGTATCTTTATTGTACATGTATTCCAGATAGAGTGAATCATGAATGAAACCATTGATGCGACCCTTTTTAATTAATGCAAAGCCTTCATCGTTTGACGAAATCAGTTTTTGTTTCATGTCAGGCATCTGCTGGTTTAAAAGATCGATATATGCACTACCTCTCTTTACTGCAATGGTAAAGTATGTTAAACGTTTGAGGTCCCATATATTTTTAATTGCATCACTTTCAAATTCATCACCCATTTTCTGCTGGGGCAGCAGTCTCTTGTTTACCAGCATCGCAGGGGTAACGGTGATATAGGGGGTTGAAAACCAGATTCGCTGGCCTCTTTTAATATTTCGTGACATACCTGCGATTACTACGTCTACCTTTCTGTTTTCAATTGCTGAAATGTACTGAGTAATTTTCAGTTTTCTAAATACAACTTTTACGTCGAGAAAAGTCCCAATGGCCTTTGCAAGTTCAATATCAAAGCCTGACTTGCCATTAAAATTCAGTGGAGGATAGTGCTGTGAAATTCCAACGTAAAGAGTTCTTTTGTTTTTGATAGCTTGAAAAACCTTGTCAGGAGTATAGGTCTTTATTCCAAGTGCAAGAATCAAAAGAGGTATAATGATTAATGCTTTCAGATAATTTTTCAATTATTTTATCCCTCATATAAATTTCTTCTATAATTATAGCATGGATAATATTGTCAATCAAGGAAAAAACTCCAAGAACAAATAAACAAAAAATTTATACTTTTAGTTAGAAAAAATATTGACTGATGTTATTTTGATGATACTATATCTGTTATGGATAAAATAACAAAGCATATTCTTGTAGTTGATGATGAAGAACTTGTCTGTACTCTTTTAGAGGATTTTCTTGAAGATTGCGGTTATCGGGTTTCAACAGCAACCTTTGGTGCAAAGGGATTAGAAATGATTAAGGATGATGTTGATCTTGCTATTGTTGATATGAGACTGCCTGATATGGAAGGAAAGGAATTTATTCTTAAGGCTTCAGAAATTGTTAAAGATGTTCATTTTTTTATTCATACTGGATCTCTTGATTATTCTATAGATGACGAATTAGGACGTCTTGGTTTAAATCAGGAGTCAATTATATACAAACCTATTAATGATCTTTTCTGGCTTGATAAAAAAATATCCAACATATTCAAGTAATCTTATTTAAGCTTTTTTACCAGCATTACCTGATTTCCAGTCTTATTAAATTTCATTTCATCAAATATGTTTTGAGCCATTGTAAGGCCTCTGCCGTGAGTGAGCATAGATCTGTTCATGTCTTCAGGTGATTGGTTTATGAATTTTTTGTAATTAAATCCTTTTCCTTCATCTGTGATCTTATAAACAGCTTTTTCTTCATTTATTGAAAATTCAACATCAACCTTTCTGTTTTTATATTTTGTATTATTTTGTTTGGAGGTCAATAATTTAAAATAGTTTCCATCCTGGATAGCCTTTGTTTTTTCATCAAAGGATATTTCAAGGTTTCCATGTTCAATTGCATTTAATAAAATCTCTCTAATTGCGACCCTTATAATGCTGGCTTCTTTAGGATCTAGAAATTTTACAAGATTTTTTGTCAAACGTCTGCTCATTTCATCAGCAACAATAAGCTGATTGCACATGGAATAAGATTGTTTTTCTGAATTATAATATTTAAATAAGAGATCTTCTTGTGTTTTAAAGGCTTTTCCGATTATCTCAAGACTTTCTTCTGTTTTATGGGGTTCAAGTCTGATATTCATTTCTATTGGTTCAGAATTGATTCTTGATTTAAATTCAACCTTAAAGATAACTGATTCAAGGTCATTAATGACTGTATTCATTTTTTCTTTAGCAATGTTAATAGTATTTGTATCACTATCAGGTGCACTATATAGAAGATCTATGAAATTTTTTCCGATTAATGATTCAGGCTTGATGTTGAGTTGATGTTTCACCGCATTATTAATTGTAAGAAACTGCCCATCCTCATCGATTGAAAAAATTATATCATCAGTGCCCTCAACTAAAATGCGGTATTTTTCTTCTTTTTCTTTAAGTTTTCTTTCGAAGGAATATCGTGTAAAGGCAACCTCTATTGAAACAAGAAGGTTTTGTGTATTATATGGTTTAATTAAATAACCATAGGGATGGCCACTATTTTTCACACTTTCTATGGTTTTGCTGTCTGAAAATGCTGTAGTAAATATGACAGGAATATCGAAGCGCTCTTTAATAATATGTGCAGTTTCAACTCCATCCATTTCACCAGCTAGTTTTATATCCATTAAAATGAGGTCAGGGAGGAGATTTTCTATCTCCATGAGGGCATCCTCTCCAGAGATTGCTGAGCCTGAAATGGTATACCCCACCTGCTTGAGCTTTTGGGTGAGCTCCATTGAAACTACGAGAGAATCTTCAACAATATATATTTTTTTCTTTTGTGAAATCATTATTTATTAATTACTCTTTTATCGAGATTGATATTTTAACATTATATTTTATTGCATCACACATATGTAGTACAATAATATGATTAGAATTACTATAATACAATAAGAAAATTAAAAAAGCACCCATATCATGGAATATTTAATATAAATTAGAGCTTTTCTTTTAAATTAATGAATAAAACTTGTATTTAATGAGAATAATTATAACATTAGTGTTAGACAATTTACTTTACGGGATGTGATAAATGCCGAGTGAGATGAAAAGAAAGATCCTTTGTGTAGATGATGAAACCATAATATTAAATTTAATTAACGCATATTTATCAGATAAAAATTATGATGTAATCATTACTACCAAAGCTGTTGATGTATTGAGTATTATTGATAAAGAGAAGCCCGATGCTCTTCTTGTTGATTTAACCATGCCTGAAATAAGTGGCTTTGAAGTATTAGAGGGTGTGAGGGATAACTATCCTGATCTTCCTGCTGTTGTAATTTCCGGTACCGGAGATATGTCTGATGTTATAAAGGCACAGAGATGTGGAGCATGGGATTATATTACAAAACCCATGGAAGATATGGAGATATTGATTCAGGTTCTAAAAAAGGTATTTGAGCGCAGTGATCTTTTAAAACAAAACCGTGAATATAAGCAATACTTAAAAGAAAAGGTTGTTCAAAGAACAGCTGAACTTGTTGAAGCCAATGAACGTCTGAAGGAAATGGTAATTCGGACATTTAATTCTATAGCCGCAATAATTGAAAAAAGAGACCCCTATACTGCTGGTCATCAGGAAAGGGTAGCAATTCTCTCAGCTGCAATAGCACGGGAAATGGGTTGTGATGAACATGAAATTGATGGCATTCAATTGGCTGCTTCTGTTCATGATATTGGAAAGATTTCCGTACCACAGGAATACCTGTCAAAGCCCACCAGATTAACAGAGATTGAATTTGAATTAATGAAACAGCATAGCACTCATTCTTATGAAATTTTAAAGAATATTCCTTCTGACTGGCAAATTGCAGAAATGGCATTTCAGCATCATGAAAGACTTGATGGATCAGGTTATCCTCTGGGATTGAAAGGTGATGATATTCTAAAAGGGGCATATATTATATCAGTTGCAGATGTGGTTGAGGCAATATCATCCCATAGACCATATAGAGCTGCTCTGGGTTTAGATTTTGCTATTTCTGAAATAAAAAAGGGACGTGGAACAATCTTTAAGGCAGACGTGGTAGATGCCTGTATATCTATTCTTAATGATCAGGATGAATCAGTTGATTTTCGACAATTATTTCAAACGTAATATAAATATCATAGCTTTGGGTGATATTAAACTCTCATTTTAGTGTTTTTAGATGTTTACCATGCACTATTTTTAATTTTTTTCTTTGACTATAGAAAAAACCATTCTTATTATTAGCTCTTTATTGACGGTTGACTAATATAGAGTTATTTTAATAGATAGAAATAAATATATATAAAGAGGCATTCTTAATGAGGGGCATCAATGTTCTGGTTATAGAAGATGAAGCAGTAACGGCTTTAAACATAAAAAGTATGCTTCATCGCTTTGGTTATGGAGTTATCGGACCAGTTGCCTATGGAGAACATGCTATTGATTTGTTTAAGTCAGATGAACCTGATATTTTGATAATGGATATAACCCTCGCCGGCGACTTAGACGGCATTGAGACTGTTAAGGAAATTCATTCTATTAGTGATGTTCCAGTAGTATATCAAACCGCACACTCAGATCAGGAAACCATTGATAAGGCTCTTTTAGGCGGTCATGATGGATATATAACTAAACCATATAATCAATATGAACTTATATCTGCTCTAGAGATAGGACTGTTTCGTCATCAACTGAAAAATGATAAAGGATCAATCGAGAATATTAACAATTCTCCAATTGCAGCAGTGGTTTGGGATAAAAATTGTAATGTTCGAGAATGGAATAAGCGTGCTGAAGATATATTTGGTTATACAAGAAAAGAAGTCTTAGGTGAAAATTTCTTTGATCTTATTGTTGAGTCAGAACACAAAGATTTGGTGACAAATACCGTTAATGAATTAATGAAAGGGAAAGAGTTCACCTCTCTGGTTAACCAGAATGTCCGCTCAGATGGATCAAAGATCTGGTGCAGATGGAGTAACTCTATACTTAATGACAAGAATGGAAACTTCATAGGAATTGTATCTCTTGCCATAGAAATAACTGATTCTATTAATGTATCTTGTTTTTGATTTATATCAGCAGCATGAACTTGAGCTTCCTGAGCAGTCACATGAGGGTTCAGTTCCATTGATCATTCCATTTATTATAGCTGCAGCACAACCAACTCCTGCTTTTACGGTAATTGCATTGTATTGACAGTTTTTCATACAGGCACCACATTCCATGCATCTTTCTTTTTTTTCATCAAGAAATACTGCTTTTTTGTCTTTCATTTCAAAAAGCTGATGAGGGCAAACCTCTACACAGCGCATGCAACCGGTGCAAAGATCTTTATTATATTGAAGTGTTGCACTGCCTTTTAAGTATTTCATAGAATTCCCCAGTAAATTAATCTCTCTGCAATTATAAGAACAACCGTTGAAAAAAGTGTTACACCGTAGAGAGGTAATGATAGACGAATCTCTTTTTCTACACCAGACATATTGGTATAGGTTGTGGTGCCGGTAAATTGCAATGATAAATATGATGAAAGTCCCGTTACAATCATTAATGAAGCAATTATAAGGAGGATGGAATAGTTTTGAAAAAGACTGGTTCCATAGTATAAACCTGCACTTATTATGAGGCCCAAAAAGAGTCCCTTTAGTGCAAATGAGCGAAAGGGCAAAAAGGGCAGCATCAGAGGAGCAAGAAGAGCACCGCTTAAAACACCAGCTATAACCGAAAGACCAAGAGGCAATCCATATTGAAGTGCAGGTTCAAAAAGAATTCCTTTGTTTGTGAGGCCCATCAAAATAATTATTCCCAGGAATGGCTTCCATACTTTTTTTATAGCAGGGTTTAGTTCCATGGGGGCTACAACAAGGCGGTCATAAAAGGTGAAATTCATTATTCTCATTTCTCTGGTAGCCTTGAAGTTATCTTTAATGTATCGAGGCAAATCTTCAATTCTAACAGGACCATAGAGAACCTTGAAACCTGTTGCTCTTTGAACCTCATGGGCGCTGATGCCCGGTGCACCCAGTTGAGGCACAATGATTTTCTTGTGATTAACTATATCTTTTAAAGAGCTGTTTTTTATTCTCTTGATGAGTTCTACAGTGCCGAATGTGCCCTTTCCTGCTGCACACCATACATTAACTCCCTTGGTATCTAATACTATTATCCAGAGGTTTTGGTTTTCAAGTTTTTTTCTTACAACATCGAAGGTATATCTATAGTTTGCAGTAACAATGACTGTTGATGTCTCATCAGGTGTTCCTACACAGTAGATACCTGGTTTAACGGTAAAGTCGTTTCTGAAATTCGTAGCTCTACATCGAAAGGCATTAATATGATCTCTAAAACTCCATTGAGTTGAGATTTGTGGAATTTTCTTTGATCCTATTGAGTGAACTCCAGTGATCCATGGTTCATCTGGAATATCATCTGAACAATTGGATACCGTTTTTAAAGGCTGCATTGGAGTCATGGTAATGGGTTTTGGTGTACCTTTAATTTCTATCATAGGAAGTGATCCCCCCTTTTTCTATTGAATCAAATAATTCTTTCACTGATGATTTTATTGTTTCAAAATTTTCTCTGTTGAGACAATAACATGATCGGGGTCCCTCAATGGTACCTTCGATTAAACCAACCCGTTGAAGCTCTTTGAGATGCTGAGAAACCGTTGATTGGGCAAGTGGTAATACCTCAACTATCTCACCGCAGACACAACTGTTTCGTGTTGCAAGGGTTAGCAATATCTGTAATCGGGCTGGATGAGAAAGTGCCTTCATAATCTCTGCTGTATGATTTATCTTGTCTGTAAACTGTTCTTTCTTTGTTGTAGCCATAATCGTATATCGCAAATATACGATGAATATGTCAAGGATTAAATTGTTTTTTTTAAAACAAATGGTTCTCAACTAAGATAGGATAGGTTTCACCACAGAGTCACAGAGGCACAGAGGAAAGCTGAGGTTAGTTTTAGTTTTAATTGTAATAATTAGTTTTTTTGATATTTGCACGATATGATATCGTTTATATCTTTTTTTCAAACTATATCATTTGTACATGCCAACTATCCTGTACTATTATTAGTTGAATACAAACTATCTAAATCCCCCTCTGTGACTCTGTGGTTTAATAAGCCTTTTAGATATATCGTCGTGTGCTATTAAAATAATCTCTGTATTCTTTTCCATGGTGCTCTTCAAGATATTCCTCTTCACAGCGAACCTGAAACTCCATCATTATGATAAATCCTAATACCCATAATGAAAAAAGTGCAGTTGGATAAATAAACCAGATTCCACCACTGAGCATGAATAGTCCTGTGTATGTAGGATTTCTGACATACTTATAGATTCCATTTTTTATGAGTTCTGACTTAGACTCTTCATCTATACCAACACGCCAGGAGTTTCCTATTGTTCTTTGAGCGATTTTGCAGAGTGTTAATCCCAGTAGACCTAATAGAAAACCTCCATAGGCTGAATAATCAAGGTTAATACTGATCAAGGGTGAGGTTGAAACATATTTGTTAAAGGCAAGGGCGTGAATTATTATTATGAAAATCACAGATGCTGTCATTACTTTTTGAAGAGAGTTGAAGTATTTTTGTGTTGGTTTTTTTGATTTCTTTAATACCTCAGCATCTATGCCCTCTGATTTGAATAGCTCTCTGTTTTTGATAAACCACAGAAATAAATAGCCTCCAAATAATAGCAATGTGAAAATTATATTTTTAATCTCCATTTTTTTGTTCCTCTTATTGATTATATTTTAGCTTTAAAATATAGAAAAACAAAATGCAATGGAATTGCAAATTACTGTTTTTTAGGAAGACATTGTGAGCACAGACCCTTAATCATTATTTCAATTGTATTAATGGTAAAATCATCTTTATTAGGAATTCGTGAAATTTCAAAGGGAAATTCCCCTCCACAGAATATTTTACCGCATTTTTCACAGGAGAAGTGTGGATGATAGTCATAATGCTTATCAAGTGAGCATTCTTTCGAACATAAAATATATACTGTTCCCTTGTTTGCCATTTCTACTGCATGGGCAATGCCGTGTTTCACAAATGTTTGAAGGGTTCTATATATTGTAATTCGATCTGAATCTATCAAGAGGTTTTCCATTGTATTGAGAGTTACTCCCTCTTGATATAAAATCATTTGCTCGAGAACAAGCATTCTCATTGGAGTTGCTCTTACCTTTCTTTCTTCAAGAATACAGATTATCTCATTTATCATTTATATCCTCATTAAAGTAATAGTTCAGTTGTTTTTACAAAGTGATATTCTTTATATGTTCTCATCCCACTGTATATAGTCAATGTATAATTATTATTTTAAATTCACACTAAAATTAAATAACTGGATGTATTAAACTAATTTTTTTCACTTTACAAAGGATTATTATATAAGGTAAAATAGGCTTCACCACAGAGTCACAGAGACACAGAGGAAAGGTGGAGTTGGCTTTAGTTTTAATTGTAATGACTAGTGTTCTTGGATGTACGTACATATGATATTGTTTATATCTTTTTTTTCAAACTATATCATATGTACATGCCAACTATTGTGTACTATTATTAATTTAATACCAGCTATCTAAATCCCCCTCTGTGTCTCCGTGCCTCTGTGGTAAATCCCTTTTAAAGAATTTATCATGGAGATATCAATGAATGCATATCAGCGAGTTCTGGTTTTAAACTCAGAAAATGGATTTTATAAAATAAAGAAATATCCTGTGGGAGATTTTTTTGGCCCTGTTGATCTGGGGCTTCACCGATCAGCAAAGAATGACAGTCTCAATATTGGAGTTGGTCTTCTTGCGGGGTCTATCTTTCCTGGTTCAAATAGGCTTATTTTTTCAGGTAAATCTCCCTGTTGGAGTAGCTTCTATATATCATCAATGGGTGGGGCTGGTCTTGTCTTTGAAAATCTCGGAATAAATATGTTGAGCATCATTGAAAAGGCACATCAGCCATCAGTAATCTATCTCAATAGAAATCACGGTGAAGAGATTGATGTAGAGATTCATAAGATAAAAATAGATAAAATCTGGAATGAGGGGCGTGGAGGCATCTACAGTCTTATGGATTATATGCTCAAAACATTTGGTCACCGATATGAAAATGATCCTCGGATTTTGGCTGTGGGTCCTGGAGCAGGAGCTTCTGATATTGGGGCAATCTGTTCTGTACCAGTTAAAAAGGGTGAGCTTACCTACGTGGATACCTGGGCAGGTCGTGGTGGCTTGGGAAGTAAACTTTTTCAGGAACATGGCATTGCAGCAATAATATATGGCGGCACATTTATAGATGATGACTTTCGTGATCGCAAAGTGGCTGATCAGTGGTTCGAAGAAAAATACCAGAAAAAACTGGCTGCAAAGGATATTGAAGCAACAGCTAAATATCGCTTTGAAGAAAAATTTAAAACCGGCGGTACCTTTGGTGTTAATTATACGACACTTAAGGGAAACATGCTTTCATTTAACTATAAGAGTATGTATTGGACTGAAGAAGAGCGATTAAAGGTTCATGAAGACCTCGTTTTAAATCATTACCTGAAACAATTTAATGAAGAAACTATTGAGAAGAAGCAGATGAAGAACTGCGGTGAGCCCTGTGTTGCAGTGTGTAAAAAGATGAATGGTAAATTTAAAAAGGACTATGAACCATATCAGACTATGGGACCATTATGCGGCATCTTTGATATGCGTGCAGCTGAAAAAATAAATCATCATGCAGATACATTGGGCTTTGATGGAATCTCAGTTGGAGGATTTCTTGCCTGGCTCATGGAAAATCTATCAGAGGGATTAATCTCACCTGAAGAGCTGGGTGTTGATCAAAAACCAATTTTCTCACCTGAAAATTTCAGGGTCGTTGAAGACTCAATGCATAATGCAGATATTGGAATACAGCTTCTTGATAGAATTGTTGATGGCACAATCGATCTTTCTGGCGGTGCGAGAAAATATTCACGTCACTTATCTCGAGAAAAGGGTAGAGCGGTTTTAGATTCCTTTGTCTATACAGCCAATGCTCGAAAGGGATGGATGGTGCCAAATCAGTATTGGACACCGGGAGTTCTTTCTCCCATGGCAATAATGGGAAAGTATTATATGCATTACAAGGGTGAATTTAAGCAACCACGAGAGCTGGGTCGCATCGATGCAAATCGTTTTAAGAAAGAATTGATTCTTGATAATATGGGACTCTGTCGTTTTCACAGAGGCTGGGCAGAAGAGATGATTCCTGAGATTATTGAGTCACTCTATGGAATGAGTGAAAAGTATTTGAAACAGATTGCCATAACAGCAACCCGTATCAATAGCAGAAATGCATCAATCTTCTGGGAGTCAGAGCGCAATATTGATTACGTATATACCTTTCTAAAGAAAAAGAAAGACATAGAAAAGGTTGAGGATGAGAGCCTGGACTACTGGATTGATTTTTTTGAAAAAGATAAAAAAGAGGCCGCACTATCATTCTGGTATGAGATTCACAAAGGAATCACAGAGTCATTAAAGGAATTCTAGATTAGAAGAAAGTCTAAAGGATTTAACCACGAATTTCACGAATATTCACGAAAATTTTTGGTTTTTTTCCACTGATTGCACTGATGTGACACGGATTTTTTGGTAATTATAAATCTTGTAATTTTATTTAATTGGATTTTGAAATTATGAAGTAATTGATAAATGGAATTTTTTTGTTTTATTCATCAGAATATAATTTTACAATTACAATACCTGAAATAGCACAAGTGAAATTAGTTCTTCAAGCTATAATAAAATTAATTCCGTGATAACCCGTGCTTTTGTCCGTGAAATCAGTGTCAAAAAAATGAAAGAATATCTGTTATGATACATTATTATCTATAGCTATTTAGAAGTTATTATTACTTTGGCAGATTTTTCAATTTAGACAAAAAAAATGTCCCGGTCGGGAGACAGGGACTAAAGGAATTGTGAAGGTATGGTTTAATGCGAATTATGCTATCAAGGCTTAAATTCAATAGTAATATAACAATATGAATTTAAGTTAACAATCACATGAAAGTGTTATTTTTTCTGTTACGAATGGATGAGGAATAGTTTAAAGTCAAAAGTGGAAAGTTTAAAGTTTAAAAGGGCAATATTCCTTGATAAAAATATTGAATTTAATTATAGTTGGTTAGACTTAATTAGAGATTTTATACTATCATATTTAAATAATGAATAAACTAGATTGAGGTTCTGTTGAAAAATAATATTGATATAAATTTTAGCCTTCTAACTTTTCGACTTTCCACTTTCGACTTTCCACTTTTAACTCTTCCCTTTGGACTCCTCTCATGACTACAGATATCTTAAGAATACATATTGTGGAAGACGATGCCATTATCTCGATGAACATCAGAGAGATGCTCATAAGTTTTGGTTATTATGTAACGGGGAATTCCTATACTGGAGAATCAGCTCTCAGAGATATTCCTGACTTAAAACCAGATATTGTCCTTATGGATATCAAACTGCAGGATCATTTAAGTGGTATTGATGTAGCTCGGGAATTATCAAATAACTATGATATTCCAGTGGTTTTTTTGACAGCATATTCAAATAAAGATATTATTGAAAAGGTTAAGGAAATCACTCCCTATGGTTATATCTTAAAGCCTGTAACAGCAGATCGTCTTAACACTATGATTGAGATTATATACAATAAGTATATATCTGATGTGAAATTAAAACAAAGTGAACAGCGCTATCATGGTATTGTTGAAAACTTGCCTCTCTATATATTTAGATATAATCCCTATACGTATAAAATCACCTATGTAAATGATAATTTTTGCTCTCTCACTGCTAAAACAGAAGAAGAGCTCTTGTCCAGTACATATCTTGATGTTGTTTCCAGTGAGATAGCAGAATCAATGAAGGATAATGAGAATGTTATTAATTCATTGAAAAAAGCTGTAAGCTATGAATTTAAGATAACTCAGTTTGATGGAGAAGAGCGGTGGTTTAACTGGATCAATCAGGCCATTATAAATGATAAGGGAGCAACAGTAGAGTTTCAGGCTATTGGTGAAGATATAACAGAAAGAAAGCTCTATGAAATAGAAATACAACAAAAAAGTGAAGCATTGAACAACAGGCTAAAAGAATTGAATTGTCTCTATTCATTGTCTCGAATAGCAGAGGAATATGGTGAAAACCTTGAGGCTGTATTAAAGGAGGTTGTTGAAATTATTCCATTGGGTCTTCATAATCCAGAAGAAATATCAGTTCACATAAATTTTAATGACTTAGAATTTAAGAGTCCTTTATTTAAAAAAAGAAAAAATCAATATGAATCATATATACTGGCTAATGAAAAGAAGTTTGGTACCATTGTGATTTACTCTAACTCAGAGGTTAAAGAAAGGGGTTTTGCTGATGAAGAGATTAATCTTCTTGATGCAGTTGTTGAGAGAATAAACCGTATCGTTGAACAAGAAGCAAATCGAAAGGAATTAAGAAATCTTGAAAGAGAGATAATAAATATCAGTGAATCTGAGCGTCAGAGTATAGGTCATGATTTACATGACGGTTTAGGACAGCTTCTTACTGGAATAAGTTTTATGATTAAGACCATAGATAGCAAGGTAAAGGCCTCTGATGTTTCAGAGGTGAAAGAGATCGCTGAGGTTCGAGAGCTGGTAAAAGAGGCTACTGTTCATTGCAGACAATTATCAAGAGGACTTTCGCCAATAACAATAGAATCAGATTCATTGAACCGAGCTCTTGATCAGCTTGCCAGCTCTACTCGTGAGGTTTTTAATATTCGGTGTGAATTAAGTATTGGTAATGAAATGATAATTTCTGATGCCTTTGTAACTACACAGCTCTATCGAATAGCACAAGAGGCTGTTAACAATAGTGTGAAGCACAGCAATGCCTCTACAATTTATATTACACTTTACAGTAATGATGATGAACTGCATCTAATTATAAGTGATGATGGCATAGGAATTTCAGATCTTTCAGAGAGTAATGGTATGGGACTCCATATAATGCAGTACAGAACAGATCTTATAAATGGAAAGTTTTTTATAGATAGTGAAGATGATGGTGGAACAAAGGTTCACGTTGTTCTCACTCAATAATTATTATATGTATAGCTTTGAAGAAATCAGACTTTAGACTCCATAACACGAACGTGTTATAACTATATGACTTGTTCGTTGTATTGACATATCAATTAAAGCTACTATTATGTATTATAGGTAGTTGGAGGCCTCAAAATGAAAATATTATTAGTTGATGATCATCCTATTGTTAGAAGAGGCATGAAAAGTATTCTTGAGAGTGAAGGAAATTACATTGTTTGTGGTGAAGCGGAAGATGCAAATGGAGCATTGAAAATCATTGGTGAGGTTGATCCAGATCTTGCAATAGTAGATATTGAACTAAAGGGATCAACAAATGGAATAGAACTGACAAAGGCAATTAAAGAAAGGTATCCAAATATAGTTACTTTGGTAATGTCAATAGATGACGGCACCCTCTATGCAGAAAGAGCGATCCGAGCTGGTGCAAGAGGTTACATTGCCAAAGAAGAGGCCTCTGAAAAAATATTGTCTGCCATTGAAGTTGTTATGGATGGTAAGCTCTATCTCTCAAGCGAAATATCTACCAGAATAGCTGCGAAGCATATATTAAGTGCTGGAGACGCATTGACTTCTCAGGTCGACCGTTTGAGTAATCGAGAGCTAGAGGTTTTTCGTCTTATTGGCCAGGGCTATAAACGAGGTGAGATTGCAAAAAAACTCAGCATTAATATAAATACTATTGAAAGTCATAGACGAAAAATAAAAGAAAAGCTCAATGTGCAAAGCTCAGCAGAACTATCTCGAGTTGCAGTGCAATGGAATGTAACTCAAACGAGAAAGCGATAGTTCTTTCCTCATAAATAATTAATATTACTCTTCATAATATAAAAGCATCATTCTAATTGATGCTTTTTTCTTTCTTCTCTTCTTCTTAATCTAAAAAATATGCAGTAGATTAATAAATTTATAATTAACAATCAATTCATAATTAGTTTTTGACACTAATGAGTGATACTTACAGTGTATAGATTTCATATCTAAAATCATTAAGTAAACATACCTCAACAAAAAAGTCACTTTTATATTTAAATTATAAAAATTTTTTATATCCTAGGGAAATACTATAATTCTTATTGCATATCTCTAATTTATAATATATGATTTCCAAACTATACAATATATGAATGATAAAAAAATTATTAAATAATATTTTATGTGTAAGAGTTCCTTCTATCCATCATTTTTAAAAAAAGGAATACTGCAATTAGTACTGATATTTATTTAATAGTAATGAATTTGAGCAATATCACAATGAAGAAATGGAGAGGTTTACATGAAATTAAGAGGAAAAATGTTATCAGGATTTTCCGTAGTAGTTGGCGCATCATTGATTGTATTTGTTATTGGTATAATATTATTATTAGGAGATTCAAAGGAAATACATCATATTGATGAAGAGATTGTACCAAATACAATGGATGTCATGAATCTGCAGTACAATATTGTTCATGTTCAGGAAGGTTTTACTGACATAGCAGCAAGAAGGGCACTAAAGGGATCTGCGATATATAAAGAGATAATGAAAGAAGTAGAAAAACATTATAAAACCTCTGTGAAGATCTTAGACAAGCTTATTTCTCTTCATAAGGACGAGCCGGAGATATTGAAGATTTTTCAAAAGATGAGAAAAGATATTGATGAATTCTATGAAACCGGTCAAAGAACTGTAAAAACATATGCTGAGAAGGGAACCAAAGAGGGCAATATTGTAATGGATGAGTTTGATAAAGATACAGAAAATTTAACACATCCATTGATTAAAATAATAGATGACCATACGAAAGAATTACATGCTGCTTCAAAAGGAATTCTTTCAGATATTAATTTCATGGTGTTGTTCTTTATAATTGGTTCCATTATTGCAGTTATTCTATCAGTCTTTATCACTCTTTTTATCACGGGTAAAATCGTTTCTCCTATACAGTTGATGCAGTCAAAGCTCACTGAAATTGCAAACGGTGATCTAACTGTTGATATACAGGTAGATGTGAAAGATGAAATTGGAGACATGGCATTTAGTTTTAATGAATTTGTTCATAAGCTCCATGATATGATTCAGCAGATAATTACTGCAACACAGAATCTTTCTCAGGCTGTTCAGCAGATAGCAAGTGGAAATCAAAATCTTTCACAGAGAACCTCTGAGCAGGCCTCATCCCTTGAAGAGATTGCTTCTACTATTGAAGAGACATCAGCTACAGTGAATCAAAATGCTGATAATGCCAATAATGCAATGAATGTGTCTGGAGAGTCTTTTCGCCTTGCTGGCGATGGAGGCACTTTGGTTAATGATGCTGTTATGTCTATTAATGAAATTAATGCTACCAGTCAGAAGATTGGCGAGATTATAACCGTCATAAATGAAATTTCTTTTCAGACTAATCTTTTAGCTCTTAATGCAGCTGTTGAGGCGGCTCGGGCAGGAGAACAGGGGCGAGGCTTTGCTGTTGTTGCCGGTGAGGTTAGGAATCTTGCTCAGCGTTCAGGCAATGCAGCCAAAGAGATCGGTGATCTTATCAAAGATTCAATCAACAAGATTGAGGTTGGTACAGATAAGGCCAACAAGAGTGGAGAAGCTTTAAAAGAGATTATTAAATCAGTTGAGCAGGTAAATCGTGTTATTCAGGAAATTTCAGCAGCAAGTACAGAACAAAAGCAGGGAATGTCTCAGATAAATGTTGCTGTAACAGAGATGGACTCCATGACTCAGCAAAATGCATCCCTTGTTGAAGAAACAGCCTCAGCCAGTGAAGAGATGTCAAATCAGGCTGTAGAGCTTCTTGAATTGGTGAAGTTTTTTAAAATTGATGAATCAAAGGGAGATTCTAGCTGGAATAATCAAACACAAAAGCAGGTTCATATGATTTCTACTTTAGATTCAAAGAAATCTCAATCTGAAACGAAAACTGTAAAACCTCATTCTCAAGGTGATAAAGAAGTAATGGATAATCTTATGGCTGATGATGGCTTTGAAAAATTTTAATTGGTTATCTTTAAACCAGTTAATAATAAAATAAACCACTTTATAGTGGTTTTTTTTTATTATTAACACTTTCGTGTTATGGTGTTCTTTAATTATAAGTGTATTATTATATAATTCAGTTTTATTGTCATTTTGGTAGATTAAAGATCTTATAGTTCTTCGTTGCATCTGAGGTGTTGTTTGTTATGTGCTTTTTGAAAAGAGTACTTGCTATATGAAAAAAATGAGAATATAATTATTTTTGAATTTATATTATTTCTATGGATTAAGTAATAAAATTATATAAAAATATCAGGTGATAACACTATGGTTACAAAAAAAATTATATCTACAGTGGCAATGTTTTGAATTGTTCTAAGTATTGGAATCCCTTGCTTAGCATGGGATCCAATTTTACTAAGAATTATTGATGTATTTGAAATCAAAAAAAAAATTGACTATAGCATTTATTAATGATAAGGTTTTTAATAACAATAATGTTTGAATAATAAAAATGTTTATTTTGAATTGAATACAAAAGTTGTATTGCATTGTTAGATTTATATTAGTAATAAAAAAATAAAGGCAATATAATTAGTCTGAAATATAAAGTGTAAATAATAAACAATTTTTTAAAGGTGGGATCAAATGGCAAAGCAAGTAAAATTGAGAACCAAATTATATGCAGGTTACGGAGTTGTTCTGGCAATACTTCTTCTTCTATCAGTAATAGTTTCTTTTAATGTCAGTAATATTATGACTTCAGTTGGCATGGTAAATCATACCTATGATGTTATTGAAGAAATTGAAAAGATTGAAAAAGCAATAGTTAATATGGAAACAGGCCAGAGGGGTTTTATAATAGCAGGTAAAGAAGTCTTTTTAGATCCCTTTAAAGATGGAAAGAAGTCAGCAAAGAAGGCCCTTGATAAGGGTAGAAAACTCACATCTGATAACCCAAAGCAGGTAAAACGCTTTGATAAGGTTGAGGCACTTATAAATGAATGGTTTAAAAAAGCAGCCAATGTTGAGATCAATGCTCGAAGAGAGATGAACAAAGGCAATATGACCTTTAAACAGGTCTCAGCATTGATTGTAAAGGCCACAGGAAAAGATATCATGGATAACCTGAGAGTTGTTCTTGATGAACTTCATGCAGAAGAAAACCGTCTCATGGGACCACGAAAGAATGATCAAAGAAATAGTGCTCAGGCAACCTATTACTTCTTAATATTTGGAACCATTTTGGCTATTCTATTGGGCCTTACCATTGGATATATAATCATAAAGGGAGTTGGTAAGCAACTAGGAGGAGAGCCATCGGATGTTGTTGATATATCAACTGAACTGGCTGGTGGAAATTTTACTGTTAAAATTAATCAAATAGAGGGTGATACAACCAGTGCAATTGCAGCAATGGAAAAAATGAGATCTGGCCTGGAGGGCACTATATCAGATATTCTTCTCTCTGGTCAAAATCTTGCTCAAGCTGTGGGTCAGATTGCCCAGGGCAACCAGAATCTCTCTCAGAGAACATCAGAGCAGGCATCTTCTCTTGAAGAGATTGCATCAACCATTGAAGAGACAACAGCAACTGTTAATGCTAATGCAGATAATGCCAATAATGCATTGAATGTTTCTGGTGAATCCTCAAAGCTTGCCGGAGAGGGTGGCACTTTGGTAAATGATGCAGTTCTATCTATAAATGAAATCAATGCTACCAGTCAAAAAATTGGTGAGATTATTACGGTCATAAATGAAATATCTTTTCAGACAAATCTCTTAGCTCTTAATGCAGCAGTTGAGGCAGCCAGGGCAGGTGAGCAGGGTCGTGGTTTTGCTGTTGTTGCCGGAGAGGTTCGAAATCTTGCACAGCGTTCAGGAAATGCTGCAAAGGAAATTGGAGACCTTATTAAGGATTCCATAAACAAGATAGAGATCGGAACAGAAAAAGCCAATAAGAGTGGTGAAGCCCTTAAAGAGATAATTAAATCAGTTGAACAGGTCAATCGTGTTATTCAAGAGATATCTGCAGCAAGTACAGAACAAAAACAGGGAATGTCTCAGATAAATGTAGCAGTAACAGAGATGGATTCAATGACTCAGCAAAATGCTTCACTTGTTGAAGAAACAGCCTCAGCCAGTGAAGAGATGTCAAATCAGGCAGCAGAGCTTCTTGAGATGATGGAGCAATTTACCATTGATGAAGCAAAGGTAAACAGTAAGAAAAGGAATAAATCTCAAAATGCTATTCATATGATTTCTACTACAGAGCCCCAAATGCAAAAGACTGAGAAGTCTAATATCGATTCAAATGTAAAACCTCAGGAAGGAAGTAGTAAAGGCGGTATAGATAATCTTATGGCTGATGACGGATTTGAGAAATTTTAAAGATAATAGCTGGTACTTATGGAAAATATAACAGACAACCCAAAGCATTTTGAAGAAATACGAAATCTTTTACACCGAACTGATAATCCAATTGATTCAGCTGAGGTGAATGCTGATTCAAGTCTATTAAAGGAGTTGTCTGATCTCTTTCATAATATAAAGGTTATTGCAGGTGAAGCTGAAGAGCCTTGGGTCTATGAAATATCTCATAAAATGGCTCATTACATAGATCTTTTGCGAACAACAGGAGAAACCTTTGATAGGGCAAAGCTGGTTGTTCTTGAAGATTGTAGAGATTTATTAACTCATTATATTGATGGTGTTGATATTAATGCAGATAGTTTAGAAGACTGGAATAGTGACCTTCGAGAAAGTCTGTCTTCTTTGAGAAATCAGAAAGATACTGAATCTGAACTGTGTCGATATCATATTGAAATTACCTATGATGATAATTCTTTTTATAGTGATGCAGAGCCTTTAAGTTTTTTAGAGGCAATTGCTTCACAGGGGAAACTCATTGAAAGAAAAATTAATAAATCAATGCTTCCTTCTTTTGAAGAACTCAATCCAGAACAATGTTATATTTCATGGAGCTGCATAATTGAAACGACTCATAACTATAAGGTCTTTGAGGATATATTTATGGAAAATGAACATGATGGTACATATCACATTGAAAAACTGAAGACTGTTGAAAAGATTGATCATGGAAAAGTGGAAAAAATAGTGGAGCCTCAGATTACAGAAGAAATTGTGTCTCAAGGCATATCTAACTTTCAGTCAATGGCTTCAGTTGCTTCAAATCAAATCAATGGCTTAGTCGTTGATCCAAAGCGCCTTGATTCTCTTATGAATTTATTGGGAGAGATAGTTATCGGTCACTCATCAATTAGTCGTTTTGCAGAAGGACTGGAGGTCGATGCCAGTTCAGAATTACAAAATGCCATGTATGGTCTTGATCGAACAACTAGAGAATTTCAAGAACAGCTTATGGCAATAAGGACTGTTCAAATGGGGCAATATTTAGAGCAGTTAAAGACCTTTTGTGTAATGAAGGCAGAAGAAAGGGGAACAACCATCGGAGTAGAGATTTCAGGTCATGAAACTGAACTTGATCGCACAATGATTGAAAGAATTTCAAAGCCTATAAGGAATATACTTGAATATACAATAAATTACAGTATTGAAAATTCAGAAGAAAGAAAAGAAAAAGATAAAGATATAACACCGAGGATTCAATTAAAAGCCTATCATCAGGAAGGAAGTGTTCTTATTGAAATATCAGATGACGGTATGGGATTTGATTTTCATGTACTGAAAAAACAGGCCGAAGAAGTGGGTCTTATTAAAAAGGGTGAGGATGTAAGTAAAGGGAGAATACTATCATATTTATTAAATAATGATTTTACAAAAATATTTTATAATGAAATGGGATCAGCAGGTTCTGATCTTAAAGAGATTGTAGAAAATCTCAGAGGAACCATTGATATTGACAGTATACCCAATAAGGGGACAACCTATAAAATAAAACTTCCTTTATCTCTGGCAATTATTGAGGGAATGGCAGTTCGCGTTGGAGAAAATGTCTATATTATTCCATTGTTATCAATTGTAGAGTCAATACAGCCAAAGAGAGATGATGTTAAAACTGTTGAAGGCAAAGGTGAGGTTATTCAGGCACGGGGAGAATATATTGCCCTTGTGCGACTTTATCAGTATTATAATATTACATCAGAAATTTCTAATCCATGGGAATCCCTTGTTGTTATTGTTGAATCCAATGGAGTGAAGGTTGGTATTATGGTAGATGATCTAATAGGACAGCAGCAGGTTGTTATAAAAAATCTGGGATCAGATTTAGCAGATAATAAGTCAATATCAGGAGCATCAATTTTAGGAGATGGAAAAATATCTTTAATCATTGATATTCATGGTTTAGTAGAAGAAATAACAACATAGGAGATTACATGTCTACAATAATTGTTGATGAAAATATTGGAGTAAAGCAGGTAAAGGTTTTCTATGAAACCTTAAAAGAAGAGTCAGAGAAAGAAGATGATATTATTCTGGATTTTTCCAGTGTTAGAAGGGTTGATCTTTCTATTATACAACTTTTAATTTCTTTTCAGGGACATATCAAAGAAAAGAAGAAGATTATGAAAATAAAAAATATTTCTGATGATTTAATGGATCAACTGAAGATTACCGGTCTAGCCAGGTAGATGTAATTAAAAATATCTGAGGAGAGTTCTATGGAAGACATTCTGGAAAAAAAACTAGCAGAAGCTGAAGAAAAAGAAGAAAATGCTCAATATGTTACTTTTACCATTGAAGAAGAAACCTATGGAGTAGATGTATTAAAGGTTGAGGGAATCATCGGGATGACTCAAATCACCCATGTGCCTCATTCATTAAAATTTATGAAGGGTGTAATAAACCTTCGTGGATCAGTTGTTCCCGTTGTTGATATGCGCATTAAATTTAATATGGACGTAAAGGAATATGATCAATTTACGGTTATACTCATTGTTGTAGTAAAAGGCAGACAGATTGGTATGGTAGTTGATGCGGTATCAGATGTTATGGCAATCCCTGTGGGTCAGATACAAGAGACACCTCATTTTAGTACTAAAATTGAAACAGATTACATAAAGGGTATTGGTAATATTGATGAACAGCTTATTATAGTCCTTGATGTGGATATGATTTTATCTCAAGATGAGTTGGATACATTGCAGACTGAAGAGCAATAATGAAGATTTTAATTGTTGAAGATGATAGAACCTCTGCAGAATTATTGAAGAGAATGGCTGAAGAATTTGGCTATACTGTTCTTGATATTGTTTCTTCTGGAAAAGCTGCACTGGAATCATGTAAAAAAAAGCTTCCATCTCTTGTTTTAATGGATATCTCTCTTGAAGGAGATCTCGATGGTATTGATACTGCAGCACAGATCAGGCAAGACCATGGCATTCCCCATATTTTTATAACAGGAAACACTGAAGCCTCAGTTTTTCAAAGAGCCAATGAAACACTTCCATCAGGATATATTATTAAACCCTTTAATCGCATAATTTTGAAAACAACAATGGATATGGCATTTTATCGCTACGATGTTGAATTGCAGAAAAAACGTGTTGAGCTAAAACTTCTTGAACATCAAAATAATCTAGAAAAAACTATAGAAGAAAGAACCGGTGAGTTGAAAATTTTCAGTTATATTGCTGAGCAAAGTCATCAGTCTGTCGTTATATGTAATTCAGATGGTGAAATGGTATATGTTAATAATGAAATTATTAATCTTACTGGCTTTGATAAAGATCACTATGTTGGAAATCATGTTTGCTGCTCAAAACATGGTATTATACCAGAACAGGATGTTTGGAATCTGATATTAGAAAAAAATGTATGGAATGGCCAAATATATAACAGTAGAAAGGATAATACTTTATTCTATGGCAGAGCAAATGTTTCATCTATTACAGATGATAAAAATAATATTCACTATATAATGGTAATTGATGATATCACAATTGAGAAACAAAAAAAAATAGAGATTGAAAAATCAGAGCGTCTAATTCAAAAATCTAAGATTGATGATATGGATAATGAACTGGACTGGCAAAAATGGAAAGAAAAGATAAAGGAAAGAACCATTACCAGAACTGATAGATCTCTATTTCGTAATATTTACAACAGCTTTAATCATGGAGCAGGCTTTGGTTCAATATTATCTCTTCTCGATATTGTAAATACAACATCTGAAATAAAAGATAATAAATATCTTGTTGATAGTGATATCCTTCAGGTCATAATGCAAAATACTGCTTTAGCGAAAAATGCTTTTGATTTATTTTCTAGTATAGATTGGGTATTGAGTCATGATCTTGAGCTTCAAAAAATAACTGTTGCTCAGTTGCATCAACTAATAAAATTAGTTGCTAATGAATTAAATGATTTTGCAAAGATTAAAAAACATGTTATCGGAGTTTCTTCTCTTGATCCTGGTTGTGATTCTATTGAAGTTATGGTAGAAAAAAAATTCATTCAAAAGGCATTATTTGAATTGTTGCTCAATGCTTTGAAATTTTCTCGAAAAGGTACAATTATTACAGTTATTATAAAGGTATTAAAACGAGATATTATTGTGTCCTTTATGAGTGAACCTGATAAACAGGATAGTGATAAGTTTATTGGTATACCTGAGGAATATCAACAGGCAATATTTGAACCTTTTTTTAGATTAAGTGCCTATGTTTATGAAGAATATAAGTCTCTTGATTTTGGTCTTGGTCTAACTATGGTAGAAAAAATAATTACAAAGCATAATGGTGAAATACTCGCTGAAAATTTAATGGATCACTCTGATTTAAAGAAATCTCCTGTAGTTAAGGTAAATATTTCTTTTAAACTACCTGTTGCCTACTAATCAATTTATATGAAAGATCTCAGTGTTATAATTGTAGAAGATGATATAGTTTCTCGTCGTGCCTTAGAGCAATCATGTGAATCTCTAAATTATAATATTGATGCTTCAGTTGGTAATCCCCAATCTGTTTTTGAATTCTTAGGTGATAGATTTGATGTTGCCAATGATTATATAATCTTAATGGATATCAGTTTGGAGTCTCAAAGAGATGGTATTGATGCAGCGATTGAGATTTATGATAATTATAATATACCGGTAATCTATACAACGGGAAATATTGATCCGGAAATTATTGAAAGTGCTTCGCAGACTGTTAATTATGGATATCTCATTAAACCTGTTTCTTCAATTACTCTTTCTCAAACCGTTAAGGTTGCCCTTGAAAGATTGAAGCTTCAAAAGGAATTGAATGAAAACAAGAAAATTATAAATGCTATTATGAATTCTCAAAATGATACAATATTTATTGTTGATCTCAATGGCATTATTGTTGATTGTAATGAAAAATTTTCTCAACGACTTGAATTTTCAAAGGAAGAGTTACTTCATTCATCACTATATAGTTATTTTCCACAGGATTTCATTACAAAGGTGAAGTTTTATATTGAAGAGGTTCTGAGAACAGGAAATCCTCAAAGATATGTAGAGATCTTTCGAAAGAGCTGGAATGATTTTGTTATATATCCCATTTATAATTATTATAATAATATAGATAAGCTGACCATTGTTTCTCGTGATATTTCTGAGATAAAAGATTCTGAACTTGAAAAAGAAAAGGCCTTCAATGAATTAGCGCAGGTTTTTGATACCATTAATATTGGTATCTGGCTGGTTGATTTAAATTGTAATGTAATAAAAGCAAATTCAGAGTTCTATAAAATGTTTGAGCTTAGTGAAAGTGAGATCATAGGGTCTTCATGTTCTGAAGTATTGAATAAAGATATTTGCAATACTTCAGAGTGTACGGTTAATTTAGCAAAAAATGGTATTTTAATTGAAGATAGAGAATATGTAAAAACACTAAAGAACAAAAAAAATATTATTTATAAACAGACGACAAGGCCATTTTATGCAGTCGATGGCTCCTTGTGGGGTGTATTGTCATGTTTTGTTGATATGACAGAACAGCGTAGATTGCAGAGTGAGATTATAAGAGCAGTTGAACGTGAGCGTCAGACTCTGGGACAGGATCTTCACGACAGTCTTGGACAAAAATTGTCAGGGCTCCATTTTTTAAATCAGGCATTGATTCGTTCCTTAACTCATACTTCCCCTGAATTGTCTAAGGAAGCACAGTTCAATGATGATATAATTGTAGATATCATTGATCATACGAGAAGATTGTCTAAGGGATTAAATCCCATAGATATTGGTAAGCATGATATTGAAGATGCTTTACATGAACTGGCCTATAATACTGAGAAAATTTTTAAAATTAAGTGTAATATCTATTCTGATCATGGCTTCACTATTGAAGATTCTGATAAAGCACTTCATCTATATTATATCATTCAAGAATCTGTTAATAATGCAATACGTCATGGTAAGGCAACAATAATAGATGTCTATTTGAAATACGATGAGAATGTTTTTATGATTACTATCAAAGATAATGGCAGCGGTAAAAATCTTACTGAAGTTCCAGATAATGGAATTGGCTTAATTACTATGAGTTATAGAGCTCAAATGATTAATGGCATAATGAAATGGAGAAGTGATTCAGAGGGCTTCTCTGTAGAGGTTGTCTGTAGAATGTAATCTTTCTCTTCTTTCTTCTTTTCTTTTTTTTATGCACCATATACTTTTTGTTAGCTTATTAGTCCTCTATGGGGGATAATCTGTCATATGATGGATTATGGTGATAAAAAAAAGAATCTTTCCTGTTATTGACAATAATCACCATTTAACGTATAATATTTGATATCAATTAAAATTCTCTCTCGAGGTATGTGAGTGTCTGATGTTATCAAAATTATGCTTGTAGATGATCATCCCCTTGTTCGTCAGGGAATCAAAAAAATCCTTGAACAAGAGCCGGACATAGAGGTGATCTCTGAGGTTGCAAGTGCTGATGAAGCTCTGGCAACTCTTAGTCATCATGACCCTCACATACTTATTATTGATATCTCTATTGAGGGTAAGACAGACGGCATCGAACTGGTGAAGATTTTAAAGAAAGATTCCTATAATGTAAAGACATTGATGTTGTCAATGCATGATGAAGCAGCATATATAGAAAGAGCCATGAAGGCAGGTGCAGATGGTTATGTTGCAAAAAAAGATCCTTCATCATTTATCATTGATGCAGTTAGAACAATCTTAAATGGCGATATGTATTTAAGCACCTCTGTATCAGGTAAAGTAATTAATAAATTGATGAATGTTTCAAGAAATAAAACTGAAGATTACAAAGGACTTTCTGAGAGAGAGCTGGAAATTTTTTCTCTCATTGGTCAGGGTTTTGTTACTGGAGAGATTGCAAAGGAACTTGGCTTAAGCGTTAATACAGTGGAGAGTCATAGAAGGCATATTAAAGAGAAGCTGAGTCTTGAAAAAGGGTCAGATATTTTAAAGGCAGCAATAGAATATAGAGTTCAGAATAAATCAGTTTCGGTTAAAGCATAATAAAGGAGTGGTGGAATGGAAAAATTGAAAAGTTTAAAGATTATTATCTCACTCGCAGCAACAGTTATATTTCTTATCGTCACAATCACACTTATTTTAGTTTCCTATACAATTTCAAAGAATAATATTACAAGTTCTTTTGTTGAAGAGATGAAGGCTTCTACGAATCAGGTTAATCTTGAACTTGAAAGTATAGTGAAACAGCATTATAGTTACGCAAAAACTTTTGCTCTGGACCCAACAGTAAAAGAAGCAGTTGCTTCTGGTAATGTGAAAATTGTTTCTGTAATGTTTCAAAATATTCTTAAAAATATGAAACTTGACAACGAACGTATTTATGAAAATATATTTATTAGTACTGCTGAAAAAAATTCAAGAATATTTGCTGCAGGTACCCCTAAAGCAGTGGGCGTCAGGTGGTCAGGTATTGGTTATGATGACAATATTACTAATGCTCTTGAAGGAAAGCCACATATAAGTGAGCCAGGTAAATCTCCAGTTACAGGACTTGGAGTAACTCTACTTACTGCTCCTGTTATAATTAATGGAAAAGTAAGAGCAATATTTGGACTACCTCTTGATTTGGGTTCGATCACATATCGAATTATTAAAAGCATTAAAATCGGTGAAAAAGGATATGTAGCTATAGCAAAATATTCTGGTCTTATTTTTTCACATATAGATAAAAAGCATAATTATAAACTTGATTTATCAAAAGTTCCAGGACTTAAGAGTCTCCATCTTGCAAAAAACGGAATTTTTACGCCATATATGTTTAAAGGAAAACCAAAAGGAGGAGTTGCTTATTTAAATTCCTTTTTAAGATTAAAAACTATGGGTGTTGTTGAGATGTCTGAAGTAAATGATAAGGTTAATGCGATGGCCTTTTGGCTTTTTCTTGTAGGTCTTATTGGTACTGGTATTGGTGTTGCTTTAATCTTCTTTGTTGTTATGAATCGCCTTGGACCTCTTGATGACTCAAAAAATTTACTATTAAAGATGTCAAATGGTGACTTCACTGATTCATATAATGGAAAGCTAAGAGGAGATGAAATTGGAGTAATGATGGAATCTCTCAATTCAATGACTGTTGTTATAAGAAAAATTGTTAATGGCATCTTGCAAAATGCTCAAGATCTTGCTTCATCATCTGAAGAGATCAATGCCACAGCTGAGACTTTGAGTTCATCTGCCAATGAGCAGGCTGCCAATGTTGAAGAGATATCTTCTTCACTTGAAGAGATTAGTTCAACCATTACACAGAATACAGCCAATGCAAAGCGAACGAACTCCATGGCCAAGAAAACTGTTGGTGAAACAGAAGAGGGTGGCAAGGCTGTTGCACAAACCGTTGATGCCATGATAAATATCGCTGAAAAGATTAAGGTTATAGAAGATATTGCATATCAGACAAATCTCTTAGCCTTAAATGCTGCAATTGAAGCTGCACGGGCAGGTGATCATGGAAAGGGTTTTGCTGTTGTGGCCAGTGAGGTTAGAAAGCTTGCAGAACGAAGTCAAAAAGCTGCTCAGGATATTGGTGAAATGGCAACGAGCAGTACTGATGTGGCACAAAAAGCCGGAGAACTTCTTGAGATAATGATACCAAGTATAAATGAGACAGCAGATCTGGTTCAGGAAATAACAGTTGCCTCTGAAGAACAGGATACAGGTGTCAGTCAGGTGGCCCGAGGTATGGATCAGCTCAATCAGTTAACACAACATAATGCTTCAGCCTCTGAAGAACTGGCTTCAACCTCTGAGTCTTTGAGCTCACAGGCACAGAATTTAAATGAGCAGGTTTCATTCTTTAAAACGTGATAATTATTTCAGAAGATAATGAAAAAAAATGAGGTGTAGCAGTCAAAAAAAAGCATAATATATTCTTGACTATAGTGTAAAATGAATATATAATTTTGACAATACGTAATGAGGTGAAAATATGTCAGTTGAAAGTATCAATAACCAGGGATTAGACTTAGGTGATCAGGAAAATAATGATCAGGATTACCAGCAGTTTCTGACCTTTTTTCTGGGAAATGAAACCTATGGAATAGATGTAACGTATATTAAAGAGGTTATTGAATACGAGAATGTCTACGGCATACCACTGGTTCCCGGGACAATTAAGGGAATTATGAATCTCAGAGGTGAAGTAGCACCAGTTGTAGACCTGACACATTTATTTTATCATGAGTCAGCAGAGATTTCAAAACTGACCTGTATTGTAATAATAGAGAAATCTTATGAAAATGAAATAATAACCATTGGAGTTATGATTGATGCAATCAAAGCTGTTGTTAATCTCACTGATGATGAGATAGAGGATACACCGGGCTTTGGTTCTAAAATATCTCATGACTATATCAGTGGAGTTGGCAAGCTTGATGGAGATTTCATAATACTACTAGATATCAATAAGGTTCTTGATGTTGATGATCTCTCAAATTTTGAAGGATAATGAGTTTTATTGGGAGGTAAATAAATGATTGATATTGTTAGAGAACGACTAAACACAGTTCAAAAAGAAACAGATGAAGTTCAAGAGGACATGTATGTAACCATATACATTGCAGAGGAACTTTATGGAATAGATGTTGGCAAGGTTAGAGAAGTCATCGGTATGACTGATGTTTCTTTTATGCCTAATGCATTGCCTTATATGAAGGGAGTTGTAAATATCAGGGGAACAGTTATACCCCTCATTGATATGAGAATACGTTTTGGAATTGATGAAAAGGAATATGATAAATTAACGGTTATAGTTATTGCTGAAATTAAAGGAAAACTTCTGGGACTCATTGTTGACTCTGTGGCAGACGTTGTAAGCTTTTCTTCAGAGTCTATACAGGATACCCCTCACTTTAGTGCAGCTGTTGAAACCGATTATATTGAGGGCGTTGGTCAGGATGATGAGAATATTGTAATAATTTTAAATGTTGATCGAATCTTTTCTGATAATGAGCTAGAAGGTATGGAGTAATTCAGTTTAACTGAGATAATTAAGGAGATAAAGAATGGGAAAAACAGTGTTGGTAATTGATGATGCAGCTTCCATTAGACAGGTTGTAAAACTTGTTCTTGGAGAAGAAGGCTATGATATTGTTGAGGCTGAGGATGGAGTTGATGCAATTTCTAAATTAGATGGCAAAGAAATCGATTGTATTGTTTGCGATGTGAATATGCCTAATATGAATGGCATTGAATTTCTTGAAAAAGTTAAAAAAGATGATTCCCTGTCAGCATATAAATTTATTCCTTTCATTATGCTCACTACAGAAGCAGGCGAAAGTATGAAAGAGAAGGGGAAGGAACTGGGAGCAAAAGCCTGGTTAGTAAAACCTTTTCAACCAGAACAATTGTTGGAATCAATAAAAAAATTAATTGGTTGATTTCATTATTTTTTACAGGAGATAGTTATGAGTTCAGGAAAATATGATCTTGGCGGAGCATTAAACCTGTTTTTTACAGAATCTAAGGAAATGCTTGAAAATATGGAACAATGCCTTTTGGCATTAGAAAAGAACCCCGAAGATGAAGAGTCAATAAACTCTCTTTTCCGTTCTGCTCATACTATCAAGGGATCTTCAGGAATGTTTGGAATAGACATTATTGAAAAGTTTACACATAGGGTTGAAAACGTTTTAGATAATGTAAGAAATAATGTTATAAAAATTTCACCTGAATTAATACAGGTTCTTTTGAATTCACATGATCATATTGATATTATGCTCCAGACCTATGAAGGTGGACAAACTACCTTAACCGATGATCTCCAGAAAAAGGATGATGAATTAAGAGCTTCTTTAGATAGTTTTATTGATTCGGAAAACATTGAACAAAAAGAGTCTTCTGCAGAATCAATATCAAATCAAAATTTTGAAGAAGAATCCTTGCTAGATCTCCCCGTTGCTAATATATATTGGCATATTTCAATTCGTTTTTCAAAAGATGTATTTCGAAATGGATTGGATCCCCAATCATTTATCAGTTATCTGAACCAGATGGGTTCTATTAAAAACATTATAACTATTATGGATGACCATATAGATTTAAATACCTATGATGCTGAATCATGCTTTCTTGGTTATGAAATTGATCTTGATTCTGATGCAACAAAAGAAGATATAATGAATGTTTTTGACTTTGTTCAAGATGATAGTGATATTCGAATTATACCACCTCAGAGTTCAATACAAGACTATATTACTTTGATTAAAGAGCTTCCAGAAGAATCTATGAAAATTGGAGAAATTCTGAAGAGTATTGGTTCATTAACGGAATTTGAATTAGAGCAGGCTCTTGATCTTCAAAAAATTGAATTTGAAAGTGAAGATGAAAGTAAAAAACATCTTGGTGAGATTATGCTGAATTCTCAGATGGTTGAAAAACCTGTATTAGAAGCAGCACTTGAAAAACAATCTGATATGAAAAAACAGGAAGAGAAGATTCGAAAATCAATTCGTATTGATGCCGATAAGTTAGACGGACTCATTAACCTTGTTGGCGAACTGGTGATTACAGGATCAAATGTACGACAGCATTCAGAACGCTCCGGTGATGGTGAATTGCTTGAAGCAGTTTCGACAATGTCACGGTTGATAGAAGATATTCGAGACAGCACCATGAATGTGAGAATGGTGCAGATCGGTGAAACATTTAACAGGTATGAACGTATTGTTAGAGATTTAAGTAAAGAGAGAAATAAAAAAATTGAATTAATTATTAATGGTGGTGATACAGAGCTTGATAAAACCCTCATTGAAAAAATAAATGATCCTTTGATGCATATAATTAGAAATTCTGCTGATCATGGTGTAGAGACGCCAGAAGAAAGAATCGCTGCAGGTAAATCAGAGCAGGGAACAATATTTTTAAATGCATACCATGAAACCGGATCAATTGTTATCGAGATTGTTGATGATGGTAAGGGTATAGATCGTCAGAAACTATATAATAAAGCTGTTGAAAAAGGTCTTATCTCCTCTGATAAAAAGATGTCAGATGACGATATTCTTAATCTTATTTTTGAACCTGGTTTGTCTACAGCTGACAAAATAACAAACATATCTGGTCGTGGTGTAGGTATGGATGTTGTGCGGAGAAATATTGAAGCTCTTAGAGGTCTTATTGATATAGACACTATCGAAGGAGAAGGAACTCATATTAAGATTCATCTGCCATTAACATTGGCTATTATTGATGGATTTATGGTTGAGGTTGAAAATGCCAAATACGTATTGCCTCTTGATATGGTTACTGAATGTATAGAAATAACCAGTGGTGATCTTAAAGGTAAGGATGGTGGAAACTTTCTTAATCTAAGAGGAGACGTATTGCCTTTTATGAAATTGAAGGAGTTTTTTAAGATTGATAGTGAAGATCATGAGAGAGAGAATGTTGTTGTTCTCGAATATGCCAGATGGAAAGCAGGTCTTGTGGTTGATCGTCTGGTTGGTGAATTTCAAACTGTAATAAAACCTATGGGAAAAATCTTTAGCAATCTTAAATGGGTTAGTGGATCAACAATATTGGGAACCGGAGAGGTTGCTTTGATTTTGGATGTACCAATGTTGATTCAGCATATTAAAAAACTTGAAGAAGAAAAACTTTCAACTGTATAGATGAAATATTTGCAGAGAGGATACAATGAGTGATAAAATCATTAAAGAAATGAACTCAGTAGCTGATGAATTTGGAAAAATAGCGTCAAAGGTTAATGAATCATCAAAAAAAAGAAAAAAACATTCTGAAAATTCTATGGGGCTCATTAAGCAGGTTTCAGAAGTTGGGAGAGTTTTAGCCAAGGAATTTGAATCAGTTTCTAGAGCAAATGATAGCCAAAGAACTGAAGACAATGTAGTGTTACTTGCATCTAAAACAATTTTAATAAATGTTGAGAAACAACTAAATATCTTAGATAAAATAAAGGCAAAGAATGTAATTGATAATGAAGACTTAGATAAAGTTACCTCATTTATTACAGACTTATACAATGCTCTTTCAGAGCTCATTGAAAATTCAGGAAAAATTGTAGATAATGATAATGAAATAATTCTACTTGATAGCAAGCTCAGTGCCTTAAAAACAATGCAGTTAAAATCTCTTTCTGTTCTCAAGGATCTAACCCAAGTAAGCCTTGAAGAGGCTGAAAATGCAATAGAGGGTTCAGCCTCTAATCTTGAACGTGGCCTTGAAATGATTGATAAATATAATAAGGTAGAAGCATTAGTAAAACAAGGTAATAGAGAAGATATAAACAACCTTTTGGTTGAAGCAAATCGTGGTTGGAATATTGCTGTAACTGTTAATAAGAATTCAATATCTCAACTTGAGTTTGTAGAAAAGGTGAGAGATTATACCTCAAAACTTCATAATGAGTCTATTGAGATTAGAAATCTTGTTCAAGCGAAACATAAGCTTTTCGAAGAAACCTTACAAATTGTTACTGTTGTGACTGTTGGTATTGCAGTTAAATTGAAAAAATACATTGCAATAGAAAAAATTATAGATGAGATTCGATATATTGACTGGGAAGGTGATGAACTCAGAGAGTTAGATGTATATATTAATATAGCAATTAATGATATTAAAAAAATGATATCACTCAATTATGATATGACTGACAATAGTCATGTTAATAATGAAAATGAAACAAGAACTGTTGAATTAACAGAGCAAGAAATAGATATCTTTTCTAATATTAAAAATGAAGTCGAAGCGATGACTAAGGCAACTGAATATCCAATTGAGGGCAGTAATAAGAATATTAGTAATGGCCAAAAGTTAGAACATATGTTAAAGGATATTCTTGATACACTTTAAAGGATAGTATGAGAAAAATAGCAGTTATAAATCATAAAGGCGGTGTTGGTAAAACAACTACCACAGTAAACCTTGGGTCAGGACTTCATAAATGTGGTAAAAAGGTTTTACTCATTGATATGGACCCTCAAGCTCATATGACCTATTCTCTAGGGGTTCAAGCCCATGATATTGAAATTAATATCTATAAAATTCTCAGGGGTGAGAATAAAATTGAAGATGCATATATTAAGATTGATGATGATTTTATTATTGTTCCTGCCTCACTAGATCTTTCGGGAGCTGATGTAGAGCTCTCTGGAATTCCAGGAAGAGAATATTTACTAAAAGAAAATCTTGGTAATCTCGAAAATTTTGATTATGTTCTTATTGACTGTCCTCCATCATTAGGTCTTCTTACTCTTAATGCTCTGGTCTTTTGTGATGAGATTTTCATACCCCTTCAAACGGAGTACCTGGCTCTTCAGGGAATGAGTAAACTTTTAAAGGCTGTTGATGTAGTAAAGGCCCGTTTAAATGGCTCATTGAAAATTTCAGGAATTATTGGTACTCGATATGATTCCCGGAAAAGATTGAATAATGAAATTATTGAAAAGGTTAAAGAGCATTTTGGTTCTAAACTTTTTAATACCCTTATTAGAGACAATATTTCTTTAGCAGAGGCTCCAAGTTTTGGTCAGGATATTTTCACATATGAGCCTGGCTCCCATGGAGCAACAGATTATATGAATCTTAGCAAAGAGGTGATAGAAAATGAGTAAAAAAAAGCGACTCGGTAGTGATCCATTGGATTTTATTCAGGATACAAGAGAAGAATCTTCTAAATCTGATCATGAAAAAGAAGAAAAGATTGTTGATGAACCTATAGAGACTGAAACCTCTTCTGAGAAAACTATAAAAGAGAGTGATGAAAAAGAAATAATTTCGGAAAAACCTAAAAGAGAAATTAAGAAAGTCGATGTTAAAAAAGAAATTATTGAATTATATCACTTAAAAGTAGAAATAAAACCTGAGGATGATGATTTCACAAAGGTTATCATGACTGGCGATATAATTATAAATAATGTTAAAAAATTGTCAGAACTTTTAATCGGAATCTATGATAATTCTTCAACTGTTGAGGTCAATTTTGAGGGTGTTACAAAAATTGATACATCGGGGTTTCAGCTTTTTTATATGTTAAAAAGGCAAAGCAGAAGTGAATACAAAAATCTTGTTATCATTAATCCATCTGAATGTGTGGCATCAATAGTTTCTCTATATGGAGAGTATGATCTCATAGCCTGATCTTTTTATAAATTAAACCAGGATTTGTGAGGTATATTTAATTGTGATCAACAGTATAACAATAATCCTGGCAGCAATAATCATCTTTTTAATCTTAGCTCTTTTCTACCTATATCGCGAAGGAGCAAAGGTTACCAACCGCTATAATGAATTAAGAAAAAAGTACTATAATACTCTTGATGAGCTTGATGCCAATTCAGAAGAGATGTATTCCCAACAGCAGTCAATTGAATCAATAAATGTATTAATGAACAGTAATGAAGACAGGTTTCGTGTTATTACAGAGCAATCACTAATGGGTGTATTGATTATACAGGATAATAAGATTGTTTTTGTTAATAAGGCTGCTGCAGATATAGTGGGATATCCCTTACATGAGGTAGAAAAATGGTACGTCTCTGATTTTTTTAGAGTAATACATCCTGATTACGTAGACCTGGTTTTGGAACAGGCAGAAAAAAAACAAAGGGGAGACACCGATGTTATTCCTCATTATGAATGGAAGGTTATTAATAAAAGTGGTGAAGCTCGGTGGGTAGAATCATTTTCAAAAACAATATCATATGAAGGTGGTTTGGGAGATTTAATTACAGTTCTTGATGTCAATGATAGAAAAAAAGCAGAAAAAAAACTGGTTTATAGTGAGACTCGTTTTAGAAAACTCTTTGATAATTCAACAGATGCAATATTTATCTTTAATTATGATGGGGTTATCAGTGATGCAAATAAGATGGCACAGGTATTACTTGGTTATAACCTCGATGAATTAATAGGCAGTAATGTTGATAATTATGTTGCTGGAGATCATTTTGCAAAGGCTCATGATGAATATGTGAAAAATTTTAAAAAAGGAACTCTGCGTTTTGAAACTATTTTAATTACAAAAGATAATATTAATTTAAATGTTGATGTGAGTTCAAAACTTATTGATGACAGAGAAAAAGTCATTCAGGCTAATGTTCGTGATATGACTGAGTATGTGAAAACTTTAGAGCATATGATTCATGCAGAAAGAATGGGAATCATTGGAAACCTGGCATCGGGAATGGCTCATGAAATAAATAATCCTCTTGGAATTATTCTTCAGGGTATTGAATTGTTGGAGTTGCGTCTTAGTTCTGAAAATAAAAAGAATATTGAAGTTTCAGAAAGTTTCAATCTTAACATTGATCTCATGAATAAATATCTTCATGAAAGAAAGGTCTTTGAATATATAGATGGCATAAAGGAAGCTGGAAATAGAGCTGCTCAAATTGTTTCTGATGTTATGAAATTTGCATTAGAGGGCAATGTTTCTCATGAAAGTTCTCCTTTAAAATCAGCTATAGATAAAACAATTAATATGGCCAAACATGATTATGAGATGCGTAAGAAATTTTATATTACAAAGGTTGAGTTGAAGAATTCTCTTGATGAAAATTTACCTCAGATTCGATGTAGTGATGCAGACCTTAGTCAAATAATTTTAAATTTAATTAAGAATTCTCTTCAGTCCTTTAATAAAAAATCTGTTGGGAACGAGAATAATTCAATTGAATTCGTTGGCAATATTAAGGATGAAGGTATTGAGATTTCTATTATTGACAATGGCGCAGGCATTGATAGTAATGACATCAACTATGTTTTTGATCCCTTTTTTACAACACATCCTCTGGTTGATTCTGTAGGATTAGGTCTCTATATAGTCTATTTTTTGGTGACCAGTAAATATGAAGGGAAAGTTAATATAGAATCATATGGGGGAATTGGAACAAAGGTTCATCTCTGGTTCCCGGTAAAATAACACCCTAGGATCAGGATTGTAACATGAGAATTAATGAAATCGTTCAAAAATTAATTGATGCAAGAGAAGCTTATTATAATGGTGATTCACCTATAATGAGTGATGAAGAATTTGATAGACTTGAAGAGGAATTAAAAAAATTAGATTTTGAACATGAATACTTTTCTTCAGTTGGTGTTGAGGGAGATGCTGAAACCCGCATTACACATATGATACCAATGCTTTCCATGGGAAAGGCTAAGAATGTCGATGGTCTTGAAAAATGGATGAAACGACTGGACCTCAGTGATGATGAGACCTATATTATTGAACCAAAGATAGATGGTATTTCTGCATCCTCTGTTTATGAAAATGGTAAGCTTCAGTATGTAGCAACCAGAGGAAATGGAATTATTGGACAGGATATATCTCATGTTTCTCGATATATTGATGACATTAAAAAAACCATATCTTTTGATAGTTCACGAATAGAGGTTCGAGGAGAACTCTATATACCAAAGGATACTGAATATGAGACTGAAAATCGTCCTCTTCGAAATATCTGTTCTGGTTTAATCAACAGAAAGGAAGCACGGGAAGATCAAAAATATATTAGATTTGCAGCATATCAGATTTCAGGTTCAGATTTTAAAAGTGAAAATGAGAAGATAGAAATGTTACTTAAAGAAAAATTTCATTCTATTGAATATAAAACTGTTAAAAGCTTTGATGAAATAAAAAATTATTATAATGAATATCTTGAAAATTTAAGGAGTCAATGGCTATATGAAACAGATGGTTTGATTGTTGCTGTTAATGACAATAATCGTTATGATGAAATTGACAACAGATGGATTGTAGATCATCATCATCATTATGCCATTGCCATAAAACCACCATCAGAAAGCAGAAATACAACTCTTCAGGCAATTGAATGGCAGGTCAGTAGACAGGGGAATCTGGTTCCTGTTGCTGTCTTTGATCGAATCTCTATTGGTGGAGCAAACATTGAAAGAGCTACCCTCAATAATTATACTAATGTAATTGAAATGAATTTACATAGAGGTGACACCCTTGCTGTTGAAAGGGCAAATGATGTAATTCCCTATGTTAAGGAGAATTTATCAAAGGATAATGATAGAGCAACTGAATCAGATCTCATTGTTGATAAATGTCCATCATGTGAGAGAGAATTGATTTTAAAAGGTGTTCATATAGTCTGTAATAATCCTCAGTGTTCAGAGAGAAATATTCAGAAAATAAAGTATTGGGTGATGAAGTCTGATATTGAATTTATTGCTGAGGCTTCAATAAGAACTCTCTATGATAGAGATAAAATAAAGACAATTAGTGATTTGTATAAAATTGAAGAAAAAGATTTCGAAGGAATTGAGGGTTTTGCTGATAAAAAGATCAGTAAATTTCTCAGTGAAATAGCTGATTCTAGAAAAATGACAGCACCTGAGTTTATCTCAAAACTTGGTATTCCCCTTGTTCAAAAGAAATCTTTGATGAAATTAAATATTAATTCTATAGAAGACTTTTATTCATTTAAAGATGATACGTATGTAATTGGTCAGAATATTATTGCATGGAAGCTTGATGAAGAAAATATGGCTCTTTTTAATGAGCTCATTGATATTTTAGATATAACAGAATCTAAGAGTGAAAATGAGAAAGAACTCGTTGCTATGACTGGAAAGGGGCACTTGCCTAGAAAAGAGTTGATAAAGGAGATAGAAGAAAAGGGATATATTTTTTCATCAACAGTTACAGCAGAAACAGTCATTTTAATATGTGAAGATCCTGAAGGAACCAGCAGTAAGCTTCAAAAAGCGAGAAAGAATAAAACAAAATTAATTTCCTACAGAGAGTTTTTTGGAAAATAAAAAAAAATATTGCATTTAGTTTTTTTTGTGCCATAATATAAGTGTAAGACAATACTCATGGGGGATATTATGGCTTTTAATGTATTGGTCGTTGATGATGAAGTGAATTCATGTACCATGATTTCTGATTATTTAACTGATAGTGGATATGGTGTTAAAACCGCACATGATACTGCATCTGCCATTAGTCTTCTAGATGAGAATCCCTTTGATCTGGTGGTTGCTGATAAAAATATGCCCGGCCTTGATGACATAACTAATGAAGGAGGCATGCAGCTTCTTAAGTACGTGCAAAGTAATTTTCCTTCTCTGCAGGTTGTTATCATGACTGGATTTGCTACACTCGATACTGCTATCGAGGCCTTGAGACTGGGAGCCTTTGACTATATTACGAAGCCTTTTCCTATAAAAGATTTATTGCAGATTGTAGAACGTCTAGAGTCATTTCAGTCATATTTAAACCCTGACAATATATTACTCACCTATACAGATTTGCAAAAAGAAATTATAGAATGTATAGATGCCGGTAGAAATAATACAGCAGATTCAAAGGATGTCATTCATTCAATTGAAGAAAAAATTGAAGGTTTTATAAGAAAACAAAAGGACTGGGAAAAGATTCTTATAGAACAGCGGGAATCTCTAACTCAAGTTGAAACTTATGCTCTAGAATTGCAAACTGTCCTTGACGAGAATCCTTCTGCAAAAGAGCTTGTTGATAAAATTATTAACACCGCATCTAACAGGTTATAAATATGCTTGCAGAAGAACTTGTTGCTGGAATCGGAGAAATTGTTTTTTCTGGTTCAGATAGGCAAATATTATCAACTTATGCTCTTGGTTCATGTGTTGCTGTTGTCATTCACCATCCTCTTGAAAAAAAAGCTGCACTTGCACATATAGCTTTATCTGACAGTCGCATCAATCCAGAGAAGGCCAAAAATTACCCTGGCTACTTTGCAGATATTGCAATACCCAATATGATTGATGGTCTTAAAAAAATGAAATGCCCAATAACGAAGGATCTCAATATTAAGATAATTGGTGGGGCTATGCTCATTCAAAATAAGGATTTTTTTGCCATCGGATCAAGAAATGTTGAAGCTGCCAGGAAATTTCTTAAAACCTATGGATTAAATTCATTTGTCGAAGATGTTGGTAATACTATAAGCCGTACTGTTCGAATTGATACGGTTACAGGAATTGTTACTGTTTCAAATGCAAAAATCGGAAAATGGACCATCTAAACTCCCTGAAAAAGTATTGCAAATAATCCCCCTATTATTAAGTGTTGAAATGAGAACTTTTTAGGATGTAAATATGTATGTAGTGGGAATTACAGGAGCCAGTGGTACAATAATCGGTCTTCGATGTGCTGTTGAATTAATACACAGTGGTTATGAAACCTCTCTCGTTATAAGTAAAGGGGGGATGACAACCTCTAATTACGAATTTTATAAGCAAAAAAATAGTGATCTTGACCTGATGAAATTACTAACAGAACAGGGTCTCAAAGATGAATCTCTTTTGAAGATATATGATAATGAAGATTTCTTTGCACCCATTGCCAGTGGATCAACCCTCAATGATGGGATGATAATTGCTCCAGCCTCAATGAAAACAGTTTCTGCAATAGCTCATGGATATTCTGATAATCTGATTACGAGAGCTGCAGATGTAAATTTAAAAGAAAAGCGTCCTTTGATTCTTCTTCCTCGAGAGAGTCCCTTGAGTCTTATTCATTTGCAGAATCTTGCAAGAGTTAAAGAATCCGGAGCAGATGTCCATTTGCCTGTTCCTGCTTTTTATGATTTTCCCGAAACCATTGATGATGTAATAAATACAGTTATAGGAAGAATATTTCAATCACTCAATATTGAATCGAGATTTTTAAAAGGATGGGGGCATGAATAAAGAACTCATTAGCGATAAAGCATTATTAAATATCTTTGATAAGGTGAAATCAGAGATTCCTGTCTCCACTGAGGATGCACTTATCTGTTTGGAGACAACTGATATTACTGGCCTTGGAGTGATGGCAGATTATATCAGAAAAAAACTTCACGGCACCAGGACCTATTACGGTGTTAACATGAATCTTAATTATACAAATATATGTGAGTTACGTTGTCCTCTCTGTGCTTTTTCAAGGGATGCCTGTGATGAAGATGCATATCAATATAGCCTCGATGAAATTAAGGACCGTGTCCAAAGGGCATCAGACTTTGGTATTGATGAGGTTCATATTGTTGGGGGACTGCATCCTGATTTAAAGATTGATTATTTTGAAAAGATGCTTCGCATGATAAAATCAGTAAACCCTGAGATATTTATTGTTGCCTTCACCGCTGCTGAATATGATTACTTTGCAAAACTCAATAATCTATCACTTGATGAAGTCTTTCAACGTCTCATTGCAGCAGGCCTTGGAGCACTCCCTGGTGGGGGAGCAGAGATTTTTGCTGAGGATAAAAGAAAAATTATTGCACCAGGAAAAATCTCAGGGAACAGGTGGCTTTCTGTTATGAAGAAGGCTCACTCCTTTGGTTTGAAAACAAATGCAACAATGCTCTATAATCATATTGAAGATCCAAAGGACGTTGTTGATCATCTGCAGCGCCTGAGAGATGTTCAAAATGAAACAGGGGGATTCAAGACCTTTGTTCCATTGCCATTTCATAGCAGCAATACATCTATTGAATCAAAGAGAGATCAAACAAGCGGTTTTGATGATATAAGAATCTATGCTACAGCGAGAATTTTTCTTCATAATTTTCCTCATATAAAAGGATTATGGATGTACGTTGGAGAGAAAATGGCTCAGATGCTTCTTCATTATGGAGTTGATGATATTGGTGCAACCTATCACTATGAAAAGGTTGTTCACTCAGCTGGTGCATCAACGCCGGATTACGGCACAGAGGATTTTTTAAAGCGGTTAATTGTTGAGTCAGGATTAGAACCTGTAAGAACAACTGCTGACTACAGAGGTTCTCTATGAAGGTGGGCTATATAGATTACGTCAACTGCTATCCCTTTTATCATACAATCTTTTGTCATAATAGCTGTTCTGAAAATGAGATCATTGCCGGTCATCCAAGTATGTTAAATGAAATGATGCGCAAAGGAGAACTGGATGTGAGTCCTATATCTTCAGCTGCCTATTGTGATATGCAAAATTCTCTATATCTTTTTCCAGATTTTTCTTTAAGCTCTGAGGGATATGTGCGGTCAGTTATCTTAATGAGTCATCTTCCTATAGAAGAGTTGTCAGGAAAGGTTGTTGGATTGACCTCAGCATCAGAAACATCAAGGGTGCTTCTTAAAATTTTACTTCAGAAATATTATAAAATAAATTGTACCTATGTGGATGTTGACGCTGGAAAGGGGATGGGAGAATGCGATGCACTTCTTCTTATTGGAAATGATGCACTAAGGATACCTCACAAGCCTGTTGAATATATCTATGACATTGGTGATCTCTGGCTGAGAAAAACAGGTCACCCTGTTGTCTTTGCTGTTTTTGCATTACAAAAAGATATTATTCCTGAAAAGACGCCTCAGGTTGCTCAGTTGGTTCAATGTTTTAATGATTCTATATCAATGCTTCATGAAAAAGAGAGTGTTATTGTTGAAAGTGCAGCTGACCGATACAAAGATATAGATTTTGATATTTGCGAATACTACAAGCTATTGAAATATAATTTTACAGACAAAATGAAACAGGCTCTTATATTCTATTATAAAGAAGCGGCTCAATTAGGTCTCTTGAAGTCTGTTGATAGATTACAATTTATTCCTGAGGAAGTTATATGAAAAAAGAACTCTGGAAAAAGATAGAGTCTGGAGATAGAATCTCTGAACAAGAGGCTTTGGCTCTCTATGACTGGGATATCCATGAACTGGCATATCTGGCAAATGTGAGAAGAGAAAGAATTCATCCGGGATTAACAACGGGTTTTATCTTTGATAGAATTATTAATTTTACAAATGTTTGTAAGGCAAAATGTTCTTTTTGTGCCTTTCATTCTCGTGCAGGTTCTATCCCCCCTTATACCTTAACCAATGAAGAAATAATTGAAAAGGTTGATGAAGTGGTGAGTGCTGGTGGCACTCAGGTTATGCTTCAGGGTGGTCTTCATGATGAATTCACTTTGAGTCGTTTGAAAAATATGGTCAGTGAGATTCGTTCGCTGTACCCTGATCTCTATCTTCATTCATTTTCTCCTGCTGAGATTGTTTTTACCGCTCAAAATGAAAATCTTTCTTATGAAAAGGTCATCAGTGAGCTAAAGGCAAGTGGTCTTAATTCGATTCCCGGTGCGTCAGATCTTCTTATTGAAAGGATGCGTAATAAGGTGAGTCCCCATAAGATTACTGTTGAGCAGTGGAAAGAGGTTATGACTGCTTTGAAAAATCTTGATATGGTGTCTACCGCTACAATGACCTACGGCATGGGTGAATCAATTAAAGAGCGCATTGAACATCTCTCTGTTGTGAGATCTGTTCAGGATGATACGGGAATATTGATGGCCTTTATTCCCTGGTCATTTTCGCCAAATAATACTGAAATGAATACGGTTATTCCTGCTACTGGAATTGATTATTTGAAGATCGTTGCAGTGAGCAGAATATTTCTTGATAATATAAAATATATTCAGGCAGGATGGCTCACAGAGGGAATGAAACTTGCTCAGGTAGCCCTTACAATGGGAGCTAATGATATGGGTGGGGTTCTCACTGAAGAGGTCGTTGTGAGGGCAACAGGTGTTGAGACAAAAACATCTGTTGAAGAAATGATTGATATAATTCACAATGCAGGTAGAGAGCCGGTTCAGAGGGATTCCCGATATAATATTCTCAGGAGATTTTGATGAGTGATTTTGAATCATATAAATTGAATAATGAAAATCCCGATGAAAGAAAAAAAGAAATCAGAAAGATGTTTGATGGCATTGTGCCAACCTATGATTTCTTAAATCACTTCTTGTCAGCTGGAATCGACAGAGGGTGGAGAAAATTTTTAATAAAAAAAGTAGCTCCATTGAAAGGTAAAATGATTCTTGATTTATGCTGCGGCACAGGGGACCTTTCAAGGATTTTGTCAGAATCTGAAATTCATTCACTTGATTTTTCAATTCCTATGCTTCAAAAGGGAAAAGCAAAGGGATGGCTTGGTGAAAATACATTTGCCGGTGACGCAGGCAATCTTCCAGTAAAAGACAGTGTTATGGATGTAGTTACCATTGCCTTTGGTATTAGGAATATTCCAGACCTTGATAACTTTATGGTTGAATGTAATCGTGTTTTGAAAAACAATGGTAAGTTAATGGTTCTCGAACTTACAAGACCCCGTTTAAAGGTTGTTGGTCTTTTTTATAGATTCTATCTTGGATTTTTTCTGCCCTTTGTGGGAGGCATTGTGTCTCGCAAAAAAAATGCTTATAAATATCTTGCTGGAACAATTAATACTTTTCCAGATCCTCCTATATTAAAAGAACGTTTTATTGATAATGGCTTTTCCACTGTGGAAATATTTCCCTTAACATTTGGAATTGCTTCTTTGATAATCTGTTCAAAAAGTTAAAAATTATGTTTTCATTTGATAATATTAAAGTAGATTCAGATATCGTTCTTGCTCCCATAGCAGGTTATATGGATTCTCCCAGTAGAAGATTATGCCGGCAATATGGGGCTGGTTTTGTAGTCACAGAACTAATCAGTGCCGAGGGTCTTATCCGCAGAAATAAAAAGACTGTTGATATGTGTGCATTTCATGAAGCTGAGCGACCAATAGGAATTCAGATCTTCGGTAGGGATCCTCAGAAATTGGCTGATGCTGCTGTAATGGCTGAGGAGTTGAAACCTGATTTCATTGATATAAATATGGGATGTCCTGCAACCAAGGTCGTCAATGGTGGCAAGGGATCAGGCTCAGCACTGCTCCTTGACCCTCAACTTGTTCATGATGTCGCCTCTTCTGTTGTGAAGGCAGTTGAGCTTCCTGTAACAGTAAAGATCAGAACAGGTTGGGATGATGATCATATGACGTGGCCTGAGGTGGTTCCTGCTCTTGAAGAGTCTGGTGTAAAATTGATAGCGGTTCACGGCCGAACACGGGCACAGAGATATACTGGATTAGCAGACTGGAATATCATACAGCAAATTGCAGAAATGACAGACCTTCCGGTTATTGGGAATGGTGATATTGAATCCTATGAAGAGGCTGTAATAAAAAAAAATGAATATGGCTGTGATGCCGTTATGATTGGAAGAGCTGCTTTTGGTAATCCATGGATTTTTTCTAATGTAAAGCCTGACTTTAATGAAATAATTAATGTTATAAAAATACATCTTGATTATATGATTGATTTCTATGGTGAAAGAGGAATCATATTGATGAGAAAACATCTGGTGAAATATATTCGCAGCTTTAGAAATGCCAAAGAGGTGAGGGCGAGTCTGGTGAGACTCACTGATAGAGAAGAGATTCTTGGTATTTTAGATTCTATAGAATGATTTTCGTTAAGTCACCGGTAATTTGATCTGACCAGTGGAACCATCTATCTCAATAATATCACCGGTTTTAATAGCTCTTCTCGCACCCTTTGCACTCACTATTGCAGGAATTCCATATTCTCGTGCAACAACTGCTCCATGTGATAGTGTGCTGCCGATCTCTGTAACCAGACCACCAATGATGCTGAAATATGGAGTCCAGCCAACATCAGTATATGATACAATCATGATTTCACCGGCTTTCAGATTGTCAGCTTCTTCTAGGGAATTAACTATTCGAGCAGGAGCTTTGATGGTTCCCTTGCTCACTGCAATACCTTTTATTGATCCATCTTCAATTTGAAAATTATCTGAAGGTTCTTTTACCGGTTCCGGGTAACCATAGTAGACATCATTAAATTGAAGCTTTTCTATTTCTGGAAAGTTTTTTCGTCTCTTTAATGCCTTGTCCTTGAAAGATAAATCTTTATTTTTTATACAGAGTCCAATCTCTTCATGAGTAAGAAAAAATATTTCATCTTTGTCATGGAGAAGATCAGCTTTAATCATTTTTTCACCAAGGGAATGATAGGCATATTTCAATATACTCTGCATTTTAATGCAGATTGACTTTGAGTTTTCTCTACTTGCAACACCCCTGCGAGCTCCAATTGATATCTTCTTTATGAAATAAAAGCTTATTGAATTTAATTTTTTTCTTACATGAGACAGATTATCTTTGTAAGAAGCATTGACTGTTTTTTTTCTTCCACCGGCTGTAATACGTGTTTTTAGTATTTTAATAAGCTTTTCCGGTTCAGATGCCCAGTCTTTTTCTCTGAGTTCTGCTTCTCTTACGCAGCGATGACCGTGTTGACTTATGAATTGTTTATAGGCTTTGCCTGCTTTGCCAGAGTCATCACTTTGAAGCCACTTCAATATTTTCTTGTTCTCATTTTTCATGAAAAATGTTTTATAATTTACATCTAATGCAATGGCATCAGCAAGATTTTCTAAAGCAGCCACTGCATCAGCACCATCAACATTTCCCACATCAACCATGAGAGATGATATATCCTGAAGATGTTCTTCGTCAGAACCCTCTGCGCCACGCTGCATTACCTGAAGTAAGAATGCATTAAGAGCACCTGATTTGCTGGAGGTAACATAGTGATGAGACCATGCCTCATTGATTATCTGTTTTCCTCTGGAAATCTCATCATAGAACTCTTTAAGAGAAAGGTTGTGATCAAAGGAAAATGATTCATTTTCTTGTTTAAGCTCTTTGAGTCTTTTGTCTGAAGAATTTGTAAATCTTATATAACGAATGAAATTTATAAATCTTTTAAATAGTGGACCATTCTTTATTGTAATGTCATCATTGAGGGCGTAACCAACAATGCTGTATTCAAGATTTTCCTTTGTTGTCATCATCACAAGGCTCGTCATCTTTTGCAGTTCAGATATGCTCATAAAAAGATGATTATAATACATTGGAATAAATTTATTTTCTTCAATTATTTCTTTGCTTACACCTATTCGAATCATGAAATCCTGTAGTCCATAATCGATGGCTCTCCCAAAGACAGAGGCTGTTAAGGGTGTCACTGGCCCAGGCATCATTTCTCCAATATTGCACCGTGTGATGCAGGTTTTTTCTGATTCAGGATTGGAGTCTAATTCATTAATGTGTATTTTTGAAAGGGTTGTAATCGGTCTTGCCTGCAGCCAGAAAAGGGTTCCGGTTTTATCAACGGCCCATTCCAGATCAAGTGCTTCATTAAATTCTTTTTGTAAGAATAAGCCCTCTGTAATAATTTGCTGACGTATTATTTCAGAGAGACCACAGTGATCGCCCTGTTCATCAATAATGTCACTGTTTCGATTAAATGTATATTGTGTGCCGTTTACCTCGCCACTGACGAGTTTTTCACCAAGACCTTCGGTGACACTGAGAATCAATCTATCATAACGTTGTTGTACAGGATCAGCAGTAAAAAGAACTCCGGCATAGGCTGCATCAACCATATCTTGAATAACGACTGAAATCGATAGGTCTGCATCTGGAGTTATGTCTTTGCTGTAATGAGTGACCCTTTCATTGTTAGATGAGTCTATACATTTGTGAACTGCACCAACGATGTCTTCTTCTGTTTTAAGGTTAAGATATGTTTCAAATTGTCCGGCAAAGGAGGCTTCATCTCCATCTTCATCTACAGCAGAAGATCGTACAGCCTTTGGACTATTGCTCAGCTGCTTGATTTCTGATATTAGGTCAGGTACTATGTTTTTATCAGGTTTGATTAAAACAATACCAACTGGAACTTTTACTCCACAATCCATGAGTTTCTTTAGACCAAGAGCCTTGCCACCGGCATTGACATTGCTGACATTGTGGAGATCTTCAATAATGTTTTCAGCTTTGGTGTTAATTGCTTTGTTCATAGAGCCTCATCAATATTTTAGTGTAGTTGGATTTTTGTTTTATTTTATTATCTAAAATTAATAGGTGTGCATTATATAAAAACTGTATTTTTATAAAAAACATTTTTTAAAAAAAAGGGAAACTTTGCCGGGAGGTTCTAGTTTCTTTTTTTGAGATAGGAAGTTATTTCTCATTACTGCAAAGAAAATATATTGTTGGAAATAGATTTCTTATAATAGAATCTTTGATAAAAATTATCACTATTTATTTTTCATGTGATTAATAAAAAAATCTGCCTGTAATATTTAGAATATATTTTTTCGCAAATAGGGATAGCCACAGAAAACTAAAAAACAAATTATACATTACCTTTCTAAGTCTTTTTAATTTTGAAAAAAATGAGTAATCAATATGAAGTTTTCAATATTATTGTGGAATTATTTTAAATGATATATACACTTAAGAAATAATATCAATTGAGAGGCAAATATGTGGAACCAGGATCTGTTTCAAAAAACTGTTGATTTTGCTGCCCAAGGGCATAAAGAGCAGGAGTATCCAGGAAGGGGATACAATTATATTGTTCATCCTGTTGTTGTTGCAATGGAAGCCCTTGGAGGTCATATTCTTGAGCCCTGTGATAATCCTGATCTTTTAATGCAATGTGCTTTGCTCCATGATATTCTTGAAGATACTAAAATAACTTCAAGTGAAATTGAAAAACTTTTTGGGATATCTGTTTTAAAGGGAGTTAAGGCATTAACAAAGAATAAGTCACTTGAAAAATCAAAGCAAATGAAAGATTCTATAAATAGAATTATTGAAGAGCCAAAGGAAATCGCTATGGTAAAGCTTGCTGATCGAATAACAAATCTTCAAGAGCCTCCAGGACACTGGACAAAAGAAAAAAAGGAGTATTACCAAATAGAATCTGAAATTATATTGAATGCTTTAGGTGAAAAACATAGAATATTGAAATTAAGGCTGATGAATAAAATAAAAGATTATAGTAAGTATATATAGTAATTGACTGATTATTGAAGATCTAAAGAGGATATTTTCTTTTATATCCTGCTTGTTTTGAATAACCAAATTCCGACATTCCATGTCCCTTGATTCCACTACATTCTACTGAGCAATAGGCCTCGCAGATTTCAAATGTTTTATTCTGTGTAAACCATGAATGATCATTTGTTGACCTGTTAATTTTTAGATCAAGAAGAGGTCCTCCCTTTGGACGAAACTGATAGGTATATCTTTCTGGAATAATACTGTCTTCTCCGCAGAAATTCATATCACTGCCTTCAACTATCGGTAGAACATTGTCGTTTCCTGCGATCCATCCGCTTACGATATGTTCAAAGGTTGTTCCATAATTTGCTGTAGTGAATATCATATAATTGTATTCCTTTTTATTTATTACGATGTTTTCTTCAAAGGAGATGATATTCCAGATGTATCTTTTGATAAAGTTCCAGTTTCTTTTTCCCCAGGAGTGATCTCTAATGCTGTGCATATCAATAGTGATTTCTTTTTCATCAAGTGTCACTGTGCCAGAGAGAAATCCTCCCTGTTCAATGCGACATTGATTTTCTGATCTGAGGTTTTCAAAATATTCCTTTGACCAGGGCATCTCAGCCATTGATTTTCCAAAGGTCATGGCATCTATATGATTACCTGAATGATACATTGCTGAAACAGGTTTGTAGTCAACATCTACAGTACAATTTTTAATATTATCATTGAGGGGACCTGAATAGCTAATCTTAAAGGATCCTGTCTCTTGGTCAGTACATGTGAATTTTAGATTTCCAGCTGCAATTTTGTCAGAGGTTTCTCCTTGAATAGAGTCTTCATCTACAGGAATTACATATTTTATACCATCGAGTACCATCCAGAGCCATATCTCTCCCCTGGACCCATCCCCCCGAAACCCAAGTCTGGTCATAAAGAGATTGCCCTTATTGTCACTTCCTTCAAATACAAATGAATCATTGTAGTTTTCATCTTCTTTTCCCAGTAATGGAGGAATTCTGTCATTGGCTTGGGACATCTTGATATTATCCTCATCCTTCATTGACCCTAATTTGATTAATAGATAGGCTAGATAATTCTTCCACCGAGGGCCACCATGGGGGCGCAGCTTGTCCTGATGAATGTGATGGGTTAAGAGAAATATAATGAATCCAATGAGTGCTATAAGGGAAACTATAATATAATACATTGATGCCTCCGGAAATATGAAGGCAGATTCTTGCTATTCATTGAAATATTCAAGAATAATAATGTAATAAGTGGAAACTGGAAGGCGTCTTGTCAGTTTCTCATCCCCGAATGATTTTAATGGGTTGTTTTTTTAAGTAAGCAATCTTTTGAGATGATGATGTACTCTGTTGAAGTTAGTTGCTGCTAATAATTATCCCCGGGAATTACTCATTGTAAGTGTAATAAAATAATCTTGACGATTATGATACCTCAATTTGTAATGCAGAATAATGGCTAAAAGCTGATGAAATGGAGACTAAAATGAAATCCAGTACTATAAATGAAGTTATTGATGATATACGTAATGGCAAGATGATTATTCTTGTTGATAATGAAGATAGAGAAAATGAGGGTGATCTTGTAATTGCTGCAGAACATTGCACGCCAGAGGTTATCAATTTCATGGCAACCCATGGAAGAGGCCTTATTTGTACCCCTATTACTGAGGAAAGATCGGTAGAATTAGGTCTTAAACTCATGGTTGATAAGAATTCTGATAAATATGGTACTGCCTTTACGGTATCTGTTGATGCAGTTGCAGATACCACAACGGGCATCTCGGCCCATGATAGATCTCAAACAGTTCAGGTTATTGCTGATAATGATACATTGCCCATGGATCTTCGTCGTCCTGGACACATATTTCCCTTAACTGCACGAAGAGGTGGAGTTTTGGTTCGTGCGGGTCATACTGAAGCTGCTGTTGATTTGGCTAAACTGGCCGGTTTAAAGCCAATGGGTGTTATCTGTGAGATTTTAAATGAAGATGGCACAATGGCCAGAAGAAAGGACCTTGAGATCTTTGCTAAAAAGCATGATATCAAGATTGCTACAATATCTGAGCTTATAAAATATAGACAACATAGAGAAAGACTGGTAAAGGCTGTTGCTGAGGCAAACCTTCCTACAGAGTTTGGTGATTTCAAGGTAATTGCCTATGATACAGAGATTGAGGATATTACCCATGTAGCCCTTGTTAAGGGAAGTGTTGAAGGTAAAGAAAATGTTCTGGTTCGCGTTCATTCAGAGTGTTTGACCGGGGATGTATTTGCATCAAGAAAATGTGACTGCGGATCACAGCTTCATCAGGCTATGGCTATGATAGATAAAGAGGGTGAGGGCGTTATTCTTTACATGAGACAAGAGGGCCGAGGAATTGGTCTTGGAAATAAAATTAAGGCCTATAATCTTCAGGAAAAGGGACTTGATACTGTTCAGGCTAATCTAGAACTTGGTTTTGGTGAAGATTTAAGGGATTATGGAATTGGAGCTCAGATTTTAGTTGATCTTGGTTTGCATACAATTCGTCTTCTTACAAATAATCCTACAAAAATTATTGGTCTTGAAGGCTATGGTTTAGAGATTGCAGAACAGGTATCCATTGAGATTACTCCTGGAGATGAAAATATACATTATTTAAGAACAAAGAGAGATAAGATGGGACATCTCATATTAAATGATGAAGCTGGTGAATAAATAGTGACTGGAGATGCGAAACAGACTATTTTAGTCGTTGATGATGAAGAGGTAATTCGTTTTACCCTGCAGAAGAAGTTATCTCGCCAGGGTTATAATGTAATTTCTCTTGAGAAGGCAGAGGATGCTCTTTATCTCGTGAAAAATGGTGAAGAGAAGATTGATCTCATTATATCTGATATCAAACTGAGAAAGATGGATGGCATTGAGCTTCTTCGTCGAGTGAAAAGCCTTGATGAACCTATTCCTGTGCTTCTTATTACTGGACATGGAAATGTTGAAGATGCAATTCGGGCTCTTCGATATGGGGCCAATGACTTTATTAGAAAACCCTTTGATATCAATGATATTGCATCTTCTGTGAGAACTATTTTTAGAAATAAAGAAGAAAAACGACTGGCTGATTCTTTTTCACGATATTCTATGTATGAAAAGTCTGTTTTTAAGGTTCCTGTTGATCCTTCTATAATAAATGCTCTGTCTTTTCGTCTTACTGCAAGACTTGAACCGTCAAATCTATGTAATTCTACAACAGCAGAAAACTTATCACTTGCTCTGCAGGAAGCCTTAACCAATGCCATGTTTCATGGTAATCTTGAAATTTCATCAGATATGAGAGATTCAGAAGGAATTAAAGGTTTTAATGAAGCCATTGAACTGAGAAGAGATGATCCTCAGTTTAAAGAGCGAGAGGTTGTCATTACCAGTGAATATAATGGTGATTACATTGAATATATTATTGAGGATGAAGGCCCTGGCTTTGATCATTCTCAACTGCCTGACCCCAGAGATCCGGAAAACTTTTTTAAGAATAGCGGTCGGGGATTATTGATTATAAAGATTCACATGGATGAAGTTGACTGGAATGATAAAGGCAACATTATTCGCATGAGAAAATATAAAGTTGAAAGAAACGATAATAGTAACGGGGATGCTAATGGAAGCAATTAAGTGGAAGGGTACTACAGTTTCAGTCTTAGACCAGAGACTTTTACCTTTAAAAGAATTTTATAATGACTATACAGATTTTAGAGATGTTGCCAGATCAATAACTGATATGGAAGTACGAGGTGCACCTGCGATTGGAATCACTGCAGCAATGGGTATTGCAATTGGTGCTAAAGATATTAAGACTGGTAAAATTGAAGATTTTAAAGATTCTCTCAAAGAGATGTATGAAGTCTTTGGCGCAACCAGACCAACTGCAGTAAATCTTTTCTGGGCAATAGAGCGCATGAAGAAAATTGCTGATAGTAGCAATAATATTGATGAAATAAAAAAACTTTTTGTTGAAGAAGCTCAGAAAATTCATAAAGAAGATATTGAAGCAAATAAAACCATGGGCAAAAATGGCTCACGATTTATTGCAGATGGTGATGTGGTAATGACTCACTGCAATGCAGGAGCACTTGCTACTGGTGGATATGGTACTGCACTGGGTGTTATTCGTGCTGCAGTTGAAGAGGGAAAAACTATAAAGGTCTTTGCCTGTGAAACACGGCCCTATCTTCAGGGAGCTCGTTTAACTGCCTGGGAGCTATTTAAAGATGGTATTGATGTTACACTGATTACTGATAATATGTCAGGTCACTTTATGAGAACAGGTGTTATAAAAAAGATCATTGTTGGAGCAGATCGCATCGCAGCAAATGGAGATGCTGCTAATAAAATTGGCACCTATGGACATTCTGAGATTGCCAAGGCTCTTGGTATTCCCTTTTATGTTGCAGCTCCAATTTCTACTCTTGATATTAACACAAAAACCGGTGATGATATTGTTATTGAAGAGCGAAGTGTCGATGAGGTTGCCTATATTCAAAATGTTCAGATTGCACCAGAGGGAGTATCAATTCTAAACCCTGCCTTTGATGTTACACCAGCTGAAAATATTTCTGCCATAATTACTGAAAAGGGTGTTCTTGAAAATCCTGCTGGCAAGGGAATTGAAAGTCTATTAAAATAGATGATTAGCTGAATTGTAATGATGATAGACCTAGTAAAAATGAAAATAGATTCAAACCAAGGGTTTTAAAATGAAGGCACCGATACTTTGTTCAGTTTCAAATAAGCTCAGTGCCTTTGTGCAGACTAAATTAATGTAATAGTCTATTCCTTCTTAAAAAATACCCGTGCATCCACAATGCTTATTCCCATACCCTTTTCATGAACAATGACTGGATTAAGATCAATCTCCTCAATATGAGGATTTTGATGAATCAGTTGTGATATAGAACATATGCATTGTACAAGGGCCTCTTTGTCTAATGGTTCTTTTCCTCGGGCTCCTTCAAGAATAGCATGTGATTTTAGTTCTTTGAGTATAGTGTTTACTTCATTTTCAGTAACTGGTGCCAGTGCAATTGCACGGTCTTTGAAGATTTCAATAAAAATACCTCCCATTCCCGTTATTATCACTGGACCAAAAACCGGATCATTCTTTGCACCAACAAAGAATTCTTCACCTTTTTGAGCCATGGATTGAATCAAATAACCATCAATGGTAATTTCTTTTAAAAGATTGTTTTTCATCTTATCAATATTAGCAATGAGATTTTCTTTATTGCTGATATTGAGCACTACACCCCCTGAATCACTTTTATGTGATGCATCTCTTGAGAGAACCTTCAATGCAACAGGGTAGGTGAGATGTTTGTCATTGATCTGTGAAGAATCTTTTACTGTAATACTATCTATGATTTTAAGTCCTGCAGCTTTAATAATTTCAAGAGCTTCATTTGTTAAAGGAATGCGGTTTTCATGAGAGCATTTATTTTTTATGGTTTCTACTATACCATTATTGCATATAACTGAGTTGATTTCACCTCTATTATCCCTATGTGTTTTTTTATTATAATAATCCAGCGATATTGCAAGACTTTTTGCTGCATCATTGGGTGTTGTGAAAACAGGATAGGGATGATTCTTTGATATGTCAACAATCTCCTCTGCATTGGAGGTTAAGGAAACTGCAACAGGCTTATTATATTTTTCTACAAGATTTTTAACTGCATCAAGAAATTGACGTGATGACTCTGCTTCATATGAAGGTTGATATAAGTGATTAAAAATAATTCCATCAACAGTATCAAGCTTTAATGCCTCTTCAACAATACTTGTAAAAATGGTATAGTCAAATATTTCTCCAAGGTCAAGGGGATTTTGGTGATTGATGACCCTTGTTGTATAAAGACTTTTTAAAGTATCAAAGAAGCTCTGTGGAAATTCAATCATTTCAAAATTATTTGCTTCACAGGCATCTGCAGTAATAACAGCGTGTCCCCCTGAACGGGAAAGAACAGCAACTCGATTGTTTTTCATTAAGGGAAGCATCATTGATTTGGTTGCAATGGTTAATTCATTTTCATCATTTACTCTGATGCAGGCACTCTGCTTTAAGGCTGCATCAACAATATCATCCCCTGTCGATATTGCAGTAGTATGTGATTGAGCTATGCTTGCACTCTTTGTGCTGCGATTTGATTTTAATATTATTAATGGTTTTTCAGATGTCATTGCCAAATCAAAAAACACACGACCCCTTTTAAAACTTTCCAGATAATAAATAATCTTTCCAATTGTGTCATCCTCAAGATAAAATTTAGTAAAGTCAGATTCATCAAGATCAAGTTTATTGCCTATGCTGACAAATTTATTCCAGAACATGTGGTTATCATTGAGAATTCTGATGAAGGTATTTCCGATCCCTCCACTCTGAGATATGGTACCGATATCACTATCCTTTTCTTCTCTCTTAAAAAAACCAAAGGCATTCATGAGTCCTGTTTTTCCATTGGCAGCACCAACACAATTAGGACCAATGAGAGAGATATTGAAGTCCTGAGCAATAGCTAGAACATCATTTTCCAGATTGTTTTTTTCAGTAGAATATTCACTGAACCCTCCTGTTTCAATAACGACATTTAATATTCCTTTTTCTCCACACTCCTTTAATATATCGATAACTGTATTTGCTGGAGTTAATATCACTGCAACATCAGGTGATTCTGGAAGCTCAGAGATTGATGTAAAGATCTCCACACCTTCGAGTTGGCCTTTCTCTGTTCCTACTCCGTATAATCTACCTTCAAATTTTCTCTCTACGTTGTTGAGAAGGGCAATTCTGCCCAATGTTATCTTTTTAAGAGATACACCAACAAAAACTATTGACTCTGGATTAAAAAAGGCTGATAGATTCCTTTTTTGAGTATTTTTCATATTCATCATTATCCCCCGATTATGATCAAGATTAATTCTCTTGACAGGTTAGTTAATTTCACTAACCTGTCAAGAGAATTAATCTTGATCTATCAAAAAATGATTTATAAAGTGGTCAAATGAAAACAATGAAAAAGAATCCTCCGGGAAAACTAAAAATCCTCAATGCCATGCGTGAGCTACTAGAAACCAAGGACTTTTCTTCTATAAGAATAGCAGAGTTGGCAAAAAAAGCAGGTGTAACAGAGCCACTAATTTATAAATACTTTAAGGATAAAAAAGACTGCCTCTATCGCCTGGTTGAAGAATACATGGAAAACTATGAAGAAGAGGCACGATTAGATGCTGCAGATGAAAAAACCAATCTTGCAAAGTTGAGAAAGCTGATTCATCGTCATATTCATTCCTATGATCGTGATAGAGTAATTGCTAGGGCTATTATTGTTGATGTTAGAAATTCATCAGATTATTATAAGAGTAAATCTTACTATCTTTTGAAAAATTATAATTCTATGGTTTCTGATATTGTTGAAGATGCACAAAAAAATGGTGAAATTAGGGGGGATGTGAAAGCGCGCTATATAACCCGTTTAATTTTAGGATCAATAGATCAGTTCTGCATGCATGAAATTATTTTTAATAGAAAATTTTCACCCGATGAGGTTGCTGAAAATCTTTGGACACTTCTTGTTAAAGGAATTATAGCTTCGTAGCATTCATTATTTTTAATTTAAAGTAAAAATAACTTTTTTTTTTATATTTCCTCTGTATAATGAAAATATGATTGCTCGCAATAAAAAATCAATATTACTCGTCGAAGATGAAGCCCTCATTGCCATGGCAAAACAGGCTGAATTAAGTCAGTATGGTTATGATGTTTTTATCAGCCATTCTGGTGAAGAGGCTATTGATTTTTGCTCTGATAACTCTACAGTTGATCTTATACTTATGGATATAGATCTTGGTTTAGGCATTGATGGAACTTTGGCAGCAGAAAAGATTTTGCAAGATCATGATATTCCTGTTTTATTTCTCTCCAGTCATACAGAACCTGAGGTAGTTGGAAAAACTGAAAGGATTACCTTCTATGGTTATGTAGTAAAAAGCTCAAGTATAACTGTATTAGATGCTTCAATCAAAATGGCCTTTCGTTTATTTGATGAAAAACAAAAGGTCAAAGAACATAGAAAGGCATTAGAGTCGATAAATGATGAATTGATAAAATCTCAAAAGGAAATAGAAAATCAATGTAGAATCATAAGCATTAGTGAAGAAAGGTTTAGTACAACCTTAAATGATTTATTGATTGGTGTTGTTGTTCATGATTCTGATTCAAGCATAATATTTAGTAATCTTGAAGCACGGAAGATTTTTGGTCTTACTAAAGATCAGATTCTTGGTAAAAAGGCTGTTGATCCAACATGGAATTTCGTTCATGAAGATTTATTTAAATTGAAGGTTGAGGACTATCCAGTGTCAAAGGTCATCTCAACTGGCACGGCTTTGAAGGATTATATTATTGGTATAAGCAGACCTGATAGAGAATATATAACATGGGTTAATGTCAGTGCTATTCCAACATATTCGAAAGATAAAAAACTCGAAACTGTTATTATAAATTTTTCTGATATTACCAGTCAAAAGAGGGCTGAAGATGCTTTAGAGAGAAGGCTCTCAGTATTGACAAAACCCTTAGAGAATGTTGAGAACATTCGGTTCGATGAACTATTTGATATTGAAGAGATTCAGCAACTTCAAAATGAATTTTCAAATGCTACAGGAGTAGCATCTATCATAACAGATATTGATGGAAAACCTATTACTGAACCCAGTAATTTTTGTCGCCTCTGTAATGATATTATTCGTAAAACAGAAAAGGGGAAGTTGAATTGTTTTAAATCTGATGCAGCACTTGGAAAAGTAAATAGGGATGGTCCTAATGTAAAACCATGTTTGAGTGGGGGCTTGTGGGATGCCGGAGCTTCAATAACAATTGGCCAAAACCATATTGCCAACTGGTTGATTGGTCAGGTCAGAGATGAAACACAGACTGAAGAAAAAATAAAAAGGTATGCCAAAGAAATAGATGCAAATGTAGATGAGGTAGTAGAGGCCTTTAATGAAGTTACACCTATGTCTTTAAAAAGGTTTAAGGAAATTTCTCAGGTATTGTTTACTCTTTCAAATCTCATCTCAAATATGGCATATCAAAATATTAAACAGACATCATTTATAAATGATATTTATCTTGCTGAAGAGTCATTGAAAAGGGAGAGAGATCATCAAGCATCAATACTTGCGAATATATCGGATGTTATTGCTATTATGGATTCCGATGGTATTATTCAATACAAAAGCCCGAATATTGCCAATGTTTTCGGATGGAAACCTGAAGATCTTGTGGGAAAATCAGGATGGGAAACTGTTCATCCTGATGATATTGAAAGACTTAAGGAATTATTTCAGATAATTCTTGAAAAGGATAACCTTCAATTATCTGTAGAATATAGATATATGAAAAAGGATGGCACATACGCACCAATTGAATTAACAGCTACAAATCTTATATCCAATCCAAATATCAATGGCGTGCTACTTGACTATCATGATATTTCTGATCGAAAAATTGCAGAGGATGCTCTTTATCAAAAAACTTTAGAACTGGAAAAATCAAAGATTCAAACAGAGGAAAGTGAAGAGCGTTATAGAGCCTTACATAATGCATCATTTGGAGGAATTGCAATACATGATAAGGGCATTATATTAGACTGTAATACTGGTTTATCAGAGATAACAGGTTATGAATTTGATGAGCTCGTTGGTATGAATGGATTACTCCTCATAGCAGAGGATTACAGAGATTTGGTAATGGAGAAGATTGTTTCTGATTATAAAAAACCCTATGAAGCGATGGGGGTCAGAAAGAATGGAGAGGAGTATCATCTAAGACTTGAAGCTCGAAATATTCCATATAAACAAAAGAGAGTACGAGTTGTTGAATTTAGAGATATCACTGAAAGAAAAGAGTCTGAAATAGCCTTGAGAGATAGTGAAAATAAATTTAAGAATCTTTTTAACAATATTAATATAGGGGTTGCTTTACATGAAATAGTATTAGATGAGAATAATAAACCTGTAGACTATATTTGGTTGGATGTTAATCCAGAGTATGAAAGGTTAACCCAGTTGAAAGCCTCTGATATTATAGGAAAAAGAGTATTAGAGGTAATACCAAATCTTGAAAAGAGGTGGATCGAAATCTTTGGTGGGGTAGCCTTGAGTGGAGTTGAAATCAGTATTGAAGACTATTCAGAATATTTTGATAAGTATTGGGATGTTAAGGCATATTCTCCGAAGAAGAATCATTTTGCTGTTGCTATAGCAGATATTACTGAAAAAATGAATAGTGATATTGCTTTACAGGAGGCCTTAAATGAAAAACAAAGCCTTTTAAATGAGCTGCAGCATAGAGCAAAAAACAGCTTTAAATTGATAACAAGTATGATTGGTTTAATCAGCAATGCTAATCATTCAAAAGAAACACATCACGTCCTTGAAGAAATTAATTCCAGAATAATGGCTGTTTCAGAGATGTATGATTTGATTTATTATACGAAATCACTTACGGATGTAAATCTTCATGATTATTTTGAAAGAGTTTATTTGTCATTATCAGGTTTAACAACTGATATCATTTTAGAAAGATCCTTTGAGTCCGTTACTGTTCCTGTAAAAAAAGCCATACCCCTTGGATTGATAATTGTAGAGCTTGTTACTAATTCTATTAAATATGCCTTTCCACAGCAAAAAGATGGTCTCATATCTATAGTACTCAGTGAAAAAGATTCCATAGCTACTCTGATTGTTAAAGATAATGGCATTGGTTTTTCTGAAGAATTTGATCTAGCAACTGTCAGCACTATGGGTTTAACTATTGTTAAGGCTCTTACAGCTCAGATTGAGGGAAACTTAACCAGAAGTACTGTAGATGGTGCGGGCTTTTCTATAACCTTTGAAATTTAAGTTTTCCTTTTTTATTTACCAGCAAAATTCATGTAGAGCAAAAATATATCATTGCCCCAGAGTAGTGAAATTAAATAGCTGAAGTATAGAAAGGGCCCAAAGGGAATCTTTATGCGAAGTCCCCGTCCTGATAGGAGACCATAGGTAAGACCAATAATTGCTCCACTAATGAGAGCAATTTCCAGGGCTACAATTGAGAGATTTATACCAAGGTTGAAGCCAATAGCTGTAGCCAGTTTTAGATCGCCACCTCCAAAACCCCCAGGAAAGATAAATAATATAATAAGAAAAAATCCTCCGAGAAAAAGAAGACCATAAAGGTTTTCTAAATACTGTCCATCATAGATTGCAGGATAGAAAGAAAACAAAGCAAAGGCAATAACAAGAGAGTCCGGGATTCTCATAGTTTTAAGATCAATGAGGGTAATTGATGCACCAATACCAGCAATGACTACTGAGATTACTGAAAATGCGGATATACCAAGTTTGCTGATAATGAGAAGTACGAGTAAACCATAGGTAAGCTCAAAGAGTGGATATAACAATGGAATAGAGTTTTTACAGTGGGTACATCTGCCTTTAATAATGAAGTATCCAAAAATGGGTATCAGACCAATGACTCCAACCGGTGCATTGCATTGAGGACATCTGGATCTTTCAGTAAGTCCTTTTATGGGGTTTTCTGAAAAGGTGTTGTTTATGTAACGAATGGCAAGGGTGACAAAAAAACTGCCCCAGATTGCCCCAAAATAAAAGATTGCAATATATGTAAAAATTGAATTGTTCATGATTTAGTTTTCTCAATGATGATGACATTGTTCTCAATTCTTTTAATATAATGCAAGTCAATAAAGATGAAAGTGTTTAAATGTATCTCATTGCTGAAATTTTTTCATGATACTTTAATAGATAAAGCATCATTTACATCTCTTTCCCTATAGAGGGGTTTCATGTCTAATATCATTCTTCTTTATGGTGATAATTCGACCATTAATTGTGAGAACTGTATATGTTTGAGGATTAAACTTTAATACAGCACCTGTTATTTTTAAACCATTATATTGAGTAAGTTTTGATACGTAATCAAAATGTTTTTTTAAAATCTCTAATCTTTTTTCTGTACTTTGTGGGTCATTGGCTAAGGCTTTTAAAGTGTTACTAGCATCATTAATGTTGGAAGTTTCTTTATTTCGAAGGGCAATGTTGTTTTTGCTGTTTTTCATGAATTTATTTTCAGTAAAACCAATGACTTTAAGAAATTTTTCTGGGTTATCTATTATATCTTTTTTAACCTTCTTGAAAATCAGGGTGCCAATATTATAGCATTTGTCATTTTTCTCTCTATTGTTATTGATTTCAGGTGCTGTAATGATTTTGTTAACAACTGCTATCTTGCCCTCTTTATCAAATGCAAATATTTTGAATTTCTTTTCTGCTAGTATATTCATTTTAAAAGATTCAGTTGAATAAATTCTTGTTGATTTTCCAATATAGTCAATGCCTGCACATACTATTTGATATGGCATTGCGGCATTATTACTTTGAACTTTTCCTGAGATACATGATATTCTATCATTTGCATAGTCAAAATTCCATAATGTAAATCTATCAATTTCATAGAGTCTTGATTTAATGATCTTGGTTCTTTCATTTCCAGAGGTTATTTCCTGGTTGTGTCCATGTCTTACCCATGTACCCTTTGGAGATCTGAAATATACCCAATACTTATCACCTGGTTTTATGTTGGGAAATTTCACACTAATGGTTTTTTCTTTTTTCAGACGTAAGCTTTTGTTTTTATAGGATGCATTGATTGAAAACATACCTGCAGATTCAAAGATATACTTTTTTCCCTCTTTGTCTGTATAATCCATTGATATGCCTGACGAGACAATATCTATGGTGGATATGTATTCTTTTAAAGATATAGTTATTGCTTCGCCCTTCTTATAGTTTTTTGGAAGGTTGATAGAATTTTTTTTAATGATTAGTCTGGTTCCTATGCTACTTTGGAAAATTTCCTCTTTACCTGGGTTTACCCTGAAAATTGATTTCTTCGGCTGATTTTTTTTTAGCATCCGATGATTGCTGCTTTCTGAAACTGCAATTCCATTGTTTGAACATCCTATTGTAAATGATAATAGTGAAATTGTTATAAGGCCATAGCAAATTTTTCTCATGTTTATAGATCCATACTTTTTTTGACGTCATATTGGTGTTGGTTTTTTTTGATTGCAAGAAGTTTTTGTAAATATTTCAATACTTATGAAGTTAAAAACAAATTGACATTGCGAAAAGAGGAGTCATAGTTGATATATCAACAAGTAGGGGAATTGAAGGCATGGAAAAGGTATTTCGTTTTTTTGCAGAAAGACATTTAATTGCAACAGTTTTTACTTTGATGATATTTCTCATTGGTTTTTCTGTTTCTCTTACTATGAAGAGAGATTTCTTGCCTGTAGTAAATCTTTCAATTGTTTCTATTGTTACGGTGTATCCCGGGGCATCTCCCCAGGATGTTGAACTCAACATAACAAATCCCATAGAAGATGCTATAAATGAAATCACAGGAATAGAAAAGACTACCTCTCTTTCAGCAGAGGGAATGTCTACAGTGACAATAACCCTGGATCAAAATTTTACTGATGATGAAAGTGACAAAGTGGCATCAGAGATTAAGGATGCAGTGGGAAGAATTGATGATTTTCCCCTAGATCTTCGGAATAAACCTATCGTTAAAAACCTTCGTTCCAGTGAGATTCCAATTCTTGATGTAGGTTTAAGCTCTCATACCATGACCTATAGAGAGCTTAGAGAGTTTGCAAAGAGCTTTGAGAAAAAATTAAAAAATCTACAGGGGGTTGCTCGTTTTAATAGATATGGTTTTCGAGACAGAGAGGTTCATATTGATATTCTTCCTGACCTGATGAGACAATATCGTATTCCCCTTTCCAGCATTGTTCGATCTATTAAAAATCGAAATATCAGTGAGACAAGTGGCTCAATAGAAACATATGCAACTGGAGAAGATATCGTTACTCTGGGTCAGTTCAAGTCTCCCCTTGATGTAAAGAAGGTTGTGGTTCAGGCTACCTTTGGAGGCCCAGCCATTACCCTCGATAAAATTTCCCAGATTAAAGATACCTTTGAAGATGAATCTATTATCCCAAGAATTAATGCAAAGTCTGTTATCTATTATTCAATCTATAAAAAAGAGTCCAGTGATATAGTTCGAACAACCAATATGATAAAGGAGTTCATAGAGAAAGAGAAAAAAAAGGGAAACATGAAAGCCAATGTTCTCCTGGCAAATGATACTTCCAGATACGTTGATGCAGGTTACAGTGTTGTTATAAATAATGGGATAATGGGTTTGCTCATTGTTGTAATTCTTCTTTCTGTTTTCTTGCGCTTTAGAATTTCAATGTGGGTTGCCCTTGGAATTCCAATTTCTATTTTAGCGGCAATTTCCCTGATTCCACAGTTTGGTTATTCCATGAATGTTATCTCTTTGTCAGCTCTTATTCTTGTTTTGGGTATTATTGTTGATGATGCTATTATCATAAGTGAAAGTATTTATAAAAGATGGGAGGATGGTGAAGAGCCAGTTGATGCAGCTGTTAATGGAATAAAATCAGTTTTCTGGCCAGTGGTAACTACTGTCTTTACAACCTGTCTTGCGTTTTTACCCATGTTTCTCATTCCCGGTACAACGGGAAAATTTATCTTTGTTATTCCTCTTGTAATAACCTTGTCTGTTATTATTTCACTGGCAGAGGGAGTTATTGCACTTCCAGCACATATTGCAATTAGCCTTAAAAAAATAAAGATTCGCACAAAGAGTGAGGTTTCAACAAAGGGCTATGACTGGTTTAAAGATTTTTTAATAAGAGCCTTGAAGTTTCGATATTTGCTTATTGGAGGTTTTGTTATATTATTAGTTGGATCAATAATTCTAGCTGCCTTTAAGATGGAGGTTATCTTCTTCCCTGATACTGGTGCAGATTCTTTTAGCATCTTTATTGAAACTCCTGTTGGAACACCTCTGAAAACAACATCTGATAGGGTGAAAAAAATTGAGGATATTTTGTTAAAGCATGATAAAAAAGAGATTACCTCCTTTTCAACACTGATTGGAAAGAAACGAGAAGAATTAAGGCAACAGCACTACGGTTATATCAGAGTGAATCTTTCACCTAACTCAGAGCGAAAAAACTCGGCACAAAATATTGCTGATGCACTGAGAAAACAAACCTCAAGGCTTAAGGGTTTTATTAATATAATTTATGATATTCAGGCTGCTGGACCCAGACCAAAGAAACCAATCTCCATAAGACTAGAGGGGGATGACAATAAAGAAAGAAAACGTTTTGCAAATGATCTTATTGATCTTTTGAAGAAACAAAAGGGCATTGTTGATATTACACGTGATGACACTAAGGGCAAAAAACAGGTTCAGCTCATATTAAATTATAAACTTCTTGCAAGAGCTGGACTCTCTGTATCTGATGTTTCTACAACTCTGCGAACTGCATTTAAGGGAGAGGATGTTACCCGTGTTCAATATGCTGACGAAGAAGTATATTTTGTTGTGAAGATGGCAAAAAAATCAGGTTCAGGCACAAAGAATATTTTGAATAAGGTTTTCATCCCCAATAAAAATGGTCAGTTTATACCTCTTAATAGACTGGCTGCCTTTAAAACTGTTGATGGCCCAGCAGCAATGAGGCATTATAATGGTGAAAGAACCATAACTGTCGAGGCATCTGTTGAAAAAACAATAACCTCTGTGAAGAAGGTCAATGCCCTGATAAAAAATAAATTCAAGAATGGAGAAGTCTATAAGGGCATCACCTATAGGATTGCTGGAAGTGCTGTAAATGTTAGTGACTCAATGAAGCAGTTTCTTATAACATTTGTTATAGCTATTCTTGGTATTTATTTTCTCCTTTTAATTTTATTTAATTCTCCATTGCAGCCATTTCTTGTTATGGGTGCTATTCCCTTTGGGTTGACTGGAGTGATTTTAGCCTTTGCAATTCATAATGAGCCCTTGAGTTTTATGGCATTCCTTGGTATTGTTGGTTTGTCTGGTGTTGTAGTAAATGATTCTTTGGTTCTGGTTCATCAGATTAATGCATTGAAGAAAAAGTATATTGATAAAACAATAATCGAGATTGTTGCTCAGGGTTCAGCTGACAGACTAAGAGCAGTTCTCATTACAACAATTACGACTGCTTCAGGTGTGTTGCCTCTGGCATATGGAATAGGGGGTGTTGACCCTATAAATGCTCCAATGGCATTGGCTTTGGGATGGGGACTCTTATTTGCAACTCCATTAACATTGATATTAGTACCATGTTTTTACTGTATAAGTAATGATTTTTCTGAAGCTGCAGGACACTTTAAAAACAAGATAGCATTATCTCTTAAAACTTTATTGAAGAGGAGTTCTCATGTTGAAAGGTAATTTGAAACAACAAAAATTTTATATATCAGTAATGGTAGTTGCATTATCACTAATGATGATTTGTACTTCCTGTTCCGGGTTGATGAAAAAAGAAAATATTGAAACAGACTTTGAAAAAACAAAGAAAAGGATTCAGAGAAGCCGATTGAATTATACTTTTTTAAGCAAGAAGAAGGTAGGTAAAAGAGGATTTTATTATATCATCAATCACAATGGAGTAGTTATCTATCATCCTCGATCTTTACTTATAGGAAGAAATATGGCTCAATATGATTTTATCGGAGAAATAATTAAAAAGAAACGTGGATGCATATCCTATGATATGGCCTCTCGAAATCATTTGCTGATTTTTGATATTTTATCTGTTCAGGAAATTTTAATTCTTGCCATCTCAGGCAAGGAAGTAAAAGAATATGATCGATTTTGTGAATTAAAAAGATGGCAAAGAGCCAATAATATAAAACCAAAAATATTACATAGGCCAAAGTCTAATAAAAGGAAAATTAAATGAAGTTTCACTCGATAGTTTTTGCCGGAGGTGGTGTGCGCAGTTTCTGGCAAATTGGATTTTATGAAAGTATTAAGTCTCATCTTAAAGAGTTGCCAAAAGAAATATCAGCTGTAAGTGCAGGATCTGCAATGGCAGCAATGATTTTTTCTGATACTGTTGATACAGGTATGACGTATTTTAAAAAGATTACTGCTGAAAATGAAAAGAATACTTATTGGAAAAATTTGTTTAACAAGAAAAGAGTTTTTCCTCATTATGATATGTATCGTTCAACTATCATTCATTCGATTAATAAAGAGACTTTGAAAAAGATTCAGCAGGGACCGGAAATGAGAGTTTTAATTACACGTCCTCCAGGTTATCTGGGCCCCGTGAGTAGTACTCTCTTTGGTATGCTTCTTTATACTTTAGAAAAAATAATATCAGGCCCTGTTCATCCCAAACTTGCTGCTAAGTTTGGTTATAAGTCTGAGGTAGTTTCTTTTCATGAATGTAAAACTCCTGATGAAATGGCTGATCTGATTTTGCAGTCATCATGTACTCCCCCTTTTCTGCCTGTTATGAAGAGAGATGGTAAGACCGTTATAGACGGTGGTCTTATTGACAATGTACCGGTCTCCGCTTTGACACAAAAGGAAGAGACAATGCTTGTCATGCTCACTCGAAAATATGATTTAAAATCTATTCCACAATATGACAATAGGATTTATGTGCAGCCTTCTGAACCTATCACTATAGATAAATGGGAGTATGCTGATCCTGATGGAGTTGAAAAGACCTATAATCTTGGACTTAAAGATGGTGAGAACTTTATTAGGGCTTATAAAAATGGAGAATATAGGGCAGATGGCTAAGGCAGTAGAGCCATTCTTTGGCCAATTCTTCTGCGGTATATTATATTCAGATGAAGATCTTTTTCAAAAGGTTGTTGCTGCATTTGAAGAGAATTATTCTTCAGTAGATTTATTTTCAGTAGTTGTTCCCTTTAGTCACACCTCATACTATGAAGATATGGGTGAAAATCTTAAAAAGAGATTTATTTCCTTTGAAAACATTTTACCCAGAGAATCAATTGTGGAGATGAAGCTCTTTACTAATGATATTGAAATAGACTTTTCTCCGCAGAATGAACGAATAATTAATATTGATCCAGGATATATGACTCTCTCAAATGTATTTCTTGCTTCATGTAAGGATTTCTATCATCGCATGTATTTGTCAAAGGGGATATTCCTTGAAAATGAATACCGTTATGTTAATAAAAAATATGAGTTCTGGCCATGGACCTATCCTGATTATCAGAAAGAGGAATATCTGGAATATTTCTATGAACTAAGAGCTTTGTATAATAAAAAGCTTAAATTATTATAATCCTTTTGTATAACAATTAAATTATTAATCTGGACAATCGTATTATCTTGTTGTAATATTAATTTGCAATGGAGGTTTTATGTCCTGGTTACTGCCATCTGTTATTGCTACATTAGCTGGTACAGTTATTTTGGCCTTTATGTACTTTTATCTGTATTTTGTGGATAAAGAAAAATATTTAGGGGTCTGGGCTATTTCATGGACCGTCTATTCTCTCCGTTTCGTATTCATGATTTTTTATCTGGTAATCATGAAACATCCTGCTTTGTTATTGTTCAATCAACTCTTTGCCCTATGGAGCGGTATACTTCTCCTTTGGGGAACTATGATATTTATTCAAAAAAAAATGAATACAACATGGATTCTCACTGCTTCAGTAATAAGTCTATGGATAATCTATACAACTCTTTTTATTAGAAGTTCAATCTCCTTTGTTAGTCTGCCCAGCTATCTATTTCTTGGTTTTGTATATATATGGACTGGAATTTCAATTCTTAGATTTCTTCCTATCAATGGCTTAGGTAAGTGGTTAACATCTATTACATTTATTCTATGGGGAATTCATAAGGCTGATTATCCCTTTTTAAGACCTATACTTTCATTTGCTCCAATCGGATATTTGATGAGTGCAAGTTTTGAGTTTATGGTTGCCATAGGTATTTTGATTATTTACTTTCAAAAGGCAAGAGGAGACCTAAAGGAAAGTGAAAAGCAATTTAGAACTTTTTTTGAATATGCTCCAATTGGTATCGCTATTTCTTCAGGTGATTCTCTTGATGTTACCAATGATTCTTTTAAAAAATTTATTGGGTACTCTGATGAATTTTTGAAATATAAAAAAATATCTGATTTAGTCATTGAAGATGAACAATATTTAGTAGATCAATATTATAAAAAAATTTTTTCTGGAGAGATGTCCAGCTTTTCATCTGAGAACAGGTATGTACATAAAAATGGCAATATTATTTGGGGTAGTCTCACAACAACAGTATTGAAAGATGAAATTGATCATAAAAATATTACTATTAGTATGATCCAGGATATTACAAATAGAATTAAATCTGAAAAAGAAATAACTGATTCTCTAGAAGAAAAGACGATTCTATTAAAAGAGATCCATCATCGTGTTAAGAATAATTTACAGATAATTGTCAGTCTTATAAATATGCAAATAATGGGAAGTGATGATGATAGAGTTACAGATGTTTTAAGAAAGAGCTATGGGCGTATTCATTCTATGGCACTTGTTCATGAAAAATTATATCAATCTGATGATTTAAAAAATATTAATGTTAATGATCTAATACACTCATTAAGTAATGATTTTCAGGAAATGATCTATCATTTAGAAAAGAATATATCAATAAATTATTATGTTGAAAATATTTACTTAGGTGTTGATATTGCTATTCCATGTGCTTTAATAATCAATGAATTGATACTCAACAGCATTAAATATGCCTTTGATGAGCTAAAAGTTGGTGAGATATCAGTAACAATGAGAGCTTTAGCTAATGGATCAATTGATCTCATAATAAAGGATACTGGTAAGGGGCTCCCTGAAGATTTTGATCTTGAAAAATCATCTCATCTGGGGCTTAATCTTGTAAAAGCATTAGCCTCTCAGTTGAAGGGAACCCTGACATATGAAATCAACAATGGAACATCATGGCATATCAATTTTTTAAAAAATGAATAATTACTTGCTTTTGTTTATACTAAGCTAGATTTGTACTGAGCCATTTTTTGGCAGTTTCAAAATCTATATTTTTTCTAGTAGCATAATCTTTAACCTGTTCATCTGTTATTTTGCCTACAACAAAGTAAGAAGATTGTGGATGAGAAAAATAGTAACCACATACTGAAGCTGATGGATTCATCATAAAGCTCTCTGTTAATTGAATGCCTGTTTTTTCTCCATCAATGATTTTAAAGAGGGTTTCCTTTTCACTATGCTCAGGACAGGGGGGATATCCTGGAGCAGGGCGGATGCCCTGATATTTCATTTTGAGAATCTCATCAATCGTTAAGTCTTCATCAGGAGCATATGCCCAGAGCTTTTCTCTTACGATTTCATGTAATTTTTCAGCAAAGGCCTCTGCCAGTCTATCTGCTAGAATCTTTATCATTATCTCAGTATAGTCATCGTTGTCAGGGTTCAATGCTTTTAGTGTTTCTTCAATATTTATGCCAGCAGTAACAGCAAAAAGTCCAATGTAATCATTTTTCTTATCGTTTTCCGGTGCAATGAAATCTGATAGAGCCAGGTTAGGCATTGAGCTGTCTTTCTTTGTCTGCTGACGCAGAGTCCTTATTGTGCCAAGAATATTCTTTTTGTCAATTGAATAGACTTCTATATCGTCTCCTGTTGAAGATGCTGGAAAAAGACCAGCTACACCACTTGCCTTTAGTGGAGATGAAGTGATGATTCTTTCAAGGATGTTCTTTCCTCTTTTGAAAAGATCACGTGCTTCCGGTCCCTTTACTTTGTCATCAAGTATAGCAGGGTAGATTCCCCGAAGGCCCCATTCTTTGAAGAAGAATGTCCAGTCAATGAGAGGTTCCAGGTCTCTTAAAGAAAAATCATCGTAAAAAGTAATGCCCGGTTTTTTAGGTACAGGACAATTATAGTTTTTCCAGTCAATATTAAGTTTCTTTTTTCGAGCATTCTCTAAGGATATTAACTCAAGTTTATTTCTGCTTTGTTCATGGTTTTCTTTTAGTTCAGTATATTCATTTTTGATATTATCATAATATGTTTCTTTATCAGAGCCTAAGAGGTTGCTTGCAACCTGAACTGCCCGGGAGGCATCTTCTACGTAAACAAGGGGATTAGAATAAGAACCAAATAACTTAACTGCTGTGTGAATCTTGGAGGTTGCAGCTCCTCCAATAAGAATAGGAATTTGTAAGCCAGCCTCTTGCATCTTTTCTGCAGTATATTTCATCTCTTCAAGAGAGGGAGTGATTAGTCCGGAAAGGCCTACCATGTCAGCTTTCTCATCCTTAACTGCCTTAATAATATCTTCAGCAGCAACCATTACCCCTAGATCAATGATGCTGTAATTGTTGCATTGTAGAACAACACCCACAATATTTTTACCAATATCGTGAACATCACCCTTTACCGTAGCCATTATAATTTTTAAACTTTCTGAAATAGTGCCGGATGCGGCATTCTCTTTTTCAATAATGGGAACAAGCCATGATACGGCACGCTTCATGACTCGAGCACTCTTTACGACTTGAGGCAAAAACATTTTACCTGCTCCAAAAAGATCTCCCACCTGATTCATGCCATCCATGAGAGGGCCTTCTATTACTAAAATGCCAGCTTCCAGTTTTTCATGAGCTTCTTTTGTATCTTCTTCAATGTATTCCTCTAGACCTTTGATAAGAGCATGACTGATTCTTTTTTCTACAGGCTCTTCTCTCCAGGAAAGGTCAGGGCCCTGAGATGAGTTTTGCCCCTCAACATTTTGTGCAAGATCAAGGAGTTTATCTGTACCATTTTCGACTCTTTGAAAATATATATCTTCAATGGCCTCTCTCAGCTCAAGGGGTATCTCTTCATAGACAGCAAGTTGACCTGCATTGACAATGCCCATGTCCATGCCTTTTTTAATGGCATGATATAAAAAGACTGAATGCATTGCTTCACGCATGGGATTATTTCCTCTAAAGGAAAATGATACATTGCTGAGGCCACCGCTTATTAGTGCTCCAGGAAGATTTTTTTTAATGTATTCTACTGAGTTGAAGTAATCCTGTGCATAGGAGTTATGTTCTTCGATTCCAGTGGCAACTGCAAATATATTTGGATCGAAAATGATATCATGGGAATTAAAATTACATTCATCAACAAGTATATTGTAAGATTTAGTGCAGATGTCTATTCTTTTTTGGAGTGAATCTGCCTGGCCATCTTCATCAAAGGCCATAACTAATACTGCTGCTCCAAACTTCTGAATCTCAAGTGCTGAGTTAATAAAGACATCTTTGCCTTCCTTGAGGCTTATGGAATTCACAATGCCTTTGCCTTGAATACAGGTGAGGCCAGTTCTCAGTACTTCCCATTTTGATGAATCCAGCATAATAGGAACCCTTGAAATGTCAGGTTCAGCAGCGATGAGGTTTAAGAATTTTTTCATAGCAGCAGCAGAGTCAAGCATACCTTCATCCATATTGATGTCTATCATTTGAGCGCCATTGTCAACCTGCTGTCGTGCAACGGAAAGAGCTTCATTGTAATTGTCTTCTCTAATCAGTCTGGCAAAGCGGGCAGAGCCTGTTACATTGGTACGTTCTCCAACATTGACAAAGAGTGAGTCTTTATTGATTTTCAATGGTTCGAGACCGCTTAAGGTAGTCTCTTCAGATTTTTTGGGGATGCTTCTCGGTGATATGTTTTTTACTGCCTCAGCAATGGCCTTTATATGCTCTGGTGTTGTTCCACAACATCCTCCTACAATATTGAGAAGTCCTTTTTGGCCTATAGTCTTTATTACTGCAGCCATATTCTCTGGGGTGTCATCGTATTCACCAAACTCATTTGGCAAACCGGCATTTGGATGAGTGCTCACAGGACAATGTGCTACAGAGGCAATATCTCTAATGAAGCGACCCATATCTTCAGCTCCTAGGGCACAGTTAAGACCAATAGATAGAGGATTACAGTGGGCAACAGAATACCAGAATGCCTCAGGGGTTTGGCCAGACAAGGTGCGACCACTTGCATCGGTTATTGTACCTGAAATCATTATAGGAATCTTTGCGCCTCTTTCTTCAAAGATATTTAAAAGAGCATAGATTGCCGCCTTTGCATTGAGGGTATCAAAGACAGTTTCAATCATGAAAATGTCAATACCTCCTTCAATGAGAGCTAAAGCAGATTCACGATAAACTGCTACAAGTTCATCAAAGTAAACCTCTCTGTAGCCAGGGTCTTCAACATCAGGAGACATTGAAAGGGTTTTGCTTGTTGGACCGATTATTCCAGCTATAAATTTTTCTGCTTCAGGATTATTTTTTTTATAAAGGTCAACTGCTTTACGGGCACAGTGTGCACCCTCGATATTAAGCTCTTTGACAATATTTTCTAGTTCATAGTCACCTTGAGACAGGCTATTAGAATTAAAGGTATTGGTTTCAATGATATCTGCACCTGCATTGAGATAGGCAAGGTGAATATTTGTGATAATTTCAGGTTGGGTTATATTTAAGAGGTCATTGTTTCCCTTAAGGTCAATATGGTGGTCAGAAAATTTCTCACCACGGAAATCTTTTTCATTGAGATTCTCTTTTTGAATCATAGTGCCCATGGCTCCATCAAGAATGAGAATTCCTTCTTTCATTAGAGTGGTAAGTTTTTCTTTCATGTGGAGCTCCAGTAAAATTTAGTTGTCTTCAAGAGAGAGAAGGCCCTTTTCTTTATCAAGAGATAGTTTGCCTTTATTGGTATCATCTGCTGCAAGTGATAGTGAACCATGTTCTAAATGATCATAGCGATCTTTGATTGTTTTTATAACATCTTGAAGTAATACATTGAATTTTAAAAAAATATGTGTTGATTTTGCAATTGTTGAGATTTCCTCAATGTTTTTAATTATACCATGCTTCATTAGGCCCTGAGCTGCTGCCTTAACTACAGAGAATTCAGTACTCTTGAGTTCATTGATAAATATATGATTGATAGATTCATCTCCATAGTCTTCAAGATAAGATAGAATTGCAATTTTAGTAGTATTGTCTTTGTAATCAATATGTCTTTTTAGAACAGATAGATTTTTTAGTTGAATGCGATTTCTTAAAATGTCAATAATTCTAGATGTTTTATAGTTATTCAGCTGCTCGTTTTCTAGTATTTTTACCAGATGTTTTTCTGAAATAGAATCAGGAAGATATGCACAGGCTTCAATTTGTTTTAATATGTTTTTGTCAGATAAGAGTTTTAATAGAAATTCTTTTGTTGAGTCTTCTGAACTGTAATTGGTTATAAGAGTATGAATCATCTTCTTTATAACAAGGTGATGGTCTTCTTGTTTTATTGATGAGATCAATTTTTTTTGGAGGTTTTCTATTCCATCTAAACTTTTGCTTATTGAAGTCAATGTATATAATGCATCTTTAATTTTATCATAACTGGTTGAACTGATATAGCAATTTAGTTCTTTGTTAGTTAAATGAAAAACATCACATTTATTGAGTCTCATGATGAGTTCTCTGGTTCTGTTGTCGAGAAGGGTGGTTAGAAAATCAGGGTTCTTTGCTCTTAAGAGAATTTTATCATCAAAATTAGTATCAAAAATTTCTATATCACGAAATCCCAGCTTTTTTTTGGCATAGGTCGCGATTGTTTCTTTTGATATGGAAAAGGGATATTTTTGTTTATGTTTTGGCAGTTTAATGGAAACTTGAATGTAGTCTAATCCATTATGAAGTGTTTCAGAGATCTTAATTTTTGAATTGTTCTTCTTGCCATGGACCTCAATTCCAAAACCAATTTTATTCTCTTTAACCTTGAAACCATTTGCTTCGGCTATTTTTCTGAGGGAAGTATGAAGAGAGTTTTCTATTGTCCTTTTTTCTGTTTCAGAATCGCTAAGTTGAGTCTTGAAAAATAGAGGACCTAGAAACAATAGGATTATAACTGCTATGAAAAATCCATATATCATAGAAATGAAAAAGGGCGCTCTGGTGAGCGCCCAATATCCTTACTTGGCATCAATCCATTTCATCATCTTGCGAAGTTCAGCACCAACAACCTCGATCTGGTGGTCTGTGCCTTCTTTCTTGTATTTGTTAAAACGTGGTCTGCCATCTTCGTTTTCTTTAATCCAGTCTTTTGCAAATGATCCATCCTGAATCTCTGAAAGAATCTTTTTCATTGTCTTTTTAGTTTCAGCATTAACAACACGAGGACCTGAAATATAGTCACCCCATTCTGCTGTATCAGAAACAGAGTATCTCATGTAGTTGATTCCACCCTGATAGAAAAGATCAACAATAAGTTTTAGCTCATGAAGACACTCAAAATATGCAATCTCTGGCTGATAACCTGCCTCAACAAGTGTTTCAAAACCAGCTCTAACGAGCTCTGAAGCTCCACCACAGAGAACTGCCTGCTCTCCAAAGAGGTCTGTTTCAGTTTCTTCTTTGAATGTTGTCTCAATAACTCCACCCTTTGTTCCGCCAATACCCTTTGCGTATGCAAGAGCAATCTCTTTTGCCTGACCAGAAGCATTGTTGTGAACAGCTATAAGAGCAGGTACTCCGCCGCCTTTTTCATATTCACTTCTTACAAGGTGACCTGGTCCTTTAGGAGCACACATGATAATATCAACCTCTGAAGGTGCCTGAATCTCTCCAAAGTGGATGTTAAAACCATGAGAGAAAACAAGAGTTTTTCCTTTCTTTAGATGAGGCTCTACTTCGTTTTTATAGAGAATTGCCTGAATATGATCCTGAGCAAGTATCTGAATAAGATCAGCCTTTTCAGCAGCCTGGGCTGCAGTCATTGGTTTAAAATTATGTGACTCAGCAAGCTTGTAGTTATCAGTGCCTTCAAGCTCTGCAACTATTACATTAAGGCCACTATCTCTGAGGTTTTGAGCCTGAGAATGTCCCTGGCTTCCATAACCTATTACTGCAATTGTTTTATCCTTTAATATGCCAAGATCAGCATCACCGTCATAATACATTTTTGCCATGTTGAAATCTCCTTTAAATATGATTACTAAATTCTTATTCTTATATATAATTATGGATTATAATTATTCAGTTTGTTCTTTAAGTAAAGAAATACGTCCTGTTCTTCTTAGTTCCTTTATTCCATAGGGTCTTAAAAGTTCAATGAAATTATCAATTTTTTCAGGATCACCCTTTACACCAAGTGTAATACTCTTGGGATTAATACTTGCAAGATCAGCTCTAAAAACCTCTGCAAGTTGAAAAATCTCAGGTCTTTTGACTGGAGTTGCACTCACCTTAATAAGAGCCATTTCTCTTTCCACTGAAGGCATGTTTGTGTGATCTGAAATCTTAATAACATCGATGAGCTTGTTAAGTTGTTTTTTTACCTGCTCTATGATTTTGTCGTCACCATGAACAACAATTGTCATAACAGATATCTCGGAAACCTCAGTTTCACTTACTGTCAATGTATCAATATTATATCCACGAGCTGAGAAAAGTCCAGCAACTCGTGCTAATACACCTGATTTGTTTTCTACTTTTACTGTTATTACGTGCTTCATGCTAGTTCTCTCATTATGGTTTCATCGATTGATTTTCCTGCTGGTACCATGGGATATACATTCTCTTCTTTAGATACTCTAAAATCAATCATAATTGGTTTATCTGTTATGCTGAGGGCTCTTTCAATTGCAGGAGCAACCTCTTCTTTTTTGTTAACTGTTATACCTACAGCTCCATAGGCCTCTGCAAGCTTTTCAAAGTCCGGTGAAAAATTCAGACATGTTTGTGAATAGCGCTTATCATAAAAAAGCTGCTGCCACTGACGAACCATGCCGAGAAAACCATTATTGAGGATAGCAATAATAATGGGAAGTCTATGCTGTGTTGCAACAATGAGCTCCTGAATATTCATCTGAATAGAGCCATCACCTGCAATATTCACAACCCTTTTGTCTGGTCTGGCTAGCTGAGCTCCCAGTGCTGCTGGAAGACCAAAACCCATTGTACCAAGTCCACCGCTGGAGATAAAGGTTCTTGGTTCTGAGTATTTATAAAACTGAGCTGCCCACATCTGGTTTTGCCCAACCTCAGTTGCAATTACTGCTTTACCCTCTGTGAGGCGATAAATTTCCTCAACAACAAATTGAGGTTTAATTTCCTTGTCAGAGTCAACGTAAGAAAGGGGATTATCTTTTTTGAGAGTGTTTATATGGTCAACCCATTCAGTGATCTTTGGTTTTTTTATGATTTTATTCATTTCGCCAAGTACGTACTTACAGTCACCTACTATCGGTATGTCAACATCAACATTTTTACTTACAGAGGCAGGGTCTATGTCAATGTGAATGACCTTTGAATCTGGACTAAATGTATCAATCTTGCCGGTGACCCTGTCATCAAAACGGGCCCCTATGGCAATAAGGAGGTCAGCTTCATTTACTGCTTTATTTGCATAAAATGTTCCGTGCATTCCAAGCATTTCAAGAGAAAGATCATCGGTTTCAGGATAGATTCCCAGACCTAAAAGGGTAGTGGTGATGGGAATGCCTGTTTTTTTAACTAGTTTTTTAAGTTCATCTGAGGCACCTGAGATAACAACACCGCCACCAGCATAAATAACCGGTTTTTTAGCCTGCTCAATAAGCTTACATGCCTTTTGGATTTGAACAGAATGACCCTCGTATACAGGTTTATAACCTACAATATTTACTTCTTTTGGATAGCTATAATCAAAGGTTGAGTTTGAAATATCTACGGGAACATCAATGACAACGGGGCCAGGTCTTCCTGTTGAGGCAATATGAAATGCCTCTTTAATTATTCTCGCCAGATCTTTAATGTCTTGAACAAGGTAATTGTGCTTCGATATTGGTCTTGTGATTCCAGTAACATCTACCTCTTGAAAGGCATCATTACCAATCATGTTTCTGGAGACTTGACCGGTGAAAACAACTAATGGAATTGAATCAAGATGTGCTGTGGCAATTCCTGTTATGAGGTTAGTTGCTCCTGGTCCTGATGTTGCTATTACAACACCAGGTTTTCCTGAGGCACGTGCATAGCCATCAGCAGCGTGTATTGCTCCCTGTTCATGTCTACTGAGAATGAATTTAAATGGAGCATTGTAAAGGTGATGAAATATTGGTATAACAACACCTCCTGGATAGCCGAACATGTAATCAACTTCTTCTTCAATTAGTGATTGAATGATTATTTCTGATCCTGTAATTTTCAAGGGATACTCCTGGATTATGACCTGGTTGAATTTGTAATGTTAGTTATTGTTTAGGTGCTTTTTTTGTCAATTTTTTTTCATTGGTCAGTTTTAAGGCTTGAATTGTATTTATCCACTTTTATAATAACCGAGTGTTAGCAATTTATAAAGCAAAATTTTAATAAAGGCCTATGAATAACATAATAATTGATATATATAAAAAGATTGAGGAATACAATAAAAAACTTAATCTTGATGCAATTCCACATTCTGATGTATTCTTTAAGGAAATGAATTCTTTTTTTGGAGTTGAGAATGATAATTTACGGTCAATTATACATATTTTAAAAGAAGCACATATGCTTTTTGTTTTTGAGGTAGCTCGTGAGGATAAAAATCGCGATGTTGATAGCATAGATGGCTTTGTTATTGCAGATCTTTCTGTCATTAGAACGTTAAAAACCTTTTTTCAAAATAATCTCATGGATATTTATGAGGATGAATTTAATAAACGTCTGATGCCTCATCAAATTGTTCAGGAAATATTGCCGAGAATGCATGCCTTTCAGAATAGTCCTATTGGTAGTTTGGCAAATAAGTCTGTAATGCTCCAGGAATATGAACATTTAATTGACAAAGAATACCAGGATTATACAGAGGAATGGAAAAAGATAAAACTTGAGGAATTAGTTAAGCTCAATGAAGATAATATAAATCTTTTTACTCCCAAGGCCAAAAAAGAAAAAGAAAAGAAGAAGGTTAAAAGAGCTGTAGATTCAGATAGCTATGATGAATATGCAGAACTTCAAAAAAAAGGATCACTTCGAAAAGTATTGAATATCTACGGTGTTGATTTTTTCTTTAGAGTCAATTTGAGAAAGCATAATTTTAATTATATATCCAGTGTTATTGAGTCACAATATATAGATAGAAAGAGTGATTTGCTGAAGCTCAAGGATATGATACAGAAGATTAAATTAAATATGGTTACTGACTCTGAGCTTCAATCTCAATCTACTGAAATATACAACCTAGATAGGGTTCTATCCAGATACATTCGAGTCAGTAAAAAATAAGTTATGATAATAAAAAGAGTTTTTAAAATATTTTTAATACTAACCCTCATTTTCGGTTGTGGAAACAAAGCATATTCAAAAGAATTTATTGATTCATTTCTTCATATTGATTTTTCAGTAGGTTTTTCTCTCTTTCCATGGTCAGATTTTTTAGAATATGAGAGAATGACCTCCTATGGATTTAATACCACTGACCCAAGTAATGTATCCGTTGTTTATCCATATCAATATGCTCTAAATCTGGGATTAAATCTTGATATAATGCCTTTTCCAACGATTCCTGTTAATGATGAAACTCAGGCAATAAAAATTGGTCTTCGGGTGGGATATAAGTGGGGTTTTCTTTTGCAGTCTTTGACAATTCCTACAACAAATGACACTAATGACGTATATGGTGGTCAATTGATGATCTATAATGTAATTTTGTTTGGTCCTGTAATATATTGGGCCCCAAAGGTAGAGATTGTTGGATTAGATGCTAAATATAAGGCAAAAGGGGGATTTACCTTTTTTGCTCTCTGGGGTTTCGTATTAGAAGATACTGCATCCTATACCGCATATCCTTCTTTGAGAGAAAAGGGGGATTCATATACAACAGCCACTGGTACAGATACTGGTTATGATACAACATTTACCGGGTGGAAGATCGAGGTGGGAGTTGGAGCAGAGATAACAGCAGGAACAATTAATTTTGGTGTGAATCTCTACTATTCATATCTCGATATGACATTAAAAAAACAGATCTATGTTAATCTTCCAAAGAAAACCGGTCTCCATGAGATATGTATTGAAGTATACATTGGAATCCCTCTGCAATAAACATCAATTTTTCATTACTTGTTCTTGCAGTTACTCTTTCCTTCTATGTAGTTCTTATCAAAGGGTGTTTTTGAGAGATAACATTTCTTTTCTATGTATTTCAATAGGGGGAGAAAGATATTCTTTTTAATATAGCCAGGCACTTTTGTTATGAACTCACCCTTGTTATCTATAAAAACAACTGTTGGTAAAGCAGTACCACCAATAGCACCAAAAAATTCTTTATGTGAGAATTTTCTTCCTCTGAAATTGATTATATTGGCTTTTACATCAACATCAATACGAATTGGTATAAAGTGTTTATTCAGTTTTTGTGATATAGTGGGATTGGAAAAGGTATTTTTATCCATAAGTAAGCAATATCTGCACCATTGAGCGGTGAAATCAATAAGAATGGGCTTTTTGGTCTTTTTTGCCAAAGCAAGACCTTCATCAAAGCTATACCATTTAACAGCACTGCCAGTTGAAACAGGAAGTGCTGTTAAGATTAAAATTGAGCTCATAGCTATTTTGAGAATTGATGTTATGATTTTTTCTTTTTGCATATTTCATTATTTGCCATGAAATCTGGGAATTTTATCTTCTGTGCGTAACATTCAAGATTTATATACTTCAGCATTGGCAGAAAACGATCTTTTTTTGTAAATCCCGGAACCTTTGTTATGATATCCTGATTGCTTTTCATGAAAACAACGGTTGGCAGACCTCTGACTCCAAGGCCTCCTGCAAACTGCTGAGCAGTAAAGGAATGTTTCTTAAAGTTGATCTTTTCACCGGTATTCTTATCGGTGTGAATTCGGATAGCTACAAAGTTTTTATTAAGTTCTCTAAGAACCTCTGGGTCACCAAAGGTTTCTTTATCCATGATTTTACAATATCTACACCAATCTGCATAGAAGTCCAGGAGGATATTCTTATTTTCCTTAGCAGCTTTTTTTACACCTTCATTATATGAATACCACTTTAGCTCTTGAGTTGAGTGCTGTGATAGTTTATTTTCTGTTTTTTGCTCATCCTTTTTTCCATTGCAGGTTAATACCATTAATGATGCAATCAATAGTACTGGTATAAGAAATTTCATCTTGCATTCTCCATTTTGCTTTTTGGATAACACTTCATATTACACGTAGATTGTCACCCAATTTTTTATTATTTAGTTTTTATTAAAATACTTAAATGCCTTCTCAGCGTCAAGTTTTTTTATTGACTCTCACTGAGTAAAACTTAAAAAAATGATATAATCTTAAAAGGAGCATCTTTTGAAAAACTATTCTCTTGGTATATCTCCCTGTCCAAATGATACATTTATCTTTCATGCAATGCTTCACGGCCTTGTTGATACAGGTGGTTTTAATTTTCATAGTCATTTAGCAGATGTTGAAGAGCTCAACAGGTTGGCCTTCGAGGGTCATCATGATGTAACAAAGCTGTCATATCATGCAATGCTTCATCTGGAGGATAGTTATCGGGTTCTCAGTGCTGGTGCTGCTTTGGGTTTTGGATGTGGTCCTCTGGTTGTTTCAAGGGGGGATTTGAAGCTGGAAAATGCGGTTATTGCAATACCGGGTCAGTATACTACTGCACATCTTCTTTTGCAATTATGGGCTCCTGTGGTAAAAGAGGTGAAGATTATGACCTTTGATGAGATAATTCCGGCGGTTGTCCAGGGTAGTGTTGATGGAGGAGTGATAATCCATGAAGGTAGATTTGTTTATCCCCAATATGGCCTTAAGAAAATAGTAGATCTTGGTCAATGGTGGGAGTCTGAGACCCAGTTACCCATCCCCCTTGGCTGCATCGCAGTGAAAAAAACAATGAATATTGATGATTCCCAGAGGATTTCTTCTGTTATAAAGGATTCAATTCTTTATGGAAGAGAGAATAGGGGCACATCTCGTGAATATATTAAATGCAATGCTCAGGAAATGGATGATGAGGTTATAGATGAGCATATTGGCCTCTACGTTAATGATTATTCTCTTGATACGGGAAAGATTGGTGCCAGAGCTCTTGAAGAATTGAAAATTCGGGCTAAGGACAGGGGGCTTCTATGAGAGTTTTTCTCTTTGCTGCTATGCTTGAGGCAAAACCCTTTATTGTAAAGTCAAAGGCAAAAAGGATAATGGATAAGCCTTTTAAGGTCTTCTCCTATGGAGATGATCTTATTCTTATATCAGGAATCGGTAAGGGTGCAGCTGCTATGGGGGCTTTTTTTGCCTGTGAGACTCTTAAGGCTCATAGTATTATTAATTGTGGTGCTGCTGGAGCATTAAAGAAGGGATATTCTATAGGTGATATTCTTTTTCCCAAGAAGGTTATTGAGATAGACCGATATACCATTCCCCTGGGTAAACCTGCAAGATATTCATTGGATCCAATAGATTCTCCCCATTGTACTCTTATTACGAGAGATATTCCAGCGACAACTGCTGAAGATAGAGATAGCCTCGCACAATATGGAGATATTATTGATATGGAAGGAGGAGCCATTGCTCATGGAGTCTCTCTATTTAAGAAAAAGGTCTCATGTATTAAGATTATAACAGATAGTCCTGAAGAGAATATCAATATACTTCTCAGTGTGAAAAAACAGTCTGTTGTCTTAGGTGATTATCTCATGGATAATCGAGAGATGTTAATGTCATTCTAGGAATCTATTTTATTTCTAAATTATGATTTCTCTTTGAATTTTTGGAGGATGTTATACTTTAGAGATATAGTGTTTCTTTTGACTTTATACTTTCAGACTTTAAACTCCTTCCAATGTAAAAATATGTAAAAACTATTGTAAGTTATGCAATATATGTACAGAATTGTGGAAAAATGTATTGAAATCTACTCATAGTGATGGACCTATGGACAACAATTATTATCTAATGGAGTAGTATGTTTCTCAGACAAGAAAAAATATTCATTTTTTCTTGATTTTCTTGAGAAATAACGTACACTTCATCTTAAGTTTGAAGTGAATTTTTATTTATATTATTGAGGAGAATCTATGAAACGTTTTACATTCATAATTTCAGCATTACTCATTATGCAGTTTTTCGCTGTATCTACAGCATTTTCGTCTAACCAGAACCAAGTGAAAAGAACCATCAATATTGTGATGAAATCTATAAAGTACAAAAGAGATAGTCGCGCAACCCGCTATATTGATTTTACCCAAATGGGCAAGAATCTTATGGGCAGCTATTGGTATAAAATGACTCCTGCTCAGAAGAAAGAAATGACACGAAGTATCAAACATCTCATTGTTAAGAAAACATTTTCAGCTGGTCGAGAAATGTTTGGATATTTTGATTATATTACCGTTATAAAATCACGATTTAGAGGTAACAAAGCCAAGGTTAAGGTTCTTATAGTTGTAAATCGTTTGAGAAAACGATATAAGATAGATTTTGGTCTAAAGAAGAGTGGCGGACAATGGAAAATTGTTGAGATATACATGCTCGGTGAAGGTATTATTGAAACAGTACGTGATGATGAAGTTAAGCCCCTCATAAGAAAGGGTGGAATACCTGCAGTAATGAAAGCCCTTCGAAGAGAAGTTCGCAATTACAAGTAAATTCAACATATATAGAGACTGCATTTTTACGCAGTCTTTTTTTTCATACATAAGTAAAAATTAAAATTATATTAATAAATAATTTCTTAGGGAATAAAAAAACAATGAAGAAAAAAATAGCACAGGTAATTAGTTCTGCTGTCATTAAAAGACCTCTGGTTATATTTTTAACGATTCTTCTTATATTGGGCTTATCTCTGTGGCAGGTCCAGAAGTTGAAGATTAATTTTAATCAGATTGAATTGATTCCACAAAACTTACAGAGTATTAAGTCATCTAAAGAGATGATGAAGATGCTTGGTGGAGTAGGATATATGCTCCTTGTTTTAAAGGGCAATGATATGGATCACGTGAAACGTGTTTCTGATGATCTAGCTCCAAGAATCAATGCTCTTCCTGAAATAAGAGGTATTGCCTATAAAAAGGATTTTAGTTTTGTATTTAACAGGGTAGCCTATTATGCCAAAACGGAAGATCTCGAAGAGGGTTTTCAAAGAGTTAGAAAATTAATAAAGCAGACTCTAAAGGATTCATTGGGATTCAGCTTATCCAAAAAGAAAAAGAAAGAAAAGATAGTCTTTGATGACCTTATAAAGAAATATTCAATGATCAGTAAGAAAACCGTTGATGATGATTACGGTGTTGATCCCGGTAAAACAATGCTGGTTATGGTTATTAAGCCAAAGGGAGATGCTGTTGATCTAGAACTGGCTGCCCGTGTTCATAGAAAAGTTGATAATGTATTAAAAAAATATAATAAAGAAAATAAAAGAAAAGCTGTATTGAAAGAACATTACAGCGGTTTAGCTAAAGGATCAACTGTAACCTACGGTTATACGGGAGACTTTAAAAGAAATCTTGATGACTCAGTTACAGTGCAAAAGGCACTTCAGCCCGTTGCTGTGGTTGCTTTTTTTGCAATCTTTCTCATCCTCATCTTATTCTTGAGAAGAATCTCTCAGGTTATGATGATTATGACAACCCTTGTTGCATCAGTTATTATGACCTATGGGTTTTGTATGGTAACCATTGGAGAGCTCAATATTATTACTGCAACACTCAGTGCTATTCTCATGGGATTTGGTATAGACTTTGGTATTCATTTTATGTATCGGATGAGAGAAGAATACTCTCATAGACATGATCTACATAAAAGCATTGAAGAGGCTATTGAGCATTCTGGTGCTGCCTCAACGGTTAGTGCTTTTACTGCAGCAGCAGCCTTTTTTCTATTACTCATTGCTGAGTTTAAGGGATTTTCACACTTTGGACTTGTTGCAGGTGCCGGTGTTATTATCACTGCATTGATGATGTATATTCTTCTTCCAGTTCTCTACGTTCTTGTTGATAAGGTTTTTCCAAACTTTAAGAATACATTGATCGTAAAAAAGAAAGAACATGAGAATATTGATCTTGAAGAAAGCTATCCCCATGCTAAAAAGATACTCATTGGTTCATCCATTATTACTCTTATTTTTGCTATCTTTGCAATAAATGTAACCTTTAATTACGATGGTAGGGTTATCATGTCTGGTGATAATCCCTCAACGATTCTTCTTGAAGAGGTTTCACAGAGGATGCAGATGTCAATTGACCCTGCTGCTATCTATACTGAAACACTCGAAGATACTAAAATTCTTTATGATAAGTTAATTAAAATAGCAGAAAAGAAAGATTCTGCTATTGATTCAGTAATTTCTCTCTATACATTAGTTCCTCCATTATCTCAACAAGAGGCAAACAGGGAAATTCTTATCAAATTGCAGGATAGGATTGAAGATCTTGATCCTTCAATGTTTAAAGATAAGAAGATGAAAGATAATTTAGGTAAATTGAAAAAGTATATAAAGATATATCTTTCAAAAAAGAATTTTGAGATTAAAGATCTTCCTAAGCATCTTTATAATGAGTTTCTCCCTGAGGCTGATTCAGGATATAAAGGATTTTTGACTTATATCTATCCTAAGCCTGACATCTGGGCTGGAGACTCTCTTGTAAAATATGCTGACTATATTGGCAGAATTGATATAAAGGAAAAACCTCATTATGCAGCAGGCATCAGTTTGCTCTTTGCAGATTTAACAAGAATAGTTGTTCGTGATGGTGTGAGAATAATTGTTCTCGCCTTTATTGCTATTTTTCTCATAATCTGGTTATATTTTAGAGACTTAAAATCAGTATTCCTTTCCATGACTCCCCTTGTTGCAGGTATGATTTGGATGCTTGGACTCATGACAATATTTAACCAGCATATTAATTATATCAATCTTGTGGTATTGCCTGTGGTCTTTGGTTATGGTATATCCTGTGGTATTCAACTTTTCCATCGTTATTATGAAAGTGGCTCAGTTATGTATGCGGTGAGGCAGACTGGGGCGGCTGTTGCAGCTTCATCTATTACTACAATAGCAGGATGGGCAGCACTCTTTGTAGCTAATCACAGAGGGCTTACCTCAATGGGAGCTCTTGCATGCTTTGGTATTGGTGCATCATTGATAGTATCCTTTACTGTTATGCCGGCAATGCTTCAGGTATTTGATGACATGAAAAAGAAAAGACAAGAGGAGACTGCATAATGAAGAAAGTTTTAGTTTTTCTCATAATATCAGCCATGTTTTCTTTGGGTTGCTCAGCTGCACGAAGTCTTTATGTAACTGATCAATATGAAAAGAATCCATTAAAGATGAATAAGAGAATTATAGTTGTTGGTAAAGCGCCTTCATCTTCTACAAAACTTTCAGGTCTGGTAACAGATATGTTTGCAGACCTTGTTAAGCAGAGAAAAAATTATATAGTCTATGGCAAAGCTCCCTATACCAACCAATGGCAGCAGAAATGCAATGCTAAGGTAACAGGAGTGATGCTTTTAGAGGTTGTTCGATATAAGATTAAAAGCGGTTCAGTTCAATTGAAAATGGAAGTCAGTCAATATGATTGCACAACTAAGAAGGTTCTTTGGGTTGTTTCTGGAGAGGGTTCATGGAATTCTAATCAGTCTCACTTAAAAGAACTCATTGCTCAATACAAAGAAAAGTATGGTAATAGTTCACGAACCTTTACCGGGCCGGTTTTTAATTTGATAACAGAGATATTAAAGGTTATTCCAGATCCTAAGCTTACGGAAGATGAGTCGGACACAAAGATTGATGTAGAGGCCTTTAGTCCTGGTGTTAAGATTGAACGAAGGTTTTATATGTAATATGCAAAAGCTGCGAGAGCAGCTTTTTTTATTTTTTGTTTTCATTCTGTCTTTATTTTTTCCATATTTATTTCTCCCTCCATTGGTATTCCCCAGATATGTTTCCAGCACATAGATTTTTCCGTTTCATAGTAGATCATTGTATGCATTAGACCTGGATAGTTATCGGTACCTTTTAATCTAGTTAGGATTTCTTGAAAGAGCAGATCTATTGCTTCAGATATAAGTAAAGATAAGGAAGCTCTATAGAAACGACGAAGATCTAAAGCATGCTCGTAAAAGGGTTCATTAAGATAAATATGCATCTTTTTATAAGAACCTTTGTCTTTTCGCTGATATTCCGTTGAATATCTTTTCTTTAAGAATTTCTTTTGATGACTTGATAATATCATGATAATTTCTCGAATTACATAAGATTTCGATATTTTTCTTCTTCTGGATATTGTATCTAGTTTTTGTATTGTTTTTAGTTTAATTGAAATGGTTGTTTCTATAGCCATAAGTTCCTCCTATTATTAATACTCATTGGAAGAGATAATTGTAAAAATTTTTTAAATAAAAATAGTTTTTTTGTTCTTAAGGGCTTATATCGCGATCTTTAGTCTTAAGGTTAGGAAATTGGTAGAGCAAAGATTTGACTTGACGTACAATTCAATATCCCCAATAAATAAAAGAATGAAGGTATGCATCGCAGAAAAGCCCAGTGTTGCAAAGGAGATTGCAACGATTCTGGGAGCAAAGATAAGAAAGGATGGCTTTTTTGAAGGTAACGGTTATCGTGTAACCTGGACCTTTGGTCATCTCTGCACCCTTAAGGCTCCTGACGATTATACACCTCTTTGGAAAAAATGGAACCTTGCAACCCTGCCTATGGTCCCTGAAAAATTTGATATTAAGATGATTCCCAATAAGGGAGTTTCAAAACAGTTTAAGGTGATAAAGAACCTTGTTCATGACTGCACTGAGGTTATTAACTGCGGTGATGCCGGTATTGAAGGAGAACTAATCCAACGATGGGTTCTCAAAAAGGCAGAGTGTAAGACACCGGTTAAAAGATTGTGGATATCTTCATTAACAGAAGAGGCAATTAAAGAAGGATTTAATAATTTAAAGGATGCCTCTGATTATGACCTTCTCTATGCAGCAGGAAATGCTCGAGCAATCAGCGATTGGATACTTGGCATGAATGCTAGTAGGCTCTATACACTTAAATATGCCAATGGCAAAGGAGTTCTTTCAATAGGAAGAGTGCAGACTCCAACACTGGCTTTAATTGTACAGCGTCACCATGAGATTGAAAATTTTAAACCTGAAAAGTATTGGGAGCTCAAAACAAATTATCGCTCTGTACTTTTCTCCGCAACCAGTGGTCGTTTTAAAACAACTGAAAGTGTTCAGGAGATTCTTGATAAAATCAAGGATCATGATTTCACTATTACATCCTTCTCAAAGAAAAAAGGAAAGGAACAACCACCTCTTTTGTTTGATTTAACATCTTTGCAGGTTGAGTGTAATAAAAAATTCAGTTTCACTGCTGACAATACTCTTAAGACTATTCAGAAGCTCTATGAGAAAAAACTTGTTACATATCCCCGTGTTGACACCCGGGTTCTGCCCTCAGATATGTATCCTAAGATTTCTGGTATATTGAAAAAACTGACATCCTATAATTCTATTGTTGAACCTCTGCTGCAAAAAACTATTTCAAAAAGCAAACGGATTTTTGATGACAGCAAAGTTACTGATCACCATGCAATAATTCCAACGGGGGTTACTGCCAATAATCTTTCTCCTCAGGAAATGAAAATCTATGATACCATTACCAGAAGATTTATAGCGGCATTTTATGATGACTGTATTGTCTCAAATACTACCGTACTCGGTGAGGTTGAAAATGAAAAATTTAAGGCAAAGGGAAAGCAAATATTAGAGGATGGCTGGCGCGTAGTATATCAAAAAGAGGATAAAGAACAAAAGGATAAGGATGGAAATGAAGAATCAGATGCTCAGTTGATTCCGGAGTTCATTGAGGGAGAAAAAGGGCCTCATGAACCTAAGATTGCAGAGAAGGAAACTAAACCTCCAAAGCATTATACAGAAGGAACTCTTTTGAGAGCAATGGAAACCGCAGGGAAGCAGGTTGATGATGAAACTCTTAGAGATATTATGAAAGAAAACGGTATAGGTCGACCTTCAACGAGAGCAAATATAATTGAAACTCTTTTTAAAAGAAACTATATCATTAGAAATAAAAAAGCTATTTTAGCAACACTCACTGGAATTCAACTTATTGGTGCAATAGAAAATGAACTTTTAAAGTCAGTAGAGTTAACAGGAATCTGGGAGAATAAATTGAGACAGATAGAGCGTGGAGAATACAAGGCGGGACAATTTTTAAATGAAATGGCAACCATGATTACCAATCTTGTTTCAGAGGTGAAACAGGAACATGGAAAAAATATAATTATTGAAAAACAACAAAAAAATAAATACACTAAAAAGAAAAATGCAAAATCAAAAATTGCACCTTCTAAAAAAGCAGTTAAGAAAAGTGAAAATGTAAAAGCTCCTGAGTCTTCAAAAAAGACAGTTGATGTTTCTGGTCTTAATTGTCCTCTATGCAAAAAGGGAAATGTCATAAAGGGAAGGGCGGCCTATGGCTGTAGTAATTTTAAAGAGGGTTGTTCCTTTAGAGTGAATTTTAAAATCGAAGAAAAAGTTTTAACCGATAAACAGATTTATGATCTCATTAGTAAGGGGAAAACGGGAATTATTAACGGCTTTATTGAAAATGGTACAAAAGTGAAGGGGAAGATTGTTTTTGACGAAAAGTCTATGCCTCTTCTTGTTTCTCAGCTGGAAAATAAACAGACAGAGAAAACTGCGATTAAAAGTCAAAGCCCGGAAAATAATATCTGTCCTCAATGTGGTAAAGGTATTATAATAAAAGGTAAAAATGCCTATGGTTGTAATCAATTTAAAGAAGGGTGTACCTTCAGAATTCCCTTTAATGAGTAAATATTTAATTTTCAAATAGTATATAATCCATAATCTGTATAGTCCTTCATCGTAAATTAAATGTAACTATTAATAATTTAAATTTTTTTTATAAAAAGTTGACTTTTCTATTGATAAACATGTTTTCATTGATTTTAAGTTATATCACAGGATCTGAATCTGAGAGTGCCACATTTATGGAGCTTCAGAAAGCAATTGATATCTCCAGAGGCAATTTGTCGATACAGATCAAGACTATGGAAGAAGTTGAGTATGTAAGTGTTGAAAAAAAGTTTCATGATAATAAACCACAAACAACTATTCACCTTACAGAGAAAGGAAGGCTGGCACTTAAAAATTACTTAAAAGGGATTGATGAAAATATTCAGGTTTTAAAGTAGCTTGAATTACCAGTTCTAATCATTGATATCTATAATTTTTCTTCTTGTATCAAAACTGCTCGAACAATACGAGCTTCTTCATATGTTATATCATTTTTAGAAGAATCAATAACAGGACTGAGAGCTTGTGTTTTCAAAGAAAGAAATAATTTTTTTATTTCATCAGCTTTTTCTTCACTAAGATGATTATTGATTTCAATATGATGACCTTCTTGAATAAGTTGATCTATATGATTTGCAATTGTTGAAACGGTAAGATTTCTTTTTTCAGCAATTTCTTTATATGATAGTCCCTCTACAGCTAGATTGAGAGTTATATTTTTAGTTGGTTCTTTTTTCTCTTTAGTGGTTTTTTCTTTAGCTTCTATATCTGGTTTTATGAGAGAAATCTCAGGATTGTCATCAATGAATTTGGTTATAGTCAATTTGAAGCTTTCACCATATTTACTGAATCTTTTTTCTCCAATTCCACTAATTGCAAGAAATTCATCTTTCTTTACAGGAAAGCTTCTGCACATTTCATGAAGTACTGCATCTGAAAATATTATATATGGGGGAATGTTTTTTTCCTCAGCAATATCTTTTCTTATATCTCTTAAAAGGCCAAAGAGTTTTTCGTTATAAGGCATGCCTCTATTTGATTTTTTCTGTCCCTTTTCTGTACTCATTGAATCAATTATTGAAAAATTTTCAGATCCTTTCAATATATCTTGTCCTTTTTTAGAAATTTTAAGAACAGGATATTTATCTTCACTTTGGACTACACATTGCTGTCCAATGAGTTCATTCATAATATTTCGCCAGATTTTTTTATCTTTTCCTTTGCCGGCTCCATATGTTTTGATTGTATTGTGACTCAGATCACGAATTCTTTGAGTATTTGCTCCGGTAACAATATCAATTATATGAGTGATGCCAAAGCGCTGGTCAGTTCTAGCTATTGCAGACATAATGATCTGTGCCTCTTTAGTTGCATCATGCTTTTCAGTTGAACCTGTACATACATCACATGAATTACATGATTCATGACCATAGTTTTCTCCAAAATAACCTAAAATTTGTCTTCGTCTACATGCATTAATGGATGAAAAATTTATCATCTCCTGTAGTTTTGAATTAGATTTTTTTTGCTCATCTTCACTGGGCATTAGATCTATGAAGTATTTTATTTTATGGATATCTCCTCTACCAAAGAAAAGAGTGCATTCAGCTGCTTCACCATCTCTTCCTGCTCTTCCTGTTTCCTGGTAATAGCTTTCCATATTTTTCGGGAGATCACCATGAATTACAAAACGTACATTTGATTTATCAATTCCCATCCCAAAGGCTATTGTTGCTACAATAACCTGAATTCGGTCACGATTAAATTTGTCCTGAAAATCAGATCTTTTATCAATTGATAAACCAGCATGATATGGTAGGCACTTTATCCCTTTGTTAATGAGAAATTGAGAGGTTTCTTCAACACCCTTACGTGTAGTGCGATATATGATACCTGATTCGTCTTTATGTTTTGAAATATAGTCATAAATTTGCTGGTTAACAGACTCTTTTGGTTTGACTCTATAAAAAAGATTTTCTCTGTCAAAAGATGCTCTTACAATAAAGGGATTTCTCAGATTTAGACGAGTTACAATATCATTTTGCACCTGCTCTGTTGCTGTTGCTGTATATGCTGAAATAGGCAGATTGCTGAATTCAGTAATTATCTTGGATAGACTTAAATAGTCCGGTCTAAAATCATGACCCCAGTCTGAGATACAGTGGGCTTCATCTACGGCAAAATGATTTATAGGAGCATTCTTAAGAAATTGAATAAATGATTCCATGGCAAATCTTTCTGGTGATACGTAAAGAAGGTCAAGTTCACCCTCTTTAACAATACTCTGAGTTTCTGATACTTCAAGGGGAGATAGAGTGCTATTTATAAAAGCAGCCCTAAGACCCATTGCACAGGCTGCATCAACTTGATCTTTCATCAAAGATATTAAAGGACTAATGACAACAGTAGTGCCTTTCATTAGAAATGCTGGAAGTTGATAACACATTGATTTTCCACCACCTGTGGGCATGATGGCTATAGCATCTTGTTGATTAAGGATTGCTTTAATGGTTTCAAGCTGATTTAATCTAAATGCTGAATATCCAAAAATCTTTTTTAAAGCATCATGTATTTCACTATCAGAAATATTATATTTTATCTGCATCATTGGATTTTCCTTATGTTTAAATTAATCAAGAATACTATAATAATACTCTTTCTATAAGTAGTACTCATTTGGAAAGCATTTTGAAAAAAAATAGTAAAAAAAAACAAAAAAAGTTGAATTAGAGTTTTTCATGAAAACATTGTTTCCAATAATATTTGTTGTTTTGTCCAAAATTATGCTTTTTAGATTGTTAATATATGCAACCTTTATATTGTGGATGGTTCTTATAGAATAAGTATATTTGTATTTTTCAATTAATATCGATATATACCTTATAAAGGAGTTTTTTTTATGGCAGTATCCCATCTTTTTCCAACAAAGAAATTGAATAAAAAATTATTTAACAGAAATAGAGTTGTTCAAGAGGTTGTAAGCGGACGATGGATTGAGGAAGCAATAGTAGAGTCAATTAAAGATAATAATGAAACTTATATAGAGCAGAAAAATAAAGCAAAGGAAATATTCTTTGAGATTGCCAATGATATGAATTTTAAGATTATTAGAACCTATGCATTTATATTAAAGAAATTTATATGGAGATGGATTTTTGAAGCAATTGAGGTTAGAAATTTTTCAAAGGTTCAGTCATTTGCAGAGGATGATTATCAGATTGTATACGTTCCAAATCATAGAAGTCATATAGATTATTTAATGATGTTAGATGCCATAACTAAAAATGGTCTTATGCCTCCTGTAATGGCAGCAGGCAAAAATTTGAATTTTTTTCCTGCTGGATATTTTTTAAGAAAGGGATGTGCCTTTTTTGTAAGAAGGTCCCTTAGTGGAGATAAATTTTATACTGCAGTTTTGAAAGAATATATTAGCTATCTTATGAAGGAAAATGTTCCTTTATCATTTTTTCCTGAAGGGGGAAGAAGCCGTTCAGGAAAACTACAGCCCCCCAAACTTGGTTTCTTTTCTTTTGTTGTACAGAGTTATCTTCGTAATCCGGCAAAGAAGGTTGTTTTTATACCAGCTTATATTAGTTATGATAGAGTTATTGAAAGTAAAAGTTATGAGAAAGAACTAACAGGTGTTGCAAAGAAAAAGGAATCATTCTGGGGTTTTGTATCCTTTTTTAAAAAAATAAGAAAACTTCAAGGGAAGGCTTATTTAAATTTTGGAGAGCCTCTTATTCTTAAGGATTTTTTATCTGACAATTTTCCTCAGGAATCTGTTTTTAATGATAATCCTGAGAAGACACTTGAAATTATTGAAGCTGATAATCCTCAATGGTACTGGAAGACTATTGAATTGCTTGGTAACAATATAAATACTCGAATAAATGAGTCAGCAATACTCAATGTTGCCTCTGTTGTATCCTTTGCCCTTGCTAATACCCAGGGACAAAAGCTTAAAGAAGAGAATCTTAATGGCTTTATTGGTAAGATGATTTCTATAAAAAAGCTTTCGACCTCTTTTTCAAATATAAGTTTTTCTGGTATAAAGACACCTGATATTCATAAGGCTTTGGGAAAGGCTTTATCACTGAAAAAAACAATCCAGAATACTGTTCATGAATCGTTACAAGAAATCAGTGTCAGTAAAAAAGGAATGAGTCATGTGATTTATCCTTTAAATAATATTTTCCATCTCTTTGCAATGGAGGCATTTATAGCAAAACTAATGTCACGCTATAATGAAATGGATATAAAGAGCATCTTGAATTATGGATCAAATATTTATCCCCGAATTAAAGAAGAGTTTTTTCTTCCCTGGAACCAAAGTCAAATTCATGAAATTTTGATAAATACTCTGGATGGTATGGTTAAAGAGGGTCTTCTTAAAAAACATTTAAATAATTATAGTTCCAAAGACATCGGTTTTAATAATTCTTCATATCTTGAAATACTCAATGTGTCGTTTAATCGAATGTTCCCATCCTTTCAATTATAAGTACGAAGTCTTAATAGTAAAAATATCTTGCATTAAAACTGTAATCAATTATCATTTATACATTAAATAGAGGGATGTATAAATGAATTAAGAATATGATTATAGACATCTCAAATATGAATTTTCTTTTTGTAGCTTATGGTATACATTTTTTTCTACTATTGTCTCAGGTTTTTTTGATATTATATTTACTTCTATCAGGACTTTCAGGATTATGCAATTATTATATTGAAAACTAGTTGAATTGTTCATTTTCAATGAATTTCCATAGTGCTACAGGAATTTCCCTGACAAAAGAAAAAGGGAGTCTCAATATTTCAGTCTCGCTATCTATGCTAACAGGTGCTTTGTTATTTATACTGGAGATGAAGTAATCCCCCCTGATAAGAGATTTTGTCTTTTTTTTGTCGGGATTATTTAAGATGGCACTGCCTTTTCGAATTATATAAAGATTAGTTTCTACCATGTGATTTATTGAATCACTTATGGAATGTTCTTCTAAAATTGAATTGTCGGCAAGATATCTTAGTACCGGAAAAGAGACCTGTTCTTTAAAAAGATTACAAGCCTTGAAGATCGAAATTATTTTATTTGCCTCTTTTAATTCTGGAATAAGGTCGTTTTCTTCAAGATACTTTAGGAAAAGCTCCCTTGGAATTGTTAATGTAGTTACATGAGAGAGTGTTCTAAATGTTCCTACAGGGAGGTCTCCATAGATTATTGGGTGATCTCCTATAATGCTTCCAGCAGGAATCATATTTAATATGTTTATTTCAGTATTGATAAATTCAACTGAGCCAGTGAGAATGACGTAAACGAAATCATTAAGTTTGTTTTTTTTAATGATAACCGTTCCGGGATTAATTTCGGCAATATCATTGAATAAAAAACTGTTTATGTTTTCTTTACTTATATCAGGAAAATATTCCTGAATTATATAACGGGCTTTTTCAGTCATGTAATCGTGTTGTGCAGGAATAATTACATCTTGAGCTCCAAAGACTGCTTCTGATCCTATTTCTTTTTCAAATGGTTCAAGTGTACTGTCTTTATGAGCAAGAAGAATTTTGTCTGTTCTGTCAGAATGAAAATCCTTTGCTTCACCATGGATCAATGATCCACCAATATCAATTTTCTTTATAAAAACTTTATTAAGATAATTCTTTTTTATTTTTTGTATATAGGTGGAGTCTAAATGCATGAAGTCTGAGTTTTTTTCCATTTTATCAAGAATATTGAATGATGCTATATCAGCAAGGTGACTATATGTCCTTTCATGTCCTGCCTCATCTTCAACCTTAAAATGAAATATATTAGTCTCAACAGGATGGGGAGATAGTTCAGGTTTAACATTGAGACCATTTATTGATGTCCAGGTATCAAGTTTGAGATCCTGAACCTCAAAAAAATTCTCAAAGTTGAAATCATTAATGGCCAGAAGTGCAGCTAGCTTTTTTTCAACACTGAGACGAACAGCCTTTGAACTGTAATATTTTATCTTGTGGTCACACATCATAAGTCCTGGAAGGCCTGCGAAATGATCATCGTGACTATGTGTGTGAAATATTCCCTTAATCTCACTCGTGTCAATGCCAAGAGATCGAAGAATTCCCATTATGTTGGGCCCTGTATCAATAATATAGATCTGTCCCTCGTGAATGATAATACTGGACATGCAGGGTCGATCAGTGTCCCATCCATTTCCTTCTCCAGTATGAACAATAGCAAAGTGTTCTCGAGAAATTTGATAATAGGGAAGTGTGTAAGGAGTTGAGTAGTTTTCATTTTTATCCAGATTTAGATTTACTGTAACAGATTTATTTTGAAAAGAGATTTGAAATACATTATGACTCTCTCTTTTGATTGATACATTGTTTTTGATATGAGTTGAATCATTTTCTATAATAATTGAAGTGAGTAATTCTTCAGCTGGTTTAATATCTCCATAGGCAAAGAATTTTTTAATATCCCACAATTGATTGATTGTTTTCTTATCTAAAGATGAGTTATTAAGTTCTTCAAGTGAAAGAAGACCGTAATTTCCTCTATGTAGATATTCAAGCTGAGAGTTTACCTGTTTTTTATTTCCCATTATTATGGGTTTTTCTTTTGTGTTATTTGGATGATAAGGGATTAACATGCCCTGACGGTAAAACATCTGTAAGACTGGAAACTCAGAAAGATTAGAAAACTGAGAATTCTGTACAGGTGAGTCAGAGAGCAGTATAGCATTGGGACCAGTTTCATATATGATGCCATCTTTTTCAGTCTCAACAATGATGCCTTTTTTCATAAGATGCTTTGTTACATCTTCAGGACATCCACATAGAATAAATAGCTGGGCCTCTGGAATTGAAACATAATAGACCCCAGGTGATATGAGGTACTTTGAGAGATTATTAACCGCTTTGTTAAGAATTCTATTTTTTTCTACTAAGATAGCCTCTCTTTCTTTTCCTTCATGAATTTCAAGATAATGAGAAATACTTTTAGCCATTATTTCTATAAATTCATTTTCATTTTCTTCAAAGGGTTTTTCTTTGATGTTGGGAGAGGAAAAATTGAGGGTTCCAAATATTTTATTATTAACAAAGAGGGGAGTGCTTATATAGGTTTCGAGCTTTTGATTGAGATATACAGGATGATTTTTTATGTGATCTATTGATCCACCATGATGAAAGGATATGGTTTTATTCTCTTCAACAACAAGATTGCAAAAGGTGTTTTTTAATTCATAAACATCACCCTTTTTAATGTTCATGTCATTTTTTGTTGCCCACACAGTGTAATAATCTTTGTCAATTCTGCTTATTATACCGGTTTTACAGTTAAAGATTTTTATGCCGGCAATAAGAATGGCATCGAATAGTTCTTCAAGTTCTAAATAGTCATCAATAATAATGCTGTGTAGTTCTTTCAGGTTATTGATGAATTTCTCTGAATTATTAAATTCCATATTTTATCCTCTTCCCTTGTCAAAATCTTTTATCATAATTGTAATAAGTTGTCATTAAACTTTTAAAATAAATTTTCTATGTTAACTTTGTCTTGACCTTTTTGTATAATTTTGATTTTTGTAGTAGATATGAGAAAGAAGGATGTGAATATGAAAAATATATTTGATAGCAATATCAATGATCCCTTTGCTGCTTACCTTGGTGTCAAAATTGATGTTGTTGAAAAGGGCTATAGCCGATGTTCTGTAACTGTTAAGGAAAATATGCTTAATTTTTTGGGATACGTTCATGGAGGATTTATTTTTAGTCTTGCTGATGTGGCATTTTCAGTTGCATCAAACAGCGATTATTCTCCATCAGTTGCTCTGGATGTGAGCGGTTCTTTTCTAAAGGCAGTTGAGGTCGGTGATGAAATATTTGCTGAAGGTAAATTGATTCACACAACCAAAAGAACAGGAATATATAGAATGGATGTAAAGAAGGGTGATGAGCTTATTGCAACATTTAATGGTACGGTTTTTCGTATTGTATAGGTGGATTTTAAACCCACCTATACAATACGTAAAACCTGCCCCTATTTCTTGTTATCGTTTTCGAATAACCCGGATTATCTTGCCATAATATTTATATGTTTTGAAGCCACCAATAGGATAACTGGCCCGAGGATGTTTTGGATACCATGTATTAACTGTTAATCTATAGAGTCTCACCTTTACTGTAGCATATGATGAAATATATCTGATTTTACTTTTGTAGTTGTATGATCTAAAATAATAATTTATAAATCTCCCCCGTTTTCTTGGTTGAGATGAACCAACGCTGTATACGTACCATCCTTTTTTTCTCTTTACTTCTGTTGCCTTTATACGAATTGTCATGTACCTGTTTATTTTTCGAGTTACAGATGAATCTTTTTTTATGATCTTCTTATTGTCATGTGGCTTTTTTATAAATTTTTTTAATACAATAGCATCGTAATATATATAGGTGAATCCTCCATAGGGTCTTGAACCCTTTGCGTATCCTGGTGACTTAACAGTTTTAGTTCTAGTAACTTTTATTCTAACTGTAATTGGTTTTTTTATGTAGAGTGGATGACCTAAAATTTTATTAAAGGAATGAGCATTAAATCTGTAATATCTATATGTAGCTGTTCGTCTTGTCATATCAGGTCTATATCTGATTAAACCATAATTTATTTTTTTTGATAAAAAAGAAGGATTGATAGTAATAGTTCTATAAAATACTTTTTTATTGATTTGAACACTTGTTTTATTCTTGCTATTTTTAGATAATGTTGAGATAGAAAATGTTAGAGCAGCTATTATTATTAAGATGCTGATTGTTTTTTTCATGAAAAGTCTCCTGATTTAATGTGATTTAAATCTAATTCATGGACAGATAATAATCAACAAAGTTTCATTGAAAAATCAAAATATTGCAAGAATGCTGAAATATAAATTGCTTGTTAATTTTCAAGTCTATTGCCAGAAAGTTAGGCAATAGACTTAATTTTCATCTTTTCTGTAATGATATAATTTTCTTTAAAATCTTTTGAAATGAATTTCATTACAGTAAGTGCTGCAATGGAAACCATTAGATTGATAAAGGGGATAGCTTCATCTTTTGAGCAGATATCACCTTCATGAGGGTCAACCTCTTCCTTTGCAGAATAATTGTCATGCCAGTTAATTTCTCCAGTGAAAAATGGTGAAAAGCCAACATGAAGAATCGGAAGGGATTTAACCTTTGAGAAATGATTTCTTGATAAAGCTGTATCAAAGCAATCAATAATCAGATCTTTTTCTGAGAGATCAAAAGAATTGATATCATCAGTGCTTTCTATCTTTTTGTTTATTGCACTAAAATTGATCTTTTGATTATACCTCAAAAGAACAGAGTGCATTGCCTGCACCTTGAGCATATTTACGTGTTCTGTGAAATAGGCTTGTGGTCCAATGTTTCTTTCTTCAACAGAGTCAAAATCTATTCCATAAAATTCAATATGGTCATAGACCTTGGCCAGTTGAACTAAAAGATTGCTTCCTATTGATCCTAGACCAAAAACAAATATTTTCATGTTAAGTCTCCTTTAGCGAGTTTTAAATATTTCATCATTATTATCGAAGTCCTTTGCAGTAAGTACAAGAGAAGTAATGTTATGTCTATGGTCATCATTTTCCATGCAATAACCTGCTTCTTTAATCATCAAAGATTTTCCATCGAGAAGAGTGTTGAAATATGTTTTGTTGTCAATGAAGTGCCAAATAATGGTGAAATCATCTTTTTCACTCATGAGTTCATCTATGACTGCACCTGCTGAAGAAAAAAGATGTCTGATGCGGTCATATTGCGAAGTCTTCTTTTTTTCTGAAGATTCAGGTGAAGCGTTCTCATCCCCCATGTTTTTTAGCACATGATGAAGATAAAGCATTCTCATTTCGGGAGTAATTCCTTTTTCAGATTCAATTGACTCATTCTTATCTATTGATTCTTTGATCTTTAGAAGAGAATTGTCACCATAGTTTAGGGAGATGTAATAGAATTTTTTGTCTTCCCAAAATGCTGAATAGACTGAAGAGCAGGTGGGAGCACTGTTGAAATGCAGATGAGATGAAATATCTCTATTGTAATTTCTGCGTGCAGAATCATAATTTTGAAAAAAAATTTTATTTTCAAATGTATATCCCCTTGCAATGGAAAAAATATGAGTTAGATTTTCTACAAAGGCTGGTGTTTTTATTTTGACTCTGTTGTTTTCAATAGTAACAACATACCATCCATCTTTACATTCTTCAGTAATAAAATATTTTTTATTGTTATATTGAAATGATTTATTTAGAACAGGAACAATTGCCTCTCTTGTTTTAGTTAAATGCGATAGATTTAGCATTGTACCTCCTTAATATACTTCTATAAGAAAAGTAGATCAGGCATCAATGAGTGAAATCATCATGCCTGATCATTTAAACAGCCTTTACAGCATCCCACCATTTTGGCAGAGTCAGTAGAGGGCTATCCATGATTGCATCCAGTACAGCCATGGGACCTTCAATAGCCTGCTTAATGGTTTGTGCTACAAGGGCACTTTCAGTAAGAGCATCTGGTTTGATAACTGCACAGGGAATTCCCATTTTTTGCAGTTCTTCTTTGAGATCCTCTCCATAACCCCAGCCACCGATTTGTCGGCCAGACTTAAAGTGAACAATTACAACTGCTCGTGGTCTTTTTAGACCTTTGCCGTCACAGACTGAAATTGTTCTTTTTATTGAGTTAGTGTTGTGTTCTCCATCAGTGACGAAGATGTCAATATCACATTGATGCTTTCTAGCCTTTTCCCAAAGAGCAAGACAGTCAGTGCCATAGCCACCTGATTTAAGACCATAAAGGCTATGTTGAAATGCTTCCTTTTCAAAAGTCTTTGGTCGCTTAAGCTCTTTGCCCTTTGAGTGGAAGTATCCCCAAAAAAAGTTTTCACCAGGATTTTTTACAGCCTCAGCTATAATAGCTCCTCGTTCTTTTGCAAATTCAATTGCCTTATCCATTGAGGGACTGGCATCAATATGCATGAAAACCTTTCCAATATCACCAACCTCATTCTTTCGCTTTTGAGATCTGGTTTTTCTCAGAACAGTTTTAACTGATTCACTCATCTGGCTGTTGATTTTATCAATTCGGTCAACAGCAGTAGTGGCAGTTGAAATCTTTTCATTGAAAAGATTCATAACCTCTTTGTCTTTCATTAGACCCTGAGATTCCCACATTGATTGAAGAATAATCGCCTGGTTACCACTTGATTGTTCAAGAATCGCAGCAGCAATAACTGGAGAAATTTTCCCAGTAAGTGCACCCAATACTGATTGAGTGGATATTTTTTCCGACTGAATTTTTTCTGCAATCTGAAGATCACTCATGTTAGTGAAATCAAAAAGTTGAACCTTTGAAAAGTCACGACCATCCTTTTGCTTCCAACCAAGTGCATTGGCAACATCAGTTGATGGAGCTATGTGAGTTTTTCTGTATAGAGTCTGAAAGGTTTTGCTAAAACCAGATGATTTCATCTTCACTGGATTGCTTTCTCTATATCGAAGATACTTTTTAACAGAAGTTACAAGAGAACGTGACATATGTGATGCCTTGTTTCTCTTTGAACCAAGCTCTTGCTTTAGTCCTGCAATTTCAAGAACCCTTAATACCAGTTTAGGATCAAGCATCTGAATAGCTGCCTGAGAAATCATTCTCAGGTTTGGTTTTCTGTATTTGCTTCCTTTGCTAAAGGGGGTACCATCAGCATCACTAAGAGATGATGCAAAGGCTGATACAACCTTTAGATCCTTGTTGTCAGTTTTCATAAAGATGTAACTGGTAAGGTGAGCCAGAAAAACCGGATCATTTTCAGCAAGAAAGATAAAGTCATTGAGAACAGATTCAAGTTTGTCAATCTGAAGTTTGTTCTTGCTGTATAGATGAGTACAACCTGCTATGAGATTTTCATATGCTTTAAGTCTGGATTCATCATCAAGAAATGAAAGCATGTGTTCTTTACGTAGATCAGTCATATGTTACCTCCTTTAACCTGCTACGCTGCTAGGTATAATGTAAATATTTCTGCTTTGGTATGACCGTATGATTCTGTAGTATTTTGATATATCTACATCAAAGACCTCTTGAATCATAGGAGCCATTGATGAAATAACTTCATCATCTGTACAGTCCATAGTGAGGTTTGCATCTTTTAAAGAGATGATAAAGTCCTCACCATTAACAGCCAAAATAAGTTTGTTATAGAGATCCTGAGAGACATCAAGATCATAAATCCTTTGCATTGATACCATAGTATCACCTCCTTTGTTGTAATAATATATATGTTTGTATTTATAAACGCACAATTAGAGTTTGATAATTAAGAGATGAAATCGTATCCCGATAATTGCTCGAGGATGTCTGAGTCTTCAAAGCATATGTTTGAGTTCCGCAGAGCAAGAATCGGGATACGATTTCATCTTGAGCTATATCATGTTTAAATAGCTCAAGAATTTTGGGGTACAGGGGCTTTAGCCCCTGTAAGAAAAAAAAGAGTTCAAGTAGATTATGTATTAAAACGCGACAGGAATTGAACCTGTAACCAATCGTGGAAAACGATTACTCTACCAATTGAGCTACTAATGCATGTAAGCACAATCTTTGGAACTCTGATGAGACCCTGGTGGAATCGAACCACTAATATACCAATAGGGTCTAAATAAAGTCAAAGTTAACAATACAGTGTTAAAAGCTGATTTAACAGGAATTGAACCTGTAACCTTTCGATTGTGAATCGAATGCTCTAACGCTGAGCTATAAATCCCATGCTTGTATGCATTGTTCGTGAGTGACTTTTGTAAATAAGTTCAAGTTATATAATCAAGTTTTTTTGACACAGGATTCGAACCTGTAAGATTTGTGATCATCGAGTTTGAGTCGATTGCTCTACCAATTGAGCGATGCTTGTATGATTATATTGTGGAACTTCTAATGGGGGGATGGAAGGAATCGAACCTTCAAAATGCTTGTAGGATAATAGCTGGGAACTCCATTTTTTTACATGAGTACGGATTGAGTTCAAGTTGTACTATCGTTGTTGCTTTACAGCTTGATTAAGAGTCAAGTGGCTTTACCATTTGCCTACATCCCCCATAAATGTTTTCACAGTTCAAGTTGTATAATCAGTTGTTTGTTTTGCAGTGGGAATTGAACCCACAACACTAGAATCCTAAAGTTCTATGCTCTTACCATTTGAGCTATGCTTGTATGATTATACTTAAGGGAACTGTGAATGCGACGATAAAGAGATTTGAACTCTCATCTTTCTGATCGACAATCAGATGCTTTTCCAATTAAGCTATATCGTCTTGTATTAAGTTTGAAAGTTGTAAGGTAGAAATATTAAAAGGTTAAAATTCAACTTAAAATGAAAATAGTTTATCTTAAAAGATAACCTTTCAACTTTACAACCTGCAAACCTTTCAAACATTATTCTTCAATGAATCAAGTAATCTGCTGCAGTGCTAGCAGCCCAGGCACCTGGTTTTATTTTGCAGATGAATCCCTGAGCCTTCACGTAAGCAACAGCCTGTTTCATTACTACATTACTTTTATGCTTTGGGTTTCCATTTATGTCCAGGTGAACCTCAAAGTTTCTATCACCAATAAAATCATTGAGACTAAAGGCTGCTTCCATGGCATAGTCAACCTCTCTCATGAGACGATCTTTCATGTCCATTCTGCGATCTACCAATAGTCTTTTGCCGTAAACTGAGGCACCATGATGACTGTCTATGTGTATTACAACAACCAGACCGAATAAAGTATAAGGACCAGTGAGTTTACTGTCACAGCCAATGTAGATTGAAGACTCTTTTGAACTTGATGAAATGATTTTTTTTATGAAATCATAATCTAGTTTTTTAAACTTAGACATTACTCACCTCCTTATAAATTTAATGTGCATCCTACAGGGATTGAACCTGTGCTCCCGGATTAAAAATCCGGTACTCTACCATCTGAGTTAAGGATGCTTTTGCAGCAGAAGCTGGACTCGAACCAGCCTATTCCTAATTAACAGTTAGGCACGTTTCACCTGGAGCGTTATTCTGCTAGAAAAAAAATCAGCCAGAAGAGGATTCGAACCTCTACCTTCGGAGTCAAATCCCGATGTTCTGCCTTTGAACTACCCGGCTAAATTATTTTTTTTTACACAGTTCAAGTTATACAATCTAATATTCTTGGCTTTTACAACGGGAATCGAACCCGCGACAATCGAAGTAATAATTCGAGGCTCTACCAACTGAGCTATGCTTGTAAGATTGTATTGGGGAACTGTGTAATCATCATTTTGATTATAAATCTAAATGATAATAATTGGCGGCAGTGAGATTTGAACTCACACTACCTGGTTTCTAAAACCAGTTACTCTGCCATTGGTGTATACCGCCTTGTTGAGTCAAAAGTTGTAGATAAAAGTTTAAAAGTTGTAAGGTTGCAATGTTTGAAGGTTGAGTTTCTTGATGAAATAATATTTAAAATATAAGTATTAATGTCCAGGGTTAGATAACTTTCAAACCTTTAAACCATGTAATTTTTAAACATAACTACAATGGGTATCTGACCGGAATCGAACCGGTATTACTGGCTCCACAAACCAGGGTAATAACCTTTATACCACAGATACCATATGTTTTGAATTTTGCATTTGAACCATTTTTTTTACTTTAGTGTTGCCTTCTGATGTTCATTGCAAAATTCAGATTCGACGATAAAGAGGTTTGAACTCTCATTATTCTGATGGACAATCAGATGCTTTTCCAGTTAAGCTATATCGTCAGGTAAGTTGAATGTTTGAAGGTTCAAAAGTTAAGTTGTCAATAGTGATTATTGTAAAAGGAAACTTTATAACCTTCAAACCTTTCAACTCCAAACCAATTATTCATAAGGGGCAAGGGGATTCGAACCCCCGATTATCTGATAGAAAGTCAGATGACTTGGTCCACTTGCCCCAAGTCGGATGAAGAGGGATTCGAACCCCCATCGGTTGTTACGCCTACAACGGTTTTCAAGACCGCTCTCTTGCCAGTTAGAGTATTCATCCATTGCGGCAGGTGAGGGATTCGAACCCTCATCGGTTTTTATGCCTACACTGGTTTAGCAAACCAGCCACTTCCCATTAGTGTAACCTGCCAATAAATGCGTAGTATTTCATTGAAATAACTATATCACAAAAAAAAGGAGTGCTTTTGCAAGCCCTCCTTTTTTCGATTTAATTTATTCATTAATTTAAAATAAAATAAATTATCTTTTATGGGCTTTGTATTTGAGATATTTATTCACTAAATAAATATCATTGTTGTCAAAGATCTGTGGGCATACCTCGCCCGGTGTCAAAATTCTTGAAATTTTAACTATTAAGGTCATTGTAAACGTAAAACGCCTTGTTGTTTGTATCGTATAACTCATAATTCCATAAAAAAAGACGAGGATTTTTGTCCTCGCCTTTTTGAAAAATAAATATATATTATTTCTTTAATTAGCTGAGTGACATACCTCTATCACATAGAATGAAATCATGACTACCATCAAGATTTATCCAATCGGATATTTCTGCACGCAATGAGAGCTGCTCTGTTGGTAGCATTTCTTTCTCCTTTTTAGTATGATATGTCTTTTGCTGAATCATTTGTTCTTACCTTGTTTATTTGATATTCGAGATGTAAGATAATAAGCTTTAGTTATTTGGCAAGCTTTTTTTTTAAAAGTTCCCAAAAAAAATAAAAAAATTTGATTTTATTGGTTCATCTAACGTTACTTGTTTGCTTTCTTCTTATCTATAGTTGTTTCTTTTGAAAGTAATTGTCTTTCTTCTTTCTATGGAATTAAATTATTCTTTTCTAAATTTTTTTTGGTTTGTCATTGAATAGTTATTGTTAATTTTTGTTGCTCTTATGAAATTTCTGCCTTCAACCAAAATCTTGGTTAAGTGGTTACTGTGATTTTTCAGCTTGCCAAATAATATGCACCAATAATTGTATAGTTTATGAATCTTTATTTTTCGTTAAGCTATGGTGGTTTGTTTTTATCAAGTTTTATGGCTGCTACAATACTTCCATTTAGTTCAGAAGGTATACTCAGTTATATGATTTATCAAAAATATAACTACGTTCTCTTGATTTTATTTGCTTCAATTGGAAATACATTTGGTGGTATAACCAGTTATTATCTTGGGAGATTGGGGAAATTAGAGTGGCTAGAAAAGAGAATGAATATAAGTCTTAATAAAATTTTAAAAACTCAAAAAATTGTGAATAAATATAGAGGTCTTTTAGCTTTTTTTTGCTGGTTACCTATTGTCGGAGATCTTTTAGCAGTTAGTCTCGGTTATTTTAAATGTAAAGAGGGGCAGGTTTTTGTTTTTATGCTTCTTGGGAAAACTCTACGTTATATTTTGTGGATGTTTTTTACATTGTGGTCATTGAAATTTTTTAATTGACTGAAGAAATAAAAAAGTCTAAAGATACATTGCATTACCTTTAGATTTTTAACTTTCAACTTTTTACTGTCTGAGCTATATTTGCTTTTTATTAAATTCCTGTGTTAATATTTCCTTAACTGCATCAACATCAGGTTCCATAATTATTGGTTCATTTGCATAGGTACAGTTAACATCATTTAATGTCTTTTCATGGTAGCCAACTTTAAACTCTGAGAATTTTAGTCCATGTGCAGTAGAAATAACAACTGTTCTATCTGTTTTAGAGATAATCTGCTTGTCAACAAGCTTCATTAGTACAGCTAGAGCAACTCCTGTGTGAGGGCAGGTATACATGCCTGTTCTATCTGCCAGAGCAGCTGCATTGGCAAGTTCATCTTCAGATGCCTGTTCAACGATGCCATCAAATTCTTTAAGAGCTTTTATTGCCTTATCAATAGAAACTGGATCTCCAATCTGAATTGCAGAGGCTAAAGTCTTTTTTGGAGTCATTGGTTTGAAGTTTTCCCATCCATCTATGTAAGCCTGATAAAGAGGATTTGCATTTTGAGCCTGAGCTAAAACTATTCGTGGTGATTTATCAATTAGTCCGAGCTCTTTCATCATTTTGAAACCATTGCCAAGGGCTGAAACATTCCCAAGATTACCACCAGGTATGATTATAACATCGGGAACTTCCCAGTTGAATTGCTGAACTATTTCAACGGCAATTGTTTTTTGTCCCTCAATGCGTAGTGAGTTCATTGAGTTTGCTAGATATATTGTATCATCCTTAGTTACATCCTGTACTATCTTCATACAGCCGTCAAAGTCTGTTTTAAGTGATAATACGATAGCACCATTTGACATGGGTTGCACCAGCTGTGCTGTTGAAATTTTGTTGCTGGGAAGGAAAACGATAGAGGGAATCCCTGCATATGCAGCGTAGGCCGAAAGAGCTGCAGATGTATCTCCAGTGGAAGCACAGGCAACTGCCTTAATGTTTTTTCCCTTTTGTATCATCTCATTGACCTGGGAGACCAAAGAGGTCATGCCAAGATCTTTAAATGACCCTGTGTGACTGTTGCCGCACATCTTTACCCAGAGATCTTTCATTCCAAGCTTTTCTCCAAAACCCTTTGCCCAAAAGAGATTTGTGTTTCCTTCGTACATTGAAACGATATTTTCATTATCAATTTGAGGATTAACCCATTCTTTCTTGCTCCAGATTCCGCTGCCGTAGGGCCACGTAGTAGTTCCTTTTCTTGAGTCAAAAAGGTCTTTCCACTCTTTACCGCTTTTATCTTTGAGCTTATCTATATCGTGTGATACCTCTAGAAGGTTTCCGCATTTTTTACATTTATATACGATTTCATCTAATGGATATTCTTCATCACAACCTGCAATACATCTAAAAACAGCTTTGTAATTACTCATGTCTTTCTCCTGTGCGTGAATCTTCAATTCTGATGAGCATTATATCTTCAGCAACAAAATCAAATGTTTGAATTTCTTCTATTGCCTTGAGCATTTCTCCCTCAATTGCCTCATGTGTCAGTATGATTAATGGAATTACATCCTCATCCATCTCTCTTTGCATAACACCTGAAATTGATATACCATGGTTTCCCAGTTCACCTGCAATAGCAGCAAGAATTCCAGGAGTATCCTTTGTGTGAATTCTTAAATAATATCGTGCAGATCTCTGGTTTACATCAAGGAGGTTAGCCTTTTCATCGATAGTTATCGGTGGAATGTTGTCCATGTCACCTCTGGCAATCTGTATGATATCACTGACGACAGCTGATGCTGTTGGTAAACTGCCAGCACCTTTGCCATACATGATAACAGGACCAGTCATATCTCCATTAAAGAATACTGCATTGTTTTCATTTCTAACAGATGCAAGGGGGTGATCATTGTGAATCATTGTAGGGTGTACTCTTATATCTATATCATTGTTTATTTTATTAGCTATTCCAAGAAGCTTTACGGTGTATCCCATGTCTTTGGCAAACTCAAAGTCTATGGGTCTCAGCTTTGATATACCCTCTATAGGGATTCCGGGAAAATCGATATGAGAATTAAAGGCCAGCATTGATAGAAGAGATATCTTATGACCTGCATCAAATCCCTCAACATCAAATGTAGGGTCAGATTCAGCAAAGCCAAGTTGTTGAGCATCATCAAGAACCTCTCCAAAGGTCATCTGCTCTTCATCCATTTTTGAAAGAATATAATTTGTTGTGCCATTGAGAATACCCATGACAGAATCTATTTGATTTCCAACAAGTCCTTTTCGTAAGCCCAAGATGCAGGGAATGCCTCCACCAACAGCAGCCTCAAAACCTATGTTCATTGAACTCTCTTCAGCTGTCATAAATATATCTTTTCCAGCTTCAGCCAGTAGTTTCTTATTTGCAGTTACTACATGTTTTTTTGCTGCCATGGATCCGATAAGAATGCTTCTTGCGGGCTCAATGCCCCCGATAAGTTCAACAATTATATTGATCTCATCATCATTTATGAGGTCTTGCCAATTATCAGTTTTTATTATTGTGGAATCAGCAATTTCAATGTCTTGAATTGTAAGGTCGCATACTGACTTTACTGTAAGACTGATGTTGGATCTTTTTTCAATAAGCTTTTTATTTTTTTGTATTAGTTCTAAGACACCGCTTCCAACAGTGCCCATCCCAATTATTCCGATTTTACATTCTATCATGTATCTACCTTTCTAGTTTAAAAATTGCTGTGAGATCTTTTAGCTGTTCTGAACGTGATTTCATATTGGTTGAAGAGTCTGCTACCTTTGATGATGAACCAGCAAGCTCTTGAATTGACTCATTAATTTTTGAGATCGCTGCAAGAATTTCTGAACTTGTATTTTTTTGTTCACTGGCTGCTCGAGCAATTTGTGTTGCAGTACTGTTGATGTCTTCAACATCCTGCATCATTATTTCGCTTCCTTTAACCTGCTCATCGGCAGATGCTGAAATTTCTCCGATTACAGTTGCAACATTTTCAATCATCTTAATCATTACAGTAATAGCTGTTGCAGTTTGTTGAACAAGACTTGAACCTGTTTCAACATCTCTTCTACTTGTATTAATTAATGTTTCAATTTCCTTTGTGCTTTGTGCGGTCATATCTGCAAGTTTTGATATCTCTTCAGATACCACTGCAAAGCCCTTTCCATGTTCTCCTGCACGAGCAGCCTCAATTGCTGCATTAAGGGATAAAAGATTGATCTGTTCGGATATATCATTTATTATAGCTACAATATCAACTATTTTTTTAGAGCTTTCTGATATCTGGTTAATGCTGTTTGTAGTGTCTTTTAGAATCCCTTCTGTCTTACGGGCCTCAGTAACTGTTTTTTCTGTTACCTCATAAACCTTCTTTGAGTTATCACCAACAACTCTGGTCGAAGCTGCTAATTCTTCCATTGCTGAGCTTGTTTGTGTCACTTTTTCTGCCTGGTGATCAGTTGAAGCTGCAACATTTTCTATTGATGCCATGAGTTCTTCATTGGCAGAGGTTGTCTCTTCAATAAAAGCTGCCTGATTTTGTGATTCATTTTCCATTTTATGACTGGTAACATTGAGGTCATCAGCATCTTGTGAAAGTTCTTCAGTGGCTTCTTTGATCTCAGTGACTATACTTTGAAAGGTCACTACCATATTATTTATTGCATCTATAAGTTCATCAAGTTCATTTCGAATTGATTTTTTGTAAACCTTGCAACTGGCACAATATTTTAGTCTCTTTTCTTCACTGGATTCACAGGCTTCACCATTTTCGCATAATGTTCCCTCTATTCTCCAGCATGCTAAATTGGTCGAATCATGAGCAGGGCAGTCTACTTTCTCACAATTGAGTTCATCTGCACATTTTCTATAGTGTTTTTGAATTATGAAAACAGAGAGATCTCCATTACTTACCTTTACAGCAGTATCAATTATCTTTCTAAAGGGTTTAGTGATACTTAATGAAATAAGATTGCTGATAAGAAGAAGTCCAATGGGAAATATAATCATGAGACCAATGAAAATCCAGAAAATTATATTTATTTCTTTAAATATATCATCACTACTTGCATAGGCTACAATGATCCAATCCCATTCTTTGAAATATGAATATCGAGCATATTTTAATACAGATTTTTTTGATTTATCAGTGAAATAATACTGTATATCCTGAGATTTTTCTACTGATGAGAGCTTCTTCTTTATCATTTCTCGAATGAAGTAATGATCGCTTTGGTCATCCTTGAGGTTATATCCTGATTTTCCTTTACGTTCATAATGTTCTATGAATTGTCCCTGAGAATTAATGACGTACATGTATCCTTCTTTGCCAATCTTAGTTTCTTTAATCATATCAAAGATTGCATTTTTAGGAGTAGGTATTCCTACATAATAGGCACCAAGTATTTTACCCTTTTGAGATTTAATAGGAACATATTTTGTAATGAAGAATTTTCCAACTACAATAGCTCTTCCAGTGTAGCTCTTGCCATTTACTAATTTTTGAAAAACTGAGGATCCTTCAGGGATATAGGTCATAATGGCTCGTTTACCATTGTTCTTTTTTACATTGGTTGAAATTCTAATGAGTTTATTGTCAAAAAGCTGAAAGATTGTTGCTGTGGCACCTTTAATGTTACTGTTATTTATTATAGTATCAACTCTTTGAAAGTTTCTGATAAAAGCTTCACCATTTGACTGCATCACTGGGAGTTTTATTTTAGTCTTTTCTCCAGTTGCCTGATTGGTAACGGTTTCTGTGGTGAACCTCTTTGAAAAGTATATATTTGTCAGTTTTCCAATATCATTTTTTGCAGTTATAAATAGGGTATATAGATTTTTTTGGAGTCTTCCGTCTACCTCTTTGCTCTCAATTTTACACATTCTTTTGACATGATGAATGGAGTTTTGCATTGTGTTATTTGTCATGTCAAGAATCAAACTTCGTGTAACTATATAAACAACAATGAGGCCTATAACCAGAGGCACTATTGAAACGAGGGCCATATATTTGAGGATAGTTCCTCTGAGTCCGTAGAATATTTTTTGAAACATTGTAAACTCCATGTAATATTATGAGTTTATGTTTCTATGGAAAGATGATATGTCAATATTTTTCCTGTGTAATAATTATTTTTTGTGAATAAAAATGAATCATGATTACATCTCAATTGTTCTTTTTATGATGAGATTTTTATTTTCTTCTTCTGGAGTTGTTCTGTATATAATATCATTTTTGTCAGCTATAAGAGTTCGAGCCTGTATGAAGTCTTTAAAAGGGGATGGTACACCACAGACTTTAATTAGTGTTGCATCGGCACGTTGTGCTCCTCTCACGTAGATTTCCTTGTCGCGCTTATGTTTCACTTCTACGTCTTCATCTTTTTTAGGAGAAAAGGTGGGAATGAAAACCATCTGTGCATTGTTTTCTTTCATGAAATCAAAACTGTTGTCATGAAAGACATCAGCACAGATGAGAAGTCCAAAGCGTATTCCATCAATCTCAAGAACTTCAAGTTCAGTGCCTGGAGTGATATGTCCAACCTCAGGAAAGAAGAGATTGTTTTTTCTATAAGAACCGATTTGAATTCCTTTGTGATAGACGAAAGTGGTGTTGTAGGTGACATTATCAGCCAGCTCCGGCATTGATCCACCTATGATTGTGCAATTTAAATATATTGAAAGAGCTTCAAGTCTTTTTAATTGAAGTTTTTGATTATGTTCTGTTTGTACCATGGTGCCAAGATTTTTTTGAACAAAAAAATATTCAGGAAAACATACAAAGTGAGGAGAGAAATTTTTTATCTCAATGAGATTCTTTTTGGGAATGGTTTCTCCAAGTTGATAATGGTATAAAACTACTCTAATATTCATTTTTTCCTCAGATTTTGATGCTTAATGATAAGAAATATTATATTAAATCATGATTCTCAATTTTCAGAAAAATGTCCATAAGAATTGCTAAATTAACTAAGATTTTATCTTTAAATTGCTCGTTTTAACTTCATTCTTAATAAAAAAGCAGTCTTAAAAGTTTATCTTTGTCTCTTGACAAATGATGAAAAGTCAATTAGATTCTATTATATGGACGATGTTATAGGCAGATATAGTATTAATAAAAGATGGGCATATTTTGATAATATTGAAATTGAAAATTCTTATCTTATGTCAGAGTTTAAACATTTCTCTTCTCGTTCAATTTTAATATTATTATTGATGTCAATAAGTACTCTCTTTTTTATTCGTAGTGATTATATTTTTTTTGGTACTTCTTCTATCTTTTATAACATTTTGTTCTTGAGAATTTTATATTCTATATTTTCCCTCTCTCTCATTGTGTATCTTATGCTTAGAAAGGATCTCATCTTTTTTGAAAGACTGCTTCCTTTTTGGGTTATTGTAACTTTAATTGTAGCAACAATGATAAATATAAGCAGACCTCTGGGGTATAATTTCAATGCTGTTATAGATGTTTTTTTTGTAATAGTGGTTTATATTTTTTTGCCAATCAATCTGAAGATTCGATATTTTAGCTGCATTACCTATAGTATTATAAGTATTATAATTTTCTTTATTGTTCGCACTGGATTGTTAGATCTTCATTTTAATGTTATAATGGTAAGCTTTATATCAGTTAACCTCATTGGAATCTTTTTTTCAAGAAATTCAGAACTCAATAGACGTCAAAAATTTTATTTGCTTGAACAGGAAAAAAAATTTAAAGATGAAATCAATCAATACAGCCATGAGCTTGAAAGAGCAAATCAGGATCTCGATGCCTATGCACGAGCAGTTGCCCATGATATCCGCTCACCTATAGGAGTTATAAATGGATACCTCTCTATGATTACAGAGAAAATATCCAGAAAATCATTAGATATAGAATCAATTAAAAAGCATATCACAATGGTTCAGAGTTCTTCTCAAAGAATTGAATCAATAGTTGATGGACTATTGCAGCTGGCAATAATGAGAAAGGATGAAAGTCTAATTCTAGAGGAAGTAAACATTGAAGAGATAATGGAGGATGTCATTAGTCAATACCAGAAGTCCATTGATGAAAGAAAAATTGAAATAGTTAAAGGTGATTACTGGCCATTTGTTCTTGGCCAGGATAGAATGCTTTATCAAATTTTTTCTAACTTTCTTAGTAATTCTCTGAAGTATGGAGGCCTTCAGCCAAAAATATTTATTGGCTGTAATAATGAAGATGAAAATTTTTGTAGAATTACTTTTGAAGATTCTGGCCCTGGTATAACTGATGAAATGAAAGAAAAAGTATTTGATGAATTTGTAAGAACTTCACCAGAGAAGGCAGATGGAATTGGAATTGGTCTTTCAATAGTTAAAAGGTTAACTAATGCGATGGGAGGAGAATGCGGTGTTGAGGATTCTTCTCTTGGAGGCGCCTCTTTTTGGGTTACTCTTGAAATAGCAAGGGTGAAAACAATTGTCTGATGAAATAAATAATTGCAGTGATGAATATTATAGGTCAATATTTCAGGATGAGCACTGTTTTATTGATTCAGAACATAAAGGATGGGGATGTAAGTTTCTTACATCTATCCGTTTAGATTTGCCCCAAACAAGTTATAACCTTGGTGGAAAAAATCATTTCTGGTTTCAGATTGGTTCTTTTCTAAATGATGATACCTGGGTTATTGATAAAAAGAAAATAACACAGATTATTAAAAGAGAGATTGATCAAAAAGAATTAAATCAATGTTCTATATTTGATTCAACAATGGTTTTGCAAAAGGTCGATGATTTGCCAGATGAAATTATTCTTTCTCAATCTGAGAGCTGGGCAAAAGAATATAAAGAAGAAGTTCATGGAGATATGATAACTAAGGTCGCAGTTTCCATCCTCCCTGAAAAACTCTATAGTGATTTTCATGCCCTCAATGCAAGACCTGATGTTGAGGTTAAATCTAAAAGTTCTGAAAAAAAACTCAGAAATATTCCTCAGATCAGCTTTGTTGATATTGGTGGTATTGAAGACATTATTGATTCTGTTCGTGAAATCATTGAACTTCCCTTAAAGCAACCAGACTTGATGCAGTATATGGGAATCTCACCCCATAGAGGAATTCTTCTTCATGGTCCGCCAGGATGTGGTAAAACTCTTATAGCTCAGGCAATTGCCAATGATATTGATGCTCACTTTATCTCAGTAAAGGGGCCTGAATTAATTAATAAATATTATGGCCAGAGTGAGGAGAATCTCAGAGATCTTTTTGAAGAGGCAAGAAAGTTCGGTCCCTCAATAATTTTCTTTGATGAATTTGATTCCATAGGTCAATCTAGATCTGGTGAAGAAAATCTTCGTTTTGATTCTCGAATTGTAAATCAGCTTTTAACATTGATGGATGGCATTGAAGATTTTGGAAACATCTGTGTTATTGCTTCTACAAACAGGCCTGAACTTATTGATTCTGCTCTAATGAGACCAGGACGATTTGATTATCAGCTAGAGGTGAAAAAACCAACAAAACAGGGTTGCTATGATATTTTTTCAATTCATATTAGAAGTATGCCTATTGATAAGAAGTTTGATGCTAAGGGGTTTTGCAAAGAACTTGAAGGCCTATCTGGAGCTGATATAGCCTTTGTTGCCAGGGAAGGGGCCTATAATTGTCTCAGAAGATCTGTAGACCTACGTGTTTTAATCGAAGAAAAGGATGCATCTGTTGACAAGGATAACCTTTACGTTTGTGAAATGGATTTTCAGCGAGCTCTCTATTCTTTAAAAAGAGATTAATTTATTATTCATGTAAAAAATACTTGAATATATGGTTAATTTTTAGATTATGTCACCTAGCTACAACAGTACTTTTCAAACATACAAAGTGTACTGCAATTCAAGTTTTTTCTGGAATATATATATTGATACATACTTTTGGTTTCATTGTAAGTTAATGGTGATATGACTACAGAACTGTTACAAGATGAAGTTGATCTCTTTACCTATTCCCTAGAAAGACCTCGGGAAGATCTACCTATTATTAATATGGATTCTATTGTTGAAGAAATCCGAAGGGGAAACCTTTATAATAACCCTCGATTTTCTTTAAGAACAGAATCATTTTTATTGCAGCATGCCTATGCAACCAATAAAATTCTTTCTTTGTCAAATTCCAGAACACGGATTCTTGCTCATCAGGTTGAGAGTACCCACCGTATTGTTAACGCACTGAACCAGCGGTTTCTTATAGCTGATGAGGTTGGTCTTGGCAAGACCATTGAAGCAGGCCTTGTCATCAAAGAGATGATGTATCGTTATAATCATAAGAGAATAATTATCGTTTGTCCAGCATCACTTCTTTTTCAGTGGCAACATGAAATGCAAAGTAAGTTTAATGAACACTTTATGATTATGGATCGCAAGGTAATTCAGAAACTAAAAAGAGAGCATGGTGAAGATGTAAATCCATGGAAGGCTCATGACCGCATGATATGTTCTCTTGATTTCATAAAGAGTGCACACTTTCATGAAGATCTTGAAAAAACCAGATGGGATTCAGTTATTTTTGATGAGGCTCATAGATTAAGGCGTGATAGTAAGCAGACTACTCAGGGTTATGTCGTTGCTGAAATTTTGTCTCAAAGAACAAAATCCTGCCTGCTTTTGTCAGCAACACCATTTAGAGGAAAACTGGAAGAGCTTTATTTTTTACTGGCTCTTCTTGATAAAAATATTCTTGGACCTTTTAGAACATTTTATAATAACTACTGCATTGATAATGCAAACCTGTCTCAGCTCAAAGAAAAAATTTCACAGATAGTTATAAGAAGAACCAAGGCTGAGATTGGGGGCTTTACAAAACGTTATGCACGAACCATTCAATTCGATTTGCATCCTGATGAGAGATTTTTATATGAAGAGACAACTAAGTACGTAGTTGAAGAATTTAACCGGGCAATGCAGACTGAAAACCGGGCTGTTGGTTTTGTTATGACAGTATTTCAAAAGCTTCTGGATTCTTCTTCCTTTGCACTCTTTTCAGCTCTTAGTAATAGAGTAAAAAAACTTCAGACAATGATTGACCGTGTTGAAAAAGATCAGCAGACTATTTCAGAACTGGAAGATGAGTATGAGCTTGAAGAGCTTTCTGACAGTGAAGATATTGATAAACTGGTAGAGTATTCTCTTGAAAAAACAGTTGCTGAATTAAAGATAGAGCTAAAGACCTTAAAGCGCCTGGTGAATCTTGCAAGAGATATTAAACAGAATAAGAAGGGCGAACAACTCTGTGAGCTCATGGCAAATCTCAAGAAAAAGGGATATAAAAAGTTTTTGATTTTTACTCAGTTTCGCACGACTCAAATGTATCTGGAAGAACTTTTATCTGATTATAAGGTTCAGGTGTTTCATGGATCAATGAATCGTGATGAAAAGGAAGATGCCATGACAGCTTTTAAGGGGGAGACTGAGGTTCTCATTGCTACGGAAGCCGGTGGTGAAGGCCGCAATATGCAGTTCTGCAGTGTTTTGATAAACTATGATTTACCCTGGTCTCCTTTGAAGATCGAACAGCGTATTGGTAGAGTTCATCGTTTTGGTCAGGCCCATGATGTGGTAATATATAATTTTTCTACCAGTGGTACTGTAGCAGAACGGGTTCTTGAGGTTTTAACAAATAAATTGAAACTCTTTGAAGAATCAATTGGAACTCCTGATATAATGCTTGGGCAGATAGAAGAAGAAATAAGTCTTAATTCAATGTTTATGGAAATGGCAGCAGGTAAAAAGAATACAAAAGATATGGATGAAGAGCTCAATAAGAGAATCTCCATGGCAAGAGAAAGTTATGAAAAAATTGGTGACCTCACTGTTGCAGATAAAATGGATTTTAATTATGATGAATATTACAGAGTTACTTTAAAAGAGAGATCTTTTTCAAACAATAGAATTGGAAATTTTATAGATTCTCTTTCAAAGGTTGATGATTACGTTGGGCAATACTTTGGAAAAAAAACAGCCAAAGGATTATATCCTATAAAGGCATATCCAAATGAAGAGATTGAAAAAAAACATTTTGGTAGTTTTAGTAGTGAAGCAGCTCTTGAAGATGAGAGTCTAGATTTTCTGGCCTTTGGTCATCCCGTAGTTGATGAATTAATGAAATGTTGTCAGAGAAAAAGTTTTGGCGGTGAAACTGGCATTCGGGTGATAAGGGGATCCGTAGGTTTTAGTGGTGTTATTTGTTATTACTCAGCAACATATAAATCAAAGAGCAGTACTTCAGAAATTATTCCTGTTATAATTGATAAACATGGTTTCCTTGATTCCTTTGATCTTGAAGAGGCAGAAAAAGAATGTATGGAACAGGATGAAACACCAGTTAACTTTTCTCTTGATGAGGATGAGATTGATTATTTTGCCCATTCAATAGATTCATTGATGGCTAAAAATATAGAACGATTGAGAGAAAAAATAAATAATCGTATTCTTGAAATGAGTGATAGCCTTGATTTTCAGCTTGATCCTGAACTTGATAAAATAAAAAAATCATACGATATTCAATTGAAGGAACTTGATGAAAAACTTGAACATCAGGAATGTCAGATGAAATGGTATGGAAAGGATATGAAAAGCGCTTTAACCAGAACGAGAAATAAAATTCAAAAGGTGAAAAGTGAGCGTGATAGTATTCTTGAACAATACAGATCTTACCTGGGAATAAGCTGCAGGGTAAAGCTTATCAATGCAGGAGTAATTATTTCGAGAGGGCAACAGTAAATTAGATTCCCCTCTCTGTGATAGTATCATCAATTAAAGAGTCAATATCCATTGATTTCGTATTCGCATTTACAGTAACGGCTTCTTTATAAACCCCTTCAATTTGTTTGCTGATAAATGAATTGAGGGTGTTCTGGTCAACGGTCTTATTTTCGTCAAAAGGATTTAGCGTAAAAACAAAAGCGACAACTAATGATGCAGCAACTGCAGCTGTTGATGATATTATGGTTCTATTCTTTAATCGTCTTTTTTTCAAAACATTTTTTGAAATTAAAGAATCCCATTGATCATTATTGAGTCTTTGAGATAATGCTTTTTTCATTTCATCATTCATGTTATGCCTCCTTCATGAGTTTTAATAGTAATTCTCTGCCCTTGAAACTTCTTGATTTAACGGTGCCACTTTTTATATCAAGTCTCTCTGATATTTCATTTGTACTGTAACCCTGCGATATCAGATTCATTACTGATTGATATTTTGCAGGTAATTTTTTAATATTCTCTTCAAGGTTTGTGACTTCCAGATTTGAATCAAAATTGTTTTCAATTACTTCATCATAATTTTCAGTTGATTTCTCAAATTTCTGCTCTTCTCTGTAGAGCTTTTTGTTCATCCTTAAGGATTCATTCCGAGCTATGGAATAAAGCCATGATTCAATAGAAGAATCTCCTCTAAAGGATTTTTTAGTAAGACCTCTATATGCTCGTATATAGGTTTCCTGTACAACATCATCAATTGAGTGACTAAATCGTCCTGCAAGATGATTTCCAATGGCAGAAAGAACAATGCCTTTGGTGTTATTAACTATTTCAGTGAATTCACTTTCTTTCATCAATTAAACCTTCGGTGTCTTCTTCCCCTAAAGTGTCTTCTCCGTTGTTCTCTAACCATTCTTCTTTGTTTGAGTGTTAATACTTTTTCAATTTCATAACGATGCATGATTTTGTAAAAACGAATGTCAGCTTCAACTGAACCAATTCTATTTAAAGCAACTTTCAGTTTTTTTGTATCGATTTTATTTGATAATATTATTGCTCTTAGATTTCTTCTTAGTTTATACATCTTATCTCTGGCAATACTGTGTTTGTCATGATACTTCTTGTTAATTGCTTTAATTCTCTGAATCTGTTTGTTCCTAAGATTGAAGCGATCCTTTAAAGCTTCAGGATTTCCCCAGAGTCGTCTTCCTCTACGGTGGTGTGGCCCCATTCTATTTCCAGGTCCCATTCCTCTTCTACCGGGTCCCATGTTATCCATGGAATATATTGGGGGAATAGCCATTAAAAAAAATGTGAAGATGATTAAAACTTTCTTTTTCATTTTTATTCGTCCTTTTTATATGCCCGCAGAGAGCGGGCATATATGTATTATCTCATGCCTCTATAAGGTCTGCGATCTCTTCTTTTAGGCATCTTTTCAAACTTTTTTCTTTGTTCTCTAGTGAGAACTCTTAATATTTTTTTTCTCATTTCAAGTTTAAGCTCAAGAATTTTAGTTCTATTGTTTCTATTTAAATATACCTTCTTGTGAAATTCATGTTTGATGTCCATTATTTTAAGAACCTGTGCATCAGTAAGCTTTAGTTCTGCTTTTAGATGTGCAAGTCCTCTGAATCCCTTTCCTTTTCTTCTTGGGCAATCTCGGTTGTATCTATTTTGCTTCCCATAGCCATCACCCTTATGTCCGCCCCGAGGGCCATACTGTGCCATTGCACTGCCTGCTGTAAATGCTATTATGCTCATAATTGCAAGAGTAAGTCCAGTTTTTTGTATTGTTTTCTTCATTTTTTTCTTTCTCCTTGGTTTTCTTTATTAATTACTATTATGACCTGTGTTAATAGTAATTGGTTCATTTTTTTCTTGCATAATAATCTATTTTTTAAACAATACAATGATTAAATTAGGGGAATTCATAATGAAAAAAAATAAATTATTTTACAGCATAATTGTATCAATAGTCTTTGCTGTTTTGATTGGAGGGTTTTTTCCTGGAGCAGCACCCTATGGAGGGGTTTTAGGAGCTATATTTCTTAAACTTCTCATGATGATTGTTGTTCCACTAGTTATCTTTTCCATGATAACAGGTATTACCGGACTTGGTGACCTTCGAAAGGTCGGCAAGATGGGAACCAGAACAATTGTATTTTATCTAATAACTACAGCTCTTTCAGTTCTCGTGGGGATATTTCTTGTTACTCTTATTGAGCCCGGTAAGAATATTGCTGTGGGAGAAAAGTTACCTGAAATGCAATATCGTATAAAAGGTTCTGTCGTATCTGTTGATGCTCATAACTTCAATAAAAAGTATGATAAGAAGTTTATGTTAATCTTGAAAGATCAGAAAATAAAGGGCAAGATTGATGTGGTATCTCAAAACAAAATAATTGTAAAGAAATGGATTTGCTATAATAATAAAACAATATCTCTTTCAACCGCTGATTCACAGAGCCTTTCTATATCTGTAGAGAATAATGTTTTAATAAAAAAAGCATGTTATCCCCATAAAAATGGAAAGGGAATTGAAATAGCAATGGCAGCTGTTTCTCGTCTTAAGGGTAAGGAGAAAAAGGGTGTAGGGGATACCTTGAAAGAGGTTTTCCTTGGAAATAAAAAAGAAAATAGAGAAGGATTGATACCTGGAAATGTTTTTAAGGCAATGGTTAATATGGAGATTTTGCCCTTAATCTTTTTCTCAATTTTGATAGGTCTTGCCCTTGCTTCAATGAATCATAAAACAAAAACAGCTATTGAGGTTTTATCATCACTCAATGATGCTATCATGAAGATAGTTGATTGGATTATGCTGACTGCACCCATTGGAATTTTTGGAATAATAGTAGAGAGAATAGGTAGAGCTGGTGGTTTTGAGGGGTTTTTACCTGAATTATTTGCTGTTGGCAGCTATGCATTAACCGTAATTTTGGGTCTTCTTTTCCATGGCATCGTGACATTGCCCCTCATTTATTTTATTATGACAAAAAAGAATCCATTCCTTTATCTGAAGGGAATGCTGACGCCATTATTAAATGCCTTTTCAACTGCTTCCAGCTCTGCAACATTGCCATTAACAATGGAAGCAGTACAGAATAACTGTAATGTTTCAAAGCGTACTTCTGGCTTTGTTCTTCCTATCGGAGCAACTATTAATATGGATGGTACAGCTCTCTATGAAGCAGTTGCCGCAATATTTATCGCACAGGTTTATGGTATATCTCTTGGTCCTGTAGAACAGATAATTATATTTTTAACAGCTACATTGGCAGCTATTGGTGCTGCGGGGATTCCTGAAGCAGGTTTGGTTACCATGGTTATTGTTCTCCGTGCAGTTGGGCTCCCCCTTGAAGGTGTAGGGTTGATTTTAACCATAGACTGGTTTTTAGACAGATGTCGAACAACCATCAATGTCTGGGGTGATTCTGTTGGTGCAGGGGTTATTGATTATATTGAGGATAAAAATAATTTGAAAAACTAGTTTACATATAGTATTATAGATGGTATATTTTAAATTGCTTCATCAGGTTTAATCAATGGCTCATATCTCTTTTTCAGGAGTTTACCATGAAGAAAAATATTACTTCTTCTACAATTTTCATTGCAACATTCATTATTTGTGCAGCAGTTGTTTTTTCATATTGTGAGTCAACCAGTGCAAAAAGAAAAAGAACCTATGCGAATACTGAACATCGAGATCTTACTAAAAAGGAAATTTTAGAAAGATATCAAAATGAAAAAAAGAAGATTCTTCGGGGTCCAAAAGAAATACAGAAGATGATGAAGAAGATTATTAATGATATAAAGAAAAATAACAGAAAGTATCGTGTTGCTGTTACAGAACAGATGAAATATCATTTATCACAGGTCACTGGTGCAAAAATTCCTGCTAATTTTGAACAAAAGGCAAAGGTGCAATTCTCCGATGGTAATAGCTTGTGGGATGATTATAGGGACAGATATTCAAATCATTTTAGACGAAACAGGCGGTACTGGAAGGATGAAGACAGAAGAAAGTATCGTCCGGCAGATGATAGGGTTCCTGTAACCAAGCCTCATGATAGTGATATTTATAAGAACCCATCCCCCACATTGAATCGATTCAGCTGGAAAGATCGTGGAATGGTAACGTCTATAAAAAATCAGAGGAATTGCGGTGGATGCTGGGCCTTTACAACAGCTGCTGTTTTTGAATCAAATCTACTGATTAGAAAAAATCTCAGAATTGATATTTCTGAGCAGTTTTTATTAGATTGTGCAACAGGGAAGAATGGACTCGATGCAGGAAGCTGCTATGGAGGATGGTACGGTGGTGCCTTTGATTACCTTCAGGGTGGAAATGCAGTGATGGAATACTACGCCCCCTATAAGGCAAAAAATTCAGTATGTCTTCCTCGAAAAAAGGTTAAGGTGAAGGTTGCTGCCTGGGGTTATGTACGAAAAAATGGCAGTATCCCCACAGTGAAAGAGATGAAGGTTGCTCTTTGTAAATATGGTCCCATTGCAATTAGTATAAAAGCGACCCCGGCATTTCAGGCTTACGTTGGTGGTATATTTGATGAACATACATCAGTAAGAAATCAAAAGGATGTTAATCACGCAATGACAATTGTAGGATGGGATGATTCAAAAAGAGCATATCTTGTTAAAAATTCCTGGGGTGTTCGCTGGGGTGAAAAAGGATATGCCTGGGTGGAATATGGTTGCAATAATATTGGATATGGAGCAGCCTGGTTAGTAGTTAATCGATAAATACTAGCTGATAAAAAAAATGAATCTTACTGGTAAGACTGTAGACAGCAAATATAAATTACTGCGTCTCGTGATGGATGGAACAGTATCCTCTATCTTTGAGGCTTCTTATAATAATGAAATTTATTCCTGCATACTTTTAAAAAATAAAGTTACCTCAAATCGTATTGAAGATATTGTTCGATTTAAATCAGAGGTTGAACGATTTCAGGCTATAGAAAGCAATTATATTATCCCTATTATTGAATTCGGAGATTATCTGGGGCAAATCTATATAATTACTGAATATTTTGAATCTACCACATTAAAGAATATTTCTGCAGATCAGGCATTTTTAACCATAGATCAGAGAGTCGATATCATTCGTCAGGTTGCCCTCGCATTAAAAGATGTACATAAAGAAGATCTTCTTCATAAAGATTTAAGACCCGCGAGTATCCTGATAAAGGAAGGAGAGGTTCGTATAACGGATTTTTGTCTTTATTATCTAAAGGTTTTCTATGAACTATTGAAAGAAGAAAATATTTTAGATGCAGTTGGTTATATCTCTCCTGAGCAGAGTGGTGTCATTAAGGTTCCTGTTGATCATCGCAGTGATCTCTATTCTCTTGGTGTAATTATGTATCAGCTATTTACAGGAAAACATCCCTTTGAAAGTGATGATCTTTGTTCACTGATGAATGAAAAGATAGCCGGTATTCCTCAACATCCATCAAAGGTTAACTCTAATATCTCAGATAATCTTTCTCAAATAATATTAAAACTCATGGAAAAAGAACCTGAGGCTCGTTATCAGAGTACTGAAGGATTGATCTATGATCTTGATACCTATAATCGGGCTGGTGATGCATTTATTGTAGGCACTGGTGATAAATCAGAAAAATTATCTTTTCGATCCCGATTTATTGGAAGAGAAAAAGAATTATCAACTTTAAAAGATCTCTTTAATGATATTGAACAGAGTCATGGTAAAGCAGTCTTGATAAATGGAGAACGGGGTAGCGGGATAACAAGGCTTCTTGAAGAATTTCAGGATTACGTATATCAGGAAGATTCATTTATTTTGACATCTGACATTCAGAATATTGAAAATCCTCTTTCTCATGGTCCCTTTAGAAGTATTCTGCAATCCTATGTAAAACGTTTCAACAGTTACAGTGATGATAGAAAAAAGATGATTAGAGATGAACTTAAACAAGACTTCAGTGCTCTTGGTCAGGTACTTGTTAAGTTTTTTCCAGGGATGAAGAGTATCTTTAATCAGGAGACAGAGTTGGAGTCCTTAGAGTTTGAAGGAGATTACAGTCGTTTTCATATGGTACTTTGTAATTTCTTTTTAACTCTAAGCGAAATTGAAGGATCATTGATTATAGTTATTGATCAATTTCATCAGGCTGCTGAATCAACTATTTCAATTGTAAATAGACTCATGGAGTCAATCTCTCAATATCCCATAATGATAATTTGTATCAGTCACGTAGATAATACTGAAAGTATAAAAGAAAAACTTCATGTTTCTATTGAGGATTTTCATGAAATATCTATTTCTAATTTCCTTGTCGATGAGTTGTATGAGCTTTTTATGCAGATACTTTATGATGAAGGAGATGTTGTAAAAAGTATTACCGATTTCATATATAATAAAACCAATGGAAATTCTTTTTTATCTATAGAGCTTTTAAGACATCTTATTGATGAGAATTTATTATACTTTCATGAAAAACACTGGGCTCTTGAGGATGTAGAGAATATTGATATCGATATCCCTGAAAGTATTGTTGATTTTATTATTAGAAAGTCAGCACTATTATCTTCTTCAAGTCAAAATGTTATGCAGCATGCTGCTGTAATTGGTATGGAATTTGATGCAGAGATATTATCTGAGGTGACTGATCTTGAAATAAATAATATTCTTAATGCTATAGATGAAGCAATGGCATTGCAGATTATTGAAAGTTATGATTTAAATCAATTCAAGGTTAGATTTGTTCATGAAAGAGTGAAGGCTGAGTTTTACAAAAGTCTTAATGGACGATCTAGAATTGATCTCCATGAAAAGATCGGAAGGAATCTCGAAATAAAATATAAAAAGGGTGATGAGTCTATCTTTGATATAGCCTATCACTTTTTTGAAAGTGGCAATAAAGAGAAGACCATATCATATTTCTTAGAAGCAGGAATGATGGCAAAGGAACGTTTTTTAAATGAAGAGGCCATCGATTATCTTGAAGTTGCTCTTGAAATATTAAATGTTAATGATAAAAAAGAAGAAGGGCTTCCATATAGAAAAGAACTTGGCATCATTTATGTTACAATAGGTCGCTTAGATGATGCTTTGAAAATTTTAAATAATATTCTTCCTCTGATAAAGGATAGTTTTCAACAGGCTGTTGTTTATAGATATATTAGTGATATTTATTATAGGAAGGGTGATTGGGAGAACTGTGAGTTTTATGCAAGAAAGGGTTTTAAACTTTTAAAAGAACCATTTCCTCTCTCTCAAAAAGGTATTATTCTTGGAATTATCTGGGAAATAATGATTCACTTCTTTCATACTATTTTTTCTTTTCTTTATATTCGCAAAAGAAATAATCCAAATGCAGAGAAATACAGACTTATTGTAGATGCATACCAAACGGTTAATATGTCTTATGCTCTTAATAATCCATTTAAATTTTTTAGGTCAATTTTGCGAACAATGAATATCTGTGAAAGGCACCTGGGCCTATCAAAGGAATTGATAATAACACAGATCGACTTCCAGGGAATGTATATGGCAATTCCTCTTTTTGCCAGATCACGATTAAATATGAATAGAATCAAATGGCTGTTAAAGCAATTTGATTTTCCTCGAGGTAAGGCCCTTTCTTCAGAAATGGGAGGATATTTTTATGAGTGGATTGGAGATTATAATAAATCTATAGAGATCTTTAATTTGTCATATCAACTCTATAATCAAATTGGTGATATCAAAGAGATGTTGATGGTTTACAATGGATTGGAGCATTGTTGCTATTATTTAGGCAATTATGAAAAAGCTCTACAAATAAATACAAAATATACGGAACTTGCTCGGGAAATAGATGATGCTTATTGTATCAGTGCCGGAGATATTTATTTTTCACAGATATATAGAGAGATTGGTGAAGTTGAAAAGGCTCAGCATTTTACTGAAAAGGCCTGCTCTTTAAGTAGCAAAAAGGGAATCCATTTTAATTATTGCTCTAGTCTTATCGAGAAGGGTGCTAATGCAATTGAGATTGAGGATTATGAAGGTGCAATAGAATTTTTAAGTGAAGCCAGAGATCTTCATGAAAAGAATACCTTCTTGAAACAGTATATAATTCCCGTATATTTTACTCTTGCAGATGCTCTGTTGAGATTTTATGCTTCAAAGGAACAGGACCTTTCAGAAAAAGATCGAAATGAATTGCTTCAGAGAATTAAAAGAGCCTGTAATCGAGCAGTTAATAAATCAAAAAACTGGGTAACTCATTATGGACCATCTGTGAGAATGATGGCTCGCTATTATGCCTTAGATGGTAATATTAAAAAAGCTGAAGTTCATTTTAAGAAGAGTATTGAAATCTGTAAAAAGTATAATCGGTTATATGAAACAGGAAGAACCCTTTATGAATATGCAATCTTCAAAGAACATAATGGTGGAAATTCAAAAGCAATCTTTGAAGAGTCATATAAGATATTTAGATCAATAGGGTCTCTTCATTATATTGAAAAGCTTCGGGATATTCTGGGGATAAGAGGCTCTGCAGGTGAAAATCCATTTTTAGGTATTTTAGAAAAGGAAAGAGCTGAGAATATTGCCCGATATATAAAAAATATACGTTTTAATACAGAGACTCAGGTTTTACTGTCATCTACTATCTCAGGAATTGTTGATATTTCAGGTGCTCAAAGGGGATATCTTTTTCTTCGAAGTGAAAAGGGTGATGACCTTGAGATCAAGGCTCAAAAAAGTCATATTGAAAATGATGACTTTGTTTACAGTATGAAACTAGTTCAGGAAGTCTATGAGAGTGAAGAAGCCATTGTTATTGAAAATGCTCTTGATGATGAAAGAATGAAGGATGACGATGAGCTTTCTCAATCATTGAAGTCATTACTTGTAATTCCGATTTTAACAAACTTTACTGTTTTAGGGGTCTGTTATCTTGATAATCATATGACCAAGGGAGTCTTTGGAGAATCAATAGCAAATCTCGTTCAGGATTTCATCTCTCAAATATCTGGAACCATTGAAAGTGCTTTGCTTTATGACCGTCTTAAGACAGGAAGGGAATCAGATAAAATAACAACCCTCACAGAAGAAAAGATTAAGAAGGCATTAGAATATATCGAGAAAAATTATATTGCCAATATATCAAGAGAGGGTTTGGCAGCATCATTGGATATAAATCCGGATCATTTGGGTAAGGCATTTAAGAGTTATACTGGAAAAAAAATAAGTGATTATATCAATGAATTGAGAATAAAAGAGGCTGCTGATAAACTCATTCATGAAGATGAGAAGATTATTGATATAGCATTTTCAGTTGGATATGAAACTTTAAGTACATTTAATCGTGCTTTTTTGAAGATTATGAAGATTTCACCTAAAAAATATAGAGATCAAAACTAAATAATTGTCATATTTCTGTGCAATTTAAGACTATTCTGATTTGGGTGAGACAAAACTGTTTGTTTTGTCTATATTATAATTATAAAAAATAAGAGAAGTTTGGTTTCTTAATTTTTACTATTAACTGAAAACATACATAATTAACACAAAAAAGGGGATGTAGATAATAATCCCCTTTTTTTATTAATATTCAATACCTTCTCTGGCAGAAACACCTTCAGTATAATAATGCTTAATCATCTTCATCTCAGTAACAAGATCTGCTGATGAGATAAGATTTTCAGTAGCTCCTCTTCCAGTTAATATCATTTCAAGATTGTCAGGTTTATTTTTCATGAAAGAAATTAAATGTTTTTCATCAATGAGTTTCATATGTGCGGCAGTAATTGCTTCATCTAAAATGAGCATATCAACATTTTTTTGTAATAAAATTTCATTACTTTTATCAAGGGCTTTCTGAGCCTCAATGATATGAGAACTTTTATTGCTTTTATCAGCCATGAGAAAACCTTTTGCACCAAAATTTTCTACTTTTAACTTTTCAAAAGAATTAATTAATGCACGGATCTCACCTGAAGGTTCTGGTTTCATAAATTGAATTACGTATACATTGAAGTTTGAGCTCAAAGCTCTCAGACAAAGACCCATTGCGCAGGTCGTTTTTCCTTTTCCATCTCCAGTGTAGATATGGATATATCCCATATTAGTTTCCTTTATGGTTTTTTTCTCTATAGTTACGGGGACTTGTTCCTAAAAATTTAGTAAAAGCCCTGTTGAAGGTTCTTAAACTTTCAAAGCCTACTGAAAATGCAATATCAATAACTGAAGAATCACTGTTCTCCAGTTTTTCTGCTGCATTTCTAACTCTCAGCTCATTGATATAATCACTCATTTTCATTCCTGAGTATACCTTGAACATCTTTCCTAAATGATCAGGGTGTATATCAACAAGTGCAGCGAGACCTTCTCGAGAAACATCCTCAATATAATTATTTTGAAGATAATTTATAACTTCTCTAATTTTTGATTCAGTACTTTCTGTAATATTTTCTTTTTTCTTTTCATAACGTCCTTCAGTTATAGAATTTTTTAACCTCATATTCTCGAGTAAAACTCCGCATTGAAAAAGGAGCATATTGATTAATGAGAATTCATCGAAGGTGAATTCATTTTTATTTAATTTTTTTTCCAAGCAGCAAATCCCTAAAATTTCATCTTCAGAAAAAATGGGGATTGCCATCTTTACTGAAAAATCATCAATCCGAAGAAGATGCTCTCGTATCTCAGAAAAATTCATTTCATCTATGAAGTCAATTCTTCTACTATTAAAAGTCTTAACTGCAAGGCTCTTTAGTTGAATCTCATCTGATATCACTTTTCCTGCAGCAACAACTCGATTGAGTCTGTCTTCATTGTCATCAGTGAGAAAAATAATGCCAAATTCAGAGGATGTGATGTTGATGCTTGAATGAAGAATTGATTCAAGTATATCTTTTTCATTATCTTTTTTTCGAAGTTGGTGTATGAGATTCATGAATAGATGTAATCTTTTTCGAGCCATAACATTGTCGATGACATTACTGGTACTATTGTGAAGACCAAGTAGTAAAGACAGCTCCGTAGTATAGTGCTGTGAATCTATGTCATCAAAAATAATATAAGATCGTTCATAAAGACTTTTTGATTCCTCATAATGATTGAATTTCTCTTCACATTTTGCCAGTTCATAGATTGATCTTGCCAATTCAAAGCGTATATGATTCTTTTCATTTAATTTAATAGATTTATTGAAATATGTAACAGCCTTTGAGTATGATCCTATTGTACTGTAATACATCCCCATAGATCGAAGGGCTTTTCCATAATGAGTTGGCCAGGTTTTAGTTTTTCTTAGTGCTTCTTTGCATATGGTATAGAGATTTGGATCATTGATGCTTTCTTCTTGAAGAGCTAGTCGAATTGCAGCCTCTGCTTTAAAACAGAAAAGGTTTACCGTGTATTGACCCAGGAAATTATTTTTATCAAAAACCTCCTTTGCTTTATCAAAATAATTTAATGATTCCTTATAATTCTCTGTCATAAGGTAGTAATAGCCAACACCGGTATAGGCTATACAGATTCTTTGAGGATCACGGTCATCTAAGAGGTCCAATGTTTTTTGAGACCATTCTTTTGCTTCTTCAAAACTTCCCTGTTCAATAGCAAGGAGCATTCTATTGTAAACTGCAATGGTTAATAAAGATATATCATTATTTGACAAAGAATAGTCATGAAGTTTATTGAGAATTTCTTCAGCATCCTTATAACGTGCCTGAAGACCATAGGCATCAAATAAAGGGGGATAGGTGCTCATTATTTCACTAATATCACCGTTGGATTGAAATCCTTTAATTGCTTCATTGAAATGCTTTATTGATTGTTCAAACTGACATTTCCATAATGCTGCAAATCCTAATATTTTATGAGATTGATATATCTCATTGTCATAATTACTCTTATTATAAATATGGATCGCTTTCCATAAATACTTTTCAGCTTTATTAAAACGTCTTGCTGCTAAAAGCATTCCTGCGAAAACTTCGTAGGAAATGGCCTCTTCAGTCATTCCTTTCAGGTATCTTCCTGCCAGAGTTCTTGTTCGCATTACAACATAAATAAATTTTGGAATGTTGTATACCATGTAATTCCAGCACAGGTTTTTCATAATATCTATAGAGGTTTTTGCTGTTTTTTTCTTTTCATCACTGCTTGAGAAGCTTCCTAAGTGGAAAAATTTGATTATGTAATAGGTAATAAACTGCTGAACTGTTTTAAAAAATAGAGGTATCCTTTTTTGGTGAATTTTTTCTTTTAGTATTTCCAGTCCCTCTATTCCATTTCTTTCACTATTTGTGTAATCAGAAATTTTATAGTATGCTATACTTAAAATTTTAAAAATTTCAGGCTTATCTTTTAATGATGCTGCTGGAAGTATATCCTCAAGATTTGAAATAGCATTTTGATAGTGGCCAAGATTTATATGAATGAGACTACTACTGATAGATGCTTCAGTTCGGATTGAAGCATCTATTGATGTATCTTCAAGACAATAAGAAAAATAATTAAGTGCATCTTCATATAAATAAGCATTCATTGCAATATGACCTGCTTTTAATGAATAGTAGGTTGCTTTGTCTTTATTGGAGCTGTTGATGTAATGATGGGCAATCTCAAAAAAATTGTTTTCTATATCATTAAAGTTTTGAATCTCTTGAGCAATTTGTTGATGAATCACTTGCTTTGTTTCATTTTCAAGAGATCGATAAAAAATTTCTCTGATTCTACTATCACAGAACATTATAGTTTTGTGATCCGTGACATCCATTTCAAGGTATCCCAGTTTCAATAATGTTTCCAGAATATTATCTATTTCATTTTCTAAATTAGTTAATTGGGTAATATATTTTTTTAATGATTCAATCTTAATCTTATATAAAAAAACTGAAGCAATACTCAGAATTTGTTTTTCATTTCTATCTAATTTAGCTGTGCTCTTTAATAGTTGAGAGAAAATAGATTCTGGTGCAGTAAAAGATCCTGCACTGTCATGATTTAATTTCCATGACTTGTTTTCATAACTTAAAATTCTCTGCTCATAGAGTTCTTTCGTTATTTCAATAGAAAGATAAGGAATGCCAGAACTTTTTTGATGAATAAAGTCAGCGATAGTACTGATTATATTGATACTACTGTGAAGAACTCGAGCAATAAAAGCTCTATGATCTTCCTGATTCATTTTTTCAATGTGAATAGATAAAAGAAACTGTTCTTTTGCTGCATCTAGATTTTGAATTGAGGGGAATATTTTATCAATATTAATGTTATTTTCTATGTTGGCAGTTGCTATAAATAAAATTTTATTTTCACTGACGTGGGGCATGAGATTGCTGGTTAATTCAAGACTGCCTTTATCTGCAGTTTCAATGTCATCTACAACAAGTATAAGTCCATTTTCTGCCTCTGCAATATTATGAATGAAACGATTGATGAGCATTTCAAAGCGTTGTTTGTCACGGTCACCTTCTAGTGGTCTCACTGTAATTATTGGTTTTCCAATTAACTCTTCAAAGGCAGGGTCAATTTTTAATAAAAGGGGAGATATCTTTTCAATTCCCTGTAAAATTTTTTCTACCATGTGGTTTTGTTTTTCTCTATCATAGGATCTGAAAAAAACAAGATATTCTTCAAGGACAGCACTGACAAGTGCATAGGGCTTGTTTCTATTTCTTTGTTCAGAACTGCTGTAATACATATATTTTACATTGAGTGCTTCCGCATGTTTTAAAAACTCTTTAATAAAACGTGTTTTGCCGCATCCATTAGGACCTGTCGTAAAACAGGCAGTTCCATCACCATTTACGAGGTCATAGAGTGCACTTTTTAAAATTTTCATTTCACGAGATCTTCCCGTAAATGAGGGGATTGTATCAATTTCTGGAAGATCATTATAGTAACCAGATAAAACATCACGATGATTATTGTTTTTAATAGTAAAATCTTCACTAAGGCTTTTTACTGTTTTGTATCGATCTTCAGGTTTTTTTTCCATCAACTTCTTTAAAATTTCATTTACATAGTCCGGGGCCCCTTCCAGGGGTTTATATGATGATGAGGTGTGAGAATAGATGATATGAGATATATCTTCATTTTCATGGGGATAATGACCACTTATGAGAAAATAAAAAAGGACTCCAAGAGAATATTGATCTGACTCAGGTGTTATTGCTGCACCGGATGCTATAATACTTTCCGGAGCAAGGGTATATACAGATTCTCTAATGGTTTTTTCTTCAACTGGATCATTTATATAGAGGATTCTCGATTGAAGAGGATCTGATAAATAAGCATTATCCATCAGATAGTAATTGTCATGAAAGGGGATTATTATGTTTGATGGTTTAATGCCCCCATGAGTAATTCCATTAGAATGAAGAGACTTCAAACTAATAATAAGAGATTCCAGAAGATGAATCATATCCTCAATTGATATTCTGCTGCCCTGACGAATTAATTCATAAAGACTTATGCCTTCAATGAACTCATGAACACCATAGAGATTTCCCCGGTAGTCATCATAATGAATGAGGTTAAGAACATTCTCAAAATTATAATTACTAATTTTTTCAAGATTGCCTTTGATTTTCATCAATCTTTCCGTTATTGGAAATTTCCACATCTTTATTGAAACATTATTTTTTGTTCCAGAGTCAATTGCCCCATATCGAATAGCAAAGAGGTCTTCATACATTATATTAGTTATGGTAAATCGTTTATTTAAAGTTGTATTTTTTAATTTCATTTTACTTTCCAATAATCCGGAAGGATTTATATCGTTAAACGACTTGTAATACATATATTTTAATCATAATCGAATCATTAGCAAGAATTTTTCATGTCATAACTTATATAATTTGAAAACGACGTAAATACTTTTTCCAAATACTATAAAGTTTTATTGTCAAAGATAATTAAAGTGTGTATATTTGTTACATTATTGTAATGAGTTCAGTGGAGGTATTGATATGAATAAGGTATACTCAAATAATATAAATTATCAGAAAATTGAAACAAGAGGTTATATTCAACAACAGAAAGAATATTTTCAATCAGGTGCTTTGTCTGGTATCAAAGAAAGAATTCGAACCTTGAAATTACTACGTGAAACAATAAGAAATTTTGAAGATGATATTACTAAAGCTCTCTATGAAGATTTAAGAAAACCTGTGTTTGAAGCCTATTCAGCTGAAATTGGTTTTTTATATCAGGATATTGATCATACTCTGAAAAATATAAAAAAATGGACGAAAAAAAGAAAGGTTGCAACTCCATTAGTTTTGCAGCCAGCAACAAGCTGGATTCAGTCTGATCCATTGGGCACTGTTCTCATAATAGCTCCATGGAATTATCCCTTTCAGTTAGCTCTGTCCCCCCTTATAACTGCAGTTGCAGCAGGTAATACTGCAATTATTAAACCATCGGAGATGGCTCAGGCAACATCTTCTGTAATTCGAAAAATAATTGAAATAGTTTTTAACAAGAATCACGTTGCTGTAATTGAAGGGGGAGTTGAGATCACTCAATTTCTTCTATCAGAAAAATTTGATCACATCTTTTTTACAGGTAGTCCAGAGGTGGGTAAAATAATTATGAAAGCTGCATCAGAGAATCTTACACCTGTGACTCTGGAACTCGGTGGCAAGAGTCCCGTAATTGTTGAGAAAAGTGCATCAATTGAAAATGCAGCAAAAAAAATTATATGGGGGAAGTTTCTTAATGCAGGGCAAACCTGTATTGCCCCTGATTACATTCTTGTCGATAATTCAATTAAAGAAGAGTTCCTGGCTTCAATGAAAAAGACAATCAAAGAGTTTTATAGCAGTGATGTTAAGTCTTCACCAGATTATGCTCGAATAATTAATACTAAGCATTTTCATAGATTGGTTAATCTCATGAGAAAAAAGAATGTTGTTCATGGAGGTGCCATCGATAAAAGTGATCTCTATATTGAACCAACTCTTTTAACAGACCTTCCAGAGAGTAGTCCAATTATGACCGAAGAAATCTTTGGCCCATTACTTCCAGTACAGGGATATGATTCAATTGAAGAGGCAGTTAGTTTTATCAATAAAAGACCAAAACCTCTGGCTCTCTATTTATTTACAAAATCCTCTGAAGTTGAAAAGTATGTATTACAATATACATCCTCTGGTGGAGCAGTAGTCAATGATACTATTCTTCATGTTGCAAATGTTAATCTTCCCTTTGGAGGTGTGGGTAATAGTGGAATGGGAGCATATCATGGTCAAAAGGGATTCGATACTTTTTCTCACCTTAAATCAGTTGTGAAAAGATCATCTCGGGTATGGGTAAAATTACTCTATGCTCCCTATAAAAAAGGAGCTCTGAGGTTTATTAAAGGGTTTCTTGGTTAGAGGTGATAGTTGTTAGTATAAAGTTGAAAGCTCAAAGTTTAAAGTAGTTAGTTGAATGTATAATTCTCATGACGGGTTACTTTATACTTTTAACTATCTTTTTATTCACAGAATGTACTTCCGCAGAACCTGCAGGCATGTCTGACTTTGTCATCATCTACTGAAGTGTCGACTCTGAGACGATTTTTTTTCCCTTTGTTTTCAGCACAATTGGGACAAAAAGGTCCATCACCATTTTTTAGATAATATACATTGTAGATAACGTCAAAACCATATCCCCCTGCTAATTGTTCTCTGAGTTTTGAAATTTCAATTTTTTGTTTTTGATTTTCATTTGCTAATTCTATGATCTGTTTTCTCATAGAAATGAGATCATCCTGTATTAATGAAGAGAGAGATTTTGCTTCAGAGGAGTTCTTAACTTCCTTTATTTTTAAAAGTTTTTTTATGTTTTCAATCGTATAGTCACAGATGTGAATGATATTGTTCATCGATTTTATCCTTCTTTTTATCTATTATATTGCGAATGTTTCATTGATCAGTATTCACTAAGATTTTTTCCTCTAGATAAGTCAAATTATATCATTCTGTTGTTGTGTATAGTGATTTTTCATGGGTATTGTTTTAAAATATTTACCTGAAATTTTTATGATCTCAAAAATAAAAAATCCCGGCTCTTTGACCAGGATTTTTTATATATAGAATTACTGTATTGTCTTTTAAAAAACTATATCCAACACCTCATCAAAGTAATTAACAAAGTGAGCATTTAATCCCTTTTTGATGTGATCAGGCAATTCATCAAAATCCTTTTTGTTTTCAAGTGGAAAAAGAATGGTCTTTACCTTTGCCCTTTTTGCAGCAATAGTTTTTTCTTTTACACCACCAATTGGAAGAACTTTTCCCGTAATTGTAAGCTCCCCTGTCATTGCTATATTCTTTTTTAAAGGTTTGTTCTTTGCCAGAGAATAAAGGGCTGTTGCCATTGTGACACCTGCTGATGGTCCATCCTTTGGTGTTGCTCCTGCAGGCACGTGAAGATGAACCAATCTATTGTTGAAGAAGTCCTTTTCTATGCCATAGTCATCGATACGGGAATTGATATAGGTAAAGGCAATCTCAGTTGATTCCTTCATGACATCACCAAGCTGACCTGTATACTTGAATCCCCTTGCCTTAGATGATATTGAGGTTGCTTCAATGTAGAGTGTTGTACCGCCCATGCTGGTCCATGCAAGACCTAGAACCACGCCGGGTATACTCTTGTCATAAAGAGTATCATCAGAGAAACGGGGCTTGCCAAGAAAGTCATCAAGATTTTCACTGGTAATCTTAATTGGAGGCTCAATGCCCTCAGCAAACCTTCTTGTGCATTTTCTCATGATCTTCTTTATGTTATTCTCTAAACTACGAACACCTGCTTCTCTTGCATATCCGTCGATGATTATGGCCATGGTCTTTGAGTCTAATGTAACCATATTTTTTTTAAGGCCATGGGCTTTAATTTGTTTTGGCAAAAGATATCTTTTGGCTATTTCCTGCTTTTCTTTGAGAATGTAACCTGAAAGATTCATGATTTCCATTCTGTCGAGAAGAGGCCTGGGGATAGTGTCTAATTGATTAGCTGTTGCAATAAACATGAAGTTTGACAGGTCAAAACGTACATCAATATAGTGATCAAGAAATTCAGAGTTTTGCTCAGGATCAAGAACCTCAAGAAGTGCAGATGCTGGATCGCCCTGATAGCTGGCACCGATTTTGTCTATCTCATCGAGCATGATAACAGGATTTGCCACTTCAACATACTTTAATGCCTGAATTATCTTGCCAGGCATAGCGCCGATGTAGGTTCTTCTGTGACCTTTGATTTCAGCCTCATCACGCATGCCTCCCAGAGAAAATCTGTAGAATTTTCTATTGAGAGCTTCAGCAACAGATTTACCTATTGATGTTTTACCAACACCAGGAGGGCCAACAAAACAGATAATTGAACCTGAAATATTTCCTTTCATCTTGCCTGTACTGATAAACTCAAGAATTCGATCCTTAATATCATCAAGTCCAAAGTGGTCTCTATCGAGAATTTTTCTGGCCTTTTCAATGTCATAGTTGTCTTTTGAATAGAATCCCCAGGGTAAGGATGTGAGCCAATCAAGATAGTTTCTGCTTACTCCATATTCAGCAGAATGAGGTTCAAGGAGCCTCATCTTATTTATCTCTTCATCAATCTTTTTAGCTGCTTCTTCTGAAAGGGTTAGCTTCTCAAGTCTTTTTGCAAACTTTTCTATTTCAGTAGATTTTTCATCCTTTTCCAGGCCCAATTCTTTTTTAATTTCTTTGAGCTGCTCTTTGAGAAAAAAATCTTTTTGCTGTTTTGAGATTTTATCTTCAATTTGTTTGGAAATCTTTTTTTGAAGTTTTGAAAGTTCTATCTCTTTTTTTAGAAGCAAGATAACTTTTTCAACTCTCTGTCGCACATTAAATGTTTCAAGAACCTCCTGCACCTCAGCAGGGTCAGCAGAAGTCATCGATGCCACAAAGTCAGCGAGCTTCCCGGGATCCTCTATGGTAAATCTGTTAAGAAAAAGCTTTAGTTCTTCCTGAAAAAGTGAATTTGTTTTAATCAACTCTTTAACTGAACTAATTATAGCCATAGAATAAGCTTTCATCTCATCAGTTGGTTTGTGTTCTTCATCGAGAAAGTAATCTACCTTCCAGAGTATAGTCGGGCCATCCTTTATTACTTCATTAAAGGTGAATCTGCTTAATGCATTGACCATTACCTGAATGGTGTTATTATCTATTGGCGTTGTTTTGATAATTTTTACTGCAACACCAACCTCATAGAGATCATCAGAAATAATATTTCCCTCATGTTGATTTTCCATAAGCACTACACCACCGATTTTGCTCTCAGAATCTAAAATCTCCTGAGCTGTTTGAAGCATATGTTCTCCTGAAAGAACAATGGGGATGAGCATTCCAGGAAAAATGGGTCTGTGTGATAAAGGAAGAACAGGAAGCACTTCTGGCATTATTTCATGGGCAACTACTAGTTGACCACTATCATTTTCAGGTGTCGTTTTCTTTGGCATAGACTATTCCTTTAGTTTTTCAATATTCTCCAGGAAGAATTTTTTTGCTCTCCACTGGGGCAATGTAAAAACATAGGGACTCTCTGATGAACTTGCCCTATACTGCTTTTTATCATTTATATTAAAAATCTTCAAGTTAATTTCTTTATTAAATGCTTTTATTGTAATAGTCGCTGTAGCTCTATTTAAAGATGTTTTTTTGTCATCAGTAAATGCAGCAGCCTTTAGGGGACTAAAGTTTCTCATGAGAGATTTCAGTCGTGATTGTGATAATTTGATATTATCATAACCCTTGCAAAACCACTGATTCTTCATTTTTTTCTTCTGTGGTTTTTTCAAACCTTTTGTTTTGCTTTTCGAAGTATTCTTAACTTCAACCTTTTTCTTATAGAAGGTAAATGATCTGCCTCTATATTGAATTGTAAAATCTTTAATGGCCTTTGATGAGAGAGTAAAAATCTTCTTATCTCTCAGACTATCAATGGTTTTTTTGAAGTCATTGATGGTGGCACCAGTCATCATATAAACAGGCTTTTTGTCATTATACCTGATATAGGACTGACGGCCAGTTGAGGCCTTTTTGCCGATAATGAGTTTTCTTTTTGTCTGTCCTTTGGCCTTTATTGTAACAGATACTCCCTTTTCTTTAGTCAGGTCATAGGTTCCATAAAAGGCCTGTTTTGATATAAGGTCAGTTATTCTAATAGTCTTAACCTTGGTTACCATTTTTTCAACAGTTGAAGAATCAGCAGGATATTTTTCTTTGCCGATGAGCCATTTGCTGTCTTTTTTTTCGATGACAATGGATTTACCCTCATGGACAATTTCTATTGCATCAATTTTATCCTTAATTTTCTTAACCGAGGGTATGTCTGATGAAAAATCAATATTGTTGATTATTATAAAGCCCAGGAGAATCACGATGACTCCCAGGGCTATTTTAAGATTCTTACTCATTTTGAACCTCCTGAAAATGTGTTCATTATTTCCAGCTTTCTGGCATTACGTCTGCGCCAGATTACTATTCCTAAAATAATTATTAGAATTGGAAGGCCACCTATATTGATAATCTTAAAAACGAGGCGCTTTGTTTCAGTTGTCTTTTCCAGAGGATTGTATTCAACGCTCTTGCTTTTCATTTCAGGAATAAAATCATTGCCTGTCATGTAGTCTATCATGCTGTGAAGAAGAAGATCATTTGCAAAGGATTCATTTCTTTTTCCACTTTGAAGCATTTTACGAGCAAAGTTAATAAAACCAGAAGAGGTAATCTCAGAGGTTGAAACAATGAGGATTTTGCTATCCTTTGATTCAATGGTTCTATCTATTTTTACTTCCTGTCCAAGAATAGTATTTTTGGGTTTCTTTGGTTGTTTGGTTTTTTTCTTATCAACTTCTTTTTCAGGAATCTTCTTGTTTTTGAAGAAGCTGTCAAATTTTCCTTCAAGGAGAACAGCTAAAGGATAGCTTTGAAATCCTTTGCCCTTTGGAGGATTCATCATCATTGGATTATAGTTGATTCTGCCTCTCATAAGCCAGCTCTCAGGTGATGAGGTAATGAGATCAGTAACTGAAATCTTTTTCTTCTTAAGATCCTTTTTGTTATAGGAAAGAGATGAAGCACGGTACATGATTGCACTTCTTGAAAACTTTGTTATTACATTGTCTTGGTTAAAGCCATCTCGGGTAATCTTAGGCATTACATAGTAATCCTTTAATTCTTGACCAAAGGGAGCCTTGCTGCAGTTTTTATCAAGAACCTTGTCTGCATTGAGGGTTACACCGTAGTGTTTTATCAGGGCTTCAATTCCAGTATCATTTTTGAGGATTATAGGCTGCTGTCTCCTAAAACGATTTTGCATACCCGGTATTTTCACCTCTTTGTGAGAATCGGCAAAGAAAATGACTGAGCCGCCTTTCATGATAAACTGATCTATGTGATAGATTTCTCTGTCACTGAGTTTATCCTTTGGTCCATTTACAATCAAGGTGCTAATAGCCTTTGCTATTGATGTTTTGGTCAGATCAATGGGGATGAGGCTGTAGTTTTCAGAGAGAACCTGTTTTAGGAGAGTAGCTCCAGCAGGATCACGTTGATTTCTAAAGCCGCCGATTCCATGGCCCATGATGTATCCCACTTTCTTATTGGGAGCATAAAAATTACTTATCTCTTTGTTAATGGTATCCTTCAGGGTGTTTATGCCTGCGATGCTTAATCGGCCAAAGAGATCTCTGGCAATCTGAAGAGGCATTGTTTTAAACTTTTTGCCGCTATCAATAACCATGCCAACGATGGCTTCATTTGTGCGACCCCGATCCTTCCACGTGATCTTTTGAACGCCGTATTTTCTTACTGCGTTATTATTTTTATCCTTTGATGGATCAACAACCTTGAAGGTTATCTTGCTGTAGTTAATCTTATTACTCTCTGTAATAGCTGCCTTTACATAATTTTCAAGCTGATCATAGCCATTGATGTTAAGGGCTGCAAGACGGCTATCCTGATAAAGAATGAACTGAATCTTATCAGTTGTTCGGAGTCCTTGTGCTTTTTTGAGCATAGTATCTATTTTTGAAGTTATCTTGAATTCAAGACCTTCGACATTTAAAACACTGTCAATCTTTTCGATGAGGTTTGCATGTTGAAAAACAAGTGCCATGAACTGAGCCCGACTCTTTACCTGATCATCAACGAGCTCACGTGTTCTAACTGGTCTGATACCGTAATTCTTGGCTTCATCTTGAAGTTTTTCCTTGTCTCTGATGACTTCAAAGGAAAAATCACTGCTTCCATAGAAATCATATTCTTTCATGAGGTCTTCGACATAGCGGAAGATTTTCTTATGTTCACCAGGGAGGTTGTCAGAAAAGAGAACCTTTATTTTAAATTTGTCATCTACATTCTTTAAAACACCCTTGCTCTTGTCAGAAAGAGAGTAGGCATTATTTCTTGTGAGGTCAAATCGAAAGTTTGCATAGTTACCGGCAATATTTAAGAGCAATGCAATAAATATGACTATGATGAAAATTATATTTCTTTCTCCCTGTTTTGATTTCAGGGTGCTTTTACTGAACAATTTTTTAAATGTACTCATTATTATCTCCTCTCTTCCAAAATTTTAGCGGTGAGAAGTGTTGATATGACTATTATCGTTAAAAAGAAGATGATATCTCTAGAGTCAATAATTCCCTTTGCTATATTCTGAAAGTGATAATCTGTTCCAATACTTGCTAGTCCGTTTAAGAATGATGGAAGAAAAACAGTAATCTTGTCAATGATCCAGAAAAGAAAGTTTACTGCCAGAGCAATTATAAATGCTATAATCTGATTTTTGCTCAAAGAGGATGCAAATATTCCAATAGATACGTATGCAGATCCTAGAAGAACTGCTCCAAGATATCCTCCTATTACCATCCCCACATCAGGTGAGCCTACAATAAGAATGGTTATGAGATAAAGAAGAGTGGGGGAAATCATTATGGCAACAGAGATGGTGCCAGCAAGAAATTTTCCAATAACCACATCTACGGTATCAACAGGCATTGTCATCAATATCTCAATTGATCCGCTCTGCATCTCTTCGGAGAAATAACGCATGGTAATTGCAGGTACTACAAACAAAAGGGTTAAAGGCAATAATTGAAAGAAGCCTCTCATTTCAGCCTGGTTAAAATAGAAGAAATCTTTAAAGAAAAAGAATCCTGTAAAAAGAAGAAATACTGTTATTACTATATATGCGATGGGGCTTATGAAATATGCCCGCAATTCACGTTTCATTATGGTTAATGCAGCATGATATCTATTCATTGCTTCCTCCTGTGGTTAATTCTCTAAAAATATTTTCAAGAGATTGCTGTTCCTGTTTCATTTCATAGAGAGTCCAGGAGTTTTGCACAGCTGTCTGAAAGATCTCAGGTCTTACATCACTGGAAGCCTGTGTTGTAACAGAAAGGCTGGTGAATTCATTGTCAGGATCTCTGGTAATGGATGTAACTCCATCAAGATTTTTTAGTGCAGCTGAGGCTGCATCATAGTCAGCACCTTTGAGTTTTACATTAATGATATTTTTTTCACCAGTCAGTGATTGGAGATTTTCAGTACGGTCATCAGCTACGATATTTCCTTTATTAATAATGATAACTCTGTCACAGGTTGCTTCAACCTCAGAGAGAATATGTGTAGATAAAATAACTGTCTTGGTCTTTCCAATTTCTTTTATGAGGTTTCTAATCTCAATAATTTGATTTGGGTCAAGTCCACTTGTTGGCTCATCAAGAACAAGTATATCAGGATCATGAATCATAGCATGGGCAAGACCAACACGCTGTTTATATCCCTTTGAGAGTTCATTTACATTTTTATGCATGACCTCAGTTATGCCACAGAGTTTAGCAATCTCTTTTATGCGATCTTCACCATCAATTTCTCTCATCTGTGATATATAGACAAGGTAGTCGTATACCAGCATGTCACCGTAAATCGGTGCTGATTCTGGTAAGTAACCGATCATTTTTTTGACTTCAAGAGGATCATCAATTACATCTTTGTCATTGACATTTATTGATCCCTCTGAGGGCTTAAGGTATGTTGTGAGCATTCGCAGTGTGGTTGTTTTTCCAGCACCATTTGGTCCCAGGAGGCCTGTAATTTCTCCATCTTTAATTGAGAAGGAAATATTATTTACCGCCAGGAATTCACCATAGTACTTGGATATTCCATCGACCTTTATCATTGGATTTCTCCCTTTTGTTTTATGTTCTTAGTTGTTTTGAGTCTGAAGAGTGTCATATCAAATCTAATGTAGATAACAATGACATTTGAGATATTTGACATCCCCTGATTCTTATGTTTTTTACACATTTAGTATAAAAAACGATTAATGTAAAGAATAATATTTTGTTTCTAAGGGTATAGAAACATTAAATATTAGGGGATGGGGTGCTCCTATTGTTACTAAAATTATGTTGATATGAGATTTTTTTAGTGTGCAGATAGTACATCAGAGGAGGGTGTCAGTTTTATTCCTTCGGTCACATCATGGCATGTCACCACAATTCCGTTTATTCCGGGAGTATCCGGTAGATATACAATTGTATAATCAAGGTGAATAGTTCTATAGTCATCTGCTATTGCCTCAAGGCCCTCAAGAGTTGTTGCTTCACCTGGATGCTTGACTTGATATTTCAATACTTGATTTTCTCTGTCAGGGGCATGGGGATGTGTAAATTCTCTTGCATTAATTCCAATGGCATCATCGGGTTCCATGGCATATTGTCTGACTGCAGGGCTGTTCCATACAATTATACCATATTTATCTAAAATTAAGATTATTACAGATAAGTTTTCGATCTGGGCCATTTGTTTAAACAAGAGTTACGAGTTTGTAATAAAAAAAGCACTTCTGGGTAAAAGTTTCATAGATTGATATTATTTGATAACAATCTTAGATTCAAATAATATTGTTAAACAGCTGCCTCAATTTAAGCAATTTTAAGTTTCATGGTAATAGATGTACCACTTGGAAATTAATTGAACGACTGAGTAACGGTACAATAGCCTATGTGTAACGGTTGTGAATGATGCTCTGTTAGGGTTGGAAGATGCATTGAGTCTTGTGTGCACCAATTGGCTTGTTATATTGTGATGAATTGATTGTATTGCAGCTATGATTTTAATAATATAGATAATTCTTTTCTTGACAAAACTATTATATGAGATAAAATCATAGTAGTAAATTTGAATGATATAAGCTGTTTTTGATTATGTTAAAAAAAAATAAGAGAAAATTTGATCGTGTTGATGTAACAAACTCTTCCTATTTCTTTATGATGGGTGACTTCCTTAAGTCAGATTCAATGGAATGCTGGGTTGATAATATATCATTAGGCGGCATATCAATTGATGTAAATATTAAATCAAAAATTCAGATTGATGATGTAATATTTATATCTTATAAGTTAGGTGATGAGTTGAGAAAGGACAAAGTTCAGGTTAAGCATTTATTTAGAGTTATCAATAATACTCGTTGCGGCTGTGTTTTTCTTAATGATGATAAGGAAAGAAGTGACCTTATAAGTTCTTATATAAAATATGTTTATATGTCATATAATGATTAATTATTGGTTGATATTCATTTTATTAAATTGATTATCAACTTTCTTTTATAACTCAGCTCTAACTCAGCTTACCTCTATTATATCTTTAATTGAAAAATTAACATACTGAAATAAAAGGGATTCCGCGACCCTCGGGCCAAAGATTGCAGTGAGGCTCCCTCTGGACTTCCCCTCACCAGGCTTAGGCCCCTGGAGTCCGAAAGTAGTATGAAGAAATGTGGTCGTCAATGCTTCGCATTGTGAGAGATCTTATGAGTATTTATGTGTTTCTTAAATCTTTTTTTGTGATAATATTTTTCTGCTTTTATGAGATTGTGGCCTAGGCGGGGCGTTAAGCCCCTGGTTGCTGTGGTTGTGTAGGGGATTGTTTTTTTGCTAGGGATTTATGAGGCCACAGCTTTTTCAGTTGTGAGTCAAATTTGATATGGATAGGTAAGGCTGTTGGAATTTGGTTTTTTTTTGATGGGGTAGGGTTTTGAGGGAGGTGCGGAGTGGGTGACTTGTCATATTTCAAAGCCGTCTCCCCGAAGGTCTGACTTTGATTTATCTGCAATGAACTCCAGCATGGCCTCCTCAGACAAAGGATATTCTTCAAAAAAGCTGGCTGCAACTACATCAGCTTCAGTACACCAGTAGCTTTTCTGTTCTTTATTATATGAATAGGTTTTGCAGGTTCCTGAATAGTACTCCTCCCATTCGTCCCAAAAGGATTTGCCCTGTTCACGCATCTGCCGAAGAATTTCCTTAGCCAGTTCAATACCGCAGGCATCTTTAATAATATTCTCACCGCTGATCTTGCGGTATATTTCATCAGTGTTTAGATTGTTATCTTTAGGAATGCCATCTGCTTGTGACCATAGTTCATCCTCATGCTTCTGTCTGGCCTGGTCTTTGTACTCTATGAGCAGTTCTTCTATCTCTGGTGTGCCGTATATCTTTTCAGACATCAGTATGTCAGCCCCCTGGTTGATAGCTATATAAATATGGGTCTCATCAGCATCGGTTTTGCGTCGCATCAGGATCCAGGTCAGAATATTCCAGACCATTGTAAAAACAAGTTTGATTGAGTAGGGGAGAATATCATCCCATTGAGGATTTGTAAGTGGCTGCATCATGGTTGCCAGCAGCGGTTGAAGCAAAGCATCGCTTTTCATACTGGGGACTTTTGGGCTGTCTGAATTCTTAAGACTGCCCTCTATTTTTTCCAGAGCTCTGCGAGGCAACTCAATATCGATTTTAGCAGCTCCGCCCTTGATACGGTTGTCTTCTTTGATCAGATCATTTACTGCATCCATCACATCTGGATTGTTGGTGAAATAATTCTCCCAAACTGGCAACGCAATCTTACCCAGTCGCAAAGCAATCTTCAATTGGGCCTTGTCAGATAATGAATTACAGTATTCATCCAGCATTAGTTTCCTCAATATAATCCGACAATGATTTGCAATTATTACAAAAAGGAAAATCCTTTGCATTGAGACGGAACCAATGCTTAATATAACAATTCATAGTCATAGTACTCTCTCTTAATAAATCAAGTGTTGAAAATATAAAAAATAACCTTAGTGCTCTTATTATAATTTTATATAATTTTATATAATTTTATATTAATTTCATGATATCACAATAAAAAAATACTCTCTTCATTTAAAAAGGAACATGCTTTATAATTTCATTTATTCTATTGCCAATTCAACAGAGATTCAACAATTATCTGGACAATCCATCAGTTAAATGATAAAATTTGGATTGTTGACCACAATGTTCAGCTGAACAGATAGATTGAAAAAAGGTAATGAAAAATAAATCTACAAACACATTACCCAAAGTAGTACTCCGATTCAAGGTCTGCAGCTGGTGCCAATGTGATCGTTGGGACTTTGATAAATGCGACACTTACGACTATGGCATTATTGAAGTTTTTACAAATAAGATTTACATGTGGTTTTGTGGAGAATACGATCAACCCTATGGCTGTGATTCTGAATATGATGGTGTTGGTTGGGTTGTTATCGATGAATCAGGCACAAATGTTTTGTTTTCACTGACGTCATTACAATTTCACTATGGATCCACCTGAGAGGATCAAGATTCGTATAAGCAGAATTTCTTCAGACTTTAAATCGCCTCCAAATGAATATATGACTGAAACTGTCTGTTTCTCAGAGATGCTGTCAATGATATCTGCTGCTAAAAGATATTTAAATCGAATTTAAAGAGAGAAAACTTTTTTATCTCCCTCCATGTTGTTATATTGAATATATATTTTGTTTTTAATAGAAGGAGGAATCAGATGTTTCTCAAAACAGGAGAATGGTTTATGGCCCAGGGTGACATGAATCCTATGGATGTAGCACAGGTCTTGAAGTACCAGGAACACGGAGACAACAAAAAATTCGGAACCATTGCCCTTAATCGGCAGATGGTGACAGGCAGTGAGCTCCGTAAATATGAGCGTTACCTGCTTCTCCATATTTAAATTTTAATCTGTTGAATGGTGCTGTATAACATGAGTTTTGCAGTATGTCATCGGGCATTGGCTAAAACTGTGTATTGTTATAAATTAAATCAGAATTTTGAACTCCAATTTATTAAAAATGTAAATATTAATGAAGGAACTACAACAAGCGATACAGATAAAAATAGGGACTTTTTTGTTGTGCTCAATAATAAGCTAATAAGAAATCCCAAACCGATAATAAATAAAGGAAACAGAAGTGATCCTCCTCCACCGTAATTACCTTTAGGTGCATCCTTAATCAATACATATAGATTTAAAGATGCTGAATAACAGGCTAAACTTAGAAGGATAATAAATAAAAAGTAATTCTTTCCAAATTCATCTTTTTCTTCTTTAATTGAAATCTTTCATGCCATAAGCAATACCAAGGATTAGTAAAAAACCATTTACCATCCACCATATTGATGATTCAAGAGCAACCAACATCATAAATAATGAAGGAAGAACAATCAGACCTAGAATAATTGCAAATAAAGTTATTCCAATTCTGTACTTTTTTTTTAGTGATTTCTTTATCTTATGCTGCCTTCATTATTTTAGGGGAATTCGTCATATATGATGCAAAAAGTATCTGCAAGAACAGTTTTTACATTCTTTTATTGCCATATGAAATTAAAAAATTAAAATTTATTATTTTGTATTGTAAAGTATTGGACAGTATTTGTTTGTAATATTTCAATATGAATTTCTTTGGATTTATAGAAATAATTTAGTGATTATATTTGGCGATCTCTGTGGAGCAATTTACATGAAAATTAAATTTGGTTTAACAATATTAATATTGTTGTCAGCTATCTCTATGTTAACTGCAACCCCAAGAGGAATTAATGGTACTCTCGATCTCTCGTCGTGGGATTTTGAAAAACAGGGACCAGCGAAACTAGATGGATCCTGGTTCTTTTTTGAAAAGGAATTTGTTTCACCAGGTATAATAGAAAAAAAAATGAAAAAAGCTGAATTAATTTTGGTTCCTTCTCTATGGAGTGGAGTAACGATTAAGGGCAAGACTATTGCAAGTCAGAATTATGGAACCTATTATGTTAAATTAAAGTTAAGAAAAAAAGGAGCTGTGAATTTTAAATTCCCAACAGTTGGAACAGCCTTTGATTTTTATATAAATTCTAAGAAGATTGCATCAGTTGGTAAAATCGGAAAATCACGCAAGGACATGATAGGGGCCTATAAGCCCCAGATTGTTGAATACAAGGCTGAATCAACTGAACTCAATATTGTAGTGCACATATCAAATTTTTATCATAGAGAAGGAGGCCTCTGGTATTCAATCTTGGTTGGAGCCTCAAATGATCTTAATAAAATTAGAAATAAACAACTTCAGGCTGATTTCTTTAAAATTGGTATATTTTTTATTATGTTTCTCTATCATATTGTATTGGTAATTCTCAGACCAAAAGAAAAGCTCCCATTGTACTTTGCAGCAATATGCCTTCTCTTTGGATTGCGAGGGATGGTTTTTGATGAAATAATTCTTCTCAATTTTTTTCCTCAATTATCTCTTGATTGGCTTCTTACAGTGAATTTTGTGACATTTTATGCCACTACAGGTGTACTCTTTGCATTTCTATATAAATCATTTACTGAGGAGTTTAACAAATATATTTTTTATGTGGTATCTGCAGTAAGTTTTGTTATGACAGCATTTGTTGTAGTTACTCCTGGTATTATTTTTACTCAGACTCTCTATTACTTTCAGGGATTTGCCTTCTTGATAATGCCTTATGCTGTATATTGCCTATTCATGGCACTTGTACATAAAAGAGAGGGGGCCTGGCATGTCTTCATCGGTATGATAATTCTTATTGTCAGTATTATAAATGATATGCTTTATTCAATGCAGATTATTTGGACCGGTTATCTTTTTTCTTATGGTCTTCTTGTATTTATATTCTTTCAGTCAATTCTTCTTGCCAGCAGATTTTCTAAGGCATTTCTTGCTACTGAAATTTTAACTGCAGAGCTTGAGGTTAAAAATATTGAATTAAATGATCTAAATCAAAATCTTGAATATAAGGTTGAGGAAAGAACAGAAGAACTGCAGGCTATGAATGAAGAGGTTATAGCTATAAATGAAAGTTTAAGTGCCACTCGTGATCAGTTATGGGGAGAAATGCAGTTGGCAAAAAAAATTCAAACAGTCCTGTTGCCAGAGAAGCCACATATTGATGGTTATGAGATTTCTGCCCATATGGCTCCAGCTGATGATGTTGGAGGGGATTACTATGATATCATCAATGTCAATGATATTGACTGGATAGTTATAGGTGATGTTTCTGGCCATGGTGTTCCTGCAGGTCTAATCATGATGATGGTACAAACATCAATTCATACGGCACTTGAGGATTCAGATGAATTACGGCCTTCGCAACTTCTATCCAGAGTAAATAAGGTGATTACGGGTAATATAAAGCGTTTAAATGAAGATAAATATATGACTATTACAGTAATTGGTTGTGTCAAAGATGGAAAATTTTATTATTCAGGTCTTCATCAGGATATTCTGATTTATAAATATCAATCAGATTCACTTGTTTCGGTTGAGACAAATGGAATGTGGCTTGGTTTGATGGACAACATAGAACCAATGCTTGATGATAAATATTTTACGATGAATGAAAATGATGTGATGTTGCTCTATACTGATGGAATAACTGAGGCATGGGAGAAGGGTAGTGTTAAGGATAATCGGGATCCTGAAACTCAGATGTTTGGACAAGATCGTCTTGAAAAAACATTCATGCAGTCAGGTAAAAAAGATACAAATGAGATTATTGAAGAACTCAAAAGAGCAATGGATAATTATGTTGCAGGAGATGATGTAACCATACTGGTTATTAAGCGAGTTTTCTAAAATAAATCAATATCTCTCGATCTCTAGGGGCCGAAACCTGAAGCCGGGATTCCAAGAGATGTTGCATGAAATCCTTTGGACATAGGGGATCGCCAGGAGCTATTAGTCACTTACTAAATAATTCAATGAAGCATAATACATTCCACCAGATTCTAGGCGGATCAAAACACTTAAAGAATTGGAATTATTCACCGTATGCTCAAGCTCCCATCGGGTTCCACTGGTATTTACAAGATTAGCGATAAAGGTATAATTTGTACCATCAAAATCATAGAGCCTCACTCCATAACAAAGGGGCACATCTAAAGAAAAGGTATATGTTTGTCCACGTTTCAGGTTACTAGTATAGGGACTTATCAAATGTGATTCACTTTCAATATAACGCTGATAATATCGTGGAAATGTGTTATCAGGAATCACGGTTGATTGCCAGCGAAGTTTGCTCACTGTATGCCATACATCACTACCATCATAATAACCTATGTATGTATTGCCTATACCTATCCATTGTGGTGCAATTTTCAGATTATATTGTAATCCATTTTTTTCCATTAAAGTCCAGTAATATTGACTGGCTCCACTATCATCTCGGCTAAAGGCATAGAGTTGAGGACTGCCTGCAGTACTGTTTATTGCAACAACAGCTTCATTACTGTTTATGGATAATGCAGCTGGAACCGGAGAATTGAAGGAAAAACCCTGATCATGAAAATCCCTTGTGATAGAAGAAACACCACGCCATTTCATATTATAATTTTTTAAATCCTGCTGAGGATTTGCTGATGTCCATGTTTGATATATTGGATTTCTTGGTAGATGGAGATAGCGCATCCACTGAGGTGTCATGAATGAAAAAGCAGTCTTGTAATGATCAGCTGTATAAACTCCAGAAATTGCATAGTTGTTGCTGTCATAGGTAACATCTATAAAGTAGAGGTCACCATTTATGCGCATAAGATTACATACATGACTTTCTAATTCACCTGTTGCCAAAAATCCTGAAGATTTTGCATAAACCCAGACATATTCGATACGTACTCCAGCCATGCGGCACATGGTTTGGAATAATCTTCCATGACCTCCGCATTCTGCAGTTTGTTCTGTTAGAATTTCTACAGGACTTTTATGAATGCGGGGTTTTGGTGTACCATCTAGAACAGCCTGGTAATAATCTTGATAATAATAGATGTTTGAATCAATCCAGTCATGAATAATTTTTACTCTTAGTACAGGATCTGTTGTTGAAGAAATTAAGTAGGCAACAAGATCATCAAAATATTCTTCAGGATTATTGAATACATCAATAGTGCCGGGAACATTATCTATTATTGATGAGGTATCATATTGTCTGATTTCATCAATAGTCATAGAGGTTGTATAATTAACAGCGATAGTACCAACCTTTGTAAAAGAAAGATCAAAATTCATACTTATTATGACAGGTTTTTTGTTGATCCACTCAGGATAAGTAACCTCATCTACTAAAGCAATATTGGGTGCGGTGATTAAATTGAAGGATAAAGAGTCAAGTTTCTTAGACTCATCAAGTTCTCCAGAAAAATCATAGGTTGAAGAGAACTGATGTAAATATACTGTTTTTTCATAAAAAGCATGTCGTACATCAAAACACAAATAACCAGCACCATTATTTCCTTGAATACCAATCTTTCCGTTTTCATATTTACAACGTAGAACCATAACAAGAGGAAAGTCTGCAAAAAAAAGATAAACTCGAAAGGATTGGGCATCATCAATGCCAGGAGCATAGACAGCCTTTTCAATTGAAGTTGAATAATCAACAGAGTTAAGAGTGAATTCTATTGAACTGGAATTTACAGTAATATTATATATATCATCAAAAACAGGAGAGTTGTTTGCAACAGGAGGATTGTTAGGATTACATGATATCAATGAAATAAGGATGTAAATTATTGATAAAAATTTTAGTCCTCTATTCATTGCAAATGCCTCATGTTATTTGAAGATAATCCTTCACTATATAGATTTATAATTCCATAACTGTCCTATATTTAATAATAATGAAATAATCAATCTAAATAAACCTTTTTTATTGATTTTGTTTTTATAATAGAATTATTCTCTTTGCAACTATAGAATAATGACAAAGAGAATAATGATGAGTATTTTTCAAAACGATATGACTACTGTAAATGAATTATGCTTTTATAATTCATAAAAATTGTATTTTCAGAGTCAAGTGTGAAAATAATTATTGTTTCAGCAGTTATTCATAAAACTTATAATCCTAATAGCTTCATAAATTGATTCTTAATATCTTGAGCCCGATTCTGAGATATCCTGTTTTCTTCAAATTCAAGAAGAATAGTCATCTTTTTTGATGTTGTGACTACAGAGGCCACTATTTCCACCATTGTAAGGGGAAATGCTCCTCCTGGGTTCATTATTATCGAATCCAGTTGCAGTTCTCCAAATTTTTCAGAAAAATTTAAATTTCCAAGATTAGTAATAGCTGTACCCATAATTTTATTGTTCAGGGAATTCATCTTTTCTCTTTGTAAAATTGATGCAACTACATCTTCTCTTTTTGAGTATGAATATAGTTTATCATTGTCCTGGTTTTTAAATAATGTACCAAGAATTTTAAAATGTATAGATTCCATAATGCCCGGTTCTAGATAACACCAGTTGAAGATATTTTTGAAAATATTTTTAATGGTGAAATTTGATTTAACTTTTTTATGAAATTTTATTGCATTCTTCCAGATATCTTTTTTAACATTGTATACAAAGGGAATATCAATTGATCCTGCATAGAAACCCATGCCCTCTCCTGGGTTATGGGGGATTTTGTCACGTATGCTCACTGCAATTGAATTTCTTTTATGTAGTTTGTAATCTAGAGTCAGTTGTTGGGCTCCGATTATTGCTGTAGATATTGCTGAATTGACACTTACCTTCTGTGATTTACATGATTCAATGATAGAGGCTGTTTGTTCCTCTGATAGTTCTATTGTAATCATTTTGTGAATATAGTTTTCCCAATAAGCTTTATGTAATTCTTTGTAGTCATCAAAAGAAAAGTACACTCTCTCTTCATTGAATTTATTATTCATTTTTGTTATGACTTTTTTTATGAGCCAATTTTGCTGTAGTTCCACTGGAATGTTATCTTTGGTAATGGGAATGGTGTCTAAAGTTTCAGGAGTTGTTTTCGATGAGTTTCCAATAAAAGCAAGGATGTCCCTGCCAAGGTATGCTAAGGATAAGCCATCACAAATTATATGATGAGAGAAGATAATAAGGTCACATTTGTCCTTTGACTGAAGCAGAATAAACCTGATAGAAGGCTTATTGTTAAAATCAAAGGGAATGAGACATTGATTGTGATATTCATCTATCCAATGGTTTTCATTCTTTCTTTGAATTGTTTTTAATTCTATGAGCTCAGTATTATCAGATGTATATATTTTTTCATTATTTTCATCAGTTGAAATTTTAACCTGAAGAAGAGGATGCTTTTTTTCAACAGAATTAATAGCATTGTTGAGTTGTTCTTTGCTAATATGGCCTTTTATTCTAAAAATCATAGCTACCACGGAAAATGGTGATAATGAGAAAATGCTTTCAACCGGTGAAATTAATCTTGTTAAATTATTCATTATGTTATCCTCTTGATCATTATTTTATAGTAACAATTCTAATTAGTAAATAAAATTGTTTTTATTTATAAAAAAAAAGTGACTATTAAGTCGCGACTCTATGGTCACTTGTAATATAATTAATTATATTACAAGTGTCAACTTCTGAGTTTATTTTTTTAGAAAAGGTGCCTATATATATGTCTATGTATTATCCAATATTCTTGACTTTGGGGATTCACCTCAATACAGTGTATGAAAACCTCGAAAGAGAAGGAGAGATTTGATGCCCCTTAAGACTTTTCAAAATTTAAGTAGCGAAAGACAAGAAGAGATTATTCAGGTTGCCCTGGAAGAATTTTCTCGAAGGGATTTTGAAAGTGCTTCACTGGGAAGAATTATTCAGAAACTGGGCCTTGCAAAGGGCAGCTTTTACAGGTATTTTGAAAATAAAATAGATCTCTATACCTATCTGCATAAAGTATCAATGGAGTCTTTAATTACTCAATATGGTCATCTTTTCACTGAAAATGATAAAGATTTTTTTGATGAATGGAAATTATTTATCCGTGCTGCCCTGAATCTTGAAAAAGAAAGTTCACGGCACCTACAATTTTTAAAGAAGTCAAAGGATGACAGTAAGGCAAAGGAACTTGGATTTGCAACCTATAGAAATCTCAGTGCACGGGTTCAACATACTTCACGATTAGTAACAATCCATCAGGAAAATGGTGCTCTTCGTAATGATATTCCTATTGAAGTCATATGCCTCTTTATTATATATATAAGAGACGCCATGCAGGATTATTTTAATTTCAAATTCCATGATAAGAAGGAGATTAAAGATATTTCTCCACAAGAAGAAGATGAGATTATAAGAGAGATGACACATTTTATTTCATTAATGAAAGAAGGTGTTGGGAAGAAGTAAAAAGATATCAGGCAGAAGATATTTTTTAATCATCATGGAGTATGGTTTAGGTAATTATGATTCTTGTCGATTAAATGTTTTTCAATTTTACTTTATAATTATTTAAGTTGATTATTCTTATGTTTTATTGGACTCTTATTGTGTTTAAAATTAATGTTATGCCAATATTGTTAATTTTATTTTTTCTATTATCATCATCATATGCCACGATTAAAGTTTTTGATTTCATTTTTTTATAATAGTATTTAGTTGAAAATTGAACTGGGAAAACTTCAATTTTATATAATTCTTTTATGGACTTGAATTCATTTCTTGGTTTATCTATATTGAAAGTTGATTCGGATTTTTGAAGAATATCTTTTCTAATATCTTTAGATATCTTCTTTGAGTATTGCAGATAATTTCTTATCTTATTGTTATTTACTATATAAATTTTTATTGTAGCAGTTCTCTTATTTGTAATAATAATTTCCTGCTTTTTTGACGGAATTTCATTCTTGTTGAGAAACCAATTTCCTGGATATTGAAAACTAAGATTGTTTTTATTATATGTTATTGGATTTATGATATTTGGTTTTGGAGTCGAATTGCCAAATAAAAATAGATAGAGTAAAATACCTAGTGATAAGACGAAAATCAATACTATGAATAATAATTTTTTCACAAAAAAATCCTTTAATTTATATATCGTGTAACGTTTGAGTCATGACCAGAATAACCTGTAAGAGTAAATAATCTATAATGAATATGGAAATTTGTCAAGAATTAAAGATTATTGAATCACCTTTAAGAGGCCGATGATATGTTGAGTTATATGTGGGTTATAAGTATAGAACTATTCATTGAAACTACTTATAAACAGATGCATTCTTAATGATTATTTAAATATTTCTTGCAAAAAGAAATATTTAAATAATCATTAAGCAAAATCATTTTAATGTTGAAAATATGAAGAAAAATATAAAAATTAATAATAAGAATGTATCTGTTGAAAAATTTTTAAAAAGCAATATGTCAATAGATGAATTGTCAAAAGTAAGTGGGAAAAATAAAGCATTTTTAAGAAATTGGATCAACAATTACCTTAATTACATATACACAAGAAAAAATTACGATCATATCTATTTAAAATTGAGCTTGATAATTGGACCAATATTGTTTCTAATTCTAATTTCAATTATTGTATGGGGTTTACGAACACCATCAATTCAAAAAAGTGTTCACAGCATAGATAATGATTTATTAAGAGCTTTTGCTCCAGTACTACTGTTTTTGGTTATAATAATGCTAACATATCTTAGCTTTGCTTTGCCAATGTTTTTCTCCAAAAAAAAACATAAAAACATACTCGAGACAAAAGTTGATAATTATAAGAAAATTTTAGTTAGTAAAGAACTTAATGTTGATCCAAATGGAATGATTTCCATGAGTGCAGATGAAAAAGAAAATGGAGCTATTTCATTGAAAAGTGATTCTTCTAATGGCCAGGTAAGTATAGAAGAATAATTATATTATTCCCCATTCCAGTTTTCTTTTTATAGGTTTTTTGTCTTTTAATAATTTATAAATTTTTTTATTAAGAATATAGCTTTTAATGGATTTAGTATCATTTGGATCTCTGAACCATTTATTCTCATTTTTTAAAATTTTAATTAAATCCACTGAATAATACAAAGTAATATGCAACTGACTCATTGCATCATCACCATCTTTATTCTTTTTTATAAACTGCCTTGTAATGTCAAACTCAAGATATTCTCCTTTGCCCCAATTATATTTACCCCATTGAACAAGGATCATATCGCCACTCTTTTTAAGATTAACTTTTTGAAATCTAATCTCTTTAAAAAAGGATACAGATGAATCGATTAGTTGATCTAAGGTGAGTTCATTAAATACTATGCCCTTTTTTTTTAGATAGCTAAGGTAAACTTTCTTTGAGTTACTTGGATAAATATTCCCATTTCCTTTACATGAAAAGGTGAGAATAAAAACTATTAAGATAAATGTAATTTTTTTCATATTATTCCTATCTATAGGTTTTCAAGTTGATTTAATTAGAATAATTATTTTTTTTAGGATGTCAATATGTTTATTGAAGTTGTTTAAATGTAAAAGGATTCTTGTTTAGGCAACATTTACATAGGTGTTTATTATGTAATATACTCAATAAACTCTAATAAGAAAAAAATATTGACTCTTTGCTCTCATTTTATGGGATGTATTGTGTAAAGATAAATAATAGGAATTAGTAAATGTCTTTGTTGTAGTGACTATTTGGAAATAATCAGGAAATAAATGAAATGAAAAATATATCTGAAAGAGTCTTAAATATACTGGAGTGGCCTCAGCTTTTAGATGAGCTAATGAAAAGATGTATGACATCCGGTGGAAAAACTCAATGCAATAATCTTGAAATCCTGGATATCTTAAAGGGAACTGAGCAAATTGAACTGATTACGGTGATTAAGCAACTTATGCTTAAGGGAGATGCTCTTTCCTTTGATGGTCTCGTTGATGTGGCTGATTTCTGTGTGAGAGCAGAGAAGGGTTCTGTCCTTTCTCTTGAAGAGGTTTTTGCCGTGCGAACATCGCTACTCATTGGAGAGAAAATCTCTTCTTTCCTGTCTCTTTGGAAAGATGAATACGCAGAGCTCGATTCTCAGCTCCAGGCTCTCATCCCCCTTGACGCCTTAACAGGTGAACTAAAAAAATCTTTGACTGATGAAGGAAATCTTAACTTGAAACATTTTCCTGAGATTAGAAAAATTCAGGATGCACTTTCTTCAGTGAAGCGTGATGTTGAAAAGAAACTAAATGCAATGGTTCACTCTGCAGAAATGGATAAGGTTGTTCAGGAGAAGATTGTTACTACTGTAAATCAGCGTTATGTTCTATTGGTTAAATCGGGACAAAAGGGCAAGGTTAATGGAACAGTTCAGGATGTCTCTGCAAGTGGAGCTACCTTTTATGTTGAACCCTCAGGCGCCAATGAGCTAAACAATCGATTGATTGCACTTCACGCTGACCTGCAGCGGGAGATGAGTCGGGTGCTTGCTGAGATTTCAGAAAAGATTGGCCTGATGAGTTCAGAGGTTATCTCAAATCAAAGAGTATATCATTATCTTGATTTCATAACTGCCAGTGCTCGATTTAGCAGAGATACAATGGGTAATTCTCCTCTTCTGGTTGATGATGTTTCAATAGTTTTGCATAGAGCGCGTCATCCTCTTTTGTATTTAATGATTGGGGATGAGGTAGTGGCAAATGATATTGAACTTGGAAAGGAATTTTCATCTATTATTATTTCCGGAGCAAATACCGGTGGAAAAACTGTTTTGCTCAAGACGCTGGGCATTAATGTTTTAATGGGACTCTGTGGTCTTCATATAAGCGGTGGACCTGATTCTCAGATTGGTCAGATCAGTTCAATCTTTGGTGATATGGGTGATGACCAGTCCTTGGAACAGTCCCTCTCAACTTTTTCAGGACAGCTAGTTATTATAAATGATATTATTGAAAATGCTTCAAAGGGATCTCTGGTGCTCCTTGATGAAATTATTGTTGGCACTAATCCTAAGCAGGGGGCTGCCCTTGCTCAGGCTATTCTTGAAGCCATTACAGATAAGGGAGCACTCCTTGTTGTAACCACTCATTATTCTGAATTGAAGGAGCTTGCCTCTGCTGATAAACGTTTTGTTAATGCCTCTGTGTCTTTTGATCTTGAAACCTTAAAGCCAACCTATCGTTTAACGGTTGGAGTTCCAGGGGTCAGTTATGCAATGGAGATTGCCAGATTATATGGAATGAGTAGTAAGCTGTTGCAGAGAGCAGAGAGCCTTTTTGACAGCAGGGATCTTTCTGTTGAATCTCTCCTTGAAGAGCTTCAGCGTTATAGAGAACAGATGGAAGAGGAGCACTTTCAGATTGATTCTCTCAAGAATGAATTGCATAGTGCGAAGAAGAAAATTGATTTAAAAGAACAAGATTTAGAGGCAATGAAGCTTCAGCTTAAACAACAAAAGGGTATTGATTTCATTGATGAGCTTGAGACGTATAGAAAAGAGGTGGCTCAGAGAATAAAAGAATTACAGCAGGCAAACCTTAAAGAGGCTGGTGATATTCAAAGAGATTTGATTGATCTTGAAGGCTCTATTGGTCAAAGACTTAAAAATGACAGAGAAGATCATGTAACGAGAGAATTGAAGCCATTAAGGGTTGAAGAGTTAGAAAAGGGTATGGTTGTTTTTGTTTCATCTCTGGAAAAGACAGGTACTGTTGAAGAAGTTACTCGTAATGGAGAATCGGTTCAGATTCTCTTTGGAGGATCTATTCGATCGCGTTTTTCTATCGATGAGATTTTTCATGCATCTGCAGCAGATAAACAAAGACAGGTGCAGCAAAAGAAAAAGACGAAGAAAACTTCTGATGTTTATGAAATGCCTGCATCAACATCGGTGACAATTCAAACCAGTTATAATACTATTGATCTTCGTGGTAAACGTGTTGATGAATCAATAATGTTTCTTGAAGAGGAATTGGATCGGATGTCCAGAGGCGGCATTAGTGCTGCAGTTATAATACATGGTCATGGGACTGGTGCTCTTAGGGAGGCTGTGCGTCAGCATTTACCTGGCACTCTGTACGTGTCCAGCTTCCGGTCTGGTGAAATGGGTGAGGGTGGCGATGGTGTCACTATTGCTCAGTTGAAGCGCTAGTTTTCTTGCTTTACCCTGGTTCTAGCTCCTTTGGTTTTGGTATTCCCCAAAAATGTTTCCAGCATCTTGCATTTTCTGTCTCAAAATAGATCTGACAATGACATGGGGTCAGATAGTTATCGGTTTCATTTAGAAGAGTTAGAAGTTCGTTGTAGTGGTTATTTAGTATTTCTGCTATAATTAAAGAAAGAGATGCCTTGTAAAAGCGTCTGAGATCAAGAGCAATATTGAAGGAATGAGGTAAAAGGTAAAGATGTAAGCGACAGTATGGAAAGTCAGCCTTTGGTTGGTACTGTGTGGTATGGCGATGTGATCTAATGAGTGTGCTCTTTGATGATGCAAGTTTGATTGCCTTGTTTATAATCTCTGATATTGATGAATTTGAACTTTTTGAGAGATATTTCAAGAGCAAGAAGTTATCATTAGTAATTGAAATAGTAGTATCTATAAACATATTAGTCCTCCTACTTACAATACTCAGAAAACCACTTTTTTAAAAAAAATATTTATTTTTTTTCTTAATATTGAGATAAATATATCTGTTTTTAAAAAATATTTTACATTCATTAAGAAATCATGTAGAGTATCAGTAGAAATTTAAATGGAGTATCTATGCAGAATTTAATTAGTTTTTTTATTCCCAATTATGGTGAATATGATTTCGATATACAGATTAAATCAAAGACTCTGGTTTTGTTTTTGTTGTTAATAATTTGTGTTTTACCGGTTTTATGGATTTTGACCATAGCGGTTATCAAGTTGCCCATAGTTTCAGTACTGAGTCTATTTCTATTTTTGGTAATCACGGCAAACATAGGTGCTCTGTTTATTTTGAAAGCTGGAAAGTTTTATGGAGCTGCAAATACTTTTATTTTAGCTTCTTTAATCGGCTTTTCCATGTATAATTTGTTTGGAAGCTTTAAGCATGATATAGGAGGAGCTATATCAAATTATCATTTCATAATTTTTATAATATTTACAGCCCTATTTTGCAAAAGAAAGATAACTTTGATAGTGGCTATATTATCCCTGGTCGTTTCATTTACCTCAGTGATTATGCAGTTAGGTGTTGGAAAATCAGTCAAGACAATGGTGTTAATTAATTATGGTTTTGATATATTGGTTGTTTCCTCAATAGCTTATTTTATAATCAGAGTAAATACCACAACTATGGAAAGATTAAAAAATGAAGCTGATAATAGAGAACATTTTGAACGAACCAGAGATCTTTTGCATTCAATCTCAAGTATTTCAGAAAAACTGGCTCTGTCATCAAGTCAGATGTCAGAAACTACAGATAGCTTTTCTGAGAATGCGCAAAATCAAGCAGCAGCTGCTGAAGAAATAACCGCAACAGTTGAAGAAATCTCAGCTGGTGTGGAGAATGTTGCTGAAAGTGCTAAGGATCAAATGAATAAGATGGAAGGTCTTACTGAACGACTTGATGAGTTATCAGAGCAAATTTCTGGTATGGGTAATATGATTAAAAATACCCTGGAGATGACAGAGGGAATTTCCAAAGAAGCTCAGGTTGGTGAAGCTTCATTGAAACAGATGGATGATAATATGCTGTCTATGAAAAAGCGTTCTCAGGAAATGGCAGATATTATAAGTATAATTAATGATATCTCTGATCAGATAAATTTGTTATCTCTTAATGCAGCTATAGAGGCAGCAAGAGCAGGTGATGCAGGACGAGGTTTTGCAGTTGTAGCTGATGAAATTTCTAAATTGGCAGATCAAACATCAAGCAGTGTTAAAGATATAGGTTCCTTAATTAAAGCAGGTGAGGATGAAACTGTTAAGGGTAGTGATTCTCTAAACAAAACGGTTGTTTCTCTTTCAACCATTATTGAAGGTGTTAATAAAATAAATAGTATGGTAGATGGGATGTCAGGTTTTATGGCCAGTCAACTTGAAACAAATCAATTGGTTAATAATGAGGCTCTCAGTGCGAGGGATCGTTCAGAGGAAATAAAAAATGCTGCTGTAGAACAAAAAACAGCAACTTCAGAAATAGTCAGATCAATATCAACAATTAATGAACTGACTCAGGCAAATGCTGCTGGAGCTGAAGATATGTCAGCTAACGCTGATGCTATCTCAATAATTGCCAGAGACTTAAATGATCGAGTAGAGGTTTTTGAGCAAACAGAATATAATGATTAGATTTAAAGAAGGATGTAGTTGACTTATAGATATTATTTTGGCTTATTTATCACTCTTAATTCTATCAATGAGACAAAAGATTTTGCTATGGCAAAATCTTTTCCTCTGTATTGGTATCATTTTTTTTCAAAATACCGGAGAAAAGTACATCGATGAATTGTTTGGATGCTGTTTCATAGCTCAAATTATTTTTAGCTTGAAATTCAGGATTGAAAACCATACTTGCTGCTCCCATATAAAATCCTTCCATAAAAGCAGGGTCTACATCTTTGAAAGCACCGGTCTTAATGCCTTCTTTAATTGTTTCAATAGAAAGACGGGTATATTTATCTCTAATATAGTTTATTTTTTCAACAATTTCAGGGTAATATTTGTTTGCATCATCAGCAACAGTTTTTGGAATTTTTGTCACAATCTGAAATGTAAGATCGAAAAAGCGGGTCATTTTTTCTTTTGCTGTAATATTATCATCAGTGATTTTATCAAATTCATAATTGATATTATTGATAAAGTATTCTGCAAAGGCTTCTATTATTTCATCTTTGCTGTTGAAATACTTATAGATGGTCTTTTTTGATATACCACACTTTTGGGCAATCATATCGACGGTTACTTTTTTAAATCCATACTCAATTGAAAGTTCATGAAATCGTTTTATGATTGTGCTTTTTATCTCAGAATTGTACATCCATACCCTTCCTGTTTATTTAATAGTTTCCTTGTTGTTGATAAAAGTTTCTTGTTTAAATGAAAATGCTCTAATAGCAACTTTTTTTGTACGTATTTTTCAAAAAATGATTAGTTAATTGACAAGAAAAATCTATAAATTACTATAGTTTAAAATAAACTAAAAACTTAGTTTCCATTCTACTTTATGTGGTTTCTCTTTGTCAATAAATAGTTTATTTTTTTATTATAATTTTGCATTAACAGTCATTATAAATGGCTTTGTTAATAAAGGGTTGCAATAGGACCTTCAAAGAGTTTTTCCCCGGGCAGGTTTTCCTGCCCTTTTTTTTCTTCATAAACTGAATAACGCTCAATAGATACCAATTGATTAATATAAAAGAGATATTGATGATTCAAATTGCGAAAATTATTAACCGTTATGAATCTATTCCTTAATGGTTTTTATTGTTGCATGGTCTATCTATACATATAGAAATAGATTATGGAAACATCCTGATATTTAGATTAAAAAAGGAATTTATTATGACCCCTGAAGAAAAGAAGGATATTCGTTCTGAGATAGAAAAAAGGATTTTTGAAGCAGAGCAGAGTCTTGATACATTAAGAGAACAAACTAAGCCAGTGCCTCCATCAGTTGCAATAGGCAGATTGACAAGAATGGATGCAATTCAACAAAAGAATATGGCTGAGTCAAATCTAAAAGCAAATGAAGCACTTATTTCTAAATTGAAAAAGACACTTGAGAAACTTGATGAGCCTGATTTTGGAATATGTGCAGTCTGTGGAAAAACCATTCCTCTTGGAAGAATCTTGGCAGTCCCTGAAGCCAAGATATGTGTACCCTGTGCCTCAGGGAAAAGAAGGTAAGCGCTATTCTGTGAATTTTTGTGCATCTTCAAGGCTTGGAAAAACAGCAAGGTAATCAAAAAGCTCTGGATGTTCCAGCATAATTTGTTGTAGCAGGTCATCAGTTATAACAACAACCCAATAGTTTTTTGTTTTTTTGACGAGTCCTAATGATTTCATCATAATTCCAAGGGCATATGATGATACTTTGTTAACCGGTGATACATCTAAAATAAAATGTTTGTAATCTGTGTATTGTGATAAATCATTTGAAAGGATTTCATACATTTCATCAACTTCTACTTTGTCAACAGAATCAATAATCACCTTTCCGGTAAGAATTTTCTTTGATTCATCAAAATTCAATGTAAAATATTTATCAGCCATTGCATTCCCCCCATATTCCAGTTCAATGATAGTAATTATTGGATAATAATTTCCTAATTATTTAGAAAGTCAAATCTTTAATAAGAGGGAAAGAATATAATGGTAATATACTTATGATTACCTAAACAAATTAGAAATAATGATAGATTCAAGATCAAGCTACAAAGTCATTCATCACGTGGATTGCAATTTTATGAGACATCAGTAGTTATACCAATATCAAGAGCCTTCGAATAGAAAAAAATGAAGCAATGTTATTATTAACATATGGAACAAAAGAGACTTGGAAGAAGAGAAGTGTGAAAGATAAGAGAGATTATAAACTTGAGATTTATGGAAATCAGAAATTCCAGGATATTTTTCTTGAAAATGATAAAGAATGAGTTGAGATAATTAAAAAGGCAATAATCGATCCTTTTGAGAATTATAATTGCAAAGATGATACTAACTTTGTAATTTAAGCGCAATAAATAAAGTTGGAGAATAATAGATTGAAGATTATTGTAGCAGAGATAAATACAAGAATTAGTTCCGATGAAAAATATGATATTCCTTGAGCTCCCAGAGGATATCCTTTGTATTGATTATTCTGGTGTTATTACTTTAGAAATTGGGATTTCAAATATGAATATTCTTGAGAGAAAGGTATATGAATTGTTTGAAAAAAATAATTGTGTTCGATTGATATATGATTTTAGAAATACTGTCTGGCCATGTTTTGAAGATAAATATCAACTTTCTCAGTTGGCTTATGAAAAGTTTAGATCCCAGTATAATAGGCTGAATATGAAAGTAGCGATTCTTAATAATAAACACAATGCTCCATCCTTTGAAGGTTATCATTTTTTTCTTGAAATGGATGATGCTCTTAGATTGTTAAATTTTTTTTCTATAAAACGTATTCTTCACCAACTGTTATTATCTGAAGTTTAGAGACAAAGTTGTTTTTAAATTTTTCAATTGCAAAGTCAGATGAGTCGTGACCAGAAAGATAAATTATCTCAGGATTTGCTTGCTTCAAGGCCTTAATTCCATTATCAATATCATCCTCATTAATGCCTTTCCAGGGAACTTTCTCTGTACTGACAATCTGTTGTATATTAAAGGGACCTATTTTGCCTCTGCCACCTTTGACAGGAAAATGAAGACCTCCAATGATTGCATATATGGGTTCACTATATGTTTCCTTTACTCTTTCAATGATTTTTTCAATGGTTTGGTGACCACAACCAATGATAATAACAAGACCCTTGTTTTTGAGGTTTATCACGAGACTCTGTTCTCTGATAATACCCATTGCATATAAATTTCGTGGATAGGGACCAAGAGATGAAATACCTTCATCAATTATCATTGCCTCTTTTATCAAAACCATTTCTGCATTAGGATTGTTTTCCGATGGTTTCAGTTCTTCTGTAGCATATATCTTTTGGCCATTGAGCTCAACAGGTCCATTTGATAAACCAAAGGTGTGATTTTTATGATGAGATATTCCACCAAGGTGATCACCATGAGCATGACTAATGAAGATTGAATCAATGTCATTTAACTCAAATCCAAGAGCATTCATATTGTGAATTAAGGGTGATGGGTGTGTTTTTCTAACGTTATAACCCACATCAACAAGAATATTTTGATTGTCTGTTTTAACAAGATAGGAAACCCCTGGTTCAGTTAAAAGATCATCACGGGCAGAGAAATATTCAACAAGGGGGATGATACTGAGAGATTTTACTTCACCAAAGGGAGAGATCTTTTTGGGAATATACTGTGCAAGCTCTTCTTTTACAGCTATGTTTCCTCTGATAAGTTTTAAATAGAGAAGTGATAATAAGAATAAGATAAAAAGTATGATGCCTGATAGGATGTATAAAAAAATCATAATGTTTGCTCCACAATTAAAGATGTACCAATTTTAATGAAAGAGAAAGTTATTACAAGAGAAAATTAGCCATGGTTAACTTTTATGATTAGATGTTCTTGTTGAAATTTTATTATATCTTTGTGTATTTTTTATCCAAGTAATAAACAACAGGGTGTTCTTGTCAATATGTCTCGTGAATTACCTGACCCTGTACCGGGAATGAAAAATAAAGGATATCCCGTTACTGTGCAGTATTTTCTAGCTAAAAATTAGTATCCAATAGAAAAGCTCTATATCTTACGTGCATATCTATGGGGTGGCGGTAGATATATAAAAGTGGTAAAGCTAGATAGAAGAACAAAGGGATCAAGACAATTTATTTTGCATTCTTTGAGAATGGTTGCTTTGGTACCTCAAGGTTCTCTTAAAAATGAATACTTGGTGTTCTGTCTCTATGCAGATTGCTTCTGGTTCTCGTCGTAGGGTTGTTTTTAATAATAAAGTAGAAATTTAAGAAAGGAACAAAGAGATTCAAATGGTAAGCTCTAATATGGGATACCGATAACTATCGGTATCACTGGATAAGGTAATTTCCTTTTATGAGGGGGCTACCGATAACTATCGGTAGTTGTAATATTTATTGAAATTACTCGATCAGGATCAGAGGGTTGTGATCCATGAAGGTTAAATGTATAAAAAACAATTCAAAAAAAAAGTCCATACCTCGAATACTATGCAAAAACAGTTCGTATTGCATAATACTTATCCCTATATTTCATGAAATCTTCTATTATTATAATTTTTATTTAAAATATCCTTGATTTTAAATTGCTATTTAGAAATACAGTAATTACTAAATTAATGGAGTTTTATATGCAGGGACTTGCTGTTATATCAATTTTTATAGTGTGGATTGTTCTTCAGACTCTTCTTTTTTCATGGCTCATGAAAAAGTTTTTGCCAAAACATGGTATCAAAACCTGAGCAAGTGGTGGTTGCTCTCCGGTTCGGGGAGAAAATTCAAAACAAAGTCATGTGATTGATGTAAATGTAATTGATCCTGATGATTATATGAAGTAATACTCACATGCCTCATTAATTCATCCTTCATTTTTCTTTAGTTTTTTGTTGTGTACATTATTCTCTGTAATTTTGATCAATTATCCACATGAAGTATAGGTTTATTTTTTTATCCAAATAACTAAACTGATTTCTAGAAGTGTGCAAAAACAGATTATTCTTCTTTTAATAAGACATATTACAGAGTTTAAGTATATTTATAAACATACCGGCTGGACGGTTTAAGCAGGTATGAATAAACACACATATATATAAAAAGGGGACTACAATGAAAAAAATTACAATGATCTCGGTTTTACTTTTCTTACTTGCTCCATTCCTTTTAATAGCTGGAAGCAGCAGTACAACAAATACTAAATATCCTATAGTTTTTGCCCACGGCATGGCTTTTTCTGATGGTGCTGTTGGTATTGATTACTGGTGGGGTATTGCGGATGACTTAGAAGATAATGGTTCGGATGTATTTGTTGCTTCTGTTAATGCAATGGATTCTACTGTAAATAAGGCAAAACAGTTTAAAACACAATTTAATGAGTTTCTCGCAATTTCTGGTGCTTCCAAGGCAAATATTATTGCTCACTCACATGGTGGTTTGTATTCTCGATACATGATTTCAAACCTTAGTATGTCTTCAAAGGTTGCCAGTTTAACCACTATATGTACACCTCACAGAGGTAGTGCAGTGGCGGACGTTGTTTTGGGAATTGTTCCTGATAAGGGCCAGTGGCTCCTTGGTACTTTTCTTGATTATGCCTATAGATTTGTAGTTGGTGATGATAATCCTAATAGTCTTGCCAATGGATATGATCTGGTTAGAAGCTACATGACAGGAACCTTTAATCCTAACACTCCAAATAAAAGCGGTGTTTACTATCAGAGTTGGGGAACAAAAATATATACAATTACTGCTGACATGGTTCTTGAGGGAACATGGCTTCTTCTTCTTTTCTATGAAGGTGCAAATGATGGTCTCGTATCAAAAACGTCAGCACAATGGGGAAATTTCAGAGGCATCTGGACTGGTGCATGGTATAATGCCGGTGGTGTTTCTCATATAAATGCAATAAATCATTTCTTTGGCATTACTCCTGGTGCTGATGTAGAGGGATGGTACGTTGACATGGTTAAGGATCTTAAAAATAGAGGATATTAAGAAATAGTTTCTAAAAACTAAATTTGGTAAAAAGAGGTTACTCATAAGAGTAGCCTCTTTTTATATATAAACTCAATTGTTCTGTCTTCCTTTTTATCAAAATGCTTTTCATCATCAATTACTGACAATTATTGATCAGTGAATCACTTTCATTCCCTGATTCATTGTATTACAAAATATGATAAGACACCTTTCAATTGCTTTAGTATATTGGATTCATTAAATAACATAGGGGGTAGATCATTATATTATGTTGAATGCAATTAAAAATATAAAGAATAATTCTTTTATAGAGTTTTATTCGCGAAATCAAGGCAATTTTTTTTGCCTTATAGGAAAAAACCAGCCTGGGCGGGTTTTTGCTCTTGCCAGATTTATTCCATTAATTTATATTGTTATTAATCATATTTGTAATGGTTACAATATAAATAGACCAGTTGGGGGACCAATTAAATGAAAAAATTGATAAAGAACGTTCATAGCACAATTATTGTAATCTTCTTAGGAGCAATATTTCAGCTATCCTGCAGTGGAACAACCGTTGATACTCCCACAGATATTCCAACTGTATCCACTATATCTGTGAGCACATTAAATGAATCAAATGCAGGTTCAGTTGATATATCAATAACCTTTAATCTTGAGATGGATACTGCAACCAATCCTTCACCTGAAATAACTGGTCTTGCACGAGGTTATACAATCCTTGGTTCAACATGGTCAAATGGTAACAAAACCTGGACAGGAAGCTTTACCTTTGTTGATGACAATGAAGAGGTTACAGGAGTTTTAACAATAAAGGATTTCAAGAGTGTTGATAACAATCTCATGTCAGAAGATCATACTCATAATATAGTTGTTGATACCATTGCTCCGGTGATATCAACAGCAACAGTTGCAGCAGATAATAGCTCAATGGCATTAACTTTTTCAGAGAATGTATATACTAATCCTGGTACTTCTGGTGCCTTAACTTCATCAGATTTTTCACTGGCCTTTTTACAACTTGGTGGGAATGCAACTGCAGCATCAATATCCTCTGTGAGCCATAGTGCAGGCACATCCTCAGTAACATTGAATATCAGCATTACTGATATTCCTGATGGACAGGAGACAATTGAAATTACTCCAAATAGTGGAACAGCAATCTATGATGCAGCTGGAAATCCAATGCTTGTATCAATAAGTACAACAGCTAAGAATCTCTTTGATAAAAAAGCTCCAATCTTAACAACAGTGACTATTGCATCAAATAATGCCCATACAGATCTTTCAAAGATCGGTGATGAAGTTACAATAACTATGATATCTGATGAAAACCTTGGTTCATTGCCAAGTGTAAATATAGCAGGTCACGCAGTAACTGCAACAGGTACAGTTCCAGGAACAAATTTTTCTGCTACCTATACAATGGTAACTGGAGATACCGAAGGTGTTATTCCCTTTACCATAAATTATTCAGACACCAATGGAAATTCAGGTGCTGCAGTAACTGCAATAACCAGTGGATCAATAGTAACCTTTGACAAGACAATTCCTGCTATTTCAACAGGAACTGTAGCCACTAATAACAGTTATATTGATGTAACATTTAATGAAGGACTTTATGGAAATGCAGATGGAAGTGGAGCTTTAAGTGCAGCAGATTTCACTCTTTCATTTTTACAGAACAGTGGTAATGCAACAGGAGTTTCAATAATCTCAGTAACCAAAACTACTGGTGGAGCCTTAGCTGGTGGAGAATCAGTAATTAGAGTTAATCTTTCAGTGACTAATACACCAAAGGGTGTTGAAACAATAGAGATAAATCCAGTTGTCACTTCTATCTATGATAAAGCAGGAAATGTTGCCCTTAATAGTTCAACAACAACAGTAAAATTATTAAAGGATCAATATGCCCCACAGATAACCGATGGAACTGTAGCCACAAATAACGCTTCTATAACAGTAACCTTTTCAGAAAATGTATTCACCACATCAGGTGGCTCCGGTGCCTTAACTGCAGCAGATTTTTCAATTCTCTTTGAAGCCAATAGTGGAAATGCAACCAATGCAACAATAAGCAGTGTAACTCACACAGCAGGTTCAAACACAGCAGTTATAAATTTATCAGTATCAGGTTTACCAAGTGGTGTTGAAACTGTAGAAATTAAAGCAGCAGGTGCTTCATCTATCTATGATACAGCAGGAGTTGTTCTTTTAACAACTGAGACTACAACAGCAAAACTTCTGAAAGATCAGACCGTTCCAACGCCAGTATTGTCATATGAGCAGGGAACAAATAGCAATGGTTTCTTTAAATCAGGAAATGTAACAGTTACTGCAACCTATTCAGAGGTTGTAACAACTATACCTAATATATCAATCGATCAACAGGGCTCAACAGATATTTCTAGTGTTCCAATGAGCAACTCTGGTGATAGTAAAATTTTTACTTATACATATTCAGTTATAGGGGATACAGGAACTACTTATAAAGATGGTACTGCAACAGTGAGTCTTTCAACGGTAGCAGATGCTAATGGTAATAATTCAGTGGCTCCAACAAATAATAGTTTTGTCATAGATACAAAGGCTCCTTTGGTTTCAGAGGTACATGGTAATCCATTAACAGGAACCTATAAACTGACTGATGAGATAACCATAGAAGTTGTTTTTGATGAAGATGTAACTCTTGCAGGTGGAACTGGAACACTGACTCTTGCAGATGTTAGCGGCAGTGCAAATTGTTCAAGCTATAGTGGAGATACAGTAAATTGTCTTTACTCAGTAGTGGGTGGAGATGCTTCAACTGATTTAAATTATTCAGCATCAGATTCCCTTAATCTTGGTTCAGGTATAACTATAAAGGATAAGGCAGGTAATGGAGCTGATTTAACATTGCCACTAACTGCCTCTGCAACATCTCTTGGTGGAACAAGTTCAATTAAGGTAGATACAATAGCTCCAACATTGAGTACAGTAGCTATTGCTTCAAATAATAATACTACAACAGCAGCAAAGGTTGGAGATCTTATCACTCTTACTATTGAATCCAGTGAAAATTTAGGTGCAGATCCTGTTGTAACAATTGCTGGTAATTCAGCATCAGTTTCTGGTTCAGGTACAAGCTTTAGCGCTACCTATACTCTTGGTTCAGGAGATACTGAAGGATTGGTAAACTTTAGCATAGATTTTGAAGATGAATCAGGAAACAGTGGATCAACTGTTTCAAATACAACCAATGCATCAATCGTAACCTTTGACAAGACAATTCCAGTTATTACCACCGCATCCATAGCAGGTGGTAACACCTCTGTTAATATAACCTTTAATGAAGGACTCTATAGCACAAACTCAGCCTCTGGCAATCTTGTTGCATCAGACTTTTCAATTGCATTTGCACAGAATAGTGGAACAGCCACAGGAGTTACTATTAGCACTGTAGCTCATACCGCAGGAGATAATTTTGCCATAGTGAACTTAACGGTATCAGGAACTCCAAATGGTTCTGAAACCATTGAGATAAAGCCGGTAAATAGTAATATTTTTGACATCCCTGGAAACACGGCTGTCGATACAACAACCACTACAGCAAAGAATTTAAATGCAGCAAACGTGGCTAATATAACCGGTGGCACAATAGCATCAGATAATACCTATATTGACGTAACCTTTGATGAAGGTGTTTACGGTGATGCAGGTGTTGGTGCAGTTGATATAGGTGATTTTAATGTAACATTAACACCGAACAGTGGAAATATAACTGGAGCAACAATAACATCAGTGACCAATACCTCAGGTGGCCCATTAACCGGTGGAGAAACAATAGTACGAATACAGGTAAGCTATTCAGGTGGTACACCCGCAGGGAAACCATCAGGGGCAGAAACCATTGCAATTACTCCTGTTCTTAACTCTATCTATAGCTCAGCTGGAGGAACTCCAGCTCCAACACCAGTGACCAATACAACCGGTGATGTTCCTCTTAAGGATGAAGTTGGTCCAACAGTTACCTCAGTGACCTCTTTAACAGCCAATGGTACTTATGGAACAGATTCAGTTGTTAATGTTCAGGTAGTTTTCTCAGAGAACATAGCAGTAACAGGAACACCAGAGATCAATCTTGCTCTGTCTCCTAGTACCTCAGTTGCATCCTATGGTTCTATCTCTGGTGGCAATACAATGAATTTCACCTATACTGTTGAATCAGGAAAAACAACTACAGATCTTGATTATGAGAATACATCATCACTTGTTTTAAATGGTGGAACAATTAAAGATGTAAGTGGTAATGATGCAATACTAATCCTTGCAAATCCAGGAGCTGCAAATTCTTTAGGAGCTAATAAGGATATCGTTTTTGATGGAGCACTTCCACAGATAACTGCAGCATTGACCCTTGATGTTGATAAGAATGGTAAGATCGATCACTATAAGTTAACTTTTAATAAAGCAGTAGATGATTCATCCTTTCCAGGATATCAGGATACTGATACTCTTGGAATAGTAACCACAAAGTGGATTGTCTTTAATTATAGTAATGTTCAAATTGACCCGACAATTGCAGTTGACGTTGATAATGATAATGTTATATATCTGAAGTTCACAGAAGGTTCAACCTTTGATACAGATATAAAGCCTGACCTCACAACAACTGCAACACCAGAGTTAAAAGACAGCTTAAACAATACCTTTGCACAGCTTTTTACTGCAAGCATTGCAGAATCAGATGGAGCATCTCCAATAATAGTAACAAGAACCGGTTCAATCGGTGGTAATAATATTACCATTACCTTTTCAGAAAGCATCTGGGGAGCAACAGGAATGCCTTCTTGTGGCAGTGGTGGAGAACTCATAGCATCTGATTTAATCTATACAGATGGAAATAGTTCAGCTGGAGCCCTTGCATTTACAACAGTATCAGATAACTGTGGAACAGATAAGACTGTTACTATAAATGTAGATAATGTTTTTATCTCATCAGATAATCAGGACACCATAACAGCCAATAGCAATACAGTCTATGATGCAGCAAATAATGCTCTCGTGGTTTCATCCTTGGCCCATACACCGACCCTGGTAAATGGACCAACACTTATAGCAGCATCATCACAGAAATATGACCAGGTTGTAGTAACCTTTAATGAAATAATGAAAGCAGGTGTCGTTGATGGTTCAGCAGAATGTAATAGTGGAAGTACCTGTTATGATAAATATAGAATTCCCGGTATAACTGTAACTAAGGCAGAATCTTCAAGTCCTGGAAATCCAAGTGCTACCTTTACCTTAACAACATCAGCTCAGGAAGAGTTAACCCTTTATACAATTACTGTTCCTTCTGGAAGTGTTCAGAGAAATTCAGATGGTGAAACAATTCAGTCAGTTGATAATACAGAGAATTTCTACGGTGATGGTCGTCCATCAGTTGCCAGTACCAGTGATTCAAACTGTAATGATGTGTTAATAGAATATGATCAGGATATGACCTCAGGTAGTGGAACATTGATAGAGAACGTTGATTATAAATTGAACTATCAAATAACATCCTGTATAGGAACATGTACAGGAACCTATGCAGATCTTTCAACTCCAGTTTCAGCTGACTCTGTTTCATGGAACAGCTCAACAAGAATTGCAACAGTAAACTTTGTCAATGATATGTCCAGTTCTGACATATATACCATAACAGTTAAGGATGCCTTTGATACCAATAGTAATAGTATAGCACCAGGAACATATACTGTAGTTAATGGTTGTGCAGCAGGTGACACAGTGAAGCCTGTTCTTGATAATGCCAGTGCACCAACTGGTACAACAGTTCTCTTAACCTTTAGTGAAGAGGTTGATGATGCAACAGCTAATAATGCAGCAAACTATTCAATTATAGGCTTAACTGTTTCAACAGCAATAAAATCTGCCAATGGCAAGCAGGTAATGCTCATTACCTCACAACAGGGTGGTGGAAGCTATACAGCAGTTGTAACAGGAGTTAAGGATTTAAACAATAATACTATTGAAGCAAATGGTGTAACAAATCTTCAACCATTCATGGGGTCAGGTGCAGGAATTCCACAAAACTTTGATGCTGGTTCAATCTATCAGGATCCTTTTAATGATAATCTCCCAAGTGGAATGATCTTCGTATACAATAGCAAACTTCACGTAGGACCAAGTAGCTCAGAGGGTTCTGTTTTTGAAATGAGCTATGATATGGGAACATCCCAAACCGTTACATTAGATGCTGATGATTCTATGCCAGGTAATCAAACATTTAAAAATCTAAATTATAATATTCTATGGGCTAACCAAACAGTTAGAGACACTAGAGTACTTGCAGGTATTGATTATTTTTACTCAGCCTGTGTAGGAGCTTCCCCTCCAACTCTAACAGGAGATGCTTGTACAACAGCTGGTGGAACCGAATATAACTTTATCGGTGGCTATTTCAAAGATCAGAGTGGACTCTATAGTGATTTCTGGTATACCACTGATAAAGGAACTGAGAGAACCTATCATCATCGTGGAGGTCTCAGTACAGGTGGTCTTACTTATAGAACGATGCAAATGACTGTATATAAAAAATGGTTCTATATTGCTCTACAGGTGCAGGGTGGTGGTGCAATACGTTTTACCAAGGTCTGTGCAGATGCTGGAGGTTGTACTGATAGTAATGGTTCATATAGTCAATGGGATATGGTTGATCTTACTGGAAAGAATCTCTATAAACTCGGTAGAGGTGGAGTAATAAAGAATAGTTATGAAAGTACAATGCTTGCTATTGATGTTATGTATGAACATGACAATGATGGGACAGGTGGCAATGATTCTCAACTCTATATAGCCAATGGCGGTAAAATTGATTATGCACTTGGTACAGATAGAGACACAGAGGATCACTCAGATGGAGGAATTCTTAGAACAAATGCCACATACTCAACTACAAGTAGTTCACCATTAAATTGCAGTAGTGGTGCCAATTGCCAAAATTACTGGGAGGATGTTACTCCTTCAAGTCAGAAGTGGCTTGATTATATGTCAATTACCTTACCTATTGATACAACATCAGGTCAGGATTGGGATAATCTATTGCCAGCAAATAAGATTACTCCATCATTAAAAGCAGTACCATATATGAAAACAGCACCAAATGGTGATCTCTATATGATAAGAAATGCCTGTAAGGTTACTACAGTTCAAACTGTTTCAAAGAGTACTGGTACTAATAATACAAACTTCATTGCAGGTGGCAGACAAACCTGTCCGCAGGGCAGTGAAATTCCTCAACTCTGGATGCTTCCAAAGAATTCAGGTAATGCAGCATCAGCACGATCAGCCTGGGTATTGGTTGCTGAGGCAGGTTCAACTGGAAGAACAGATATGAGTGGAAATACAGCACTCGATAAATGTGGTGTCGGCACAAAGTGCAGTCAAAGTAATACACACTTGACATTACTCGAAATGAATGGTAACTTCCTTTATATTGGATATGACAATGCAGATTTCGGACTCAATGTGTGGCGTGTAGATATGTCTGCCATAAGTTCAGGCACTCCACCAACAGAAAGTCAGTTTCAATTATTGAGCCCTGGCTTTGGTCTAGGCGACCCAACTGAGATTCAGAGAATCTTCTGGCACATTACTTATAACGATGGTGGAAAAGACTTTGTAGCCATTGTTTCTCGAAATGGAACAAGTCCATTGAAGATTTTCAGAACATCAAATGACTAAGGGTTACTATGAAAAAGAATATAAAATTTAAAAGCTTGTCCCAGAACAAAGAACATTCATCCCTCACAAGAGGGGTGAATATCATTAGTGTCACTCTTGCTTTTATGATGATTTTGTTTTTTAGCTGTAGCTCAGATGATGGTTCTGGCAAAATGTCTTCAGAACCTGGCAAGAGACTTGCAGAATACAGTGCTGATAAACCAGGGAAGTGGAAGGGGAAAGAGGATGGTCACGCTCCCTATGTGAAGGTCATAAGGGGGCAATCAAAAAATAATATCATTGTTTATGTAAATTTGAAAGATTTTTCTGAGAACCATTATATTGAACGAATTGGAATTATGGATGAAAATAAAAAAGACCTTGCAGGTATTAGCTACAGCCCAAAGGCTAGATCTTCTAGAATTAAGGCAACCTTTTCATTGAGTCCTGTTCCTACTGCACCAAATGTTAAGGTATATGTAAAGTGCAGTCAGCATGATCTATGGACTGCACCTCTAATCAAAGAGTAGCATGGTGATATTTAATGTACCCGTTGTAGTTCAATAATAAATTTTGGTACATCCTATGTATTTAAAAGAAAATAATATTTGACAATTATTGTTTTCTTGGTAATAATTTCTTGAGGCTATGGTGGTCCTTCCTTCTCAAACCTAGATATAGGGTTGCCGCTTTCCTCACTTTATTATGAAAAATACAATTTATCTTCGCAGAAATAATAAACTCATTCTTGAATCTTAAAATAATCAATTACCTCAAAACTATTTAATGACTTAAGTCTTCCATATAAATCTGCTATATTTCTTTCCATATCTTCAATAAAATCATAAATGTTAATTTTCATGATTTCTTATTCCCTTTTAATGGTTTTTATTATATTAGAATCTTCTTTTTTGTTCGTAGGATTTACTCTTTCTTTAATGTGAGCTCTTACGTCAAAAATTATTTTCAGTGCAATAAGAAGAAAGAAGTAATGAGCAGCTCCCCCTTTTACTGACATAACAATGAAAGTTCCAAAAATTATTACCACCTGCATTATAATGATTCTCTGATAGGGAGCAAACATTAATTTAACAAGTTTTACATGTCCACCTTCATATTCCTTGTCCTTTAAGAAATAGAGAATATATGATGCAGTATGACTTATAATGAGCAAAACAAATCCTAAAAATTCACTATTAAAGAATTCACCAGGAGTTCGAAATGAGATTTCTTTTAAGATTAATGGTATTGCATCTGGAGGGTTAAATGTACCAGAGAGACCACCAAAGAGAATCACAGATAGAAAAACTCCATGGCCAGTCATGAATCCACCATAATGAATGAGAAAAAAACCTGAAAGGAATATTGCGAATATGAGAACTAAAGCATTTGAATGAAATCCTGTCATGAGCATCTTTGCTATATTAAGAATGCCGATTATTGCACTTTCTGCCCAATAGAGAATTATTACATATTTAGGGTCCCATTGAAGAAAGAGTATACCGATAATGGGAATCAGGTTTGCAGCAATTAGAATAATTGTTGATATGAGAATTCTATCTTTTTTCAGGTTAAGGTGATCAATAGATTCTTCACTAATCATTAATAATATTGATAAAAATTTTGTCATAATGTTTTTATTGATTTGTTAATAGTTTTGAGCTTATGTACATTAATATTTTTTTATAAAACAAAAGAGGTCAAGTGTTTTGTTATTCCTTATATGTAAATTTCAAATCAAAATGTATTTTATGTAAAATCTCCTGAGTCTTTAAATCTAGATCAATGTTTTCTTTCCGGTTTTCAATAAGACAGTATAGAGTAAAGATGTAATTCTTTCGAATAAGAATGTTCCGCTCTTCTTTTCTGTACTTGAAGAGATTGTACCAGTAATAGATGTGATCTTTTAAAGTCTGATCCCAGAGTTTCTGTGGTGAATAACGAATGAATACCTCATTCATAAGCTGAGGTTTAAGGTTTAGTGTTACTCTGATTTCTTCTTCATTGATGTTTTCATGTGATATGTGAAGCTCTGTTTTCATAAATTATTATATTCTATTATAACTATTTGAGATTTTGATACATTCTATATGTTTTTTACAAATAATCAAGGTTTAATTATAAAATCTCTTGATTTGTAGGTAATGATCTTTACTATATGTATAATGAAAAGATTCATTAAATATTTAAAGTTTTTATTATTATTTCTTATCCTCATCCTATTTCAAAATTGTGCTAAAAGTGATTCAGTACAATTACCTCAAGCTCAAAATGATATAAATTATTCAACGATGTAATTCCGGTGTTAATCCGGAAATTATTTTACCTGACTTTGAAGATAAAGGATACTTTCTTGGAATTCCAGAGCTTAAAGATGACAGTCAATGTTCCAATAAATGAAGGGGATACAATTATTCTTTACAGTGATTGTCTCGTAGAAAATAGAAATCAGCAGGGGGATTTCCTGGGAATGGACAGAGTAATTGAAAAAGTTAATGCCTGTTCACCTGAAGCCACTGCTGATGAATTGATACAAGCTTTTACACAGATGCTTTATGATTTCAGTGAAGTTGATTCATTAAAAGATGATTTAACAATTATTGTTTTAAAGAAAGAGAACATTGTATCTTAAATGTTTAATCTGAATTCTGAGTTTTCTCAATACTTCTTTTGAATTTTAAAGAGGAAAATTTATTATGAGATTTATATTTGAAATTATTGGTATTGCTGGTGATATACAAAGTGCTGTTGAGTTAACTGAATTGATAACAACAAAAGCTAAGGTCTTTTGGACTGTTATGACTGGAGTTTTTGCTTTCCTATTTTTAATTTTTCTCATATTAAGCCTGATTATTTACTTGAGAGCTCGAAATACTTATGTGAAAAACAATGAAACTCTTGAAAATTTTACAATTAAAAAATCAGGAAAAATATATGAAAAATATTTTCCTTCCAGTGATATAACCATTTATAGAATTCTCATAATGATTATAATAGGAGGAGAAGCTCTCGTTTCAATTATTGCAGCAATAATTCAATTGGTTCTTTATTTGTATTATGGGCAATAAGAAATACTTAATCTAATGAAGGATCTTTCCATTGTGATTTTCTGTTATAGCTTTTCCATTTCATATTAAAAATAAGAGAACCTTCTTTTTTGATTTTATTATCTTTTATATGAGATATTACTGCATCATGAGTAGAAAGAGTCTTTGTTAAAATTTGTTCATTTAATGTAATGCACTTCTTTTCAAGTTCTTTCATATCTTTTTTATTCCACATACTGTCAATCTCTGAAAAAGCTTTTTCTTCAATGTCTCTTCTCATGTTTCGGACAATAGATATGCTTTCTTTATAACGAGGTAAAACTGTTCTGTGGATATCTTCACAGATCCACCAGAGAGATTTCTTCTCAGCGGTTTTACCAGGAGATCCATAAATATCTATTCCTCCTTGAGGATTCTTTGTGCTGAAAGATGTTTCTGTAATACTACCTTTTGCTGGGAATGTCCATGGTTTAAAAAAACTCATGCAGGGTGCAGAGGTTCCAGTAAACCACACGATAGGAGGATATCCTTTTTTAAGCTCAGCAATCATTGATCCTGTACTTTGTGAAGAGATGAGGCCTCCTCCATGGATGCATACTTTTTTCATATATCTTTTTGAGGGATTCATTGGTTCATCTTCATTGTGATTTCTGAGCCATGGAGCCATGTCCTGTGATGTGATATTTTCTTTTGAAGCAAGGTTGTTAAGGTTGCATTCTCTTCGTATATCTCCCTGGGCAAAATGACTGTAGATGGTGTCTTTAAAAGCTTTTCTAAAATTTACCTTCTCTTTCTTTTTAATGTATTTCTTCTTTAACGCAAAGTCTGAGAGGTTACTTGATGAAAGATCAAAGTCATCTTCTATTGATAGTATATTTGAGATTGCACCAAAATTCTCTACCTTTTTTGAAACCCAGTGTTTGCCTGCAGTTTCCATAATATAGGCTTCTTCAGCATCAGATATAATATATGAATTATGATAGAACAGAGAGCCTTCCATTGCACAATTCCCTCCCTGGTCATAGGTTTCTAATAGTGAAGAGATAGTTTTAATTGCATCAATGGCTGAAGCTGATCGTTCAAGTGCAAGTCTTAATAGATCCATACCTGTTAAGCCAGATTTGCTGTAGGGTTCTTTTGTGAAAACTGCTTCATTTGCAATTGCAACTCCCTGATCATTAACACCCATCTCTGCACCAAACATCCAAAAGGGGCGAGAAAGAAATACTCCATGGGTATGTGCAGCCTGAGGAATATCTATAAAGGTACATTGTACCTTTGTATTTATCTTATGGTCAGTTGGCGGTACCCAGGTTATAACCTGAGCCTCATTTACTTCTCTGTCAGAGTTCTTTGCTAAAATCATTGAACTGTTTTTGGTTTTACTGGCTGTTGCAATTATAGTATCACACATTTTATTTCCCTCTTTTCTTTAATAAAGTATAGCATTTTTATAAAAAATATTCCATAATTTATTAATAGAGTGGGATGAGAAAGTGTATAGTAAATGTAACAATAAAATAAATATCTTATTTTTTATCATTATGATAAAAAATACTTGCCAAAAGAGGTTTTTGTTAGTATATTCTTATCATAATGATAAAAAATAAAGTGGAGAATACAATGATAATCCAAAGCTTGATAGATACAGATCTTTATAAGTTTACAATGCAGCAGGCAGTACTTCATCACTTCCCGGGCTTTGAAGTGGAATACGCATTTAAGTGCAGAGATCGAGAAATTGATCTGGCTAAGTATATAGATGAAATCAATAAAGAATTAGATTATCTTTGCACATTGAAATTTACAGAAGATGAACTGAGTTTTCTTTCATCACTGACATTCATTAAAAAGGATTACATAGACTTTTTAAGAATATTTAAGTTTAATAGAGATTTCATCACAGTTGAAAAAATAGCAAATGAAATCGATGTGCGCATCAAAGGTCCCTGGCTACACACTATACTCTTTGAGGTACCGGTTCTTGCTATAATAAATGAGGTTTATTTTAGAAATTATGATAAAGAGCCTGATTTTGAAAAGGCTGAAAATCTCTTGAAGCAAAAGATTGAGATAGTTAAGGAAAATGCAAATTTAATTAAGTTTGCGGATTTCGGTACACGGAGAAGACGTTCAGGTCAATGGCAAAAGAGAGTTATTGAAATGCTTGTTAAAGAAATACCTGAAAACTTTACTGGAACCAGCAATGTCTTATATGCAATGAATTTTAATGTAAAACCCATTGGCACAATGGCTCATGAATTTCTTCAGGCATGTCAGCAGGCAGGGGTTCGTCTTGTAGATAGTCAAAAGCTCGCTCTTGAAACCTGGGTTCAGGAATATAGAGGTCAGCTGGGTATCGCTCTATCTGATGTTGTTGGCATAGATGCATTTTTAAGAGACTTTGATCTCTATTTTTCAAAGTTATACGATGGTGTTCGCCAGGATTCTGGTGATCCAATAGAGTGGGGCAATAAGCTTATTGATCATTATATAAAGATGGGACTTGATCCAATGTCAAAGGTAGCTGTTTTTAGTGATGGATTGAACTTCAATCGTGCACTTGAAATAGCTCAATACTTTGAAAATAAAATCAAAGTAGTTTTTGGAATCGGGACAAATCTCACAAATGATTTTGGAGAGGAAGCATTGCAGATAGTTATTAAGATGACTCGATGTAATGGACAACCAGTAGCAAAGGTAAGTGATTCTCCAGGAAAGTCAATGTGTGAAGATGAGTCCTACGTGACCTATTTGAGACAGGTTTTTCAAATAGATGATAATCAAAATTAAGGAGAATGATTATGAAAACAAAAATTGAATTATTGATAATAGATCCGCAGTTTGATTTCTGTGATCCAAAGGGTGCACTCTACGTGCCTGGTGCAGAAAAGGATATGGAAAGATTGGCTCAGATGATTCTTAAGGGAAAAAATAAGATCAGTGATATAAGAATCACAATGGATTCTCACAGGTGTCTCCATATTGCTCATCCAATATGGTGGGTTGATGAAAAGGGAAATAATCCTCAACCCTTTACTATGATAGAGCTCAGTGATGTAGATGGTGATAATCCAAAATGGCGAGCTGCTAATCCGGGCTTTCAGAAGAGGTCAGTTGATTACGTGAAGAGATTAAAGAGTAATGGAAAATATAATCTACTCATATGGCCGCCTCACTGTTTGATTGGCAGCAATGGACATCAGGTTTATAAGCCTCTCTTTGATTCTCTCATAGAATGGGAAAAGGGATTTGCCGCAGTAGACTTTGTAACCAAGGGCGTTAATATGTTTACTGAGCATTACTCAGCAGTGAAGGCTGATGTGGAAGATCCTGATGATTATTCTACAAGGCTCAATACAGGGTTTATAGAAAAGCTCAAGGATGCAGATAAGATATTGATTGCAGGTGAAGCTTTGTCTCACTGTGTAGCAAGTACTGTTAAGGATGTTGCAGAGGAATTTGGTGAAGATCAGATCAAAAAATTTGTACTCCTTGAAGATGCTTCATCACCTGTGGCAGGCTTTGAAGATCTGGCTCTGGATTTTGTCAAAGAGATGACAGACAGAGGAATGGAAAGCGCAAAAACATTAGATTTCTTTTAGAGGAGGACAATATGGCTAAACTAATGGGATTAAATGATAATGATGCAGCACAAACAGTTTCAGGTTATAGCTACAGCACTGTGTCTATAGATGAACTTGATGCAGCTGAATATACTATCGTAAGAATTGCCATGGATAAGTCTTATTCAGTAATAGATTATAAAAAAGATTTAGAAAAGGCTCTGGCAGGATGTCTTGACAGTTGCAAGAAAAGTGCAAGAGAAGAAAATCTTCTCGTGTCAGTTCAGAGCTTTAATCATGAACTTGAAGAGATTCACGGCTTTGTTCCACTTGCTGACATTGAGGTATCTAAATATAAAAATACCATTGATCCTGATGGGTCAACAGCTTTGTGGGATGCAACACTTTCATCAGTTGAAGCGGTTAAACAGTATGGTGAAAATCTGGAGAAGATGGATTTTCTCTGTAATGGTATAGTCTTTATCATTACAGACGGTGAAGAAAACAGCTCTGTGGCAGCTAACCCAAAAAAGATTAGAGATACAATAGCACGTGTAAAAAAAGAAGAGAAGCTGGAGTCATTAAAGATAGTTCTCATTGGAGTTGGTGATGAGATGGAAACAGAAAAATATCTGAAGAGCTTTGTCCAGGATGCCGGAATAGATCAGTTTGTTTGGGTCGGCAGTGCAACACCGGCAAAACTTGCAAAGCTTGCAAGTTTTGTCAGTAAAAGTATTTCAACGGTTTCAATGTCTCTGGGAAACGGAGGCCAGTCAGGTTCCATTGAAATAACATTCTAAAAATTGTTTCCCTCTCTAAGATGTTTTTGCAAGAGAGGGAAACAAAATAATTATGAGATTAAAGGATTAATCATATATAGGTCAGGAGGTGAATCATGAATCAGGATATTTTCTTTGTCAAAGGCAAAAGTCATACTGTCTGTGAAGATTATGGAATCTCCGGACAAAAGGGTTCATGGCATTATCTTGTTGCCTCTGATGGTTGTTCATCTTCTAGGGATACAGATATTGGTAGCAGGCTCTTATGTTTATCTGCTCAAAATGCTATTCATGAAATTGAGGAGTCATTTTTTAATGAAGAAGACATTGCAGTCATTGAATCATATATTTTTTCATTTATACTTCATAAGATAAAAGAATTAATGATAACCTTAAATCTTAGGAGAGATCTCTTTGATGCTACACTGATGATCTATCTCACAAACGGTAGTCGCTCTCTTTTTTTTATCAGGGGGGATGGGAACCTGGTACTAAGATATTCAGATGTAATAGAACTCCATAGCTTTGAATATGAATCTGGAGCCCCATCTTATCTATCCTATGATTTACATCGAGATTTCATGAATAACTATGAAAGACAGTTTGAGTATCCTACTATGATGTGCACAACAACCTCCTTTGGTTCAATGGGCCAGGGTGAAGCAAAGAAAAGGTATATTGATAACTACAATTTTTCTATGGAATTAGATAGAACTATAAACTATGAATCAGTTTCAATTGCATCAGATGGTCTCCTTACTTTTTATAATTCATCCCAGGAAAATGAATCTATAATTAATGTACTTGAAGAACTAACTGTTTTTCCTTCAACAAAGGGAAGTTTTGTTTTAAGAAGAATGAGAAAAGCATTGAAGCAATTTAATGCCAGGGGAATTGATTACAGTGATGATCTTGTCTTTGGTGCAATTCATTTTGAAAAGATTAATTCTGTTCCATTGGCCTCAAGGGTTCTTATCTGAAATCTAATTTGAAATGAATAATGTGATTAAATCTAGGTATAAAGTTGAAAAATACTCCAGGAGGATAAAATGAAATATTATGATTCAAATAAAAATACCTATGAATTAAATGATAAGAATTTCATTGCCTCTGGAGGTGAGGGTGATATTTATAGAAAAGGTAAAGTGGCATGCAAAATATATTCAGATCAAAAAAAGGTTATTCCTGAAGATAAAATTAAGGAACTATCTTTGATAAAGATGTCAGAGGTTTTAGCTCCCATAGATGTTTTGTATTCTACACAGAGTAAAGAATCCGTTGGCTTTACAATGCCCTATATTAATAAGACCCAGTTTCTTTGTAAATTGATAACAACATCTTTTCAGAAAAAAAATGCCATTGATAACAAAATTATTTCTTCACTGGTTCTTGAGATGAGAAGAATTCTTATTGAGCTTCATTTTAAAGAAATACTGGTTGTTGATTTCAATGAAATGAACTTTCTGGTTAGTGAAGATTTCAAGGTTCCTTATTTTATAGACGTTAATTCATACCAAACAAAAAAATATTCCGCAACTGCAATTATGGAATCAGTTAAAGATCCATTGGTAAAGGGCAATAATTTTAATGAGGGAACAGACTGGTTTTCCTTTGCTGTGGTAACCTTTCAATTATTTACCGGTTGTCATCCTTACAAGGGTCGTCATGAAAATTATACATCAAAGGAAATTGCTTCATTGAAAATGATGAAGGATAGTCTCTCTGTGTTCCATGAAAACGTAAAGTTTCCCCCTGGAAGTCGTGATATGAATTTAATTCCATCCCCCCTCTTAAAATGGTACAAAAATATTTTTGTAAATAATGATCGATCAATACCTCCGGATTTTAATTACAGTGAATCTACAGGTGTATCACCGGTAATTTCTATTGAAAATAACAATAAACTAAAGATAACCCTGGTCAATAGTTATGAAGGGAAAATATTATTTGCTCATTATCAAAATGGTGTTCCCATTGTTATTACTGAAAAATTTTTATATGAGGGGAATAATAAGAAATTAACTATTTCTCAGTATCATGATCCCTTTGTTGTTTTTGATGATTCAGCTTCAACTGTATACTGTGATTTTAATAATAATGAAAATGAACTCTCTATTCGAAATGATAAAGATTTAAAGATTACTATTGAGGCAGATGGAGTCTTTAGAAATAATGGTAAACTCTATAGTGTTTCAGAGGGTAAACTGTTTTTGCATTCCTTCACGGTTTTAAATAAGGTTGTTCACAGTGCAAAGGTTGTTGGTGATATATTTAAACCATCATGGGAAATATTTCAAAATCTAGTTATACAGAATATTATTGGAAAAATATCTATAGTCATTCCCATGACAGGTGGAGAAATAAAAACCTTATCTATTGATGAGCTTAAAAAACATAGAGTTATTGATGCACTTTTTTTAGATAATAAAAAGGGTGGAGTTCTCATCATTGTTTCAGAGAAGGATGGTCATTGGTTTAAAAATATCTTTTATTTGTCAGGTGCAAATGGAGAATATCACATTGTAGAAGAGAGACTACATGGACCTGAAATGTTAAATGGAATAAGTCTGGATAATGGTCTATGTATTACTGCTGATAATGAAGGAAAAATAGTTGCATCTTTTGATCATAATAAAATAAAGATAATACATGATACTTATGTCAACTCATCGAGAAAACTGGTTGCACTGGGTGTCAAGGCTCTCTTTATAAATGAAAATGAATTATATCAGATTGAGATAAATGAGTGAAGCTTCTAATGATTGAACCAAGGAGTAATTAAATGGATAAAAAACAACTTAAAGATGATCTCTCTAACTATGAGATTGAAGATTATGAGAGACCATCTGTAGCAGTTGACGTTTCTCTCTGTAGTGTCATTGATGGTGAATTGAAAATACTTCTTATAAAAAGAAACTATCCACCTTTTCGTGATTATTGGGCTTTGCCCGGGGGGTTCCTTGACCCATCAAAGAAAATCAGTTTAGAGCATACAGCAACTGATATGCTCAAGCGAGAATTAAATATCAACTACGTCTATATCGAACAGCTGAAAACCTATGGTAATCCAGAGAGAGATCCCAGAACAAGGGTAATTACTGTTGCCTACTTTGCCCTTATTCCAGAGGAAGAAGTATCAAAATTAAAAGTAACCCCAAAGGATGATGCTGAAACATATAAGTGGTTTAATCTGAGGAAATTACCTCAGAAGATTGCCTTTGATCATAAATTTATTCTTATTGATCTATTGCAGCGCCTTATAGGGAAAATATCCTATACTCCAATTGCTTTTAATCTTGTTTCAGAATATTTTACCTGGAAAGAACTCCAGGATGTTTATGAGGCAATTCTGGGTGAAAGTCTTGTCACTCCTAATTTTAGAAGAAAGATCAAAGACCTTTATCATATAGAAGAACTTAAAGAAAAGAAAAAAAATGACAGTCGTGGACGCCCAGGAATATGTTTACATTTTAAGGAACAAAAGAATATCTATTAGTTATAGTCATCCATCACAATTTTATCAACGGTTTCAATCTTAAAGGTTTTAATCTTCTCTCTTATCTCATTCGACATGGTCGATATATCTTGAGAATGCTGTGATATATCCTCTGCACTTGATGCATTTGCCTGTGATAGAGCATTTGTGTTTGTTACTGACTTAACTATTTCAAGAGAGGCACTCTTCTGCTCTTCAGCCGCTGTTTTAATTATATCTGATTGATCTTTTACGATAGAAGCTTCTCTATTTACATCTTCACTTGTTTCAAGGTGAGAATTCATATATTCATTTATTGTTTCCATCATATCTTTAACTGAAACAATGCCCTTCATAATATCCTGCAAAGTACTTACAGTATTCTTTACATGATCCATTCCTCTTTGAACCTCTGTATCACTTTTTTTAATAAGTGAGTCAATGTCCTTAACACTTGAAGCTGTTTGATCTGCTAATTTTGAAATTTCATCAGCAACAACAGCAAAACCTCTTCCTGCATCACCGGCACGGGCAGCCTCTATTGCCGCATTAAGAGATAGAAGATTTATTTGATCTGAAATGTCATTGATTATACTGAGAATGCCAGTCATCTCATTGGAGGTATTGCTGATTTCTTCCATGCTGCTGTCCATAACATTGATGGAGTGTTCTCCTGATTTTGCTTTTTCATTGATGCCATCAGTCATTTGAGCAGTTTGTGATACTTTATCAGCCATCTCCTTTGTTTTTTCAAAGAGATTAGTAATCTTTGACATAAGAACATTCATTGCATTGGTCTGGTCTTCAACACTGTTGGAGACACTTTCAGCCCCTGAAGAAATTTGTTCGATGGTGGCTGTTATTTCTTCAATAGTTGCTGCTTCACTTTGAATATTATCAGAGAAGAAGGATGAATTGTTTGATAACTGTCCTGCAGATTCATCCATCTTTTCAGAGACCTCTTTTAGTGAGTCCAAAAGATCGTGATTGATCTTAATCTGTCTTTGTTGTTCTTCCTCTGTGTCTTTGTTTCTTAAGATTCGTGCTCTGTAGTTAATACGTAAGATGAGCCAGCTTAAAAATGTTGTTAGAAATATTGTTAATAAGATTGATATAAAGGCGCTTATGGTTTCACTTTTTCCCATTAGAGATGTTGAGAAGAAGTTATAGCCAATACCGGTAACTGCAATGAGGGTAACTATCATATAAATGATTAATTTGCAGAAGAGAACACTGAAAATGATGATTGCAATAAAGGGGATGTGGCCACCTAGAAATTTAGCAATACTCCCCTTGCTGGCAGTGAAGTTTGCCACCAATACCTGTCCAATAACGAGACAAAGAGACATGAATGGAGCGGCAATTTTATATTGTTTGAAATATGTTAAGGCAAATGCACAGAGTCCTACTATGCCATAGGCAGATACAAATATATTGAAGGGATCAAGGAGCGGACGTGTAACAAGAAAATTCATTGCAACGAGAAAAACAATGATTATGGGAAGAAAGAAAATATTGAAAATCAGAAATATTCTGATTCGTCCTTTTAATTCATATGAAATATTAGAGTATTTATTGATTGTATTTATTATTAAGCTGTTCATGTAATGAGTCCGCCAAAAATGAATTTTTATATAATGATAAGTATATAGTATTATAGAGTTGAAGTATACAATATTTTTTATATTTTTTGCTTTTTGTGAAGGAACTATCAGATCATAATCACTGTTGAAAGTAATTATGATCTGATTATTAAATTCTTACTGCAAGTGAATTCTCTAGAGCCCATCTTCTGATGATCTCCAGTTCTTTGCTTTTAGGCATTCTGTTGTATTTGCCTCGTGCCTGAACAATGGCCTTCGATCGATGGCTAACCTCAACAGTGATACAGCTTTCATCATTCTTCTTAAGAGACCAAATTGAAGCCTCCTTTCTTTCAATAAATCTGCTATAAGAATAAACACAGTGATGCATCTTGCTGCCTTCAGCAGCAAGAATCTTGGAAGTAACAATCTCTTCCATAGTCCAGAAAATTGGTATAGAAAAATCCCTTGAGATTCTTTCTTTTGTCTCCCATATACCTTCTTTATATCCAGATCTTTCATACAGGATACCATAGAGTTTTTCCATTTTGGCAAGATCATTGTGCCACTTTTCCATCCCCCTGATTAATGCCATAAGACTTCTGCCTTTCATTGAATAGTTATCAACTGTTTCATGGCAGTGTCTTATGTAATCTAAGAGTGGTGCAACCTGTGAGTAATCTCTTATCTCAATAGAATAAAACCATTGTAAAACAGATAACCAAAAGTCTTCATCTGCCATGAAACTGCGGCCTAAAAAAGAATTCTTGATAGCAACGGTAAGTCTGATGTTGTTGCCAAGACCTTTTAATTGAGCAAGCCTCAATGCAGCAAGAATATCGATTTCAATATTTGTGTTCATAAAAAATGTACACATCTTTCTCGTCATCTTCAGGGGAATAATTCCTGAAGATATTGTTTTAAAAGGACTTCCGCCACCTGCAATGAGATAAAATAAACGAACAAATTTTTTAGTGAGTTCATCAATATCTCTATCAAAAATATTATAAAAAAATGCAGGAACAGGATACCTTACAATTAAATGTTTTATCAGTGATGCATAATGAGCATTCTCTGATTTTCCTTCAGGTTTCCATGAGTCAATGCTTCTTGACCATGATACCTGAGATAAATGGTATATTTTAGTCCAGTATTCCTTTGCAATAAGAGAAGGAGACTTTTTGCTGCATTCTCTTAAAAGAATTTGAAATCGTACTTTTCTATCCTTGTTCTTTGGTCTGTTCCAGATAGAATTTAAATCTTTATACTTGATTTGAATTCCCTCTGGCAATGTTTTGAAATTTCCAGAACAGATTGCTATTATAATTTCTTCTGATGATAGAGATGATTTCTTGAAAATTTCTCTATATTTTAAATCCATTTCGTTTTGAAAACGACTGTTTTCTAATCGGCATTTTTTTCGATATGCCTTTTGCTTTTCAGCACGCAAACGAGCATGCTTCTTTTTCTGTGAGCCCATCGTGTTCTCCAAATTTAATTGTGCTGATATTACAGCATGGGTAACCATTCTCCATAACAGTTTGTTATAGACTTGTATAAATATTATGATGTTATTTAAAATTTGGGATAGGATGGGTTGAGAGAGGAAAGTTTTCTTTGCAATTCAACTCATCTTATCCGCTTCCGGGTATATATTGTGATTTCATATAAGTCCTCCTTGAAAAAAATCTTCATAGTAATATACAAAAAAAAACAGGTTTTGGTTTCAAAAAAAAGTATTTTTTTGATTTTTTTTGATGCTGAAAATGTTCTTGTTCTTAGGTGAATAATTTAGTAAATTATATTGGATAAAAAAAAGTTCTTGCTGAATTAATTGTTTTTCTTGTTAATTATGTTGAAAGTTATTTTGAAACTGAAGAAAAAATAATTATATTAACAGAATATCCTGATTACAATAAACATTTAATTCAGCATAATTCTTTTCGCAATCTTTTTGAAAAATTTAAGAATGATTTTTATAAGAAGGGTGATGACTCATATCTGACTATTAGAATTGAAAAAGAAATTCCTATGTGGTGGCAAAATCATATTCTCAATGTTGATATGGAATACGTTTCATATGTGAAAAATTAGATTACAATGATAATTCTTTTTTTATAGCGAGTCCAATGTCTTCAATGGTATAGGGTTTTTTGACATAGGATCCTGCACCTAAGCTTTGAGTTTTCAGAACCCGCTCTGTTTCAGAAAAGCCACTTGTTATAATTGCACGTTGTTTGGTTTTTATCTTAATTATTTTTTCATAGGTTTCAAGGCCGTCTATTCCTGGTTCCATTATCATATCAAGAACGAGAAGATCAACATTGTTGCTTTCTAAATAGCTAATGGCCTCTTCTCCACTTGATGCAGTTTTAACAGAATAGTTCAGCTGTTTTAAGAGAGATTTGGCAATATCCCTCTGTTGTTCTTCATCATCAATAACAAGAATCTTTTCTTTGTTTCCCATGAGAGAATTATAGCTTACATCATCATTTTGTTCAGTCAATTTTTCTCGTGTTGCATTAAAATATATTTCAAAGGTGGTACCATTGTTGTTGCTTTTTACATTGATATATCCATTATGATCTTGAACTGAATTCCATACAACAGCGAGGCCAAGGCCTGTTCCACTTCTTCCCATGATTTTTTTGGTATAAAAGGGTTCAAATATTTTGTCGAGATCTTCTGATGGAATCCCAGAACCATTGTCACTGACTTTAAGATAAACATATTCACCTTTATTGATAGTTTCATATCCTTTTAAAGGAGCATCCAAATATCTGTTGTCAGTTGTTATTGAAATGATTCCATCATCAGTAATTGACTCAACAGCATTTGCAATGAGGTTCATGAGTATTTTTTTTATGTGAATCTCTGATCCCTTAAGGTTAAAGAGATCATTTTTGAATTCAGTCTGTATATCTATCTCCGGGTTTTTATAAAAAAGTTTTTTATGTTCTATAGATGATAGGTATTCATCTATTATGAAATTTAAATTAAGAACATCTTTCTGTGGTGAAACTCCACGAGCAATGGTTAATAGGTCAGCAACAACATCAGCAGCTCTTTGTCCTGATTTTTTTATTGTCTCTATCGATTTGCGTATGGGACTATTGTCAGGAAGTTTCATGAGAATAAGATCAGGATAACTTACAATGCCAGAAAGAATATTATTGAGATCATGGGCAATGCCCCCAGCCATTAGTCCCAGAGATCGCATCTTGTCTTCTCTGTTTAGTTGAGATTCAAGTCGCATTCTTTCCTCTTCAGCGTATTTTAAATCTGTAATATCACGGGTAATACCTTCAACTCCATATATCTCTCCATTGCTATCTTTTATAAAATGGGCATTGGTTGATGCCCACCATATAGAGCCATCCTTTCTTTTTAGTCTTGCTTCAAAATTATTGACAATGCCATCCCTCATAAGTAGTTTTAAGAAACCATTTCTTTCTTCAGGATACAGGTAAACCTCTTCAGCCATTTTCATTCCAATGGCCTCTTCCTGAGAAAAGCCGGCGAGTTTTTGGGTGGATGGAGATATATAGGTGATTCTACCCTCTAAATCAGTTCTATATAAAAGATCTGGTGTTCGGTCTACAAGATCTCTATATTTACTTTCACTTTCCTGCAATGCCTTTTCTGCTTCTTTTTGAAAGCTCATATCTGTATGAATGCCTACTAAGCCGGTTATTCTATTGTCTATATCTTTCATGGCATAGGCCCGTAAAAGAATTGGAACTATTTCTCGATTCTTTGTATACATATCAAGAACACCAGTCCATTGTCCACCTGACATAATTGTTTTAAAGATTTCTCTACCTTTTTCTTCTGAGACGTAGAGAGTACTTGGTGGGTCTTCTCCAATGATTCCAAAGAGTTCATCAAAGGCCTTATTTTGATACCAGTGTTTGCCTTCAGGGGAGGAGAAGCCAATGGCATCAGAGGAATTTTCAACTGCCCATTGAAAACTATCCAGGTGAGAATCATGGTTTTTATCCACAGTGATTTTAGAATCATTACATTGATTTTTGTAATTTTGAAGCTCTAACTCTAGAGATTCAATCCTTTTTTTAAGATTATCATTGTTTGATTCATTCATAAGTTGAGTCACTTCCGGTTGATTTTATTATTTAAAATTATAATAAATTTTTTTATAATGTCTATTATATTTTTATCCTTTAATGTAAATTTTTTTAATATGACACTCTGTTGTCACTGTTATATGTTATATTACATTAGATCTATTAAATAAAGGAAAAAGAATAAAATGATTATAAAAAAATTCACTTCAATGGGGGGGTCTCATTGTATTACCAATTCATTGAAACAGATGTTTTCTTTTTATGAATATCAGATCTCAGAGGAAATGCTCTTTGGACTGGGGTCAGGTCTGGGATTCATATATTTAAATTTACATAACTCTCCATTTATATCATGTCGAATCAAGCCCTTTGTTTTTGAAGAAAATATAGGAGAATTGTTAAATATAGAGATTAAAGTGAAGAGCAGCAGCAAAAAAGAGGTTGCTTTAAATAAACTTTTGAAAAATCTTGATGTTGGTACGCCGGTAATGATCTATGGAGATATGGTATATCTGCCCTATCTTAATTTAGGAACAGAAAATCATTTTGGTGGTCATTCAATTGTTGTCTGTGGTTATGATATTGATAAAAAGATTTTTTACGTATCAGACCGCGATGCTCAAGAGAGGGCAATTCATACACCTCAGGGAGCAGTTGCAGAAGATTATCATGAAATAACATTTGATGATTTGATGAAGGCAAGGGATTCAAAGTATAGACCTTTTCCTCCTAAGAATAAATGGATTGATTTTGATTTTTCAGAAGTCTTAGAGATTAATGATGTTATTATTAAAAAAGCTATTCTGAAGAACTCAAGTGATATACTTGATGCTCCAGCTCATTTATTAGGCATCAATGGAATAAGAAAGTTTTCAAGAGAAATTCTAAAGTGGAATAAATTTCCCTCTGATAAATTAAAGATTTCTGGAATTACAAACTATTTTATGATTGATGAAAAGGGTGGAACAGGTGGAGGAGCTTTTCGTACAATGTATGGAAATTTTTTAATTGAGGCTTCTCATTTTGTAGGTGATTTAAAGAATAAAGGAAATGAATATCTTGAAATCGGTCAACTCTGGGATGAACTAGCTTCAATGATGATGAATCTCTATGAAGAGGCAGATTATTCTATGTTAAAGAAGATGAGTATTCTCATCGAAAATATTGCAGAGAAAGAATTTTCTGCAATGAGTGAACTTGTAAAGATATCTACCTGAAGGACGAAATATATGAAGAACATTTTGATTATGATTGTAATCATATGGCCAATGACCCAGATTATCTATGGAAATGAAATATCCTTTGTTGGAAAAATAAATAATGAATCTATTGAAATTGTGTCTTCTGAGATTATATGGACTAAATCAGTACCCTCTATTCAATTACATGGAACAAAGGGTGTATATAATTACGTATTAAATTTTGCCAGTCCGGTTCATCTTAAGGGCAAAAGAAAATTTTCTCTTACTGTTAAGCAATACTATAAAAAAAAATATCTTACTACCTATGAATCCACATTAACAGCAATAATTAAAGAACCTAAGTCAAATAAGTTACTGCGCTACTGTTTGATTAATACAGCTCTGAAAAACAAAAACAAAAACAAAAAGAATATAATTTTGAATGGTATTTTTTATTGGAACATTAAAGAGATTAAATTCAAAACAATTAAGGGAATGTTGATTGTATATTTTAATAATATTAGATTGTCTAAAGGAAATGTTGAAATAAAAAGATCAAGTGATAGTTATAGAGTCAGTCAGTTTTTTAATATGAACTCAGGTGAAAGATTAAATTTCACTATGAAAATGCCCCATTTGAAAAAGGGTCTTTACAAGACTAAGAACCTGTATTTCCAGGTCATACATTTTAGTACATTTCAGGGGAGTTTGATGACACAGTTTTTTCAGCAGAAGAAATCACAGTTAAGAATCTATAAAATTAATAATAGACTTAAAATTGATTTTAATGCGGCTTTGAAGAGCAGCAGAAAAGGAGGTCTACTTAAAGGGATCTTTTTGGAAAACAAATAATGAAAATATTGATTACAGGAACAGATGGATTTATCGGGAGCAATCTAAAAAATTTTTTTATGAATCAAGGGCATGATGTAACAGGAACCGTGTTCATGAGAGAGCCAGAGGAAGATGAGTTTTCTGTTAATTTTACTGATATTGAAAGCTTTAAGGCTTTACCAGATGTCTATTATGATGCAGTGATTCACACAGTTGGCATCGTAGATCAGAGGGCAAAGTCATCATTGATGTATGATGTTAATGTAAATGGAACAAAGAATCTTTGTGCATGGATACAAGAAAAAAAATGCATAGAGCATTTTGTTCAAATGAGTTCTGTAACAGTATATGGATTATCTATGCTGGGTCAAAATATAACTGAAGATCAACCCCGTTATGAAGGTTCCTTTGCCATACCCTATATGCGAACAAAGGCCATGGCTGAAAAGGTTATTGAAGAAAGCAAAATTCCTTATAGCATATTGAGACTTCCTGCTGTATTTGGACAGGGTGATACCTATGTTTCACCGGTCATAGCTGAATTTATGATGAATAAAAACTTTCATTTTTATGGAGAGGGTAACAAGCTGATTTCCTTGATGTATGTAAAAAATCTGGGATCATTAATCGAAATCATAATTAAGAAGGGCCCATTGATGGATTGTTATAATGCAACAGATTACAGTATTCCCTGGAAAACCTTTGCTCACGAATACTCTCATCTTTTAGGCTGCCCAATACCTCGGAAACAAAAGGGTTATTTGTCTCTCCTTTTACATCCCTTTGACAAGAAACGCCAACTCATAATGATGTATTCTCTTTTTGGGACTCATAATCCAGATGACCAACTTCGTAAAATTACTGGTTGGCAACCTCCCTATTCATGGAAACTGGGAGTAGAAGATGCGGTAGCTGAAATACTCAATAAAACGATTTAATATATAACTTAGATTTTTTAATTATTTCTTGAAAAATAGGGCCATTGTTTTACTATGTGCTCATAAATATAGCTTTAAGTGTTTTTGTAATTGATCTTTCAACTCATGTAAGTGATAAATCTATTATATGAAAGATATAGAGAGTACATTGAAAAGCCATGAAATTAGAATAAATTATAAAGAAATTTATGATTCATCAAGTGAAGGTATACTGATTATTCAGGATCATGAATTGGTATACTGGAATCCAGTTATATTAACCTATATAGATTTAAATCACTCCAATAATCTCTCTTTAGATGTTTTATATAAACATCTGCATCCCCATGATGAAGAGCTTTTTTATTCATTATTTTCCCCTGAAATATCTTCTGTAAGACCCTATAAACCCTTTCGGTATCGAATGTATAATTTAAATGGTTCACTAAAGTGGATTCAAATGAATCAACTCTTAATCTCATGGGAAAATAAACCGGCACTTTTATGTATTCTCAATGACATTACGAAATTTATGAACTATGAACATGATCTCAAGTTATCAAAAGAAAAGTATCGCTCAGTTTTTGATAATATTGAAGAGGGTCTCTATGAGGTTGATTTGTCAGGTAATCTTATATTTGTAAATAATGCCTGCTGCAAAATATTTGGATATGAAGAGAATGAACTCTTAAAGCTGAACTATAAAGATATAATAAATAAAAAATATGCTTCAAAGGTCTTCGAAGTCTTTTATGAGGTATTTCAAACAGGGAAGAGTGCAGAGGTTGAAGGCTGGACCATTATCTACAATAATGACAAGGAGATTTATTTTAATGCCTCTGTAAGTCTTATTAAAGATAAATCTGAAAAAGCTATAGGTTTTAGAGGTATAATCCGTGATGTTACAAAACATAAGGAATCAGAGAATAGGATCAGACAGAGTGAAGAGCAATATCGTTTAATTGTAGAAAATGTTAAAGATGCTATTTACAAGATAACAAAAAATGGATATCTCACTTTTGTAAGTCAAGCTGCTCTTTTGAAAACAGGATATGAAAAAGATGACTTGTTAAAGACCTATTATCTTGATCTTATTGCAGATGATCATAAAAAAGATGTTAAGAGTCTTATGGATGAATTGATGAGTCAGCAAGAGGGATACTCGGTTTATAGTGAGATGAAAATACATCCTCCAAATAAAGATGAAATATGGCTGGGGCAAAACATTAAGGTTATGAAAAATCCTGATAATGGTGAGGTTGAACTATATATAGTTGCCAGAGACATTACTAAAATAAAAAAGTATGAAACTCAGCTTGAATTGTCAGAAAAAAAATATAGAGAGCTCGTAGAAGAAAAAACAAAAGATATAATTTTTTCATTAGATGATAATTGCTGCTTTCAAACAGTAAACAATAACATGTCACGTCTTTTGGGTTATTCAGAGAAAGACATTAAAGATAAGCATATTACTGAAATTTTTCATAGGGATAGTATGGATCTTGATAATCTTCAAAGTAACTCAATTAATGAACTCTTGATGAAGGTTATGGATGATGGCAAAAGCAATATTCGTTTTGAAGCATCATGTGCTCACCGATCTCTTGGGGAGTCTATGGTCTTTAATTTTAAGGTTGATCCGATTTATAAAGGTAATTCAGTTGTAGGAATTATTGGTTTTATGTATCCCCATATTGATGATCCCATGAGATTTTATCTTAGGAAAAAAACAGTTCAGTATGAAATCGATAACAAAATTATTACGGTAAACAATGTTGTGAGTAGGTTGACAAGAGATCTACAAAGATTTCTAAAAGATTATCAGATAGATCAGGTATCTATGGCCCTCATGGAAATAATAATGAATGCAATTGAACATGGCAACCTTTCAATTACCTTTGAAGAAAAGTCAAAGGCAAAGGATAGTGGAAACTATTTGAAAATATTGAAAGAGAGATTGAATTTATCAAAGAATATTAATAAAAAGGTAACTATTGATTTTACTCTGGATGAACAACAGGCCCTTTATACTATAAGAGATGAAGGGGATGGTTTTAACCATAAGGAATTTCTTTTGAAAGATGTTGAAAATCTTAATGATGCTCAAAGTCAAAATGGCAGAGGTTTGTTTATTGCATCAAATATCTTTGATCAAATGATATTTAATGAAACAGGAAATGTTGTTACACTCATTAAAAAGTTTTCATAATAGTATATCATTGTAATAAATATTTATTATAAATATATTGAAACGCTAAAATTGAAAGTTATAGATCTTTAGCTATTATATCAACAGCAGAATGATATGAATTATAATTGTTGTTGTTTTATTTTGGAATATAGATATGAAATGTGGTGCCTGTTGTGTCAGATGTTACTTCAATTTTCCATTTAAGAAGTTCTACTGCATGCTTCACTATTGAAAGTCCAAGACCGGTGCCTCCTGTTGCCCTTGATCTGCTCTTGTCAACTCTGTAAAATCTTTCAAAAATTCTATATAAGGCATTCTTCGGAATTCCTATGCCTGTGTCTTTAATTATAATGACATTCCATAGATTGTCAATCTGTGCTCTTAACTCAATGAACCCATTTTTTTTATTATAGTTAATGGCATTATCAATTATGTTGAAAAATACCTCTTCTGCAAGAAAACGATTTCCCTTGTAGGTAATGGAATCTGAAAGTTTATTATCTATTGTAATCTTTTTTTCATCAGCTTTAATAGCAAGAATCTCAATGCAGTTGTGAATCATTGCATCAATATGAATTACTTCATCGTAGAAATCATCAGTTGTTTCAAGACGATTGAGCGTTAGAATGTCATTTACCAGAGATGTTTGCCTGTCAAGATTTCTCAGTGCTCTTTTAATCATATCCTGTGTCATTTCTCTGTCTTCAAAGTTTTCATCTATAGTCTCAAGATATCCCTTGAGAATTGCAATGGGAGTCTTGAATTCATGAGACATGTTGCCAATAAGATCAGTCTTCATCTCTTCAAGTCGTTTCGATTCAGAGAGGTCATGTAAGACAATGAGGATTCCCTGATTTGAATTAGAATCTTTTATAGGATTGATAAAGACTTCGCAATATCTGCTTTCTGTAATCTTCTTTTTAAAGGTTGAAACCTGTTCATCTCTTAAGCTCTTTGAAATGTTTTCATTTAGATAAGTGTTGTTTATTACTTCATGGTAGATATGATTCTTTGCATTATCTTCATATCCAATGAATTTATTAAATGCTTTATTGCAGATAATAATTTCTTTGTTGGTGTCAATAACAGCAATGCCATCGTCAATTGTTTCAATAGTAACTTCCAGTTTATTCTGTTCAAGTATGAGGCTATTGATTTTATCAAGAATTATATCTGCAAGGCTATTGAGTGATTTTTGCAGGGTGCCAATCTCGTCATCAGAATAATTGATGATTCTCCGGGAATAGTCTCCTGCTGAAAAATTTTCTGCAAAGGAGATAGATTCATTTATTGGCCCTGTTATTCTTTTTGTTATTATTATAATGACTATGATAGATGAAAAGAATATAATGAGACCTGAAAATATTATAATAGATCGAGTTTTGAGAAGACTGTTTTTTATTACGTGGAGAGGTTTTGATAAACGTATGACCTTCTTGCCGCTTCTTATAGCAAAGTACATCATTGATGCCTTTATTGTATTGCTGTATCTGGTGCTGTTGCCCGTGCCATTTCTTCGTGCTGCAATAATCTCTATTCTGTAATTATGATTATCCATAGTTCTGGGATTATTTACCTGTGAATCTACTAAGACTATACCATTATAATTAACGAGTGTTATTCTTAATTTAATAATATCTGCAAGACTTTTGACAGAACTATTAAGATTTTTTATATTCCTATTGGTGTTTTGTGATATAACCTTTCTTAATGCACGCTCAGTAAAGTGTGCTTTTTCATTCAACTCATTTCGAATGACAGTCATCTGATGATCTCTGATAAGATTGTCAAAAAAAATAAGTAGAATGATGATCATTGTTATGATGAGAATAGTAAATGATATGATTATTTTTAGGCTTAGTTTCTTTGGCATTTTAATTTAACTTGTTTATTGTTTTTTATTCTTCTCGAAAGCCATAGCCAACACCTGAGAAGGTGCGAATGATGTTTTTATAAAGTCCAAGTTTTTTTCTCAGATTCATTATATGGACATCAATGGTTCTATCAACGACGTAGACGTCCTGACCCTTGATGCTGTCAATGATATTGTCTCTGGTAAAGATCTTACCTGGATTTCTTAAGAAGAGGTATAGTATTTCGAATTCAGTTTTGGTCAGGTTCACATCCTCACCCTTAACAAGAAGACTGTATTTTTCTGGCTGAAGAGAAACCTCTTTATAGTTGATAATCGATCGGTCTTCGGTTAATGTTGATTCTTGAGAGGATGTTCTTCTGAGAACCGCCTTGACCCGGGATTTAAGTTCTTTCATGCCAAAGGGTTTGGATATGAAGTCATCAGCTCCAAGCTCCAGGCCAAGAACCTTGTCAAACTCTTCAGATTTTGCAGAGAGAAATATTACAGGAAGATCTTTATGTTTTTCTTTTGATCGTAGCTTTCTACAGAATTCATAGCCATCAGTGCCATCCATCATTATGTCCAGGAGCAAAATATCAGGTTCTATAGAATCTAGTGCCTCTTCAGCAACATCAGCGGAATGATAGGTGTGGACATCATATCCCTCTTTTTCAAGGTTAATCTTGAGTATCTCTCTAATATCTTCTTCGTCGTCTATGACAAAAATACTTTTTTTCATAGGTATTTATCCTTCATAGGTTATTCTAATATTTGTCATGACCCATGTCAACATCTTCAATATAATAATTGTGCTTTTAGCAACAATGTCAAAAAGTGATTTTTGTCATGATTTAAAGTCCTAATGATACGCTCATTATAAAGAGAATGTTATTTAGTAATTATTTATAATAAATATAAAAACTATTAGTGTAATATAAGAAAAATGTAAAGATTTTATAAAGATTTAGATCATTGGATTTATTATCTTCATCTCTATTGAGGCTAATATGTAAATCTGATATTGTTAAAATTTTCATTGTTTTTTAATAAGGAATAAGTATAATTATTCTATAGTTTAATTATATGTACTTTGTAGTGTTATTTGGTCTTTATGGAAAATTTATAACTTCATTATTATAAATTAACAAACATTCTCTATTTTTGTATGTAATTATTTATACTGATGGAGAATAGAATATTACTTTGAAGGAGAACAGTCATAATGAATGGGAAAAAAACTCTATCTACTCTTATAGTACTTTTTATGATCTTAGGAGCAACTTTATCATTTGCCAAAGACACAGAATCTAAATGGGGGACCATTAAGGGGAAAATCTACATGGGTCTCAAGTTTGAAGATGTGGGAGCTGCTGTAAATACTCAAGATATGTTTGTTCTTGAGAGGGCATACTTTACTTATAAAAAGAAGATTGGTGCTGGCTTTTCAATGAGAATAACCACTGATATTATTGGAAATGAAACAAATGGCACTGCTGATGATACTCCCTTTACACCCTATATAAAATATGGTTATCTTCAATGGAAAATGGATGTAAATCTATTTAAAATTGAGACTCAACTTGGAATGGTGGGTACTCCAATCTTAGGTCTCACTGACAAGCTCGGTGGAATGAGATGGGTCACAAAGAATTACTTTGATAACTCAAGTAAAATTGCTCAAAAAATGGATAACTCTGCTGACCTTGGGTGGAATCTATCTCTAAACATCTTAAAGATTGTTACCTTTACAGGTGCAATTACCGCTGGTGAAGGTTATAAGGATATTGCAGCTGGTGAAACCGATGGTAGTAAGGCCCTCTATGGCTTGATTACTGTTAATCCTATTGAAGAGCTATCTGTTATTGCATTTGTTAGAACCAATGGCCATAATGGCCTCAATGAAAATGACTTATACTGTGGTGCAGGAATTGCATGGAAGAGTAAGCTCATTAAGGTTGGTGCAAACTATGCCTATGTTACAACAGATAATGATACTAATAAAGATCATGTGATTGATGTGTGGGCAAATTTTAATTTTAAATCTCTGATTGATATGCCTATACTCCTTATGGGTCGCTTTGCTTTAGGCATGAACACTGTTGCAGATAGTACAAAGACCAATATTCTTGGAGGAATTGGTTACAAATTCAACAGCAATGTTCAAGCAATGATTCTTTACAAAGTTGAAGATACTTTCAGTGATGCAAGTAGTGCTGTACATAATCTTTATCTCAAGGTAGAAGCAAAGTTTTAATTTCTTGTAATTTAAATATGTATTTTTTCTGAGTCCCGTCCCTGTGGCGGGATTTTTCATTATCTAGATTGAATTAATCAACGAGCATTTCTTTAATAATATTCTTAACATTCATGATTTTATCATTGTTGATCTTACCAATTTTTTTATAATTCTTTGATTATCTACTGTCCTTATTTGATCTAAAATTATCCATCCCTTTTTTTCTTGTAAAGTTATTGGTATTCTCGTTGGATATTTTCTGGATTTGGTTGTCACTGGTGCAATTATGACAGTAGCAATATTATCATTCATTTCATTGGGAGAGATGATAAGACAATGTCTGGTTTTTTTTAATTAAAAAACTTTCTGATAAGATGAGAAATCTTTATTTATTTGTCATTCTCCATATAACTACTGATATAGTAATTATATCCCTTTCTGTTTACTTTTTTTGCTTTATTGTTCCAGAGCTCTTTGTTTTCCATAGATAGATTTTGCCAGCTTTCTACTGCCTCTTTGAAAAGATTACGGTTTTGCTGCTGATTTTCAGTTCTTGGGTTATGGGGAATAACATGTTCTCTGGTAAAGGTTTTTCCATATCTCCTGTATACAGTAAGGCCAGGTAGTTTCCCTCCGGAATCTATAAACAGGGGATTGAATTTAATTTCAGCCATATGTTCTCTCCTTGAAAATTGTAAAAGCCCATTGGTTTTAATACAAAGAATAAATTCTCTTTATATATTATAGGTTTTTTGAGTGTTTTTTGTAAAAATATAATGCATTTTTTTAAAAAAAAGTTAAAATTAGATATATTTTATAACTATATAGACTCCTTCATGGGGATAATAAAGGCTATATACCAGAAGCAAGGTCGTTACATACCAGAAGTAACGGAGCTGAATACTAGGAGTAACGGAGCTGAATACTAGGAGTAAGGTCGCTATATAACAGGAATAAAGGAAGAGAAAGGAGAGAGGAATTATGACACAGAATGAAATGATTTTAACAGCACTCATACCGGTTATTGTCATTGGAGCATTTGTTGTTCATTGGATATCAATTAGATCAACAAGAGTCCCTGGTGAACGTCTTGTCTTAAGCAGGGGCACCTACCTGGGGCTTTCAATACAGCTGGTGATCTTTGCAGTAGTTACTTTTTATCTTTTTAAAAGAGATAATTTTTATTTTATTCTGATTCCCCTTGGTATTCTCTTTTCCTGGTTTGGTGATTTCTTTAATTTGCAGTTTGATTGTGTCAAAAAGCGAATGACCAGCCCCATTGTGGGAGGCATTATCAGCTTTATTGTTGCTCAGGTTTTTTATATTCTTTTCTTCCTTCATTATGCACCAATGACTCAACTCATAGAAAATGGATTTTTCTATATTCTTCTTTCTGGTTTTCTTATAGTTCCTGCAGTTATCTTTCGCTTTAGAGTTTATAATCCCCAACAGCCAAAACCTGTAATGATATGGGCCTTTGTCTATGGATTTTTTCTTGGAACAGCAGCAGCTCTGTCAATAAGCGCTGCCATAGCCCTCGGAGGTCCATGGATTATCGTAGCTGCGGGCCTAATAATTTTTCTATTATCTGATGCACGAATGGGTGAAACAACATTATATGGAAGACATCCTGTTACTGAGTATCAGATACCCTGGATCACCTATCTTCTGGCACAGGGACTAATAGTTTATGGAACCCTTTTGATTATGACAAAAAGTTTATAGGTTAAAATAATTATGAAAAGATTTGAAAAAATTCTTGCACAGGATGTGATGACTAAAGAGGTTCTGACTATACATCAAAAGGCTTCCCTCTCTCAATTTATTGATCATCTTATAGATAAACACATTAATGGAATTCCTGTTGTTAATGATGATGATAAACTGGTGGGAATAGCAACAAAGAATGATCTATTGGTTTATGAATTAACCAGAGAGCTTCATTCTTTATATTCTGAAAACATTCATGATCTTTTCAAAGACATTACTAAGTTTGATAATATTATTAAAAAAGATGGAGCCACTATTTTTGTTGAGGATATTATGGTTTCAGAGGTTATAACTGTTGATCCAGACACATCCATACAGGCTGTATGCACAATAATGAAAAATAAAAAATTAAATCATATAATTGTTATTGATGAAGGTGCAATTGTGGGAATTATAACATCGAGAGATATTATACATCTTTTATCTGAAACGGTTGATTGATGGATAAAAAAAGTCATGACCAAAATGTTGTTGAGATATCATTTAACAAAGAGAATACAAAGGCATTTCTTCAGTTGCATATTGATGAGAATGATCCTGTTCCTGATGTTGAATTTATTTTAAAAAAATTATTTGAAAATAACCTTAAGGATCCTCAGTTAAAATATAAGGTTGCAGAAATTCTAAAACGAAAAATTTTTAATAAGAAGATTGTTATTGTTAAGGGAACTGATGCAGTTTATTCTGAAAATGGCAAGGTTGATTTTTTATTTGAGAAGGGACATGAGAAGAAGGATCTTGATTCATTGAATTCTATCGACCACCATTATGTAAATACTGTTAAGGTTGTTGAAAAAAAAGAACCTGTTGCACATCTCATTCCACCCAAAAAAGGAACAGATGGATATACTGTTTTTGGAGATGTCATCCCCTGTGGAGAATCACAAGAGGCTCAATTGCCCTCTGGAAATAATGTTGCAGTGAGCTCGGAAAATTCTTCTGTATTGATTGCTACATCAAATGGTGCAGTGAGAGTAGTGAGTAAGGATGTTATTCACGTTGATCCCCTTATGAAAATTGAAGGTAATATTGATTACTCTGTAGGGAATTTAGATTTTACCGGAACTCTAGAGATAAAGGGAAACATATTGCCGGGATTTAAGATCAATGCATCTGGGTCGATCTATGTAGAAGGTTTAATTGAAGATGCTGAAGTAATGGCTGGTGGGGATATTAATGCTCTGGGTTGTAGCGGACACAATAAGGGAGATATAAAGGCAGGAGGATCGATATTTATTAAATACGCTGAAAATACAAAGCTTCATGCTGCTCATGATATAGTTGTTGAGGAATATCTTATTAACTGCCAAAGTCATAGTGATAATGAGATAAAAGTTGTTGAAAAAAAAGGACGTTTGACAGGTGGAGAAACAATTGCAGCAAAAAATATTATTGCTCGTCATATTGGAAATATTGAAGAAACGCGAACAATTGTTTCAGTAGGATTTTCATCTAAGATTAGACAAAATTTATCACTTATTGATAATCAATTGACAGAAATAGAATCAAAATTAGGAACTGTTACAAAGGCTTTGAAAGTAATAAGTAGAATTTCAATGGTAAAGAAGGTTCTTCCTCCTGAGATGAAACAGCAGGCTATTGAGCTGATGTCAATGAAGGATGAAATAGAAAAAGAGATTCAAGAACTTTTGATAACTCAAGAGGAACTCATTGAAGATGCAAAGCCTGTTGGAGATGAATCAATAACTGTATATGGTGTATGTTATCCAGGAACAATATTAAGATTTCCAGGATATCAATATAAGGTAGAAGATCAAAAAAACACTATAAAGTTTATATGCAAAGATAATGCAATTATTATGATTCCAATAAATAAATTAAAATGATTTTGGTAAAAAGAGGATAAAATGAATAAAAAGGAATTTGATAACTTTCTAAAGACCTGTTACGTTGAGCTGCAGAATAAACAAAAAAAAATCACCAATTCCCTTGAAAAGGACAACTATGATGAATATAGATTTGATATGGAAAATAAGACCATTCAATTTATAAAGAATGAAAATATAGCTCTGGAATATAATTTTGTTTTTATTGGTTCCTGGACAGATGAAGATGAAAGCTGGATGTGGGCCTGGGCAAATGAAACATTAGATGAAAATCTCAGAAGAGATTCTGAGACTATAAGGAACCTCACCAGTAAAACCGGATATGATGAGTTCAATGTTGAAGAGGTTCCCTGTGACGAATCAATGGCCTTTGAACTCGTTGCTGCAGCAGTACATGAACTGAAGGCCAAGGGAATGTATATGATACCCGGTGAAAACAATGAGTTCTATATTGCTTTAATGTAGGCTCTCATCTGTGAAAAGAGGATTAAGGATTGTTATTCTACTGGGCCCATATTTGGCTTTATTCTTAATCCTCAAATATATCTAGGGCCCTCAAAGCATAGGAGTAAGCCTCAGTGAAAATATATAATAATATTTCTAAATACCAATCTTGACATCTCTCTTTCCAAGGTATATAATTTCCCTTGAGTGAAATTATATAATGAATTTACGTATAAAAACAATATTAATGTTATTGGGTTGGACTCTGGTCGTTGTTGTCTCATTTTATTCTTTAAATAAACAATCATTAGAGCATCACAAAGAGAATGTACTGGTTAGCACAAGAACATTATTTAAACAGATTGTCTTAACCAGAACCTGGAATAGCAGAATGGGCCAGGTCTATGTACCTGTTAGCTCAAAGATTCAACCAAATCCCTATCTTGATATTCCATATCGAGATGTTATTACAAATAAGGGTGTTAAACTCACTACAGTCAATCCAGCATATATGACACGTCTCATCTCTGAAATAGCAAAAGAATTTACTGAAATTCAATATCACATTACCAGCCTAAAACCTCTTAGACCAGGGAATAAGCCGAATCTATGGGAGGGAAAACAACTCTTGACTTTTGCAAAAGGCAGAAAAGAAGCCTATGGAATATCACTTCATAAGGATAAACATATATTTCGTTATATGGCTCCTCTCTTCGTTAAGAAGGAATGCCTTCCCTGTCATGCTAAACAGGGCTATAAAATAGGTGATATTCGAGGGGGCATAGCTGTTTACGTTCCCTTTGTACCCCATAAGGTAGATCTAAAGGTAGCTCTTACTCATGGACTTCTTGCTCTTATTGGATATATTGGTATTTTGTTTTTAAGTGTATATGAAGAAAAAAATAATAAGATTATTCTTGAGTCTCAGAAGGAGGCAGAACGGGGTAATAGAGCGAAGACTGATTTTTTATTATCAATGAGTCATGAAATAAGAACACCAATGAATGCAATTATAGGAATGACTGATCTTGTGATGCAAACAGATGTAACTGAAGAGAGCCTTGAATATCTCATAACTGTAAAAGAGGCCTCTAATCATCTTCTTTCAGTAATCAATGAGATTCTTGATTCATCTCGTCTTGAAACAGGAAAGAAGGTTTTAGATAAGAGAACTTTTATCCTCGAAGATTTATTATTTAGTTGTACTAATTTATTTAAATTTCAGGCAAAAGAGAAGGGAATTGACATTTGTTTAAATATAGATGAAGATATTCCTCAATATTTTTATGGTGATGCAGACAGTCTTTTGCAGATATTAATAAACCTTGTGGGAAATGCACTGAAGTTTACCATGGAGGGAAGCATTACCATAGAGGTACATGAAGAGAAGAATAATCTAGAAAATGAAATCCCTGATGATTTTTTTATTGTGTGTTTTTCAGTGAAAGATACTGGCATTGGAATTCCTGAAGAAAATATTGAACATCTTTTTGAAAAGTTTGAACAGGTTCGAGATGTTTCTGGAGACTATCGGACAAAGGAAAAGGGAACAGGTCTTGGACTGTATATTACAAAAAGTTTGATTGAGCTTATGGATGGAGAGATTCATTTGAAAAGTAATCCTGGAAAAGGAAGTGATTTTTATTTTAATATTACATTAGAAATTCGTGATTCCATTCAGAAGGTTGTTCTTCCTTCAAATGATGATGTTCCATATCTTATGGAATTAAAGATTCTATTGGCAGAAGATAACGTTGTTAATGCACGGTTGGCAATTGTTATCTTGGAAAAACTTCATCATCACGTTGTTGTAGCAGCAAATGGTAGAGATGCTGTAGAGATTCTTTCCACAGGGGATTTTGATATTGTCCTTATGGATATAGAGATGCCTTTTATGGATGGCTTAGAAGCAACACAAATGATTCGTTCAGGTGGAGCTGGAGAAAACAATAGAACAATACCAGTAATAGCAATGACGGCTCATGTCATCTCAGATGTCAGTGACCAATGCATAGCTGTAGGAATGAATGATTTTATTGCAAAACCTATCCATATTAATGAGCTTAATGAAACAATTAGTAAGGTAATGTATGAGAGTGATAAGCCCGGAATCACTTAGAATTTTATGGTTTTATCTTTCCTTTGATAAACTTCAAGTTGCTTTATATGTCACGACTTGTTTAATATGAATTTTGTTATTGGAATCTTTACCAGCATAGGTTGATAAATCAATGGGTGAATGTATATACAGAAGATATTTTTTTTGTCAGAGTAAACCTCTTTGCCTGAGTAGTATATCTGAAGAGAGTTCTTCTTTACATTTTTTAAGAGGGGTGGTGTATACAGTTTTATAAGCTTTCCTTTGTAGATATTTTCTATGTTCTTAAACATAAGAGCCTTTAGTATCCCATCGCGTCCCATGAAGATAATTATAAAAGATTTGAGTTCATTGTTAAAAGATAGAGAAGCCTCTCCTGCTGCAAAATGTTTTATGAGGTCAGTCTTCATTGGATTTCTTGTCCACGTTGTGTCTTTTTTTAGAAAACTATATGAAGATGAATTTGTTATATGCGACGGTTTAACCCTTGCAAGAGAAAGCCATACTGATTTTTTGTCTGCACTTTTTTTTCTGCCAAGAACATAGAGCCACTCCCTGTGCTTAATAACTGCATCTCCAAAGTGAGGAGCACTGCTGCCAAAGAGAAGCTTGTGTCGTTTGAAATTGAGATTGTTTAATGTACTGAGATTATTGTTTCCTATGGTATATGAAACAATCCCTGTGCCTCCAGTCTTAAAGGGAACGGGAGCTTTGATGATTTTGACAAGTGTGTAATAAATGAAAAGTTTGTTCTTTATAATAATGCCATCTCCAGGCCAAAAGCGAATCTTAAAGGGATTTTCACCCCTTTTAAAGGGGATAAACTCTGAAACCTTTTTTTGTTTTTTGTAAAACCCCAGGGACATCTTTGAAGAATCTTTTTGAAAGCCTGATGATAGAGCAATAGAATTTGATAGCATTGCTTTCATAATAGCACTTGAAGAAAATGTTGAGTCAACGGTTACCTTCTTTTTCCATGTACCTAAAATTGTATCGCCAAAGGTCCAAAGGATTTTATTTTTGCCAAAAGGTATGGGTGTGCAGCCATCTTGACCTGCAACATCATTGAGACGATGAGGCATGAATATGCCAAGGTTTTCAACTTGTGGTTTGCTGCATGATATTATTGTAATAGCTATAAGAAGTGAAAATATTATTGTTTTGAATTTCATGATTTTTATAGAAAAAAAGAGGATGGTTTTCCATCCTCTTTTTTTATTAGAAAATAGACTTAGATCCTAGTCCTCATCTTTATACATTGCTTCAATTTCATTTGTGTATATTTCTGTAACACTCTTTCTTTTGATCTTTTGAGTTGGAGTAAGCTCTCCTGTTTCCTGAGTCCACTCAGCTTTAATAAGAGTAAACTTTCTGATCTGTTCAACTCGAGCAAATTGTGTTGTCTTTGCATCAATTTCTTTTCTAAAAAGATCAAGTACTTTAGAGTTTGTTAAAAGCTCTGTTACATCACCAAATTCAATTCCTTCCTGCTGAGCAAATGCCTCAAGTTCAGCAAATGCAGGAACAATGAGAGCAGAGAGAAACTTTCTCTTATCACCGATAATGGCAATCTGTTCAACAAATTGTGAATCTTTAACACTGTTTTCTATATTTTGTGGAGAGATATTTTTTCCACCAGCTGTAACAATAATATCTTTTATTCGACCGGTAATTCTTAAAAAGCCTTCTTCATCGATTACAGCTATATCACCGGTTCTAAAGAATTTACCTTTAGCGGTGACTTCTTTTGTTGCAGCTTCATTCTTGTAATAACCTGCCATAATCTGTGGGCCTTTAATGAGAAGTTCGCCCTCATCTGAGATTTTAATCTCTGTATCAGGGATTACTGTTCCAACGGTTCCTGGTCTCATGTCCCAAGGTCTGTTAAAGGTAGTAATTGGAGATGTTTCTGTTAGACCAAATCCTTCAAGAATCTTTAATCCCATTCCAATAAAGAATTCTGCATCACTTACTGAAAGAGGTGCTCCACCAGAGATAGCATATCTTAGTCTATCCATTCCAAGAGTAACCTTTAGTTTTGAAAAAACAAGTTTGTCAGCAAGGCCGTAGAGAAATCCTGTTGGCGGTAGATCCTTACATGCATTTGGAAGATTCTTCTTTGCCTGAGAGGCTGCAAAGCCAAAGATCGCCTTTTTAATTGGTGATGCTAGTGCAACCTTGCCCAAAACAGCTGCATGAATCTTTTCATAGATTCGAGGAACACATATGATAACTGTTGGTCTTACATCCACAAAGTCTTCGAGAATAGTTTTTATATCAACTGCAAAGGCAGTCTTACATCCTTTATACACAGCACCATGAAAACCTGCTGTTCTCTCTAAGGAGTGTGACAGTGGTAAAAATGATAAAAAGGTGTCTTCCTCAGTAATGAGAGATTCTCCAGTATCTTTATTTTTCATTTCTGCATAGGTATTTTTAACATTTGAATAAAAGTTGTTATGGGTGAGCATTACTCCCTTTGGGTTCCCAGTTGTACCAGAGGTATAGATGAGAGTACAGAGATCATCTTTTTCAATGGCTTCAATTCTTTTGGCAACCATTTTATCATTTGGATTTTTCTTGCCTTCTTTGAGTACAGCATCGAGTTGTTGAACTGATGAGTCTTTGCTCTTAACTTTATCGAAAACTACGTATTCCTTTACTTTAGGTGTAGATTTCTTTATTGAGAGCACATTCTCTAGTTGCTCTTTCGAGCCGGCAAAGCAAAATTTCGCATCTGAATTAGTAAGAACATACTTTGATTCCTCTGGTGAGTTAGTTGAATAAATTGGTACGTCCACTGCTCCAATGGAGGTAATTGCAAGAGCTGCTAGATGCCATTCGTATCTGTTGTTAGCAAAAACTGCAACCTTATCTCCCTTTTTTATTTTCTTGGATAAGAGATAGTATGAAAGATTGTTAACCATTTCCTGCATCTCTTTCCATGAAATGTCAGTGTAAACTCCATCCTTTCTGTATGAAGCATAGGGTCTGTCTTGAAATTTCTCTGCATTGTTATGAAAAACTGCAGGTATTGATTTTTCCTTGAATATCGTCACTCCCGTCCTCCTTGATATGTGTTCATTGTCTTTTTGTAAAAGGAATTCCCTTTTATGGTGCAGAAAATTATATTGAAACATTTAGTATGTTTTTTCAATCTCTTTTTTTATATTAATTGAAATAAATTTCTTTAACTGTACGTGGAGAGAGTATTTGTATTGATAATTTTTAAAAAAGTAGTTAAAGGTTCTTTCTCTGTATATAAAATTATTTTTTTGTTATTCTAAAGAAATATAATTCAGTACCTATGAAGATTACAAAGTTATTGACAATAATAAATGAAAAAGAGAACTTCACTTTTTAAAATAATGAGGATATAGTTATGGCATCAAAAATTGATCCGACCAAATTACCATTTAAGGTTCGTCTTTTTACTTCTAAAAATGCTCCTTTATGGACTGAAGATAAAAAGAATATAGTAGTCATTGGCAGCGGCATAGGTGGTCTTGCATCAGGGGCATTGTTTGCAAAGCTCGGACATAGGGTTACTGTTCTTGAAATGAATAAAAAACATATAGGAGGACATGGCCGATGGTTAACCTTCAAGGGATTGAAATTTTCAATGGGCCCTCAATATGTATGGGAGTTCAATGATGGAGAACTTGGTGATCGCTTCATGGATTACCTTAAAATAAAGAAGAGTAATCCCTTTCTTCTTATGGCAGAAACCGGTTTTGAAAAAATTATTGTAGGAAATAGAGATTTTGATTCAAATAGTTTTTTTTGTAATTTCAGGGTTCCTCTGGGGCTCTCCAATTTCAGTGATGAACTTGCTGAGTTATTTCCTGATGAAGCTGAAGAAATAAGAAGACTCTTTGATGATATGATTGAAATATTCAATAACTTTAAGACCTACTTCAGCGAGAATGTAACAACAGAAGGAAGAATTTTCTTAGCTGCCCGTTTTATATTAAGAGGTGAGGCTTCTTTTCATATAAAAATGAAAATGGGAAAGGTTCTTTTTCAGTCGCTCTCTGACTGGTTTGATTCCTATGGAATCAGTGCAATGGTTCGAAGAATTATTTATGGTCACGGTGGCATCTTTGCCGAATCAGAATCAGAAATGTCAGCAATGGCATTCATCGTTGGAACAGGAAACTATCATAAGGGTGCACGGTATCCCAAAAAGGGCTTTCATCATTTCTTTGGTTCTCTTGGTTCAATTATTTCAAAGCAAGGTGGTTCTATTGAGAGAGGAAAAAAAGTAATTGGTCTTGAATCAGAAGATGATTTAATCAACAAAGTAATATGTGAAGATGGATCAGAATATAATTGCGATTTTGTTTTTAGTGATATATCTCCCCGCTTAACTGCGAAACTTTTAAAGGACAAGCTTCATAGTTATGAATATACTCCTTCTCACAGCATTCCAACTGTGTGTATTGGTTTTAAAAAAGGATTGAAGTCTGTAAAAGAAATGAAGGGTCGCAATTACTGGTGGCAGGATGGAAATGAAATAGAATACCATAACCCTGACGTCACTGATCCTCCTCGAATGTTATTTCTCAATTCACCAACAGCAAATGGTTTTACTACCTCGAAAAATAATGATATGGATGCTCTGGTTATTTTCTGTCCTGGAAACTATGATCAGGAAAAACAGATTTATAAAAAGGGAAAGGCTGAGGTAGCTAAATTTAAAAAGAAACTCTCAAAGGATGTTGTAGAGATATTAGATAAAAATATCTTTCCAGGTATCAAGGATAGGATGGTCTTTGCTGAGGTTGTAAGTTCTGTTGATATTGAAAATGATATAGGTGTTGAGATGGGTGGTGCCTATGGAAGAAGAATGAGTGTTCGAGAGGTTTTAAAAGGCACAATTGAGGAAGTAGAGAAACCTCAGAATCTCTATAATGTTTCTTCTACAAAGAATTTTCCCGGTATTGCTGAAGGTCTTTCAACAGCAGCACAGTTGTTTCATGAACTCACAGGAAAAAAAATATAGATGAATCATGTTTATAAAAAGTTAAGAAAACATTTAAACTCAATGCCTGTGGGTTTTCCAAAAACCTTTTCGGGTATTGAATATAAAATACTTCAAAAGGTTTTTACACCGGAATATGCTTCTATTGCTTTGGTTATGGACTACAAGGCAGAGACAGCAGAAGATATATTTAATAAACTAAAAAACATCTCTTGCACTCGAGAAGAAGTAGCAACTCTTCTTGATGATATGGTATCATATGGAGCTATTTTTTTACAGAAAGTGGGAGATGTTAAGAAATATGCCCTTGTGCCATTGGTTGTTGGAATGCATGAGTTTCAGACAGATAAAATGTCACAGCGCTATTACCGTGATATAGTTTCTTATTTTAAAAAGGGTTACGCTATTGATTATCTGACAACCTCAATTCCTCAGATGAGAGTTGTTCCCATTGAAAAGAGTGTTAAGTCAGAAACCAAAATAAATACCTATGATGAGATACGACGTCTCATTGAAAATACCCCAGGAAAGTTAACTATTACTGACTGTATTTGTAAAAAAGGTCAAATGCATGATCATGAACCATGTAAGCAGAGTAAAACAAATGAAACCTGTATTGGTTTAATGGATTACAGTGATAATTTTATTAGAGAGGGTTGGGGCAGAGAAATATCAAAGGATGAGGCCCTGGAGATAATTGTTCAGTGTGAAAAAGATGGTTTGATTATCCAAACAGCCAATGAGCAAAATCCACAGTTTATTTGTGCCTGTTGCAGTTGCTGCTGTGGAGTTTTAAGCATGATGAAAAATTTTCCACGGCCACGGGATTTTGCTGCTGCAAATTTTATTGTGAAGGTTGATGAAGAACCATGTATTGGTTGTGGAAAATGTTTAAAGCGATGTAATCTCAATGCTCTTACTATTGTGGATGGGAAAGCAGTAATAGATACTGGAAAGTGTATCGGTTGTGGTCTTTGTGTCTCTCAATGTAAACCAGAAGCACTACAGCTTCTCTATGCAAAAGAGAATGTTATTCCTCCCCTTGATACTGCGGAACTTTATGAAACAATTAGGAGAGAAAAGAAAAACAAGGTATTTAGGCTTTTTACCCTTTTGAAGGCTCTTCTTGGTTTTAAAACATAAAAATATTTTTTTTTGCAACCTTATTGATGTTTTCAGGTTCTTCTATTGTTAGAAAGTACTGTAAATAGTACATCTTTCTGTCCTCTCAACTGACTTTAATATCAGCTCATTGTTGGACATATTTTACTTAAGGAATAAATCGTGATTAGAAAAATAATATCCCCCTTTATTGGAGTGCTGAGCCTTTCTTTGTTAGTAATAAATATTCTCGCAACCTTTGTTGTTCTTTTTCCTATAGCTCTATTGAAATTATGTTTTCCCTTTGAAAAAGCAAAGGTATTTTTTAATATTGTTTTAAATAAAATTGCAAATGATTGGGTATATAGAAATAATATAGCCATTGCTTTGACCAGAAAGATTGTATGGGATATATCCGGTGATGTTGACTTTGACCTAAAAGGTCGCTACCTGGTAATGTCAAATCATCAGTCGTGGGTTGACATCTTTGTTTTACAGAAGATACTTCACGGCAAGATTCCCTATATTAAATTCTTTTTGAAAAAAGAATTGATATGGGTTCCCGTTATGGGAGCAGCCTGGTGGGCTCTTGATTTTCCTTTTATGAAGAGATATTCAAAGGAATTTTTAGAAAAAAATCCCCATCTTAAGGGTAAGGATATCGAGATTACAAAAAAGGCCTGTGAAAAGTTCAAGATTGTCCCTGTTTCTATTATGAACTTTGTTGAAGGTACCCGTTTTACTCCAGAGGGTCATGATAGACAAAAATCTCCCTACAAAAATCTCTTAAAACCAAAATCTGGTGGTGTTGGTTTTGTGCTTTCAGCAATTGGCGAGCAGCTCACGGGAATCGTTGATGTTACTATTGTGTATCCAACAGATAAGGAGATTAACTTCTGGCCATTCTTCTGCGGCCTTGTGAATAAGGTTAAGATTGATATTAAGAGCCTTCCTGTAACTGAAGATCTCATTGGAGATTATTCAGAGGATGAAGCATATAGAGCAAATTTTCAAAATTGGCTCAATGACTTGTGGACAGAAAAGGATAAAAAGATCGATTTAATGAAAAAGACCTTCTAATAATGTCTCAATGAAATCCTTTATAAAGGTGATTTTAAATGACATTAAACTTTTTTTTATCCCAGGTCATTTTGGTTTCAATTTACTATATTGTTGCATTTTCAGGTGGCAATATAGTAAAGAAATATGGAGTTAAGGCAAATTATACCCGAAAGATTAATCATTTTTCCTTGTTCTTTCTTCCAATGTTTCTCAGTACATGGCTTCCCTTTAAACCTGATTTATATACCTTAACAATTTCAATTTTTGTTGGCCTCATATCATTGAGTGTCTATGTTTATCCCATTAGAAATAGAATCAATATTGTAGCAGTAGCTTTTTCATCCTTTGATAGACCTGAAGATCGACCTCATACATTATTATGGTTAACAACTCAGATTGCAGTTACTGCTATTGTCTCCCTTCCTATTTTGATATATCTTCACTCAATAGATAAAATGATTCTCTTCTATATTCCTGTATTGATTAATGGTATCGGTGACGGCCTTGCTGAACCAGTTGGTGTGAGATTTGGAAAACATACCTATAAAACCAAAGCACTCTTCGGTCATAAAGAATATGTAAGAAGTCTTGAAGGGAGTCTCTGTGTTTTTATTGTATCTATTGGAGTTATTTTTTTACTATCCAGTCATTTTTCGTCATCACAATTTGCTGGAGCAATTATACTTATACCCCTATTGATGACACTGGCTGAGGCCAAATCTCCTCATACCTGGGATAGTCCCTTTTTGTATGGGGTATCAGGTATATTAATAGCTTTAATTTTATTGATATGAGTTATCTGAAATTAAAAGAGAAGGGTTTTCTATAAGAGAATGGTTGTTTTTTCTCTGGCTCCATAGAGCTTCATAGGCTTTTGCACAAGCTTTTGTGCATTGTAAAGCATTACATCCAGCTGTTCATCACTTCGTACTGGGTCATGATGAAAAGCAAAGAGATTTTTTACACCATTTCTGTTGCTTATATCAATGACCTTGTCTATGGCTGTGTGTCCCCATCCCTCTTTGTTTTTATATTCCTCAGTGGTATATTGACAATCTGCAATGAGAACATCTGCATCTTTAATTAAATTGCCTATATTCTTTTCATTTATCTTTTCAATCTCCGGGTCATTGGATATCTCACTATCAGTTGCATACACAATAACCTTGTCTTTGTATTCGATTCGATATCCCAGTGACAATGAAGGATGAATGAGGTGAGTGAAATAAATCTTTACATCATCTATGAAAAAAGGATTTTCTGTGAGATGCTCAAATTTAATGTCAGATGCCAGTTCATTTAGGGTTACTGGAAAAAAATCTCGATCCATTTGGCTGTATAGAAGATTTTCCAGGTTGCTTACACTGTTTCCACCATAGAAGGCAATCTCATTTCCTGGAAGGTAAGCCATTGAGAAAAAAGGAAAACCTTGAATGTGATCCCAGTGGGTATGACTTATAAGAATGTTGAATTTCTGTGAAGATGCACCAAATTCATGAATGAGGGATGCACCCAGTTCACGAAGCCCTGATCCTGCATCACAGATGATAATAGTCTCACCACAACGAATCTCAACACAGGGAGTATTGCCGCCATATTTAATGAAGTGTTTACCAGGTGTAGGGATAGAGCCCCTTGTACCCCAGAATTTTATTTTTATATTGTAATTATCTATAGATGCCATTATTATAACCGATTATATGGCATTAAAGTTTTTTTGTCAAGAAGATGAATAAAAAGTACCGAGAGCTTTTTGAATGTAGCATGTTTGTCAAGTGGTATATATCGTTGTTTTTATATGTGAATGTTAAACTAAATTGATTTTTATCTCATAACGCAGGTTTTATTTCGATGATATTTCCTCTTGTAATTAAAAGACATGACTAAATTTCACGTGATTGATCATATCCTTCTTATTGAGGATGAATCTATAGGGGAGCCCATATGGTGAGATATTTCATCTCTACATTGATTTTATTATCTATATGTTTCATTGGTAATGATGAATTTTTAATGAGTAAAAATAGACGAGTAGGCTATAAAAAAACTCTGTCTCAAGGAGATTCTAATTTATATAATAACCTTAAAATATTATTGATCTCTGGTTTTTGGACTAAAAGTGCAGTAAATAATCTTCTAGCAAAAGCTCATAATCATTACAAAGATCCCAATGAAAGAATGACTAATATTTTAAAGCGTTTCATGAAAACTCCCTTTGCTTATGAAGAAAAAACAGGTTATAAAATTAAAAGGAATGAGATTCTTGTGAATCTGGCATCCTTTGATTGTATTACCCTGATATATTATATGTCAGCTCTCAATATATCTCATAACTTTAAAGAGTTTGTGTTAAATGTTGGGAGAATTCGATATAAAAATTTTGAATCACAAGAAATAGACTCTCATCATGATAAGGGAAATCTCTTTGATTTTGCCTATAATGCATTGATAATTAATGGAACAAAAAATAGAAATTTTTATAGAAATATAACTAATGAATTAATTCGAAATAACAACCTCAAGGCTAAAAATGAAACTAGAATCTTGCAAAGAAAAAAAGCTGAAACCTCTGTGGGAAAACATATAACACGGCCAAAGTATGCTGAAGATGGGAAAAGTCAAAAAGTCTCAATGAAATTTATTGATCCTCAGGATATTGATAAAATATGGCGTGATGTTAAATCAGGAGATATAGTACTCTTTGGTAAAAGATTAAGAACAAAGGAAGAAATTCTAAGAGGAGAGGTTGATATTCTCGTTGGTCATTGTGGTTTAATTGTTAAGGCAAAAGATTTACCTGAAACAATTAAAACTCTCAATGGAATTGATAATAATAGTAAAGAGGTATACTTTGTTCATGCCAGTGAAAATAACAACAGAAATGGAAAAAAAAGTGGATTAGATTTTGCAGGACAATATTATGAAATTATTCCTGATGGTTTTCATCAGTATGACTCCAGGTATCCCCGAACCTTGAAGAACTACGTTCTCGGTACGGGGTTTAGTGGAGTAGTTATTTTAAGACCACAGAATGTGAATTAAAAAAATACTTTTTAAAGGAGTCGGCCTAAGTAACCAATTCCAAAGCGCATTTGATTCTCTTTTGAAAAGACATTATAGAAATCTATTGTGACATTCTTAAAGGCAATACGTATGCCAGCCTCAACACCATTGAAATCATCTGTGTCTAGCGTTAGGGATTTCACCAGATCATAATAATAACCTCCAAAGACTTGAATGTTGAAATCTCCTGCAGAGTATCTGATAAAGCCTCTTCCACTAAATTCAAGACCATATATGGTCTCAACATCTCCATTTTCATCCCCAGTATACAGAGTACTCATTACAGGTTCAATCCCAAAGCTTAAATTACCTGCAGAAATACCAAAATCAAAAAAGAGAGTAAGCCTTGTGGATAATAGAAAGTTGATTAATTCACCACCAGTATATACTTGTTCATCATAGAGACCAAAACTGAGCATAAATCCAAGATCAATATGAAGTGTTTTTGAATTATCCCACCAGCCCTTGGGTTTTGCGTCCTTATTGTTGTTATCATCTGTATTGTTATCTGTATCGCCATAATTATAAGTATTCTTTGGCTCATCACCGGATCGATTATAAGAATCATCATCCTGTCCATAGAGAGCTGAAGCTGATGCAATAATCATAAATAGAAGTAGATAGATTGACAAAATTTTTTTCATAGTTTCCTCCAAAATTAAAGGCAAAGTAAACAAACTGTAATATACTGTCAATGTTTATTGAAAAGCACTGTTTGTTTTTTTGTCTTCGGTTCGAAATATAGGTTAATTCTTAATGAATATTTTGCTTTTAATATTGTATTGAAGGTATAATGATTAAATATATCATTTAATGTCTTGATTGATATATTTGATAAGTGTTACTTCATTGCCCTTTTCATTGAAGTTTAGGGAGGTAAATATGTTTTCAGCAATCATCAATCCTCTGCCATTTTGCATTAAGGAATCGTTAAGTTCATTAAAAGATCTATTTGAATAATTAATATGGTTAAATCCATTTCCTTCATCAGTGATTATATATTTAATCAAGGTATCATTCAATATATATGTGATTCTAACTTTCTTGTTTTTGTTTTCTGACAATTGCAATCTTTCTCTTAATAAATTAAAATAATTATCATTATTTTTTGCTTCATTTTTATCTGTAAATGATATATGAAGGTTGCCATGTTCTATTGCATTAACAATAATTTCTGTTAGAGCAAGGGATATTTGCTTCACCTGAGGGACATCATAGAATTTTAGAAGATCTCTAGTTAGTCTGTTTACTACATTATTTACAGTTGTTAATTTATTATCTATGGTGTAATGAATTTCCTGATGAGTCAGATAGTCGCGCATTGGATCATCGATATCTGGATTCATAAATCCAATAACTCCAATTAAATTGTTTTCTTTCATAACTGGATCAAGTTTGATATTGAATGTCAAAGGGTCACCCAGAGATTTATGACTACATGAAGCTTTAAAATGAATATTTTTTTTCTTTTTTAAAATGACAAGATTTATTAATTCAAGTAAAGATTGAATCTGAAGGTTGTCAGAATCATTATTATCTCTATGAAAAATTTCTTGAATATGTTTTCCAGAAAGATAGTGTTCATTATATCCGAGAAGTTTTGCCATATTGCTGTTAACTGTTGCAAATCTTAAATCCTTGTCTAAGGAAAAAATAATATCTTGTGTTTTTTCCTCAACAAGTTCCCTGTATTTTTTTTCTGATTCTTCAAGTTTATCTTTAAATTCTTTTATTGCTGTTATATCTCTGGCAACGAAATAAAATTCTTTTTCCTTAGAGATATTATTCTTTTTTACTTTTATTGTTTGCCCTATCCACATATCATGAGCAAAGGCTGTTTTTATTTTAAGTTCATGGTAGGCTGAATATCCAGAATCCTGAGATCTAATCTCCTCCATGTATTTTTTTGCGAGTGCTCTATGTTCATCAACAACCAGATCAAGGTAATGAGTTTTTAAAAATGTTTCTTTGGAAAGACCAGTTTTAAGAGGTGCTGATGAGCTAATAAAATTTAGATAACCATTTGGTCCTAAAGTATAAATAGTATCAGAGATGTTTTCAACAACAAGTCTATATCTTTCATCCTTTTTACTTAGTTTGTTTTCAGCCTCTTTTTTTTCTGTAATATCTCTAATGATACCACGAAAACCAATTTTGTTTTGGTTACAATCTTTTATTAGAGTTACAGAGGCATTGATATACTTTTTTTTATTGAATTTGTTAACAATACTCCAGCTTTCTATATTAGCAGATTGTCCTGTTTTGTAAACATTATTGAAAATATTTTGAATATCTGATATAGACTTATTATCAATTATATCTTGATAATTTAGTTGGAGTAATTTTTTCTTATTATAACCAAAGAGAGTACAGCATGCATCATTGACAAAGGATAAGTTTCCTTTTAAATCGACTTCATAAACTCCTTCTTTAATATTATCAATTATTGATTTATATTTTTCTTGAGAAAAAAGAAGGTCATCTTTTAATAATATGAAATCTGTAATGTCATTGATGATAAATAATAATGCGGAGTTTCTTTCGACCTCAATTGAAAAATGATTTACATATATCCACCGAATTTCCTCGTTTTTATCAAGAATTCTAAAGGTGAAAGGCCTTATTGATTCTCTTCTATCAGATATTTGATTTAGTTTTTCTAGAACTCGATTTTTGTCATTTGGATATATACTCTGTATAAGGTTTTGATAGGGTGTTTTATTATTGTGTAAATCAATATGATGATTTACTGTTGTATTAAAGAATATAATCTCTTTATTTCTGGATATTATAATACCCTCAGAGAAACAATTGCTTTGAGTTTGTAGGGCTGTAATGTTTATGTTTCTTGAATTCATAATTTATCTGTGTGCACCTTTAGTTTAAATCATTTCCAGTATATTTTAATAATAAAAGAGTAAATATGGTTACTGTTATAATACTTAAATTGATGATATGCATTGTAGCAGAATTATTTCTTGGAAAAATAATATGGCTGATGATTGCTAGTGAAATAAGACCAATGAAAATAATGTAGGTCCAGAGTAAAACATAAGCTTTTTGTTGTGTGATATGTGAGGATTCTTTGTGACGCCATAAAAATAAATTTTTTAATGAAAAAGTTGATATTATATTTTGTAGTAATAATTTTGTATTCATTGTATTCTCTCTATTATTTAATATTATCTAATCTAATGAAATTGGCCTGCCTTTGTCAATGATCTAAAACCAAATAAATCCTGACACAATTGTCTTGAACAAAAAAAAATATATGCACTCTATTTATTATTATATCTTTATGGTAGTTTCAAAAGTTTGAGTTATCATGATAATTCAATAATAAGTTTATTATAATGAGATATCTTCATGAAGTGAATAATTGCCCAGTGGATCTCTTTTTTTATTAAAAAAGCCTTGACTATCCTCTCTAAAAAGAGATATTGGTCGGACCAATGGACAAATAAACCAATGAGGTATGATGAATAAAGCATTTTTAACACCTGTATCAAAGAGCAGTCTTCAAAGAGAGATTGTTGAACAGCTTCAGGAAAGAATTTTGACCGGTGATCTCAAAGCCGGTGAAAAACTACCAACTGAAAGGCAGCTTGCTGATGGTTTACAAGTAAACAGAGGAACCTTAAGAGAGGCTCTGAAAAAACTTGAGCATCTGGGATTAGTTGAGATTCTCCATGGAGATGGAATCTATATAAAGGATTATCTTGAAAGTGGCAATCTCGAGCTATTAAGTATAATGCTTTCTAAAGATGGAATACCTCATCGACAATCTATTGAGGGCTTGCTTCTGGTAAGACGATTTCTTGCACCGGAAATAACCCGAATTGCTATAAAAAAAGCTGATGATGAAGCAATTTTAAAACTGGAATCTATAATTAATAATGATATAATGGCAATCGAAGAAATCGATATTGAGGTTCATAATTTTATAGCTCGAACAAGTGGGGTGTTGATTTATATTTTTATTTTAAACTTCTTTAATCAGTTGATAAGAGATAATAGTAGTTTGTTTTTTAATAATACTCTAAATAGCTCATTATCAAAAAAGTTTCATAAAGATCTTTTAGAATGTTTTAAAAAAGGAGATGCAGACTCTGCAGCTCATTTAGTGAGTCGGGTATTACTAAAAGTAGAACATATAATTTTTGAAAACTATGATAAATCATCTCAGTGAAGATGACCAAACAATAATCTATTAGGGAGAAAACAATGGCTAAATCAAATTTTATACCACAATGGAGAGATACTGCTCCTGATGAAAAATCTTACAGATCAGTATTTAAATGGGGTGATCCTCTTGGTTTTAAACATCCTAATGATCGTCTTTATGAATCAATGAAAGAGACGTTTCATATGACTGATGATGATTTTAAAACCAAAAAGACTGAAGGTAATGAAGAAGTAATATGTAAAGCTAAAATAAAATTAGATCCAAAGCATATCAAGGCTTTCACAAAGATTGTTGGTGAAGATAATATATCAACAATTGGTTATGATCGTGTGAAATATTCATCAGGAAAAACAGCTGAAGAATCACTCCTCATGAGAAAGGGTAAGGCGCCCAAGGTAAGTGATGCTGTTCTTCATCCAAAGGATAAAGATGATGTGAGAAAAATAGTAGCCTATTGTAATAAAAATAAAATTCCAATTTATGTTTATGGCGGAGGATCATCAGTAAATTTTGGCCTCATGCCTTCAAAGGGGGGAGTTACCCTTGTAATGATGACTCATATGAACAAAATTGTAAAGCTCAATGAAACAAATCAAACTGTTACTGTAGAAGCAGGAATGATGGGGCCTGCCTTTGAAGAGATGTTAAACAATGCTCCTAAAGAATTCAATGCAAAGAGAAGTTATACCTGTGGTCATTTCCCCCAATCCTTTGAATATTCATCAGTTGGGGGATGGGTTGTTACTCTTGGTTCAGGCCAGGCATCTTCTTATTACGGTGATGCAGGAGATCTGGTTATTAGTCAGGAATATATCACTCCAGCAGGTGAGTTTAAGACACTGGAGTTTCCAGCTACAGCAACAGGGCCCAAGGTTAATGATATTATGAAGGGTAGTGAAGGAACCTTTGGTGTTTTAGTTGAATGTACAATGAAGATCTTCAGACATATGCCTGAAAACCGGCAGAACTTTGCATTTATTTTTCCTTCATGGGAAGCAGCTGTAGAGGCAGCAAAAGAAGTAACTCAGGCTGAGTTTGGAATGCCGGCAGTCTTTAGAATATCTGATCCTGAAGAAACAGAAATCGGATTGAAAATCTATGACGTAGAGGGTACTATTCTTGATACAGCAATAAAACTCTTTGGATACAAGCCAATGGAAAGATGTCTCTGTCTTGGTTTTGCGGAAGGAGAAAAGAAATTTGCAAAGAATGTTAAGAAACAGGTTCGTAAAATTTGTAAGAAGCATGGTGCAATGTATATTACCGGTTATCCATTAAAGAACTGGGAGCATGGACGATATGCTGACCCCTACATGAGAGAAGATGTCAATGATTATGGCATTGTCATTGATACATTGGAGACAGGTGTCAGCTGGGATCAGCTTCATGATGTTCATCAAAAGGTTAGAGCCTTTGTAAAAAGCAGACCTGATACTATCTGTATGACTCATGCATCACATTTTTATCCACAGGGAACAAACCTCTATTTTATTTTTATAGGTAAAATGGATGATGTTGCTGAATATAAAAAGTTTCAGGATGGAATAATTGATCATATTAATGAGAGTGGCGGATCACTGAGTCACCATCACGGAGTTGGCAAGATGATTGGTCCATGGATGGAAAAGCATCTAGGCAAAGAACAGATGAATGTTTTGCGTGCACTTAAAAAACATTTTGATCCAAATAATATCATGAATCCCGGCGGACAAATGGGAATAGATTGATAACATAATTGTTGGTGCAGGTTTCAAACCTGCACCAGCAATGCACCGTCTATAATTAACCTTTATATGTACGATGAGTTGTAATAATATCATCTTTTCTTTTAAGAAATGCTGAAGCAATTTCAGGATCAAAATGCTTTGAGCTTTCTTCCTGAATTAAGTTTATTGTTTTTTCAATAGACCAGGGCTCTTTATAGGGTCTCAGTGATGTTAGTGCATCAAAGACATCAGCTATTGCAGTAATTCGACCCATGAGAGGAATGTCATTACCCTTTAATTTGTTGGGATAACCTGTACCGTCAAATTTTTCATGATGACTTAATGCAATTTCAGCACCAGCCTGGAGATAGGGGCTTTCAGATCTGATGAGTATTTCATATCCTTTTTGTGCATGAGTCATCATAATCTCCCATTCATTTGTATCGAGCTTTCTAGGTTTAAGGAGTATGGAGTCAGGTATAGCCATTTTTCCAACATCATGAAGTGGAGAAGCATGAAAAATAAGTTTAATGAAATCATTATCCATTCCAAGTTCTTCAGATATAATTCTACAGTAATGAGATACTCTCTGGATATGATCGCCGGTTTCAGGATCTTTATATTCAGCTGCATTACCAAGTATAACTAAAGTTTCTAATTCTCGTTTTGCTATTTTTTCAGTAGCTTTTGCTACTTCATTTTCTAGTAACAATGCTTTATCTGCTACTAATAGCTGGGCAATTCTCAGATCTATAAGATTTTTAACTCGAGCGGTGAATTCAGTTATTTCAACAGGTTTGTTGATAAATTCAGTTGCTCCAGCTTTTATAGCTTTTATCATAAGTTCTTCATCACCTGAAGCACCGGTGATCATGATGATTGGTATGTCTCTTTTTGTTTCACGAATTTTCTTGATGACTTCAATACCATTGATTTCCGGCATCATATAATCAACCAATATAAGATCAACATTATTCTGAGAAATGAATTCCAATGCTTCGGAGGCATCTTCAAAATTTTTTGAAGAGTGACCCATCTCTTCTATCATTTCATTGAAAATGGTGAGATTTATGGTTTCATCATCAATGCTCACTATTGTTATATTTCTATTCATTTGTTTCAACCTCATTGATCTTCATGTTCTCTGTCAGTGAGTATATAGATTTTAATATTTCATTATAGTTTATTTCAATATTTTGTGAAGAATTAATTTCTATTTTCTTTAATAAATCTGCAATTTTGTTTAATCTTAAATTAGTAGCCGCTCCTTTAAGCTTATGAGCAGCTCTTGAGAGATCTTCCATGTTTTTGTCAATAATATGAGATTCCATTACTTTGATTTGTTCAAATGATAATGTCTTGAATTTTTCTAATAACATTATTACTGAATCACTTTTGATGCCAAGAACCTGAGATATATCAGCAATGCTGATATTATCATGATTGGCATCAGAATATGCTTCGCTGAGATGTTCCGACTTTATATTGACTAAGTTGTTTGATATCTCCATTTGTAATGTTTCAATTACCAGCGGTTTGGAAATATAACCGTCAAAACCTTTCAATAAAAGCTGTTCTCTGTCTCCTTTGATTGCTTTGGCTGTTACAGCTATAATAGGTGTATGATTTAGATTTAATTTTTTTTCATGAGCTATAATTTTTTCCATGGCTTTTATGCCATCAACTATAGGCATATTTATATCCATGAGCACCATGTCGAAGAAATGGTCTTTGAAGATGTCAACAGCTTCTTGTCCATTATTAGCTATGGTAACAGAGTAACCTGTATTGGTTAGCATGGTTTTGATTAAAACCTGATTGATTTCGTTGTCTTCTGCTACTAAAATTGATTTATTGTTCTGAGGAGTTTTTTTTATAACAGGATCATTTTTATTATTAGTATTGTTGCTATGATTGAGAGATAAGAATTTTATAATTTTATCAAGTGTAACAGGCTGAGCTATCATGTTACTATAGCTGTATTTATAAATTATTTCTAAAGATTTATTTGGAGCAAAAAATATAATTTTATTTGATGGATGCTCTAGGACGAACTTATTGATTTTATCTATATCTTCAATATTGAATAGTATAAATATTATTGAAGATTCATTGTGAATTTCTATTTCATCAAATGAATTATAAACTGATAGAAAATTGTCAATTGCATTGAGATAATTGACAAGAATCATCGCATCAATGGTGTCGTTTTTATTGGAATAAAAAATTGAGTTTGATATAGATTTGTTCGATGCCATAATCTTCTTATATTTTGGGGTTATATCAGTAACTATCACAGGTATAGTGAAATAAAAGGTGCTCCCTTTCATTTCTTTGCTTTTTAGTTTTAATGTCCCATTGAGATGATTTATTAGAGAGTTGCTAATTGATAAACCAAGACCCGTACCACCATAATCTCGAGTAATTGATGCATTACCTTGTTCAAAGGCATTAAAGATGTTTTTTTGTAATTTTTCAGGAATACCTATTCCTGTATCTAAAATAGAAAAATTAATGATGCCTTCTGTTTCGGATATCTTTTCATATGTTATATCAATAGCTATGGTTCCATATTCTGGAGTGAATTTGTAAGCGTTGCTAATAAGGTTATTGAGAATCTGTCGAATTCTAATGGAGTCACTTTTAATTATTGATGGGAGGTTTGGGTCTATGAAAGTAATATAATCAATTTTTTTATTTTGAGTCATTGTTCTAAACATTTCTAGTTCAATTTCAAATTCATCTATTGGTGAAAATTCATAACAATTGATTGAGAATTGACCAGTATCAAGTTTGGATATATCTAGAATATCATTTATGATATTGAGAAGTTTTTTTGAACTTCTTTCGATAAAATCAATATATTCATCCTGATGTTTATCGAGCTTTGTTTTTTTTATGATTGAAATGAATCCCAATATACTGTTCATGGGAGTTCTTATTTCGTGACTCATGTTTGCCAGAAAGTCACTCTTGGTTTTGTTTGCTAATTTTGCTTTAAGAAGAGCATCTGTAAGATCCTTTTCTGATTTTTTTCTTTTAGTGATATCAACTGCATCCTTTAGGTAATGGGTAGTGTTTCCTTTTGAATCTTTAACAGCAGTTATAGTAGCAAATTCCCAATATGAGTTTCCGTCTTTTTTTTGGTTTTTAAATTCACCTTGCCATGTTTCATTTTTTTTTAAGAGATTCCACATCTCTTTGTCTAATTCGTCATCCTTGTAATTAAGAAAATTTAAATTTTTTCCAAGTACTTCTTCATTACTATATCCAGTGACTTCTGAAAATTTTGGATTTACATAATCTATGGTGCCATCAATTTTTGTCATCATAACAATGTTGAGACTTTCATGAATTGCTTGAGATAATTTAAGGACCTCATCTTTAGTTTTTTTCTGTTCTGAAATATCAAGCTTAACTGCAGCATAATTTATTATATTATTGTCATCATCTCTAATAGGAAAAATTGTTGCTTCTTCAAAATAAATTGTTCCATCTTTCTTTTTATTTATGAATTCACCCTGCCATGTGTTGCCTTTTTTTAGAGTTTGCCACATCTCCTGGTAATAAGAATCCGGAAGTTGACCACTGGATAGTATTGATGGTTTGTTTCCTATCGCTTCCTCAGGGCTATATCCAGTTTTTTTTGTAAAGTGGGGATTTACATATATAATGGTTCCTTCAATGTCAGTCAGAATTATTGATTCACTGGCTTTTTCTATGATTGTTTCCAGTCTAATGATCTCAAGTTGCTGGTTTCGAGGATTTTTTTTGTCTATAAATATGGAATCATTCTCAATTACAGCTTCTTCTTCAGTGACTTCAGATTTATTTTTTTTTCTTGGAGTCATTAAGTGCCTTTAGGTTAGTGGCAGAGAGATAGTAAAATTGACTTTAATCTCTGGTTCTTGCTTGATATTGGAACTGTCTTTTATATTACTTACAGTAATGGTTCCATTATGTTTTGTTACTATTTTACTTACAGTGGTTAACCCAAGGCCGTAATCAATGGTGTCAAATTGCTCATAAACAATATTTTTCATCCTGAAAAAGGGTTCAAAAATAATATTTTCATATTCCGGTGGTATTCCAACGTTACCCTTGTCATCCTTATCTGGACTGTTGATTACAGTAATTGTGGCATTATCTTTGTCACTTTCGATTATTACTACAATTCTGGTAGATGTTCTGGAAAACTTCATTGCGTTTGTGATTAGTTCTTTTACAGCCTTACCTAAAAAGACATCTTCTATTGAAACATATTTATTTTTAAAATCATGTTTTATATCGCTATAAAGTACTTCGTTTTTATTTATGAGAGATGCTTTTTTGCTTTTTTTAACAATATCCCCTATGAAAACATGGAGTTCCTGCAATGATATTCTTTTTAATTTAAATTTTGAATTGAAGATAGTATTTATTTCTGCAAATATATCAATAGTATTTTGAGCTAGAATTGAGCTCTCTTTTACCAATTCATATAATTGTCCATCAACAAGATATTTATCCCCCTGTTTTTCACCACTGCCTACAAAGAGTTGCACAAGAGTTAATAGGGCACCAAAGCCTGCACCTTGATTAAAACTTGTATGGAGGCTTCTGAATAAGGCACTGTCAATACGATCATAATCTCTCTTCAAAAATGATTCGTTCCATTTCACCCATTCTAATTGATCTTCCAGTTTCTTAACTTTTTCAAACCTTAATATTTCATTGGTTCTTTTTAGTTCTGAATATTCAAAGGCCTTGTTGAGCATATGTTTAATTTTGTCTGCAGCAACTGGTTTTATTATATAATCATATACTCCCTGCTTCATTGTATTGATAACCATTGATAGATCATCATGTACTGTCTGTACAATTATCGTTGGAGCATGATCTTTTTCATTAAGGTGAGCAATGAGTTCGTTTCCATCCATAACAGGCATATCAATATCAGTAATTACAACATCGAAGTAATTATTATTGAAAAGGTCAAGAGCTACTTTACCATTTTCAGCAGAGGTAACTTCAAATCCCATGTTTTGCAGCATTTCTTCTAATATATTTCTGGAAAGATCTTCATCTTCAGCTAAAAGAATTCTTCTGGTAGTCATATATATCTCCTAAAGTCAATACGGTATGCTATAATATAAGATTCCTTTAGTCAAATAAAATAGTCAGGTTTTTTCTGATGTTATTTAGCGTTTAATATGTTGATGTGCTCTAAATTAAGGTTTCATTGTTGATGTTTTACTCTGTAAATAATCGCTTTACAATATATATATATTAATGCAATATGAAAATATGGATAGTATGAAAAAAGAAAAGAATAATTCTTCAATTGATACTCCTTATGAGTTACCAGCTGAGTTGTATTCCATGTCAAAAGAAGAGTTACTTGACTATATTGAAACTCAGTATGGGAAATATCTTGGTAAAATCTTTCAAGATCAATGGCGAATTTTAAATATTGAAGAGATGAATTATGAACTTGAGAGTGAGCATGCTAAATCTCTTGCATTACTCTTTGAAATTGAATCTCAAAAACTAGCAATGCGTGAACTCAATAATAAACTTACTGAATCTGCGGAGATTCAAAAAAAGGACCTTGTCATGGCGGCACAGGTTCAACGTAATCTTCTTTTTAAAGAACCTCCACCTGTAAAGGATTATGATATCTCTTTTTATTATGAACCCTATGCCTCAGTTTCAGGGGATTTCTATGATTTTTATCCAAATTCAGAGGATAATTCTCTTTCTGGTCTCGTTCTTGCTGATGTATCTGGTCACGGTATCTCATCGAGCCTCTTTACTGTTCTGTCAAAACCAATCTTCTTTCGCATGTTTCATAAATATTCCCATGAAACCTTAGATAAAATTTTAGAGAGAATAAACAAACAGATTATAAAAGAGGTGTATGATTCAGGAAATTATATTACCTGTATTCTTTTGAGAATTTTAAATGAAAAGATTGAGTATATCAATGGTGCCCATCCAGATATCTTAATAAAAAGATCTTCTAAGAATTCGGTCCAATGGGGATTTAATGATGGCAAGGATTTACAGGGTACAATGCTCGGTATTTCAGAGGTACAGCTCTATGGTGAGCCTGTCTCAATAGTTCTTGACAGTGGAGACTTTCTTATTGCATATACAGATTGTTTAATTGAATCAAGAAACAGTAAAGATGAACTCTTTTCTGATGAAGATTTAAAGGCTGTTGTGCAATCACTTTCTGTGGATCTTAATGCAAATGAGGTATGTGAAGCAATAGTTGGTTCACTGAAGAAACATATGGAATCAACTCCCCTCAATGATGATCTATCAGTTATTGTTATAAAAAAATACTAATCAGGATAGTTCATGAATAAGAAATTCATTTATTACCAGAACGGTGAACGAATCATAGAAGCTGGTCAACAAGAAAACAAAATGTATATTATAATAGAAGGGGATGTTGAAATTTCTCTTCTAGAGGGTCAAAATAAGGTTGTTGTTGCCACTCTTCAAAAGGGTGATTTTTTTGGTGAAATTTCCCTCTTCAATAATACACCTCGATCTGCCAATGCAATTGCTGCGGGCAATGTTAAGCTGGTATGTATTGATAGTGAAATGCAGCTGAGATCATTTTTAATTAAGAATCCAACATTTGCTGCAAAGATGGTACATGTTCTGGCAATGCGTCTGGCAAAGACAGATGAAATTTTAATTGGCAAGATAGATGAGTTGAATCGACTTAAAATAATGAGGGATGTGTAAGTATTAATGACAATTCCTCAGGATGGTCGCTTAAAGGGCATTGATTTTTTAAGAGGACTTGCAGTTCTTCTTATGGTTCAACAACATCTTATAGCCTGGCTTTGGAAAATTCCCTGGTCGTCTACAAGTGATATTCTTGATATGAAGGCACACATGCTTATATTAAATGCAATGGGGGGAATTGCAGCACCTCTTTTTGTAACCCTTGCGGGTTTTGGTTTTATATTCCTGGTAAATAAAGTTGTATATAATGATAAAAAAATTCTGATTCGTGGTGTTGTTTTATTGGCATCTGGATATTTGATGAATATATTGATTCCCAGCTGGTTTTCCGGTGGATCCTGGTATGTTTTGCATATGATTGGAGCTGCATTTCTCTTGTCTCCTTTATTGAGACGATTGCCCCTCAATGTTCTCATTGGCCTGGTTTTTCTTATAGTTTTCACCGCTCCTCTATTACAGAATATATTGCAAACACCTTTTTATCTTCATAATGCAAGAATGGGGCAGTATTCACTGAAGGGCTTTATTTTCAGACTTGCCTTCGTAGAGGGACATTTTCCGGTTTTCCCCTGGCTTGGATTTTATATCTCCGGTATGATTGCAGCTCTCTGGTATAAAGAGAATAAACTAAAAAAAATAGTCTATTTTGCTCTCACCTTAGGAGTTTTGTCTGGTATTCTTGCAGCATTGAATCTTGGACAGGTTATTACTTCAGGATTTTTACTGCGCTTTGTAAAGGTTCTTACACGATTTTATCCTCCTTTGCCTCCTATGATTTTTTTACTAATGGGAGGGGCTCTTGTAATTACTGCCATATCCCTGTTTTTCTGTGACATGAAAGATAAAATTAGCCAAAGCAATGCTATGATAAAACTGGGTCGCATCTCATTAACGGTTCTTCTCTTTCATGCTATTATTTTTAGAGAACTATTCATTAAAATCAATCTTCATAGATCTTTTAATGAATGGGTTACCCTGATTATTATCTATATATTTATTATAGTACTTATTTTGATTTCTCATTTCTGGTCAAAGATTTCTTATAAAGGAAGCATTGAGTGGTTCATGAGATGGCTCAGTTCTAAGGTATAAATCTGCAACAAAAAGTTGTTTTTAATCACATATTAATATAGATATATGTATAGAGTTTAGTATTTTAATAATAACAAATGTGGAGGGAAATATGAGTAATTTATTAAAGGATATTGCAGTTCTTCTTTTTTCTGCTGGAGAAGAAATTGAAAAAAAATCTGAGGAATATAAACAGAATAGAGATGAACGTTATAATGATTTTGAAGAAAAGGTAAAGGAAAAGAAAGAAGAGTTCAAGGGAAAGAGTGAGGATTTCAAAAACCGTTTTGATGAAGAGATCAATAAAGCAAAGGAAAACTGGTCTGAGGTTACTGATAAAATGGGTTTTGTCTCTAAAAAGGAATTTAATGAATTAAAAAGTACCATCGATGAGCTTAATGCTAAACTTGATAAAATGAATCAGAGTTAAGTAATAATCATCAATTTATTATAATTTTTCTTCATTCATTTTGTAAGTTTAAATAGTCTGTGTTTTTGCTACAGGTAAAACATCCTTGTTTTTCTGTAGCATGCGTAAAATATCCTATTTTACTCATCTGTGCTTTTTAATTTATTTGTAGTTCAATAGACCATCAGAAATATTATAATAAATTGCTTTAATAATAATCTAAACTATAGTTATTTATAACAATAATGAGAAAGCACATATGAAAATAAATAAAAGAAAGAGATTTTTTAAGGTTAGCTTTGTCTTCTTTGGAATGATGAGGGATTTTTATAAAGAGTTTAAACTTATTAAAAAGATAGGTTTTACTGCAACTGAAAAGAAGATGTCTCCAAGACATGATAAAAGAGCGAAGCAACTCTACAACCTGGCTGTTGATATGGGTGGTGTTCTCATTAAGATGTGCCAGATGTTCAGCACCAGAAGAGATGTTTTTCCCATAGAATATGTTAAAACCCTATCAGCATTACAAGATAATGTTCCTTCGGTTCCCTTTGACAAGATGATTAAGGTTATTGAAGAACAGTTTGATGACCATGAAAAGATTTTCAAATCCATTGATGAGGTTCCCCTTGCTTCGGCCTCATTGGGGCAGGTTCATAAGGCAGAATTTTTTGATGGAACCTCTGTAGTCTTGAAGATTTTAAAACCAGATGTTGAAAAGATTATAGATACTGATTTTGCTATTCTTCATATGGTCTTTAAGATAATGTCAAACTTTAAGATTTTTAAAGATAGAGCTGATTTCTTTTTAATGCTTGAAGAGTTTATTAGGGTAACTGGAGATGAGTTAAACTTCAAGAGAGAAGCCTGGCTTGCAGAAAAATTCAGAGATGGTTTGAAAAAGTTTTCATACCTCAAAATCCCCTATATATATAAAGCCTTTTCTACTGAAAAGATCATTGTCATGGAATATCTTGAGGGTACAAAGATTAGTGAAAGAGAGAAGTGGCAAGAAAATAATAATGATCCAATAAAAATTTCCCGTCAGCTTATTGAAATATATATTGAACAGATTATGAATATGGGATTTGTTCACTTTGATCCTCATCCTGGAAATATATTGATATCTGAAAACAATAATATGATTCTTCTGGATTTTGGAATGGCAGGAGAGATATCAGATAAGATGCAGCGAAATCTTATTGATGCTTTGGATTCTCTTTTGAATCTTGAATATAGAAGATTTCTCGATAGCCTTTATCATATGGGTTTTATCAGAAAGAATGTAAATCGTTACGCTATGCTTCCAATAATTGAATTTTTTATGAATGATGTGCTTCAAACAATAAATCTCGATAGAGAGTCCTTGAATACTGTTGACTATAGTCCTGTAATGGGAGAGCTTGTTGAAATGATGTATGTTCAGCCCTTTACATTACCCATTGACTGGGCCTTTATAGGCAAGACAATCGGAACATTGATTGGTAATATTTCAGGTCTTAATCCAGACTTTAAAATCTATGAAGAGATGAAACCCTATCTCGATCAGATTCTCAGAAAAAACAGCGACACTATACTCTCAAAGGGATTTGGCTCTGTAAAGAAAACCGGATCTCTATTTTTAAATCTTCCAAAGAAAATAGACGCAGTGGTTGAAAATCTCGAAAGAGGTTATCTCAAAATTAAGGTGGACTATTCAGAGATCAATGAAAAAATTGACGAGGTAAAGGAGTTTATTATTCGTCTGGTAAGTTTTACAATAGCATCAGCATCAGGATTAGCAACCTATATTCTTTATAATGCTCAGATGATTGATATGACCTATATTACCCTGGTAATTGCTATAGTCGCCTTTGGAGTTACCATCTTTTATAGAAAAAAAACACTGAAACAAAAAATTGAAAAAATGATGTAATACCTGGAGCCTTATATGAAAAAACTCTTTGTAGTTGATGGCCATGCGTTATGCTATAGAGCCTATTATGCGCTTATTCGAAATCCCCTCATAACATCTGAAGGACATAATGTTTCTGCAATCTATGGATTTGCAAGAATGCTCTATCGGCTTTTAAAGGACCAGGCTCCTGATTATCTCGTCATGGCCTTTGATCCTCCTGTTAGATCATTTCGATTTGATCTATACTCAGAATATAAGGCAAATCGAAGCAAGATGCCTGACGATCTGCGTTCTCAAATAGAAGAGATAAAACGAATGGTTGAACTCATGGGCGTTACCACAATTATTGATGAAGGCTATGAAGCAGATGATGTTTTGGGTTCAATTGCTCATCAGTATGCATCAAAGGATTGTGATGTTGTATTGGTAACTGGAGATAAAGATGCTTATCAACTCATTGATAATAATGTTTATATTTATGCAAATAAAAAAGGAATCTCTGATCATGAGATATATCGGGCACCTGATGTAAAAGAAAAGCTTGGGGTGGATGTGAACCAGGTCATAGATTTTATGGCAATTACAGGAGATGCCTCTGATAATATTCCCGGGGTAAAGGGGATTGGTCCAAAGGGTGCAGAAAAACTCTTAAATGAATTTGAAACACTTGAAGGCATTTATGAAAATATCGAATCAATAAAGGGAAAACAAAAAGAACATTTAATCGAACATAAAGAGATGGCATATCTGAGCCGTGATCTTGTAACCATTCGAGAAGATGTTCCTTTGCATTTTGATCTTGAGGATGCATTATATAATGATATTACCAATGAAAAGATAAGAGAATTCTTTTATGAACTAGAGATGGAAAGTGTAGTTGATGAATTCTTTGGTAAATCAGAAGCAGTAGTAAAAGAAAAACTTCCTGAAATTGAAAAAAAATATGAGCTTCTCAGTGATGAAAAATCTATTATTGAAGCAATTAAAAAGATTATGAAAAAGGGTGAGGTTTCTATAGATACAGAAACAACCTCTATAAATGCAATGGAGGCTGATCTCGTAGGAATTTCTCTTTCAATTGAACCAGGTCAGGGGTGGTACGTGCCTCTGGTTAATAGAAGTCTTTTTACTGATGATTATTTGCCCCCTGAAGAATCTCTTAAACTTTTGATTCCCATGATTAAAGATGAAAAGATAAAAAAAATCGGTCAAAATATAAAATACGATGCAATTGTCTTAAAGAATAATGGCATTGAAATTAATGGAATCTATTTTGATACACTTATAGCATCCTATTTGTTGAATCCCTCTGAGCGGGGTCATAATCTTGATGATCTTGCGATGAAGCATTTTAATTATAAAACCATAACCTATAAGGAGCTTGTGGGTACCGGAAAAAATGCAGTACCGATCTCTGAGGTGCCCTTAGATAAATTGGCAGAATATGCAATTGAAGACGCAGATATTGCTTTTCGTTTATATCTCAAACTACGTGATCAACTGAAAACAGATAATCTTGAAGAATTGTATTTCAACTGTGAGATGCCCCTTGTTGAGGTTCTTGTTGAAGTGGAGATGACTGGTGTGGACATTGATGTGAAGCACTTTGATAATCTTCATAAAGAGAATGATGCACGATTAGCAGAGATTGAGGCTGCTATTTATGATTTGGCAGAGCAGAGCTTTAATATTAATTCAACAAAAGAACTTGCAGTAATTCTATTTGAAAAACTTGGTTTAAAGCCTGTAAGAAAAACAAAGACCGGCTTTTCAACAGATATCAAAGTTCTCGAGGCACTTCAGGGTAAACATGAGATAATTGATTATTTGATTCAATATAGGACCCTTAATAAATTAAAGACAACCTATATTGATACCCTGCCCAAGCTGATAAATTCTAAGACTTCACGCATCCATACCTCATATAATCAGGCTGTTGTAGCAACAGGACGTTTGTCCTCATCTGATCCTAATATGCAGAATATTCCTATTAAGGATGATTTTGGTAAAAAGATTCGTCAGGGTTTTGTTGCAAGAGATGGTTTTCTTATGATGTCTGCTGACTATTCACAGATTGAATTGCGTCTTGCTGCACATCTCTCTGATGATGAGAATATGAAAAAAGCATTTAATGAAGGAATAGATATTCACAGCCTTACTGCTTCATCTGTCTTTGATGTTTCTCTTGAAGAGGTTGAATCTCATATGAGGCGACAGGCAAAGATTATTAATTTTGCAACGATTTATGGAGTGTCTCCCTTTGGTTTGTCACAACAGGCAGATATTAATATAAAAGAGGCTGGTGATTTTATCAGAATCTATTTTGAGACCTATCCTGGGTTTAAAAAATATATGGATGAAACAATTCACTATGCCCAGGAACATGGTTTTGTTCAAACCCTTTTGGGAAGAAAACGTTATATACCAGAGATAAATTCTGATGCAGTTTTCAGAAGAGAGGGTGCTGAGCGTACTGCAATTAATACCCCTATCCAGGGAACCTCAGCAGATATGATCAAGATCGCCATGATAAATATAGCAAAAGAACTACATGAAAAAAAACTTGAGACCAAGATGATTATACAGGTTCATGATGAACTGGTCTTTGAGGTTAAAGAGGATGAGAAAGCTGAAATTGAAGCGCTCGTTGAAGAGAAGATGTCTTCGGCACTTGACCTCTCTGTCCCAGTTGTTGTTGATATGGGATGGGGCAAGAACTGGGACGAGGCTCATTAAAAAAAATGCAATTGCTCTTTGAGTAATTGCATTTTTTTTAATTTTGACTATAGCCGAAATTTTCATAATCAGGAAGGGATAGCTGTAACTGTCCTGCGGAACTCGGGCAAAAGTTTTGAAGACTCAGACAGTCCTCGGACATTTACAGCCACCCCTTCCTGATAACTAAATATTTATTTTGTAAAACAAAGATAGAAATTATACACTTAGTATTTTCTCTGTAATGAAAAATATTGTTCAAACTATTTTAATGTGAAGAAATAAAAGAAATGGTTTAAAGTAAAGGAAGCATATGGAATATAAAAATTCAAAGGATGTATTGAAAAAGGTTTTTGGTTTTGATGAGTTTCGTTCAACTCAGGAAGAAATCATTGAACATGTTCTTGATGGAAAAAATACAATGGTTCTTATGCCTACAGGAATGGGGAAATCTTTGTGTTTTCAGATTCCTTCTTTATTGCTTCCAGGTTTGACCTTGGTGGTGTCACCACTTATTTCTCTGATGAAAGATCAGGTAGATTCTCTTGTGAAAAAGGGTATTGATGCTGCCTTTATTAATTCATCCCTATCAAAGCCTGAAAGGAATGATCGTTATAGAAGGCTTGCAGCAGGTGAGTGGAATATTCTTTATGTTTCACCTGAACGTTTTAGAAAAGAGGAATTTGTTTCAGTTATTCAGCAAAGAGAGATTTCTCTTTTAGCGGTAGATGAGGCTCACTGTGTCAGTCAGTGGGGCCATGATTTTCGTCCTGATTATACACGTATCGCTGAATTTAGAAAACTCATTGGAAAGCCTCCCCTCATCGCTTTGACTGCAACAGCAACGCCTGACGTACAAAAAGATATAGCCCGTCTTTGTACTGAGGAGGGTGAAGAAATTGAACTCTTTAATGAGGGTATAAATAGACCAAATCTTTATCTTGGTATGGAAGAGGTTATTGATAGTGAAGAAAAGTATGACATTATTCTTGATGAATTAGAAAAGGTAAAGGGGGCTAAAATAATCTATTTTACCCTTATCAAAAATCTTGAGGCCTTTAGCAGATATCTGGAAGAAAAAAAGATTAAACATCGCTATTATCATGGCAAACTGCCTCCTGATAAAAGAAAAAGAATTCAGCATGACTTTATGGCAGGGAGAGGAAATCTCATGCTCGCAACCAATGCCTTTGGAATGGGAATTGATAGATCTGATATAAGAATGATTATACATGCAGATTCTCCTGACAGTCTGGAGTCTTATTATCAGGAAATAGGAAGGGCTGGCCGTGACGGCAAGGATTCCCGATGTATATTGATTTTCAGTCAGGATGATCTTGCAGTTCAAATGGATTTTCTGGCATGGAAGAATCCTGATAAAATTTTTATTGAGCAAACATATGACTTGATGAAAAAAACTGGAAATCTCTTGCATTCAATGGATTATGAAGAGCTTCAGGAAAAATTGGTCTATAAAAATAGAGGTGATCATCGGCTTCAAACAGTATTAAACCTTTTTGATAGATATGGAATAACCGAGGGTGAGCTTGAAATGGGAACCTTGACTGTAGTTGATAACATTGCTGAGCAACTCATTGATGAAAAAATAATTTCCTATAAAAAAGAATATGACCAGAAAAGATTAATTGAATTGGTGCAATATGTAAGAAGCGAAAGATGTAGAAGACAGAAGATTCATTCCTATTTTGGCATAGAATCTGATGAATGTGGAAACTGTGATATCTGTAAAAGTGAAGAACTATAGATCTTTATTTATATTTGATAGTTCTTTTTTGTATAGGTTAAACTTATTAAGATAGTAGTCGTATACATCACTGGTTGAAAGCAGTTTTTGTTTGCCATCAATGCTCACTATTCTCTTGCTCATTTTCTTTTTCTTTAAACTGAGATATACAGCCTCAAGTATTCCGAGACACTGACATGTTACTACTAAAACATTGAGATAGGTGTATCCATTAAAGCCAAAACCGTTCAATCCTTCTCTTTCATGAACCATTGCATCATTCATGTCTTCACCTGTCTGGATTCTTCTTTCATAATAATAGTCTAAGAGAAAGAAATAGGTTGGTCTCATTGTATTAAGTATGTCCAGGGAGATCTGAAAGAATGCTTCAAGGCTTTTGATTTTGCTGTATTCTTCATCACTGTCATCGATAAAGTCCTGTTTTACTGCATGAACATTTTCAATTTGATTGATAAAAACACCAGCTCCAGGGTAATATTTTTCAAAAAATTGACTGTGTCTGTCATATGCAGGAAAGAAGTCCTGATATTTTTTGTTGCGTTGAATGAAATTTTTCCATACACTACTGAGCCATTTTAGAGCGTCAGGAGTTAAAACTAGATCACCCTTTGCCTTGAGATTATAAATAATGTTTGATAGAAAAAAGAGAACGTAATTACTGCCAGATGATTTAAAGTGAGATTCACATTGACGGAGGCTTTCTTCATCACTGACAAGTTCGTCAATACCCTGTAAAACTACATCAATTCTATCATAGGGATATCTACCATAACTTAATGATGATAAAACTGCTGATCCTATTTCTTCAAGGAGCTTATCAATAGACATACCCTGTATTTGAATCATCGGAAACCTCTTTGAAAGTCTGGTAAAAATATAATTGAATCATTAAGTGGAAAATCGTCAAGTATTATTGTTCAATTTATCTTTTTGTTCAAAAAAAATGACTACTCATCCTTTATGATATAAATAATATGATGTAAAATATTATTGACTCTGTACTCATTATCGTAATAAAATGTATTAAAAAAAGGGATGTAATTATAAATGAGAGAATCTGTTCTCATATTAAAAGGATTAAGGGAGTTTCTTGATATTCCATCACAATATGAAGAAGTATCTCAGACCTTTGATGATCTTCAAGACACTATAGAATCACAAACTTTTAGTGACAGTAGAGATTATATTCCCTCTTTTATTGTCATTACCAACCTTGAAAACTATAATAAATCGGAAGAGTTTTTATCAATTTTACCATCTCAGGATGGTCTTTTTAGCATTGTAATCCTTGGGACAGAAGATGAGTTACTTGCTGTGTCTGAGAAAAAAGACTCAGATATTTTTGACTTCCTGTTGAAGCAGAAGATTACCTCTAGTTACCTTACATTTCTTTTTAATAAAAACTTTAAGATTTTAAGAAGGCTCAATAAAAATATTGAAGAGAAGAATGAAAATTTAGCCAAGCTTCTTGATACCAGAGATGATATGGAGGATCTGATAAATATTGGAAAATCTTTGTCTCTTGAAAAAGATCCAGATAATCTTCTTAGATTGATCCTTTTTTTAAGTAAAAAAATCACCGGAGCAGATGCTGGCAGTATTTACCTGGTTGAACTGGATGAACAGGGGAAAAAGCAATTGCGTTTTAAGTATTCTCACACCTTCTCTAGAGAAATCCCTCTTGTTGATTTTACCCTGGAGATGAATAAAAAATCTATAGCTGGATATGTTGCAGTAACTGGTGAGGTCTTAAATATTCCCAATGTATATCTTCTCCAGGATGATACTCCCTATAAGGTCAATGATTCCTTTGATAAAAAGAATAATTATATCTCACGATCCATGCTCGTCGTTCCAATGAGAAATCACATTGATGAGATCATTGGTGTTATACAGCTTATCAATAGCAAAGAAAACCTTGGTCCAAGTAAAGATTCCGGTAATGAGGCCTTTTCTCTGAAACTCGAAAAACCTGATGATTTTGATAAGCACGTTGTAACCTTTAATCCAAAATATGATAATTTATTAGAATCTATAGCTGGTCAGGCAGCAATATCCATTGAAAACAATACTCTGATTAAACAGATTGAAAATCAGTTTGAAGAATTTGTCAGAGCATCGGTAACTGCCATTGAATCACGGGATCCCGCAACATCAGGTCACTCCTTCAGGGTAGCAGAACTCTGTACATCAATGGCTAATGCGGTTAATGATGTAAGCACTGGCTATTTATCAGATTTCCAGTTTCCAGAGAATTCTATCAGAGAGCTGGAGTTTGCAGCACTGCTTCATGACTTCGGAAAGGTCTATATTGATTTAGCAATATTTAAAAAGGCCAAGAAGCTTTTCCCTCGAGATAGAGATAATCTTATTATGAGACTGGATTATCTTTTTCGCTTTGTTGAACTGCAGTATGCCACAAAAGAGAAAAGTCTTATTGCAGAACAATTATCAACAGGTATTAAGGATGATTGCTTAAAGGATCTTCTTCATGATAAAGAATCAAGACTTCAGGAAATCTCAGATATAAAAAACCGCCTTCTTCAGCTTAATGAACCCAGTGTCATGGAGGATGCACCTCAATCAGTTATTAATGATGTTATCGAACAGATAGTTGATCTGGAATGTGTTGACACTGAAGGCAAAAAAATGGAAGTTCTCACCGATTGTGATATTAAAAATCTTACTATTCGGCGGGGAAGTCTTAATCCAGAAGAAAGAATTGAAATTGAGAGCCACGTTGTTCATACCTATAATTTTGTCAGTAAAATCCCATGGCCTCCGGAGTATCGAAATATTCCGGAGATTGCATTGCGTCACCATGAGCTCCTCGATGGAACGGGCTATCCTGATGGTCTTAAGGGGAGAGATAATATACTCCTGCAATCAAGAATGATGACTATTGCAGATATATTTGATGCATTAACGGCAAGTGACCGTCCATATAAGAAGGCTGTTCCCCTTGAAAGGGTTCTCTCTATTTTAAAGAAAGAGGGAGAAGAGGGCAAGCTTGATCTGGATCTGGTATCACTTTTTATAGAGTATGAAGTCTATACCTGTCTCGAAGCTTTTCAATAGGAAATAAATTATGAATAAAATGATTTATTTTATCTTTTCGATTTTCTTGATATCATCAATTCTTAATGCTGAAGAGTTGACCATTGTTTATACAAATTCTTTAAATGGACAATTTGATTCTTGTAAATGCAAGAAAAATCCTCACGGTGGTCTCGTTAAAAGAGCAACGGTTTTGAAAGAACTCAGAAAGAAATATTCTCAAGTGATACTCCTGGAATCAGGTGACTTTTTTCATTATGAAAAGGATATGCTTTTGTCTCGATATCTTGTTAGAGCATATAAAAAGTTAAATTATGATGCAATTACTCCTGGAGATCAGGAGCTCTCTGTTGGTGTTGAAAATTTCATAAAATATAAAAGAGCATTACCACTAATTTGTAATAATCTTGTTGTTAAAATTAATGGCAGGTTTGTTAGACCATTTAAAAGATATAAAATAATAAAGCGCGGCAACATAAAAATAGGAATAATCGGATCAATAAGCCCACGTGCATTTCGTTACTCTACAAAAAAGATACGCTCTCGCATTCGTGTTCTTAATCAGGTTGCTTCAATCAAAAAAGATGTGGCAGCATTAAAGAGACAGGGTGTTCATCTCATTATTCTACTTTCTCATTCAGGATTTGCAAGAGATAAACTTTTAATCAGGAATATCTCAGGCCTTGATGTTATTGTGGGAGGGCATTCTCAGACTCTCTTGAAAAGACCCTATAGGTATGGAAAAGCGGTTATAATTCAGGCTGGTGTTTACGGAGCACGAATAGGAATTCTTAGACTTAATATCAATGGGAGAAAAATAAAGCTTAATGGAAACTCATTTCGATTACCTACGTATCTTTATCCCTCTGATGATAAAGAAATAAGAAAACTCATTGAAAAATATAAGCAGGAAATTAAAAGTGATACATCAGTGAGGTTTCAATGAACAGTAAGCTAAATATAAAGGTTATAAAAGATGGAGCAGCAACTCTTTTTTTCATTGTAATTGTTGCATTTATTGTAAATCTCTTTCATCCAAAGGGATTCATCTTCATAAGCAAAAAAACAAATCTTTCAAATCAGATTGTTGAGTTGTCTGTAAAAGAGGCTAAAAGCCGCTTTGATTTAAAGTCAGGCATCTTTATTGATTCCAGAAGAACAGTAGATTTTAAGAAGGAACATATAAAGGGAGCAATTCATATTCCGGCACAGCCATTATCTATGGCTCTTAAAAAAATAAAGGCTCATATGAAGATTCTCAGCTCTTCCAGGGATATTGTTATTTATTGTACTGGTGAGGCCTGTGGTTCATCAAAAAAACTGGCACAACTCTTTATAAAAAAAGGATTTTCCAGACATATATACATTATAAAAAAGGGATTTCCCTCATGGAAAAGCCTTGGCTTTCCAACAGAATAAGGATAAAACATGAAGCTTATAATAAGAATTATTACTGGTGTCATCTATGGAAATAAATTAACTGCTTTTCTGAGAATAGCCCTTGGTTTATTATTTATATATTCAGGCATATTTAAGGTCCTTGATCCCTCACAGTTTAAAGATATTATTCTTCTATATAAAATAGTTCCACCAGCCTGGGCACCCTACGGTGCTATTATTATACCATGGATTGAAGTCATATGTGGTGTCATGCTCTTCGTTGGTTTCAAGGTGAGACCTGCGTCTTTAATTCTTGCACTACTTATGGTGCTATTCACCATATTCATTGGAATAAATCTTGCTCAGGGAAATGTATTTGATTGTGGTTGTCTTGAACTGGGACGTCTTGGTTTAGGTATCAATGAAAAGATTAGTATCTCTCTCGTAGTCAGAGATATTGTTTTGTCGATCTTACTCTTCTTGATTTTTGCGGCAGAGAGACATCTTTTGTCTCTTGATTACCTAGCTGAAAAGATGGGACTTAAGAGGATGATATAGTTAAATGAAAACTGCAGATGTTTCAGAATCATCAGTTTCATCAAGGGTTAAACTGGGCACCTGCCTTGTTATTGGTGGATCAGGTATGCTTGGGTTTTCAATTGCTGAGCAGCTTATTGCTATGGGGAATTCAGTAATAATATATGATCTTGAAACACCTGATGAAATAAAGGCTGATTTTATTAAGGGGGATATCTGTGATAAAGAGTCTCTTAGAAAAGCCTTTCAATCTGTTGATACGGTATTTCAATGTGCAGCAGCTGTATGGAATCCCTCAACACCAAAGGAAACATATGACTCAGTAAATGTTGAAGGGAATAAAATTGTAATAGATCTTTGTGTCGAAAATAATATACCACGTTTAATCTTTACCAGTACTATGGATGTGGTTGTTGATGGAAGAATTCCCATTGTCTATGGAGATGAAACTTTGCCTTATCCAGAGGTTATGCCTGAAGATCATTACTCGAGAACAAAGATAATTGCCGAGAAGATTATGCTTGAGGCTAACAGTGATACTCTATCAGTTTGTGCTATTAGACCTGCCGGAATTTATGGACCAAGAGATAAATATCATCTGCCTAATATTGCCCAAATGGCACAAAGCTCAGTATCAATAAAACTGGGAAATGGCAAAGCTTCTTTTAGCCACGTATACAGTGAAAATGCGGCCTATCTCCATATTCTTGCAGCTGAGAATCTCTCATCAGAACACGTTGCATCAGGAGAAATATATTTTGCTGTTGATCACCAACCTGCAGAAAATCTTTTTACTTTTATGGAACCCTTTTTAATTAAGATGGGGTTAAAACCACCGTCAATATCAATTCCTTATATCATAGCCTATGGTCTGGCATGGATTTCTGAAAAGATAAATCCAAAATCTGTTTTAACTCCCTTTGCAGTTATTCAAACCTGCATTGACCATACTTTTGTTTCAGATAAGGCTGAAAAAGAATTGAACTATAAACCTATTGTGACGCTGGAAGATTCTATTGACAGAACTGTTTCATGGTTTAAAGAAAACTTTACCATGAAACAGAAATAGCTTTTTCAGGACAGTTTTTGACACATTTCATGCAACGTGAACAGAGAGAAAGCCATAGAGGGGTTATGCGCCATATTTGGGGATCACAATGATCTTCTTCAATTGTACCCATTGTTTGATGCATAAGAAATATTGCAGGGTCACAGGTTCTTAAACAAATTCCGCATTCTCTTGGATCTTTTCCGATTCCATCACCGCATTTTTTATAGTCAATGGTTATCTTTGTTTTACCTTTAATTGCCATTAATAATCCTCCTCATGACCGGGAACCTCATCTCGGGGAACAAGACTGATTGCCTTAAAGGAACAGTTATGTCTACATAAACCACAGCCATAGCAGGCATCTAAATCTACGGTCATTCTCTTTAATGATTGATTGTACTGTAGCGCTTTAAACTGGCATTTGGATAAACACTTTTGACATCCGGTACAGGCATTTTCATCTATGATTGTCAGGTATTCAGCCTTATAAATTGATTTAATGCCAAAGTCAACTCTGGGTCTGATACCTGCACATTCAGGAGAGGCGCAGGAGCAGAGATTATTTACATAGGGAAAGGGGCCAAACCAAATTGTTCCAATGTATCCCTTTTTGTTGTGTCGAATAAACCGCTCAACAGCCTGTTTTCTTGTAAGATGATATTGATCTTTTTCAGGGATAAATCGGGGAAGCTGGTCGATAATTTCAGACATTACACCAAAGTTGATGCAGCAGCTTTCTTTTATACCTCGTGTCATATAGCGGCACATACAGTTCTTTTCAATGATGGGCTCTACAGCACAATTTTCCAGGATTGCGATGCCATCCTCTAGAGGAACGACCTGACCAATATGGCCTTCAGCTTTAAATGGATTAGTTGGTGGTTTTGTGCTGTGAAGCATGCTTTCTGCAGTTTTTTTTACTATTTTGCCAATTATAGGCATTCTCAGTTTGTATCCCATTCCTACTGCATTGAAACCATGAACCTTTCTTACTGAAATTTGTTCAAAGTTTGTGTACTGTTCCATTAAGAAATCTTTTAGATTGTATTTTTCCACTATTGTATTGCTATAGAGCTTTGAGTTTTCGTACCACTTACCGCCGGCTCCATGTTTCATGCACATATCACACATAATAATATCCTCTGAAGAATCTTTTATGAATGATTTAGATATTATCAGAAGTGTGCAAGAATTATTTTTTATAAAATCAAATTTCTTATGACTTTCTCATCCCCATTAAAAATCATAAGGACATTTGTTAATCTCTCTTGACAATTATGTTCTTCTATGTATTTTATTCGATAGGTAATACTATGGAAATTAAAGATTTAATTATATCCTTTTTGAAAGAATTTGAAATGATAGCCTTAGATTTGGATATCAATTATCTTGGAATTCTTTTTAAAGAAGAAACAGAAGAAATGAATCATGAAGAGCTTATCTTTGATTCAGATAAGCCTTATATATCATTAGAGACCTTAAAGAATAGTACAGATTTTGATATAAAGCAGCAGAAGAAAACCTTCAATTTTACACTGAAAAGCGGCATTAATGAAATTTTCTGTCATATTCTTCCAATTGAAGTTCAATCATCTATTGAAGGATTTGCTGTCTTTCAAAGTATTAATGCTCTTAATGAAGCTCAGCAGAGAATTGTGGAGTTCTCAGTAAATTTGATTAACACTGCAGGATCACTTATATCTCAAAATAAATCAGCTCAGAGTCATAATGATAAATATAAAAGTGAACTCCGAAACATGAGAGATATCAATGCAAAGCTTTTTCCGAAGTTTGAGAATATTGAAAATTTGGATATTGCCTCAGCATACCTGCCAGCTGATTTGATGACTGGTAATTTTATAGATGGATTTTTTATTGATGATGATTTATATCAGATTGTTGCCTGTGATGTTTCAGGCTATGATGCAGCTTCTTCCCTGGCTGGGGCTGCAATAAGAACTCTGGTGAGATCAGAGGCATCGACGAAGGGTGTTCCATCAGCAATGATTGAAACCATAATCAGAAAGGTAAAGCATATATTGACTGGAATTAATGCTCTTATTTACCTTTCAATTTATCAGATAAATATACGAACAGGGAAAGCAACAATTTCAAGCTATGGTGATATTACGACATTATTTTATAATAAGAAAAAAAATGGATTTCTTTCTTTAAAAGATACAAAAATTGGGCAGCTGTTATCAAAGAGAAATTTTTATAAGGATATTTCATTTATGCTGAGTCCCAATGATTCTCTTTTGTTTTATTCCAATGGCGTTATAAGCGCTCCAAGTGAAGACGGCGAAGCTCTTTTCGGAGAGACGAAATTGAAGAGTCGATTTGTTCAAAGTAACAGTGAAAGTTCTGTAGACAGGATTCATGGAATGATAGAGGACATCTATGAATTTACAAATTATTCTCCTTTAGAAAAAGATGTAATTTTAATCTGCATAAAGATGCAGTAGTTATTTTAATGCAGGTAATGTAATGAATGCAATGATCAATTTATTTAAATAAAAAGAAGGTGAATCAATGGTTGAGAAAAATAAGCAAGAAATACAAAAAGAATCAGGACCTCTTGATTTAAAAAAAATATCTTTAATTGCTCTTTCATCCTTTCTTGTTATCATGATTTTAGCTATTCCAATTTCAAGCAGTATTAGAAACCAGGAGGGTGTTCTCTATGTTAAGAGCAAGGGATATGTTAAGTTCAGTGGTTTATTATCCTTTGGTTCCCTCTACATTACCAATACAACGAAGAAATATCATAAATGGAAAAAAACAGCATTACTTGATAGAGATGATAATTTCAATTTTACAATTCTTTCTTTAAACAACATTGTTGATATTCATCTCATTCCAAAGAAAGAAAAAATTGACGTCAAAGCAACAGGTGGCGTTTCAGGGGTGTATCTTGGTACCTATCGCATCAATGCTGAGGGCCATAATGGCTTTATGTATATTCGCCAAAAAAATGGCTACCTCTATGGCACCATCCGTTTTCCTAAATATGCTAATGGTGCATATGAGAAGATGAAATATCTTCAGATTAAGGGCAATTATATCAGCTTTACCAGATCTGCTCAAACAAGTGCTGAGGTTCGTTACGTTGGTGTGTCTAAAAAATTTATCCAGCAGTATAGGGGCGCTTATAAAAGGGGGGGATGGTATATTACAGGAACCTATAAGATTCCAGGAAGCATAAGAAACTGGAAGGCCTATAAGATTAAATAATCTATTTACAGTTCATTTTTTATCAATGATTTTAAAAAATTATGATATTTGGGAACAATATACCTAAAATTTGATCTATGAAATATATATAGAATAAATGGAGAGATCAATGAAGGAACTATCAAAATTACCGGTAATAGATATTATAAAAAATCCTGGAGATTATTCAATTGATATTGTATGTAGGGCTTTGGGCGAGATTTTAAATAAAACTAAAATGACCAAAGAGGATCTCTCAATTAATTTTTCTTAATGGTTCTTTGTATGAGTGCTGTTGTTCCTAGAGGAAGATTTATGACTTTAGAAACATGAGGACATTTTACTTTAAATAAAAAATATATATTTGTTCCTGGTGTAACCCATTTGCTCAGGTCTGCATCATAGAGAGTTTCAAGATTCCCCTGTCCCTTGGATATAATCATATCGCATTGCAGTAGTGCTTTTGTGAATTCTTCTGAGGCTCTACTCATATCAACTCCAGGAGTATTGTCACCAGTTGTTATTACAGTAGCAATAGAATTCATTGAAACCATTTTTGCATCCTCGAGAGTTGCATCATTGAGAATATACTTTCCTCTCACTGCAAAGGTTATATGAGAAGGAGATAATTCCTTTACCAAAAAGGTATCAAAGGCAATCTCTCCAGTGTTGTCACCAATATAAAGAATTTCACGAGCTTTTTTGCTGTCATTTATAAAGTTTTGTAATGTATTTTTGGGAAGCTTTTCATTCATTGCTATATTGACAGCATCATCTATTACATCTTTTTCACCACTTCCTGTTGCTGCTCCATAATCAATTATATTTCCACTAATAGCAGCTCTCAGAGCTGTTTCCAGTTTGTCAGAACTTTTATCTATCATACTTTGAATCATTGGCAAAAACTTCATGGCATTAGAATTACCTAGTTTTTTTTCTTCTTTGAATGTGTCAGCAATACCTGTTTTTTGATTGATAATGCTATGAAGTTCTCTGGCAATAAAGGGGGCAGGGGCATTGTGATCATTCTCTGAAAGTGTTGAGAATACTTCTTTCATGATATTTTGTTTCAAGTCCAATGGGATATCAATTTTATCAATTACCTTCTCAACCTGGTTAATCATGCAGCTGTAGCATCCTGATCCAATATTCATCGTAGTATCCTCTCAATGTTTAGCATATTAATCTATAGCCATAAATAACAATGAAAGGATTTCTTTCAATGATTAAAGATTTCTTAGATAAAAGATTTTATAGGATATTGAGATTCATGGAAAACTGCATTATAAAAAGTTCTTGTATAGAGAAATGAATAATACAAAAATAAACTATAAAAAAAATTATCGAATAAAAGGGGATATTATGAAAAGAATACTAATCATGCTTCTTTCAGTATTTATTGTAACTGGAGGATATGGTCAAAACCTTCGAAATGTTTTACATCATATTTCTGTCATAGAAACAAAACCACTATCAGCTCAGGCAGATATAGCTTATGAGAAAGTATTGAAATTTGCAACTATAAGTGATAAGGTAACAGTTAAGATTGATGCAAAATTATGTCCTTCCCTTAAGTATAGAAACATTAAGACCAAATGGAGTGCTCTTCTCATTGGTTCTTTTATTGCTGGAAATATAAAACCTCAAATATTAAAAAGAATAAAGAAAAATCATGGTTATGAAGGTTTACTGCTATCATTGAATACCTATTTAAAGATTAAAAGAGTAGATGAGAATTTTAAGATAAAAGAGATGGAAAAATTCTTAAAGTTAAAAGCAGAGAAAAAGTTAAGAATATTTATCTTAAAGAAGTGATTGACTGTGATTGTATCGCAGATTTAATGATGGCTAAAATATTTTAAAACTATATTCACTATTATATTTTTATTATTTCAAGAATATCATCGTAACGTGTAATTATTAAAAAGAGGTATGATCATATGGACGGTCAGGATAGATCAAAAATAAAACCCGGTCTGAAAGTTGCTATAGTCTTAAAGAAAGATCAAAGAAGCGGTGAACTCACCGAGGGAGTTGTTGAAAGATTGCTTACGAAGTCACCTTCTCATCCCCATGGTATTAAGGTTAAATTAACTGATGGCCAGGTTGGCCGTGTAAAAAAGATCTTAGATTAAGATAATGATTGTTGAAACCTTTCTCATCCCCTTTCTAACTCATGAGGTTTCAGTGCAAAGGCGAGTAATATAATTAAGACAAAAATACATGCTATGATTGAGGCATCATAAGTTTTTGTAATATTATATGATAGACCAAAGAGAAAGGGCCCTATTGCACTGAAGAATACCAGAAACTGCATGCTTAATCCACCAATTGCCCCAAGATGTTTGCGGCCGAAAAACTTGGGCCAGGCAACCGTTGAAAGTGTGCCGAACATTCCACCTGCAATTCCGTTACCTGCGATGATCATGTATTTTCCCCAGGGAGTATCCAGCATTAGAATTCCTGATAGAGATAATATGAGACCACCAATGATTAGAAAGAGATAATATTTTAATGATGTATAGTCGCTCAGTACACCAACTATGAGGTGAAGAATGAGAGAGATAACTGCAGTTGGCAGAAATATTGATATTGCCTCTTCTCTCGCCATGTTGTGAGTTTTAAAGATAGAAACAATGTGAAATGTTGCAGCAGTCATAACAAGAGAAAACATTGAAAGAGCAAGATTGTAGATCCAGAAGATATATGTTTTACCGGCTTCCTTCAGTGTAAAATCATTTTCTATTATTGAGGTGGTTTCTGTTGACTTTTTCTCAATGAAACCGTCTGGTTTTAAACCACAGTTTTCCGGTTTGTCTCGAAAGAATAATAAGATAAAAAGGGTTACTCCAATACCGATAACTATCCCTAAAATCTGCCATGCTCCACGCCAGGAATATGCATTAATAAGTTTTTCAAAAATCAAAGGTGCACCTGAAAACATGAGACTTATGAATACACCGGCAATTCCATTGATTCGGCCTCTTCTCTTTACAAACCATTCCATGAGAATGGTTCTGCTTGCAAGTGTAAGGACACCCTGGCCAAAAAAACGCATTGCGAGAAAACCAGAGGTAATCAAAATCATGGTAATTATATGTGACCATCTTGAGGTGGTGAGGTTAGTAAAAATTGATATAATATAATCTATCTTGCTCATGTAGAGAAGGGTGAATCCAAGGCCAAAGGATGCAAGAGCAGCCACTGGTCTGATTCCAATTCGGTCAAGGGCTATGCCAGCATAACCAATAATTAAAGAACTTAATATTGTACCCACCATATAGGCAGTGGATATGGACAGTCTGTTTATTTTAAGAGCTACAATAAGGTGATCAGTGAATACAGAGACTCCAATGGTTTGTCCTGGAGCACTGAAGATTGTTCCTACAACCATACATACAGCAATCCAGTAGCCGTAATAAAAGGGCCAACTTTTAGGATCAAAGGGTTTCGTGTCAGAGAATATATTTTTCAAATTTCAATATCTATTTTTATAAATTTAGGACCAGTGATTATTAGTAGGTGAATCTTTGCAAGTTAAATTATTATCAGAAAAGAACTGTTGCCCTAGAGAGAAAATGCTCATAGAGTGATTGTCTATGTTTTTTTTGACAGGGAGGAACAGGGTAAAGGTACTGATTTTTACGGAAAAGGATTTAACCTTGTGAGGTAGTTTATTTACAGAAGGGTTAACCGCTGTGACGCTGAGGACACAGAGAAAAGATAAGGGTTTTGTTTGCATGCTTGGTCAAGGAGGTATGGTTGTTTGGATTTTTTATATTTGATATTATTTGTTTATGGTGTTTTATTGAATGAAATAACAGCAATGTCTTTAATTTAAAATTCAAAATTTAAAGTATAAACTGAACTATTTTCAATACCTGTTAATCTGTGGGAGATCAGTGAAATCCGTGGAAAAAACCTTTGAAAATTTATGAAATATAAGTGAACTAGGTATTCTGAAATTTCCTTCTCTAAAATGAATCATCCGCGTCCTTAGGGCCTTCTGCGGTCAATCTTGCTAAAAGGTCCTTTGGAGGAAGTGAATATTCACTTGGTTAATGGATTTTGTATTTTTATCTGTTCTTTAACTAAAGAACTCCCGTGGAATGATTACAGGATATAACAATCTTCGTTTTCTGCAACACAGTTTAAGGTGTTATGTGGTTATCATAACAACCTATAAAATAAAATGGGGAAACTAAACAGTGCTTTCTTCAGTTTCGCACTGCAAATAATATTTGATAAAGTTAATGTATTTTCTAATTATTTTCAAATAGGAGTTATTAATTTTGAATTATTTTAATTTAATATATAAATTAAAAATATAATTAATTTTTTTATTTACAATTATGATAATATTGGAATGTATAAAATTTTATGAATTGGATTCAAAAATTATCCTATAATATTTTTAAAAGTGTTATAAAGATATATCTATATAATTTTCTTGAATTTAAAATATGGGGGAAGTCAAATATTCCTCCTGGCCCGAAAATATTCTGCTCAAATCATTTTTCATCAACAGATCCTTTTTATGTCATGACTATTATGGATGAACCAATCCACATGATAATCGGTCCGGCATTTTCTGTTCCATTTTTTAAAATAATATTAAAATTTGGAAAACAAATAAATGCTATGCCTGAACTGAAAGATGAAGTCATTCCAACAGCAATTAAATATTTAAAAAATAATGAATCTATTTATATTTTTCCGGAAGGTGATCTGGGGGACCAAAAATCTCTAGGTTATTTTTATTCCGGGATTGCTCGAATATATTTACAAAATCCAGTACCCATAATTCCAATTGGAATATTATCTCCCATCAGATATGTTAAAGAAGCAGAAAGAACAATGAAAATAGATAATAAAATTTCTAAGATTTCCACTGTTTTAACTGGTAAATACTATGTGAATATTGGGAAACCCCTGAGATTTCCGAGCTTGGAAAATACGTCATATACTCATGATGACACTGAATTAATTACTTCGACAATAAAGCAAGAAATTGAAATGCTTATCAATGACATTAAAACAAATAAATTCTGGAGTTAAAATAGACATTAACCAATTATCACCAAGCTATTGGATAATATTCTTTCAAAATTTACCGCACCAGTGCTTTCCAGTATTTATTCCATCAAACTTGGGATCACATACCCTTGAAGCTCCATCTACAATATCTAATGGTAGCTGAAAATTATGGAACTCATTATATTAAACACTTTTCAAATAACGGCTATTCTTGATCTTCCACAGCCTCTTTATGCTTTAACATTGGTGTGAAATTCAGACATGAAATTAGAGGAGTTAATAATGTGATGAATAGGTTGAGTAAATAATGTACGAATAAGCTCTATCTGGTGATATTATCCATTTTTGTTTTTTCTTCACTGGATTTTACAGTAGGTACGATGCATTAAAACCTCGAACTTTTTTAAATCTTCACACATCTGTTACATCTGCAAGAAAAGACAAAACATGAAAGAGAGTTATACTTTTCAAAGGTCAATACAGTGAAGTCTTTTTTGTATAATGCACCTTGCTACAAATTTATCATTTGACAAATGAAAATAATGGTGTATCTTTTAGAGACTGAATGGTTGTCATGACAACCTATGAAATAAAGAATAATAATTGTTTCAGAAAAATAGAGAAAATTAAATGCCAACAAACAAAGAATTAGAAAAAAGAATAGAAAAGCTAGATCTCGAAATACGTGAGTATAAGCAGGAAGATGAAAGACGAAAGTTTCAGCGTGATCTAGCTATTGAACTTGCTAATGCAGTGTCACTCCATGAGACACTACACAGACTCCTGATAAATTTATTAAAGTTAGATGAATTTAATGCTGGGGCCATATATCTGATTGATGAAAAAACTGGTGGATTACACTTGAAAGAACATGTGGGATTTCCTCAGGCTTTTGTAGATACTGTGAAATATTATGATAAGGATGATATACGGTTAAAAATAATCAAAGAAGGAAAACCACTTTATCAGAATTTCAATGAGTTTCCCGATACAATAGAAAAAGATATTAACATGAGAGAAATTCTTTCTCTTGCTGTCATTCCTGTAAAGAATGGAGAAAAGGTCATTGGAGCAATTAACCTGGCATCTCATACTCATGATATAATTTCAGAAAACACCAAAAATATTTTTGAATCAATTTCCAGGATTGAAATTGGTCAATCAATCTCTCGAGCTTTTGCTGAAGATGCATTGAGGGCAAGTGAAGAAAAATTTTCTAAGGCATTTCATTGTGGAGTGGTAATTTCCGGGATTAGTGACCTTAAAACAGGGAGTTTTATTGAAGTAAACCAGACTTTTTACAGTTGTCTAGGTTTTACTCCTGAAGAAGTTATTGGCAAAAAGTCTTCAGAAATACTACTCATGGATGAAGATTTCAGGAATAACACAATTAATGATATGATGAAACAGGGCTATATCAGGAATATTGAAACAATAATATTTACAAAAAATAAAGAACCAAGAAACGTTTTACTTTCTGCTGAAATTATTGAAATAGATGGAATTCAGTACAATTATTCAAATGCTATTGATATTACAGAATTAAAGCAAATGGAAATAAGTAAACTTGATTTACAGGATAGACTAAACAGATCAAAGAAAATGGAGTCTCTGGGATTAATGGCTGGAGGAGTAGCTCATGACCTTAATAATATTTTAACTGGTATTGTGAGTTTTCCTGAATTACTGCTGAAAAAAATACCTAAGGACAGTGATTTGAGAGAATCTATTGAAATCATTCACGGTGCTGGTTTAAAAGCAGCTGCAATTGTCAGTGATTTGATTACAATAGCCCGGGGAGTAGCATCTCATAAAGAACCAGTTAATATAAATGATACAGTTAAAAACTATCTTGATTCCAGTGACTTTCAGGATTTAAAAAAGCATAACCCAGGAGTTATCATTGATACCAGATTAGACTCAGACCTATTAAATATATTTGCTTCTCAAATTCATATTAGAAAAGTAACTATGAATCTTGTATCTAATGCAATGGAGGCAATTAATGACACAGGTACTGTTACAATATCAACTTCAAATCAGTATATAGATAGACCATTAAAAAAATATGATGAGATAAATACTGGTGAATATGCAGTTTTGACTGTATCAGATAATGGTTCCGGTATTTCACCTTTAGACCTTGAAAGAATATTTGAACCATTTTATACAAAAAAAATAATAGGCAGAAGCGGTACTGGCCTTGGTCTAGCAGTAGTTTGGAGTACAATACAGGATCATAATGGTTACATTGATGTGAGCAGCAGTCATGATAGTACTATTTTTAAGCTTTACTTTCCCATAACTAGAGAAAAAATAACTAAAGAACAAGCTATACCATTTGAAAGTTACAGGGGAAATGGTGAGAAAATTCTCGTTATAGATGATGAAGAAAACCAAAGAGCAGTACTATGTCAGATGCTTGATATACTTGGTTATGAAGCTGTTTCAGTTTCAAGTGGTGAAAATGCTGTTGAATATTTGAAAGATCATAAGGTTGATTTATTACTTCTAGATATGATAATGGATCCAGGTATAAACGGCAGTGAAACACTCTATAGAATTAAAAAAAACAGTCATAATCAGAGGGCTATTATTGTAAGTGGTTTTGCTGAAACTAAAGAAGTTGCTAAAGCTCAAGAGCTGGGTGCAAAACAATTTTTAAAAAAACCTTTGATGCTTGAAGCTCTTGGTGTTGCAGTAAAAAAGGAACTAAATATTAATTGAAATATTATAGCTTTCTGATAAATTGTCAATTGACTTTTTTAAGGAGTTCGTTGTCTCAAAACCAATAATGAATACATCATCACTTAAAGGTATTTCCTTTTGAAATCTATTTGTATGATTTATTATTTAATCAGGTGATCCTTCCGAGGGTTGTATGGTTTTTTTGACACGGAGGAACACGGTAAAGGCACGGATTCTCACGGAAAAGGATTAAGGTAGTTGATTTACAGAAGGGTTAACCGCTGTGATGTTGAGGACACAGAGAAAGGATAAGGGCTTCGTTTACAAGGTTGGCCAAGCAGGTATGGTTGTTTAGATTTTGTATATGTGATGTATTTAATAATATTTTTATATTGTTTGATTGAATACATCGCAGCAATGACTTCAATTGATAATTCAAAATTTAATGTACAAACTGAATTATCCTCAATCCGTGTTAATCGGTGGGTGATCTTTGAAATTCGTAGAAAAAAAACTCATAAGATTTATTAGATCTAAGTGATCCTGGTATTCTGAAATTTCCTTCAGTAAAGTAAATCTTCTGCGCCCTTAGCATCTTCTTCGGTTAATCTTTAAATTATGAAAAGGTTGATCTTGACTTGTTTGAGATAGTTAAAAACAGGTATGTAAAGAATAAATGTAAAAGTTATAATAAATAGTATTTTGTATATTTATGGTTGTTTAATCTTTAATGATCTAATACTTTAAAAAAATAGAAAAATAAATAATCAGAAATTATTCTTAATTCATAACCTTATTGTGAAGTACGTCAAGTTCATCAGCCAGGTTATTGATTCTTTCAGATGACTCAGAAACCTTGATTGACATTTCAACAATCTCTATAGCAGATTTGGTTACATTCTGCGTGGTAAGGCTTGATTCGTTAGTAGCTATCTTCTGTTCTTCTGTAGAATTTCCAATTTTAAGACTCGATTCATGAATGCTTCCATTTTGCGTTTTTACAATTTGGATTGTCATGTCAACATCATTGAGAAGTTTTGTAACATCAATGATATCTTTTCTAATCCCTTCTATTGCTTCTTTAAGACCCAGCATTGTTTTTGCTGAATCTTCAATCAGGGTGTTGCTTGATTCAATGAGAGAACTGTTTTCAATAATAATACGCTCTATTTGTTTTGCGTTACGGGACGTTTCTTCTGCAAGTTTTGATATTTCATCTGCTACAACAGCAAAACCTTTTCCATAATTACCCGCACGAGCAGCTTCTATTGCCGCGTTCAACGATAAGAGATTGACCTTGTCTGCAACATCATTAATTATTTTGATAAAACCGGCCATTTCATCACTCTTATTCTTTAAAGTTGTAAACCTGGTTTTGGTGTCTTTTGCCTGGTTGTTTGAATGAATTGAATACTCTGTTACTTTTTCCAGACGCTTTTCAATATGACGCGAACTGTTTTGAACATGATCATTGACCTGTTTTAAATCATTTATTGATGACACTGTTGTGTCCATTTCTGAGTAAAGCCCTTTGGCAATATAACTGATTGATTCCGAATTCGCAGTAAGTTGCTCAAGAGATGAAGATATTTCTTCAAGGGAAGCTGCCTGCTCCTGGGATATATTATTTAACATATTTGAGATCTCTTTTTGGTCGATTGTTTCTCTTTTCATTATTTTTATTGATTGAATAATAGTGTTTATGACTTCCTGCAGGCTTTGCAGAGTATTTTCTGATTTATCATGGTTTTCTACAGCAAGTTTCAAAACCCTTTTTGATGCCCGGGCGCCACTTGCAGCGCCAATGCCGACCCAAAAATATGTAAGATAACGTACTACAATATTGCTTATTGGACCTCCAGGAATAAGCTCAGGTCGTAATATAAACAATGATGTTTGTGAAAATAAAACAAGAATAACCGCAAAAATTGTTGCTTTCGTATCAAAATAGAAAATACTCAATGCCAGTATAATATAGTGTGCAGCAAAAAGTTCTTTTGCTCCGTACATTATATATTGAAACGTCCAGAGAGACAACATTACCCCAAATATCATTACATAGCTTGAAATTTTTGAACCCTTTAGCTTGCTTGATGTTTTATATGTAACAGATAGAATGAGGGCCACGATTCCTACTTCAAGAGCAATTTCACTATAAGAAAGATATTGTGATCCGATTCCAAAAAATATAATTGCAAGTGCTGAAATATTTGCAAGAACAGTGATACTTATAAAAGCCAATATCATTCTATTATTATTACTGACCATTATATTGTTGAAAATTTTTGATTCCCTGATGTGAGTTTTTTCAGGATTATTAAGTCTAACATTCATTTTGATTACCTTTTATTTTAACTTATATAAAAATTCAACAACACTCTGTAAAATGATATGATCTTAAAGAGAACCCTAGCTGTTGACATTGTTCATTCTCTTTCTTGTATTTCCTATATTATTACTAATTATTTTCGGGAGTATATGTGAAACATTATTAATGTGAATCGTGGAAATGAGATTCTCTCCAATAACAGCTTTGATTCTTTTAGTTAGCTCTATTATATAAATTTCAGGTTCATAACTGTATAAAAATATTAACTTACAGTTATATAGGATCTCTTCCATTCTATTCATATAACTAATTGTATTTTCATCAATTTCCGTAGAATCAATTATTACAATAGAAGGCATAATATCTACGGCATACCAGAAGGCATTTTGTATACTTTCAGTAGTGATTATGATGCTTTCTGCAAAACGGTTGTCTAATATTGTTCTCAGTGTTTCACGTATACTATCATTGGTACTGGCAATGATGATTTTATTTTGATTATTATCCAAGTTATTAACCTTTATTCATCCTTTGATTTTAAAGTAATACAATGCAATAAAGTACAATCCTCTGAAGAAGAAAGTTTTGAAGAAGATATTACTTTGGGTCTAGTTGATATTTTGTAATTCCTTATCTATTTGAAATTCTTAATCCTATTTTTCAATGAAGCTAATGGTTGTCTGCAGATTGTCTGCCATTTCATTTATCTGTTTTGATCCTATTGATATGCTCTCTGCTTCTGATACAGATTCCAGATTCAGATTATTTATCTCTGTAATTCCCTTCATGATTTCATTTAAGGCATTTTTTTGTTCTTCAATAGAATCTTTAATTCCATCAGATTTATCCCGTGTGCTGCCCACATCATTATTAACCTTTGAACTAACAGATATTTGTGAAGAAACGTATTCGGCTGTTTTGTTCATCATTGTTGCGATTGATTCCATCCCTTCCATGACATCACTTATGGTTTCAATAACCTCAATTACATTTGACATGCCGCTGTTTATCTCTGAATCATTTCCAGATATCAGTAGAGAGATGTCTTTGATGCTCACTGCAGTTTGATCTGCCAGTTTTGATACTTCATCTGCTACAACTGCAAAACCACGTCCCGCATCTCCGGCACGGGCAGCTTCTATTGAAGCGTTAAGGGAAAGAAGGTTTATCTTTTCTGATATATCATTGATAATTTCAATGATATTGGCAATATCCTGTGAACTCTCAACAATTTCACTGAGACTGTTATTCATCTTCTTTAATGACTCTTCACCGGTAAATGCCTTTGTTGCAATGCTGTTGGTTATATCAAGTGTTTCCTGAGTTAGTGATCCTACATCCTCTGTAATTTTTGCCATATTTGCAATATCACCAACGAGGCTGTTCATTGTATCCATCTGATCTTTTGATGAACCGGACATGGATTCCATGCTGGCTGAGATCTCTTCAATAGAAGATGTTATTTCTTCAATTGATGCAGCCTGGTGATTAGATGAATCAAAAAAGTGAGATGATGTCTTGGCCATACTGCTAGATAATTGAGAAAGATCTCCAGATGTGTTTTTTGCAGAATTAAAGAGGCGTTCTATAATGTCATATTGTTCAGTGTTTTTATCAAGTTCTTCTCTGAGCTTCAACTGAGATGACGTAAACATTTGATGTATGAGAATTGCTACAACTGTTGTTAATATTGTTGCTGTTGCTGAGTATATCATTCCTATTCGTGCTGCTCCTAAGGCTGCCCCCCCAAGATTGCCTTTGATTATGAAATAAAGAATAACAATATTTATTATGCTGATTGTTGACCATGCAATTACAACATAACGACGACTAAAAAGAGTGGCCAGTAAAATAGCTGCAAGAATGAAGTAGATATTGGTTGCGAAGACTGTATCAGGTGCATTTTGAGTTCTTCCATAGAGAGCAATGATCAATGATGCAAAAATTATTGAAACAAGAAGATTGGCTGCAAAACCATAATGCCCTGATTTCAATATAAGAATTGTGACTATGCTGACTCCAATTAAAGAAATGATTACAGGTCCAGCTGTAAATAATGCAGCAGGATTAAATATCATAACAGCAAAAAGTAAAATAGTTATAATAAGCATTAAGACAAGAGCAAAGTAGAGTAGTGCTGCAGCAACACTTTTCTTTTGAAAAGAAGATTCTTTATATTTAGATAGAATGTTTCTTTTAACGGCACGTAACATAATAGTACTCCAATTATATTGTAATATATAAAATTTATAGTTATTATTTTATTGTAAAAATTTCAGGTTTAAAACTGTATGAAAATATTAACTTACAGTTATAAAGTATCTCTTCTATTCTTTTCATATAACTAACTATATTCGTATTAATTTTAATAGAATCAATTGTAACAATAGAAGGCATAATATATACTGCATACCAGAATGTGTTTTTATACTTTCAGTAGTAATGATAGTACTTTCTGCAAAAGGGTTTCTAATATTGTTCTCAGTGTTTCACGTATACTATCATTGGTACTGTCAATGATGATTTTATTTTAATTATTATTCATTCTTTGATTTGAAAGTAATACAATACAATAAAAGTGCAATCCTCTGAATGGCTTGTTTTAACAAAATTAAAGGATGATTGTCATTTCCAAATCTCCCCCTATTGGGGTACCCTTTTGGATTAGATATAATGACCTTTACAGTGAAAGTATAAATGGCCATTTGAAGGGTAAAATTAATTATAGAATAAGTTATTTTTAGGAATAGTTTAAGTGGATGGTTTTGTTAGATTGTTAGGATAAATATAACAGAGAGTATCCCACATATGGGATTAATCAAGGTTCAATTAAACCCTCTTTGATGGCATATCGTACTACTTCAACTGCATTTTTGAGGCCCAGTTTTTTCATGATACTAGAACGGTGGGTTTTTACTGTTTCTGGTGTTATAAAGAGTTGTGAGGCAATCTCTATGTTGGTTTTTCCTTCTGCAATGAGGAGAAGTATTTCTTTTTCTCGGTTGCTGAGGAGGTCAAACCTGGTTTTGAAATCCGATTGTGTTTTTTGGGGTGTTTCGTTGAAACTACTCATAAGCCTTGATGTGACTTGAGGACTGAGATACTTGTCTCCATTGATAATAATATCTATTGCACGAAGTAATTCATCCTTTGCATTGGATTTCAATACATAACCGTCAATACCAATGGATATAAGTTCCTTAATGAATTCCTCATTGTCATGCTGTGAAAGGATAAGGATTTTTATCTGGGGATAATATTTTTTTACCTGACGGGAAACTTCAATACCATTTAATGAAGGCATTGATATGTCAATTATTGCCAGGTCAGGTTTTATTTCTTCTATTCGTTCAAGTGCTTCTCTTCCATCTCCTGCCTCACCAACAATTTTGATTCGCTCATCACTGGTAATGATTGACTTCAGTCCTTCCCTGAGAATGGTGTGGTCATCTGCCAGAAATATCTTTATTGTATTCATTGAGGATCCCTAGTAATTTCAATTATGGTTTCTTCGCCAGGTATCCCTTTCATATTGAAAGTGCATCCCAGATAATTCGCACGCTGCTGGATATTTGCAAGGCCATGGCCCTTATCTGATGTTTTCTTCCAGTTCAGTCCAATTCCATTATCCTGAACAGCAAGGGAAAATTTGTTCTCGTCACTATAAGAAAGACTGACCTTCACCATGTCAGCGCCTGAATGCTTGACAATGTTGGAAAACAGCTCCTGGATTATGCGATAGAGATGAATTTTTATCTCATCGGTGATCTCTGTTTTTATATTGCTATCTAAATCTGTTTTAATACCATTGGCTTCCAGATGTTTTTTAATGTACCAATGAATGGTTGCCTCAAGACCAAGATCACGCAGTATTGATGGGTAGAGATTCTCATAAATTTCCCGCAATTCATCCATGGCACGATCTAAGAATTGAATACCAAGCTTATAACGTCCTTTATTTTGTTTAACGTTTTCTTCGAATTCCTGAAAATTGATTTTTGCAGCTGTCATCGTTTGAATAATACTATCATGAAGGTCACTGGCAAGTTTTCTGTTTTTCTCTTCCTGTAATTTAAGAAGTTCTTTGTTCAGGTTGTTTATTGTTTCCTGAGCCTTTTTAAGCTCTGTAATATCAATTCCTATGCTGACATGGTTTTTCTTTCCTTTGTAATCAATTGTTTTTGAACTGAAATATATAGGGATTATTTCACCATATTTTGTACGGATATTTAACTCTTCTGTATTGTGTCCATCTTTATAGAGTTTCTCAATAGCTAATTTAAATTTACCTTGATGGGATTCAGCTATAAAATCAAGACTATGCATTTTTGCCATTTCTTCTTTGGTGTAACCTGTTAATTGGCGACCCCGCTCGCCCCAGCGGATAAGCCTATCCTCATCGTCAGTTATAGTAAAGTGCCCTGGAACACTTTCGATGACTGTCTCAATTAAATCTTTTTCCATTTTTAGTTCATCATAAATCTTTTTTCGTTCATCAATATCTCTTAGTACTACAATTATACGTTCATTGTTTTCAATATTGGCTGCTGTCATGGAGACTTCAATCCAGAATAGCCGTCCTGCTTTATCCTTTGCCTGCCATTCAAATACCTGTGGGCCTTCATTTGTTGTTTTTTCCACCCATTTCAAAGCTTCCTCAGATGTATATGAATCTTTACCTGAACTTATTAGGTTCATATCAAAATTTAATATTTCATTCTGACTATATCCAAACATTTCAATCATCGCATTGTTTATATCAATAATAAAACCCGTATCAATATCATATGTTATAATTGCGTCATTAAATGAATTAAAAATGGTACTAAAGCGTTTTTCACATTCTCTTATCTTTTTATCAACTGAATATTTATTAAGGGCAGAATCAACATTTGTTAGTAAATTTCGTTTATCAATGGGCTTGTTTAGGTAACCGTAAGGATTTGTTGAACGTGCCCTTTCAACCGTAGCATGATCGGCATTGGCAGTCATATATATAATTGGGACATTATAGGACTTAATAATTTCTTTTGATGCATCAATTCCATCTATTGATCCGCTGAGTAATATATCCATAAGTATAATATCAGGATTATATGATTTTAAAATTTCTATAGCTTCTTCACCTGAGTCAATAATATCTGATACTTCATATCCTTCTTCTTCAAGAAGTTTTTTAATGTGAAGTGCGGTAATGTGCTCATCTTCAACAAGCATTATTTTTTTATTGTTATCCATATATAGATGATATTATAATTTATATAAATGATATTATCAATGAAAAAATATTTAAGGAACACACCTCTAAAAAGATCTTTCCAATATGAAAATGTCCTTCCGAGGGAGGGAATGTTTACTTGGTTAATGTATTTCTTATAAAACAAGTTATAGTTAGATATATCCTGTAATTATGTATGCTTTTTCAATAGCAATAAAGGGGGTTAATAGACTAGATGTATGGTCGCTATATACTAGAAGCTACGGAGCTATATACCTGGAATAATTAAGAACACCCCCTTGTACATGACTTATCAGTATGAAAAGGTCCTTCCGGGGTTAATGGATTTTCTATTTTCAACTGATCTATATCTAGAGTAGATTCTTATGTGGATTTACTAAATACTTTCTTAAAAAAACATGTTGTAAAATATTAAATTACTTTTAAATTAGTATTAATTATAGTAAGAGAATTTTTACATAAAGGATGCAGATGATGAAAAAAATTGTATTAATGTTTTTAGGTGGATTAATAATTCTTTCAACAACACAAATGCTTGGTAAGATTGAACAAATTTCACTAAAAGATGAGGGGTTAAACACTGTAATGAAATCTTCGGTATCTTTGAGATCTATGCAGGAACTCAGTGGACTAATACGAGTGTTAGGAAAAAGGTTTTCTGTTGAAATAGATTTGAAAAACTGTGAGGCAAAATTTATAAAGCGCAAAAAAGAATTAAAAGAAGCCAGTGTAAAGTTTATAAAAAATAATTCAATCTTAATGATCTGGGAGGAAACCTCTCCTATGGATGAGTCAAAATCCTACGATTTCATGATGATCATCACCGTAGGCAAGAAAAAAGTTTTATGTTCAAGTAATGCAAATATGATAATGGACGGCACCCCAACAGTATTTACAAAAAAAGAGATTGATATAATGATAAAAGCCATCAGGTCCATGAAAAGATAAATGCTTTGAGCATACCTGTAAAATTAAATGAAAAGTATGCTGAAAGAAGAGGATTGCAATATTTAAAAGATTATTGTGATCCTTTAAATAATGCAGATCCTCCTTTTGAAGATTAGGATATTACATTGTTTAACTAATGAAAAATATTACAATGACAGGCATCAATGGAAGTTCATGAGATTTTGAATTTAATTATTAACAAGAGACTTGATCTTATTGGTAATATCATTGTTGAGCAATTTTGGTTTTCATCAGATGATATAGTTGTAGCAACACTAGGAAGCAAAGATGTTGTTTGTGCTCCAATTCTGTATTATAAAATTATTGGTAATGGTGCTCTTCAAATATTAGATGACTCAGGAAGTATATATTATGAATGGACTTCTATAGAATTAAAAAGTAATATTTTAGAAGTTGATTGTAATGGAACCAGGAAAAAATTCTCAATTTCTGATGCCTAGGATATTATACAATGAAGTCTGCTGATTTAAGTATATATTTTTAACATCAGACTGCTCGGATCATGTCTTAAAGATCTCATGAAAGATGCGTGAGAAACTTTTAAAATTACATCATGATAAATATTAAATCAAAAGATGAAAACTCATATATAAAACTTGAACTTCTTGAAACTGAATTAATAAATTTTCCAAGTTTTCTAATAAATTGTTCGATTAAAAATGGCAATTACATGGCAATTGATAAAATTTGGATTGAGTTGCCGGAATACAATATTTTCTTTGAAGCATTTAAGACACTCAACAAAAAAAGAGAAGGTATTGCATCTATAACATCAATGTCGCCAGAAGAACTGAATATTACCATTAAAACTCTTGAAACAAATGGACCTTTTCAATTGCATTTTAACATGTCAAAGGTTACATACAATCCTAACTTGATAAAACTTTCACTATCTGGTGGGTTTGAATTGGATTCTGAATTTATAAATACTTATGAAAATGAATTATTGGATTTTAATAAAAAGATTATTGAAAAATTTTAAGTACAAACTGAACCATCCTCAATCCCTGTTAATCTGTGAGAGATCTGTGGAATCTATGGAAAAAATTCTGAAGATTTATAAAACCTGAGTGATCCTGGTAGTCTGAAATTATTTTGATTCTAAAACAAAATAAATTGATCTTGCTTTCAATTTATAACTTATTTCCACAAAGTTAAAATCACAGCTGCAATATTTAAAGCAACAAAGGGATATCCAGTATTGAGAATAATAAGTTTCAATGATCTTTGCTCAAAGAGATATTGATTAAAGGCATTCATACCCATGAAACCAAGAGAGGTGATGGTTCCAATTATCAGAGCATCTGCAACCGTTGATGCCCTTGTAAAAGCCAATACCAGTGAAAGTAACACTATCAATACAATTGCAGGAATAATGCTGAACATCATTGATTTGCTGGCATCATCCTTTGAGATATCCTCAGCCTTTTTGCCAATAAGTTTTAGCCACTGGTTGCCAAAGAGAACCGGTGAATACCACAGAGCTCCGAGAATCATATTTGATACTACAGATACGAGAACCGCCCATATATTAAAAAATGAAATATCAAGAGTCATGATGTGCCTCCATAGGTTTTAATAGATTAATATACTGATTTATAAAAACTAATTCAAAGTTTATTGTGAGTTTTCTATATATGAAGATGTAAATAGCATATGTAAATCATTGAGTGATAACTTGAGCTTTTTAGCAGAGGAATCTGTAACTGTTATTTTTTTCATTACAGAGCCTCTATCTTTTTTCCATTGAATCTGAAAAGATGTGTTGTTTTTTCGATAATTCATGAACTTAATATATTCTGCTTTTATTATCTTTTTGAAACCAAAGATATTGTATGAAATGATTTTATCTTCATGAAATGCATATTTAAAGTGAAAGATGGTTTTGAGAATAAATGTTACTATAAAAAATGGTAATAATAAAATTACAAAAAACCACATTGCATCAAATCCAAGAAAGAGATCTCCAAGAATGTCTATTGAAAAGTTAGTTTTCCAGGTATACATGGTTATGGGAAAAGATTTATTATTCATGAAACCATCTCTTTTGAAATTATTTAAGAATCTAATGAGATATATTAAAATCTTTCTTGCAATTAACATCAATAAGATTTTAATATATAGTATGAATTTTTAAGGAGGCATAAATGTTTAAATCACTTTCAATTAAAGACTTTTTTCTCGGTTTTCTTTCCTGTCTTTGTCTGATTTTTATGGTTAATACAATAGGCTGTGGTAGAACTCTTTCCCGTTTTGGTCTTGGTGATCAGACACTTAACTTGCCAAAGAATTTTCAATCTATGGTAAGTGTCAGCTTCCATACTGGAAAAGATGGTAAGACAGTTAAAGATTTGACCTATATTTCAAATTCTGGTGAAATAAGATCTGTTGAATATAAAGACAAGCCATGGCAGCTCCAGGGATCAATCAGATGGAAAAAGCCAAATAACTAAGGAATATAAATAAATGAAGAATATAGTTTTTTTAGATGCTGCAACTGCTGATTTTGGTGATATTGAGCTTGATTCCTTTAAGACCCTTGGTCATTTTAAGCAATATGACCTTACTGAAGATAAAGAAACTGCTGATAGATTAAAGGATGCTGAAATCGTTATCACAAATAAGGTTCCTATAAATAAGGCAATAATGGAGTTGTGCCCCAATCTAAAGCTGATTTGCCTTTCAGCAACAGGATACAATATCATTGATATTGAAGAAGCAAAAAAAAGAAAAATTGCAGTGTCTAATGTTGCTGGTTACTCTACGGCATCTGTTGCTCAATTAACAGTGAGTTTTATTCTAGCCCTTGGTGGAAACCTGATAAAATACAATGAGGCAAGTCATGATGGAACCTGGAGTGCTTCGAAAATTTTTTGCCTGGGTACCTGGCCGGTGAAGGATGTTGCCGGCTTAACTCTGGGTATTCTGGGCTATGGGGATATTGGTCAGGCTGTTGCAACTGTTTGTGAGGTTCTGGGTATGAAGATTATTGCCCTTGGTAGAGATGGTGTAGATTATAATAATGATGTTCAACGTGTTACAATAGATCAGTTAATAGAACAATCTGATTTTATATCTCTTCACATGCCATTGACTAATTATTCAAAGGGACTCATAGATATTAATTTTCTTAAAAAGATGAAAGATAGTGCATTTCTCATTAATATGGCAAGAGGTCCTATTGTTCATCAGGGAGATTTGGCTCAAGCACTCCATGAAGGAATCATTGCCGGAGCAGCTCTAGATGTTTTAGAAGAAGAACCTCCTGATAAGAATGATCCCATATTAAATGCACCTAACTGTATTATTACTCCTCATATTGCCTGGGCAAGTAGAGAGTCAAGACAGAGACTCATTGATGAAATTGTATTAAATATCAAGGCCTTTGAAAAGGGATTTGAACGAAATCGTATTGTTTAAACCTTTAAAAAAAGAATTGTAAAATTCTTTTAATGAATAAGAATATCCTCTCAATCCTGGGGGGGATGTGTTATGAATATGAAAAACAGTTCAATAAATGATATTGTCATCTTTACAGATGCAAAGGATGAAACTAAATCCAGTACCTTTTCAAATACATATATCTTTCAACACAACAATAAAGATTACATTGTAGATTCATCATGTGGCAACAAAAGAGCCAGTGAAATTTTTATTCATTGTGAGAATATGGAGAGTTATGACATACTCTGTACTCACTATCACAATGATCATAGTGCCAATAACGGACAAATAATAAAAAAAGATTCCATCATTTATTGCCATCCGCGGTTTGAAGATAAAATCAATTATCTCAGAACAAATGGAACCGGACAGATTTTAGTTATGGCCAGAGAAATGAATCTCAGAGGAATGCTAAAGCGTTTTAAAATGTTTCCTTCTTTCTTAATAACTATTCTTGTTTCTCTTAATAAGATAGCCTTTTTTTTGCCAGCATCATTTATGTTTTTAGTGAGTTTTCTCTACTCAAAAAAATCTATTGGTACAATTCGAAGCGGCAAAAAAAATACTCAGTTCTTTGAATATTCTCAAATGAAAGATCTGCCACTTAATATGAAAATAAGGGGATGGGAACTTGAACCAGGACTCTATGGCATTGAGACACCGGGCCATACTGACTGCCACATGGCATATTACTGGGTTGATAAAAAGATTCTCTTTGCTGGAGATGCCTGCAATTTTCTTAATGGTAATGATATTCAATTCGGTAATATTGAATCAGTTCATGAAACCCTAAAGATTTTAAGAGAACTGGTAAGGACAGAGAAAATTGATGTCCTGGCAATGGGACATTCATATCCTATTGTTGGATATAAAAAGATTATTGATTACTTCGATGATATAATTCATAAACATCATGAGATTTATGAACTTACAGTTCAGGTTATTGAAAAAAAAGCATTGAATGGACCAATGGATTTTGATGAATTATATAAATACTTTGTTTCTAGTGAGTCAGTATTGCTTCAAAAGATCGTGAAGATTGCATTTCCCCGATCAACGTTGATATTTTTAGATGTGTATCTTTATCATCGACTAATCAATCTTGGCTATCTAAAAAACAATAAAGGTCTCTGGGAGAAATTATGAGTTTTTATTCATCAATAGCAGGTAACTACGATTTTATCTTTCCTCTAAATCAAATGCAGAAGAAGTTTATTGTCGATAAACTTAAGAATAATAAATCAAAAATTCTCGATGTAGGCTGCAGTACGGGATCTCTTGCATGTGAACTTGCACAACTAGGTCATGAAGTAAGTGCAATTGATTATGATGAAGAAATGATTCACAAGGCAAAAGAGAAGAGTGAATATTTTGGTCTTCAAAGTAATCCATCATTTGAAGTTATGGATATGCGCTTAATAGCAAAACAATTTAAAAGTGAAAACCTTGATATGATTTATTCCACAGGCAATACACTTGTTCATCTTTTAAAAATTGATGAAATTGAAGAGTTTTGTCGTAATGTTTTTTCTTTATTGAAAACTGGTGGAGCTCTGGTGGTTCAAATTTTGAACTATGATTATATTTTAGATGAGAAAATAACAGATTTGCCACTCATCGAAAATGATAAAATCAAATTTACAAGGACATATCATTTTAGAGAAGATGGTCTTCTCGATTTTAATACAGTAATTGAAATTAAAGAAGGAGAACATGTTATTAAGAGTACCATCCCTCTTCTGCCTTTAAGAAAAAGTGAATTTGAAAGTATTCTGAGAAAAATCGGATTTACTGATGTAAAGTGTTTTGGAAATTTCAAGGGAGATGATCTGTTGAAAAACAGCATCCCCCTTGTTGTTACTGCTGAGAAATAAGAGATAGGTCTAGTGCTAACCAGTCTTTGTTGTTATTATCTTTTTTTAGAGTAAGTGTTCCCTGCATAAGAAAATCATCGAGGTACGTCCAAAAATAATCTTCATTACCCTGGTGTTTATTTTTTAAGATATTGATGAGGTCATCTCTGTCAAAGAGAATCCACTTGTCGGATTGATCTCTTTTTCCTTTCTTTAGAAATTCATAGAGAACCTCAATGTGAAATTTTTGATTTCTGATTGTTGTTGCTTGGTCTTTTATAATATCATTGGCTGATCTAATTCTCTTTGATAGGAAACGGGTAAATGTAATTGCAAATTGATTGTTTGATACCATTAGTTCATCAAAAGATTGAACATCCATTTTGATAAGCTTTGAATCAACCAGAGCTATTGCATTGGCTGAACGGGTAGTTGAGTCTATGACAGCCATTTCACCAACAAATTCACCTTCATTAAGAGTTTGAAGAATTTCTTCATGATTTTTTATTGTGCGACTGATTTTAACTGATCCCTCATGAATCATATACATATAATCAGCGGGATCACCTTCATTGAAAAGAGACTCATTTTTCTTAATTTCTATGCCATAATAATCATAAAGTTTGCTCATTTTATTTCCTAAAGATATTTTTTAATTATTATCATTATCGGTGAAGAGAATGAATTTGCTGACTATTTTTAAGACATGTATAGTGCATGAAAAATCAGGTATTCAATTTCATTATTGGAGTTCTTCTAATTTTTCTATGACTGCATCAACATGGCCCTTAACTTTGACTTTGGGCCATACATGAACTATTTTACCTGTTGGATCAATGAGGTAGGTCGTTCTCACAACACCCATGTATTCTTTACCCATCATTTTTTTAAGCTGCCAGACACCGTATTTCTCACAGACTTTTTTGTCTATATCTGACAACAGAGTAATATCAAGATTCTGTTTTGTTATGAATTTTCCATGACTCTCTGAAGAATCGGGGCTAATGCCAATTACCTCAGCACCTCGTTTTTTGAAGTCACTTGCTTTACATGTAAAGTCAACTGCTTCTATTGTGCATCCTGGAGTATTGTCCTTTGGGTAAAAATAAAGAATCAACCAAGAACCTGAAAAATCCTTAAGTGAATGTTTTTTCTTTTCTGCATCGGGCAATGTAAATGCAGGAGCTTTCTTGCCAATTTTTAATATTTCTGTCATATCAATATCCTTTTTCAGAATCATATAAGCATATGGTTATAGATAATACGTTATTGAAGTTATAAAGAACACTTTTTCTCAATTTTACTCAATCTGATCTTCTTGTGTAATAAATATCACCATTGTTATAAGAAGATAATGATGATTTAGTCCAATGTAAAGTATCTATTGTATAAAAAACTCAAATTTCTTTTTTATTAAAAAGTAATTTACCTTCTTCAGAAGAAAGAAGATAAATGAGTAACAATTCAGAAGGAACAAGAATGAGTCTTGAGATAAATAGTATTGTTTTTGCCGTATTGGCTTCATTGCCTGAGGCAATAAAGAATATTATATATACAATGCTCATTGCCACATGAATGTCAGTATAGATAAGTATTATCATTCTGGCAATGGGAACTCTGTAATAAAGAAAAAGAATGCAGGCAGTGAGGAGTCCCATGAGTAATATTCCACTCAGGACAGTTGTGAATTTACCAAAAAATATTACTACAACAATAAGATAATGAATGATTTCAATATAATTTATTGTTAGAATGTATGCCCCGAAGATATGGGGTTTTTCTTTGATTTTAAGAATGATCTCTTTGATTAAACTCATATTCTCATGGGTATTATTATTTTTATTAAAGTTACATCAGATTTTCAACAGTCTAGATGATTTTCTTTGTTTTTCTCATTATATTATATATAGGAGAATCTAATGAAACCTTTCATAAACATATTATGTGGAGTACTTTTTTTTGTCACTATTAATTGCAGTTCAACCAATGATTTTAGTGGAGCTTTTAAAAAAACTTCAGGAAACTGTAAGAATAATTATATTATATTGAAAAAGGTTCAGGGTTTTGGTGATAAATATTACCTGGTAAAGCTCTATAAAGATTCAAAGTTATTAGTGAAGGATAGTGAGTTTTTGGGAGTAATCAAAGGTGATAAGATATATGTAGAAGATGGAACTATCGTAATAACAAAGAAGAGTCTTATTGTTCAAGTTAGAGAAAAAAAATGTATTTATGAAAGATATTTTAAATAGCTCTTATTTCGAATAATTATATTGACGAAAGGTTATTCATTGTAATAATATTCTTATAATGAAATCAAAGAGTAAAACAATACTCCTCGTTGAAGATGAAGTGATTATTGCTAAAAATCAGACGATGGAATTAGAGAAAAGGGGATATGAAGTAATTCATGCTGTCAGTGGTGAAGATGCAGTCATAATAATCTCCGAAAACACGAGACATATTGATTTAATTCTAATGGATATTGATTTAGGATCTGGTATAGATGGTACAGAAGCAACTGAAATAATTTTAAATCATCAAGATCTTCCAGTTGTGTTTTTATCCAGTCATTCAGAATCCGAAATTGTAGAAAAAACTGAAAAAATTACTTCCTATGGATATGTAGTAAAAAATTCCGGAATAACAGTACTTGATGCCTCGATTAAGATGGCATTTAAATTATTTAACTCAAAGATTAAGGAAAAAAATTATATATCCTTTCTTGATAAGATTATGGATCAAAGTCCTCTTGCAATGTGGATTTCAGATGTAAAGGGAAATATAGTAAGAACGAACAATTCATTACATAGTATTCTCAAAGTGCCAGATGAAGAATTATTTAAGAAGTATAATGTTTTTAAAGATAAAAATATTGAAGATCAGGGTTTAATGCCTCTTGTAAAGGATGTATTTCAGAAACAGATTCCCTGTAAGTTTAGTTTTTTTTGGTCAGGAAAGAATAATGGAGATGAAACCTTTGAAAATTCAGGCCAATTATGGATGGATGTTTCTATGTACCCCGTTGTTGATCATGATAACAAACTTGTTAATGTTGTTTGTCAGTGGATTGATACTACTAAACAGAAAATGATGGAGGACTCCTTAAAAGAAAGTGAAGAAAAATATAGAAGTATATTTGAAAACTCACAAGATGCTATATTAATTATTGAGAATTTGAAGTTCATTGATTGTAATCAGGCAACAATTGATATGCTCAATTATGAAAGTAAAGATCAGTTTTTAAATGTTCATCCTTCAGTTTTATCGCCTGATTTTCAACCTGATGGGAAATCTTCATTACAGAAGGCAAATGAAATGATGGAGATTGCACTGAAAGAGGGTAGTCATCGTTTTGAGTGGATTCATAAGCGATCTGGCGATGAGCTTTTTCCTGTTGAGGTTACATTAACTGCCATATTCTCAGAAGATGATAAACAAATTATTCATACTGTTTGGCGTGATATAACAGAGAGAAAAAAGAATGAGAGTGATATAATTGAACAGACAAAATTTATTGATACAATTATTGAAAGTTCGGCAATAAGTATGTGGATCTCTGATGATAAGGGGACTGCCATTCGTGCAAATTCTGCATGTTTAAAATTTTTTGGTGCAGCAGAAGAAGAGGTTATTGGTAAGTATAATCTTTTTTATGATTCGGTTATCGAAGAAAAGGGATTTATGCCTGATATTAAAAGCGTCTTTGAAAAGGGAGAGGTGGCAAATGTTGTCATTGATTATGATTTTGGTTCAGTAGATCATGTTGATATTAAGAATCCGAAGCATAAAATAATTAATTCAATATTTACTCCACTTTTAGATCATAGTGGTAAGGTTTCAAATGTTATAGTACAGTCTATCGATATATCTGATATTATAAATGCTAAAGAAGAATTGAAGATAGCACTTGAGCAAAATGAAGAATTTTACAGAGAACTTCAGCATAGAGTAAAAAATAGTTTTGCTTTGATTTCAAGTATGGTTCGATTGACGGCTGATTCAAGTGAGTCTCCTGAAGTCAAAGATGCTTTTAGAGATATTGATATGAGAATTTTAGCTGTATCAGAGATGTATAATATGTTGTATTCTCATAATTCAGTAAATAATGTTCAGTTTAATGAATATCTAGAAAAGATCATCAACTTGATTCCTTTACTTTCAGATCACATCGAAATAATTGGTATCTATGAAGAGGTAATGCTTTCTGTAAAAACGGCAATTCCTATTGGATTGATTGTAACTGAATTAATAACAAATTCAATTAAACATGCTTTTCCTGAAAACCGCAATGGAACAATTACGGTGAAGCTTAAGACTGATAAGAATTTGATTGTTATAGAAATTTATGATGATGGTATTGGAGTGAATCAGGATGTCGATTTCACAAAAATTGATTCCCTTGGCCTAAGAATTGTTGATGCTCTTGTGAGACAGATTCATGGCTCTTTAACAATTGTTCCTGACAATGGTACTTCATGTACTCTGGTTTTGCCATCAGAAGTAAAAACTTCTTAAATATAATAAAGTTATTTATACTATAATAAATGGATAGATTTAAGATAATTTGATGTTGCTGTCTTTAAAGTTAATTGAAAATTATTCAATATATATGGAACTATTTATATCTTAAACGATCTATCTATTGAAAATAAAATGAAAATTATATGATATTGAACAAATAAAAAAATGTTTAATTTTTAGATAATATTGATATTCTATTTCAAGCTATCTGTCATTAAAATAATCCTATAGGAAATGTTTTAATTTCCGGGGTTAGAAATATAATTATTATTAAGGAGAAGTTATGGGTATATTAGACAAGGCAAAGCAGTTTTTAGGAATTGGTGGTGCTAAGGTTGTATTAACATGTCCAGATACTCTGAGTAGATCTGGCAGTGTTTTAAATGGTACCATGACAATTACCTCAAAGAGTGATCAACATATCACTGAACTTGAGGTTAAACTTGAAGAGATATGGAGAATCGGTAAGGGTGAAGATGAAGAGGTTAAAGAATTTGAACTGGGAATCTGGAAAAATAATGAGGCCTTTGATATAAAAGAGGGCGAAACTAAAACATTTGATTTTGAACTAGAATACTCACTTTTAAAATCAAGTAATGATGAATTACAAGAGTCTGGAAAAGTGGGTAAAGCCCTTGGTGGACTAGGAAAGATGATGGATGGAGAGAAGTCAAATTTCTGGATAAATGCCACAGCTGATGTAAAGGGGGCTGCCTTTGATCCCAATGATACAAAAGAGCTAAAACTAGCTGAATAGTATACCTTTTACCTGAGATAAATAAGTCTACTGTTGAAACTTCAACTTTAGACTTATTGTATCAGATTCCTATCCCCATTAATAATAAGTTCTTATTTTTTCTCCCTTTTTTTCTTGACGAATAGGGCCCTTAAATATTCCCTTCAAAAAAAAGGGCTAAAACCTATGTCTACAGATATTTTCTCTCGATTAGTTGATGTCATTGAATCACGAAAGCAATCCACACCTGAAGAATCCTATGTTGCCAGGCTTATGCACAAAGGCACTGAAAAGATTAACAGCAAGATAACAGAAGAGGCAGCAGAGGTCTGTGAAGCAGCTCTGGAGGATGATAAAGGTCATCTTGTTTATGAGATCTGCGATCTTCTTTTTCATACCCTTGTAATGGCCTCTCATAAGGATATTAAGCTTGAAGATATTGAAAAAGAATTAGATAGACGCTTTGGAACAAGCGGATTAGTTGAAAAAGCAGGGAGAACAAAATGAATATAGCTGAAATAGAAATGTTAAAATTTGCAATTCCATCAAAGGGAAGACTTAAGGATCCTACTATAGATATTTTAAAGCGGGCAGGCTATAAGTTTCGTGCAAGTGGCAGAAACCTCTATGCAACCTGTACTAATGCAGATATAATGTTTATCTTTGTCAGAGCTGATGATATACCTGTTCTTGTTCATACAGGGGTCGTTGATTTGGGTATCACAGGCAGTGATTTGGTTATAGAACGAGAGGCTACTGTTGAAACAATATTAGACCTGGGCTATGGTAAATGCAGACTCTGTGTAGCAGTAAAGGATGATTTTTCAGAAAGAGATTTATCCTCCTTTGAAGGAAAAAACATCGCCACATCTTTTCCCGTAATGACCAGTGAATACTTTGCAAAAAAGGGTGTCAACATTCAATGTATTGAGATGAATGGCTCAGTTGAGATAATGGTTGGCTTGAGACTTGCTGAAGCTATTGTTGATATAGTAGAAACCGGAGACAGTCTTCGAGATAATAATCTTAAGGTCCACAGTGACATCGGATCATACGAAACAACCCTTATAGCTAATAAAAATTCATTAGATCGACCTGAGATTCAGATAATTAAACGAAGAATTGAAGGAGTACTTGTTGCAAGTAGATACAGTCTTCTTGAATATAATATAGAAGAAAAGAATCTTGAGGCAGCAGAGAAGGTCACTCCGGGATTTGAATCTCCAACGGTGTCCAAGCTTGATCAGGACAACTGGTATGCAGTAAAGGTTATGGTTAAAAAGGGAGATGTGGTCCAGGTCATGGATAATCTCGAAGACATTGGAGCAACAGCTATCCTTGAGACAGATATAGCAAATTGTAGACTGTAATTTTCTTAGTATATTTTGATTTTCTTAAACTATTTTTTAAAAATAAGTGTTACGTGTTAAGGCAATTTATAGTCATTTTTCTGAATGATCATAAAGTAAATACTTTATAATAACTGTAGCGAGTAAAACATGGATGTTTTGCGTAAAGGAGAATAAAAATCAGGATGATTTATATTCTGCAAAAGCACGAACTGTAATAACACACATTTGTAATGAAGAAAAATTATTATGAATTGCCTCTATTCTTACTATTTAATGAATCTTTTTTCTACTTGATTACTCACCTCTTTTCTTCATAATGTCAGTTAATGGATAAAATAATGGAAAACTTTGAACTAATTGTACCAGAAGAATATCATCTTGAGCGCATCGACAGGGTAATTGTTGCCTGTCTTGAAGCAGACATGTCCCGCAGTTATTTGCAGAAGCTTATTAAAGACAGCAATGTTCTGGTTAATGATGAAACGATAAAGGCTAACTATAAGGCAAAGGAGGGGGATGTGGTACGTATCACCATACCTGAACCTGTAGTCTTAGATCTCACACCTCAAGACATTCCCATAAACATTCTCTACCAAGATGAAGATATTGTTGTTATTAATAAACAGCCAGGACTAGTCGTACATCCAGGACCAGGAAACTGGGATAATACACTGGTCAATGCACTTCTTTTCCATATAAAAGATCTCTCGTCAATCGGCGGAACTGTGCGGCCCGGCATAGTACACAGACTTGATAAAGATACAACAGGCATAATGATCATTGCAAAAAATGATGCAGCTCATAAGGGCCTTGTGGATCAGTTTGCCGCAAGAACTGTGACAAAGCACTATACAGCCATAATGACAGGTAAACCTAAAGAGAAAAAGTTTCGAATTGAAGAGCCAATCGCCCGTCACAAGGTTTATCGACATAAAATGACTGTTGATCCCTCAGGCAAAGCGGCTGTTTCAGATTTCTCTCTACAAAAAATGTGGAATCTCCAGGGTGAGGTTTTCTCGCATTTTAAGATTCATATCCTTACTGGCCGGACACATCAGATTAGAGTTCACTGCAGCTCAATAGGCATGCCAATCATTGGTGATCAGATCTATTCGAAGAAATGGGCGAAATACAAGGTACCTTATCTCTTACTGGCATCCACATATCTTGCCTTTCAGCATCCTGTAACTCAAAAAGATCTTGAATTTACTATAGATTTGCCCCAGCATATTAAAGACTTTATTGAGAAACTGGAAAAGCGTCAGATCTTAATGTCACAATAAGTAATATTAAAAAAATTATTATATCCAAAGAAATTCTTCTTGCAGAAAAATTAACATTGGGATTACATTTGTGAAGAAATAATGCTGTATATAATTATTCACAGCTGATTTATAGATAAAAAGGGGTTAGTGTATGAAAAAGAATGTTGGCCAGACAGATGCAGTTTTACGTTTTATGCTGGGATTAGCCTTTATTGTTAATATTTGGGCAGCAGAAACCGGTGTTGTTGGAACTATTATTTTACTAATACTTGGTAGTGTTATGATTTTTACTGCATGGAGTGGTTTTTGTATTCTCTATAAGCCATTGGGAATTTGTACTGTAGAAGATTGTAAATGCTGTTCTGAAGATAAGGCTGAAGCATCAGAATGATAAATTTACATTAGATAACTAATAAAAGAGAGCTCATTCAAGGGGGCTCTTTTTTTATTAATAGAGTTCCTCTCCAATAACATTCCTTTTGATAATTCGTTAAATATCCTAAAAATATCTTGATTAGTTCACTTTTATGAGATCTTTTATACTACTATGAGTGATTTATTATAGATATTCTCTTTGAGAATTTTTATCTGAAAATAAATCTTTAACCATATGTTCCGTGTAATGGAACATATGGGATAAAATTGTTGTCAAGTCTAGTAGAGCTAAATGGAGGAAAGTACTATGAAAATAAGGTTCATAACAGTTTTTACATTGGTTATATTGACTCTTTTTTCTGGAGCACATTTATTCAGTTCTTCATCTCAATGGAAAGATTCAGATTATAATAGATATAATTATAAATCATTCTATAATCTTTCAATGGTCAACAAAGAGGTGGTAAAAGGATCAATAGACTATAAGCTCCTCAATGCAGCTGTTTTTTATAGTACCAATGAGATGAGACTTCGTCATGGTAGAAGAGTATTTAAGTATTCTCCAGCACTTGAAAAGGCAGCCTTTGATCACTCCGTGGACATGGTTCGATATAATTTCTTTTCACATTTCAGCACAGTACAGGGAAAAAGAAGAATGGTTCATCGTCTAAGAATTGTTGGAATAACTAATTCATGGAGTGCAGAAAATATAGCAAATACCTTTGCACGAAATGAGACCTATCTTCAGGTTGCAAAAAAACTTGTTAAGGGATGGATGAATTCTCCGGGACATCGAAAGAATATATTAAATCGTAGATATACCTATCTTGGCTGTGGTTCCTATTACTATTATAATCCCCGGTGGTCCAGCTATATGTGGTTTAAATCTACACAAAATTTTTCAAGTAAATATGGAAAAAAGATTAATGCAAAGAGTGAAACAAAACAAAAGCCAAAGGATCCCTTTGAGGGATTCTAGCATATAAGAATCGGACACCCTTAAAAAATCACTTCATTGGGAGTACCATTGAAGTGATTTTTTATTAGTACAATTATACAGTAGTTTTTTTTACCACTGAAACTCAGAGTCACAGAGAAAGGCTTGAATACATGTGTTTTATGATAAGATTTAAGTTTTTCATCTGAAGTTATTTTTTATCTAAACTGTCGTACTTCTTGAATTCTGTTATTCTTAATTCAGGTACGTGGTATCTTCTATAAAAATGAGTTAGAGTTGTCCAAGAGAAAAATCTATTGATGATAGGAACCCTCAAAAGAAAATGAAATAAATGGTAAGAGGCAAAAATTGCCATGAGCCATATAAACCATCTTATTGCAGTAACAATTAAGGGTGTTGAAATGCCTAGAAAAGGAGTTAATATTCCATTTATATAGTTTAGGAATACTATAAATGCAGGAATGGATCCAATCAGATAAAGTAAAGCTCCCCAGGAATGTCCTGTTTCAATTGCCTTTGTAGGACAGAATCCCATGCACCGCATACAACTCTCGCAGCTGTATTTCCAATATGGAAGAGGATTTTTCTTGCCAATCATTTTTATAGAACCAGTAGGGCAGTGCAGAGCACAGATTCTACAGCTGGTACATTTATAGTTGGCAAAAAATAATTTAGATAGTACGAACCTTCCATATAAAAAATATGCAAGAGAAATCCAGGTCAATGTTATGGTCCAGATGAATTCAAAAATGTTGGTTCTTGTTAACCATACTGTTTTTCCTTCAAGGATTATATTGATAAAGTTTTCAGCTTTAAGTATTCCTCTTTTGATTATTGCTTTTTGAGATTTAATCTTTTGTGCCGGGTGAAGTGACATCCAATTTGACGGCATGTCAATACTGGTGATTCCTCTAGGCTTATATCCCTTAAGTCTTAAAATCAAGGTTGTGATGTATGTTCCGCTACCGCTGATTCCAGGGACGTATAGTTTGCCGAATTTTAATCCTGCTCTGGTTGCAGTTACAATCACATTAGTTCCATTTCCCTTTGGCAAACCTAATACATGCTTGAAAAATTTCCATGGAGCTGTGAAGCCATGAGTGGGCATGAAAAATCCCAGGAGTGTAGTCTTGTTCTCATTCTTTTGTAATGATATTTTTAAAGATTCATCCTCATACTTTTCCACTGGAACGATAGATGTTACGGCTCCTGTTTTTTTTGCAATATCAATCATATGTTTTGCAATGGTGAAGGAATTCCCTGTTCCGCTGTAATAGTGAAAGATAACTTTTTTATACATTGCTTTCTCCGTGAATCAGATGTGTTTCAATAAATTGGGTTTTAATTAGTTTTATTACTTTTTGATGGGTCATTTTTGAATCTGTTAACATATAGGCAAGTATTCCATCAAGTGAAGATGCAAGGCAAAGAGCTGTTGATTTCGTGTCATGATCATGCATTATTCCTTCTTCTATGCATTGGTTATATTTTTTTTCCAGTAAACCTGTTATCATATTGCCATAATCAGCTAAAAGGGGTTTTAGTTCTTCCTGTTGGAGCATTTTGACCATTGATAAAAAGGTGAAGGCAACCTCATTTGAATGTAGATCCCAGTGTTTAAGGTAAGATGTTATGTATGTTTCTAATCCCTTTAGTGGATTTTTAGATACCTGGAGTTGCTGAAGCATTTCTAGTATTGGAATTGTGAATAGATTATTTGCTTCTAGAAGAATCTCCTCCTTGCTGTTGAAGTGATGATAGAGTCCTCCTTTTGTTAAAGATGATTTTTTTGCAATGGCTTCCATTGAAGTGCCCTCGTAACCTTTTTCAAGGAAGAGGTCAACTGCTGAGTGTAAAATATCTTCTTTTCTTTTTTCTGCTGATTTGTTTTTTGTCATATTCAAAACCTTTATAGATACCTACCGTCGGTATGTTTAATATATGTAAAATTATTCACTTTGTCAATAATACAGCAGAAAAAAATGATAATTTGAAGAAAACTTTTTTCTGCTGATGAAGCTTGTTGAAATCTAGAGACGGTGTGTCTTGTTGTTTTTATCTTTATAAAGCCAGTTGCTTTTATGGATTCCCACATCAATCATCTTAAAGGGCACTACAGTTTCTCCTTTTTTATTGATGAATCCCCAGTATTTACCTTTTTTCACCGGAGCTTTTCCTTTCATGAAAAAGAGAGAATCACTATATTGAATACTAATTACAGTGTTTCCTTTTTTATCGATGAATCCATGTTTTTTATTAAAACGAACAGATGCCAAGCCCTCTTGGAAACTTAAAACTCGTTCATATTTCAGAGCTATAATGACTTTGCCCTTTCTATCTACAAATCCCCACTTTTCTTTTTTATTAACAGCAATGAGTCCCTCTTTAAAACCTTCTCTCATCTTTGAATACAAGAAAGGAATAATTACTTCATTCTTTCTATTTATAAGTCCCCATTTTCCAGTGCGATAATTACCTATTTTTACTCTTCCATAGCCTTTATGGAAACTTCTGGCATCATCATAGGTAAAAGCTATTATAGTTTTGCCTGTTTTATCAATATAACCCCATTTTCCATTTTTTCTGACACATGCCAGTCCATCTATAAAATGAAAGGCGAAATCATATATACAGGGAATAATTTCAACACCCTGTTTATTTATATAACCAGATTTACTCTTGATTTCAATTCGAGCCAGATCATTTAAGAAGTGTGAAGCATAATCATATTTAGGAGAAACAATTATTTTTCCAGAGGCATTCTTATAGCCGTATTTCTTGTTTATTTCAAAAGGGTAGAGCTTCGAGTCTTTTGAACAAGAAAAGAAAAGAGCAGATATTGTTAAAGTAATTATGATGTATTTTTTCATTAATTAAACCAATCCTCTTTTTTAATGAAGGATAGAGATACCTTCAAAAAATTTCAAGTTATTTTTATCATGTTATGTGGTGGAAAAAAAGAAGTTTAGAATATTTTACTGGCCCTGGAATTCCATGATGTATAGAGGTGCCCGTCCTCTTCAAAGATTAAACTGCGAATGTCATTGATGTCATTGCTGTCTTGAACACAATAGTCAAAGTAGGTTACAGATATTCCTCTATAATCATAGACCTTTGCTCCATAGGGCAGTGCTCTTAAAAACTGTGCATCCTTTGAAGAGGCAACCGTATTTATCATGTCTGTTATTAATTCTTCTGTATGATGTTTATCCTCAACATGTTTTTTAATCCATGAAGCACTTTTTGCTGTTTCTGTCTTTTGAAGATCGATATAATTGGGGATTGTAACCCTTCGAAGAGATAACTGTTCAACGTGATTTTCAATGGCACAGGAGACAATATCATGAAATGTTGTACCCTCTGCAATGAGATCTGTTACATTAAGAGTTACTCTCACTGTCATATTCATATCAACAATAGATTTAAAGAGAGAATTATATTGCTGAAAGGTACTGATTCTGTCTAAAGAAAAGGCAATGCAGTCAAGACCATTGTCATAGAGGTTATGAAGGATGGATGTTTTATTGAAATTATTCTTGAGATATATGCCATTGGTCTGTAGCTCCAGGGGAAAGTCCTGAAAGTAGTTAAGATTATCTAAGACTGAAGGAATGTTCAACAGAGGCTCGCCCTTACCAGTGAGGAGAACAGATGCAATGGAAGCATTTCGTGCAAGGTTCCGCACCTTTGGTCTATTGCGTTTGAAAACATTTTCTTTCGATATATTATAACCAGTCATTTTTGAAACACAGTAGGGACAGTTTTTATCACAGCCCTTGTAGGGAATGCTTATGGCCAGGTTGGTTGCTTTCATGATTAAAATAATCTATAAACAAAATAAAGATGTCAAGATATTTATAGTATAAATCTAATGTAAGGGGGATTCCCTGTGAATTATCTTGACACTTACATTGATTACATTGTATAAATATAATAGCTTTTTACAACGGAGATTAAATTGGATAGAGCATTAACTGAAACTGAAAAACAATTACTCATTGGCTTTTTTACATTGAAGGCTGAGTCAAAGGGCACAACAATGAGAAATTTCATAAAAAATTCTAGGGATTATTTTCTCAGCTTTACAAGACCTATAGAAAAATATTCAACTGCCTTAGCAACACTTGTTGAAAAAGGATTTATAGTAATTGAAAAAAGTGCCATTTCACTTACTGAAGAGGGAAATGCAGTGGCCAATTCTCTTGTAGTGGAAAGGCCGAAGATGTGGTATTGGTATAATGAGTATTATAAAAAAACATTTATGAGTAAAACTCATTTGAAATTTAGAAAAAAAATGTTTGGTAATAGTGGTATTCATTCTCATAGCAGTACAAGTCTAAAGCAGATTAAAGCTATAATGGATGATCTGTCTCTCCATGGAGGAAAAACAATTCTCGAGTTAGGCTGCGGAGATGGATCAGTTAGTGAATATATATCTGATAAATCAGATGCATCCATTGTCGCCATTGATAATGCGCCCCTGGCAATAAAGCAGGCACGGGAAAGAACTGCAGCAAAAAAAGATAAACTCACATACGTACCAATGGATATAAATAAACTTGAATTTGAAGAAACTGTTTTTGACGGGATTTTTTCAATTGATACACTCTATTTTGTTGATATAAAGAATGTTCTTGAAAAGTGTTATACCCTGGTTAAAGAATCAGGATTTATTGTTCTTTTATATACCTATGCCCTTCAAGAGGATGAACCAAGAGAAAATCTAGATTCAGAGAATACCCCTCTGGGGAAGATTTTAACAGAACATGAAAAACAGTTTTTTGTGAGAAATTTTACCGATGAAGTCTATGATTTCGTAGAAAAAAGCAAAGAAATTGCTTTAAAGCAAAAGGATGCTTTTATCTCTGAAGACAATGAATCTCTTTATAATGATATAATTTTTAATTATAATGGGGTCATAGAATGGCAAAAGAATGATTCCATGAGACGTTATTTGTACAGAATAACCGTATAAATAATCTAGCCTATAGATCCTTGGGATGAGTATTAAAATAAAATTAATTTTGGCATTAGTAGTATAATAAGTGAAGAATATACAAGAGGATTATTATGGAACTTTTAAAAAGCATTGAAGAAACAATAATGAAGACAATGAAAGAGGGAAATGCTTTAAAAACAGATACCCTTCGAATGCTGAAAACAGATATTATGTATGAAAAAACAAAAAAAGGGGATGATCTTACTGATGAGCAGATTCTTGAGGTCATTAGCAGAGCTGCTAAAAAACGAAAAGAGGCCATTGTTGAGTTTGAAAAGGCAGGGCGCACTGAAATGGCTCAAAAAGAATCAGATGAGCTGCTAATAATTGAAGAATATTTGCCAGAGATGATGAGTGAAGCCGAAATTGAAAAGATTATTGGTGAAAGAATTTCTGAAATGGGTGAGGTAACCCAAAAGGATTTTGGCAGGGTCATGGGGCCCATTATGAAAGAGCTCAAGGGAAAGGCAGATGGCCAGGTTGTGAAGAGAATTGTAACTGAAAAATTAAAATAAAAAAAAGGTGCAGTTAATAACTGCACCATGGGAGTGTTGTTGGCTTTTCATTTTGCCCCAAAAGGGGTGGAGTATTGGTGAGAGCAATGCTCTCTGTGATTTCAAGATAGTTCTTATCTAAAACCTACTTTTCATAAAAATATTTGCGCCTGATGTTAATCTCTGTTGAGATTAACATCAGTCACATAAAATTCGGAGGTTATATCTTTGGGTTTTCTTCAGCTCGACCAAACCGAAAAAGTACCTTATATAAACTTTCAATTTATCGATAACGATGTTGCTATTGTTATTACAAGAGACAGTTCTAAAACTATTGCCTTTGATGTCAAGATTTTTTAGAAAATTATTTTTTTTAGAATTTACTATGAACATTGATGCTTTTTTGAGATTGAAAAAAAGTAAACTGAAATCAATCATAAAAGTGTAAAAATTATTGAATAAATATCCAGGTATGTTATGTTATAGTAATGAAAAAGTTATTTGTTTTGATGATATTTTTAGTTTCCTTGAGTCTTCAGGGTGGAACACTCATGTCTATTGGACCTTCTCTTGGTGTTCTTAATAGTGAAAATGGTACTGGTTTTTCAGGAACCCTTGATCTAACATTTGCTTATACATCGATGAAAAAGTGGCCCTTTAAAGAGAAATCATCTGGTACTAACTTCTCTGTGTTTTGGCTTTCCCTTGGGACCAGAGGTCATTATGTTAATCAATGGACAATTTCTCCCTATATTGAGTGTGGATTATGGCTTTTAGCAAATATTGGGGTAGGTTACAGCTATCAGATTGAAGCATCAATGGGAAATCATATTGTACATCTCTTCATTGGGATTCCAATACCTATTAACTTTACAGATATTCTGGGAACTCCCTTTTATTTTGAACCCTATTACAGGCCAGGGTGGATAGTAAATAATGGCGGCACTATGGTCCATGATGTAGGACTTCTCATGAAGTTTATTGTTAACTTTGATAAGGTATAAAAAAAGGCCATCCCTTTGGATAGCCTTTTTATCTTCTTAGTAATCCTTGATATTATCTTTTTAGACTGAGGAGTTCCTGGAGCATTTGATCTGATGTTGTAATGGATCGTGAGTTTGCCTGAAATCCTCTCTGGGTTACAATCATATCAGTAAACTGATCTGAAAGGTCAACATTTGACATCTCAAGCTGTCCTGCTACAATTTTTCCTCTTCCAGCCTGACCTGCAGGGCCAATATTGGCTAGTCCTGAGTTATTTGATACCTCAAAATAATTGCTACCCACTGCTGTTAAACCCTGAGGATTTGTAAAGACAGCAGTTGCAACCTGACCGATAAATCTTTTTGTTCCATTGGAGTAAACACCGGTTATGAGTCCTGTGTTATCAACATTAAAACCTTCCATGTAGCCCATTGCATATCCATCTTGCTCAACTGCCTTTGTTGTTGAAGGATTGGCAAATTGAGTGATTCCTGAAATTATTCCTGCTTTACCAAGATCAAGCTTGATCTGTCTTACCGTAGGATCACCGGCTACACGATAATTTGCATTAACAGTTAATGTTCCCTGATTGAGCTGATCTGGTGATGCACCATCTCTCACAGCAATGAGCTTTCCATCAGGAGAGAATTTAAGATTTATTCTACCATTAGGATTTATATTATTGTTTTGTCCGCCACCAGCATTTACATCAAGAGTTACCGCAGTGCTGGTACCTGATATGGCAGCTGAAGCAGTCCACTTGTTATCACCGGTTTTCCAGAAGGAGAGGGTCATTCTGTGGTTGTTTCCCTTTTTATCATAAATATCTATGCTTGTTGTTACTGCAGCTGATGCTCTCATTTTAGCAGTTGCATTTGGTGGTACAACTGGTTTTTGTGAGTCCAGGTTACATTTATATTTTACGTTATTTGTTTCCTTGGCTTCTATCTTCCCATAAACTGGAATAACAATATCTTCAGTAGATTTCTGTGTATTAACAATCATTTGGCCCTGATCATTCATTTGAGCTTTCCATCCCTGGACCTTAAGGCCGTTAGCTGGATTAACAAGAGTTCCATTTTTATCCAGGCCAAAGGTTCCGGCTCTGGTGTAAAATTTCTTATCACCATCTGCCACGATAAAAAAGCCATCACCCTGAATCGCAAGATCTGTCTTATTACCAGTGGTTTGCAGACTGCCCTGATTAAAATTTCTGTCAATTGAGGCAATAGTCATTCCAAGTCCAACCTGCTTTGGATTAACTCCACCTATATTGTCTTCTGGCTTTGCTGCTCCGGAAATTGTCTGAGATAGCATATCTTGAAATGTTACCCGTGTTGATTTATATCCATAGGTATTAACATTAGATATGTTGTTTCCCACAACATCCATCCGTGTCTGGTGGTTTTTTAGTCCGGAAACGCCGGCAAATAGTGATCGCATCATAGTGCTTTATCTCCTGAAAAGTAGTGTCTACTAAATTATCGTTATAACTATATTAAAAATTGACTATAATAATTGATTCCTTGAAATTATCTCACAGAGTTAATGCTGTCTAAGGTTACTTCATCCTTTCCTACTTTGAGAGAGATGTTTTTACCATTATGTAGAACTGAACTAACAATACCTGATATAGGTTTTTTTGTGAGTGCACTGATTCCATCAATTCTTTTGCCTATAAGACTGTTTGCTTCAGTTGACTGTGAGCTTTGGAGCAATGATTTAATCTCTTTGTTGAGATTTGAAATCTGTTCCAGTGAAGAAAACTGAGCCATTTGAGCGATAAATTCTTTGTCTTCCATTGGCTTTGTGGGATCCTGGTGTTTTAACTGTGTTACAAGAAGCTTTAAAAAAGATTCTTTACCCATGCCATTAATCTTTGGGCTTTTGCCATTGTTGATCTTTTTATTGTGATGTTCTGCCTCAATGGTTGCCTTTGCTCTTTGCTCTGGTGACATCTGTGTTGTGAATTTGACATTGGCTTGTGCTGAAATATCCATGTTTTGTTCTCCTTAAATTACCATATTGATTGAGCCAAGATGAGACAGACTCGATGTTTCGTTATATTCCATTGCTACTGCTGATTGATCTTCTTTATTGTGAGAATGAAGCATTTTGTTGTTTTCACCCTCTTTGAATAGCTGTTCTTTGCTATCTTTTACATCAACATTAAATGATCCTACATCTACTCCGGCATCCTTTAGTTGCTGTATAAATTGTTCAATGTTGTTCATGAGAAGTTGCTTGGCTCCCTCTGTATCTACAAGAAACTTACCGTTCAATGTTCCGTTTTCAAGGCCAAGACTGACATTGACATTCCCAAGTTCTTTTGGATAAAGTTTTACTGTAAAGGTTCCGTTTTTACTGTCCTTTACATAGACCTTGGCGTTATCAATCATCTGCTGCATTTGATTTTTGAAATTTGATTGTTTCATGTTCTGCAGGCTCTGTGGTTGTTTTTGAGTATTTTCATTCTTAATCATTTCATGAAAGAGAGAGTTGCCCTTGCTGTCATTGCTTTGAGAGTTATTGTCAGAAGAGTTCTCTGATGTGTTGAGAATCTCTTTTAATGCAGCCTTTGATAGGACATCATCATTTTTAATATTCAGTGTACTGGAAAGGTCATTGGATTTTGATTTACTATTATTCTTTTTGCTGTTCTGCTTTTTGTCGGTAAGCATCTCTAAGAGCTCTGTAACCTGGAGAGGTAACTTGACATCCTGTTCTTTTGTTTCACTGGATTTTTTTTCAAGAAGATTGATGAGAGCAGAGAGTTTCTTCGATACTTTCTCATCCCCCTTGTTTTCATTTTTTAAAGCTTCTCGAGTTTCATTTAAAATTGAGTCTAAAATATTTTTTGCAATTTTTTGGAGATCATTACCCTCTGATGAAGAGAGTTTTTTAAAGATATTTGAATCATCTTTGTGAGCTGATTTGATATTATTCTTTTGTGCTCCATTGATCTTTTCATCAACATCAATTTTTTTCAGGGAATCCTCAGCCTTTGTGAGGTCTTCTTCTGATATATTCATGAGACTTATTATGATATCAGCTAATGTTGCGTCATCTTTTGTGAGATTTTCTTTTTCAATTGTGTTTTCATCTTTATTGAGTTGCTTCTGATCAATCTTGCTATTGTTATCAGCTTTAGAGAGGTAGTTCTTTTCATTATTCTTTGTTGGTTCGGTTTTGTTTGATACATCATCTTCTCTCTTATGATCATGTACTCTTAGGTTGTCATCAATAGAAGAATGAGCTTTGTTTTCATTGAATTCATTTTCATAGGGCTTTTGTGATATATTACTGGGATCATAGATATTTTTCTGAGGTTTATACTGATTAATATCATTTTTCATGTTACTCTGTAATACATTGTCAAAGGAAAGAGTTGGCAGATTAAAATTTGTTATTTTGTCTGATGAACTCTTTAGCTGATCATTGTTGTTGATATTTACTATGTCAATCATTGCATATCTCCACTAAAATTCTGCATACTATATATATCGTCATTAATTGAATCTTCTGAATGTAAATTTTACCTTGAATTTAAAAGATATGTCTTTATTGCTGGTTCTTATGACAAGAATAGAAAAAATAGCCCCTGAAACCCTTAAAGAGATTCAAAAACCTGAATGTGAACAGGTAGAACGTACAGTTTTTCCCATTTGTGTGTTACTAGAGAATATTCGTAGTCTTTACAATGTTGGTTCAATCTTTCGTACCGCTGATGGTGCAGGAATTGAGCATCTTTATTTAGGAGGTTATACTGGTTTTCCACCACGGAAAGAGATTTCTAAGACATCTCTTGGAAGTGTTGATTACGTTCCGTGGACCCATAATTCCGATGCATCTGCCCTGGCACTTGATATAAAGAAAAGGGGATATCATCTTTGTGCTCTTGAGCATACAAAACAGAGTGTTAATTATAAAAATTTTAACTATGAATTCCCTATCTGTCTTGTTTTGGGTAATGAGGTTGATGGTATTTCTCAGGAGCTTTTAGATCTCTGTGATAGTGCAGTGGAGATTCCTATGTTTGGAAAAAAACAGTCCCTCAATGTTTCTGTAGCCTTTGGAATTCTTGCATATCACTCTGCTTTTTGTTGTAACAAAAATATATCATAAAACACCTAAATATAGTGTTTTTTACTTGAAAAACATTCTCAAGCTGTTATTTTGACGTATATATAGGACAGAAATGCATATAGATAATACATACATAAGCGCTAGAGAACTCTTTGGCAATGTTATAAAAGCCCGCATCAATGGCGAAAAGGTAAAGGAGTCATGGGAGAAAACCGGTGAGATCTCTGATTTACTGGCTGATTATTATAATGGCGGTGATTCAAAGTCTTACACTCTCAATATGATTATTAATGAGGTACTTGAAAATGCCGTTAAGTATTCAAGTACTCTTTCAGTTATTGATTTATTAGCATATAAGAAGAATAATAAGGTTGTTTTTAGTATTACCAATGAGTTGGGTCTTGAACAGTGGAATAATTTTCGTAATTATATAGAAAATAAAAACACAGACATTAGAATCAAAGATTATGCTGAAAAATTATATAGTCATGCAAATCGTTATAATGTACATGGGGGCCTTGGCCTTCTTCTTTTGATGCAGGATGAAAATGTAGATCTAGATTTTACCTTTTATAAAAGTATCACGAGTTGCCATATGGTATTTACCAAAGTTTCTATTGATTTATCTGCTTAATTCCAATATTCATATTTCTCTCATGCTTTTAACTTGACTTTGAAAAACCTTCTCTTTAATCTTACCAATGCAGCAATTAATTACTATTATTTTTATCAATCTTCTATATGAGAATACATTTAAGTAAAAAATGCTGCAAAAAAAATAAAAATAATTAAATCTATTCGGGGGAATAATTAATGGATAAAAAAAAGATTTTTGCTGCTATGGGTGCAGTGATAATAATTCTTGTAGGATACAAGCTTTTTCTCAGCAAGCCTGAAGCTAAAAAAACAGGATATGTTTTTGACAGTAAATCTAAAATCAGTATTGATGATGTAAAATCTAATCTTAAAAAATATAAATTTGATGATAAAAATGCCAAGGATTATTTTACCGAAAGCATTATTAATAAATATACCTTGAAATATTTTAAATTTCTTGAAAAGAAGTTTTATAAAGATACTACAATTGAGGGCCACTTTGAGAGTGTTAAGAATTATTTATTATCAATCATGCCAAAAGAAGAGGCAATGGCTCTTTATAAGCTTTATAAAAAATATCTTACCACTGAAATGAATCTCCAAAAAATGATAAAAAAATGGGGAACTCCAAAATCAATGGAGGATCATATAAATATTTTACACAAAATACAGGAGTACCGCAGAAATGCTCTTGGAAAAAGCATTGCTGATATCCTCTTTGGCCCCAGTATTAAGAGCAAAGAATATCCAATTCGACGTGGTACAATCCTCAATGATAAAAATCTTACTGCAGCTGAAAAGAAAGAAAAGCTGGCTGAACTCAATAAGGATATGTGGGGTGATGAAGCTGATAAGATTGATTCAGCAACCAGACCATATCAGCGATATAATGAACAGAAGCTTATGTACACTAAAGATTTTAAGTCTATGTCAGCTGATGAAAAAAAGACAAAGATAAAGGAAATTCGTGAATCCCTTTTTTCACCTGATCAGGTGAAGCGTTTAGAAAAGGTTGATCAACAGCTTGAGTCAGAAAAAGAAAGAGACACAACCTATGCAGCAAAGAAACAGGAAATTTCAAATGATATGAATCTTTCTGCTGAAGAGAAAAAGCAGAAGGTTTTAGATCTGCAAAATAAATTGTATGGCAGTGATGCTGAAGCTCTTCGCAGAAGAGAGCGAATTCAACAGGGCCTCGATGCAATGAAAAATAAGAAATAGTAAGGAAGTATAAAATTAAAAGTTGAAAGTTGAAAGTGGGAAGTATTGTGGTTGATGAATGATTTTTTCACTTTATACTTTCAACTTTTAACTATCTCCTCATCCTTCTTCAGAATATACTGTAGCAATGGGGTCATCAGTATTACCAATGCCAGGAATAAAATCCAATTGCCAAATCTGCTGTAGAGAGTCATTTCTTTTATCGTTTTATATTTTCCAGTTATAGATGTTCTTTTAAAAAGTTTTGTTTGTGCGGTGATTTCACCTGTTGGTTTAATAATTGCTGATATACCGCTATTTGAGGCCCTAATCATATATCTTCTTGTTTCAATTGCACGAAAGGCAGCAGAGTGCATGTGTAGCCATGGCATAGCAGAGTTTCCAAACCAGGTGTCATTTGATATATTGACCAGAAGGTTTGCTCCCTCATTGATTGATTTTCTAATATGTTTATTGTAAAGAACCTCAAAACAGATTGAAAGGCCGGCTTTACCAAGTTGTGTATCAAGGACAGGAGAAATTGAACCAGGTGCAAATGAGGCTGGTGCATCATAGAACTTGCCCAGGACATCAACAACAGGGACATTCTCAGAATAGGGTAGTAATATTATTTTATCATACCATGAAACTGTTCCAAGACCATTTATTGCAAAGGCTGAATTGTATGATACTCTATCTTTATTGCTTCTGACTCCTCCTGCAATTATTGATTTATCCTTACCAAGATTTCGAATAAGATGCTTGAAGAGATCCTTGTTTACCTGTCGTGATGAGTTCAATACTGTTTCGGGCCACACAATGAGTTCAGGGCCATCTTGGAGATTTTTTTTTGATAGATTCAGGTACGTCGTCATTCTGTTGATGAAATTTGAACTGACCCATCGTTCCTTTAGTCCAAAACTACCCTGAACAACTTGAACTTTTTTAAAGTTTCCATGATCTTGGATAAAGCTCACAGTGCTGTTTTTTATTACAAATCCTGTAATCGTTGGTACAGCTGTAGCTACGAAAAGTGCTAAGGCAGTAATTAAGATGTTTTTCTTTTTTACTATATTGTGAATAGTACTCCAGTTTTTATTATATATCTTTAAGTAAATTTTATCTTCTGATAATTGTTTTATCAAAAAGTATATGAGACCATTGACCATAATGATTAAAAAAGATATAAGATATATACCCCCCAAAGAAGCTACCATTCTAAAGTTTTCCATTCCATAGGTCCCATATCCGATAAAGCCCCAGGGAATAAAAAAGGGTACAGCCTCATAGAGAAAATCTATAAGAATCCAGATTGATGGAATCAAAAAACCATAGAAAAATAGAGAGTTCTTTTTGAGATATTGATAGAAAAGGGTAATTACTAAGAATAAAATTATTGATGGTATTAATGTAGATACTACGTAAAAAAAGAGAGAAGTGATAAATCCCTTTTCAAACTGTCCCATTGTTGCATTGAAAATCCAATATGATATGAGAAGTGCATGAATTCCTTTCCAGAGAATACTGTAGAGAATTACATTTTTATAAGATTGAGCTCTGTCTAAAGCCCAGTATAGTGGAATTAATGAAATGAAGGCAAAGGGCCATAGAGATGTCTTTGGCAATGCTAAACTGAAAGAAAGGGCTGAGAATATAATGACAGCTATGACAATAAGGGTTTTACTATTTTTGGTACCCATGATGGTTTACCAAATATAGAGAATGGGATCTACTTCTTTACCATATTTGTATAATGAAAAGTGCAGGTGAGGTCCTGTTGATCTCCCTGTTGAACCTACCTTTGCAATGATGGATTTCTTTGTTACCCAGTCACCCTTTTTAGCAATGAGTTTTGAGCAATGAGCATAGAGTGATGTGAGACCATCTATATGTTGAACTAAAACCGCCTTGCCAAAGCCTTCACGCCATCCTGATGCTATAACAATTCCTTGAGCAAAGGCTTTTATGGGGTCACCATATCTACCATTTATGTCCATTCCATTGTGAAAGGCCCTGTGTCTATATATAGGATCAAAACGATTTCCATATAGAGAGGTATAGTTGCCAATAAGAGGTGATTGAAATTGCTTTCTATATGCATAGAGTAATTCAAGTTTTGAATTAACCAGTAATGGTTTTTTTTCTTCTACAAATAATAATCGTACACTATCTTTGCAAAATAGTTTAAAGAGATTCCAGGAAAATTGACCTTTGATGTTACTGGTTTTGCATTTTAAATCTTTTGCTACAGAATTAGCGTCAAATCTATCATCAGCAAGAAAGAGATATCCATTTTTTTCAGGAATAACCAATTTCTGTCCCTTTGTAATGCTTAAGGCCTTGAGCCATGGATTTGCACCAAGAATTGTATCTATTGATACACTATACATTTTCATGATGCTCCAAAGAGATTCTCCGTAATTCACACTGTGAATTTTTAGTTTCACACCAGGATTATGTGGATATTTTTTTATAAAATTTACATATTCACATGAATTATCAATAAAGGGTAAACCTTTTCTCAATGTATATGATGATCTTTCTATCTGAGCTTTATCAGCGATGGCGTAGGTTATGATATTACCGGTTATTATTGTCACAAGAAGAACTGCTGCAATGATGAGGGAATAGAATTTAATCGTATCTACCTGGTAATTTGTTAAAGGAATCATTTTTTCTCTCCCAGGTCTTTTGATTTTAATGTAGCTTTTTCAACTGCATCCATAACTATTCCAGAAAAGCCTTTCCTTTCAAGAACATGAACCCCTTCGATTGTTGTTCCACCAGGTGAGGTTACTTTTCCTCTTAAAGAGATTGGATCTTCTCTTGTGTCAAGAACCATTTTGGCAGCACCTTCAATTGTCTTGGCTGCGAGAAGTTGGGCCTCTTTTCGAGGAATTCCCATCTTCACTGCACCATCTGTCATAGCCTGAATAAAGGTGAAGACGTATGCTGGTCCGCTTCCTGATGTTCCGGTTACTGCATCCATAAGAGTTTCCTTGAGTTCAAGAACCTCTCCAACCTCTGAAAAAATCTTAAGAGCAATTTTTTTAGTTTTATCTGAACAGGCAGCATTACATGAAATCACCGTCATCCCCTGTCCAATAAGAGCAGGTGTATTGGGCATTGCCCGTATTATTTCAATCTCAGTGCCTACAATAGAAGAGATCTCTCCAATTGGAATGCCTGCAGCAATGGATATGAGAGCTTCATCTATTAAATCACTTTTCATATCTTTTAGTACAGCAGAAACTGTATCTGGTTTGACAGCTATTATGATGATATCACTGAATTTTATAAGATCCTTGAGGGATGATACTGAGTTAATTTTAAATTTCTTTGCCAGGGTTTCGGTTCTATTGGACTCTATGTCAAAAACTGTTAGCTGATGAGGAGGAATGCTTTGGGACAGACCTGATAGTATGGCTCCACCCATGTTCCCAGCGCCAATACATCCAATTTTTATATCTTGAAGACTCATGTGTAGTTCCTCTGGCCGAAAATTAATGATCCTACTCTGATCATTGTTGCACCCTCTTCAACAGCAAGGGCATAATCTGATGACATTCCCATTGATAGTTCTTTAAGGGTTAATGACAGTTTGCTGTTTATTTCATGTAATAATTCACTGGTTCTTCTAAATGTCTGGCGAATTACATCTGTATCATCGGTGTAGGGAGCCATAGTCATGAGGCCGAGAATCTCCACATTCTGTAGATCGGCTATATCCCTTGAAATATTGAGAAGTTTTTTTTCAGAAACACCACTTTTTGTTTCTTCACCTGATACATTGACCTGAATAAAGATCTTCTGTTTCTTATTTATCTGTGCTGCTGCTTCATTTAATTTTAAAGCAGTTGAAACTTTATCAATAGAGTGAATACAATCAAATATCTTAACAGCCTCTTTTGCCTTATTTGACTGAAGATGACCAATCATGTGTATGGAAAATTCACCATTAAGTATCTGACTTTTTGTTTTTGCCTCTTGAACCTTGTTTTCACCAATGACCGAAATTCCAGAGTCTATTGCTTCTTGAACAATTTCCGGTGAAAAGGTTTTGCTGACAGCAATAATCTTAATCTCATCAGGATTTCGTCCTGCATTTTCTGCAATAAGACGCACATCTTCACAGAGTGAATTATAATTTGAGATTATTGTCATATGATGTATAATTTAATGATTGATCCCTATTTTTATATATACTATTTTTCATGACAGGGGGACGGTTTTTAGTCAAGAAAATTTACACATCAAATGAATTAATTATCATAGTTTTCAGGATTTTTGATATTATTTTCATGTTAATGGAAAATTAAGAGGTTTTGACGTTGATTTACGGTTGAGGATAGATTTCATATGAGTGTATTTTTTTTTAATTGAATGTACTCAGGCTATACCTTTGGATTAGACACAATATTAAGGCTTGTTTTGAACTATGATTCAATTCTTTATAGAGGTCTCCTGTTGTCATTAGGAGGATTTGCTCTTTTCTTGAGCTTTTTTACTTTCAGTTATGTCTGAAAATATGGTGACAAAGTAGTTTTTTTCTGGTGAATATGCGCTGATTTTAAACCATTTCTCTAAATCTGCAGAATAGTTTTCAAAGGTAGTGGGTTCACCAGTGAGAGCTACTTTACCATAGATTTCGATCCAATAATCTTCTATGCTAGGGAGTATGGTTTTAATGTTTTTTCCAATAGCATCTCTTGTTAAGCCAGTGAGTTTTTCAAACGATGGATTGATATCAATAAAGCGATAGTCAATGGGTTTATTGTTTTTATCACAGATAATCTCATGTATTGCATAGCCATCAAGCATCTGGGTAAAGAGATTATGATACCGTCCTTCACTTTTTTCCAGATCAATATTACTTTCAATGAGAGACTCATTGGTAGATTCGAGTTCTTCCATTGCTGCCTGAAGTTCTTCATTGATTGATTCTTTTTCTCTTACTGATTCATAGAGGTTTTCATTGGTGCTTTGGAGAATTTTGTAGGTGTCTTCAAGTTCTTGATGTTTAAGGATAACTTCATCTTGAGCAGCTTTTCTTAAGGAAATATCTGAGAGGGTACCAGTTACCCTGGCTGGATTTCCCTCTTCATCATAGGCTACAACCCGTCCTCTTCCAATTATCCATTTATAGTTGCCGTCTTTACATAAAAGACGGTGTTCTTTATAGAATCTATCCGATTTTCCTTCAAGGTGATCATTGAGATCTTTTAATGTATCATCTTTGTCTTCAGGGTGAATCCTGCGTTCCCATTCATTAAATTCATTTTCAATTTCATCTTTGTCAAAACCAAGGGTCTTCTTCCATTGCGATGAAAAAATAACCTTGTTTTGCAATACATCCCAATCCCATACACCATCTCCACTGGCCTCCAATGCCAGTTTCCATCTTTCTTCGTGTTTTGACAGCTCTTTATCACTTTCATGTTTGTGAAGAGCAAGCTCAACAGCATAGTAAAGCTCTTTTTCATTAATTGGTTTAATTATATAGCCGCTGGGTTTTGTTTCTTTCGCTCGTTTAAGGGTTGCTTCGTCTGTATGAGCAGTCTGATAAATAATGGGGATGGAAAAGTTTTCATTGATAACTTTTGCTGTATCAATTCCATCTTTTTCACTCTGTAAAATAATATCCATTAAAATGAGATCTGGATTATTTTCTTCTGTAAGTTCAATTGCCTGTTCCGATGAAATTGCAGGTCCAATGACCTCGTAGCCTCTTTTTTCAAGGTTTCTTTTTATATTGAGTGCAGTTATAGCTTCATCTTCGACTAAAAGTATTCGATTATTGTTCATGTAATGTCCAGTATTTTGATTCTTCTCATCATTATTTTATTATATGAAATGTCAATGAAAAAGGCTATAAAAAAAAAAGAAATTGACGTGTCTCTGGTTATATTCAATTCTAAAGAAATTTTAATCGGGGTAAATCAATGAATCAAGATGCTCAAATATATAATTCACTTCTTCCAATACTCATTGTCAATGTATCTTTTATCATAATTTTTATGTATTACGCAGTTACATTTCAATTTAAAGAAAAAACACCTGAGGCTAAAGAGCGCCTTCACACAAGTTTTCTTGGTGTTTTTTTCAGAGAGTTTTGGTATTGGTTTATAGATCCAATTGTAAAGACCCTCATTTTTTTAAGAATAACTCCTAATATAATAACAAGTGCTTCTATTGTTCTTTCTATATTTACAGGATATCTTTTTTTTATTGGAGAGATTGCCTGGGCAGGATGGTTTGTAATTATCAGTGGCAATATGGACCTTCTCGATGGTCGTGTTGCAAGAGTAACAGGTAATACAACACTTTCAGGGGGATTTTATGATGCCTGTGTTGATCGTTATAATGATGCCTTCGTTTTTATGGGACTGGGATTGTATTTTGTAGGAAAAAACTTTACTCTGTCAAAGAGTGTTGTAACTATAACAACATTAGATTTAATTATGTTGGCAGTTGTTTTTATGACAATAATTGGTTCTTCAATAACCAGTTACTCAAAGGCTAGAGGTGAGGCCATGGGATATACAACAAAAAGGGGACTTATGCAGCGGCCAGAAAGAATTGTTATGTTGGGTATTTTTTCGATTATTGATCCCTGGTTTAAGATAATAGCCTCGAAATATAATCTTTATCCAGATTCAATGCTTATTTGTGTCATTATACTTATGGCAATACTGGTAAATTATTCAGGGATTATACGAATAGTTGTTCTTTTTAAAGATATTAAGAAGGATGATCCACCAAAGGGTCAATTGAAGAATACATAATGAAAAATTTTGTCTATAAAAACTAAAGTTTCTTTACATCTGTGAATTTAATATTATCTTTTGTTTTAACTTGTGGAAGCAAACATATAAAAAAGCACAATACTCAGCCTTTTAGCTGAGATTGAATAAAAAAATGGTAATACCTTACCTAGAGGATGAGAGGGAATATATGAATATTTTAATCGTAGGTCCTAATGGAAGTGGAAAAGGGACACAGGGAGCAGTTGTACAGAAAAAATACAATATAGCTCATATCGAATCAGGAGTTATTTTCAGAGAAAACATCAAAGGCGGTACTGACCTTGGAAAAAAAGCCAAGGAATTTATTGATAAGGGCGATCTCGTACCTGATGAAATAACCATACCAATGATTCTTGATAGACTCAAGCAGGATGACTGTAAAGGCGGATGGCTTCTTGATGGTTTTCCACGAAATGGAGAGCAGGCAAAGGCCCTTGATAAGGCTCTCAAAGAAGAGAACATGAAGCTTGATTTTTTTATTGAGATTCTTCTTGATAGAGAGATTGCTAAAAACAGAATCATGGGTAGAAGACTCTGTGCAAATGATAATAATCATCCAAATAATATTTTCATTGATGCTATTAAGCCTGCTGAAAAAGATGGTGGCTTTGTGTGTCGTGTATGTGAAGGCGAATTATCTGCAAGAGCTGATGATCAGGATGAAGCAGCTATTGGCAAACGTCATGATATCTATTATGATGAAAAAACAGGAACCCTTGCTGCAGCAATTTATTTTAAAAGCATTGCTGCTGAAAATGACATAAAGGTTATCGAGCTTGATGGTAAGCCCGGCGTTAAAGAAGTTAGTGAAGATTTAATGTCAAAAATATAGGTTCTTATAGAGGGGGATGAATTGTTTCCAAGAATCATCTCCTTTTTTAATCACTTTATTTCTCCCTGGTCTTGACAAAGGGAGAAAAGGTGCTATACTGTCAAACAGGTGAAATTCAATGTCTGCTATGATTGATCAATTTAAAAAAGTAAAATATCTGCTACTATTTCCAACAGTGTTAAATTCAGCTGTTTCAATATATTGTTATTTAGAAAAAACAGCATTTCAGTTTCAGGGATATCTCGCTGGAACGATACTCAGTGCCCTTTTATCGTATATTTGGGTATGGCAACTTCAAAGGGGAGCCAGGTCTAATACTATGGTTTTGCTAAAGTTGACCTTCTTTGGCTTTTTAATAAAACTGATAATATTTTTTATAATTGTATATTCAGGATTTGTAATACTATCCTATGATAAACTATATTTTGCCTTTGCATTTCTTTTTGGCACTTTAGGTAGTGTATTTATTGAAATCTGGTTTTATTTTTCAATTATTAAAAGACCGGACTAAATCCTCCCTTTTAACAACTTTTCATCGATTGGGGGGGAAGATCAAATTTTTTGTACAGGGTGTAAAGCATGAAGGATCTCAATAAACTCTCAAAAGATGAATTGGTTAAATTAATCAATTCTACAGGTATAATCAATGAAGTTAATATTGATTCTACAATCATTGACTACAGAGCTCTTCTTGAAGCGACTTCTGATATCATTTTTGTTCTTGATAAGAAGGGAAATCTTATTTATCGGAACTCAGCCTGGAAAATAGTATATCCTTCATCATCAGATGATGAACTTGGAGATCATTTTTCATTATATCTTCCTGATTTTGAGAGAGAACGGGCGACCTATGTATTTGATACTGTCATAGAAAATGGTACTGTATTTGAAAATGAACTCATGAAGACCTATGATGAAAATGGTACTGTTTACTATTTTATCATCAGTTTTTCTCCCATTCGATCAGGTGATGAGATTATTGGTCTCATCGGAATAATGAAAAATATCACTGATCGCCTCATTGCTGAAAAAAAGCTTAGAGCAAATACACAGCTCATGGAGGAGAAGGTTAAGGAGCAGATTCGTCAATCTGATGAATTATCTAATCTTAGAGATTTTAATCTTGAGATAATAAATAATGCTCCAATAGGGATTTTCATGATGGATCCCACTGGCATCATGCTCAGTGAAAATGATGCATTAAAAAAGATAATGGGCCGTACTCCAGAGGAGACCGTTGTTGGTGTCAATCTCATGGAGCAACCTGGTTTTCAAAATGCAGGATTTGATAAGCTCTTTGAAGAAGGACTTGTCACTAAAAAAACAATTCGCTCATATCATACTCCCTATCTTCCAATATCAGCAAAGAAAGAGCTCATCATTAATGTTACGATGACACCGCTCCTTGATAAAACAGGTAAAGTAGATAAGACCATAATAATGGTTGAAGACCATACTGACGAGGCAAAGGCTCAGAAAAAAGCAAACTGGGCTCAGCGGTTTTCAGCTGTAGGAGGTCTTGCTTCTGGTATTGCAGAAGAAGTTAAAAAACCTATTGGAAAGATGATTATGGATCTTAGCTTCATTGAAAACAATATTGATAGAGACAACAGAGCCTTTGAATATATTCAGGAAGTTAAGCAGGAAGTTAATAATATAAAGCATATTGCTGAACAGCTTCACAGTTTGTCCGGTTCATATCTTGGTAAAGGAGAAAATGAAGATGATTTTTCAGAAATAAATAAATTATTTATTACTCATCCCCTTGATATGGAAATCAATAAGTTTAAAGGATTAGGTTTTGATATTAATATAACACTACCAAAAGAATCATATAAGGTTGTAGCAACTCATAATCAGATGCACCAGATTCTTTCAGACCTAATTGAAAACGCAGTTGAAGCAATGGATGAGCCTGATGAGGTTAAGGTAAATGTTTATCATGAAAAAACTGATGAAGGTGAGTTTGTTATTATAGATGTTATCGATAAGGGCGTTGGAATTCCTATGGAAAATATGCAGAAAATATTTCAGCCTTTCTTCAGTACCAAAGGTGAGGGGGCCACAGGTCTTGGTCTTATGATTACTTCAACGGTTATTGAAAACCTTGGGGGCAAGATTGGAATGAAGAGTGAGCCCGGTGTAGGTACTACAGTTCGATTAGCAGTGCCTGTTTTAAAATAGGAGGATGAATAGTATTATATGGAAAATCAAAATAAAACATTAGATACATTGTTTCAGGATGATGGTTTTTTTATCGTTAACCATGATCTTGATAATATAAAGTCCAGTGATAAAAAACGACCAGAGGGAAGTGCCGATAAGGATGAAAAAAAACATATAGTTACTCCTCAAGCAGAGAAGGTTCCTGATAAAACAGTATCTCTTTATACTTCAGATTATAATATCCCCATGATTGTGGAATTTCTTCAGTGGCATATGAATCGTATTTCTGAAAACGTTATTGGGCGTGATGAGATAATCCGTCAGGCAATTTTTGCGATTTTAACGGGAGAACATATGCTTCTTCTGAGTCGAACAGGTATGGCTAAATCATATCTCACTAATTATATATTTAATACCTTTGAGGGAGCACGAGTCTTTTCATCTCAGGCAAGTAAAGATCAGACACCTGATAACTATTTTGGTCCATATAATATTGAAGAATTTAAAAAAGGTCGCATTCGTCATAATATAAAGGGATCAATTATTGAAGCTAACCTGGTTTTTCTCGATGAATTCTTTGATGCCAGTGATGTTGTTCTTCGTTCATTATTATCAGTTTTAAACGAAAGGAAATTTGTTAATGGATCAGAACAGATTGATGTAGCAGTTCATACAGCAGTAGCAACGGCAAACTATATGAGAGTCAATGAGGTTACTGAGGCAGTTCTTGATAGATTCACCTATAAGTCAATTATTCCTGAAGATCATAATGTCTATTCTCAGCTTCTCATAGATCATACCTATTCAATGAGCATGGGAGAGCCAGTTGAGCCAGAAAAGAAACTCTACTTTGATCAGATACTCTTTTTGAATGATATTATTAAAAACAGAAATAAAGCATTTAGAGTTGAGATTCCAGACTTTATCTATTTTATGAAAAATATTCTGGTAAATAAATTTGTCAGCGAAATGAGAAAGAGTGATTATAATTTCTTTATCAGTCCAAGAAAACAGGCAAAACTCTCTGACTTCTTAAGAGCACAGGCTTTGATTAATAATCGATTTGAGGCTGACCTTGATGATTTAAAGGAAATGTATCTTGCTCTGTGTACATTAAACAGCTACGTATCTCTTCAGTCAAAGGATAAATCTGAGATGGATGTCTACTTGGATGTATATCAGCAAACCATGGTACATTTTAAGACCAGTGGTGCACTGCAGCAGATAGAGTTTCTTTTAAATGTAAGAAAACTTTTTCAAGAGCTGAGAGAAAATCCTGAAAAACGAGAAGAGATTCTTGCAAAAAAAGGAGTCCTTCAGAGTCTCCTAGGGCTTCTTGCAAAGATATTTCCTTCTAGAAAAAATAATGAAGATGATGATGTAACGGTTGCATCTTTAAGAAAAAGTGTAATGGAATTGACTCCATCTGTTGAAGAGGTTCGTGAGCTTCAAAATGGATTATTGAAAGATTATACTGATATTCACTGATGCTGGAGAACTTAAGTGTCTGATATAACTTCAAAAGAGGGCTCTGACTTTCTTGAATACTGGGATTCTCTGGGTTTTTTTGAGAATCTTAAGGTTATTCTTCCTCCGGATTTTATGCTTCTCTTTGAGATTGCCCGCAATATTTTTACTGATGAGCGTTCGATAGATGCTATGACGGCAATTGAAGAAATTGCTGAAGAAGAGAAAATCTATGAACCTGATCGTGAAGAAAATATTCAGGTGAACCGTGTAGATAAAATTGCTCCTCTTGGTGACAAGATGGAAATTGATACCTTTAAAAATATCAATGATATGAAAAAGGCTCTTCCAAGAGAATTGGCCTTAGATGAACTCTTTGATGTGAAGCTTTTCACCAAGACTCTCATTGTGCAGAGATTCTATGAGTCAGAGTCAGATAGCTTCAAACCCATAAGCACTCAACAGGATGATGCAGGAAAGGATGCCAATCGCTTTGAACAGAAGTTTTATCTCCTTCTTGACCGTTCACGGTCAATGGATCATAATATGCGTTCACTTTTTGCAAAATGTATTGTTGCAGAATTTTTAAGAAGAAAACTGAATTCAAAGGCAAAACTTTTTTACCGCCCCTTTGATTCAAAACCCGGCAGGCTTTATCGGGTGGAAAAACCAGAAGATTTTCCTAAACTTGTTGAGAGGGTACTTTTAACTTCAACTGGTGGAAGAAGTACCAATATTGAGGCTGCAGTGTTTCAGGCAGTGAAGGATATTGAGTATGAAAAAGAGATGATGAATACGGAGATTCTCATTGTCACTGATGGTATCAGTAAAATCAATAAATATGAAATGAAAAAGCGTCTCGGTCATATTAAGCTCAATGTTTTGAAGATTGGGGATGAGCTTGGTGAAGCAGATTTTTATTCAATAAAAGAAGCCTTTGATCAAGAGAATATGGAATATAATCCAACATCCTATAATGTTAAAAGTATAAAGAAAGAGATGGATGGTAGCGATGATAGTATGTCAATGAACGATCAAAGGGCAAATCGTATAATTCTTGATCATTCGGAAAAGGTATTTAAAGATCTCAAAGAGGTTTCAAAGAAATTTATAGAGATTAGTGATTTTCATGGAGATGATCTTTTTCAAGTGACTGATGAGACAATTTCTGGTATCAAGCAATCAGTTGAAGCCTTTAAAAAAATGGATATATCTGATAAATCGCTGGAGGAAAAGCCTAAAATTTATAAGAAACTGCATTTTTTACATCAATACGTTCAGCTCTTAGAAGAAAAGGGAAAATCTCATAAGGGTGAACTAGCATCAATCTCATTGGATATAATGTCAGTTAAAGAAAAATTCTTGAAAGATCCCGAGCTTCTTTTTGAAATTATGGAAGTAAAAGAGATTGATGAAGATAAGAAAATGCTACGTTTGGCAAAAAAAGAAGCAAAGAAGCTTTTCAAAGAAATGGAAAAAAATCAGAAGAAACTTACTATAAAAGAGATGAAGATGGCCAAGTTAATACTTTCTTATGATATGGGAGACTCAGGAAGCATTGGCCACTTCTTTTTGTTAATAATTATAAAGTTTTTACAGTTTTTAAAGCGAGTAATTACTGCTCCATTTAGATTATTTAATAGTAAGAATTAAATAATCTAAATTCTTTTCACTACAAGCAAAGTCACATCATCTTCACATTTATAATCGATGAGAGCTTTTAAAACTTTTTGTTTTACTACCTCAGCACTTTGGGTTCCATTTTCCAATAAAATGTTTTCCAGTTGTTTTTCGCCAAACATGTCAATGTTAAAGCTTCTTTTGTCTTGAGTTGATCCTTTTTTCCATGCTTCTGTTATTCCATCGGTGAAGAGAAGCATTGTGTCACCTTTGTTGATAATAAAATCATTGTCTTTTATCATGCCTTCAATATTTTCAACTATTCCAATCCACATTCCTTCAGTTTCAATAAGTTCTACTGTTTTACTCTGATTTCTGTAAACCATGATGTCCTGGTGAAGACCTGAAAAGAAAATTTTACCCTCATCATGACATGCTAATACGGTTATTGTCATATATTTGTCTTCATTGAGTTTTTGGATGTTTTTTGAAATAGTTGTATTTACCAGTGTTAAAAGGTCAGAAGGCAATGCCGAAGGGTTCTGAGTTAAAACAACCTGAATAGATGTTTGAACCATCATCATTATAAGACCAGATGGAACACCATGTCCAGATACATCTCCGATTACCATCCAGTCTCGACCTTCAACATTGATGACGTCATAGTAGTCACCTCCGACTTCATCTGCTGGATCAAGATACGCTGCTATTTCATATCCCATTATTTCAGGTTTCACCGGCAGTAATGTTGTCTGAATTTTTTTTGCCAGTTCCATCTCTCCCCAGAGAGCATCGCGTGTTTCTGTTAACTGATCATTAGTGACTTTGAGCTCTTCCATTGCAGACTGAAGTTCTTCTGTTCTTTCTTCGACTTTTATTTCAAGATTATCAGCAAGGTCTTTGAGTTTTGATGCAAGTATTTCAGCTCTAACAATTGCTTTTTCTCCAATAGCGACCACCAGGTAGGTTAAAATAGTAGTAATTCCTAATGCAAAAAGAGATATAACTAGTGCAGATGCTGCTTTGTCTTGTTGAAGGAAAGCCTGTTTTGAGGTAACTACCAGATAAAAGAATATGGCACCACAAGAAAATAAGGCTGATGTAAAGAGAAGCCATTTTCTCGAACAAAAAAGACCGGCTACAACAATAGCGGGAAACATCAGGTAAATATAAGAAGTAAAACCAGTTTGAGGATTTAGTGCAATTTTATTTAAAAGCCCTGCAACAGTAAGTATTGATAAAATTGTTATTATGCTGTTTGCAGCAAAGAAGTAAAATCCTTTTTTTAGAAGAATAAGATTGATGGTACAGGCAATTATGGTTATTGAAATTATTAAATAGGCAGCATTATGATTGATACTTGTTGAAGGAATAAAAAATAAAGCACCACTTAAGGCTAACATTAAAATAATAAAAAGAAAATTGAAGTACATGAGGGCATTGGCTTTCAGTTGTATGAGATATGATTGTTTTGCAAATGATGATAGAAAATAATGCGCTAGAGAGCTCTTTAATGATGTCATATTCTGCCTCTGATACTTAATTTTCTTTAATTATATATCAGAGGCAATGAAGTTGTCAAAGATAAACTTTGTTAATGAAAATTATTTAAAGTTTTTCTTTTTTGTACCAATCAATCATATTGGTGAGTGTTTCTATATTATCTTTAGCAGGTTGCCATCCCAATTGAGTCTTCGCTTCCTGGCAATCCATGAGAATGTTATTTGTCAGATAAAATACATGATCTTTATTTAACCAGGTGAATCTCAGAGGTTTGAAAATAAAAGAGAGGAGTTTTGCAGTAAATGAAGACATATGTTTAACCGTAAAGTCCAGGTGAGCTGATTCTTTTAGTTTTACAACCTGTTCTAGCTGAGTAGGTACATTGTCAGAACCAAGATTGTAGATTCGAAGGCCAGTGAGATTTTTTTCATATGCGAGAAGAAAAGCTGATATTGCGTCATCAATATCAAGAAGCTGAAAACGGCTGCTTCCATTATCGGTTATATACATTCTATTTGCATCATCCATTCCAAGAGCCATGTAAAGCATTACGAGAATTATGGGATCATCAACTTTCGGCCCTGCAATTATTGATGGTCTGTATATGGTAATGTTAATATCCTTTTTTTGATATAGTTCACAGAGCTTTTCGCATTTTAATTTATCTTTTCCATAGGCGGTCTTGGGTTTTCTTTCATCAGAAAATCTCACAGGAATATTCTTCTTTTTTCCGTAAACAGCATAAGAAGAGAGAAAGTGAATGTTTTTAACTCCAGTTTTTTCAGCCATCATGAGGAGATTTCTGGTTCCAGTGATATTAATCTTTTTCATGATTCTTCTTGGTTGTTTAACCTTGTCTGGTATATCTAGAAAATGAAAGATAGTGTCAATATCTGCACATGCTTTTTTTAGTACAGCTGGAGCAAGTAGGTCTCCCTGAATAAATTCAACTCCTTCGGGAAGAGATCTGGGTTTGTATATATCAAGGCATCGGATTTTTTCACCTTTTTTAAGAAGTTCATTCATGAGCTGTGTACCCATGATAGTGTCGCAACCGGTAATGAGAATCATTCTGTCCTCCAGAGAGATAAAAATCAATACTATAGTTTAACTAGATAAATGTGAAAATGAAAAGTCAAGTAGAATTATTATTTACAATATTATTCTTTTTGAAGATAATTAAAAGTGAACAGAAGTTATTATGTGTCTTTTTCAGTCTGAAGGTGTTATAACATTTTCTTCAAATCTAATCAATTTAATATAGAAAGGGGTATAGATTCTATTTATCGAAAAAGATAGAATGCCTTCAGCTCGTCCCTGTATTGAATGAAAATCAATAATTGTGTAAAAATTTTTTTTATATCTAAAGTCTGATGCAATTAAGACCTCATCTTTTTTTAAAATGATTTTTTTTTCAAAGTTGTAGTTTATTTTTAGTGATACTCCAATGGGATATTGGAGGTTATTGTTGCTTTCCATAAGAATAGTTTCGTCAACTGGAAGGTTGAAGTCACTCTTCTGGTATTTTTTCAATGGTGCCAGAGGAAGAATATTTTTTGCTCTTAGTATATTATTTTGTTGAAGTACAATGTCTTCACCTTTAAGAGAAATCAACCTGCCTATTCCTGATTTTGACAAAATCATATTTCCTGGCACGGGCTTTGCCATTTTGTTAATGATAATATATTCACCTTTTTTAATAAGGGGGCTCTCATTGCCAAGTGCTCTATATATTTTTATCTCTGACATGACAAAAAGAATAATAATTATATGAATCAAAAAAAATAGAAGTGAGAAAAGACTCATAGCCAAGGGTTTTCGGTACCGTGAAGAAAGGTTTTCTACTTTAGTATTGTTTCTAAGAGCATCGATTGGAGACCAGATCGTAAACATAACAAAAAAGATTAATGATAATAATAGATATATTAGGACCTGCTGTGATTCAAGTTTAGAAAGAAAAATAGGAGCAGCTATGAGTGCCATGGTTTTTCCGAAAAGAAAGAGAATTCCCCTTGATAAAGATCCATTATATAGTTGTCCCAGGCCGGTAATAATAAGGGAAAATAAAAAAGCTGAAAAAGGATGCCTTCTTAGGTTGAGTGATGATATTATTACTTTATTTTTTGTTTTCATAGGTATGATTCAATGAAACTCCTGACATTTTCCTTGCCGTAATATACACCAAAGTGACCTTCACATAAAATATCAGCTTCCAGGTTAATAAGGTATTCCAGAGACTTAATATAATCAACTCGTGATGATAAAAGTGTTTCATTTAGAGGGCCGTGTATATCTTGACCAAATAGAATTTTTTTATCATCAGAAATTATAGTGTATACTGAAGATCCAGGAGAATGTCCTGGAGTAAAGTGAAATTCTAGAGAAAGGTTGCCTATACTAAATACTTTTTTATCCCCATTAATTTTAAGATCTACCCTTGTGGGTTCAAGAAAGGCACCGTACCATTGTGCAGCTGTAACTAAAGAGTTCCCCTCTTCAAGGTATTGAGCGGTATTAATATGTGCAACTACTTTGGCACCTGTTGCTTCTTTTAATCTATTTATTCCACCAGTATGATCATAATGGCAATGTGTGACGAAAATGGTGTCAATTTTAGAGATTTCACCTAATATATTTTCAATATTATCTATTACATTCTGATGTCCCTGGCCTGTTCCAGCATCTATGAGTGCTCCCTGGTTATCATCTTTTATAAGAAAAATTGATGCATCTGAGGGATGAGATTCCTCAGAGCCTCCAACTTGATATATATTTGATGTAATTTTCATATAATCTCTCCTTGTTGTGTCTGGTGCCAGAGGAGTTATACATATAGCTTTAGGCTTTATTTCTGTCAATTGAAAAGCTTTTGATTCAAATTCACTTGACTTTCTGATATATATTCGTAAATAATGATATTATGTCACATATAATGAAAATTGCACATAGGGGTTACTCAGAAAAGTATCCTGAAAATACAATAGAAGCCTTTGATGCTGCTATTAAAGCTGGTGCCCATATGATTGAGCTTGATGTTCATTTATCATCTGACAATAATGTGGTAGTAATACATGATGATTATATAGATAGAACCTCCTCTGGCACTGGTATGGTTAAGAATATGACTCTGAAAGAATTGAGGTCATTTAGCTATAATTATACTTTTGATAAAAAGATTTCTGTTAAAATCCCTCTTCTCAATGAAGTTCTTGATCTGTGTAAAGGTAAATGTGAAGTTAATATTGAATTAAAGAATCTACCTGTACTCTATGATGGTCTCGAAGAGTATGTTGTTGAAATAGTAAAAAAATGTAATTCTATGGATAATGTTCTCGTTTCATCCTTTGATCATTATGCTATAAATAAAATAAAAACAATCGCCCCAGAGTTAAGGATTGGTATGCTCTATGATGCTTTGTGGATGTGTTTTAAAGATGAAGTTGATAAATTAGATCCATATTCTGTTCATCCCAATGTTGATGTTATCTATCCTGAAGATATGATGTGGTGCCAGAGGAAGGGTATTAAAGTTTTTCCCTGGGTTGCAAAAAGTAAAGTAGAAATGAATCGAATAATTAATGAAGAATATATCTCAGGTATTATGGTCAATGAATTAACTCTTTTTGATGGGTATAGTAATGTTTAATAAAAATGGAAAATATCAAAAGGCATTAAGCTTACTTTTATTATTTATAGTAATATGTATAGTTCCTCTGGCACCATTATCAGGGAAAAATGTTCGTTTTTATAATGATAAGGGATGGTCTCATTTCAAAAAAGGGGAATATTATAAAGCATCTTTAAACTTCAAAAATGCTTTAAGTAAGAATCCACGATTTTTAGATTCTATCTTGGGACTTGCAAAAACCTATTATAAAATGACTCTTTATGATAGGTCCATTGAACTTTATAGAAGCGCTGTGCAAATGGATCGAAAATCATGGAAAGCACAGATAGGAATGGGACTCAATCTTTCTGCAATGGGGAGATATAAAGCTGCATTTCGACATTTTGATTTGGCAGAAAAGCTTTCCGGAGGTAATACGGAGGTTCATTATGCTATTGCAGCCTTGTATTATAATATGGGGAAAGAGGTCTGGTCAAAACGAAGATTGCAATCAGTTCTTCGGGCAAATAGATTTCATTATGAAGGGCTCTTGCTTTTTGCCAGAATATCTTCAAATGAAAAAAGATATAAACGAGCTGAAGAATTTATTGATAGAGCAATATCTGCAAACTCTGAAGCACCTGATGCATACGTATTAAAAGGTGAAATACGATTAAAACGATCTATCGAAGATGGTGAAGTTGATTATCCTGGAGTTTTAGATGCCTGTAAGCAGGCTCTTTCAATACAACCACAACACTACAAGGCTAATGTTATTACAGGTATGATGTATTATTTAAAGGGGGATTATAAAGCTTCAAATGATGCATATACTACTGCCTTCAAGACAAGCAAAAAAACAGATATTTTATATAATATAGCAGTAACATCAGATTTAAATAACATGAAAGATGAAGCTCTGAAATATTTTTTGTTAGCTTTGAAGAATCATCCCCTGGATTCAATTTTGTTAACACGACTTCAGCATTTTTTAGTAATTAATAATTATAAAATTGGTCATCCTGCCCGCATAATGATGAGCAAAGAGTCATATGAGCTTGCCCAAAGACGAATGAAACAGCATCTTTCTGGTCAGGGAATTCATTATTTGAGAAAGACTATTTTGATGAATCCAATAAATGTAAAGGCACGAGAAGAACTCATGTCATATTATGAGGTAAAGGGATATAATCGTTTTTACATAGAGGATTTAAAAGAATTGTCGAGAATCAAAGGTGGAAGAAAATATCGAGATCGTTTAACTGCTGCAATTATTGATCGAAGGAAACAACTCTATCATAAAGAGGCTCTTTCAGTTGAACGACCTGTAAGAGATGTACCGTCGGTTTTGGTTCTGGATTTTACTACTAAACAAACACTTACTCCTCATGCTGATGGTGGATCAGTTATTGGTGATGCTTTTTCATTTTCCTTAAATCAGTTTGGTAGAATGGCAACACAGGGTATTAAAAGTAGAAAAGAATATATCGATGTTATTAAAAAATCAAAGGGAAAGCTTGAAAACATTATTGAAATTCTTTCTTTGGAAATAAAGAAGGGTAATTTAAAACCAATTGATTATATTGTATTGGGAACATATGAAGAGCATAGTGATCTTATAACTCTTCGATTCAGCTTAATGAATTTTCATCAAGGGGTTATAATCAGCAGTTATTATCTCAGAGATTCTGGAAGAGAGGCATTGGCTCGATTGTCTTTAAGAGGTGCCAGACGAGTTTATAATACAATACCATTTAAAGGTAGAATTTTGAAGGTAAAAGAAAAGGATGTTATTCTGAATCTTGGTTCTTATGATGGAATTGAAAAAGGGCAAAAACTGGTTATATATAAATATAATATATCATCAAAAAAAGGCCAGCGTTATGCAATACTCTTAGAGGTGAAAGAGACTAATACTCTCATATCAAGGGCTGTTCCGCGCTTGATAAAAGATCTGGATTTAATTGATCCTCGAGATAGAGTTTTTCCTTTAAAACAAAGAAGGGCCAAGCGTATAAAATAATTATTTGAAATTGTAATGTTTACGAACAGCTTGGTTAATAGTCCATTTACATGATAGTCCCTTTGGGAATGTGACGAAATCTCCTGCTTCAAAGGTGACTGACTCATTGTCTGTTTCAACAGTTACTTTTCCTTCAAGCAAGAGACATTCCTCTGTTGAATCATAAAACCAGTCAAAGGATGATTCTTCTTTTTCCCATATAGGCCAGGTTTTTATTTCTTTTATGTCTATTTCTGTTTCAGTTAATTTTTCTATCAATATCTTCATGACAATACCTTTGTTTCATTTATTTTCTTTGACTATTCAAGTATTTCAAGGGATACAAATTTTTGCAATTATTTTTTAATCAAACATGATGCTCTCGTTCAGTTTTATAATTTATACTTGAAAAAAATGACTGAATTATTGTTATGACCTGTTATGCTGTAATTATACTAATTCTTGAAGAGAGTATTATATGAGATCGAAGCTTTTAACGTTTTTGATTATATGTTTATCTCTGGTGCCATTTACTGGGTGCGAATTTAATGGTGATTTGAGAGATAAGGCGGATGAGCCTTATCCAAAGATAAATGGCGTTCATCATACATCAAGTTCTTCTTTAATTTATATTAACTTCAATAGATCAATGGATATATCTGCAACTATAGGTGATGTAACTGCAACCAATGGCTCTGAAAATGAACTCTCTAGTCAATGGTTGAATTCTTCATTTGGACCAAGTAGTATTCTTGAAATTACATTAGATGGAATCCCAGCCTCCGGAACAACTGTAACAGTTACTTTGTCACCAGCTTTTTTGTCTATTGATGGTGATTCATTGGTAACAGAAGACTATCCCAATCCCTTTCAAATAACCTGGTAGGAAGAATATATGAAAGAAAGAAAAGTTAAAATATCAATAGGTTTTAAACTTATTACTATTATATCAGTGATAATAATTGTTGTGTCAGCATCAATGATTACTCTTGCCTCTTACTGGTTTAGAAAGGATACTGTAAATACAATAAGATCTACAAATCTTGAAAAAACAATTCTAATCTCTCGAAAGATCAAGAGTGATATTACTGCAATGATAGATAAAGCGACTATTATAGCTGCATCCTTTCAGGCTCCAGGGGATTCAGATCTGGGGCAGGAGAATTACTCCAAAGAGCTTTCAAAGCTTTTTATGTCAAAGGATAAGAATCTCATATACCTCACTGTTGCAGAGAAAAAGAATAATAAACTTGATTTCACCCTAGAGTCAGTTAACTCAACAGTGTCAGAGGCTTTACCTGGCTTCACTATACCTTTTGCAAGAAAAATCATTCAAAATGAATTTGATATAGTGAAAAATGCCTTTGATGGATTAACTGTTGTAACAAATATTTCAAATAATTTCAATGCACCAGTTCTTACTATTGCTATTCCCTATGGTGCCAGTGGAAATAATAAAACAAAATCTATTCTTCTTTTTATGGTTCGTGTTGATGAACTTATGAAAACCGTTGAATCAGGAGATATTAGTAAAACCATTGTTGTCAATTCTAACGGTAATGTAATTCTTCATCATAATAGAAATGAAATGATAAAGGTGATTTCTTTTAAGGAAAATCCTTTGGTCAAAGCCATGATAACCAGTACCAGAGGAAATAAACAGATACAATATTCTGATAAAAAAAATGGTAGAACAATAGGAACCTTTGTGAAGGTTCCCATTGGACAGCTTGGAGTAATAAATACAGTTCAAAAGGATAAAGCCCTGGAAGCTGTAGACAAGGTGCAGCGAACAAACATTTTAGTGGCACTCATTGCAGTAAATATCGCTATTTTAATTGTATATTTCTTTGCTAAAACTCTGGTTAATCCCATTAAACGTCTGGTTGGTGCAACTCAGGAAATTGAAAAGGGTAATTATGATTTAGAGATAAAGGCTGCATCCAGTGATGAGGTAGGCCTTCTGACAAACTCCTTTCTTCAGATGGGTCAGGGCCTTGGTGAACGTGAAAAGATGAAGGTAGCCTTTGGCAAGTTTGTAAATAAGGAGATTGTTGAACTTGTTTTGCAGGATAAGATAAAGCTCGGAGGAGAACGGAAAGAAACAGCAATCTTCTTTTCTGATATAAGATCCTTTACTGCCATATCTGAAAAGCTCGAACCTGAGGAGGTTGTTGAGTTTCTCAATGCCTACATGACTCGCATGGTAAAATGTGTCAATGAAACCAATGGCACAGTTGATAAATTTATTGGTGATGCCATAATGGCTCTCTGGGGTGTTCCCCTCTCTCATGGGAATGATACAGAAAATGCAATTACCGGTGCACTGATGATGAGACAGGAGTTAATTGAATTTAATCAGGATAGGGGATCAGCTAAAAAACCAGTAATTCAGATTGGTTCAGGTATAAATACTGGACCTGTATTGGCTGGACAGATTGGCTCTGAAGATCGGATGGAATATACCGTTATTGGTGATGCAGTAAATCTTGCTTCACGAATTGAGGGATTAAATAAGCCCTTTGGCACAGACATTCTCATTAGTCAGGATTCATATAATCATGTTAAAGGTATTTTCAAGGTCAAGGCAATGGACAAAATTAAGGTAAAAGGAAAGGTCAAGGCTCAACAGGTCTATGCTGTACTTGGTCGAGCTGATGATCCTCATTGTCCAAAAAACCTGAAAGAATTAAGAGCTCTTGTTGGTATTGATTTTAAGAAGTCAAAGAAAAGTAATCCTGATTCAAAAGAGAAGAAGTATGAAATTATCAAGTAGGGATTATATTTTTATATTCATAAGCTCTGTGGTGACTATTGTGGCATCAGTCCTATTGTATGTTGAAATGACCTCTTTTATTGATGCAGGGGATAGGATAGTTATCGGTACAATTACCTTTAAGAAAAAACAGGCTGAAAGAAAGTATAGAGGAAGAGCTATCTGGGAAGAGGTTCAGCAAAAGAGTCCTGTATATAACTTTGATACAATCAAAACAGACGAAAACTCATCTGCAGTTATAACATTGAAAGATGGATCAGATTTTTCTCTTGATGAGAATTCTCTTATCTTAGTGAAAATGTTAACCAATAAAATTAATCTTAAAGTAGATAAAGGAACAGTAACTGCTAATAGGGGATCAATGGATATGTCCCTCTCAAAGGGAGAAACCAATGTAAAACTTGCGAAGGGATCTTCTGTAAACCTGGCTATTGATAAAAAAGGTATCAATCTCGATGTAAATAAGGGAAATGCTTTGGTGAAGAAAGGTCAGTCTTCTTTAGCTTTATCCAAGAATAAGGGTGTCAGAGTAGAAAAAAAGGGAGTCAGAAAGCTTTCAGTCAATTATCGATTAGTAAGTCCACAATCTTCTGAGATATTAGTATCAAAGGGAAGAGCCCGAAGAGTTATATTTAACTATTCCAGTGCGAAGAAGAGTGCACCCTATCTCATATTAAAGAGACAAAGAAGAGGTAAAGTTGTATACAGAAAAAGAATTTATAAGAAGATACATACTTTAAAACTTTCTTCCGGCACCTATTACTGGACAATTAGCGACAAACCCAATGAAGCATCATATAGATTCAGACCATTTATTGTACTTTCAAGCTCAGTACCATCCATTGTACAGCCTTCATATGGAAAGGTTATCTCATATTTCGGTTCGAAACCCCTGGTGTCTATGTCATGGAGGGGAGGGAATAATGCATCCTATTATACTCTTGAAGTTGCAAAACAGAGAAGTTTTAGAAAAATCTATAAATCAATAAAAACTAACACAAAAAGTATTTCTCTGGATGAACTAAGAGATGGCAAATATTTTGTGAGAATTAAATCTCATTACCCTATGACTAAGGCTCGTTTTATATCCTCTGTATCAGTTTTTAATCTGAGAAAGAGTTTTGCTCCTAAGAAGATTAGCATTGTGACTCTCAATGGAAAGGTTTTCTCTATGAATTCTTCCGGGAAAGCTCAGAGAACTTTGCAATGGAGAAATTCAGATGATTATAGGTCATATGAGGTTGAGGTATCAAAGAGTCCATATTTTAAAGGTAAAAAGAACTTATATAAAACATCTTCTAACTATATATCTCCTAAAGAATTAAAAAAGTCAGGAACCTATTACTGGCGTGTCAGAGGAGTTGATTCAAGTGGAAAGAAGCATGGCTATTCTTCTTCATCTAAGATCAGGGTCTTAAAAAAAGTATCTATTAAACTTAAAAATCCTCGTATTGTAGTGAATAATGGAAAACGGGATATGGTTTTTTCCTGGTATGATCCATCAAGATCAGGAAAATATGAGGTCATTCTCTCAAGGGATCCATCCTTTAAAAAAATATTTATTATACGAAAAACTCATTCATCACGATTAGTGATTAAAAATATTGCTCCTGGGCCGGTTTACTGGAAGGTTCAGATTAAATCTAAAAGTCAAATTGTGGGCAGCAGCAAGAGGGGACTTATTTATTCTCCAGAGACTATTGTTGGTCCAAGGGTTATTTCGCCGAAGAATAATACCGTGATAAATGTTCTTCGAAAAAATTCCATAGGCTTTTACTGGTTCCCATCCAAAAATACCAGCTATTATAAACTTACTTTATATGCCTATAAAGGTGGTTTTAAGCGAAAGATATTTTCAACCACTACCTGGCTTACCTTTTATCATTTCAAAAAGTTTGAGCTTATGAATACAGGGACCTACCTGTGGGAAATAAAGGCTGTTAAAACAAGGAACAAGATGATTGCAGCTCAATCAAGTGCCGTTAAAAATATATTTATCGTTACTTTGGGAGTAAAACCAAAAAAAATAGAAGTTACCTCAAAGCGTGATTTGATAATGGAGTATTAATGTGAAATTTTTTAATATATCAGTGCTTATATTGCTGTTCTCTTTTACTGTTCCTCTGGCACAGGAAAAAAAACCTGAGCTCAAGTGGAAAGGAAGCCCTGGTGCAGAGAAGTATCTTGTAATTATTAAAGATTACAGGGGTAGGGTTGTTTTAAAAAGGTATGTTAGAAATACAAGATTGCTTCTTAATCTTAAAGCAGGAACTTATAAGGCTCGTATTATTGGTATAAATAAATTTCAAAGACGTCACGGAGTCTCTCCATGGATACCTATCCGTATTAGAAAATTGCCACGGCCTTTTATTGAATCAATTAATATTGCACAGATCTATCCTGACCAGAGAAATAAAAAATATATAATCAAAGGAAAGAAATTTAAAAAAGGTCTCATCGCTTTTGTAATACAGAATAATAAAAAGATTCCTGTTCTGCTGCACAAGGTATCAGAGGACACCCTGGTTGTGAGCTTTGATTTGAAAAGTGATGCTGAAGGATCATATGATTTTCAGGTACAAAATCCAAATGGTTTTATAGGATTAAAAAAAGGTCTTATAAATATCAATCAGAGACCAAAGCCCCAGATTGACTCTGTGAATAAACTTTTTATAATATCAGAGGATACTCATAGCATAACTATAAAGGGTCAGAATTTTGCACCTGGTTCACGGGTTAAACTGAAAAGTAAAGATCGTGAATATGAACTGAAGGGTTCTTCGACTAAGAACGAAGAAAAAATCACACTTACTATCCCATCAAAAAAACTCAATTCAGGTAAATATTTAATCTCAGTAATATCCCCATGGAATAAAAAAGGAAGCTTCAAGAAAGAGTTTATTGTAGTTTCGCGAAAGATGCCAGCGGTACGGTCAATAACCAATGATTCAATTTTTAAGACACTCTTCTCCGGCACTATCATTATAAATGGAGATCGCTTTCATAAAAATGCAAAGGTTTATCTTCTGAAGGATGGAAGTATAATAAACAAACCCTACGTAGTGAAGGATAAAAAGACAATAGAGATTAAGGGTGACCTGAAGAGTTTACCTGAAGGTCGATATTCTGTTGTTGTAGAGAATCCCTATGGCACAAAAGTCATAAAGAAGAATGCCCTCAATGTTAAAAATCCAAACCAAGGTTTAGCAGGCATAAACAGTCTCTATCTTGGAATAGGTTACAGCGGAAGTTTTATCTTCAACTCATGGAGTGACACCGTGCATCATTCTCCAGTTGGTGCATTTCTCTACGTAGGCCTGGATTTTTCTTTGTTTCAATTTAAGGGATGGGCACGTTTCATAAATTATATGGGTGTTGAATATACTCCCCAGTTTGTCTGGTATCCAGGAAAGGAACGATCAGGTTATTATACTCCTCAATTATATAATGTAATGAATGAAGTTGGAATCTATGGAAGGATTCCACTCATAAAAAATCTTTTTCTCATGATTCGAGTTGGTGGTGGAATCAGTGCCTCAATACTACAGTCAGATGCTCTGGCCTCTGGCACCTACGTATCTGCTGACTTTACTCTCTACGGTGGTCTTGGCGTGAGATATATCATAAATTACTTCGCTTTCATTGATTTCAGTGCCCTTTATAATCATTCCTTCTATAAAGATGATAATATGATTGGAATGCGTCTCTCTATCATGGGTGGCATCCGATTGTAAAGGCCGGTGCCAGAGGATGAATTATTATCTGAATTTTTACTCCCTGGTGCCAGAGGTGCTCATAACGATGGATTATCTTTAAAATTGAGAATAATCTGCTAGATTAATTTTTTTTTTGCTATATCATCTCCCATTCATTACGTTATAATGATTAATAAATCGGTGCCAGAGGAACCCAGGAATAACATCATGAGTCTAAGGGGTGCCAGAGGAAGTATACACAAGGAGTGAAGGATGAGGATATTTATTGGGATTTTACTATGTGTAATGAGTTTGACCATTTTTGCAAAGGAAGATTGGCCAATTTACAAGGGAAATATCTATTTTACAGGCAATAATGATGAGATCATTGTAAAAAATAATAATCTAAAGTGGCTGTTTCAGGCTCATTCAAGAGTTTTTAATCCAATTGTATCTGATAAACGTGTCTATTTTCTTGATAGAAAGGGATTTGTCTATTGCGTTGATGAGGAGTATGGCAAGATTATATGGAAATTCAATATCCGTCAATATTCATCCCGTTTTAAAAGATTATCCCGAAGCGCCGGCAAGATTAAATATCCCTTAATCAAGGGAAATCTTCTTATTTTAACTGACCCAATAGCTATCTATGCCTTTGATAAGAGAACCGGCAGAGTTCTGTGGGCTCGAACAGCAATGAGTCTTAATCGCAGTACAGATCAATCCATGTATAGCCGCAGCAGACATTATGCCTATGTAAGTGGCATCTATTCAAATCCTGTTATTAAGGGTGATAAAATAATCTACGGCTCACGGAAAGTCTTTATGGCACGAAACATTAGAAATGGTCATATGCAGTGGAATAACAATACCATAAAAACCTTCAGCGGTTTTCCAACTTTTTATGATAGACTACTCTTTACTCAGTCAATGAACTATTCCTCAGGAATGTATGAAATATACTGTATGAATAGTGCCACAGGAAATGTCCTCTGGAGGGTTGCTGTGGAAAAGCCCTTTAAGATCTTTTCACCGGTAGTATATAAAAAGAAACTCTATATCCCTTCATCGAAGACTATGTACTGTCTTTCTATTAAGGATGGTTCCCTGATCTGGAGAAAGAAATATAAAAAATATATAACATCCCATCCAAGTTTTACTGATAGGGCTATTCTTTTTACTGTTGATAACAGTGACATTCAGGTCATTGATCCAAAGAATGGTACTATTAAAAAAACTTTAGAGATTGGAAAACGGTCATCACCTCACTACGTCACTGTTCGAAATCAGGTCTACGTTGCCAGAAATTATTTCAAGAGAATTGGTGGCAGAAAGATAGCCTATGGCAGAGTTCATGCCTTGAATTTTGATACTACCGGAGAGATATGGAGTTATACTACACCCTTTCCCGGTGCGGTATCTCAGCCTGTTGCAGCCAAGGGTATTTTGTTTATTCCTGCTGGAAACTATCTCTATGCAATTGGAACCCAGTTTTATAACAGAGTCGTTGATGGCGGCAGCGGTTATGCTGTAAAACCCAATAAGGATGGAAAAAAGGATCCAACTCACAGATATAATAAAAAGAATCCCGGTGCCAGAGGAACGAAGCAAATAAAGATAAAGGTTACGGATAAAAATGGAAAAAATATAGATGCAGTAGTTACTGTTAAAAAACGCAAAAAGGGTAAAATTGTTTATGAGCGAAAATACTACATCAAAGGAAAAAAGAAGATACGCATACCTTCAGGTGGTGGTGTAGAGATTATTACCTCAAAGAAGGGTTATCTTCCAAAGAAGACAGTTATAAAAAGGGGAGATGACAACAAAAAGATTGTTCTTGATAAAATTAAAAGAGGATCAGGATTTGTTGTTAATAATATTAACTTTGAATCGGAAAAATGGTATCTAAAGAAAAGTTCTTTGGATATTTTAAATGAATTATATGAAATGATGAGAATGAATTCATCATTACGAATTGAGGTTCGTGGTTTTACAGATAGCTTAGGAACCATTTCTTATAATCAAAGACTTTCTGAGCGGAGAAGTGATTCTGTCAGGGCTTATTTAATAAAAAGAGGCATCTCACCACTAAGAATCAGAAGTCGGGGTTTTGGAGAAAAAAAACCAATTGCCTCTAACAGAACAGCTGCAGGAAGAAAAAAGAATCGTAGAACAGAGTTTTTCTTTTTGAGATAAAAGATTTTTGTATTGAAATCTGTTGAATTTTTTTTCGACTAGTTTGTTTTTTTTATATGATTACATGGAATTTTTCAGGGTGTATTTATTTAATCTTGACTGTATGAAATAAATATTTTTTTATGCTTTACTGTTAGGTGGGGTGAGCACTGAATATTATTATGTATGATCTAAAAAAACTATTTTTAATTTTATTAGTTTCCTTTGTGATGATTTCCTGTACCACGAAGGATAATTATGGAAAAGAAATCTATCCTCATAATGGTTATATTGATTTATCCCAATGGGATTTCTCTCAAAATGGCATTAAGATAATAAATAGGGGATGGTTCTTTAACTGGAAGAAATTTATTGATCCACAAAATCAATCCCCTCAGTCACCGGATCTTATCACAAAACTAACCTTTTGGAACAATCTTCATATCAAAGGAAGTAAATTGTCCCATTATGGATATGGAACCTATCGTTTGAAAATAAAGGTCCCTAAAGACAGACCTCTTTTGGGTTTTCGCTTTGGAGCAATTGCTACCTCATACGTCTTATATGTAAATGGAAAGGAGCTTTATAAATCTGGTAAAATATCAACAAGGAAAGAAACCTCTGTCCCACGTTTTGATCCCCATGTTGCTTTTTATAAGCCTGAAACTGATGTTATCAATCTCTTATTTCATGTGTCTAATTTTCATGATAAGAATGGGGGATATAACAGCTATTTTAAGATTGGCTCTGCAGCAGACATATCTCGAGACAGAGAATTGGATGTAATCTTGCAAATGGTTCTTTTTGGCGGTATTCTTATTGTTGCACTCTATCATATGGTATTGTTTTTATTTAGAAGAGAAAGTCTTGTTTTGTTATATTTTGGGCTTTATTGTTTTTTTATTTCAATATTTGCTATAACTACATTTGAAAGATATATTGTTGATCTCATACCTGATTTACCCTGGTTTATTGAAGATTTCTTAACAAGCTTATCAATCTTTGTCAGTGTACCCCTCTTTGGAATGTATATCTATGAATTATTTCCCAGTAAGTTCTATAAGATATTTGTAAGAGTTCTGCAAATGGCGGCAGTTATATCTTTGGGAATGACATTCCTGCTGCCACCAGATATATATCTTCATCTCATTGGGCCATACCAGATTCTGACCATTTTTGCCTGTGTTTTTACATTCCTATATCTTATCTTTTCATCAATGAAGCATATTGACGGGGCCTTAATGTTTCTTTTTGGTTTTATTGCTATATTGCTTACTGCTACAAATGATATATTGAAGGATCAGTCTATTATAGATAGTATTGTTCTACTGCCTCTGGGACTTTTTATTTTCATATCTGTACAAGCTGCATATCTATCTCTCAGGTATTCAAAAATATTTAGAAAAGCAGAAAATCTTACTCTAGACCTCATTGATCTTAATAAAAATCTTGAGGTCAAGGTTATCAATAGAACTGAAGAGCTTCAAAATGCCATGGATGAAATGGAAATGCTTAATAACGAATTACGTGATAGTAATGAACTCCTTGAAGATGCTCATCGAATTGCTAAACGTGATATGGGGATGGCAGTTAATGTGCAACAGAGTATTCTTCCATCTGAATATCCTCAAAGTAAAAATTGGGATGTTGCCTTTCATTTTCAACCTATGAGTGGTATATCTGGAGATTTCTTTGATTTCTATTTTGATAATGATGATCTCTTTGGTCTTGGTCTTTATGATGTTTCTGGTCATGGTATTGCCTCAGGATTAGTAACCATGACAGCAAAAACTATTATCTATAGATATTTCAAAGAAGGGAAATATGTTTCTTTGGAAGAAGTAATGAAAAAGATTCACAGTGCAATGATAGAAGAAATTGGTAATACAGAAAATTATTTGTCAGGTATCCTCTTGCGCTTAGATGATAAAAATATTGAATATGTTAATGCAGGTCATCCTGATCCTCTGGTGGTGGGCAAGGAGATAAGACCTCTCTTAAAAGAAAGTGGCATAACTCCAGATGGTCCTTTTCTGGGTATTGAGACCTTACCTTCAAACTATGAAGTTATTGAATTTCAGCTTCAATCTGAAGAGTTTATCATTCTTTATAGTGATTGCCTTGTTGAAATGCCTAACTCAGAAGGGAAGTCTCTGGAAATTGATGGATTGATAAAATTGGTTGAGAACATCTCTGATAAAAAAGATGCTCAATCATTTTTAAATGGAATCATTGAAAGATTTTATTCATTTATTAGTAAACAGAGTAATCTTGATGATGATTTGACTGTCATTGTTCTTCGAAAAAAATAACCTGCGAGTAATTACTATACAAAAAGTTATTTTATAAATCTAATGCTCTCCCAGAATTTTATAAAAAATTCACTTTTGTTTTTGCTTAATTCACTATTTAAACCCTTACCAGTAAATATTATTATCCCCTTTTTGTTTTTAAAGTATGAGTAGACTTCAAATTTAAAGCGTGATAAACCTGTATTAATTTGAGTATTGAGGCCGTATAAAATAATCCCATTTTTCATTGTTTTCTTGATGAAGGTATTTTTTCTATTAATATCAATATTCTTAAATTGTTTTATAACTTGATTAAAGAAAGTATCTAAAAATGGTGTAGGGTCAGTCCCATTATATTCCTGAATAAGCAATAAATTACCGGTTCCAGCATTTATCTGTATCTGTAGAATATCGTCATTGATTTTGTGTTTTGTCACACTAAATTTACTTGGATATTTGAAATGTATGTATGAATCTGAAAATACAGAATATTTATTCTTTTTTAATAGAATTTTTATTTTTTCTCCACCTGGAGTTTTGATTATAGTCTCTTTGTTTAAATCAATCTGGAATTTCTTTCCATTAAGTTCTAATTCATATCTGTCAGAACATAAGATTGAAATACTCAAAAATATAATTACAAGTATAATGATGAGTCGAATTGATTTCATATATTGTCCTTAAATTGAATAGTGTCTAATATAAGAAAATAATTTAAAATTAGTCAAGAATTATAGTGAATAAGGTGTATTTATATGTAATTCATGAAGAAAGTGAATTTTTTTAAGAAAGTGAATTTTTTTTAAAAAGTAGATCATTCATGCTTTAAAACGTCGATATTATCTTGTAATCTGTGTTAAATGCTTCTAGTCGTCTCTCACCAGGTTAAACTGAAGTACCAAAGGTGCCGATCCTTCGAGAAGGGACAAATGTTCCTACACTTTCGGTTCTTTGAAAACACCTAATCTGAGACTGTAGCAGTATTTGTTACAGGTTTATATTTGCCCAGATACAAGCCTGTAACCATCCATAATATTGGGTATGTTTAACCGATATTTAAAAGCCGTTTTTACTGCCCAAAATCGGCGTGGCAAGGAAGCCAAGTAACAACAAACAAATAGACAACGGAGTGTAAAATGATTATTAATCACAACATGAGTGCAATTAATGCCAACAGAACGTTAAAATTCACCCAATGGAATCTCGGCAAGAGTATGGAAAAGCTGTCTTCCGGAGAGAGAATTAACAAGGCCGGAGATGATGCTTCGGGATTAGCAGTATCTGAAAAGATGCGTACCCAGATTCAGGGTATGAGGCAGGCAGAGAGAAATACAGAAGATGGTATGTCCTTTGTTCAGACTGCTGAGGGTTACTTGAATCAGACATCAAAGATTATTCAAAGGATTAGAACATTGTCAATTCAATCTGCCAATGGTATCTATTCTAAAGAAGATCGTCAGTTGATTCAAGTTGAAGTATCAGCTTTGGTTGATGAGGTAGATAGAATTGCATCACAAGCAGAATTTAACAAGTTTAAGGTTTTGACTGGAGAATTTTCTAAGGTTAATTCAAAGTCAAGTATGTGGTTTCATCTCGGTGCTAATGCTAATCAGAGAGAGAGAGTTTATATTGGTACTATGACAGCCCAGGCTTTTAAGTTTAGGGATGGTACTAAGAAGATTTCTGTTACTCTATCAACACCAGATGGAGCTAATAAGGCCATCGGTATTATGGACAACGCACTGCAGCGATTGAACAAACAAAGAGCTGATCTGGGTGCTTACTACAATCGTCTTGAAATGACAGCTAAGGGTCTGATGTCAGCATACGAAAATATTCAGGCAGCTGAATCTCGTATTCGTGATGCAGATATGGCTGAAGAGATGATTGAGTTTACAAAAAATCAGGTTCTCACTCAATCTGGCACAGCCATGTTGAGTCAGGCTAATGTAACATCGCAAACAGCTCTTAGATTAATAGGTGGAATGTAATAGTTATACCGAAAGTGTATTATTGTTCTTTGAAAACTCAACTTTGATTCTCATATACCTCTTTGTTCAGCGAATTGTACAAAGAAGGGCGGTTCGGTGTGTGTATTCCGACCGCCGGTGATGCAGGGAGGCATCACCGGCGGCCGGAATCGGCCACCGGTGCCCTTCGAATTATGGGCAGTTCGAGGGACAACACAAGGAGAACACCTTCGGTTAGCGGTTTTATGCGGCCTCCTTTTTTCATGATGAAATAAGGGAAAAATCCGGAATTATCAAAAAAATAGGATTTAAGGTAATTCTGTACAAACCAAGGGAGGGTTATTATGAGAATCAATCATAACATGAGTGCCATATTTGCCAACAGGCAAATGCAGAATGTTTCAAATAGACTGGATAAGTCTATTGAGAAACTTGCATCAGGACAAGCCATTAACCGTGCAGGAGATGATGCATCTGGTCTGGCCGTATCTGAAAAGATGCGTACCCAGATTAACGGACTGGTTCAGGCTGAAAAGAATGCTCAAAATGGGCTATCTTTTATTCAGGTCGCAGAAGGATCATTTCAGCAGGTTAATGACATAATCCAGAGAATACGATCTCTTTCTATCCAGTCAGCTAATGGAATTTATTCCAATAGTGATAGAACTCAGATTCAGGTGGAGGTCTCTCAGCTTATTGATGAGATCGACAGAATAGCAACATCTGCAGAATTCAATAGAATGAAAATGCTTACTGGAGCTTACGCTCGAGACAGTAAAATAGGAAGCATGTTCTTTCATATTGGAGCCAATAGCAATCAGAGGATTAGAGTTTTTATTTCCACAATAGGATCTAGATCTTTAAATCTTATTGATAAGGCTGGAAAAAAACGGTCTATCTCCACTGTTGGTCAGGCAAATGCCATGATAGGATATGCTGATATAGCGTTAGAAAAGCTAAATCGGCAGAGGGCAGACCTTGGGGCATATTACAATAGAATGGAGAATACCATAAAAGCTCTGACTCAGTCACATGAAAATCTGATGGCTGCAGACTCCAGAGTTCGCGATGTAGATATGGCTGCTCAAATGGTTGAGTATACAACGGACCAGATTCTTGTTCAGAGTGGTACTGCGATGTTGGCCCAGGCAAACTTTAAGCCTAAGTTAATATTGAAACTTCTTGAATAGGAATCCATTGGCGAAGGGACCACGCAGTGCGGTTTGTACGCTGCCCTTCCTGGTTGGGAGGCCGGGAAGGGGTAAATTTTATTTTAAAGAGGGAGGTAATACGAGGGTCAACGGAGTGATCCTTTGGAGGCAGCAACAAGGAGGCTGTTATGAATATTTTATCATTAGTAGACAAGTTTAATCAAGGTTCTAAAGTTAGTGCATCAGAAGGGAAGGTTCGATTTGAGCCAAATGTCCTTCAGGGTGATTTCAAGCAGAAGAAAGATCCTGAAGTCAGTGAAATAAAAGATGCCATTGAATCTTTAAATAAAAGTGTTATTGATCATATCCCTAAGGTAACTTTTTCTTATCATGAAAAAACAAAAAGGGTTATTGTCAAGGTTTTTGATGAAAATACAAATGAGGTAATTAGAGAAATTCCTGCAAGGCATATGATTAAGCTTCAGGAAAGTATTCAGGAATATCTTGGATTGATGTTTGATAAATCAATTTAGTAATTTGTAAAAGGACTGGATATTTTTTTTAATTATTTTTAAAAAGACTTCTAAAGTCTCATGATCAAAGTATGTCTTTTCAGTTAAAATTCAAGTTTGCAATTTAGGATGGTAAATAATCAATGAGAGAAGAAGGTTGATTCTTCTAATGGTGATTAATTATCTCTTATAAACTCATATATGAGGTTTGCACAATCATCCCTGTCGTAATCAACTGTTAAGCAGTGATTACTCTTCGTAAAATAATGAATTTTTTTATCGGTTGAGCCCAGTTTCTTGTAAATAATATCTGCAGATTGTTGAGGTATGACCTCATCCCCCTTTGATTGAATGATTAGGGTTTGGGATGTAACACTTTTAAGAGATCTTCTCGTTTTAAGCATAAAGCGATAGAGTTGCCATGCCTGTCTTAAGGGTAGTCCCTCAGTATAACTAACGTGATTTTCCCTTGCTTCAATCCAGTTCAGTCCACGTTTTTCATCTGTTTGCCAGAGTATTTTTTTGAAAATACTTACTAGGCCTAAGAAGTATGCTTGAAAAGGATTGAAATCCATTGGCACAGAGATAATTGCAATTTTATGGAGATTAAATTCCTTTGCCAGATTAAGTGAGAAAAGCCCTCCCATGGAGAGTCCCATGACGAAGATCTCATCCTCTATGGTCTTTAATTCAAGATAGGTCTCTCTAACAGTTTTATACCATATATATAAAGAAGAATTTGTCATCTCTCTAAGGCTGGTGCCGTGACCTGGATGTCGTGGAATCATTACGGTATAGCCTTTTTCGTGCAGTTTCTTCCCTTGATAACTCATTTCAGCAGGTGATCCAAGAAAACCATGAAGCAGTAACACAGCTTTTTTATTGGTTCCCTTTAAAAAAATTGCCTCAGCACCGGGCATTACAGTGGAATGTGGAGTTTTTATATTCATAATTCGGTCATTTCATCATGTTTTTATAAGAAATCAATCAATTTTTCATCTCCTCTGGCACCTATTGTAGATTTCAGTGAATATCACTCCTCTGGCACCGATATTGAAAAAAAATAATATGTCTCATGAAAAAATTCTACTCCAAATGCTAAAATCTGCCGATATTAATTGATAGGGACGCTCTTTACTGTTATTTTAACAGGAGGAGAGAAATCTCCCTAAGGAGTATGTTATGCCAATAACAATGGGTGGAATGGCTTCTGGAATAGATACTGACGGTATCATAAAGAAGTTAATGGATGTAGAGGCTCGGCCAATAGTTCAGCTTGAAAAGGGCAAAAAACGTAATCGTGCGCGAAAAGGAGCCCTTCAGAAGCTCGAAGGTAAATTAAAGACACTCAATAGTGCTGCTCAAAATCTTTACGGCCACAGGGCTGCCTATGACAATAAATCAGCTGTATCTTCCAATCCTTTGATTGTTTCAGCTGTAGCAAATAAAAGAGCAGATGTAGGCATACGCAGTGTAGAGATCATAAATATGGCATCCACCCATAAAATGACAACTGACTCCTTTCCTAAAAAGAAGAAGCTCCCTGCGGGGAAATTTACCATTGAGGTAAAGGGTGAAAAAAGAACAATTCGATTCAGAGGCGGTCAGCTCAGTTCTCTTCGAGATCGAATCCATGAAGAATCAAACGACGTAGTTGGAGTTTCTCTCATTAAAACCTATGGCGATAACTATCTCATGACCATTCAGTCAAAGACTCCGGGCAAGAAGGGTGAAATCAAGCTCAAGGGTGATTTAAGTTTTTTAAAGAAGATTGGTCTGGTTAAGGGCTATAAGGATGGAACCAAGAAAGAGGTTAAGCTTGTTTTTGATAGAAAATTCTTTTCAAAGTATAAAGGTGATGAGAAGATTAAATATAATGATGGAAAACTCAATATTTCAAAGGATGGATCCTCTGTTTCTCTCTCAGGTCAACTGTGGCAGGAATACAAACTTCCAGTTGAAACTGAGATAAAGGATGATACTGTCTTATCAATTCACTTTGTCCATAAGAAGGATGCACTAGAAGAAGATAAATTGCCCAGTAAAATAGAAACAGGACCAAAAAACACGGTAAACATAAAGGGCATTATTCTTGATGGATACAATATTTCCCGATTGAGACCCCTTGATAAAAAGAAGAAGAGAATTTTTACATCTGTAATAGGAGTAGGGGTTGTCACAACAGAAAAGGGAAAGCGCGTTGAGAAAATCTATTCCTTTGATAAGGATGGATCCAAGAAACAGGATATTCCCCTGGGAAAAGATTTTAAAGGCAAAAAAATAGAAAAGGTAATTCTCTATTGTAATGATGGCAAAGGTACCTTCAGTAATGCCATGCTTCTTACTCCGGAAAAGGACAAGGGCCTTCTTGATCCAAAGAATGAAATATCCAAGGCTTTAAATGCTAATTTGAAAATTGATGGAATCAAGATTGAAAGAGATACCAATAATGATTTAAAGGATGTTATAAAGGGTGTAACCTTGAATATCAGAGGAACTACAAAGGTACCTGTTGAAATAAAAATAAATCCAGATTCCAAAGTGGCAGTAGAAAGGATTAAGAAATTCGTTGAAGCCTATAATGATTATATTGCCTATCATAATAAAATGATAAAAACCGAGAAACAGTCTCGTCCTGGAAACTATAAAAAGAAGAATAGAATAAAGGGACTCTTTGTCGGCGATATGACTATTATTCGACTTGAGAATATGATAAAAAGAACAGTGACCAATGCCTATTCAAGTAGAGCAGATAAACCCATTAAGATGTTCTATCAGATTGGAGTCTCAACAGGGGCAATTGGTGCAAAATGGAAGACAATTCAGCAGGGGAAATTGATTCTTGATGAAGATAAGTTGACACAGGCAATTGTAGAGAATCCAGAGGGTGTTAAGATGTTTTTTAGTTCAGACACGGATGGAGATAATCTACCTGATAATGGCATGGCTTTTAATCTTGTTCGAATTTTAAAACCCTACGTATGGTCAAACAATATCATTAAAACAAAAATGAAGATGGAAGATGAATCCATTAAGATGGCTAATGATAGAATTGCTAAAAAAGAGCAACACTTAAAGGTATATCAGCAAAAATTGAGAACCAAATTTGGAAACATGGAAAAAATTATTTCCAGTTCCAATGCTCAGAAAAATTGGCTCAACCAGCAAATGGGTGGTAAGAAGTAGGAAAGTCTAAAGTTGAAAGTATAAAGGTTTTGGTCTAGCATAATCTTTATACTTTATAGCTTTCAACTCTATAAATATATCATACAATTTTCAAAGTATTACAATTAAAAATATTATTAACTGAATAAATGGAGATAGTAGTGGAAGTACAGATAAATAATCACAAGATAGATTTTGAATTGGAAAAAGAAAAGAATACTGCAGATGTTGTTGCCTCAATTGGAAAGTGGGCTCAGGAAAGAGACCTGATTTATTCTGCTGTTTTTATAGATGATGATGCCTATTATCCTGATGAGGTTCCAACAATGGAACTGGATTCTGTTAAGATTATTAACTCAATAGTCGAATCGCGATCAGATGTGGTTTTTCAGAGTATATCTGAAGCAATAAATTATTCTGACCGTGTTGTTCTCTTTGTTGAAGATGCCAAAGAACAAAATGAGGTTGATCTTGAAGAGATAGCACATTTTGTAGAGGGAATCAACTGGTCTATTGATGTTTCTCATTCACTTTTTACATTGTTAGAGCTTCCTGCGGATGAATTGAAATACAAGGATGCAACAGCAGCAAAGCTTCTTGAAGAACTTCAAGAAAAAGGGATAGAACTTGAGAAGATAAAGGATGAGAAAGCTGCACTTGAAAAGCTGACAGAATTAGAAGAATATTTCATATCAATTCGAGAAATAATGCAGATGCTTTTAACCAGTGATAATCTCAAGAGTCTTATTATGAAGAGTATTGAATCCCCTGATACCATTATCAATCTTCTACAGGATATAAAAAAACAGGGTGCTGAAGAACTGCAGAATATTCAGAATATTGCAGTGGCATTTCAAACCGGTAATGATGCTGAAGGTGTTGAACGGATTAATCGTTTCTTAGATTTTTTCTATACTTATAGTAGAACCTGTTATCAAGTTATTCCGGTTTTTAATCTTGACATAAAAACCATCATCGTAAATGACATATCACTTGAAGAAAAAAATGAGCAACTTTCAGATCTTCTTACCGAGGCAACAGATGCTTTGGAAAATAAAGATATGATAAGTTTGGCTGATATCATGGAGTATGAAATCATGCCTGCAATGGAAGATCTTGAAGAGTATATTGATACCTTGCTCAATAAAATCGGTGGTGAAAATGGCTAATGACAAAAAGCTCTGGGGTGGACGTTTTAGCGGAGCTGTGGCTGATATAACAGAACGTCTTTCTACATCTATACATTATGATTCTCGAATGTTTTCACAGGATATTCGTGGCTCAAAGGCTCATGCAGCAATGCTTAAAAAGATAGGAGTTCTCAATGATGGAGAACTTCAGTCAATTATCACAGGTCTTGATCAGATTCATGATGAGATAGAAGAGGGCACCTTTGAGTTTTCTTCAGCACTTGAAGATATTCATATGAACATTGAGTCAAAACTCACAGAAAGAATTGGAGACGCCGGAAAGAAACTCCATACAGGACGATCTCGAAACGATCAGGTTGCCCTGGATATGCGTCTCTATATTAGGGATGAATGTCAAGATATTGAAGCTCTCTTGACAAAGCTCATAGATGTTATGATTAAAAAAGCTGAAGAAAATATTGATACCTTCATTCCTGGATATACTCATCTTCAGGTTGCTCAGCCAGTGCGATTTGCTCAGCATTTACTGGCATATGTGTGGAAGTTCTCTAGGGATTTAGTGAGGCTTCAGGCAGTGGTAAATGGCTGTAAAGCTCTCCCTCTTGGGGTAGGAGCAATGAGTGGTGTTAACTATGCAAATGATAGAGATTTTTTAAAAGAAGAGCTGGACTTTGATTCCATAATTATGAATTCAATGGATGCTGTTAGTGACAGAGATTTTGTTCTGGATTTTTTATATTTTGCAGCCGTAACGGGAACTCATTTATCACGCCTCAGTGAAGAGATTGTTCTTTGGTCATCATCAGAATTTTCATATATAAAGTTGTCAGATAAGGTGACCACTGGGTCATCAATAATGCCTCAAAAAAGAAATCCCGATTTGGCTGAACTCATTAGAGGAAAAAGTGGCAGGCTCTATGGAAATCTCATGGCAATGCTTACTGTATTAAAGGGATTGCCTATGACCTATAATCGTGATCTTCAAGAAGACAAAGAACCTTTTATGGATTCAGCAGATACTATTCGCATGTCTCTTGAGGGAATGACTGTTATGTTTGAAGAGATGACTGTTCAAAAAGAAAGAATGAAAAAGGCTGTGTACAGTAATTTTTCTACAGCAACGGATCTGGCTGATTACTGTGTTCAAAAGGGACTTCCCTTTAGAGAGGCACATGAGGTTGTTGGTTCAGTGGTTCGATATTGTGAAGACACTAATGAAGATTTTTTTACTCTCTCCCTTGAAAAGTTGAAGAAATTTTCAGACATCTTTGAGGATGACATAGCTGATATCCTTAATCCTGAGTTATCAACAGAAAGAAAGCTTTCAAAGGGAAGTACTGCCAGGGATGAGATTCTTAAGCAGATCGATCTCTTGAAGAAAGCAAAAAAATAGCTGCAGTAAAAACTGCAGCTATGAATGGGTCGTGGTGGAAATATTACATTTCACCATGGGTATTTGGGTATTAGTAGTGCTTTTCTTTTTTGAGTCTATATTGGTAAAGTCAGGATCTTTCTGAGAGTCTGCAATTATTGAGCTATTCCCGTTTTTTTATAATTTTTTTTCTCACATTATGAGACTTATATACTTATTATACGAATCATATCTTTGCTCTGATGTTTAGATTTTCATAAATTACTAAAATGCTAATGTTTTGTCAAGATTTTTTTCATTTTTTTTTAATTAAATTGTATTTGACCTTTATATAATTGAGGTCATACTTAATGAATTCAGTCATTGAGGATATTGTTCTATTTAATACAGGGGGTATTTTTTTACTCTTTAATTGACTGAAAATATAATATAAGGAAGAGTCCAATGGATAATGATATAAATATTGAAATAAAGATGGATGATGAAACAGCAGATGGTCATTTTTCAAATTTTACAAATATTAGTCACAGTCCTGAAGAATTCACCCTTGATTTCGTCTATGTAAATCCTACTCCTCCTCCAGGTTTTGGTAAGCTTAAGTCCAGAATCATTCTCACACCAGGTCATATGAAACGTCTAATAGCAGCAATGCAAGAAAACCTTGATAAATATGAAGAGCGCTTCGGCAGCATTGATAATCCAATAAAGAAACCAGGAGAATCATTAAACTGATTGATTCTGGTTAAACAGGGATCCTCAATGAAAAAAATATGAAGAATTTTAGATACATGTGTATAGTTTTGCTTTTTTTGTTAATCGGTTTGGCCGTATTGGCCAAACCGAAGAGTGCAGCCATCATAACAGAAGAACAAAAACGATTTCACCTTCTGCAGAAATATTACACAGACTGGGATAATGGGTATTTCGGCAGCAGAAATGCCTATGAGAGCCACTTAAAATCTTATCTATACTCAATAATAGGTAAGGAGATTGAAACTGACTATAGTTATATACTCATGTCACCGGGCTCTCATCTTGAGAAAAAAGTGATAAAAAGATTTATCTTTGGTCCGGGAATATTTCTCAGAAGTAAATATGTAGATGTATCACCTCTGAAAAAGTTAGTAAAAAAGGATCCTTCTTTAATACATAGATGGTGGCGCGCTAAATGGATTTTTAAGGTTAAGGGTAAGATTATCGGCTTTCATTTAAGTAAAAATGAAAAAAAAAGGTTTCTTTCACTGAAACTTCATACAGTGAAATTATATCATCAATAAAAAGTATTTGAAGTTACATGACGATAAAATATTTTGACTCTTTAATAAATGGGGAGGATTTCTATGTGTGGAATTCTAGGATATGTGGGCAATAAGAGCGCCACAGAGGTTATTATAAATGGTCTAAAGCGATTGGAATACCGTGGTTATGATTCATCTGGAATAGCTCTTCAGGGAGAAAACAGCATCTATCTAAAGAAAAAATCAGGCAAACTCAATGAATTGGAATCAATTCTTGATTATAAAGAGGTAGAAGATTATCACGTAGGTATTGGCCATACACGATGGGCTACCCATGGTGAGCCCAATGATTTAAATGCCCATCCCCATGTTGATTGTGAAGGAAAAATTGCCCTGGTTCATAATGGGATTATTGAAAACTATAATGACTTAAGAGATGTTCTAAAAAAAGAGGGTCATGATTTTAAGAGTGAAACAGACACTGAGGTTATTGTTCATCTCATCGAACATTATCACAAAAACGAACCTCTTATTGACTCAGTTGTTCGGGCTCTCAACAGAATAGAGGGAGCCTATGGTATCGTGGTTATTTCAGTGAAAGAACCGGGAAAGGTTATTGCGGCTCGAAAGGGTAGTCCCCTTATTCTAGGCGTTGGCGATGATGAGACAATTATTGCATCGGATGTCAGTGCTATTGTTGAGCACACAAGATCTGTAATTTATATGGAAGACAATGAGCTTGTTGAAATTACGGGAACAAATATAAAGACCTATGACCTTGAGAAGAATCATATTGTAAAAAAGGTTGAGGATATAGACTGGGACATTGCTGCTATGGAAAAGCATGGCTTTGATCACTTCATGTTGAAGGAGATTCATGAGCAGGTTGATACTATTCAAAATGCCTTTCGTGGCAGAATAATTCCTGAAAAGGGTAATGTGCGATTAGATGGCTTTGATCTCACACGGGATGAATTTAATAACATCAATCGCATTGTTTTTATTGCCTGTGGCACATCGTGGCATGCGGCATTGATCGGGAAATACATGCTCGAAGAATATGCCCGTATTGCCGTTGAAGTAGAATATGCCTCTGAGTTTCGTTATAGAAAACCTGTTTTAAGAAAGGATGATATTGTCATTACAATCAGTCAGTCTGGAGAAACCGCAGATACCCTTGCTGCATTACGAGAGGCAAAGACAAAGGGAGTCAAGGTTATGGGACTCACCAATGTAGTGGGAAGTACCATTGCAAGAGAATCAGAGGGGGGAGTTTATCTTCATGCTGGTCCTGAGGTGGGAGTTGCATCAACAAAAGCCTTTACCTCACAGATAACTGTTTTGATTTTATTGACTATTCTCTTTTCTCGGAAGCGTGACATGACCTCAACAGAGGCTCAGGTTATCTTGAGAGATCTTCTTCGTGTTCCTCTACTTGTTGAGAAAATATTGCAGAGCTCAAAGGAAATAGAGAAAATTGCTGAGCTCTATAAAGATAGCAGAAATTTTCTTTATCTTGGTCGTGGTGTTCAATTTCCTGTTGCACTGGAAGGTGCTTTGAAACTTAAAGAGATTTCTTATATTCATGCTGAGGGTTATCCTGCTGCAGAGATGAAACATGGACCAATTGCTCTTATAGATGAAAATATGCCTGTTGTATTTATTGCACCAAAAGATGAGGTTTATGCAAAGGTGGTGAGTAATATTGAAGAGGTGCGAGCCCGAAAGGGAAAGATAATTGCCATAGCCACAGAAGGTGATAATGAGATTGTAAAATATGCAGATCACGTCATCTACGTACCTGTAGTGAATAAAATGGTTCTTCCATTGTTAACAGTGATTCCTTTGCAGCTTTTATCTTATTACATAGCTGTTCAAAGGGAATGTGATGTAGATCAACCAAGAAATCTTGCAAAAAGCGTAACCGTAGAATAGATTTTTGTGATAATTTGATTGACAATAATAGGTGTCACCAGTAGCCTATTTATGTCTTATTGATAAAGAAGATAACCCTCTGGGAAAATGATAAATATAAATCGAGGTAGACATGATAATTATAGAGAGTTTAAACTATATTGTTTTAACGGTATCCAATCTTGAAAATTCAATTGAGTTTTATAAGGACCTTTTTGATTTTGAAGTAATTCATAAGTATAGTGATGCAGGTAAAGCAGTATTACGTATCGGAGATATTGTAATAGAGCTTAATGAGGTCGATGGCTATAAGGCAGCAGAAGACACTATGAGTGCTATTGCCTTTTACATTGATGAAGAGGATTTTGAAGATGCTCTCAGTGAAATAGAAGACATTGAAATTGAAATTGTTTATGGACCTGAAAATATTAGAAATGGACAAACAGTAATATTTCTTGATCCTGATGAAAATCGTATTGAGTTATCTTATCCAAAGATAAGCTAAAATAAGAAAACATGAGAAACAAGGGGATTGTAAAATCCCCTTTTTTTATGATTAATTATGAATAATAAAGAATTTAAAAAGTTATTAAAAAATCATCAGTTTACACCGGTTGCGGTCTTTGAAGATGAAGATGCTGCTCTTCGTACTTCTGAGATTTTACTTGAAAATGATGTTTCTATCATTGAAATAACCTTAAGAACAAAGAACTCCTTGAAGTGTATTGAGGCTGTTGCTAAGAAGTTTTCTCAGATGACAGTGGGAGCAGGTAGTGTTTTTACATTGGATGCTCTGAGGGACACAATTGATCGGGGTTCTCAGTTTGCAGTTTCACCTGTCTGTACGAAGGAGATTGGAGAATTCATTAAGAAAAAAGAATATCCCTGGGTCCCTGGAGCAGCTTCACCCAATGAATTATTTCAGGCCCTCAATTATTCAAATATTGTTAAGGTCTTTCCGGCTAATCCCCTTGGTGGGCCATCCTTTATAAAGGCAATGACTGCACCATTTAAAATGATGGATCTGTCTATTGTTCCAACTGGTGGGATCTCAAAGGATAATATCAATGACTACCTGGCCTTAGATATTGTCATTAATTGTGGCCTCTCGTGGATTGTTGATTCTTCAGTTATTACAAAGAATGACTGGAAAATAATAACAGAAAGAATTATAAAAGTAAAGGAAATTGTTGGAAGTCTGTGAAATATAAAGATCTATTTTTGAGAGCCTTTGAGAAGCGTTCCAGTCTTTTAGATGATGATACAAATTGTTTTCGTTTGTTTAATGGAATAGGGGATGACTTAGAGGGCATTTCAATTGATTTATATGATCAGAGTATTCTTATTCAATATTTTCGAGAAGAACATCTTCTCAACGGTTCTCTGAAAAGAGATTTAACCTCTGCAATAATATCATCTTTGGAAACTTTACCTCTTGATATTACTTCTGTAATGATAAAAAACCGACTTTCTCACGATGATCCTCAAACTGTTCAAGAAATAAGAAGAAGCAGATTGCTGGAGGGAACAGCTCCTGAATCTGATATTATAGTAAAACAAAATGGCATAAAGGCCTGGGCTGATCTTTTGGAAGGACAAAATACCGGTGTTTTTCTTGATATGAGAGAGGTCCGCAATGAGTTACTGTCTCTTGGTGTATACAATGGAGCAATGCTCAATCTTTTTTGTTATACCTCTCTTTTCTCAGTCCATGGTCTGAAGAATGGGGCAAAGAGTGCTATAAATGTTGATCTTTCCAAGGGGGTTCTTGGAAGATCCCGCAAAAATTATGAACTCAATGAAATTCGTTGTGATGATAGAGATTTTTTATATGGTGATTCATGGGACTGGCTTGTGAAATTTGTAAAAAAGAAACGGCAATTTGATTTTATAGTTTTTGATCCCCCAACTTTTTCAAGGAATAAGAAGAAGTCATTTTCTGTCAAAAAGGATTATAATGATTCACTCAACCTGATAGATGATTTGAAACCAAAATATATTTTAACTTCTATTAATGCGTCATCTGTAACACTGGATGAATATTTGTCATATCACCCGCCATCCTGGGAGTCAGTGAAGATTTTTCATGAGTCTTCTGATTTCCCCTATGATAAAAAACCTTATTTAAAGGCTGGTTTATGGCATATAAAATAGCATTAAAGAAAAAATCTTGACACTTGATCAGCTGTATTCAATTCTGAATATTGAAGGTAGGGAAATGAAAATGCAGTTTCCCAGAAATATAAAAGTAATTACAAAATTATAGAAATATCAGTTACCTGATTCTATAAACATCGGGGATCAATGATACTTTATCTTTCCATTGTTTTTATAATTATTGGCTTGATATTGGTGATTTTTGCACTTTTTTCAAGGGTGACAAAAAAGGAGTCTTCACCTTCAGAGACTTTTGACCATGGCGAAAAAGTCTCATCAAAATTTAAAAATCAAAAGACTGATTCAAGTTATGAAGTTTTATCAAAAAAGACATCTCAAAGTGATGATGTTTTAGATGTGCCTAATCTTTTTGTACAGGAAAATGAAGAAAAAGGCGAAAATAGAAGAGTAGATTCCTTAACAAAAAATAAAGATAATGTTTTGCTTAGTCAAGATGGAGCCATAGAAGCCCTTTTATATGAGGATTCTTCTGGAAATATTGACTACGATGGTTTTGGTGGTGCGATAGATTCAACATTGCAATCCTATGAGAATGTGAAACTCATTGGAGATGGTTTTTTAAAACTGGAAAAAGAAGGTCTTTCCTTTATTAGTGAAGGACGTTTATTTAGGTTTGATTTTTATAAAATACAGGCTTTACATAGTGGTGATTCTTATATTGCACTGAAATTATCTGCAGATTCACCTATAAGGCTGTTTTTAATGGAAAATCCAACATCTTTTGTTAGTCATTTAATGAATGAATACAGAGAATTTAAGAGGCAATAATGTATTATCGTTATAAAACCAAAAAAAAGAGCAGACCAGTTTTGAAATTAAGTGTAACTCTCGTGGTTATTGCTGCATTGGTATATACTGGATATTTAAATCGCCAATATATTCTTTTTTGGAAATACACCACGAATAAAATCGTTGATCAGATCTCTGCTGTAGAGGCTATTAAGGACCCTTTAAAGAGAAGAAACAAGTTAAATGGACTTCTCGATGTTGTTGATCAGTACAAAATTGAAAATCCTGTAGATTCAGAAGCTTTTTTGATGGGTGCACGTGTATATTATCACCTTGCTCAAACCTTTAATCCTGGGACTTTTTCTGAAATGCTTGTTAATAATAAGTTAAAAGTTAAGAACAAGAAGGCCTATGAAAATTATATTTCAGCAATTCGTCATTATAAGAAGGGTATAATGCTTCAACGCTATGGAGATATTGCCAAAGAGAATACCATTGATTATGGTCGTGCTCTTTATATGACCAACTATAGTTCCATTAAAGAGATAATGAAGGCCATGACCTCTCTTGGAAAGGCTAATCTCTTAAAGGATATTGAAGACAAACGTTTTTACGGGGTTTTGCAGGTTTTAAATGGACAGAAAGAAGAAGGGTTAACATTCTTAAAAAATCATGGATCTTTAAGTGATTCAATTTATGGAACTCTGTTTCTTGCGGTTACAGAAAAGATTGCTAAAAATTATACAAGTTCTATCATGCATTTTAAAAAAATTATTCTAACTTCAAAGGATAATGCTCTGTTAAAACTTGTTTATATGAATCTGGGTGAAATATACTTTAGTCAGACTCTTTATAAAGAATCTCTTGGGCAGTTTGTTAATGCTCAAAAAATCGATGAAGGTGATCTTAAGCTAAAGCTTTGGATCAGTAAAAATTATAATGCCCTTGGTGAAAAGGATAAGGCCAGAGCATTGATCAGTGAAGTTTTGGCAAAAGATAATAAGAATAATGAAGCACGTCATCTTTTGCGTATAATGTAATAATGTTTAAAAAGACTATGGAATGGAACAGCATTCTTTTATAACTTGACAAATGACTGTGGTTTTGTACAGAGAATGTTATGTCTTATGTGGACCTTCCAATAATTATAGAAATTGAGCAGGAGTATATAAATGATTTTTAATCAATTCTACGGCATGTTTTCAAATGATATGGGGATTGACCTGGGTACTGCAAATACACTAGTCCATGTAAAGGGCCAGGGTATTGTACTTAGTGAGCCATCAGTAGTGGCTGTTCAGACCAGTACCGGTCGAGTTTTAGCAGTAGGTCATGAGGCAAAGAGAATGCTGGGAAGAACTCCCGGAGATATTGTTGCTATCCGTCCTATGAAAGATGGTGTAATCGCTGACTTTGAAACAACTGAAAAAATGATTCGTTATTTTATCACAAAGGTTCACAAAAGAAGAACACTCGTAAGACCAAGGATAGTTATCGGTGTTCCCTCAGGAATTACTGAGGTTGAAAAACGTGCTGTTAGAGAATCTGCCGAACAGGCAGGAGCACGAGAGATTTTTCTCATTGAAGAGGCTCTTGCAGCAGCTATTGGAGCAAATATTCCCATTCATGAGCCAGCAGGTCATATGGTTGTAGATATTGGTGGTGGAACAACTGAGATTGCAGTAATATCCCTCGGTGGAATGGTAATTGCTGATTCAATTAGAATCGCAGGTGATGAGTTTGATGAAGCTGTAATGAAATATATGAAGACTCAATATAACCTTGTTATTGGTGAAAGAATGGCTGAAGAGGTCAAGTTTAGACTGGGTAATGCCTTTCCTGAGAAAAAGGTTGAGACCATGGAACTCAAGGGACGTGATGCAATTTCAGGTCTTCCACGAACTCTTGAGATTGATTCAGTTGAAATCCGTAAAGCACTCAAAGAACCTGTTGAGTTGATTCTTGAAGGTGTAAAACATGCTCTTGAAAAGACACCCCCTGAACTGGCAGCTGATATTGTTGAGCGTGGTATTGTAATGACTGGTGGAGGCTCACTCTTAAAGGGCCTTGATAAATATATCAGTAAAGAGACAGGGGTTCCTGTTATCTTAGCTGAAAATCCATTAACCTGTGTTGTTCTTGGTACAGGTAAATTTCTTGAAGAGATTAAAAATCTATACAGGGCAAATCTTAAGTAAACGTGGAATTTGTATTACGAAATAGAACAGTAATATCCTTTATATTTTTCACCCTCTTTTGTTTGGTGTCACTTTCAGTACAATCCAGTACAATGACTCTTACATTGGAAGGTATTGGAAGTGCTATAACATTACCCTTTGAAAAGGGGTATCACGGCATTCAAAGTGGAGTGAAAAAGTTCTGGGCAGGTTTTACCGAGCTTTCAGATGTTAAAAAGAAGCTACAGAAGACCCAGACAAAACTTCAGAAATATGAAGCCCTTACTGAGGAATTTTCTGAGATAAGAAGAGAAAATATTCGGTTGAGACGGCTCCTTGGTCTCAAAGCACGTGTAGTCTATGCATCCATACCGGCATCCATCATTTCTAAAGATCCTGATAACTGGTTTAAGACAATCATTATAAATAAGGGAGAAAATGACGGCATTAAAGTAAATATGCCTGTTGTTGCTTTTCAGGGAGATCTTAAGGCCGTTGTTGGTAAGGTTATTGAGGTTCAAGGCAGTGTATCTCGAATAATTCCCATTATTTCACCGGACATGAGAATGGGAGTACGTTTTGAACAAAATCGATATCCTGGACTTCAAAAGGGTATAGTCAGCAGATCTGATGTTTGTATTGTGGATTTTGTCAGCAGGTCAGCTGTTGTTAAGAAAGATGATCTGGTTATAACCTCTGGTCAGGGGGGGATTTTTCCCGCTGGTTTAAAGGTGGGTAGGGTTGTGAAGTCTCAGATACTAAAGAGTAGTGCCCATCAAAGAGTTTTTATCGAGCCAATTATAAATTACAACCTCATAGAAGAGGTTTACGTCATAAAAAAAGAGCCAGAAAAAGAACTCCTTCAGTTGCTAAAGGAGAAAAAGTAATGTTATCATATATTATAACAGGTGCTCTCTTAATAGTGTCTCTTGTTGTTCAGATGCATCCATCCTTTGATGTATTGAAAATTGCCGGAGTAAAACCTGATATTCTTTTTATTATAATCGTCTATATGGGTTATAGTTTTGGTTCATTTAATGGTGAGGTCTCGGGATTCATTGGAGGAATTCTTCAGGATTCTGTTTCAACAGGACCACTTGGTTTATTAACCTTTCCAAAGGTTGCAGTGGGAATGCTCATCGGTTTTTTTGGCAGAGATGTTATTAAAAGTACTATATTATCTATTACGTTGATAATGTTTTTGGCATCACTTATTAAGGGTGTTATCACTCTTTTTCTTTGCTATATTTTCCATCAGGCACAGGCTGAACAAATTTATAAGATTATTCTTCCTGAGTCTTTCTATAATGCAATTTTATCTCCTCTTTTATTTCTTCTTCTTGATAAAATATTTGAAAATGATTTAGATAAGGAGGCTCGTCCTTAATGGGTCAAGGATCTCTCAGAGCCAGAATGCAGGAGGCCTTCAGGTTTCGAATGTTTGTTTTTATCGGCCTGGTAGGTTTTGTATTTCTGATATTTATCATTCAACTTTTTAACCTTCAAATTGTTTATGGAAAAGAAAATCTTAAAAAAGCTAAGATAAATATGGAAAACAATGTTCCTAAGGTTGCACCAAGGGGTGAAATCTATGACAGAAATTTCCAGCTTGGCAAAAAAAATATCGTTCTTGTTTCTAACAGACCATCTTTCAATATAACTACAATTCCAGCTAAATTTACCTCAAAAAAGGAATTGATTAAAGTAGTAAAAAGACTTTCACGTTTGCTGAAAATGGATGTCAATATTACTTTGAAAGGATTGAAAAAGAGAAACTCCTGGGAACGAATAATTCTCTTTGAAGATGTAAGCTTTGATATGGTGGTAAAGATTGCCTCAAATCAGTTTCTTTTTCCAAATATCTCCTGGGAAGATACACCTGTACGCCTTTATACTTATAAAAATATGCTTTCCCATGTTACAGGATACATCAGCAGTATTGGTAAGAAAAAGCTGAGAAGTCTTAAGGGTAGGGGATATAAGGCCTATCATAAGATTGGTAAATCTGGTGTTGAAAGAATGTATGATGAGATCTTAAGAGGATCTGATGGCTATATTAGACGAATTGTTGATCATAAAAATAGAACAGAGGGCGAAGAAACTGGTCTTGATCCGGTTTCCGGAAAGAATATTGTTTTAACTATTGATTATGAGGTTCAAAAAGTTGCATATGATTCTATGAAAAACCGAATGGGATCAGTTATTGTAATGAAGCCCTATACTGGCGAGATATTGGCCCTTGTTTCCCAACCTGACTATGATCCCAATGAGATTATATCCAAAAACAATCAGAAGATTGTGAGAGCTTTATATAAGAATAAAAAACGACCTTTTTTAAACAGGGCAATTCAATCAAAATATCCACCTGCCTCTACATTTAAGCTTGTTACTGCAATTGCAGGTTTGGAAACTGAAAAAACCTATGCAGATAAAGTTCATTATTGTCCGGGGAAATATACACTAAAGGGATACAGAGACAGAGATTTTTATTGTTACAGAGTACATAATAGACTCAATCTTTTTGATGCCATTGCAAAGTCCTGTAGTGTCTATTTTTATCTCTATGGCTATGCTACTGGCCCCACAAGTATTTTGCGCTATGCTTCAAGCTTTGGTCTTGATGAAAAAACTGGAATAGATTTACCTGGAGAGGTAAAGGGATTTATTCCATCAAAACAGTGGAAGATGAAAAGATTTTCCCAATCCTGGTATGATGGAGATACATTAAATCTTTCTATTGGTCAGGGGTTCTTGACTATTACCCCAATAGCATTGGCAAATTTTCTTAGTGGTGTGGTTAATAATGGTGTAATGTATCAGCCTATTATAATCAAAGAAGTTAGATCCTCTAATAATAAAAGAGTATTAAGGGGATTTCAAAAGAAAAAATTAAGAGAGATTCCTCTCTCTATGAAAACAACCAATATCGTAAAACTCGGAATGAGAAAAGCGGTTCAATACGGTACCTGTCAAATCTTAAAACATTTGAAGGCTCCCTTAGCTGGAAAAACAGGTACAGCTCAAACAAGATCTCAGAGAAAAAGAGATGAAACACAGCATGCATGGTTTATCGGTTATGGTCCCTATGGGGGATCCATTGAAAAAAGTGTTGTTGTTGTGGTAATGGTTGAATATGGTGTGGGTGGAGCTGCTGTAGCTGCACCTATTGCGAGAAATGTTTTTGCAAAGATAATAGAACAAGGATATTTCAAAGAGTAGAAAAATGTTAAAAAAAGATAGCGGTATAGGCTTTGATCTTCCACTCATTTTGGCAGTGGTAACAGTTGTCCTTATAGGGTGTTTACTGATATATTCTGCTGGATTTGATCCCTTAACAAAACTCAATAATGGGCTCTATAGAAAACAGATATTGTGGCTAGTTATTGGTATCATTCTATTTATTCTTATATCAATGATAAATTATCAGTTTCTAGGTGACTATGCTTTACATGTTTATATTGCATTGCTGGTTATCCTTATTTTAACAACATTTCTTGGTAAACCAATTAGAAATACCAGAGCATGGATTGATTTTGGAGCCTTTTCAATACAGCCCTCTGAATTTATGAAACTATCTGTTGTCATTGTTCTGGCAAAACTTCTTGAACTTCGAGAAAGAGATATTAAAAATTTCAGAGAGCTGTTGATTCCTGCAGTTATTGTATTTGTTCCTGTTCTTATTATATTAAAACAGCCTGATTTTGGAACTGCATCAATCTTTATACCAATACTTTTTGCCCTATTATTTGTAGGTGGTGCTGATATTTCTCACCTAGTGTCAATTATTTCTATTGCAATTATATCTGTAATAATTCCTATTATATTGACTTATCAGTTTCGTGATATGAAGAATCCTCCTGAATTAGAAATGGTTCTTGGAATAATTTTAATAGCAGCAATTGTACTTGTCATTGTAGCAGCTGCAGCATATGGTTTGCATCTGGTCTCGGTGCGCAAAATTTTCAGGAGGCTCTATATACCTTCAGCAGTTGTATCCTTGAGTCTATTTGCGTCATATTTTATTCAAAATAATCTTAAGACCTACCAGAAAGAAAGAATTCTTGTTTTCTTAAATCCCGAGAGAGATGCTCTGGGCTTTGGATACAATGTTATTCAATCAAAGATTGCTGTAGGTTCAGGGGGGTTTTTCGGTAAAGGTTTTTTAAAGGGAACCCAGACTCAATTAGGTTTTCTACCAGAAAAAACATCAGATTTTATCTTTGCTGTAATGGCAGAAGAATGGGGCTTCATTGGTGCTATCTTTCTTTTGTTTTTACTGGGTTTTATTATATTTAGAGGTCTCCAGATAGCAATAGAGTCAAAGGATAGATTTGGTTCTCTATTAGCCAGTGGAATCACTGCAATGTTCTTTTCCCATATTCTGGTCAACATTGGAATGGTAATGGGAATCATCCCTGTAACAGGATTACCCCTTACCTTTATTTCATATGGAGGATCAAACCTTTTAATGGCTTTTCTCTGTATAGGAATCTTGAACAATATTAGTATGAATAAGTTTGTAAATTAATGAAAGAAAATAATAAAAAAGCAATCATTCTCTTGAGCGGTGGCCTTGATTCTGTTACAACGGCAGCCATCGCAAAATCTTATGGATATACTCTTCATACCGTAACCTTTCGCTATGGTCAGCGGCACAATATCGAAATATCTTTGGCAGAAAAAAATAGTGCCCTTTTTGAGGCAGAAAAACACATTGTTATAGATATACCAACGGGCGTTTTTAACTCAGCTTTAACAGGACAGGGGGATGTTCCCCGGGATGAGGATCCATCCCTAGATGAGATTCCTGTAACTTATGTTCCAGCACGTAATATTCTTTTTTTATCATATGCTGTTGCATATGGTGAATCAAACAGTATCTATGACATTTTTATTGGAGCAAATGCCGTTGATTATAGTGGTTATCCTGATTGTAGACCGGAGTTTTTTAACTCTTTTCAAAATATGGTTAACAAGGGAACAAAGGCTGGGGTAGAGGGATCACCCTTTTTAATTCATACTCCTATTATTGATATGACTAAGGCTGAAATAATCAAAAAGGGAATAGCTCTTGGAGTGGATTATTCCATGACTCATAGTTGTTATGATCCTGATGAAAATGGATTGGCTTGTGGACATTGTGACAGTTGTTCCTTGCGAAGAAATGGTTTCATTGAAGCCAAAATACCAGATCCCACTCGGTATATCTTAGATGAATGATTTTCATGCTGCAGTAGTTGATCTTCTTTTTCCTTCTTACTGTACTGTGTGTTCAAAAAATGTTTCAATTAAAGAGAATTATCTCTGTGCTGATTGTATTGAAAAATTGCATAATTATGATTCACAATGCGAAGTGTGTGCTTCAACATTGATAGATGATATTTGTCATTTTTGTGAAGGAAGGGCAGTTTTTTTTGACAAGAATATGTCTTTATTTGCATATAATGATCATTTGCAAAAAATAATATATGGTCTCAAGTTTGAGAAAAAAGAACGACTTGCTTTATTCTTTGGCAAAGGAGCATGGGATTTTATTGTAAGTGATGAGGATCTAATGCATTTAATTGATAATGTAGTGGTGGTTCCTGTGCCTATGCATAGAAGGAAGTTAAGAAAAAGAGGTTTTAATCAATCAGAGTTAATCGCTCAAGAGCTTGCTAAAAGAGGAAAATTACTAATGCAAAAACCTCTTTATGTAAAGAGAGCTCAAGAAGCACAAAAAAATATGGCCTATGAAGATCGTTTTGTTAACACTATAGGGCAATTTGCTGTAAAAAAAAGAGCACAATTAAAGGATAAGTCTATTCTTCTTGTTGATGATGTTTTTACAACAGGGGCTACTGTTAATGAATGTGCAAGAGTCTTAAAAAAAGATGGTGCTCATCGCGTTTTTTCTTTAACCATGGGCCGAACAATAATAAAAAAGCTTGAAAATTTGAGATAGCTATGAAATTATAATTCTCTGAAAGTCAGTGATTCTTTAAATAATTCAAACTATGGAGTTTATCATGAAAGTTGTATCTGAAGATAGTGTTGAAATCTTTGTTCTCGAGGGCCGAATAGATCAAGAAGGATCAGAGGAACTTGAATCAAATCTTCAGGATTCTCTAGAAAATGAACGATTAAATATATGTATTGATTTAACAGATGTTAAACATATCTGCAGTTCTGCCCTTGGTGTTCTGGTTGCGGTTAAACGAAAAATTAAGGATAATGAAGGTGATATTAAACTGGTTATTATGAGTGATAATCTTCTCAGATTATTTCAAACAACCATGTTAGATAAAGTTTTCGAGATATATGATTCAAGAAGAGAATGTCTCTCCACCTTTGATTAAAACAGTTTTATGAAAAAAGATATAAAGGATATACTTTTACCTTTAAAAAGTCATCTTGTAAAAGTTGAGTCTGAGATTGTTAAAAAAGTTACTACCGGCGTTTCTATCATAGATGAAAGTTCAATCCATATTGTTTCCAGTGGTGGAAAGAGAATTCGAGCTGCCCTGGTACTCATATCCAGTGGTCTTAAAGGCGAGATACCCTCTGATATTGAAACCCTTGCAGCATCAGCTGAAATTGTTCATGCTGCAACTTTGGTTCACGATGATATAATTGATCAGGCTTTTTTAAGAAGAGGCAATGTAACTGTTTCAGAGAAATGGGGCAACAAGGTGGCAGTTCTTGTTGGTGACTATATGTATACCATGGCCCTTGATATTGCCGCTAAGGAGTCAAATCCTGCAATGTTTCCTGTGATGGTTGAAGGAACAGGAGCAATGGTTAGGGGTGAGCTTTTACAGATGGAGTATTCAAATTTTTCATCTATAACTCTTGAAAAGTATAATGAGATTATTGAACATAAAACAGCCCGTTTCATGGGAACCTGTACCCGTCTTGGGGCAATGAAAAGTGGTTTTTCACAAAAGGAATGTGATGATCTCTATGAATTCGGTTTGAATCTAGGTTTTGCATTTCAGATTGTAGATGATACTATAGATTTTAGTGATGATGAACTTAAGACCGGAAAAGATATTGGAAATGACTTTCTTGATGGTAAAGTAACATTGCCAATGCTTTATATGCTGGAAAATACCTCAGATAAAGAAAGAAACTCTATTTTAGAGAAACTTGAAAATCCTCTTAAGGAAAACTGGCCAGATGTTCAAAAAAAGGTTATTGAATGTGGTGCTGTAGATTATTCGATGAAAACAGCAGAAGGCTATATTAAAAAATCATTAACTTACATCGAAAGTTTTCAGAAAACTCCCTATAGGACAATGCTTTATGAAATAGCTGATTTCTTTCTCAATAGACAGTACTAATTATAGCTTTATTATATAAGTATCTTGAAAATTTTTAAGAGTTTTTCCTTGACCTAAGGTATATTTATTATAATATATATATTATTGATATCTCAAACCTGAAGGAGAGGACCTATGTTAAGTAAGGAAAAACAAGAAGTTGTACGTTATTACAATCTTGGGCTTGAGGCATATAGACAAAGAAAATGGGATGAAGCAATAGAGGCCTTTAAGAAATCTCTTGAGGTTGATCCGAAGGATGGACCATCTCAGCTGTATCTACAAAGGGCATATGATTTAAAGGAAAACCCTCCAGGAGAGAACTGGGATGGTGTTTTTACCATGACAACAAAATAATATTAGGATTTTAGACTATGTCAAAGAAGATTATTCAGGTTAATAAAAACCCGGTTTATGATATTGGAATGATAGCAACAGTATTCGGAAAAGATACTGATTTTGAAGGTGAGCTGTCATTTAAGAAATCTTTACAGATCAATGGAAGTTTTAATGGCGAAATTACAGCAGGAGGTTACCTTGTAATAGGTGAAGGAGCTGTTGTTAAAGCAAATATAAAGGCAAAGACCATTATAATTTTGGGAACGGTTCATGGAAATATAGAGGCTTCTACGAGACTTGAGATTCATGATTCTGGAAAACTCTATGGAAATATCAGAACATCAAAACTGAAGATTGCAGATGGTGTAGTCTTTGAAGGAAAATGTGAAATGATTAAACCCTATGAAAAAAAGGGTAAAAAGGATGGAGCAGGTGTGGAAAAGGCTTCATAGTAATGAAAGAGGCATCATTTTATAAAAAAAATAATGGGGATCTACAATGTACTTTGTGTCCCCATTTTTGTGTCATTAAGAATGAAAAGTCAGGAATCTGTAGGGTTAGAACAAATCATGATAGTATTCTCTATTCTGATATCTATGGTGAAGTAACTGCCGCAGCAATGGATCCCATTGAGAAAAAACCCCTTTATCACTTTTATCCATCATCCTCAATATTTTCAATAGGAACAAAGGGCTGTAATTTTAAATGTAATTATTGTCAAAATCATCGTATTTCTCAAAATCCCTATGTTGATAGTGAAAATTATAGCCCTGATGAAATTGTTGATGCTGCAGTAAGAAGTAATGCTATGGGGATTGCCTATACCTATTCTGAACCAATTATCTGGATTGAATTTGTTTTGGACTGTGCAAAGCTTGCCAGAAATAAAGGTCTTAAAAATGTAATGGTAACCAATGGATATATCAATGAAGAGCCATTATCTGAGCTCTTAAAGGTCACCGATGCAATGAATATAGATCTCAAGACATTTGATGATAAGACAAGTTCTATTGTTCATAAGGGAAATCTTAGTAATGTGAAAAAAACAATAGAGCAGGTGTGTCATTCTTCATGTCACCTTGAGGTAACGACTCTTATTGTTACTGATATAAATGATACTCTAGAAGAGATGACAATGATTGCAGATTTTTTGTCAGAAAATAATGATTCAATACCATGGCATCTTTCCAGGTATCATCCTGAATATAAGTACAATGCTCCAGCAACAAATATTGATCTTATGATGAATGTATATGCTATGGCTCAGAAAAAACTGAAGTACGTCTATTGTGGTAATATTCCTTCTAATTTTGATGGAAGCGATACCCATTGTCCCCAATGTAATAATGTGTTGATTAAAAGAAGCGGATATATGGTTGAAATTGTTGGAATTAAGAATGGAAAATGCAAAAACTGCAATCATAAAAGCGCTATTGTGCAGTAAATATTCATTGAATAATATTCTTAATAATATAAGATGGTTTCTAACAGGAGACCAATGAAAAATTTTTTTTTAGAGTTTTACGGTGTTAATGAAGATGTTGAGCAAGAGGTACGCAATAAGATATTTGAGATTGTAGATTCTTATGGCTTATCTGACCTTGTTGATCCTCTCTATACCTGTATTAAGGAATTGCTCATTAATGCTATTAAGGCTAACTATAAGAATATTTTTTTCGAAGGCTATAATCCTACTTCAAATAATAATTCGTTACCCTATGATACTGCTTTACAGGTTTTTAAGCTTGAAATGACCAGAATTGACGCTGCTTATTTTGAAGAGTTGGCTTTAAGAAATGATATGAAAGCTACTCTAGAATTAAAGGCTGAAGGTGAAGTATTCAGTGTTGAAGTAGTCAATTATGTTGAAATGACATCAAAGGAACAGGAGCGAGTTGATCGAAAGCTAGCTGATGCAGTTGAATGTGAGGATATTGCTGATTACTTCATGAAAAATTCAGAGGCTTTAGAAGATGAAGGGGCTGGTCTCGGACTTGTTCTTATCACTATAATACTAAAAAGTCTTGGTGCAACTTCAACAGACTTTTCTATTAAGTCTCAAGATGGGAAAACAATTGCCAAATTTAAAATTCCTCTTGTTCAGATGGATTCTTCACTTCAGGAAGAATAAAGACCTCATCAACTTTTTTATTTTCAAGTGATTTCCAACCTTTTGTTATAATATTTACAGCCATTGCATTGCACCAGGAATCACTTTTACTACCAAAGGCGAGACCAAGAAGTCCTTTTAATACAATGATTTCAACGTATCGAACCTTGTGAAATGAATCTCCAACTAATAAAGGTAAATTCTTATCATATCTAATCTGTCTTGGAATAATACAGGATATTCCAACATCCCATTCAAGTATTTCAATACTCATTCGTGATATAATTCTTTTATCTCTCTCTTTAACACTACCTCTTGAAAAAATTATGTTCTTGTCTTTAAGTTGAAGTTTTAGAGAAGCTCTGTAAATAAAATTGAAAATTCCCTTTGGAACACCTCTTGCAAAATAACAGTTTCCTTTTTTTAAGAAAAGACCCTTGAGTCTTCTAGAATTACGACCGGGACTTACAGAGGGAATTGGAACCCACCGCTCTTCATCTTCAATTGCATCAATAGAGATTATTTTGTTTTTCACAACTATATTGAACCGAGGATCTCATGTCTTTTAAGATATTCTCTTGTTTCATTTACTCCCTGTTCAAAACCTTCGCAGATTTTCTCTTTGTCTTGAGTTAAGCGGTCTACTTCAAAATCATCTGGAGGATAGATGATTTCTATCTCAGGGTGATTTTCTTCAAGATCATCAAGAACTGCATTGTACATTTTATATCGAGTTTCGAGGGCTTCAATAATATACTTAAATCGATTTTCTTTATAATAACTTTCATATATATATTTGATCCAAAATGACTCTTCTTTTTTGCGATATCCCTTTGGTCTGGTTAAAACAACGAGAATATCCTTTTCTTTATAACCAAGTTCAATTGCTTTTTTATAGGGAATGGGATCTAGCATTCCTCCATCTAGGAGATGGTAGTTTTTGTATTCAACAAAGCCTCTATATAAAAAAGGAATTGCAGCAGAAGCCTTCAGTGCTGTAATAACATCCTCTTCTTTTGAACTGAGAAAAATAGTTTCAGGAGTTTCAAAATCATCACAATGAGTTGCCGTTATGAGAACCTCACATGATTTTTTAAATAATTGTTCTTTGAGGGGTTCATCTCCATGAACAACTGTATCAATCATCCAGTCAAGATCCAGTACATGTTTATCATAGTTGAGAACACGAGAAAGATGTATGAATTTACCTGTTAGAAGTTTTGTAAAAAATGCATCTCTTGAAAGGTGAATCTGATTTACAGCATATGATGCTCCGGTAAGGGCACCTGCTGATGATCCGATTATCAGTTTCCAAGGAAAAAAGTTTCTATCAGCAAAGCCCTGAAGCACTCCTGTGGGGAAAACCCCTCTCATGCCTCCACCCTCAAGAATTAAAACCTTATGGGGATATTTTTTCTTGATAGAACCAAAAAGAGATTCAATAGACTTTTTGATATTTGATGTTTGTTTCATGAGAGCTCCTGATTATAGGTCTCTATTAAAAGATAATTATTCCTTACACAATATATGAAATTATTTTTTTATGTCAAATAGAAACAAACTTTAGAAGAAGACTTTTTGAAAGAGTAAAACACTAAGGAGAATTAATATAAGAATAGCTAAAACCTGGAAAATAGCTTTGTCTTTTGATTCGATTCCTCTTTCCATGAAAATATACATATGAGTTGAAAGGGTTGATACTATTGAAATGGCAAAACTAAAGAGAAGAAGTGTTATTGCCATCAGTGTTACACCGAGAATAAATCCCCCAGCTTTAATAGATCCCGTTACATCTAGAAATAAGCCTTTAAATAGACTCAGGTCAGATCCAAAAAGAGAGAGGGATGATATCTTTGAAAAGGGACCTGGTATGGATGAAAATATACGTTCCGCATCCTGGCCCATTACAAGGCCTGCTGTAAATATAGAAATTTTAAAGGCGCCAAGGTGTAGTAAATAGATTAATCCAAATGATAATGATGCTGTAATTAAAAGTATGGGAATTATATACACTAAAGTGAGGTTATGTTTCTTTATGAAATGATAAAGATTAGAAACATTTTCTTTTACACCTGTCATTCTATGAGCAAGAATTGGGGGATAAAACCAGAAGCCAATAAAAAGAAGTGCAATAAGAATTACAGATAAAAGATAGACCGGTAAAAAGAGAAGACCAAAAGCCATGGGGCCAAGAAAAGGGATCTTTCCAAAAATCAGGAGAAGACCATTAAGAATGAGTAATAGAAAACCATTGCTGAAGAGAAGGGGTATGGAAATCTTAAACATAAAGGTAGTCATTTCTCTTTTAGTATTTCCTCTATTTAAGAGAATGGTGCTAATGGTACTCTTACTAATGAGAGAAGCTGTCATTGTATAAACATAGAGAAAGAGTGCCATGAAGCTGCTGAAGATTATACTATAAAAAAATGAAGAACCATTTATCGTTGTGATAATGCTATTATAAATAAATAAAAGACTTAGGAGTATTGCAGTACCCATTGCTGCAATAAGAAGTTTAGTCTTAGAAAATGCCTGACCGCAAACGTAAAAGATTTCATGTATGCTAAATGTTTCAATGGTTCTTCCAGCTGTATCAATATTTGAGTTATCTTGTTTTGCAGCCTTTTTCTTGTTTTCTTTGGGAATAATCTTTTTTTCAATAAATGGTTTTTTCTTCTTTTTTTGTTGTGAAATGTTTAATTGTATAGTTTTTGTATTATTTTCTTTTTGAATTTCTTGTTCATTAAAGTTTATGATAAATGTAAAATTACATTTTTGACAGGTAAAGCGGTATTTGTCCTGTTTTAAGGAGCTGTAGGTTATGGAGTAGTGTGATTGGCATTGAGAACATTTTATTATCTTGAGATTTTTTCCGCAGGTAGTACATTTTAGGGTCTTTTCAGTAGTATCGCTATAGAGGGGGACACTATAAGATGAATTACATCCGGTGCATGATATGGATATCTTCTTTTCAGTAGCTGACTTCATAATAAATATATCGGTCTCTCCATTACGTTGACTTAATTATCTATATTAGCAGGTTTTCTTTCTTTTGCAAGGTCAAAAATGCTTTTCATTTTCTTATGATCACTGGTACATATAGATTGTGGTGCAGTTCCTGGAATGAAATATTCTTTTTTGATTATGCAATTATTCCCTGGTTTTAATCCTGAATACTTGCAGATCGATAGAGTTTTGATGTTCCCCTTTGAGAGCTTGAACCATAATTTTTTATTTCTGGTGGATTTCATAAATTTACCCCAGATAGGAGCAGCAACAGCAGAACCTGATTGGCCATAGCCCAGAGAGAATTTTTGAGAGTTACAGCCAAACCATACCACCGTAACCAGATCAGGAGTAAATCCAGCAAACCAGGCATCTCTATATTGTGAATTAGTTCCAGTTTTTCCTGCAGCAGGATGCCAAAATTGTGCAGTACCACGAATTGATCCTCTGGCTGTTCCCTGGTCTACTACACTTTTCAAAAGACTTGTTAGTAAAAAACTAACCTCCTTTGTCATGACTTGAATCCTTTTCTTTCTAGGCTTTTGATAGATTATATTTCCCTGACTGTCAGTAATTTTATTAATGGCAACTGCATTGACTCTGTAACCTCCATTGGCTATCGCTCCATATCCCCTGGCCAATTCCAGGGGTGATAATTCGGTAGAACCAAGAGCCAGTGTGGGATCAATGGTTATTCTTTCTCTCGGTATATTGAAGATCCGTGATGAAAAGTCTGCAACATGCTCTCCACCAACCATATCAAAGATTCTTACTGATACAATATTTAAAGACCGGGCAAGGGCTTTTCTTGTTAATATTGTTCCATGAAATTTTTTTCCATAGTTCGAAGGAGACCATGTCTTTTTGCTATCTCTAAATATAACCGGAACATCAAGAAATGGTGTACCTGGGGATATTTTTTTCTTTTCCAGTGCAGCTCCATAGACAAAGGGTTTAAAGGCTGAACCTGGTTGTCTCAGTGATTGTATTGCTCTGTTAAACTGATTATTTTCTTCAAAAGAACGTCCTCCAACCATTGTTAATATTGCTCCGGAAAAGGGATCCATTGCAATGAGAGCTCCTTCAACTCTGCTCTGTGATCTTATCTTTGATGCAACATTGATGGTATTCCATAGAGATTCTACAGGAATATCAAAAAGTTCTCCTATAAAACCAATACTTTCAGTGTTGAGTTTTTTCAAGAAACGAGACCTGATCCTGATTTCTTTTTTAGATATTCTTTTTTTCTTCAATGTTTGCTGTGCAATATAATGAGAAAGATGCTTTAATTTATATCGGTTTTTATTATCTGCAAATCTTTGTTGATATTGAGCCTTTTTCGTTATAAGATCTCGGGCTGTTTTTTGAAAATCAAGGTCAAGGGTTGTATATACTCGCAAACCACCTCTGTATATTTTTTCTTTGCCATATTTTTTTATCAATATCCGACGAATATATTCCGTAAAATGAGGTGCACTGTTAAATGATTTATTTCTAACTCCAAGGTGAGGATAACGCATACTATTTTGGGATATAAAGTTTTTCCAAAAACTATTATAAAGTTTTATCGCTGATGTTTTTTTGATATATCTCAATTGAATCATGGTGAAGAGAATCTGCTTGTTCCGTGCTATTGCAAATCTGGGATTCTTTATTGGAGAAAATTTACCAGGAGCAGAAGGGATTCCAGCGAGTACTGCTGATTCCACTGCTGATAGACTTGTGAGATTTTTTTTGAAATAAAATCTGCTGGCGGCCTGTACCCCATAGACACCGTGACCGAAGTAGATTTGATTAAGGTACATCTCTAAAATTTTATCTTTTGTAAAACGTCTTTCAAGTTCACGAGCAATAAATAGTTCAACCACCTTTCTTTCTAAGGTTCTTGCATTACCAGCGTAGAGTTGTTTTGCTAATTGTTGGGTGATGGTTGATCCTCCCTGTTTGACAGATCCTCCTGCAATATTTATAAAGAAAGCACGAATGATACCTCCAATATCTACACCTGGATGATAGTAAAAGTGTTGGTCTTCTGCTGCTAAAAAGGCATGAATCAATATTTGTGGAATTTTTTTGATTTGAACATACTGTCTGTTTTCTTCATAGAGTTCAGCAATAATTCTTTTTTTTCTGTCATAGATTATAGTAGAAACTATGGGGTTGTAATCCTCATTCTTTGATATTATTTCATAGTTTTTAGTATATATAATAATTATATAAAAAAATGGGGATAATAGAAAAACAAGAAATAAAATGGCTGCTGGAATTTTCATTTAAGGAGTTTTACCTGTGCTGAATGTTATTTCGGCCATGTTTTTTTGCTTTATAAAGAAGAATATCAGCCTTTTTTACCAGCTCCATTGAGTCTTCTTCAGAGCATTGAACCACACCACCACTAATAGTAATATTTTGATCTATATCCTTAAAATTATATGTTGAAATTCTTTCTAGGATTCTGTTCGCAAGTATAAGTGCCCCGTCAAGGTTTGTCTGTGCCAGTATAACCAAGAATTCCTCGCCTCCATAACGGCCTGCTACATCTACATTTCTAATTGTATCTTTTATAATTGCTGAAATCTCTTTGAGAACATGGTCACCACTTTGATGACCATAGGTATCATTTATATTTTTAAAATGATCTATATCAAAGAGAACAATGGTCAAATCCAGATTATATCTTTTTTTTCTTTTTATTTCTTCTTCAAGTCGTTGATAAATATAATTATGATTGAAAAGATCTGTAAGTAAATCTGTTTGAGATAATTTTTCAAGTATAATGTTTTTCTCCTGGAGCTTATGGTAGAGAATTAATGATCTTAAAGAAGATCTTATCTTACCTAATAATATAATGTCATTAAATGGTTTTTGAATAAAATCGTCAGCACCAGAGGATAGAATTGAAGCAATTGTATTTTTATTGTCAATAGATGAAACTGCAATGATTATTGCTTCAGGTTTCATCTTTCTAATTTCATAAATAATCTGATCTCCAGATATTTTGGGGAGAATTATATCAATTATAAATAAATCATATTTCTTACAGTTTTCTATGATTTTATCTGGTTCTGACATTAGAGTTGCATTATTGATTTTATAATCTCTACAGAAATTTTTATATTGCAGAAGAGCAACCTCACTGTCGTCAAGAATTGCTATTGGAGTATCATGAATTTTATAGTTTATTTCGTCTTCGTAGATTATCTTTTCTATGTATTTATTTAAATTTTCAGGTGTAGTGTTTTTAGGTATAAAATATGATATACCGAGAGAATAGATGTATTTTCGAAAATCAAGGTCTTCATTAGAAGAGTGAATAGCAATGGGTATATTGTTTTCCTTGATAGTTTTAATTTTTTCATAGAGTTCTTCAAAGGAGAAGTCTTCTATTTCATAAGAAGCAATTATAAGTGTAAAATCAATTGATTTTATTTGGTCTAAGATGGTATCCAACTTAGTTAATTGTAGGTATTCCATCTTATTATTTATTGCTATATCTTTTATAATAGAAGAAACAGATTTACTGTTATCTATATGGAGTAGTGTTGACATTTTAAATCCTTAACTTTTTTATGATTACAGGTATAACTTTATCTGATATAATGCACTAAAATAAATATTGTAATGTTTACTAGTATATATATATTATGGATTAAGGAAAGAAAAAAAATGACTGATAATAATAACATTAGACAAGCTCAAATTAAGGATGTTGATGCAATTTATGAGATTGTGAGAGAAAATCCCGAAGAGGTATTGCCAAGAGCATATCAGGATATATTAGCCCATTTTGACCGATTTTACGTCTATGATGATGGTGAGATTAGAGGTGTTGTCTCATGGCAGATGATGCCTGTTATAGATTTAGATGAACCTGATTTTTGCATTGAATTAGTAAGTTTATCGGTAACTGAAGCATATATGGCCAAAGGAATAGGGCGGAGACTCGTTGAAAAAATGATCTCTGTTATTGAGAAGATGCAGCCACATCGGATTATTGTTTTAACCTATTATCCTGAGTTTTTTAGTAAATTTGGTTTTGTTGAGACAAGTAAAGAAAAGCTCTATCAGAAGATTTATCAGGTTTGTATCAATTGTACAAAACATAAATCACCATTAACATGTCCTGAGGTTGCTATGGAATTAAAGATATAGAGGTGCTATGGAATTTGATGATAATGCTATAGGAGCATTTGTCGATGCTGCAAAAAATACAAATCATGGCATAAAGATGATTCTTATTGTCGATGATAGTTTTTTTGCTATTGATCATTTTCATCATTGTATTCAGGTTATAGATCCCTTCATAGAAGTCGTTTTTGCCAGATCAACAGATGAAGCAAAAAAACGTTTCTTGGAGCTTAGAGATGAAATAGATATTGTGTTAATGGATTATCGTCTTTTAGATGCCGCCAGCGGCGGACGATTAACAAGAAATTTTCTAATAGTGAAACCCGATTTGATTATCCTGGCAAATAGTGCCCTCAAACATTGTAATAAAGAACTCATGGACTTAGGATGTAAGGCTATAATTGCGAAAAAAATTCCTGCTTTTTTTCAATGGTGGGGGGCATATTTTGAAGCACTATAATGGTGCTGTTATTCGTTCCCCTTTATTAGCTATTGATTCCTTCTTTATGATTAGGTCAGAATTATTCTTTACATGTTAAATCATTATAACTATTTTATTATTGTTAAGTAAAAGAGAGGTTTGGTTTTATGCAGTATAAATGCTGCAGAGTCTCCTACTGTCAAAATGACAGCGGGGAAGCTAATCATACGTATTGATGCTCCCCGGGAGATTATTTTTTTCAAAGCCAAATGGTTTTAAAATTTGCTTCGGCAGTTTGTTTTAAAAATTTAAGTTCCTCTATATGTATTCTCATTGACAATCCCTCTAATTTCTCTAATCTATTTACATAAAATGAAATAAATATTGCTTTTGAAATAATTAACAGGATACCCCTTTGCAGGCACTGTATAAAAATAGTATTATAATCATTTTTATAATAGTTTATAGCACCTCATACAGCTATATTTATAAAACCTATGATTCAAAAGCTTCACTAGTCTTTCCTTTAAAGCCTCTTCAGTTTAAGGAAATAAGAAGAACTATAGTTGGCAACATCAACATTAATATTGTTCGCAGTAATCGTGGTAATAAAAAATTCATTCTTGTATATCAGGATCTTCCAACTATGGCAGTTATGTGGGGAAAAGGGTTGGTTTATACAAATGGAAGAGATGCTTTTATGAAGTCTCACAAGGCAAAAATAGTTTACCAAAAAAAAATTAATTACAGGGTATATAAGGGCATTGAAATATTTTTTAAGAATAATTCAGGTAAAGGTATAGTGAGGTTTTTTCTAGTAAAAAAAAGACTCTACGTTATTGAGGTTATGGGGATAAAGTCTCCGAAAGAAGAAGATGTAGTTGAATTCTTTTCATCCTTCAAAATTAACAGGAGTTGAGGAAATTTGTATTTAAGGATTATTCAGTTTTTCTAAAAAAACCGAATAATCCATAAAAAGTATTTTTTTATAGCTCGTCTTCTGCAATAACAATAAGATAATTGATATCATTCATGTCAAGTACCTGATTTTTTTTGGGATTTAAAATTATTCCAAAATTATTTGAAACCTCAAAAGAGTTTTTCTCTGATCTATAGCCAATGCATATTTCATTTCTTTTTTGTGTCAGTGCAATAAGATCGGCAAATGTCAATTCATCAGGAATACTTTCGAGAAAAAGATCTATTGGCTTTAAATAAATTTCAGATCCCTCTGTTGTGAATATTTCATTATATACTGATAGAACATCAGGTTCTTCAGCGATTTGAGCAAGAACCTTTGATATCATTTTAGTCGAAATTATAGCATCATTTGCTCCGGTTTCTGTAATGAGTTCCAGATTTTCGGAATTTGAGACCTCTGCAATAATCTGAGGCTCATGATCAATAGTTTTTCTGCTTATGATATCTCTAAGGAGTAGCAATATATTAATTGTATTTGCATCTGCTCTTTCCTGGTCAAACATATTCGAGGTTAATATAATAATGCTATTATATTCCTCTGGTTTCAGAGATTCAAGATCAATTATATTGAGGGGATTGATTGGCTTAATACAGATATTATTATTACAGGAATCAGTATATGCTGCCATCTCATCATCGAGATTTCTTTGTAAAGCAACTGGAACAATATCTATTGAGGAACCTTTAAGAACGTAGTCCTGATATTCATCAATGATAGTTTTCCCTTTACTGTTCCATCCAATAATCAGTAATTTTTCATTTTTCTGTTTGTTTTTAATATTTTTTATGTCATAATCATTATATTCAATGATTTCTTTTCTATCATAACTGATTGTTGAATCATCCTCAGCAAGTATAATTACAGTATCATCATCAGTCAGTTTATAACTGGAATCAGGATTTATTATAACGTTGCCATTCTTCTTTTTGAGACCAATTGCCACACCATCTTTATAGTGAAAATGAATATCCTTAAATGAAATTCCATTCCAGTCAACCTTTGTAAAATAGAATTCACATCCTTCAAAACCGATGAGAGAGGCATATACTGCAGATAAACCAGTGCTTCGTGAGGTCTGTACTGCAATTTTAGCAACCATGTCTTCAGGATTTACAACAATTATTTTTTGAGGAGCAAGATTTTGAATAATATGACTGTTGGATTCATTGTAAACCTGAACAACAATCTGAGGAATCTCTGATTCTTCATCTCCCGCAGCAATTACTGCAAGAGTAGATTTTAATGTGTGAGAATCCGAATAGGCCAGCTCTTCGGCATCAGAGCCGTAAGGGCAGGTTGGCAGAAGAATTACTGATTTTGCATCTTTTACAGCAACTCTTTTTAATGCAGAGAGAGAACTTGTTTGACCAGTTCTTGTTATTATTTTAGTTTTACCTCTTTCGGAAATTTCTTCGCCGAGATAATCATCCATCTCTTCCTTTCCGGTTTCAGAAAGAATGACTATAGATGATTTTTTTTCTGATTCATGGGCGATAATTATTTCTTTTATTATTTCAGTGATCTGCTGGTTCCATCCTAAAATAAGAATGTGTCCCTTTTCTAGAACTGTGCTCTTTCCTTTTCGAAGATCTGCAAGCTTTCTGTCAAGCTGAGTTGTTATAAAGGCAATAACTGCAGAAAAGAAAATTATACCAAACATGCCACTGAATATGGCAAAGAGCTTTACGTACCATAGTGAATCATTGTCCTGAGCCATGTTGCCAGGATCAGTGAGTTGTAAAAATATTCTCCATAATCCTAATGATGAATTTACATCATTGGGAATATTTGGTGAAACAGCAATTCGGATTACACTGATTATTGCAAAACCTGAAATGAAAACAACCATGAGAGCTAAAAAGATAGACCAGGGACCCCTTGCCATATAATTGTCAAATTGATAAGCCAGCTTTTTTTTTAAAGAACCTTTCATTGTATTTCCTTTTTATGACTAGTAAAATTAAAATAACCATTAGATTTCTTGTTATATATATAAGTAAATTATTAGGATAAAAGTTAAAAAAAAATGAAAGTGATTTGAAATAATTTTGAGGATGGATGAATTTAAAAGAAATTAAATATTTTCAGGATTTAGTAAATATTGCTTTATGGGTTCTGTCTTTCTGATTATTCCATTTATGTCTTCTATAGTATTGCTCAGTGAGGTTTGAGCATCAAGGAAGTGCTGTTTGTCATGCTGCAGAATGTTCTGGTAAGATGCAATATCCTTTTCATCCAGAAGTTCTTTGAGATTTTCCATCATGTTTAAGAGAAGATTATATATTTCAAAAATAAGATTAATCATCTCTGTTATAAATATGAAGCGCATTACTCTTTCTTTGTTATTGCCAAGGGATTCAATCACCTGTCTGCTCTTTGTGTCAAGTTTTGCCTGATAATAGGTAATTGATCTGGGATAACTGGTTAGTTCTTTATGGTAGTTTTCCAGTTCATCAAAACGCAATATACCATCAATCTCAATATTTCTGAAAATATCTTCGAGCTGAGCAACTTCATGTTTGTTCTCTCTGGGGAAAACCTCAGTAGTTTTCAGGTTCATGATGATTCCCTGAATTCTTGATTTATGGTTGCTCATATCTCCGATAGTACTGTTGATAAATGCTTCGGGATCTATGTATTGTTCCTCTTCTGCTTCATGTAGTTCTTCTTCAGAATCAATATTTTCGTCGGAAATATTATAGGATGGATTGTCAAATTTTTCTCGAACAATTCGTTTTTGCACGTGAAAGGCATCTGAAGTATTTTTTCTTACAAGTTTGATTATTTCTATTTTTTTATCTATTCGATTATAGCGCAATCCAAAAAGACTTCCATCAGAATCAATATATCTATTGTTAAGATCATAGACAGAAATCTTTGAGGTCTTGATCTCAGATATATCATTTATGCGTATAATCCTATACTTCATTTAAACAAGCTCACTGGTAATGTCTACGGTTAATGTATCATCAAATTTCACTGCAATATAGGCTTCACCCTTTGATGCGAACTTAAGGTACTTTTGAGCAACCTCTGAGGGATTATTCTTCATTGTGCCGGTTCTCACAATATAACCGGAAATTTCATGTTTATTCTTTTTAGTTTTAAAGTAGATTCTTATGGGCATATTCACTGGAACCAGTGTATCAGTTATTACAAATGCTCCTCCCTGACTCACATCAAGAATAAAGCCTTTTCCTTTTAAGGGAACTGAGATGTCTATATCTATAGTGTCAGGATTTCCTTCATAATAATCAAATGTTGTTTTTATTGAGCATTCATATCTTTGAAATTGACGTTTTTCCTGCATGATCTTCCTTCTTTATCTGGTAGTTTTTATTATAATTTATTTCATTATGAAATTGTATAATACTTTCTTTTACAATAAACTAATTTTTTCAGCAATGTGTACTATTGTCAAGTCTTGTTTCATCAATAAAACATCTTTGTAACATCTTTGTAACATCTTTGAAGTTTTATAGTGTAATTAGTAAAATTCTTGACTCAATCTCTATGGAGTTTTACTAGTGCATAATATTTAAGATATATTTTTTTTTGTGAGACTTCTTTGTCATAAAAAAAAAATGAAAATACCCCAAATGAATTGAATTTTTTTTATATATAGCATATAAGGGGACATAAAATTTCAGGAGCAGACCATGAATGATCAGAAAACAAAGTTTGTATTTGTAACCGGTGGTGTTTGTTCATCCCTCGGTAAAGGGGTGTCAGTGGCATCTTTGGGACTTTTGCTTGAAGGTCATGGATATACTGTTTCAATTATAAAAATGGATCCCTATATAAATATCGATCCTGGAACCATGAGTCCCTATCAGCATGGTGAGGTTTATGTCACAGAGGATGGTGCTGAAACTGACCTGGATTTGGGTTATTATGAGCGTTTTACCAATGCAAAGCTTACGAGAAAAAACTCCGTATCAACAGGACAAATATACAATGCAGTTATACAACGTGAAAGAAGAGGTGACTATCTTGGACGAACCGTTCAGGTTATTCCCCATATTACCAATGAGATAAAAAAACGAATATATGATGTTGCTCATGAAGATAATCTTGATTTTGTTATGGTTGAAATTGGAGGAACTGTTGGTGATATTGAATCTGTTCCCTTTTTAGAGGCAATAAGACAGATTCGCCATGAACTTGGAAGAGAAAGGGTTCTCAATATACATCTTACTCTTGTACCGACTATCTCAGTAGCTGGTGAACAGAAAACCAAGCCTACACAGCATTCTGTAAAGGAATTGATGGAACTGGGAATTTTACCTGATGTTTTATTAACACGAACAAGTTTACCCCTATCAATGGAAATGAAGAGTAAAATAGCCCTGTTTTGTAATGTATCTGAGGGAAATGTTGTATCAGCTGAGGATATCACTGGTTCAATATATGAAATTCCCTTTATGTTTCATAAAAATAAATTTGATGAAATTGCTTTGAGGCATTTCAATCTTGAGCAATCACCATTAAAAATTCCTCAGTGGGACAAATTTTTAAAAGTTCTTCGTAATCCAAAGAAAAAGGTCAAAATCGCAGTTGTTGGAAAATATATTTCATTACAGGATGCTTATCGCTCTATCTATGAAGCACTTTTTCATGGTGCCATTGCAAATGAGGCAGAATTAGAGATAATTAAGGTTGATTCTGAAAATAGCGAACAGGATAAGAAAACCATGAAACAGCAGTTAAAGGATGCTGATGGTATACTCGTACCTGGTGGTTTTGGAAATAGAGGAATTGAAGGAAAAATAATGGCAGTTAAGTATGCCAGAGAGAATAATATACCATTTTTTGGAATCTGTCTTGGTTTGCACTGTGCAGTAATTGAATTTGGTAGAAATGTATGCGGTTTTAAGGATGCAAATTCAACAGAATTTAATCCTACAACAACTCATCCTGTTATTTCTTTACTTGAAGAGCAGGAAATAGTTGTAGATAAGGGAGGTACCATGCGTTTAGGAGCATATACTTGTACCTTTGAACCTAATAGTCAAATAGCTAAAATTTATGGCACTCCTACTGTTGATGAAAGACATCGCCATAGATTTGAATTTACCATAAAATATAAAGAAGATTATGAATCAAATGGTATGAAGTTCGGAGGAATTCACACTCAGAATAATCTCATTGAAACAGTTGAAATTCCTGGGCATCCATGGTTTATTGCAACTCAATATCATCCAGAGTTTAAATCAAGACCAGTAAAGCCACATCCATTGTTTAAAGATTTTGTAAGAGCTTCCATAGAAAAGGCAAAAAAGTAGTATTCTAAGGATAAAGTTTGATAAATTACCGCATTACAGAGGTAATGTTTTATTTTTTATCTACCGATACTATGATAAGAAGCTCTTTTCAAAGGGAAAAAACATATGATTGATAATAATGATAGTGCCAACCGTCAGATTAAGAATCTGACTAAACTTGTTGATATCAATGGAATTATTAATTCAACCCTTGATATTGGTAAACTCCTCACCATAATTATGGAAATTATTAAAGATATTATGAATACAGAGGCCAGTACTCTGCTTCTTTTTGATGAAAAGAGTGGAAATCTAGTCTTTAAGGTTGCCCTTGGTCAGGCAGGTCAAGAGCTTACAGAGAAATACCGGGTAAGAGTAGGGCAGGGAATAGCAGGATGGGTAGCAGCCAATAGAAAACCTCTTATTGTCAATGATGTCTATAGTGATGAGCGCTTTGATCCTAATTTTGATAAGAGCACAGGTTTTAAAACAAGAGCCATGCTTTGCACACCACTTTTATATAAAGGTAAACTTTTAGGTGTCATTCAGGCTGTAAATCCAATAGAAAGAGATTTTTTTGATGAAGAGGATGAAAAACTTTTTCAGCTCTTTTCAAATCAGGCAGCCCTTGCTGTACAAAATGCTATATTCTTTCAGAATGCACTTGATGAAGAGCGAATAAATAGTGAGGTTCGTTCTGCTAAGGTTATTCAGGAAAAACTCATAGGTGATGTTGAAACTGAATTTGGAAATATATCTTTTGCTGCACGATCTATTCCCGCAAGGGAGGTTGGTGGTGAGTTTCACGGCCTCTATAATATTGATTCACGACATAAAGGTATAGCTCTTGGAGACATTCACCAAAAGGGAATCCCCGGAGGACTCAATGCATCAATTATTAGTGGTGCTGTAAAAGCACTTTCTGCAGTCCGTGGAGACAGACCTGGTGTTGTTGCAAAAATTCTTCATGATTCAATTCTTGGAGATATGAAAACAATAACCAGCACCTCTCTTTTTTATGGAATGATTAATATTGATACCAGTACCCTTAGTTATGTAAATGCTGGAATTGCCTATCCAATCCTTATTAGAAAAAATGTATCACGCTATCTGAGATTTGGAAAGCGAAGCCTGGTCAATGATGATGGTCATTTGAATAAGGTGAGAGTTAACCTGAAAAAAGATGATTTTTTTGTCATAATTACTGATGGAATCATCAATATCAAGAACAGGTCAGGCCATATTCTTGGATTGAAGAATATAATGAAACGAATCGAAAAACATCATGAATCACCTCAGGAATTAATAGAAGATGTATTATCTCTTGCTGATGAATTTTCTGGTGGTCTTGGAAAGAGAGAGGATATCTCTATCATAGCATTAAAAGTAATTGGTGAAGATGAGTAATGCCTGAATTTGTATCATTGATTTTCTGTCGAAGATGTGGATCACGCCATGTTGAAGTCAATCAGTGGGATGACGAAGAGGCAATCTTTCATTGTAGAAGCTGTAATAATAAGGAAACTCTCAGGGGATTTACATTGGGCCGTTGTGAAGTCTCTGGAGGAGAATTGCAGCGTGCAAGAGATACAATTCCCTCAAAAGATGAATATGAAAAGTGAAATTATTTCATTACAATTCTATTCCATACAACTTGCATAAAGAATAGTCCTGTTCTTAAAAATCGTGAAATCTTCCATGGTCTTGCTAAAATACGGTAAAACCAGTCTGAATTCTTTTCCATGAAATAGGCAGGGGCCTTTTTAATCTCACCAGAGATAATATCAATGCTGCCACCGACTTCTACAAACACAGTATTTTTAAACTGATTTTTTTTGCTATAAATCCACTTTGTTTCTTTGGGAAAGCCGAGGCCAACAAATATAATATTTGCCTCTGATTTTCGCATTGCCTCAATAACTGACTGTTCTCTGTCCTGGTTGAAATATCCCCCATGACGGCCAACAATGCGAACCTTTGGAAATGATTTTTTTATATTGAAACATGCCTTCTCAACTATCTCAGGTTTCGCTCCAACAAAAAATATAGTGTATTCTTTTATTTCTGAAATTCTAATTAAATCCATCATAAAGCTTAAGGTGGATATGGTAGTTTGAAGAGGAGTTTTAAGCATATTTGAAGACCATTGAAGGCCAGCACCACTTGGAAGCAGCATATCTGCCTTATTTGTGATCATACGGAGGTCATTATTTGTTTTGATGCGGTGAAGTTTATAGGGATTCATCGGCATCACATGCTTTACACCGCCATCCTTAATCATATTCATGACTTTTGCAATAGCCTGTACTCTATTTAAATTATCCAGACCTATACCAAGAATATTTGTCATACGAATTGTAGACAAATCGACTTGATTGTATTCTAATACTAAATCCCTTTCTTCTTTATAGGATTCGTAATAAACGTCCTCTTCATTCATAATAATACCCCTTAATAATCTCTCTTAATGGCACAAAATTCACCACACATGGAACACTGATCATCCAGATCAGAAGGAATTTCTTTTCTATATTGTCGAGCCTTTGTTTCATCTATACAGAGACTGTACATCTCATTCCAGTCTCTTTTCTTTCGAGCCTTTGACATCTCATTGTCCCACTTCATTGCTTTATTGCCATATTTAACTATATCCCCGGCATGGGCTGCAATCTTTGAGGCAATTACTCCCTCTTTTACATCCTTCAGGTCAGGAAGTCTCAGATGTTCTGCCGGTGTTACATAACAGAGAAAATCAGCTCCTGCAGCTGCTGCAATGGCTCCACCAATTGCACCGGTAATATGATCATAACCTGGAGCAATATCAGTTACCAGTGGGCCTAAAACATAGTAAGGTGCTCCATCACAGAGAGATTTTTCTAATTTCATATTGTCAGCAACCATATTGAGAGGTACGTGACCAGGGCCTTCAATTATGGCTTGAACTCCCTTTTCTCGTGCCCGTCTTGCCAGGTCACCCAAAACGATCATTTCATGAATCTGACCTCGATCATTTGCATCATGAAGACAACCTGGCCTGAGGCCATCACCTAAACTGATAACAATATTATATTCGGCTAAAATAGGTAGAATTTCGTCGTAAAATTCATAAAGTGGATTTTCACTTTTATTGAGTTTCATCCATTCAGCTAAGATAGAACCGCCTCGACTGGTTATGCCAACAATTCTATCCTGTGATTTAAGTGATCTTATTGATCCCTGTGTTACACCTGAATGGATTGTCATGAAGTCAACACCCTCTTCAGCCTGACGTTGAACTATTTTTATAAAATCATCAAGGGTCATTTCCATGATTGATTTTTTTTGTTTAGACATCTCAACAGCTACTTCATAGAGAGGAACAGTTCCCACTGGAACTGTGGAGTTTTTTATAATCTCCTGTCGGAAATCTGTGACATCTCCTCCTGTACTGAGGTCCATCACTGCATCTGCCCCGGCTTCAATAGCTACCCGGAGCTTTGCCAGTTCATTTTCTTTGTCAAAGAGATCTGGTGATGTGCCAATATTAGCATTGATCTTAGTGGAACAACCCTTGCCAACAGCAACAGGATCAATAGATCGATGTGAATTCTTAAATATTACAATAGTTCCATCTGCAAAATCAGAGAGAACCTCTTTTTCTAGTAGATCTTCCTTTTGTGCTGTAAAGCTAACTTCAGGAGATATGATGCCCTTTTGTGCTTTTTGAAAAATATTCATGTAAATGGTTATCCTTTATGTGAAATCTATATTATATTCCACTCAGTTTATCAGGGGGTAACTCTGATAAACTGAAGAATTGAGTGAGTGTCAATAATATTTCTTATTTTTTATTTTTTTCTTGAGAAATATGTTGTTTCCTGAGGAAAACTCAAAAGAGTACTCTTTGTCTGCATTATAGAGTAGACAATAAAATATTTATTATTGACATAAAGAGAATGTCTTCACAAATTCAACAACAATTAAGATGATTTTCATATAACTGAGGAGTTTACAATGCATAGATTGAATCAGTTGCAGGAATTTGTAACAAATGAATATAAGAACGTTGCACTTGTTGAATCACCAGATAGAATTGAAAGTATCAATACAATGATCAAAGAGATTATTACAGCCTATAATCCCTCTGTAATTGTGAAAATGGGCCTTGGAAATGGTGAAATCGCTCAGTTTATATTAAATGAAATGGATGGCGTTCTTGTTGTTATTGATCCATCTATTGAATCTCTGAAAGATTTTAATAGTAAGAGTGATAGTAGCAAAAATACTTTGTATTGTGTTGCAGGAACCCTTGATGCAAATCCTATTGATTATTACGTCAGTAATCTTACCATCTCTATCGATAACCTGAATTTTATTGATTCAGCACTGGCTATAGATGAGATGAGAAGAAATATAGATTTTGAGTCTATTCTCATGGTTGCAACTCCGGTTTTATCTGACAAAGATGAAGATGCTTTTTTTGATATAGTATTAAAGGAAATGGAGCCTCTTCATAATGAATACTACATGAAGAATGAGATAAATACAGTACTTAAGCTCAATGAATTTAAGATTATTAATGAAAAACAAATTAACACAGTTATAAATGTAAAAGATATTGATATTACTGCTGCATTAAAGGAAAATGAAGCTGATTTTAAAGAGATTTATGAATATAAAGAAGATTCAATTACAATTCCCTATCACCAGGGATACTATATGAGATTGAAACCCCTAAAAGAAATCGATAAAGATAAAGTATAAAAAATTTAGCAAAAAGGTTTAAGATGATATATAAAGTTAGTCCCTCAAAAATTTCAGGAACTGTTGCAATTCCAGGATCTAAATCTCATACTATTAGAGCACTGGTTATTGCAGCTCTAGCATCAGGAACCTCTGAGATTCACGTGCCTCTTGATTCTTCAGATACCAGGTCATGTGTAGATATGATAGAAGGTTTTGGTGCAAAAGTAGAGATGTTTCCTGAACTATGGAAGGTTACGGGTATAGGTGATTCATTAGAAGCTCCTGAGAATATTATTGATGTGGGAAATTCAGGCACAACACTTTACATTGGCATGGGAATGGCATCCTTAATAAAGGGTTATACTGTTTTTACTGGAGATCATCAGATTCGTAATCGCCCTGCTGATGCATTGATACAATGTATTAATGATCTCGGTGGAAAGGCTTTTTCAACAAAGGGGAATGATAAACCGCCACTTGTCATTGGAGGTCCTGTGAAGGGGGGCAAAACGTCAGTAGAAGCTGTAACCTCTCAGTATTTATCAGCACTTCTTATGGCAGCACCACTGGCAGAGAATCAAACCATTATTGAAGTACCTCTCTTAAATGAAAAGCCCTATGTTACCATGACTCTTGGATGGCTTGATCGCCAGGGTATTACATATAAAAACAATAATTATGAGAGTTTCGAAATTCCGGGAAAGCAGAGCTATAAAGCATTTAAAGAAGCAATTGCTGCAGATTTTTCTTCTGCAACATTCTTTCTGGTTGCCGGGGCTATTGGAGGAGATCTCATTCTCAATGGATTGGATTTTGAAGATACACAGGGAGACAAAGAGGTTGTTAATATTTTGAAACAGATGGGAGCTGATATAAAAGTTGAAAAAAGCTCTATCTCGATTAAAGGAGGACAGCTCCACGGTGGTACCTTTGATCTCAATGCAATACCAGATGCATTGCCGGCACTTTCCGTTGCTGCATGTTTTGCAGAAGGAGAAACCAGACTAATAAATGTACCACAGGCAAGAGTAAAAGAAACAGATCGCATAGCAGTGATGTGTCAGGAGTTAAAAAAACTTGGTGCAGATATTGAAGAATTGCCTGATGGACTCATTATTAGAAAAAGTAAGCTCACTGGGGGAGTAGTTCATGGTCACCATGATCATAGGGTTGTAATGTCTCTCTCAGTAGCAGGTCTCTTTGCTCAGGATGTTGTTGAGATTGATACAGCAGAAGCAGTTTCAATAACCTTTCCAACCTTTAGAAATTTAATAGAACAGTGTAATGGGATTATTGAAAATCTTCAATAGGGGACCCTTCTCAATTATTGTTGATCTCTTGAATTGAGGGCCTAATAGTTTTATTCCTGCAACAATTTGTTGACAAAATCATTTTTTTATCCCATAATACATATATGAATATTGTTATTATTATTAAAAATGAATTAATTATTACATTAGAATTCAATTTGATTTTTCATTGGCAGGTGAAACAATATGTCTGATTCTGCAAAACAAAGTAGTAAAGCACAAGTGATTTGGACAGACTATCAGAGAGTATTAAATAAAGAGCTGTCAAATACAAGTTTCAGTAAAATTACCCTTCAATGCTCATCTGACTGCAATGGTCTTTTCTTTAAATATCAATCTTATAAAGTTATGGTTGATTATTCCAATAAAAAACAGGTTATCTTGAGATGTGATTTTGGCAGTAAACACTGGTTTAAAGAAGAATCTGCAGTATTACAGGGCAATAAACTCTTTGATTCATCCATTGTTATCAGTTGCATAAAGAATTCTTTGGTTTACTTAGAAGAGGCCTGTAGATATTTGGGTGAAGAAGACTGATCAAATCAAGGTCATTCTTCATTAACTGCTCTAATGTGAGAATTCCTAGAGTTACAGTGAAGAATTTCTATTTTGTAGAATCCTGCTTTTATGAAGTTTCTTGCTGAAATATAATAAAATGAAGAGAGTTTATGGTTGAGTTTTCTTCAGTGCCAATATTTAAAAAGCCTTCTCGATTTTCATTAAATATTTTTTTATATTCCTTTAATTGATGATTTGTCAGTCATTATAGATTAAGTTAACTTCTGGATGAGCCAGTGAAAGGTTATCTGAAATTTTTATTTGCCAGGGGTAATTTCTTGAGAGGTGTATTGTTAGTTTAAGTTTTCTTTTGTGTATTTCCATTAAAAGGACAATGAGATTTGAAATACCGAGACTGTTAAGATATAAAAGATTTTTTAATTCTATTGTTATATGGTGAGTTGAATTATCAATGAACTTCATTAAATAAGGAAGGATATTTCTTTCTAATTCTATAAAGGGCATTCTCATGGAACCTTCAAAGATTATTGTTTCTGATTCGCTTTTGAGAATTATATTATAGTTTTTGTCTTGATCTGATATTGTTTGATTACTCACAGAGGTAATCCTCCACATTGATTTCAATAGCAACTGAGGCGAAATCTTTGTTGTCAATCTGATCAAAGGAAAAACTAAGTGCTGATTGAAAGTCTTTTATAATTAGCATGAGGCCGATTCCATGATGTGTTTGCTTGTCATTTATTTCCATTAGTCTTTGAAGATATTTTTCTTTAAGATTGCCTTCAAAGAGATGTTTGCATATTGATTGGAATTCAATACTGTTTTCAATGAAGTTGGTAATTTCAAAGAAAAAATACCTCTCATGAGAGCCTGATTTAAGAGTGATAGTACTATGTTCTGGAGAGCAATACTTAGAAGCATTTTCAATAAGCTCATTGATCAGTGTCGAAATAAGATTATGAGCTTTTGGATTCTGAAAACAGGGAGTATGGAAATCAGCAATGAAATTTGCAGTTATACTGATTCGGTTCCAATTCTCAGATATAATTTTGTTATCAATCTTTTGGACTAGTGAGGGTGTGTCATTATTCCAAAGATTTATCTTGTTTCCTATCTGAATCGGCATTTGTCTCCTGAAAAGAGTCTTTTTGATTAATATTGTTGATTTCTTAGAGTTCAGTAAATATATGTAATAATATCATTATTGTCAATAGTAAAATGAAAAAAGATTTTCATGTTGCATTGTTGACAAATATGTTGTAATGTATTACTCATAATGCTACATGGTTAATAATCTATTAAAAAAAAGAAGTGAAATATGAAACAGGTCTTGTTTGTCTCTTTTCTCATAGGGATTTTTCTTATTCCAGTCTACAGTCAGGAAGATAGAAAGATTGAACTAACAGCACAGGGAATTCTTGCTCGTGTTGACAGCATCCTGGCTTACCCCAGAGGTAAACTTACAGGTAAATTAAAGCATATTACTCCTGATGGTAAATCCTATTCTGTAAATATAGTGGGTTTTATAGAAAAAAATGATTTTCTTTTTACCTTAAGCAACAGAATAAGGGGAAAACAGCTGAAGATCTTATACAATCTCGGTGGTGAAGAAATATGGGTTTATAATATATTGTCGGTAAAGTTATATAATAAGAGAGCGATAGATAAGTATGATCCAGTCCTTAATACTAATTTTACCTTTATTGATCTGTCAAATGCAGATCTCCAGAGTAATTATACTGCCACGATTTCAGGTGATGCATATATAAAAAATCAAGAGGCCTTTCGTCTTACTCTTCAGCCCAACAATAAGGGAGGTCGTTATGGTAAACTGGTTCTCTATGTAACAAAGGTAGATTATATTCCTTTGAGAATTGATTATTATGATAAAGATAACGCTATCTTTAAATTTATGACCATTACTAAGGTAAAAAAGCGTAAGAATAAAATAATTCCCATACGCTATGATATGATGAATATTCGCAGAGGAACAGTGTCTATATTAAGTTTTTATGATTTTGATACCTCTATGAAATTTGATAAGAATATCTTCAGGTCAAATAAGCTGGGAGAATAAGATGCCTCAGTTTTTTTTAGCAAGGGAAAATATTGATAATAATCGTGGTCTCATTAAGGACTCCGATTACAGACACCTTATAAATGTGAGAAGAATTAAAACTGGAGACTCTCTCCAATGTAGAGATGAAGAGGGGAATCCTTATAACGGAAGAGTTGTTGAAATAAATGAGAATTCAATTGTTTTAGAACTACAGATTGAAAAGATTGATTCCCATCAGCAGGTAAATCTTCATCTTTTCATGTCTCTATTGAAGGGAAAGAATTTTGAACTCTCAATTCAGAAAGCCGTTGAGGTGGGGGTTTCATCTATAACGCCAATTGTTTCAGAAAGAACCATTCCCCAGATTGATCAAAAGGTAGATAAGCTTCTTGAGCGATGGAATCGCATTGCTTTGGAAGCTGCAAAGCAGTCCTTGAGACAGAGCATTCCAGAGGTTAACAGGCCAATGCATTTTGAAGAATCTCTTGGTGCGCTCAAAGATAAGAGCTGTGGTATTTGCGGACATCCCAATGCTTCAATGATTGAAAAAGGTTTTTTTCATAAGCCCTATGATGATTATTATCTTCTTGTTGGACCAGAGGGTGGTTTCTCTGATAATGAAATTTCACTTGCAGAAAAAAAGGGTTGGCATATTTTCTCCTTTGGAACAAATCATCTGAGAGCGGAAACTGCTGCAATTGTACTTCCTGCTCTGATTATTCATGAGGTTCGAAAATGAAGATATTTGTAAATGGTGAAGAAAAAGAGAGTGATAGTGTTACTGTTCTTGATCTCATTAGTTCGTATTCTCTTAAACCACAGGGAGTTGCCATTGAGTGCAATGGAGAAGTCATTTCAAGAGAATCCTATGGAGCCGTTAAAATTAAGAATGGAGACAGGATTGAGATTCTTCGTTTCGTTGGTGGTGGCTGATGTCTGATTTAATGCAAGTATTAGATGCAAATCTCAATCGTTCAATGGAAGGTCTCAGGGTTTGTGAAGATCTGTTGCGTTTTTCTCATGGAACTGAGATTTCTTTTCGTCTTAAAATTCATAGACAATATCTTGGTGAAATTAGACAGGAACTGGGTAATGAAAAACTTCTGGCAGCTAGAAATACTGAGTCAGATGAACAGAAGTTTTTGGATGGGAACCTGGAAAAAAAACGGAAAAGTGTTGAGGATATTTTTACAGCCAATATTAAACGTGCCCAGGAATCCACCAGGGTCATAGAAGAGATACTTAAGACTATTGATCTTACTATGAGCAATAATATTCAAAAACTGCGATTTACTCTCTATAATGATGAAGTAGAGGCTCTGTCATTTATTCAAAGAAAAAATTTTCAAAATCAATTTTATTATTCATTATACGGTATATTAGATAGTGAATTTCTTAAAAGGAATTATGAAAAGACAGCCCAGGAGATGATAGATGGTGGTGTTAAGGTTCTTCAGTTAAGAATGAAGCATGCTTCATCTAAGGAAATACTGAAAATAGCTAAAAAAATTGCCATTTTGTGTGAAAAAAGTGGTATATTATTTATAATGAATGATTATCCTGACATTGCAGTTTTGAGTAAGGCTCATGGAATTCATCTGGGACAGGATGATATTCCAGTAGATGAAGCCAGAAAAATAGTGGGGGATCGATCTATAATCGGCATTTCAACCCATTGTGAAAAGGATATTGATAAGGCTCTGAAGACATCGGCAGATTATATTGCAGTGGGTCCTGTGTTTGGCACAACCAGTAAGGTGAAGGAATCATTGCCTGCAGTAGGGACTGACTTGATTTCCTATGCTTTAGAAAAATCACTAGTTCCTGTTGTTCCCATTGGAGGAATTACTCTGGAGAATATAGAAGAAATCTTGAAAAAAGGTGCTCTATGTCCAGCTGTTATATCAGCTCTCTATAAAAATGATGAAATAAAGAAAAACTCTGTATCATTTGTATCTAAAATTTCTCACATTCAAAAAGAGTTAAGCATATAGAATATAATGAAAAAGTATAATATAAATACATTCTTTTTGACTTTGATCATCTTGATAATTGCAATCTTGAATTGTAACCCCTCTGCTTCAACTATTTTTACCTCGGAAATGGGTGGGTCATTACAGGGTAATCCTCTGAGTCTATCAACAGTTGTTTCTACAGTCAGTGGAACTCTAGGCACCAGTGGTTCAGTTAACTCAGATTTAACATCATCGACCTTTTGTTTCCCATGGGGAATAACCACTAAAGGCTCTGAAATATTCTATCTAACTGATGCAGGAAGAAATCTCATAAGGAAAATTGATATAACAAATAATACTGTAACAACATTAGCTGGAAATGCTACAAACGGTTCAACTGATGGCTATGGAACATCAGCTTATTTTTCAAAACCAACAGGTATCGTTATAAAAAATCTTGAACTATATGTTTCAGATACAGGAAATCATACCATTCGAAAAATTGTTATATCAACTGGTCAGGTTACAACAATTGTTGGATTTGCAACCTATGTAGGGTATACATCTGGTTTAGGAACTAGTGCTCGATTGAATACTCCTACAGGAATAACAACAGATCAAAGTGATCTCTTTTTCTGTGATTCAGGTAATAATGTTATAAGAAAGGTTGAATTAGCCGCTAGTAATTATGTTACTCTTGTTGGTGGTTATGCTGGTCGTACTGGAACAGATGATGGAGTGGGAACCTTTGCCAAGTTTAATAATCCTCAGGGCATAACTACTGATGGAACATATCTCTATGTAAGTGACACTGGAAATCATACAATTAGAAAGATAAATATCTCAACAAATGAAGTCACAACATTGGCAGGTTCAGCAGGTTACTCAGGTTATAGTGATGGTACAGGAACAGGAGCAAGTTTTTTTTGGCCAATGGATATAACCTCTGATGGAACATATCTCTACGTAGCTGACAGAGGTAATAATCTCATAAGAAGAGTGCATAAAACTACAGGTGAAGTAACTACAATGGCCGGGGTATATTTAAAAGCTAGTTTTAAAAATGATACGGGTGTTTTAGCTGAATTTTCTGGTCCCATTGGCATGACAAATGATGCTTCAAAGGTTTACGTTGTTGATACTCAAAATCAATTGATTAGACTAATCGAATAGTTATGTCATTACTAGCAATTGAACTTAAAAGTGATATCCAAAACCTTAGAGAAGAATGGCAAGATATCAGAAGAAAACGTTTAGAGCTTAAAACTATTCTCCTTGATCAAAAAATTGAGAAAAATCATCTCAAAAAGGATCCAATTTACAAGAAATTACTAAAAGATCAAAAGAAGCTCTCAGTTTTAATGAAACACAAAAATATGAAATTAAACCGTTTATCGGCATTAGAAAAATAATTTTCAATTATACTATGAAAAGTAGTATCTAATCGATTCCGAATGTGAATCCCTTGGTTTGGATTAAATCCATATAAGAATATTAAAACTTTTTTTTAATTTACATATTTTGAGCCCTGTGATAATTGATTAATTATATATTTTCTTCAAATAAACAGATTGAGGTAAAGATGACATCAGCAGTTGATAATCCCCTTGAATATGCACGTGAGGTGGTGGGAAAAGATCCCATGGCTCAGTTATTGGGTATAGAGGTTGAAGAGGTTGCAGAAGGTTATGCACGGTGCTCTGTTACTATAAAGCCAGATCATCTCAATGCTGTTGAGAGAGCTCATGGTGCTATTGTTTATGGTGTGGCAGATCAGGCCTTTGCTGTTGCATCAAATTCAACTGGTTTTATGGCTCTTTCATTGAGTTTTAAGATAACATATATTTCCGGTGCAAAAGACGGAGAAAAGATCTTTGCCGAGGCCGAAGCAGTTAACATTGGTACAAAGGTTAGTGTATGGAAGATAGATGTCTATGGAGCAGCTGATAAGCTCATAGCAACAGGTGAAGGAATCGCCTATCATAAGGGTCATAGAGAATAATTCTTGACACAAATGACAAAAACTTTTTTTCAGTGAGAGTATGATGAAAAAGATATTATTTACAATACTATTAGCAATAACAATGATTTTGATAGGGTGCAAAACCTTTGTGCCAAAGGAATCAAAGGCGCAACTAAAGTCTTTAGAAAAACACGTCTACATTATGAAAAAGGGTGTCACTCACGGTAAACATTCTTTGAAGAAAGGACAAAGTGTTAAAATTATAGTAATGCCAGGAGATAATTGGATCAAGGTTTACGCCTATCCATCTTATAAAGATAAACTCAATGCCCCTCGGGTCTTGGTTGTATTTAGCTTTGATGAAGATTATAAATTGAATATTTATAATTATAAGATTTTTAAAGCTGATTTTGATAAAGTGCTCATGAAAAAACAATAATCATACATTAAAGTGATTATGTGAAATGAATTACAGAGAAAATGATTCTTTGTATTGATGAAAATTGAAAAAATTAGGATAATAACATGTTTGAAGGATTATATACAGCTTTAGTTACTCCCTTTAGAGGAGATTCTATCGATTATGATGCTCTTGAAAAAATTATAGAGCATCAGATTAAAGGTGGTGTTGATGGGGTTGTTCCTGCTGGAACAACAGGAGAATCACCAACACTATCCTTTGATGAACATAAGGAATTAATAAGACAGACCGTTAAAATGGTAAATGGGAGAGTCAAGGTTGTTGCTGGAACTGGGGCAAATTCAACCAGAGAGGCTATATGTCTGTCAAAGAGTGCAGAGGATGCTGGTGCCAATGGTATTCTTTCTGTTAATCCCTATTATAATAAGCCGACTCAGGAAGGTTTGATCTTACACTTTGAAGCAATTGCCAATTCAATATCTATTCCGGTGATTCTATATAATATACCTGGTAGAACTGCAGTTAACTTTATGCCAGAAAGTGTTGCCTCACTTCTTGAAAGGGTTGATAATATAACAGCAATTAAAGAAGCAACTGGTGATCTGGCTCAAATGATGCGGGTTCATGAACTCTGTGGTGATAGATTGACTCTCCTTTCAGGCGATGATAATCTATTGCTACCTTTGTTGTCTATTGGAGGAAAGGGGATTATATCGGTACTGTCGAATCTTTTTCCTGCTGATTTAAAGGCAGTTATAGATAATTTTAACAATAATGATATTATAAAAAGTAGAGAAGCCTTTTATAAAATTCTTCCACTTTGTAGAGCAATGTTTTTAGAAACAAATCCTATTCCCATTAAATCTGCAATGGCTATGGCTGGTTACTGCTCTTCAGATATGAGACTGCCAATGGTGCCCCTGGGACCTGCAAATAAAGAGGTTCTTGCTGAGGCCCTGAAGAAATATGGAGCTGACTTCATATGAAAATAGGAATTTGCGGAATATCAGGTAGGATGGGTGGTGCAATTCTTACCACAATGCTTGAAAGAAATCATGAATTAGCCTGTGCCTTTGATGCACCTGATTCACCTCATATTGGAAAGGATGCAGGCCTCTATGGTGGTCATGAAGAGCTTGGTGTTCTTATCTCGGCTCCAGGAGCTCTCTCTGGTGAGGCTCTAATAGATTTCTCATCAGTAAAGGCAAGTCTTGATATTTTGGAAAAGGCTGTTCAAGCAAATATACCCATAGTTATCGGTACTACAGGTTTTGACAGTCAGCAAAAAGAGCAGATAGAGAAGGCATCTGAGGATATTCCTATCCTATTCTCACCCAATTATTCACTGGGTGTTAATCTGCTCTTTAAATTAACAGAAATAACAACCCAGGCCTTAGAGGGAAGCAACTTTGATGTTGAGGTCTTTGAGGCTCATCACAGAAATAAAGTAGATTCTCCTTCTGGAACAGCGGTGAAACTGGTTGAAATAATAAAAAATAGCTCAGCAGCACTTGAGGCTGCAAAAGAAATCACCGGAAGAGAGGGTATTGTTGGCAAAAGAACCGATGATGAGATTGGAATTTTTGCTATGAGAGGCGGTGATATTGTTGGTGAGCATACAGTCTTTTATGCAGGTATGGATGAGCGTATAGAGCTTACCCATCGTGCTACGAAAAGAACTGCCTTCGGAAGAGGAGCTGTTGTAGGTGCTGAGTTTATTGCTCAAAAGAAATCAGGATTATATACCATGTTTGATGTACTGGGTTTTTGATGACTGAAGATAATAAGAATAATGATGAACTGAAGGAGTTTACAGAGAACCCCTTTGATCCTGAGAATAAACGTCCTGAGGACATTGTCAGGCTTTTTTATACTCATAATGTTCCAATTATTCCTGTTATATCAAAAAGGGGCATGCTCCTTGGAATTTTAAGAAAGGATGATGTCATCTCTGAGCTCAGTGATATTGAACGTGTTGAAAAACTTAAAATTGATCATTTTATTACCCGTCTTGCAAAGAAGATGTCCTTTGATGATCTTCTTGAATATGGAAAAATTAGAGAGTTTCTTGTCATAAATATATTTGGAGAGTTTCAAAAGACCTGGACTAGGTTGCAGCTTTTTTCTGCCTGTGAGAATCATCAGCCCGTTGTAGAATCAGAGATAAATCAGCAAAAAGAGGAACAGGTCTTAGAATGGATCATCTATCTTATTCTAGAGCATATTCCCCGGGCACTTTATGCCGTTAATAAGTCAGGGAAAACAATCTTTTTTAACAGCCACTTTGAATCATTATACGAATCTGTTTTAAGTCAGGAAATTGATACAAATGCCGTTGAAAAGAGTTTGAAAAAGGCAGATGTCAATGAACTCTTATCAGGAAAAGATGCAACAGAACTCTTCTTTTACAATAAAGATCTCAATATATATTATGAGAAGATACCCTTATTTAGTAATAAGAAAAAGGTGGGATTTCTAATATTCTGCGACAGAGAAGATCATTTTTCGACAGGTCTCATGATGACCGGAGTTGACATGAGAAAGCTTTCTCTCAGTGAAACAATAGCTTCAATTGAAAGGAAACTCGTTGTTGATGCACTGAAGGATGGGAATCTGTCTCAGGCCGCTGATGATTTGAAAATAACGAAACAGAATTTATCCTCTAAAATAAAAAAATTTGATATAGAATATAAGCGGAATAAAGATAAATAAAAAAAAAGGATTAATTTTTGTTGACATAATCTTATTTATGATGAGTATGTCTATTAATTACCTCTGTAGCATTTTTATCCCAATTCCGGAGCATATTTCAACCCTTAATTTGCACCTGGCTGAATCTAGAAATATGTATTGATAACAGAGATTTTTTTCTGGAAATTTTCATATAGAATCGAACTTACATCAATAACAAACCAAAATTTCAGAAAATCCAATAGCAATTACTAAATACATGAGCTAAAATTATAATTTGTTAATATACACAAAGGTATTTTATGGCACGACAAACAAAAAAAGAAGTTTCAGAGCAGGATTCTGATGTGGTTGTAGAAGATACTACAGCTAAAGAAACACCGGCTAAAGAAACAGTAGCAAAAGAAACAGCACCAAAAGCAGCCCCTAAAGCTCGAGTTAAGGTAAAGTCATCAAAGGATCAGGCTCCATCTGAAACTCGTTTAGATCTTGCTGAATTGAAAACCAAAACAATCAATGAACTATTTGTTGTTGCAAAAGATATGGGCGTTGAGAGAATCTCGGGTTTAAAAAAACAGGATCTCATTTTTGAAATATTAAAGGTTCAAACTGAAAGAAAAGGCTTTATCTTTTCCAGTGGTGTCCTTGAAATTTTGAATGATGGATATGGTTTTTTAAGATCTCCAAACTATAATTATCTTCCAGGTCCTGATGATATTTATGTATCACCATCTCAGATTAGACTCTTTGGCCTGAAAACTGGAGATACCATTGCTGGTCAGATTAGACCACCAAAGGATAATGAACGTTTTTTTGCTCTTCTTCGCATTGAAGCTGTTAACTTTGAGCATCCAGATAATCTATATAAAAGATTGCACTTCGATAATTTAACACCATTATATCCTGAAGAGCGGTTGAATCTGGAAATTGACGGTGAAAATACTGAAATGAGAATCATGAATATTATCACCCCAATTGGCAAGGGACAGCGTGGTCTCATTGTTGCACCACCAAGAACAGGTAAAACAATACTTCTGCAAAAACTTGCTAATTCTATTAAATTAAATAATCCTGATGTATATCTTATTGTTCTTCTTATTGATGAACGACCTGAAGAGGTAACTGATATGCAGCGTTCAGTAAATGGTGAGGTAATATCCTCAACATTTGATGAACCTGCATCAAGACACGTTCAGGTTGCTGAAATGGTAATTCAGAAGGCTAGACGTCTTGTTGAGAGAAAGATGGATGTTGTTATTCTTCTTGATTCCATTACCCGTTTAGCTCGGGCATATAACCAGGTTGTTCCTGCATCTGGAAAGATTTTATCCGGTGGTGTTGACTCAAATGCACTCCATAAGCCTAAGAGATTCTTCGGAGCAGCCAGAAATATCGAACAGGGCGGTAGCTTAACAATTCTTGCTACGGCATTGATAGATACAGGTAGTAGAATGGATGAGGTTATTTTTGAAGAATTTAAGGGTACCGGTAACAGTGAACTTCATCTAGACAGAAAACTGGTAGAAAGACGAATATTCCCTGCAATTGATATGAACAAATCTGGCACAAGAAAAGAAGAATTACTTCTTGACGAAGAAGAGTTAAATAAATTATGGGTATTACGTAAGGCATTGTCATCAATGAGTCCAACAGAAGCAATGGAACTACTTGTTGAAAAAATGAAGGCTACAAAGAATAATAAGGCTTTCTTTAAGGCAATGAATTCATAAAGACTGTAACATACGAAATATATGATCACCATATAGAGAAAGGAGTAAAGCAATGAAGAAAGGAATTCATCCAGAATATGCAGACACTACAATAAAATGTGCCTGCGGAAGTGAAGTAAAAACAAGATCAACAGTTCAGGATCTACACGTAGAGATCTGTTCAAGCTGTCATCCTTTTTATACTAAGAAACAAAAGATTATTGATACAGCGGGACGTGTTGAGAAATTTAAGAAAAAATACAATATCAAGCAGTAATAAATTGTATTTATATGTTGAGAAGAGGGATACATTAAATGTATCCCTTTTTTTGTATTTTTTTGAAATATAACTTGCCATTTTCTTTAAATTCATCTATATTTAGTTCACAAAAACTAACTAAGTCAATTTATCATATATCAAAGAAAATAAAAAATTGATTAAATAGAGTATATAATGGAAGAGCAATATAGTCTTATCGAGCTGGTAGAAATTCTTACTCAAAAGCTTGAACAAAATGAGGTTCAGGTAATTGAGGCAAGTGAATTCTCTCACTTAAGTAAAAAACAGCTCTATTATCTTGATATAATAAACCAGGAAAAGAATCCTACTCCAGGAGAACTTGCTCAGATCTATAATTTGAGTAAGCCATCTATTACTGCAATTATTGATAAGCTCAGTAAAATGGATTATCTTGAAAAGGTTAAATCTGATGAAGATAAGCGATCACTTCACGTTCATCTTACTGAAAAGGGTGAACATATTGCAGAGCTTCATGATTCAATACACAGAGCGATTTGTTCTTATATTGACTTAAAATTATCTGAAGATGAAATGAAAATATTCACTTCATTGCTTCAGAAGTTGATTTAATATTTTTTCAACAATATAGTTAGTTTTAACGAACTAATCACATTAAGATGGAGGAAGATACTTAAAATGGAAAACAATGAATATGCCTATAGGGAAGGGTGGATATCAATAATAGTTAATACTCTTTTATTTATTTTGAAATACTGGGCTGGCATGGTAACTGGTTCAGTAGCCATTATTGCTGATGCCTGGCATACTCTGTCAGACTCTTTGACATCCATTGTAGTTTTAGTTGGAGCAAAAATATCCTCTAAGCCTGCAGATGAAGAACATCCTTATGGCCATGGAAGGGCAGAGGTTATCAGCTCAATTATCATAGCGGTTTTGCTGGCTATGGTGGCAGGAAATTTTATTGTAGAGTCCATCGATAAGTTAAGAAGCCATGGAAAGGTTATTTTTGGCATGCCGGCTATTATTGCAACGGTCATTTCCATTATTGCAAAGGAGCTCTTAGCGCAATATGCCTTTTATGGTGGGAGAAAGAGTGGAATGCAGTCCCTTGTTGCAGACGGCTGGCACCACAGAAGTGATGCTATTTCATCAATAATTATTCTTATAGGAATTGCAATTGGTTCATTTTTTTGGTGGATAGATGCAGCAATGGGAATTATTGTATCAATTATAATTCTCTATGCCGCTTATAATATAATCAAAGAATCATCCAGTAAGATTTTTGGAGAAAAACCTGATGATAATTTTATAAAAAAAGTTGAAGATTTAGTGATGGAAATTTATAAGGTAGAATCATGTTTGCATCATTTTCATGTTCATGACTATGGCTGTCATCAGGAATTGACCTTTCACATGAGATTTCCACCATATAAGACATTGAAAGAGGTTCATGACATTATTTACATGATTGAAACCAAGTTAAAAGAAAAAATGGGAGTAGATGTAACAATACATCCTGAGCCCTTAAAGGAGATTAGCAGTGCAGAGAAGTAAGCGACAAATAAAAGAGGCGAAGTTCTGGGATAACTTTGCCTACAAATACGATTCATTCATGAATGCTGCAGTTGGCAGTTACAGTGAACTTATTGAACTCGTTAAAAAAGAAATAAATAAGGATGATTTAGTTCTTGAAACAGCTGCCGGTACAGGTCTTATCACTATGGAGATAGCCCCTCTCTGTTCTAAGGTTGTGAGCTGTGATATATCACCATCCATGATTGAGGTTTCTTCAGCGAAGTTGGCTGAAAAAGGCATTACCAATATTGATTTTCAGGTGCAGGATATTTGCAATCTTGATTTTAAAAAGGAAAGCTTTGATGTCGTGCTGGCAGCCAATGTAATGCATCTATTATATGAGCCCCATAGGGCAATTGAATCTATGATGGCAGTATTAAAGAAGGATGGAAAACTTATCATTCCTACCTATTGTCACGGAGAAAATATTGGCAGTAGAATTATCTCTGCTTTTATGTCATTAACAGGATTTAAGGCTCGGCAGAAATGGAGTGTAGTATCTTTCCATGATTTTCTTAAGAAGAATGGATGTATTATCGAAAAATCAGAGGTTCTCGTTGATAAGATACCTCTTGATTTTGTTGTTATTAAAAAATAGTCGAGAGAATAAAGTATAAAGTCGAAAGCTCTTTCCTTAACTTTCAACTTTATACTTTCAGACTTTAAACTTATACATATCTATTATCATTCTCACTGGTTCCCGTTGCTATATTATATATAAACTTGCCTACAAAGGCTATTATAAATAATCCAATCGCTCCAGCAATTACATAGAGAGTATTAAAGGTCATTATTCTTAAGTGATAGTCTATGGCCTCTTTAGGAACCTTGTTCATGAGAGCAGGGAGGGTGTTTATCCCTTTAAAGTTAATCATTGAAAAGAGTGAATTTCCAATTTTATTGAAGAGTAGAGATATTGTCAATACAGGCAATGACCCCAGTATAATCACTACCCCGATACTTACCAGCTTTCCAAATCGATAGCTTACCAGGAAAATTAAAAGCAATATAAAAGCAGCAGCGCCACCTGTAACCAGAGCCGCAAATTTTAAATCTTTATGATGATTCTTTATTATGTTTTCAATTGATTTCTTATATGCTGCTATATCTTTAGCACTGAGAATTTTTTTGTTTTTTAAGAGTTTGTCAGTTGTTTCTTTAGAAAGATTATATTTTGAGATATCTTTTTTCTGCAGTTTTTTAACCTTAACGGTAGCTGTTTTGACGTATCTATTTAATTTCTTTTGAAATTGCTCTGGTTTGGTCATATCATAGAAGTTAAAACTTAAGAGGGCCACTGCTATTACTGGAATTGCTAGAAGTCCCAGCAGCCATTTTAAGAATATTCTAAATCGAGAGCGTCGTTTTTGACTGTTCATTGAAGTCTCCTGTTGAAATAAGCAATGATTTTACCACAGAGACACAGAGGAGTGATTGGTAGGTTATTGGATTTGAATTAATTGATGCAATGACCTAGCTCTATGACTTTATTGCTCTGTTATAACTGATTTTATATCAATAATTATAATTATTTCAACAATAAGTCAAGATCATTATAGGTATTTGAAGGCAAAAAAAACCCGGCTAAAAAGCCGGGTAATAATAGTATGAGTGTTATCACATTGTTGTAGGTGTGATTGTATTAATTTTCTCCACAAGCAAAAGAGGCGTCACTGATGTGCATCATTGACATGTCCTCGAGCTTAATTGTTTCTGCGAGGCCTTTTGTCTTAGGAAGAATATTACGCATATAGAATTCTGCACCAAGAACTTTTCCTTGGTAAAATGCTACTTCTTTGTCTTCTTTACAAAGAGCTTTACATGCTTTCTTGTCTGAAGGATCAATACCTTTGTCAGCATAGATCTTCTGAAGGCTTTCATCAGCAACACCAGCCATCCAGAGGTGTAGCCATCCAAGAGAAACAGCACCAACCATATTTAAAAAGTTATATGCATTTGCAACTGGAACCATGAATTTTCCTTCTTTGCTACATGAAGCAAAGAACATTCCTGTTCCAGCAAGTAGATCAATATTTTCTTTAACTTTTGTAGCCATATCTTTAAGAGCTTCAACGTCTTTATACTGCTCGTGTGTTTTATTCATCTCTCCTAGGAAGTCCATGAAGAGTTTACCTTTTTTAGCAGCTAATTTTCTGAAAACAAGGTCAAGAGACTGAATTCCGTTTGTTCCTTCATAGAGAGAAGCAATCTTAAGGTCTCTCATGAACTGCTCAACTGGATAATCCTGGCAGTATCCGTATCCACCGTAGATCTGAATTGCAAGCTCAGTAACCTTGAATCCTTCGTCTGTTCCATATGCTTTACAAACAGGTACAAGGAATTCCATGATTCCATGCCATTTTTCTGCTTCTTCACCTTCAGCTGCTTCTTTTCTATCAAGTGCATATCCACAAAGATAAACAAGAGCTCTGAGGCCTTCAACAGTGGTCTTCATATTCATGAGCATTCTTCTTACATCGGGGTGGTTGATGATTGAAACAGGCTTAGCATCAGGATTAAGCATGTCTTTGATATTGTTTCCCTGGATTCTATCTTTAGCATACTGAAGAGAGTGCATGTAGGCTACAGAAGCAGTTCCAAGTCCCTGGAGGCCCATTCCGATTCGTGCTTCATTCATCATCTGAAACATGATCTTCATACCCTTTCTTTCTTCACCGAGAAGCTCTCCAATACATTCATCATTGTCGCCGTAGCTCATTGAACAGGTAGCATTTCCCTTAAGACCCATTTTGTGCTCAATACCTGTACAGACTACGTCATTCTTGTCTCCAAGGGATCCATCGTCATTTATGTGGTATTTAGATACGAGAAAGATTGAGATTCCCTTTGTTCCTGCAGGGTCTCCTTCAATACGAGCTAAAACAGGATGAACGATATTAGTGAAAAGGTCTCCTTCTCCACCACTGATGAAAATTTTAGATCCTTTGATTTTATATGTTCCATCAGGCTGTTTAACTGCTGTTGCCTTTAGAGCTCCAACATCTGATCCTGCATCTGCCTCTGTGAGAACCATGTCTCCGCCCCATTCTCCGGCATACATCTTGTCCATGTATTTTCTTTTTTGCTCTTCTGTACCAAAAGAATCAATAAGGTGAGCTGCTCCTACTGCTGCTTCAGGCCATAGAAAGAAACCCATGTGGAAAACATAGTATTCTTTGGAAGCAAGATCGATAGCATAGGGAAATCCCTGTCCACCGGATTCCTGGCTGATACCCATTGTAAAGAGCCCTGAATCATTCATTATTTTATGCAGTTTTTTATATGGTTCTGGTACAGTTACCTCACCATTGTCCCATTTAGCACCATCTTTATCAACTTCAGAATAACATCCGAGAACATGCTCTTCAGAAATGTCTTTAGCAAGGCTAATAGCCATATCACACATTTCCTGGTCATATTCCTTGAATTTTTCTGATTCAAAAAGCTCTTGAACCTTTAAAAGTTCGTAGAGTACAAAGTCCTGGTCGCGCTTATCTACAATTGTGTCCATTATAATAACTCCTTATTTATAAATCCTTTATATTACAACGGAATGAATGTTCATTCCGCGTGAAGGCAAATTTTTATTCAAAGGCAATTCCTTTCCAGAAAACAGAAAAGATTTCTTCAACAAGCTCTTCAGTTATTCTGGCTGTTTTTGTAGTATGGAGAGCAAAAAGATGTCTAACTGTTCCCCACATAAATGTAGTCATTGTGTTGTAATTAACATTTTTTATAATATGATTTTCTATGGCTCTTTCAATGAGCTCATCATAATGCTTATAGCGTTTTCGATTTTCAATCAGTACTGCTTTGCTAATATATGGTGACGCAGTATATTGCTCTAAAAATGACGCTTCCAGTGGATTGTCAAGAAAAAAGTTTAATATATTTTTCCATTTTATATAAATTTCATCTTTTATTGAGAGTTCCTGAGGTACGTCTTCTACTATGGCGTCACTGAGCTTTTGTTGAACATTATTGTAGAGCTCTGTGATGATTGCTTCTTTGTTTTCGAAGTATCGGTAAATGGTTCCAGAGCCCACTCCAGCCTGTTCAGCAATCATAGAAACAGGTGTGCCATGAAAACCATTGTAGGTTATGAGCTCTAGGGTTACCTGTAATATTTTTTCTTTTTTATCCATATAAAAACCGAACGGAATGAACGTTCATTCCGCATCTTTCCTTGTGTCCCCATATAGTCAAGAAAAAATATGAATTATGTGTTGAATTTTTTTTCATTTTAAATAACTTGATTACTTCTTCATGGAGGATGAGAACGTGAAAAAAATACTGATTATAGTCATGATTATTGCATCATCGGTTCAGATTTACGGGGCAACGGTCTTTACTGAGTCATCATACTTTAATAAAGAGCAGGATCTTTATTTGTATATAAATTTAAATGTGATCAAAAAATTTGCCTATAGAAATAATATTAAGACCACTGATTTGCTTTATTCATTTATTGAAAATAATGATTTATCTATGAAAGAGGAGGCAGGAGTAAAGTTTCTCTTTAATAATTCCATCAGAATGCTGGCTGCAGGCCAACTCCATAAGAATAAAATGAAGGGCATTATCGCATTAGAGGTTAGAAAACCTATAGAAAATCTCTACGTACTTCTGGGAAAACCGAAGACAAGGATTATTGAAGGCAGAACAATGCTTCAAATAAGTAAAAAGAATAATATCTATCTTACCCGAAGTCATAATGTATATGTTTTAGGTTCTGTAGGTGAATTAACAATTTACATGAAGAATCGTAGAAATAGAAGAATTACTAATTCAAGTGGTCTGTCTCTTCTAAAGAAGAATAGTCAAAGAGCTCTCTATTATTATTTAAAAATGTCAAAGCGCCTCAAGACATTAACCAAAAATGCAGTGAAAAAGCAGACTGGAGCAAATAACTCAATAGATTCAAATGTCTTTGTTAAGGCTCTCATTGAAATGAAAAGTCTTGAGTTCTATGTGGATTTAAATAAAACTCTCATGGGAGGTGTTCTTTTTAAAGGCAAGAGTGTTATTCAGGGAGAGCGCCTTGAAATGTTTGCCCATTCATTGATAGTTGGATCAAGTATTGCTCTTACTGTTTTTGATATCTACTCTTCCACTCAAAAAAAGAAAAAAAAATTATCTCCCTGGGGTAAAATCAAAAGAAATAATGATTTGAAGATGATCCAGGGTATTCTCGGGAGAATAAGAACTCAAAGAGCTCGAAGGGGTGTCAGATTGTGGTTAATACTCAATGCTCGAGAACATGTCTTTGTGGTAAAGGCTCTAAAAGAAACTATAGCTATAGCAAAAGTAAATGCCCTTAAAAAGAAAGAAAAGCGAATGGTTACAATTGCTATTAATGCAATGAAAGCGAAGGATCATGATCTTGCTATGGCTCAAATTAGACTTATTAAAGATTTAAATCTTTCAACAAAAAAAGGAGCATGTCTTATTCATGAGGCTGTTAGTTCCGGTAATCTGAAGATTTTTTATTATCTCATTGAAAGAGGGGTAGATGTAAATAAAAATGATCGGATATACAACTCATCCCCCTTGATGCTTTCTTTAAAAAAAAGAAATATTGCAATGGCCTCTTTACTTGTTGTAAAGGGCGCTGATCTCACTGTTCGTGATCAACGGGGCAATACTGTTGTCCATCATGCTGTCATTCTAGGTAAAAGATCCTTGTTAACGTCGATCATAAGAAAAAAGGCATCAGTTGATATTGGAAATTTTGATGGCAATAAACCTCTTCATGTAGCTGTAAAAAAAGGTGATCTTGCCATAGTAAAAATTCTTGTAAAAGCAGGTGCGTCAATTGAGACCTATAATTATAAGGGAGAGACCCCTATGTCAATTGCAAAGAAGATGAATTATAGGATTATTGTAAGATTTTTACAGTCAATAGTAAGGTGACGAAGTTTTTCTATTATTGAGAATAAAGTATCTTCAATGTTAAAGATACTTTATTCTTTTAATTTAAGACTTTTAACTGGCCCCAACACCAGGATCTTTCTGATATTTTTGAATAAGAAAAATGCCTAGTGCTCCAGTTATAACAAATAGAATTGCAATTATTTGTGCCTGAGTTAAAAACCCTATTACCTTTTCATTGAGTCGAATGAATTCAACACCAAAACGGGCTATTCCATTGAAAATAAAATAGATAAAGAAGAGAATGCCGATTTTAATATCTCTTTTTCGTAGATGCATGAGGGCTGCAAAGATTAAAAAGGATACAAGAGACTCAAAAAGAGGAGTAGGTAGTACTTCCATTGAAGTTGGATAATACCCATTAGGATAAGCCATGCTTAGAAATGATGTTGATTTTAAGCCGTAGCAACCGTCACCTGACACGTGACATCCCAGTCTGCCTATTGCATAGCCCAATGCCATTGATGGAGATGCTATATCAAGAATCTCAAGAATATTCTCTTTGTTGACCTTTATGACAATGATTGAAGCACTGATTGCCACAATAAAACCGCCATATACTGTAAGACCAGCACCTGAAAAGATGATGCCCATGGGATCTTTGAGAAAATCACTAAATTTTTCGATTATATAAAAGATCTTAGCACCTATTATTGCACTGGGAATAACCACCAGGAGAATCTTATATGCAAGATCAGGATCTTTGTCTCTCAATTTGAGCTCTCTTTCAAGGAGAACAAAGGCCAGGTAGAATGCTAAACTGAGCATTACTCCATAACCACCAATTGAGATGCTTTTATAGCTCATAATTATTGGATACATATTAACACCTTATTTATTGGAATACTTACTCTTTTCACTCTTCAAGACCTGTGTCAAGATTATTTTTCCAATTGCTCTGGGTATTAAAGGATACTTTTTTATAAAGAATATATATTTTTTTTTCATTTAATCTCTATTTTTCGTATTACTTATAGAGGTATAACTATGTATAATAAACATGACTATGGCTATAAAAAGTTTTTTTCAAATCCAAAGGCTCTTGAATATCTTTTAAAGTCCTTTGTTGATGAACAATGGGTTCATGATATTGACTACTCAAAGATAATTCAATTAGATAAAAGTTTTTTTGGCAAAGGCTTTATTAAAAGAGAATCTGATCTTATTTTCAGGGTTCCCTGCAATAATAAAGATTTCTACCTTTTTATTATAATGGAATTTCAGTCAACTGTTGACAGGTTTATGAGTTTGAGATTTTTGAGATATCTTTGTGAATTCTATGAACATTTGATACAAACCACGAAAACCAAATGTCTTCCCTCTGTTTTTCCAATATTATTGTATAATGGAAATAGAAAATGGACAGCTCCTGATGATATTAAAGATTTAATTGAACAAAGAATCTCATCGAAATATATTCCATCCTTTTCATATTATAAAATTGCTGAAAATGAATATACGAAAGAGTTTCTTTTGAAAATCGAAAATATAGTTTCAGCATTATTCTATCTGGAAAATTCTAATCCTGAATCCATTCAAAATGATATTGATAAAATAATAAATCTCTTAAAAAATGAAAAACCATCTGAATTACAGTTGATATCAGAATGGATTACCTATATATTTAATGATGAAAGTGGAGAAATCAATGAAAAGATACAATCTTTGGTTGAGGTGAAGGCTATGTTTGTAGAGAAATTAGAAAGATATGGTAACAAGATACATAAAAGGAGTGTCAAGGAAGGTATAGAGCAAGGTATTAAGCAAGTGGCTCTTTCAATGTATGATAAGGGATATTCAGTAAGAGAAATAATTGAATTAACCAGCATATCTGAAGAAAATCTGCAGAAAATTCTCAACCAGCATAATTGATACAGCTTTTGTGTATTCTTTGATTTTCATTCATAGTAAAAATTACTGGACAAAGTAATGTGACATAATATTATCAATATTATGATTGTAACATCTAATTAATAAATTTTACTCATTTAAAGAGAATATGGGGAAGATCTTATGGATGCTAAAAAAAGGGTAGCACTAATTCGTTTGGGAAATGAGCTTTTTAATGAAGGTGATTTAACAAAGGCAGCAGCAATTTTTGAAAAGACCATGTATAAGGATGGTCTTACACGGATTGGAGATTATTTCTTCTATGACAAGCGCCAACCTCTTTATGCCTTGAAATACTATCAGCTCTCTGATAGAAAGGACAAGGTAGATGAAATCTTTGAAAGAATGGTCTTTGCCCTGGGAAAACTAATGGGTAAGGAAGATACTCCAAAGGTTGAATTGCCCCCATTAAAAGTCTCACCAAAGCTTAAAATCTTAGCTGAAGAGATACTGAGAGATCAGGCAGCTGAAGAATAGAATTATTTTCGCGAGGACTTTATTATGAAAAGATTACTAATAGCAGCATTATTGCTGCTTTTTCTACCTCTTGTCGGAGGAATTTCCGATGCAGGTGATTACCTGAAGAAGAATGTTGTTCAAAAAAAGCTTAAGAACGGCATAACCGTACTCCTTTTAAATAGAGGCTATGCCCCCACTTTGGCCTTTGAAATAGCCTTTAAGGTTGGTTCATCTGATGAAACCTATCGATCTATTGGTACAGCTCATCTTTTAGAGCATATGCTTTTTAAGGGAACAGATAAGATTGGAACCAGAAATTATAAAAAAGAAAAAAAGATAATGGATAAAATTGAAGCTTTGGGAGAGACCATTGATACCTTGAAGATAAGAAATCCTAGAAACTCTGAGCTCCCTTCATTAAAAAAGAAAATGGCACAGCTCCAGAAGCTTCAGCGAAAATATATCATAAACTCAGCCTATGACCGCATATATACTGCAAACGGTGCGAGGGGGTTTAATGCCTCAACCTCCCGTGATAAAACAGGCTATTATATTCAGCTTCCATCGAGTAAGCTTGAACTATGGGCAAAGCTTGAGTCTGAAAGACTAAGAAAACCTGTATTGAGAGAATACTATCTTGAACGAAATAATGTTCTCGAAGAGCGAAGAATGCGTTATGATTCCAAGGGAGACGGAGGTCTCTGGGAACGCTTCATAGCCGTTGCCTATACTGCCCATCCATACAGGCATCCTATAATAGGATGGCGGTCAAATATTCCTCTCTTGTCAATTAAGGATGTACGTGAATTCTATTATAAGCATTATATTCCATCAAGAATGACAATTACTATTGTAGGAAAACAAGATACGAAGAAAACACTGGCTATTCTTGAGAAATATTTCTCCGCCATTGCACCTCGTCCTGAGCCAAAGGGGGTCATAATAACTGAACCCAAGGCAGCTGGTGAACGACGATTTGAATATCTTTTTAAATCAAAGCCCTCAATGATTATAGGATGGCACAAGCCAACCATGCCTTCAAAGACTGACTATGCCTTTGATATTGTTTCTGATATACTTGGTCAGGGTAAAACCTCTCGCCTTTATAAGAGTTTATTGCTGAAGAAAAAGCTCGTTACTTCAATAGGCGCTTGGAATGGTTATCCTGCATCGAGATATGATAATCTCTTTGTTATTACCGCACAGCCCAGATCTGGAGTCTCATTAGAAAAGGTTGAGAAGGCTATTTATCATGAGATCAATAAGATGATTGATAATCTCACTGAGGCTGAGTTGATTAAGATTCAAAACAAGCTTGAATCTTCAACGGTTATGGGCCTCCGAAGTAATCGCGGCATAGCGAGCCTCTTGAGCTATTATCAGACAATTCTCGGTGATTGGAGATACGGTGCTCTTTATCTAAAGAATATTAAAAAGATAAAGGTTGAGGATGTGAAAGCGGTGATGAAGCGCTATCTTGTGAAGAAAAATCGAATAGTTGGCTTTTTGAAGGAGGATTCATCCAAATGAATATATCAAAAAGATTTATAAAGGTCTTTATTCTCTGCCTTGTTGCAGGATACGCTCTTTCAATAGGTGCCGGCAGTGTTACCATGCCTAAGGTGAGAACCATCACCTTGCCAAATGACTTGAAGGTATTCTATGTTCACGATGAATTGCCTCTGGTTACCATTGCTCTTTCCGTGGGATTCGGTTCACTCTATGAAGATCAAAATAATGCAGGAATAGCAAGTATATTACAGCGATCATTAACCCTTGGAGGATCAAAAAAATATCCCGGTCAAAAATTACATAATACTATCGAACAGATTGGCGGCAAGTTTTCAATTAGCTCATCATGGGAACAGACAGTTATTTCAGTAACTGTATTGAAGAAATATAAACAACTGGCCTTTGATATTGTATCGGATATTGCAAAAAATCCTCTCTTTACTGATAAAGCGGTAAATCATGCAAAGATGCTCGCAATAGAGGGAATCAAGCGTCGTAATGATAGTCCCAATAGAATGGCTATTCAAAAGGTCAGAAATCTCATTTTCAATGGGAAGGGCTATGGAGCAACTGAGACCTTTAAGACAGTTAAGGCTGTAACTCCAGCAGTGTTAAAGAAGCTCTGGAAGACCTATGTTGTGTCAAAAAATATTATGGTTGGAGTCTCATCCTCACTGAACTTTAGAGAGGTTAAATCACTGGTAAAGCCCCTTGCAACTATTAAAGCCGGTACATCGAAGAGCTATGATCCAGTTTCAAAAATTGATTATGAAAAATTAAATGAACTCAATAATACCATATATTTGATTCCAAAAAAGCTGCCACAGTCCACAGTTGTCTGTGGAACCATTGCTCCTGTGATTAAAAGCAGGGATGTTTATGCTCTGACTCTTATGAATAGAATTCTCGGAGGTGGATCATTTAGTTCTCGTCTTATGAGAGAGATCAGGGTTCAAAGGGGATTGGCCTACGTTGTACAGAGTGTTATTCGTTCACGATCAAATACTGGTGTATTTCTGGCTTTTTCGCAGACAAAAAATGCATCGGTAAAAGAGGTTGTCTCCATAATGAAGAGAAACTTTAAGGATATATCACAGAAAAATGTTTCAACTCGGGAAATTCAGTGGGCAAAGAGGGCAATTAATAACAGTTATATCTTTAATTTTGAAACACCTCTAGATCTCCTAGGAACATTCTTTTTTGTTCATTACAATAAGATGCCAAAGAATTATCACGAAACCTATCTGTCTAAGATTAAAGCAGTTTCAAAGAAGGATATTAAGTCTACAGCAAAGGATCTTTTTAGTAAAGGTATGGTCTACGTGGTCGTGGGACCAGAGAGTCTCAAAACTTCTCTGGGTTCTTTAGGAAAGGTTGTAGTGGTTAAGTAGATGCATAGAGAAACCGGTAGAATTGAAGAAATTAAGGGAACAAAGGTTCTAGTTACATCAGATCCAGCAGCAGCATGCAAAAATTGTGCATCAAAGGGAAGTTGCATGTCTTCATCTTCTGATAAAAAGATCAAATTTTGGACAGAAAATGATATAGATGCCCAAGAGGGCGATATTGTTAACTATACTGTGGCAGAAAAGGGTGTGATTTTAGGCTCAATGTTTCTCTATATTTTACCAGTGGTATTTTTGATTGCTGGTGCTGTGTTGGGCCCTCTTGTTCTATCTTTTCTTAGTGTAGATTCAGATGATAAGGCAGTGATCGGGGCATTTTCCGGTCTTGTTTTATCATTTCTATGTATAGCAATAATAAGTCATTTTACTAAAAGTAGTGAAATTCTTCGACCACAACTTGAATCAATTGTTTGTAATAGTAAAGAAAGCGATAAAGGATGAAAATGTTCTAACCGATAGATTAATGAAGGGGCAGGGAAGTCCCTGAAAAATCAGTTCAAGGAAGAACACATGGAAGAAAAAGTTGTTGATTTAATGGCATACAAGATTGAAAAGTCTTTAATAGAGAATGGTTTTGAGATAAAGAAAGATGGTGATAAAAGAGTAAAGATTCTTTTAAAAGTCAAGTCCCTGGATCGCTAGGTTATTATAATATCATCTTGTATCCCTTAAATAGCTTCCTTTTGGAAGCTATTTGTTTAAGAGGGGGGATTTTTAGTAAAAGGGGCTTCGCCCCTTTTTATCCCTTGATTTATATTAGTTTAAAGTAACTTGTTCGTGAAACTTGAATATATGTCAGCTTCAGCCCTGGGGAACTCGGATCCCGATACTTATTCAAAAGAATAAATGAATCGGGAAAGACTCAAACAGTCCTCGGGCTGCTTCTGACATACATTCAATTTAAAGAAACATTTTTAAATTGATATAAATTTTAAAATATTTATGGTTTGTTGTAAAATTGAAATAAATGAAAGAGTATAAGGAGAAAATATATGGCTGATGATTTAAAGGCAAAAAAAGAGAAGTTGAAAGCGGAATTAGATAAATTGAAGCATGAATTTAAGATAGAACTTCCTAAAAAGATTGCCCATGCTCGTGCCTATGGTGATTTAAAGGAAAATGCAGAATATCATGCAGCCCGTGAACGTCAGGCCTGGGTCCAGGCACTTATTTCTCAGTTAACTGAGCAAATAAGTGCTCTCAATGATTTAAGCACAACTAATCTTCCTGATGATTGTATTGCATATGGTTCAACGGTTACCGTTGTTGATCCTGATGATGAAGATGATGAAGATGAATTTGTTACCTTTACTATGGTATCTCCAAATGAAGTAAGTCCTTCAGAGGGTAAAATATCTCTATCATCACCAATAGGTGGTGCTCTTGGTGGTCATAAGCCTGGAGATGTTGTTGAGGTTACAATTCCAGCTGGAAAAAGAAATTATAAAATTTTGAAGGTAATTACAATTAAAGGTACTGTTTTGGAATAAGTGAAGTATGTGGAGACGAGGAGGATCGAACTCCTGACCTCTTGAATGCCATTCAAGCGCTCTCCCAACTGAGCTACGCCCCCCAATAATGTATAACTTTATGAAAAATGACCCTGAATTTGTCAATTCATTTATAAGAGAATTTTATTTGAATCTTGTTGATTAGTGGCATTTTCAATGGTGAAAAATAACAGTCTTGACAATCAGAGTATTATTCATAAAATGTAATATATTAAAAAAGATTATTCTGGAAAAAAAAGTCGGTTTAGCCGATTAATATAACAAAGGAATTATCCATAAGGTTGAAATCCACATGTTAATGACTTATGCCTTAATAGCTTTTATTTTCATTGTAATCGGTATAATTATAGTTTATGCCCTCAATACCTACGTCTTCCCTAAAAAGATTGAAGAAATTGCTAAAATGATAGATGCAGGACAAACCCGTCTTGCAATAACCAAGCTCAATGATCTTCTTGAGAAAGATGATAGAAATGCCTATGCTCATTTCTTGCTGGCTAAAGCATATATGGTAGAGGGGAATGCTCAATATGCAATTTTAGAATATCGTCAGGTATTAAAGCTCGGTCGTTTTGATGATCGAATTAAAGAGATTGATATACATGGTCGTTTGGCTGAATTATACAAAATGAGAAATTCTGTTGAAGAAGCCAAAAAGGAATATCTCATTCTTACCAAGATTGATCCAGCTAATTTCATGCATTATTTTGAGGTGGGCAAGATTCTTTTTGAAAAGAATCAGCTTGATAAGGCCGGTGGGTTTTTCAAAAAGAGTCTATCAAATAATGCCAGACATGAAGAGTCAATGTTTTATCTGGGGCAGATTTTTTATAGAAATAAGATGTATGCTGATGCAAAGCAGATGTTTATAAATACAATTAAGCTTGATTCCTCTAATTATCGTGCTCATTACTATCTTGGTCTTGTTTTAAGGCAGATGAATGACTATGAATGGGCAATTAAAGAATTTGAGATTTCACAAAAGAGTGATGATCTAAAGGTTAAGGCTTTTCTTGCAAAGGGATCATGTTATCTTGAAAAAGGCAATTATCCCAAAGCAGTACTGGAATTTGAGAGAGGTTTGAAGTTTGTTCGCAAGGGCAATGACACAGAGCTCAATCTTCGTTATTTTCTCGCTGAGGCACATGAAAAGATGAGAGATGTTCATGTTGCAATACACAACTGGGAGAAAATTTTTGAAATCGATAAAAATTTCAGAGATGTTCAGGAGAAACTTAAGGTTTATGCCGAATTCAGACAGGATGACAGAATAAAAGATTTTCTCATAGCAGGTTTATCCCAATTTGAGCATATGTGCAGAAAAATGGTTAATGCAATGGGATTTACTATTACAGACGTTGATATTATAAGTGATACAGAAATAGAGATGATTGTTACTGAAATAGAAGGAAAATGGAGAAATGCCCGACAATCAAATCGAATTATCAGAATTATCAGAAGTACAGATTCAGTGCAGGAGCCATTTTTGAGAAGACTCCATGAATCAATGAAACCAAAAAATGCAACCAGAGTAACTGTAATTACAACAGGTGATTTCACTCAGAAATGTCTTGAATTTGCCAATACACGTCCAATAGAGACTCTGGGAAAAGCAGAACTCATTGAAATGCTGAAGAAAATATAATCAGTCAATGGTAAATGTGTATAGTATAATCTCCAGAGTTCCCTTCTTTTCACATCTCACTCCTAATGAAGTTTCATATTTACTCACTCATTGTAGAGAAACCACAATAAATAAGGGTAAGCGGGTTGACCTCTCAGCCTCACCATCACTCTCAATTGTGAAGTCCGGTCTTTTTGAGATTGATACTACTACAAAAAAAATAATGGTCTACCTTTCTCAAGGGTCCTTTTTTGGTTCAATTCCCTTTTCTGATTTTAGTCCTAAGGGCACCATAAAGGCTGTAAGTGACTGTGAAATCATTATAATTGATGATATTAAGATCAAAGAATTCTTTCTTCTTCATTTTAGAGCATTTAGAGGATATATTAAGGCCCTTGAAAAACTAAATTTTCTTGCTCCAGACTCTTACTTTAAAAAAGGTGGATCTGCAAATATCATATCATTTTACAGCTCAGAAAGGGCTAGCGGTACTACAATAATTACATCTGTTGTAGCCTCAGCTTTGAGTAAAAAGGGGAAAACCGTTGTTCTTGATTGCTCTTATAGTGGTAATTCATTATTTTCAGTATTTGGTAAAAAGGTTACAGCCCCTGTATCCCAAAAAGGGGATGATGATGTATCCTTTGAGATAATGATAAAGGATGGACTTCAGGAGTGTAGTGAAAATCTTCATATTTTAAATATATCCTTTGGGTCCCAGGTTAAGGTTGATCCAGAAATTATAAATCCTCTCTTGTTTATTCTTTCAAGAAAGTATGATAATATCATTTTTGATATAAGAAATGAAGATGTAGATTTTAGAAATAAAATTGTACAATGTAGTGATATTATAATAAATATCATCAAAAATAAAAAACAGCTTCAAGTTGAATCCTCAATTTCATCATTATGCAAAGAGGGGCAGAGAGTTTTCACCATTTTTAACAGCTACTACAATAAAGGGGTTTCTACCTTTGAGGGAGGGTTCATTGTCCCTGAATTTGATTTTTCACATAAAGATCCCCTTGAAAATCTTTTTAATATTGCTGATTTAACAGAAATTGGTCAAATAATAAGAGTAATTGATAAGAAAAAAAGAGTTATGGTCTTGGGGTCACTTTTTTTAAATGCCCCATTGATAGGTGGTCTTTTCTCTAATCTGAATCCTGATGATTTTGATTATATCTATTCATCGTCATTTAGCAGTATTTTGATGCTCATGTATCTTTCATCAAAAAATCATGATTTCTTTTATGATGGGGTTAAGGAGCTTTTTTCTGAAATTAGAATGAATTCATTTCTTGATATCTCTTATCCTGATAAATTCGTTGTAAAAAAAGGGGCATATTATCGTTATTTTGATGATATTGTTAAAAAAAGGAATTTGGAAAACTTTGCAATTCAGCCTCTGGTTAAGGTGAAAAATCATTTAACTGATGAAGGAGAAATCTTATCTTCAGGAAGTGCATCTCATATTATGACTGCCAGTGCATCATTATACCCACTCTTTGAAGGTACAAAACTGAATGATTCTTTATATTGGTCTGGATATCCAGATCAAAGAGCTCTGGTTGAAGATATGCTCAGACTTAATGTAGATGAAATATATTCTTTTGAGGTTCATAATCGAAATGCAATTAAGATGGATTATGACAGAATGCCAGTTTTCTTCCATAATTATTATAATTCAGTAAATGATGATCAAAATTTAGGAGAATCACCCTTCGCACAGAGACAATTCTCTATAACAGCCTCCTTTGATAAATTGAAGCCAGGTAAAATGATGAATAATTCAGAGGAGTTATGGAATAAATGCTTGAAGGATTTTTCCCTGCAATAAATATTGTTGCATCACGGAGGATTTTATGAGATCTAAATCAACAAATTTACTACAGGTCATGGTGTTAATCACTGGCTTAATCTATATAACCATTGGAATTTTCATGTACATATCACCAATTTCAGTGGTCAGTAATTTTTCTTCTTCAATTAAGAAAAACTCTAAAATGGCAATGACAGATAAGAAATATACAGTAGGAACAACAAAAATAAATACTGAAACTGAAGATTTCAATAAGGATCGGTGGCTTAGACAGGTTGCCAATGATGAGATTATTTCTCCTCTTTACTTTACTTTGAGGATTTTAGCAGCACTTCTCTTTGTAGCTGGTTTATCTATGATTATGCCTCTTTTTGATCCATTGAGGTACAGGGGGCTCATATATTACAATGGAATGCTTTTTCCCTTTTTCTCATCACTTATAGCGGTTATTTCCTTGAGAAGTCATGTGGCAATTAATCTTCAAATTTCCCAAATGCATGTTGAGAAAATGAAGATAGAATATGCCAGATTGGGAAAAGTATATGATGGAAAGATTCAAGAAATGAATATTTATGATAGTCATTCTCTAATTATTCTTTTGGGTGTTATTTTCGTTGTTTTATTCATAATGAATGCTACTGGTCTCTTAATTACGAAGAAACTTGCCGGAGATGGCAAAGAATAAAAAAATTTTGGTTGATTAATTCTCATATCTTTTTATAATTTACATTATAAAAGATAGTAATCTTGTAGGAGCTTGAAATGGATTTGAATATAAAAAAAGTTGATAATGTAGCTGTAATTTACCTTGTAGGAAGACTAGACGTTCATCTATCTGCAGATATTGAAAAAGAGATTAATAATATTATACAATCTCAGCCAGACAGTCATTTACTGTTAAATCTCAAGGATGTTGAGTATATGAGCAGCTCTGGATTAAGAATCTTTGTTTCAACAATGCGTATACTTAAAGAATCTAAACGAAAGTTGAAGCTTTGTAATATGAATAATGCTGTTAAGAAGATATTCGAAGTTGTAGAACTTATGGATATGTTTGATATCTATGAGTCAGAAGAAGAAGCATTGAAATCCTTTAAAAATGATTAATTTTAACGGTGGATATACCTTTCAGGCTAAAAAGTGAAGATAAGAAAGATAGTGAAATACCTGTCTCTTCACTAGACAATTCATCATTAGAAAAACAAAAAATTTATAAAAGAATATTAAAAAAGGGAATAGCTAATTATTCCCTTTTTCAGCGTTTCTCATACTTTAAGTGGCCTCTATGGCTACAAAAAGAAGAGATAAAGGATATTCAACCCTCTGCACCATATCTTATCAATAACCACTGTCTCGATAAGGTTGTTTTTTCAAACTATTTATCATCCAATAAGATCTTTCTTGATATGAGTGCCATGATAATACCTTCATATGGAACCTGGTCTCTTGAAATATGGGTATTACATGATAACAATCTCTATCGATCCTCTGAAAATAAGAAAGCAGTTTCTATCAAAAAAGACTCAGAAAAGGGTGATATCTCGATAAAATGGACTGACAAGAAATTTTCTATTAATATGGTAATCTTTGGTGCCAGAACTGAGGTTGACGAGGTTATTTTCTCAATAAATATAGATGTTTTAGACAATAAAGATGCTTCTCTCATTGTTGCAGCCCGTCCTTATAATGATAGTACCATTGGGGGTATCACAAAGGCTTCTTATGATAGAGGTCTAAATGTAATGCATCTTGATGGTTATAATGCTGCAGTTTTTAATTTAACTCCTTCCTTAGTTTTAGGTGGTAATGAAGTTTTAGGTGATATTGATTATTTATCAGATGAAGAGAGATTGTCCATTGAGTCTAAATTGAAAATGGCAACACTTGCACCAGTCTTTCCCTGCAAAAAGGGAAAAAATCAACTAATCATGAGATTGTTACTTCAAAAATCAAAGAATATCACTGGAGGATCAATTGATTCTGATGCTCTTTACAATGATTTCATTGATTTTATAAAGGTTAGAACCAATAGTGGTTTTCAAATACAGGTCAATGATAGAAATCTTCAGAACTGGTTTAATGCTTCTAAATGTGAATTATTAAATTACTGTAGTGATAGTTTCTCAAAAAAAGGATTTGCAGCAGTGAGAAATCACAGAGAGTGGAGTTCTCTTGTTTTAGCTCTCACCAGAATGGGATTTCATCCTGAGGTTAAAAAGCTTATTGATGAGAAGCTTTCAACCTTTTCGATATCTAAAAAAAATATATCTCTTTCAACTGCCTCACAGATTTCATCTCTTATCATTGCCTTTGGTGATTACTATATTCATGAGAGAAATATTGATTATTTGAGAAAATATTTTTCACAGCTTCAAAAGTTTTCAGATGCAATTTTATCCTTTGTGTCATCAACAAAGAAATTAGAAAAAATCAGTGACAATACAATTGATACTATTTTATTTGAAGAGAAACATGTATTTGATAGTATAGAAATGATAATTGCTTTAAAACTTACATCCTATCTTGCTCGGAATCTCGGAATTTTTGGTTATGAAAAAAAATGTCACGATATTGCTAATGAACTTCTTGAAAATGTAAGGGAACTTATATTAAGTGATGTGGTTCATAATGATCTGTTTTATCACATCCTTCACCCAGGTTTTTTTGTAGAATCCAATCTTCTGGCTATTGATGAAAGACAGCGTCTTATTGAAAGAATTTTGAATCATTTTGGTGAAGAGCCTTATTACTACAGTTCTTTAGGAACTGACCTGGAAGAGCTCTCTTTGCTTGCTTCCCTAATGATTGTTTCTCAGAATCGAGATTCTTTGGATGTTATTTCTTTAATTATGAAGAGATATAATCATCACTATTCTTTGCCGCGATATTATAATTCAAAACAACAAAATGGAATCTCTGATGTTTCACTAATAGCATCTTCAAATTTTTTCTTATATCTGAGAAACAGGATCTTTATTGATTCTCCTGATCGTTTAGAGCTTTTTTCTGATAGTCTTCCTGAGTGGTTTGCTGAAGGCAAAAAGCTCATTATAAAAAATGCCCCATCACGTTTTGGTGTTATAAGTTTAACGGTTGTTTGTACATCTGGAGAAATTCAGATTCATTTTGACGATATTCCTAAATATATACCTCCAGATATTATGATAACATTGCCTGTTAAAGCTAAGATTGTTTCTGCCGATGATTTTATTGTAAAAAAGGTTATTGATAATTCTCATATTATTAATGGATGGCCTGAATTGGTTCGTTTTAAGCGAAAATAAATATCCGGGAGATTTCTTTGTTTGTTTTCTTTCTTATTATTTCAATAATAGTTCTCGGTGGAATTGTGGGGTATCTCTCAATTGCTCCAAAATTGAATCCACTCAATAAAGCAGAGGCTTTTCTTAAACAGAATATGGTTAAGGATGCAGTAATTGAATACAAACGTATTCTAGAAAAAAGACCTCATTACTCTGTTGCCCATGCAAAACTTGCAGATATATTTTTCAAACAGGGGAAAGTTGATCAAGCGGTTCTACACCTCGAAAAAATCTTAGAGATTGATACCTATAATTATCAGATCGAGAAGGTTGATGTTCAAAGAAAACTTGCAAAAGCCTATTTTGCCAGAGATGAAATAGAAAAGTCATTTCAGTTGTATTTTGATATTGCCCGTGTGTATCCCGGTGATGCTGAGGCCCTCTATCACGTTTCCTTTGTTCTTTTAGGACAAGAATACTTTGATATGGCATATAAGTACTTTATTCGTCTGGTTAAGATTTCCTCTAAATCCTTTGAAATCTTATTTGGTGCTGCAATTGCCAGTTATCAGGATCATCAATCATCTGAAGCTGTTGAATTATTTAAGGCTGCTTTAAATGTTGATCCTCATTCAGATATAGCTAATATAGCCATGGCTTTTGCACAATGGAGAAAAAGAGATTATAAGATTGCTGCCAATTACGCTCGTCACGTGGTTGATACCACAGAAGATCCAACAGCAAATTTTATTGCAAAGAGAATCTTAGGGCTCATGCTTGTTCATTCAAAGGACCATGAAGAGGGATTGAAGTACCTTCAAGAATTAAAGTCCTATGCTGAAAAAAATAATCTTTCTGATGAGTTATCAATTATTCTCTATGATTTGGGGTTTGCTGCACTGAAAAGTGAAAAAACTAATATGGCCTATGAGTATTGGAATGAATTATATCAGCATGACAGAAATTTTAGAGATGTGCAATCCCTTATAACGATGTTAAGGAAGGAGATGGATACTGACCATCTGAAAAACCGTCAGGGACAGGTGGAGTCAGTTCTTGATCATAGTGAAGCATGGCTAGAAGAAACATTCCCTGAAAACTTTTTATGGAAAACCTGCGGTTTAAAAAGTAATAAAAAGATTAATTTAAGAAATATTCTTGTGACAGCCAGGGCAAAGGGGGATGGGGTTGCGGCTCCAACAACCTCCATTGTTGATGATCAGACTTTTAGTGACCGCTTTGAAGAATTTCTCAGTACAGATGTTGAAAGTTTTAGAATTCTTGCTAACCGTATTGTTCAAAAACTGGGATATGAAGTTGATGAGATATTGATGACCTATAGGGATTCCGATGGAGTTGATTTCCTTGCTCATTCACTGGCAAATAAGGCTAAAACCCTTGTATGGGTTAGAAGATGGCGTGGAGCCCGTGTAGGAGAAATACCCCTGAGAAATTTTGCTCAGGATATTAATGATCATAAATGTAAAGAGGGTCTTTTTATTACAACAAGTGAGTTAACTGAATCTGGAGAAGCTGCTATGGGTCGATTGTCAAAGGTGCAGGTTGTTTATCCTGAACAGGTTGCTGATATTCTCTCCTCAATGAAGAGTTAACTATGAATATAGAAACAAGAGTAATTAATCTTGAAGATATTAACTTCAATGATGATACCTTTAAGGTAACTTCATACAATATAGATCAAAGATTGAGAGAATCCATTGAAACATGGGGTCTGATTACACAACCCATCCTTCTTAAATCTCAGAATAAATTTATTATAATTAAGGGCCATGATAGACTTAAAATTTGCAGAGATTTTTCTCATAAAGAAATACTCTGTCAGATTGTTGATGAGGTTTCCGGTGAGTTTTTTTTACAACAGGCTGCTCTGGCACTGTATGAAAAAAAGATGGGATTTTTTGGTATATTGAAAACCATTGATATTGGAATTCAACTTCATCATGATGAGCAACTCTTGAATTCCTTTGTGAAATTTTCTTCAATACCATATAAGTTCATTAATCAAGAAGAGCGAAAGACTGTATTAAAAAAGATTCCTTTATCTTTGCAGGCTTATATGGATAGTAGAGATGTTAATTATAAGGTTGTTATTGATCTCATGATTTTAAGTGATAATGGCTGCAGGCTTTTGTCTGAAATGGTTGCAACATATTCATTAAAGGTAAATAACTTCAAAAAGATTATTGATTGGATGGTTGATCTTGAAAAGAATAATATTTCTATAGATGTGAATCATTGTACTGATGAAAATGAAATTGTTTCAGCTCTTTTTAGATTAAGATTTCCCCGCTTTCATGAACTAAAGGGAAGAGCTGATGAAATAAAGAAAAAACTCTCAAAAAAAGGATTAACCATAAAATTTAATGAATCTTTAGAAAGTTCAGCAATTGATCTTCAATTTACAATAAAAAGTATCAATGATTTAAATGATAGTGTAGAAATGATTCAAAGGATGGATCAGGATCTTGTCAAAGAGCTAATCTCAATACTCACATAGTTTAATGAACTGTTGTGTCATCGTCACTTTCTTCTGCCTTTTTACTGACATTCTGATTAGTGAGAACCATCATAATACTGTTGAAAATAAATCCAGTGACAATGAATTCTGACATGCTTTGATTTTCTTTAGATATTTCTATAAGCTGATGACTTATGAATATACAGTTATCCATGATTTCCTTAAGAAGTTCATCATTAAATTCAGCGCTTTTTTGAGCACCAATTGCTTTTTTTGATTCTTCTACAATATCTCTTATTAAATCATAGAAAAACTGGTCAAAATCTTCATTGTATTCAACATTATGACCATTTTTCAGTGTAATCATCGTTTTATTTTTTTCCTGCTTTTTTTTGAAGATCATCAAATGCATTTTGGAATTGTGAGCCAATTGAGCTGCCTGAACTGCTTGAAGGTGATTGATTCTTCTCTTGAAAGCTCTTATAGGCATCAAGCTCTTCCTGTTTTAAAGCACCTTTTTCACTGAAGATACAATTTTTCTTGGATTTATTTATCTCTTTTACCAAAACATTCAGTTCTTTGCCAACACCGTAGCTATCCTGAAGATTACCGCTATTTTCCATCAATTGTTCTTTTGGAATAAATCCAGCCATACCATTTTCCATTCTTACATTGAGTCCCTGAGGTCGAGATGATTCTATTATGACTTTTTGAACTGAACCCTCTATTTCATTTACAGGGAGGTCCCAGGGATTTGCATCTTCAGTGAGCAGTTCCAGTGAAATCTTTTTATCCTCATGATTGATCTGTAAAATTTTTACATTTACCGTTTCACCCTTTGTTACTGCTTCATCAGGCTTGTTAATTCTTTTAACAGGACTCAATTTAGAGATGTGAATGAAACCCTCAATGCCCGGAACTAACTCAACAAAGGCACCGGCACTAATGAAATTTCTTACTATTCCTGAAACAACGTCTCCCTCTGACATTTCTGATATTTTATCCCAGGGGTGGGGTAGTGTTTCTTTTATACTTAAGGCTATTTTTTTCTTTTCCCAGTCTAGAGAAAGAATTTTAGCTTTGATTTTTTGTCCCCTTGCAAAGGTTGATGGAGATGTATTTCTGCTCCATGAAAGTTCTGATTTTGGTACTAGACCATCAACACCACCCATATCAACGAATACACCAAAGTCCATTATATTGCTTACAGTGCCCTCAATGATATCACCCTCTTTTAGAGATTCTTTAAGGTTTTCCTGATTTTTAGCCCGTTCTTCTTCAAGTAATACTCTTCTTGATAGGACTATATTTCTTCCGCCTTCACTAAATTCAATTATCTTAAAGTTGAATTTCTTGTTGAGCATATCTTCTTCTTTGGCTGGTTGTTTCATATCTATTTGAGAAAATGGACAAAAACATCGAACCTCAGAAATAGAAATGGAATATCCACCCTTAATAACCTGGGTAACTGTTCCCTCAACAGGAATTTGATTCTTATAGGCAATTTCCAATATCTGTGGATTTCCCTTTCCTTTTCCAATTGTTTTTGTAAGATGAACCTCGCCACCTTTTGTAGAAACAACGTATAGTTCCAATTCATCACCAATTTTCTGTATGAAATTGCCCTTTTCGTCTTGTATTTCTCTGGTTTCTATAACTGCTTCGCTTTTGCCCTGTATATCAACAAAGGCTATATCATCTGCAATCTGTACTAATATTCCTTTTACCTTGTCACCGGCAGCAAAATCATCCTTGCGGTCTAATGAATCCATGAGCATATCTTCAAAGTTTTCATCCATATGCTCTTCAAAATTTGTTTTATCATCCATTTCTTGTTTCCTGTTAATTTGATTGAAATATATAAAGGGGTTGTTTGAAAAACATCCTCATTTATTTGTCATTATTATGATCATATGATCACAATTTATGAATAGTTGTGTCATTGTAAACCATTTTTTCTTGAAAAGAATAATTGACTCTATAGACTTATTAATAATAAAAGAATTGACATATTTAACAGTCACTGGTAATTATTCTAACAATTCAAAACAATTGGAGTAAAAATATGAAAAAAATAGCTATTATTTTGATTTCTCTTTTTCTCACATCAGTAGTTGCCTTTGGTGCTGAAAAAGGTGCTAAGGAGTATAAGGCAGATCTTAAAGCATCAAATGATGTAAAGGTTATAAACAAGGCTCTTGACTGGTTCAGAGATAAGAAAAATAAAAGCTCTGTGAAGGAAATAGTTAATCTATTAAGTGATGAAAGAGACTCAGTTCGAATTCATGCACTTATGGCTGCAGCATATATTGTTGATAAGGGTAATAAAGATGCAGTTCAAAAGATTGATAAAATGATTATGGATGACTCCAATGCAGAGGTTCGCTATGCAGCAGTATTGGCAAAGCATAGAATTGGATTTGATGGTGCAAAATATAAAGATTTCTTTCAAAAAGCCTTAGCGAAAGAAGAAGACCCTTACGTAAAGGATTACCTGAACAAAATGGTAAATGCTGCAAAGGGAAAATAAGTACAAACTAAACGAGTAGTAGAAAAAGCATGTTGCCTACAACATGCTTTTTTAGTTTGTAAGCATGTTGTTATCCGCTGCTCTTGAATAATAAAAATGGAATTATGTAATGGAAAGTTTAAAAATATCTTATGATCAGGTAAAATATCTTGTTTTTGATATAGAGTCAATACCTGATGCCAGACTCATTAGAACAGCCAAGTATCCTGGAGATACACGGGATGATCATGAGCTCATCACAGATTATAAAAATGAGATTTTAGCTAAAACTGATGGTGTCAGTGATTTTATTCCCGTGACATTTCAGATGCCTGTATCCCTCTGTATTGCCAAGGTTGGTGATGATTTTTCTTTATTGGATATTGTTAGTCTTGATGATCCTCAATTTAGGGCAGCTGAAATGGCGAGACTCTTTTGGATAGGAGTCGAAGAGCTTTACAGCCATGCATCTATGGTAACTTTTAATGGAAGAGGATTTGATGTTCCTCTCATGGAGCTCATGGCCTTTCGCTATGGAATTAAAGCGAAACGACACTTTAAAGATAAATTTGCCGGCCGTTTTAGATTTGGTACTAAGCATATAGACCTTCAAGACTGGATGTCAAACTTCAACGCAATCCGAATGGCAGGAGGCCTTAATCTCTTAGCAAAGGTTCTGGGTAAACCGGGAAAAATGTCAACCAAGGGTGCTGAAGTCTATGAGATGCATAGAGAGGTAAAACTCAAGGAGATCAATGAATACTGTGTTCATGATGTATTGGATACCTACTTTGTCTTTCTAAGATCCCGAGTTCTTCTTGGAGAGATTACTCTTGAAAAGGAACAGGAAAGGGTTCACATGGCAAAACTTTTCATGGAAAATAGTCTGGAAAGAATTCCAGCATTTAAAGAATATCTCGAAAACTGGGGTGACTGGGATCCATGGCCCTAGGGAATATGATCTATAACACGAAAAAAAGCTGCCAATTTGGCAGCTTTTTTTTCGTGTTATAGATCATATAATGGTTAATCTTCTTCTGGTAATATTCTTACTGCACCCATGTCAGCTGATGCTGCCATGGATGCATAGGCCTTGAGAGATTTTGAAATCTGACGATCTCTTCCAAGAGGCTTAAAGGCATCTTTACCTTTCTTTTCTTCTGCAGCACGTCTCTTTGCCAGTTCATCATCTGATACTGCCACATTAATAGATCGATTTACAATATCAATCTCAATGATATCACCCTCTTCAATGAGGCCAATGGCTCCACCTGAGGCTGCCTCTGGTGATATATGTCCTATTGAGAGACCAGATGTGCCACCTGAGAAGCGGCCGTCTGTTATTAGAGCGCATTCCTTGCCCAGATGCCTTGATTTAATATAGGTTGTGGGATAGAGCATCTCCTGCATGCCAGGGCCTCCTTTGGGGCCTTCATAGCGAATTACTACAACATCCTGAGCTTTGATTTTTCCTTCAAGTATTGCATCACAGGCAGCATCTTGAGAGTAGAATACTCGAGCTGGTCCCTTGAACTGAAAGATACTCTCGTCAACACCAGCGGTTTTAACAATGCATCCCTTTTCTGCTATATTACCAAAGAGAACTGCAAGGCCCCCTTCTTTGTTATAGGCTTCTTCAACAGATCTGATACAACCCTTTGAGCGATCAAGATCTAGATCTTTGTATTGAGCGTCCTGTGAGCCCAATATGTAATTAGGTTTTCCACCAGGAGCACTGCTGAAGTGATTTTTAGCTTTATCAGTAGCTGTGGGCTCTACTATATCAAAATCCTTTAAAGCATCTCCAAGACTCTTGTAATCAACACGCTTAACTGTAGGATCAATGAGTCCTCCTTTGTTAAGCTCTCCAAGGATACCGAGGATACCTCCTGCTCTGTTCACATCCTCAACGTGATAGTGAGAGCTTGGAGCAACTTTGCAGATATTTGGAACCTTACGTGAAAGATTGTCAATATCTGTCATTGTAAAATCTACCTCAGCTTCATTTGCTATTGCAAGAAGATGAAGTACAGTATTTGTTGATCCTCCCATTGCTATATCAAGGGCCATGGCATTGAGAAAGGATTCTTTTGTAGCAATAGATCGAGGTAGAACAGAGTCGTCTTCATTTTGATAATACTGATCACACATATCTACAATACGCTCTGCTGCCTGTTGAAAGAGTGAAAGACGGTTTTTATGTGTAGCAACAATGGTTCCATTACCCGGCAATGCAAGTCCAATAGCCTCGGTAAGGCAGTTCATAGAGTTTGCCGTAAACATTCCAGAACATGAACCGCATGTAGGACAGGCATTTCTCTCTAATTGATCAACTTCTTTATCTGAGACCTCAGGATCAGCGCTGTCCATCATAGCATCAATAAGATCAATTTTTCTATCGCCAATTTTTCCTGCTTCCATTGGTCCCCCGGAAACAAATATTGCAGGAATATTAAGCCGAACAGCAGCCATGAGCATGCCCGGTGTAATTTTGTCACAGTTAGATATACAGATCATTGCATCTACTTTATGTGCGTTACACATATATTCTACACTGTCAGCAATGAGGTCCCTTGAGGGGAGGGAGTAGAGCATTCCACTGTGACCCATTGCTATGCCGTCATCTATTGCTATTGTATTAAATTCAGCTGCAAAACATCCTTTTTTTTCGATCATTGCCTTAACCTGCTGACCTATTTCATGAAGGTGAACATGTCCAGGGACAAATTGTGTAAAGGAATTGACCACAGCGATAATTGGTTTTCCAAAGTGCTCTTCTTTCATTCCATTGGCTCGCCAGAGGCTTCTGGCTCCAGCCATTCTTCTCCCTTCTGTGCTGAAGGTGCTTCTTAATGGTATTGTCATTTTATTCTAAACTCCTTATATTATTGACCAGCTTTGTAGCGCTGCATTGTTTTTTTTCTATCCATTGTGTTCAATTCCTGGTCTACTATTTTTTTCAATAAACTTTCTAAAGCTCTATATTTATATTCCTTTCCATTGATATAGATGCTCGGTGTGCTGTTTACCTTGAGATTATCTGCTTCAGTCATTTCTTTTTGTAATGCTTTATCTGCAGATGCACTGGCCATGCATTTTTTGAAATTTTCATTGAGAATTCCAATCTCTCGGGCGATTGCATAGACTGTTGATAGATTGGCCTTATGGAGGTGTTTGCTAAAGGTTGACTGATAATATTGATGAAATTTTCCAGCATCATCTGCACATATTGATCCCTTTGCTAAAAGACATGCCCCATCATGTAGCTGACGTTTCATTGTAATATTGCAGTTGTTGTCTAGTGGGTAATTGGCAAAGTAAATTTTTACCTTATCTGCATTAAATCTTAGGAGATTATCAAGAACCTTTGATGCTTTGCCACAGGCAGGACACATGAAATCACTGAATTTTACGATGGTAATAGGAGCATCAGGATTTCCAATGAGATGCATTCCTTTTGTGTTTATTACTTTAGATGGCATTTTTTTGAATTGTGCAAGAATAGCAGTAATCCTTTTTTCTTGAATCTTTTTTGCAACAGTATCGCTATTGTTGATCATGTATTCCTTTAGTGTATAGGCTCCAGCAATACTTACTGCACCAATGAGAATGGAGATTACAATCACTCTTGTTCTTTCATTAGAACCAAGTTCTTTGAATGTATCAATGATTTGTGAAAACTCAGATGGATTATTTCCATTTTTAAAGAGGTTTAGTCCTAAAGCTATTGCAGAGAACCATACGAAAATGTAGGTTACAAAACAGAGGGTACAGATTGTTCCAATCTTAATGAGACTTATTCCAAGTAAAGAAATATCAACTCCAGAACCGAAAATCAGAAGCCAGAAAAGAATATATTTATAAAGAAGTTGTTTTTGATCTTTTGAAATAATACTCACTATAGAGAAAAAGGTCATCATCAAAAAAAACACAACTCCCAGATTTGCAAGGGGGATGTCAAAAACCATGGAGTAGGGCGATAGTGCAATCTTTTCGCAACCGGTTTGAATTTTCGTGTTTTTGCTTCCACCACAGACAGATCGGGCAAAGCTGTGAAGACGGTCATTTTTATTTTGTGTTATCTTCATTATTGGTGCAAAGTAATGTTCTCTTACGAGAAGCATTGAAACTGCTGTGCCAAGAAGAGCACTAATTAATATAGCAATTATAATTTTGTTGGTTTTCATAGTTTCCTCATATTTAACAGATTAGATCAAGAATAGGACAAAGGTCTCATTTTGTCAAATGAATATCTGTGGTATATTCTCTTTGAAACCACGAATTACGAAAGGGCGGAATGAGGTATAATTGATTTTGATATTAAAAGTAGATTGTACATATGGTATTTGTTTGAGAAAAAGTTGTGCAAATAATAAAATTTTACTGAGTGTTGTTGATTTAAAAATTTATATATTTTTTTTAAATAAAGAATTTTATTGTAATTGATTGATATTTGATTATACTAATAGAATAGTATGACTGATATTTTAATGATAAGAAGGATGTAATTATGTTTAGAATATTTCTCTTAGGTTTAATTGCGACAGCTTTTTTTATTACCTGTTCAAATGATCAGGGTGAGATAAAACACATGAAACAGACTATTAAGGGACCTGTTTTTTATGATAAAAATTATACCGGTGACTGGAAGAATGAAGCAAAAAATCACGTGCCTCAATATCACGTGAAAATCACTGATAAAGAAAAGATTATAACTGTGATGGCCCCCTTTAAGGGATCATTGAGTCCCTTGCATTATATTGAAGCAATTTTGCTTTTGGACCATAATCATAAGGAAATAGCAAAGAAGACCTTTCAACGGGGAACCCCTCAGGCTTCTGCTATCTTTAAGCTTAAAAAAGATTATAAATCCTTTGTCTATGTTGTGTTAAAATGTAATCTACACGATATGTGGGAGGCAAAGATTACCTGGTAACTGCTTTATTTTAAAAAAGAAAAGGAGCTCTTTTGGGAGCTCCCTTTCAATTTGTTTTGATGTGTAAAGTATATGTTTTTAAAAATAGATCCTGCTAAATTAAAGTTTCTTGAAATTCTCTTTCTTCTCTTCTTGTCTTTTTCTCTTTTTCTCAGTATCTTTTTTTTCGTTCTTATTTTTTATAACCTCAGGATGCACAGTGTAAAATCTGTACTTCATTCCCAAATTAATATTTAATACAATGGCTGATATCCTTTCAGTAGAAAACCAGCTGTCAATGGTGAAGATAAATTCCATGCCATCTGGAAGATCTCTATGATCAAAACCTAATCCAACTCCTTCATAAAAAACTCCATCAAGGGATGTCTCGATATCAGGAGTATAGCTTTTAGTAGTAATACCAAAAAGACCACCACCACCGATACGAAGAAAGACTCTCAGGTAAAGGTTTTTAATATGAAAGGTATAGGATGGTTCTAAAAATAAAATAAGAGGTATTATGGATATGCGTGATTTATAACCACTTTTATCTGCGTAATAGATATAGGCTCCTGATAAGAGACTCATGTAGAGATAGGGAATCGTGTCCCATGTAAAGATTGATAATCCTCCAAAGCCAATGTCATAGCGACTGTTGAAACTACTTAAAGGTATTGATAGAGGAATATTAACTTCAAGAGCAAATCCCCCTAATTTTAATCCTTTAGAGTTATTTGGAGATATGTCATTCTTAGTCACTGTATTTGAAACTTTGCTTTGGGCAACAATGTAGCCTGGTGCTGTCATTATGATTAAAGCAATGATGATATTTTTTTTTATCATATAAATCTTTTATAGATTCCCATGAATTTAGTATTAAGAGCATACTCAATGTAAAAGAGTATGCTCTTGTATATTAATCGTCAACCTGGCGAACAACCTTTATTGCATCATTATTGTCACCAACAGTAATGTAGATATAATTCTTACCCAGTTTCTTTAATGAAGCACTGGAGAAGATGTATCTAAAGGATGTGCTTTGGCCAAGACCGGCAATACCCTGTTGAACAAAATCTAGATGACCATCACCATTACCTGCGGTACCATCACTAGCTCCTAGAATACCTGCACCATCATCAATGCCTGTTACTCCAGCTTTTGTTCTAAAGATTGTTACACCATGTGTTTCATTTTCAAAACCAATGTAGAGATAGTCTCCATTAACCTGCATAAGACCAATAGCTTTATTGTTTGATCCATCAGTACCTTGGTTTGAGTCATCTGTGTAGCTTAATTGAGAACTTGAAAGTGCAAGTTTCCAATTGGCAGAAACTGTACAATCTGAATCACATCTCCATATCTCAGCTCCATTTTGTACAGTTTCATTGTCATCGGTTTGACTTAGAGCTATATTTCTACCAATGTACAGAACCCCTTTGTAATCTACGATAAATGGCATTCCTTTTTGACCTGGTCTTATTTTACCAAGTCCACCGTCTACCTCATCAGGTAATACAAGGGTTGTACTTCCACCACCATCAGCAGCAAATTGTGCTTGAGACTTGACTGCAGCAAAGTCTTCACTATCTGTTGGAGAAGCTGTAGGCACAGTAGGTTCAATACCTATTACATATGTTGCTGCAACAAGACCACCGTTGTTTGCCAGATAAAATGTATTTACCGGTGTTGGTGTTCCTGTTGATGAAACATAGTACATTGAGTCAATGCCCACAACACCATTTTTATCAGAAACTGGATTTTTAGAAGTTCCCTGTTTTCCAATAAGTGTAATATCTTTAGCACTGACATTGATTGATGAATTTACAGTTAATACGCCACTGCCAGAGTCAACAAGAACAAATCTGTTTAAGAGTGGTGATTGCTGACCATGCTTCGACGAGATGCCTGCATAAAAGGAATCTCCAAAGGCATAGAGACTCTGAACACTCTTCGTATTGTTACCACCTGTAACTGTAAGGAGAGATGAGGTCCAGTTGAGTTCAGTATCAATATCTTGAGTAAAGTATACATAGTTTACACCATCTTTCAGTGGACCAAGCATTAAGATTTCATAATCAATAGTTGCCAGAGTAATTGTTCCAGAGAAGAATCCCACTATACCTTTTTCTCCATTTGGTCCCATGTCAAGACCACAGGTTAATCCTGTGTTATATCCAAAGGTTGTTGCATTTGCACAGGAGCCACTGGCAAGAAATGTTACGGTTACAGGATTATATCCATCTGCTTCAAATCTAAATGCTCCTGAGTTTTCATCATTTGGTCCAAGATAGATTTTGTCTTTATATTTAAAGGCATAAGAGAAGCTTGTTTCATCAGCAAAAGGATCATCGAAGAGTGCTCCATCCTCAAGCTTTGTTACTGCTGCGCCACTTCCCTTAAAAGTAATTTTGTTTTCAGGTGCCAGGGCAATATCATTATTACCGTATTTATCCTGAGGAATACCTGTTACTGTGTTGTCAGCATAGGCTGTAATAGTGTAGAAAGATCCAATCTGATTGTCAGTGTGTGTAAGAATAAATACTGATGGATCTGCAGTAACCTGAACAGAGGTAATAGCTCCAAGTGAAGGTGTAATAGTATATTTGAATTGAGATCCAGTTGTACCATCAACATCTGCAGTACATATTCTTGTTGGGTCATAGGTACTGAGACATTCTGCTGAACCTATAACATCACCAATGGTCATTGGTTCAGAAAAGGTAAGCTGAGCCGATGTTGATGTCAGTGATAAGGCTTGAATCAACCTAGGTTCAGTCAGGTCTGCAAGACTGGTACCAATCGTTGTTGCCGCATTAGGTGACCCAATAGGCTCTATTTCATTGTAATCCAAGACACCGCTTACTGAAATTCTATATACAGTTTCACTAGCGCTTCCTTTACCACATTGAACGCCTGTTTGGAGGTCAAATACAGTGCTGGAGATAGCATTTATTGACTGAGGGTTATCAGCTGGATCAGCACAACCTGTGGCAATATCTTCAGATATTGTGTAGTTGGATGCAGTAGTAGCTGATGTAAAGTCCATAGGTTCTGAGAATACAATTCTCAAGTAGTATTTACTTGTATCAGCATTATAATATGAACTGGCTGTTACAACGTATGGTGCAATAGTCTGTTCAATAGTTGTTTTGTTTGTGTCTATCATTGCATTATTTGCCGCATCATAGAGTTGAGTGTTTGCTGCGGCTATCTGGTCAGCTGAAATATCACCTGAGGCAAAGTTAAAATCTGTTAATACTCTCACAAAGGCATCGGAGGTTCCGCAGTTATCAGTTTCAAAACTTTGAACTGAGAATGCATTAGTTCCATCATTAGTTCCAAAATTGCTGCTATAACTTAAGTCAGCTGCTACCATTTGGCCCCCAGAACCACAAGCTGGCATATCTTGAGCACTCCAGACATTCTCAGAGAATCGTAAAAAGAGGTATCTTTCACCCACACGGGCAGTAGCCCAGGTAATGATTGGAAGAGCCTTGTCCTGTTCTACAACGTGAGTTGTTGATACCACAGAAATTGATTGATTAAGACAGTTGGCTGCATTGGTATTTACATAACAGTTATCAGTTGCATCCTGAAGTCCTGTTGCTCCTAGAGCAGCTGTAAGGTCAGGCTTTGATCCTGTATCATAGATTGATCCCTCTGAGAATTTTAGGTAAATGATATTATCATTTGTGTTTGGATCAAGAGTATTAGTAGTATCCAGAGCTACATTGTTATAGCCATTGACTTTCCATACTGTTTGAGTAGATCCTACTGAGTTATCATTTACATAACCAGGAAAGGTTGCATCATTGACATTTTTATCAAAGGTTATCTTAACGTGATCCAGATATCCATTGCTGTCAGTATCTAGATATTCTGCTGAAAGAATGGTTGGTCCTACTGCACCTGAATCAAAGGTACCTGATATAGTTGTTGGTGAAAGAACATTGGCAATATTTTCTGGAGTATTTAAGTTGAGGTCAGCTATTGCTGTACCTGTTGCTTTGATCTGGTCACCATCATAGGCAGTTACATTGTCTGTTGCAAAGGTAATTGTTAATGTGTCATTGGTGAAGAGGGTAGTGCTCCATGTTGCAGAGGTAATATCCGATACATCACCAAAGGTGTGGCTGTTATTGAGATTGAAGATTGTGTCCAGGTCAACTCCTGTTAATGCTGTTGCATTGGTGGCCTCAGTAAACCTGACTTCCAATGTATCAGTTGTTCCTGCTGAGCCATTGGTGCCGCCTACGTGTGTTGCCATTGCATACCAGATATATGGTTTTGCCTTATCTGTTTCTACAACATCTGTATTTAATACATTACCTGTGTCATTATAGAGACGTCCGCTTCCATCTATTGCTGCAATAGTTGAGGCTGATGCAGTAACATCAGGAACTACACCAGTGTCAACACTGCCTCCCTGATCAACCTTAAGATAGATTACATTATCATCAACAGTATCAGTGATGAGACCACCTGTTGCTGTTGAAACACTGGTTCCATGATGTAATCGTATATTGCTGTAGCCGGAAACAAACCATTTATTGGTTATTGATCCTTCACTATTTGCGATGAATCCATCAAATGTGGTGTCATCAACATTCATTGGATTTAAAGAGGAATCCTGAAAGGTTACTTTGATATGATCAATATATCCGTCTACAGGATCAACATCAAGGGTCTCTGCAGATTTAATAGTGAGGCTTGTGTCATCATTTAAAATTGTGAGAATTCCACTTGGATCAGTTACAGTGGCATTGGCTGATACATTGGAGAGTGTAATTAAAACTGTTTCATCTGTTTCAGCTACTGTATCACAGGATATAGGTATTGTAAAAGTCTTTGGTCCTGTTTGACCTATTGTCCATGTTAATGTTCCAGATGTTGTAGTGTAATCAGAATTATCTGCAGTTCCATTTGCTGTTTGATAATCAATTGTTACATCAGAAGTATCCTGTCCAGCCATGGTTACAGTAATGGTAGCGTCAGTGCCACAATTAGATTCATTGTAGACAGTGTCTTGTATAGCAATAGTTGGAGATCCATCATCATCAATGATAGTAAAGGTATGAGTTCCTATAGCACCTATAGTAACATTGGAAGGAGATGTTAGGTTCATAATTACTGTTTCAGAGCCCTCTATATCTGTATCATGAGTTGGAGTAATTGTTAATGTCTTTGAAGTATTCCCTGGATTAAAGGTAATAGTGCTACCAGTTATATCTCCAGCCAGAGTATAGTCAGATGGATCTGAGGTATCAGTGCCATCAATAGCTAGATCAATGGTTACTGTTTTTTCTGATACAGATGATAGTTGTACTGCTATGTTATTGGCTGTAACTGTTTCATCAAGGGATGCACTGTTTGCAAGGGTAAAGGCAACAGTAGGTGGATCGTCATCATCGGTAATAGTATAGGTATGAACATTTACTCCACTAGCTGTGACGATTGTTCCTGTTGAAGCACTGTCAAGAGTGATGATAACAGTTTCGTTATTTTCATTAATAGAATCATTTACAATAGGTAATGTAATATTTGCAGTTGTTGACCCTGTGAGAATTATCACAGAACCACTGGCGAGATTATGGTCTGCACCGCTTCCAGCAGCTGTACCTGTAACTGTATAGTTAACTGTAATATCAGATGCAGCACTAATAGAGCTTTGCACCTCTATTGTAGTTGAGGTAATATTCTCAATATTACCAGATGTTTGAGTTGTAAATTGAATTTCATTACTGGCAGTGTTAATAACAATGTCCTTGTCTCCACCAAGAGATGAAGCTGAAACTAGTGCTGGTAGACCAGCTGTCCATGTATTACCTGCACTATCTGTTATTGCACTACCTGATAAGGACCCTGTAGATACATATTGAAGATCAGTTGAAGTATCACCACTTTGAACAGTATATGAAAAGTTAAGTGTAGTTGTGCCATCACCGCTCACATAGGTTGCGCTTTTACCAGTATCTAATGATAAGACTAATGAAGCTGGCACTGCTGCTGAAATAACCTCGTCAAAGCTAACTGATATAGGAATAACAGTTCCTTCACCATAGGTGCCATCTGCAGTTGATGAAGTAACCAGGGTTACTGTTGGTTTTGTAGTATCAATAATAATGTCATTCTCAGCTGATAGTTCACCAGCAGGAAGATTGAGGTTAGCATTATTGGTATCTGTTACATCTTTAATTGATCCTGAATTAAGATCAATAGCTGTAGATATATATTCAAGATCACTGGTTGTATGATTGTTTGCCTGATCTACATCAAAGCTAAAGAGTAAAGTGTTTGTTCCATGACCTGATTGATATGTAGCATATACATCATTGGTTCCTGTTTCCATGAGGATTCGAGGAAATCCTGTTATATTTACTGCGGCACTGAAAACAACATTAAAGGAAATTGTTTGACCATCCATATAACTTCCACTTGCGGTAACTGCCTGAATATCTGTAATTGCAGGTACATTGGTATTAATTACTATGGCTTTGTTTTCAGCCAAAGAATTACCGCCAGATGAAGGCAGCGTTGTTGAACTGGTATTTGAAGCACTATCAGTTATTGTAGCGCCATTTAATAAGATAGTATGTGCATTGGCTGTAGAGTTTGTGTTAAGATCTGCAGCATCATCTCCAGCCTGTACAGTATAATTAAATGTCAGTGTACTTGTACCTGTTCCACTTACATAGGTCGCCTCTCGGTCAGTTGTTCCTGTTTCAAGGGTTATTGATGGTGTGCCACTGGCAACAACAACTATTTCATTAAAGGTAACATCAATTGGAATTACAGTACCCTGGCCATAGGTGCCATCTGTGGTAGAAGAGGTCACAAGAGTTGCAGCAGGGGCAGTAGAGTCTATTGCAATATCTCTATTAAAGGACAATGAACCGTTTGATCCTGGAGCAGGAAGTGTCAGTGTTGCATCATTTGGTGCACCGGATGACTTTTGAATGGTGCCTGAGGTTGACAATGCAGTTGTACCTGTATAAGCAAGGTCACTGGTTGTATGAGGACTCACCGGTGTATATGAAAAGGTCAGAACTGTGGTTCCTGATCCAGATGCATAGGTTGCATTTACACCAGTGTTTAATGCAAGGTTTGCAACTGTTGTAGTAACTGCATGACTAAAGGTAATATTTATATCAATAGGATTTGTTGGAGAATCAGGACCATATGATCCATTGGTTTCAGTAGTGATAATATTTAATATTGTAGGTTTAATTCCATCTACAATTATTGCCTGATTGCCACCAAGAGAATCTACTGATAGTGGATCAGGTAGTGTAAGGTTTGCAGTATTGTTAGCTGCATCCTTTATGGAGCCTAAATTCAGATTTAATGAATCAAGTGCAACGTAGTTTAAATCAGCAGAGGTATCATTTTCTTGAACAGTATAAGAAAAAATCAGTGTGCTGGTTCCTGTTCCTGAGGTATAGAGAGCCTCTCTATCAACACTACCAGTTTCAAGGGTTATCGAAGGTGTGCCATTTGTTGTATCAACATTAACAGCTTCACTAAGATGAACCTGAACATCTACGGTATATCCGATTCCTCTGGTACCATCAGGTGAACCTGAGGCATCTACAGAAGTAATTACTGCAGCTATTGTATCAATAACAATGTCTTTATTTGTTGCAAGTGATGAGCCTGTTGTAGGATCAGGGAGAGTCAATGTAGCAGCATTGTCTCCGGCATCATTTATTGTTCCACCATTTAGGACCAGTGATGTTGTTGCTTCATAGTTCAGGTCAGGAGAGACGTGACCATTTGATACTGTATAAGAAAAAGTTAGAATATTTGTTCCGGTTCCTGAAACGTAGCCTGCATTGGTTGTAGCACTAGTAGTAGTGTTGGTAACAAGAGTAATATATGGTGTTCCAGTTACAATAACTGTTTCATTAAAGGCAACCTGAACAGTAATGGTGTCATTTGTTCCATATGATCCATCTGCATTTGATGCAGTAACAAGGGTAACTGCTGGTGCAGTTGTATCAATTGCAATGGTGCGATTATCACTGAGAGAGCCAGCTGTGCCAGGTGAAGGCAAGGTAACAGTTGCATTATTTTGAAAGAGAGCAGTTTTTTTAATTGTACCACCATTTAACTTCAGGGCAGAAGAATTTGTATAGGCTAAAGTGGAGGTAGCATGAGGTATGGCAGGAGTATAATTAAATATTAGTACAGAAGTACCTGAACCTGATGCATAGGTTGCAGTTCCCGTTGTATTAAGATTTATATAGGGAGTTCCACCACCAGTATCAACACTTACATTTTGATTAAAGGTAACCTCAATGTTTAATGGCATATCTGCGGAAGAAGGTCCATAAGTGCCATCAGCCTCTGTTGTTGTTACATTTGTTATTTGTGGAACGACTCCATCTATAGCAAGAGCTTTGTTTTCACCTAAAGAATTTCCACTGACCAATGTAGGAATTGTACCTGATAAACTATTGCCAGCAAGGTCTGCATATGTGGCTCCACTGAGTGAAGATGTATCAACATATTGAAGATCAGTAGTGAAGTCACCACTTTGAATATTATAATTAAATATCAGGGTATCAGTTCCATTACCACTGGAATAGACTGCATTGCGGTCTATTGTACCTGTTTCTAATAGTAGAACAGGGCTTCCAGTTAGGTTTACTGCTTCAGAGAAAACAACTTTTATTGGAATTGTTGTACCAAATCCATAGGTTGCGTCTGCAGTATCAGATGTTACCTGGGTAATGGTTGGTGATGATGTATCAACAATGAGACTTTCATTAAATGACAGTGATCCAGGATTACCATCAGAGGGCAGGGTAGTGTTAGCAGCAGAACCGCCACCATCTTCAACTATTGTACCACCGGCAATTCCACTGACATGGAGATCTGTACTGTTTTCTGTGGCACCAACAGTATATGAACAGCTCATTGTTAAGCTATTTGATATGGTGCTACAGCTTGCAGTTCCACCACTGTTGAGTGTCAATGTAGGAGTACCAGAAACATCTACTTCTTCAGAAAAGGTTACAGTTATATTTATTACGTCACTCTCTTTGTAATAATGAGGATTATTGTCTCCAGTTGAAGTAATATTAGTAATAGTAGGTATTGAAGTATCAATTACAATATCCTTTGGAGTGGAAAGGCTTCCAAGAGCAATTGTGCCAGAACCTGCACTGTTATTTGCATTGTCAGCAATTGTACCGCTGTTTAAAATAATTCCTGTTGTGTTGTTAAGATCTGCACTGGTATCACCATCTTCAACTACGTAATTAAATATTATTGTATCGGTTCCAGAACCACTGGCATAGGTGGCATTTCGATCTGTAGTTCCTGTTTCAAGAGTAATATAAGGTGTTCCTCCAGTTGTATTAACAACAACTGCTTCATTAAATTCTACGTTTATTGGAATAGTTGCACCTGTACTATAAGTGCCATCAGCAGCAGATGAATTTATAGAAGATACTGTTGGTGCTGTTGTATCAATAACAATATTTTCATTGGTTGCAAGAGAACCTGCACCTGAGGGTAAAGCTAAATTGGCACTGTCAGTTATATCTGCAGTTCTATATATGGAACCACCATTTAGAGTGATTATATGTGGAGTACCAACTGATGCAGTACTAAGATCAGCAGCAGTTGTGCCACTTTGAACCTGATATTGAAATATCAAAGTACTTGTTCCAGAGCCTGATGTATAAGTAGCAGTTTTGTCTGCTGAATCTGTTCGTAATCCTATAGATGGAGTGCCACCAGTAGTATTAACTGTAACAGCCTCAGAAAAGGTAACTGAAATTGAGATTGTATCATTTTCTTTATAATAAGCAGGATCATCTGTTCCAGCAACAAAGACATTGGTTGCACTAACATCATTATCGGTTATTGTAAGAGTATATACTGTTGTAGGTGAAAGAGTAACAGTATGATATGAGCTTGTTGTATTATTTAATGTTATGATGACTGTTTCATTGTTTTCATCTATAATATCATTGATTAAATTAACAGGAATGTTAATTGAACTTGTTCCTGATAGTATAGTGGCATTGCCTGATAAAGCATCAAAATCAGACCCTGATCCACCAGTTCCTGATACTGTATAGTTGACTTGGATGTTGCTCGCAGCTGCTTTTGAACTGTTCAATTGAACATTTACTGTTCCTGTATCTTCAGCATTAGTTGAGCCAGAAGAAGCAAGTGAAATTGTAATGTCATCATCAATAATGGTTAAACTATGAGTTGTATTAGTTCCTAAAGAGGCATTTGTTGGTGATGCAATTGAAAGATTAACTGTTTCATTAGATTCATCAATGGTATCTTGAACAGGGGTAATGGTAATAGTTTTAGTTGTGTCACCTGCATTAAAGGTTATAGTTCCTGTAGATGAAATACCGTAATCTGTTCCAGCTGCTGTACTTGTTCCTAAAACTGAAAGGTCAACAGTAATTGAAAGACCAGAGGCTGCAGACAGATCTATTGTGACATCTTTGCCCGTTACACTTTCATTAGTAGTTGAACTGGATGTAGAAGTAAATTGTATAGTTGGCGGTGCATCATCATCAGTTATGGTTTGAGTAAATGTTTTTATGGTTCCCAAGTCTGCATTATTTGGCCCTGATAAAATTAATACAACTGTTTCTCCTGTTCCCTCATCCTTTAAATCCTGTATCGGTGTTAGGGTTATAGTTTTTGATGTTTCTCCAGGAGCAAAGGTTATGGTTTTATTTGATCCATTAAAATTTGTTGCATCATGTTCAACATTGTAGTCATCAGCTGAATTAGCTGTGCCACCAGTATCTGTAACATCTACAGTAATTGTTTGCAATGATGATTTATCTAGAGTCACAGTAATTGTTTGAGCAGAATTACTTTCATCAGTAGTTGAACCTGATGCTGCTGTGAAATTAATCTGTGGTAAGGTTGTATCAATAATAATACTTTTAAGTTCAGTTGATGATGATGGAAGATTTAAGGTCGCAGTTGTATCTAGAGTTGCTCCTGTACCAAGAGTTATGGCAGTTACATTGAGACCCGAACTGTTGTCTCCAGTTCCAACTAAATAGTTTGCTGTGGCAGTATTTGCTGGTCCAAAGGGTGCAAACTGTATGATGTCTCCAGTATCAAGGGTCACATCTATGGTTCCACCGGTGAGGGTAACATCTTGACTGAATTCTAAAACTATATCAATAGAAGCAGTTAAACCATATGTTCCCGCAGCTTTTGTTGTAGTTGCAGAGCTTACAAGAGCTGGTGGATCAACAGTAGTACCACTACAACCAATTGCAATAACCATCAAGAGAGATAAAATACCAAGTGATATTTTTGAAGATTTTAAAGGAACCTCCTTGAAAATTCCAATGAAATTATTAATAGATATTTTACTCTTTTTCATGATAGTGCTCCTGTGGAAAGTGATACTGGAATATTTTTATTATATATAAAAGGGGTTTTTCTTGATTTGATGTGAATTAAATGCAAAGGATTGAAGCTAAAATTGTTGGTTAAAATATTATATGGATTAATCAATTGAAGAGGGATGGCATAAACATCTCTCTGAGGTGTTTTATAGTATAGTTTCAAACTGTTCGTAAACAGTTTGAGGAAAATCTTTCTTACCTTGATCAATGTTTCTATCCTTTTTTTGGTTTATACACTGATCCATTATAGAGAACTTCATAGATTCCGTTTTGTTTATATATAATAAATATATAATTAATCTAAATAATGTACAACAATTAATCTAATAAATGAGAAATTAATATCAATCTGTAATGATTACACAGCCTCTTTGGGCTTATTATGTCTCGTTAAAATGAAATTAAAGCTATTTAAAGAGCATAATATTGAAAATTATATAGGTGTGATAACACAAAAGTGTTAAAATGATCAGTATTATTATGTTATTTCTACAGTCTCTTGTTGTGTTTTTTATAGTTGTTTTTCAGTTAAATGTGTATAATTGTTTTTACACTGAAGGTATGTATTTTTTATGATTATTTTATTTCAAGTGTTGTTGAAAATATCATTTGTGATAATTGAAAAGAAATTGAGTTTATGTGACTAAGAGTAAGCAGGGCATGAAGCCCTGCTTTCTGTGTTTAGTTTATTATTAAGTTTTAGTTGCTGGCTCGGAAAATGGCACCACCATCTGAGTTTTCCATACCAAAGTATATAAGCTCATTAAATGATTCCATGGCTGTCACTTTAGTAAAACTTGTAGTACCAAAACCATCAGTTCCAAATTTTTGCCATGTTACACCATCAGGACTTCTCCATACCTGGGCACCGGATGAATTTTCTGTACCAGCATAAAGATAACTTCCATTGGTCTTCAAAGTCATAATTGAAGTATTGCCGGTAATTCCAAGTCCATTGAAACTTGTACCATTACCAAAATCTAATACTCTCTCCCATATTTGTCCATCAAAACTTCTCCAAATTTGAGCACCATTTGCATTAGTTGTACCAATGTAAATGTAGCCATTAAAAGTTTCCATACTTATTGCAGCTGTATTTGCACTGTCAGCAGCATGATTATCATCGGTTGTGTCGTCATCATCATAATTATCCATGCCAACAGTTGTTAATGCATTAGAATCAAGTATTTTTTCAAAGTCTGATGTTGTTGCTGGTGCATCAGCATTTGCTCCTTTGGATCTCCATACTGTCAAACCATCAACTGCAACATAAAGTTTACCACCAAATGCTATCATTTTATTTATTTGTCCAGATAGAGATATTGGAGCTGATTGTGTTCCAAAGTCGTTGGTGCTATTGTATATATGTATGTCAGAAGCATGTGATACATATAGCTTTTTAGATGTTAATCCATAGGATGCCAATGTACCCCAAACATTGCTTCCCCCAAAGTCCCAATAAAGTGTTGTTGTATTTACTAACTGACTATTTTCCCAGGTCCATCCATCTGTACTTAATGATGTTCCACCTTGGCTGTATAGTAATACATTTCCTGATGGGGATTTTCCAGTAATTGCAAAGATTTTTGAATCATGAGCTACTAATGATGAAGTAACATCCTGTTTTACTGTAAATGTCTGTGGGTCAGGATAAAATGCAGGGTTATTTACTCTTGTAAAATAGACACCTGTTTGATCGGACTCAAATATCTCTGTCTGATTATAAGAGTTTCCTTTGTTCCAGGTTGCAATATATAGTTTATCATTATGAACAACCATTGCAGTAATTGCTTTGTTGTTTACATTACCAATACCACCAATAGTATTTCCAACAGGTCCATTATCTGGAGATATTGAACCCATTCCAGAAAAGGTTAATGATTGGTCTGAAGTTATTTCATTAGGTGTTGCGGCAACATCAGTTAAACCAGTATTGCCTTTAATTGTTAAAGTATAAGTTAAAGGAGACTGTAAACTAGTTTTAAGAATAATACTATTTGGACTGTTTGTATCAAGTGTAGCTGTATCAATAATTAAAACTGTTCCATCAGGATCTCGAATATCAAAATTTGATACTGAAATTGAAGATGATTTGATTTCTTCACTAAATACAACTCGTGTCATTGAATCAGAGAGGGATTCTGCAAATACGATTGTAGGTGCAGTTGTATCTCCTGATGGAGTTCCAATATTTGTATCAACAGGTAATGATATTCGTGTGTCATATCCAGATGAGTAAACATCACCACTTGAAATATCACTTATAGATTTTGCTATAACATTATAGACTTTCCCTATACCATCAGTTATTGGGGTGTTCAATGTTAATGTTATCTCTCTTGAAAAAGTAGGATTATAGGATGCTGAAGTGACTCCATTGTTTTGTGTAGCTACTGGCTGAGTTATAGCAACAGTATACATATCAGGATTAGTTGCATGTGTAAAAGTAATAGAATCAATAGTGCCTGTATTGTCATAGTTTTTTTTCCGTACTAAAAAAACATCTTCAGTATTTTCAAGATATGCATAAACTGGAGAATCAGGATCATTCTGCAATAAATCCATAAATGCATTTATTTGTGTTCCTGATGCTTTAAAAGTATTAGATGGGTAACTAGTTGAACCTGATGCTGTGATTGTATAAGTAGAGCCACCATCATATGTTATAGTCATTGAGTCACCTGAATCAAAATCAACTCCAGTTTTATCCATATAAGCAGTATCAACATTGTTAAACCAATAATTGTTTATATTAGTTGCTGTAGTTTGATCAACTGGTTCATCAAATAGTAGTTTTACATTTTTTGTGTCAACACTATAAATACCAACCAATTTTGGTGCTGTAGCATCAGCCTCAAGCATTACAAGAGTTTTTGTTGTAGAAGCCATTGCATTTGCATTTGTATCTGTTACTCCAGCTACGGTTAATTGCCAAAGTTGACCATTTGTACCTACAGATGTAGCAAATGACATGTCTACTTGAGCACTATTTCCAGCAGATACAGTTGGGCTCGATGCATTTAGACTTACAGCAGTTGTGGCAGCTGAATTAATGCTTACATTTGTTATATTACCATTTGTATCAGGATCCAGATTGAGTGTTATATCGCCATTTGTTCCAAAGGTTTTAGAAATCAATTCAATTTTATAATCGTTTTCTGCTCCATCCCAAACAGCTGTTCCTAAATATGCTCTAACAGGTGAATTGGCCATAGTATTGATTGCTTTAACTATTGAATAAGCGATCAATTGATTATTAGAAGCATTCATCTTGAATATACCATTTGCTGAATCTTCTGTACCATTGGTTGCTGTTAGAGTCAATGTGACACTATTGGCATTTACTGAAATTTGTTCTCCAGATACTGGTGCGCCAGTTACTATCAGTGTTGCTTTACTAAGATTTTCTAGAGTATAATTAGTTGAAGTTTGAGCAGTTGAAGTTTCAATTGGTTCGTTAAAATATAATCTTACCTGGGTCTCACTAATTGCAGAAGCTGTAAGTATTGAAGGTGGAAAACTGTCTATTCCACTTCCCGCAAATAGAGCTGTATTGTTTCCAGATATTGTATCATTTGAATCATCAGTTGTAGCATTATCAATATCTTTAACATTATTCACAGTTACAGTGTAGTTTGCAAATTTTTGTGCGGAAGTCTCTATTATAACTTCATTTGTATTTGGGGCATTACTTCTTACAATATTGACAATAGATAAGTTTGTTGTTGTTGCAGATGTAATTGAGTAATTAGAATTGGTTTCTGCTGTAGTGATATCTACTGGTTCAGAAAATATAACTTTTACATGAGTTGAATCAATAGCTGCAGCACTTTTTACTTCAGGTAAACCATCCCCAGTAAAACTTGCGGTATTGTAGCCTGATTGCATTGTATCATCATTAGGTTCACCAGATACATAAGTTGAACTGTGAAAATTATATGTACCAATAACCATTTCAAGAGTATAGCTTTTTTGAGATTGTAATGATGTTGTTATGATTATTTTTTTTGAATCATTGGTATCTAAAACAGCACTTTGTACTATATTGGTTGATTCATCCATAATTTTTATATTAGCAGTAGTTAAATTACTTGCTGCATCACTTGCTAAAAGAGGCTCTGATAGCGTTACAATTACCTGTGTAGGTGAGATAGCTGTGGCTGAAGTTACACCAAAAGGTGCAATCCCCTTAAAGTAACCTGTATTTTCTAATAAAAAATTTCCATTTGTATCTTTGAAACCAAATGTACTGGTTCCATCTATCTGTAATGTTACCTTGTAGGGTTCATCAAGCAATTGAGGTGTAGTGGCATCAAAATTGATATATACTATAGAATTGTCATCAGTATCTAAAATATATGGGGTTGTTGCATGTAAAGTTAAACTTGCTCCTCCATCTACCTCATCAACTGATATATTGTCAGAAATCGTTGCAGATAAACTATCCAAAACAACATTTTCATTAAATTGAATTGCAATAGTGTCTGAATCAACTGAATTTACCTGTATAATCTTAGGTCTCGCATCACCTTGAAAACTTTCAGTAACCTCTTCAGTATTTGAGGAAGTATCTTCTACACCTGTTACAGTAATTGTATATCCTGTTGCTTGCATATCATCTGTGGTAGTTATCTCAATTGAATTGTCAGATGAATCATATGTAGGACTTGTAACAGTACCTAAAGAAGGACTGATAGCATATGTAGCACTGGTTACAGAAGTTTCTGATAAAGCTTCTGAAAAAGTAATTTTAATAGTATTTACTGAAGTTGTCACCACTGATTCTATAGTCGGAGGTGTAGAGTCAGTTGGAGTTGTAGTACCACTACAACCAATAGCTACTGCTGCAATTATTACATATACTATTAGTTTAATTGATGATTTAATTTTAAAGTTCATTATTCTGGTCCTCCAGTTGACTTTTTTAGAAAATTTGTTTCCTTTTTTCATTCTACTCCTCCGTAGAAACAATCAGTTGCAATATCATACTGAAGATCCTGAGTTATTGAAGCTAATTGACCCTATTGAATATTATATGTGTATAAATCGTAAATAATATACATATAATTATCTCAGAAAACAAAATAAAGATGGTTTTAAAGCCCGAGTGGGCTTTTTTCGAAGTATTATCTGCTTTATGAGACATAAAAGGAGTGATTTAACAGCTTCATGCAATATGCTATAGCAGGAAAGGGTGACCCCCCTGTATTATGAATATCAGATTTAGCAGATTAATTTTAATATTTAATGATATTTATAATGTTTACTTAAATCTATTGCAATTTTGCCTGTATAATATGATTCATTATCATAAATTTTCATTCATATCTTAAAAAATGGCTTTTAATATTTCATAGGGCAACTATAGTAAACCAACGTGGGATCTTTTACTGAATACTCTAACTTTAGAATGAGTTAAAACTGTGATATAAAGGAGACTCATATTTGATGAATTCCAATAAATTGAAAAAAGAACTTCGCATGAGCGATGTTTTTGCTATAACTACCGGAACCATGATGAGTTCTGGTATTTTTATATTACCGGGACTTGCCTATGCCAAGGCAGGACCAGCTGTTATCTTTGCCTATATTATAGCCGGTATTTTGACTATTCCTGGAATGCTTAGTCAGGCTGAGCTTTCAACTGCAATGCCAAAGGCTGGAGGATCTTATTTTTTTATCACACGTAGCATGGGACCAGCAGTTGGAACGGTCTATGGCATTATAACATGGTTTGCCCTTGCCTTAAAGAGTTCCTTTGCCCTCGTGGGAATGACGGTATTTGTTAGATTTGTTATGCCAGAAGTTAACAGCTATGGCATTGCAGTAGCTTTGTGTAGTATCTTTATATTTATAAATATATTTGGCATAAAGGGAGCAGGACGAATTCAGTCTGTTCTGGTTTTTTCAATTCTTACTGGTCTGGCTATATTTATCATTACAGGATATAACACTGTTAGTGTCAGTAATCTTACACCCTTTTCTCCAAATGGAACTGTGGCTGTTCTGGCAACAGCGGGATACGTCTTCATATCATATGGTGGACTCTTAAAGGTAGCCAGTGTTGCTGAAGAGGTGGCTGAACCGGGAAAGATTTTGCCCAAAGCCATGATTTATTCTCTTGTAGTGGTTCTCTTCTTTTATATAGCAGTTCTCTTTGTAACAGTTGGCACAGTACCTGGCAATATTCTTTCAACTTCCTTAAAACCGATAAGCGATAGTGCTGCAATTACACTGGGCAAATATGGTGAAATTATTTTAAGCATTGTTGCTATTGCAGCATTTACCTCAGCTGCCAATGCAGGTATAATGTCTGCATCACGATATCCTATGGCTCTTTCAAGAGATTCTCTTCTACCATCAGTTTTTGGTGTCATCAATAAACGTTTTCAAACACCTCATTTTTCTGTCCTTTTAACCGGGGGATTTATTATTGCAACTCTTCTTATGGACCTTGATCTTCTCGTAAAGGCAGCTTCATCAGTGGTCATTTTAACCTATCTCTTTTCCTGTTTAGCCGTGATTATCTTAAGAGAAAGCAGGCTGCAAAATTATCAGCCCCAGTTTAAATCGCCCTTGTATCCCTGGATTCAGATTTTTGGTATTATCGGGGCAGCAGTTCTTATCTATGAAATTGGTAGAGAGGCCCTTATTTCAAGTGCAGTACTAATTTTAGTAGGATTTATAATTTACTGGTTCTATGGTAGAAGAACTGCAAAGAAAGAATTTGCACTGATGCATCTCATCGAACGCATTACATCCCGAGAGCTCACATCAAATTCACTTGAGTCAGAATTAAAAGAGGTTATTAGAGAAAGGGATGAGATTTTAAAAGATCGATTTGATCATCTTGTGGAAGCAAGTCATATATTGGATATTGATGAAACTGTTACAATGGAAGAGTTCTTCAAGAAGGCTGCTGATGAATTATCCCCTTCATTAGGGATGGAAGAAACAGATATTTTCAAACTTTTTATGGACAGAGAGGCAGACAGCAGTACTATGCTGACTCCAGGACTTGCTATTCCACATATCGTTATTGAGGGAGAGAAGAAGTTTGAGCTTCTTATTGCAAGATGCAAGGATGGAATCTCCTTTGGTGATGGAGAAGTTTACGCTGCCTTTGTTTTAATAGGATCAAAAGATGAAAGAAATTTTCACCTAAGAGCATTATCAGCCATTGCTCAGCTGGTGCAGGATGAGAACTTTGAAAAAAGATGGATGGATGCCAAGAATACCCATGGTCTCCGTGATATAATATTGCTTAGTAAAAGACGACGTTAAGTATAAAAAATATTTATTGAGATGTCACGCGGAGACGCGGAGTCGCGGGGAGGTTTTTGGGTATATCTGGAGTTGTTGCGAGATATGTTATTGTAGTGATAGATCTTTCAATTTAGTTTTCCATCAGAATGTTATTGCTAAATAAAATTGAGCTTGAAGAAAATTATAAGGCTGATTAACTGGGAAAAATATAAAATAAAAACATTGAAGTTGGATAAACAATAAGGATAAAATCTCTGTGTCTCTGCACCTCCCTGTGAGACCAATATAAATTTTATATTAAGAGTATTGAAATGGAAATTGATGATATAACTGGTAAAATTTTGGATGTATCAATGAAAATTCATAAAGGACTTGGACCTGGATTACTTGAGTCAGTATATGAAGTTGTTTTAGCGAAGCTCCTTAAAAAAGAAGGTTTAAATGTAGAAAGACAGGTGCCAGTTAGTTTTCAGTTTGAAGGTATAAAATTCCAGGAGGGTTTTAGAGTTGATTTGCTGGTTGAAAATTTGGTAATTATTGAATTGAAATCTGTTGAAAGCACATTGCCAGTTCATTCAAAGCAATTATTAACGTATCTGAGATTGATGAACCTGGAAGTAGGTTTGCTTATAAATTTTGGTGAAGCAACCTTGAAAAGCGGATTAAGACGAGTTGTCAATAGTCATAAACCCTCTGCGTCTCCGCGCCTCCGCGTGAATAAATAATGAGGTTCTATGAAAAAACATATATATTTAAATATTATTTTTGGCTTTATACTCTCCAGTTTTTTTACTCTTATGATTGGGGCAATGCTCTCATATCTTTTTCGTCATAGGGACAATAGAGTTTTAATACTTACTATAATATTATCTGCGCTCTTTCTCATCCTTCTATATATCTTTTCCGGAAAAAAAATAAAATCACTTTTCGTATTGAAAAAGAACTTTCCTCAACCATGGAAAGATATTCTTAATAAATATGTAGTTTTTTATAAAAGCCTTCATCTTAATGATCAATTATTATTTGAAAAACAGGTTCAGGTATTTTTAGCTCAGGTTCATATCACAGGAATTGGAGCACAGGTTGATGATGCAACACGATTACTCGTAGCATCCAGTGCGGTGATACCCACTGTCAAATTTCCACAGTGGCATTATTCAACGGTCTTAGAAGTACTCATATATCCTGGTAATTTTGATGAGAACTATAATTTCAAGGACAGCTCCGAGAGAAGCATTATGGGAATGGTTGCAGGAAATACCTCAACAGTCATTCTCTCTAAGCCTGCTCTCTTTGATGGTTTTCGTAGTGATAGTGATGGTGTAAATACTGGTATTCATGAGTTTGTTCATAAAATTGACCAGGAGGATGGTCTTATTGATGGATTCCCCTCATTGTTTTTCAATAAAAAGGATAAAGAACTCTGGCGTAATATCATTGATGAAGAATCAGATCGTATTAGAGAGGGTAGATCAGATATAAATCCCTATGCCTTAACAAATGATGCAGAGTTTTTTGCTGTGGTGAGTGAATATTTCTTTGAACAGCCAGATGAGATGGCTCAAAAGCATGGCGATCTTTATCTTATTATGAAAAAGATATTTAAACAGGATTTGGTTTCACAGTTGAAAAAAACATTGCGCAGTGTTGTCCCTTCTGGTAAATTGGGTAGAAATGCACCCTGTTATTGCGGGAGCGGAAAAAAATATAAAAAGTGTTGTTTGAATAAGGGTATGGAAAATGGGGATTATAATTGATGGCAAGGCTGTTTCAGCACAAATTCGTGGTGAGTTAAAAAAGAAAGCTCAGGGAATACATGAGATAGAACGTGTTGATCCCTCTCTTGCAATAATTCTTATTGGAGATAACGAAGATTCTGCACGGTATGTTCGCTTGAAGAGTAAGGCCTGTGAAGAGATTGGCATTAAATGCCATCAATATATTCTTCCAGAGGCAATTGATGAATCAGAGGTCATCAACCTGATTACTCATCTCAATGAAAATCCTGAGGTCCATGGTATACTTGTTCAGCTTCCTCTTCCTCATGGTTTTAATGAAGACAAGATAATCTCCACAGTTTCTTTAGATAAGGATGTTGACGGAATCCATCCAGAAAATCTTGGACGTATGTTGACTCAGCAGGGACATTATTTTAAACCCTGCACTCCAGCAGGTTGTCTGGAATTAATTAATAGAAATGTTGATTCTCTTGAGGGTAAAAACGTCGTAATTGTTGGAAGAGGTCTTTTAGTGGGGAGACCTCTGGCTGCCTTATTGATGCAGAAAAGGCAAGCCCTCAATTGTACTGTTACCATATGTAATAGTTATACCAATGATTTAGGAAACATTACAAAAAAAGCCGATGTTCTTATTGCAGCAGCAGGCAAGCCTGGTTTGATAACCTCCGATATGATAAAAGAGGGAGCTGTTGTTATAGATGTTGGCATAACTTCCGTTGAAGATCCTATAGATAAAAAGTGGAAACTTAAGGGTGATGTAAACTTTGATTCAGTGAGAGGTAAAGCCTCAGCCATTACTCCTGTTCCTGGTGGAGTAGGGCCCATGACTATTACCATGCTTCTTTCTAATCTTATTGAAGCATGGGATTTGCAGCACGAGAAAAAGTAGATTACTTATTTTTCTTCTTTTTCTTTATAAGCTTCATTTTAAGTCTTGCCACTGATTCATCTCTACCTACCCAGAGGTAAATCTTTCCTGGTGAGATATAGTCATCATGAGTTATGATAAAATAATAATACCAGCCATTAGTCATTCTCTTTAATAGCTTTTCATCCTTTAATACATCTTCATAGGGTAAATATTTTTTTGCAATCCATATGAGTATTTTCACATCATTGATTTTTTTGCCTGTATTTTTGTCAATAAATTCAAATTCAAAGTTTACTCTATTACGAGGGGTTGTTGCGTAATAGGTGTCGATAACAGTTGTTTTTTCTTGTTCTGATAATGCAGGTAAAGATATGTATTCTCTGTATGATGTTGCACTTTGAAATATTTTTGTAGAATAGTAGCCCTTCGGTCTGAAAATAGTTCCAGAGGTAAATGTAATATATGAGGGGATTTTTCTGCCTTTGTTAAGTTTGAAGGTAAAGTCTGATCCTTCTATTGTAAGGTTCTCACGGGGATACATCTTAATCTTTTCTGTTGAAAGAATTTTTTTGCCAGGAGCTCGTCTTTTTAATAAGAGGGCAGTTACCTGAAAATTAAAGAGTTTGTCCTGGTAATTCTTTTTAATATATTCAGTTACTGCTTTTTCCACCCTTTTTACTCTTTCGGCATAGAGACCAGGGTATTTTTTTTCATCAGGAAGAACCCCCCACTTCTTATACCACCAGAATTTATAGAGAACAGGACGAATTGTTAAATGATAATTAACTTGAAGTTTTCCTACGGTGGAACGTTTAAATAACATATAATATATATCAGTAAATAGTAGTGAATAGAGAAGGGCCAATATAATTGCTGTTGGAATAAATATTCGTATTAAAATTTTTCTGCTTCTTGATTCACTCAATGAACCCCAAAGGGATGAATAAAGAGGTTTCATTGTATTGATTGAATCGACAAATTTCCCATTAAATGAATACTCAGAAATGTTTAAAAGAATATCCTTGTGATTCATACCTTTTAGATATGAAGAAAGTTTCTTCTCAGCTGCACCTATGCTTTTATATCTTTGAGATGTTTTTGGTTTAAGACATTTTTCAATGACTTTCTGTAAAATTGCTGGTAAACTCTTGTCTTCATATTTTACATCATTATAGTTTTCTTTAATTCTCTGAGAAAGAGCTTCTGTAGTAAAGGCATTAGAAAAGGGTCTTAAACCTGTAAGCATTTCATAGAGAATGACTCCCATAGAAAAAATATCAGATTGGGGCATAACATTTTTAGTGTCACCAATCTGTTCTGGAGACATATATGCAGGTGTGCCAAAGGCCATTCCTGTCTGAGTTAAGGTCTCTTCAGTTTCTTTTTTTTGAGTTTTATCTTCTCCATCATCATAGTATGATGCAATGCCAAAATCAATTATCTTTACTTCGCCTTTTTTTGATATAAGAATATTTGCAGGTTTTAGGTCTCTATGAATTATCTTTTTTTGATGAGCATATTCAAGACCCTTCGATGCCTCAGAAAAAATCATGAGAGCTGCCTTAGGATCCATCTGTTTTCTCGCTTTAATTATTTCAGCAAGAGAGACTCCGTGAACATATTCCATAACAATATATTTCTTTTTATTTTCAATGAAATAGTCATATACCGGCACAATATTGTCATGGCGTAAGCTCATCATTATTTTCGCTTCACGCTTAAATCGTTCATCTATGGTTGCGCCACTGGCATGAAGTTCTTTAATTATTACGTGGGTTTTTAATCCTGGATGAAGGGCCTTGTAAACCTTACCCATTCCTCCACTGCCAATTTCTTTTATAACTTTATAGTCTTTTATCATGTCAGCCATGGTCTTCTCTCTTTTATTTGTATGATTTTTTACCACAGAGGCATCGAGACACAGAGAGAAATTTGATAGATCTTTAATTGGTTATCTTTAATCATTAATTTAAAAACTAAATGATGTAAGTTAAACCTTAATTTCATCGCTTGGATGAAAATTATTCATTCATGACTTCTAGTATTGTTAAAAAAATATCTATTGCTCTGAGTTTCTATGGTATATTATAAATATAATTGTGTATAACATAGATAATATTTATATGCAAGAACTTTGTAAAGAAAAAACATTGACTTTTTATTTTATAATATTATATATTATATTTATTGTTTAGAGGATAATTAATATATATTATTCCTTTAGTTAAAGTTTGAATTAACGTAGAGTTTATAGTGCATTATGTTAATTCAAATGAAATCAGAATAATAATATACCATGGAGTTCTATTATGGATGACTTAACTGTATATAAGCGTGACGAGAAGGGAAAAAAGCTGTCTAAAGAGATGGACACCAGTAGTGCAAAACTGCGTTTTAAAGACCAGGACATTGATATAAAAAAGGTTATAAAAATTGGACGAGATAATGTTAATGATGTTGTAATTAAAGATGATCCATTGATATCAAGAATGCATGCAGTTATTGAGCAGGAAGAAGGAATGTTGTTCATTACAGATAAGGATAGCACTAATGGTACTTACGTAAATAATAATCCTTTAGCAAAGGGATCAAAGGTAAAGCTTAAGAATGGAGATGAGATTCTTGTTGGCAAAACGAAACTAAAATTGGTTTAATATATCTCAATATGCTGCTCAGCAGCTATTGGATGACCACAATATAAATGATTTTAAATTGAAAGAAAAAAAAAGGATGTCCAATGGACATCCTTTTTTCGTTATATTAAATGATTTTTAATGATCTTCTTTTTCTTCTGCATGAGGAAAGAGAGGCAGATATTTCGCACACCACATATAGATCAGAGCCATGATAGCAAATGCACCAAAGGTAACTGACCATTCTTGTATGGTAGGATGATATACTGCGAATTTCTTCCATGGAAAGTTTGGAGTAGAAAATCCATGCATTAGAACAGATATTTTGCTTACAATAATTCCAAATACACCTGTTAAAGCACCGGCAAACATAACTTTTTCATTAAGTCTGTTGTTCTTTAACCAGATCATATTAAGAAGTATTATTGCACCACCAAGTGCAAGTAATTCTAGAACCAGCATCCATAATCCGTAGTAACCACCCCAAAGAGAGGTAAAAGTTCTACCTGATGTTGGTACCCATGTGTAGATAAGAGTCATTAGATCATATACTCTGAAGGCTCCATAGAAAACAAACATTGCACCGGAGATTCTTAGGAGTATTGAAAATGTTTCTATTGGAACTACTTCTTTCTTCATTACTTTACCTGCAAACCAGGCAACTACAGCCATAAATGATGTACCACCGGCGGTTGCAGCTACAATAGCCATGTAAAAGAAATGTAGTCTAAACCAGCCTGGCTTTGCATAGAGAACACCAAAGGCTCCGCCACCAAGTGATCCCTGGTGAAAGAATGATAAGAATGTTCCTGCTGCTGCAAATATCCACATGATCTTATGCATGTAATGTCCAATACCATGAATAACAGGATACTTATCGAGTACCTTGTGTTTCAGTGCAATAGGAATCATTTCTACAAAAAGAATCATGAAATAGGCTGTTAAACAAAAGAATACCTCAGTTAGCATTGACTTTGGCATTAGGCTTGGTCCCCAGTTAGGGTAGGCAAAACCGAACCAGAATCGTAATGGCTGACCAAGGTCAAATAGTAAGAATACAAAGGTAAAGAGGTAACAAAGAAATCCAACTAAAACCGCTGAGTTTATAATTGGCTCAAGCTTGTCAACTCTGAATATATACAATATAAAACCGGTGAAAAAAGCACCGCCACCAAGGGCCACGAGTCCAAGGTCACCAATAATCCACTGTGCCCAGGCAAAAACATTGTCCATGCCTGTATATCCTAATCCTCCAAAAAGAACCTGGAGACCAAAAATAACGAAGAGACCTGAAAGAATTCCAAGAACGATGAGGGTAATCTTAATGTTCTTCGAGTAACTGTTCCACTCTTCTTTAATTTTATTAATTATTTTACTCACTTGTTACCCTCCTGTTTCTTTACCGGCGCTATAGCCTTAGGAAATCGCATCATATCCTTAAGCCATTGCTGTGATGTTAGGTAAAATACTTTGGGATTAGCAAAGTGCTTCATCTTTTTAAGTTTTGCCTGATCTGCAGGCTTTCTGTCGTCAATCTCATGAGCTATACGAACAGCTCTTGGATTTAGAACGCCTTTTTTCTTGTATATCATTTTGTGCAGGTCAGATTTTTCATCATTAAGATCTCCAAAAGAGATTGCTCCTGTAGGACAATTTACCTGACATGCAGTTTTATAAGTAACAGCATTGATGTCAAGATTACCCTTTTGAACCTGTCTGTCTCTTTCCTGTTTCCATATATGGCTACAGAAAGTACACTTAACAACTGTACCTCTTGATGCTATTGAAATATCAGGATTGAGAGATTTTTTAAAACTTCCTTCGTACTTTGGTTTCCACCAGTGGAATACACGGGCTTCGTATGGACAGGCAACCTGACAGTAACGACATCCAACGCAACGAGACCAGATTTGGCTCACTACACCGTCATCTCCAACATCTGTTGCTGATGCTAAACAAACAGAAACACAGGGAGGTTCAGGATTCTTTGGATCATTACCTTCACACTGCTGACACATCTTCGGCACAAAGGCTGTCTTAACATTTGGATATTTTGCATCACGATCATTAGTCACTCTCATTATATCGAGAAATGTCACCCGTTTTGCAACATCAGAATCATCTTCAAAGATGGGCATATTGTTTTCCTGGGAACAGGCAACGGCACAGTTTCCGCATCCTGTACATTTATCCAGGTCAATAACCATACCCCATCGTCTTTTCATATTTATACCAGATTTATTCATTATTACACCTCTTAACTCAATTTCGCTCTGGTTATCCACCAGTTGGCACTACCAGAAAGAGGGTCAATATCTTTCGCCATGATAGTCTTAGGGTTTGAGCCCTTATCGCTTCCATACTTGGTGAAATTCTTATGTCCGAATCCCAGGGGAACTGCTAGAACACCAGGAGCTACTGTGTCAGTGACAACAACAAGGAGGTTTTCAATTTCTCCATTTGCTGATTCAATATCAACACATGATCCATCTGAAACGCCCTGATCTTTTGCAGTTTTACTGTTAATATGAACACACATTTTCTCATATGAGAATGTCTGTGAATCTAAAGTCTTTAATACATATGGATAAGCCAGACCATCTCCATCACCAAGAACATTAACTTCAAAAGGCATCAAATAGAGAGGATATTTATTATCCTTTTCTACGATTTTTCCCATAGCCTTGAATTGCTTGCTTGTTTTAGCATAGCTATAATTGATAGCTGCACCAGCTCCTCGAGTTCTAGGATCTCTGCGACCTGCAGGAATAGCCAAACCTGATGCTTTAGCGATTGCAGCTAATATATCAGCACAGTTTTTTCCATTTGTCTCAGGTGAAACTGCAGCCTTGTTACCTGTTTCTAAGAAAGAGAGAGTAGGTAGAATATAGTCTGCATAGAAAGTTGTGTCGTTTTGTATTGGAGCAAGAGCAACAACAAAGGCCTTGTCAAGTTTCTTCGCAAGATCTGAGCCTAAAACACTCTTGTAAACAGGGTTAGCTCCACTGATGATCATAAAATCAAAGGTTCCCTTTGAGATAAATTCATCAAGTTTGCTGTTCTTGCCATATCCAACAGGATTAACCAGTTGTACTGCAGATGTATTAACTAATCTGTTTAGTGTGTATACTGCAAGAATCTCTGCAGATGAAGCAGATACTCCAGAACCACCACAACCAGCAAGAGCAACAGGTCTGTAGGCTTTAGCAAAGGATGCTGCAATTGCTTCAATGGTCTTCTTTGGAACACCTGTAATGATTTCAGCATTTTCAGGTTTATATTGATTTGTTGCAAGATTCATTATTCTCTGGAAATCTGCATCATTAGTAGATTTTCCATATTTGTTAATAAGAACTCCAGCAATTGATATTGCAAGAACTGCTTCTGTTCCAGGCTTAACATTAACCCATTGAGTTGCCATAGATGCTGTTCGTGTTGCATTGGTGTCAACCTGAACCAGTTTTGATTTTCCTTTGGCCATGTTGTCAGCAAGCTTCACAGCTGCCTTTGGGCTTCCCCATCCTTCCATGACTCGTGCACCAAAACTGAGAACATAATCGCTGTTTTCAATATTGTACTGTGGAATTCCACCAAGAGTAGCCTGTGCAATGGTTTCTCCTGAGGTTTCAATGAAGCTGTTTTTGCTTCCAGCAGCAGTTATGAGCTTTTCAGTTAAATAAGTTGAAAGATTGTAATCTTTGCTTATTGAAGCTGATTTTGCCCCTGATTTTTTGAGCTCAGCACCGATTTCTTTTAGTGCTACGTCCCAAGTTACTTCTTTATATTTGCCGTTTTTAATCTTCTTAAGCGGCTTTTGGATTCTTTCTGGATGATACAGCAGCTGTAATGCATTTTGACAGCTGGGGCATACTCCGTCAATAGAAGAAAGCTGAACTGCTCTCTTGCTTATCTTTCGGACAGATACCTGACATTTGTCAGGGCAACTCTGGTTTATACTCTGTACAAAGTTTTCAAGACCACGAGATGGTACATACTGGTCCTGGGTCCATTCGACAACCCACTGAAAACCTTTGAAGGGAGCGCCAGAGAAGACAAAACCTGAGAGGCCACCAACAACAGCGCCACCACCCAATTTTATGAAGTCTTTTCTTTCTATCTTTTTCATTAGATTTTTGATACTCCTCGTTCAACTGTTATTGTTGTTTAGTCGTGACAGACCGCACATTTATTACTTATTCTGAGAGCCGTATGACAATCTTCACACTGTCCCATAAGCATTTTTCCTTTAATCATAGTTGTCGCAGCAATATTGTTAGCTTTGTCACCATGACATGATCCACACCGTGCTCTCTTCTTGCCATTATGGTCTACTGCAGTCATGACCACCTTGTGGCTAAAATAAACAAGGTCAGGTTGTTTCGCATATGAACCCCAGGGCTTATCAGAATTTTTTAACTTATCAAACATTGGTTTTCTGAGAGGCTCATTAGGATTGTTGGACTTAACATTACCCTTTCTATCGTGACATTCCACACAGGTTTTAACCGTAGGTATTCCTAGGAATCGGCCTGATTTAGAGTCATATTTGTGACAATATTCACAATTATCTTTTCCAATTCCTCTTTGTGTTTTGGAAAGGTGATTTTTGTGATTAAATGGCAGTTTTTTTTGCGGATTAGCCATGAGAGCATAGTCGCAGGACTTCTGAAAAAAAACTAATGACAGGAATGTGAAAGCAATAAAAGGTAACGTGAAAAGCAGAACTGATCGTTTCACTATCTTCTCCTTTTTGTTCTATAAACTGTAGGTTTTTTATTTATGAAAAGTCTCTTAAATGATATAAAAAAAAAACTATTCGAGGCGTGCTGTCAAGAAAATTATTAAAAAGCGGATGGAATTATTTATAATGTTCAGTTTTTTAGATAATGGTGGGTTTGAAACCCACCATTATCTAAAAGTATCCCACCTTTGTCTAGAAATCGTACACTTATTCTAAAAGGTCAGAAATGTCTTCGAAGCCTGCAAGTTCCTTTTGACCAACCATCCCTAAAAGATAATACTCATCATTAATAGGATTATACTTGAACTCTCTGTGAAGTTGAAAGTTTTGAATCTCACCGGTGTTTTTTACGTGGGTTCTGACTCCGGTACAGAAATACTTCATGTCTCCAATTGCCACAGTATCCTCTCCGGCAGCAATGACAGGAAGATTGTCTTCTATTATCTTTAATACCTTTTTTTCGAGAATATCAATGTCAATATTGGGTTTATCCTTAAAACTAATGACGAAACCGTGTTTTATGTCAGAATGTAGAACCGGTCTTTTATACTTGTAATCTTCTTCTAATATATAGCTGGTTATATCCTCAGCAGTATGGGCCATGAGGCGATATCTTATGGTTTTATCGACTACCTTTTTAATGGCATCAGGATGAGGGCCAAATACAGTTGGTCTTGCTACAATAACCTCTTCTCCTATTCCGAAAATCACCTGTGCATTGTAGCCTAATGCTTCATAAATAAGGTCAAAGTGTTCAACAACTGCTCGTCTTCCGTGTGAAACAACATCATTTATAGCCTGGGCAATCTCAAAGCGCTGTTTGAAGGCCAACTCATATCTTACATCAAGATGAAAGGTATGACCTGAAAAGAAATTATCTGAAGAAAAGTCATAAATAGGTGACTGTTTCATATTTATGCCATCATCATCATTGGTGAGATGGAGACCGGGAAAAAGACCCTGAATGAGGGTTGATTTACCTGAGCCCTCTGAGCCTATTATTCCTATTAATAAGTCTGATGGATAAAGATAGCGCTGGGAAAGCTCACTACCGAGCATGTAGAGCCTCTGACGTCCACGTGGAGCAAAGTAGGTGGAATAGATGAGGGTTTCATGATAAATTGAGTGATTTCTTAGGTGCATGATTAAACCTCATATTCTATGTCTAAGAGAGGTGCATGATGCTGTGCACCATAGATATCTCTCTCGCCGGGATGACCTGAGGGAAACCACCTTTTGATAGTAATTTTCACTGCATAAGATGGCTCAAAGTATATGATGCTGAGGATGTCACTTTGAGGAATGCTGTATAACTTTGCTATGAGCTTCTTGTTGATGATATTGCTCTCTTTGAATTGAGAAAAGAGCTTCTTATTTTTAAAGATAATATCCATTGTCAGTTCAAAGGGACCAGAATTTTTAGATCGTATGACTCGGGCAGCTGTTTGAATATTCTTTTTCATTATTTTTTTCCTCCAACCTTGACTATTTTTATAGGAAAGAGCTTTAGAGGGTCTGCTTCAATGAGATGATATAATGAAAAGACGTAAACATCCCCCATTGAAATATCAGAGGGAGAAAAGGGAAATGCAAGATTTCCTGCAGTGGAGATACGGTTCTTATAGCCATAATGAAGAAGAGTCGATCGAGTAATGCTGCAAATCTGGTCAGCTTCTTTTTGATCTTTAGCAATGGCTTCAATCACTATACACAGTTCATGGGCAGCATTGGGATGGGGCTCCATTGGTCCCATGATGCCGTTTTTTCCATAGACGTGAAAGTGAAGCTCATATTCATGAGCTGGAATCTCTATCATTGTTTCAAGTCTCTTTCTTACCTCAGCAAGAATGCTATCAATGCCCTTAATCATGATGGGGTCACGGCTTCCGGCAATGGATATGGCTCTATTGCCGATCTTTCGTGCTCCCTCAAGCTTTATCATATATTTTTCAGATGGGATAAACTCGCTTCCCTTAACCTCTACGCGGCCTTGGGTGAGATTTTTAAAGGAACACTTCTCTAGATTGATAATTCCTCCGGGGCCAGGAAGTCTGTAGGGATCTGATTTTTCATAGAGGGTATGGGCTGCTGTTGATTCCTTGGTGAACTTTCTTTCAGAACTGAGGGGTTCAAGAATAAAGGAGTCCTTTGTGAGGGTTCCCATTACACAGTCTGATCCTGAACCCGGTGTTGCTGCAATGGCTGCACATTCTAGAATCTTTCCCATATGGAGTGCAAGACCGGGATTGAATCCTTTCATGATAGGGAGAGCTGCAAAAACAGCGGGGTCATAACAGCGACCTGCTAGTACCACATCACATCCCTTCTTTAATGCCTTTATAATTGGCTCATAGCCCATTTGAGCAACTATATTGCTTGTTTCTTTTATCTCAGTGAGTGTTACCTCTGGCACAAAGGGGAGGGGGGATAGTTTTTTTTCAACACATGCCTCTTCTACAAGTTTATGAGGGATGTCTGCAGAGATGAGTCCCATTGTAAAGGAGAGTTTCTCTTCCTCTGCAATCTCCAAAATGATTTTCTTGCACCAATCCAGATGGGGTTTGGCTCCACTGCCACCGGCTGTACCGATAACTACCGGTATCTTTCTTTTTACACCCTCTTTTATCATGAAGAGGAGATCCCTTTTTACAAAGCTGCGGTTCGTAAAGGATTTGCCTGAGCCAAGATAATAGGGGCCTGGATCAGTTGATCCTGCATCAACTGCAATGAGATCTGGATTATTATCTAAACCACGATAAAATGACTCTTCAGGATATCCGTATCCTAAAATCGCTGTTGTAGAGAGAATCTTGCATTCCTGTTTCATAGATACCATCCTGAAATTTTATATATACTTGTATCACCCTGAATCTATTCTGTCAAGAAAGGTGATTTTTTTATAATTATTTTTTCATTTCAGTCTCTTTTTGGGTACTACTTATAAGAATATTTTATGTGGAGAAAGAAATGACTGACTTTAGGGTTAATCCCCATGATGCCTTTTTCAAAAAGAATTTTGAGAAAAGAGAGGTGATAGTTTCTTATATCAAAGATTTTCTTCCTAAATCACTGTCTCAATATATTGATATAAAAACTCTTAGTTTAGATGGAAATCAATATGCTGATAATGACTTACGACAATATTTTTCTGATATTGTATATAACTGTAAGTTTAAAGATTCTAATGCAAAATTAACCCTTCTTTTTGAGCATAAGAGTTATAATGATCAATTTATTCAGTTTCAGATTTTAAAGTATATGACATTGCTTTGGAATCGAGAAATTAATTCAAAGATGAAACCCTCTTTGATTTTACCTGTTCTGTTCTATAATGGGGAATATTTGTTTAAAAAGAAAAAAATAAATGATTTCTTTAGTGAGGTACCTGATGAATTTAAATTATATATTCCTCAATTTGATTTTCATATTACTGATTTGTTGAGTTGTGATGATTCTTTTCTAAAATTAGCTGTTGAATCTCAAAGGCTGAAGATTGTTGCTCTTTTAATGAAATATATTCGCAATAACTCAAAGTTAAGAGAAATTTTTCATGAGATTCTCTTAGATATCAGTAAAAAATATAGTGAAGAGAATAAAGAATTACTTGAAATAATCCTTAATTATATGTTTTATAGTAGTGAACTTGATGATGATTTTTTATATGAAAACAGAGATTTAATTATTGATATAGGTGGGAGTGATATTATGACATTGGCAGAAAACCTGGTAATGAGGGGAAAAAAAGAAGGTAAGCTCGAAGGTGAAAGAGAAGCATTATTGAAAACTGCTGAAAAGATGGTTTTAGATGGTGTTGATATTAAATTTATAGTAAAATATACCGGGCTCACTAAAGATGAGATAAATTCTCTCAAAGAAAAATAAAGTTTTTAGACGTTTTTATCTCCCATATTTAATTGAGTGTTGACTTTTTTCTCATGAGATTTACAGTACTGTACTTTTTTAAATTAATAATGTTTTGTAAATTATCATTAATATGAGGCCTTACAATGATTCAAGGTATAATTTTTAGATTTAAGGTTTCCTCCATTCTTTTTATTCTTCTTGTTTTCCTTTTTGTGAGCTGCGGTAGTGAAATTAATGCAACAAATAATAAAACTGATTTTCAAGGTAAAAATTTTATTAAAGAGGCTCAGTTTTTATATGATGTCTTTGCCTGTGGAAAGAATTCTCTCCAGTCAGGAAAGAGCAAGAAAGCTGTTGAAAATCATTGTGGGAAAATATCAAAGGGTGAAAAAGAGTACTCAAATAGATTTTTTAGACATTTTAAACCCTTCATGGCAAAGGTTACTCCTGCACAAATTCCAGCAACAGTGATATATCCCTTCGGTGGCAGTGATGCTCATACTGCCTTTGGTACCTTTCCAAAGGCAAAGGAATTAATTACAATCTCATTGGAAACCTCTGGTGATCCCCGGAAGGCTTATAAAGAAAAGGGATGGCGCCTCAGAAGAAATATTAGACATTTTAACAGGGCCCTGGTTACCTATCTTGTTACCTTTGAAAATTCTAATAGTAATGTCATGGGTCTTGAAAAGGGTAGTGTTCCAGGTCAGCTGAGTCTTTCTCTTGCTGCTGCTGTTTATTATAAATACAAGCCCTTATCATTGAGATATTTTCGATTCAAGAAAAATGGTCAGATTTATTATTACACAGAAAAAGATATAAGAAGATATAAAGGAAGAAGAACTCCTAAAATAAGTAAATTTATCTTTCGAGCTCCCTGGGAGGTTCCATTTATCAATATGGAGGTTACTTATAAGAGACCAGATGGTTCAATTTTTATTCATAAGCATATTTCAGCTAATCTTTACAATACAGTTTTTAACAGATCAGGTTTAAAGAAATATTTAAATTCTATAGGACCAGTTGTTGCTATGACAAAGGGAGCCAGTTATCTTCCCTGGTTTAATGGCTTTTCAGGTATTAATGACTATTTATTAAGGAACATGACCTTCATGATATGTGACTCCACTGGAATACTTCCCTGGAAAGCAGAAAAAGCAGGTTTTAAGGTTACTACCTATGGAAAATGGATTGATGGATTTAAGCCAATATATCAATCAAGGGATTCAATCCGATTAAGAAAGTTCTTCAGGTCACAGCCCTTTCGAGAGATAAAGTTTCAGTTTGGTCATTCTGATAGAAGAAAACGGAAGCATTTGATGATATTAGAGAAGCGGTAACAAAATACAGCTTAAACCACGAATAGCACGAAAAGGCACGAAAAAGGATTTTTACTGTCTTGAAATTTTTGAGTTCAACTTTTATTGATCATCTTATGTATCATATGATTTTGATTAAAAGATTGTAGAAGCCTTTAATTGAGCAATTTTATCATTTAACTGTCGATAAGTTCGAAAGAACACCATTTTATTTTCGTGAATTTCGTGCTTTTCGTGTTCTCTTCTTTTTCTTATAATCAGCTCTCTTTTTTTGCACAATCCCTCTCATTAAATCGCCAGCGACAAATTTAGATGAATCTTCTTTTGACCAGAACACTCTATCGATATGTGTTAATTTAAAACCAACTAGACGGTTTATAGATTTTAGGGGGAAATACATGACATATACAAAAAAATTACTCACAATACTCTTCACCATATTGATTTCATTAACTATGGTAACATCGCTTTTTGGAGGATCATCAGCACCTTCTGATCCTGAGCCTGAATATCTTAATTACGGACTCTATTTTCTTGGATATGACGGTGCTAAGGAAAAATTTGAACCAGGTGAGTTTAATCAATTTTACGATCCTTCAAAGCCTGTAATCATTTTTTTTCACGGTTGGCAGAATACCTCCAGTGAAAAGGGATATGCAATGGTTGATCTCTGGTGGGATAAAGGTGGTGCCTGGACACATAATAATTGGATTGATAAGGGATATAATGTTGCGATCTATCATTGGGCACAGTGGGCTGATGAAGATGATGTACAGTGGGCTGAGGCAAAGATTTGGACACGAAATGGTCCAAAGGGTTTTCGATATAGATTAAAGGACGGATCATTTAGCACAGCTCTTAATCCAGGTGGCAATAAGGCTGTTGGAGAACTTGCCTATGATACGATAGTTGCTGCTTTATCAGGTAATACCAGTGAGAATATCAGGTTTGCAGGACATTCACTGGGAAATCAGCTGGCAACACGAGTTGCAGAACAGATATATAATAATATTATAGCAGGTAATCTCTCAGAGAATACATTTAGACTTAAGAGACTTGCTTTACTTGATCCTGCCTTTACTAAAAATGGAAAGAGCTGGCTTGGTGATTCCAATGGTGATGGCAAAAATGACTGGGTTGGAGAGAGAGTTCGATGGGCAGCATTTAAGATGATAGACCGCTGGACCAATGTAAATGACTTTGTTGTTGAGGTTTATAATACAACAGCCCTTGATACTCAGCTTGGAATTGCAATGGATGCTAATCTTGAATTAAGAACAAGAACAGTGGGAACCGTAAGTGTTCGTCCATGGTACTTTGGTGCAACAGATATAGCAAATAAACATAATGCTGCATATTATCACTACTTCTGGACAGGTGCCTTTGCAGCTCCTGTTGAATGTACCATCAGCTGGACAACACGATATTCTACCGGTCAGATGGGACCATCAGCATCAACTCCAAACTGGAGGATGAAGCAGATGATGGGGGATACCTATAAATGGGATCAGGTAGAAGGAAGATATACACCTTCACCTGAGGATGACTGGTTTGAAAGAAAGAACTTCTAGGTAATTAATTTAAAAAAGTAAAATTAAAGCTGACCTTTGGGTCGGCTTTTTTTTTTCAATATTCTGAAAAAAAACATATTGAAACTCCAGTCATTTGAGGTATAATATATGTAATGAGGTTTCATATTGGAAAAATTATTAATTATTATAATTGGAATATTCATATTTATAAGCTGTCAAAATAAAAATGACAAGAGTAGTGACGTACATAATGCAATCAGACTTGCAATGACCAATACTATGCTGTCATCACCTTTGATGGTTGCCTATCACAAAGGTTTTTTTAAAAAACATGGTTTGCATATAATAATAAATGATTCTTTTAGAAGTGGCAAGGCTTGTTTTCAAGAGATGCTTAAAGGAAGAGCCGATATTTCTATTGTTGCCACAACTCCAATGGTGCTTGCAAGTTTTAAGAGGAATGATTTCTTCACCTTTATAACATATACTACAACTTATGATGGAGTAAAGTTTATAACCAGAAAGGGTAGTGGCATAAAAAATGCTATAGATTTTAAAGGGAAAAAAATTGCAGTTGTAAAAGGTACTATATCTGAATATCTACTCTATTCATATCTGGTTTTTAATAAAGTTGGTTTAAACGAAGTGAAAATGATTCACAGTAATCCTATGGATATGCCCATGAAATTGAATTCTAAATCTGTTGATGTTCTTGCTATCTGGGAACCCTATGCTGACAAAGCTTCTAAACTTTTGGGTTCAGAAAGTTACAAAATAAAAAATCAAAAGGTTTATAGAATGGCTATTAACTGTGCTGTAATGAAAAAATTTGCTATTGAAAAACCTGAAGTACTGGTTAAGTTTACTGCATCTATTAAAGAGGCTGTAGACTTTATGAAGGAAAATAGGATTTTATCACAACAATTTCTTTCTAAAGAGCTTGATATGAATATAACATTTCTTGAAAACATATGGAAAGACTATGTCTTTGCAGTTACACTTGATCAGCTTTTAGTTTTAACAATGGAAAGTGAGGCACAGTGGAGCATGTATAAAGGAAATATCAAGAAACAAACCATTCCTAATTATTTGAATTATATATATGTCGATGCATTGAAAAAAGTTAAACCTGGTGCAGTTACTCTTATCCATAAGTGATATGTAGGTATGACTATAAAAAAATGGTTCATTTTAAGTTTCATTGGGATTGTATCATTTGTAATTATTATGTTTACAATCCTCTTCTATTTTGATTCACGTATTGATGAAGAGCTTCATAAATTTGAAATAGCCAACTCCTTAAATAAACATATCTCAATACTCCATTCAATTTCTACTGAATATATAATAAAAAACAATTCGAGAAATGTAAGTCAATGGAATTATGGCTATAGAAATACTATGAGATTTATTAAAAGTAATAATGATTATCCAATTGCAAAAAAGGTTATTGGAGAGTTAAATTCGATGAATACTTTTTTTAATCTCATTAAAAAAGAGAGATTGTCAGGGAAACAAACGAAGAAATCATTTTTTCTTGAAGATGTTTTAGTAACACAGATTAAAATTCGATCTCAAAATGTTTTTAATATAGTCAGCGATTTTAATAGTGAGGCACGCAGGGAAATAGCATATTTAAAAGAAATCAATAGATTTATTTTAATGGTATTTTCTGCTATATCTCTTGTTTTACTCTTTATAATTATTTATTTTGCTTCAAAAAAGATTTCTAGACCATTAGAAAAGCTGGTAAATTGGACAGATAATTTATCTTTCAATGATCTTCTTGATTCTCATATTGTAGAATTAAGTAATATTGAAAATAAGAATCCTGAGAATGAAATTACAAAGCTTTCAGTTTCATATAAGAATATGGTAGTTCGGTTAGTGGAATCGTTTTCAGAACTTAAAAATGAGATTGTTATTAGAAAAGAAACAGAAAATAAATTGAAAGGATCATTAGAAGAAAAGGATGTTTTACTTAAGGAAGTACATCATAGAGTAAAAAATAATATGCAGGTTGTTTCAAGTCTTTTAAGTATGCAGTCTGAATATGTTGAGGATGAGAAATATAAAAAGATTTTTCAAGAAAGTCAAAGTCGTGTCTACTCTATGTCTCTTGTTCATGAGAAGTTATATAAATCAGATGATTTTTCTAGAGTTGAATTTTCAGATTTCATTATTTCTCTTATGAATGATATTGATTCAACCTATGGAAATGGTTTTATTAAAGTTGAATATGATATTGAAAATGATTTATATTTAAATATCAATCAAGCTATTCCCTGTGCACTTATTATCAATGAGATTTGCACTAACATATTTCAACATGCATTTGATCCAGGTCAAGAGGGGACGTTGAAAATAAATATTATAAAGAGCAATGAAAATTTTGAATTAGTTATAGCTGATAATGGAAAGGGATTTCCAGAAAACTATAATTATGAAAAATCATCAAATCTTGGAGGGACACTTATTATTGCGTTAGTTAGACAGATAAAGGGCGTACTAACTCTTGATAATTCTCATGGAGTTGAATATAAGATAGTATTCCCATCCTAGAATCAGGTTTTTTCAAATTCATCTGTCATTTCTTTTGTAGATTGTATGACTGTAATATCTTTGCTGTTGTTATAAAAATTTAGATTATTTCCAGAGTTTCTATTTTATTTCTACCATTTGATTTAGCTTCATATAATGCATTGTCAGCACTTTTAATCAAGTCATCATACTTCATGGTGCTCTGTGGAATCACTGTTGAGATACCAATGCTTGCAGTAATATTTTGTGAAATAGATGATGTTTTATGAGGTATATTGAGTAAAGAAATATTCTTTTGAATATTCTGTGCCACTACCTTGGCTCCCTCAATATCAGTGTTGGGAAGAACAACAATAAACTCCTCACCACCGTAACGAGCTATAAAATCACTGGTTCTATGAATACTTTTTTGAAGAACCAGGGCTATTGATTTTAAACAGTTGTCACCTTCCTGATGACCATAGGTATCATTGTATTGCTTGAAAAAATCAACATCTATCATTAGAACCGATAGGAATTGTTTTTCTCTCATGGTACGAAACCATTCTGATTGCAGGGTTCTATTGAGTTCTCTTCGGTTATTCAAGCCTGTTAAACTGTCTTCAACGGAGTGTTTCTTTATAAGTTCCTGTGCTTTCTTCTGTTCAAGAATTGACCAGAGATTATTGGCGAAAAGTGTTAATTGAATTTCATCTGTGTCATCATAAAGCTCGGCCTTGTTGCCAACACCAATAACTGCTACTACGGAACCTTCTGAAAATATTGGTACACTGAGATGTCTTATTAAGGGGAAATGACCCTCAGGGTATCCCTTCTTGTTTAATTCTGTGGAGTAGTCATTATGAACAACAGCCTTTTTAAGTCGAATTGAATCAGCCCAAATTCCAGCATCATTGATGGGATAATGAGTTGTCTTCTGTGCAGAGCATTTTTTCAGAGTATCTATGGACCACATAGTGAGATCAATGGTTTCAGACTCTTCATTGACTATATGAAAATATCCTACCTCAGATGTTGTAATTCGTACTGCTTCTTCTAAGGCAAATCGTTGTATGACTTCTGTATTTGATTTCATTTGATTTGAAAGAAGCAACAGAGAATCAAGGCGGTCTTCGTTAACCTTTATTTTTCTTTGATATTCTTTATATTGAGAAATATCATGGGCAGTTGCATAAATAAGTTTTTGTTCTGGCACAGGAACTGCTGTCCATGAAAGCCAGTGGAATGTATTGTCCTTCTTTAAGAATTGATTTTCAAAGTTGAAGACGACTTCTCCCTTTAACAGATTATTAAAGACTGAAGTTGATTCTTCACTGTGCTTTGGATGAATAAAGGCAGCCCAGGATTTGTTTTTCATGTCATCATAGTCCCATCCAAAGAGTCTCTTCCATGAAGGGTTTACTGTTTTATATATTCCATCATAGGTGATTATGCACATGGGGTCATGGGAGAGGTTAAAGATACGGGTTTTTTCTTCTTGTATCTGATGATACTCTGTAATGTCTTTTATGATTGCTGCAATTTTTTTGATTGAATTGTCAATTTCTAAAATTGGAATATATTGAATGTATAGGTTTCTTGTGCCCAAATGCTCATAGGTGAAATCCATTTCATAGGTTACATCTTTACCCATGAAGCAATTATCAACATGAGGCTTAATTCTTATGAAGTCTTTATCATTAAGTACTTCAGAGACAGTCTTGCCAATTATATCTTTTCGCTCTAAATTTTGTTGCTTTAGAAATGCTTTGTTAACCAGGGTGTATCTGTATTCTTTATCAATAATTGCAATTATATCAGTTGATGCTTCTATGGCATCAAAATATCCCTCTAGATCTTTTTCAGAATCTATTCTTTGTTTAATGTCTTCTATGAGATTGTTTTCAGTGTCATCTCTAAATTTTTCATAAAACCACGTTAAGCAAATTATCAATCCATAAAGAGCTAAGAGGTTAACACCAAATATAGGTGCAACTCCTTGTGGACCTTTTATTTGGAAGGAGATAAAAAAGAATGCTGCACCACAAGTAAATAAAATGCTGATTACATTGCCGATTCTTAAACCAAAGAGAAGAAAAGATATAAGAGGTATGAGTGCTCCCAGAACAAAGGCACTGGGGTGCAAATTACTTTGAGAAAATAATGAGTAGATTATTGCTATTGCTGCTATAATATAAATGATGCTTATTGTTTTATGTTTTTTGTATTTAATTAAAATGAAAAAAAGAATAGCAAAAAAAACAGAAGAAAAAAATTCTATTATGGATAAATAATATTTATGATTGAGATAATTGATAATAGAAAAGCTTAGAGTAGTGAATGAAAAAACTAAAATAGCAATTTTTAAAATTTGACTTCTTTTTGAGTCAAGGTCTATTAAAATATTATGTTTCTTTGGAATCTGCATTGTAACTATTGATTTTAACAGATTTTCGTTTAATGTCAATAGCAAAAACCAGAAATCTAAAGAGAGTATAGATTTCTGTTAAGATTTATTAGTTTATCATTTATTTTGCTTTGAAAATCTCAATCTCTTCTTCGTGTCCCCTGATTTGAGTTTTTCCCAGGGAGATTATTGATTCTTTCTTTTCTGTAAGCTCATGAAATACTTCTTTGGATATGAGTATTGTAGATTTAAATCTTTTGTTAAGCTGTTCAAGACGTGATGCAAGGTTTACTATGTCACCTATTATGGTGTACTCTTTTCGTGTAGATGACCCTACATTTCCTGTAACCACTGTGCCATAATGGAGTCCAATGCCGATTTTAGTGTCAGGAATACTATTGTTTTGAGACATTCTTTCAACTTCTTCAGATATCTTTAATGAAGCATTGAGTGCATTTTGAACATCATTGCCTGAAGAAAGTGGTGCCCCAAAGAGAGCCATGAATCCGTCACCAAGAAATTTGTTGATTATACCATGATGCTCATTTATTATTTCAATCATGAAATCAAAAACCTTATTGAGATATGAAATGATTTCAACAGGACTCTTGTCTTCACAAAATGCAGTAAATCCCCTTATGTCTAAGAACATAACGCAGACATCTTTTTCTTCTTCATCATCTGAATTGATATCTATGAGTTTATCCATTACCTCTGGTGATACGTGCTGACCAAAGATGTCCTGTACTCTGTTTTTTTCATCAAGGTTTTGAAAGGAAATGAAGGTTTTCTTTTTAATTTGTTTGGCTACAAAGGCTGCTGCAATTCCTCCAAGAAGAATAATAATGCCTCGAAGTACGTGCATCTCAGTTGTTGCTATTGCTGCAGTCTTTGAGGCAAGCCCTTTGCTTTCAATTATTATATACCATAAAAGCCAATATTCCATTGCACTTACTGCCCCAGCGGTTAAACAGAGATATGGTGATAGTCTTAGTGTTGAAAGAATAATAAGTATAAAGACAATGAAAACTGCAGGTAAAAAGAATATATCATGTGCATTAAAAAAAAATGATGCCAGGTAGAGAATTCCGAAGAGTATAGTTGTTTCTATTATTGTATTTACAATACGGGGAACAAAGGGAAAATAGATCTCTTTGTTTATAAAGCCTTGAAGGGCAAATGAATAGAGCAATTCATAGAATGCCAGAGTAGTCAAGATTATTGATAGCCATGAAAAAAATGAAAGGCCATTGATTTTTGTCGTTGTTGCTGTTGAGATGTGAATTCCCATTCCAAGGGAAGAAAATAAAAAGAAGAGAGCCGCAGAAAAGGTTAAAAATACTACAAAGAGTGTTCTTGTTCTTTCACTTTTTTGAATCTCAATTGTAAATTCTCTTTCAAGGGAATTCATTGCCTTCATCTTATCTCTGAGAAATCGTGCTATAGGGTTTCTAATTTTCATATAATTACCATATAAAAGGAATTAATATTTTTCTTTCTTCGGGATAGTCGTCAAACTTTTCCAGGTACCATTTGTGGTTTTCCTTAGCTCTGGGAATCAGATTTGCAGCACTAATGAGAAATATAAAGAGTCCAGCTAGAGACCAGGTAACCAGGGCAAATCCTCCCCAGGCAATGAGTTCACTGAGATAATGAGCATTGGTTACGTATTTATAAAGACCACCTTCAGGTATCTTATAACGGGGGCCTTCAGCTCTCAGCGTCATATCCTTTGGTCGAAGGTTCCTCATAATGCTGTCTGAATTTAATATGAGGATGAATCCGCTATAGTAGACAATGAGGCCAATTGCAAACCGGGGATCACTGAACCAGCTCATGGTATAGTGTTGTCCATAGGTTGCAATAAAGGCAGCATTGAGATATCCATGCAAAAAGGTTACCATCCACCCTGATGAAACAACTGAAAGATTAAAGGTTTCCTTGAAGCCGGGATTGACTCTGATAAGATAGGGAAATAAAAATCCTCTGTATCCATAGTGTATGAGCCATATAATAAGAAAAACAATAGATACAGGGTGACCGGGTCTTCCACTGTTAATGTAAACAATAATAAAGGTTATGGTTGCTGGAAATTCCATGAGAAACCATCCCATTCTGGGACTCATTTTTATGCCAACCCTATTGTCACCAAATCTACCATAGGGAGTCTTAAATATCTTTGTGCCAATAATGGTGAGGGGAACAAGGACAAGTGCAAAGGTTAGGGCTGTATCATATATTACGTTTCCAGTATACCAGGTCATGAGAATCTCCTTAATAATATAAAGAGGTAGTGTCTCTATTTATATCAATATGATCAATTATTTTTTATAAAAAAGAATCAAAAGAAAACGTATTTTTTGAAAATGAATGTTATCCTTTGTTAAATAGAAATAAATTAATGTATAAAAGGAAAACATGCTTTTATGGAATGTTAGAATTAATAGACGAAATATTGGAATTGTCAGAGTTTTTTTATTACATTTAAGTAAAGAGGTGTGTGATGAAAAAGAATATGGGAAATGTTGATAGAATAATAAGGGTGTTGCTCGCCCTGTTAGTTGGAGTATTGTACTATCTAAATATGATTACTGGTACTGCTGCAATTATATTAGGAGTTTTTGCAGTGATATTTTTAATAACCAGTTTTCTAAGTTTTTGTCCTTTATATCTGCCCTTTGGTTTGAGTACAAAGAAGGATGAATAATTTAGTAGATATTGTAGCAGAATATATAGTGAAGCTCATAAAGTCCATACAATCTTATGCATCCCTACGTATGAGATTGTAGGTTTTATTTTAGCCTCCTCACATTGCCCCTTGAAACAATGAGGAGGCTTTTTTTAAAGAGATTGGTGTTTTTTAGCCGAGAATACCATTCCACTCAGCAATACGATCTGCCTGAGCTTCAAGTAATGTCTCAAAATCACCGCTGACCTTAATGGATACTATTTTGTCACCCATCTCGATCTTGTTGACAACCTTTTGATCTGATTCACCCTCTACTTCACCAAAAACTGTATGCTTGCCGTCAAGCCATGGTGTTGCTTTGTGAGTAATGAAGAACTGGCTTCCATTTGTTCCTGGTCCGGCATTGGCCATTGAAAGCTTGCCTGCAGCATTATGACGTGCTGCAGTAGTGCATTCGTCTTCGAAGTTATATCCTGGGCCACCAGTTCCATTTCCCAGTGGGCATCCCCCCTGAATCATGAAGTCTTCAATAACTCTATGAAAGCTGAGACCGTCATAGTAACCTCTTTGAATAAGATTAACAAAGTTAGCCACTGTGACTGGAGCTACTTCATTAAAAAGGTCAATGTTAATGTCACCCTTGGTTGTTTGAATTCGTGCCTTTATTGCCATGGTTCCCTCTCTGAATTTTCAAAATAAAGATACATGATAAAAAAAACACTACATTTGTCAAGAGAGAAGTGTAGAAATATTCACCTGGAGCTTAAAGTTTCATTCTTATTGCTTCTATTCTTTTTCTGTTTGCACCCATGTCACTGTAGCCAACTCGTGATTCAGAACGAACCTGTATTGCTCCATCCTTTAAGTGAAATTCAACATCATCTACGAAACCCATGAGGCCAGAGGTAAATTCAGCTTTAATATAGGTGTCACTCTGAGTTGTTATTTTAGCACCCTTCATAGATTTAATTGTCTTAGCAAGAGATTCCATTGATTCTTTCTTATCTCCTTTGAGAGCAAAGGGTTTAATAGTATGGACCTTATCTTTGCTGTAACTGCTGACACAGTTTGGTTTTTCTCCACAGACTTTAAGTTGATCATTAAGTAGTCCACCATTGGGTGTCATCTTCTGACTATCTTTACCTAATAGAAATAGGCGAATAACAAATGCTATGAGAAGAATGAGTACTACAATGCTACTGACTTTTAGAACCTTCATGATGATACTCCTTGTATTTTTGTAACTAGTACAAATGAGAGCCTTGAAAAAATCAAGTTGTTTAAGGTTGATTTTCAGAGTTTTTTTCACAGGTATAATGTGATATTCAGGACAAACATCTATGATAAAACATGTGAATTGTGATTTTATTCTTGCGATATTATTCATAATTGACTATACTTTTCCTTATAAATAATTGATCTTAAGATGAAAAATCTTGAGAAGAAATAGATAATCATAATTTAAGAGATTTAAAAGCTGCACACTATGAGATTGCATATCAAAATTTTTACATATATTTGTATCTTTATTTTTATGTTAACTACGGCATTGAGTCTAAATGCTGTTGAGAAAACGATAACATTGCGTATCGGATTATTTGAAAACAAGCCTGTTATATATAGATCCGATAATAATGAACCCAGGGGAGTTTATGTAGAATTTCTACAGGAAATAGCAAAACATGAGAATTGGAAATTGATCTATGTATATGATACCTTTGCAAATCATCTTCAAAGCATGAAAACCCATAAAATTGATATAATGACAAGTGTTGGTTATTCTAAAGAAAGAGATACGTATATGGATTTTTCCAAAGAGAATGTCTTAACTGTCTGGGGAAAGGTTTATGTAAAAAAGGGTAATAAGCTAATTTTAAATATTCTAGATCTTCGTGGAAAAAAAATAGCAGTTTTAAACAATGGAATTAATGGTCTAAACTTAATGAAATTAGCAAGGGAATTGAATGTAAAATGTGAGTTTGTGTCAATTAACAGTCACCCCCAGATAGCCCAGTCTATTGTTAATGAAGATGTAGATGCCGGGGTAATGAATAGTGCTGGTGGTGATATAATTGAAGAAAAATATAAGATTCAACATGCACATGTTATGTTTTCACCCTATAATCTTTTATTTTCAGCACCTAATGGAAAACATGGTGAGATATTATCTACAATTGATAAATATCTTGCTGCCTGGAAAAAAGATAAGAACTCAATCTACAATAAAAATAAGCTTGTTAATCAAACCTTTGCAAAAGATATTTTTGTGGAGGTTGTTCCCTTTTGGATATACTATGTTTTAGGACTTTCATTTACAACTTTGTTCTTTTTATTTCTGCTGTTATTGATTCAGAGTAAGCTGAAGGATAGTGAAAAGAAATTAAATGAAACAGCAGCTATTGCCAGTGTCGGCGGATGGGAGCTTGAGTTAGCATCAAGTAAACTCTCATGGACTGATGAGGTATATAGAATACATGAATTAGATCTTAATTATAAGCCTCTTCTTGAGAAAGCTATAGATTTTTATCATCCTGACTCTATTGATGATATATCTCATGCAGTAAATCGATGTATTAATGAAGGTGAGCCCTTTGATCTTCAGGCTAAACTTATAACAGCAAAGGGCAATGTGTTATGGGTTAATGCCAGGGGCAAGGCAAGATACAAAAAAAATAAAATAGTAAAAATAAGTGGTACCTTCCAAAATATAAATGATCGTAAGGTCATTGAGATTGCATTGTCTGAAAGTGAAGAGAAATACCGATTGTTATTTGAAATAGAAAAAGATGCTATATTTATTTTTAATCGTGAAAACTTTGAGGTATATGATGTTAATCAAGCTGCAACAGATTTATATGGCTATACATATAATGAGTTTATGAAGTTACATCCCTATGACCTCACCTTTGAGAAAAATGCTACTAAATATGCTATAGAAAATGAAATTGGTATTGTACCTGAAAGAAGGCATCGAAAAAAAGATGGATCTGAGGTATCGGTAGAGATTAGAAATCATCCTTTTGAGCTGCAGGGACAAAAACTCATGATGACCACAATGAGAGATATAACTGAACGGAAGAGAACAGAAGGTTTGATTCGTATTCAAAGAGATGTTGCTCAGGTAATTAGTTCATTAACCACTTTTGAGGATACATTTTTACAAAGTCTTGAAGTTGCTATTGATGCAACCTCCTTTGATTCAGGTGGTATGTATTTACTGGATGATGAGAGTGGAGATTTTCAATTGATATGTTCTGAAGGGCTCTCTCCTTCCTTTGTAGAATATGTATCAAAATTTGAAAAAGATTCTCCCAATGCTGGATTAATTATAAAGGGTGAAGTTATCAGTGTGAAGTATTCAAAGCTTGAAATTCCTCTGGCTGAAGTTGAATTAAATGAAGGACTTAAGTATCTGGTAATATTTCCTATATTTCAAAATGATAGGGTAATTGGCTGCATGAATATTGCTTCACATATAATAGATAATGTTTCAAGTCCAGAGATGGATGTGTTGAGGTCAATAGCTCATCAAATAGGTCAGGGAATTAACAGACTTAGATCAGAAAAATCTCTGGCAGATAGTGAAAAACGTTTTCGAAGTCTTATTGATTATTCTCCAATTGGGATTATAATGATAAATGATTATGAAATAGTCTATATAAATGATGCCCTGGCAGATATTTTTGGCTATGATTCGCAACAAGAGTTAATTGGTACAAGTTTTATAGGCTTAATAGCCTTAGAAGATAGAGAAATTGTCCAAAAGAACTATGATGCAAGAAGAAAAGGTGAAAATGCTCCAGAAAATTATGAGAGTAAAGGACTCAGAAAAAATGGTGAAATTTTTTATTTAGATGTAAGTGCTTCTGTATTAGAAATTGAAGGAAAACAGCTTGTGATTGGTTTTCTCAGTGATATAACTTTAAGAAAGGAAGCTGAAAATATTGTACGAAATAGTGAAGAAAAATTCAGAGAGCTTGCTGAACAATTGCCTGAACTTGTATTTGAATTAGACTTGAATTGTAATTTTATATATATAAATACATATGGATTAGAGACAATCCTTTATGGCTCTAAAGATATAGAAAATAAACTTAATTGTATTGATTTGATTGTTTCAGATCAACGTCAACGTGCTTATAATAATTTTAAATTAATTCTAGATGAACAATCTATAAGTAACAATGAATATACTATTATAAGGAAGGATGGCAGCACATTTCAGGGTATAATCCGCAGTAATAGAATTATGAAGAATAATGAGCTTATTGGAATGAGAGGTGTTATTAGCGATATTTCTGAGATTAGGGAAGTGGAAAGTAAGTTAAGACAATCCATTGAAGATAAGGAATTATTAATCAGAGAAACATACCATAGAGTTAAAAATAATCTCAATGTTGTTCAAAGTCTTTTTGCATTACAAAAGAATGAAATTGATGACAAAGAAATGAGTAATCATTTCAATGATGCGATTAACAGAGTTAATAGCATGAGTATGATTCATGAGATGCTTCATAATTCTGATGACATGAAATATTTAAGTGCTAAGGAATATGTTATCAAACTGGTTGAGTCTCTTCTCTTTAATAATAAGTCAGAATCACAAAATATTTTATTTAAAAAAGATGTTGAAGATATAACTATGGATGTATCAATATTGATACCTCTGGGATTAATAATAAATGAGTTATTGTCTAATGCATTGAAATATGCTTTTATTGATGAAGCAGATGGTGAACTCACTATTAGCCTTAAAAAAAATAATGAAGATCTTAATGAACTCATAATAAAAGATTCAGGATCAGGATTGCCAGAAGATTTTGATATTAAGAAGTCCAAATCTCTTGGCCTGAAGATTGTAAATTTACTTGTCAGGCAAATTAGGGGTACTATTGATATCTCAAAGAGAGATGGTGCTGAATTTACAATAATTTTTAATGAAAATATATCTGATTGATGTAATAATAATTATTATGTATATTTGACTGTAAGCTCTTTTGCATCACAGTTAATTTTTAATTATCAATAATGCAATGATTTATATATCTAAAGAATATAATTAAAAATATAATCTTTAGATATACGTGCACATTAGTGAAAATTACACAGGCCATACCTTCTTAAAGGCGCTTTCTGGAAAAAAGCAATAGGGGCATTCTTCAGGTGCCTCATCTCCATAGTGCATATGACCACAGATGCGACATCTGTAGGCACTTTGATCTGCCTGTGATTCATCACCACAATCGATCTCTTTGATCATGGGTATATCATCGAGGGATGGCATAATTGGTTCATATGCTCCAAGAGCATGACCTGCAACAATCATCCTTTGAATCTCACTGGTTCCCTCGTAAATGCTAAAGAGTCTGATATCCCTCATGAGTTTTTCAAGGGGGAATAACCTTGTATAGCCGTATCCTCCAAGAACCTGTATGGCATCTTGAACCACTTCCATTGCAGATTCTGTAGAATAAAATTTAGCCATTGATGCCGTAAAAGTAGGGTCACGACCCTGGTCTGCCTCCCAGGCGGAACGAAGAACCATGAGGCGTGATGTGTCAACCTTCTGCATCATCTCTGCAATCTTAAACTGTATTGCCTGAAAGCCTGCGAGCTTCATGCCAAAGGCTCTTCGCTTTTTTGCATAGTGAATCGCATAGTCCATGGCAGAGCGGGCTGCACCTACTGCAAAGGCACCTATCATTGGTCTTGTTCGGGCAAAGGTCTGCATGGCAAGAACAAATCCCTTGCCAGGTTCTGCTAAGACATTTTCATCAGGAACAAAGACATTTTTAAAGTTTAAGCCAACAGTATTTGAACAGCGTTGTCCCATTTTAGGAATGTGTTTTCCAACACGTACACCATCCCACTCTTTTTCTATGAGAAAGCAGCCGATTCCCTCGTGTTTGGATTTAGGATCAACAGTGGCAAAAATAGTCATATAGTCAGCAATTCCACCATTGGTTACCCAGTACTTGGTGCCATTGATAATATATCCACCTTTGGTTTTCTCAGCTTTACAGATCATTGAGGATACATCTGATCCCATAACAGGCTCTGAAGTAGCAAAGCACATTCTTTTAAAGTTATTTTGCATTATATCAAAATACTTCTTTTTGGCCTCTTCATTGTCACAGAGCATGAGGGGCTCCATTCCCAGGGAATTGTCAAAAATAGAAGTGGCAATTCCTGGACAAGCTGCTGCAATCTCTTCAGTTATAAGTGCTCCCTCTACGAGGCCGAAACCTTTGCCCCCATATTGTACAGGGATGTCAGTATTCATGAGTCCCTGATCAAAGGCTTTTTTTAATACAAAGAGAGGTATTTCGTCTTTATCATCGTAATGCCATGATGCGGGCAATACTTCCTTTAGGGCAAAGGCCCGTGCTTTTTGCTGCAGTTCTAATTGCTCTTTACTGAGATCAAAATTAAGCATATAGCATCCCCCTGTGTGATTTAAGTCAATAAGACTGGTGACTCATGGTCATTGTTTTAATAATGATTTTTAATCTTATCATGGAGATGATTTATAGTCAAGACAAGGCATATCTTTTTTTAGCAATTCATTGTTTTGAAAAACTATTGACATATTCTCTGAATAAAATATCTGACCATAAGGATGTATGCCTATGGATTTCATGGATGGTTTTAATGAATAACAAAAAAGATAGCAGCTTTGCGGATATAGATCTTGATAATGATAATTTTTATAGACTCTGCTTTGACCACTCAACAGATATTATATTTATATTAGATACAGACCTCAATGTAAGAAAAATATCACCTGCAGTTGAATTGATTAGTGGTTATAGACCTGATGAGCTTTTAGGTAAGACCTATTTTGATCTTGGAATTATAAATACCAAGAATGTTAATGCAATTGCTCAAGATAAAAAGATACTTTTTTCTGGTGAATCCATCAAACATAAGGTTTATAAATTTAGAGATAAAAAAGATAATATTCATTATGCAGAAGTTAATGCGACACCAATTATCAAAAATGGTGATGTTATTGCCTGTGTTGCTTCTGCACGGGATATAACTGAACGCAAGCGTGTTGAAAAACAATATCAGGAGACTCTTGAAAGGCTGCGCACATCACTTGATCTGATGATTCATTCTCTATCTCTTACTGTTGAATCAAAAGATCCCTATACTGCAGGACATCAGCGTCGAGTGGCAGATCTTGCCAGGGCAATAGGTTCACAGATGGGTCTTAGTGAAGAAACTCGTGATTGTATTCGCATGTCTGGTATTGTTCATGATCTTGGCAAGGTTTCTGTTCCTTCAGAAATATTGAGTAAACCGGGAATACTTCGTGAACATGAGATGGGAATTATAAAACATCATCCTGAAACCGGATATGAGATTTTAAAGGATATTGATTTTCCATGGCCTGTTGCAGATATAGTGCTGCAGCATCATGAACGAATTGATGGCTCCGGGTATCCCCATGGATTGACAAAGAATGAGATTCACCTCGAATCACGAATTATTTCTGTGGCAGACGTTGTTGAGGCAATGGCATCTCACAGACCATATCGAGCATCAATCGGTATTGATTCTGCCCTCAATGAAATCAAAGATGGCAGGGGTAGCATATATGATGAAGAGGTAGTTGATGCCTGTATTGCTCTTTTCCAAGAGAGTGAATATAAATTCGAATAAAAATCTCATTAACTAGTCTCCAGGTAGAATCCCCTCCTGGAGTTGGCTTCCTGTTGTTCCTAAAATTATATTACTTATCACTCCAGCCACACTTAATATCAATATAATTGTGATATTCCATTGAGATTGAGAATACAAAATAATATATGCACCAAGACTTAGTGAAATTATAAAGAGTACTATTCCTGTAATAAGTTTTCTTCTTACATAGGGGGTGGTCAGTTTTTTGAAGCGTATCTTTGCATCAAAGGCACCGCTTAAATATGATGCAAAAACTGAGGGTGCTAAAAAAATATTGAGCACAAAAATACTATTGAGAATGACTGTTTTATATGACTCTGGTATTATAAAAATAAAGAGGCACAGGGCAGCAATCATTGATGTTATTGCCTGTGGAAAGTGCAATAAAATTGGGTGAATGTGAAGCCTTAGAAGTTTGCTTCTTCTGTTACTGACGGGGTCTTTGTAGTCTTCAAAGGCAGTTTCTGGAACACCGCATAGGGGACAAATCTTGAAGTCTTCTGTAGTAATATAGCCGCATGCTTTGCATCGTTTTTTATTCATGGTTCTTTTTATTGGCAAAATGTGTAGTTGTCAAGAAAAGAAAATGGTTCACGCGGAGGCGCGGAGACGCAGAGGGTGAGAGAGTTGGTTTGTAATTGGGATTTTGTTTTAGATGTTTCGGGATTTGTTGGAGCTTAGGTGATGAATTTTAGGTTTTGGGTTGCATTGATCACAATTTTGACAGAAGGAACTTTTCATTTTTTATGCTATAAGGTGAACTATGAAATGATAAAACTGAAATGTATTTCTGAGCTCTTATGGCACTATAATTAAAAGTCTTTCTCTGTGCCTCAGTGTCTCTGTGGTAATAATATTTATTAACTTTAGACTTTGCAATTTTAAACTTTTGACACTCTTTATTGTATTTCATAAATCTGCTCAAATAATAGTTATAGCCTGATGCTGAAATCCCCTGTGACCTTCTATTCCACCCGTTTTTTTCAAAGGTAGAGAGCTTTTGCCATGATTTTACTGCCTGAGCAAAGATATTTCTGTTTAACTGCTGTTTTGCGCTTCTGGGATTAAGGCCAATGACGTGACTTCTGCAATAAGTCTTGTTATTGTAGCTGTAGAAAACAAGACTTCCAATTCTTCCACTTAGGGAATCATAGTTAGGATGTAATGTAACTATTGCCATGTTTCTCTCTCCAAAAGTATCTCTTATTCAAAGGATGTTCACTATTCTTATATTCTAAAAAAATCTCTATATTAATAGTACGCAAAATAAACTATTTTTGAAAAAATAAAAAGAAAAAAATTTCCTTTTTAAAAAAAAGTGCAAGTTTAGCAGTGAAGTTTGATGAAAAGGATGATCTGGCGACTGACAAAGGGAGAGACATACCAGGAGTAACGGAGGGGGAACGGAGGAAGATAGGAGGAGTAGTTTAGGAGTAGTTTGGTAATAGTGTTGGTGAAGGGGGGAGAGGTTTGAAAGTTTGAAAGTTTGATGGTTGGAAAGTTTAAGTTTTCAGTTCTGGGTTCCGGTTTAAAGTGATCCCGGTTTTTCGTAGAAAAGACTGGGATCTTATTCTCGTAGTGAAGTCTAGAAGGTTGAATGGATAAATGGGTTTTGCTTTATTGGTTAAATTTGCATAGGGGCTTTTGTTGAAGAATACTAGTTTTGATGGGGGATATTTATATTTTAATATTAGATTAATGCGTGCGATATACGGAATAAATCTTGACCTATATGCGGTAAATTTTTAGTGTCTTAATTAGTGTATAATTGTTGTTTTGTAGTGATGGAATATCGTTTTTTTCTAACGTCAGTAATAGCAATGTATATGAAAATTTAAATTGCAGTGAGTAGAGATGATTCAATTGAAAAAAATATCAGTATGCCTCTTTATAATATCATGTGTATTGATCTTCTTCGCTACTGATGTAAGGTCAGAGTTTCTCTTTTTAAAGAATGGTGAAATTATTGAGGGTGAGATTCAATATAAGGTTAAGGGAGCAACCTTCTTTAAACATAAGGATGGAAGAGTTAAGCGCTATGCTGATAGAAACATTTTAAGACTTCTTTATACCAAACTTTATATGGGACGTCAATATATTCGTCTCACCAATGGAAAGGTTATTAGTGCCTATAAGGTTGGAGAGAATAGTGAGTTTATTATCTTTCGTAAGGATATAAATAAACCACAGGAATTTAAGATTAAGCGATCGAAGATTCTCTTTATGGCACGAAAGACTCCCCTTGAGCTCAAGGGTATAGCTGATTATACGTCTATTGACATAGACTGGAAGCCTCCAATGGGTACTGTTAAGAGTTATAATATTTACGTTATAGAACGTCATAAGAAATATGATAAGAAGCCCTATGCAATATCAAAGAATACTAAAATAACATTGAAAGGCCTTAAGAGCAGTCGAAAATATAAAATTATAGTAACATCAATTGATGATAGAGAAAAAGAATCTCTCCCCAGTAATGAGATCATTATTGCTACAAAGAATTATGCTCCCAGGTCAGTACCTGATATAAGATACGTCTTTGGTGAAGAATATAATGTTCGAAGAAAGGGAAAGCGAATTCGGGCAAGGGTGGTCTTTAAAGCTGCACCTGATGTAGATGGATATATAACCAAATACGTTGTTTATTATAACAAGAATGGATCAAATAAATTTAAAAAGAAGAAGATAATCATTTTTAAAAAACAGAGTGATGTTAATAATAAAAAACTCTTTTTGATTATTGATGATATGAGAGATAATCAAAAGTTTGCTGTGAAGATTCGGGCCTTTGATAATAGAAATGCGCCATCCTCAATGACCAGTGTCTATAGGTTCTCAACAAAGAATCAAATGCCAAATGCTCCCAGGCTGAGAGTGAAGATTGCATTATCTAAAGCTCAAAAGATGTGGACCTATCGTGTCTCCTGGGAAAAACCAATGGATCCAGATGGCAGAGTTGTGAGGTATAATCTCTATGTAAAGAGTGCAGGAGTTTTTAAACTTAAAACTACTACAGATAAATTAAATTATGAATTTAAAGAAACAACTCAATATAAAGAATCAGATTTTACTCTTAGAGCTATTGATAACAGGGGTGGCATATCAAGAAAATCTTATGCCATGAACCTCTTAGGCTGGCATCTCTCAGCAGATCTTATGACACTGGTTCCCTTAGGTACTTTCTTTGATGCAGTGCATCCTGGAGTTGGTACTCTTGTGAGCTTTACCAGAAATCACTGGCCTCTCTACGGCCTCAATCTCTCTGTGGAGACGGGTTTCTTTTATTTTTTCGGCAAACATGAGATGTTTTATAATTATATGATGATTCCTCTTTTGGCTAAGGTTCAGTATAGCTTTGATATAGGTTCATTTACTCTGGGAGTTTCAGCTGCCGGTGGTGGATCTGTTAGTATGGTAGTTTATAATAGATTTTCAGGTGGTGGTTATCTCTACAATGTGCCTGATGGTATTAATGTAGCTATTCAGCCAATGATTATGGGGGGCTTGTCATTTACCTATAGCTTTGATGAGTTCTTTTCATTGGGAATGGCTGTTAATTATGGAGGGGTCATTGAGTCAAGTGGTCTGGTGCAGTTTTTAACTGTTGCGGTGAGGGCTGATTTTAAGGTTTTTTAGAATTGGTTCACGCGGAGGCGCGGGGACGCGGAGGGTTTGTAGGGTTGGAAAATTTTCGGGTTTTGGGTTGGGTTTGTGCTGAGGATTTATTTTTAGTGGCTTTGTTTTTATTGGAGCTGAAATGAAGGTTTGCTTACTGTCATTACGAGGAGCATAGCGACGTGGGAATCTCTTATATATATTGGATTAGGTAGAGTAATTTAGAGTATTGAGTTTTTTGAATGATGTTCAAAAGGATGAATTACATGAAGAGAAAGATTTATTTGGCAATAATAATACTTATGCTTGGAGTGATTTCATGTACTGATTTGATGTATCTTGGATTGAATAATATTGATAAAAAGCTGTATCCTATTTATACTGAGGCAGATCTTTTAGCTATTGATGATAGTCCTGAATTATTAAGTAGATCATATATATTGATGAATGATATTGATTTAGAAGATGATTCAGTTAATTTTCAAACAATTGGTACAGGTGATACTGGAACAGAAACAAAGGTTTTCACTGGTAAGTTTTATGGTAATGGAAAAACTATTTCAGATTTACGCAATGAATATGGTTTCTTCTATAAAATATCTGGAGGGCTTGTCAAAGATTTAACAATTTCAATAGGTACTGATTTAACTGTGAATGTTTCGGATAGAGGTGTTCTTGCTAGATTTGCAGAAAAGAGCACCATAAAAAATTGTTCTGTTGGTGGATCTTTAATTTCTGGACTTTCTAGAGTTGGTGGTCTTGTTGGTTTTTTGGATAATTCAACTGTTGAAAATTGTAGTAGTTCTGTCAATGTGAGAGGTAATAGCACAAATATTGGTGGACTTGTTGGGAGAGCAGAAAAATCTACTATAAACAATTCATTTGCAACTGGTGATGTTCGTGGATATTCAAATGTTGGTGGTCTTGTTGGCTTCGCAGTGGGAATTGAAGATGATTATTGTGAAATAAATTATAGCTATCATACAGTAGGCTCTCTTATTCTTGACGGTTCAGGTTCTAGTGTTGGTGGTCTTATTGGTAATTTAAATGAATATAGTTCAGTACGTTATTCCTTTTCAGCATCTGTTGTTGATACTACTGGGGGTGGTTTTATTGGCATAAATATGTCTGGTTTGGCTAACAGTGATTGCTATTGGGATACAACTATATTAACCCCAGGAGGTGGAGTTGGTGATGGTACTGGTGATGATACTGGAATAGAAGGAATGTCTACGGTTTTTATGAAAGATGCATCAAGATATACTAATTGGAACTTCTCATCTATTTGGGCAATTGATGGTACTACTCCAATAAATAGTGGTTATCCCTATTTACGAAGTAATCCACCACAGTGATACAGTTAATATTTTTGAATTTTTAGTTTTGCGCTGATTGTCATTGCGAGGAGCATAGGGACGTGGCAATCTCTTATTTGTATTGGATTAGGTAGAGTAATTTAGAGGATCAAGTTTGATGAAGATGTCCAGGAGGATGAGTTATATGAAGAGAAAGATTTATGTGGCAATTATAATACTGATGCTTGGAGTGATTTCATGTACTGATTTGATGTATCTTGGATTGAATAGTATTGGAGAGAAGCTGTATCCGATTTATACTGAGGCAGATCTTTTAGCTATTGATGATACTTCTGAATTATTAAGTAGGTCGTATATTTTGATGAATGATATAGCACTAACTGTATCATTTGCTCCTATTGGTACAAATAGTTCTCCTTTTGCTGGAAAGTTTTATGGTCAGGGGTTTACCATCTCTAATTTAAGCATTACTGTCAGTGTAGCAAACACAGGATTCTTTAGTAAATTATCCGGGGCAATTGTAAAGGACCTTAATATTGAGGGCATTGTTACTAGCAGTGGTAATTTTAATTCGATAGGTGTTCTGTCTGGTTCTGCAGAAAACAGTAGTATTCGTAATTGTACTGTTGCAGGTACACTAGATTCAACTCATAATTCAGCTCAAAATATTGGTGGTCTTGTTGGCTCTATGTATAATACTGTGATATTTAACTCTCATTCAAGTGTTGTTGTAACTGCTAAAGATATTACTGGTGGTTTAGTCGGAACAGCTGTTTCTTCAATGATTAGCTTCTCATCTGCTTCCGGAGAAATCACTGGAGTTAATCGCACTGGAGGTCTTATTGGTCTTTTTACCAATGGTACAACATTGAGTAGTTGTTACTATCAAAATAGTGATGCTGAAAAGGTGACAGGGGCTCAAAGTTCTGGTGGTTTGGTTGGCAAGGTGCTGCTAAATGAATCAGGTGTTTCAATAACCATAAAAAATTCATATGTTAAATCAAATGGATCTGTTGAAAGCACAACACTTACTGGGAACACAGGTGGCTTAATAGGATCAATTTCTGTCAATAATGGTATAAATTCATCAAAATTAAATATTACAAATTGTTTTGCAGCCGTTAGTGTTATTAATATCTCTGGCGAAAATGGAGGTGGTCTTATTGGAAGGATCGATGTTGGTGATGGAGCAAATAATACACTTAAGATTTCATCTTCCGTTGCTACTGGTAACGTGACTAGTGATGTTGGCGGGGGATTTGTCGGTTATATCAATACAAGCACAAGTGGTGCAGGTAATTCCATTGAAATTGAGTACAGCTATTCAACAGGTGATGTTTCTGGTAGTAATAGCGGAGGATTTTTTGGGAATAATGATGGAGATGGATTTAGCTGTTTATTTTGTTATGCGGCACCAGGTAATGTAAGTGGTGGAGTGATTGGAGGCTTTGGTAGTAGTGCAAATGACTCTGCAACCTTTGTTTCCTGTTTCTATAATTCTCAATCTGGTCCTTCTGAGGATATACGTACTGGTATTGAAGGTAGAGTTCAACCATTGACTGCAGTGAATATGAAATTTGTTTCAAGCTATACTAACCTTGATCCAGGGCCGGATTGGAATTTCTCATCTGTCTGGACCATCGACTCCTCTGGATTCATAAACGATGGTTATCCCTATCTGCGAAGTAATCCACCACGGTAGGGCAGTTTTTAGTTTTGAGTTTTGAATTTCAAGTTAAAGGCACAGACTGCATTGAGCAGGCAAACAACGAGTCTTTGAAAAGCTCTCTGTGTCCTCAGTGCCTCTGTGGTGAAACAATCTGAAACTTTTCAGTTTATTCTGATAACCTTGTTTTAAGCTACATTGATTGAAACTCCTTCACGTCGAGCAATTTCAATCAATGCATTGCTGTCATCTTTTTTCTCTGTTTAACACTCTAAAAAAAACTCCCTGTGTCTCCACGTCTTCTTGTAGAATATTCAGAATATAAAAAATCACTAAATCTTTATAAAACCTTCATAATACTCAATAGATAATTATAACTCACAAAAATAAATTTCCCCTAAAACCTCTCCGCGCCTCCGCGCCTCCGCGTGAAAAAAATATTTGCCTTTCTACCCATCCCTTAGTATAATGAACTGGTTGAAAAAAATTGTATTTGAATAAAGGAATCACCATGAAAAAACTGATCATCGCTATTTTAGTTTCGGCATCACTCTTCTCTTCGCAAAAATCTCAATCAGCACAGTTTGTTTTGGATTCATATCTGGGACTCTCTGGTACAACATCAATATTCTGGGCCCTTGATGAAATGCTTGGTACTGATGGAGAATTCATGCAGATGGCTGGCGATCTTGGTTTTATCACCGGAGAAGTGGGGTTTTCCATTAAACTCGAAAGTAAAAACTTTGGTATAGCCTTTGAAACAAACTTTGGTTATTACTTTCATTTTGATACAGTTGTTACATATCTCAGCTATAATATGTTTCACTTTGGAATAGAGCCCTATATGAAATTAGGTAAAGCCTCCATTGGACTTGGTATGGGTTATTTTCTTGGCTTCATGTTTATGGATTATGATATTTATTCCTACGGCTATGCAGCCTTTCATCATGGTCTTTCTACATGGATTTCAGCAGGATGGGAATTTAATGACTATTTTGCTATGTCTGCCCGTTTTCGTTTTCATCACTTTTTTCAAATTGGTTATTTTGATCTCTATGATCCTGCTAATCAATCTCTTGCTAATGATTTTATTTTTTCATTGCGCTTTATATTTAGATTGAAATTGGGTGGCCAATCTCAGTTCTGAGATGGCCAGTCTGAATATATATAATTGTAATTCAATCCCTTCGTTGCTATCCCATTGATATGATTTTCATATGTCTTCTTCATATCAATGCCTATTAGAAAATTCAGTATCAATCTCAAATTAACTTCATCACTCAATCAATTGTACCAAAGAAACTCTCCCTCCTCTGTGTCTCTGTGATTAAAGGTTTTCACCCTCCTTTCATTGATTTCTATTGATAGTGTACTTCTTTTATGGATTTATTGTAAATATATCCTTGATTCTTTAATTTTCCAGTTTATAAATGTTTTTGATAGTTTCCATTTGTTGCCATTGGTGCTTTTTAAAATGGTGAATAAGGGCAATTTGACTGGTATTTAGTCTGGTTTACCCTAAAGTTGAGTATACTAGTTTCCCTTTTTTTATTATAGTTTCCTAATTTTCTTGACAGTCTCTCGTAAGTGACCTTTTTCTGTAATCTGTCTTGTTTTGTAATATATATATTAATTTTAAAGGATGTTATTATGAAGATTGTATTCGTTATTGATGGTTGGAATGGAGGCAATGGTGCTATTGTTGCAACAAAGAGAGTTGTAAATGAAATGCTAGAGAGAGGCCATGAGATCTCAATTGTTTCCACAGGAAAACATGATGTAGATTATGGTTTTCATGAAGTACCAGGTTTCTATCTTCCAGGTGTAAAAGAATCATTACAAAATATGGAAATGATGTTTGGAAGGGGAAAGAAGAAAGTATATAGAGAAGCCTTTAAGGATGCTGATTTAGTTATGGTTCAATTTCCATTTTTTATGGCTCGTAATGCAGTAAAAGTAGCAAAAAAGATGAAAGTACCTGTTGCAGCAGCCTGTCATATTCAACCACAAAATATAATATCAGCAATGGGTAAAGAATCTCCAGTAATGGAAAAGATTTTTTATGCAATGTTTAACTTCTTTTTATTTGATAAAGTTGATACTATTCATTGCCCTTCAACCTTTGCTGCAGAGATGCTCCATGATCATGGAAGTAGTGCACATTGTAGAGTAGTGTCTAACGGTATTCCAAGAGAGTATATTCCGACAAATGAAAAAAGACCTGATTCCTTTGGAGATAAATTTGTTATTCTTAATATTGGCCGTCATGCAATGGAAAAACGACAGGAATTATTGATTGATGGTGTATTGAAATCAAAGTATAAGGATAAAATTCAACTTCTTCTCTGTGGAAAGGGTGAAGATACAGAAAAGCTAAAGATACGTGGTGAAGAGCTGCCTGTTAAACCAATAGTTGATTTTGTTTCTGCAGAAGATAAGTTAACCTATCTTAATACCGCTGATCTTTATCTCCATTCATCAATTGTTGAGCTCGAGAGTCTTTCATGTTTAGAGGCAATTGGTTGTGGATTGCCCTGTCTTATTGGTGATTCTCCTCATAGTGCAGCACCACAGTTTGCCCTTGATGAGAGATTTCTCTTTGAGATGGATAATGCTGATGACCTAGCAAAAAAGATTGATTATTGGTATGAAAACAAAAAAGAGCTGAAAAAATTAAAGAAGCAGACACTTGAGATGGCAGATAACTATCGAATGGATATCTGTATGACAGAAATGGAAGAGTATTTTGATGATGCCATCAAAGGAAACCTTGAACCAAATATGACCTCTGGTGCTGTGATAAATATTCAAAGTGGATTCTATCTTGAAGAATCTAAAGAATCTACAAAGACAAAGAAATAGGTATTTTATATGAATCAAAAAGCACGTCCTGAGATTCCTGAAGATAAGATAATTCAGGTTAACAATAAGCATAAGATTGATTTCACTAAACCATATAAGTTTATCTATACGGATTGGTGGTATGATATATTAGTTGCAGTGCCCCATCTGATTTCATATATTTTTGTGATTTTTTGCGCCCGCTTCTGGGGCTTTAAGGCTGTTGGAAAAAAGAATCTAAAGATATTGAAAAAACAGGGAAGCATTATAATCTCAAATCACTGTCATTACTTTGACACTGTTTTTGCAACCTACACAATTTTACCAAGGCCACTTCATACAGCTGTTGCTCAGCGAAACTGCGAGGTTCCCATTGCTCGTCAGGCCCTTCGAATTCATCGTGCTTTTCCCATACCCAGAGGGGGCAAGGGTTTAGATATGATTTCTGATTCAGTGGGTGAGGCTTTGAAAAAGAAACACCATATTATGTTTCTACCTGAGGGTGATCTGGTTCTTTTCAGTCAGACTATTCATCGCTTTAAGCTTGGTGCCTTTATTCTTGCCTATAAACATCAGGCTCCCATAGTGCCCTTTGTTTACGTTATTAAGCCAAGGCATTTTCGTGGTAAAAAAATGGGACCAGCATGGTTTAAGATAACTCAGGTTATTGGTGAGCCTATCTTTCCTCCGGCATTAAAGGATGATGGATCTGTTCCCCTTGATGAGATAGAAAAATTTGCAGATAAGTCTGCCTCATGGATGGAAAATACTTTGGCACAGTATAATAGGGATGTGAACCTTGATAAATAAGGAAACCTCTGAAGCATCTGATTCAAGTAAGAATTCTTCTAAAGGTGGATTTATCACTGCCTTTAGTCGTAATCTTTTAAAGGCAAAATGGCTCATTCTTATAGTGCTTCTTGCAATGGGGGGCCTCAGTGTTCCAGGAATCTTCAAGATTGATGTTACTGTTAAGATAGAAGACTTCTTCTTAAAGGATGATCCTATCTTAAAGAATCAAAAGCGTGCTCGTAAGCTTTTTAATAATCATGACTTTGTAGCTGTTCTTCTTCAGGCTGATGATGTCTTTTCCCGTGAATCTCTTGAGCTCATTAAAAAGGTTGGAGATCAACTTAAAAAAGATGTGCCCCTTGGTACAGATCTGGTATCACTCATTCATGGAAAGAGTTCAAATTTTAAAGACTATCCCATGAAGTTCAAAAATGGCAAGCTCATTGGCCACAGGGGAACCATTAATGCATTTAAAAAATACAGCAATAACTCTTCCTCAGTAAAGGGTGTTCTTGTTTCTGCTGATAATAAAGAGGCATGGATCAAGCTAAATCTCAAACCATATCCTAAAAGCAAAGACTGGAAAGGAAAGCTCAAGCCCATATTTGCAGTGGGCAAGGCTGCCTATGATACTGTCTCATCCATAAGATCTCCAAAGGCAACCCTTATTGCTTCAGGGGTTCCGGTTTATGCCTTTCGAAAAGAGTCAGAGATGATGCAGGATCTCATGAAGATTCTTGTCTTTGGTGTAGCCGTGGCATTGTTTTTGACTATTTTTATATTTAGAAATATTCAGGGTGTTGCAGGAACCATCTCTGTCATTGGTCTGTCAGTGGCAACAGTTTTTGGCATTGAGGGATGGATCGGCATATCAATGGATAGTGCCTTTATTGCTGTACCTATTCTTTTGGCTATGGGTGTGACAATCGGTTATACCGTTCATATAACCCGTTTTTTCAAGATAAATTTTAATGCTACTGGCAAGAGAAAAGAATCAGTTTTTTATGCTTTAGAGAAAACATCGAAACCAATATTGTTTACTGCTTTTACTACTATTGTTGCATTGCTATCATTTCTTCTTGTTGAGGTTAAACCCATTCAATGGGTAGGCATAACCTCTGCTCTTTGTATTTTTTCTGTATATAGTTTTAGTATGCTTTTATATCCTATTTTTCTTTCATTTGGAAAAGATAAAGAACCTGCTAATGAAAATAAATTAAAGAATGATTTTTTGGTTAATAGACTTGAGATCCTTGCACCGAAATTGCTAAAGTATAGAGTACTATTTGGTATACTATTTATTGTAATATGTGGTACCTTTGTTTTTGGGCTGTCAAAGATCACTGTTGATTTTAATGCTCAAAAAATGATGGGAACAAAGATGCCTCACATGAAAGACCAGATGAAGATAATTAAATCTGATATTGCTGTAAGTGAGATGATAGATCTGGTTATCAGTTTTCCTGATAAAAAGCTTCTTGAGCCTAAGGTTCTAAAGAATCTTGTTATACTGGAAAATGAGATAAAGAAGCTGCCACTGGTGAAAAAGGTCAAGAGCCTTGGTGGTATTATGAAGGATGCCAACTATTACGTTCATGGATATGAGAGAGGCTACAATGTAGTTCCATCTAATAAGAATTTTTTAAAGCTCTTTATGAATTTCTATAAGAAGAGATATAAAGAATTTTTCTTGTCATGGGTAACTGATGATTATAAAGAAACGAGAGTTTTTATTCAGCTTACTGATTTTTCATCTTTAACCATTGAAAATAATATTAAGAAGATTGATGCTCTGGTGCAAAAATATTTTCCGAAGAAGTCTCAGCATTTTTATAGCGGCTCAACCTATCAGATGGCTGTTATGAATCAATATATTACCCGGGGGCTGATTCAATCAGTTCTTACGGCTTTATTGATGATTACTATTCTCATGATTGTAGTATTTAGAAGCTTTAAGCTTGGTCTTGCTGCTATGATTCCTAATGTCTTTCCTGTTCTTGTTGCAGGTGGCATTATGGGTTTTTTTGAGATTCCCCTTGAATTCGTAACCATGACTGTTGCACCCATGATTATGGGACTTGCTGTTGATGATACCATTCATCTGGTCTCACATCTTAAGGATGAACTTGATGAGGGCTTTGATTTTCTAGAGAGTTTAAGAAGAACTCTCTCAGTGGTTGGTACTGCAATTACTGAAACTACAATAATTCTCTGTATTACCTTTCTCATCTTTTCATTTTCTAAGGTTAACAGTATTGTCAATATGGGAATTATGACCTGCTCAGGTATTTTAGCAGCATATCTTGCTGATATCTTTATTACACCAATTATAATAAATGCTTTAAATTATTCAAAGTCAAAGAATAAAAAACAGCAAGAGAGAATATAATGAATAATATTTCTATGATATCAAAGGCTCTAGACAGAAAGAAATCTTTCGATGAAAAACTTCTTTTTGAAGAAAAACCCTGGGGGAGTTACACTATTCTTGATGAAGATGATGGATATAAAGTGAAACGTATCGAGGTGCAGCCTGGTCATCGGTTGAGCCTACAAAAACATCTCCATAGAAGTGAGTACTGGGTTGTTGTGTCTGGTAAGGCTCACGTTCAATGTGGAGAAAAACTAGAGATCCTTGAAGAAAATGATAATATTTTTATTCCTCTCGGTCAGATTCATAGGGTAGAAAATGCTCAAGATGTTCCTCTTGTTTTTATCGAGGTGCAAAGTGGTGATTATTGTGAAGAGGATGATATCATTAGAATTGAGGATGATTATAGTAGGTAGGTAGTAAAAAGTCTAAAGTTAAAAGTTGAAAGTTTTGTTGTTTCGGGTTGCCACCTTTGGTGATGGTCCCCGTTGGGTGTTACTACCTTCGGTGGAGTTCCGAGTTTCAGCACTTCGCGCTGTTGTTTCGGGTTCCGGGTTTTTTAATAAAAAACATTTCTCTAATTACAAAAAACCACCATTACTCTAGAAACTTCCAAGACCGTATCCATAAAAAATATTTCTTAATAACAACGCCAGCGACACAAACAATTATGATTTTCTAAAAGATCCATAACACTTCAATATTCTAGCTCTCAAAACATTCTATGCTGGCGAACTCGGAACACAGAACCCGGAACATCTTTAATAGAATTGATTTTTTACTATAGTTTTTTCTTAAAATGAAAAGGATTTAAAACTGTATCGAGGTATTTTGAGTAGTGAAATTAAAGTCGAAAGTCAAAAGTGCATATGAAGAAACACTTTAAACTTTCAACTTTAGACTTTTAATTGCTTTACTTGTAAAGCTTATCTATTTCTTCCTGATAGTTTGAAAGAACTACACGACGCTTTAACTTCAATGTTTGAGTTAACATGCCGTTATCAACTGTAAAGTCTTCTTTGAGAAAGAGAAGCTTTCTGGGAATCTCATATCCCCCAAAGGTCTTTTTCAGGTGAGTGTCTATTTCATCTTTCATCATAGTGGTAAATTCTTCATTATTAACAAGATCTTCAGGCTTCTTTGATACACCCTTGTCTGCTGCCCATCGTGCTGTTACTTCATAGTCAGGGAGAACAAGACAGATGTTAAAAGCTTTGCCATCACCGTAGATCATTGCATTAGCAATATTAGGAAGGAGCTTCATCTCTTCTTCAATTGCAGAAGGGAATACGTACTTTCCATTTTCCAGTTTAAACTGCTCTTTGATTCGACCAGTGATCCAGAGAAAACCATCTTCATCAAATCTACCACGGTCACCGGTTCTAAATCCACCGTCTTTCATGATAACTTTTGCTGTTTCTTCTGGCTTGTTGTGATAGCCCTTCATAATGTTTGGACCATAAACAACGATCTCACCATCTATAGCGCCCTCTTCAACAACTGATTGATCAATCTTAACCTCTTGTCCTCTGAGAACCTTACCCACACTACCAAGTCTTATTGCTTCAGGGCTGTTCATTGTAACTGCAGGAGATGTTTCAGATAGACCATAACAGTCATATGTAGGAACACCCAGATCATAGAAGAATTCTCCAATTTCTCTGTTCATTGCAGCACTGGCTGTAAGGGCACCAATTAAACGGCCACCAAAAGCGTCTCGAACCTTAGAGAAAACAACTTTATCAAGGAGAGCAAACTTTATGTTTGTCAAGATGCTTGATTTACCTTCATCTGCAAGGTCTCTCTTCTTCTTTCCTGCATTACAAGCAGCATCAAAGAGTTTTTTCTTGAGGCCACCAGCATCACTCATCTTCATTTGGATGCCGTCATAAATTTTGTTGAAAACCCGTGGTACAGAGATAAGGAAGCTCGGTTTGAGCAGCTGCAGGTCTTCACCTAATGTTGTAACATCTCTCATGAAACCAAGAGATCCACCAAACTGAATAAAGTTATTAAGCTCACCACTAAAGGCATATGAGTGTGCCCATGGCAACATTGAGAGACCAATCTGATTTTCATCAAGATCCGGGTAAATCTCATAACCACCTCTTGAGCAGTAAGTAGCACTACCATGTGAAAGAAGTACTCCCTTTGGATCTCCTGTTGTTCCAGATGTATAGATAAGAACTGCTATGTCGTCAACATCAGGAATAACTGCTTCTGCAGGATTCTCTTTCCCTGATGCCTCAAGTGCAGCTAGACTATTATCTTCATCAGATTCTATTACGTAGATATTCTTTAGAGTCTTAATTTCATCTTTAAAGTGCTTAACTTTTTCATAAATTTCAGGAGTAGAAACAAGAAGAAATTTAATTTCACTGTCTTTAACGATGTAATGCCATGTTTGAACTAGTTCTTTTTCATACATTGGAATGTATCGACCATTTCTACCATAGGTAGCATAGGCTAAAACAACCCATTCAGGTCTGTTTGCAGCAATGATTCCAACAGCATCGTCTTTCCCAATACCGAGTTTTGCAAGACCCCCTCGAGCATTGTTGATTCTTTCTCCGATTTCTTTATACTTTATAGTATCAAGAGTACCTTTTTCATTTCTTACCCAGAAAAGAGTGTTTTCTGCGTATTTTTTCTCGCTCTCTGTCCACCAATCAACGAGATTATCAGGCTTTTCATAAGTCCACATATACGTCCTCCCTATCTTTGTAGTCTGATATATTTATAGAAAACGTTGTTTTCTGGTCAAGAGTTATAGTGCTTTTATAGAAAAAAATACATCCTTTTGCTCTTTTTGTATAAAAAAGGAGATGATTGATGTCTCAAAGTAATTTATTTCAATGTTTATTTTATGCTGTTTTTCATTATTATAGAAATTGGTTAAATGAAAAAAATTTTATCTTGTTAATTATATGATAAAGTGATATAAATTTTATTGTTACGTTGATTATGATTATGATTATGAATAAACAAATATATACTATCTTAATTATTATATCTATGCTTTTCTTCTGCACCGGGCTCCTGGGTAAAGATCAGAAAAGGGATAAAAGACATGTATTGATTCTTCATTCCTATCATGACAATATGTCCTGGGTCAAAAATCTTAATAGGGCTCTATTGAAGGTTTTAAACTCTAATGAAATATTGTTTTATTTTGAATATATGGATACGAAGAGATTCCATAGTAATGAGTATTTTCAACGTTTGAAAAAACTCTATTCCTTTAAATATAATAAAATTGATTTTGATCTGGTTATTGTTGCAGATAATAATGCCTATGATTTTGTCAGAAAGAATAATATGCCTATATTTGCACAGGTTCCCATAGTCTTTTGCGGAGTGAATTTTTATAATCCAAAAGACACCGCTCATATGAAGAATATTACCGGTGTTGTAGAACGCTTTGATTTAATGGGAACAATTAAGATTGCCCGAAAGAATCATCCCTCTGCTAAGAAAATATTTATTGTAAACGATCATCTTAAGACTGGTTCAGTATGGACTCAGAGTATGAAGAGAATTATAAAAGAGAACTCTTTTGATATGGCTGTAGAATTTGCTGAAGATCTTCCCTTTGAAAAGCTGTTAAAAAAGATTGAGTCACTTGATAATAATACTATTTTATTGCTTGGAGTTTATTTTGGTGATTCAATGGGGAAATATTATACCTATGAAACCATTGGTCGAAAAATTGCAGCTGCATCACCGGTACCTGTTTACTGTCTTTTAGAATTTAATGTAGGAAAAGGAGTAATAGGGGGCAGTGTTATAAGCGGATATTACCAGGGATTGATGTCAGCTCTTATTGGAAAACAGATATTAAATGGTAAGGATATTAAAACTATCCCTGTAATGACAAAAGGCTCTAATCAATATATCTTTTCATATAATGATCTTAAGCGGTTTCAAATTAAAGAAACCCTTTTACCAGAGAAGAGTAAAATTATAGATAGACCTAAATCAATAATTAGAGATCATCTTTCAGTAATTATTACAACACTTCTCTTTATTATGGCACAGACAATGCTGATATTTTATCTGGTTGTCAATATTCGTAAACGCAGAAAAGCAGAAGAATCTCTTGTTGTTATAAATAAGAATCTAGAGGTCATTGTAGAAGAGAGAACTATAGATTTAAAACGTGCTCATGATACTCTTAAAAAAAGTGAAGAGCAATATCGAAACATTGTAGAAAGAGCTACAGAGGGCATTATTATTATAGACCAAGAAAAACTGGCTTTTGCCAATTCATATTTTGCTGAAATGGTCGGATATGATTTAAAGGATATATTAGGAACAGAGGTTATAAATCTTCTCAAAAAAGATCAGCATGAAATGGTTAGAGCCATTTATAATAAAAGAATGAAGGGAGAAAAGAGCCCTGAAACCTATGAAACAATTTTTGTAAATTCAGAGGGTACTGATATCTATGTTGAGATAAATGCAGGACTTGTTTCCATTAATGATAAACCAATGGATTTTGTATTTGTGCGAAATATTTCTAAAAGAAAGAAATATGAAAAAATGGTTGAAGAAAGAAATCAGCAGCTTGAAAAGGCCTTAAAGGATATAGAAACTATTCGTGGTATTGTTCCTATTTGTGCAAAATGTAAAAGTATTCGTGATGATGAAGGATACTGGCATGAACTTGAGCAGTATATTGAAAAGCACTCTCTTGCTGAGTTTTCCCATGGTCTATGTAAGAGCTGTGCAGATGAACTCTATGGTGATGAAGATTGGTATAATGATGATGTTGATGAATAAGATTTGAATTTATAAAGCTGTCATGGTGGTCGATGAGTTAGAAGTCTTATTCTAGAAATCTTTGAATGCAGTCATCCCGGTCGAAGAACCGGGATCTGATGCTAGAGATTGATCCCGGTGTTTCCTTTGAAAAACCGGGATGACAGTGTTTTGTTCGAAGAATCGCAATGACAGTGTGATTAATTATTTTTCTTCTAAATAGGTGCAGCGCATTTCTCCCATGTACATGGTGGCTACACAGTCATTACATGGACCGCATTCCTTACAGGGAGATATATAGTCTGAATCATTCTTTGTTTTATTTATAAAATCAGTTTCAGCTACCAGGGCTCGAGCAATGGCAAGGGCTTCACATCCTTCATCAAGTGCTCGCTGCATATCTTTTTGAGATAAAATGCCTCCTACTGATATAACTGGAATCTTAACAGAATTAATTATTTCCTTTGTTTGCTCCAGAAGAAAGTTCGGTTCATATTTATAATCCTTCAGCATGAGACGAGAGAAAAATACCATGCTAAGTTTAATGAGAATATCAGATTGATAACTGATGAGTCTCTTGTGAGGTGTGCGGCCCCGCATCATATAAAAGGGGGTTTTGCTCACAAAGCCAGCACTGGGTTCAATGGCATCGACTCCAGATGATTCACAGAGCTGAGCTATAAATTTTGCATCTTCTAATGTCTGGCCACCCTTAAAGCCATCTTCCAGGTTCATCTTTACGATTACTGCCATGTCTTTTCCTGCAGCTTCTCTTACTGTTTCAAGAATCTCTTTTAGAAGTCTTGTTCTGTTTTCCAGGGATCCTCCGTAGAGGTCTTTTCTTTTATTGGTTCTTTTGGATATGAATTGGCTGATGAGATATCCATGGCCTGCATGAATCTCCACTGCATCAAATCCTGATTCCTTTGCCTGGAGTACAGAGGTTTTATGGTCTTCAATGAGATTTTTAATATCATCAAGATTCATTGCCCGGGGAATGGTGAGGCCAAAGAGATTTATCTTTGCAGATGGAGCCACAGGCCTTTGGCCGCATACTTTCACATCCCCCATATTGCCCCCGTGACCCAGTTGAATAGATACAGAGGCACCCTCTTTGTGAACAGCATCAGTGAGCTTCTTAAAGGGAGCAATAACCTCTGGACTCATATAAGCCTGGTGGCTGAATGTTCTTCCCTGATTATTTACAGATGCATAGGCAACGGTAGTCATGCCTATGCCGCCCCTGGCAACAGCACTATGATAGTCTATGAGTGATTGAGATGGAATGCCTTCAGGACACATGCCTTCAAAACCTGCTGATCTGATTGTTCGGTTTCGAATTGTAATGGGACCGATCTTTAGGGGCTCAAATATATTTTTTTTCATTGATATGCTCCATAGAGTTATTATCCATGAGGAAGGTTTTCAGAGTAATGTTTTAAAAATTTTATTTTCTTTTTAAAACCATGAGAGTAATATCATCTCTCACCATGTAGTTGTCAAGGGATTTTAAAACCTCACCAATAATATCCTTTGAGCTTTTGTGATAGTTGTCTTGAAGTTTTTTTATAAGGCTTTTTTCTCCATACATGTCAGTGAGTGGGTCTCTTTGATTTCTAATGCTATTTTTAACCCAGGCTTCAGTTATACCATCTGTATATAATAACAAAATATCATTGGCATTAAGTGTAAAAGAATTTTCTTTTAAAAATGGTGCAATGGTGTCCATGATTCCGAGCCATGCTCCCTCTGATTCAATTGATTGAACTGTGGAGCTCTGATCTCTGTAGATTAATATTTTTTCATGAAGACCTGCATAGGTAAAGAGTCCATCTTTCTCAGTTGCAAAAATGGTGATGGTCATGTATTTGTCTTCATCAAGGTGTGAGATGTTATGTTTTATAACGGTGTTTACATGTTCAAGTAATTCTGCTGGAGAGATTAATGGATTTTGAGTTATCATGGAATGAATAGATGTTTGTACCATCATCATGATTAGACCTGCTGCAACACCGTGACCTGCAACATCACCAATGACGAACCAGTCTTTTTCTTTTGTTCTGATATAGTCATAGTAATCTCCTCCAACCTCTTCTGATGGTTGAGTAAAGGCATCAATATCATAACCTTTGACATCAATACGGTGTGGCAGCAGTATTGTTTGTATTCTCTGGGCAAGTCGCATCTCTCCCCAGAGAGCATCACGGGCAATTCTTAAATCTTCTGTTCTTTCATCTACTCTTTTTTCAAGATTAATATTAAGATCAATAAGGGCAAGATTGTTTATCTCTAATTCTTCAGATAAGATCTCAACCTCTTTATAGCCCTGAGCAAATTTACGAGCAAGAGCTGTAGCTTGAAAAATTATAAAAATAAAGATGCCAATGGGAACATTGATGTCAACTCCCACTAAATTATAGTCAAAGAGAATATCTAATGTAACAACAAGAGCTAATGCGATAAATCCTAGAAGAATCAAGCCAGCATTGCGTTTTCTTCTTTTAAATGCTCTTGCTAAGATAAAGATTATTAAGAGGGCTGTAGGAAAAAATATTATTTGATAGAATTGATAAATTTTTGTTGAGAGAAGGGTGGGCAAGAGAATGGCCGTTAATGAAAAGATTGTGGTTATGGCATAATAGATTTTTTTTATAAAAGATGGTATTTCATTGGGAAAAAGTGAATCTATAAATAAAAGAAAAAATAATGTGGCAAGATAAAATGTAATCATAAGAATTTGAATGTAAACTGACATGGGTGCACTATCAAAAATTTCATAAAACTGTCTTGGGTATAGAATGAAAATTCTTATTGATGTTGTAAAGCAAAAGAGACTAAAGAAAAGAGGAGCTCTATGAATTTTCATGAGCAGAAAGGCAATAAGATGATAAATAGCCATTAAAAAAATACTGGAAACTAGAAAAATTTCTACTCCAGCCTTTATGTTTGTCTGTAATTTAAGATCTTTTTGTAATCCTAAGAATATATTTGACGTAATGCCGCTTCGAGCAAGGTGATAATTTGAAAAATGAATTACTATATGAATGTGGTCATTCTTTAAAGTAAAGGGAATAATGGAGTTTTCATATTTGCTCTGTGATGTTTTCGGTGATGTGCCTACTGTTCCAATTTTTTTATGGATTGTGCCATTGATATAGGTATTCAATGCACCTGAAAAGTTTCCAAATTTCAATGCTAAATTTTTATGTTTTTTGTTTACCTTTATTGTACATTCATAGGTGCCATAGCCCTGTGAACCAATTTCTTTATTGTCAATTTTAAGGGTATTCCATCTGCCTGGTACATTTATTAAGTGATAGTTATCTGAAACTGGACCTGAGGGATTTATATGCTTTTTCCAGTAAAATTTCCATGATCCAGTTAGAGATACAGCACCTTTAGCGTTGAAATTCCAGTGAGAAAGATCAATTTTTCCATCTTTAACTGGACTATGAAGAATAGGATGTGGTCGACAGCTTATGAATAAAGCGAAGCACAGTATAATGAAGTAAAATTTAGAATAATTAAAATGCATATGAAATTATATGATTATCTTAAGGATTAGTCAAGTACTTGATCTATTTTAGAGCAATTAATTCATTAAAATTATAGCTTAGGTTTTTAGGAATTAAATTTGACATTTTTATAAATATAAATAATATACAAAGATGCACTAGACGTTCAGGTAGAGGATTATATGAAAAAAAGATTTTTTTTAACACTAACATTATCGTTTCTATTATCTTCAGTTTTATTTATTGCACCCTCCCGATATCGTCTATCCTATAAAGATTTTGTTCCTTCGCATTGTAAGAATAGAATAGGTGATATGCGTTGTGGAACAGGTTTCATACCAATGACTGCTGACCAAAAGAAGATGATGAAGTATTCGATTTATAATAATATGATCCCCCGGGGTTTGCCCAGAAAGGTTGATCTCTCATCACAGATGCCTCCTGCAGGAAACCAGGGACAGCAGGGTAGCTGCTCTGCCTTTGCTACGGTATATCATCATGCTTCATCTCTTTTTGCCAAAAGAGAAAAATGGACTTTTGATAAAAAAAGACAGGGAGGATCTGGTCTTCACCTCATGTCTCCTGCATATACCTATAATCAAATTCGAAGAGGTAAGGGATCTGGAAGCAATTTTTATGGTCACTTCACTATTATGAAAGCTCAGGGTGTGGCGCCATTATTTTTCATGAAATATAATGCCAGTGATAGTGCAACTCAACCCAGTGCAGAGGCATTTCGCTTTGCCCGTTTTTATAAGGCAACGGGGTCTCGATCTGTAAATTCAGGAAAAACTGAGGCAATTAAGGCAGAGCTTGCCGGTGGGAATACCCTTTGTACATCTATTGGAATCTATGAAAATTTCTCTACCTATGCCTATGAAGGCAAGGTCATTGATTATAATCAGGGGAGCTGCAGAGGAGGCCATGCCATTGTCTTTGTGGGATATGATGATGACAAGGTGAGTCCCAAGGGCCATAGGGGTGCCTTTAAGTTTTTAAATTCCTGGGGTGTAAACTGGGGAAAAAATGGTTACGGATGGGTGAGCTATAAATACGCTGCTGCCAATAATATGAGTGGTTTGATTTTAGAGATTGATAATAAAAAGAAGAAACCCTTTGTATCTATAAAGGTATTACCTCCGAGAAATATTTCTGCAACCAGAGGAACTGAAAAGGATTCCATTAAGGTTACCTGGACAACCGTTGTAAAGGCTAAGGTCTATCGTATAGAAAGAAAGGGGCCTGGAAAGAAAGTGTATAAAAACATTGGCTTTTCAAAGATAGGTGAATATAGAGACACAGCTGTTCAAAGGGGAGCAGCATATTCATATCGCATTGTCACAATAACAGATAAGGGGGCCTCAGATCCAAAGGAGTCACCTGTTGCAGAGGGATATATCTCCAAGGTTAAAAAAATAAAACCGGGAAAGATTATGGGCTTCAAGGTATGGGTTAGTGGTGCATCAGTCATTTCTACATGGAATAGAACCTCAGGTGCAGAGAACTATATTCTATATCGCTTTGATATAAATGGAAGCAAGAAATGGGAAAAGTTGAGCAATGTTTCTCCACATTATTATAAAGACAGTACAGTTGTTGGTGGCCATAGGTATTACTATATAGTAAAGGCTCAAAACACTTCAGGTTTTGGTCCATGGAGCACCGCACTTTCAGTAGTTGTGCCTGATATTTCAACAAAGCCTGGTGAGGTAAAGGGACTCACCGTCTCTGATGGATTATATCCTGATAAGATTGTTGTTACCTGGAAGGGAGTTAAAAATTCTGATTATTATTATCTATGGAGAGAAAATACCTCAACAGGAAAATATGATTTTAGCAAAAAAGTAAAGGCAAACAGTTATATTGATAAAGCACAAAATACCTATATTGGAATTACCTATAACTATTATGTCTGTGCCGTAAACAAGTATGGAAATGGTGCCTATAGTTCACCGGTAAAGGGAAGACTTCTCTATTTGTCAAGTAGAGGTCTTTCTGCTCCAGATTCTCCCCGGGGGGTATCGGTGTGGATAAATAAGAGATATAAACAGGCATATCTTTCATGGAAGAAGGCTAAGGGTGCAAAGAGATATGAGGTCTTCTTGAAAAAAGGATCATCCACCCAATTTAAATACGTAACCACAGTGAAAAAAAATAGTTATTTTCATAGAGTGATTCCAGGAGTGCTCTATGGTTTTCGAATCAGAGCTGTTAAGAGCAAACAGTTTATTTCAAGACCCTCACAATCAGTCTATGCCTTTATTAATAAACCCCGGAAGATGGAGCGGTCACTTGTCAATAAGAGTCAGGGAAGCAAGAGCTTCACAGGAATCTGGAATGGAATCTTTTGGGATGGTGGTTCACTACAGAAGAGAATTTTATTAAAGATCTCTATGAAGAAAAACAGAATTGTAACAGAACTCTCTGTAAATAATACTTCAATATATAAAGCCTCGGGTTTCTTTGTTGCGGGGAGCAAAAGTATTTCTGCAGGTCATTTGACATTGAGGCTTCACCATAGGTATGAAGAACTTTCTTATCTAACCATTAGTGATAAAAATATCTTAGGTCAAGAAACTCGAATCTCTCTTAAAAGGGGAGGTGAATAATATGATTCATTCAGAAAAAAAATCAATGAAACAAATTCCGCTCATCATTTTGATCTCTTTGCTTTTTGTTTTTATAATGTTGATTCCTGTTGTGGGGCAGAAAAATAAATTAAATGCATTTTTAGAAGCCGTTGAAGGAGGTCGTTATAAGGACGGTTGTAAAATAATAAAAACAATGTCCAGTGTAAATGGATTTATCGGGAGCTTTGCTCCTGTTCATCTGGCAGCTCGCAAGGGAAATATGTCATTGATAGAATGTGTTGCTGCTCAAGGTGGTCAGAATAATTTGAGAACCAAGGAAGGGGCAACCACTCTCATGCTTGCATCTCAAAGCGGATCATTGGAAGCAGTAAAGTATTTTGTGAAAAAAGGCATCCCCCTTAACCTGAAGGATAAGGGAAATGAAAATGCCCTTAACTATGGAGCATCAGCAGGACATCTGAAGGTTGTTCAGTATTTAATAGCACAGGGGATGAAGCCCGGCAATAAGGATTGGCTCGGTCGAAGTGAATTTTATCAGGCTGCATATTTTAACAAACTCGATGTTCTTCAATTCCTATTGAAAAATGATGTTAATATAAATGAAAAGGATCGATCTGGTAAAAGTGTACTATGGAGTGCAATGAATAATGAGTCTTTAAGTGTTGCAGAGTTCTTGATTAAGAATGGGGCAGATATTAATATAACCTTTAACTATAATACCCATCTTTTTTCAAAGGCTGCCAGTATTAATGCACATAAGATTGTAGAGTTTATGATTAAAAGAGGGATGAGCCCAAACTATGTGACCTCTGATGGAAAATATACTATTCTCATGAAAGCTGCCAGTTCAGGTAGTTTAAAGACAGTGCAAACTCTCATTAAAAATGGAGCAAACCTCAATCAAAAGGTTAATGATGATTTTTATTTCAATGCCCTTGCAATGGCCTGCTTTTTTAATGATAAGGATGATGTAATAAAATATCTTATAGAAAAGGGAGTTGATGTTAATGCACAGAGTACATCAGGTCTTTCAATTCTTTACTTTGCAACAAGATCTTATAAACTTGACCGGGTGAAGTATATTATATCAAAGGGTGCCAGGCTTAATCATCGCAATGGTAAGGGGCAGTCTATTCTGGATTTAGCCAAAAAGATGTCTTCTCCCCAGATTGTTGCATATCTCAAGAGTATTGGAGCTAAATAGGGTTTATATCATTAAAAAAAATTATCTCATAACACTGTGATAATTCTTGACAGAGTTATATGAAGAAAAGCTTTATAGTATTATGTTTATGAAGAAGGATAATAATATAATATGAATAGAAAAATCGTTATAATACTCTGTCTGTTTTTAGCTATACCCCTGTCTCAGCTTCAGTCCTTTGGTGAAAACAGAGAAAAGCAGCTTCTCAAAATTTTTCACAGCTCGCCTCAGGAAAAATTAAAGAAAACGCGATGGGATGACGGCTCAACAACGGTTTCCAATGAATCCCGTCTTGAACTCTTTTATCCCTATCTCTTTAATACCAGGGGAGGGTACGTAGGCATTGGGGGCACACAGAACTTTCTTCTGGCCTCATGGGCAAATGCAGAATGGGTATGGCTCATGGATTTTACCTCACGAGTTGTTGCTGCCAATAAGATTCAGATAGTTTTTTTAAAGGAATCAAAGACACCGAAGGATTTTCTCTCTCTCTGGAAATATAAAAATCGCAGAAAGGCTTTGAAGGCTATAAAGAAGTATTATCCCACAAGAAAGCACTATAGATATATGAAATCCAGCTATAGACTTTCACGTTACTATATGAACTGGCGATTTAAAAAGTTGAGAGTCTTAACCAAAAAGAGAAACTATAAGATCTGGCTCAATGAACAATATCTCTATAACCGCATCAGAAATCTTGCATTGAAAAATAGAATCATTGCTCTTAAGGGAAACCTCTATGGTTCAAGAACAATGAGGGGAATCGGAGCCCGTGCAAAGAAGATGGGTGTTATTGTTAGAACAGTCTACCTGTCAAATGCTGAAGAATATATGGTTCGCTATACAGCAAACTTCAGAAAAAATATATTGTCTCTGCCCTATGATTCAACCTCATGGCTTTTCAGAACAACATCAGCACGAAAGTGGCTCTTCCCCTGGTCACCTGATTCTAAGATATGTAGTTCACGGGGCTTTCATTATAATGTAACCAAGTCTCATGATTTTTCTCAGTGGCTCACAAAGGGAAACAGATATGTGAGAGTCTTTACCACAATGAATGATGGAATTATTGCAGGGTCAAAGGGGTTTAGCATAGCAAAGGGTCCACAGCTTGAACTCCATAAAAAGTTTTTAAAGAAAAAGAAAAAGAAAAAGAAGATAAAGAAATAGTTCAAAAACTTATATTGATAAAATGGTAACTATATGAAAGGCATTTTTTATATTATTTTAATTATTCTTTTTGCATCTCTTCTTGTTTTAGTTTTGCTCACCTGTGGTGAAACTAAAAATAAAGATAATTGTTCAGGTCTCGATGTGCCCACTGATATGAAGTGCATTGCCGGTGGAACCTTCATAAGAGGAAGCAATAAGGTTACCAGAGATGAAGACCGTTGGGGCAGAAGAGGTCGCCTTCGGGTGAGGGATGAATATCCCAGAGAAAAGATTTATATATCAACTTTCTATATGGATACCTATGAGGTAACCTATAGTCAATATAAAAAATGCATGAAGGTTGGTGCCTGTACAAAGGCAAGACCTAATTACCGGGGATACAGCAGAGCACAACAGCCCATGGTTGGGGCAAACTGGTATCAGGCAAGAAGATATTGCCGTTGGCTGGGCAAGCGCCTCCCTACAGAAATGGAATGGGAGAAATCTGCTCGAGGTACCAAGGGTAATATCTATCCCTGGGGAAACTCCAGAGCAAATTGCTCAAAGGCAATAATAAAATATAGAGGCAAAAAAGGCTGCGGTACCGGCAAGACCTGGAATGTTGGCACAAGAAAGGCAAATCAATACGGCCTCTATGACATGGCAGGTAACTCATGGGAATGGGTCAATGACTGGTATAGTAAAAGCTATGAAAGGTGCGGAATCAATTGCCGAAAAAAAGATCCTCAAGGGCCTTGCAATGGAAGTGATAAATGTAAGGGCCATCGAAAAAAGGTTATTCGCGGGGGATCTTGGTGGTGGAGTGGGTATTTTGCTCGTTCATCTAATCGAAGGGCTCATTATCCATCGAATAAGCCTTATCATCATTATGGATTTCGTTGTGCGAGATCTATTGATTGATTTATTTGCTCGGGGGGATGGATGAGGATTCTAGGGGGTGGGTTTGAAACCCACCCGTGGGATCGATGCTAGATAATAAAGGAATAGATGCTGGATAATATTTTAAATGAGATTGAATTGTTTTTTGAAAAAGGTTTTGTTGCAGATGAAAGCCTTGAGCATTATATTGCCTCAGCCCATGGAATTGAAAGCATTGTTGATCTTAGGGGGCTTTCTTCTGAAGAGCTTGAAGAGCTTCTTGCTCCCTTTGTGGTTCCTTCCTTTGAATTAACAATTAGTATAGAAAAATATATTCCAGCCAATGGCTTGAAAAGCGATGAGCTTTATAGGGCCCTCAATATACCTGATGCAATAGGTTTTGAAATCTTCTCTGAAATAATTATGTTGCCTTTAACTCAAGATGTAATAAAAGTTTTTATTGATAAACTGCGATTAGATAAAGATCTCTCATTTATTAATATTGGGGATGAGAACCAGGACATCACTAATTTGTGTAAGAGAGAGATTCGCCATAGCTCCTCTGTAATAAATAAAATGCAGCAGATTGAGATAAATATTTTTATCGATAAAATATCCAGTGCCTCAGATGTCTATAAAGAATCAACCGCTGAACTAACCAAGCTCCTATTGTTGCTGTGGTCAGAATATCCCGGTGATGAAACAATGAGTCTCATCTATAATAAAAAGAATCTTATTCAAAGACAACTCGATGCAGTCAAGAACTTTGAAGAAAGCTATGCCTCGAAGTATAGCATGGATTATCTCATGATGAATCGCCTGACGCCGCCTCCCATTGATAAAGAAGAAAGGGAAAAGCTTATGAAAAATCTTGATAGGCTGAGTGTTCTTTTGTTTGATAGAGTTTTAAGTTTTCATCTTGATGAGAAGGAATTGCCTGAGATCAAGAGAGGGGATAAGGAATCTGTGAAGAAGATTATTGATTTTTTTTCGGGGGGCGGGTTTTAAACCCGCCCGTGGGGAGATGCTAGATTCTCTCTTTGGATTTAATCTAGATTCTTTATTTGTTTTTTATATAGTTTGAGATGTTGTTGTATGCTCGGTCATCTTTGATGATGTGATCTTGGTAGGTTTGGTGCCAGATTCTCGGGGGCGGGTTTAAAACCCGCCCGTGGGGAGATGCTAGATTCTCTCTTTGGATTTAATCTAGATTCTTTATATTGTTTTTTATATAGTTTGAGATGTTGTTGTATGCTCGGTCATCTTTGATGATGTGATCGTGGTAGGTTCGGTGCCAGATTCTCGGGGGCGGGTTTTAAACCCGCCCGTGGGGAGATGTTAGAATCTCTCTTAGGAATTAATCCAGATTGTTTATATTATTTTTTATGTAATTTGAGATGTTGTTGAATGCTCGGTCATCTTTGATGATGTGATCGTGGTAGCTGCGATGCCATATTCTTGTGCCTGGAGTTTTTTTGAGCTCATTGATTCTTCGGGCTGAAAATGTTTTTAGTGCTCTTATCATTTCTGGGATGCCGTGTTTGTCGCAGTGTGTAATTTCTATGATGCAATGGAAATGGTCGGGCATTATTATGTAGCGATGGAGTTTTATGTTGTCATAGTGATTTGGTAGGTCGCGCCAGCAATAGTGCAGTATTTTGCCATAATCATTTAGGGTCATGGTTTTCTTTTTGATTGTGCCAAATAATTTTTTTCGATATAGTGTTACTATTGTTATAAAGTAAAATCCTGGTTCTTTGTAGTTATGGCCGGGGCTTCTTAATGAATTTTTTCTTCGATAGTTTTTGTTGTATTTCATTTTTTTCTCCTTGATGATTTTGATGATTTGGGGTGGGTTTAAAACCCACCCCCTAGTAGTACTCAGAATTGATTGAAAATGAAAAAAATAAATTGGATTTTTTTCTCCCCGAAGGGGAGAAAGCTTAGGTTAGGGAGGATTTATGAAGAATATTGTTTTAGCTTTGGTTGTGGGTCTTTTTTCTTTGGTATTTCTATTGAAATGCTCTACTCATGAGAAAAAAGAGAATCTTGTGCAATGGGACTATAAGCTCAAGGGGAAGAGCTATAAAGAATTTAGAGCCATCAAAGATAATTGGATGAGGATCAATTATAGAAAAATATTGAAGAAGTATTCTATCTCATTGAATTGTTCTAATTGTGAATATGCTTATATAATTGTTATTTTGAATATTGCTGATAATGGATCAGTTACTGAGGTTTCATTTGTAGACTCTAATGTATGTGGCAAAAAGGCTTCTGCTAAAATTATTAATGATTTTGTTGATTATTTTAAAAAGGTATTGTATCCTCCATCTTTGAGAGGTAAAAAGGTTAAGACTCGTATTGGTGGTGGTCTAAAGTGTTGATGAGTTTTATAAAGGGTGGGGTTGGAACTCACTTTTTATAAAAGAAAAGGATGTCATATGAATATTAAAAAAGTAATTAAAATAACTGCACTCTTTTTGTCTATTCAAACTATTGTATGGGTAGCTTTAACTGCTCTTTCAATGTCTCAGGTACAGTCACATTGGCAACCCCTGGATTATATAAAATGGGTTTCACAGCCAGATAGAATCTTTGTTTTGAATTATATCAATGCGCTGCTTTTAACTCTTGTGGTTGTTGCTTTGTTTTCTTTTCTTTATTTGTTTTTAAAGGAGAATTTTGAAACAGCTTCCTTGGCGGGTTTTATATTTATTCCTATTTATGGAGTGATGAATATTGTGTCTTATGGAATTCAGATATCTGTGGTGCCTGCTATCGCTCAGAGAAGTATTGGCTCTCCATCAATGGAATTGGCTCTTCAGCTGATTCAGGCTTATCCTTTTTCTCTAATTGGTTTTATCAATGGCCTGGCCTATGGTATTTTAGGCATTTCATCTATCATTTTTGGAGTTTTGTTGATCAAAGAAACTAAGAAATTTTCTGGTTTATTTTTGATGATCAATGGTATTTTATGTATATTAGGTGTTGCAGGATATATTTTAAGAAATCAAATGCTCTCAATGGGAGTTGCCCTTGGAGGTGTTGTTTTTCTTATATCTTTGGTATCTATGGTAATTGAGTTTAGAGAGAGTTGAGGATGATTGTTTTGAAAAGAATTTTATTTGTTTTTATATTTAGTGTTATATTGATGACTTTTATTTCAGGTTGTATCAATGATAATCTCGATGTTTTGAGTGATCCTGTTGCAAATGCGGGGGCTAATGTTTCGTGCCCAATTGGAGAAATTTGTACTCTTGATGGTTCGGGGAGTCAGGGTACTGGTGGAGTTAACTATGATTGGTCTATCACTGATAATAGTTGTACAGCAGGTTCTTGGACTGGAGCTAATACAGTTAGCCCATCATTTATTCCTGGTTCTGCTGGTGATTGTATCATATCTTTAAAGGTAACTGATGCAAATGGTTATGAAAGTACTGATACAGTTTTGATGAGAGAATATGTTCAGCCTGTGGCTGATGCGGGACCTGATCAGACTATAACTACTGGAACTGGAACAACAATGACACTTGATGGCTCAGGTTCTTCTGGAATAGTACCATTGAGCTATATATGGAGTATTACTGCTAATGCATGTGGAGGAACATTATCCGATAACTCAATTGCCAATCCTGTTTTAACTGCTACTACAATAGGAATTTGTACTGTTGAGTTGATAGTTAATTATGGTAATCCTGGCACTGATAGTATTTCTAATTCTATGAATGCAACCTGGACACCTTAGGGCTGGCAGAGGCCCGGGATTTCGGATTTCAGCACTTCGTGCTCTTGTTTTGGGTTCTGGGTTTTAGTATACTAAAAACTTTTTTGATTTTCTAGAAACTTTTAAGACCTTTACTTTGTAAAAAAGATTTCTCGATCACAACGCCAGCTAAACAAATAATTCCGGATTTCAAACAGTTCCATAATACTTCAATATTCTAGCAATCATGGCATTCCAAAGCTGGTGAATCCGGAACACCAAACCCGAAGCTCATTTCCTATGACTATCTTTTTTGTTGTAATCTACCTACTTAATTTGTCTGAATCCATTAGTTATATGAAATTAATAGGTTTTAAATAGTATTAAAATCTAGAATAATCTAAGATGATTTAATTTCTTCTTCAATTGTTATACCTCAGAAGTGTTTCAGGTGTCGTTCTAAACCAAGTTTTTCCTTTTTAGTTTCTGTGATATTAGCCTATAATAGTTATACGAAAAATACCTTCTAATTATCTTATAATATTAATTTTCATATGAATAACCTTCTATTCGTCTTTTTTATATACATAAGTATCATTTTTATTCATGTGCACTAAAAAATTCTTGTCATTAATAACACCTTCGTGTGATGTGGCTCTCGGAAATGTTACAATTTTATTGTTTTAATTCTGAATTTAAAAAAGGTTCCGGGTTACGTGTTCCGAGTTCGCCAGCAAAGAATAGTAAAGTAGGCTAGAAACATGAAGTGTTAATAAATTAGTAGAATTCTTGATACGTCAGCAATGCTGGTGTAGAGGTTTAGAAATTATATAGAAATAGACCCCGGCTCTGTGGCCGGGATGACAAAACTAGAAGATAAAAATTCAGAAGTTTTACCTTGGGTCAACAGTCAGTATCTAGAAACTGACCGCAAACCCGAAACCTGGTTTCCAGCCTGCGGTTGGAGTTGCGAGTTCAGTGTTCCGGGTTCGCCAGCAATGCTGGCGTAGTGGTCAAGAAAATATATTCCGCCTACGGCGGAGTTGTAAAGTTGAAAGGTCTATTTCCACCTGCAGTGGAGTTGTAAGGTTGTAAAGTTGTAAAGTTAAAAGGTTAAATTTTGAACTAATAAGTATCTTGAATTAGTACAAAAACAACCTTCAAACTTTTTAACTTTCAAACCTTCTAACCCGGTCAAAGACCGAACAACCTTCAAACTAAACAAAAAACGGAGTAGCAAAATGAAATCTCTCTCACACTTATCAATCGTCTTAGTCGTAATCATGAGCCTTTTCTCCTGCGAAGGAACAAACTTCTTCTCTAAAGCCGCAACCCCTCTTCAAATAGAAGATGTAAACAATGACAATAACTCAGATAATGATAAAGATCCATTAATCCCTCAAGATCTAGATATCAATTATACAGGAACAAGACACGCCATGTTTACCGGTAACCTTGGGCAACCAATAAGCAGAAGCTCCATGGGAGCCATTGACCCTGACCCCACAGGCCACACTGCAAATAATGATTATGATGGTGATGGAATTCCCAATAACCAGGAGATTATAACCAATCCCTTTGTGGCTGATTACCCAAAGATAGTAACTCGAATCTCTGCACCCATAACCATGGAGATAAGGGTTGATGAAAATACCTCTGAGAATAATCATACTGAGATAATTGAAGACAGTGATCTTCAGAAGACCATAACAAACAGTATGGAAGATAAGCATTATTCTCAGCTCAATCAAAAGACTACTCCTTATAGATATAAGACAAGTACATCAGATAGTAATAGTAATGATAATAGCTATGGTCATTCTGATGCTAGTTCAAATAGTTTAGCGGTTTCATTTAAATACAAGGCTGAAGCACAATTTATTGGTACTGGTGGTGGCACAGAGGTTAGTGGATCTGTAAGCGGTAGTAGTTCAAGGAATCATAGTGAGAATTATAAATTAGCTACAAGTCTTGCAAAATCAAGAATGACTGAAACAACTCAATTTAAAGATGTCAATTACATGGACAATCTTGATCGAAATGGAGTTAGCTTTAAGGATGATACTGTTGAAAGAATATCACAGAATTTTAGAAAAAATCTTAAAACGTTAACAAGTCTCAACGTGGGACCAAACAATGGTGTTGTCAGAGCATCTTTATACATTAAAAATATAACAGTAAATATGCCAGTTCGAATATCTGATGTTGTTTGTACCCTGACCTTTAGAACTCAGAGTGGTGAGTTCTTACCTGTTAAGACTTTTACCTTAAAGAATGAAAACTATAGTGAGTTTAATGAAGAGGTCTATGGCAATGAAGAGTTAGGACCTTATACCATTGAGGTAACTGGACTTAATACCAATGAGGTAAAAAAGGCACTGGCAAATGGCTATATTCCACAGATTCACGTGGTTAGCTATAAACTCAATCGTGTCTCTGGCTCTAACTATAACCCTGGAGTTGATAATCTTAAGATTGTTGAAGAAAATACTAAGGGAAGAACAGCAACAATTAAGATAATTGGAAATGGAATTAGAGAAACATATAGAGTAACTGCCTTTGATGTTGATGATAATGGTGATATTTCACCGGGTGTATCTTTAAAAAAGGCTCTCTATAGAATATATCGTGATCAGACCGGTGGTGGAGAAAAATGGAAAACAGATGCTGATGGGAATGTACTTACTGTAGGTGATGATAATCTGCGATGGAAACCCAACACAACTGATAGAAAGAAATATGACTATACTATTAACAATAATACATCAGGAAATAAGTGGCGTCTCTTTGAGACTTATGTAAAAAAATATACTGATGCCTATAATAATGTGCAATATATTGAAACCATTAAAAGAATAGGTAATCTGAAAAAGTATAATCCCTTTAATCCTGAAGATAATAGTAATTATAGTCCAAATGAACTATTAACCAAAGATGAGGTTATGCAGACTAAGTATTGGGTAATCTTGCAAAATGGTAAATATTTTGAGGGAGATATCAATGACCCTATATGGGTTGGTGAGCGATTTGAGATTATCTGTTTTGATGCAAATGATTTTCAAAAGCATTATGAAACCTATACCTATAACCCTTTTCAGACTAATGAAAAATTTAATTTAGAAACTCGGTGGAATAGACTTAACCAAAAGGATAATGATGAATTTTCACGAGCCATCTATCTGGGTAAGGTCTTAGCCAGTGATGTTGTTCACCTACAGGTTGACCTGACCAAAACAAGATTTTTATTTCAAAACAATGATCTCAATAATGGTTTTGGAAATCCTACAAATGTAGATAGTACTGATAATTACTATAACTATAAATATAATTTTGAGCCTGATGAAAAAATTCCTGAGGGAATTCCCGGTGAGTTTGACCATACTCTTAATGCAAATTATAATAGTTTATCTGTTTATATAAAAGAATCAATCAATGCATTGCGCTATGTTATTGATATAACATCAGATGATACATCCTTTACTGCTAAAACAATAACAGTGACTCGAGAAGAGTTAAAAGAAAAAGATAATTTTATTTATATAAATAGAATGACTCCAGTAATTAAGGATAGCACAGATCTTGTGGGATATCTTCCGGGTGGCACCTATGAGGTAAAGGTAACTGCCTATGGAACCTACGATGGTACTGAAGTCTCAACAGCCAGTTTAACCAATTTGATTTCTGAGAGAAAGGTAATTATTGAGAACCCAGCTGGTTCATCATCTATACCAACTGCCTTTACCTTTGATGCAACAGGTTTAAAGAATCAAATCGTTGTAACTATTGGGCAGAGCAATTTTGCTGAGTACTATATTATTGAATACACTGGGCCAACAAATAGCACCCATAGTGCAAGTAGCACAACAACACAAATATTGGCTCATAGTGGAAATAATTATATTACCATTAAAAATCCTCCAACAAATCTTGATGTAGCTGGTCTTTATAAAGTGAAGGTCTATGCCTATAACAATAATCAGCTTTCAGGTGTTCAATCTTCAAATGAAAAATATGTACAAGTAAGTTATGAAAAGTTTGAAAATCAAAAGCTTTATCGTGGACTAGACCCAACCCAACTCTTTAAGAACAGTGCAGTTCACCTAGAGGTTAACTTCAATGATGGCACAGGATGGTATAGACTTGTCATGTCCTATGATCAGATGCCCGGTGCTGGAACAGCAAAATGGATTAACTGTCAATACACAAGTTATATAGAATATAATAAACAAAAGTTTCATATATATTTTCAAGCTCCCAAGGGTGATGAGTATAGTTCAAGCAATGTTTTTACTGGTGGTCGTGAGGTTGCAGATGTCTATATAAGAACTGTGGCAAAGGAAGAATTTAGAGATCGTTTTTGGCCAAAGCCAAAAATAAATGATGGTATCATTAGTGAACCAGGTAGCTATAATGATTCAGATGTATTTTTATCAGTTAATGGTGGAACTACTGATGTCTTAAAAAAATGGATTAATCTACCTGGAACTGATGCAACTTTTTTTAATGAAACAATTATTGAAAATGGTGATACAACCATTGGTGATTTTACATTATCAAATGCAACAAAGGATAACTTCTTCTTTGCACCAGCAGAACATAGAACCTATGCAATCAGTGCATCTTTAGAATATGATATGCCAGATACTGCAGGAAATAAACCAGTAATGGATAGTTTCTTAGCACGAAGATTAGAAAATAAAAATTTTGAGGTCTATGATATTAAGGCATCTGGGGCACCAACAAAGTTTATAGTAAGCTATAGACCGGGAATGCCACAGTCCTTGCAAAAGGAAACGGTTACTGATGATGATTTAAGTAAGATTGATGTCTTTGGGCCACAGTGGACATTTAAATATATTGAAATAAATTCAGCAAATCCCGATTTAACGAATGATATTACTAAAGACTTAGTAAAAAATACAGAATATCTTGTGGCTGTAGTAGCAGTAAATGAATATGGTCAAAGTGCTCCGGTATTTTTTAGAGAGAATTTATTATCTGATAATAAAAAGCCAGATCTTATTATGACTGTAAGTAATGTTAAGCCAGAGCTTGCACCACAGTCTGTTTCATTGAGTCTGGGTGTTGATGGTAAGAGTATTATTGTAAATAATATTCACGTACCAGGTGAGATTAGATATCAGGTACTTTGGAGAGAGAAAGATTCTGATCCTGAGTTAGAGTCATCGTGGACTGTTGCAACTGTGCCTAATATTGCACCAGGTTATTCATCATATCCAGTGAGTCATACTATTGATGGTCTCAAACCATGGACTGATTATGTGGTGAAGACTAGGGCTGTGACTATGAATAATCCTCCAATTGAAGGTACTGATAGTACATCAATGCAGATTCAAACGAAAGGTATTTATACTGATGGTCAGGTGCCACCAAAGATGAGTAGTTTACATGTTGCAACAGCTGGAAGTGGTGCGGATTTACAGATTCATGTTAATAATATCTTGCTTCGCGGTATAACTAAATATGAAGTTGTTTATAAAACTGATGGTCAAACAGATGATGAATGGTCAGATCCTATTGTGGTTATTGGTAATGGATTAGATCCGGTTTCTACGATAATTGATAGTGCACTTGCCTGGGATAAATATCAGATTATGGTAAGGGCTGTTAATGGAAGTGGTGTTGTAGGTGAATATAGTGATGTATATGTGATTAGTACAGTACCAGAGGCCAATGTTATTACTGGCACTGCTGCTTGGATAAATCATAAATACAATGGAATTTATAAATTTGATGTTTATAATGGTTTTTTAATAGACTATAAGAAACTTGATGCAGAGTTATTATATAGTTTCTATTATGACCAATTACCTGCTGGTACAGTTTCTATTGAGATATCGAGTTTTAAGATTGGAAGTAAAACGGTCCCTGGTCAAACGAGTGTAACAGATGCTAATACAATTGGTCAGGCAATTACTTATCCAAACAGCTCAATTATTCTTGCAATTGAAACACTTAGAGGTTATTCACCTAATAATGGTACCTGGCCAGATCAAATACTTTTCAAACCAGAAAATATTCCATCATTTACAATGTACTGTAGAAATAGTCATGATGAATTAATTGTTATTAAAACAGCTGAGGTTAATATTACTGATTGGGATAATATGCCAGTTGAGTAAATTATTAAGGAAAGTTGTAAGTTTGTCAGGGTTAGAAGGTTTATTTTTGCTTTCATAAATTATGTAAATGCAAAATTAACTTTCAAACATTAAAGCATTACAACCTTCTAACTAAGTATTTTAAAAGGAAATTTATTTGAAAAAGATTTTTATCATATTCTCACTTTCATTCATCTTCACTGCAACATCATTGTTCAGTGAGGGTGATAATGTTTTGAAAGTTAAAAAGTTTGAAGGTTTGAAGGTTGTGAAGCCAATTGAGAAAAAAAATGAACCTGATAAAAATGATAATAATAGAACAAAGAATGATATAAACAATAATTCTAAAAAAGATTTAGGTAAAAATGACAGTTCAAAAGTTGAAAAGTTAAAAGGTGAGAAAGACAGTTCGAATGTTATAAAGTTAAAAGGTGGTAAAGACCGTTTAAAAGTTAAAAAGTTAGAAGGTTCGAAGGTTGGAGATCCTTCTAAACAGAAGACTAGTTCTAATAAAAAAGACAATCCTAAACCTAAAGCTAAGAGTTTGAAAGCGGATAAGGATAGTTTAAAAGTTAAAAAGTTTGAAGGTGGGAAAGATAGTTTAAAAGTTAAAAAGTTAGAAGGGTTGAAGGTTGTAAAACCTTCTGAGAAAAAAACTAAATCTAATAAAAACAATATCACTGATGAAAATAAAACTGAAAAAGATAATCTCAAAAAAGATCAAAATGGAAATAATGAAACAAAGAATGACTTAAAAGATGAAACTAAAAAGGTTATTGATAAAACTGATAAAAAAGAAAATATAAAGAAAACAGAAAAAGATTTAGACTTCACTGGCATAAAGAAACAACAAAATAGATTTAAAACCAAAGACATTCTAAAAAAAGAACTCTTTGGTCTCTATCTTTTCAACGGTGGATTCATACCAGTAGCAGACTTTGGTCCTTTATATAATGCCGGTTACCAATTGGGGCTTCGAGCAAATGTAACAAAGTATAATTTTTTTAACTTTCATCCAATTGCTCAGATGAAATGGTCTAATATTAAGAGTGTTCCTCAGACCGGAGTTTTTAATACTTCTTTTGATTTTGTTCAAATAACTGTAGGCATTATGTATCAGTTTCGATTTCATCTGCCAAAGTCATGGCAGGTAAATGACTTTTTGAAGCGAAAGGTTACCCTCTATGGGGGAATCTATGATGGACTCACTATTTTGGCCTTTGATATTGAATCTTCCAGTGAAACAACTATTGAAGGAGTCAATGTTTTTGGAATTTGTGCGGGGTTTTCCTATCCGGTTTGGGATAATTTTGATATTGGCTTTGAGGTGAGTTGGGAGATTTTGGCTACAGCGGGAGTTGGGTTTCAGAGTGTTAGTCTTGGATTGGTTCTAGGGTATAGGTTTTGAGAATTGTTTCGGGTTCTGTGTTCCGGGTTCGCCAGCATGGAGTTGTTATAAAGCTAGAAGTTTGAAGTGTTATGGAACTTTTTGATATCCGGAATGGGTTTTGTAGCTGGCGTTGTGATCGAGATGTTTTTAGTTTGCGAGGAGCTGTGAAGTTTTTTCCGAATTTGTCAGCTTGCTGACATAGAGGTCTGGAATATTTTTGTGATAGAGAATAAGTTGATTTTATTTCGAGTACACCAACTTGTTGGTGTAGAGGTCGAGAATTTTTTTTGTATGTGAAGTTCATAGTCTTAGATTCTAGGATAACAAAAAGTTCATGTGAACTGAAAGTTAACCCGGAACCCGGAACCCGGAACCCCCGGCCTATGGCCGGAAAACCCGGAACAAATAAGTGATAGTTTCTTTAATGGAAGGAGCAACCAGAAACAATGAATTTCAAAACTTTCGAAGATATCGAAGCCTGGCAAAAAGGCCGTTTAGTCGTAAAGGAAATTTATAGTATAACTAAGACCGAAAATATAAGCAAAGATTATGCTTTATGCAATCAGATGAGACGAGCAGCTATTTCTATTATATCAAATATAGCAGAGGGATTTGATAGAGATGGCAATAAAGAATTTATACAGTTTTTATCAATAGCAAAGGGATCATGTAGTGAGTTATTAGCCCAATGTATTGTTGCTCATGACATCGGATATATAAACGAAGATGTATTAAAAGATTTAAGAAAAGAATTAGTTGCAGTTAATAACCTTGTTGGTGGGTTGATGGTTTATTTGAAGAAGTCGGGGATTAAAGGTAAGAAGTTTCAGTAAAAATTGTTTAGGGTTGGGTGTTCCGGGTTCCGGCCTTTGGCCGGGGTTACGGGTTGAGGTGTTCCGGGTTCGCCAGCATGGAATATTGAGATGACTAGATGTTTGAAGTGTTATGGAACGGTTTGAAATGCGGAATTGTTTTTTTAGCTGGCGTTGTATCGAGAAATATATTTGTAGATAAGAGGAATTGTAAGTTTCTAGGGTAATGAAAGTTTTTTGTAATTAGAGAAATTGTTTATGAACACAAAACCCGGAACCCGGAACACAGGCCGAAGGCCGTAAACCCGGAACAAAAAAAGCGAAATAATATAATGAAAACAAAACAAATAAAACATATAATAATAGCAGCACTAATAACAATAATCGCATCATGCGAGGGTACAAACTACCACGACAAAAGCCGCACCGTCATCCCCCCATCTCCTGGCGCCCCCAGCGGCAATGACGCCCTGTCGTCATCAACAAACTTCAGTGGCAAAGAAAACGTAACTACACCAAAACTTTCAGCCTATGCTGGTGCTGCCTTTGTAAAGCCCCCATCAATAAATAATTACGGCTCTGTGAGTTTTAGCTATGCTATGGTTACTCCTCAGGGTCGGGCTGGCATGCAGCCTTCTATTGGCATTTCTTATTCATCAAGTGGTGGTGACGGCCTTGCAGGAATCGGTTGGAATCTTTCAACGGGCCTTGGGGTTATCTCTCGTACAACGAAGAATGGTCAGCTTTACTATGATCATCGTGATACCTTTACCTTTAATGGAAAGCGACTTGTAAAGGTATCTGGGCCCACTGGCAGTGAAGAGGGGACCTATCGATTAGAGATTGAGTCGGGTTTTTCTCGTCTTGAGCTTAGTGATGTTTCAAGTGGTGGTATATGGAAGGTCTATGATAAGGCTGGCACGGTCACTATTTTTGGTAAGGATAAAACCTCTCGAATTTATAAACCTGAAAATGAAAACAAGACCTATATCTGGAATTTTACCAGAAGCGAAGATCTTAATGGCAACTACATGTATGCTGTTTATGATACAAGTTCATATAGCGAAGATCGTGTTCTTTATCTCAAAGAAATTCATTATACGGGAAATGTTAATACGAGCTATGCTCCGAAGCAAAAGGTTGTGTTGAAATATGATAAGCGTGCTGAGGCCTACGTGTCTAAGGGGCCGGGCTTTATTATGAAGATGGACCGCATCTTAGAGTCTGTTGAGATGTACTATGATGATGATCGTCTGTGGTACTATGAGATGGAATATAAAATCTCAGAAGATTCAAATCGGCCGGTGCTGCAAAATGTGAAGTCAAGTCGAAATACTACTGAGCCCAAGTTTCATTATCAAGAGGCAAAGCATCTTTTTGTGTGGAAAAAGGTACATAATCCTGACTCTGGAGACCATGAGTCTAATCCTGATACGACTCGTTATTTTGAGGGTGACTTTAATGGTGACGGCATCAGTGACATGGTCTTTTTTAATCCTATAACGGGCAAGTGGAAGGCAGCAGAGGCTCGTCGTGATGGTGGCTATAATTTTAAGACCTATGGTCAGGCCTTTGGTGGTCGTGATGGTGCACAGAAGATTCAGTTTTTTAAGGGCAATGTAACGGGTGATTATAATGGTGACGGCAAGAGTGATATAGCTTTTTATCTGCCAGACACTAAAGAGTTCTGGGTTGCTGAACACAATGGCAAGATCTTTACCTTTGTTAATTATGGAAGAAACATCATTAGTGATATAGATATATTTAAGTGTGAATGGTTTCCCGGAGACTATGACGGCAATGGTCTTTCTGATACGATTCTCTATCATGAGGCCACTGGTGAGTGGATCATGATGCGAAACATCGGTGGCTCCTTTGTCTTTAAGAAGTTTGGTAAGAAGTTTCAAAACCTTTTTAGAAATGACTACAGCCCCAATGATAATCGTGACAGTGTTTCGACACGAGATCATTCTACTTACGGCCTTGATCGGGGCAAGGTGCATTTCTTAAATGGCGATTATAATGGTGATGGGCGAACAGACTTTTCTATCTATGATGCCAGAAGCGGCAACTGGTTTGTGGGCACCACTCATCGTGAAGAGAACTATGATGTTGCCAGCTTTGCCAATGGTATTGGACTCGATCAAAATGAAGACTTTCGTATTGAGTGGACTCTCTATAAGAAGTTTACTGCTCCGGAGAAAAGTCTCTTTGGTCATGATCGCTTTAGCGGTGACTTTAATGGTGACGGCTATAGTGACTTCTTGCTTTTTGATCGATCAAAGGGTGAGTGGATCTTAGGTGCAGTGAAAGACTCTACCATTGATTTTCAGGTTTTTTCAAAGGCTCCTGAGTTTAAGGATATTACCCGTTGGCTTCAGGGTGACTTCAATGGTGATGGCCGAACAGACATTGGCTTCTTTTCTAAAACAGATAATAACTTCTGGATCGGTGAGGCAACTCCCAATGGTTTCAGATATCGCATATATAATAATCTTTCTTATGGCCCGGGCACAAAGGTGCTTCAGGCTCCAGAGCCAAAGGCAGAGGTTAAGATTACCACCAAGACAACAGTGTCTTCATTTCAGTTGACCTCTACTGATCCTGTAAAGACCACGGCCTTTACCTATGAGTTTAATGGAAACTATAAGGATGATGGTGGTGAACTGGTCTACACAGGGAACTTTGATGGCAACTTTAATGGTGCTACTCAGCAAATAATCTATGATAAATATAAGCAAAGGCTCTTCTTTAAGAGGGGCAATGGAACTTTGGAAGACTATAACCTTTCTGTTGATTTAACCAAGAGCTCTGTGAAGGTCATAGGCAAGCGGGTCTTTGAGGGCAAAGAGGCTCTTATCTATTATGAATTTGATAGCTCAATAGTTGGAGCAGATGATCACTATTTCTATGCAATTATTCACAATGGTACGAAGCTTGAAAAAATTGAACTTGCAAAGGTTGTGTCTTCTGACTTTGTCTATGGCAAGAGTCTCTGGGCTCTGGGCAGGTTTATTAAGGGTAGTGATAATTATCATATCGCTGTTCTTAAAGATAAAATGTCTGTGCCAGAGCTTACGATCTATAAGCAGGGCACTAGTGACAGTTATATAATTAAGGATGATGCTTCAGATTCTTTGAATCTGCAAAACATCTCTGCAAAGGCTTCATCTATTACCATGATGGCAGGTAACTTTACCTCTACCGGTCACAATCAGATTGCCATTGCTGATGCCTCAAGTGGAACGTGGTATGTTTTGACACTGCCTGATAATCTTGTTTCAAGTCAAACCATTGATTTTAAACAACTCTTTGGCGTTGCTCGATATAATCCGGCTCTTGCAACAGGCATTGAGCGAATCTCTGATAATGCTCTTCTTCGAGTGGTGAGAGAGGGCTCTCAATATAAGGTTGAAAAATACAGCTTTGACAGCTCAAATAATGTCTCTGTTTTCAGGTATGCACCTTTAGAGGAAAACATCACTCCACTGGGTTTTACTCCTGGTGAAGAGCTCATTGTAAAGACCACCAGTGGTTTTAAAAAATACGAATTGCTTTCGTCATCTTATAATATTTCTGAATTCACCAATGGTGGAACAAACTCTATTACAACAATCAAGCGACCTGATCTTATTGAAAATAAATACAAGTTTCGATGGATTCAGGGTGATTATAATGGGGATGGAAAGACAGACATAGGAATCTTTCATCTCAAGGAAAGCACCTGGTATTATGCCATGACTCAGGGCACTGTGCCTGATCTGATTTCCAAGGTAGACAATGGCCTTGGGGGTACTTACAAGTTTGAATATAAGAATTCTACGAGCTTTGATAATACCGGTGATGATGATATTCCAGATTTGCCTATGAATTACAAGGTCTGTGTTTCACTGGCTGTTGATGATGGCCGTGGCCATGAGGTTATAACAAAGTATAACTATAGTGGAGGTTATGCCTTTAGTTCATTTATCAATGGAAAGAAGGAGACTGACTACTTTGGTTTTTCTACCTTTGAGACTGAAGATGCCTATGGCAGCAAGACCATCAATACGTATTATACCACACCTTTTAGTGATTATAGAAAGAATCGTGTGCTGGCCGGAGCAATGAAAGAGAGTGTATTTAAAGGCAGTGATAATCTTAAATACTCTAAAACAACCTATGAATATAGGTTACATGAAATTAGTTCTGGAGAAGGGACATCAAACATATCTCTCTTATTAGATGATTTTGGCAACACTGTTGTAACTGGCTCAAATATAATTCTTGCAAATAAAAATCGATCATATTTGATCGAGCCGGTTAAGGTGAAAAAATATAGTTTTAAAAAAGTTGGCAGCAAACAAAAAGAGGTTTTAACTCAAACAACCACCAGCAACATTGTTTTAACCTCTGGTTCATATGCAATGGAGAGCAAGAGTGAGTCTGTTACAGATCACTATGTAGATGCTATTCATAATGTAGTGACTCTTACCTCAACCAGTGAGTTTGAAAATATTGAGTCAAGCAATGAGATGCGCTTAAAGAAAAAGATTACTCTCAATGACACAAGTCATGAAACAACTGTTGAATATACCTATGATGCAAAGGGTAATGTAGAATCTGAACACGTCTATTACTCAGGCACAGGATTGCCAAGTGCAGGTGATTCAATAAAGCGTTATGAATATGATAACTATGGCAATCGCATAAAGGATATTAATGCCAGTGGCACACCAAAGAGAATTGTCGAAAAAGAATATGATGACAAACTCCACCAGTTCGTTGTTAAGGAAACAGCCAAGGGGCCACGTGATCTGACAACCCTCTATGATATAAACTACGGCATAGCCTTTGGTGGCATCAACATAAAAACAGAACCAACAGGTTCAAGAACTTATTTCGAATATGATAAATTTGCTCGTTTAGAAAATCAAAAGACTGACACTGATAGTGGAGTACAGTTGTTAAATGACTATAGCTATGATTCAAGAAATGATGGGGTAAATCCTCTTAGTGCACGAGTTAATCAGCATGATGGTCGAGGCAAGACAATTGCAACTCGAATATATGCAGATGGTGTTGGTCGAATTATTCACACTGTTCGAAGCACGGGCAATGATGTGGCTGGCAAGAGATATGTGAAATCCGGCATGGTTAAATATGATGCAGTTGGCCGAGTTATTCGAAAGAGTCAGCCAGCCTGGGCCATGGACCATGAGATTGATCGCTTTGTGCCTTTGAGTCAAGAGAAGCATCCCACATTAACTGATTATGATGCCAGTGGTCGCCCACTGAGGGTGACTATGCCAAAGGCATTTGCTGGCGAGAAAACTACATCAGTTACCTATACCTATAATGATCCCTATGAGACTATTGAGACTCATAGTATTGGGCGGGTTAAGCGTACGGTGAAGAATGGTCGGGGGCAGGTGTTGTATGTTTCGCAATCTGGGGTTGGAGATGATGGGACTACGGTTGCGTCGGCTATTGGTTTTGCATATAATTTAGCTGGTAAGCGGATTTTGAAGTTTAAGGTTCAGGGTTCCGGGTTGGGGGTTACGGGTTTTGTGAACATGATGTCTCAGTATGATTCTAGAAAAAGTGATCCATCCTCAAAACCTGGAATTGTTGAGGCTGAAACCAACTACTGGTGGTATGATGGTTTGGGGCGTGTTCGGGGAAGTTATGATGCTGATAAGGGATTTTCTTCGAGCACCTATAATAGCTTTGGCCAGGTGAAGACGGTTACTGATTCTCGGGGTTTGACGACCTCTCTTGTTTATGATACTCTGGGGCGGGTGATTCAAAAGAATCGGCCGGGTTCTGAGGGGACGGTGAAATATACCTATGATGTTGGTGGTTCCAATGCTATGGGCAAGGTGACTAAGATTGAAGACTCTTCGCAGATAAAATATTTTGACTATGATGTAATAGGAAGAGTTAAAAAAGAACGACGTTATATGCGCATTCAAGAGGAGACTGATGGTCTCTCTGATGAATACGTTACTGAGTTTAAACATGATCTTTTGGGTCGTAAATATGAAATTTTATATCCTGAAGATCCGAGAGATAATGTTAGTTTAAAGGTTACCTATTATCATAGTGCCAATGGTGTTGAAAGGGTTGTGAGCAATCGTGGCAGTGTTGAGCAGGAGATTATTTCTTCTATAAACTATAATGAGTTTGGTGAGATGACCCAGGTGGTTCGGGGCAATGGCACTATTACTAACTATGAATATGATAACAAGGGCCGACTGACTCATCTGGTAACAACAACCCCTGATGGCAACACAAGGCGAACTTTGCAGCAGGTGACCTATGATTTTAAGATTGATAACAGCATAAAGAGCCGGCTTACTACCAGTGACTATGGAACCTCTGGCTATGAGGCTCGAAGTGTTAAACATGATTATGTTTATGACGGCCTCAATAGATTGATTAGAGCTTATGGAAATCTGACCAATGGGGGGCAGACTCAGAAATACAGTCGTGGTTATGGCTATAGTGACACGGGCAACATGACTCACAAGACTGTTTATAATGTAACTGATCAGAGTATTGAAGATAAGTGGAACTATTATTACGGCAATAATAATCATGCAGTGACCCGCATTGATTCATCAAAGACTGCTACAACGAGATTTAGTCTCGTCTATGACACTGCGGGCAATATGATTACGAGAAATGATTTATCTAAGTCTGATGTGAAGAACATGGAATATGACTCAGAGAATCGCATCAAAGAAGTCACTGATGGTAGTGGTAATTTCATTGGCAAGTATTGGTATGATGATCAGGGCTTTCGTGTTAGAAAGCTTGCCAAAAGAGTCGTTGATGGTGAAGAGCGCAGGTTAGAGGTATTATATCCTTCAATGTATTTTGGCATTGAGCAACAAAGACGCATCTCTGATGGCTATGCTGTGCCTAATACTCAATCTGCGGTGAGCAATATTTATGTCAATGGTGTGCGATTTGCTGCTATATCTAGTGGTAATAAGACGAGATATTATCATACTGATCAGGTTGATTCGGTGAGTTTTGTTACTGATGAGGTTGGTTCTGCGGTTCACAGGTTTGAATACCTGCCATATGGTGAAGCGTGGAAGAAAGAGAAGAATACCAAGGTTGGTGAAGAGGATCATAATCCGAAGTTTAATTCTCAGGAGCTTGACACAGAGACTAATTTTTATTATTATAATGCTCGTTACTATGATCCGGAGATTTCTCGGTTTGTGACTGCTGATCCTGTTGTTGATGGGGTTCATAGTTTACAGGGTTGGAATGGGTATATGTATGTTCAGGGGAATCCGATTGTTTATAAGGATCCTACTGGGAATAATAATGAAGGTTTAGATGCTGATACAATTAATAGTCCTGAGTATCAAGGTGGAACTGATGGTTTCGTCTTTGATATGGTCAACTCTGTTACAGATACTGTAAATATTGCATTACCAAAAAAATATGAAATTCCAAAGTTAAAACCATTAAGTAAAGATGAGCGATACCTTAAAGCTTATAAATATGGTGAATCTATATCAACAGTAACTCAATTAGCAAATTTAGGTAAAGCTGGCTATAGTGGTGCAAAAAAATTATGGAAGAATAAAACAAAAATAGTTGATGGAGTAAAAGATCTTTATAATAAAGGTAAAAATTTACTAAAAAAATCAGGAAAAAATACATCTTCAGCAGTAAGTACTGTTAAAAAAGTAAGTAATAGATTAAAATATATGGGAAGAACTCCCGGTAAAAAAAGTCGAACTGGAAAAGAAGTAATTGCTAAGATGAGAGCTGATGGAAAAGTCAAAGGGTATGGAAAGAAAATGATTTTTCAAGATAGTAAAGGAAATTGGCATAATATTAAAGATGCAGATATGGCACATAAAGTAGATTGTGTGAAATGGTGGAATAAAACTGGTAGAAAATTTGGGGCTAAATCAAAAGAAGTTAGAAAGTGGATGCTGGATTCTAAAAATTATTATTTAGAACACTATAAAATAAATAGATCTCAAGGTGCTAAGTTAAGAATTAAATATAAAGATCCAAATAAATAATAGGTTATATATGGAATTAGAAAAAAAAAAATATAGAAAAATTCAAAAATTAAGTAAAAAAGGAAATAAAATGATGGATAAACTTCAATTTAATGAAGCTTTATATTATTTTAATGAAGCACTATCGTTGATACCTGAGTCCAAAAAAGATTGGGAAGCAAGTACATGGTTATATGTAGCTATAGGTGATGCTTTTTTCTTTTTAAATGATTTTGAAAAGTCAAAAAATTATTATTTTAATGCACTTAATTGTCCTGATGGAACCTCAAATCCTTATATTTATTTACGATTGGGGGAATCACAATATGAGTTAAATGAAAAAGAAAATTCTTTAGAAAATTTGTTGAAGGCATATATGATTGAAGGTGAACTTATTTTCGAAGATAGTGAACAAAAATACTTGGAATTTTTAAAAGAGAATATGGATTTGAAATGATGAAAGATATAAATGTTAAAAATGAGAAAAAGATAGATGCTCTATATGATAAAATGTGCTTGGCGTATGAAGATGAAGATTATAACAAGTCAAAAGAATATTTGTTAGAAGCCTGGAACTTATTACCCAATCCAAAAACAATTTATGAGTATAGTTATTCAATAGTTGAAGCCTTGTGTGATATATACTCAATACTTGAAGATAAGGAAAATGCTTTTAAATGGTTAGATGTTTTTATTGATTGTTATCCTGAGAAATATGACTATGGTGATAGAGAGTTTGTAATTGGTAGAACTTATTATGAATTTGATGATTTTGAGAAAGCCTATGAAAATTTCCAGATAGCATTTAGAAAATCTGATGGTAGAGCATTTAATGAAGAAGATAATAAATATCTTAAGTTTTTAATGGAAATGAATAAAAATAAATAATTCTTGCAAAAACAGAACCATCACAGTTCCCAAATCCGCAGGCTGTAGGATAGGGTGGGTAGCTGGAGTGTTTGCAATAAATCAAAAATAAAATTATATATCATCTAATAGTTTTTTATTGATACCATCAAAACCAATTCTATTGAACATAAATTGGTCAATGTAGTCAAGACAAGTTGATGAAATGCTTGTATCTTTTTTTAAATTTTCATCATAAAGTCTTAGCAATATAGGGAATAATAACTCTGTTAAATGCCCCCATTCTGTCAAATTAACAATATTTTCTAACTCATTTGATAGAATATTGTCACATGCTAAAAAAATTATTTCTTTGAAATCATTTAATGATTCAAAATAGTCATCTTTTAAAATCCTATAAAAAATTGAGAAATGATTACTGAAAGCTTTTGATTTTACAAAGCTTAGTAATAACTTTTTTAGATGCTCTTGATTTTTAAAATCATAAGAAATACATCTGGATGCAGCTTTCCTGATTTCATCACTATCGTCATTGAAAAATACTTCTAATAAAAGTAAACTTCTATCAAAATATGAATCTTTATCAATCTGTTGTGATAAAAAATGTACAAATTCAATTTTTGTTTTTTCATCTAATTTTGAGATTTCAATGTCAAAATCAGTAAATATATTGTGAAAAAAGCTATAAGCAAAAATGCACAGATAACTGATTTTAGAAATTTCATCGTTCTTTGATTCGGTCATTTTATACAGAATTGGGCTAATTTTCTCATGATATTCTTTAATAGTATAATTTAAAAAATGCATGGACCTACGAATTGTCAGAACTATATCATTATTTTTAACAATTGTTAAAAAATATTGAAAAGCATCATCCCTTTGATAGTTTAATAATGGTAATAGTATATCAACAAGTGCACTTTGAATTTTAATGTTTTTATTGCTTATTAACTTTTTAATTACAGATTGGCACATAGGCAGATATTTTTTGTTTGTATATAATAATGAACCTAAAAATGAAATTGCTATACATTGAACATCATTTAATGTGATTGAATTTAAATTTTGTACAGTAAGATTTTCATCTGTATTTTCTTCAGATTCTATATATTCTTCTGAATATAGTAATACTAAATCGATAATGTCATTACTCCAATTCTCATTACTTCTCTCCTGAATTAAACGAAGAAAGCTTTGAGCTGTTTGGTAATCTTTTGTAGGTAGATATTTTTTTATTATTATTGAAATGTCATCTATTGAAATTGGTTTCCAATCTTCTATGTCATTTTTATCAGGTTCCTTCTTACTTGCTGCAGATATTATTGCATTTACATAAACTATTGATACATTTGAGGGAAAATTAAGAGCAATGTTGAAAAATCTCTGTGGATATTTTTTACTTATATTTGAAAAACTAACTGAAAAAAGTTTTTCTGAACTTTCATGTAAAACGTCATCGGAATACTGAATCCATGATTTTTTTGTTTTGTTGACACCTCTTTTAATTAGATTCAACCACGCCTTATCACTTATTTTTTCAATATTAGGAGATAGTGATGAATCAATTATTCCACTTCTTATTTTATAATTATAAAAATCATCAATATTTTTATCACCAAATTTTCTTTTTAGCACTTCTATTTCATTTTTAACATTTTTTGATATTCTATTCGTTGGTAACGAAGGAAGAAGAAGATGTTGTATCTTCCCGTGGTAATAATCAGAATAACCTTTTAATCTTCCTTGAAAAACATCTTTATATGTTTTTTTATTGTACTTTTCAATATACATTAAAATTCTATCATTTAATAATTTATAGTTATTTTCGGAGCAGCTATTACTGAATTTTGTAATCAAATTTTTAAGAATGTTAATTATAAACAATTCCATATTGTTATTCGAAAATTCATTTAGAGGGAAAGCAGTTGTAATTTTATCGATACAATAATCTGAATGTTCAATATCAAGATATTGAAGACTGGTCCAGAATATACTTTTAAAAACTATATTGGTATTGTTTTCCAGATTATTAAGTTCATCAAGAAATTGAGTACTATTGCTTTGTGCTAATTTATTTGCTGAAGCAAGTAAAAGATCAATACAAAGGTTTTCAAAAGTAAATTCTGTATAATATGAATTTTCAGATAATTGAGAAATCCAATTTAAATGTAAATAGTGATCATCTTTAGTATCAATTACTAACCTTTTAATTGCTGGTAAGAATTTGTTCCAAATATCATTTGCGTTTACTTGAACTATTTCAATGATATTTTTTTGAGTTTCAATGTCTTCAAGAAATAATACATGATCACTAAAGTTATCATGGCCTGAATTTCTGTTTTTTAAGATTGAAAGTAATATATTTATGCACCATGATGGTTTTTCTTTTATAAGTTGATCCCAATAAATAATTCTATATGGATTAAAAAAGCCTAAATCAAGTAATTTTATTCTTAAAGAAAACAGTTCATCTGTATCATTTAAAATGCTTTGTGGTAATGAAGACAAAGCAATTTCATTATTCTTTTTATTTGTGTCTATATACTTACCTAATAAATAATATATTTCCTCTGGTAATTTATGAGCAGTGATAGATAATAAATTAGTTATAATTTGGATATATTGATCATTCTTACTTTCTAACCATTTTACTATATAGCCTTTATCTAATAATTCTTTTACATAATATTCTTTGCTCCAGAACACCGTAAAAATGATATGCTTAAAATAAAATGGGTCATCCATTTTATTTATAAAAAATTGAAAGAATTGTTCACTAAATTCTTTATGTTCTGATGAAATACCAAGAGCTGTATGTTTATATATAAATCGAATATTATCTGATTGAATTAGTTCAATGGTATTTTTCTCAAATAAAATTTTATCTTCTTCTTTAAGAAGGAATAATACTTGTTCTAATTGATGCCTTTTTGATAATAATTGATCAGATTTGTTTCCTAACTATGATAAAAGAGATTCTCCTGAAATTATTTTTTCTATTAAGTTTTTTATAATAAAAAAATCCAAAAAAGACTGGTGAGTATAACTATAAGTATCGTTATTTCCGTGTTGTAGTAACCCATTTGAGATACAGAAGTCTCGAAGGCTTGGAGAATGGTTATCTATTATTCTGGATGGAATATATAATCTACCTGTTTTTTCAATATATTGAATTATTTCATTATTTAAAGTCCTAAAATCATTTAAAGTAAAGGCATCAATTTTATCAATATTACGTTTAAATATTATCAATAACTGATGAATGATTTTTCTTGTTGTGTCAATTTTTGAAATATCATCACCATTTTTACTAATTATTTCCCACAATTTTAAATTTTGAGGATTTCTAAGTAGTACTTGTTGTTTTTTAGTTAAGATATTATATTTTGTTCCAAGAATCTCCTTAACAAAAGAATCATCAAATTCATTTAGGTTGATTTCTAATAGTATGTCATTATACTCTTTTAACCAATTTCTAATAAGAGGATCGTTTTCAAAGTCAAATGTTCTGCATGTAATTATAATACAATTATTATCATCTGATTCTGATGAATATAGTACCTCTTCAACCATTTTCTTTGTTATATCTAATAAAACTCCACCAGAATTACTATTTGTTCTTACTGCATCTAATTGATCAATTAGAAGTACTGATAATCTATCTTGACTAAATTTATTTAAACAATAAGCTGGTGATGTTGGTAAACCAAATAACTCGCCAAAAGTATCAGTAGTATTACCAGTAAATTCTATTCTATCGAGTCTGATAGCAAAACAAAGATTGCTATTCTTAACTAAATCATTGTAGATGTCATATAATAATATACTCTTGCCAGCTCCAGATTTACCATGAATAAAGATTATTTTTTTAGAGTTAAAAGATTCAAATATAACTTTTTTTTCTATTCTTTCATACAGAGTCTCATGTATCAAACCTTGATTAAGTATGGATTGTTTATAAGTATTATTTTGTTTTTGAATTTTGGGTATAATTCTTTCATCTCTTAGAATATTTCTTGGATGGAAGTTGTGTCTTTTTAGAAAATTCCAAAGTGTATCAGATGTTATTGTCTTTCCTAAGTAATCTTCTTCAACTGTAAAATCTTTTAATAGTGGATAAATTTTTTTGCAATCTCCAGTTAATAGTAAAGATATAGTATTTAAAAGTCGATTCTTAGTATCATAATCATCAGGATATGTGGTGAAAAATATTTTTTTTAAGTATTTGTATGTGATTTCTTTATGATCTTCATTATTCTCATCGAAGGATAATCCTCGCATAAATGTCTTTAATTGATTGGTTTCTTCGGTGTTTTTTATTTGATAATCAATAAATTTTTTATAGTCATTTGAATTTCTTGCTTTAATTGTGATGTCATTTAATATTGGTGTAGGTATAGCACTTACAAATTCAAATGCATGATTATTATCTAACTGGGTTTTAGCTTTTTTAAAGACCTTTCGTGCGTTTAAATCTCCAGCATTCCAATATGATTCAGCAGCATTTCTTGCTTTGCATTGATATGCTTTTTTATTATGATCTAACTCTGTAACCCAGAAATCAATACCTTCTTCTTCATCGCCAATAGATTCAATTTCAATTGAATAAATTTTTTCCATAAGTAATCGAAGCATATAGTCAACAATGACTCTACCTTCATATCTGTTGCCTAATTTATCAGCTCTACCACCTGGTTCAAAGGACATTAAATTTCTCCATCAAAATTAAACTACAGCAGAATCAGTCCAGCCACAATTTGGACAACTAAGGATTAAAATATTATGATCAAAGTCACCTACAAGATCTTCTGTTAGATCATCAATAGGATTGTTGCAGTCAGGGCATGACACAAAACCAAAAACAGGATGAGGAACAATGTTACCGTTATTGATTTTATCTTGAAATAATTTTAGAAGCTCATTTTCAGATAATGATTCTAATGCATCAATTTTATTTATTTCATTTGATTGAACTCCCAATTTTGAAAGAATATATTGTTCATGATGCTTTTTCCACATTGAAAGTGTATTACTTGAATACATTCCTTCATCAGAATCTATAAATTTATGACAGTTTCTACAGAGCCAAATAGCGTTGGTTATTGTGGCTCTTTCGGAATCAGTCATTTCTTCTTTGTATCTTTTTGAATTGGGTCTTGCTCCATAGATATGAGCTGCTTCTCCTATGACAGTTGATTTGTTTTCTGCAGAATTAGGGCCAACTGTTATGACCCTACATGCCGGGTTGGAGCACCTAAAAGCTGATCTTTTTGCTAAGGTGTCTACAGTTTTCTTGTTGAAGTCTGGGTTCATTTAATTTCTCTGAAATTGATATGTTGTTAAGATAGAGTATTAGGTGAGTATGTCAAGAAATTTCCCTTGTACCACTTTCTGGTACAAGCTCAAATACAGCAGCTTAAGTCTTGCCTCTACAGCTCCTCTCTAACCAAACTCCTCAATTCTTGCATCTTCTCTTTAATCAAGTCATCTATCTTTCCCTGAGCAGTCTCATCAATCTGATCTAATTCAGGTGAATAGTACAGAGCAGATGGAGTCACATTTAGCTCAATACAGATCTTCTCTAAAATTTCTGGAGATACATATTTCTCACCGACCTCAATTTTACTCATGTGCTTGGGATAGACGCCTATCTTCTCAGACAGTTGAGATTGAGTCAATTCAGCCTTCTTTCTATATATCTTAATATTACTTCCAAGTATCTTCTTTATATCCATATCAGTTTTCCTCTATATAAAGATAAATATAGACACAAAACCTTTCTAAATAAAACCTTCAGAAAGAGAGAAAAATCTGTAAAGTATCCCCTTGAGAGCGAATAATTGTTGACTATTAACTCTTAGAGAGGGAAAATAAGTCATAATCCTTCACCTGGAGGGATTTTCTTGTGTGTGAATGGATCGACCGTTTGCAAAATGTTCCTTTCAGCACATAATATTATTATAAACAAAGAGGAGATTAAATTATGAAGAAGATTTTGATGCTTATGATGATTCTGGGACTTGGATTCTCTTGTGCAAGTCTTGAATCAACTATCAAGGGTTCACATGATGAGCCAAAGATGTGGGAGAATGATATTTACTACAAAGGTAATAAAGTCGGCTATCTTAAGAAGATTGAAAGCTATGATAAGAAAATAACCTATGCAAAAAGAGGAAGAGCTTGTGAAAGATGTAGTAGAACAGTCGCTCAAAGAATTAGATTTGCAGGTTCTAGTATGGGTGGAGTCTTTATTCTTTATGAAGTCTATAATGTAAGTGTCAACCCCAATTATAAACATTGGGAGGTCTATCATGCTTAAGAATACTGTATATCCATGTCAATTGACAGATGAAGAATATCATCTACTCATGAACGTGCTTCATCAAATTGGCTACAAATCTCACAAAGAAAAGAATACAGCGTCAATTGTCTCAAACTGTACTTTTACATTTGATCTTGAAGCAAATGCAGATGATACCTTTAACAGCCTCTATCACAAGATACAAAACATGGCATTGCAGACACGAGTTGATTACCCTCCAAAGGAGGAGCAATAATGTACTTCGACAAAGCTCAGTATAAACAAAAGCGAATAGTCTTTTCAAATCAAAAGGGTGTTGTGGGCAAAACCACTCTCTTTCTAGAGAACTTGGTTTGCATCTTGCAAGTACTGGTAGAAAAACTCTCTCCATTGATCTAGACCCTCAGGCAAATCTTTCAAGAAGTTTAACAGATGAAGAGTGTCAGGGAACTCATGAAGCATTAACTGGTAAGGTTTTTGTTATACCTCAGATTAAAGAAAACCTCTATCTTCTTTGTGGAGATATTAGAATGGCTCTACTTGAGAAATCTCTTATTGCTAAGAAGGATGCCTATACCAGAATGAAAGAGCTTTTAGATGATGGTTGTTTTTCAGCAGCAGAAACCGAAGTTAAAACACAGTAATGAGTTCCTGTGTGCCACGAAAGTGAGCATTAAAAATATATAAGTGTAAACTATGCTGTATAGTAGATGAGGGAAGGCCCCCTCAAAGTCGGTCTGTGGAGACAGGCTTTAAACCACCTCAAGCTGCATTAGCAAAGAACCATTGATGAGGCGTCGGGAGTTACATATCTGATGTCAAAACCAAAGTGCAGGAACAACTTTGGAAAAAGTATGGAAGAAATCCACTTACTGTCCATGGGGTATCCGGCGTAAAGGAGGCATGATCTTAATGTAGGCTATTGTACGGAACGTGGGAACCTGTCGTCGTGATGAGAAGAGAGAAATTCAAGTGGAAGTCCCACAAATCCAATTTGAAAGATATGCAGATGATAAAGCTTTAAAGATGATTCGTGATGAAATTAGAAGTTGGAAAATCCATAGGAAAATAAATTTAACTCTTGAAGATATCAAGGATACATTTAATCCGATATTAAGAGGGTGGTTTAATTACCAATATATATTGTATTTAATAAATATTTTTTAAACATTACACAAAAAAATCTGTCCCATACCTTGCACTCTTCAATGACATGACTATATACATACATAATCCTTAAGGAAAAATGATCATGGCCAGATCAATATTATATTGAAAGGAGAGTAAGTAATGACAATTTCATACAATATTCAGCAATCCAGATTGTCAACATCAACTGATGATTATTTTGCACGAGTTTCTTTAACATCATCTGCAGATATTGACAGAATTATTGCACGAATGATTGAGCAAGGTTCTACCATAACAAAGTCAGACGCCTATGCTGTAATAGAAGAGGCAATTAAGGCAACAGAGAGTTTACTAATAGATGGTATGCGGGTCAATTTTGGTGGCCTTGTTCAGTTGTACCCAAAGATTAAAGGTAAGTTTACAGGACCCCTTGATTCCTATAATAGCTCACGCCATAAGTTAGATGTTGGTGCAACACCTGGTGGCAGAGTTCGCAAGGCTTTGAAGCAAAATGGACAGGTTAAACAGCAAGAAGCAGTATTACCAGAACCCAATATTTATCAGGTCTTTGACTTTGAATCTGATGAAATTAATGGCCCCATTACACTGGGGGGCATTTGCTCTATTAGAGGAAACAGGTTAAAATTTAATAGTGACTCAAGTGATGAAGGCATATATTTTATCAGAACCACTGATAATTCTGAGATACGTATCAGTCATATTTTTAAAAATATGCCAAAGGAATTGGTTTTTACAGTGCCAAAGACCCTCATTGCTGAAGAAAGTTATTACCTCGAAGTTCGCTCAAGAATTTTAGATGGTGCTGACCTTAGAATTGACCGTTTTAATGCTTCGGTTACTGCAGCTTAAGTTAGCTCACATGCAATTGGTGTAATTTCCTACATATTTTTGGTATTATATTTCATGAAATTTCAGATACCCCTGCTTTTTAGGCAGGGGTATTTTGTGTTATGGTATATGTTATTGTGTGATGCAAGATAAGTGATGTTGCGGCACAAGGTAAGTGATGTTGCGGCACAAGGTAAGTGATGTTGCGGCACAAGGTAAGTGATGTTGCGGCACAAGGTAAGTGATGTTGCGGCGCAAGTCTAGGCGATGTTGTGGCGCAAGTCTAGGCGATGTTGTGGTGCAAGTCTAGGCGATGTTGTGGTGCAAGTCTAGGCGATGTTGTGGCGCATGTCTAGGCGATGTTGTGGCACATGTCTAGGCGATGTTGTGGCGCATGTCTAGGTGTACTCGCGGGAAGTTCTGTTGACTTTTTCAGCCATAAGCTGATGTCTTGAACCACAGGTTTCCGGGCCTTTGTGGCCTGTTTTTGAATGCAATTTCAATGATTGCAGATAATCTATAGTAATAAGAGCTTTTTTAGAATTTTTCCTATTTAAACACTTCTCTCTCTTCTGGTTCTCCCCAGATATGTTTCCATACCATAGATTTTTTAGTCTCATAATATATCATAGTATGCATAAGACCTGGATAGTTATCGGTATTACTATGTCCACAAAGAAGTTCATTGTATAGTAATTCTATTGCTTCAGCTATAAGTAAAGAAAGAGAAGCTCGATAAAAACGTCTGAGATCAAGAGCATGTTCATAAAACGATTCGTTAAGATAGATATGTACCTTATTATATGCGCCCATATTTTTTGCCTGATATGCAGTAGAAAATCTTCGTTTAATGAATTTTACTTGTTTTTTTGAAAGCAATAAAATGATTTCTCTTATGATTGCAGATTTTGATGTATTTCTTTTTTTAGAGATAGTTGATAGTTTTTCTAAGGTTTCTTTTTTTGTACATATAGTGGTTTCAATTGTCATAGTAAGATCCTCCTATAATTAGTACGCATTTTGGGAGAGAAATGTAAAAAAATATATGATGGATTAGATGTTTTTTATACTACATTCGACTTCCTGTTCGAAATCCTAGCCATGGCTGGGGCCTCGGTCTTAGCGCAGCGTTTATTTCTAACAAAAAACCCTCCTTTTTCAGCCTTAATGAGTTACAGAATGAAAATATTATTTATGCCAAATACCAAAAAAAAGTGACATCAAGTAACTATTGTCAATAAAAATAGTCATAAGTCACCATTTAGTATATTTTTTTTGGAATAGCTCTAAAAAAACTTGATTAATATAACACTTTTGTGTGATGTGTTTAAAAAAATAGCAATTACTGATGTAACAATAAATAAATCGGAGTAGTAAAATGAAATCTTTCTCATATCTCTCAATCATACTCGTGGTACTCATGAGCCTATTCTCCTGCGAAGGAACAAATTTTTTTGCTAAGTCAGGTAAGCCATTGGCAATCAGTGACACCAATGATAATGGTGACAATGCAGACAATGCAGACTGTCTTCTCTTGAAGGACTGCAACGACTTTGATAATGTGTCAGACACAACTCATGCAATATTTAGTGGAAATCTTGGAGTGCCTATTAGCAGAAGCGCAATGGGAACAATTGACCCAGACCCCACAGGTCATACTGCAAATAATGATTATGATGGAGATGGTATTCCTAATAATCAGGAGATTATAACTGATAAATATATAGCTGATTATCCTAAAATTGTTACCCGTGTTTCTGCTCCCATAACCATGGAGATTAGAAAGAGTTCTACAAATATTTCATTGAATCATAAAGAAAATTTTGAAGATACTGATATGAAAGAGACCATTTCTAATTCAATGGAAAATAAGCAATATTCTCAGTTAAATGCTAAAACAATTCCAGTTGGTAAAGCAAGTAATTCAACCTTAAGTGACCATAGCACTAATTATGGTAAAACAATAGAAAACAAACATGGAGTAAATGTATCAGGCAGTTTTAAAATTCCAGTTTTAAATTTAGGCTTTGGAGCAGGATATAAATATAATAATACAACAACTACTACCAAAAAGGTATCAGATAAACTTCAGAATTCTTCTAATACAGAAAAAATTATTTTTGAGGATGTTGATTACAGAGATAATTTAGACAGGAATGGTGTAGAATTTAAGAATGATACAATACAGAATATGGCTCGAAGATTCAGACAGAGTACAATTGGAAAAGAAGATGTTGAAGTGGGCCCAAATGCTGGTTTTGTTAGATCCAACCTCTATATAAAGAATCTCACTGTGAATATTCCTGTTCGTGTTTATGATGTAAAATGCACCTTGTCATTTAGAACTCCCAGTGGGAGGTATCTACCAGTAAGGACCTTTTATTTAAAAAATGATGATTACACTGATTTTAGTGAACAGATTTACGGTAATGAAGAATTGGGCCCTTTTGTTATTGAGGTGGATAAACTTAATACTGAGGAGGTAAAGAATGCCCTTGCAAAAGGATATACTCCACAGGTTCATGTGGTGAGTTATAAAATTGAGCGTATTCCCGGGTCAAACTATCACCCTGGTGTGGATAATTTGAGACTTATTGAAGAGAATGTAAAGGGAAGAACAGCACAGATCAAGATTGTTGGCCCCAATATGAGAGAAATCTACAGAGTAGCAGCATTTAATGAAAATACAAATGGTGATATTATTCCAGGTATATCACTCAAAAAAGCTCTTTTTTATATATTAAGAGATCGCATTGGTGATGGAGAAAAGTGGGAATTAGATAGATACTCCAAAGAACTCACTAATGCAGATAAGAATTTGAGATGGATAGCTGGCTCAAAAAATACTATTGAACATCCATATTCAAACACTATTATAAATAATGAAGATGATAGAGAAGGATCTTTTAAAGGAAATACATGGCGTAATTTTGAAACTTTTATAAAAGCATACAAGGTAACTAAAAAAAATGCAAATGGAGAATTAGAATCAAAGATAAAATATACTGAATCAATTAAGAGAATCAATAATCTGACTAAATACAATCCATATAATGAAAATGATAATCCTGAGTATGACCCAAACAAGGATATGAACGATGAAAAGCTTAATCAAATGGGCTATTGGGTAATTCTTCATAATGGTAAATATTTTGAAGGAGATCTCAATGATGCAATCTGGGTTGGTGAGCGATATGAGATTATATATGTACAGGTAAAGGACTTCAATGATCATTTTATAGGTCATGCATATACACCAATTCAGGCTGAGACAAGAATAACCCTTGATTCTCGATGGAATCGACTTACAAATCAGGGACACCTAGCAAGATCAATTAATATAGGTAAGGTTATTGCAGATGATGTTATTAAACTGGAGATTGATATTGCATCAAGCAGGTTTCTTTTTGATCAGGCAAATTCAGGTAAAGAAATGGGGGATTCGTTGAAAATCAATAATCAACAGAGTACTCAAAATACTGGTTATGTATGGCATGATTATAATTATACCTTTGATGATGGTCAAACACCAATAAATGGAATACCTACAGATTTTACTTATAGTGTAGAAGCAGGAACAAATTCATTTAAAGTAAAGATTGACCCTGGTGATAAAATCACTGAATATTCAATACGGTTTTGGAAAAATATTGATGGTGAACATCATCTTTCTGAAGGAGCTCGATGGGTCCATATAACAAAAGAACAATTAGAACAACGAAATAATATTGTATATATTAATAGATCGACATTTAATGAACGTTTTAAATGGACAGTTGGCCAGCCAGACAAACATCCTAATCAGCCAGATCACGTTGGTCATATTTCTAATGAGGAATACTCTTTTAGTATATATGGTTATGGCAGGAATAATGGGGTCCATTCATATAAGCTCTCTAGCTCAGGTTCTTTAAAAGTAACTCCACAGGATCCACATCCCACTGATGCGTTTGCTGATATATTTGATGTACATGTAAATGCTTATACCAATAAAATATCTTTGGATATTGCAAGTAAAGATAATGCTGAAGGCTTTTTAATTAGGGTATATGGACCATTGAATTATGGAGGGACATATGAAACTAAAGATTTTAAAGATTATTATGGACATGATGGTAATAATATAATAACTATAGATACGCCCACTTTGTCAGGCAATCTGAAAGAGGATGAAAAAAATCTCAATGTGCCAGGCTACTATTATGTGCATGTGTATGCATATAACAAGAATTCTCTTGATGTAAATGGTAAGATTGACATCAATAAATGCAGAATGCATAGAGGAGAACAACGTTTATTTGTTAATGTACCCTTTGAAAAATATAAGGAGCAAAAAATGTTTTCTCCCAAGAAATCTCTTCATAACTTTGACCCCAGGTCTGTTGATTTAGAAGTAAACTTCAATGATGGTTCAGGATGGTTTAGGCTTAAGCTCTCAAGCAATGACAAGGGGGCCAATGGAAAGGAGATTGATTGCCGAAAAACAACAAATATAGATTATAATGATCAAAAGGTAACCATATATTTTAAAGCACCAACTGGTAAAACTAATTCTCAAAATGAAACATATAATGTTTTTAGAGGTGGGAAGAATCAGGTTAATGTATATTTACGCATAGTGCCAAAACCTGAATTCAGAGATACAATATGGCCAAAGCAAAATTCTAATAGCTCTTTTGATATGAATGCAACACGGGGAATCTATGTAAAGACTGATAGCATCAATTCTCTTGTAAACATGGATTTTTTAAGGTATTGGATCACTAATCCATTCACAGATGCCACATATATTGATGAATATATATCAAATAATTTGATTTACAACTCATATGATGAGATTGAAAGGCAAACCTCTTATAATGGCTTTGGTGTTAAAGCAGAGTCAAAAAATGAGTTCTTTTTTTCTCCAATGGTGCAGCGACTCTATGGAGTTAAGTCTTCTATTGTTAATGAAAATATTAGATCAATGATGTTAGAAAACAGTCATGCAGATACTCCTTCTTTCAGAGTAACAGCAGGTGATAGGCGCATTGAGGTATTTGACCTTGATTCCCAATATGCAGATGTTTTTTATGTGAAAATTATTAAGGGAGATCATCTCAATGATGTGGTTGATGTCAATAATGATGATTGGCAGGTTGTTTTGCCATCTGATTCTTCATCCTTAAAGTTTGTTGCTAATAAATATAAATTTGAAGTCCTTGAGAACAATAAGGTTTATACCATAGCTGTTAGAGGAGAGAATAGTAATAGTCAAAATAGTACATTTTCTACCTGGGTTAAAAAGACTATTAGAATTAGTTCTGTCTATACTCAGGTCTTTGATGAGATCATTAATAGTAATAATGGTTTAGGTTCATTTGGCTATTCTCCACACAGACTTTATTCTCAAAATAAAGAGGCCTTAACCGATGGTGTACATTTTGCCTATAATGAACCTTTAAATGGAAGTTTATATAACATATATGATAACTCTTCTGATATAAGTTTAATAGATGGAAAATATATTAAAATTATTTCAAATGGACTTAATATTTCTGATGTAAATGGTTTAGGTTTAACACCTATCGCAAAGGATTTATCAATCATTACAAGCCCACCATCAAATGAATGCTGGATTGATCCAATTAAAGGAATTTTTGTTTTACCAAGACCTATTTACTATAGTAACATGGAGAATCCAGGTCAAATAAGCAATGCTCTTATTGGTTCAGCTGATGTTGATGTTTATCCAGTTAATTTTGTAGATGGTAGATTTGGTTTATGCGGATTCATTGGAAATTTAGAAAAACCAATAAGTAATGGTATATATAATTTTTATATTTCTAGTTTTAAACCTCAGGTTAATATGGATTTATCTAAAGGTACTGCATCATTTTGGGCAAAAATCAATATTGATGAAATACATAAAGATAATTTTGCAAATGCTTTTTCAGGTTTTGGCGGTATAAAAAGTAAAAAGACTGATTATAGTTCAACTCTTAATGCTGGCTCTGTTGATTCATGGGGTGTATATCTATCTCATTATTTAACGTATAAAAGCAATAATTCAGGTACCACTTTTTATCATCATTATAAAGTTATTTTATTATTTGGTTCTACTATAAAGGAATCATATGAGGTCTCTTTAAATACCTTTCATCATATATATGTAGTGTGGGATTCAGATAAGAATCTAAAAGGTGGTAAATCAATTAGAGTCTTTGTCAATGGAATCGAACGATTATCTTCAACTGATAATCTACCTTTATTAACAACGCCTGAGTTTTTTCTAAGAGCTGGTTCAGTTAATAGAGGAGGAGCATTTTCTTCAGCATCTTGGATTGATAATCCAAAACTATGGAATCATGTTGTGTCAGAAAATCAAACATGGATTTATAATCTAAGCCAGGGTATTGATGGAGCACTTCATTATAAATATGGACCAGAAAATGGTTACAGTCCTCATTTTAATGGTGAAACTAATGGAACGAAGAATGGTGTTGGCTATTACATGTCTCCTGTACAGGACTAGGTGAACTAGCACAGAGACTAGAATGTTGAAATTATAGATTCTAAGATTAATTCATTTTAAGTCAAGATACATGAATAAGTCTTAAGAAATTAAATTATTTAATAGATAAAAATTGGAGTATCAAATGAAATATCTGTCATATATCTCAATTGTTTTAATTATGATATTAAGCCTTTTTAGTTGTGAAGGCACAAACTTTTTTGAAAAGTCAGTATCAGCAAAACCTCTGGCTATCAGTGACACCAATGATGATGGTGACAATGTTGACAATGTTGATGATCTTTTTAATGGAAATCCTCAGGATATTGAGATTGTGTCAGGAACGACTCATGCAATGTTCAGCGGCAAACTTGGACAGCCCATTAGCAGAAGCTCTATGGGAGCCATAGACCCAGACCCCTCAGGCCACACTGCATGTAATGACTATGATGGAGATGGTATTCCCAATAACCAGGAAATTGTCACTAGTCCCTTTGTGGCAGATTTCCCAAAAATTGTGACTCGTATCTCTGCGCCAATAACCATGGAGATTAGAAAGAGTACAACTGATACAACTGAGAATTACATTGAGACCATTGAGGATACTGATATTAAAGATACTATATCTGATTCAATGGAGAGCAAACAATATGCTCAGTTAAATACTAGAACAACTCAAGCTGGTAAAGCAAGTAACTCAACCTTAAATGAGCATAATTCTAATTATGGAACATCAATCAAAAATGACCATGGATTCAATGCTTCAAACAGTTTTAAAATTCCAATTTTAAATATGGCATTTGGATCAATTTTTAAGTATAATAATCCTAAAAATAAAACTCATCAGATATCAGATAAACTTAATAGTGCTTCTAATACTGAAAAAATTATCTTTGAAGATATTGATTACAGAGATAATTTAGACAGAAATGGAGTGGAATTTAAAAATGATACTATACAAAATATGGCTCAAAGATTTAGACGAAGTCAAATTGGGAAAAAAGAAACTAAAGTAGGTCCTAATGCTGGTTTTGTAAGAACCAACCTTTTTATAAAAAACCTTACGGTTAATATTCCCGCTCTGGTTTATGATGTAAAATGCACTTTGTCATTTAGAACTCCTGGTGGTAATTATCTCCCTATTAAAACGTTCTATCTAAAAAATGAACATTTTACTGATTTTTCAGAACAGATCTATGGCAATGAAGAACTTGGACCTTTTGTAATTGAGGTAAATAACCTCAATACTGAAGAAGTTCGAAATGCTCTTGCAAAGGGATACACTCCACAGATTCATGTTGTGAGTTATAAACTCAAGCGTATTCCCGGATCGACATATAATCCAGGAGTGGAAAACCTGAAACTGGTTGAAGAGAATGTAAAAGGAAGGACCGCTCAAATCAAGATTGTTGGTCCCAATATGAGAGAGATCTATAGGGTTGCAGCATTTGATGTTAATAGTAATGGAGATCTCTCTCCAGGTATATCACTTAAAAAGGCTCTCTTTCATATTTCAAAAGACAGAGTCGGTTATATAGAAAGATGGAATTCAGATGAAAAAGGAAATTATCTAACTGTAAAAGATGATGAATTAAGATGGAGATCAGGATTGTCATCTATAGCAACAATTAATTATCCATATTCTTCTTCGATGAATAATTCAGGGAATACATGGCGTAATTTTGAGACCTTTATAAAATCATATAAAGTAACAGAAAAAAATGCCAATGGAGAATTAGAAGTAAAGACTAAATATATTGAATTAATCAAAAGAATCAAGAATCTGACTAAATATAATCCCTATAATAAAAAAGATAATCCTGAGTATGATTCAAATAAAGATATGGATGATGAGAAGCTCAATCAAATGGGCTATTGGATAATTCTTCATAATGGTAAATATTTTGAAGGAGATATCAATGATGCAATCTGGGTAGGTGAACGATATGAAATTATATATATACAGGTTAAGGATTTTAATGATCATTTTTCAGGTCATGCATTTACACCTATTCAAACTGAGACAAGGATGCTTTTTGATTCCCGGTGGAATCGCTATTCAAACCAGGATAATCTTGCACGGACAATAAATCTGGGTAAAATAATTAAAGATGATGTTGTTAAGTTAGAAGTCGATATCTCTGCAAGCAGGTTCCTTTTTAATCGTGCTAATATTGGAAATGAAATGGGTAATTATCTGAAAATCGTGAATAATGATGGTACCCTGTATCCTGGCTATGTTTGGCATAATTATAATTATACCTTTGATGATGGTAAAGCACCGATAAATGGAATACCTACAGATTTCACCTATAATGTAGAAGCAGGAACAAATTCTTTTAAAGTAAAAATTAATCCAGGTAAAAATATCACTGAATATTCAATACGGTTTTGGAAAAATATTGATGGTGAACATCATCTTGCTGAAGGATCTCGATGGGTCCATATAACAACAGAACAATTAACACAACAAAATAATGTTGTCTATATTAATAGGTCAACTTTTAATGAGCGTTATAAATTGACTGTTGAGCAGCCAGACAAGCATTCTAATCAGCCAGAGCACGTTGGTCATATTGACAATGACGAATATTCTTTTAGGGTTTATGGATATGGTAATAATAATGGAATTTTTTCTTACAAACTTTCTTCCTCTGGTTTAATAAAAGTAACACCCAAGGATCCAAATCAATATGATTCATCGGATGATGTTTTTGATGCACAGGTGAATGCTGATACTAATAAAATAGCTGTAGATATTTCAGGAAATGATAATGCTGAAGGCTTTATCATAAGGGTCTATGGGCCACTGAATTATGGTGGTACATATGAAACAAAAAATTTTAAAGATTATTATGGTCATGATGGCAATAATATAATAGCAATAGATACACCTCCTTTAACAGACAGTCTTAAGGTGGATGAAAAAAATCTCAATGTACCTGGTTATTATTATGTATATGTTTATGCATTTAATAAGAATTCTCTTGATGAAAATGGTAATATTGACTTAAATAAATGCAGAATGCATAAAGGAGAACAACGTTTATTTGTTAATGTTCCTTTTGAAAAATATAAGGAGCAAAAGTCATTTCTTGCAAAAAAGAATCTTAATAATTTTGATCCACGAGCTGTTGATCTTGAGGTTAATTTTAATGATGGTTCAGGATGGTTCAGGCTTAAACTCTCAAGCAATGACAAGGGTGCAAATGGCAAGGAGATTGACTGCCGTAAAACTACTAATATAGATTATCAAAATCAAAAGGTAACAATTTTTTTTAAGGCACCTACCGCTAATACAGATGATTATTCTCAAAATCAAACTTACAATGTTTTCAGAGGTGGAAAGAATGAGGTCGATGTCTATCTTAGGGTTGTGCCGAAACCTGAATTTAGAGATACAATCTGGCCAAAAACCAATATTAATGCATCCTTTGATATAAATAAGACCCGAGGGATTTATGTAAAAACAGAGAATATCAATTCTCTTTCAGGGATGGATTTTTTACATTACTGGATCACAAATCCCTTTACAGATGCCACTTATATTGATGATTATAAAACTGGTTCTTTTCTTTACAATACTTATGATGATATTAACAACAATAGTTCCTATAACAGTTTTGGCATAAAAGCTGCAACTAAGAATGAGTTCTTTTTTTCACCACTGGAACAGCGCCTCTATGGCATCAAGTCATCAATTGTTAACAGAAGTATTACAGCAATGATGAAGGAGGTTAACCATGTTGATAGCCCATCATATCGAGTCATAGCTGGTGATAAACGTATAGAAGTTTTTAATCTTGATTCACAATATGCAAGTTCCTTTAATATAAGAATAATACCAGGAAATCACCTTAATGATACAGTTGATATAATTGGTGAAGATTGGCAAATAGTTAGTTCTGACTTATATGGTAAGTATGTGATTGAAAATTATAAAGGTGAAGACCTTAAAATAAATACATCCTATACCATAGCTGTACAGGCAATTAATGAAGAGAGTAGTACTTCTTCAGGGTGGGTAAAGAAAAAGGTAGTTACAACAATTCCACGTTCTGTCGTAACAATAGAAGATGCTGGAGGTGATGTCAATGTTGGCTTTTTTGGTACACCTTCTCAAAGGCTTTATACTAATGCATTAGAGATGTTGCAAAATGGTGTTCACTTTATGTATAATGAGCCTCTGATTGGAGGTCAGTATGATATATATAACACAGGAACCAGCAATATATTCGAGAATGGCAAATACTTCAGCATTATAGTAAATGGAAGAAATGTTGCTGACTCTTTTGGTTTAAATTTAACTCCAATTGCTAAAGATCTTTCATTTATAACAACAGGGGCTCCTTCTAATCAGGTGTGGATTGATCCCGTGAGTGGTAAGTTTATATTGCCAAGACCTATTTACTGGTCAAAGTGTGAAAGTGAAGATAATATGCAAAATCCTGATATTGGTTTAAAGAATAAATATATTAATACAAGTCACATTCCAAAATATTCAGAGAGAGATGGCAAGTGGAACTGGGGAATCCAGTTTGAAACATCTAAGAGCTCTAAAAGCAATCAATATTTTCCCACTTTTTATCAGGGGAAGTCTTTTAAGGTTTTAAACAAAGGTACATATTCAGTCTGGTGCAAAAGAACTCATGGTCGTAGTTATATGTTTACAGAATTTGGATATTTTAGAGTTTATTTTGCGAATGGTGGATTAGAAATTTTAATAAATGGTGTCAAAGTTTTTGCACAAACTGGAGTATTTATTTACTCAGGAGATTTTGATCATTTTCAAATAATTTGGGACATAGATAAAGGCATCAATGGAGGGAAATCTATAGCTGTATATCAAAATGGTATAGAAATTGGAAGTTCAACTGAAGATTTTGGTGCCTCTGATTATTATAATAATTTTTATACAGAATTTCGAGATGGTAGTTCCAGCTATAATACTGGTACAACCCTTGATAATATAAAATTATGGGATTATGTTATTGAAGATCTTTCCTGGTTGTATAATGGAAACATGGGTTATGAAAATGGCTTAGATATTATCTATGGTGCAAATAATAATTACTATCCAAATATAACAGGATTAACTGGTAGCGTTCAGAATGGAGTTGGTTATTATACAATTCCTAGTAATGATTAATCTGATCTAAGGATTTGAGTTAAAAATAATAAAGCTGATCCGGCGCAAAGCGCCGGTGCTTCAAACTTATAAATTAAGAATTTACAAGTATTAAATCTTATAAGCATATAAAAAGAATCGGAGTATCAATATCTTCTTTTATTTCTTTTCTTGTTTTAATATAAGCTTCTTCAATTGTTTGCAATCGAATTTTGGCAGACATTTGTGTTGATATTGCATAAGACAGTATTTTCCTTGAGAAGTTATCCATGAGAATGTAAATATAATGCTTCACATTATTTTCAGTTTTAAAAATGGTAACATCTGCATGCCATATTTCATTAGGCTTGGTAGCTCTGATACCTGTTTTATATGGTGGTTTTTTAATTCTTCTTTTTGATAGATTTAAGAGTTTAGCATATTTGTAAAAACTATGAAGAGACATGGTAATCTCTTTATTTTGTTTAGCAAAATAATAAATTGAGGCAAGAGGCCATCCTGTAAATTGATTGTCATAGCATAATTCTTTGATCTTATTTACTTGTGAAACTGCTATTTGGTTTGGCCATCTTTTAATGCATTTTCCTATAAATGAATCATGACAGGGGTAAGTAATTTGATTGAGCCATGAATAGAAAGTTGAAGGCTTAATATTGAAATAGGATAATGCTTTATCAAAACCTATGATGTCTTTTGTGTGAGTTATTACATCTATAGTCTCTTTCATCTTTTGAACTTCATTGATTACAGATGTTTTTATTTTGATGATAGTGCGTTTTATTTTTATGATTGATTCCAGGTGTTTTATTAAGATTTTGCTTTGGGCTAAGTCTTTGATGAGGTCTTCATTGGTGTTAAGAAAATGTGTTGTATCTGTTCCTATGATGGATGAATAGTCAGAGTTTTTAAATCGGTTTAAGGTAGTTTTTGGTAGTTGCTGAATAATTTCTCTATCGATGAGATTATGCTTTACTGCCAGTTTGAAGTTGGTGTGGTATGAGTTTCTTTGAGTAGTCATGTTTCTTCACAATTGAGTTTTTATTTTTAAGGGGATAAAGTGGATAAGGGCTGGAGAGTGTCAAGTGAATGGAAATAATAAAGTTTAAAAGATTCAAAAAATAGTTGCTAAGACATTTCAAGAATAATATATAGTAAATTATGGCTAAATTTACATTAAAAGAACTACCTCCAGAAAAGGAAATAGAAACACAAGCTGTGTTAAAACAAGCTGCGGTTTCTCACAGGCATCTGGCTGAATTAAAAGGTATCTTATACCCAATCAAAATATTCTGATTTATACATTGCCTTTGCTTGAAGCCAAGGATAGTTTTGCTATTGAGAATATAATTACGACTTATGATGATTTATATAAGAATGACCTTTTTGAGGAATTTTTGCTGAATCCTTCAACTAAAGAGGTAAGTAATTATGCTTCAGCTTTGAGAAAAGGGTATAATCTAATTCTTGAAAAGAAAGTATTCACAAATAATATAATTCTTAATGTTCAAGCTGAAATAGAGAATAATAATGCTGGTTTCAGTAAACAACCTGGTACTGATTTAAGAAATGAAGCAACTGGTGAAATAATATATACCACCTCAAACCTCAAATGAAATTATACAACTCATGAAAAATCTTGAGATCTTCATAAATGATGACTCATTTTGTGATTATGATCCCCTTGTCAAAATGGCATTGATACATTACCAGTTTTAATCAATTCATCCATTTTATGATGGCAATGGACGAACAGGTCGAATTATAAACATTCTATATTTAATACATCAAAATCTTCTGGAGCTTCCTGTTTTATATTTAAGTAGATATATCATAAAAACAAAGCCAGATTATTATAGGCTTATTCAGGATGTGAGAGATAATGAGAATTATGAAGACTGGTTATTATATCTTTTAAAGGGGGTTGAAATAACTGCTCTTGATACTATAAGAATTATAAATGAGATTAGAGAACTGATGCAGGATTATAAAAGTAGGATAAGAGAAGGCTACAAATTTTATTCTCAGGATTTACTAAATAATCTCTTTTGTCATCCTTATACAAAAATTGAGTTTATTGAAGAAGACTTGAAGGTTTCAAGACAAACAGCAGCAAAATATCTTGATACTCTTGCTGAAGATGGTTTTTTGCAGAAAGAAAAAATTGGTTTCAATAACTATTACATAAATAAACCTTTATTTGATATATTTATTCAGTAAGTATGTTAAGAAAATCGCAAAATTTTAACATACTATCTAAAGTATGTTAAGAAAATCGATTTTTTTTAACATACTCATAAAGCTGAAAATCTTAAAACTTGTTCTTGAAATACTACTTAATTATTATCTACAATTAATTAGTCTTTTATTATTATAATGCACGTTACTATGATGCGTATATTTGAATGTAGAAATATTAAACAATACACTTTGTAAATCTTTTAGATATAAAACGACTTATGAAGTGTTTCACAAATTAAATGTTGCACTTCAAACATGATATCTGGTTTAAAAATAAAATTGATTATAAATTAAATCAGAATTCAAGACCTATGTCATCAATGTCAATAGTACCAATTGATCCCTGAAAAGTTATATCCTTTATATTATCAAGAGTAACATCATTGCCAAAAGATTCAATTGGAATAGTAAACTGCTGATATGTAGTTGTTAAATTAATGATTATTTCATCAGATGAAGTGGAATCATAAGAAATCATTACCGCTAACGATCTATTTGAATTGGCCTTTGCCATAAACACAATATTTGTATAATTACTCAAGTCTCCATTATTTCCATTGCCATACATTTCATAATATACACATGAAAAATCATCTTTAAGTAATTCTATACGAATGTGATTACTACCGGAATAAGGACTTTCTGTAGAATTACTTATAGTTGATGTTAAATCATAGTTATTTCCACTCTGATAAGGCATGCTTTCTCCATTATATAAAATTTCATAATTTATATTATTATCCAACAAAAGATCAAATCCTTCGCAGCTGATAAGAAAGCTTAGAATTAGGGTGAACAATAGATTTATATGCCATGAAAAGGACATAAAATTTACCTCTTGATTGTATTTATATCTTATTAATCTATTTTTGAAATATAGACTTTTAAATCCTAATTCAAAAAAAGTGAGAATATATTAGATATATCTTTTTCTTCATTACTTTGCATATTAAATATGCAGATACATTTGTGATATATGAAATTGAAAACTCTGTACCTTAAAACTAAATAGATTTCGATTCATCGAGAAAAATGTTTAACTAGTCGCAGATGATAAAGGACAAGCAAAATATAAAACTGAGTATTATGATAAAATTTTGTCATATCATTTACATACTGTTAATTTAACTATAATTTAATCAGTAATGACATAAGTGACGATAACTTAATTAAAAAAAATCCTGACCTATTCGTCTTAAACCTTTTGTTTTTTTTGTACATTAAATTTAAACTACAATCTGTTTTTGAATAATAAGATTTATTTATAAAATTTCCATTATAAATAAGCTTATGATTGTATGCTATTTTCTTATGTAAGGATATTGTACAAACTCTGATCTGTTAATTTAAAGCATAGTTTTGAGCAGCAAAAAACGAAGTCAAAACACAGTGCTTGGTTCCTTATAAGGAACCATATACCTTGCCTAAAAAGCCATTGGCAGTTTAATAAAATTTGAACTATAATTCATCATAATCATAGTATTTACCTTCTCAATATTCACTTCCATCAACACCTGATGAATTCATAATAGAAAATATACCATTTATGGGTATATTATCATGAAGTTTCAAATGAAACAGGGACTAATATGGATTCCTGTTTCAATTAGTTATGAAAAAAAAGAAATTTAAATTGAAAATTGTATCATAGACACTGGTTCAGCAGCCACTGCAATTGATATTGATTGTGTAGATTTTAATTATAATAAACCTGCAGAAATAAGACGTTTATCTGGAATTGGTGGAGGCTCTCAAGAAGTATTATGTCAAACCGTTAGTGGTATAAGTTTAGGAAATATTTCAGTTGAAAACTTTCCAATTCAATTCGGAGATATATCAAGTGATTATGGTATAAATGGATTTATTGGTACTGATTTGTTATCCTTATTTAATCTCTCCTTTAATTTTCAAAAAGGAATTTTAGAAATTTTAAAGTATTGAATTTGTAATCTTTATAATGCTTTTAATATAGTTGAGTGTAAATATCTTCTGACATTTCTTTTCTAGATTTAATTTAGCCATCTTCAATTGTCTGTAATCATATTTGAGCAGACATCTTAGTTAATATGGCATAAGACAGTATCTTTCTTGAGAAGTTATCCATGAGAATGTAGATGTAGTGTTTCATGTTATTTTGAGTTTTGAATATAGTTATATCTGCGTGCCATATTTGGTTTGGTGCTGATGCTCTGATGCCGATATTTTGCTTTGTTTTCTTTATTCTTCTTTGTTGAGGTTAAGAGCTTTGCATATTTGTAGAAGCTGTGAAGAGACATGGTTATTTCTTTGTTTCGTTTGGCAAAGTAATATATTGAAGCAAGGGGCCATCCGATGAATTGTTTATCTCTGAGATTGCTATTTGGTTTGACCATCCTTTGATGCATTTGCCTGTGAAGGATTCGAAGCAGGGATGGTTGATTTGGTCAAGGCAGGAGTAAAAGGTAGAAGGTTTTATGTTAAAGTAGGATAGGGCTGAATTGAAACCGATAATCTCTTTAGTTTGTGTTATTGTTTCTACAGTTTCTTTTATCTTTTGAACTTCATTGATGACAGATGTTTTTATTTTGATGATAGTGCGTTTTATTTTTTATAATTGATTCAAGGTGTTTGATTTAGATTTTACTTTAAGCTAAGTCTTTGATGAGGTCTTCATTGGTGTTAAGAAAATGTGTTGTATCGCTTCCTATGATGGATGAATAGTCTGAGTTTTTAAATCGGCTTAAAGTAGTTTTTGGTAGTTGCTGAATGATTTCTTTATCGATGAGATTATGTTTTGCTGCCAGTTTGAAGTTGGTGTTGTATGTTTTTCTTTGTTTGGTCATGTTTCTTCACAATTGAGTTTTTGTTTGATAAAAAATGAATGATGTAATATCTGTCAATTGGGAAAATTTAGTTGTTATATTTTCAGTTTAAGATGTAAATAGGATGATATTTTATATAAAAAAGGGTACACACTCGGTTTCTTTTTTGATATATTAAAATAAAGAAAAATTGTTGATTTTATTAAGCGATTGTTTATTTTGATTTATGCTAAATAGAGGAGTGCTAAAATGCCAAATGTATCATTAAATATATCAGATGACATCCTTCTTGCTCTCAATGCCAATGAGATAGAACTTGCACATACAGTGAAGGTATATTCAGCCATGCAATTGTATCGTGAAAGCAAGTTAAGTCTTGGTCAGGCTGCAAAAATGGCAGGTATGTATAAGATCGAATTTATGCAAGAATGTGGAAGACATGATGTACCTGTTATTGATTATGATCCCTCAGAGCTTGATGAAGAAATGAAGAGCTTGCAATAATGGTAATTGTTGCAGATTCTTCTCCTCTTATTTGTTTTGCTATGTTAGAAAAACTTTCAATTCTTGATTCAATTTTTGAGACTCTTTTTGTCCCTGAAGAAGTTTATAATGAAGTTGTTGTCCCCTCAAAACCATATTCTGACATGTTAAGAGAATACTTACAGGGCAAGGTTAAGAAGGTAAGTAATACACTTGCAGTGAATATGCTTTCTCATGAAGTTGATCGAGGTGAAGCAGAAGCAATTGTACTTGCATTAGAAGAGTAAATTGAAAGAATATTTATAGATGATAATAAAGGAAGAAAAGCAGCTCGTAAAGAAGGATTAAAACCAATAGGAACAATTGGTGTATTGCTTTTAGCTAAGGAGAAAGGCTTTATCACAGAAATAAAGCCATGTCTGGATACATTGATAGAAAATGGAATTCGTTTTGGCGAATCATTATATCGTGCAGCTCTTCAAAAAGCATCTGAATGATTGTTTTATAAAAAGAAAATGATGAAAAAAATGAATGATTATCATACTTCAATTCAGTTAACAAATAAAGGAATCTACTTAAGTGATTTATTTGGTGCAAGAGAATATAAGGTAGATTCAATGATATCTTTTTTGAATTTGCCAATTGAAGTAGAAGCTGATTTTATTCTGGAAGATCTATTTGGATTATTGAATCAAGATGTTGATCAGTACAATTCTATTTTTAGATCACATTTAGCTGGCTGTGATTTGAATAGATATATTTATGAAACAAAATTGACTGGTATTGTAAATGAAGTTTCTTTTGAAAAATTGGATTTGTTTTGGGAATGTATTTCTCATAATAATGATTTTACATTTAAGCCAGGGTTTGGTTCAATTTAAAAAGGTAATAAAGCTGTATATGAAATAGAAGGTGATGCTTTAAAAAATAATATACATTCAATATCTTTATACCCACTTAAAAGCTTATTTAATCTGCCTTTAAAACTTAATCATAATGTTGATATTGTGTTTCTTTCTAATGAGGTCTCAATTGTTCACTCAGGTATAAAAGCATTTACAGTCTATGATTTACTTTCTGCAGTTTTTAGTGAGATTTCTTTTCATGGTTATTCAGATGATAAAAAGAAGCTTTCTGAAGAATTGAATCAAAGAATAAAAGATGTAGAATCTGGTAAAATGAAAACATATTCACTTGAAGAAGTTAAAAAAAAATTTGTAAAGAAGTGATTTATCTTCAATATCCCCAATAATTTAATTGATATTTTATACGAAGAGACCTGTCTTGCTCTCTGAACCTTCGCAGAGTGAAAGTTATTGACATAATACTTTTATATAATTATTTTATAAATATCTAATGAAAAGAAGAGAGTTATTATGATTTGGAAAGAAATTAGAAAAACATATCCTCATAAATGGCTTTTGGTTGAAGCATTGAAAGCATCAACTAAATCAGGTAAAAGAGAAATCGAAGATCTTTCTGTGATAGAAACCTTTGAAAATTCTACAAAAGCTCTCAACTGACAATGATAAATTGAATGTTGAAGACAAGACTTGGCATGGTATTAGAGGAAGAGTTTGAAACTAACGTTAAAGTATGGCCTGCCATTTGTTAAAGCCAACATCAAAAATAATGAAAAAGAAATCAAGTTGTCAAATGTCCTCATAGATACAGGATCAGCACAATGTATTTTCTCTTCAGATAAACTTGAAGAAATTGATGTTATTCTTGAGCCTAATGATCCTATACATAGAATTAACGGTGTAGGTGGATCAGAGTTTGTTTTTAAGAAGAATATTCAGATTTTAATAATAGATGATATGGAAGTAAATGATTTTTCAATTGAACTTGAAACAATGGAATATGGCTTTGAAATTGATGGAATAATTGGAATGTCTTTCTTGTAGAAAATAAAAGCTACAATTGATCTTGATGAGATGACTATATCTAAAAAGTAATAATCATGTAATTAGTATTAACTTCTTGCTTAGCAAAAACCTATGTCAAAATAAAGCAATGGCTTCCTTATAAGAAACCATATGTCTCACCTATAAAGCTATTGGCAATAAAATACAAATTGATATATTCTCCACATTGATTTTTTAATAAAAAGAGTTCTTCTAAATTGTACAGGACGACATCTCAAAACTATTACTGTAATCTTTTCACTATTAACAGCTTAAAAATACATAAACTATCACAATGTGTTAGGGAGGTTACTTGTGAAAAGATTTTCATCAATACTAATTGCTTTAATTTTTATTTCATCCTTTTATTCAACGGTTCTTTTGGGAGGATCAGGTCGTTCAGAACTCAGATGTGAAACCAAATATCCAGTAATGCTGGTACATGGATTCTTGTTTAGAGATAAAACCTTTGGTATTAATTATTGGGGAAATATTCCTCGAAAATTAAATAAGGAGATGAAACATCCTGTTTTATATGGAGAACAAAATGGATGGGACAGCATGAAAGAGGGTGCTTACGATCTTTACAAAAGAATTGATAGATTCTTTGCTTTGAATCCTAAGATCAAAAAAATTAATCTAATCTGTCACTCTCAAGGTGCAATTGAAATTAGGTATATGATTGCCCATTATGGAAATGAAGATGTCTATGGAAGAAAATTAAAAAATCGTGTGGCATCTATAACTTCCATGTGTTCTCCTCATCGAGGAACAAAATTTGTTTCTTTTTTAAAGGAGGCTCTTTTAGATAATTTTAATCCTACATTAAGAAATCTGACTGAGAAACTTCTAACATTGGTTTCTATTATTGAGGGAGATATTGATTCTAGTGTATTTGGTCCCTTAGATATGCATCCATCTGCAATGGAACAAATCAATAAAGACATAAAAGACAAATTAGGATACGATGACTTAAAAGACAATAAGGGCATCAAAGGAATATTCTGTCAAAGCTGGGCAGGTGGATTGAAGACCCCTATTTCAGCTGACCCTCCAATAAATATTGGATATTTAATTCAAAAGTTTTATGGTGATAAGGATAATGATGGGATTGTACCTGGATATTCAACACCCTTTGGTCTTCATAAGGGCAAAGCAAGGGTACCTCGGTGGAACCTCATAGGACTTGGTCATCAAGCCATGGTTGATAGAGAATTAATGGGATTATTCCCCGGTAGCACTCCTGGTTTTGATATTACAGAATTTTATCTTGATATGGTGGAAGACCTAAAAAACAGGGGCTTATAAAAGTCAAACTATGAATTGAGGTTGATTTACAACCTCAATTTTTCAATTAAAAACTACTTTAGGCATATGAAAAAAAACTATATTATCATACTAATAATTATCTTGTTGGCAATTGTTATATTTAAAATTATTTCTCAAAATAATTCTTCAATTAACACTAATCAATTGAATTCTATAAAAATTTCATCTCAAACCTATAGAGATGTACAATCTTTTGATAAGAAACAGGGATATACGTATTTTTCAAAAGATGTTCTTAATAAATATTCTCTTGCATACATAAAGTTTCTTCAAAAAAAATTTTTTAACTCAATAACCATGAAAGAGCATTTAGATGATGTTTTAAACTATCTTTTAAGAACAATGCCAAGGGATAAAGCAGAAGGTGTTTTTAAATTATATAAGAAATATCTAAACTATCAATCTGATTCAGTAAAAGAATTTAAGAGTAATATTAAACCACAAAATCATAGGGATGCATTAGGGCATCTAGCTCGATTGCAGAAATATCGAAGAAATTTTTTTGGTAGTAATACTGCTGATGTGCTTTTTGGACTAGATTTGAAAATTACTGAATTCAATATAAGAAAACATAATATCATTGATGATGATAATCTTTATGGTGCTGAAAAAGAAAAGAAACTTAAAGAATTATCAAGTAATCTATGGAGTGATGAAAATTTTTCTGCTGAAGAAAGAACATCTTCAATGGAATACCACCATCTGTTAAAGTTATATGGAAAGGATTTAACTGAAATGACTTCACAGGAAAAAGAGGCATGGATTATATCAAAACGAAAGATATATTTTAGTGACGATATTATCAATAGACTCAAAACCCATGATGAAAAATTTAAATAACATTTTTGGATAATTATAGTATCAACCAATTGAACATAGAGTTTTTGACCTATTGGCATTTGGTAATACTAATACTATTATGGTCCAGTGAAAAAGGCAAGCTGTTTGTTTAAGAGATAAAAGCTAATGTAATAAACTAACAATCATTATATTGTAAATTAAAAAAAAATAAAAAAAAAGGTATTAACCAATTGGTAAGGACGACAGTATGAAATTAAACATTGTATGTTTTTATTGTTGTATGAAACTTTTACTATGTAATTCTTTTGATGTTCTTTTAGCAATAGATATAAGTACAAAAATTTAAAAGAGTAAATATGAATAGAGTTTTTTTATAAGAAATTTGTCTCAAAGTTAATTTAAAGATCTAACATGCTACATGCTATTTTGCACTAAAATAAATATAAATAAATAAAAATAAATATTAATTGAGGAGAAAGGTTTATGAGAATTGATAAATTTAAAACGACAGTTGAAGTCATACCAGTAGGGAGTAGGGAAATTAAGGATCATTCCCTTAATGCCTATGCCTTATTGAAGGATATGCCTTCTTTTCCTAAGTACATGGAAAATGTACTTTCAGTTGTTAAGAAAACAGGTGATGAGGGAGAAGACTTCTTTAGTTGGGAATGCCTGATTGATGATGTAGAATTCAAATGGACTCAGAAAAACATCTACAATGAAGATGACCGTCTTATTAAATACCAAATGATAGAAGGAGATTTTGAAGTATTTGAAGGAGTTTGGCAAGTAATAACACATAACAATAAGCTTAACTTGGAGTTTTATCTTAAGTATTCTATTGGTCTTCCTGTCATTGAAGATGTTCTTGGTCCTGTTTTGAAAGAGAAACTGGAGGAGAATTCATTAAAGATGCTCAATAGTATTAAAGCTGAGTTGGAGGGATAATTATGAAAGATATTAAATTTGCATTTATTGGTCATGGTAATGGTGTTGAGTCAATGCATAAATATTTTTCTAAATATCGACAAGATTATTCACAGAAAAAAATTAATGATAAATTATTATTAAAACTTTGGGATTGGACTCCTTCTTTTAAAGCCCAGGATTTTAAGATAAAAAAGAAAATTGATAATAGTGAATTAGAAGGAATGTTTGTTGCCGCAACTTTTGTTCCTGAAATGCTGATTCATTCAAGAGAGAAAGTAATTAAAAAAATTGAAGATGCAATCCGTGTATGCGAGGAAAATGGCGCAACAGTAGCAACACTCGGAGCATTTAATTCAATCGCTGATGGACAACAGGGTGAAATAGTGGCACGGGCAGCGAAATCAATGCATGTTACAAATGGAACCACCTTTACAGCTGCAATGGTTATTGAAGGAATTAATAAAAGTGCTGAAATTCTTGATATCAATTTAAAAGAATCAAACCTTACTGTTGTGGGAGCAACCGGTAGTATTGGAAGGGTATGCTCAGAATATTTCATGGGCAAAGTAAACAAGTTAATATTAACTGGTAGAAGTGCCAGTAAGCTTGAATATTTTTATGGAAATGAACTGAACTATAATGATTCTCTAGAGCTTACTACAGATAATAATTCAGCTGTTGCAGAAGCTGATTTTGTAATTTGTGTAACGAGCGCAATAAACTCTTTATTTGAATCCGATGCTTTTAAACCAGGTGCGGTAGTTAGTGATGTAGGATTTCCAAAAAATATATCAAAAGAGTGTATTGACCGACCTGATCTCCTGGTTTATTCAGGTGGCACTTCTCAGGTCCCTGCAAAATTTGATGATTTCGAGTATTCCGGTGCAATTAACAAAAATATTTTATATGGTTGTTTTTCTGAATCAATGCTTATTGCCATGGAAGGATGCTATGAATATTGCAAAACAGGTGTTGAGGCCATTCCTTTAGAAAATGTCGAATACTTACTTACTGTAGCAGAGAAACATGGATTTAAGGTAGCACCTTTCTATAATGATGATAGGTTTTATACTGAAGAAGATTTTGATTATATTCGCGGGGCTCGTCAAAACGCTTTAAAAGAAATGGTACATGCTTAAAGTAGTTATTTTATAATTAATGTAGAGATAAATAATAATGAATAAAATGAAAGTTTATAAAGGAGACATTCTTGTAATCGGAAGTGGTGCAGGAGCAACAGGACTTGTTTCTGAGTTAGTTAAAAAAAATTATAATATCATAGTGGCAGATTCTGGTAAAAAAGATGTTGAGTGGAGCAAAGATTTTGTTGAACGAGGAAAAAATATATACAAGCCCAATGGTACTTTTCCAAAGAGCGAAGAAGGAGTAATGTATTATAGGCATCTTGGAATAGGTGGAACAGTTGAAACCTCTTGTGCAAATGCGGTTCGTTTTCCTGATGATTATTTGTCGGATTATGGAATTACCATAGATGAAGAATTGGATGAGATTGAAAAATACATTGGTGTTACGGAAATGCCTGATGAATTTATTGGACATAATTCCAACCTGTTAATGGATGCTGCAAAAGAAGTTGGGCATTCTATGAACAGAATGACTAAACTTATAGATTTTGAGAAATGTAAAAAATGTTCTTTTTGTGAATTTATGTGTTTTATGGATGCGCGCTGGTCAACAATGGATAAAATTTTGTCTTATGAAGAAGATGGAAAAATTACCTTTCTTGATGGATTATTTATAGAAAAACTTGAGATTGAGAGTGATAGAGCAAGAGCTGCTATAGGTTCTGTTGATGGAAAAACTGTTCGGATTGAAGTTGATAAAATAATTGTTGCTGCTGGTGGAATTGGTACTCCGATCATTTTACAGAATTCTGGAATTGAGGCTGGTTCAAATCTATTTTTAGATGTTTATGTTAATGTCTATGGTAGAAGTAAAAATTTTAACAATGAACGCAATATTCCAATGGCTGGTTTTTATCGCCATCCTGATGAATCTTTTATTATAGCTCCATTTATGGATGCTGATTTGTGGCATAGCTTATCCAAAATGAAAATGTCAAAGTGGTTTAATGGTGAGCATTACAGCGGCTTAATGGTTAAAATCGCTGATGACTCCAGTGGTGTTGTTCATGCTAACGGTATTGTAAATAAAGAAGTTACTGAGAATGACCTAGAACGTATTAACACCGGTGTTGAAATTGCAAAAAAAATTCTTTTGCAAGCTGGTGTTAGCGAGGAGACTATAGTGGTTACTTCTCCAAAAGGAGCTCACCCAGGGGGGACCGCATCTATTGGGAAAGTTGTTGATACTGATTTTAAAGTAAAAGGTATGGATAATCTATATGTAGCTGATGCCAGTCTTCTCCCGTATGCCCCTGGTAAACCACCAATAGTTACAATAATGGCTTTGGGAAAAAAGCTTGGTAAAGCTTTATAAAAAAACAAAAATTAGGAGCTTCTTATGAATAACAATATTTTTTATTTTGCATCAGTTTTCTCAAATAGAAAGTCATGGAGAGCATTTTTCGGGAAGAATCGCTTATTGATTCCAGATAATATAAATGATGGTCAAGAAGAAAGATTTAATACTACTCGCACCATTCGATTAACACAAAGGTATTTAAAACAATGGAATGTGTTTTTTAATACAAAAAAAATAAATACTATAGCTCCATATTCATTTCATTGGCCAGCAATGATGAAGTTTTACATACAGGACCTGCTTTATAATTTAAAGGTGAACAATACCAAAATACTTCATATTGGTCATGAGGCAGAATTAGTTGGTGAATATTCTTTTGGAGAAAAAGAGTTCTATACAAATAGAAATAAACTTGTTGATATTTGCCTTTTAAAACAAGGGGGAGTTATACTTGTTACGGATTCATTGGTGAAAGATAAAACAGATAATACTGTTTTTAAATCTAAGGATTATTTTTTTGCAAAAGATATACCAGTTGATGATTCGAATCCTCTTATGTCTTCAAAAGAGTGGAATAACACCCCTTTTCATTTCTTTAGCAAAGGTTTTAGTAAGCGTGAAGAACAGTTTAAAAAAGGAGAAAATGGGTATAATGTTATTGGTAAGTATTGTTCAAAGAACTTATGCAGACGATTTGGTTTTCTTTCTGGTGCACTAAGTATAGATCATCAGTTTAGACTGCCCACTCGTTTAATTCACAATGAAGCTCCATACCTTCAGGGTATGTGCACAGGCAATATTGTGTTTAAATTGTTAGCAGATGAACTCAATAAGAATATTAAAAAAATTAATATCTATTATAATAATAAAATGTACTTCGATCAAACCATTGAAATAAGGTACAATGACTCTGATTATGAGGTATATGATGAAAATGAAACAATGATTGCTTTTGGAAGTATTACTTTATAGTGATATATCTATTTAATTGTTTTCTCCGCGGGTTTTGCTACCGCGGAATTTTATTGTTAGCTCAAAGTTGACTTAGGAAAATCTTCTCTGCCATCTTGTTTTATAAGCAGCTTGCATTGGCTGGTTTTGCAGTATTATTTTTCCGTTTCAGCTTTTTATCTTGAAAAAATATATGGTTTAGTATAATTTTTCGTTCTGTATGATTAAGAAGAATCAATTTTTTAATTCTTCTTGAAATTATTCTTATTAAAATATAAAAAATATAAAACATTCTCTCTTTATTTTTCAATACTTTAAGTAAACATTTAAATACCTATGAAATATATAGAATATCTAGAATATATAATCCCATATATTTATTTTGCCGGCACTACCTTAGGTTTTTTTATAACTGTAATAATTCTAAATCTAAAAAATAAAAATAAGATCGCTAACTTCTTTTTCTCATTGATTTTAATAAAATTGTCTATAACAGGCCTGATATTATTCTTATACTCAACTAAGTATTTTTTCTATATCTCCTATATTAAAATCTTTGCTGAAGCAACGAGAATGACAATAGGGCCATTTCTCTATTTATTTGTTAAAGCTCATATTACTTATAAATTCAAAGTTTCAAAGAAAGACTTGATGCACTTTGTACCTTTGGTTATGTGCTTAATATTACTCATTCCGATTTATATTTATTATAGTGACAATATGTCTTTATTTGTTAAGAATTATGAAAATTTTCAATATCCAATGAGTTATATTTATTTATATTTAAGGATTATACAATCATACATATACTTCATAGTAACAATTAATTTATTGAGACAACATGAAAGAGAAATGCAAAATAATGCGTCTTCAGCTTTGAAAGAAATAAATTTATCATGGTTGAAAAATTTATTATATTTTAATTTCTTTATAATTACTAATTACATAATTTGGACATATTATATGAACTATAATTATCCAGATTATCAATATCTTGCAGATGATATTGTCAATTTTTTAATACTTATAGTTTGCATTACTGCCTGTTATAAGGGAATTACACAGGGAAATATTTTTGATACAATTGGAGAAATTAAATCTGCTGGTAAATACAAAACCTCTCCTCTAACTGAAAATGCATCTACAGATTATATGCATACTCTAAAGAAATATCTGGAAAAAGAAAAGGTTTACAGAGATAATGATTTAACCATGGGAAAGTTAGCTAGTGATCTAAATATACCAAGCTTTTATATTTCACAAACATTGAATCAAAAGTTAAAATTGAATTTCTATGACTTTATTAATTTATATCGAATTGAAGAAGCAAAAGAATTATTGTCTAGTAAAGAACACAGTGATAAGTCTATACTTGAAATTTTGTTGCTTAGTGGTTTTAATTCAAAATCAGTTTTTAATACATTTTTTAAAAAACAGACTGGTATGACACCATCTGCCTATAGAAAAGCTATGGACCAAGCAATTTAGAGCAGCAAAAACCGAAGTCAAAACACAGTACTGAGTTCCCTATAAGGAACCATATATCTAACCTATAAAGCCATTGGCAGTTTAATAAAATTTGAACTATAATCCATTGTATTCATAGTTTTATGCGTTGAATTTCAGTTGTTGCTGATTGATTTCTGTTTCCCTTCAATATGAACAAAAAGTAATAATCAGTGAAAATTATATATTACATAATCCCCTTTTTTAACATGAATTCAAAAAATCTTGTGAAACTTTTAATAATTGATTTCTGTGCCCATGATAACCTGGTTTCAATAAAGTACTCTTTGTCTTTATAAAAATCATAATCTGCAGGCAATGTTTTTTTAGTTACTTCTATTGATGCTTTAAAGGATGCAAACCAGAATAAAAATGAAAAGGGTGGAGTATCATGATTGTATTCTTTGTCCAGGTTTTTGAAAATCTTTTGTGCCTGTTTTCTTATTTTTTTATCTTGTTTTTCAATTTTCTTTGCAGCCATTTCAGGGGCAGTATGAATAATAAATTTTCCTACTACCTTTCCACCTGATGGCAGCACTGATAAAGATCTTAATGCATGCTTTGCTCCTATATAAGCTCCACTGGTGATTAATAGTATGAAACGTTTATTAAAATACATTGGTCTATGAAGGTTATAAGAAAAACGGTCTATGAGGTTCTTGGTTAACCAGTTAACATTCATTGAACTATTTGGTCCTGCAAAAATAATGCAGTCTGAAGATTCAATCTTTTCAACAATCAAGTCCCTGTCATCTTTTAAAGGGCACTTGTCTTCTCCATGAGAAATACATACAAAGCATCCTCTACACTGTTTGAAATCTAAATCTTTAATGAAGAGGTATTCATATTCACAGTTTGCATTATGTTTTTTATGAGCTTCTTCTATTTTTTTTACTGCATTATAAGTATTTTTTTTTCTTAAACTACTAACGACTGCGAGTACTTTCATTTAAATTTCTCCTTTTCATTACACAGGATTTTGTATTTCTATCTTTGTTATTGGTACAAAAGGACCTTCTGGCATTTTACTTTTTATAAAAAGTTTGTCTACAGTTCTAAACCAGAGTTTAGCTGTAAATATAAATGCAGGTAATCCTTTTATAGTAATCTCAATACGGGTTGATTGTTGGGATTTCTTACCTATCTTAATAATTTCTCTGCCTTTGTTTCTGGCTATAAAGTGAGCACCTTTTTTTGGCTTCTTGGCATTTATAGAATAAAATTTCATAACAGATTTTTTTCTTGAAGCTAAGGATTTTAGTCCATATCCCCAAAATTGTATCCAGGGTTTATTCCCTATTACAGTTGAGTTTTTGAATTCTTTCCCTTTAATCTTTCCAAAAATTTTAATGGTATTTGAAGAACGTTCTGCAATAAAATTGTATCCATTGTTTCTATCTATATAAATCCATTTGAGGCAATGATAATTGGTATCAACGATACAGGTCTCTCTTATATTTCCTTTAGAAAGAGTTATTTTTATTTTACCTCCTACAATTGTCTTAAAGTATCGAAGTTTTGAAGTTTTAGTACCACGAGATTCTTTGTATTTTAAGGTTTGGCTATTAGATAATGTGAATATTGATAGCATAAATATAATTATGATGGAATAGATAGTTGTTTTATTTTTACTCATATTGTATCTCCATTATTGTTTTCAAATTTTGAGAATTTTTCAATACAGATATCCTTCACAAAATTATTCCGTTGATCTGTATTGAAAAAGTCGAAACCGACTATCTCTTTGGTGATATCGTTTCTAAGGAATTTCCATTGTATTAATGCAATAACATCAATTCCTGCTTCAATAGCTTTTACAGAATCAAAGCTTTTGAGGATTGGCAGAACTCCATTGAGAGTAGCCATGGTATTATCATGTAAGTTGGGGTTTGTATAATCATTAAGAATTGAGATTCTCGAGATTTTGGGGTAGGTAGCCAAAAATTCTGCACTTGCCTGAAACATGTTTGTTAGTAATTCTACCTTTGAATCGGATTTGGGAGGAGTGAGAACATCTTTCCACCCGGCAATAATGGAGTTAATAAAAGTTCTAGTTGTAATATTGATGAGGTTTTCTTTTGACTGAAAGTGGTAATTTATGAGTCCTACTCCGATATCTGCTCTTTTTGCTATTTTTCTAATTGTAATGTCAGAAATATCATACCCTTCCTGAATTATTTCAATTGTTGCACTAATGATTTTTTCTTTGATTTCCATTTATTAATCCTGAACGCTGCTTTGAACATTGATTTGAACACTGTTCAATATAGTGAATAAATATAGAAGTGTCAACTTTTTATAAAAGTTTTTTGAATACATTTAATCATTTCGAGGAGATATACATATTTTTATCAAAAATGATCCACTTAAAAGAAGCATTATGATGATGGATCTGGCTTTTAATAACATTTCAATTGGGATAATAATCAGCTGCTTTAAACAAAAATTTACTAGGATGAAAGAAATGTTTTTATCAGCTTAACTACCTCTTCTGGTTGGTCATATGGAATACTATGCTTACATTGGTTAATAAGTTCTACATTACAACCTGGTATTCTTTCTTTGGCCCTTTTTTCAACTTTTTTTGGATCATACATAGTTTCATCCTCACCTAATATTACTAGAACAGGCATTGTGAGACGACTTAACTTTTTTTGTGAGTATACTTTTGGCCAGATTTTCACCTGTATTTTTCCTCCAGTAAAGGGCATAAGTAACATTTCTTTCATTGAATCGGTCCAGCGCTCTGGAAAAGCAGAAAAGCTCTTTATAAACTTGTTAATTCTCCCTTCACCAGGAAAAAACATTGTTGAAAAAACAGATTTATAAAAATTCCATCCAGGGGCCTTAATGGTAGCTGCGGGTGCCAAGAGTATAACCTTTTCAAATCGATCAGGAAAGTATTGAGCTATAGTGGCTGCTGTAAATCCGCCATTTGAAAAACCAAGAAGATTTGTTGTTTCAAGATCTAATCCATCAAGAACTTGTGAACCCCACAATGCTAATTGTTCACTATTTTTTGGTGGATGTTCAGCATTGCTCTTGCCCATATCTCCAATGACATCTATCATATACACATGAAAAACAGATGATAAATTTTTTATCATTGGTTTCCAAATAGTTGAGTTATAGCAAAACCAATGCATCATAACTAAAGGAGGTAATGATGCATCACCACATTCTATAACATATGTCTGGCCATAATCAGTTTCAATATAATGCTCACTATATTTGACTGGCCATGCTGTCATAGTCTCATTGTATAGCTCCATGTATCTATTTTGATAGTTCAAATTTTTAAAATGTTTCAGTAATTTAGTATTTTCCATATGATCCTCCTATCTAAGGATATTTTGCCTAGATGTGCAAGAATGTATACATAAAGATAGATGTAACTCTATGAACATTTTTTTAATGAAATTGTGTAGTAAAAAGAGAATGTTGTCCAGCAAAAACTGAAGTCAAAAAACAGTGAATAGTTCCTGTGTGCCACGAAAGTGAGCATTTAAAATATATAAGTGTAAACTCTGCTGTTTAGTAGATGAGTAACAGCGAATCATTGATGAAACGTCGAGAGTTACCTACCTGATGTCAAAACCAAAGTGCAGGAACAATTTTGGAATAAGTATGGAAGAAATCCACTTACTGGGCATCCGGCGTAAAGATGGCATGACCTTAATTTAGGCTATTGTACGGAACGTGGGAACCTGTCTAATGCTTCATTTACTACTGCTTAATTCGGCTCCCTTTTCTCTAATTTTGTTTCATATCTAGTTCAGGTATTTTATTTCATGAAATTTCAGATGCTCCATAATAAATTACCTTGGCATATAAAGAATACAAAGGATATTATCCTTTGTATTCTAAAGAAGATAATATACCTCCTATATGTTTTAAATAATATGATATAATTTTCAAAGTAAATGTTTTCTCCAAGATTTGAGTAATTGGTTGATCACATAATTGAACTTGACTATTGATTGTTATTCTCTTAGTATTATTGTAACTTTTGCCTCAAAATATAATGTAATATATTATTTAAATTTAATTGAAAGGAAATTAGAGATGAAACAATTATTTTTTCTATTTATAATTATAATGTTTTATTGTGGATGTAAGGAAAGAATCTCTGAAATAAAAAAACTTACCCCAGTAACGGTGAGGCTTCAGTGGCATATTCAGACCCAGTTTGCTGGATACTATGTTGCACTCGAAAAAGGTTTTTATAGAGATGAAGGATTAGATATGTCTATCAAAGAAGGAGGATATGGAAAAAACTGTATTGTAACTGTGAAAAATGGCCTTGAAGAGTTTGGAACAAAATGGACTGCAGATCTTTTTGCTGAAGGAAATGAATTTATTTCAATTGCGAATATTGTCAAAAATAATGGTCTTTTGCTTGTATCAAAAAGAAAAAAAAATATAAAAACAATACCTGATCTTGTTGGAAAAAAAGTCTCTATATGGTTTATCGGAAATGAATATCAACTTTATACACTTCTTGAGAGTCAGAATATAAATCGAAATAGAATAAAAATAATTCCTCAGAAATGGAATATGTCTCAATTTCTAAAGGATGAAGTAGATGTCGGATCAGTAATGATTTACAATGAATTACTGACTGTTTATAAGGCTGGTTACAGTAAAAAAACACTGAATATTATTGACTATAAAGATTATGGTGTTGGATTTCCTGGACATTCAATTTTTACAAGTAAGAAATATTATAATGAAAACCGTAATATCTGCATGAAGATGGTGCGTGCAAGCATCAAAGGATGGAAGTATGCTATGAAAAATCCTGATGAAGCAGTATCAATTGTATTAAAATATGATGATAAGAAAATTTTGAAAGTTGATCATCAAAAAAGACAGATGCATGAAATGATTAGACTTATAGCATCAAATAAATTTCCCATTGGTTCTCATGATAAAAAAATGATGCTTAAAATAGAAAGAATATATAAGCGATTTAATATCATTAAAAAGGAAATCAATGTAGAAAAAATCTATACAGATGAATTTATAAGATAATCTGTAATATGAAAGGATTATTGAAAAGACTTTTACCTGAAAGTATTATTCGTGCTAATTTTATACTTACAGCCTTTATTGTATTTATTTTAGCTTCTTATTTGGTAATTCAATTCATTTTTTATCTTCAATCGTCATCGGTGTTGAAGAATAGTCGTAATCTTGTATATAATCAGAATATTATAGAAACTTTATATGAAAATCTTTTAGAGTCGGAGATATCTCTACATTTTTATCTGCAGGGAAATGTACCTACAAATATAAATATTTTCACAAAACTAAAAAATAATGAAATCATTTTGAAAAACCTCAAAGAAAAAGAGAAAAAATATATAGGTTTTAAGTTTGTTTCAAAATTAAAAAGTCTTCATCATATACTTCTCAAAGAAAATAAATTATATTTTGGGAAAAAACAAAATCATCTTCAGTCATATGAAACTCTTAAGAAAATTAATGAAACGTTTTTTCTTTCAAAAGAATATCTTCATTTGAAGAAGAACGCAATGATTAGTGATACAAAACAAAATATGATTACACTAAATCAAAGTATCAGATTTAATATAATCATTCTTCTGTTGCTTGTTCTTATTATAATTTCACTGGTCTCAATGTCATATGTTATTAGAAAAAAATTAATTAAAAAACTTCAGTTTCTCAAGGATAAGTTTCGATTTTTTATTGATGAAAGAGAGTTTAATCCAATTGAATATCAACAAGATGATGAAATACGTCCTGTAATTGAAGCTTATAATTTTCTTTCTAAAAAAATTCATTCTCAACATTTCACAATAGATCGGTTAAATAATTACCTTTCAAGTATTATTGATTCAATGCCATCTGCAATTATTGCAATTGATAAAAATGGAACTATTACTCAGTTAAACAAAAGCAGTGCAAATCAGTTTTCTGTATTTTCAAAAAAGAACATTGGAAAAAATATATGGGTACTGGCTCCTTTTCTATCAAAATTTAGAGAATATACTGAACTTGTAATAAAAAAAAATGAATCTGTATCATTTCATAAAGAGCATCTTATCAATAGCAGGTATCACAATGTTACAATCTATCCACTCAGTATTCAGGAGGTTTCTGGTGTTGTTCTTAGAGTTGAAGAAGTTACGGAGCTTGTTATGCTTGATGAACAGCTTCGGCAAAATCAGAAAATGGAAACAATTGGAACTCTTGCAGGTGGGCTTGCCCATGATTTTAATAATGTTTTAGGTGGTATATCAGGTACCGTATCTATATTGAAACATAATTTTCAAAAAAATAAAAGTATTGAACCAGATAAAATGAATAAATATATTCATATTATTGAAGAATCTACTGCTAGGGCTACTGACCTGGTTCAACAATTATTGACACTATCTCAAAAACGTGATTTTAAGTTTAGCACTATTGACCTTAATACCTCAATCATAAATGTGTTTAAAATTTGTAGTAACACATTTGATAAAAGTATTGAGTTTAAATATAAACGCTATCATAAACCTGCTATTGTCAATGCAGACCCTTCTCAGATAGAACAAGTTCTTTTAAATCTTTGCATAAATGCTTCTCATGCTTTGACAATAATGAAAAAAGAAGATTTTATGAGAGGTGGAGAAATTGAAATCGCAATTGAAAAAATTGAAAGCGACAAGCACTTCTGCTCAATTCACCTTGAAGCTGAAGAAATCAGCTATTATTCAGTATCTGTTCGTGATAACGGTGTAGGCATGAATATTGAAGTTTTAGAGAAGATATTTGATCCATTTTTTACTACAAAGAAAATTGGAGAGGGAACAGGACTTGGTCTTGCAATGAGTTATAATATCATTAAACAACATAACGGTTTCTTTGATGTTTATTCTCAGGAAGATACTGGTTCATCCTTTATCTTATATCTTCCTGTAGTTCAAGCCGATGAAATTCCTGTTGAAGAAATTGAAACTGAAGAGATTAAAACAGGTAGTGGTCTAATACTTGTTATTGATGATGAAGAGGTTATGAGAAATATTACAGCTGGTATATTGATTGAGTCAGGTTATGAAGTGATTACTGCAATTGATGGGGCTGAAGGTGTAAAAATATATCAGGAGAGAAAGGATGAAATATCTGCAGTTATACTTGATGTCATAATGCCTCGGAAATCTGGTGAAGAAACATTAACAGAGTTAAATGAAATGAATAACAATGTAAAGGTTTTGATTGTTTCAGGTTTTAAACAAGATGAAAGAGTCCAGCGAATGTTAAATAAAGGCGCTATACAATTTTTACAGAAACCATTCAATATGGAGAAATTAACTAACGCTATATGGGAGGTTCTAAATAATTAGATTTTATGATATTACTAATCTGGTCTTTATCTAAATACCTCTCGTTCCATGGGGTCTCCCCAGATATGTTTCCAGCACATAGATTTTTCAGTCTCATAATATATCATAGTATGCATAAGACCTGGATAGTTATCGGTATTGCTTGTTTTGTATATAAGTTCATCGTACAGTAATTCTATTGCTTCAGCTATAAGTAAAGAAAGAGAAGCACGATAGAAACGGCGAAGATCAAGAGCAAGCTCAAAATAAGGCTCATTGAGATAAACGTGTAGCTTTTTGAATGAACCCTTATCCTTCACCTGATATTCAGCAGAAAATCTCTGACGAATAAACTTACTCTGTTTGCCAGAAATCAGTATAATAATATCTCTGATTACAGCAGATTTTGAGATCCTTTTATTTCGAGCTATGAAATTAAGAATTTCAAGATTATCCTTTTTAATACATATAGTTGTTTCAATTGCCATAGTAAAAATCCTCCTATAAGTAATACCCATTATTAGAAGAAATTGAAAAAATTTTATATTTTTTTTATAGTTCCACAATGTAAATCAAAGACATATCAATATCAAAATAAAAGAAATTGACTATCCTCACAATTTCAATATACTATAGATTGAATTTTGAAGATGAATCTTTGGAGACAGAATGAATCCCCTCATTAGATTAATGCTAATAATAACAATAGTACCAATAACATTGCTATGGGTACACCACACAAGGGCCGAAGATATCCCAAAGAAAAATCAAAAAAATACTATTTACGATGGTCAAAAACTAGGAATACGAACCGGAACCGGAATTCTAAATGGTAAATTACTAATATCAAATGGATTATATTATTACTCATCACAGTGGGATGCAGATCTTCTTTATAATCTTTCAAAGTCTTCTGATAATACACGATGGGTTCATCAGGCTTACGTACTCTTCAATATTTACCTGGGCAATTATTTCGGATTTACAACAGGACATTTTTTTGAGTACTACTATATAGGCAGAGAGACCAGTTATCAAACAAAAATCAGCAATGGCCTGGTCTTGGGCTTTATAATAAGATTTAATCAATCATTTAAACTTGCCTTCAACTTTACATTTAATGTAATTCCTTTTTATCAAAATGCACGTTATGGTTCAATGTATTTTGATAGATTTGTCTATGATACAGATCATATATTTCTTGGCCATTATTCAATCTTTTTTGAATGGTTAATTCATGATCATATTATTTTACAGACACGGCTCGACTTTACCTTTATCACCATGACTCTATCTTTTGGTTTAACGATGTCATATTATTTTAACTTAGGAAAAGATTAGAAAAACATTGACCTTTTATAAATTGTAGATATTATTATTAGATAATGTGAATATTTAAAATTGTGAGGATGAGAGCCTATGAAAACAAGTTCTTTATTGCTACTGTCTTTTCTCTTTTTCTCATCATGTATTCGACCTGATTTTACAAAACAAACTGCTGATGGATATTTTTCATTTCTCACTTATAATATAGCAGGTCTTCCTCAGGGACTCTCATCAAGTAATCCCTCTGTTAATATACCTCAAATAAGTCCACGGTTAAATAACTATGATATTGTTCTCATGCAAGAGGATTTTTCATATCACTGGGATGTCATAGCAAAAAACGGTCAGCCTTATATATCTCAACCCTCTGCATTTAGTGGCCTCATGGGAGATGGACTCAATCGTTTATCATATTGTAAATTCACTAGTTTCTACAGAGAGCCCTGGGCTCTATGCTCAGGCTTTGTTGATCAGTCAAATGATTGTCTTACCCTCAAAGGATTTTCCTTTGGAAGACATTATATCAATAGCACACAGACAGTAGATATCTATAATCTCCATATGGATGCCGGAGGGAGTGCAGGTGACAATGAAGCTCGAATGGTACAGACTTATCAATTAATTGACTACGTTCTCTACCGTTCAGCTGGTCGTGCTGTCATAATAGCCGGTGATTTTAATATGAGATATTCAGATATAGATGATGATCCCAATCTAACAGAACTAAAAACTACTCTGAGTCTCATCGATAGCGCAGAATTTTTGGGGATTTTCAATGACCGCATAGACAAGATTTTTTATAGAAGCACAGCATCAGTGATTTTAACTCCCCAAACCTATTCCGTTGAAACCGTAGAGTTCTCTGACAGTTCAGGGAATCCACTTTCAGACCATGAACCAATAGAAGTTCTCTTTAAAATAGATTAATAATTTTATTCTAATATGTTTTATTAGATTGAGAAGTTGAAAAGTTCTAAGGTTTGAAGGTTAAAAAGTAACTAGTCATCAAACACCAAAGAATTGTTTAAAAATAATATTTTCGAAATTCATAATAAGGGCCTTAACGGTCCGTCCTCGATTAGTATATTTTTGAAACAGAAATATTTTATTCAATAGATTAAATTTGGGAAAAGAAAAACACTCTGAATTTATAATTCAATGCAAAGCATTGAGTAAAAAAAATTAAGCTTACTACCTCCGAGGTCAAGGGCGAGTAGCCCTTGCGCCGGGATTCTAAAGGGTGTGGCGTGACACCCTTTGGAATCCCGGCGGAGCGTCAAATGTTATTGAATCTTTATTACCAGATCCTCCGAAGGGTGAACAAGATAAATAGTATTATTATCATTTATGATATAAAGAGGCTTATTGTTGCTGGTATATAATATTATATTCTTCCTATTCTTTATTGACTTTAACTGACGATAATAGTGTTCCATATTGAGTTTTAAGATGCTGTTATTCTTATCAATAACAAATTCATGTGCGCTTGTTCTGGTGATCTTCATAGGATAGGTAGCTTCATTATTCTTCAATATAATTTTACCGGATTTATTATCACCGGAATAAGTAAATTGTAAAATATTCTCACCCTTTTTTACCAATGATATGGTTTTATTTTGAAGCTCTCCTGTTTCAAGAGTGAAACAAAGAAGAAGAATCTCCATGAAAAGTTTAATAGCAGAGGTAATAGATATAACTGACATTGGCAGACTCCTTATCTGAAGATGCTTCTAGCAATTTAAATATAACAAATAGTTTAATATGATCGAAAAAATGTAAAGTTCAATTTTTGAAAAGAATATTATTTCATTAAGGCCATTATTCTTTGCATTTCATTATGTACTATTGTAAATCCCTCATCAAAGCCCATTCCTGGTTTTGCGAGCATTCTGCAGGGCCTTGCTGCCATTGCAAGATGAACACATGTCCGTGCTGAAACATCTGTTTCATTGCAAGAGCCTCCCTGATAGGCCTCCATATTTCTTTCATTGCAATAGAGAATACTCTCTACAATATTTTGAATGCCACCGAGGTCAGGAGTTTTTATCTGCACCATATGACAGGCCTGGGCATCAGTGAAATCCTTAATGTCTTCAAAGGTGTTACACCATTCATCAGCCACTGTTTTAACTGGTGATCCGAGTCGCTGTAACTCGTCATAGATCTCTTTCATCGCCTCGATTTGTTTTGGCTTTTCTTCCATATCAATGGGGCCTTCTATGGCAAGTTCAAAATCTCCTGCATATTCCTGTAATGAAGCCAAATAGTTGGCAACTTTTTTCATGTCATAGTCAAAGATTGTGCCTATGTTGCCATATACATCAATATGAAGGGCAGGGTGATAGAGAGGATTAAGCCGTAAATCAGTTATACGATTCTTGAGCCAAGAGATGTATTCTTTTAGTTTTTCTCCATCATGACCCAATTTTTCTTCTATATTATTTATAAGACCATGGGGCAATACATCTGCCTCCTTTAAAATCATCTTATCTACATTTTCATAACGATTGTCGCCACTCTGTGCAAAAATAGGGATAGCTTCAATACTACGAGGCAGGTTGTACTCATCGCAGATTATTTCAGTTTTTAGCTTGTGTTGAGATAATGCAACTGCATCGAGAATTGACTGACTGAGACCATAACGTATCGCTGTGTGAAGCTTCTTGCCTTCATGAGTCATTCCTTCAATCTGGTCAGCCATTTCTTTGAAGGTAGAAATCTCTCGGCCAATGAGCATCGGAGCAATCTCTTTCTCAATTATAGGAATATAGTTTGATGCTAAAAAGAGAGGGTCCCTTCCGCCGGCACCTGAATATTGAACAGCTGCACAATCACCCAAGGCAACCTGGCCGTCTTCAAGAACAAGCATTACCGATATATTTTCACCTGATTTCCTTATTGACTTAAAGCCCTCAGTAATAGTATCTCCCCTATATATGAAGCCATCATGTTGTGCTCCCTGTTTTATTGCTCTTTGGTCATCAAAGAAAAAGCTTGATCTCCCTGAAGCACAGATAACCTTTTTTATTTTCATTCCTTCGGCCTCCCTACAAGTTTGCCCTTGCTAATAGCATAGATGTCATCAGTTACCATCTGGAATGACACATCACGTCCTTCTCTTCGAGATCGTATGTCGAGTTTTTCTTTTTCATATTCAATAATCTCTTCGCTTAGAGGCAGGTTGCCTCTATGGAAAAGCCTTATGCATCCCTCATCATCTCTCATGGGTAAAATCTTTCCCTGATTATAGATTGATGGAGCAAAGGGCACATCAATACAACCAGCCTCAAAGGCTGCTATGCTTCCTTTCGTTACATCTCCATCACCCAACTCAAAAACCTTGTCCATGAGACAGACTATAGCTTTTTTCTGAATCTCAATCTCTCGTCTCAAGAATTCGCCACCACTAATGAACTGATCATAGAGCATATTGATAATCTGTCTCGTTACCTTAAGTCCCTGTGCATTGGCCTCTTTGGTTGGAATGCCCATGGCTTCATGGGGTGTTTTTACAATTATTTTATTTGCCCGTGCAAAGGAGGCAACTACAGCTCCCCATGAAATAACACCAAAGGCCCGGGCCTCATCAACAGGAAAACCACCCATCCATTGATGAAATACAGTAGTAAGATCATAGTCCGTAAAACCCTCATCTTGAAAATAGTCATCAGCCTTCTCCCTAAGAGCAATGACAGCTGCCACATCCTGTAATATGTTTCCTGCCTGACCGTAACCAAGAGTAATTGATTTTACACCCTGTTCTAAGGCCATGAGACCTTCGATAATGCCCACAACATTGCTTATATAAGGAGGTACCAATGTTCCCGTTAAGGGTCCAAAGGGCTCTCTGTTAATAGTAACTCCAGCCTCTTCATAGAGGCCTACTAGACGGTCAACATATTGCCAGTCATAGATTGATTTTTCTAAGGGCACCTTTTTGGTATAGGGAATGTTATATGAAATACCGCCTCCCTCAAAGCTTGTAAAACCTGCAGCAAGTGTTATTTCGGCCAATAGCCGTGCGTCAGGGGTGCCATGACGCACCTGAATTGGTTTGGTCACTGACTCTACAACTCTTCTGCAGGCATCGAGTCCATGATTGACCGCAGGAAAGCCGTTTAATAGAGATGTTCCCTGTGCCTTTGATTTATCTATTCCGCTTTGGGCTTCCTTATAACGGTTTTGTCTTGTATAGGCATCAATGGTTGTGGGCAAAAGATCTGCACCACCATCTGTTTCTAGAAAATTTAGTAATTCTATGTGTTCCTCTTCAAGGGCAACACCAGCTCTGGGTTGCAATAAAATCTTCTTCTCGTCTTTAGCTTTTTTCATAGCAGTAGCAAAGCGTTTTGATTGAGGAATTGTTTTTTGATAGGCAATGCCATCTGATAAAGAAAGCCCTTCACCAGTGGGCCAGGTAGTGAGTACCTCTTCTCTTAATGATTCATAGATATTTTTCTCAAGCTTTTTGTTCTCAATTGTTGTCATGAATTCTCCCTTGAAAGTGGTACTTTATTTAAAGCATCTTTGGCACAGATCGCAGCACCTTCAGAATATGTTGCTGCACAGTTTCCCAAGAGGGGAAAAATATAGGAGCTGTCTGTCAGGTATTGTGGATTTTCCGGCACCAGAATTTCATATCCATTATCAGCATAGATCGGTCCCTTCGCTGCATTTAAGGGGGATGGGTTCTTGCTTAAGTATCCACCTGTGCCGATTATATATTCTACACCTCGAAGATCCTTTCCCCGCTGGAGATATCGTTTTCCTGAAGGAGTATAGGTCAGTTGAAGAAAACCACTATGTCTTCTGAGACTGTAATGTACTGCAGCCTTTGCTAAGATTTCATCATAATTCTCTTCTCTTTTTTTTTGTGGAAGATAAGCATGATTTGACGAAATATGAGAAATGTGCGAGAGGAAACCCTCTTTCGAGAGATGTTTTTCATCACAGAGGTTATCAATAAATTTCTTACATGATTCAACGGTGGCCTTTGCACTAACCCTCATGCCCAGGTCTCCCTCAACAGATCGTGTAATATGAGGCTCCGGGATTCCCCTGAGAATAATAGAATCATTCTTCGGCATACCGTCTATTGAAGAATAACAGTCAGTTGTGGCACCCCCCAGATCGATGATTGCAAAGGATTCCATTATTTCATTTTGATGTAATGCCTCAACCAGATTGAGCAGAGCACTGGGGGTGGGGATGGGCTCTTTTCCTGTGATCTCATTGATTTTGCCAAGACCTTTACCCTGAACAATGGTATCCATAAATATGTTTCTAATGGCATCATGTGCTCCCTGGGGATTCATCTCATTGATACGGGGCATGACATTTTCAGTAATAACCAGATTCTTATTTTTTAGTGCATCTTTTATTTTAGGGTGTAGAGCATTATTACCACAATAAAGAATTATTGATTCAATATCAGATTGCCCAAGAAGACGTGCATTATAGATAAGGTATTCCTCGTTTCCACCATCAGTGCCTCCAGAAAAGAGAATTATATCGGGATTACTCTTTTGAAGTTCTGTAATATGATCTTCATTGAGCTTAAAGGTATATTCACCGGTAATTCTAGCTCCAGCAGAAAGGGCAACCAGTTTTGAGATAGAGAGGGTCAGTTCAGGCACCAGACCAATGGCACAAATGCTTAGGCCTCCCTTTGCAGATGATGAGGTATAGATTTCTGTCTCATGTGGAATGTCAGACTTTTGTGAAATTTTCTTATTGCATAGCTCACTTAAGACTGTTGAAAATGATTCAGAGAGATTATCTTTTGTTGAAGTCTGGTAAGATGATAGAACATTGAGTGATCCGTGATCCTCTTTCAGGGATATTCCCTTGGTGTAGGTAGATCCTATGTCTATTGAAATGATATCCTTCATACAATATTGAGATCCTTTTTCAGCAGTTTATCCACTTCATCAAGATCTACATCAGGACCAAAGACTCTGTCATAGCCCATTGTTTTAAATTTTTCTTCAATCTCATTATGAGGAGTCTTACCGATTACAAGGTTGCCTCCAACATAAAGGAGAATTTTATCTAAACCGCTTTCAATGCACTGATTTCTCAGCCCATCACAGTCAATTTCTCCCTGACCATAGAGGGATGACACAAGAATTGCCTGTGCATTTGATTCAATGGCTGCATGAATAAACTCCTCCTGGCTAACCATGACTCCCAGGTTGACAACAGTATATCCATGATCAGTAAAAAAGACATCGAGAATCTTATTTCCCACCGCATGACAATCAGCACCAATGACACCAAGAATTATTGTTGTATTGTGTGATTTTGTCATTGGCAAAGCTCCTTTATTACTATGAAAATATCTAATAACGATACATTAAGACTTTCAGCTTTTAACTTTCAACTTAATTTTATGTTAAAATAGAATTGGGGAAATGACAAGTAAAAGTTTAGAATATTCATATTTTTCTATGAATATTAAAAAAGGTTGTTGTGGGTGATGCTAAAAATATATCTCAGGATTTATCTGCTGTAATTCCTTCTCTATATAGCGTAAGATTTCACCTCGAAGATTATTGAGATCTTCATAGCGTCCCATTCGTAGATAAAAGAACTCAATGATTCTACATCCCTTATATATTAGCTCTAATACATCAATGTAGGACATAGTTTCAAAGCCGAAATTCTCCAAATCCCTTAACTCAAAATTTTCCTTAAGTTTAACAAAGGCATCATTTATCTTTAAAAAACCTGAATAGAGTTCTGGTTCGATCTTCTTATTATCTAATTTTGTTTTAAGGGCTAAACAGATAAAGTTGAATCTATAGAGCTTTCCATCAAGATGATTGTAGTAGTATTTCAAGAAATCATAATTTTTCTTCATCTTTTTATGATAGATATAGGCTGTAGAAACAATCTTTTTCAGTTCTGACAGGGTGAAATCTACATCTTCAGATTTTCCTTCATATACGTGTTTTAATTTGACTTCGTCAATTTTCCATCCCTGCCAGTTAGAACTTTTTAAAAAATAACCTCTTACGATATTTTGGTATTTTTGTAGGTCATGCATGCTTTTTTGTAGTTCTTTGTATTCTTTGAGAAGTGATGAACTATTGTCTAAAAATTCTTCAAAGTTTTTTTCAAAGGAAAATGATTTTCCACTTTTAAATTTATAGTAATTAGCCATTAAATAGTATAGATCACTGGCAGCTCTTTTTGCAAGACGAAGCATGAGATGCTTGAAATCCGCTTTGAAGACTAAAACCTCTTCTTTCATAAATTCTATAGCATCAAGGGCTTCATCTATCTGTTGAGGTATGACCTCTCTGTGGTTAAAACATGCCATGAGGGTATCTTCAGTGGTGAAAAGGTTGTACATATGCATTGATTCAAATCGAATCTCCCATGATTTAGCCTTTTTTATATCAGAGAGTCTTTTCTTCTCATCATCACTGATCTTAATATAGAGATTGTTCTGGTTCTCTTCATAAGAATCCCAATCATCAGGGATTTTCAGAATCTTCTTCAGGGTTTCAGTGTCAATCTTACGAATTATTTCGCGGTAATATTTTTTCTTGGCAACCCAAAAGGCATTTTCATAGGTATCTTCATTAGAGAGAGCACGATCCTTTATTGTCTTCTTTAAATCCTTCATATAACAATAAGAATCTATAATAGAGGAAAGGTCAATGAAATTTTGTATTCTTAAGCTCCAGTTCAACTTCTAAGCATAAATTTTAAATATATTTTTATAGACAAAAAATTTTTTTATCATAAAATATTTAATATCAAGGAGTATATTATGGCTCGAATAGTTATTGTAGATGATTCAGTAGTTGTAAGATCCCGTTTGAGAAATATTCTTACAGCTGAGGGACATGAGATAGTTGGAGAGGCAGCAAATGGGAAAGAGGGCATAGCTCTTTCCAAAGATAAAAAACCGGATATTGTAACCATGGATCTCACTATGCCGGAGATGGATGGTATTACTGCCTGTAAACATCTATCTCAAGATGAAACATTGAAAGGCACTAAGATTATTATGATTTCGTCTATTGGTAAAGAAGAAGAAATATTGAAGGCCATAAGAAATGGAGCAAGCTACTATGTAATAAAACCCTTTAGTGCAGAGCAGGTTTTAAAGATAGTCAATATAATATTACATAAAGATGATATGACTGAAAAAAAAGAGGATGAAGCTGCTCTTATTGAGGTTATTGATGATTCTCCAACAGTTTTAGCCACAGTGTCTGCTTTTTTAAAGGATGACGGTCATAGTATCATAACCTCAAGGAGTCCTTTGAAGGGTATTGAGCTTGCAGAAACAGGAAATCCTGATTTATTGATTTTAGATCTCACTATGCCTGAAATAGATGGATTTGATGTCTTGAGAGTTTTACAAAAGGGAGAAGTTACTCAAAGAATTCCCGTAATGATGCTCACAGGGCGAAGCAATAAAGAGGATATTATCAATGCTATGACCTTCGGTGTTGTTGATTATATGGTCAAACCATTTAAAGAAAATGATCTTCGAAAACGTGTTAAAACAGCTCTCAAATTCAGCAGAATACTGAAATCAAAGAGCATTAATGATTCTACCCTTCCTATAGTTCTTCAGCGTAAAGGAGGTTTGACAATTATATCTCTCAGAGAGATTATCAACTCTCCTGGGCCAGGAGATGCAGTTGCCAAAACATTTTCCAACAGCTTTCTCTCGATGATTCAGAAAGATTCAATTGTGCTGGATCTGAGAAATATAAAACAATTAACTTCTAAAATTTTGAAGGTTATGGATGAGCTCTTTATTGTATTAAAGGAGATTGATGTGTCAATTATAACGGGTAGACATTATGGTCAAATTGTCTCAGATACAGATCTTGATGATGCCTATAAACTTTTTGTATCATTTGGAGATTTTGAAGAGCAACTTGAAGTAAAAAAAATATAAAGAAAGAAGGGTGTTTCCACCCTTCTTTGAAGTACTTGTGCTCCAGACCTAAGTCACTATCAGTCTGAAGGTCTATAAGGTTGTCCCTAAATTCCTATCAATAGTATATGAAATTTAGGGACTCAGGTCAAATTAATTATTGCTTTTGAATATTAAATATGGGCACCCATTTTTGATTGATAAATCTATAGCCTCTGTTTCCTTTTAAAGGAAGAGCTATAAACTGCTTATTCTTAAGGCTTTGGAGAATGATATAGGTCGCATCTCTTCTATGAGCCTTAAATCGATCTATTATCCTGCCATCTGAAGATTTTTGATACCAGATAGCTCCCTTTTGAAAGAAGCTTCCCTTCATTTGAACAGAGTAGCTATAGACTTCATTCTTATTCTTTTTTGGATCTATAGGATCCTTCTTTGGGTCAACAATATTTCCGCCACCACCAGCTGGAATTTTTTCATATTTACTTATGGCCGATAAAAAGGACGATTCACTGCGAGGAATACTTCTGGTTAGTTCTTTGCCTCGATAATCCATCATAATCATGGTTGGATATCCTCTGAAGCGAAATTTCTTTTTATCTCTGTTGGTATCAAGAATTCTGAGAGCAATAAACTTTTTATTTAGCACTGTGCTCACACTGGATTTAGCAAAAACTCTCTTTTCAAGAACCACACAGTATCCACACCACGTTGGAGCTGTAATTATAACAAAGACATTTTGTTTGGTTCTTCGTGCTCTGGCAAAGGCCTTTTGATATGAGGTTACCCATTTAATTCGACTCATGGATCTTGCTGACATTAAATTTCTGTTTTTTCGTCGATTTACTTTAACTTTAAGTTTCTTATATTGGGTTCTTGGTCTGTAGCAGAGATTTGAAACACTATTGCAGGTCTGTGACCAGATCTTTAAACGAAAGGTGTGAACTCTTCTCTGTGGTCTTCTACCCTTAGTTTCATAGATCTTTAATCGATAGGTTCCCGCCTTATATCTTAGACCTCTACCTTTTAATATGATATCCTGGTCTTTTTTTATGCCTCTTGGAAGTCTGTCTATTGAAACACCAAAGCCATAGGCTGATGAGATGTCAAATTTAGTTGCATTATTAAAACTCAATGAACTGAGATTTTTTAGATATATATGTTGTCCCTTGGGAAGATAAACATCAACAAAAATGGTAGCGCTGCCACCTGATCTGACTTTGTGAATCTTGTAGCCCTCTCTGATCTTGAATTTAGGTGCTCCATAGGCTGTAAAGGAAACTGAGCAAAGGAGTAACAAGGTTGAAATAAATGTAAGAAAACGCATAGTAATTTCTCCTGTATTTTAATGTTCTAAAATAATATGCCTTTTAATTAAAAAAGTCAATGGAAAAGCACCTAGTTTTGACGTAATTTTCTTATCATTGGTTCCAAACCATTGAGTTTAATTTCATATATGTTTTCTAACATAAGACCCAGCTCTCCAGAGGGAAATCCCTGCTGCTTGAACCATACAATATAATGTTCTGGTATATCTACCAGATAATAGTCCTTATATTTTCCAAAGGGCATTTTCGTATTGGCTATTTTAACGAGAAAAGTTTTATCCATCATTTCTTGGGTTCTCTTAAAAAGTGGGGAGTCGGTGAGATTACTTTATTGTTAAGAACTGCACTCAACGCTGTCCCATCCCCAATAATTATTATATAAATCTTCTTTTTGAGAGGAAGTTTTTCATAGAGCTCAGGAGTGGTTTTTAGGTGAAGAGTTTTGTTGATAGCTTCGGTTTTATCTATGCCTCTCTCATTAAAATAGATGAGAGATGAGGTCTTTAGCTTTACAAAGGGCTCTTTGCGAGATGACTTATAATATTTTTTTTCGATTATACCCTCATATGCACGAGGGCTGCGATAGGTCTGATAGAGTCCGTTTATTAGAAAATATGAAAAAATGAGGATGGGCAGTGCATGAATAAATGATAATTTGAAATTGATATTTCTCTTATGCATTGTTCTCAAAATAAAAGCTGTTACCAGCAAAATTCCAGCTACAATTACTATGATAATTAATCTCAGATTGTCATTGTAGAGGGTGAACAGAGGGGATATCTCTTTGTAAATGTTGTACCACTGCATATTATATATTCTCCTTGGATTCTCTGTCATAATAGTCTTTCTTTTGGTGACTTCCACTTTTTTTTAATTTTAGTAAAAAAAAATATGATACGACACTATTTGTCGTAGCAGTTTTGCTATATTCTCTTTATAAAAACGGAGGATACAATGAAATTAAACGAAAAGAAGAACACTGCTGCTATTATTAAGTCTATTGAGAATATGATTATTGATAATAATATTATATCATCTTTTGATGAGTTACATGATATCTCATCTCTCATAGAAGATCTTCTCGATAATGAGATAGTATCTCTTGTCTCAGATACAGCAGCAAACAGATATTCTCTATCTCTCAAGGGATCACCTGAAAGCCCTTATTGCCAAAGGGTATATTCCTATGATTTTAACAATGAGAATGATTTTTCATCAGGGAGATTTCTTATTGATATAGAAAGAGATGGTTCTATTGAGATATCTCTTTCTATGGATTGTGATTTTTTGCTACCCTTAGTTTATGATTCACAAAACAGTGAAAATATCTTATCTTATCTAAAGGTTATTGATGTGACAGCCTGTGGTGATTATTTTTCTGAGAAATTTTTTCAGGGAGATATGGAGATCAGTATTGTTGCATGAAGAAGATATAAGATGTTTAAGCTTTATAATTTTCTATTGCTCTTTTTAAATCTTCTTCAATTTCAATGGCAAGGTCCTTTGGTTTTAAAACCTTTGCATCCTTTCCCCAGGACATTATCCACCTTTTTACCTCAAACTTTGAGTTAGTTGAAAAGGTTAAATCAAGGGAGCCATCTTTTCTTTCTGAAATGGATTGGGTTTTGTGCCAGGTTCTCTCTCGTACGTAAGGTGCCTGACTTGGAGAAAATCTGATCTTAATCTCAAATTCCTTTGAGTCTATCATGATGCCAAAATGTGCACCCATATGTTGATGAAAGTCAAAGTTCTGTGGAATTTCATAGCTCTCTTTTAGGAGCAATGCCTCATCAATGCGGGAAAGAGCAAATAACAAAATAGTCTTTTTGAGATTGCAATATGCCAATACGTACCATTGACCACTATGATTAATCATATGGTAGATTTTAATATCCCTCTTTGTTCGATCTTTTCCCGGGGTTTTATAATATATCTCTACGATCTTTTTGTTTCTCAGGCCAGAAAGAAGGATCTCCCATATCTCAGGTTTTATTGTTACAGTGCTATCCTCTAAAAAAGTAAACTCAGAGTCAATCCACGATGTATTTATTTTTATTTCATCAGGCAAGAAGCTCTGTAGTTTTTCAAAGACCGATGAGAGCTTATCATAGATGGGAGTATTTTTATATTTTTCAAGGGCCTTTTCTGCCACGTATAATCCAAAAAATTCACTTTCTTTAATGTCAATGGAGGGAAGCATGTAGTTCTCCTCACTGTAGTAAAATCCTCGTTTTGCTGCACTGTATTCAATGGGAGCCTTGAGCATATCCTTCATATATTCAATATCTCTTTGAATAGTTCTGCTGCTCACCTCATATTCCTTTGCAATGGATGAACAGTTGGGGAATTTTTCGGTGCGAATCTCTTTGTCTACGTAGAGAAGGCGGGCAAGCTGTGGTTTTATCTTTGCCATAAAATTATTTGTCTCATTATCTTCTTTAATTATATATTAAGAGCACTGTAATATTATGAAAGATCAATGTTTTTTTAAAAAAGATCTAAATTTTTTTTCAAAGGAGGTCATTTTTGCGTACTACTTATAGGGCTTTAATTATAGTTAAAGGGATGGTAGTATGAAAAAGATCACAAAAAAAGATGTATTCAAAATTATGACCTTATCAGGAAAGAAGAGATTTTTAAGCTTAAATGATTTTATCTCATATCTGAATCATTCTCAGTCAGCATTGGTAGAATATATTACTTATATAGAAGAGGGTTTTTCTGAAAATGATCGTGATTTCTTCTTAATGACAGTAATGCTTGCATGGCAGGTCATTGAGAGCATTAAAAAGATAAAACATGTGATTTCCTATGATGCTTTGGATTTTCAGCTTCTGAAAAATCTATCACGTGCTCAAAGCTTTAGTAATAAAAAGAATGAGCCTGAAAGGGGAATCATGGAGTGCTATTGTGATGATAATAATCAAAAGATATTTATGGATTTTATTGTTGATATGCTCAATAGTTCCATGAGTTTTCATCAACGATTCAGTGGAGAAAAAGCTGATGAATTAAAGAAATGTAGAATGATTATTCATCTTAAAACAGTTATAGACACCATGGTTTTGTCTTCTGATGAAATATTAAAGGATTATAAGAAAAGAAGCTATACTATAAATGATCAAGAGTTTGTTGATGCATTGATTGATACCTATATTGATCAATTTTACCATAGTTCATTTCATGAAGATTTGAAGAAATACGAAAAAGAATATAGCTCTCATATTATATCCTCCTATGGTAAATACATGTATTCAAAGTTTCTTCTATTTCCCTATGAATGGAATGTAAACAGATCTTTGGATGTCTGTGATTTGATTGAGCCCCATGAGTCAGTTGATTCTGAGAATTTTTACCGCTCCATTGAAGAAGTTTTAAAATCATTTTTTGCCTTTATAGAAGATGAGGGCTATTGCATTGCTGCTCGTCATATTAATGAGGCTCTCAGTGATCTTACTGATCAGACTTTAATAAAGATGAAAAAAGAGAAAATAGTCTGAAAAACACTGTAAAATGTGGCTCTTATTTGTTTTGCACCACAGAGAGTCTCTCATTTAATTTTTAATGAGCAGTGATAAATAGATTGACGAAAGAGCAATAAAAATTTAATGATGGAGAAGTCAAAACTTGTGGAATTAAAAATAAATAATGACTGATGAAATACAAAATGCAAGTGTTTCAAAGATTAAAGGCCTTCTTGATCTGATTTTACACCATGGTCTGGAAGGTCTTGGTCCTCTTGCTGATGCTGAAAGTCTCGCTCAGGAATATCTCTCCAATGAAAGTTTTACCTCAAATAAAGAAAGAATCGATTCACTCATAAAATGGGAAGCCACAAAGAACTTTAGTGCGGGCTTTTTCTCAGGTCTCGGTGGCATCAGTACTATGGCTCTTTCTATACCAGCCTCAATAGTTGCCTCCTGGGTAATTCAAACTCGTCTTGCAGGAGCAATCGCAGTGATTCAGGGCTATGATCTGGAAGATGAGAAGGTGAAATCCTTTGTGCTCCTGTCAATTCTCGGTGAATCAGGAATGGAGATCTTGAAGTCAACAGGAACCACTGCCGCAGGAAATCTTATAGCTTCAGCTCTAAAAAACATATCTCCTCAGATAATAACTGAGATTAATAAAAAGGTTGGATTTGCTTTATTAGCCAGAGGAAGTGAGAAGGGCGTGGTCAATATTATGAAGGCTGTTCCTGTTGCCGGTGGGGTTATTAGTGGTGTGGTTGATGCTGTTTCTTCAGTTATCGTTGGTCTCACTGCTAAAAAAATATTTATGATAAAGGGTGGTGATCAGATAGATGATAATCACATCTATAATATACGCCTTAGTTCAGAGCAGCTCTCAACAATAATTAAAAGTCAGGCACCTGAAATAAAATCTTTGAAGATTCCCAGAGATAATATTCTTGAGTTTAATGTTAAGGGTTTGCCCTTTTCTATTGTCTTCAGCTTCCTGGCATATAATGAGGGATTTATTCGCCTTAAGATTGAAAATAATTTTATTGTAAGGGGCTTTGTTCAAAAGGTTCTTGATCATCATCTAAAGAATGCCGGAGATCTTATCAATGGTATCATTCTCCATAAGGAAGATCGAATCTCAATACATATTGATTCTGTTTTAAAGGGTGGGGGATTAGGTAATCTTGAGATTGATGATATTCAAATAAAGAAAAATGAACTTCGAATAAAGCTTTCATGAAATTATACAAAAGGATAGTAAAGTGAAAATCACAAAAATAAAAGTGAGAGGATATCATTTGGATGTTTTCTCCCATGTAAATAATGCCCGGTATCTTGAATTTCTAGAAGAGGCACGATGGCATGCCTTTGAAGAGGAAAATATAACAACGGAAATCTTTGCTCAAAAGGGAATTGCCTTTGCAGTAGTTAATATAAATATATCTTATAAGTTTCCTGCAGGCCTTGGACATATATTGAGAATTGAAACAGTCCTCAAATCAAAGGGATCACGTAGCATTACTCTGTCACAGAAAATTTTTCTCGATGATAATGATACACTTGTGGTTGATGCAGAGGTTACCTTTGTTGTCATAGATATGAAGACAGGTCGTGCAAAAGAACTCACCGATGATCTTGATGAAATAATCAAGAGTTTTACCTGATTTTAAATGTCAAAGAAATAATCCTTTCCATTATGTCTAAAGCGAAAGCTCATGAAGTTGGGCCATTTTGCACCAGGGAGTTTCTTCGTCCAGGCATCCAGGTCTATGAGGAGCTCCTTTACGATCTGGGGTCTGGTTTTTGCCAAGTTCTCATCCTCAACTAAATCTTTTTTGAGTTTATATAGCTGCACCTCGCCGGTATTATCATCAACAAGGAGTTTCCATCTGCCCTTGCGAATTGCTCTGTTTCTACCTGTTTTCCAGTAGAGTGCCTCGTGTACATCACCCTTTGCTTTTCCTGTAATATAGGGCATGAGATTTTTGCCATCAATGGTCTTTAGGTAATCGGTGATGATTCTATTGTTTTTATGAGTTATATGAAATGATGTTGCAGTAATGTCCATCAGTGAAACAGGTTTTGAATAGCGTGTTCCCTGGGGAATTCTTCCTTTCCACCGCATGATCATTGGTACATTTAATCCCCCTTCAAATTGAGAGAACTTTCCTCCTTTGAGTGGGCCGTTATTTGTGGCATTTGTATAGGTTGCTCCACCATTGTCACTGGAAAAGAATACAACAGTATTTTTGTCTAGGCCATTGTCTTTTAAACTCTTCATTATTGTACCTACCGCATCATCAAGGGCAGCAATCATTGCATAATAGACTCTCTTGTTTTTATCTTTAATATGTGAAAATTTCTTAACATAGCGCTTCGGTGCCTGAAATGGGGTATGGGGTGCACTAAAGGGAACGTAAAGATAGAATGCTTTGTTCTTATTCTTTTCAATGAACTTTGTTGTTTCATCTGCAATGGCAAAGGTGAGGTATCGTTCTTCTTTTATCTCTTTGTTGTTTCTTCTAATGGCAGAGGTTCCTTTGCGTTCCTGAGCCCAGATATGTTTACTGGCAAAGTATGAATGCCTGTGGTTAACAATATTTTTCTTGTGTAGTGGTGCAAATAATGAAAATGCCTCATAGAAACCGTAGTGAGAATCAAAACCCCTTCTATGTGGCAGGAAAGCATTGTAATGACCCAGATGCCATTTGCCAACAATGGCGGTTTTATAGCCCAGTGACTGATAGATCTCACCAGAGGTTAACTCAGAGGGGGGTAGACCCTGACGTTTCTTGTCTTCGTCTTTGGGCACTGATGATATATTTTTGGGAACCCAGTCTCCCTTTAAAATGAAATTGCGGTATACGCCGTATTCAAGACGGTTTTTTGGATAGCGGTTCATTGGCTGATATTCGTATCCAAATTTTTGAGGATATCTTCCTGTAAGGAGTCCTGCTCTCGATGGACTGCACACAGGAGAGGTGCAATATGCCTCACTGAAGGTCACACCTTCAGAAGCTAATTTTTCAATATGAGGTGTTTTCACCGGACCATTGTGTAGAGCAAGGTCATGTTTCGACAGGTCATCAGCTAAAATTATAATGACATTGGGACCTGTAGATCTTTTTTTGGCTCCCTGGCGCAATGATCGCAAAAGAGCCTCTTTTAGCTGAATCTTTTTTTGATCAAAGGTGAAATGATATCGCTCATCGGTTATGGGATATAATAAATATACAAGTAAAGGGATTATTACAAGGAGAACTGAAATAATTACTTTGTTTCTTCTTTTCATAATTCATTTGTTGAATAAATTCATCTTTAAGGCAAGTATTTTTCATAATTTGAACCTTAATATAAGTTCCCTCCGGGGGGTGGGGGGCTTATAGATCAATAATACAAAAACCTTGACAAAAAGTCTGGAATTTCTATAAAGAGAAAAAATCAACCAAGGACAATTGTATGGACATCATAACTTCCATTGACTATAAAGCAGCTTCCATCAAGGGAGGAGCTACAGACAAGATTCTTTTTATCAATCTATCGGAAAACAATATATCAATAATAGATCTTCCTGAAGACTATAAAGATCGCTATATTGGGGGCAGAGGTTACGGATTAAAGCTTCTCTGGGATTACACAGATGAAAACACTACCTATGACAGTGATGAAAATCTTCTGGTAATGGCTGGTGGGCCTCTGTGCAATGAGCCTCGTTTTCCTGGTGCAGGAAAATTTGTCGTAGGCACCATATCTCCAGCAACAGGAACCTTTATAGATTCCAATGTTGGTGGATTTTTTGCACCAATATTAAAGGCCTGTGGCTTCGATGCTCTGGCAGTTCAGGGCATCGCAAATGAAAATGTTGTAATTGTCATAGATGATGATCATGGACATATACAGATTGCAAAGGCTCCAGAGTTTTCTCAACAGATCAATGAAGGGGGAATCTCTTATGGAGAAACCTTACTCGAAAAATATACCGGTGGATATCACCATAAGAATATAGCAGCTGTGAGCACAGGAATCGGTGCAGAGAACACGGTTTTTGGACTCATAAACAGTCACTTCTATGATGCCAATAGAAAGAGGATGAGAACCAAGCAGGCAGGTCGTGGTGGAACCGGAACTGTAATGCGTTATAAGAATCTTATGGGAGTCATTGTTCACTCAAGTGAATCCCGTGCCAAAGGAAACAATCCCCATGATGTAGATGCAGTTAAAAAGGCAGGTGGCACTCTTCAAAGACTAATAAAAGAAGAAGATCCAAAACAGCTTAATCTTGCATCCTGGGGAACTCCCGTGCTGGTGGAATACATGAATCGTTTTCATCTTCTGCCAATCAATAATTTTCAGCAGGGTCAAGACCAAAGAGCAAAAACAGTTTTCAGTGATGTCTTTCTTGAAAAGTTTTTAAAGAAAAAGAGATTTGATGGATGCTACTTCGGATGTAATCTCGCCTGTGCAAAGGGTGCTGAAGATGTTGTCTTAACCAGAGGTCCCTTTAAAGGAAAGACCGTTGGTATTGATGGTCCGGAATATGAAACAGCAGGTGCGGTAACTGCACTGGGAATCTTTGATCCTCAATTTGTTATGGAATTTAACTGGTACTGTGACGAATACGGTGTTGATACAATATCCATGGGAGTCTCAGCAGCCTTCTTGATGGAATGTTTTCAGAGAGGGTTTCTCACTAAAGAAGATGTTGGCTATGATTTAACCTGGGGAAATATGGACTCAGTAGATAGACTGGTGACAGAAACAGCCCATGGACAGGGAATCGGCAAGGTCTGCGGAAGAGGAATTTCCTATGGTAAAGAATGGGTTGCAGATAAATATAGTGAAAGAACTGGTGAAAGCAAAGAAACAGCTCTTGAGCAAATCAGCAAGTTCGCAATGGAAACAAAGGGTTTAGAGTTTTCAATGTATATATCACGTGAATCCCTTGCACAGCAGGGTGGCTATGGCATGGCTCTCAAGGGGCCCCAACATGATGAGGCATGGCTGATTTTTCTTGATCAGGTTCATAAAGAGATGGAAACCTATGAGATGAAGACCGCTGCCTTGAAGTGGTTTCCCTTAGTGAGAACATGGTTCAATGCAGTAGGCTTATGTAAGCTTCCATGGATCGATGTACGGCATCCTGAGGCAGCTGGAACAGAAAATCCGGCGCAGAATATGCCTACATTTCAGCTTTACGTTGATTACCTCAATGCAACTACAGGAACAGATAAGAGTGTTGCTGATATATTACATGATTCAGAGCGTCTCCATCTTCTTCAAAAACTTCTAAACCTAAGACAGGGCAAAGGCACGAGGGAATCTGATTCAATTCCCCTTCGAGCAATGGCTCCAGCCTTCATTGATGAATTTCATCAGAGAGAAGAATACTATATGGAGTGGTTAAAAAATCATATTGGTGAAGATGCAATTATTCCAGAAAGCCCTGAGAAATGTCATGAGCTTCTTGTTGATATTAGAAAAGAATCCTATGAAGAGCTCTTATATGCTGTATATAAGGCAAAGGGATACGATGAAAATGGAATTCCAACACAGAAAACCATTGAGTCTCATGAGCTCTTTGATGAGAAGGCAGAGAAACTTATAAGTAAATTTGCTGCAGGTATTGCTTAATGTATATCTCTGTTGAATTACATGGGCAGTTCAGGCAGAATCTTAAGACCTCATCAATGGAATTTCCCTTCGAGAAAAATATGCAGGTTCAGGATGTTGTCTCTCATATGAAGAGTCAGCATCCTCATTTCACCTTTGATGAAAAAACACATCTGGTGGTGGTCAATGGTCATTCAGCTCAAATGACCAAAGAGCTTGCAGTGAGAGATTCAGTTGCCTTTCTTCCATTATTTGGCGGTGGTTGACTATAATGCTTTTGTTATGTTCTCCAGCTCTTCGATGAAGAGTTTTTCTCCCTGAGAAAATCTTTTCTTTTCCAAATGTACAATATAGAAATCTCTTTTTAATGTTAGGTCTTCAATAGTTATCTGTGAAATCTTTGGAGCCTTATGTGTAAGTGCAAGACTTGATACAAAGGCATATCCTGCTCCCTCTGCAACTCCATTGATCATTGCTTCAGTAGAAGAGGCATGATGAACAATTGAACATTGAGATAATAATATATTTTTTTCTTCAAGGGAGCTGCGAAGATAGTCCCCGGTTCCAGAACCCTTTTCTCGTATAATCAGAGGAAGTTCCTTTAATTCTTCACTTTTTATAGAAGCTTTTGACCTTGGTGGGCCAATGAGTGTAATTGAATCACTAAATATCTTCTTATATTTCAAAGAGGGATGTGAAAGTTTTTTGCCAACTATTCCTATGTTAATAGATCCATCCTTTATCTCTTCAATGACATTTCTACTATCCTGTGACGAGACTCTGTAAATAAACTCAGGATTTTTTTTTCTCAATGAGGCAATAATCTTTGGAACAATATAAACCGCGGGAATTGTACTGGCAGCAATATGTTCATGACCTCCAGATATATTCTGTGACATATCATCAAATAAAATATCAATGTTATTGAAAAGAGAATCGCAGAATTTTAAAAGATGTTGACCCTCTAGGGTGATAGAAAATTCTTTACTGGATCTGGTAATGAGATCAACACCAAGATTTTTCTCTAGCTGATTTATGTGATGACTGATTGTTGACTGATTGATCTTCAGATTTCGAGATGCCTTGGTGAAACTTCTTTCTTTGCATATTTCATTGAAGCTTCTGAGCTGTTTTAGGTCAAAGTTAAATGTATTAAAATCCATGAGTTATTCTCTTTTTTCTTTCACTTGATATATGTATATTTATTCATTTTTCATAAAAAAGTAAAGGTACAATTTCACTGAGAATTCATCATATGTATTTCTATTTTACCGGGCAAGTCTTTTAATTAGATTTTATCCATTTACCTGCTGATCTATGGTAATATTTTTATGATGCATATTCTTTGTTCAAGACAATGTATCTGGTTGTATTTAAGATCCTAACTATTGAAAAAAATAATATCAGGAGTTTTAATTGATAACTGAGATGAACCTTTTAGAGGTATAATGATTAGGGATACACAACAGTTTTAATCTATAATTTAATTAGTTCTTAATGAATAATAAATCTTAAAATTCTCAGGTTTTTCAACAAAGATAAACAGGGAAAATATACAGAGTAACTAGGATATATTATTCTTCACAAAAAAATACATGAAATATTCTGTGTCAATCAGTGAATAATCCGTGAAATCCGTGCCGAAAAATTGAGAAACTTTTTATTATAATGGACCCTTTTTTGTTATTAAATAATGTATAACTAAAACTCTAGGATATTAGTGCAATATATATTGTGCACCAGGAATTGATTGGAATTTTGAAAAAAAGATTAAGTTTTTTTTGATTCAATCTGACGATATAGTATATTATGAATTAATAAAGAGGTATATATGGATATGGGAATAATAACAGGATTACATTACTGGTTTTTAATGATTTTTATACAATTTGCTCCACTTGACACTCTTCAGCAGGGAGATATTTATAAATATCAGATTGACCCTGGAAATGGAACCATTGTGGTATCAGTGGGGAATATATCAGTAAAGTCAAAAACAAGATCTATGTATATTTCATCATTTTACGTCAATGCAGATAGGGCAAAGGTTACAGCTCAGCATGCAGCTCTTCTTGAAAAGAAGAATGGTAAATGGTATGTGAAAACCTATATGGGTGATGCAGGTGCAATGAACAATAAGCCTATCCTTCTTAAAAAAAATAGAAGTAGTATTTTGACTGATGGTAATCTAAGTTCACAATTAAAGAAATATAGAATGAAAAATTCCTATGTATTATATAGACCCTTTGGAAAAAAACCTCGAAAAACCTTGTCAATGAAAGTTAAGGTATATTCATATAAGAAGAATGAAAAGGTAGTAGAGGTTCAAAACCTCAGAGGCCTTGGTCCCATTATGATTCGTTATTCTGAAGGGAAGAATTCCAATGATTATATTTATAAGCTTATAAATCAGCGGTAATAATATATAAATCTTTTTACAAAAACTTTACCATAACAACATACTTATTTACAAATTATTTGTTATATTTCTCTCAAAGTTTATTATTAAAGGAAATTTAATATGAAGATATTGGTTACATACTTTAGTCAAACAGGTAATACAAAAAAAATAGCTGAGGCAATCTATTCAGAGCTTCATAATGAAAAAGAGATTAAGGAGATGGGGGATGTAGATTCCCTTGATGCCTATGATATCGTCTTTGTGGGAATGCCAGTTCATGCCTTTGGCCCGGCTAAGGCTGCGCAGGAATTTTTAGAACAGAAGGCTCATAATAAAAAGATCGCTGTTTTTATTACTCATGCTGCTCTTGAAGATATGGATGAAACAAAGGAATGGGTTGCAAAAGCCAGTGATGCAGCTTCGAAGGCAGATGTTATAGGAACCTTCCATTGTCAGGGAGAGCTCTCAGAGCCAATTGCAAACTTCTTAAAAAATCATGAAGATCCACAGATGCAGTTTTTTGGAAATAGTAGAAATGATACTATTGGGCAGCCTGATGATTCTCGTATTCAAAAGGCTAAGGAATTTGCTCGAGAAGTTTTAAGTAAATTTTAGTAATGTATTATTTATATTTTAGCTTTAAAAAATAGAAATATAATTATATATCCTCAGGATTCTTAATACCCTTGTTGAGACCCTTTAAGAAAAGTATTAGAAGCTGGATGGTATTATGCTGTTCAGCTTTTTTCATTTTAGTTTAGTGATTTATTTGATAACCGATTAGTGCAAATGTGATTTCATTGATGAGAATAGAGCTTTCATTGATTCATTTGTTCTAGATAAATAATTGTTAAGATAAGTTTTATAAGGTTTTGATAACTTCTCTTGCTTTTCTCCCTTATTGTCTAAAATATCCTGCATAAGTTCTGATGAGTGTGTAATCATTTTGCCAATCTGTTCATCAATGTTTATATCTGAAGCAGCAAAATCAGAAGGGTATATCGGTTCGCTCACAACTGCTGTAACCTTAAATAATTCTTTGAAGATTTTCCAGTTCAGGTACTTGTTTTTTTTGATCACAATAGTTACTGGAATAATGGGAACATCATTTTCTATAGAAAAGTAAAAAGCTCCTTTCTTGAATTTTTTTAGTTTCTGGCTGTTGAGGGTTAGTGAACCTTCAGGATAAAATAATACAAATCTGTTTTTATTTAATGACCATTTAATCGGTTCTCCAATATTCCAGGGATCTTTTTTTGGAACTGGAAAAGATCCTAAGAGTTGAATGAATGTTCCCAGTATTGGTATCTCACAGGTTTCTTCAAGGGTGGCAAACATGATTCTTTTATATCCCATAGCATGTATTGCTACAATAGGGTCAAGATATATGAGGTGATTGCAGATTATGATGGCTTTTTTAATTCCATGGATATTTTTTCTACCCTTTGTTCTTATCCTATAAATTAATTGAAGAGCAATAGCGATTAAGATATGTATGAATCGAAGAACAAAAAATGAAGCTATTTGAAATGGAATTGTTTGTTTATATTTTGTTTCAGCATTAATGGTTTCCATTTGCGATCCTTCCTTTCCATACTATATTCTTTTTCAATACCTTGTCTGTTATTGATTTTAAAACTGTATATAATGTGATTAGAAAAATGACTGGAAAAATAAGTTTGATGAAAAATTTAAAACCATGATTATGTAAAATGATAAAAGTTAAATAAAGACCTATGAGAAGGATAATCGTTAATTGATAAAAATGAATTCCTAAGTAAAGAAATGAGTTTATCCAAAAAAAAGAAGGAAGAACGAATGCAAAAAAATAAAATGCTAAAACAGGTAAGAGGAAAAAGTATTTGTTTCCCACTGCATCTACAACATTTTTACTGATACACTTTATGGAACTTTGAAAACCTTCATATGAGCGATGTGCTATATGGTGAGATCCATCCATGAAAATAATTTTATATCCCATATCTTTAACATATCGAGCCATGAAAACATCTTCTGTTATTTTATCTTTTACAAATTCATGACCTCCAATTGCATCATAGGTCTCCTTTTTGAACATAAAATATTGTCCTATGGCAAGTGAGAAGTAAGAGCTCTTTGAATTCTTAACCAGCCAAATGGGAAAGAACATTTTTATTGGTATAAATACTATTGGAAGAACTAATTGCTCACCAAAGGATTTCATTTTACAGTAAGTGAAACCTGATAGGGCATCTACATTATGTTTGATAAGATTTGTTGCTGCCCAGGCAATTGAGTCATTTTTGTGAAGAGTGTCTGCATCTGTGAAAAATATAAGTTCTCCCTTGGCATGTTGTGCAAGTTGTTTCATTGCATAGGATTTACCAAGCCATCCTGTTTTTTTATGTTTTCCCTTTAATACTCTCAGATTGTTGTAGTTGTTGCTGTAATGTTTTGCAATATGAAATGTCTTATCACTGGAATTGTCATCAAGAATTATTATTTCATAATTTAGATAGCTCTGATTTAAAAGAGATTCAATGCATTCTTTAAGATTATTCTCTTCATCTCTCGCTGGGATTAAAACTGAAACCATGGGTCCATCAAGAATTACTGGTTTTTTTGAAATAAATTTTAGATAGAGAAGATTTATTGTTACATAGATTGAAAGTGCAATTAAAATAATAAGAATGAGGTTTATATAGTTTATAAAATTTAATGAAATCATTTTCTTTACCTCTTATATATGTTTAATGTAACCTGCCTTTGCAATTCTTTTGCAATTTTATTTGATGGATATATGTGAAGTGATTTGTTAAGCCAGTGTATTGCTTTTTTGTTCATTTTCTTTTTTGCATAGCTTAAACCCATAGAGAGATAGATGTTAAAATAATCATCCTTTTCGAGATTTGGTTTACTGAGAGTCAGATTAAGCAGTTTAATCGCATGGTCCGCATTTCCAAAATATATTGGTGGAGGATATGCCTTTGTTGATGCATATAGAAGCAATGCCTTGCCATTGTTTTTATCTAAACGTCTTGCCTTTGATGAGTCATTCAGTACACCTAATCCATGTGTAAGTGTATAAAAGATGCCCTTTAGAATGCAGAGTTGTCCGGCAGCATTACTTCTTATGGTTAAGGCATCACTGAATTCTCCATTTTTCATAGCGTTGTTTGAGTATTTTATTGATCTATTAAAATGGAAAATTGCATCCTTTGTTCTTTTTAGTTTATTGTATCCCTTCTTGGGATTGAACTGAGTAACATCTATGATAATCTTGTAATTATCACCTATTGCAAATTCATAATAGGTACCCATGAGGAATTCGATTTTTGCAAGTGTGGTGAATTTTTCTTTGTCTTCTTCTGCAGAGTTTTTAACCTCTTTTAATGTGATAAGATATAATTTTTTTAATTGAGCTATTGAAATTGTATGAAGGTATGCAGTGTCTCTAAATTTTGTATATGCTGGATGGTATGATGGTTTGCTGAAAAGTGGTGTCGTTGATAATATGACTGTTAAAATTATAACATAATATCTCATTATTATTTTCCATAAAAAATATTTTTTCTATGTACTAGAAACTATACTAACTATTGAGGAAACTATCAAAAAAAAGTGAGTTTTATGTAGGTTGTTGTGAATAGTTTCACAAAGTATAGAGATTTAACGAATATTTTATTGAGCTGGGAAACTTTATTTTCGATTGTTGGTGTTTGATTTGGTTTATAATAAGATTTTTATTAACTTCATGAAATTTTTATTCTGGCATTAAAATGATCATTTGAGTCAAATGTGGTATGTTTTTCTTGACATGTAAAGTTTAATATTGATATTCTTCAATAACATACAACGTAGGTTTAATTGTTTGTTTGGAGAGATAATGATGCTAATTAAGTTTATAAAAAATGTGATATTCCTATGCCTGATGTCTATTCTTTTGACTTTCTCATCCTGCTCAAAAGAAACAAAGGGCATCTATGCTGTGTATAAGAATAAAGATGGCTACAATCAGATGATGTCTCTTTACAAAGATTATATGGCAAAATGGACCATCCCCTATAAAGAATTGAATGTGAAAACATCATGGGGTACAACTCACGTAATTAAGGCTGGTCAGAAGAATAAAAAACCTCTCATCGTACTTCATGGTGGTGGAACAAATCAATCTTTAATGTTTGCATATATAGACAGAATGACGAAAAATCATCTTGTGTATGCCATTGATATTATTGGAGAGCCAGGTAAAAGTATTCCCTTAAAACTATTTAAAGAGCCAAAGGATTTGGCTCAGTGGCTCAATGAGGTCTTAATTGATTTGAAAATAGAAAAGGCAGATTTCTATGGTGTTTCCTTTGGTGCATTTACATCACAGTGGTTTCTGAATTATTATCCTCATAAAGTAGATAAAATGGTTAATATATCATATACGTACATGGATCAGAGTTTTAATTTCTCTTCTATATTGAAGATTGTTTATTATAGCATAAGGGGAGATCGTGAAAATATTCAGAAAATGATAATCTTGATGAATAATGGTCCTATTAAAAATAAGGCCTATGATGAACTTTTTACAGATTTTATGATTAAAAAAATTAAACATACCAATGTTAACACAATCAACGTCTATAATTCTGTTCCTCCATCATCTGTGAAGAAGATTAAAAACAAGGTGCTTATTATAATGGGAGAGAAGGATTGTCTGTTTAATGCTCAAAAGGCTAAGATGTTTCTTAAAAAAGTCAATAATCCTAACATAACATATATTATTTTGAAAAATCAGGGTCATATTCCCTCTGATAACAGTGAGAAGATTGATGCTATGACATCGAGGTTTTTTAGAGAATAGTGTAATATAGTTTTCTTGAATTATTTAAAGTGAGTCTTCCATTATTATATTGGAAGGCTTTTTTTGTTGTGTGAAGAAACCCCCTTATGTAAAATAAATTAGTATTTGTTTTTGCAGTTGTATTGTTTTTTTCCAAAAAAAAGAGTAGACATATAGGCCCCAAAAAATGCTTGATCACTTGTAACCTTACAGGAGAATGTAATTATAATATGAAGAGAATCAAGAATATTGCCATTATTGCCCATGTTGATCATGGAAAAACCACCCTTGTTGATGCTATGTTGCAGCAGTCTGGAACATTTAGAGCAAATCAGCGTGTTGAAGAAAGAGTCATGGATTCTAATGACCTTGAAAGAGAAAAGGGAATTACCATTTTCTCAAAAAATGCAGCACTAGAATATAAAGACTATAAGATAAATATTGTCGATACACCTGGTCACGCTGATTTCGGTGGTGAAGTTCAGAGAATCATGAAAATGGTTGATTCTGTTCTTCTTCTTGTTGATGCCTTTGAGGGACCAATGCCTCAGACTAAATACGTATTAAAAAAGTCACTAGATTTGGGACTCAAACCAGTTGTTGTTATAAATAAGATTGATAGACCAAACTGTAGACCTCATGAGGTTCTTGACATGGTTTTTGATCTCTTTGTTGAGCTCAATGCTACAGATGAGCAGCTAGATTTTCCTGTTGTTTATGCCTCTGCTAGAGACGGAATTGCACGTTTTGAACTTGAAGATGAAAATGAGGATATCATTCCACTCTTTGAAACAATAATAAAATATGTTGATGATACAAAGGTAGAAGAGGGTGGAAACCTTCAGTTTCTCGCATCAGCAGTTGAATATGATACATATCTTGGAAAGATTGGTACAGGAAAAATATCACGTGGAGCAATTGAGCAGGGGCAAAACGTCATGCTCATTAAACGTGATGGAACACAGGTTCCTGGTCGTGTGCTTAAACTATTTACCTACGACGGTATGAGTAGAGTTGAAGTTGATAGAGCTGAGGCTGGTGATATTGTTTCTATTGCTGGTCTTGAAACAATAGACCTTGCTGAAACTGTAGCAGATATTGATAATCCTGAGGCTCTACCGGTAATTGATATAGATGAACCAACCTTAGCAATGACCTTTACTGCCAATGATTCTCCTTTTATGGGAAAAGAGGGCAAGTTTGTCACATCCAGTCTGGTATGGGAACGTCTAATGAAAGAGAGAGATAATAATGCCAGCTTGCTCATAGAACGATCTTCAAATTCTGATTCCTTTATTGTAAAGGGTCGAGGTGAGCTTCAATTGGCTATTCTCATTGAAAATATGAGACGTGAAGGCTATGAATTTCAGGTATCAAAACCAGTTGTAATCTTTCATACTGAAAATGGAAAGAAACAAGAGCCAATGGAGCTTGCAACCATTGATGTTGCAGATGAATTTTCCGGTGTTGTTATTGAAAAGATGGGTGTTCGTAAAGCAGAAATGGTGAGCATGAATCAGGGAACAGATGGATATACCCGTCTTGAGTTCAAGGTTCCAGCTCGTGGCCTCATAGGCTTTAGAAATGAATTTATGACAGAGACTCGAGGTACAGGAATTCTTAATCACATGTTTATGGAATATGATGATTATCGTGGAGAGATCCCCGGTCGAAGTAGAGGAGTTCTTGTGGCAATGGAAGGTGGATCATCAATGGCCTATGCCCTTGACAACCTTAAGGACAGAGGAATTCTTTTCCTAAAACCTGGAATGGGTGTTTATGAGGGAATGATCGTTGGAGAGCACAATAGAGACAATGACCTTCCAGTAAATGTATGTAAGGCAAAGAAGTTAACAAATGTGCGGGCATCAGGTTCAGACGAAGCTGTGAAACTTGCACCACCAAGAGAATTCTCACTTGAGCAGGCTCTTGAATATATAGAAGATGATGAGTTACTTGAAATAACTCCTGAAAATATTCGTTTAAGAAAGAAGATGCTTAATGCTTTAGATAGAAAGAGATCTGCCAAGGTCTCATAGGATGATTTAATAATGACAAAGACGCCATTAAGAAAAACTCTTCTGATTTTAGTTGGAATTTTTTTAATTGGTGTCTTGGTTAGTTCCAACTGCTCATCAACATCGAATCAAAGAAAGAATCCTTCAGAAATCTTCAAAACTAATGAAGAATATCGTGCTCATTATAAATTAAATTTTAAAAAAATTAAATATAATCATTGGTATTTTAAATCCGATGATTATAAAATATTTACACAGAGTTTTATGCCTCCCAAGAGAAAGGGGATTGTTCTGATCCTTCATGGATATCTTTCACATTCAGGAATAATGAAGGATATGGTCTCCTTAGTATTGCAAAGAGGTTACGGAGTGATTCTCTATGATCTTCCGGGTCATGGTCTTTCTTCTGGAAAATCTGTAGATTGTGTTTCATTTCATGACTATGGGAACTGCCTTAATGATTTTATTAAAGAATATAATAAGAGATATTCTGATGAATTACTCTTTATGGGCCATAGCACTGGGTGTGCTTCATATGTTGATTACTCCATGCGATATAAATCATCTTTAAAAAAAGTTTTTTTTGCTGCGCCATTAGTTCGTTCATATCTCTGGCATCCTTCTATAGTATTAAAGTCAGTAGCTTCAGTTTTTACTGATTCAATTGGTCGTCATATTGGTGATTCTACATCAAATAAAGAATATTTAAAGTTTATAAGAAAGAATGATCCTCTTCAGGCAAAGAGTGTTCCCTTTCACTGGGTAACTGCTTTAAGCAAATGGAATGATGAGTTGAAGAATAATAATAATGTGATGCCCCAGTCAATTGTAATTATACAAGGGGCTGATGACAAAGTGGTTGATTATAAATATAACTTAAAGAAATTGAAGCAGTTCTATCCAAATTCAAAGACAGCATTATTGAAGAATCTAAGACATGATCTTTTTAATGAAACAGGAAAAAATCGTGAAGTGGTTCATCGTCATGTAAAAGAATTTTTGAAATAATTATTTCTTTATTTTAGATCACGCGGAGACTCGGAGTCGCGGGGAGTAAATGCTTAATGTTTTGATTTTTATAGTGTTCTGATATAGTTGATATCTGATTGTGTTGGTGTCATATTTTTATTAGAACATTGTATTGAAATCTTATATCAAAATCCCCGACAATAAATTAAATAAATATACCAAAAAAAATAGATTCAACATGCTTAAATCTTTTCTCCCTCCGCGTCTCCGCGTGAAAAAAAAGAAACATCAAATTTTATTTATAATCAATCCCAATAACCGTTATATCATCATTAAGCTGTGATGTAGATAAAAACTGTGATACGTAGATAAAGAGATTGTCAATAATCTCCTGAAGGTCTTCATGCTTCTGTTCTTTGAGATAGTTTTTTAAACGTTTTTCTCCAAATTCAATATTATCAGAGTCAAATTCTTCAGTCAAACCATCAGTAAATAATAATATAATATCATCAGGAATAATATCAATTTTTTTCGTCTGACCCTTGAAATCATCAAGAAGTCCAACAGCACGATTGGTTTTAGTCATTAAAACGATTTCACCATCTCTCAGAATATATTGCTCCGGGTGTCCTGCAGAAGCATAGCAGATGTATCCTTCCTCAGGATATATATCTAGAATAATAGCTGTGAAGAAAATATTTAATGAAAGATAGGTGGTCATAAAGGCATCATTTAATTTGGATAAAACCTTAAAAGGGTCTTCAACCTTTTCTTTAACCTTCTCATATTCACTCTTTATTAGCATGGTGATGAGTGCAGCCACAATACCGTGCCCTGTTGCATCTGCTAGAAAAACTCGTATTGAACCATCATCTCTATTGAGTACATCAAAAATATCTCCTCCAATTTCAATGAGTGGCATATAACGAATATCAATCATTATTCTTTCCAGAGTCCATGTGTCTCCAGGCATAACCTTTTGCTGAATTGTTTTAGCAAGTTGCAGATCCTGTCTGAATCGATCAAGATGTTTTCTGAGTTCTTCTTCTCTATGTTCAACCTCCTGAGTTCGTTCTTCAACTTTTTTCTGTGTTTTAATAAGATTTTTATTGGTACCTATTAAAGAATCATTCATTGATTCCATCTCTTCCATAGCAGAGAGGAGCTCTTCAGTTCGTTTTGCTACCTTGTCTTCAAGGTGGAGATTCATTTCTTCAAGTTTCTCACTTTTATCTTTCAGTTCCTTTGAAAGATTTTTAACTGATTTAAATGCTATAGAAAAACGTTGTGATAGAAGATATGATTGTAGAAAGATAAAAATAAATAAACCAAGGGGGACCATAAAAAATGAAATAATAATTAAGTTAGCATGGAGAATGTCATTGATTGTTGAGGAAAATAGAACAAGAAAACCCAAGAAAAAAACTACAGCTCCATGACGTTTGTGATAGATTGCTAAAATTATTGCAATGAGAGCATAGATACCAGAGATTAAAGTGAAAGCCTGATAGACCTTGAGAAAACCGGTGAAGATATTGGTGGGCAATATGATAACTGATGCTATGAAGAATCCTGAAAATAACAGGGCGAAATTTTGAACGTGTTTATGAAATTCTTCAGGATATAAAGAACGAATAAAAAGAATCATAACTGGAATTGCAGTATAAAAGGTCAGGTATTCAAGAGATGTTCGTAAGGATTCAGTTGAACCGGGAAAGAGCTTATAAAAAAACATTTCACCCATGAGCATTCCCCTGAGGGATATGATGAGACAGAAAATACCAAAATAAAGAGACGACAGATCGCTTTTTCTTATAGAAAAGAGACCAAGATGATATAATGCCATTATGAGAATGCTGCCAAGAATAAAAAGGTCAATGAGGAGGTTCATTGTGGTTTGTTCTTCAATATTACTTTCAGTTCCTAAAAAAATAGGGCTTGGTATACCACCTGAACTGTTGTCAAAGTTAGAAATATGTAGGGTTAAGGAAATACTGTTTTTCATTGGTTTAAATCGGGCTATCCCAGGTCTACGATTTGCTATTTCTTTTAGAGGTGATTTTGAAATAGACCCGCTTTTACTTAATAATTTTCCATCAATAAAGAGTTCAATAGCTGAAAAAATGCTTTTATATTTAATGGCCATGGTTTTGCCAATATATTTATCAGCAAAGTGGATTTTACATGAATAGGTGCCATATCCATTGTGTGATTTATTAGTTATATGAAATTCTTGCCATTCTCCTGGTACAGATATAAAATCATTGTTTTTCAGTTTTTGATCTTTTAGTTTTACAAAGTTCATCCACTGAAAAGCCCACGTACCATTGATTCTGAGGTTTCCATCTTTGGAGAAATTCCAACTCTCTGTATGAAAGACTCCTTTTTTTACAATAGGAATGTCTCTTTTGCTTTGAGAGCAACTGATTAGAAAAGGTATTATTAGAATAATAATTCTAATAGCTAAAATATATTTTTTATTCATTAATTTTATACCAATTGTATAATAGAGTAATGAGCTGTTTTTTGCAAGAATTTTATTAATTCACTATTGATATTGAAACTTAATAATCTTTCTTGACAGTTTAGAGGCTCGCGTTTAGTTTATTGTTATATAATCTTTCATAGGGGGAGATATGCTCATTGGTTTAGATGTAGGTGGCACACATACTGATGCAGTGCTTATTGAAAATGGATGTGTAATTGCATCTCACAAGACCTCAACAGATCATGATAACCTTTTGGCTTCTATAAATCAGGCACTCCAGGAAGTGACAAAAAATATAGATAAGACTGCAATACAGGGTATTAATCTCAGTACAACTTTGTCAACCAACGCTATCGTAGAAAATAAAACAGAAAATGTTGCTATGATTTATAGTGCTGGTCCTGGAATTGTTCCTGAGAATTTTGAAATTGGAAAATATTGCTATCGTATTAAGGGTGCCATTGATCATCGTGGAACAGTTATAAAGAATGTTGATGAATATGAGATAAAGAGTCTATGGGATGAGGTTCAATACTCAGGAATCTCTGTGTTTTCTGTTGTTTCTAAGTTTTCAACGAGAAATCCTCTTCATGAAAATATCATAGGAAATTTTTTCAAGGGTATTGCAGATTTTATTACCCATGGTCATCATCTATCAGGTCAGCTTAATTTTCCAAGAAGGATGGCAACTGCATATTATAACTCAGCAGTTTGGAGAATTTATAATGACTTCACTGATGCAATTAAAAAAAGTATTGCTGAACTGGGTATTCACTGCAGAATAAATATTCTTAAAGCAGATGGAGGAACCATCCCCCTTGAATTATCAAAGAAAATACCTGTTGAATCAATCCTTTCAGGGCCAGCTGCAAGCGTTATGGGAATTGTCGCACTCTGTGATATCTCTGAAGATTCAATATTACTTGATATAGGAGGCACCACCACGGATATTGCAGTTTTCTCCGATGGTTCTCCTCTTATTGAAAGAGAAGGAATCTCAATTGGGGGGCATCCAACCCTTGTCAGATCTCTTGAAACCCGATCCATTGGTATTGGTGGAGATTCTCTCATAACCGTTGAAAAGGGCATTATATCTGTTGGACCAGAAAGAAAAGGACCCTGTATGGCTGAGGGTGGTTTAGAAGCAACATTGGTAGATGCACTTAACTATAAAGGTCTTTCACATTTTGGTAAAAAAGAACAATCAGTGAGGGGCATCGAAGAATTGGCAAAAAAGAGCGGTGTCAAGGTTAAGAAACTGATTGATGATGCTGTTGACTATGCTGTAAAAAAGATTGCTGCTGAGGTTAAGGCCATGATATATGACCTTAATAATAAGCCGGTATATACAATTCATGAAATGATTGATGGAAAGATTATATCTCCAGAGGTTATGTATATAATGGGGGGACCAGCACAGGGTCTGAAAGACATTCTCAATGAAGAGATTGCAATGAAGGCAATTGTCCCTGCAAATTATGAGGTTGCCAATGCAATTGGAGCTGCCTGTGCCAAAACAACCTTTGATATTGAGCTCTTTGCAGATACAGGAAAGGGAGTTCTTTTGGTGCCAAACCTCAATGTCACTGAACAGGTTGATAGCTCTTATACTCTTGATGAAGCTGAAAATGATGCAAAAAAATATTTAGCTCAATATCTCAATGATAATGGAGTTTCCGTCTCAGAGGATGATGCAGAGATCGTTGAATCTTCAGCCTTTAAGATGGTATCTGGATTCATGGGTTCAGGTAAGGATATTCGAGTTAAGTGTCAGATTAAACCTGGTGTGAAAATGTCAATTAAAGGAGGATCACAATGATTTCATCTAATCGGTCTATGGGATTGATATTTTTTCCAGCCTTTGACTGGGCGATTTCACCAACACATCCTGAAAGAGAAGAACGTTTGCTCTATACTCAAGATCAACTGAGGGAAGAGGGCATCTTTGATATAGATGGAATTGAAGAATATAAGCCTCTTGTGGCAACTGAAGAAGATATTATGAAGACTCATTTTTGTTTTCCTGATGTTGATTCAGTAACTACTGAGTCACATTTAATATCTGCTGGCGGTGCCTTAAAGGCTGCTGAAGTAATTATGAATAAAGAGGTTGATCGGTCCTTTGCCCTCGTACGGCCTCCGGGGCATCATGCTATGAAGGTAGTTCACGGCAATAGAGGATTTTGCAATATTAATAATGAAGCAATAATGATCGAATATCTTCGTGATACCTATGGTCTTAAGCGTATAGCCATTGTTGATACAGACTGTCATCATGGGGATGGTACCCAGGATGTATATTGGAATGACCCTGATGTCTTGTTTATTTCGATACATCAGGATGGCAGAACTTTATATCCTGGCTCTGGTCATCTACCTGAACTTGGCGGTCCCAATGCTCGGGGTAAAACTATAAACATCCCATTGCCGCCACAAACATCTGATGATGGATTTCTCTTTGTAACAGAACATATAGTTATGCCAATACTTGAGGATTTTAAGCCTGAAATCATAATAAACTCAGCAGGACAGGACAATCATTATACTGATCCCATTACCAATATGAATTTCTCTGCCCAGGGTTATGCAAAACTCAATGATATGCTTAATCCTCATATTGCTGTACTTGAGGGGGGGTATTCAATTCAAGGAGCCTTGCCCTATGTAAATTTAGGAATTATTCTTGCTATGGCAGGTGTTGATTATTCTCATGTAACTGAGCCTGACTATGACAAAGATGCACTACAGCAGGATGCACAGGTATCAGAATATATAAGAAAATTAAGACAGCCAATTTTGATGAATTACTTTGAACCCACTCCTGAGAAGAATATGCCACCAGAGGGCAAATTTTATAGTAAATCAAAATCAGTATATTATGATACAGATGGAATCACAGAAAAACAGAATGAAAAGATTATGGTCTGCAAGAAGTGTGCCGGGACCTATAGTGTAGAAACAGCTACATCAATTCACGGTGTATGTCTTGGAATCGAAATCCCCTATAATGCCTGTCGACGCTGTAGAAAAGAGGGTGCCAAGATGATTGAAGAGGCTAAGGCAAATAAGAGTTATAGAGTTGTTCAGATTATTGACAGGCATAATAAAGAATATTATCGATTATAAGAGAGTTTATGAATCCAGAAGAACTATTAGTTGAAATTGTTGAAAATCATGAGTCTTTAGAGTACTTTGAGAAAAATTTCAAAGCAATTAAAAAGGCAATGAATGATTTCAGTGATTCCATGTATATTGAATGTCTCTATTATGTTCGTGATTATCTCATATATAAAGAGATGTGGAAGGATTATCAGAAATTATTGAGTAAGGGTATCTCAATAGCTGATAAAAAAAATGATTATTCTAAAGGTGCAATCTTTTATAATGATCTAGCTGCAATAACAGAGAGTCTGAAAACAGCAGAAAAATATTATCTTAAATCTATTGAGCTCTATCAAAAAGCTGGAGACTCTGTAGAATCCTGTCTTGCTCAACTTGATCTTGCCTATACATATGGGGAAAATCAAAGCTATGACAAGGCATTCTCCTGCTATGATGATGTATATGAAAAATCTCTATTATTAAAGAATTCTGAAATTACAATAAATACTCTCATATCAAGGGCAACCCTTCACAGAGAAAAGGGATTCGAAGATAAGGAGGCATTAGAATGCTATGAGGAGTCTTTGAAAATATCTTCACAATTAGATGATGAAGAACTTGTCTATGATATCCTTTATAATATTGCATTAACAACATTTTCTCTTAGTTTGTGGGAGAGAAATGCCGAAGTCAATCTTCTTCTTTTCGATATTATGGAAAAGAACGAAATGGCTGATGAAATGATTGTCACAGCCCTTGATATTCACCGGGTTTTTTCGAAATTAGATAGATTGGATGATGCAAAGCCCTTTATAAAAAAGGCCTATGAATCTTTAGAGTCAGCTCAGGAAATAGATGAAGAATTTAAAAAGGGTATTGAAAATCTTTATAAGGCTTTGATCAAACCATAAGGAATGCAGGATTTAATCTATTTACAGTGTATTTAACATGACTTGATAGATATAAAAAAAGACGATGCCCTGAGCACCGTCTTTTTTATTTAATAAAGTGTTAAAAAGATTTCTAGCTAATGAAAAGCATTTCCCAGAATTTTGGTAATTGCCATTTTGAATCATCAACAAGTCCTTCAAGAACATCAATATCTTCACGAATGTCTTCAATTGTTGTTTTTACAGTAACACACATGAAATCTGCACATTCCTGCTCTTCACCATCTACACTTTCATACTTGGCTTTTAGATCAGCAATCTTAGTTGAGATTGTGCTGATGAGACCTGCCACTTTTTTAAGTTGGTCTTTTTGTGCCCCAAGCTCAGTTGCATCACCAAGAATATCCATGGTGTTTTTGATAGAAGAAGCGAGTTCTTTCTGATATGCAATAGCAGCAGGGATTATCTGTGTCATTGCAATGTTCTCAAGAGCCTTTGCTTCGATTTCAATATCAGTAGCATATTTTTCAAGTTTTACATTGTACCGAGATTTTAGTTCAATAGGAGAGAGTACCTTGTAGTCACTGAAAACCTTTTTGGCTTTTTCTGTATTCAATGCTGTTAGAGCCTCAGGAGTAGTTCTCAGATTTGGTAGTCCTCTCTTTTCAGCTTCTTTATGCCATTCCTCAGAATAGTTGTCACCCATGAAAAGAACCGGGCTGATAACTGCCATCTCTTCTTTGATGATTTCAAGAACTGCTTTTTTGATATCACCACTTCCTTTAGCTTCTAATTTTACGATAATTTCATCAATACTTTCAGCAACTATTGTATTAAGTACAGTAGCAGGAAAGGAAATAGACTGGTTTGAACCAGGTGCTCTAAACTCAAATTTATTTCCTGTAAAGGCAAATGGAGAGGTTCTATTCCTGTCGGTAGTATCCTTGCTCACTACTGCTAAAGATGAAAGACCGAGGTCAATTATTTCTTCAATACTAGCTGATGCTGCTTTGCCTGCTGCAATATCATTGAGAATGTTACTCAACTGCTCACCAAGAAAGACTGATATAATTGCAGGAGGAGCTTCATTAGCACCGAGTCTATGATCATTTCCAGCTGATGCAACTGTTGCTCTTAAAATATCAGCATGCTTGTAAACAGCTTTGATCGTTGCCAGCAAGAAGGCAAGAAATGATACATTGTCCTCAGGAGTATTTCCTGGATTGAGAAGGTTGATTCCATCATCAGTTGATAAAGACCAGTTCAGGTGTTTTCCTGAGCCATTGATTCGTGCAAAGGGCTTTTCATGCATCATACATGCTAAACCGTGCTGACGAGCAACAGTTTTTAAGACATCCATGATCAGCTGATTGTGATCTACTGCAATATTGGCCTCTTCATACATAGGAGCAATCTCAAACTGACTTGGAGCTACCTCATTGTGACGAGTCATTGCAGGAATACCGAGCTTGAAAAGCTGCTCTTCAACATCATGCATATATGATTGAACTCTTTCTTTTATTGCACCGAAGTACTGATCATCAAGTTCTTGTCCCTTTGCTGGTGGAGCACCAACTAAAGTTCTACCTGATAAAACGAGATCCTGTCTTTTGTAAAAATAATCAGCATCAATGAGAAAGTATTCCTGTTCAGGTCCCAGGTTTGCTACTACCTTTGTAGATTTATTATTTCCAAGAAGTTTTAAGAGTTTTAGTGAGCTGCTGTTTACTGCTCGAATTGATCTTAAAAGTGGAGTCTTTTTATCAAGTGCTTCACCTGTATATGATATAAAGGCAGTTGGAATACAAAGAGTTGTACCCATACCGTTTTTTCTTAAGAATGCTGGGCTTGACATGTCCCATGCTGTATATCCACGTGCTTCAAATGTTGCTCTGATTCCACCACTTGGAAAAGATGAAGCATCGGGCTCACCCTGAACAAGCTGCTTGCCGGTAAAGCGTTCAACTACATTGCCTTGGCCATCTGGTTCAATAAAGGCATCATGCTTTTCTGCTGTTGCACCAGTCATTGGCTGAAACCAGTGAGCATAGTGAGTTGCACCATTTTCAATTGCCCATACCTTCATAGCGTGAGCAACACTGTTTGCAGTGTCAATATCAAGAGGACTGTTTTCCTCAATATTTTTCTTTAATTTTTTATAAACATCCTTTGGGAGTTTATCTTTCATTACTGCATCGTTGAATGTTTCAATGCCAAAATATGATGATACTGGAGCATCAATTCCTCTTTCCTTATCAATATCTCTCTCTGCTGCTGTTATGGTGCTTATACGTTTCATACACTTAACCCTTTATTTATTAAAAATTTTTTCCAGTTATAATACTGACTTATAGGTAACAAGATAATTGATAGATAAAATGTGTCAACACAGGATAGTTATATTAATGGTTTAAGAAGCTTTATTTAACAAACATGTAACAAAAGTAACACTAATACCTGCATAAGTTATACAATGGCTTTGCTCTGTGTATGTAAAATAAATTAACTCATGCTAAATAAATAATCATTATATTGTGCGAAAGGTTAAAATAAAAAAACCACCTTAAATGTTGTTTTAAGGTGGTTTATAGTTGATTTCTCTTTTTTCAGGTTATTTTTTAACTTTTATAGCTCTTCTTCTATTGATCATAGTAATAATAATAAGTGCAAAGATTGACATGGTTAATGCACTGAATATTATTAAGAGATTATATCGGGATTTAACTCCCAGTAGAAAAGCTGTCATTGCAGAACCTTCGTAATCGCCAATACGCTTAATCTTAATCCTTTTAATTTGAATATTTGCATCATATACATCTTTTTTATACTTATCATTGAGCCAGGTAATATGAATATCACCATTGCCTTCAGCTATATTAAGCTCTACAACGCCTTTTCGGTATTTGTCTTGATCAGCTTCAATGAGCATTTCCTTTGAATCACCAGAGGTATCAACTATTACCTTGAAATTACTGTATTCAGGAGGAACGATTCCATAGTTTTTTGCCCAGAGAGTTACCTTATACTTACCTGATTTAATATCAGGAAAGTTAAAACCAATTGTTTGATCTTTCCAATAGGTTCTTACTGATTTGTTGTCCCAAAAAAATCTACCATCAATTTCTGAATATTGAAATGCATTTCTTGTCCATTTTCTGAGTTTGTTTTTAGCTTTCGCATATTTGAGATTTATGTTTCGAATATTTAAGTTAACATCATATTCTATTTCAGAGGATGAGCCATCATCCTTTTTGTCCTTACCATACTGATGACCTTTGCCTTTGTTTTCTTTATCTTTGCCCTTTCCTGTGTCTTTATCATCCTCATCAATCTTTTTATAGGCATCATTTGTCCACAGAAGTTTGATAGAATTTGATCCTTCAGCAAGCTTGACTAAGATCATTCCTCTATTATATTTTTTATCTGATGCTTTAATAGATAATCCACCAAAAGATTGGGAAGTAGTTTCATTAGTAACAGAAAGGTTGAAATTTCCATACCAATTAGGTAATTTTCCATGATTCTTGGCAATTACTCTTAATTTGTACCATCCTGCTTTAGCATTTTCAACCTTGAGAAATAATGGTTTATTTGCCTGATTGGCGTGGATACCCTTTTGTTTTTTACCATATCCAACATCTTTTTTGAGAGATGCGATATATTTAAGATTCTTTTTAATTTCAGCTTTTAATTGTTTTTTAATTTCTTTATCTTCAGCTTTTTTTGCATCAGCTTTTAGTGTTCTTATTTTATCTCTAAGAACCTTGATTTCTTGTTTTTTATTTTCATAGTCTTGAGTTGATACGTATTCAAGTTTTTCTACTGGTGTTTTGAACCAACTATTTGAATCATAATCTAAAGAGTATAAAAAAGATGAGTTCTGCTGGTTATCATCTGATGAAGTTCCATCACCTGTGGTATCTGCAGTAGTTCCATCACCAGTTGTGTCACTATCACCCGAAGTTCCATCATCCTCGGTTTGTTGACCAAGATCTTCAGCATCATCTTCACCATCAACTTCGCCTTCAGCAGCAGGATCATTTCCTGTTAAATTAGTAGTATCTCCTGATTGTGTGCTGTCATCTGTTGTAATTGTATCTGGAGAGATGTCTGGGCCGCCATTATTTTTAGCTATGCCACCACCTGAGCCATCACATGAAACAATAAATGCAACAGCAAGCATAAGTATTATTAAACCAATTCTTTTCATCAATTTTTCCTCCGAGTAATATTAATATACAAAGTAATAAATACGATCATAAACGTCAAGGGGAAAAGCCCAAATGGGCTTTTTTTGCCCTTTTTTAGTATTAATTCATGGTGTTATATGCTAATAATAACAGAAAAAATCAAGTTGGCAATACTTTTTTTCTATAGTATAAATCTGATACCATGAGGAGTTTCAGATTTATATATTTGTTAGATTTTAAAAGATTATTTTATATAATTTAGCCTAGGTTATAGAGAGGGGCCTTTTTATAAATGATATAGAGATGAGATTGAAGTTATGCATCCTAATTAATATCATAAAAGAGGGGCTGTCTTTTTAGGCAGCCCCTCTTTTATGATTTACACATTGAAAATTAAATGAAACTATTTTCCAACAGGTGCATCTTTATTTTCAGTTGTTGTTGTCTCTTCTTTTTTCTGCTTTAGTTCAGCAATTTTTTCTTTAAGCTTTGTCAGCTCCTCTTTACTTGCAGTAGCAAGCTCAGCAAAGATATTTGTTTTTCCAGCAAGATCATCAATATCCTTTTCTATCTTACTAATGTCTTTGTCAGTTATTTTCCCAGGAGCAGCAGCCATCATTTTTTGAATACTTTCATAGATTCGTGCATCAACCATTAAGTCTTCATCTGAGCTATATCCATCTTGAATCCACTGCATCCAAACAGTTTTTTTCTTTCCTTTTTCATAAAAAACTGCATAAACCTTGGCCCATCCAGCTTTTTCTTCCATAATAAACCCAAGTGAACCTCGTGGAATTTTACCAAGGATTCTACTAGTCTTATTATTACTGCTAAATGTTCTCGTGTCTTTAATAAAGACCGCTGGTTTCTCTCCAAGATACTTTGAAGTTGCATATCCAATTTCACCTGAACTGATTTGAACCTTGGAAACCTCATAGGCCTTTTTGTTGACTGGTGTAACCATTTCAGTTCCCAATAATGAAAGAGATTCTCCTCTGGTCATCCATTTAATAGCCTTTTTTTGCATTTTAGTTTTATAAACACCTAAATTAACAATACAATATTTTTTCGCTATAACTTCGTCTTTCTTTGATGTTTTGCCTCTGTTACATGCAGTTGATAGAGCCATAAGGACAATAAGAATTATTACTATTTTTTTCATAGTACCTCCAATTAAATTTCAAATAATATTTTTAATATAATCATTTTATTTTGTCAACGGAATTGTATAAAAAATAACTGTACTTTTAAACGTATGTGTGCATGAAATAAAATATTTATCGACATTGATTTTTTTTATTATTGAATATTTAAGATTTGTAGGTCATACTTTAAAGTAACTTAAATTTATATCTTGGAGTTAAGCTCATGGGTGAAGCAGATATTAAAGAAATATTTATGGGAGAGGCAAAAGAAATAATTACCAATCTTGAAGCTGATATAGTAACTATGGAAGAAAACCAGAGCGAAGAACTCATCAATCAAATATTTCGAAATATTCATACCTTAAAGGGAAGTTCTGGTATTGTTGGTCTAAATACTATATATGATTTTACTCATACCATGGAAAATCTTTTAGATGAGATTCGTTCTGGAACTGTGAATATTAATGCTAAAATTACTGATGTTCTTTTAGCTGGTGTTGACTGGGTTAAGGGAGAGATATTTGGCGAAGAGGATTCAGAAGCAGATCAGGCAACAATTAAACATGCTCTACTTTCTCAGTTTAATGAATTTATGGGTAAAGTATATGTTACTGCTCAAGAGTCTAAAGAAGTTGAAGAGGAAAAAGATTTAATTGAAGAGGGATATTATCGCATAAAAATAACATTTCGTGAAGATATTTTTGAGTTTGGAATTGATCCTCTTGGTATTATAGAAGATCTTTTTGCCATGGGAGTACCAATAATCAATAGAATAAGCAAGGCGAACCTTCCTTCCTTTGAAAAACTGAATCCAGAGAAATGTTTTTTATCATGGGATATTGTATTACGGTCAACGGGAACCATCGAAGATATTGAAAATATATTCATCTTTGTTTCTGATAGTGATATTGTAATAGAAAACGTAACTGACCGATATAAAGATATTATTGAGAACTCAGGTTCAGATAAAAGGCTTGGTGAGATTCTTGTTGAACAAGGTGTTATTACTGATGTTGAACTTGATGAATTGGTGACAGTCCAGGAAAGCGAAAAGACAAAGTTAGGCGATATAGCGGTAGACAAGGGTTATGCGTCTCCTACTGATATTAAGAAAGCTTTAAGTGAGCAGGAAAATTTAAAAAAGAAAATGGAAATCAGCACTGTTCGTGTTGATACTACAAAACTTGATAAGCTGCTCAATCTTCTGGGAGAGATTGTAATTGGACAGTCTACAATTTCAAGAATGGCTGAACTCATTGAAGATGAAAGGGGGCTTCAGCTTAAAAATGCAATTTATGGTTTAGATCGAACCACCAGAGAGTTTCAAGAACAGATTATGTCAATTAGAATGACTCCTGTTGGACCTACATTTGAACAATTCAGAAGATTTGTACGTGACACATCTCATTCCCTGGGAAAAAATATTAAGCTGGAGATTGAGGGCAAAGAAACAGAATTGGATAAAACTGTAATTGAGGAGATAGGTGATCCTTTAAAGCATATGATTCGAAACTCAATAGATCATGGGATTGAGTCTTCGGTAGACAGAATCAAGGCTGGTAAAGATGAGAAAGGAAAGATACTTTTAAAGGCATATCATCAAGAGGGGAATGTATATATTGAAATTACTGATGATGGTAGTGGTGTTAATCCTGAAAAGCTTCGTGCTAAAGCAATTGAGATGAAATTGATCAAGATTGATGAAGAAGTTAGCAAAGAAAAACTTTTATCTTTTTTATTTATGCCAGGATTTTCAACAGCTGAAAAGGTTGGAGATCTGTCAGGTCGTGGTGTTGGGATGGATGTTGTAAAAACTAATATTGAATCTCTTAGAGGATCAGTTGAGATTAAATCTGAAATGGGAGTGGGAACCAAGGTGAGAATTAAGTTGCCTTTAACCCTTGCTATAATTGATGGAATGCTTGTTCGAATAGGTGATTTTATTTATATTATCCCACTTCTTTCAGTAGTAGAATCAATAAGACCAATGAAGGAAGATGTTAAGACCGTAGAAGGAAAAGGAGAGGTTATACACTACAGAGGTGAATATATTTCACTGGTTCGTCTTTATCAATCATTTAAGGTTCGCAGTGATCATGTAAATCCCTGGGAGGCTCTGGTTGTTATTGTTGAGGCAGGGAGGTCAAGAGTTGGACTTTTAATTGATGATCTCATCGGTCAGCAGCAAATAGTAATCAAGAGTTTTGATAATTTTGTTACAAATAGTAGAGCAATCTCAGGGGCATCAATTCTGGGAGATGGAAAAGTAGCATTAATAATAGATATTTTTGGACTTATTGAAGATCTTGAGACTTAATAAAAAATGTATTGCTTTAAGTAATTTTCTATGAATATAATAGTTATTATAGACAAATTAATTTAAATGAATAAACCTATATAATTTTCCGGAGGATAAATAATGGAAAAACACATTATGGTGATTGATGATTCACCGACTATTAGAATCAGTGTTGAATTTGCAATAAAAACATTGGGGCTGCCGGTACAGCATGCTGAAAATGGTCAGGATGCTCTGGATAAAATTGATGGAATTAAAAAAAATGGCAATGATGTCGCTCTTTGTATTTGTGATGTTAATATGCCTCAAATGGATGGGATTACTTTTATTAAGAAATATCGTCAGATAGATAAATTTACACCTATTATTGTTCTCACAACTGAATCTGAAGATGAAAAAATTAAAGAGGGTAGAGAAGCAGGTGCTTCAGGATGGATTGTTAAACCTTTTCAGCCAGCGGATTTATTAGAGGTAGTAAAGAAATTTATTAAATAATCTATGGAAGAAGCAAAATTAGAAAATAAAACAGAAGAAAGCATAATTGAAGAGGAATTGTCTGAAGAAAGACAATTTGTAACCTTTTATGTTGGAGAAGAATTATTTGGAATTTCAGTTTTTCAGGTGAAAAGTATAATCGGTATGACTGAAATTACTTATGTTCCCAATAGTTTATTATTTATGAAAGGAGTAATTAACCTGAGAGGTTCAGTTGTTCCAGTCATAGATATGAGAATTCGTTTTGATCTTGAAGAAAAAGATTATAATACCTTCACGGTAATTATAATCATAGAGGTGCAAAACCGTAATGTTGGCATGATTGTTGATTCTGTGTCAGATGTTGTTAATATTCCTGAGTCAGCAGTACAAAAAACACCTCATTACAGCAGTAGAATTGAAAATGACTTCATTGAGGCCATTGGTCAGGTTGAAGATGACCTGGTGATAATACTGGATTCCAGTAAATTACTAACAAAAAAAGATTTTGAAGAATTAGCTATAAGCGAGGAAAATTAATTTAATGGCGGAATACCATGATAAAAAGCAATGATAGTAAATTTAATAAACCTCTATATATAATATACCCTGGTGATTATTTTGCAACAAAGGAGGACTGCGTCATCGGTACGGTTACAGGGTCATGTGTAGCTGTGGCTCTCTATGATGCAAATAGGGGAATCGGCGGAATGGGACATTTTATAATTCCTGGAGCAATGGGAACTGAAGGGATCTTTGTTGATGAAATAGCAAGAGCAGGGATTACCAGTATGGAATATCTTATGGGAGAAATTGTAAAGCTCGGCGGTGATAGAAAATACTTAAAGGCAAAGATATTTGGTGCTGGTTATAATGATGGAAACTCTGTTGGTACTATTTCAGAAAGTAATATTCGGTTTATTCATGAATACTTCACTCTTGAGAATATAAGTATTGAAAGAAGCGACCTTGGTGGTGATTTTCGTAGAAGAATTTATTTTTTGACAAAAAATGGTACAGTGTATCGCCAAATTTTACAGAATAATGAAGAATCATCTGAGTTTATATCTTTAGAAAAAGAGTATATTGACAGTGAGTTTAGAAATAAAGAAAGAACCGGTCGAGTTCTTTTGTTTGAGTAAGATATGGACTCTTTAAATCGTTTTGAAATAGGAGATCAAGAATTTAAGCATTTTAGAGAATTGATTTATGATGAATCAGGAATTAATCTCTCTGATATGAAAAAAGCTTTGCTCCAAGCAAGGCTTAGTAAACGACTTAGAATTTTGCATCTACATACCTTTAATGAATATTATACATATCTGAAAGATAATTATGAAGAAGAAAAAATTAATCTAATAAACGCAATAACCACAAACAAAACAGACTTTTTTCGAGAAAATAAACATTTTGAATTCATGGCAAATGAATTTTTACCAGATTTCAAAGGTGATGAACTGAGAATATGGAGTGCTGGCTGCTCAACAGGAGAAGAGCCCTATAGCATTGCTATGACTTTATCTCAATACTATGATAAAAAAAAATCTCCATTGATTCGTATCCTGGCAACAGATATTGATACCCAGGTTTTATCCCATGGGCGAGATGGAGTTTATAAAACAGATCGCATACAAGATGTCCCTGTAGATATTCTTAAAGAGTATTTTTATAGAGGGTCAGGTGATAACGAGGGTTATTTTAAAGCAAAAGATGCATTGAGAAATATCATTTCTTTTCGTCAGCTTAATCTACAAAGTGAAACCTATCCTATGAAAAAGAAGTTCCATCTTATTTTTTGTAGAAATGTTATAATATATTTTGATAAGGAAACTCAAAAAAGGTTGTTTGATAAAATATATAATTATCTACATGATGATGGATATCTATTCATTGGGCACTCTGAAAATTTAAATAATATTACAGATAAATATCTCTCTATTGGTCATACGATATATGTTAAGAGGCAATAGTAATGTATGTGAGAAATAGTATTAAATATGCAAAAGAGATAAAAATTATTCACCCAGGGGAACTCTATGCCTCCAATGAAGATGAATTGATTGGAACACTTCTTGGGTCATGTATTGCAGTTTGTCTTATTGATATTGAGCACGGTGTTAGCGGAATGAATCATTTCATGTTACCAGGAAGAATCTCTGATAGAGATATTTTTGCAGATAGATCTGCACGATATGGAATTACTGCCATGAATCAGCTTCTTCTTGAAGTAGAAAAGCTTGGTGCAAGACATTCATCCCTCATTGCGAAGGTTTTTGGTGGTGGCCATGTCATGGATATAAACTCAAATGGTATTCCAATGGATAATATTCGTTTGGCTCGTGTTTATCTTGAGATTGAAGATATTCACATCGAATCTATCAATGTTGGAGATAATTATACTCGAAAAGTACTTCTTGATGTTAAAACTGGTAAGGTCTTTCTAAAGAAAACAACCAGAGATGATGTATATCTGGCAGTTAAAGAACAGGAAGATGAATTTGCTAAGGGGAGATTTAAAAATGACAATTAAGGTGCTTGTTATTGATGATTCTGCAGTAATGAGGAAATTCCTTTCTGAATCTCTTTCATCTGTTTTGGGAATTGATGTTGTTGGAACTGCCCTTGATCCCATAATTGCTGTAGAAAAAATAAAAAAACTTCAGCCTGATGTTATTACTCTTGATATAGAAATGCCTAGAATGGATGGCTTAACCTTTTTGTCAAAACTTATGGCTGCCAATCCCTTGCCTGTTATTATGGTAAGTACATTAACAGAGAAGGGTGCAAATATTACTTTGAAGGCTCTCGAAGAGGGAGCTGTAGATTTTTTATTAAAGCCAGCACTTGATAATGAGTCAGATAAAAAAAACTTTAAGATGATTCTCGTTGAAAAAATTAGGGGGGCATCAGCAGCTCGGGTTCGAAGAAAGACTGTAAAATCTATGCTTGTTGAGCAAAAATATACTGCCGATGTAATTCTTGATAAAACAAAGGTTTCTAAAAAGACTGTAAGTGAATCTATCATTGCAATAGGTGCCTCAACTGGGGGCACAGAGGTTATCGATGAAATTTTATCAAATCTCCCTGGTACAGTTCCGGGAATTGTAATTACTCAACACATGCCAGAAAAATTTACCGAAGCCTTTGCTCAAAGAGTAAATGGGAAAAGTCACCTGGAGGTCAGTGAAGCTAAGAATGGTGATAGAGTTTTAAATGGCACAGCTCTCATTGCACCAGGTGGTAAGCATATGCTTCTTAGAGCAGATAAAAAAGGATATTGGATTGAGATCAATGATGGCCCGGCTGTGAATCGTCATAAACCATCAGTTGATGTTCTTTTTCGTTCTGCGAGTCAGTGTGCTTCAGTAGATTCAATTGGAATTCTTTGTACAGGCATGGGCAATGACGGTGCACAGGGGCTTCTAGAAATGAAAGAATCAGGTATCTATACCATATCACAGGATGAAAAATCCTGTGTAGTTTATGGAATGCCTAAGGAAGCAGTTGGCCTTGGAGCCTCATCAGCTGAAATGAATGTTCAGGAAATTATTGCCTATATAAAAAAGTTTCAGTAACAGACAAGATGATTTTTCTCCATATTTATCATCTCACCTCTTTATTATTTTTAAATTCATTGTCTTTACTATGACAATCAAGAAAAACATCATGTTGTTAGTGATGATTTTCTGCCTGAGAATATTTTAAATCTTCAACCACATGTTGGTAAGTAAAAAATATCTTTTTACATAAATTTACATTGATTAATATGTATTTTCCTTGTAAGGAGGATTATAGATTTCAAGTATGTTATTTTATTATCCAGAGATAATACTCTGCGGAGGTCACAATGATTAAAAAGTCTACATCAATGATTCTTATTTTACTTATGGTTATTACAGCCAGTCCCTTTGTTGCCATGAGTCAGCCGGTTAAAAAGAAGGCAGATAAGAAGATAGAAAAGAATATCAAGAAGAAGGATATTACTAAAAAAGATGACAAAAAGGATAAAGCACCTGCAGGTCTTCAGCGTAAGTTGACCCTCAATAAAGAAGTGGTTATCCAATATCTAATAAATAACAACTACGATGTGAAAAAAGCACTCCTTGACTATCAGGCAGCTAATTCAGCTCAGAAACAATATGAAGCAAAATATGACTGGATTATCTTTGGGTCAGGGGGATATGGATATACTGGTGTGCCTAATTCCGGTACCCAACCATTATATGGTAAAGGAACTCATGGGGTAAGTTATGCAGCAGGTATTAATAAGATGTTCAGTTCAGGAACTTCATTAAGTGCAACATTTAGTGGTGTATTTCAACGTAAAAACTTTGATGGTGTTGCTGTTAGTGCTTTTGCTTCAGCTATGGGACCAATTACAGATTTACATCAAACTGGTCTCTCAGTAGAGGTTCAGCAGGAACTTTTAAAGAACTTCATAGGCATCAATGACCGTATGACCCAGAAGAAGTTGAAGAATATCACCAAGATGAATAAGCAGATGATTAAGCTTCAACTTGCACAGCTCTTAACCAATGGACTCATTGCATACTGGCAGGTGGCTGTTGCTGAAAAGGGTCTCGTAACTGCAAAGCAGACCCTGAGAAGCACACAGAATATTCGGGCTCTCATAGGTAGAAAACTTGGCCTAGGTCTTGCAGAGCGAGAGGATATCTCAGACTGGAATGGCAAACTTATGCAGGGACGCAATATGCTTCTTCTCCAGGAAAAGTCTCTCATGGATGCTAAGATGGCAGTGAAGCGAACCCTTAATATAAAAAGCAATACCAAGATTATCTTAAGTGATGTCTTTTATACCAAGGCTCCAAAGGTTACAGTTGCCCAGGCAATGAAGGATGCCTTTAAAAGAAGGGTAGACTGGAACAATCAGAAACTTGCTCTGAAAAATGCATATTTTGATTATAAAATGGCATTTCAGGAGAATCTCCCTTCATTGAAGCTTAAGGTAGGAGTTGGTCTTAATGGTAGTAGGAATTCGCCGGATAATGTAGCACATACCTTTATAGACTGGTTTAATTTTGGTGGTGCAAATCAAGACTACAAGGTCTCTCTTGAATTGAGCTATCCACTTGGAAATTCCGGTGCTGAGGCAAAGATTAAGGATGCCCGCATTGCCATTGCAAAGCAGAAGATTCAGGTTAAAGTTTTACAAAATAATATTCGTGATGAGATTATCTCTGCGGTGAAGCAGTGTGAGGTTAACTTCAAGGTTTATGAGCAGACAAAGCTGGCTAGAATATATGCGCAAAACTATTATTATCAGGTCTACAGAAAATTCCGTAGAGGGCGATATAGTGCAACTCAATTGAAACTTGCACAGGATGCCTGGGTTCAGTCACAGCATTCAGAGCTCAAGAGTCTTGTTGACTATAATATGGCTCTTATTAAAAGAGATTTGGCTCGATATACAATCTTTGAGTCCTTTGGTATTGATCTTGATAAGCTTTTAAAGAAGTATGAGAAGTCTTTGAAAAAGGGGCGAATGCCGAAGAATCTTACATCATCTAAATAACTTTTTTTATTTTCCAAAGGGGCACGCCCCTTTGGAATCCCCGATTATCTTTTTTATTCTAAAATATGTTATAATTCCAAGAGTTTGTAGCATGATATGCTGATTTCATTTGTGCTCAAACCAGATTACTCATGCCATCTCAGACCCTGCGGGACTCGGACAATGTATTTGAAAACTCGGGCAGTCCTCGGGTCTGATCTGTCATGAGTAATCTGATTTTGAATGAAGTTTGAGTTGCTTACTTGAAGATAATATTCTGACTTACTTGAATTGAGAAGGTTTAGCCTCCTCTGGCACCATTTGGTTGATTTGCTTTGAATCTTATTATTTCTAGAAATATTTATTTTTTTAAATCATGATTTCATTTGTGCTCAAATCAGATTCCCCATGCCATCTCAGACCCTGTGGAACTCGGACAATGTATTTGAAGACTCGGGCAGTCCTCGGGGCTGATCTGTCATGAGAAATATGATTTGGAATAAGTTTATAAAGTATTATTTCTTTTATATAAAAAAATCTATGTGAAAAATAATGAAGTATTATAATAAAACTTATAATATTAGTAAGACTTTGCAGTTATAGTATCAGTATTTACAACATCTAATGCAAGGCTATCTACTGATATTGTAGTTAAAAATGTTATAGTACAAGTTGTGACTGCGGAACAATCTATTTGCATTGAAACACCAGATTGGGAACCTCTATCAATAATACTACCTTTTCTAATCATTACTTCACAATCTGGTGTAATTGTACTACCATCTGTTGCTATTGTGGATTTGGTACCATCGAAATATATTCTAAATTCAAAATCACCATTGCCACCAACATGACCATTTTTTACAGCAATACCGACTTTGCTAGTACCCCAGAAAATTACAGCAGCACAATAAGTGTTTGCACTGGGATTTGAACCAGTTGTACAGCTTTCATTTATAGAGCTATCATTAAAATCATAGCTTGTATTTAAAGCAGTCTTTGCCACATAACTCCCCAAATCAGTGACAGTAGCAGAAACTGGTGTACCCTCAGGTGCACAGGCTGTGATAAAGATCATCAATATTATAAAAAGTCCTAATAGTAGTCTAGTTTTCATGATTTATTCCGTAATTGACATGATATTTGTCATATTTAATATACCACAATAGATTCAGAATGCTTTGAGGTGAAATAAGGTTTACACATAATTTAATAATAAAAAATGAAGGATATCTTTAAATTTTGATAAAACTTCAATCTTACTCTATAATCCTCTGTGTCTCCGTGCCTCTGTGGTTAAATTTTCTATCTATTTTATGTAAAAATATCACTATTTTTGTTTCATATTTTCCTGTAAACTACTTTGTGATTTTTTTTTTATAAAGACTTTTTCTTGACTTATATTAGAATTTCTGTTTAAATTGAATAAGTTGTTAACCTTTCATTTATAAGGAGAATTACCTTGAAAAAACTACTGTTTGCTGTCATTATAATTTGTTCATCATTTACCCTTTCTTTCTCTGCCTGGCCTAAGTTTTATATTGATGGTGGTGGTGGCATGGTTATTGAATCACCAACAAAGGCAGGATATATAATCTCAGGAACTGCCTCTATAGGCATTGAATTTATAGATCACTTTTCAGTCTATTTTCAGTTTCAAATGGGGGGATTAAAGCATAATGATTATCCAGTTCCATTTGACAATATCGATCTAGGTTCAATGACCCTTGCCGTGGGGTTTGAATATTCTCATTATTTTGGCCGTTTTGGCATTTTAGGGGGAATCTCCTTTGGAAAATACGATAAAACCTATTTATGGAATGGAGGAGATCAATATCCCAATAGCGAGGGTGATGGTTTTATGGGTGCACTTAACATAGGTGTCAGTTTTCTTGCAACTCAATACATTGAGCCCTTTGTAAAGTTTCAGTATATCTTGGGAATAATGGGCTACAATGATACGGCATGGCCCATAGATATGGATATAGCTTTTTACGTAGGTGTTCGTTTTAATATCTTTAAGACCAAGCATTTAGATAAGGGGTATTGAGGTTAGTGTGAAGTTGTAAGGTTGACTTTTTAGTGTATACAATTTTCTTTAATACATGAATAATCTTTCAACTTTCTAACATTCCAACTTTTTAACCTTTTCACTAACCCATCAACTTTCTATGAAATTTTCACTTTTTCCCCTTGATTTTATATTTAATTTATTATATAATATATGAATAAATTATGCACTAAAGGGGTATTTCTGTGAAAAAATTATTATTTGGTATTATATTGTTCTGTGCATCCTTTTCTCTCTCCTTTAGTGCATGGCCCAAATTCTATGTTGATGCAGGTGCAGGTGTTGCTTTGGAGTCTCCAACAGCTCAGGGTTATCTCTTTTCAGGTACTGGTTCAATAGGTATAGAATTTATAGATCATTTTTCAGTGTATCTTCAGGTACAGTTTGGATCATCTCCAGCACATTTAGATGTTCCTACTCCAGGATGGTCCACAACTTTTGAGAATTTTTTACCAAGCATTGGTTTGGAATATTCATATTACTTTGGCCGCTTTGGCATTCTTGGAGGCATATCCTTTGGTTTTATGAGCAAAAAAAGGATTGAATATTGGAGTCCTACTACTAATGAATTTCCATCTGATGGATTCTTCGTCGCACTCAACGCAGGGGTGAGCTTTCTTGCTACTCAATACATAGAACCTTTTGTGAAGTTTCAATATATTTTTGCCATCATGCCATATAATACGACTGCTTGGCCAGTAGATATGGATATTGCCTTTTATATAGGTGTTCGCTTTAATATCTTTAAGACCAAGCATCTCGATAAGGGGTATTGAGGATAGTCTAAAGTTGAAGAGTATAGATGTTCCGGGTTCAGTGTTCCGAGTTCATAGCTAAATAATGATTATTCTAGATTAGTTCATAAACCCGGAACCCAAAACACAGAACAATATAATTAACCCAATAATCTTGAAATATTTAAACTTATTTTATTAGCTTTTAAGCATTCCCCAATGTCAAATCTTATTAAAACTAACTGCAATCATCAAATTCAAAAATCCCAAAAACCTCTGTACTTTCGAACCTCTGTGGCCAAAAACTCTCAAAAATTTAATTAGAAAAATAATGTTTTCTTTTCTATAAAATCTTAAAATTCATCTTGATTTAATAGTGATATTATGATATTATATATATATAATTAAGTAATTAAGGGGTGTTATGGCTCAATCATTTAGAATTGGGAACCAAATCAGCCAGAAGCTTACCATAAATCAGTCTTTGCGTCAGTCTATCGAACTGCTGCAACTGTCAAACATCGAACTCTCAGATCTTATTACTGAAGAAATGGAAACCAATCCATCTTTAGAGGAGTTGCCACAACAATCTACAGAAAGCTCTATTGAGAATGTAATTCAAGATGAGATTTCTTCAGTAGGTGGGTCTGAGGTCCAGCGAGATTCTGATAGATTTAATGAAGATAGTGATGGCTCAACATATAGCTACAGTCAAAAGAATGATGATCATGATCGCAGCATCATAGAGCAAACTGTTGAAAAGGTAGAGTCTCTCATGGAGCATCTTCTCTGGCAGAGTAGCATGACTTCAACAGAGAGCAAGAAAGATATATTTGAAGATATCATAACCTCTCTTGATGACCAGGGCTTTTTACCTGAAAATTTTAATGCAGGTAAGTATTCCCAGGATGACTATGAAAGTGCTCTGAAGCTTATTCAACTCTTTGATCCCATTGGTTGTGCTACAACTGGTGTTCAGCAATCACTTATTATTCAGGCACAGCATTATTATCCTCAAAATACTTTGATTCATGATATCATTGGAAAGTGCTTCAAAGAGCTTGAGCATCTTGATTATGACGCCATTTCATCAACCCTCCATGTAACCCCACAGGACGTCATTGCAGCGGTACGGGATATTCATAATCTGAGTCCCTATCCGGGCAATTGCTTTGCAACCACGTCTTCGCGCTATATAATGCCTGATGTTGAGGTTTTTATGCAGGATGGAGAAGTGATCATTGCTCCCAAAGATGAATGGATTCCACAATTATCAGTAAATTCTTATTATATTGATATTCTGAAGAAAAAAGATATTGAAAAAAAACAAAGAGATTATATTCAAGACATAGTAAATAGTGGAAGAACCTTTATTCATAATATTTCTCAAAGAAGAAATACAATCTTAAAGGTTGTAACCTCAATAGTTAAATATCAAAGAGGTTTTATTGAAAAAGGGCCAGGACATTTACAGCCCCTGACTCACTTAGATATAGCTCAAGATATTTCTATGCATGAGTCAACTATTAGCAGAGTCTGTTCTAATAAATACGTTCAAACAAAATGGGGACTTTTTGAATTAAAAGAATTCTTTGTATCTCGTCTTAAAAATGAAGATATTTCATCTGATGAAATAAAACATAAACTTAAGTCAATAATATCAAAGGAGGATTCAGAAAAACCTTATAGTGACGAAGAACTATCAGATATTCTGCTCAAAGAAGGGTACACAGTACCTCGCAGAACAGTTGCAAAATACAGGGATAGCATTGAAATCCCTTCATCGCACATGAGAAAAAAACTCAATATGATTAAAACAGAGGAGAGTCTATGAATATCACAATAACCGGAAGACATATCAATGTTTCAGATAGCTTAAAAGAATATGCTGAGAAAAAAATTACAAAACTTGAGACTTATTTTAACCAGCTCATTGACGCCCACATTGTTATGTTTATTGAAAAACAAGATCATGTTACTGACGTCGTAATCAACGGTGATGGTGTTCAGTTTCATGGCAGAGAAAAGGCTGCTGATCTTTATTCAACAGTTGATTTAGTTTTTGAAAAACTTGAACGTCAGGTTGTAAAATATAAAGAAAAACATCAGTCACACAAGAGTGGCGGAGAAAAAAAAGGTTTTGAAGGTTATACTGGTGAGGTTGGAGAAAAGGTTGTTTTAACTCAGGTGAGTAATAAACCTTTAGATAAGATTGAAGCCTATTTGCAGATGAAAAATGACAATGTTGACTTCATGCTCTTTAAAAAGGGAATTAGTGCAGTGGACAGTAATGTTGATTATTCAAATAAGAGCTATGCTGTTATTTATAAAAACAATGACGACTATAAGCTATTGGCAATTCCCTTTGATAAAATCAAAGAACATAAGTTTGAAAATGATACATTTATAGAATATAAATTAAATGTACTGGATGCATCTCCAGCTAATCCAAATATTGAATTTAAAAAGGTTGAAAATCCCCTTGTTGATATTCTCACTATGGATGAGGCTATTGAGAAAGCATCTGATAACAACAATGCATTTTTTACCTTTTTCAATATTGATTCACAGTATTTCAATATCATTCAGAAGTCCGGAGACAGCTTTGAAGTGCTGGTTCCTGCCTTTTAAGTGATATTTCTATGAAAAATAAGAAAATCATTGTTAATGATTTTCTCACTCGTCAAGGCAGAATAGATCTGCAGCTAACATTGATTGGTGGAGAAGGTGGATTAACAAAAGAGATTAAGTTCGGTGACATCAATCGTCCCGGACTTACCCTTGCGGGTTTTACAGAACACTTTGCCTATGACCGGATTCAGATATTCGGTCAGGGTGAACGTTCCTTTATGCAAACCCTTTCTGATGAAAAAAAACGTGAAGTATATGATGACTTTTTTTCATATAATGTTCTCTGTTGTGTTTTTACCTATGATGAAAGTCCAGATGACCTTTTTTTAGAATATGCTGATAAAAACAATGTACCTGTTTTTACTTCAAAACGTGCTACGACTCGCTTTGTCAGTCTTCTGATTCATATTTTTGATGAGGTCTTTTCAGAAACAGTGACCATGCATGCAACCTTTGTAGAGGTCTTTGGAATCGGTGTTTTACTCCTTGGTCAATCTGGGGTAGGTAAGAGTGAAACAGCTCTTGAACTGGTTGAGAGATCTCATCGTCTTATTGCAGATGATATGGTAGAGATCAGAAAAATTGATGAATCCCTCCTCATGGGTAGCGGCTCTCCTATTTTAAAGCATCATATGGAGATCAGAGGCCTGGGAATTATAAATGTTCGAGATATTTTTGGTATCAGATCCGTTCGAAATAGAAAAAGAATTGAGCTCGTTGTTCTTTTAGAAGAATGGGACAGCACTAAAGAATATGACAGACTCGGTCTTGAAGAAAAAAAATATACTATCCTTGACATAGATGTGCCCTATCTTATAATTCCAGTTCGTCCAGGTCGAAATATCCCTATTATAATTGAGACTGCTTCTCTCAACCAGCGGTTAAAAAAACTGGGAATATATTCAGCACAGGAACTTGATAAAAAGATTCAAAACTGGATACAAATGGAGAATAATTAGTATAATGTTCGAAAAGGAAGTTGTTGTCACCAGTGATGCAGGTGTTCATGCCAGACCTGCTATGATGCTTGTTCGTGAAGCGATGAAATATACATGTAAAGTGTCTCTGCTCAAAGATAATGTAGAGGCTGACGGAAAGTCAATTATGTCAGTACTTGGCCTTGCCATAAGCAATGGGTCCAATCTGGTTATTCAAGCAGATGGAGAGGGTGAAGAGGAAGTTGTTAATAAGATTGTTGATTTAATAGAAAACAATTTTAATATTGGATGAGTTGTCTTTTATGTTCTTTAATAGATGAAGAAATATTTTCTAAATAAATTCAAAGTTGAAGATAGACAGAGACTTCAAGAAGCCATCTTTCTTGTAATCATATTTCTTCTATCTTCAGTCTTAATTATATCCTTTTTTCCTGCACGATATTCAGATAAAAATTCATCCACCATCCTCATCTTTTACGTCCTTCTCATGGTTCCTGTTATAGCTGCAATATATTTTATTATTACATCATTTCGAACAAGTTTATATGAAAATCAAGAGGGAAGTCACGTCAGTAGCATCAAAAATAAAATGGCAGTGGCCTTTGTATTTGTTGCGGTTTTACCATCCTTTTCTTTAATGCTGGCATCCCAGAATTATTATAACAATAAACTTGATCTTCTGATTTCACCTGATACTGAAGAGGTCTTGAAATTAACCAATGATAGCTTTGGTTATAATATCAAGAGAAATAAAAATCTTTTATTAAAAGAAATGAACTTTTTTCAGTCTTTACAAAAAAAGGGAGTAATAAATCTTGAGAGTAGATTGAAGAATGAATCAATAATAACAACCTATAAGAAAAAGAAGATTAAGCTGCATATTTTTGATTCTATACCCTATAAAAAGGATGATCTTGGTAAAAGCCTTTATGGTTTTTATAGATCTCATAATTATAAAACAACTCCCTGGAATCGTTTAACGGTGAAGGGGGATGAGTACCTCTGTGCAACTCTTTCTCAATCAAAAAAAAGAACTGTTGTCTTTACAATGAAATTGCCAAAAGACAATGATCCTTTAATAAAGAAGGTTCAGCAAACTGTTAAAAGCTATTATCATCTGGTAGGTTTTAGAAATAGTCTTCAATCCAGTTCTGCATCATTTTGGCTTGCAATATCGGTAATCATTGTTGTTATTTCTGTTATCATCAGTATAATACTTTCAGAAAATATAGTAAATCCTGTTTTAGAGATTGTTCATGCTTCACAAAGGGTTGCCCATGGAGATTTTTCCGTTAAGCTAAAGCGTTCTGTTGATGATGAATTAACCTTGTTATATAATAGTTTCAATGATATGGTATCTGATTTAAAACTTAATCAGGATCTGACCTTTCAAAAACAACGACTTGAGGCCTGGCGGGATGTTGCAAGAAAACTTGTTCATGAAATAAAGAATCCCTTAACACCTATTCGACTCTCTGCAGAGAGAATTCAAAGACGATATATTGAGAATCATGAGAATATTGGAACAATCATACAATCAGGAACAGAATCAATAAAAAAAGAGGTTGAGGTTCTCATAAAGCTATTAGATGAATTTACCCTTTTTGCAAGGCTTCCTGAGATGAAAAGGGAAGATCATGATATAATGAAGGTCATAAGAAGCTGTGGAGAGCTCTATGAAAATCATGAAGAGATTACCGTTGAGATTCATGAGGGAGATAATATCCCACCATTTATTTTTGATGCCTTGCTCATGAAACAGGCCTTTGTTAATTTGTTTAAGAATGCTGTAGAAGCTATGGCAGGTAAAGGTAAAATATCTATAGACGTAGATTATAACAATGATACACTATATATTGATATAACAGATAGTGGTCATGGAGTTCCACATGGCTATGTTAAGAAAATATTTGAACCCGGTTTTTCTCAAAATAAAAAAGGAAGCGGCCTGGGTCTAGCTATTACAAAAAAAATTATTCTTGAACATGAGGGTGTAATTAATTATAGAGAGAATATATCTGGTGGAGCATCTTTTAGAATTGAGTTTCCAATCACAAAAGAGGTAGATAAAAATGGCAACAATTCTCATAGTTGATGATGAGATAAATATCTTAAAAAGCATTTCAGGGATTCTCAATGATGAAGGCTATAGTGTTGAGACAGCTGAGAATTTAAAGAGTGCTGAAAAAATATTGAAATCAGTTGTCATTGATCTTGTTATACAGGATATTTGGCTTCCTGATGGTGATGGTGTAGATTTTATAACTGAGATATTTAAATATCAGCCTGATACCTCTGTCATTGTTTTGTCCGGTCATGGATCCATTGATTCTGCAATTAAATCAACTAGACTGGGAGCCTTTGATTTTATAGAGAAGCCTCCTTCAATGGACAGGGTTATTACCTCTGCTGCCAATGCACTTGAACATTCACGACTTAAAAAAGAAAATATCAGGTTAAAGAAAAGCATCCTTCATTTTGATGATATGATTGGTCAAAGTTTAGCAATGGATTCTATTCGAGATACCATAGATTCTGCAGCCTCAACCAATGCGAGAGTTTTTATTACTGGAGATAGTGGCACCGGTAAAGAACTCATTGCCAGAGCTATTTATGTGAAATCTAAAAGATCTGATAAACCCTTTATCAAGGTTAATTGTGCTGCCATACCAGAAGAACTCATTGAAAGCGAGCTCTTTGGACACGAAAAGGGAGCCTTTACTGGTGCAATAAAACAGAGAATTGGAAAGTTTGAACAGGCAGATGGAGGTACTCTTTTTCTTGATGAAATTTGTGAGATGAGTCTATCTGCTCAATCAAAGGTTTTAAGAGTACTTCAGGAACATGAGTTAGAAAAGGTCGGGGGTACAGAAACAATTCATGTTGACGTTAGAGTTATTGCTGCAACTAATGCCAATATCAAAGAAGTTATTGATGAGGGAACATTTCGTGAAGATCTTTATTATAGGCTTAATGTCATTCCAATTCATGCAATACCTTTAAAGGAGCGTTCTGATGATATTCCTCTCTTGTGTGATTATTTTATAAATAAATTTTCTCAAGAGCATGGCACTAGTGATAAAAAGCTTTCAGAAGAAGCATTAAGTTTCATGCTGAGTTTTCCCTGGGAGGGGAATGTCAGAGAGCTGAAAAATATTATTGAGCGCCTGGTTGTAATGGTGAAGGATGATGAGATATCCCTAAAGGATCTTCAGCGATATATAAGTAACATTCATATGACTAATGAAATTAAAGAGGTTAATGCTACATTGAAAACTGCTCGACAACAGTTTGAAAAAGAATATATTATTCGAGCTCTTGTGTCTACCCAGGGTAATGTTTCAATGACCTCACGAATATTGGGAATCGAAAGAACTAATCTTCACAGAAAAATAAATCAATATGATATAGATGTAAATGGAATAATGAAGGATGAGTAATGTAATAAAAGATCTTCTCGTGCTGATAAAGGAATCCGAATCCTATGATTACTTAATGTTATTTAAGGGGCCTGAGGAAGCTCAATTTTTGAAATCCTTTGATGGATTTGTTGAGGTTGAGGCACCCAAAGAAGGTGAACCCCTTACAATGCTTCAGCGCCTTGATTCCTGTGAAAAATGTATTGGGGCATCTAAGAAAAAACAACCCTTTGGCTCTGGAGAAAACGGACTCTTTGTTATTCTCAATAGTCCTCGTTTATTAACTGAAACAGAGATGAAAATTTTTCGAAATGATTCTATAAAATTGATGAAGAAAATGATTGAAGCTATGGATCTAAATTTTGATGAGTGTTATATCACTAATCTTATTAAATGTGATCATGGTAGTCCTCTTTTAAAGCCCAGTCAAATGATTGAACACTGTCTTGAATTTATTTCAGAAGAAATTTCTTTAAAGAATCCTTCAGTGATTCTAGTGATGGGAGATCTCATGCCTCTCCATGATGTTGTACATAGTAATAATAAATATTCCTGGTATAGTATCAATCATCCCATTACTCTGTTAAAAAATCCTGAGTTGAAATCTGAAGCATGGAAGACCATGAAGCTGGTAATTGATTCATTAAGGAAAAATAAATAGATGTTTGCTATTTGCTTTGTTCCTTATCCTCTTGAGAATTCCTATACCTATAAAATCCCTCAAAATCTCAGTGTCGAAGTGGGCAAAAGGGTTCAGGTCAATTTTGCTGGTCGAGTTGTCATTGCCTTTGTTGTTGATGTCATTGAGCAATTTACTGCTGATTATAAAATCAAAGATATTATTTCTGTAATCGATAATGATCCGATATTTGATAAGGATTTTATTGATCTGGTTATGTACGTAGCCAAAACCTACGTGGCTGCACCGGGAGAGGTCTTCTCTCTTGCTCTGCCATCTGGTGTTAAGGCATCTGATAGACATCGAAACAAGGAAGAACGGGAAAAGGATCAGCTGAAAGATCTCAATGATGAACAACATTCAGTGGTTAGTGATATTATTGAAGAGAGCTTACAGGGAAATCTCTTTCATCTTATTTTTGGAATTACAGGAAGCGGAAAAACAGAGGTCTATATTGCCTGTGCGCTCCATTATCTGGCTCAAAAAAAATCAGTTGTTTTTTGTGTGCCGGAGATCTCCCTGTCATCTCAGATTTATCAGCGTCTTGACAGGGTCTTTGGAGATGATTTAATTATCTATCATAGTGGTCTTACACAAAATCAAAGACTCTATAACTGGCAGCGTTTTCAATCTGGAGATGCAAAGATAGTTATCGGTACCCGTTCATCTGTATTTATGAAGGCACCGGATCTTGGTCTCATAATAATAGATGAAGAACATGATGGATCATATAAGGAGAATAGTTCTCCACGATATAATGCAAAGAATATTGCCTATTACCGTTGTAGAAAAGAAAATGCCGCATTGATTCTTGGCTCTGCAACACCTGCTATTGAGTCACTCTATGGAGCAGAAAAGGGATTATTGAAACTTCATAAATTGACTGAGAGATTTGGTTCAGCACAGCAGCCAAAAATTGAGTTGGTTGAAATTGATAAGGGATCTGGTACTGGAGTTTCATCAACCCTAAAATTGATGACCAATAAAGCCATTGAAAATAAGAAACAGGCTATATATCTTTTAAATAGAAGAGGTTTTGCTCCCTTTGTAATCTGTGATGAATGTTCACACGTTGTTGAATGTCCACATTGCAGCATTAGTCTCAACAGTCACAATGATAATAATCTTCACTGTCATTACTGCGGATACGTGCAGCCTTATCCCAAAAAATGCTCTGAGTGTACTAGTGAAAAACTCACTCAGGTAGGAGCTGGTACACAGAGAGTAGAAGAAACAATTCAAAATGAATTTCCTAATTATAGAATTTTCCGTCTTGACCAGGATACCTCAAAGAAAAAGGGAACAGCTGTGAATCTTTTAGAGGAAATGAAGAATGGTAATGTTGATGTTCTTTTAGGAACTCAGATGGTGGCAAAGGGTTTTGATTTTCCAGGGGTTACTATTGTTGGTGTTCTTATGGCAGATATAGGAATGAACCTTCCTGATTTCAGGGCAACTGAACGAATTTTTTCACTTCTCATGCAGGTAGCTGGACGTTCAGGAAGGAATCTTTCAAAGGGATCAGTTATTATTCAGACACTCAATGCAAAGAATGAAATCTTTACTTTTCTAAAGACTCATGATTATGAGGGATTCTATAAACAGGAACTTGAGATGCGTAAGATGCTTCGGTATCCTCCTTTTTCACGATTAGCGAGACTTCTTATTCGGGGCAAGGAAGAAGCAAAGGTCAAAAAAGAAATAGACTCTCTTTTTCAAAGAGTAAATGAAGCAAAGAGAATAATGAAACTTTCAGTGGAAATTCTTGGGCCGTCAACAGCTCCCTTTTCAAAGATTGCTTCAAACTATAGATATCATATTATTTTAAAGGGTGAAAACAGTGATGAGCTCCGTGGTGTAATAAATGCTGCGAAAAAACAAATGGAAAAGGGGTTATATCTTGAGATAGATATTGATCCTGTTGATCTTTTATAAAAAATAAATTTCATGTTTATTTTGGCACTGATGATCACGGAAAGAAGCACGGATTTTCACGGATTTGTAATTTTAAAATGAATAATATGACATTTAAATTAGATGCATTATCAAACTAATTAATAAAAGGATTAGGTTTTAAATTTGATTGAGATGAAGAGAATTTTTACCTTTGTTGTAGATGGTATAGTTTCATAGTTTTTTTTAAACAGATATACAAATTAAATCAAATTTAGATATTTAAATAATCAAATACAAGCCTAATAAATTAATAATTCGTGACAATCAGTTAAAATCAGTGCAATCCATGTAAAAAAATCTCAATATTTAATTGATTTTTAAAGTTTTTCTTTGATGAATAAATATACATCAAAGATTTATTCTTCCTTTAGGATTATACTCTTTCCACAAAGATTTAAAATATACTGACCATTCTTTTCATCGAGGCGTTCAAGAATATGAAAGGATGGTGATCGCTTAAATCGAGCATCAAATTGACTATCTAAAATTTTACAATAGAGAATGTTATTCTTATAAAATAATGTATCAGTATTAAGAATTTCAGTGGTGCCATTGGAGATGTTGATTGTAATCTTTTCAAAATCCCCGAAACCCTCAAAGATAACACCGGTGATGAAATAAGGCACATCATCAACAATAATGGGGTAGGTATAGTCACTGTAATGAATAACGTATGTCCCATCATTGGTTCTATTAATTGATTTATTAAAAAAATTGATAATCTTCTGGTTTTCTATGGCAATACCATTATGGGACCAGTTTCCTTCTGCATCAATTCTTATCTCATCTTCAAGCTGATTTGCTTCCATGAGTTCTAATATATATTCAGGTATTTGGGGATTATCTACCATTTCAGCCTCCCAGTAATGGATCCGTTAATTTGTTGAATTCTTCAATAGCATAGCGGTCAGTCATGCCGGCAATATAATCTGCAGTGGTTCGTTTTAAACCAATTGTTTCAACTCTGTCTCTATATTCATCGGGCAATGTTTGGGGATATTGCGTGAAGGTTTCAAAGAGTTGAGTTACAACCTGAGTTGCCTTAATAGTCATGCGTTCAACCTTATAATGATGATAAAGTTTTTTTCTTAGAAAATTTTTTAACTCTATATTCTTTTCTGTAATATCTTCACTGAAACCAATGACTTTCATCTTAGCTGAAACAACATCATTATAATCTTTGAGTTTATATTTTTCAATGTTATTTGTCGTTGATTCAATGAGATCAGAAACAAGAATATTTATCATATGTTTAATAGTTTCTCTTATTGCGATTTTATCCTGAACCTGAGACTGTGATGCTTTTTCAGCCTGTTTCCATAGTGATAATTCCCGCACCTCATTGATATCCAGTAATCCCGATGATATTCCGTCATCCATGTCGTGATTGTTATAGGCAATCTCATCAGCAAGATCAATAATCTGTGCTTCAAGAGAGGGCTGCAAATGGGGATCATAGTCCGATACCTCAGGATCATCATGTTCAGATGAATGTTTGATGATTCCTTCTCTTGTTTCCCATGTGAGATTGAGGCCGTTAAAGTTTCTATAGCGTTTTTCCAAAAGCTCAACAACTCTAAGGCTTTGCTTGTTATGTTCAAATCCCCCACAATCTTTGAGCAGTGTATTGAGAACTCTTTCTCCTGCATGACCAAAGGGAGTATGTCCCAGATCATGGGCAAGGGCTATACTCTCTGCAAGATCTTCATTGAGTTGAAGGGTTCTGGCAATGGTTCTGGCTATTTGTGCAACCTCAATAGTATGGGTTAAGCGTGTTCTATAATGGTCTCCCTCGTGATTAATGAAAACCTGTGTTTTGTATTCAAGCCTGCGAAATGCTGAAGAGTGTATAATTCTTTCTCGATCCCTTTGAAAGCTGCTTCTATAGGGATGATCCTCTTCTTTATGTCGTCTTCCTCTGCTGTGGGATGACTGCGCTCCAAGGGGAGAGAGATGTTGCTCTGAGTAAATCATCTTATTCTCTTAGTAAAGAAGCTTCATATTTTTGTGCTGCAGATCTTTTGTTTATAATAATCTCTTCATTTGAAGGATCTTCCTGTGAAGCACGGGTAAATGCCTGAAGAGCATCTCTGTATTTTTTGAGATTATAATAGCTCTTGCCTATATTGTTATAGCACTGAGCTGAAAGAGATTTATTTCTTGTTGCCTTTAATGCCTGATAAAATGTCTCTATGGCACGATTATGCATCTCTTTTTTTGAATAGATAATTCCCAATGCGTAAAGGGCTTCAGGATCATTTGGTTTTAGAATAAGAGCTTTTTGGATATCTCTCATAGAAGATTCCATGGTTTTCTCATCATCCTTGAGCTGGGCCTTGAGGGCTGCAGATTGAATGAGAGCCTTGCGAGCTAAGTCATTTTTATTGTTTGCTTTTATTGTTCGCTGAAATGCCATGAGAGAATCCTTATAACGTTTTTGTCTGTTATAGATGACACCCATCCTGTAATGAGCTGTTTGATTATTTGGCCATCGTTGAACGATTTTCTGATATGTTCTTTCTGCCTCATCAAAGGCTTTTTTCTCAAAATAGAGGTCACCAATTGCTAAAAGATTTCGAGGATTTTTTTTGTTTAATGCAGCTCCTTTGCGCCACACTGCAATGGCATTTTCTGGCTGACCTGCATGTTTATATACAATGCCCAGATTATAATAGGCTGCGTCATCCTTAGGGTTGATTGATATTGCCTTTTTATAAGATGAAATAGCAGCATCATATTTTTGAGTATCATCTTGAATGTTACCAATGTTTAACAGAGCAATACGGGCATTTTCTGATAAAGGCTCAAGGTGAATTATTTTTTTATAGAGTGTCAATGCCTCATCAAGATTTCCCTTTTCATAGTGAATCTCTGCCATTTTTGAAAGCAATCTCACATTGCGGCTATTGTTTTTGATGAGTTCATTGTAAACTGCCAGAGAGCGGTCAAGACGGTTTAATGAATGATAGGTCTCACCAATTGTTTCAAGCATGGCACTGTTTTTGGCCCCCAGTTCTTCTGCTTTCATGAATGATTCAAGTGCCTTCTGTTTTTTGTTTTGATTGAGATAGGCAATACCAAGATTATAATGATGAAGAGGGGATGATGGTTTTAATGCAATAGCTCTCTTGAGATATTTTTCTGCATCACTGTACATCTTTCGTTTTGTATAAAGAATTCCTAAGCGAGCATAGGCCTTTTCAGATACAATTCCAGAAGAACCATTTACTGCTGCTTTTTTAAAGAATTCAATTGCACTGAGCTCTTCGCCCTCTTTGTAAAGGGCTATTGCCAGGTTATATTGAACTCGTCCATTGTTATCCTTCAAGGCAAGGGCCTTGCGGTAGAGTTCGATGGCTTTTTTATTATCACCCTTTTCGTAATAGATATTACCCATTAAGATGAGGGTTTGAACATCATCTTTTTTCAGTTCAATGGCCTTGGAGCCATAGAGGGCAGCGTTTTTGTAATCCTTCTTGTGTCTGTAGGTGAGGGCCATGTTTTTATAGATATCAGCATTACCCTTGTCATAGGTTATTGCCCTTTGGAAGAGCTTGAGAGCCCCGTCATAATCCTCTTTTAAGTCTTTAACAATACCCATGTAGATTAATGCAATAGCCTTATCCTTATCCTTTGCACCTGATTCTACTACCTTTTGGAAAGAACTAAAGGCATCACTGTAATATCCCTTAGAGAAACTTTCCAGCCCCTTCTTGAGGTCAGCATTGTCAGTCTCAGTATTAACCGTAGGATCAATCTTGCTAAAGGGGAGGATGGTGTTTTTATTGGTATCTTTTTTTTTCGTTGCCTGAAAGATCTGGGGTTTATTGTAAAAGGTCTTTATGATAATGGCAACACCGGCAATTGCCACAAGAAGTGTAACAGTAAGAAGTATATAGGTAACATTGCGATTAGAAAGTCCAGAGAGTTTCTTTGGTTTTTCATCAATGACAGGATTGATATCACGAATTCTATTGTGAAGAATCTCTTCTTCGCTTAGTTCTTCATGAATGTGTTCGGTGTCATTGATTTTCTTCTCTGGAATTTTTTTTATTTTCACTAATCTGCCTCTGGTTTCGATTCCTTTTTATTCACAGCATCAAGAATACCATTTAAAAATTGGCCCGCATGGTCACCACTGAATTCCTTACCAAGCTCAATAGCTTCATCTATTGTCACCGCTGATGGAATATCATCAAGGTAAAGGAGTTCATAGATGGCAATTCTCAGTAGCAGCTTATCAATAATTGTCATTCTTTCAAGCTTCCAGTTTCTTGAATATTTTTCAATAATAATATCAATGGAATCTTGATTGCCTATTACTCCGGTAATGAGAGACTGAAAAAAATTCTCTTCATCTTCAGTCACTTCGTCTTCTATCCAGTCAAGTTTTTTCAGGTCATCTGCTCCAACCTGTCTTAATTCTTGAATATAGAGACCCTGCAGTGCAATTTGTCTTGCTTTTCTTCTAAATCCCATTATTATATCTGCTTATAAAGATTTGTCAATTCAATAGCGGTGAGTGCTGCATCAAAACCTTTATTTCCTGATTTAGTACCAGCTCGTTCTATGGCTTGTTCTATGGTATCTGTAGTAATTACTCCAAAAACAACGGGGATACTTGTATTCATTCCCACCTGTGCAACTCCCTTTGATACCTCTGATGAAACAAAGTCAAAATGAGGGGTTGATCCCTTGATAACAGCACCTAGACATATAATACTGTCATATTTGTTGCTTTGGGCAAGTCTTTGGGCTGTTGATGGTATCTCAAATGCACCTGGTACCCAGACAACAGTGATATCCTTTTCTTCTGCATTGTTTCTCTTGAGACAATCGATGGAACCTCCAAGCAATTTGCTTGTTATAAATTCATTAAAACGTGATACTATAATAGCTGTTTTTAATCCTGTTGCATCAAGTTTACCTTCAATTATATTCATTTTATCATCCTTATAATGTTATTTTTCAGTTATATCTCTGGTATCAAAGCTCTCAAAGGGGTAAACGTCAAGTTTTTTTTGAAGTATAAAATAAAGACTAAAATCTCAGTGAAGCATATATAAATCCTGGCAAAATAATAAGGTTAAAGGATGTATTTGTATCTTTTGATTGCTTTAAAACATCCTGGGGAGAGAATCGTTGTTGGTATTTTTCCCATTCATTAATGGCTCTTCTGGGCTGGGTTAATATTCTGGCTTCAGCTCCCACTATCATGGTGAAAAAATTTATGAGTCCCTCCCACCATGGTCGTTTAAAGGCTAACCAGATAAGAAGACCTCCGGTGACTCCCAGGGCCACCCCTGATGTATGGGCAATCCACGATGTGCCACCTCTTTGACGACGGGCCGAATATTCAAGAATTTCTTCTGCTTTTTTAAGCTTTAGATATCTTTCATAGGGATTACCATCAGCCATTGCACTTATAGTATCATAGCCATAGGCTGTTTCCATGGGTGCAATAAATAATCCTATTAAGCCAATAGTGGCCTGAACTCCTGTAACGGTCTTTGCCTGCCAAAGTCCATTTGCGGGATCCAGTGCACCAGCAACAACAGCATAGGAAATCCCTAAAGATTGAATTGCTATCCATCCACCCCACCACATTGAAGCACCAGGTTGCTGTTTCTTTAAAGATTGAGTGATATATTTTAATCTATTCTTTACTTCAATGTCATTATAGGGAATTTTTTTTGAATAGGAAAGCATTGGCAGCATAAGAAAGAAGATAATGATAAGTAGAAAACATTTAATTTTCATATGTTTTGTAAATATATATTTTAACACGTCTTTGATGGTTCCTCTATCTCTTCAACGAATCCTATAAGATGTGTTGGTTCATTGTTTCTGTTTCTCGTTAATGACACACTAATTGAAATCCAGTAAGTATCTCCATTCTTTTTTTTAGATTTTAGAGGCATATTCTTAATTGAATTATTTTTTTTCAGAAGTGAAATTAATTTTTCTCTATCTTCAATGTTGACATAGAGATTTTGTGCTGCCTGTTCTTTGAATTCTTCAGGACTGTTATAAGCTCCCATCTCTGCTACTCTTTTATTAGCATGAATAAATTTACCGGAAATCGTACTCATGAAAATGCCAATGTCGAGGTTTTCCATTAAAGTTTTGTAAAAGAATTCATTTTGGGCTAATTCATTTTGTAATGATTGCTTCTCTGTAATATCTCGCAATGCTCCCACTATTCCTGTAACATTCCCATCCTCATCAAGAACAGGAGATTCATTAACCTCAACAGTGATTATTGAATGGTCTTTCTTTTGTATTTCTACGAGATAGGGAGCCTGTCTTTTGCCGGTTTTGATGGCCTTCTCTGTGTGTTGAATTCCCAGGAGATTTATTGGGTTTTCTGTTGATAAGTCAGTCCATTTTCTCATCATTTCTTCTGGAGAATATCCAAGAATCTCTGTAGATGTTTCACTGATATAAGAAATCTTATGGTCAGTTCCATGGATGTAAAAGACCTCATTGCTATGATCGATTATCATTTTAAAGCGTTCTTCTTTTTCTTTCAGTTGATCTTGAATTTTGACCTTATATAATGCTATTTCTATTGTAGTAATGAGCTCTACATCTTTTATTGGTTTAATGATATAACCAAAGGGCTCGGTTGTTTGGGCCTTCTTGAATGTTGACATGTCAGAATGAGCAGTGAGATATACAACAGGGATATTATAGTCTTTTTTTATCTTTGTTATTGTTTTAATTCCATCGATTCCTGATCCAAGAATAATATCCATCAGTATTAAGTCAGGAATATTTTCATTAATGAAATCAATGGCTGCTTCACCACTATGAACCATATTAACATCGATGAAGCCATAATTTTCTAAGATAGCTTTGATGTTCATTGCAATAATGACTTCATCTTCAACTAAGAGTATTTTTTTAGTATTCATATATTTGAAGAATATTATATAGCATTTCTTTGTCAATAACTAGTGTTTATTTCTTAATAATCCACTAAATATTTTAGCTATTCCTTTGAAAAATGATTTATTTAATAAATCAATTAATCCCTGAGCCATATGATATGAAACTATTCCATTACTCATTAAAAACAGAGATCTTAAGGGGGATTCTTTTACTGAGATTTTGACTATTTTCTTCACTGTTGGATCTTTGTAGTCTCCCCACATCTTTGCAGCAGTTTTTATAGCTATATGATATAAAATAGATCCCAAAAATGTTCTGCGAATATCTCCAATGGTAGAATTAATATGATAGGGTTTGTGAGGTAGTGGAGAAGGAAGATCTCTTTGAAGTGATTCTTTATAAATATCATCAGATACAATAAATCTATCAACGGGGAGATTTGTATAAAATTCATCTGTTTTGTTTCTTATAGCAGGGGTAAATGATGAGGATATAAATATTTCATCCTGGAGTCTGATATCTTCGCAGGAGGCTCCCACCATAATTGTAAAATCTCCTTCCTCAATTTGCCAATTATGACTGTCAATATCATAAAAGGCAAAAGACCTTTTGTTAAGGATGAATTCTACATCCTTTGATTCCTGTGGTTTTAGATTAATTTTTTTGAAGTCCTTTAGTTCAATATGGGGTCTATGCTTTGTTGATTTATTATCATGAATATAAATCTGTACTATTTCCTTTCCTTCTCTTGAACTTGTATTTGTAATGGTAAATTTTATTTGTAGATTTTCATCTTCAGTGATTTCATTTTTTGAAAGAATCAAATTGCTGTACTCAAAGGAACTGTAAGAAAGACCGAAGCCAAAGGGAAATAATACTGGTTTTTTGACAGTTGAAAAATATCTGTAGCCCACGTAGAGTCCCTCTCTATATTGTACTTGTCTCGGTTCTCCTGGAAAATAGTGATAACCTGAACAGTCTTCAAGCTTTAAAGGGAATGTCTCAGCCAGTTTGCCTGAAGGATTTACTGTGCCAAAAATAATATCAGCTATTGCACCACCTGATGCTTGACCTCCAAGATATGCTTCAATTATAGCCCGGGTTTTATTTATCCATGGCATTTCTACTGGTGCTCCATTGCTCAGGACAACAATTATATTTTTCTTTGTTTTTGCAATATCTTCAATAAGTACTCTCTGGTTTTCTGGAAGTTTTATGTGGTCTCTATCAAAGGTTTCTGATTCATAGATAGGAGGTAAGCCTCCGAAAAAAAGAACAACATCCACATCCTTTACTGTTTCTAAAGCATCTTGATGTAGCTTTTCATTTACCTCAAGTTCATTTATAGAGTAACCCTTAGAAAAAATTGAGTTTTTTTGTATCTTTGATATTTCAGTTAATGGATTTTCAATCTTGTAAGGATTGACCAGCGAGCTTCCATTGCCCTGAAATCGCGGGTTTTGTGCTAACTCTCCTATAATTGCTATAGAGGACTTTGTAGATAAAGGAAGTATATTGTTTTCATTTCTTAGCAGAACCATGGATTCAGCTGCAGCTCTTCGAGCAAGACTGTGATGTGACTCAATATCAATTGTATAATTTTCTTTTTTTGAATTGGAACTCTTCTCTATTGTTTTTAAAATTCTTTCTGCTGCTTTGTTAACCTCATCCATTGTAATTACATTTTCATTTAAAGCCTTTTTTATGTAGACATCATTTGCACCGCTGCTTCCGGGCATCTCAACATCTAAGCCACCCTTGATTCCCTGAACTCGATTGTTAGTGGCTCCCCAATCACTTAATACAATTCCTTCAAATTTCCATTCTTTTCTTAAGATATCATTGAGTAGTCTTTTATTATCACTACTATAGGTACCATTTATGAGATTATATGAACACATTACGGTCCAGGGCTGAGATTTTTTCACAGAAATTTCAAAGGCTCTCAGGTAAATTTCACGAAGGGTTCTCTCATCAATAATGGAGTCTGAAACATTGCGATTGTATTCTTGATTATTTGCTGCGAAATGTTTAAGGCTTGTTCCGATTCCCATGCTTTGGGTGCCATTGATAAAAGCAGCTCCCAGTTCTCCTGATAGAATTGGATCTTCTGAAAAATATTCAAAGTTTCTGCCACAGAGAGGATGGCGTTTGATGTTGATGCCAGGGCCAAGAAGGATTGATATGTTCTCTTTTAAGCATTCCTTTGCCAGAGCAATTGCAATCTCATTGATGAGATCTCGATCCCATGATGAGGCCAGAGTCACCGCAGTTGGAAAACATGTTGCTGGATGGCTCTTCGTAATTGTCATATTTTTAAGAGAGGAATCCATCTTTCTTAATCCATGGGGGCCATCTGCAACCATTATCTCAGGTATTGAATGTTGTGGAAAGCTTTTGAAATGCCAGAAATCTTTTCCAGATAGTAGAGAGATCTTCTCTTCAGTTGATAGCTCTTTTAACCAAGTTTCTACTTTTGACATTATTCTCACCATCAATTTTTTTTTAATTATTATTATCTGAAATACAAAAATAGTAATGCCTGTTTTTGAAAAATTTTACAATAACTTTTTTAAAGATTTCTCAGTTCTTTAAGGACATCATCTTCTTTATAACGGGAAAAAAGAACTGAGGCAATTATACTGAGGGCAAAGCCAATAAAGCCGGTTAGCCTTATTCCCAGGTCATTGCCGGGATCTTTTCCAAGAACAGTGAGAGAGGCAAAGATTAAGATACCCACGGTAGAGCCCAGTTTAATCATAATTGATCGAGATGAAAAATACATTCCCTCCATTGATGTACCGCTTTTTTTTACATCCAAATGAGCAATATCAGAAAGAACGGCTGTGGGCAATGTTCCTAGAACTGAAATTGGGAATGCACAGACTGATACGAGAATCATTCCCTGGAGCATTGGACTTATAGGAATTGAACCAAGAAAATAGATGAAGAAAAAACATCCTCCCATGAGAAGAAATGAAAAAATTATAAGTTTCTTTTTTCCTGTTTTTTTTGAAAGAATATTAACTATGGGATAGAAAATGAGTGAAAGTACTACCATATATGCCATCATCTTGCCGGCAAGTGTTTTAGAAAGATCAAGTAAAACAGTAACAAAGAATATGAAACCACTCATGATCATTGATAGGGCAATCATATAAATAAAATCAGCAATAATATAGTATCTAAAGTGGGGGTTGCTAAAGGTTTTCTTGAGAGCCTCTTTGAGATGGAGGTCAGATTTTGTGCTCTGGCAATATTCTTTTTCATTTATTGTTATAATAGGGAGCATCATGAATATGATGCTTATTACACAAACAACTATAATGGCACTTTGCATTGATTGAATAGGTGATAATGAAAAAATTGTTGAGAGGTAAGAACCTAGTGCAGGGATTAATGCTGCAAACATCATTCCCAATGCCCATGAAATTGACATATAGGTTGTTAAGTTTATTCTCTGATGTTCTGAGTGACCCAGCTCTTGTAAAAGAGACATGTAGGGTGTTATATATAAAGAGATTGAAAAGAAGAAGATAAGCTGCATTGCTATGAGCCAGATTATATTCAAGTTGCTTATTCCTTTTACCGGTGGAAAAAATATAAGAATGCAGGTGATTGAGGCAGGTATAAGAGCTGCAGCCATATAGGGAATTCTTCTTCCAAATCGACTGTAGGTATTGTCACTTTTGTGAGCAACAATGGGGTCAATAAAGGCTGCCCATAGACGGCCAGATGCAATAATTATACTCACGGTATTAAAGATGCCCAGGAAGACAACCTGTTTTATAAAGAGTGGTAGACCACTATTTTCAGGGGGCACAAAAAAATAGATCAACTGAAAGTTTAAAATGTTGAGCATTGCTGAGTGTCCAAATGAACCTGCAGCATATGATATTTGTCTTGGAAGGTTTAAATTTTTTTTCAATATAAGAATCCTATCTTTATACTATGATTGTTGCCATGTAAATTGTTTATAAAATAAGAAATATGTTTTCACTCATGTCAAGGAGTATCTTTATAATAAATATTTGACAGTTTTTACCATTTATATACCCTGATCTTATGAAGAAAAAAAGAATCTTAATCATAGTATTGATAATTAGTTTGTTTTCTCCGATTTTAATCCTTGGTAAAAGTAAGATAAAAGCTGTTGATGGTTTTATTGATCTATCAACAATTAATTTTGAAAAGGGTAGATCCTTTGATATAAAGGGTGACTTTCACTTTTACTGGAATAAACTCATTGATCCTGCATTATTTACTGATGCATCAAAACTTGAGGGATTTGAAAAGTATTATTTCCCTATTTACTGGAACTGGAAACAAAAAGATAAGAAACTATATCCTAATAAACTGTATCCAACTAAGGGTTATGGCACATATTTTGTTAAGGTCAAACTTCCAAAGTCAGGTATGTATGCAATAAATGTATGGACTGTATTTACAGCCTTTGATCTCTATGTTGATGGAAAGAAGATTCTTACATCAGGTAAGGTTGGAAAAAACGAAGCTGATGAAGTATCACATCTGAAACCTCAACACAAAACATTTTATACCTCTAAAAAAGAAGTGAATATTGTTATTCATATCTCAAATTTTCATTCTGAATTTGGAGGCTTTTGGAGACCAATAACAATTGGTTCTCCTCAAACTATAAATAGTTCATGGGAGATGGATATTATTCTCACCTTCTTTCTTATTGGCTGCTTTCTTATAATGGCTGTATATCATTTCGCTCTATATATTTTAAGAAGAGAGGATAAAGCTCCTCTCTTCTTTGCCCTTTTTTGTATAACCATGACAATGAGAATTATAGCAATGGATCAGAGATATTTAGTTCATATAATAGAAGGATTACCATGGAGAGTGATTAGATCTATGGAATTTGGTTCAATGTATTTAGGAGTACCTGCAATTTTCGCATTTTTCTATTCATTGTTTCCTAAAGAAATCTCAAAAAAGGTTATTATTGCAACAGGTGTTTTTGGTATAACACTTACAGTTCTTGAAATTATACGTATTGAATCAATTTATTCATATTTATCAGTTATCTTTCAAATAGTTCTAATATTTCTACTTATTTATTTGATCGTGAGATTTGTTAAAATTTTTAAAATCGGTTATCAGGGAGTTAATGTAATAGGCATAGGGATGTTTATTTTTGTTTTAGCAGTAATTAATGATATGCTTCATAATAGAACATTTATAAATACTACAAACCTTATTCCATATGGTCTTCTTGTGTTTTTATTTTCACAGGCTTATCTTTTATCTTTACGCTCTAAATATGCCTTTAAAAAATCAGAGGAACTTGCCTCTGTATTAGAAGAAGAGAAGGTTAACCTAAGTGAACTCATTGATAAAATCAGAAATTCATCAATTGAGTTAAAGGATTTTGCAGTTACCATAAATGATACCACCGAGACATTACAGCAAAAAATGGAAATACAGGGTAGTAATCTTGAAGAAACCTCTGCAGCAATAGAAGAGGTAAATGCATCAATTGACTCAATTGTAGATAATGCACAGCTTCAGGATTCAGCTATTCAAAATAATAGCACAATATTGCAAAACTACGTCCAGAGTATTTCAAAGATCACTGATGCAGCAAATAAGGCTGAAGGCTTAAGTCAATCAAATCGACAGCGAACTGAAGAGAGTAGAGAGCGACTCAATGATATTATCAGGGGGATGGAATCCATAAAAGAATCCTCTGGTGCAATAAATGAAATTACTCAGATTATCAATGACATTGCTGAACAGACGAATCTTCTATCACTCAATGCCTCTATTGAAGCAGCACGGGCAGGGGACTATGGTAAGGGATTTGCAGTTGTTGCTGAAGAAATTGGTAAACTTGCTGACCGTTCTATACAAGAGGCAAAGTCAATACAGAGTCACATTGCATCTACTGTAGATAATATTGAAAATGAACGAATAATTGTTGAGAATTCTACCTCAGTTATACAGGATATTGGAAATACAGCATTCGATGTTGGCGAAGCTATTAGCACTATTACTGATCTTTGTAAAGAACAAGAGGAAATGTCTTCTGAGATCAACAGTAATATGATATCAATTGCTGCACGATCCAGTGAGATTACAACAGCAACAACAGAACAGAAACAGACCGTTCATGAGGTTGGCCTTTCTGTAGATGATCTTAATAATATTATGAATGAGGTTATGGATAGCACCTCTGTGCTGGTGGATTCCTTGATGATTTTACAAAAACAGATTGATGCACTTTCCAAGCATTGATTTTTTAGTTTAAGGTTTGAAAATTGTAAAATTTGGTGATTTGGTTGTAAAGTTAAAATGTTAGAAAGTTGAAAAGTTTATTCTTCTGTAAAAATAATAAATCAAAATAAGTTAAACCTTATAGCATTTCAACCTTCAAACTTTCAAACCTTACAACCTGTTAACTAATTTAAATGCAGGGTAACTCTACAATAAATTGAGCCCATGAACCTACCTCGGATTCTGCCTTTATTGTTCCTGAGTGCTTTTCAATAATTTTTTTGCAGATATATAATCCCAGGCCTGAACCCTTAATTCCCTCGGTGCCTCTTTGTCTGAGACGTCCGAATTTTGTGAAGAGCTGATTGTCAATGAGGTCCTGGGAGAAACCCACTCCCTGGTTTGTTATTCTAAAGACCGCTTTCTCATCCTCAATATTAACAACAACATCTATGGGAGTTTTTTCCTGTCCGTATTTTATTGCATTATTGATAAGATTATTGAAAACTATCCTTAATAGTCTTGGATCTCCACATACAGAAGGATCATCATCATAGGAAACATTTATCTTCATGTCTTTTCTATTGTTAACAACCTCTGGAACAGTGAGAGCTTGCTCTAACACATCATCCTTTAAATTAAGTTTTTCCATAAAAGAATCAAGCTGGTCAAGTTCCATTTTTGAAAGATCAATATAGCTTCGTATTATATCTTCAAGGTATTCACAGTTTCGAATAATGGTTTCAATAATTTCTTTTTGTCCCTCTCCTAGTTTACCAAAGTACCCTCTATGAAGGGTGTCTGCTGTGGTGTGCACAACAGATACTGGACTCTTGAGCTCGTGAGATACAATTGCCATAAGGTCAAGCATTGGCACCTCTTCTCTAGCCTCCAGTGATTTTACAGCATTTTCTAATACATCACGAATCTCTTCAGGTGTAAATGGTTTTGGAATATAGTCAAAGGCTCCATTTTTTAGCGCTTCTCTGGCTGTTTCTACATTGGCATATCCTGTAAAGATAATAACTGTTAGACTGGGAAACTCTTTGCGAAGTGTTTTCAGTACTTCCATTCCCCCAATGCCAGGCATCTTTAAGTCTGAAACAATAATATCGTATTCATTGTCTCTTACTTTTTGAAGTCCCTCTTCTCCTGAGGATGCTGTATCTATATTGTATCCGCTATTTTTAAAAATTCTTTTGCAGCTGTGTAAGACTATGTTTTCATCATCAATAAAAAGAATTTTCGTTGTCATTGCTTTTCTCCTGATTCTTTTTCATTTCTCTGTTCTATTGGAAAACTAACGGTAAAGGATGTACCGATGCCTGGTTCACTAATTGCTTCAATGGTTCCTCCATGGCGTCTTATAATTCCATAGGTTACTGATAAACCGAGGCCTGTTCCTTTGCTTGGTTCTTTTGTTGTATAAAAAGGGTCAAATATTTTTTGAAGGTTTTCTTCTTCAATTCCTTGACCTGTATCTGCAACTATCAAGTTTACAGTTTTACTGAGAGCATAATAACTGGTTGAAATGGTTAGTTCACCACCAGTAGGCATGGCATCGGCAGCGTTAACTGCAAGATTTGAAATAACTGATTTCATTTGTATGAAATCCATAGGGAAATCTGGAATGTTAAAGTCTAATTCCTTGTGGATTACTATGTCTTGAAAGTTTATATGTTTTTCTAAAATCATCATTGTGCTTGTAATTACTTCATTGAGATTTTTTTCAACTAGCTCCAACTTTGTATCTCGTGCAAAATCAAATATGCCTCGAACAATTTCACGACATCTCAAAGCTTCATCACGAATAACAACAAGGTCCTTTTCACTTTCACTTCCCTTGAGGTCTTCAATGAGAAGTTCACTGAAGGTGAGAATGCCCGTTAAAGGATTGTTTATCTCATGTGCAATGCCTGATGCAAGACGGCCAACAGAAGCAAGCTTTTGAGAATGGAGCAACTTTCTTTCTGTCAGTTCTGAAAGTTTTCTATCTCTCTCTAGAATATCATCAATCATTTGATTGAATGTATCAGTGAGATATTTAATGTCTGAAGGGTCAGTAGGGTAGGTCATAATATGCTCATGTTTCCCATCAGACATATTGCTCGCACCCTGGGTTAATCTTTTTATTGGATTACCTATGGTCTTAGACAATAGGATAGAAATGAGTACTGCAATAATGGTTGTAATCATCATTATAAAAAGGAAGTAATATGCAGTTTCCCGTAGAATAATATTATATTTTTCTTTTAGCAAACCTGTATATAGGATTCCGATTATTTTTCCATTATTGTTTTTAATTGGACTATAACCAGAAAGGTACCATCGTTCAACAACAAAGGCGTCATTGATCCAAGTCTTTCCTTTTTTTATTACTGTGTTATATACCTCATCTGAAACCCAGGTTCCTGTTGCCCGTTTCCCTGAATTATCTTTTACATTGGTTGTTACTCTCAGACCATTTAAAAATATTGTTGTTGTTGAAACCGTATGATTATTTATAACTTCATCATTGGCTGCCAGCTGGTTAAATCTATCTATTATCTCTGTATTGTTGTTTAACAGATTATAGCTGTAAAGAATTGCCCTTACTCGTCCATGTATATATATTGGAACTGCAGCCCACATAATGAGTGACTTATTGTTAATAGATGTATTATTTCTTGTTTTTGATTTTTTTACATAAATTTTTGATTTTTTATAGAGATCATTCTTTTCATATTTCAAGAAAGAAGAGGATATTATTTCAGTCCCATAACCCCCTTTGTTCAGATCAAAGGACTTATTGGTAAGAAAAGGGAGTGTGTTAATATTTTGTCTCTCTATGATTTCTTTATTTGCCATAGCTATGGTTTTTCCTGTTGTGTGACTAAGAGATACTGCATCAAAACCATAATGCTTTTGTATTCTTTTAAGATAAAGATGAATCTCTCTGTTGTTTCTTGAACTAAAAGCATTTTTTAATGTCATATCCTTTGCTGAAAAGGATAGTTCTGAAAAGTTTTTTTTCATTTCATCCTGATAGAGTTGTTCAATCATTGAAAGGCTGTTTTTCACAGTATCCTTTGCTTCTCGTATAATATTATTGTTTATTATAAAGAGACCGATTGAAATTGATAGGATGCCTGTTAATAATACTACTAACAGAAGGCTGAAGAGTATTCTGATTCTGATTTGTGATCTCATCAGATTTTTAGGATCGAAAATATTCACAGGTTTTTTCCACCTCTTGTGATCTTTTAGAGCCATTTTTCCTCAGCCTCTCTGTTAGTAAAGAGAAAAAAAATCAATTAATATGCTGTTCAATCTTGTTTAATAGATCTCCCGGATCAATTGGTTTTGTGCAAAATTCATTTATTTCTCTCAAAAAGCTACTATCTTCATTGAGGGAAAATCTTGAATTGGTAACCTGATTTATCGCTGTTAAAAGGATAATTGGCAGATTTTTAAATTCCTTATACTTGGAATGATCTCTTGGATTTCTAATTGCTGAGGCAACTTCAAATCCAGCTGTATCTGATTCCATCATAACATCAAGGATCATGAGGTCCGGGTTCTCATCCTTCATCATTTTTAAGCCATCTGAACCATTGTATGCTTCGACGACTGTATATCCTTCAGTCTTAAGGATCTGACTGAGACTCTTTGTCAGATCCTTATCGTCATCTACTATTAAAATTTTCTTAGTCATTGTACCACCCCTTATTTAATTAACTCGTAAATGGTATTTCTGTCTTCCCATGCCTTGTTGGCTTCATACATATCTATAGGGAATTCTACCTGCTTGAGTTCAATTGGTGAAGCTTTTTGTTCAACCAGACCCATTGCAAGAGCAACACCGTAGATAAGTGCCTCAGGTCTTGGAGGACAGCCTGGAATATAGTAATCAACAGGAACAACAGTAGAAACACCACCAGTTACATTATAGGTATCAAACCAACATCCTCCACCTGTTGCACAGCTGCCAATTCCAAAGACAAGCTTTGGGTCTGGCATTGCATCATAGGCTCTTTTTACCTGAGGAAGTGTTGGTCTTGTTACACATCCGGAAAGAAGCATTACATCGGCATGTCTTGGAGAACCCACGAGTTTTATGCCAAAACGTTCAACATCATAGTATGGTGTCAGTATATTGAGAATTTCAATATCACAGCCATTACAGGCACCACTATTACAGTGATATACCCATAATGAACGGTTAAAGAATTTTTTAGCTAATGCTTGTAACATTTCAGCCTCCTATCTTATCCGGTCTTTTATAATTTTCTGTTTCTTTGAGTAATTCAGTGTCAAAGGTGTCAGATGTTTTTCTAATTACTGCTCTTGATTCAAGGTCGTCATAACGATATCCTCTTAAATCTAGGTGGTCAATATGATTTGTCCTTTCCATGTCATAGCAACGTCCACATCTTTGACAGGTAAGCATGAAGAGTTCCATGTTTACATCAAGATCTGCTTTATTGGGTGTTGCCAGTTCAAATTCCTTAGACATTTCAATTGCATCTTCAGGGCAGACGTCTCTACAGCGTCCGCAATAGGTACATCGTGAACCATCATAGACCATGATTCTTACATCTTTACATACATCACGAATGAGTATTGTTCGAGCAGGACAGTGATTTGCACAGCCACCGCATCCTATACATTTATGATGATCCCAGGCTGGAGCCCCTCTGAAGTTTTTAGGTACTGGTTTTGCTTCATAAGGATATTTTAATGTTACAACACCTGGTGTTAATGCTACCTTTGCTTGTCTTAATTTACTTATTAGCCACATGTTATTCTCCTTAGAATCCCGCTGCACTTAATCCCGCAACGCCGAGGGATAGAACTACAAGTACTGCATAGATTTTTGTTGCCTGGTCAATTCGAAGTCTTGGGTTTGTTGCACCAACTACTGCTATAAGGCCAACCATCAGAATTGCAATACCACATTGAAACAGAACATCAATTGCATAGAGGCCTGTTAATGGTAATGGAATAAAAAGGATTACAAAAAGCAGTGAATAAAAGAACTGCTTAAGCATCATATAATATTTGTAGAGCCCAAGTGATGGACCGCTAAATTCGATGAATGGTCCTTCTAAGAGTTCAATCTCAGCTTCTGCTATGTCAAAGGGCTGTCTTCCTACAAAGGCCTGTAGAGCTACAAGGTAGAGAAGTGCCATTGGTATTGCTGTCCATGAAAAAGAAGCAGCAGTTGTCATAGCTGTTAAAGGAACAGTGAGAACCTTATATTTCATTGCAGCCACAATAAGGGACATAGCAAGAACAGGTTCAACCATAACCATGGTTACCATTTCACGACTTGCTCCCATCATTGCATAAGGGTTTCTGCTTGAAATAGCGCCAATAAGTACTGATACTCCTCCCAAAGTTAAGAGGTATATTATTGTAACTATATCTCCATATGGTGTAAGAATCGTTGCTTTTCCACCCATCGGAAGAAATGCAATAACACTTATGATAGATGCAAATGCTAAAATCGGTGCAAATTTAAAGCTCCAGTATGGTGAAGAGAAGAGTGTCTGCTTACCAAAGAGTTTTAAGATATCATAGTAACCCTGCGTTATTGGAGGACCCTGCCGGGATTGAAGTCTGGCAGTGATTCTCCGAACTACACCGTCGAGCAGTGGAGTCAAAAGAAGAAAGATAAGTATATTGATAAAAAGATATGCGATTTCCATTAGTTCCTCCTATTTGCCTTTACTTCGAGACATATTCTCTAGGTCTCTGTTTGTTAATACTGTTGCTCCTGAACCAGAGGTTAAACTAGATCCTTTATGAGCATTTTTCATATCAACCTTTATTACTCTATCAGTACATGAGAAACAAGGGTCTATGCTGCCAACAATGATTGGAAAATCTGCAAACTCATTGTTTAAAAGCATGTCAGGTACAGCCTGAAGATTAGGATAGGTCGGGGCCCGAACTCTCCATCTCTCAGGTCTCGGCTCATCACCAGTAATCATGTAGTGAACAGACTCACCACGTGGTGCTTCAACTACTGAAATACCATGTTTGAATGCTGGAAGTTCTTCTGATGTTTCTGTAAGGATTGGACCATCAGGCATTCTTTTTAAACACTGACGAATGATGCTAACTGATTCATACATCTCAAGTATTCTAACTACCAGTGTTGACCAAACATCACCACCATCAAGAACTGGAACATCAAAGAGCATGTCATCATATGCTGCATAGGGATGATCACGTCTTACATCAATGTCTACTCCTCTGGCACGGGCAACTGGTCCAACTAAACTCCAGTCAATAGCCGTTTTCTTGGAGATCCAGCCAACATCTACAGTTCTTTTGTGAACGATACTGTCTTTTTCAATTGCCTTGTGAAGAGCCATAACCTCTTTTTCAACTTTCGCTAGTGAAGTAAGAATGTCTCCCTGTAGGGCATCATCTATATCCTGTCTGGCACCACCAATGATGATCATACCGTAGGTTTTTCTGTTTCCAGTTATTTTTTCACAGAGCCACATGATGTCTTCACGTACTCTCCATGCATGCATAAATACTGTATCATAACCGATTAAGTGACCTGCAACTCCGAGCCAAAGAAGGTGAGAGTGAAGTCTTTCAATCTCCAGCATAATGGTTCTAAGATATTCTGCTCGTCTTGGAACCTCAATACCTGCTGCCTCTTCAACAGCCTGTGAATATGCTGTTGCATGAACAGAACCACAGATTCCACAGATTCTTTCAGCAATGTATGGAATCTCATTGTAGGTAACCTGTGTTTGACAGAGTTTTTCAATACCACGATGAGTCATGAAACCTCTGTATTCACATCCCTTAATTGTTTCACCATCAACATAGACTGCAAAGTGCTCAGGCTCATGAAGACTTGAGTGAAATGGTCCTACAGGTATAACTGATGTACCTTCAGGGGGATTATCTAGTTGAAAAGCCACGTCTTCTGCACCAGGAGGAACCAGATTATGAGGAACCTCTTTTCTTAATGGATAGATTCCTTCAGGCCAGTCATCAGCCAGAATAAGTCTCTTGGGATTTGGATGTCCGGTGAATTTCATTCCCAGAAGGTCTTGAAACTCTCGCTCTGACCATCCTGCTCCATATACATCTGGAGTTATTGAATCCATGACCGGATTGTCAGCGTCAACTTTGGTTCTCATGTTTACAATGAAGCCCTCTTTGTCAAAGGCAAAGCTGTGGATCATTGATAAACAGTTATCTTTATCTATTGTGTCAGAGGCAGTACCTACCAGGTATCGTGCTCCTTCATCTCTTAGGGCACATGCTATACCTTTTACTGCATCTGCCTTGTGATCAATATATATTCTATTATCATCTGTTATCTCAAAGTTTTCAATTGATTCACCAGATACCTGACGAATTTTTTGAATGAGATCCTGTTTTTTGCTATATACTTTATTCATAATATACCTCTCATTACCTATTTTGAGTCCTCATTGCCGCCGGCCCATTTAAAGATGTTCTTGAGGGGGGCAAAAAGACTTTGTCCTCTGTACCGGTTTATACTATGAGGTGTCTGGTATCCACATAGCCATGGATCAACTTCTCTATTGTTGGTTTTCATTGGCTTACGTCTCATCATTATGGCTACACCCAATCCTACTAAAAGAAGAAGGGATATTATTGCCGGTGAAACAAAGGCCATTGCTCCAGGTGCTGTGAGGGATAAACCTTTCCAGCCTGCAGAGAGTCCCTTTAATGAAACCATTCCATTTAATGCGCTTTTTGCGATTCCATTTTCTATTACTTTGTAAAATAGAACTGGAACAAATCCCTGAACAAGACAGAGGATTGTCATCAGTGCCACAGGAAGTTTCATTGAAAATGGTACATCCTTTATATCTTCTCTGTCTTCTAGACCAGTTGATGTAAAGGTCATGCCAAAGTATTTTACGTAGCATGCGAGAGTCAGTGTTCCGGTAAAGAGTGCAACTATTGCAAAGATTACCATTACCGGCCACATGGTGCCAGAGGTGAGACCTGGAACAATGATTGTCCATTTACTTGCAAACCCGCTGAATGGAGGCATACCTGCTATTGATATACTTGCTATGGCTGCAGTCATTGCGGTAAAGGGCATAACTGCCATTAGTCCACCAAGTTTACTGAGATCTTTCTCATGTGTTCTATATAAGACACTACCACTAGTTAAAAAGAGTAGGCCCTTGAATACTGCGTGATTGAACATGTGAAGTAGGGCTCCCATTAAAGATGCTCCTGCCAACATGAGTCCTGTTGTTGAGCCGCTGTCTGCGAAAACCGCTGCTGCGCCTACTGCAAGTACGATGTAACCAAGCTGTCCAATTGAGCTATATGCTAAAAGTCTCTTGCCGTCATTCTGTTTCATTGACTGGATTGTACCGATGAAAAGTGTTACTGTACCAAAGGCTGCAATGACCCATCCAAGAACGGTGAGGCTCAGTGCTGCTGATTTCATCCAGAAAAGAGTTCTTATTATTCCATAGATACCTGTTTTGAGCATTACTCCTGAAAGTAAAGCACTGACCGGTGCTGGTGCAACAGAGTGAGCTCCAGGAAGCCACATTTGGCCCAGTGGAAAAACTGCTGCTTTACAGGCAAAGCCTATGAGAATAAGACCGACAGCTGAGTAAAGAACAGTAGAAGAAAGTCCAGTCATATGAGCCGTGATGTGATGAAGATCCATCCCATTAAAGCTTTTGGATATTACTGCTGCTCCACCTGCTATTGCCACCCATGCTCCTTCCATTAAAAGAAGGTATCTCATTGCAGCTTTTTTGTTTTCTTCTTTCTTGTTTTCGTATCTTACGAGAAAGAATGAAGCAAGTGTCATGAGCTGCCATGCTATGGTGAATCCTATTGAAAGGTCATCTACTGTTACCAGTAAAACCATTCCTGCGATGAAGATTGAAAACATGGTATAATAGGGACCTGCTTTGTAATCTTCATAGTGATCCATATATTTTATGGAATACAGGGCTGTTATAAAGGATGGAATCGCAATAACTAAAAGAAATAGTGCTGATAGTCCATCAATTAGAAGAGACAACTTGAAGACTCCTAGATCCATGACCTTAACACTGCTCTGTGGTCCGGTTAAAACCTTTATACTTATCATAATCAAAATGGCTGATGCAGCTCCTATGAGCAGAAAGTTCAACCATCCGGCTATTTGCTTTTTGCCACCAGCCAGTATTGAAAATACTGCAGAGGCGCCACATAATGCCAGGGATATCAATAAGAGTGTATAGATATCAAAGTTCATTTTTATTCTCCTATCTCCTGATTTTTAAAACTATTAGTAAAGCAGCTGATAATATAATCAGCGCTCTTTGCTACTGGTGTAGTGAGGCCAAAACCGTATTGTGTGTCACTTGGCTGGATGCCCAGTAAATAGGGTGTTTTTCCTCTTTGTTTCATTATCTTGATGCTCAGCTCTATAGACAACTTGTGGGTTGAAAGAGCTGTTTTGTCAGTGTTAATCTCATCAAAGGATCCAAAGATGATATCCCCTGGTTCAAGATCAGCAGCAACTGCATCGATTATTAGAACATTTTCTGAATCAGCATTTGTAATATCTGAAAGATAGCTCTCAATAACATCCTCTGCATTGAAGACGTTGAATCCTGCTTTGTTTGCTCTTTCAGATAGGCTTCCTGCTATGAGAACTCCTACACCATCATCTTTACGAAGGCTATTGCCTATGCCTACAATAGATGGTTTTGTATCAAGGAAGCTGGTTAATTGCTGTTCAAGTTGTGTCATATCTCTTCTCCAAGAGTTTTGATCTGACGATATGTATAAACCGGGCCATCAGTACAAACAAGAGTTCTTCCGATAGCACAGTGCTGACATTTCCCATAACCACATTTCATGTGACGCTCTAGGGTTGAAATAATGTTGTCATCACTCAATCCTCTATCCATGAGTTCTCCAATAACTGAGTTAAACATAATTGGAGGACCACATACAAATGCTACAGTGTCTTCAACTGGGATGTTAGCCTTTTCTATGAGCTGGTTTACGTATCCTACTTCACCATCCCATCCTGGCTCATCTGAATCAATTGTGATGAATGTTTCAAAGCCTTCGTCTTTTTGCCATTCTTTGATGTTATAATCATACATGAGATCCTTTGAACTTCGTGATCCATAAAGCAATATGATTCTTCCAAAATCTTCTCTATTCTGCATTACATGCATTATTGAAGATCTCAGTGGGATAAGACCAATACCACCGGCTACATATATAATATTCTTTCCTTTAATTTCTTCAAAGGGGAAACCATTTCCAAAGGGGCCACGAATACCAACCTTGTCACCAACCTCAAGTTTATTAAGAGCATCTGTAACCTTACCTGTTGCTCTAACAGAGATATGAAAACGATCATTTTCTGGAGCTGGTGGAAGTGAAACTGCAAACTCACCTGATCCGAAAACTGTACACATTATAAACTGACCCGATTTAATCTTAAAGTTTGCATCTATTTCAGGATCTTCAAACTTCAGATAATAGGTTCTTACGTCTTCTATCTCATCTTTTATTTCTTCAATTATAGCTCCCTGAGGTGTGGTAACTAATTGATTTTTACATACGTGATCACTCATTTGTTTCCTCCATTTCTCTTCTGATATAGGTTACAACATTTGGAAGACCAATATCACCAGGACATACTCTGGCGCATCTGCCGCATCCTACACAGCCTGGTCGAAGATATTTCTTTGATTGAGAATAAGATAGTTTACAGAAAAATCTTTTGTTTCTTCTGTCTTCTACCGGTTGACGCGGATTGTGATCTCCAGCCATTCGACTGTAGCCTTCAAATGAGCAGCTGTCCCATGTTCGCAGTCTGGAACTTGTAATTTTTACATCACCGGTGCCAGAGGAGTTAACATCTTCAATGTTAAAACATGAACAAGATGGGCAAACAAATGAGCATCCACCACATTCAAAACAGCGGTTTCCAATATATTCCCAAACTTCTGGCTTTATAAAACCCGTTGTTATTCTATTCATTACTCTTGAGATCCAGGCTTTGTTTTCCTTGGCTTCATCATCAAAGGAATATATTGATTTATTTACAACTTCTTCCTTTTTAGCTTTGTCCTCTGGCACCGCCTTCTCAAGATTTAATTCATTTGCAATCTTTTCTGCCACTTCTGAACCGATTTCACAGAAATAGTAGTCTCCCATATTTGTGAGGTTCATATCATAGTTTTCTGTAGCACTTGGGCCACTATCAGTACAAACGCAAAAACACTGATCATAGGGTGTGTTACAGGTGATAGTTACAATGAAGAGATTCTTTCTGTGTTCCAGATAGATATCATCTACATATTCCTGACCTAAGAAGAATCTGTCTAAGCAGAGGATTCCCTCTAAATCACAGGATTTTAAACCGATCAAAGCTGTGGGCTCATTCATCACTGTCATTTTTAAATCAAGGTCTTTAGTTTTGCTGTCATAATCATACCTCATAACTGTTTCCATCTGAGGTAAGAGTACATCTTTAGGAGGATTGTGAGGAATCGGAGCATTGAGGGAAATCTTTAGCAAATCATCAATTTTATTAAACATGACTTGCTCCGACTCCTCACTAACCTCAGGGCCGTAGATCTTATAAGTCCTTTGTAAAACTGTATATAAATCGTTGAGTTGTTCTTTTTTTAATTTATACATGGTTACACCTTCTCTATTGTTACTTTAACAACACCATCTTCACCATTTACTACATCTCTATCATGTAAATGTAAGAAGTCTGAAATTGAGTTTCTGATGAAGAAGGGGATATGAGCATATCCTTCTTTCAAATCGCTGTTAATCTTTACTTGAGCTTCAATATCACCAGAAGCAGAAGAAACTTTTACCATTTCTTTGTTTCTGAGCTTTTTGTTTTCAGCATCTATAGAACTGATTTCAATATAGCCTTGAGGATAAAGAAGGAGTGTTGCATTGTATTCCCGTTTTGGCATATGAGTGAGTTTCATGATGTCACTATTGTGCCAGAAGTGTTCAGCACTTCCTGTCATGAGACTAAATTCACCATATTGTGCCAGAGGAACCTCTTTATCGGAAGCATTGCCAAATGCCCATTCTTTAGAATCGTTTTTGTTTAAAAAACTTCCCTGAGAGGATGCTGCTGCTTCTTTAAAAGCATCTTTATATGAAGGTGCCAGAGAAGTGATATCATTTTGAATGTCTGTAATCTCTTTGTAGCTCCAGCTGTATCCAGCTTCAGCTGCAATATCCTGCCAAATTTCATGTAATGCTTTAACTTCTTTTTCATCAGTACATGTACTTCTGTTGAATTGAAGTCTATGTTCTGCATTTGTATATGTACCGTCATATTCACAGAAATGGCGTGATGGAATGATGGCATTTGCATTATTGTAAGATCCAGTGGGATATGGACTGATGAAAACTATATATTCCAATTGTTTTTGTAATTCTTTATAGTTTTCTATGTTAAAATCATGATCTGCTATAACTAAAGCTTTGATTTTCTTATTGTTATAAAGACCAGAGCCTTCATTGCTGTTGGCATCCTGTCCCCAAGATTTTTTTATTGAATTTGATGCTTTTGTATCTGAAACATGTACTGGACCAGGAAGATATTCAGTAGAACATCCCATGTCAAAGGCTCCAGACATATTTGCAATTCCTGTTGCAACGAGCATTCCACCTTCTTTTCTTAATGGAGCACCAGAAAGGATGTAGAGATTATGCAAGTCAGTTAAAGTGTCTTTGTCAAGACCTGAAATTCCGCTTGGTACTATTATTGTGAGTTTTTTTGCTTCAGCTAATATTGTAGCACACTGTATGAGTTCAACATCAGATAAGTCTGTTCTTTTTATGTGCCAGAGGAAGTCATTTTGGTAGAGTTTTTTGTAATAAGAATCAAAACCCTGGATAGAATTAACTGCTTCTATTGGAGCAATTCCCTTGTCAATCATTGTTCTTCCAAGTGCCCGGAAACTTGCTTGAAACGATCCTGGTCTTGGCTGAAGATGAATCGTACTGAGACGAGTCATTCGAGTAGCTCTACTTGAAACAGTGATAACCTTAGCCCCTTTTTCTTTAGCAAGGTGTACCTCACTGCCAATTATTGGGTTTTGAACCGTAAGATCTGCTCCAACAACCATAATAACATCTGAATCAGCAATATCTTCTATTTTAGTATTATAAAAATAATTGCCAGTTCCCTTGAATGTTGTTGATAGTGCTTCAGAATGCCCTGCATCATTAGAGCAAATAAGATTAGGGCTTTTAAATACTTCTCTAGCACTCCTAACCATAGTGAAAATATCTTCATTCGAGCTTCTTGGAGAAGCAATAAATGCAATTTCATCACCTTTGTATTTCTTTAAATTTGCTGTTACTGATTTAATAGCTTCTGAGTAGTTTACTTCTTTTAAAGAATTATTTTCTTTAATTAATGAAGAATTGAGTCTCTGAGGACTATTCATTGCTTCATGGAGGTGCCATCCTCTAACGCATAGGCGGCCTCTGCTTACCAGGTGTTTATCTCTTGGGAGAACACCTGCCATACCATCTGGCGCACACTTTTGAAGTGTTCCGCAACCAGTACCACAAAAATTACATATTCCTGAACTGTATATCATTGGCTGATCTCCTTTTTCTATGAGTTCATATTATATATACATAGATTAGGGCCTAAGGTAAATGAGTGAGGATGCTTCAGTGCAACTGGGGGTTTTTACCTATACATTTTTTTAATTATGTATTTTTTTTGACGGTGCCAGAGGTGAGATTCTCATAGATTTGGTGCCAGAGGAGTATTTACAGCTTTTTTTTAAAAAATATAAAAAAATTTTTCAAAATGTCTTTGAAATGCGTACTTATTATAAGAACAATAAATGGAGGATGTGAATGGGACGTCAATCAAGGGATCAACAAAGGGGTTATACTCTACATATTTATAGTAGAACATCAAATTATAAAAAGATATATCATCTTGGAGGGGATTGGGTAAAGAAAATTTTTGAAAATGTTTTAGTTCGAGCTCTTGAAAAATTTAATTTTGAATTAATGGCATATGGTATTTTGGATAATCATTTCCATTTGATTATAAGAACTAATTGTGATGGTGATTATATTAGCACAATAATGCAGTTTATAAAATCAGTGTTTGCAAAAAAGTTTAATCAAGAAACAGGGCAAACCGGACCAGTATGGAATGAGAGATATGGAATGGTAATTGTTGAAAAACAGGAAAATCCTCCAGACTATTTTTTACGTTTAATATGGTATATCTATTTCAATCCTGTGAGAGCTGGAAAAGTGAAAGATCCTAGAGATTATGTCTTTTCATCAATAAATCATTATCTTCGGGTTTATATCCATCCCATTAAAATTACATTTTCTGAATATTTTACATCATTGTCTGATTCATTTCATGGATGCATAGAGGAATTTTTAAAATATGAAGAGTATTATAGAAAAAGAATATTCTATTTTTAATTAATATGGTTTTAACAGGTGGATGCTATATAGAGGTGAAATTTAATCTTTAGAATGATTCAATTGCCATTGAACTGCAAATTGAACAAGATCTGCAGCGCTATTTAGATTTAATTTATTCTTTATTCTTTCTCTGTAGTTTTCTACTGTTTTAATGCCAATATTAAGTTTTTCAGATATGCTTGTATTCTTCATCCCCTGGCCAATAAATTGGAAAACCTCAAATTCTCTATTTGTTAATGACTCTAGAGAAATTTTGCTGCCAGATTTAATGTCAAAACTAAATCTATTCATAAATTTTTCTTTTATTTCTTCGCTAAAAAATTGTTTTCCACTAAGAACTGTTTTAATAGCTTTTATTATGACATCAGAGGGTTGCTGTTTCATTACATAACCTCTGGCACCAACAGCAATTGCTCTCTCGGCATAAATAGATTCGTTATATATTGAAATAACCAAACAAGGTAAACCTGGAAAACGAGTTTTAATAGCTTTAACTAAATCAATTCCACTTGTTCCTTCCAATGATATATCTACTGTTACAAGGTTTGGTTTTAACCGATCTATGAAACGAATAGCTTCTTCTGCATTTCTTGCTTCACCACACACCATTAAGTTCGGCTCTCTTTCAACAATTTGCGCAAGCCCCTGACGAACTATTGGATGGTCATCAACAATAAGAACTCTAGATTGATCTGTTTTAGTAGCATTATAATCTGTTGAGGTAGTTGTTGGGATAGCTTCTCTGGCACCATCAGAAGTTATTCTTACGAAACATTGTATTTCAGTTCCACCACCTTGTCTAGTACCAAAACTTAAGGAACCACCAATAATCCAGGCTCTATATTGCATTATTTCTAAACCAGTACCAGTTTTATTATGAGAAGTTGATATTCCTACACCATCATCTGAGACCTTAATAACAATTGAATCATCGGTTCTGGAAATAGTAATAATAACTGTATTAGCATTTCCATGTTTAACTGAGTTGTTAACAGCTTCTCTTGCAATATAGTATAATTGCGATGCAATTGTGGCATCTTCAATAATAATATTACCTTCTTTCTTTAGCAATGCTTTGATTGCGGTAGTTTGATTTATTTCTTCTGCAAGTTCAGACAGTGCTGTAGTTAAACCACCCTCTGATGTATCTACGGGACATAGTCCTCGAGCTAAGTCTCTGGTTTGATTTATGGCTCTGCTAACCATTTTATGTATTTCTTCTGCATCTGGTGCCAGAGGACTTTCATTGTCTTCGAGGCTGATTTTTAAAGCTTCACTTTTAAACATTATTCCAGCTAGATATTGTCCCAAACCATCATGGAGATCTCTACCAATATTCATTTTTTCTTGTTCATCACTTTTAACGAGCATTTTCTCTAGTCTTCTACGTTCTGTAATATCTATTCCAACAAAAAATAGAAATTGAAGTTTTCCTGAAGATGTATAATGCGGTTTCCCATGCCATTCTGCGAGGATCTCAGGTTGGTCATTGAATAGAATTGGAGCTTCAAATGATACTTTTTTGCCTTGAGATATAAGGTTTGCACCCTTTGCTCTCGCTAAGTCTTGAAAATCACTCTCAATAAGGTCATCGTAGAAATTAATTGTTGAAATATCATATTTCGAATCTAATTCCAGAGTAGTTATCAATGCTTGACCAAGTTCAATTACTGATCCCATTTCATTGCATGCAACAAAATATGCAGGAGCAGCATCGTTAAGGCTTTTTATGAAATCACGTTCAAGTATAACTGTTTCTTGAGATTTTTTTAGTTCTCGAGTTCGGTCTTCTACCATAACCTCAAGGAGTTCTTTTTCTTTTCTTAGAAGATCTTCTGAAGATTTAATTCTAAGCATGACTCTTATCTGTGCTATCAGTTCTGCTTCATCAATAGGTTTTGTTAAAAACGCATCAGCACCTATTTCAAGCCCTTTTATTCTGTCTTCAACTTTAGTATGAACTGCTGTGAGAAGAATAATAGGAATGTGAGCAGTTTCAGGATTTTCTTTCAGTTCAGCACATGTTTGATAACCATCTTTTCCTGGCATATTGATGTCTAAAATAATGGTGTCAGGTTTTTTGTTTAGTGCAGTTTCTATACCTCTGGCACCATCCAACTCTGTAATAATCTCAACATCTGTCATGAAACTTGATATTACAGCTTCAATTGTAATGAGATTGTCTTTCCTGTCATCAATGGCTAATATTCTATTCATTTTTTTTTATCCAATAAGATACTTTTGCAGTAAGTTCATCGATATCATAAGGTTTAGGTAGATGATCATTGCATCCACTTTTTAATATACGGTCTTTATCGCTTGCTGTACTCAAAGCAGTTATAGCAATAATTGGAATATTTTTTGTACGATCATTTTTTTTAAGTCTTTCTGCTACCATAAAACCATTCATTTTTGGTAAAGCCATATCTAAAAGGATCACCTCTGGCACCATCTCTATAGCTTTATCCAAGCCACTTTCCCCATCATGAGCATACTCTATTGTAATAAATTCACTAAGAATTGCTTTTAATGATATAATACTGTCCTTATCATCATCAATAATCAATAATTTTTTATTAAAATTTTTGTTTAGTGCCAGAGGTACATCTTCTGGCTGTGAAAAATTTATTGGTAATGTAATATAAAAAGTAGAACCAGTATCAACCTTGCTTTCTACTGATATGTCTCCATTGAGAATTCGTGCTGATTTTCTGGCAATTGTTAGCCCAAGACCTGATCCTTCCTGATGAGTTGAGCGATGAAGTTGTTTGAATTCTTCAAATATTGTTTCAAGATCACTCTCTTTAATTCCAAGACCGGTATCTATGATTTTAATGCTGATATTTTGCTCATCATTGGATAAATGAATCGAGACACTTCCATCTTCAGTGAATTTTACAGCATTATTGATAATGTTCTGTAGTATTTGATAAACACGAGCTTCATCACTTACAATATCTGAAATAGTTAATTGAGAATCAAGATTTATAGAAATTTCTTTACCTCTGGCACCAAGTTCATTGTTTTCAATTACGGTTCGGATTAAATTTATAAAGTTAAAGGGGCGAATCTTCAGTTCAAGTTTCCCTGTTTCTATTCTTGAAAGATCTAATATATCATTAATCAGATGAAGTAACTCTTCACCGTTCCTTGAAATTATTTCAAGGTAGCCCTTTTCATCACTACTGAGGTGTTCATTGCTTTTTCTCAACAAAACTCTTGATAATGAATTAATTGAATTAAGAGGAGTGCGTAATTCGTGACTAATAGTAGATAATATTTGAGTTTTTAATCTTTCTGCTTCAAGGGACTTTTCTTTTTCATCTGTAAGTAAATTACTGAGTTTCGTAATCTTGTTTTGAAGGTTTTTTTGTTCTTTCAGATAATTTTCTTTTTCATTTGCTTTTTGATCTCTATCAAAGGATATCTCTCTAATCACTTTATAAAGAGACATTATCTCATTTGTAATAATTACTGAGTTAAATGTGAGACTTAGCAGATACAAGCTGTCTTTAAGAGCTTGAATAAAAATTTCATTGTAGGGTTCTGTTGATGCCATTGAAATAAATCCACTACATTCGTTCAGACAAAATAGGGGGATGGTAATGCTTTCAACGGGCTGCAGGTCACCCATAAAAGATGATATTTTAAACGAAGTTGTTTTAGAAACAATAATATCTTTTGAGAGAGATGATCTGGCGTAATCTCCTCCAAGGGTCTTGAAATCTATAGGAGAAAGAATATCTAGATCAGCTCCAATTGCAGCAACAGGATGGATGTATGAACTGTCTTTATCCCCTAAATAGCAAACACCCATTGCAGAATTAGATATCTCAAATAATTTATTAAGTAGAAGTTCGCAAAATTCTATTTTGTCCTTTGCATTATAATTATTATCACAAAATAATGATATTTCTTTGAAATAAAGGTTGTAGCTTTCTTTTTTTTCTATTTCTGGAATATGAAATTCTAAAAGATATTCCACTGCCTGTGAAGATGTGTGAATGAAATGTTTTTCATTACTCTTTATTTTGTAGATTTTTCTCGTTAAAGAAATCATATTTGAGGATAACTGAAAATATTTATAAAGAATTAAAGATATTGCTAGACCAGAAATTACTAGTAAAATGATACTTATTAGGTTAAAGTGCTCCATCGATTGTCTCTTATTTAATAACCATTTTTAAAAGATATAGAGTATTGAAGAGTGAGCTAATTCCACCAACAAAACGCTCTTTAATCATGCTTTTTGGTATTTCGTCAATGTTGTGCTTGTATTTGGTAAGAATATTATTAATTGTTTTATAATCATCAGCAATTGACTCTTTGCCCTGTTCTTCGATTAAAATTTTAAATGTAGCCATCGCATCAGAAGTACCGTGAAGTGCTGTTCTATAGGAATTATGTTTATCTTTGTTTATATGAATCAGAGATTTTTCTATTAAACAGCATCTGACAATGTCATAACCAAAATGGACTTCATCCATATTTCTATCATGATCCTTGTCTGGATAAATATCAAAATATTTTTCACCAAGTTTTATCATTTCTTCAGTTCCAAATTCCATAGAATCTATTGAATCTATAACTTTTTTTTCAAAATCCTGAAGTGATGTTTTTTCATTAAGAAAATCAGCAGGAGTTATTTTCATGGTTATGCCTCAAAAAAAAATATTCAAGTGAATTTAAAGATATGTTATAAAATGGGATAAAATTGTATAGTATAATTTTGTTTGAATTAGAGATAAGGCTCAGAGGCGTAGTCCCAAATCCCGATATGATTCAGAATCGGGACCACGGCTCCTTTGTGCTCTGATGCATGATTAATACTTTGCCATCATTGACAAAAGAAGATCAAAGTTAACTGGCTTTTGAAATACACCATTGAATCCAATTTCGCTTAAGTTAATGTTATTAGCAGTTGCATCGCCAATACTACTTAAAAGAAAAACAGGCTTGTCAGCATCTTTTGCTTTGATTGTTTTAGCAACAGTTGTTCCTTCATCAATCTTTTCCATCATCATGTCACAAAGAACGATATCAGGATTCTCATCATTGTAAGCTTTGATGCCTTCATCACCAGTTTGAGCAGTAATGGTGTCATAACCATTTCCTTCTAGAATAGCTTTTACAGAAGTAAGGATTGCAGGATCATCATCGATTATTAAAACTTTTTTTTGTGTCATTTGAGGCCTCCTCTTTTCTTTTGTTGTCCATAAAATAGAGAAAAAAAGGCTTTGTGTAAATGAGTGAAGAAACTTTACTGCAATTGGGTGATTAAGCCCATACATTTAGCAGATTTTGTGTAGTTTTGTTGTGGTCATCGGTGCCAGAGGAAAGATTAGATGCACATTCAATTGGAATATGATTCTTGAAGAAGAACTTTATTCCAATTGAGAAATATGTGATTACTGGAAATTTGTTACAATGGTCTTATTCAGTTGTAGTTGTTGTTGTAGAGGTTGAGTCATCCTCTGGTTCATAATATAATGGACCAATGGGGAGCACGTATTCCGTAACTTCACAGTTTCCATCAGAATCATAACTCGTACAGGTGGATTCATATGATACACTTGTTAGTTCAGCAACTTTTTTGTTGTCTTCCCAGACTGTGATGGTTAATGCACAGCTTTCTCCATCTTTTTCTGCATAAATATAGATTGAATCAAATTCTTCCAGCTCTTTATCATAATAATAATGATCACCAGATAGAATTTCTCCAGAAAAATCTTCAACGTATTGACCATCAACATAGTAATACCCGGAAAAATTAGTTCCATTCCCATCAATTGTTAGAGTGTAAGGAGTTGTTGCTGTACAGGATGTTAATAGCATAATAAAGCTTAGAAGAGTTATTTTTTTATTCATTTTATACCTTCAATAAAATATTTAAATTTTAGATGTAATTTTTTTTGTAAACTTAAACTAGAATTTCAATGAACTTATTTGAATGACCTCGGAGCTTGTTTTTTGGTTCATTTTTTTTTTATTAATGAAGAATTTTTTTTTATTTTAAATACGGTGCCAGAGGTGAAGGAGTTAGGGATGAAATTGCTCTTTACTAGATTATTGATGGAAATTATTACATTTATAGTTCTATAGTTGGTGCCAGAGGAACAATTAGGGAGTAGGATAATGAATATAGCTATTATTGGAATAGGTGGAGTAGGTGGATTTTTTGGTGGGAAATTGTCTCAGATTCTTGATGTGAACAAAGATTTAAAGCTGTATTTTATAGCAAGGGGAGAGCATCTTGATAAAATCAAAAGAAATGGTCTGATTCTAGATAGTGATGAGGGAAAATATTTTTGCAGACCCACAGATGCTTTTGAAGATATATCTCAGCTTCCTGAACTTGATCTTTGTCTGGTCTGTGTCAAGAGCTATGATTTACAAAGTGTAATCGAACAATTGAAATCAAAAATTTCTCAGAATACTATTATACTTCCATTACTCAATGGAGTTGATATATATGAAAGAATTAGATCTATTACTTCAAAGGGAATCCTTCTGCCGTCCTGTGTTTACGTAGGAACTCATATTGAAGAACCAGGTGTTGTTAAACAGCGAGGAGGTTCCCGTACTATTCATTTTGAAAAAGATCCTCAGAATAATTATTTTGAGGAGAATATTTTAAAGAAACTTGATGAAGCGATGATCAAATATAATTTTACCGATGAGCCATATAGTGAGATTTGGAGTAAATTTATATTTATTGCATCATATGGTCTCGTAACATCAGCTTTTGACAAGACTCTTGGTGAAATTCTTGAATCAGAGGAATACAGTGGCTATGTTAAGACTATCATGGGAGAGGTGAAAAAACTTGCAGATTCTAAGAATATTTCTCTATCTGAAAAAATAATAGAGGAGTCATTTTCTAAGGGATTTAAATTCTCCCATGAAACAAAAACATCTTTTCAAAGAGATTATGAGAATAAGGATAAAATGGATGAAAGAGATCTTTTCGGTGGAACTATAATTCGTTTAGGTGAAGAATTATCCATAGAAATCCCTGTAACCAGAAAAATATATGATATTATTGTAAGTTAAATTATTGTTATCCGAAATATTGGTGCCAGAGGTGGCCATCAAGTGAAGTGATAGGGTGCCAGAGGACGATGATTTTAGTGAAAACTGAATGTTCCTCGTGTTTTCGTCAGTTAATTTAACGTATTCTCGTAACTAATGTATCAGTGAGTCTTTTCCATTCAATTAGAAGATTCATATGAATAACTTCATGCATTATGAGATTGTATCTGTTTTGAACAACAGTATTTTTGTATTTTATGAGATCACTTAAAGATGTTCGGCCTCTTTTATAATTTCTAATTTCTGCACCATAGATCTGTAAGGCAACAGTTACCTTCTTCTTGAAGATATCTATGAGTTCTTTTTCACGCTTAATCTTGCTTTGAGTATCAAAGAGATTTTTTTTATAGGTCAATGTCAGGCTTTTGGTTGATAACTTTTGTTTTTTCTTGTCAAGCTTTGATATTTTTAGCTGAGCCTTGTTTTTTTCATCATTAAAATTGATGCTTGATGATATTCCAAGAAAAACAATATGATTAGGATTCTGGAAGTATAGTTCACTACCTGTGAGACTGTATCCTCCATAGAGTTCTACTGATGGAAGCAATGTATCTTTTGCAATGCCAACAGCCAAGTCACTGTTTTTTTCTAAAAGCTTTAGTGTTTGGATTGTTCTACTTTTTTCAAGAGCTTTGCCAATGGTAGAGTTCTTGAGATTTAGTATAGTACTGGCAAGAGATGGTTTTAGTGGTGAAAGGTTCTCTTTGTCAATCCCCAAATGCAGACAAATGCTATTGAGGTTTCTCTGATTTTGATCCTTCAGAGCAATAAGGTTTTCCCTGGCAGTTAAAACCTCGAGCTGTATTTTTTTTACATCCTCAGGAAAGGCAATGCCGTAGCGTCTCTTCCTTTGTAGTATATAGAGAAGATTGTTGTTGTATTGAACAATTGACTGTGCTGTTTCAAGGTATTTTAATGAAGAATACCAGTTTAGATAGAGGGATATCATAGAAGCCAGGTAATCCTCATAGGACTCAATAACCTGGTATTGTATTATTTTATTCTCTAGATCAAGTTTTTTTGATAAGATTTTTGTAGATTTACCAAAGGAATTCTGAACAAGAGACTGGTTGACCTGGGCTGTAAGGGTAGACTGGTTTATTTGTTTTCCTGCTGATGATCTGCTCCCTGCTGAATAGCTTAGACCAAGGCTTGTTCCTGTTTTTGCAAATATTTTCGACAGTGATATTGTTCCTTCATAATTGTTGACGCTGATTGTTGATGTGTTTGATGAATTACTGAGATCATTTAGGTTGAGATTATATTCTCCATCAATAGAAAGTATGAGGTCAGATGAAGTCATATTGTATTTTTTTATATACTGTCCATAGAGACGGTCGATGAGAATTTTTTTAAATTCAGGATCCTTTGTTTTTGCAGTAATAAGAAATTTTTTGAGGCTTAAGGTTTTCTTTTCGGCGCTCGTTATATGAAATGAAACCAGTGCTAAAGTTAAAATGATAAATATCTTTCTCATCCTATATCTCCTGAGTCACTATTTTGCGTGAGCTGATTTCTTTAATTATACTGTAAATTGCAGGTATCATCACCAGAGTAATAACTGTGCCAAAGATGAGACCCCATGCTATTGCTAACATCATCTCTGAGAGCATTGAGTCATATCCCATTATTCCATAGGCAGAGGGAAAAAGCCCTGCAGCAGTGGTGATGGTGGTAAGAATAACTGCCCTCAATCTACTTGCGGTGACAATGGAAATTTCCTTGTTTGTCTTTTCTTTAGTCGTAAACTCTCCAACCCGGTCATCAAGACTATTGAGCAAAACAATGGCATCATTGACAACAACACCGGCTAGACCGATTGCCCCTATGATTCCAAAAAAACCGTAAACAGACATTCCGTGTAATGTAAAGACGTAAGCTATAGAAGCCATTGCCGGTGGGATAGCCGCAATAATAATTAATGGTCTTCCAAGAGAGTTAAACTGTAGAGCTAAAATTACATAAATAAGAAGGATGGCAGTAACAACAGCAATGGGAAAGTAGTGAGTTGATTCTCTGGTCATCTTTACCTCCCCCTCAAAGGAAAAGATAACAGATGGATATTTCTGTGTTAGCTTTGGAAAAATTAAAGTTTCGCAATATTGAGCAATCTCAAGGGGGGATCTTCCCTTAAGACCCTTGAGGTCAGCATAAACAATAAGGGTCCTCTGATTATTGAGTCTTGTGATTTCAGAGGGACTTTTTGTTTTATTAACTGAAATAATGTTTTTCAGTGGAATCATATATCCTTCATTGTTTTTTACTGGTACAGATAGTATATGATGTATATTCTTTTTATATTGATCAAGAAAAGTCAGTCGAACATTTTTTTCTTCGTCTCCCTTTATGATTTCATAGAGGACCTTTCCCTGAAGTGCAATTCGCATTGTAGCTCCGGCCTCCTTGGCCTGAAGGTTTAATCTTTTGATGAGGTCCCGTTTTGGAATCAGTCTGTATTCAATATTTTTATAGGGTTCTCCGATCTCAATGTTTGAAAGGCCTTTTATTTTTTTTAGTTCTTTTGATAACTCATGTGCTATGGCGCTTCTTTTTTCGTTGTCATTTTCCTGAATTACAATCTCCAGGGCACTGCCACTTGACATGCCAAATCGTCTTTTGGAAAAACGGACCTTTGCAAAACCTTTGAGTTTCTTTATTTCTTTATTCCATTCTCTGGTGAGTTGTTTGAGGGATTTCTTTCTTTTGTCAGCATTAACAATTTCAATTCTCATATAAAATTGATTTTCCCGGCCCTTTGTTCTCCGAGAGGCTCCAATCATGGTTCGAAATCCTACGACTTCTTTACCCAGATAGGGCATGAATATTTTTTCTAGGGTCACTGACATTTCAGCTGTCTTTTTTAATGGTGTTCCCAGTGGAGCTTCAGCGATCAAGCTAATTGAGGTTGCTTCTTCTCTTGGAAAAAGAACAAACTTCATTTTTTTAGTAAAAAGCAGGCCAGCTCCAACTAGAAATATAATAAAAAATAGAACTATGAAGTATTTAAATTTCAAAGCTTTTGCAAGATAGGTTGAATATTTCAACTCAACCTTTTCAAACCAATGTTCACGTTTTTCGTCAGAGGATTCTTTGGCATTATGTTTTTTTCGATATTTTTCAATTAATAATATTGTTCCCAATGAAGAAACAATTCTAACCCACCGTGGTAATTTTAAGTTTAAATGGGATGGCAGTATAATGAGAGATTCTACCAAGCTGGCAATAAGCATCATGGATACGATAGGTGGAATTGAACTGGTCATGATCGCAAGTCTTCCCTCGAAAAAGAGAAGGGGAATGAAAACAACAATGGTTGTGAGAATGCTTGCTGTAATAGGAAGAAGCACGTAGGCTGCCCCCTCAATTGCCGCTTGAAGGGGAGGAACACCTTTGTGTTGAAGGCGAATGATATTTTCGCTAACCACAATTGCATCATCTACAACCATCCCCATAACGATAATAACAGCAGCGAGGGTCATATTGTTTATAGTAAAGCCCAGAAGGCTGGCTACAATCATGGTTGATGCAAAGGTAAAGGGAATTCCCATTGCGACCCAGAAACCTGATTTAAAGTTAAGAAATATAAAAAGAACAATTAGGATAAGAGCAAAACCAATAATGCCATTCGAGCCGATCATGTTTATGCGATTTCGTACATCTCTTGATTCATCATCAAGGAGAACGATTTTTATCTGTCCATCTGAAATATTTCTTTTAAAAAGATTTACTTCCTTTTTTACATCTTTTATTACATTGATTATTCCATAGGAGCTGTTCTTTCGCACATTTAATATGATACCCTCCTTCCCATTAATTTTTATTATGGAATTATTTTTTTCATAGGTATCTTTGATCTTGGCCAATTGATAAAGACGTACAATGGCACCATCAAATGTTCCCTGAATAGGTAACATGAGAAATGAATTGAGATCATTGATCTCTCCGTCAACGGTTACACGATCTTCATTTATATTGTCTAGAGTACCAGCTGGAACCCTCGTGCTTGAGGCAGATATCTCTGTACTCACAGTACTCACTGGAATTCTATATTCCAGGAGTTTGTATGGATTGAGTTCAATGCGAAATTCTTCTTTATAATAGCCTTTTTTGGTAATGGAATTTATCTTCGCAGATGAAAGGAGTCTGTTTTCTAGATTGTGGGCATAGGTTTGAAGAAGCTTTCGATTTTTACTGTTTAGAAAATGTTCATTTTCAAAATAAATACCGATGTCAATGATAGCTTTTTGTGAGCTTTTGAATTCTTTTATGCGGGGTTTATCCATCACATCGTCAGGAAGATTTACGTTGGTTACTGCATTTCTTATTTCTGTGACAATATTGTTGCGGTTTTTCGCATCGTTTTCAATCTCAACGGTGATTGAGCAGTTGCCTTCACTACTAGTGCTTTTTATTGTTTCTATACCTGCAATACTTTTTAATTCATTTTCCACAGGCCAGGTTACAGAATAGTCAACCTCTTCGGCTGAGGCTCCAGGATAGCTCACTGATATTCTCACAAAGTCAAGTGCTATGTCGGGTAACTCTTCTTTGTTTGTATAGTTCCAGAAAACGATTCCACCGGCTAAAACCAGAATGAAAAAGAGGTTTGTAAAAAGATGGCGATCAGCAAAAAAGGCAATTATTTTTTTCATTATATACCCGTTGAAAGATAGTATGTAATACTAAGAGACCCTGCTCGGTGTAGAGAGGTTCATTTTTTTTACACTCTTCCTGCTAAACGGTCTGATTCTTTGGCTCTAATCATTAGTTTTTTAATATGAATAAATAAAATGATTAAAAGAGGGATTACACCAAGGGCAATGAGTCCTCCTGCTGTTTCACCCCAGAGTTTTGAGAAAACCGGTGATCCTAATAGAAGAAAATTATAGAATCCATGGATCAGTATTGCAATGATGAGTCCTTTTCTGAAATATTTTTTCTTGTTTGCCTCATCAAACTTTGCCTGTCCAATGTAGTATCCCATTATTCCTGAGGTAAAGGCATGCATTGGCACTGCTGTAAATGCCCTCATGAGTGCTACATTGATTCCACCGTTAATAACATACAATACGTTTTCCATGCAAGCAAAGCCCAGGCTCGCAACAACAGTATAGACTATGCCATCCATGATCTCATCAAATTCACTTCTTTTATAGGCAAAATGATACACAACCTTGTATTTGATCCACTCCTCACAGAGACCTGCAACAATGAATGCTTCAAAGGCAATAACAATGATGGGATTACTCGTAAAGAGGTCTTTGAAGTTGGTGACCAGGAGCTCCAGTATTATGGCTGGAATGGTGCTGAGAATTCCTAGAAGGAAAATTTTTCTTATGAGTCCCTTGGGTTCTGGTTTAAGGTTGTCTTTTTTATAAAAATAGCGAACCAGAAAGAGTGCAGGTATAACTGCCATTAAAAGAGATATTATTGTTAACATTCAAAAGCTCCAGATTTCTTATTGATGAAAGATTTCATCTTCTTCTTGACTTTTTTTCATTCAAGGATACTATTTATTGAGGTTATTGCTATGAAAAAGTTTATTATACTATTATTGGTTTTGTCAACTAGTCTTCTCATGGCTTATAGCAAAAATCAGAGAAGATCCATAGCACTCAAATATCTAAAAAACTATAATTCAGATGGTTACTACATATTACATAAATATAATGGTGCACCTGCAACTCTAAATCTGGGAAATGCAGGAAAAATGACTCTTTCAAAGACAGATTTTGTGATTTATGTAGAGGGAAATAACCTTTTAGATATTTTAGTCTCTCTTTCGACAACGGTTCACGAGATCTGTCATGGTTATACTGCACATATTGGTTCAATAAGGCGAAGCACGAAAGAAATTTTTGCAAATAAAGAGCAAATGGCAATCTATAATGGTTCTCGTGAAACAATAATGGTGCCCATAACCAGAGTCTTTCCATCGAGGAATATGGCTCATAGGTTCTCATCCCCATTAAAAACCCTGAGATTTACCTATATTGCATCAAAATCGAAGTACTTAGGCACTCAGGTTCATGGTATTTACGGTCTTTTAGATGAGTTCAATGCCTACAGTCACGGTACTCAGACAGCCTTGGATTTAATCAAACCCATGATGAGGCTGAGCAATCTGTCAATGACTCATTACAGTAAAATTCTTCAGTCGATTTATGGAAGCTATTATGCCTATTATGAGTTTAAACTCTATATCTTGAAATATTTGATCTATGCAAGGAGATATAAGCCACAGATTTATAAGGGGATTATTGAAAATAAAAATTTTAAAAAGGCTTTTATAGAGGTGGATAAAAGATTTTCCAAGGTAATTCAATTATTGACAAAGAAGAAGAGATATATATTTAGTGTTGTGAGATCAAAGGGTTATGATGTTAGAGAGGGGCCAAAAAGTATTCTTTTCATGAAGGATGGTAGTGGTTTAGGGGTTGGCACCTTTGGGGATGTTGCTCGTAAATTAAAAAAAGAATTGTCAAAGAATATATATGTGGCGATCTTCGATTCTCTAAAGTTTTAGAAAAGTTTTATGATTTATTGTGTATTATATAATTATATTGAAGAGAAGTAAGTAAAGTGGAGTTTTAAATGAGAAGTATTATTGCAGGAATTATGGGAGGCGGTGCCTTTCTGTTGTTTTTTTTATTCATGGAATTGGGACTGCTTCTTTCAGTCATAGCAGGTGCAGCATGTTTTGTTGCAGGATATTTAATTTTTACAAGGTCACATAGAAAAAAAGAATATAACTTCATCTTTGAGGGTAAACTCGTTGATAAAGTTCTTTTAAAGAAAACCATGAAAGCTGGTAGGGATGCCATCAATGAGTTGAAATATTATCGCAATAAGATTGAGGATGAGAAAGTAAAAAAGAAAGTTGAAAAGATAATAGATGTTGTAGAGCGTATTTTTTCCAACTTTAGGGATGATCCCTCTGATATTCGAAAAGCTCAGCAGTTTTTAAATTATTATCTTAACTCGGCTTTAAAGGTGCTCAATAGATATGTAGAATTTTCTGGAAAACAAACTACTTCGCAGGATGTTGCATCTACCTTGCGAAAAATTGAAGAACTCCTCGGAACAATTTATGAGTCATTTGAGTCTCAATTAGCGAAGCTTATGGATAATGATGTTATGGATGTTTCCAGTGAGATAGAGGTTTTAGAGAAAACTTTAAAAATGGAAGGTTTGAGTAAATAAAATGAAAAGATTGATTGGTGTTGCAATATTTATATCAATAATTGGTGGTGCTCTGGTGTACCAGTTTTTAATAAAAGGCACCTCGTCTTCAGCAGTTACTATTAAGGGGCTCGTTAGTGGAGACAAGGTTCAGTTTCTTGAAAATAAAAAAGTAAAAGATATTTTAAGAAAGAAGTATGGTATTATAATCGAATACACCAAAGCTGATTCCATGGATGCTATGAAGGATGCTGATCCTGATGATGCTTCATTTTTGTGGCCTTCTAGTCAGGTGACTCTGGAGGCCTTAAAGCAGAAGCAGCCTGCAAAGATTATTAAGAGTGATATTGTTTTTAGTTCACCTCTGGTTTTCTATTCATGGGATGTGGTTGTTGATGCTCTAGTTAAACAAAAGATTGTAACAAAACGAGGATCGGTTTATTATATTTCTGATTTCAAAAAACTCATTAATCTTATAGTTAAGGGGGATTCATGGAAATCAATAGGTCTTAAGGATCTTTTTGGCAAGATAACCATTATGTCAACAAATCCATCTGTTTCAGACTCAGGAGCAATGTTTTCAGGACTTATGGCTACAGTTTTAAAGGGAGATGTTGTTAGTGATAAAAGTCTTGTTGAGGTTTTACCGGCAATAAAGGATTATTTTCAGAGGGTTGGCCAAATGGAACGCTCTACCTCTGATCTTTTTAAACAATATCTTCAAACAGGTGTAGGCGCAAAACCCATTATTGTGGGATATGAAAATCAAATCATTGAATTTTCTTTAAATAACAAAGAGAAGTGGCCTTTGATTGAGAAAAAGGTTAGAGTTTTGTATCCATCACCAACTATGTGGAGTTCTCATTCTATTATCATAATTGATGAAAATGCAAAGTCACTTCTTGCAGCATTAAAAGATAAAAAAATACAGCAGATAGCCTGGAAGTCTCATGGCTTTAGAATAGGTCTTATTGGAATACAGAAAAATCCAATTTCCTTGAATATCAAGGGGATCCCCAATGGAATTACGAAAGTTGTTTCTCTTCCCAGTTACTCTGTTATGAATAAAATTATTATATCGTTACAAGGTAAAAAACAAACCTATGATGATATTAAAAATGACTTACAAGATATTGATGAAAATAAAAAAATCAAAGAACCAAAGATAAGAGTGAGAAAAGTAGAACCGAAGAGAAGTTCGAGAAAAGTAGAGTCCAAAAGTTCATCTGGTTCTAGCTCAAGTAGCAGTAGTGGTGGTTGGTAATTAATCTTTTGTTTTGTCTATGTCATTGTTTACGCTGAGATTTCCTGAGGAGTCTTCACTGATGCTCAGGAATCCCTTGTCTTTTTCTTCTGAAATAGAGAGAAGCCCCTTGTCCAGGCCAAATTTTTCCTGAAGCTTTTTTATTGAATCCTCGGTAATTAAAACAAGTCCGTTTTCCTGTGTTTTCTTTAGTTTTATTAATTGTTTTAACTTTTTAATATGGTGTTTTTTGCCGCAGATTCCCAGGCATTTTATAATAAGATATTTCAACTCTTTGTTTTTATTGCGTTTTAGATGAAGTTCTTTGTATATGAAATCTCCTGTTTCATCATTGTAAAGCTCTTCAAAGGCTAATAGTAATGCCTTTTTGTATTTAGAGACTGTTGTCTTTTTGAATTCTTTGTGTAAAGCTATAATAGCTGTATTGTAGTTGTTTTCTCTTAATATTGAAATAATATTTATCTTATGCTTTATAAATAGTCTTCTTGTGTTTGTCAACATATTATAGGCGTGATGGGCTCCTTCCATTTCAAGCTTTGCTGCAGCTGCAAGTTGCAATGTTTTATCTTTATATGAGAGACGTTTTCTTAGCTCTGCTGTGATTTTTTTATTTTTTGCAACATCCCGTGATATTTGAATTATTGAATTTGTAATAATGGTTTTGTTTCTTTCGCTTTGAAGGTTTTCAAGATATCTATCAGCGATAGAAATAGTATGAGCTCGCTCTAAAGCGAGGAATTGAGCAGTGTCAATAGCTGTTGCAATAACATGTAATTTATTTAATCTATACATTGGTATTCTGATGGATGTTTTATTTAGATTTAATAAAAACTGCAGGTTTAGTTTATGTAAATATGACAGATGATTTCTGACATTTTGATTTAAGAATGCAAAAATGAACTCTTTGTCATTTCCAATTATTTCTGATATATCGTCAATGTGGTCAATTCCAAGATATACTTCTTTTTTTCTGGAAAATAGTTTTTCAAAAAATTCTCTTGAGTCAGATTTGATTGAAAAATTTCTTATTCCTGCAGTTCTGTGATATATGACTGCTTCAAGGTAATTATTGTTTTTATGGCGAGAGTTTTGCAGGGTTATATGATATTCACCAATGGAGCCTGATATATTGATGTTGTCCAGGTCTTCATTGATGTTGCCTCTTAGGGAATATTTTTGGGCAATCTCTTTGATGTTTTTGTATGCATTTGTGCTTTTTCCAAAGGCTTCAGCAGGAGGGTCTCTTCGTATAATCAAAAGGACAATTATAACTGCTATGATAGTTACAATGAATATTTCCATATTGTTCCCCCTTGTATTGATGAGACTTAGTATATTTTCTTGAAATTGAAATACCATTGTTGACATATGCTCTAAAATATGTCATTAATGTTTTTTGGAGATTGCATCAGGAGTAAATTATGAAAGAGCATGATATTCTTGTGAAACGATTTTTGTCAATACTTGAGAGTGTTAATTTTGGGGTTCTTGTTGAGAGTGAAGAAAGAACCATTGTTCTTGTAAATGATAAATTTCTTGAGATGTTTCAGGTTCCTGTTTCTTCAAGGGAATTTATGAAAATTGATTGTGAAGCAGCTGCTCAGGGTGCCAAGGTTTTCTTTAAGAATGAAGATTATTTTATTGAGTCTATCCATGAAATTTTAAGCAAGCAGGAGCAGATACTTGATCAACTTCTGGAAATGAAGGATGGACGATTTTTAGAAAGAGATTATTATCCAGTTTTTGTAGAGAATAAATACAGGGGCCATGCATGGCTTTATAAGGATGTAACTGCAAAACATCTCCTTCAGGATGAGCTGGAAAAAATGGCCACTATTGATGAACTCACCAAAATATATAATCGACGTAAATTTCATGAGGAGTATAATCATCATTTGCGGTTGGGCGCCAGATATTCAAGGCCATTGACATTACTTATGGCTGATGTTGATAATTTTAAAGGGATAAATGATAACTATGGTCATCATGCTGGTGATAATGTCTTGCGAAAAATTTCATCTGTAATGAGTTCAAATAAAAGAGATGTGGATGTTTTGGGGCGATGGGGTGGTGAAGAATTTATAATGCTTCTCCCTGAAACAAAAATTGATAAGGCAAAGATTGTTGCAGAAAGGATTCGTCATGCTGTTGAGATTTCAAAGGTCGAGGGTGTCGATTCTACAATTACTCTAAGTATTGGCATAGCTGAATTTATTGATAATGATGACGACGTGAGTATTTTGAGGAGAGCTGATGATGCTCTCTATGAAGCCAAGAGAAATGGTAAAAATGCTGTTGTTTGTTTTAACTTGAAATAGTGCTTCCTGTATTTTCTATAATATAAAATTTCATTAATCTAATCAAAAATTTGAGATACCGATAGTTATCGGTGTACAATTTTGCATACCAATAACTATCGGTATGTTTTTTTTCTTGACATTATGTCACATATGGGTAAAAGTGGGGATTAGTGGTGCGTTTTCAGACAGAGGGTGGAGAAAAACAACAATGTTTATGGGGGAATATCATCCTTCAATGGATGAAAAGGGCAGAATTGCTTTGCCAGCACGATTGCGAAAGCATGAATCTGGAGAGATATCTTCCCTTGTGCTAACCCATGGCTTTGATAAGTGTATAATGGCCCTGGTGCCAGAGGAGTGGAATCTCTTTGTTGAAAATAAGCTCATGATTCTTTCTCAATCTGAACCTGAAAATAGAAAAAGGGTGCGATTTTTGCTCGGTGGTGCAACGGAGTGTGATCTTGATAAGCAGGGGCGAATACTTGTCCCTCAATATTTGAAGGATTATGCTCTTGTTGATGGCGAAATAACTGTTCTTGGTCTCTATAATCGAATTGAGATCTGGAGTTCCAAGTCATACGAAGGGTATAAGCCTCATGGTGAAGAGTTGGATGAAATAGCAGGTGATCTTGGTTTTTAAGGAAAAGGGAAGTACTGTCTAATGAGACATAATATTGATGAAGCATACAATGAATCCTACGTTCATATGCCTATATTCTGGAGAGAGATTCTTGATTTTGTTGAAGAATCAAAATTTGGTGCCAGAGGAACCTTTGTGGATTGTACCTGTGGAGAGGGTGGTCATAGTGAGATGATTCTCTCCCACTGTGAGAATATAAGTGTCATTGCCTTTGAAAGAGATCCGGAGATTTTAGCTATTGCACAGAAGCGTCTGGAACCCTTTGGAGAGAGGATTCGTTTTGTTAATGATAATTTTTCTGAATTTAAAGAACATATAGAAGAAGATGTGCATTTTATTCTCTATGATTTTGGTATTTCTTCATATCACTTTGATGAAAGTGCCAGAGGTTTTGCTTTTAGAGAGGATGAGCCTTTAGATATGCGACTTGATGGAGTAGGAGATAGTGCCAGAGATCTTGTTAATAAATTACGTCATGATGAACTTGCAGATTTAATATATCTCTATGGTGAAGAGCGGTGGTCACGTAATATAGCCAAGTATATAGTTGGTGCCAGAGGTGAAAAACCAATAGAAACAACAAAAGAATTGGCAGATATCGTTCTCAGGGCCATTCCCCATCGGTTTCATGTAAAAAATATACATCCTGCAACGAGAACCTTTCAGGCTCTTCGTATAGCAGTAAATAATGAATTAGAAGCAATTGAAAAGTCTTTAAAGAATTCATGGAAGAGTCTGGTGCCAGAGGGCAGAATCATGGGTATTTCTTTCCATTCCCTTGAAGACCGAATTGTAAAAAATGAGTTCCGATTTTTGGCTCGGGGTTGTCAGTGCTACAATGATCCAAAACACTGTATGTGTAGAAATAAACCATTTGTTAAGATATTGACAAAAAAGCCACTGATTCCATTAGATGATGAAATTAAATACAATAATAGATCACGTAGTGCACGATTACGGGTTGCTGAAAAGTTATAAAATAGAGAGGTTGAAAGGTCAGAAGGTTAAATGAGGATTATTACTTTAAACGTTATATTTTAAACTTTCGACTGTTTTGTAAATGAAATACGTCTTCATGGTTATAGTTCTTGGCTTAATGGTCATAACCTCTGTATGGCAGAATATTGAGGTTATGAAGCTCAAAATGGAATATAGAAGACTCATTCAACAGGAACAAAGACTCGTAAAGAGAAATGATATCCTGCGATATAAATTGAGCAAATTATCCAGAATGTCAGTAATGGATCAAAAGGCAAAGGATCAGGGATTTCGAATGGTGAAACCCGGTGATGTAAATATTCTAAATATAAAGAAGAGAAAAGGTAAATGAAAGACCTGAAAGAACTCCTCAATCTTTGTGGAAATATAAATTATGAGGGAGACCTTTCTCTAAAGGTTACATCTGTTGAATATGATTCTAGAAAAGTTAAAGCAGGCAGTCTTTTTGTGGCGGTGAAGGGCTATTCCGTTGACGGTCATGATTTTATTGATGCAGCAGTTAAAAATGGTGCTCAAAGTCTGGTTGTTTCAACTGTTAATGAGGATGGAATTAAAAGCAAGTACCCCAATTGTGCAGTAGCATCTTCAGATAATACCCGTCAGTCTCTTGCAATGATCTCTTCAGCATTTTATAGTTATCCCTCAAAGAACATGATAGTTATCGGTATCACCGGAACCAATGGAAAAACATCAATTACCTATTTACTCGAAGCAATACTAAAAAGTTTAGGAAAAGAAACCGGAGTAATAGGAACAATTAACTATCGATGGAAAGAAACAGAGATCCCAGCACCAAATACTACCCCTGAGTCAAAGGACCTGCAGGAAATTCTTGGTAAGATGAGAGATGACGGTGTGGAGTACTGCATCATGGAGGTCTCTTCTCACGGTCTAGCTCTTGACAGAGTTCATGGTATTGAATTTGGCGGCGGTATATTTACAAATCTAACTCAGGATCACCTCGATTTCCATGAAGATATGGAAGATTACTATGGCGCAAAGAAGATGCTTTTTCAATATATTAATAAACAAGAAGATAAGATTCCTGTTATTGTCAATGTCGATGATAATTGGGGAATGATTCTCAACGAAGAATTAAAGGATGAGGGTATGAAAACTTCTGCCATTGGCCTTTATGAATCAGGAAAATATATAATTGATAAGAATAGTATTAAGAATGAACTTTCAGGTCTTTCATATTCATTGAAAAGTCATAATATTAATTTTCATCTGAAACTACCGGGACTCTTCCAGATGTATAACTCCCTCTGTGCAGTTGCAATGGTTAATGAGTTGGGTTTTAATCTTGATGATATAAAAAAGGGACTAGAGTCCATAGAAAATATTCCAGGTCGTTTTGATGTTATTGTCTCATCTTTGGGTTTTGGTGTTGTTGTTGACTATGCCCATACAGATGATGCTCTTGTAAAGGTTATTGAATCAGCATCAGGACTGCCCCATGAGAGAATTATTACGGTTTTTGGCTGCGGTGGAGATCGTGACCGAGGCAAGCGTCCATTGATGGGCAAGGCTGCAGAAGAGAAATCAGATGTAGTCATTGTAACCAGTGATAATCCCAGAACTGAAGATCCTCAGGCAATAATTGATGATATAATTGTGGGGATGAAAACCTATACAATAGAAGTTGATCGTCAAAGAGCAATTGCTCTGGCAGTATCAATGGCCCAAAGGGGTGACATTATAGTTCTTGCAGGCAAAGGCCATGAAGATTACCAGATAATTGGCACAGAAAAGATTCATTTTGATGACAAGGAAATAGCTGACCTCTATGTAAAGGAGAGAGAAAAGAGTGAAGGTTGATCTCAATATAGACGTGAAAACCATAGCTGCATTTATGAGTTCAGAGATAGCAGCAGGTCCTAAAGATAAGGTATTGAAAAATATTACTTCAGACTCCCGTGTCTGTAATAAGGAGAGTCTATTTATACCCATAAAGGGCGAAAAGTTTGATGGCCATAGTTTCATCAAAGACCTTTGTGAAAAGCAATCAATTGGGGCATATATCACTGAAGATTCTTCTTATATAAATAATTTCACTGATATCCCGGTAATCTCTTGTAATAATACCCTTCATGGACTAGGCCTCATTGCAAAGGGTGTCAGAAGGAAAATTAATCCCAGGGTTATTGGCATTACCGGCACTAATGGTAAAACAACAACCAAGGAAATTCTTGCTCATATTTTGAAATATAAGTTTAATACCCATAGAAATGAAAAGAACTATAATAATGAGATCGGAGTTCCCTTTACCCTGTTAAAGATGAATGAAGACTGTGAAGCAGCAGTCATAGAGATGGGAATGAATCATCTTGGAGAGATAGAGCGCTTAACGTCAATTGTTGAGCCAGATATAGCGATAATAACCTCAATTGGCGAGGGACATCTGGAATTTCTTGAATCAATTGAAAATGTAGCACGGGCAAAGGCTGAGATTATGAAATCTATGAAACCCGGTTCTACAGTGTTTATAAATAATGATACTGATTTGAGTGAGTTCCTTGTTTCAGAGGCAAGAAGCTATAATCTTAAAGCAAAGACCTTTGGTCTTGATGCATCAGCTGATATTTTTCCTGAGACCTATTCCTTATCTGAAGATAGTATATCCTTATCATTCAATAATGTTGAGTTAACCATCCCCCTTTATGGGATACATAATATATCCAATGTTGTAGCTTCAGTTTCTGTGGCTCAGGCAATGGGAATGAATCTTGATGAAATCTCAGAATCTTTAGAAAGTTTTGAAAATGTTGACGGACGCAGTGCAGTAATAAATCATGGCTATAAAATAATTGATGATACCTATAATGCAAATCCTCTTTCCACCAAAAGAGCTCTAGAGTCAATTATGAAGATTTATCCTGAAAAAAGAAAAATAGCTATTCTATCAGATATGAAGGAATTGGGCTCTGAAGAATCAACCCTTCATGAATTAACTGGATGCTATGCAGCGGAGTGTTCCTTTGATTATCTGCTCCTCTGGGGAGACATGAGTTCTGCCTATAAGAGTGGTGCCTTAAATGGAGGTATGTCAGAGGAGAGGGTTCATATCTTTGGAACAAAGGACGCTCTGGTTCGTTACTTGAAAAGTATTATAGATAATGATGATGTTGTGTTAATTAAGGGATCACGATCCATGAAAATGGAAGAGGTTGTAAGGGCCCTTTAAAAGGAGTTATTATGTTTTATCATTTTTTACTGCCACTACGAGAAGTCTTTGAGACTCTGTCTTTTTTAAGACTCTTCCAATATATCAGTTTTCGCTCAGCTGGTGCTGCATTAACAGCTCTTTTGATTGTACTTCTTTTGGGAAATGCAGTTATTAAATGGCTTCAGCGATTAAAGCTTGGTGAAGAGATTAGAGATCTGGGGCCAGAGAGTCATCAGGCAAAGGCAGGAACACCAACCATGGGAGGTATTCTCATATTAGGTGCAATTGTCATAACAATTATTCTATGGGGCAATTTTTCAAACTATTATATAACAATGCTTCTCATTTCAACAGTGATTTTGGGAGGATTAGGTTTTATTGATGATTATATAAAGTCTGTCAAAAAGAATAAGGATGGGGTTCCTCCTAAAATAAAACTTTTCGTACAGTTTTCAGTAGCCATTTCAGTTAGTGTTATCATATTTTTATTTCCATCAAATTCAGCTCACGGTAGCACCATTTTTGTTCCTTTTATGAATAAACCTCTCTTAGACATGGGATGGTTCTGGATAGTTTTTGCTTCAGTTTTTATTGTAGGTTACAGCAATGCAGTGAATCTCACCGATGGTCTTGATGGTCTTGCAACAGGTTCTGTTGCCATTGTTGGTGTTACCCTGGGAATTATGACTTATCTTACGGGTCACGTGAAGATAGCTCAGTATCTTGGAATTCCCTATATTGCTCATTCAGCTGAACTCACTGTTTTTCTTGCTGCACTTCTAGGAGCCTTGTTGGGATTTCTATGGTTCAACAGTAATCCTGCTACAGTCTTCATGGGAGACACAGGTTCTCTGGCATTGGGTGGTATAATTGGAATCGTTGCTATAATGATAAAAAAAGAGATCTTTCTTTTTATAGTGGGAGGGATTTTTGTTGTAGAGGCTGCCTCAGTGATCATTCAGGTTGTTTCTTTTAAGTTGAGAAAAAAACGTGTCTTTAAAATGGCTCCCATCCATCATCACTTTGAATTATCAGGTTGGTCAGAGCAAAAGGTTGTAGTGCGAATGTGGATTCTTGGAATTATCTTAGCTATAATTGGTATTAGCTCATTGAAGGTGCTTTAGAATATTTCACGCGGAGGCGCGGAGTCGCGGAGAAAAGATTGAGTGTATTGGAAATTTGAATTAGTTGGTTAGGTTCCTTGGTATAGTTTGAGATTAGATAAGGGTTTTATAGGGTTTGAAAATTGTAATTGAGGATGATAGTGAAAAGAGATACAGAAGCTCATATAATAAAACCTCTGTGGCTGTGGTGAAAAATTAAATAAGAATTATGAATAAATTAGAAAATATAAAAAACATTCTCGTAATCGGACTTGGTTTTAGAACAGGCCTTGCTGTGAGCAACTTTCTCATTGATGAGGGATTCTCTGTTACGGTGTCAGATAATAAGGACGCTGAAGCCTTGAAGGATCTTATTGATCAGTTGAGACCTGGAGTAAAATCTGTAACTGGTCCGCAGAATCCTGATATTCTTGATGAAGGTTTTGATCTCGTGGTTCTCAGTCCCGGTGTGCCACAGACTATTCCTCTTGTAAAAAAAGCTCTAGAGAAAAAGGTTCCTGTTGTTTCTGAGATAGAGTTGGCTTACTGGTTTCTCAAAGGTGACATAATCGCTATTACTGGTACAGATGGAAAGACAACAACAACCAGCTTAGTGGGACATATATTTGAAAAGCTTGGTTTTGATAGCTTTGTTGGAGGAAATATTGGAATTCCAGTTGTTTCCTTTGCAAAAGATACTACTGATGAATCAGTAACCATTTTAGAACTATCAAGTTTTCAACTTGAAACAATTGAGAGCTTCCGTCCAACTATTTCTGCAATACTCAATGTGTCTCCAGATCATTTAGATCGTTATGATGGTATGACTGGTTACCGTGATGCCAAGGCTCGAATCTTCATGAATCAACAGAAGGATGATTACTTTATCTATTTAAAAAATGATAATTATATAGAAGAAATTTTAGATACTGTTCCTTCTCAACAACTGAGTTTTAGTATTGCTTCTGAAAATGCAGATGTCTTTTTAAATGATAATATAATAACTTTAAAAGATAAAAGTGAAATTCTTTCAATGAATCAATTGAAAATTATGGGCAATCATAATGCACTCAATGTCATGGCTGCATATCTCATGGTTAAATCCCTTTGTGATAAAAGAAATATATCACTGAATATTGATTCCTTTGTAAGGGCCTGTGAAGATTTCGAGGCCCTTGAACATAGAATGGAAGTCGTTACCTCATATAAAAATAGAACCTTTGTTAATGATTCAAAGGCCACAACCATTGGGTCTCTTCTTATGGCGGTTAATAGTCTCAAAGAAAATGGCATCTTAATAATGGGTGGCAGAACAAAGGGAGATGATTATAGCAGACTTGTTTCTGAGTTAAAGGGAAAGATTAAGACACTTGTTTTACTGGGCGAGTCTCGCTTTGACTTTGATGTCCTTTTTAAAGATTTTGATAGAGAATTATGTGAAACAATGGATCAGGCTGTTGAAGCTGCCTGGAAGAAAAGTGAAGAGGGTGATGTCATTGTATTGTCTCCTGCCTGTGCATCCTTTGACCTCTATAAAAATTATGAAGAAAGAGGCCGTCATTTTAAGGAGCTTGTTGTTAAAATTACTGGAGAAGTGAATTAATGGATTTCAAGGGATTTATTGATACCCGTCGCAAGGGAGATATGGATCTTCTTCTTTTTCTGGGAATATTCATTCTTGCAGGAATTGGTGTAGTCATGAGCTACAGTGCCAGTGCTGTGTACGCTGAACGGGTCTTTAAAAACGAATTCTATTTTCTCCAAAAACAGATTATATGGTTTACTGCTGGAATTTTTCTTCTGATGTTTTTTCAGTCCATTGATTATAATAATTATCAACGATTGACAAAAGCGATGCTTCTGGGGTCTTTCGTTCTTCTGATTTTAGTATTGATTCCCGGAGTTGGTCATAATGTAAAGGGCTCAGTGAGATGGATTAATCTTGGGTTCTTTAAGATTCAGCCTTCAGAATTTGTGAAGATTGCTCTGGTCATTTATCTGGCAAAGGTCTTTTCATCTGAAACAAAGGGAAATCATATTGTTCAGCTGGTAATACCTATGGTTATTCTGGCTGTCATGTTCGTGCTTATAATGATGCAGCCGGACTTTGGTACTGCAGTTGATCTTTTGATTGTTGCAGTCATTATTTTATTTGTTTCAGGATTTCCACTCTTATATATTATTTCTCTTTTTGTTTTGAGTCTACCCATGTTTTATCTTTTAGTCTATCAGGTGAGTTATAGAAGAGTGAGAATACTTGCATATCTCAATCCCTGGGAAGATCGTTTTGGAATTGGTTATCATATTATACAATCATTTATAGCATTTAAGAAGGGTGGATTCTTCGGACTTGGTTTGGGTTTTGGCACTCAAAAAATTTCACGTTTGCCTGAACCTCATAATGATTTTATCTTTGCAGTAATTGCCGAAGAGGTTGGTGTCTTTGGTACAGTTTTTATGGTGTTGCTCTATTGTTTTATTTTCTGGAGAGGTATTGAAATAGCAATGAGTTCTCCAGATAATTTCGGAAAACTTTTAGCAACAGGTCTTACTTTGATGATTGTTGTTCAGGCATTTATAAATATGGCAGTAGTTACGGGGTCACTTCCTACAACCGGTATTCCTCTGCCTTTTATCAGTTATGGAGGGTCATCCCTCATTTCTAATATGATTGCCGCAGGAATATTGTTAAATATATCACGTTACAGGGAAGCTTCTTATGAAGGTATGTCCCTGGAAAGAGAGGTTTAAAGTGAGTAATGGAAGAGTTATGATTATTGGTGGAGGCACAGGGGGGCATATCAGTCCTGGTGTTGCACTTTACGAAGAATTTAATAGAAGAAGTACACCGGTATTATTTTTGTCATCAAAGCGTGATAAGCGCTTCAATATAGAAAAGGATGTTGATGAGTCTTTACTTGCTTACTACGGTGCTCCTCCTTTTCCTGGAAAAAATATATTTAAGATGCCATTTTTTATAATACGATTTATAATGGCAGTTGTTTCTGCTCGACGTATAATCAATCAAAAGAAAATTACCTCTGTTATTGCAATGGGAGGATACGTTTCAGCACCAGCTCTTGTGGCAGCAGTGATGAAGAAATGCAAGGTCTACCTTTGTGAACAAAATACTGTTCCAGGAAGGGTAATAACACTTTTTGAAAAGAAGGCTGATGCTATTTTTGGTACCTTCGAAGAAACATTAGATTATCTCAAAAATCCTGATATATACAAGGTTGTTGGAAACCCAATTAGAAAAAAGGTTCTTGTTACAATGAGTAAAAGTGAAGCACGAAAAAAATATCACCTTGGCCATTGCAGAAGGGTTATTCTCGCTATTGGTGGAAGTCAGGGAGCTCTGGCACTCAATGAAATGATGCTCAATTTGAAAAAGAATTATCCTGAACTCTTCAAAGATACTGGAGTTATCTGGAGTACCGGTGGATTTAGCTATGAAACTTTCAAAGATAGAGTCCATAATGAACTTGATGCTGGTTCAGTATATTTATCCCCCTTTATAGATGATGTGGGAACAGCGTACAGGGCAGCTGATTTAGCAATAAGCCGGTCAGGAGCAGGGGTCATGATGGAGCTTGCAGCAATGGGAGTGCCCTCAATACTCATTCCTTATCCCTTTGCAACGCAAAATCATCAGGAAAAAAATGCTGAGTCCTTTGTGAAAAGAGGTGCAGCAGTAATGGTTAATAATAATGAGGCCAATGCAGAGGCCGTTGCACCTATATTAAAGAAGTTTTTTAATAATGAACGTGCTCTCTTTAAAATGACAGAGGGAGCATTAAATGTTGCAATGATTGATTCAGCTGAGGTTATTGCTGATGAGATTTTGAAATAAGGAGAATGACAGGTGTTTAGAAAATCAAAAAAAATGCATTTTATTGGAATCGGTGGTATCGGTATGAGTGGTATTGCTGAGATATTAATAAATCTAGGATACGATGTTTCAGGTTCAGATCTAAGGGAATCAGAGCAGACCAAGAGACTTCAAGGTCTGGGAGCAACAGTTTATCAGGGGCATTATCCTTCAAACATACAGGATTATCACGTGGTTGTTTCTTCAACTGCAATTGATGCCAGTAATCCGGAAATTATTGAAGCAAGAAAAAGAAAGATACCTATTATTCATAGATCAGAGATGCTTGCTGAGCTTGTTCGACTAAAGCACGGTATCGGTGTTGCCGGTACTCATGGAAAAACAACAACCTCTTCAGTATTATCCTACGTTCTCTGGGCAGGTGGCATTAATCCTACTTCAATTATTGGAGGCAAGGTCTTTGATTTTGAGTCCAATGCTCGAATTGGCGAAGGTGATTATCTTGTTTTTGAAGCTGACGAATCAGATGGTTCATTTTTAAATCTATTGCCCTCAATAGCTGTTGTGACAAATATTGATGCAGATCACCTCGATCACTATAAATATTTTGAAGGTATTAAAGATGCCTTTTTGCAGTATATTAATACAATTCCTTTTTACGGTTATTCTCTTCTTTGCATTGATGATCCAACTATTCGAGAAATTTTACCAAAGGTAGAGAGACCATATTTTACCTATGGACTCTCTGAAGACGCAGACTTTCGTGGCGAGAATGTTTCCTTTAAAGACGGAAAGATGCACTTTGACTGTTATTTTAATGATGAAAATCTTGGTTCCTTTGCAATAAATCTTTTGGGTCGTCACAATGTACTTAATGCTTTATCAGTTATAGCTGTGGCTCATGAGCTTGGAGTGTCAGCAGATGTTATACGCAAGGCCCTTTTTGAATTTAAAGGGGTTGGCAGAAGAATGGAATTCATTGGTGAAGAAAATGGAATAACTATATTTGATGACTACGGTCATCATCCAACTGAGATTAAAGCAACATTGGAAGCCCTAAGAAATCTTGAGCGAAGAATCGTTGTTGTTTTTCAGCCCCATAGATATAGCAGAACCCAAATGCTTGCTGATGAGTTCGGTCAGTCATTTGGTCATGGAGATGAGATTTTCCTCACATCTATTTATCCTGCTGGAGAAAAACCAATTGAAGGTGTTACTTCAGAGCTTATAGTGGAATCCTTTGCTAAGCACGATTCCAGAAAGGCAACAGTCATCCCGAAAATGGAAGATGTGGCAGGAGTGATTGCTCAATCTGTAAAAAAGGGAGACATTGTTATCACCCTTGGTGCCGGCGATATTAACAAAAGCGGAAAAGAGATATTAGAGGCTATTAGAAAGGGCTGATGATATGAAAAAAACAATAGGCATTATCCTTCTATTTATGGTATGTTCAATTGATACCTATTCTCTCAGGAGAATAAGGGTAAAGTCTATTCGTTTTAAAGGAATCAAGATCTTATCATCACTGGAAATAATAAAAAGAACAAAGATAAAAGAGAGTAAAGGATGGCTTATCGTTGATCTTGATTCACTTGAAAAAGCCCTGTCTAAGGCAGGGATTATAAAGAAGTATTCTTTGGCTCGGGAGAAGAATTCTCTCGTTATTAAGATTAAAGAAAAGAAGATTAATGCACGGGTAGTTCTCTCTGTAAAAGATAAACTCCTTGTTTTTGATCTTGATGAAAATAATAAGGGAATTGAGAAAAACAGGGTTTACAGCAAAAGAGGTCCCAGTTTTATAGTATCTTCCCGTGAAAAAGATGATTTTATTGAAATAATTAAACTTTTAAAGAAATATGTAGATGAAATTGCCAAACAATGGCCTCTTTTCCATAGTGAAATTGAAGCTATTCGCTTTTTACACCGAAATAGAATATATGTAGTGTTATATAATAGAAAAACATCCTTTATTGCCCGATTAAAAATGGATGATTTTCTCAGGATCGGCCATGTGGCATCATACCTTGATAGAAGAAGACATTACCCTTCTATAGTTGATGTTCGATCCAGAAGAATTGTCATAGGCAATAAGTGAGGGGGCATATAATGACTGATTTAGTAGTTGGATTGGATATTGGAACAACAAAGACCTGTGCTATAATAGGCATGTTGAATGAAAATCAGCAGGTTGAGGTTGCAGGTGTAGGAACTGCTCCATCCAAGGGATTAAAAAACGGTGTCATTGTTAATATAGATAATACAGCATCAGCCATAGCCAAGGCTATTGAAGATGCAGAGCTTATGGCTGGCTATGAGGTTTCAGGAGTTTTTGCCGGCATCAGCGGTCAGCATATTAAGGGAGAGAATTCCAGAGGTGTTGTTGCAATAACAAATCGCAACAGAACCATTTCAAATAACGAAGTCAAGCGTGTTATTGAGGCTGCTCAGGCAATTGTAATTCCAGTTGATAGAGAGATTCTTCACGTCCTTTCAAAAGAATTTACTGTTGATGATCAGACAGGCATTAAAGATCCCATTGGCATGAGTGGTGTCCGACTGGAGGCTGAGGTTCATATAATCACAGGACTCATAACCAGTCTCCAAAACATGATGAAATCCGTGGTTAAATCGGGATTTCAGTGCCACGATATAATTTGTAATCCATTGGCTACATCTGAGTCAGTTATAAGTAAGGATGAGAAAGAGTTAGGAGTCGCCCTCGTTGATATTGGCGGTGGTACCATTGATATCATGGTTTTTTTAGAGGGAGGTGTTGCATATTCTTCGGTTTTAGCACTTGGTGGTATTCACGTTACCAATGATATTTCAATTGGCTTGAGAACTCCCTTTGAATCAGCAGAAATGATAAAAAAGAAATTCGGTTGTGCAGTATTAGACCTTGTAGATGCATCAGAGATGGTTGAGGTTCCATCTGTTGGTGGAAGAGCACCACGTCGTCTCTTTAAACAGGAACTGACACAGATCATTCAACCAAGAATGATGGAAATGATGGAAATGATTGACCATGAGCTTGTAAAAAGCGGCAAGAAAGATATGCTGGCAGCAGGAATTGTTCTCACCGGTGGCGGAAGTATGATTGAGGGTTCTATTGAGGCAGGGGAAAGAGTCTTCAATATGCCCGTTCGCATAGGGGTTCCTGATAACATAGCAGGTCTAAAAGATGTGGTTGCAACACCACAATTTGCCAATGGTGTTGGTTTACTTGAATATGGGGTGCGTTTAAATCAGTTCCATGGCTCCAGACTTGAGAAAAAGACCGGAGTTTTTACAAAAATGAAGCGTTGGCTGGAAGATTACCTGTAAAAAAAGTTAAAAAAAAGTTATAAAAATATTTTTTTTGCTATTAATTTAAAATAGGTGATTTATAGTAGGTTTCATAAGTTGAAGATGACTCTGTCATCATAGGGAATATTTATATATATAACGTCCTCAAAAGGGACAATTTTTTTTAGTTTTATCTAATGTGACATAATAAATTTTTTAATCTTTATTCTAATATGACATAATATCTGGAGGAGCCATGTTTAAGCTAGAGGAAGAAAGACCAATGTCTACGTCTATCAAGGTTGTAGGAGTCGGTGGAGCAGGTACCAATGCGGTTAACAGAATGATCGCCACTGGCATGGAGGGTGTTGATTTCATTGTTGCAAACACTGATGGTCAACAGCTTCAGGAAAGTCTTGCGCCTGTAAAAATACAGATAGGTGCAAAGTTGACCAGAGGTCTTGGTGCAGGTGCTGATCCAGAGATAGGTCGAGAAGCAGCAAATGAAGATAGAGATAAAATTCAAAAAGCACTAAAGGGTGCAGATATGATTTTTATTACTGCTGGAATGGGTGGTGGAACAGGTACAGGTGCTGCTCCCGTTGTTGCAGAGATAGCCCGGGAAAACAGCGCCCTTGTTGTTGGTGTTGTTACAAAGCCCTTTCGAGTTGAGGGAAAAAGAAGAAATTCCAGAGCTGATGAAGGAATTGTTAATCTAAAAGATAAGGTTGATACACTTATTACTATTCCCAATGATTTGCTCTTAAAAATAATTGATAGAAAGACTCCAATTGAAGATGCCTTTAAACTTGCTGATGATATTCTTCGCCAGGGTGTTCAGGGTATAGCTGATCTTATTATGGTTACTGGAATAGTCAATGTTGACTTTGCAGATGTGAAGACTGTTATGAAAGAGACTGGTGATGCTCTCATGGGTGTTGGTCTTGGTAGTGGTGAAAACAAGGCTCTCGAAGCAATTCAGATGGCTATTAACTCTCCACTTCTTGAAGAGACAAGCATAGAAGGTGCAAGAGCTGTTCTTATAAATATTGCTGGGGGCAATGATCTTTCACTTCATGAAGTCAATGAGGTTACTGATGTAATAACCCGACAGGTTGATCCTGATGCAAATATAATTTTTGGAACTACTGTTGATCCTGGACTTGATGATCGTGTTCGTGTTACTGTTATTGCAACTGGTTTTGACAGAAAGAAGAATATGCTCTCAAGAGATAATGAAAGAAATCTTGAATTAAATCATCAGACCGGTACATCTCTCAAGGTTATTGAAGGCAACAATCAAAATGCAAATAATGAATCTAAGCGTGTGCCTACAACCGCTAAGACTTTTTCTTTAGATTATGAACGAAAAAGAGGGCGAGACTATTCAAATGAAGATCTCGATATTCCAGCCTTCTTACGTAGAAGCATCGAATAGTATAAAGTATAAAGTATAAAGTATAAAGTATAAAGTGAAAAGCTTGATGTATAATAAACTTTCAACTTTGAACTAGTAAATTAGAATGAAGATTCCTCCGGATTTAGTTACTGTCATTAAAAACCAGCTTGGTAAAGATTACAGGCTGGTTTCTCTTTGTGGTGACGCTTCACATCGTCAATACTGGCAGGTTCTCTCAAAGAGTAATTCTCTTATTCTCTGTTATGATAAAGATCTAATAGAAAAAGAATGGACTGAAACTCCTCAGGGAATTGTACATAATCTTTTAGATTATAGAGGAGTCTCTGTGCCTCACTTTTATTATACAGAAGCTGGATATAGTCTTCAAGAGGATGGAGGTTCAGTAGCATATGATATCATGGATAAAATTTCAGACATCAAGAAATTTTATGAAACTGCACTTGATGAACTACTTTTGATACAGTCGGTTTCTCCTGATGGTTCTCATCCCTTTCAGATTGCCTTTGATGAAGAAAAGCTTAATTTTGAAACAGATTTTTTTATTAAACACTTTGTCCAAGGATATTGCGCAATAGATGATAATGGTTTTCTAAAGGAATTGAAATCTCTTTTTTCATTAATCAATGAACTATTATTCCAGCCCGATAAATTTGTCTTAAGCCATAGAGATTATCACTGTAAAAATATTCTTTATCTAAATCAAAAAATTATGATTATTGATTATCAGGATGCACGTCTGGGACTGCCTCAATATGATGTGGTTTCACTCCTCCAGGATCCATATTGTATGTTGGAGGATGACTTAAGAAAGTATCTCATTGATTATTATTTTTCAAAAATGAATGATGAACTTTATATTTCTTTAAATAGAAATGATTTTGATTATCTCTATGAAATTATGGCCTTTCAGAGAAATGTTAAGGCCATTGGAAGTTATGGATTCCTTGTTACTGAAAAATCAAAACCTGAATATGAGAAATTTATTTTACCTGCAGTTAGATATCTTAAATCCTATGGCAAAAAATCCAAGGAAGTCAAAGAGGGAGTTGAACTCATTCTTGAAAAAGTGGAGAATAAAATATGAAGGCATTTTTAATGGCAGCAGGTCTTGGCACACGATTGAGACCTCTGACGGATGTATTGCCAAAACCCTTGATTAGGGTTAAAAATATTCCATCCATCTCCTATGCTCTGCTTCATATTCGTGAAGCGGGCATCAATGATATCATCATAAATCTTCATTATCGTGGTGATGATATAAAAGATTTTTTTAAAATACATAATAATTTTGGCTTTAATATTACCTATTCCTTTGAAGAAGAAATCTTAGGAACCGGGGGCGGTGTAATGAAGTGCCGTTCTCAATTGGAAGATGATATTTTTCTTGTGATAAATAGTGATGTAGTCACTGATATAAATCTCAAAGAAATGTATTCTGATTTTAATAAAATTAATTCAAAGGGAATAATTGCAATTAAGTCAAGTGACTCATCTCCAACAGTTTCTTTAAATAATAATTGTGTTGCTGATTTCAAAAATGATCTTTTAACTGATATTATTCCCGGTCATGATTATATGGGCATAGCATTTTTATCTCCAGAGATTTTCCAGTTTTTAACAGGGGAATTTTCCAGTATTGTATACACTGGTTATACCAGCCTTATTAAAAATTACGAGCTCCATTATTATAATCATGAGGGATTCTGGTATGACATTGGTACATTAGATGGCCTTCACGAAACTGAGAAGCTTTTAGAAGGTGAAGAAAGATTCATGAAAAGACTCTATGATGCACAGGTTGTTCCTGTCAGTTAAAGATTAAAAGACATTATACTGATGTCATATCTCTTCATGAAACCGCATTTTTGCCAGAATATTTCTGCCTTTTCATTATGATTAAAATACATAATGTGGCATTTGGAAATCCCTTTTTTTTTTGATTATCAAGGCATTTTAAAACTAGGGCTTTTCCTAATCCTTGTTTTCTGTATTCTTCTGAGATATAGAGGTGATAGAGAAAGCCTCTTCTAAAATCTTGACCACAGAGAATTGTTGCTATTACTTTCTCATCCTCTATAACCATAAAACTAAATCCAATGTTTCCATTGAGAAACTTTTCTATTTCTCCATAACTGAGCTCATGCCATTGTCACTTTTTCATAGATCTATGATTTCATCGTAATAATGTAAGTCCATCTCTTCAATACAATAGTCCATCTGAAAACTCCAAAAAAGAACGGTAATGTAAGTAGTATATTCTGGAAGTCAATAATTATTGCTTAGTTATTTTCAAATGTATAATAGTCTTGACTTTAACATAATGAGATATATAGATTATAAAAGGTGTTTAATTACTTGAGTAAGGGATGCTATTATGAAAAAATATCTAGTCACCATTTTCTTTTTAGGTTTATTCGTACCATTATTAGCTTTAATGCCTCCTCACTTCAGATCCTCTGTTCCAGCTGATGGAGGAGTTTTCTATAATAATACCATTGTATTGAAGGGCTATTCTCTCAAGTATCTCAAGTATTATAAATTCATCGTGAAAGATCTTCATACGAAAAAACAAATGAAGTATGCAAAAGACCTCACCTGTAAATGGATTGGCGAGGGCAACAGACCTGGTGACAAACAAATGAAATGTACTATGATTATAAAACTAAAAAATGCTGTTAAGGGAAGGTATTATCTAATTACATATCGCAGTTTTAAAGTAACCTTAAGGTCTGGTGGTTTAAAATAATGTTTCAATTAACAAATGTACAAAGAAAATATTTTGGCTTAGAACCCCTTAAGACTGGATGGCATAAGATCCCATTAAAGGGAGATCCCAGAGAGAATAGTTTTCTTTATTTTGACAATGATGTATTGAAAAAACATATTGTTTCAAATGATGATATGTATGATGAGTATCAATACTGTGAAGAAACTGAAAACAAAGAACTTTTATTGCCTAAAACAAAAAAAGGAAAACCCCAAAAGCTTACCTCTTCTACTCTTGAAAGAAGAAAACCTCTTGGTGTTTCTCTTTTCGTTGGAAAAGATGGTCGAATAATAATAGAGAATTATGATACTGAAAAAATCTTCTATGATAGTGATTGGGAGATTGATGTAAAAGCTTTAGATAAAAGTATTGCAGATACAGTTGAAGAATTTATTGAGAAGTCAAAAGAAAATCATTTTGATGAAATAAAAGTTTTTCAAAATGAAAAGAGGAACAATGTAAAGTATAAATCAGGAGATTTTTTTAGCTTTAAAATTGGGAGATCTCAATATGGATTTGGGAGAGTTCTTTTGGATGTTCATAAACTAAGAAAAAAGAGATTAGTTGATTCAAATCATGGATTGCAGCTTCTCATGGGGGCACCGGTTTTAGTTAACATCTATGGTTATATTTCAGATACTATAAAAGTAGATCTTGATTTATTGAAAACTATGCCTCCATTGCCATCAGACTATATAATGGACCATAATTTATTTTATGGACAATATGAAATAATTGGAAGTGAAGAACTTGATAGTTCAGAACTGGATTTTCCTGTTTCCTATGGAAGTAGTATTGTAGGTGGCAATGAAAATACATTGTTTTTACAGTGGGGTTTGATTCACCTTGAGATAAAGAGAAAGCAATTTAACAAGTATTTATCCGGTGAAATAGAACATCTTGAAAAAGAATCTCCCTCTCGATATATAAATAATCCTTACGGGTTTTATAGTATTGGATATAGTCCAAGGTATTATAGAGATGATATATTAAATACTATAAAAGGTGGTCGCTTTAATTTTAAAACAAGTGAAAGTTATAAGAGCGAGTTTGATTTAAGAAATCCCCGTAATAAAAAAATTAAAGATGAAATATTCAAGGCCTTTGGTCTTAACCCAAAAGTCTCTTATGAAAAAAACGCTGTGTTAGCAAAGACTGAAGACTTTTTTGGTATTATAAAAAAATTATAGTCATGATGTCGAAGTAAAATAATATTTTTGATGTTTTAATAAATCAGATGTTGAATAATTAAAGGTTTGTTTATGAAAGGTATAATAATTTTATTATTTATTGGATTGTTTTTTTCATTATCTGCAAATGAAAAAACAGCCATTGAGATTTTTTCAAATGATCCCGGTAAGAATATTCATTTTTTAAATCTCAATCTCAGCCTGGAGGTTCAATATCAATTTACCTCTGATCCCGATGACAGTTCATCTTACGTGCCTCTATCTCTTAATGTCATGTATCATTATAGACCTCAAAGTCTTGTTGGTGCATTTTCTCAATTTAATTATGGCTTTCTTTCAATTAATAGCGGACAAACTCCCTTTCAACTCTTTGATATAAGCCTTGAGGGTGGTGCTTTGTTTCAACTATATAACTCCCTGGATATTGAACATCCAAAGATAATCCTCAAATCACCTGGTAACTCACGGACCTTTGTTACTCTACCTATGAAAACGAGAAATGTTCTTTCTATAAGATGTGGTGCCATGGCAAATATAAATAATTATCACTATTATATCAATGCAATAGATATTGCTCAAGGTGCAGCATATAGTAATTTTCAAATTTTTATAGGAATGTCATTTTGGAAGGTTTATGATTCAGTAATTAAAATCTTAGATGATAGATATACAAAGAAATTTGGAGAGTTTCATTTAGATAAATTTCATTTTGATCTCTATGGTGATCTTCTTCTATCATTAGCTGACTGGAAGATTGGTGGCAGAGTTGGAATCAATCTATCATTTTTGGCTGAAATTACCTCTTTGTTTGAAATTGGATATATTCCCCATAAAGGAATGACTCTGAAAATGGCTATTGGTCATAACTTTACCTTTCCTCAAAAAAACTGAATAAATAAAGTTCTTATGCCCAATCATTCCTTAAATAAAGTATCATATTATAATCTGAATCCTTCTATTAGGTCTCAAATTATCAATGAGGTCGAAATCGTTTTGAAAAAACCCTATTTTGCAAGCATCAAAGAAAAAACGGAGGCCTCAGATGCTTAAAAAAACTTTAACTATAATTTTATCACTATTGATAACATCTTCACTATTTGGTGCTGGAATAAATATTCCAAGATATAATGATCTAATAATTAAAGATTACACAATAACTGATGATTCTAATGAAAAAAATGATCAAAGAGCTTTAAGAAAAGCAAATCATTATGTAAAGAAGGCACATCGATTGTTAACAAGAAATATTCTTATAGATGAAAAGGATAAAGCCAGAGCAATGGGATATATTCAAAATGCGAAGTATCTCTTATTTGGTCAGGGAGATGTAAATCTAAGATTAAAACCCTGTTCTGAAAAAATGAAAGGTGAAATGTCTTATAAAAAGATAGTATCGAAGTTTTATCGAGTTGAAAGATATTTAATGCTTTAATGCAATTATTATCCTTAACAATAAATTCTATCAAAAAAAAGATTTCTATATATGAGAGATCTTTTTTTTGATAGCATCATATACTCTTCTGAATTATTTCTTCGGTTTTATCCCAAAGAGCTTTTAAAAATTCATCTTTAAGATTCATGTTTTCCATGGGTTTCATGATAAATTTTGAAAAATATTTTCCTGTGAGATCAGAAACTTCTTCAGATGATGCAAGATATATTGATGGTTTTGCCCCTTCTTCTGGTTTTGAGATAAAGAGCTGAAAGATATTATTAAACCACTGTGGATAGTCTCTGAAAACATCGGTGCTTACCACTCCAGGATGAAGAGCATTTACCGTTATGGTTTCATCCTTTAATCTATGAGCCAGTTCAAGAGTGAAGTAGTTTATTAACATTTTTGAGTTTGCATATGTCTTTTGGCTATTAAATGACTTTTGAGCCTCCAGGGTATTGAGAGTAACCTTTCCTCTTTTGTACATATCAGAGGAAAGATTGATTATTCTTGAATTAGGTTGTTTTCTTAAAAGCTTTGACAACAGGTTGGTTAAATAGAATGGAGCAAAATAATTCACTGCCATTGTCATTTCAAAGCCATCAGATGATTCTTCATATTTTGTTTTGAAGAGGCCTGCATTATTGATGAGAATATTTATGTGAGTAAAATCATCTCCAATTTTTACTGCAACATCTTTTATTGACTTTAATGATGCCAAGTCACAGGTATAGAGATGTATTTTTCTATTGGAGGATTTTTCTTTAATTTCATTTAATGCAGAATGTGATTTTTCACTATCTCGAGAAACCATGATAATCTCATGACCCTCTTTAGCTAATGCAATAGCTGTTTCTTTGCCGATTCCAGAATTGCTTCCAGTAATGAGGGTTATGGGATTATCATTCATATTTGATTTTATCTCTGAAAAAATTTAAACCTCAACCTTATGTTTAAGATTTTCTTTATTGAGAATTCCCCTTCGCATCTCAACTATGCTATAATGACCACATTGAAGTGCATCTTTGATTATTTCAAGGCCCTTCATATTATCAATAAGATCACCACAGGTAAAGATATCAACAGCAGCATAGCCATACTCAGGCCACGTATGTATTGAAAGGTGGGATTCAGCAATAATAATGACACCAGTAACACCATGGGGAGAAAAGGTATGGAATACAGTTTCAACTATTTCAGCACCTGCTTCAATGGCAGCCTTTGAGAGAATATCTTTCAGAAAATCAGGATTATTGAGTTTCTCATTTGAGCAGTCATAGAATTCGATAAGTGAATGTTTTCCCAATGCTTGAGTCATATGTGTTAATCCTATTTGAAAATTTTTATTATAAACTAAAATATCATTATTGAGTCTATTTTGAAAGAAAATTTTATTATTTTATTGAAAAATAACTATATTTATATGACTCTGTTTATTCAATAATTATATCAAAATGAAGGAAGTAATTGATGATAAGAAAGATTTTTTTTATATTGATTCTATTAATGCTCATTATAGCATTACCTCTATCCGCTCAGGGTAAAAAGAAGAATAAAGATAGTTTTCTAGAAAAACATGATATAGGCATTGGAATTATTCTTGGAGAGCCAACGGGGTTTTCTATGCGGTTTCTAGAAAGAAATGTTATTGGCATTGCCTGGTCCGTAGAAAATAACTTTCATCTTCATTATGATTTTTGGGTATACAGAGGAACCCTGAAAAAACCCGTTAACTGGTATATAGGTCCAGGTATTAAGTTTTTTTATAAACTTGATAAACAAAATGAACCAAAGGATTACTATGGCTTAACTGTAAGATTTTGTATTGGATTGCAGTACTATCCCATTAAGGAGCTGGAAATCTTCATGGAATTAGTTCCTGGAATAGGTATTTTGCCATCTACTGCCTTTGACATAGATGGAGGAATAGGTGTAAGATATTTCTTCTAGATCTGATTAAAGAAAGATTTAATTACATCTATTGTTTCTTCAGGTTTTTCCATAGGAATAAAATGTCCTGCATCATGAATTTTTAGTACAGTAATGTTTTTTGACAGGTTAGATAATTTTTTTGCTGTTTTATCATTCAATATGTCAGAATGCTCTCCCTGAAGAATTAAAACCGGACATTTGATTTTTTTGAGCAATCTCCATGTTTGAGGCGGAATATACTCAAAATTTTGAGCTTCAAGTTCAGGATTACATTTTAAATCAGCAGATTCATCTTTGTTGTAATTAAGAGCACATAGTTTATATGCTTTTACATAATCTTCTTTCCAGTTCTTAAACATTCCTCTGCCAACCTTAAAGCGACTCTGTACATCTTTATCAGTTATAAAATGTGATTTTCTTCTTCTGGCTTGCATCACTAAGGGAAATCGATGCTGTTGTTTGAAAAGTCTAATAAGCTGTATGACTCGAGTCATGAAAGGAGAAAATATTACAGGATCAATGATTACAAGTCCTTTAAATAGTTCATGGTTCTGAGCAGCACAAAATGCTGAAATGGTTCCTCCCATGGAGTGACCAATGGCAAGAACTGGTTCTCTATAATGAATCTTTAATAATTCTGTAAGATCATTGCTATAAGAGTCCCAGTAAAATCTCGTGGTTAGATCAACAGGAGAAGAGTCTCCATGACCTCTTAAGTCTGATGCAGTTACTTCGTAATCATTGGATAGCATATTGAGGAGTGGAGTATATGTGCCAGCACACATGCCATTGGCATGTAGAAAATGAAGTTTTTGACCATTGCCACCTTTAAGAAGGTTTATTTCTCCAGTGGAAATTGTCTCTTTAGAATTTTGAAAGTTGTTTTTCATATTGATCAATCTGTATTATAATAAATGCAATGTAAAGGGAAAATATTTTGTTTATTAAAATAAACTTAAGTAATATCCACACATATTATACAAATATCAGCATCTAGGGTATTCAAAATTTTCATCCCTTTGATACTGAAAATATATAAAAAGTGCTGAAGGTATTATAATATTTTAAGAAGCTCCTTCATTGCCTTGTTGCCATATTCAGAGTCTTTTGTTGAAATCTCTCCAATTCCTTGTGATACATTTATATTAAAATAAATCTCTGCTTCTTTGTATTCATCTCCTAAAAAGATTTTCATGGCATGCCAGTTGCCTTTTTTGTCAGAGGTGAATGTACCTGCAATAGTATGATTTCCTGATTCTCTTGTGAGATTACTTCCCATTATAGCACAGACTTTTTTTAATTCTTTTACTGTTATAGTCTTTCCTGGTTTATTTTTATTCTGCAGAATATCTGATAGATCTTTGATTAGATAACTGTTTTGACTTCCCTTCAGGGGTTTGAATATTATATGGGTAAAAGCAATCCCCTTTGAGTCTCTCTTCTTCAGATTAAGAGAGAATAGGAATCCTCCCTTGACTTTGTTTTTAATATAGAGAGCCTTGAATAGGTTTTTCTTGTTTTTTACAGGTTCAATTTCAAAGAAGATGGAATAGCCTGTTGTCCTATGTGGAGTAATTGTATTATTAAGTTTTGAACAACTGAAAAATACTAAAAAAATAGTAAATAATAGAATGATTTTTTTCATATAAAGCCTCCCTGTAAAGGAATATAGATAGTGAAGTAATTAAAATAAGTCAATAAGTTTATGGCATTTTACAGGTGCACATTATATTCATTGTATCATTAGTAATCAATCTGATGTTTTTTTGAAGCAAAATTTTATTTAGTTTTTATTGTCATCTGTATGAATTATTATTTTCATATTTGATGATTTCAGCCTTGTTGTTTTATCACAGGAGGATGTGAAACAAATAAGTGAAATTAAATATATTAAGACAATAGTCTTCATAGAACTCTATCCTTTTAGTACTTTTTAATTTTATATATATCTTGACCCTGTGAAATAAGTATGAAGTATGTTTCTTAAAAACAAAAGAGGATCAGTGAAAAAATTATTAATAATAGTATTGATGTCATCTCTGACTATCTTTTCTCAAATTCATCGGAAACCCGCAAAAATAGTAAAGATTATGGATGGTGATACAATTGGAGTTATCTTCAGAGGAAGATATGAAAGAATTCGTCTCATAGGAATTGATACTCCTGAGACCTCAGCAAATAGTCGAGCTCGAAGAATATCAAAAAGAACTGGAAAAGATCTGTCTTTGATTATTTCACAGGGACGCAGATCTCTAGCCTTTGTAAAAAAACTCATTGGCATCGGAGATAGAGTCTACCTTGAGTTTGACCTTGATTCTCGAGACAGATATGGCAGGCTCCTTGCCTACGTCTATTTAAGAGATGGGTCCATGCTTAATGAGCTCATTATAAAAAGCGGTTATGCCTATCCCTTAACCTATGCACCCAATATTCGATATAAATATAGATTCTTAAAGGCATATAGTAAAGCTCGAAAAGAGAGAAGGGGATTGTTTCGATAAAAGAAATTCTTTCTCAGAATATTATTGAATATTTTGCATAGAGGATTATCTTTAGCAGTTTAATTCGGGGGGGTATTGTTGAAGTATAACAAGATGGGAATAGAGCTGTAAATGTAAATTAGACCTGAAAGGCATATCAAAAAAGGCTAGAGGACTGTATGAGTTTTTCCCGATTCATTTATTCCTTTGTATTGGTATCGGGATTCGAGTTCCGCAAAGCCGTTTTGGTATGCCTTTCAGGTTATAAAACTATATCTTATTATAACTTTCTCCCCCCGATCTGTGATAGTCTTTATAGCTATAAGGAAAATATGATCTTATAATGTAATCTCCTCATTGAGGGGATTACATTATAAGAGTAATTAGTTTTTTAATTGTTTTTCAATCCACTTATAACAAAGATCCCATACTTCTTTTCGATTTATCTCATTGAAGTTTTCATGAAAGTTTTGTGGATATTTTACAATTTCTACGGGCTGCTTTGTGATTGAATTGAGAGAGGTTTCACTTCCCTCTGGATCAGCTAGATGATCATCTCCTGCAATAATACCCAAGATAGGAGCAACTTCCCAGGATGAAATATTATCAAAAACAAATTTCTGTGCTTTGGCTGATGCACCAGCAAGCTTTGCTGAACCAGTAGTTCCTCTGACACCTGATGCTTCGTCAGCGTGATGTCTTGCAGTTATCTCTTTGTCATGGGTTAATACATCGGTAAGAGGCTCAGGAGCAACCTCCATTTTTGGCAGAATGAAAGCAATGAGCTTCGCAACCGCTAGAAGAACAGGCGATATCTTAACTACATTTACAATCCATGGAGAAGAGGTAATGACTCCCTTAATATCAAGGTCCTTACCACTGGTTAGTCCATAATATAGAGATATAAGAGCTCCATTTGAATGAGCTAGAATGAACACAGGAATGCCGGGATTATTCTTTTTTACATCCTTTATGTATAGATCAATATCATTTGCATAGGTATCATAGCTGTCAATGTGAAAGAAGTTTTTCTCACCAGGATTATTTTTAGGATAATCTCCATGCCATCGAAGATCAAGAGCATAGGTTGCTATACCTTTATCTTTAAAATAGAGAGCTGTATTCACCCAGTCTCCTGCAAATGCCATACCACCATGAATAGCAATCAATATTGCCTTAGGTGCTGAATCAGGAAGCCAGATGTGTGAAGCAAGTTTTGTTTTTTCATCAGGCTGAAAGATTTCGTATTTTGTTTCTGAATAATTCATTTCCAAACCTCATTTCAATGTAATTTTTCTGTTAATAGATTGTGAAACCCAAAAATACATTAGCATATATAATATGATTGTATATATTTTTCATATCTCTTCACTAGAATAATTTTTTATAAAAAAATAGTCAAGAAATAGATTTTTTTCTTATTGAAAAGTATTGCTGTGTTATATATTCTTATTTTCATATGTTAAAAATTTAGTTATATGGTGAATCAATGTATTTAAATGAAGTAGCCCTTGTTTTTTATCTTTCATGTGGTTTAATCTATGTTATTTTGATGACTCGTACTAAGAAAAAGGGAACAAAGAGCCGTCATAACATTATTAAACTGATTTTGAACAATTGGGTTTCTCAGAGATTCAGTGATCATAATCTTGCTCTTGTAGTTCAAGCTTTAAGAAATATAATAATGGGAAACTCAATCTTTTCATCAGGCCTTCTCATTCTCTTGGGTATTCTAGTTGGACTTTACGAAAGCAATCTTTTTGATTCTGAAACATTACTTTTTTCACTTAAGGGACTTCCTATCGGATTAGTTAAAATATCTTTTTCTGTGATTCTCATTGTTTTTTCTCTCTTTAATTTTATTCTTACCATTAGAATGATGAATCGTTTAACGCTACTTTTTTGTGCTTTTCCTGAAAAAATCATGCCAGATGAAATTGAAAACCTTGATATAGTAGAAGATTCCTTTAAAGCGGGATACAATCATCTTGTATTGGGTACAAGAGGATTGTTTTATTTAATTCCATTGCTGTCGTGGCTTATTCATCCAATTTTATTTATTGTGTCCACAATCGGAGTAACTATATATTTAATATTCTTTCATGATATCCGATCTTCTAAGAGTGCAGATTGATGTATCTAAGAGAGTTTTTTGCATCTAAAATGAATACTGTAGCGAAGGTTTATCAAAAATAAATGAAAAATAAAATAATAAACTTCATCGCAGGAAATTCTGAAACCCATATTTTTGAAATAAGGGTCGTTCTTGCAATGACCTTTCTTTCTACAGTTCTGGGAATAGCAGCAACAGTTATAAATATAATACTGGATTTACACCTTGCTTTAGTATTACTTACATCATTTTTTTCAATTTCTAGTTTTCTTTCTTTCTATATAGTAAAAAAAAGAAACAAAACAACCTATGTCGTTACTTCATTTATAATTATGTTTCTTATCTTTCTCACTGTAGCTTGGTTTTTTAATGGAGGATCTCAAGGTTCAATTCCCTATCTTGTCATACTTTTTAGTATTGCTATCTTCAATATTACATCAAGGGTTGCTCGAAATTTTTTTTTAGTAGCAATTCCAATTCTTATCATTGTTCTTTATGGAGTTGAATTCCTTTATCCTTATTTGGTTATTCCATATGAGAATCAATTTGAGAGATTTCTTGATATTACTTTGACACTTGCATTTGCAATTCCAACGGTATCTGTACTTATTCTATATGTTATAGATAACTATAAAAATGAAAGAACAAAGGCAAATAAAGCAGTTGCAGATCTTGAAGATGTTTTAAAGGTTATGGAGAGTCTTAATGATAATTTATTAGATGTAAATCATGATCTTGATCACTATCAAAAGGTGATGTCAAGGGATATGAAGATGGCAATTCATGTGCAAAATCAACTCTCCCTGCAACAGGTTCCTTCCTTAGATCAATGGGATTGCAGTTTTTTATTTAAACCAATGTCAGGAATCTCAGGAGATTTTTATGATTTATATTTTACCGGATCAAAACTTAATGGAGCAGCATTGTTTGATGTTTCTGGACATGGTATAGCATCTGGAATGATTGCTTTATTGGGAAAGATTACCTTGCAAAGAATTGTTAATAAAAACAAAACACTACCTCTCGATAAAATCCTCAAGTTATATAATGAGGAGTTGATTAGAGAGCTGAAAGAGGTAGATAATTATGTTACAGGAGTTTTACTGCAAATTATAAATGATCATTTACATATTGTTAATGCAGGTCATACAGATGTAATTATTCTAAATAAAAATAGAGAAGTGAAACTTATATCTGATGGAAATCAAAATACTGGGGGACTACTGGGTATAGATCTTATACAGACTGATTATAAGCTTATCAAGGTTCCCGTTGAAGCAGGAATGAAAATTCTTTTATATAGTGATGCTTTAATTGAAAGTGTTGATCCTCATGGAGAACAATTTGGAATCGAGCGATTGATGAAATTGTGCACAACTGTGCCAGGTAAGAATACTAGCCAGCAATGTATACAGCATATAACAGAAGAATTGTTTAAATATACTCAAAAAGAAACATTGGATGATGATTTAACTATTTTGCTTCTTGGAAATACAGAATAATCTATTTTTTTATAACGATAAACTCAACCCTTCTGTTCATAAGACTGTGATATCTGCCTCTTCTCAAGGAGGTAGGATCTCTATCAGCCAAACTGGTTACGTGAATTCGTCCTTGAGATATTCCGGACTTTACGAGATAATTTTTAATGCTCTGGGCTCTTTTTAAAGCCATAGAATATCTCTTATATGGTGATCCTGAAAAATCACTGTGACCAATTAATTGAATTTTTATCTCCGGGTTATTTCTCAGGTAGTTTGCAATTCCCTGGAGATATTCAATATATTCAAATCCTATGGACTGTGATCCCTTCTTGAAGTAGATGTTTCTAAATGCAACCTGAGAATCCTTTGAAGTCATGATATCATTTTGGGGTATTAATTTAATGGATGTTAAGATCTTATAACCAGGTTCAACCTTCACTGAATGACGGATAGGTTGAAACCCCTTTCTCCATATCTTGAAAACAACCCATCGAATATCTTTTTTTGGTTTAATCTTTAAAATGCCTTCGTAGTTGGTATAACGATAGGTAGATCTTATTTCAGGTTTTTTTGAGTTCTCATCATCCTTGAGATATATTGAGATTCTGGTTCTTACTGGTTTATTGTTTTTCTTGTTGATAACCTTTAGAACAATGGCTGTCGTTTCTGATGTTACTGTTGTATCCTTTCTAATGATATCGTCTTTCTTAACAACAGAGTCATCCTTCTTGATGTCGTCTTTCTTAACAACAGAGTCATCCTTCTTGATGTCGTCTTTCTTAACAACAGAGTCATCCTTCTTGATGTCGTCTTTCTTAACAACAGAGTCATCCTTCTTGATGTCATCTTTCTTAACAACAGAGTCATCCTTCTTGATGTCGTCTTTCTTAATAACAGTGTCGTCCTTCTTGATGTCATCTTTCTTAATAACAGTGTCGTTCTTCTTTGTGTCATCTTTTTTGACAACGGTGTCATTCTTCTTCACGTCATCTTTCTTAACAACGGTATCATTCTTCTTTACGTCATCTTTCTTGACAACAGTGTCATTCTTCTTAATGACGTCTTTCTTGATAATTATATCATCCTTCTTGACGTCATCTTTTTTTATCAGAGACTTATCATCTGTTTTGGTTCTATTATTAGTTTGAGTTCTGTCTTTCTTGTAGTCTGCATAGGGATCTTTTTGATCATCAATTTTTTTATAGAGACTCTTTGGAACGGGGGCCTTGTATATATCATACTTCCCAAGGCTGTCCCATTTATTTGAAGAGAAGTAGAGTTCTCCTTTTATCTGACACACAAAGAGTTCATTGTCACCGCTATTTATTGTGGGGCCAAGGTTTATTACCTTTCCAAATTTGTTGTTTTCATAGGGTATAAAATATAGATCCCATCCCCCATACCCTCCGGGACGACGTGATGAAAAATAATATCCATTTCTGTAGTAGGCCTCTGTGAAACCCAGTTCGAAATTTTTTGTGTTAATTGAATCAGGCAATTCTTTTACATCCCCATATACTCCATCCTTTAGGGTTGCCATCATTAAAACACTTTTTCTAAATTTATTAAATCTATAGCGAGTAAAAAAGATATGCCTTTTATCAGAGCTCAGACGGGGAGATCTCTCATTGTTATAGGTGTTAACCAATCCCTTTATGGGTATTGGTGTACTCCATCTGTTTCTTAATCTTCTGGTGACGTATATATCATAGGTTACTCTAATCTTACCATCTGATGTTACAGGGGGATATTTGCTGCCAGCTCGATCTGAAGCAAAAATTATTGCTGATCCATCGTGGGTAATATAGGGTGTCTCGTCATTTCCATCAGAATTTATCTCTTTAATATATATTGGTTTGGACCATTTTCCATTTTTCTTGTATGAAATGAATATGTTGTGACTTTTTTCCTTTGGAAGTTTTGAATCAAAAACCATTATTTTGCCATCAGAGGTGAGAGAAGGGGAGAAATCAACTCCTATAGTGTTGATAGGCTTTCCAATATTTTTTATTTCACTAGCGGATATGAGGTATGTGAAGCTTCCTGCCAGTATTATAAGAAAAAAGATTGATAATAGACCTTTGATGCTTTTCATATTAATCCCTGTAAAAAGTTGTTTTTTCTCTAATAATAATATATACTATTCTTTATGACAATCCAAGTCAATAAATTGATCCTTATGAATTGTCAGATATACTTATTTAATCGTTAAAAATGAGTGATTTCTACAGTTTTTATTTAATCATTCCGATATTTATCCTGTATATGCAGGAGGAGTGCAATGGGAAAAAGTTTTAAGATTATTACATTTATTTTGATTCTCGCAGTTTCAGGTTCTCTGGTTGCCAGAGATAGCTATGAGAATTATATGCAAGACCGCACCATGAAAAATGCTGCAAAAAAGAAGAAGATAAAGAAAGAAAAGCCTCTTTCTGAGATGAATACCAAAGAACGTGAAGAGTTTTACGATGATCTTCGTGGTGCTATTCGTGAAGAGATTGATAAGACAATCAGTAAAGAGAGAAAAGCAAGTAAGAAGAAGGTTGATAAGGGATCTATAGTAGATAAGGTTCGCAAGATTGTTAAAGATGAGATCAATGATGCTATAAAATTAAAACAAAAGGATTATTTTACCTTTGGAACCTGGGAAATCGGTGGAGCATTAAACTGGCAGATTCCTGTTCCTGTGTGGTCAAGTTCAACGGATTACCCTAATACCCTTGAATTTACCCTAATAACAAATTTCTTGTTCAGCAGTACCTTTACAATTTCATTCAGGGGAACCATTGACTGGGCAATCGCAACGAATCAATTTGGCTTTGAGGTGCTTCTTGGTCCTCAGTTTCAGTATAGACTAGGGGGACTAAAGTGGCTTGGTTTTTACGCAACAATATACGTTGGTTATGGAATTAATCCATCTTTTGCAAGTTCTAATTATGGATTTAAGGTGGCCAATGAATTGGGATTTAAGTTTATTCTCCCTAATCACGGTCCCATAATAACCATTGGATGTTTAGGGCAATGGGATGAAACTGGTCCAAGTATGAACGGTTTGCAGTTTTTTGTAAAACCCTACGTGGCCATAACTGGCTGGTTTAACATGTTTTAATAGATGAAAAATAAAATACAATGCGGGCTCTCAGTGTTGGCAGCCCGCACTCCTCCTCAAAAAAAACCAAAAGCAGCACTACTCGTAAACAAGACCTCAGTAAACGAAGAATTTCAGTATTCCTGGAATATTCTTCAGTCACACTATGATATAATCAGAATTTTTTCACCAGAACATGGACTCTTTGCTACAGAGCAGGATCAGATTGCTGTGACAAATCAACCTCAGAGCAATATTGATATTGTCAGTCTCTATGGTTCAACAGAAAAAAGTCTGGTGCCAGAGGAAGCACTTTTAGAGGATATTGATTGCCTGATTTATGATATACAGGATGTGGGATGCAGATATTATACCTATCTAAATACTATGATTCTCATAATGAAAGAGCTCAGCGGATCATCTGTGCGACTGATTGTTTTGGATAGACCCAATCCTCTGGGTGGATCTATTGTTGAGGGACCAGATCTCAAATCTGATTATGAATCTTTTTGCGGTGTAATTTCTGTTCCAGTGCGTCACGGATTTACTGCAGGAGAAATGGCTCTCTTTGCCAGTGAACATCTTGATCTGGATCTTGAGATACAAATTGTTCCTGTAGAGGGATGGAATCGTGATGAATTATTTTCAGTACCTCAATGGATCTTTCCGTCGCCAAATATGCCATCCTTGGGGACTGCATTGGTTTATCCTGGAATGTGTCTTCTTGAGGGAATGAATATCTCTGAAGGAAGAGGTACAACCAAGCCCTTTGAGATCTGCGGTGCACCTTTTGTTGAAGGGAATCTTCTCTCTAAAGAGCTCAATAGTTTAAATTTGCCTGGAGTTGTTTTTCGTCCTGAGGCCTTTATTCCAACATTTAATAAATTTTCTGGAATGGTAAATCAGGGAGTCTATATTCATGTAACGGATCAGAATTCTTATCTACCCTTTAAAACAGCAATAGCTCTTATAATGATCTTGTCACAACTTTGTGAAGATACTGATTTCATTAAGGGTGTTTATGAGTTTAATACACGGCACTATGCCTTTGATCTTTTGGCTGGCTCAGATCTTTTAAGAACAATGATTATTGATGGAGCTCAAGTGGAAGATCTTGAAAACACCTGGCTTCCATTTCAAAAAAACTTTCAGATTATTAAAGAAGAATATCATCTTTATTGAGGAAATATGTACTTAGACCTGACAATCATCGTAGGATATATAATAGTAATAAATATAATCGGTATTTTATTTTCAAAAAATAAAACTACCACTGATTACTTTTTAGGTGGTAGATCTATTCCCTGGTGGGCTGCTAGCTTTTCTATAGTTGCCACAGAAACCAGTACTCTGACCTTTATCTCAATACCTGGTGTTGCTTTTTTAACTGGCCTTGGTTTTCTACAGGTTGCACTGGGATATATTGTCGGAAGAATAATAGTGGCATATTTTTTTATTCCCCAATATTTTAAGGGAGAGATTAAAACTCTCTATGAATATTTACAGCAACGCTATTCTCCCTTGATGAGAAGAATTGTTTCAGTGGTTTTTCATGTAATTAGATTGCTGGCAGATGGCATTCGTCTCTTTGCAACTGCTATTCCCCTTGCTCTTTTGATGAAGGAAATTTTCGGCTTTGGTGATTTTAGAATAGCAATTTTAATCATCGGTGTTGCCACCTTGCAGTATACCTATTTTGGTGGAATTAGATCAGTTATTATCGTTGATTCAATTCAAATGGTTCTCTATATCGTTTGTGCAGCAACAGCAATCTGGTTTGTTGCAGGTGCGATGGATCTTTCTCTGGGTACATTACTTTCCAAAATTGATACCTCCCAATTTATGTTTTTTAAAACAGGATTGGAGGATGGTGCTCAAGGCTTTTTTCAGGGATATACTCTTTTCTCCGGTCTCATAGGTGGGGCACTGCTTTCCATTGGTTCCCATGGAACTGATTATTTATTGGTTCAGAGAGTGCTGACCTGCAAAAATGAAAAGGATGCAAAGAAGGCTATGATCTCCAGCGGTTTTTTTGTATTTCTACAATTTTTTCTTTTTCTTATCTTTGGGTTGGTTTTAATGTTTTTTTTAAAGGGGCAGCATTTCAGCAGGCCAGATGAGATCGTGCCATTCTTTATTATAAAAAAAGCGCCACCAGGCTTTAGGGGACTCATGCTTGCTGGTATTTTTGCAGCAGCTATGTCGAGCCTAAGCTCATCAATAAATTCTCTATCAGCATCTACATTGATGGATGTTTTGCAGATAAAAAATTTAGATGAAAAAAAGGCTCTCAAACTATCCAAGATTTTTACTTTGATCTGGGCAGCAGTCATTATGCTCTTTGCTATGGCAATAACCAGTACAAAAAATCCTCTTGTAGAGCTTGGTCTCAGTATTGCCTCCTTTGTTTATGGGGGGCTTCTCACGATATTTTTCTTTACCATAATGAAAAAAGAGGTATCACAGAACTCACTTCTCACTGGCTTTTTGTTTAGCACTGTTGCTGTCGTAATTATATGGTATCTAAAGATAGTTTTCTGGCCATGGCTCGTTGTTATTGGATTTCTTATTTCTTTTGTAACAGTATTAATAATGAATTTCTTTAAAAAAGTTAAACAAGATTATTGACAACTTCGCTTAAATCAGTATTCTATGAATTAAGAGGTTAATATGGCACTTGTTCTTGTTATAGATGATGATATAGTTGTTTTAAAGGCAGTACGAGCATATCTGGAAAAGGCAGAAAATAGTGTCATTGTTGCTCATGACTCAGAGGAAGGCTTTAATCTAGCAAGAACCGGCAATCCTGATCTCATTATATTAGACCTTAATATGCCTGGTAAAGATGGTTATGAGACTCTCGAAGACCTCAAGAGAAATGCCTCTACCCGTCGAATTCCTGTAGTTATTCTTTCAGGTGCAACTCAAAGAGATTCAATTGTCAAATGTATGAAATTGGGTATTGCTGATTATATCTCAAAGGGATTTAAGCTTGATGTTTTTCTCAGGAAGATAAATGCAGCTCTTGAATATAGCAATGTTCAGAGACATAAAATAGCTCCTGATGATGTAAAGTCTGTTCTCGTATCCCGTCAAACAGGTAAAACTATTGTTACCTTTAAGAAAGAACTTGATAAAAATCAGACACTTGAAGATTTCAAGGCATTGGTCAGTGGAACCTTCTGGGGGATGATAGAGCACGATGATCTTATTCTTGACTTTAGATATCTCTCCACGATGTCAAATGAAGATGCCCTTATTTTATATGATATTCTTGAGGTGCTTCCACAACGGGAAATCTATATTGTCGGTGGTCGTCACTATGGGCCTATTATGCTCAATTGTGATTTTGAAGAAAATGTGAAACCCTTCATTTCTTATGGAGATCTTGAAATCTATATCTATTCAGAGGATCACTGATCATAACTTTTCTATTCAAATGCCAACTGAACCTTGCTTCTCTTTTTAATATACTCATGATTATATTCTTGAAAGGTATGAATTGCTGCAAGATATAATGGAAGATCAAAACATCCTTCTTCATAAAGTTCACGAATATGGTCAAGAGATTCTTTTTGAGTCAATCTTCCTGAATAGTGTGTTGGCGCTCTCATGGCGTCATAAATATCAGCAATAGCAAGTATTTTTGATTCATAGGGAGGCATCTTTTTTGTTGGTGGATATCCTCTTTCAGGATGAAGGCGATGATGACCAAGAATATAGGCAAACATTCTTGGATTATTGACTCCTACCTCCTGAAGTTTTCTCACAGATATTGACGGATGCTTTTGCATAAAGAGAAACTCTTTTCGTGTAAGCTTTTCTTTCTTGTTTATTATACTGTCAGGAATAAATAGTTTACCTATATCGTGATTTAAGGCTGCCATAGTTATCATCTTAATGTTCTCATCATTAAAATTAATCTTCATTGATGGATATGGTTTGCTTGTATCAATTTTGCTGTATTGATGTAGTATATCATTAACGTTTTCATACAAAATAGGAGCAATTTCCTTTGAATATTTGATTCGAATGATATTTTTCTGTAAATCAGTGTAACGTAATATCTGGTTGGAGACCATGAAAATATCATTGTCTCTATTATAGCTTTTAGTTTGAACAGGAATCCATTTTCCAATATTATTTTCAACAAAGAGATCCTGCTGAATCATTCGGAGTTTTTTTGCTATACTGAGTGAATAAAAAGCAACAGAACTGGCATGAGAAAAGCGTATATAGTTGTTTTCATCTCTAATTGCATTCATCATATCCATGTAATCAGCTGCATAGAGGTTTTTATTGAGAATGGTATTGAGAAAATTATAAATGGATGTTGCTATCTTCTCATTGTCTTTGGAAACCAGCTTCGAAGCCTCATTAACAACAGATGACTGAAACATGGTTGCAGTCTGGTAAATGTTTTTATGAAGACCAACCTTGACCTCGTCGATGGCATTAAATTCAATTCTATCAAGCTTTGCTTCGATATCATTTGCATTGTCTTCAGCTGTTCTTATTTCTGATGCTTCTTCGATGACTATTTCTCTTCCTATTTCCTCTGAATCAAAGTCCATAGTAACTTCAACTTCATCGGGATCATCTAAATCAATACCCTGGAGAAAATCTTCAGCATCATGGAGTACATCATCAATCTTTGATGTATCAAAGTTACTAAGTTCATCATTGATCTTGTCAACCTGTACATCGTAGTCAACCTGATCTGCAAGAATATAGGTATTTCTTAGTCTATCCTTTGGAAGAGATTGTCCTTCATAGGCGAGAATTGCACCTGTTGAATTATAAATGTTCACAGGTAGAGGTGATTTGTCAAATTTATCAATGGAATAGACATCTGTAAATAAGGTCAGGTCACTCATTAGAACTCCATATATATAGAAAGCTTCATACGTCATTTTTTAATTAATTTGAAATGTGTAAAGGAAAAATATTATAGTGAATTAATATTTTCAAGAGAAAAACATCTTGAAAAAATAATTATTATTAGAAAGTGTATACAGATGGTTTTAACAAAAAAATACCAATATAAAGTGCTCATTGTTGAGGATATGCTCCCAGCAAGAGAGCAGTTGATTGAATATGTTGATTCAAGAATAGAATGTGTTGTCTCTGATGTTGCTCGAACAGGTGAACAGGCTCTTGAGAAATTGTTAAATAACACCTATGATCTTCTTTTTCTTGATATACATCTTCCTGATATGACTGGAATAGATATGCTGCAACAGGTTCAAAAGAAGCCCTACGTTATCTTTTGTACAGCCTATGACACCTATGCCATTAAGGCATTTGAACTTGGGGCAATAGATTATCTCTTAAAACCTGTTCATATTGACCGCTTTAACCAATCGATTGAAAGATTTCTGCAAAAGATTCAAAGTAATGAGGCTCAGCAGAATGAGCTCTATGACACCTGTCTACTGTTTAGAGAAAAAAGGCAACAGTGCATTGTTTCTTATGATGATATTATTTATATATCATCAAATGGAAAAAAAACAGTCATACATACAGAAAGAAGAGATTTTGAGGTATCTGAGCTTTTAAAGGAGGTTGAAAATCGTCTACCTCAGGAGATGTTTGCCAGAATTCATAAACAATTTATTGTAAATCTCTCCTATTTTGAAAAAATAAAACATGACAGTGGCGGTCAGTACGTTGGTTATATAAATGACAGTGATGACAGCAGATTGCCAATTGGCAGGTCCTATGTGAATGAACTTAAAAAAAAAATAAGCAAATAAAAAGAGAATATTTTGGATTGACAAAAGCTCGAATTATTATATAGTTAAAAGATCAGTAATTCTCAAAATTCCAGAGGAAAACAAAAACACTGATTGTTTAAAGTATATAATTTTTGGGGATTCAATGTTAACTATCAGGAATTTTTCATGATTAATGATGATGATAAAAAAAAAGCCGGCGATTTTGTTGAACATCTTCTTAGCCTTCCAAATATAAGGAATGAACCTCTTTTAATAGGTGAGGGCCTTATTCTCAATTTTATTGTTCAAAATATGAAACAGCTTCAGTTGACCTTTAAGACACCTCAATTTTTTCCTCATTTAGATTGGAGCCAGGCTCTGCAATTAATTATATCCCATCTATATTCAAAGATTCATGATTCTGTTTTGCCTCAGATAATGGATGTTATTGATACCCTGGATTTTCAGGTTTTCAATAAACTCTCTGATACCAATCTTCCTGAGGATTTCCAACGTGAAAAATTGACAGCCTTTATTGAAAATCTTTTTAAGAATAAGGATGTTCGTTACAATTTAAATAGTGTAATAACTATATTTGAAAATGATATCCTCGAGCGATATCTTGGAGAGATCTTTGAAGGGCGAAATTTTATCTATAATGATATTGTGAGAGTTCAAAAAACTAATCTTGAATATGAAGATTACGTAACCTATGCAAAAATTGTAATGATAATAAGGGTTGCAGCATATCAGAAGATGTCTGTTCCAACAATTGGAAAATCAGATCTTAATATTAATGATGCTGTTAAAATGCCGGGAAAATTTAATAAATACGTCAGTGATATATCAATTAGTTTGAGGCAGGAGCTTCCCTTTGTGACAGAAAGAACAATTGAATTGGCAATAAAGTCAAATGTGAAGGGGAGTCTCTGTAATACTGAAGATGCCTTGTCCCGACTTCTTTTTATTTTAGCCAGTAGGTTTCATAATTATAAAGCAGTAAAGGTTGATAGAGGTGCAGAATCACCTGATAAGAGCTGGTTTTCTATTGCATCAAAGAACTGCGATCACTATGGATTCAATAAAAATATGCTCGATGAGCTTTATAGAATCTCGGGAGATAATAATTGGTAAATAAACGCCTTGTTTCAATATTAGAAAATTTTATATTAGTAGCAATTATTCTTGTTATTATTCAGACCTTTTTAGATGAATGGAGCAGATATGCTCACTGGAGTATATCAGTTCGTGATGCCCTGATTATCTCCGGCTTTATCTTTGATTTAATTTTCACTATTGAATTTTTATCAAGAACCATTTCTGCTGCAAAGAGCAGAGGTGCCAAAATCTACTGGTTCCGTGAAAGAGGATGGGTCGATTTTGTTAGTTCCATCCCCCTTTTATTGGCTGATTCGGGTCCTGCTTTGATTTTTCTTATCTCATCAGGTGGACCAGATGCTGGTGGAGCTATTGGAGCAATGGGAGTTTTGAAGGTTGTTAAAGCGGTTCGTGTCACCAGAATATTGCGACTTGTGAGAATTATCAAGATCTTTGGAAAGATTCATAATGCTGAATCAAAGATGGCTCAGCATCATACTGCAACTATATCAACAACGGCTGTTTTTACTATTGTCTGTGCATTGATGTCCTTTGCACTTTTTACTGACAGCACCGGTAAGAACAAGATTGATCAGCGAGGTGTCTACTATAGTCAATTGGTTCAAAAGGCTGACAGGGCAGGTAGAGCCAGGCTTGTTAAAAATCTTCTTTCTGAAGATAAAAAAATATTAAAGATTGTTCAACGTAAAAAGACCATTCATCAATCACTTAAGGATGATAAATTTAAGAACTATTATGCAAAGGATGATTTTATAAAGCTTGATATCAAAAAGGGAGCATGGACTCTTTATATCTCAATTGTTGATATTCATAGTGATATTGCTCTTAATCATATTGAGAGTTTTATAATTATCGTTCTCGTTGTCTTTGCATTCATGCTTATATATACCCGACATTTTGTTCAAAATATAAGTGATGTTGCTCATATACTAAATAAGGGATTACGAAAGAAGAACTATCAACTTGAAATAAAGATTCAAGATCAGTATGAAGATCATGAATTATTTAAGATTGCTCAATTCTATAATGATGCCTATTTACCGGCAAAGTTGAGAAGGCAGAGTAGTGAAGAAGAGAATAAAGCATCAGGTCTTTCGTTAGATGATCTGACCAGTTTTAAGGGATAAACTTTTATTGAGAAAACACCTCTATGATTTTTAATGAGGTGTTGAACTCATCAAAATCAATATCATCATCATGTTTATCAAAGAGTAGAATTATCTCAGTTCTTTTGTTTTCATGAATGATGAAGTAATACTCCGAAGCCAATTTTCTTGCAAGGTCAATACCTCTGCCAGTTTCAGATATTTTATCACTTATATCTTCACCGGTTACTACAGCCTGTTCAATAAGATTGTTCTGTTCAATGACCTGATTGATGCTGTCGAGAATCTTAGCTTTTGTTAATATTCCATTGTGATCAACAATGGAAATGCCATAGAGATCTCCATTGTGTCCAAAAAATATTTCTACAAAATCACCTTCAGGTAATTCTATTGATTTTCGAGCTTTCTTTTCATCGGTGTAGCCATGGGAATGATAGATAGCATTTATAAGCATTTCACTCAAGATGAGCTGAAAAATAATTTCATTAGAAACCTTATATCCCCAATCTCTCAGTAATCCTATGATTGCATCAATAGCCTTTTGAATGAGGATAGATTTATTTAAACGGATTTTTTTCTTTGTAATAATGTTGTTGAGATAATTCTCAAGGCCAAATATTTTTTCTTTGGTAATAAGTTTTTTTGACAGAGCGAGAAGTTTGTTTGAATCAACTGGTTTGGTTATTACATTTCCAATCCCCTCTCTAAAAATAGCCTCAAAAAAATTATCTATGTTCTTGACCGTTGTCATAATGGTTGGAATATAGGGATATTCCTGCTGAAGATAGTTATAAAGATCAAAGGCATTATCACCAGGGAGCTCAACCTCTGAAACTACGAGATCATAGTCATAGGCCCGTAATTTTGACATGGCATCAAAGGCAGATTCACAGAGGTCAACTCTGTAGCCTGCATTTTCAAAAATGAAAACCAGATCATGTCGTTCTTCTGAAAAATCTACTAATAGGATTGAATGCATATGGTAAGGTATCTTCTATTTTATTATAATTTGTTGACTTTTTATCCTTTTAAGACCTATAATGCAAGAAAATAATAAAAATACTACAGAAAAAGTCATATATCTTTCGACAATATACTATATATGGCATCTCCCGGGAGCTATGGAGGATAAAAATGAAAAAAATTGCAATACTTCTTATCTTGATTCTTATGATTATTCCATCTTCATTAATAACACAGGATAAATATGCCTTAACTTCTGATAAGCTTGATACACAGGAAAAGGAATTAAATAGTCAGATTAAAGAAATAAATACCAAGATGGCAAAAATTATCAGTCAGTATGATCTGCTGAAGGTAAAGGATATTCGGATATTACCATATCAAACTAGTTATATCTTGACAGCTAATACTATTACTATTGAGAAGCATTCCTTTATTAAGGATACTCTTTATAATGCTACTGTTGTGGGCATCAAGACTAAATCCATTAAGTTTTTCATTACGGGTAAGACCGTTACCAAGACTGAATCGAAGATATATGAAAAAAACTTTGAGTCAGAGGATACAACTACAGTTATGATTGTAGATTCATCTCCAGGAGATGGAAATACCGATTCTATTATATTCAACCACACCACAAGGGGATATAGCCTTCTTAAGGATAAAAAGATGTCCACCATTAAGAATACTACAGCATTTCCAGTGAGAAATAATCTGAAGCGTGATTTTATAATCCCTCATCTATCAACTTTTTTAGAATCATTGACCTTTATTACTGAATCATATTTTAAATCAAAAAAAGATACTGATAGTGGTCTTGCTGATTTCCTTAGAAAATCAACAAAGTACTAGGTTAATCTAATATTGAAAAATTAAAGGTGCCTTGTAAAGGGCGCCTTTTTTTTGTTTTATATAATCATTATTAAATGGGAAATTATATGTCATTTATCTTAAAGAAGATTATTCTCAGCTTTATAACCTTTCCAGGGCTCTTCATAGGAATTCTTATTATTGGGGGTATCATTATTTTGAGAAAAAATAGAATAGGGATCTTTTCAATAATGGTAGGTCTATTTATATATATTGTGTCAATACCCATTGTGGGAAACAGCATTATTGCTTCTGCTGAAAGTCATGTGAAACATCGAGAAAATAAAGGTGGCTTTATAATTATACTGGGTGGAGGAATATCAGATGGCATAAAGGATCTTTCTGGTATTGGGATACCTCATAGCGATGTATTGGAAAGAATTGTTGAAGCCCGCAGATTATGGAAAAAACACAAGAAGCCAATAATTGTCAGCGGTGGTTCTGTCTATGGAGGAACTCCGGAGGCTGAGGTAATAAAAAGATATCTTGTAGAGTTGGGGGTTTCTCCGAAATATATATTCTGTGAGATGGATAGCCGTGATACCGTTGAAAATGCTCAATACGTTAAAAAGCTCATGAAGAAATATCATTGGACAAAAGGAATCTTGATAACCTCATCATATCATCTAAAACGGGCACATCTCATTTTTGCCGGTGAAGGAATCTTTACCTATGGACACAGCGCTGGGTCTAAGAGTGAAAAGATTCAATATAAATGGGTGCATTTTTTGCCAACAATATCGGATTTCTATAAAACCTCACTTGCAATTAAGGAGCATATTGGTACAATGGTCTACAGTATTAAATACCGCAAGGCACTGAAGGCCTATTCATTTAAGAAAAACCTATAGATAAGGAAGGTGGGTCATGAAAAATCCACTCATAATCCCTGAAATAAAAGACTTATTAAAGAAAAATAAATTATCAATCCTGAAAAATTTTATGGCAGAGCATCACCCTCAGGAGATTGCAGAATATATTCAGCTCTTAAATCATAATGAGATATGGCAGCTCTTTAATCTTGTTGATACAAAACAGTCTGTTGAGATATTCAGTTTTTTTGAGATTGATGTTCAGGCAGATCTGGCTGCCGGATCTATGCGAAAGAATATTACCGTTCTTTTGCAGGAGATGTCTCATGATGATCGAGCTGACCTTTTTAATTACCTTGATAGAAATATTGCAAATAAACTTCTCCTTCTCTTGCCTGTATCTGATAGAGCTGATGTTATAAAGCTGACCTCCTATGAAGAGGATACAGCCGGTGGCATCATGACCACTGACTATGCTACCCTCAATGAAGATGAGACCGTTGAGATCTCAATCAAGAAAATAAGAAAAATGGCTCCCTCCAGGGAAACAGTTTTTTATATATATGTTACAGATAACGAAGGCAAACTCATTGGTTTTGTTTCCTTGACAGATTTGATTTTGGCTCGTCCCAGCCAGAAGATTAGCAAAATAATGAAAAAAGATATAATCTTTGGGCAGACAGATAATGACAGAGAAATTATTGCAGAGCTTATTGGAAAATATGATCTTCTTGCTATTCCTATTGTTGATAAGGATGAGAAGCTTGCAGGAATCGTCACCTATGATGATGCCATTGATGTTATTAGGGAAGAACAGACCGAGGACATGGAGAAATTCATGGCTATTAGTGGTGGCGTTGAAGAAAAGGGCTACCTCGATGTGCCAGCACTGGTTCACTTTAAAAAAAGGGCTTTTTGGGTTGTGACCCTGGGCTTTTTTGGACTCTTAACAGGACTCATTGTAGAGTCATTTCAAAAGACCCTTGAAGCACTTATTATCCTCACATTTTATATGCCTCTGTTGAATGCAGCAGGTGGTAACACTGGATCACAGTCAGCAACAGTGGTACTTCGGGCCATGACCCTTCGTGAACTTGATCCCCGTGATATTCTAAAGGTAATGAAAAAAGAGATTGTTATCAGTTTTCTTCTATCATTGTGTCTTGGTACTATGACTTTTCTCAGGGTCTATTTCTTTACGAGTGCCTCAACAATTCCTGCTACCTTTACTATGTTAAATATCTCTCTGGTTATAGGTATTTCTCTCATGCTTCAGGTCATTTGGTCTACTATGTTTGGGGCTGTGGTTCCTATTTTGGCTGAAAAGGTAAAGGTTGACCCTGCGGTGGTTTCAAGCCCTCTTTTAACAACCTTTGTAGACATGGGTGGTATTATAATCTATTTTCTTATGGCTAAGCTTATTTTGGGAATCTAATGTAAAGGTATATAATGGCTACACGACTTGATCAATATCTGGCAGATGAGGGACTCTCAGAGTCCTGTGAACAGGCTAAGAAAGAAATAATGACCGGTTGGGTAAAGGTCAATGGGGAAACCATCAGAAAACCCGCCCATACAATAAAAAAAAATAGTATAATTACAGTTGAGCGTCCCGGGGGACTCTACGTAAGCAGGGGAGGCGAAAAGCTTCACAAAGCATTAGAGACCTTCAATATAATAGCAAAAAATAAAACATGTGTCGATCTCGGTGCCTCAACCGGGGGATTTACCGATTGCCTCTTAAAACATGGGGCTCATAAGGTCTATGCAATAGATGTGGGATACGGTCAGCTGGATTTTAGTCTCAGAAATAATGACAGGGTCATTGTTATGGAAAGAACCCATGTCAATGATCTTAAATCTAAAGATTTTTCAGAAAAGATTGATCTCGTTGTTGCAGATCTATCCTTCATCTCCCTTTCACGAATATATGATCAGATAAAGCGTCTTTTTAAGGATGCAGAGGTATTGCTTCTTTTAAAACCTCAGTTTGAGGCTCAGTCTGGTGAACATGAAAAGGGAGTTGTTCGCAATATTGAACACCACAAGATCATTGTTCAAAGAACTATCGAAGATCTTGGTGCCAGAGGACTTACTTTTAACGCTATAGATTTTTCTCCCATAAAGGGGCCTGCCGGAAACATTGAGTTCCTTCTCTATGGAATATTGGGGGATGAGGCGAAAACCATAAAAGAAGGGGATTTAGTGAAAATAGAGGAGATTGTCGAATCAGCACATTCTTCGTTAAATGAAAAAAAATCTTGAAAAATTCTCCCCCTATACCTATTATATACAAATGAAATATTATATAGTCATTTTAATACTTTTTATACTCTTTGTTCCCCTGAAGACAGATCTCTCTGCCGGGTCCATTGATACGACAAATTTAATTGCATATCCAAATCCATTTAATCCTCAAAAGAATACAGGAGTTGTTCTGATTGGATATTTTCCTGGTACTACTATTACATATGATGTTAATATTTTAATATATAATGTTAATGGTGATCTAGTGAATTCACTGAGTGGTAGCAGTCTTACAGGTACAAGCAGTGTTACATGGAATGGCCGCAATGCACGAGGAACTCTGGTATATCCTGGTCTCTATATTTTAAGAGTAAAATTAGATGATACATCAAATGGAGACTCAGCAGTAAAAATTCTCAGACTCCTGGTAAATCACTAATGAAGAAATATAATAAAAAACTACTCTCTGCCCTTGGAGCTCTTCTCATAAGTTTTAATGTCTATGGCGGTACCAATGCTGGCCAGGGTGTTGATTTCTTGCGAAGCGGCTGGGTTGGTGCTGAAAATATTGCAATGGGCATGGCAGTTGAGGCAATTGTCAGTGATGTCTATGCCTTATATTGGAATCCTGCAGGACTTGTTGAATTAAAGGGAAAGAATTCATTATCAAAAAAAGATATTCAAGATAGAGCACGAAAGGGCAATCTTGGTGGCATCAAAGAAAATGACCTGCTGAATTTTTCTGAAGATGATAAAAAAAAGAAAAGGGTCTTTCAACTGGCAATGAGCGGATCAATCCTCGATGCTGACAGACAGGCAGCCTTTATTGGAACAGCCTTTTCTGTGGGCCCCGGAATCATGGCCATTGGTATATACTCACTCTTCTCGTTAAATATTCAGGGTTATGATACAGGTGGAAGTCCTACTTCAATGTATCACTATGTTTCAGGAGCTCCCTATTTTAGCTATGCTATGTCCTTTGAAACAGTCAACATCGGGGTAACCTTAAAGGGAATCTATCAAACCGTTGGTGATGTCACCTATCTAGGTGCTGCAGTTGATGCAGGGGTTCAACTCTCACTCTTTACCTTTGTAAAGATAGGCCTGGTTGTTCAAGACGTTGGTGCTGGACTTGTGCCAGTGGCAGGTAGTGCTGAGTTAAAGTATAACCTTGGATATCCCGTGGTTCGGGCAAGTGTAGCCCTGGTCAGTGAAGAGGAAAATACTATAGCGGTGAGTATCGTAAAGAATCTCGATCAGGATGGTATAGACTTTCACGTGGGCATAAAATATAATCTTCATAAAACAACTGCAGTATGTCTTGGCCTCACCAATGAATACTTCACAACTGGCATCTCTTTTACCTTTGGTTTTTTTAGTATTTCATATGCTTTTATGATTGACCGTATTAACTATGGTTTTAATAACACTGTATCTTTGACGATGATTTTCTAGGAATGGAATGAAAAGAATCACAATTATGGGAATATTAAATGTTACTCCTGACTCCTTCTATGATGGTGGGGCTTTTAATGATATAGATAGAGCAGTGGCTCATGGTCTTCAGATGATAGACGATGGTGCTGATATTCTCGATATTGGTGGAGAGTCCTCCCGGCCAGGAGCAGAGGCTGTAACTGTCTCAGAAGAGATTGATCGGGTTTGTCCTGTTATTGAAAAACTTAAGGGTGAAACTGATGCTCTTATTTCAGTTGATACCTGCAAGGCTGATGTTGCACGAGCAGCACTTGACCTGGGTGTTGATATGGTAAATGATATTAGTGGACTAACCTTTGATGAAGACATGGGGGATGTCATTGGAAGAAATAATGCCTCTGTGGTTCTCATGCACATGAAGGGATCTCCGGAAACCATGCAGAACAATCCTCAGTACTCAGACATAATTGAAGAGATAAAGGACTTTTTATATCAATCTGCTCAAAAGGCAGAAGAGAAAGGTATAAAAAAAGATAAAATAATTCTTGATCCAGGCATTGGATTTGGAAAAAGCCTTGAAGATAATTATACAATACTGCATAATATAAAAGAATTTAAATCACTGGGATATCCCATACTCATTGGACTTTCAAGAAAGTCATTAATTGGAGCAATTCTTGGTGATGAAGACAGGCTGTCATCTACAGTAGCTCTTAATACTCTCGCCATAGGCGAAGGGGCTGAGATAATCAGAGTTCATGATGTAAAAGAGCACGTGCTGGCATGTAAATGTTTAGAATACTATTTTAAGGTTGAGGTCAATGGAAGTCATTCTTGATAAGGTAATAATCGGAGGAGAAATATTCTGGAACTACTTCAGAAACGTTCTTGATATTATAATTGTTGCCTTTATATTTTACTGGATCTATACCTTTCTCAATAATACAAGGGCAATTCAGCTTTTAAAGGGCGTTATAATTATTATAATTGTGGCTGTTATGGCTAAGCTGGTGCGACTTGATACTCTTGATTATCTTATTACTAACATCGCATCCTCTGTTGTTATTGCTGTTATTGTTCTCTTTCAGCCAGAGCTCAGACGCCTTATTACACAGTTTGGTCAAAGAAACTGGATATCCAATGAATTGCTGAAGGATGCCTTTCCCCTTGATGAGGTTGTAAATTCACTCAAATCAATGTCAGATGAAAAGATTGGCTCTCTCATTGTGGTTGAAAGAAATACCGGTTTGAAGAGTTTTGCAGAATCAGGTGTTCTGGTGAATGCTACTATTTCAGAAGAGTTTATTCGTACCATCTTTTATCCCATGACACCTCTTCATGACGGGGCAATTATAGTTCAGGAGGGTAAGATTGCAGCGGCAGCCTGTTACCTTCCTCTCTCTGATTCAAAGCAGCTTAAAAAACAACATGGATCAAGACATAGAGCTGCTCTTGGTATTGCTGAGGAAACCGATGCTCTGGTTTTGGTTACCTCAGAGGAAACTGGAAATATATCAATAATGGTAAATGGAAAGATGCATTCAAGAATTAAGTCAGCTGATATAAAGAATGTCATTCTCTTCTTTCTAAATCCAAAAACTGCATATGAGGAGAAGTATAAGGTATAATGAAAAATGTACTTGATAAATTCTTCTTACTGGCAAGAGAAAATGATGTATTGGCAAAATCAATGTGTCTCTTCCTGGCAGTTTTTTTCTGGTTTATGGTTTATAATAGCAAATCACGTGAAATCCGATTTAGGGTACCGGTGAAGAATATAAATCTTCAAACTGATGCAGTTGTATCATATATATCCCCATCCTTTATAACCGTTGTTCTTGAAGGTAAAGAAGAAGATTTGAGAAATATAAAATCTCAAAGTATCAGAGCCTTTGTTAATCTAAAAAAAGCAAAGTTAGGTGAATTGAAACGCTATAAAATCAGTGTTGATAGAAAGCTATTGCCAGAGGGTGTACATATTTCACCAGCCAGGGATTATATAAAAATAAAAGTTGAACGTGTTGTGACGAAAATGGTTCCTGTTAAGCATTCAATTGCCGGAAAGATAAAGGATGGTGCCTTTATTGGCAAGATTCGGTTGATTCCTGACAGGATTCAAATAAAGGGTGCACGGTCTCTGGTAAAGAAAATTACCGTACTTTATACTGAGGAGATCTCTGTAGATAATAAGGATGGAGATGTTTTTGCCAAGGTTAAGATTAAGAGAGATAATATTGAAAATCTTACTCTAAGTGAAAATCAGGTTGAAGCCATTGTATCAATTATAAATTATGAAAGTCTTCAGAAAATTATTGTGCCCGTTGTAGTGAGAAACAGAAAGAAAGAATATACCTATACTATTGACCAGGATTCAGTGAGTCTCTATCTTAAGACAAATGGAAAGAAATTTACACTTGATGATCTTGAGGCATATGTTGATATGAAAGATTTTACTGCCTATCCAAAGGATGCTAAATCTGTTACTATTAGACAGAAGGTACAGTTTTTTCAGAAGGGTAGAGGCATGAAAGCAGGTATAATTATTATAAAACCAGAAGTCTTGACTGTAAAAGTATCATTGAAAAAAACCTGATATTTTTCTTGAAGATTGTAATTGACTGACCCATCTGAAATGAACAATATGACAAATTATAGTAACCAATGAGGAATTAAAATGTCTGAAAGAGTATTATGTATTAATGTTGATCATATAGCAACGGTCAGGCAAGCCCGTGGGGGCATTGAACCTGATCCTGTAAATGGTGCAAGGATTTGTGAAGAAAGTGGTGCTGACGGCATTACAGTCCACCTGAGAGAGGATCGAAGACATATTCAGGATAATGATGTGATTGCCCTAAAGGACGTTGTAATGGGTAAGTATAATCTCGAGATGGCTCTTTCTGAAGAGATAATGGACATTGCTCTCACAATATGTCCAAATCAGGTAACACTGGTACCTGAAAAAAGAGAGGAGCTCACCACTGAGGGTGGTCTTGATGTTGAGAGTCATTTTGAGGCTATCAGGGTAGCAACAGAACGATTCCATGAGAAGAATATAATTGTCTCACTTTTTGTTGAGCCAGACAGAAGAATTCTTGATTTTTCAAAGAAGGCAGGGGTTGACTATGTTGAGCTTCATACAGGGACCTACTGTGATGCTCGAGATCCTGAGAAGATTGAATCTGAAAGATTGAGAATTATTGATGCAGCAGGTCATGGAGTAGATCTTGGTCTGAGGATTAATGCAGGGCACGGCCTGAATTATAAAAATACCTATGGTATTTTAGAGGCACCTGGACTGGAAGAGCTTAATATTGGTCATTCAATTATTTCCAGGGCAATTATGGTTGGTTTGCCCCAGGCAGTGAAAGAGATGCTTGCTATTGTGAAATAAGGTAAGGAGGAAATATGTTTCTTTTAAATATAATTAAATTTCTTTTTATAATGTTTATATTCTTTATAGTTTTTGGATTGGTGAGATTCTTTCTTTTAGTTTCAAAAGAGGTCAATAAGCAGGTGAATAATAAAGAAAAGGATTCAGTTAAACATAAGAGGGATGAGACTGTTCAACGTCAAGATGCTAATGGAAGTAAAGTTATAGAATTAAGTGAAGATCAATATAAGGTTGAGTAATGAAAAAATATTCTTCTGTTGTAGTTCCCCTCATGTTTCTCCTTTTATTAGTTTCCTGTTCAAAGATTGATGGTTTCTTTGCCTTTAAAAAATTTCAAGATACATCATATAAAAAATATTCTATACACAAAGAGTTTTCTCGAAATGAAAGTGTCAAGTGGATGTTTGTAGCATCAAAGGTTTCTTCACCAACAAAGATAGGTGTACTGCTTTTAAAAAGAGAACTTGTGTGGGTGCCGGTGTCATCGCGAAAAGAAATTATTCATCTTACCAAAAGACGCATCTATGGCGAAATTAAAGATCTTGAGGCCGGTAATTATAAGATTCTTATTACTAATATTAAGAAAGGTAATTCAATAGTTGGTCAGTGTCTTTTTAAGGTTTTTGAAGAATAATTAGAACTTAGTTTTCAACTCTCCAGACATATAATTGATTTATCATACCTGAAATTTTATTAAGCTAATGAATAGTCATGTGTTCTTTGAAGGGAATGATCTGAGATGTCATCGAGCTTTTTAATAAAAAAATAATACCAATTGAAATATTGAATCTTTTGATTCTCATTCATGATATTATTTTTTTGTGAATTAGTGTAGCTATGTAGTTTGTGTAAATTAGCGAAGGGGAGATTCGAACTCCCGACAACACGGATATGAGCCGTGTGCTCTAACCAACTGAGCTACCTCGCCATGTTTTATTAGCGCGGACAGGATTTGAACCTGTGACCTTTGGGTTATGAGCCCAACGAGCTACCAACTGCTCCACCGCGCGATCATGGGATGACTTTATTTATTTTTATGGTATGGTGTCAACAGAATTTTTTAATTTTTTTTTTATTATTCATTTTCTCGCAAAAAAAACTTACTTTGTTTCATTATAAGTCTAAATGTTCTTAAGTAAAAAAAATGAATTGACCCTGAAAACAATTCTGGTTTATGCAATATATATCATAATCTATTTCAGGAGAAATTATTATGTTTTCTTTTTTCAATATCTTTGATAAAAAGAAGGTCGGCCTTGTGCTGGGAAGCGGAGGGTCAAAGGGTGTTGCACATATAGCTGTCATTGAATATCTAGAAAGCATGGGTATTGCAGTTGATTTTTGTGTTGGTTCCAGCATAGGTGCTGTCATTGGTGCTATGTATGGCTTGGGAACACTGAAAAAATTTAAAGAAGATTTGCTCCATACAAAGAAGAAAGAACTCTTTTCTCTCATTGATCCTGTTTTTCCCCGATCAGGTCTTATTAGTGGCAAGGGCTTTTCAAAGTTTCTCGGTGAATATATTCCTAAAGATATAAATATTGAAGATCTTTCCATTCCTCTGTCTATAACTGCTACAGATTATAATACAGGAAAATCAATAGTCTTCAGAAAGGGTAATCTCATGGAGGCCCTTCGTGCTAGTATCTCCATTCCCGGTATATTTGTTCCGGTTCGATATAAGGGGACATGGCTTATTGATGGTGGGGTGGCAAATCCTCTGCCCATAAATGTTGCAGTGATGCAAAAGGCTGATTATATCATAGGAGTTAATCTTCATCCTCAAATTAATGAAAAGAAGTTAAAAAAATATATGAAGAGCAAGGAAGATCGCTGGGCTGTAGTTGATGCTGAAGAAATTGAGATTTTAACCAATCAGAAAACAATGCATCAGGAGGCAGCAAAACATGGTAAGCTTATATCCTCTGTTGAGCATTGGTTTAAAAATAAGGAATCCAATGAACCATCAATCTTTGAGGTTATATCTCAGACAATTGATATAATGGAATACGTCAATACTATGCTGATGTTGAAATATAATCCTCCAACGGTCTTGATTGAGCCTGATCTTGGTAATGTGGCAACCCTTGATTTCACTAAGGCATCGAGAATTCTCACAGAGGGATACGTTGCCTGTAGCAAGCAGAGAAGAGCTCTGAACCGAAAGATAAAAAGAAAGCTATAACAGGGAATGATAATGAATATGATTAAAGATATGGCAATGAAATTGTTGGATTATTTTAAAGAGAGATATTATCTTTTGACTCCACCATTAATGTACCTGTCATATCCTACCTATGATATTTTCTTTCTTAAGGCCTTTCCCCTTGTTGCATGGTTTTCATTGATTCCTGTCTTTCTCTATGTGAGAAAGCTCTCGTTAAAAAAGGTTTACATTGTTTCATTTATTGCTTTTTTTTGGGGCAATCTCTTTACCTATGAATGGATTGGTAATTTTGCCGGAAATATTGAAGGCTATATTGTTATAACAGGGGCTCTTATTCCTGTTCTTGCGGTGACTTTTGCCCTGAGGATTTTTATTGCTGAGGTTTTATCTCGACGATTTGAGAAGCTTCGTTTTTTAATTTATCCCTCAGTATGGATTGCCTTTGATGCAATGCATACTATTGGCTATCTTGCTTTTCCATGGACTTATTGGGGCCACAGTCAATATACGGTGACTCCCCTTGTGCAGTTGGCATCCATAACAGGTATTTCTGGAATAACATTTTTGGTGGTCCTGGGTAATACCATCATTGGTGAATATCTTTATAAAAATGACAGGACTTTTCCTAAAATCAGGGATTTGCTTTCTACTGGTGAAGGTAAAAAGCTCATAGGACTCTTCGGTGCAATTGTAGTAATAATGCTCTATGGTTCCATTGTACTTTTAATGAATAACAGACCAGTGAAAAAAGAATATACCGTTGCAACAGTGCAGACCTGCATCTCTCCCTGGGATAACTGGCGAATCAATAAATATAGAAATCTCAAAGAATTGATTAAATATACTGATGAATCCTTGAAACATAATCCTGATTTTATAATCTGGTCTGAATCAGCAACACTGGAATATATTTCATGGAATTATCAACAAGGGTATCCTAATGAATTTCAAAATCAACTTGTAGATTATATACGCTCAATTAAAAAGCCTCTCTTAACAGGAGAGGTTGGTGTTATCAAAATATGGTCGCAGACAAGGTTTCGTGCTTATCCACAGAATAATGCAGTGCTTCTTAATAAGGAGGGACAGGTGGTTAAAACCTATCCCAAGATCAATCTTGTGCCTATGGGAGAATGGTTCCCCTATAAGAAGTGGTTTCCAGCTGTTCAGAATCTTGCTGATAAGTATGGAGCCTCAAGCTTTATACCGGGAAAGGGGCCTCAAATTTTTATGCAGGATGGATATAAGTTCGGAACACTCATCTGTTATGAAGGAATATTCTATCGACTCTGTAGAGAATATAAAAAGATGGGTGCCCAGTATCTAATAAATATTACTAATGATGGATGGACCGACAAATACAGAGGCCATATGCAGCATTTTTCAGCCTCAGTCTTTCGTGCAGCAGAAAATGGTCTTTGGCTTGTTCGTGCAGGGAATACGGGATTCTCAGGAATTATTGATCCCTATGGAAGAATAACCTCTTCTATGGCCATCTTGAAAAAGGGTTATATGACAGGAAGCATGGACTTTTCTTTTAACCACAATACATTTTATGAGAAATTTGGAGATTTGTTTCTTTATATTACTTTATTTTTTCTTGTTCTTGTAATTAAAGCCTTTGTATGGTTTTCGTTTAAGGATAGAAAGAATGCTTAAAGCAGAGAATAAAGATATATTAAAAAGCCTTGATGATTTGGGATATGCCCTTTTGTCTCCTGAAGGGAAAAACTATGGTCAATTGTTTGCAGAATCAATGGATTGCCAGGTTTGCTGCATCATTTTAAAAACAATGAATTCCGGAGTTTATGACTTTTATAAAAGTGAAGACAAAACCTCAATTGCCTATGGCTCCTATGATGACAATGACTTGAAGACTATTTACAAAGATCAGCTCTTGAAGAAATATTCCGGAGGTCCTGAAGCAATAATCTTTAATCAAGACCCCCTTTTTAATGAATTCCTTGAAAAAGATCAGAAAAAGTATCAGTCAATTTCTATAAACCTATCTGTCAATTCTCTTAATATAGGGATGCTGTCATGTATTGTTAAAAAAACAATTTCAAGGGATGTTCTCAAGCATGGTATCTTTGTCGCATCTCAGCTCATTGTTTCTCATCTTTATAGTAAATATTCTCAAAAACGATTAAATGATCTTGAAATTTTTAATAAAAGAGAGCGTGATATTGCAAGAACTACTCTTGATACCACAGGAAATGCAACAATTTTAATTGAAGAGGATACAACTATATCCTATGCTAATTATGAATTTGAGTTATTATCTGGCTATGAAAAGAGTGAGATTGAAGACCAGATGTGTTTCACTGATTTTGTTGCTAAAGATGATCTTCATAGAATGATGGAATATCATAGACTCAGAAGAATCAGTTCATCAAAGGCTCCTCGGAATTATGAATTTACTTTTGTTGATAGAAATGAGAAACTGAAGTATATTTATATGACTATTGATATGATTCCTGGAACAAGTCTCAGTATTGGTTCCTTTATGAATATCACAGAAAGAAAGCGTCTTGAAAGTGAAATAATAAAAATCAGTGAAATGGAAAGGCAGCAGGTAGGAAGGGATCTACACGATGGTTTGGGGCCCCACCTTTTGGGTATTAAATTCATGATGAATACTCTTAAGCAGCTTGTAGAGAAAAATCAAATACCAAGGATTGAGGATGTAAATGTTGCCTATGAATCACTTAATGAGGCAATCGATCATACAAGAAGACTCATCAAGGGGATGAGGCCTGTGATTCATGCAGATGATTTTTTCTATACAATCAATGATATGGTTGTCAATGTTGAAAAACTCTTTAATGTAAAGTGTAATCTTGATCATAGTGATTTCACTGTTGGAGAAAATATAGTAGCCACTCATTTGTATTATATTGCTCAGGAGGCAATAAATAATGCGGTGAAACATGGTGAAGCAGATCTCATCAATGTCAGCTTTATTTATGAAGACAATATAATGACTCTGGAAGTTCTTGATAATGGCATTGGTGTGCCGAAGCTTCTTGACATGACAAAGGGCATGGGAATTAATATAATGCGATATAGGGCAAATATATTAAAATCAGTTCTTGAAATAAACCGCAGACCTGAAGGGGGAACCAGAGTCAAAATGATAATGGAAAAACATCCCGCAATAAGGGGGAAATAATATGTTAGGTGAAAAGAAGCTTAAGAAAGATGTAACAATTCTCATAGTTGAAGATCATCCGATTTTCAGAAGAGGACTTGTGCAATTGATTAATAATGAAGATCACCTTGCTGTTGTAGGTGAAGAAGAGAATTATCTTGATGGCCTTGCTGCAGTTAAGAAATTAAAACCGCACTTCGTCATTGCAGATATATCTTTGAAAAACAGCAGTGGTATTGATCTGATTAAGGATATCAAGCTTTATTTCCCTGAAATGCCTGTATTAGCCCTGTCTCTCCATGATGAAACTATCTATGCTGAACGTGTGTTGAAAGCCGGGGCAATGGGCTATCTGATGAAGCAGGAGGCACCAGAGACTGTTTTAAAGGCAATCTATCAGATCTTAGAGGGCAATGTTTTTATTAGTGATTCAATGTCTTCGCGAATTTTAAGAAAGTTTGTTGATGGAAAAGATAGAGCTGAAGAATCACCTGTTGATCGATTGACAGATAGAGAGCTTGAGGTTTATCAACTCATTGGTCAGGGATTCAGTACTCGTGAGATTGCAGATAAGCTCTATATTAGCATAAAAACAGTTGAAAATCATAGAGCTCATATTAAGGAGAAGCTGAACCTGAAAAATTCAATTGAACTGATTCAGCAGGCAACCCTCTGGGTGCAGATTGATAAATAGAGTAGATGAAAGTCTAAAGACACAAGTTCCATGGGTTATAGAAACTTGATGATGAGAAGGGTGGAGTCATCCAATTGAAGTCCCTGGGCAGATGCCTGGGATATATTTTCTTTAACAATTGAGGTGATTTCCTTTGCAGACTTTTCATTGTTTTCTTGAATTAAATGTATAAGGCTTTCTTCAGTGTAAATATTATCCGCAAATTCATCAATGAGGCCGTCAGTAAATAGAATCAGCATATCCCCTGAGTGATAAAAAAGCTCAATTGGCTCAAAAATTTCTTTGGCATTGATACCTAATGGTTTTCCTTTACCATTAATTGATATAAAGATATCATCTCTTTTTTGATAGAAGAGCTGGTCGTTATGACCTGCTGAATAGAAAGTTATTGAGTTTTTTTCATGATCAATATAGGTTTGAGCCATTGTGCAGAACATACCGTTTTTAGATTCATTATATGCCCATTGATTTATGGTTTCAACCATCTGTTTGGGATTTGAATAGTGAAATGCCTCATAACGAATTGAGTTTCTGATACCATTCATATACAGGGCAGCAGGCACTCCCTTGCCTGATACATCACCCATTGATAAGGCAAGGAGGTTTTCGTTTAACACAGAGCATTCATAGAAATCACCACCAACAATGCTGGCTGCAATAGTAAAGGCGCCAATCTCATATTTTGTACTTTGAGGGATTGGTGATAAAAACATTTTTTGTATGTTTGAAGCTATTTCTAGTTCCTTTTGAAGTTTGTCATTTTCAATAGATTTTTTTTCATGAAGAATGTTGTCGTAGGTTTCTGCAACCTGATTGGCTACTGTTGATAATACACGGAGATCAAATGAGTCAAATGTTATTCCCTTGGGTTTGTCTGTTACATTGAGAACTCCAATAATTCTATCTCGCAGTTTCATAGGAACACAGATGAATGAATTAGACTGATATTTTTTTCCATCTCCTGTTGTTGATGAAAAGGTAAAATCTTTTTCTGCATTGAAAACCAGTAAGGGATCTCCTGTTTTGATGACGTGAGTCATAAGGCTGTTTTCAAGATCAATGTGATGATGTTCGCCGGTTGTAGAAACAAAATGTTTTACTCTATTGCTATTGTCATCCAATATAACGAATGAGCATTTTTCAGCTTTAATTACTCTATTGACTGCATTTAAAATTCTTTTTAAGAGTGAATCTATGTCAAAAGTAAAATAGATTGACTGAGATATCTCATATATGCAGGTAAGCTCTGCTACCCTGTTTTTGAGGCTGCTGAGAAGTTCATGTTTATTAATGGCAATGGCTGTTGCGTCAGAGAGATATTGAAGCATTTTAATGTCTTCTTCAGTGAACCCTCCTTCGTTTTTTGAATTTACAACCTCAATTACTCCAAGAAGTGTGTCCTGAATAGTTATTGGAACCGCACATATGTTTTTTGTGACAAAACCGCTCAACTCGTCCATTATAGGAGAAAAACTATCTGAATTTCTAACATCATTGATTATCTGAGGCTTTTTTTCCTGGGCAACAATTCCTGCTATTCCCTCCCCAATTTTAATGCGTTTTCCCTGAAGAATCTCTCCTTTGTCACTTAGAACCAGGTCAAATACAAGATCATCACATTGTTTGTCGTATATAATAAAGGAGGCGCCTTCTGAATTAATAAGAGTTTTCGCTGAATCAATAATTATATTAAGGAGTCCTCGGAGATTTATTGAAGAATTTATCTTCTTCATAATGTCAATCAGGTGTTCATGTTTATTCATTATTTTTTCTCATTTGCAATTAATCTGTTATATTATATAATTATTAGATGTTATAACTCTTTCGTCAAATCTTTTATTGTCTTTCCCTCATTCTGAGTAGGGAAAACCCCCACTGAAGAAATATATAGTCACCTATTGAAGAGAGTTGAGATTACATTACATTACATAATATAAGAGAGGTTAATGTGAAATCTACTAACGAACATTTAGAAACTCTGGCTGGATTTAAAGAGCAGTATCCTGAGAAGTTTCCTGATGAAAATACAATTTTTTCACATATAAATCGTGGTGATAGAATTTTCATCAGTACAGGATGCGGTGAACCCCAATATCTTATAAGTGCTCTGGTTAAGTATACAGAGAAACATCCTAAAGCATTTGCTGATGCTGAGTTAATGCATGTCTGGACTCTGGGTGTAGCTCCATGGAATGATGATCGATTTAACTATAATTTCAGACATAATTCATTCTTCGTTGGGAATAATACCAGAGAGTCAGTTAATCAGGGATTAGCTGACTATACTCCGATATTTTTATCACGTATTCCATCCCTCTTTAAAAGAAAGATGATAACCATTGATGTTGCTCTCATTCAGGTTTCAATGCCTGATCATAATGGCTACGTCAGTCTTGGTGTTAGTGTTGATATATCAAAGGATGCAATTGAAAATGCAAAAGTCATAATTGCACAAATAAATGAGAATATGCCCCGGGTTCATGGAGATACCTTTCTTCATGTTAGTGAAATTGATTTCATGGTGGTTAACCATGAAGATCTTCTTGAGTATTCACCACAGGTTCCTGGTGAGATCGCACAGCAGATAGGCAAATACGTATCACGAATAATTCAGGATGGTGATACCATTCAATTGGGATACGGCAGCATGCCAAATGCAATTCTAAATAATATTGGCGATAAAAAGCATCTTGGAATTCATACAGAGCTCTTAACTGATTCAATGGCAGCATTGATAAAAAAGGGAATCATTGATAATTCAAAAAAGAGTATAGACCAGGGAAAAACTGTAGCATCCTTTTGTATGGGTACAAAGGAAACCTATGAGTTTATAGATGATCATCCTGGAATTGATTTTAGAAAAATAGACTATACAAACAATCCACTTGTAATTGCTCAAATTGAGAATATGACTGCAATAAATGCAGCTCTTCAAATAGATCTAACAGGTCAGGCAACTGCTGAATCAGTTGGAAACACTTTTTTTAGTGGAATCGGGGGGAGCGCAGATTTTATGAGAGGAGCAGTTTTGGCGCCTAACGGAAAAACTGTTCTGGTTCTTCAGTCTACCGCTAAGGATGGTACTATTTCACGTATCGTACCATTTCTCGACAGTGGAGCTGGTGTAACAATGAACCGTGGTGATGTTCATTACGTAGTTACTGAATATGGTATTGTTTATATCCACGGTAAGAATATCCGTGAAAGAGCAATGGATCTTATTTCTATAGCTCACCCTAAATTCAGACCACAGCTCATTGAAGAGGCAAAGAAGCATAATCTTATATATAGTGATCAGGCTTATATAGAAGGCAAAAAGGGTGAGTATCCAGAACAGTTTGAAACATCCAGAACAACTGGCAAGGGAGAGGTTATCTTCTTTCGACCAGTAAAGATAAATGATGAAACTTTAATTAAAGATTTTTTCTACTCACTTTCAGATGACAGCTTTAGAAAGAGATTCATGTCTCAGCGTAGAGATATGCCTCATAAGCTAAGGCAGGAATACGTAGTAATAGATTATACAAGTGAAATTGTGCTTCTGGCAATTGCACATGAAAATGATAAAGAGATAGTTGCTGGCATGGGTCAGATTCTCATGGATGAACATCATATGGGAGAGGTTGCATTTGCTGTAATTGATGCTTTTCAGAATAAGGGTATTGGAAGCGAGCTCCTGGAGTATTTGACTATTATTGCCAAGAGAAAGGGGCTTCATGGTTTTACAGCTGATGTGTTGGTTGAAAATAAACCAATGCTCCATGTCTTTGAGAAGATGGGTTTTGAAATGCAGAAACGTGTAGAATATAATGCCTATAGTTTGATTATGCACTTCAGAGAGGAATCCGGTGAGTGATAATCTTTTTTATCTCTTTAATCCCCGATCAATAGCTGTTTTAGATACAGCTTTTAATGAAGGGTCAAAGGGAAGATGCATCATTGATAATGCTGTTGCATCTGGATATAAAGGAAAGATTTACGCTGTTGATTTAAGAGAAGGTGAAATTGCTAAAGGTGATGTTTACAAGAGCTGTCTTTGTGTTAAGGGTAAAATTGATCTGGCAGTGGTTTTGTCAGCAAATGAAGAGGTTGTCAAGGCTGTAAGAGACTGTGTTGATAAGGGTTTATTGTATATTTTATTGTGGTCCCAGGATGCACTTGAAGCTTCAATATTAAAAGAACTTTCAGATTATGCTAATAAATATGGTTCAAGAGTTCTTGGGCCTGGAAATATAGGGATATATAGTACTGAGTCAGCATTGCAGTTATGTCTGTACCCTGGAAAGATAATAGGTGGGGGCGTCTCAGTGGTATCTCAAAATGCATATATGGGAAAAGCTGTTGCTGAGATTTTTTCTACAGAAGGATTGGGGATTTCTTCTGCAATAGCCTTGGGAGAAAAGATTGATCTTAATGAAGTAGACTGCCTCAAGTATTTTAAGAATGATGAAAATACTCAGGTTGTCTGTTTGCATCTTGATGATGACAAACATGATGATATGCTTTTTGAAGCAATTGAAGAGATAACAAAGGAAAAAAATGTTGTAGTCCTCTCTTCTCAATTGTCTTCAGAGGGTGAAAAAGAGGGGATAAAAAAACAGAAAAGCATCCCTTTGAAGGAGTTGCTACAGCATAGTGGGGCAATGGTCACTGAGTCTCTTGAAGAGACAATTGACTGGTGTAGAATGCTGATGGTAACTGAGCGAATGTGGTCTAAAGAAAATTAATGTTTTAAGAAAGGAGAAAAAAATGAAAAAGATTTTGGTAGCATCACTCAATGATGGAGCAGGAAAAACAAGTATTTCAGTTGGTCTTATTTCAGCAATGCAAAAAACCTTTGGTTATGTGAAACCCTTTGGGGATCGATTGATTTATAAGAGAAAAAGAAACTGGGATTATGACTCAAGTCTTATTATTGATCTATATGGAATAAATGAAGATCCTGAGGCAATAACATTGGGTTTTGATCATAGTAAAATGAAACATGTATATACTGAAGAATCAATGAATACAGCAGTAAACGATATGATCACAAAGGCATCTGTAAATAAAGAGATTCTTTTTATTGAGGGACCAAAAGATCTTACTTATGGGGCATCTCTCTATATTGATTCTTTAACTGTTGCAGAAAAGACGAAAGCAAAGATGATATTAGTTTTGAGTGGAGATAGTGATACGATAATTGATCAGGTAGCTTTTTTGAAAAAATCGGTTAATCTTGATAAGATAGATCTCGGGGGACTTATAATAAACAAGGTAAAAGATGTTGATGAGTTCCATGAACAATATCTACCAATCATTGAGAAATCAGGGTTGCCTGTTTTGGGAATAATCCCTTTTAAGGAGCAGCTGTCCTATTATACAATTGATTTTCTAGCTGAAAAGTTATATGCCAGAGTTATAGCCGGGGAAAATAATATAAATAAAACAATTAAGAATATTTTTATAGGGGCAATGTCAACAGATGAATCGTTGAGAAATCCTCTTTTTAATAGAGACCAGAAGTTTTTAATTACAAGTGGTGATAGAAGTGATTTGATTTTAGCTGCATTAGAAAGTGATACAGTGGGAATCATGTTAACTAACAATATTTTGCCGCCTTCAAATCTTATATCAAAGGCAACTGAAAAGGATATTCCTTTACTGATGGTCACAATGGACACATTTCAGGTTGCTAAGCAGCTTGAAAGAACAGAGGCCCTGTTAACAAAGAATAATACCGAGCGGGTAGATTTCTTAGGGCAGCTGGTAAATCGATATGTTAATTTGGAAATGATCTAAGAAATTAGATCATTGAATATCCCAATATTCTCCGATTAAAACATTCCACAAGTTTTGACCGTTCCTCCTCCCCGGAGGAACGGTCCTTTTTTTTGTAATAATTTTGTTTCAAGCTATTCCTTTTGAAGGTTAAACCGCAAAGTCGCAAAGGACGCGGAGATTTGAAATATTAAGTTTCGGCTGTTTCTTTTGAAATTAAACGAAGGGAGTGTTTGCTGTGTTTAATGGTGAAATATTATTTTATTTAAAATCGATTAATCATGATCTAGTTTGTATCCAATTAATAATAGTTTACAGGTATTGATTAAAAAAACTACTAATCCTTTTACTTTGCGTCCTCAGCGCCTTAGGGGTAAATTTTTTTTGGGTTTTTGTCGCTTTCTTTTTAGTTTTTTTGTACTTATCTTCTGTATTCTCTATGAATTCTAATTCAATGAAAGAGAGTTGACATCTTGAAAATCTTTGATAGTAAAGTGCTAGGTTTAGTAGACAAAGAGAATGTTATGAAAAGTAAGAGTGTTGTAGCTATTGTAATATTGGTTTCACTGATGACATCATGTCAGTGGTTTAAGCAAGAGCAGTGCATGGTCGATGCATCACAGAAGAATTACCCTATTTTTGTTGATAAAAAAACTGAAAATGAGCTCTTTGAACATTTTGTAAAAGAGAAGTACTTTTATGGTCAGATGAAGCATCAAAAAAGATACATGTCGATGAGACTGGCAAATACTGTATTGATGCAACGTTCATCACGCAAACGATTATATGATCATAATATATTTTTCAGAGGTCTTTTTGGTGGGGAAATAAATCATAAAAAGTATGGGAATCTTGCAAAGAGATTTGTAAAACCTGTTTTTGTGGATATTGGCAGTGCAGTCATCTTTATGGAGGGTGCTCCTACGGTGAGGGATATCTATGAAGATAAGATGCTCAATCAAAAATTTTCAGCTATCATAGCAACTGATATTAATGACAGGTTAACTCCTGGAAATGCATATATAGATATATATAATAAAACAAAGGAAAAATATCCCTTTCCAGTGAAAGAGATTGCAATGTGTCTTGATAACTATGAAAAATTAGATGCAGTAACAGGAGATTATCTTAAAGGGGGGATGGCTCTGGTTTTAAGATCAGCAAGTTCAGGGCCAGATCTTTATTACAGTAAAAAGGGCCTTGAAAATCATTTGAAAGCTGTTTTGAGTACATATTGCTCCAGGGATGTTCTCTATCTTTTTAATAAGTTTGTATTATATAAGGCTTCGAGTTCTTTTTCCTTTGAAATAATAGGTGTCATTAATCCTTTTATTGGCATTGAACATAGAAAGGTCAGGTGGCATGAAGTTGCGTGGAAAAAAAGAAAACTCAGGGAATCCTTCTTTGGTAGAAAATCTCTCGTTTCTGTAAAATAAAGGCCGGAAGTTCCGGCCTTTCATTAAGGGGGTATAATATTCTGGAGTTTTATGATGTACTCTTACTAAGAATAATATACTAACTTTCTTATGAAACGTCAACAATAAAAAACCGTCTAGACGGTTTTTTATTGTTTTGTGTAAAAAATTATGTCTCTTTAAAAAAAAGACTTATGGATTTTTTTAAAGTTCCGACATAATCAATAGCACATATTCTCAAAGGAAGGTTGTAATGTTTGAAAAGAGTTCAATGATGGAAACCAACTATCTTCTTGAAAAGACTCTTGGAGTTGAGTCTTTGCGAAGAAAGGTTATAGCAAATAATATAGCAAATGTAGATGTTCCTCACTACAGAAGAAGAGAAGTGAATTTTGAGAGTGAGCTCAGGAGAGCTATCGAAGATAGAAATCGTCAGGATAACCGCCTTCCAACTAATTTGTCTGATGATCGTCACGTTCCATTTTATGAGCCAAGGGATGTGAGAGATGTAGGTCACAGAATCAACCTGGATTATTCAACCATAATGAGAAATGATGGTAATAATGTTGATGTTGAAAAAGAGATGGTTGATGCTGCTAAAAATCTCATGAGATATAATGCAATGGTTTCTCAGCTTAATCATAATTTTAAAATGTTAAAGACAGTTATGAGAAAAGGGTAAGGAGGTAGATAATTATGGGAATGTTTGATAGCTTTAATATATCTGCAACAGGACTCTCGGCTCAAAGGCTGAGAATGGATGTAATAAGTAATAATATAGCAAATGCTACTACAACACGAACTACAGCTGGAGGGGCATATCGAAGACAAAGAGTGATCTTTGAACCAAAAAATGTTCGTCCTTTTTATAAATCTCCACTTGTTCCAGGTCGAATAGAGCATGGCCCTGGAGAAGGAGTTCGGGTTTTGAAAATTGAAAAGGATAGGGCGCCATTTCGACTGGTCTTTGATCCAAGTCACCCTGATGCAATAAAGGCTGGCAAGAAAAAAGGATATGTTGAAATGCCAAATGTTCAGATTGTAACAGAGATGACAGATATGATTTCAGCCTCTCGATCATATGAAGCCAATATCATGATGGTAAATAATGCAAAGTCAATGTTTAATAAAGCTTTGGAAATCGGAAGAATGGCATAGGATGGAATATCAAATGAGAGAAAACCACACAATGGAAACAGTGATAAGTCAAGAACTCTCAACAAGGGTTGAGATTCATGCATCAGGTCAGTTTCGCTTTGATAGAGATTTTTATTTCTCATCAAAAATAGAGAATAAATTTAAAAGAGGGTATCAGTCATGAATATTAATCCAAAGGGAAATATTGTCGAGCTAAAGGTTATTGATCCAAAGCATTATAGTGGCAGTAATAAGAGTAAGACAGCCTCAGATGATATTTCAACATCTTTTAAGGATATGTTTAACAGTGCTGTAGGCAAGGTTAACAATCTTCAGGTTGATTCAGAAAATCTCACTAAAAAGATGATTTATGCTCCTGAAACCGTTGATATTCATCAGGTAATGATTGCGGCTCAAAAAGCAGAGCTTTCATTGACCTTTACCAAGACAATTCGTGATGAAGCAATCAGTGCATATAGAGATTTAATCAATTTAAGGTAGTAAATAGGGGCTGATTATACAAAAATGACAATTTATATACTAAAATTAATCTTTTTTAAGGAAATTAATTGACATTTTTTTTTGTTGTTTTATAAATGTATTATGTCTCATTAGGGAACTTTCCATTTATATATAACATATTGTAGTGCATTCACCGGAGGAAGCAATGGGTGACTTTTTTTCAAAGATAATTAGCCAGGTTCAGGAGATATTTGGTAAGCTCGATAATACCAAAAAGATGATTGTTGGAGCAGTTGCTGTTGTAGTTATTGTTGCTTTTTCAGTCCTTTTTTCAGTGTCTACTGGTGAACCCAATGTGCTTCTCTTCTCAAAGTTGAGCGCAAAGGATTATGGTCAGGTTACCAAGAAGCTTGAAGAGATGGGGTATTTCTATAAAACCTCTGGTGGTGCATCAGTCTTTGTTAAGCCGAAACAGCGTGAAGTAATTCTTACCAAGCTTGCTCAGGAGAACATGATTCCTAAGGGAATCCCCGGGTGGAAACTCTTTGATATCTCAAAGTGGACTGAAACTGACCGGGAACTTGATGTGAAATATGTTCGAGCCCTTCGAGATGAAATAAAGCGTCATATTCAATCATTGAAGAATATTCAAAAGGCCTCGGTAGATATCTCTATGGGAAAGGAGAGTATTTATACAAAGAAGGCTCCCTATACTGCTGCAATTACAGTGCATCTTGCCCCTGGTTATGAGAAGCTCTCAAGAAAAGAGGTTAAGGGTATAGTTCGTCTGGTGACCAGAGCCATTGGTAACAGGATGAAGGATGAGGATGTAACCATTACTGATGATCATGGCAAGATTCTATCGATCTTTGATTCAGATATGGATAAGACGAAAGAGAAGTTTAAAATGCTTGAGTATCGTAGGAAAGAAGAAGACAAGATTCGCATGAAATATCTCAGTGATATTAAGCGTAGTCTTGGAAGTATATATACTGAAGATCGAATTCAGATCGTCCGTCTTAATATGGAATTCAACTGGGATATTATCAAAGAAGAGAAGACTGTGATCACTCCTATTGTTGAGCGAAAGGATGATCCCACCACACCTTATTCAGAATTAAAGACAAAGGAAAAATATAAGATATCTGAGAGTACAACTAAGGAAAACTTTAAGGGCCATGGTTTTAATCCCAAGGGACCTCCAGGGGTAGGGTCAAATAAAACTCCTGGTTATAAAGCTGCTGATGATCAATATACTGTTTACAATAAGTCAAAAAATATTGTTAACTATGACATGAATAAGACGAAGCAGAAGATCGAACGTGAGGCTTATAGGATAAAGAAGATAACTGTTGCAATAGCCATTGATGGCAAGCAAAATCTACCGATTTTAGCAGATGGCAGTTATGATCTGGACCCAAAGAAAGACCCTGTACAGGTTCCTCTGAAAAAAATTGAGTTGAAGAAAGCAGAGAGTGTTGTTAAAACAGCTATAGGTTTTAGTGAGGCTCGTGGTGATCAGGTTGCTGTTGAAAATATCATGTTTGACCGTTCTAAATACTGGAATGCATTACGGGAAGAATTTCGCAAGAGAGAACAAATGAAGAAATTACTTCTTGCAGCTCTAGTTGGAGTTGTTGCGTTATTTATTGGTTTTATTCTCTTTCGAACTGTTCAGAAAGAACTTGAGCGAAGAAGACGGGCTAGAGAAGAACAACTGGCTCTTGAGCAGCAGAAGATGAGAGAAGCAGCACTTCGAATTGCTGAAGAAGAGGGAATAGACGTAGAGCTGTCCCTTGAAGAAAAAGCCAGACTTGAGCTGAAGGATAATGCTATCCGAATGGCCAAAGAAAGGCCCGATGATGTTGCGGCCTTGCTCAGAACATGGCTTGCCGAAGAATAAACAATAGAGTATATTGTATCCATAGAATTATTGCTTAGGCATAGTGCCAGGTAATGACATTGATTATATAATAAATTGATATCCTCGGTATAATGCCGGGGATATGGGCTATGAGGACTGTATAATGAGTACAAAAAAGTCACAGTTAACAGGAAGACAAAAGGCGGCAATCTTTCTTGTTTCTCTTGGTTCTGAAGTTTCATCTGAAATTTTCAAACATTTGCGTGAAGATGAAATAGAGCAGTTGACCTTTGAGATAGCCCGTCTGGACAAGATAGAACCAGATGAAAAAGATAAGGTTCTTCAGGAATTCCAGGAAATGATGATGGCCCAGGAGTTCATTCAGAACGGTGGTATAGACTATGCCAGAGATGTTCTTGAACGGGCCCTTGGTACTCAAAAGGCCATTGATATTGTTAACAGATTAACCTCGTCACTACAGGTGAGGCCCTTTGATTTTATTCGCCGAACTGATCCCAGTCATTTATTGAACTTTATACAGGGAGAGCACCCCCAGACCATAGCACTTATACTTGCATATCTTGATCCTCAAAAGGGAGCTCAGATTTTATCAGGCCTTAATCATCAGGTTCAGGCTGACGTTGCACGACGAATTGCACAGATGGATAGAACCTCACCTGATGTACTTCGAGAGGTTGAAAGGGTTCTTGAAAGAAAACTATCTACTCTTGCCAGTGAAGATTTTACTTCAGCTGGTGGCATTGATTCAATTGTTGAGGTTCTCAACAATGTTGACCGTGGTACTGAGAAGATTATTATAGAGGCTCTTGAAGAAGAAGATCCAGAACTTGCTGAAGAGATTAAGAAACGAATGTTCGTTTTTGAAGATATTGTACTTCTTGATGATAGATCAATTCAAAAGGTACTGAGAGAGGTTGATACTCAGGATCTTGCAAAGGCACTGAAGGGTGTTGATGCTGAGGTACAGGAGAAGATTTACAGGAATATGTCAAAACGTGCTGCTTCACTTCTTCGTGAAGATATGGATTTTATGGGACCAATCAGACTTCGAGATGTTGAAGAATCACAGCAGAAGATTGTAAACATCATTAGAAAACTGGAAGATGCCGGAGATATCATTGTTGCCCGTGCCGGCGAGGAGGAACTAGTTGTCTAAACTTGTTTTTAAACCAGGTCAGGTAAAGCAGATCAATATTGCAAAGCAGATTGAGCTGCCCAGTAAATATCAGGAAAACCTCATTGATACAGATGAGTTTAAAGAGTTTGAGGTTGATGATGAAGGAAATCCTATTGATGTATATCAAGGGCCATCCATTGAGGAGATGGAGGCTGAACTTGAGCGATATAGAAGAGAGACACAGGAAGAAGCCCGTCAGATAATCGAAGAGGCACAGACTCAGGCTGCATCAATTGAAGAGCAGGGAAAAAAGAATGCCTTTGAAGAGCAACAGCGTGCCAGAGAACAGATTAATATTGATCTTGAACGCTCAAAGATTGAATCTGAGCAGGAGATAGAACGGGGTAAATTTGAAGCTGAAAAAATGATTAAAGAGGCTGAATTAAAGGTTTCTGAAATCGAACATGAGGCATATAAAAAGGGTTATGACGCAGGTCGTGAAGAAGGATATAAGGACGGACAGGCTGAGGTTATGCGTCTTATAGACAGACTTGGAACTGTAGTATCAACTGCTGTTGATATTCGTGATGATATTATTAAGTCTTCAGAAAGAATGATGAGTGAAATGATTCTCATGATTGCCAGAAAAGTAATAAAGGATGAAATTGTTGAAAGACGAGAGGTTGTAATTAACAATATAAAAGAGGCCATTAAACGGGTTAAGGATCGTGATAGAATTGATATCAGGGTTAACTTTGCAGATCTTGATATGACAACTGCTCATAAGGATGAGCTTATTAAAATGATGGAATCACTCAAAAAAGTTAATATCTATGAAGACTCACGAGTTGAGAGAGGTGGCTGTATCATTGAAACAGATGTTGGTGCCATTGATGCACGTATTTCAACACAGCTTGATGCAATTGAAGAGGCTATAAGAAATACAACAGCATTATAATAATATAAAGAGTAATTGATATCTCTTTATGTTCTGCGGAACTTGAACAAATGTTTTGAAGACTCGGATAGTTCTCAAAACATCAACAGGCATCAATTACTCAAGTTTCAATGTAGTGAACTATCAATGAATTAAGTAATATAGATAAGATTAGGATAAATAATGATAAAAATACTGCCCCATGAACGGATTGATGTACTTTCCCGTTATAAAAAGGTTTTAGAAGAAACTGATGTTATTCAGTTTACCGGCCGTGTTGAACGCATTGTGGGGCTTACCATTGAATCAGTAGGACCAGTGGTAAAATATGGAGATCTTTGTAGGATAAAAATCAGTGATGGAGAATATCTCTATGCTGAGGTTGTTGGCTTTAATAAAAATAGAATAATTCTTATGCCAATTGGTGAGATGCAGGGTGTACTTCCAGGGGCTCAGGTCTATGCAGCAGGTTCATCCCTCATGGTTCCTGTTGGTATGGGGCTTCTTGGCAGAGTTATCTCCGGCATCGGGATTCCTCTAGACGGCTTAGGTCCATTAGATACAGAAGAAAAATATCCACTTGATGGAAATCGTATAAATCCAATGGAACGTGTTCCTGTTGAAACTCCTTTGTCTGTTGGCATTCGTGCTATTGACGGCCTTAATACTGTGGGCAGAGGCCAAAGGCTTGGTATCTTCTCCGGCTCCGGTGTTGGAAAATCAACACTCATTGGAATGATAGCTCGATATACAGATGCAGATGTAAATGTTATCGCTCTCATTGGAGAGCGGGGTCGTGAGGTAAAGGATTTTGTTGAAAAAGAGTTGGGCCCGGAGGGATTAAAGCGTTCAGTTGTAGTTGTTGCAACCTCTGATCAGCCTCCGATGCTGAGACTTAGAGGCGCCTCTGTTGCTCACTCCATTGCAGAATATTTTAGAGATCAGGGACTTGCTGTAAATCTTATGATGGATTCCGTTACCCGTTATGCAATGGCACAGCGAGAGGTTGGTCTTGCTACTGGAGAACCATCAGCGACCAGGGGATATCCGCCATCCGTATTTTCACTGCTTCCACGGTTAATGGAGAGATCAGGCACCTCAGCAGGAACAGGTAGTATCACCGGTTTTTATACGGTACTTGTTGAAGGCGATGATATGAATGAGCCCATTGCTGATACTGCACGGGGAATCCTTGATGGTCATATCGTTCTTGATAGAAAGATTGCACACAAGGGACATTATCCTGCTATAGATACATTAGCATCAATATCACGATGTATGAAGGATGTTGTCAGTGAAGAACACCGTATAGTTTCAATAAAATTTCGTGAACTTCTTGCTGCTTATACAGAAGCTGAAGATCTCATAAATATTGGAGGATACGTTCGAGGGGCAAATCCAAAGGTTGATGAGGCAATTAGTTTGATTGATGAGATGAATGCCTTTTTAAGGCAGGGTGTTCATGAAGAGGAAACAATGGAGTCTGTAATAGCACAGTTGATAGGATTGTTTTATACAGAAAAACCAAAAACCATTCAAAGGGGACCTCAGGTTCCCTCTTTCGCACAGGTAATTCGTTAAATACAATGAGACATAATATATATTGGTATTTTAGATGAAAAAATTTAATTTCAAGCTTCAGAAGCTTTTAGATTTCCGAGAGGCGAAGGAAAATGAGGTTAAAAATGAATTATCAAAGGTTTTAATGAAACAGAATGTAGAGAGAAATAAGCAGCAGGAACTGCAGCAGGGAATTAATCGAGAAAAAGGCAATCTTAGAGAAAGAATGGTAGCAGGTAAAGCATCAGTGAGTGAAGTAATGATGTTTGAGAAATATATAGATATGTCTTTAAAGGCAATAGAAGCTGCAGAACGAAAGATTCAGGAGATTGAGCCTGAGGTTCAAGAGGTTCGTTCACGTCTCGTTGAGGCAACAAAGGAAAAAAAAATAGTAGAGAAACTAAAGGAAAAGCGTCATGAAGAATATCTCTATAATATGAATCGCGAGATAGCCAAGGAAAATGATGATATGAACCAGAAGATTTTTGCTCGAAACAGAGAAGCAACCTTGTGAGGATAATATGCTAAAAAATGTAACTGATATAATGACTAGAATCAAAACTATTCAAAATCGTTTTGCTAAGATGCAGCAAAATATAACGAAGAAGTCTTCTTATGATTCTCTTCAAAAACAGGCAATAAAGAATGTTAATTCTCTTCAGAATCAGGATGTTTCAATAATAAAGAAACGTGCTAATGATATATCACAGACCTATGGTGTACCATCAGGGCTGGTTCAATCCATGATTCAAAAGTCATCGGCCTATAATCCTAAAGCAGTTTCTAAGGATGGACGACTTGGTTTAATGCAGCTCATGCCTTCAGTAACAAAAAGCATGGGGATTAAAAATTCTCTATCAGTTGATGGAAATCTTACTGCTGGTATCTCAATGTTGAAAAAATACTTAACAAAGTACAATGGTGATTACGTAAAGGCCTTAGCTGCCTTCAATACTGGAGATAAAGTTGATAGTGCATTGAAAAATGCAAAAACAAAAAATGACATATCAAAAATCATCAGTACCTATAAGCAAAATAGTCTGGAAACTAAGTAAGGAGAAATACTCATGAAGAATATATCTGAACAGTCTAAAATATTATATCTGATCCTCCTTATTGTTTTTATCTCAGCCGTTGGTGTTTTCTGGATGGATTATATAGGTCTATTTAATATTAAAGAATATATGACCTTTATGAAAAAAGAACCGAAATCAGTTCTTCATAAAGATGCTGATGAGCCCTCTCTTGTAGAGAGAGAGGAGTTTAACAAAGAAAGAAATAAACTCCTTGAGCGTATTGAAAAGCTCGATAAGAGAGAAGCCAAGTTAGCTGAAAGAGAAAAGAATGTTGAAACTGAGCTTGAGAAAATTGAAGAAATGAAAAAGGGGATTAAGCTTGAAAAGAAGAAGCTTGGTCTTCAAAAGAAGAAATATAATAATTATGAAAAGAATGTAACGGATCTTGCCAATAAAATTTCAAATATGCCTCCAGAGGCATCAATTAAAATTATGGAAAAATGGGAGGATCCCCTCATTATAGCTGTTTTAAGAGAAATGGATGTACAGGCAGCAGAGGCAGGAAAAAAGAGTATTACACCATATCTCTTAACTCTATTTCCAAAAGAAAAGGCCAGCAGGATTACCTATCTGATGACTCAGGGTATAAACTAAAGAGGATTATATCTGTATTAAGGATATAACGTGGCTGAGATTAATGTGCAGCATATTCTCTTATGATTTTATGAATATCTTTTTTCCCTTCTCCATTTTGAGCTGATGTATAAAAAAGTGCATCAGCCTCAACCTCAAGTTTTTTCATAATATCTTTAACTGCTTTTTGGCGTTTATTCTTTGATAATTTATCACATTTTGTCAGAGTCAATAGAACAGGTATTTCTTTGGAAATGAGAAAATCAACGATTTCATCTTCGAAGTCACCTGGTATACGTCGTATATCTATCAAAAGAAATACAAGTTTGAGATTTTCTCGTGATTCTATGTAATTTTTTATCATGGGCATGAAGGTATTTCGCATATCCTTTGAGACTTTAGCATAACCAAAGCCCGGAAGGTCAACCAGTGATGTTTTTTCATCAGCTAAGAAGAAATTGACCAGTCTCGTCATTCCAGGTTTTTGACCTGTTTTAACTAAATCCTTTCTGTTGCAGATCATATTTATTAATGAAGATTTGCCAACATTTGATCTACCGAGAAAGGCAAATTCCGGATGATTATAAGAAGGAAAATCTTTACTTTTTACTGCACTTTTTATAAATACAACATTTTTAAAGCTCATTGACTGATTTGTTCTCCATTAAAATAGCGTGATCTCCACTGCTATAATAGTTTTTTCTAATACCTACCTGGTTAAATCCAATAGATTGATAGAAGCTTAAGGCAATAGTGTTTGATTCCTTCACTTCAAGCAAGATCTTTTTTATTTTATTTTGAATTGGAATGCTTATGAGGTATTTTATCATTTGAGATGCAATACCTTTTCGTCTAAAATCCCTATGAACAGCAATATTTTGAATTTCAAATTGATCAGCAACGAGCCATCCAACTATAAAACCAACAATTCTATTGTTAGTTTCAGCGATAAGAAAATGTGAAAAACTGTTTTCTATTTCCTGAATAAAATATGATGGTTTCCACAAAGAGGATGACTGATTTTCTATCTCATTGACAGCATCAAGGTCATCCTCCAGTGCATAACGAATATTTATCACCTCAATTAGTTGTCCTTTGCCTGAGGTTCTCTTTTTTCAAGGAAAGCTAAAACTCCTTCGGTCTTGTTTTCAGTTTCACACAATAAACCAAATTCATCTCTTTCATACTTTTGAGCTGACATGAGATCCATTTGCATTCCCTCTCGAACAACCTTCATAGCTGTCTTGATGGCTGGTCTTCCCTTAAGGGCAATTGCTAGTGCAAGTTTTTTAGCTTCATCAACTGCAGTTCCCTTGGGGGCTGTTCTGTTTACCAATCCATACTCTGCTGCTTGTACACCAGTGATGAAGTTTGCAGATAAGATTAGCTCTAAAGCTCTTGCTGAACCGATTAAACGGGGAGTTCTCTGAGTGCCTGCATAGCCTGGAATAATTCCAAGTTTTATCTCAGGAAGACCAAGTTGTGCTGTTTCATCAGCAATTCTCATGTGACAGGCAAGTGCCAGTTCCATGCCGCCACCAAGGGCAAAGCCATTTATTGCAGCAATGAATGGTTTATCAGCTGATTCAATAGTATTGAATACTTCTTGTCCATTTTCAAGATATGTGCTTCCCTGTTGTTGCTTTGTAAGACTTTCAACCTCTTTGATATCAGCGCCAGCAATAAATGCTCTGCCAGCTCCGGTAAAGACAACAACTCGTACAGAGTCATCGGCAATTGCCTTTTCAACAGCTGTCTTAATATCCCCTAAAACAGGTGAGCTTAAGGCATTCATTGGTGGATTGTCAATAGTCATTATTGCAATTCCATTATCTTCCACAGTATAAGAACACGTAGTCATAAATATTCTCCTCTCTCTATTTTGTAGAAATTTGAAGATATAATGAGAGATTGTCAATTGTTTTACGAGGAATTGTTATAAAGATTACAAAAAGATCTATGAAAGATAGACTTCTCTAGCTTTTATAAGTTGAACGATGGTATTATTTACAGGAAAGCTCTGATTGCTTTGTTCTCCAATGTTCAAAAAAAAGCCATTTATGGAATCTATTTCAGTTCTCCTGTTATTGCTTTGATCTTGAAGCATAGAACATCGGTTTGATGAAGTTTTTTTGCATACGTCAATAACTCTCTGGTATATATAATCATACTCAATTGAATAACCAGCAAGTTTTGCTGCTTGAACTGCTTCACGTAAAATACTTTTTTGAAGATTACGTGCATAAAGATTTTCAATTATTTGACCATTTGTTATCTTTAATATGGCAGCTATGGGATTTATCGCACTATTGATAAGAGCTTTTTCCCATAAGACGGGAAGTGCATCATCAGTAATTGAGTGATCAATATTGCATTGAGTGAAAATTTTGCTCAAAAGATTTTTAGCTTCAGAGTTTCTTCCACCGTAGACAACTGTTCCTATTCCTCCGAGAATAACTTTTCCAGGTGAAGGAGATGAGGCTCCATAGGTAGTACTGCCAAGAATGTATTGGTCTTCGGGAATATATTCTTGAAACAACTTACTATGAAGAAGACCATTTTGTAATGATACTATTATTGCTTTTGAATCTATATAGGGTTTAATAGTCTTCAAAAGGGATTCAGTGGAAAAGCTCTTAACAAAAACAATAATGATTGTGCTTTCTTTTATTATATCAAGGTCTGAGGTTATGGGAATTTTGTAGGATGTTTCCTGGTCATTATCCTTTATCGTAATACCATTTTCAGCTAACTTGATGATATTAGTATTGTTTTCAAGAAGGTGTACCTTTATATCGTTTTTATGCAACATTGATGCAAAAAGGCATCCCATTGCTCCGGCACCTATTATAGTACACTGTAATGAATTCTTTGTTTCTATCATAATTTTTTCCTGCAAATAAAATAATTTATAAAACATTATACGTAAAGAAAAAAAATCTCTTATAATTTTTTATCTCATTAAAATTAATGTATTGAAATCACCGTTTTATCATTAATAATGGTAATCTATGAAGAAAAATATTTTATATACAATTTTTCTCTTCACCGTTCTATTATGGACTGATCTTTTTGGTGCAAAAATTTTATTAAATAATTCACCTGTTTTTTATAAAGAGGGATTCAATAAGAAGTGGATAAATGTTATTCCCCATGACAAGTCCTGGTTAAAGGTCCAACCAGGATGGCAAAGTCTTCGATTTGTTGACCTTCCTATCCCCAATATTCCCAAATATAAATGGATGGATTTAACCGATTATAAACCTGTTGAAATGACCTTTGTGATACCCTTTGAAAGTTCGGTTGATTATACTCAAACCTCTATTATTCCAGGAATTTATTTTCCAAGAATATCTTCTAACTATGAAATCTATATTAATAATAAAAAAATTCATCACGCTATCCATTTATCTAAGGATAAGAAATATATCTACCGTCATAGAAATATTAGAAAATTTTCTCAATACATTAAACCTGAATATATCAAGAAGGGAAAGAATATATTGACAATTAGAATTATTGATTTTCCCAACAGTTTTGATGCGGGTTTTCGTGTAAATGGAGAACATTACATTGATGAATTCAAACTTATCAAAGAAAAAACCTCTGCAAGAATGGCTTTAATGTTTATCTGTATCTATCTATTCGTTGGAATACTTCATCTCTTCTTTTATTTTTTCAGACCTATCGAAAAGTATAACCTTTTTTACGGTCTCTTTTCTATTGATTTATTCTTATATCTTCTTATGGGCTCAAGTTTTATTGGTTTAATCGTTCAAAATACTATCATGGCTGTTCGCCTTGAATTTATAACATTATTTATGATTACACCTCTTATGGGGGCCTTTCTCAATAGTATATTAAGTGGAAAGGTTAGATTGATAACCTACATTTTATTAATAGTGAGTGTGGTTTTTTCAATAGTTATTATTGTTATACCCTTTCAACCTTCAATAGATCTTATGAAGTTATGGTTAATGGGAAATGTTTTTTCTTTCTTTTATTTTATGGCTATAATATTAAAATCCTTTAAAGATACATATAAAAGAAAAAAACAAAAAAAACCAACGTTCTCTAGAAGAACTATAGTTAAAAAGGTTTTTGCAAATTCTATTCCTGGAAATCTTTTGATTAGTGTTCTTTTAGTTTCTGCCTTTGCTATCTTTGATATTGTTGATACCATGTATTTTAAAATTGACCTTAGGGTTACATCCTATGGATTTTTGATTTTTATTATAGGTGTAACTCTAATACTGGCAAACCGTTTTTATTCTGTTCATTATTCAGTTGAAAAGCTTAATGTTGATTTAAGTAAGAAGGTTGAAGATCTTGATTTTGCACTGATGCAGATTAGGTCCTCTGAAAAAAAATATCGTCTCATCGTTGATGATATTGATGATGTTATAATAACACTCAATAAGGATATGGTAATTACCAGTATTAACAAGGCTATTTATAAACATTATAAGATAAATCCAGGTCAGTTAATTAATAAGAAATTCGAAGATATTATTAAAGATATTTCTGTTGAATCTCCTTTGTCCAGGCAAATTTTAACAGATGCCTTTGAAGATTTCAAAAGAGATGAAATTGATGTTCATGTAAAAACCGAATTGAAGTCTCGCTTCATCACAGAACCAATTCAAATGAGCATCAATATGGAGAGAGTGCAGGTTGAGGATAATGTAGATCTTAGAATTGTCTTTTCCGGAGATGTTAAAGATAGTCTGATGAAATATCTTGATACGGAAGAATTATCATATGTCATAGGAAATTATCTAACAACTGCACAAGATATCAGTCAGCGATTAACCAGGAATCTGGAAAAATATATAGATAATCATAAGGTTCATTTGATTTATATTGCAATGCGTGAAATAATAATCAATGCTATTGAACATGGAAATTTAAATATAACATTTGAAGAAAAGTCTAAAGCAATGGAAGAGAACAGATATATTGATTTTATTGCCAAAAGACAACAAAATGATAAATATAAAAACAGGGTCGTATATATTGATTACAGTTTAAATGCAGAGAGAGTTTGCTACAAGGTTACAGATAGTGGTGACGGTTTTGATTATAATGAAGTTTTAAATAAAAATTTTGAAACTCTCAACAATGACATGATAGAACATGGCAGAGGAATAAAAATTGCTACAGAAGTTTTTGATGAAGTTAAGTATAATGATGTTGGTAATTCCGTTGAACTCATAAAAAAAATTGGATAAATAAAATGTCACTAAGAATAAATAAGCTTAGAAAAGAATTGATAGAAAAAGATACAGTACCTTTTTTGATATCTGACCTCTATAATATCAAGTACCTCACTGGTTTTTCCGGAACAAATGCCACAATGATTATAGATAGGGATAAAACCTATTTTATAACTGATGGCCGTTATCAAGAGTATGCTAAGAAAATATTGAAAAAAAATATTGTTTTTTTACTTCAAGAGAGTGAAATCTATGAAGTTATTAAGACTCTTTTTAAAGAACAGGATATTCATGAGCTTCATATTGAAGATCATTCGATTCAATTATCATCCTTTCAACTTCTTAAAAAAAAATTACGAGGTATTAAGCTCAAGGCTGCTGGTTCTCCTGTAAACCTTCAAAGAATGAAAAAGGATAAGAATGAGATTGAGGTAATAAGAGCTGCGGCACAGATCACTGATGACTGTTTTGACCATCTATGCAGCTTTATCACACCAGGAATGACAGAGTGGGATGTATCCCTTGAAATTGAAAGATTTTATAAATCAAATGGTTGTAGACGAAATTCCTTCGATTCAATTGTTGCCTCAGGCATTGGTTCTTCTATGCCTCATTATGAAACCTCAATGGAAAAGAAGATAGAAAAGGGTGATGTTTTATTAATTGATATGGGATGTCACTTTAAGGGGTATAATTCAGACTTGACAAGAACTGTATTTATAAATAGCATTGATTCACAAATTGAAGAATTTTATTATATAGTAGATGAAGCCAGATTCAATGCTGTGAAAGCTCTGAAACCCGGTTTAACAACCGGTGAAATTGACGAAGTGGCCAGAAGTTATATCACAGAAGAGGGATATGGAGAGTATTTTAGTCATTCACTGGGCCATGGATATGGTCTAGAGATACATGAACTTCCTGCAGTAAAGAAAGATGGTGATGTGATTCTAAAGAAGGATATGACTATCACTATTGAACCTGGAATATATGTTCCTGAAATAGGTGGTGTAAGAATTGAAGATATGGTTCTTGTTACTTCTAAGGGTGCAGAGGTTTTGACAAATGCTTCAAGGGATGTAATTGTTCTTTAAAAATTTAATATTGAATATAGTGGTTTAAGAGGTTTATAATGGTATCAGTAAATGATTTTCGCAAAGGCATGGTAATAAAGCTTGATGGTGTTCTTTTTTCAGTAGTTGATTTTCAGCACGTAAAGCCTGCTCGAGGTGCTGCTTTTGTTCGATCAAAATTAAAGAATGTGATCAAAGGTTCAGTAGTTGATAAAACCTTTCGTGGTGGAGAAAAGGTAGAGGATGTTCGTCTTGATAAAAGGCCGATGCAGTATCTCTACGATGATGGAGATGCTCTTGTTTTTATGGATACAGAGACCTATGAGCAGGAGTCTATTGCAAAGGATGCAATGGGTGATGCATTTCGATTTATTAAAGAAGAGGATGTTGTTGATATCACAATATATGAAGGAGAACCAATCAGTATTGAACCTCCTTTAGCTGTAGTTTTAAAGGTTATCTATGCTGAGCCAGGTGCGAAGGGCGATACAGCAACAAATGTATTGAAACCCGTTAAAGTAGAAACAGATGCAGAGGTAAAAGTACCATTGTTTATAAATGAAGGTGATCTTGTTAAAATAAATACTCAAACTGGTGAGTATATTGAACGGGTTAAATCATAAAGATGGACTTTTTTACTTTTATAAAAGAGTGGATCAATGGAAATCCCGGAAAGGCAATAGGTGCCATTCTGGGATTTGTCATAGGTATTCTTCTTTTAACCTTTGGTGTTGTTCAAACTCTTCTTATTATTCTGCTCGTTATTATTGGCGTTATAATTGGAAAGTTTAAAGATGATAAGATTTCAATAATTGATCAGGTCAAATCTCTATTTAAACGTGGAGAATAATTCTTTGCCGGAGAACGTACATGAGCACACAATCAATGTATCAACTGGTAAAGAAATCATATAAATTTCTTCATAAAAAAAAGTACCTTGAAGCAATGGCACTCATTGAATCAGTCAAGGTTATTTATCCCCATAATTCCTATATATTATTTTTATATGCAGTGATAGCTGTCTTTAATGATAAGTTTGATAAGGCCTATCGTGTATTAGATCAACTTGGCAAGGATTCACCTGATTATGAACCTCTTATTTGCCTTCAGGCATTTCTTACTATGAAAAGTGTTAAGAGTCAAGAGGATGCATCTGCAGTATATGGTGAATATATAACTAAGTATCCTCAGGTTAAGGAACTCTACAAGGGATTGAATTCTGTAACTGCTGCTAAAGATTTTTCATTATTTCAAAAGAATGTATCACTGACAGATGTGGTGAACATACCTCATCCCCCATCATCTTTGAAAAAATTAAATCAAAAGAATAAAAATGATAAAAGTAAAGAAAGTATAGATCAAAAAATTATAAGACAAAAAAGATCATATAAAAGTGAAAGCTCAGGATCTGTTTCCAAATCAACAGAGGCAGTTAAAAAAACACTTATTGTTTTATTGATTTTAATAGTAATTTCAATCTTATCTTTAGCTGCCTTTTATTTTTTCAAAGAAACCTATAAAAATCTCAATAATAACAAAACAGTTATTGAAGATGATCGCATCGATCAGGTTACTCTGGGCGGATCAGCCTATGACCTGATTCAAAGAATTAACCGTAAGCCCGTTCCTGTATTTTATTATTCTCCAATTGTTTTATCAAAGGATTTCAATAAGGCAAAGATCTTAATCAAAAGAAACAAACTAAATGATTCTTTGCTTTTATTAAATAAAATTTATAACAGTAATGCCAATCAGCTGGTAAAAGAGAAGGTTGACTTCTTGATCAAATTTGTTGTAGCTCAGGAAACAAGGATTTATCAGAAGGTAAATTTCAAGAAGTTCACAAAAAAACTCTATCTCTATAGAGGCTTTGGAATATTATTATCTGGAAGAGTATCAAACCTCAAGAAAAGCCGTAAAGGTACGAGCTTTACACTTTTAGTCAACTATGACAAGGATGATAATTTTAGCGGTGTCATCAATATCTACAATCAACTTGACCTTGAAAAAATTGAGAATGGCAAAAGGGTCAATGTTAAGGGTGTCTTTGTTACCACAGTTGGCAAGAAGAAGAATCTTCATATTGTTGCACATAGTGTGAAGATGTTGTAGATTGTTTTATACTTGCTGGAAATATTATCAAATATAATGAAAATATTAAAGAAACTATTTTTTCTAGTTTTTATTGTATTGTTTTCATGTGATGATATGAAAACAATTAAAATGAAACCAATTGAGCTTAGAATTTCTGATTCATTAAATAAACCTGTTAAGTATCAGAAAGTCTATTTTTCTATATTAAAAGAATATTATAAACCATTTTTATTTTTCATCCCTGGTCATAATGCAAAAGTTACTTATGAAGTATTTGTGTATACTACAAATGAAGCAGGTTATGTGTTTATACCATCTCAAAATGTTAAAATTAGAAAGCATGAATACCTCATTGATAATTTTATTTATATTAATATTGATATTGATGTAAATAAAATAAAACCTTCAATAAATTTAAAACAGTCCACATTGAAAAGGAAGCGTGATCATTTTATAGATTATTTCAATTTAATTGATTTTCAAAATGTTGAATGTTTTTATAATCCTTTAAAAAAGTATAGAGGAATTGTGATTATAGATTCATTCTATGATATAAGTCTTAAAGAGATGGGCGGGACCTATAGACAAAAGTTTGATATTATATATGACATTTCAAAATCTCAAAAGAATTTAAGAAGTTACAAAATTCAATTGAAAGAATATAATATCAGAGAATTAGAAAATTATAAGAAAAGAAAAAGAGAGTCAGATAGAAAAGGAGTTGTTGAAGCTGAAATAAAATTTAAATTATTAAGAGATAGATATATGCAAGAAAATAAATGACTTTGTTAGCAGACGTATAACTTTAGAATTTAATTTATATAATCAGAGTGGTTTGTTTATAATCCTTGTTCTTTGAAAAGAATAGGATGTCAAACGTAGGGCAGCAAAATCGAAGTTAAAACAAAACAATGAGTTCATTGTAAGTAACCACATTATTACTTGGAAATTCTCAGGCTACTCTTTTAAGATTTATAATAATATATTCTATATTCATATTAAATGGTTCTTCTAAATTCCCATGAATCACCAAAGAGTACAATTCACCTCCTTTACTCCATGTTTATTGCTCTTTTGAATAAGATTAACACTTTTTATATAGTTGATGTCTGTTAAGTCAATCCTTGAATGCACTTCTTCAGGTGTACATCCCTTCAAAGAATAATGAGGGCGAAGAGCATTATAGGTTTCAATCTGCTTTTGTAAAAGTTTGATTAACTCCTCGGTATTTGTAATTGTATGAGGAAAAAGGAGATTATATTTTAAGACCTTGTTAACTGCCGCTACCATGCTGTTGGAGAAGATAATATTCTTCTGAGCAATGAGTTTCTTTATGGATATAGTTTCTTGAGAAGTTATCCATGAGAATGTAGATATTGTGACGAACATTGTTTTGAGTTTAAATATTGTTACGTCTGTTTGCCAGATTTGATTTGGCTTTGAAGCTATGATGCCTGTTTTATATCGGAGTTTTTTTTATCCTTCTTTTGTTAACTTCTAAAATGTTTATTTGGTTTGGCCATCGTTTGATGCATTTGCCTATGAAGGATTCGAAGCAGGGGTGGTTGAGTTTGTGAAGCCAGGAGTTGAAGGTTGATGTGTGTATATTGAAGAGGGAGAGGGCTTTGGGTAATCCTATGATGTCTTTGGTGTTGTCGATGACTGAGGAGTAGTCGGTGTGGTATGAGTTTCTTTGGATAGTTATTTTCTTTATAATTGAGTATATCTTTTTAAGGGATTACAGTAGGGATGAGGTGTAGTGTGTCAAGTGGGAAAGTTTCATTGTTTTTCTTTCCTATATATTTCCTGTTCTTCTGGTTCTCCCCATATATGTTTCCATACCATAGATTTTTTAGTCTCATAATATATCATAGTATGCATAAGGCCTGGATAGTTATCGGTATTTTCATGCCTACAGAGAAGTTCTTCATACAATAATTCTATTGCTTCAGCTATAAGCAATGAAAGAGAAGCTCGATAAAAACGTCTGAGATCAAGAGCATGTTCATAATATGGTTCGATGAGATAAATGTGTATATTATTGTATGCACCCTTATTTTTCACTTGATATTCAGTAGAAAATCTCTGCTTAATGAATTTTCCCTGTTTTCCTGAAAGCATTAAAATAATTTCTCGTATGATTGCAGATTTTGATATATTTCTTTTTTGAGAGATAGTTGAAAGTTTTTCAAGGATTTCTTTGTTGATGCTTATAGTGGTTTCAATAGCCATGGTGAGATCCTCCTATAAGTAATACTCATTTTAGGAGTGAAATGAAAAAAATATTTGAAGAATTATACTTTTTTCTCTATCCTATGTAAAGTCATTTGCATCATCTGTGACTTTGCAAGGCATGACTTGCTGAGCCAATGTAAAAAAAAAGAAAAGTTTGGTTAATCTTCTTTAACCAAACTTTGTAAGTTGTTTTCTTTTATGATTGTTTTTTATTGTCATCAAAAACCACAGTGGTGCCGCAAACATTGATGACATCACCAGGTTCTAGTACTTTGGTTGTGACATTTCTATTATTTACTTTCGTTGATCCCTTGCTTACAAGTGTGAATTGATTCTTGAGATTATCAAATATAATGGTCGCTTGGCTCTCTTTTAGATTCGCATCTTTACCCATGATAGTCATATCAGCATCATCGGTGCCACCAATAACGGTTTTACCTTTATTTAGAACAAAGGTTTTAACTGAAACGCGAGAAACACCTTTGTCTAAAAGCTCCAGAGAGGCTCCCATGTTTTTATTTTCAAAGGTAATTTTCAAAAGTCCATACAAAAGAGCCAAAGCTAACAATAGAGGCAGTAAAAACCACCAGGCCATTTCCTTTACAGGCAATCCCAGCACTGAGCCGGAGAAATAATACCGCTTAGTTTTACTTATATTTCTACCATTTAGTACAGACATATGCACATCTTTTTTATTTGCACCAAACATTGAAGCGGGATATGTTACAAGATATTCATTCAAAATCTGCTTTCTAATTTTATTGTAAACATTAGAAAGTTCTATTTTGTTATGAGCATTGAATACCATACCTCCTGTCTGCTGGGAGATTTCGTCAAGGTGCTGATCTCTCATGCCGCCCTTTGGGCCAAAGTAGATAGAAAAAACAGAAATCCCTTCTTCATTGCACAGTGCTATTGGCTCTTTGTATGTGAATGTTTTTTTGCCAAATATATCGTGAAGTTTTCCTGTTAATCTGTAATATGGTTGATTGACACCGTCAGTAAGAAGAATGATAACTTTTCTTCCCTTAAGTTTTTTGAATTCCGTTACTGCTAAACTTAAGCTGCTGTAGATCTCTGTGTAACTCTCTTTAGTCGATGGTTTAGAAATATCATTCAAAAAGTTTTTTACTTTATCGATGTTGTCCGTTAAAGGAGACAGTGTGTTAAAATTTGTATTGAAAGTAGCCAATCCAACACTATCCTTTGGGTGGTTAATTGTGCTTAAGAATGAGTGGACAGTGTTCTTAGCCATGGTGATCCTTCTAGAGTCTTCATTAATAGCTGTACCTCCCTTCATCTTGTAAAGCATACTACTTGAGTTGTCGATCATGAGATAAAAGTTGATACCATTGTTTTTATTAACAAAAGGTTCTATCTCAATGTGTTGGTTGTTTATTTCTGTTTTCTTTAAATTAGATCCGGCTATGGATTCATATAAGCGCACATTTTCCTTTTTTAAGTTGGTAATGGGGGCTCCGGTTTTATCATTAATTTTTACATAGAGTTTTACTTTCTGATTTACGAATAGATCAGATGTGTCTATTTGTGATATAGTAACACTATTTGCCCTTAGGGTTAAAGGTAAGCTAATAATCATAGCGCAGCCTATACCTACAATTAATAAAGAGGCTGGAGCTATACTATTTAGTGATTTAATAATTTGCTTGAAAAGTAAATTATTATAGGTTAATAGTTTAAAGATATTTATTTTTTTCATTATATTCTCCTTCAAAATCGATATAAAAGTTTGGCATTTCCAATTTGAACCACATCGTCACGAATCAACTTGTGTTTTTGAATTTTCTTATCGTTGACGAGTACGATACTATTGTCTGAATCGGGTTCGATGAAAAGTTCATCTCCTTTGACATGTAGTTGTACATGTATATCTTGTATTTTGTTATAATCGTTTAATACAATATCATTATTTTTCTTGTTACCCATGGACAAAGTACCCTGGTTAATGATAAACTCTTTTCCTTTATATTTTCCATTTAAAAGATGGAGTTTACCAAATGACATTTTGCTTTCAATGAATCCGTAGAACAAACCCAACATGACTCCAAAAAGGATGAATCCAAAAAATCTGCCCATGACAATGTCTGGTGAGAAGTAAATTAGATATTCTAATGCGAATCCTCCGGCAAGACCACCCGCTAATCCACCTAACATTCCAATTTTTATTTTGGTTAAAGATTTAGCCCTGATACCTTCGCCAGCTCCAATAAAAATTCCCATGACAGCCCAGCCTAAAGCTCGAGAGACGGGTAATCCGACATTGTTAAAGCTTCTCATGTTCTGCAATAGATATTGCCCGGTAATAAAAAGTATCGCTTGACTAGCTAGAAATCCAAGTAGACCGGCCAGCATTCCTGTGACCATTCCACTTAAGATGCCAGTAATTATTTTGTAGTTGTTTCTTAGAACAATTCCATTAATAGTTCCAAAGAAACCTCCCATGAAAAGTCCAAAGATTGATCCCGCTATGATACTAAGTTTGAAATAACTTGACAGACTCTCTTGGTTACGCAATATTAATTCAATGATGGGCCAAACAAAAGCCCCTGCTGCCAAACCGATTAAAACCATATAGATTCTTCTAATTAAAACTGACATATCTACCTCTCATTATTTTATAAAAATTGATTGAGTTGTCCTTCTTATTTACATGAATTTTTACAATAGTCCGGCTTCTGGATGTTATATTTAGCTGAACTGTTTTTGAATTACCTTCAACTGTACCGACTTTAATATTATAAATACCGGGAGAGAAGGAATATCTGGTGAATTTTTTTATTTTAATGCTATATTTCTGGAATTCAGGTTTGTTGCTTTCTCGAAAATAGTATTTATTATCATTGATAGTAACATTTAAATTGTCTTTTGAAGCTTTGAAATAAATGATTCCTGGTAATGGATTCATCTCAAGTTGTAAATTTAGAAAGGTTTGCTCTGGCCTTATATATATTTTTTCAACTTTGGTTTTATAATTATCGCAAATAGCTTTGAAATAATATGCTTTACCAGAAACAAAAGGTGTGCCTGATTTTTTAAATTCAGTCCAGTCGATCCATTTTCTAGCATTATAGATATATAATTTTGAATTATTTGTAATGTCATTTTCGTTATCTTTGATTGTGTAGTTTAGTTTTACAGGTAAATTTGAAATTTTTTTATGAAAAATCTCAACAATGGTTGCTTCTGGATTTCTACTGTTTTTTTTCTGTAAGGTTCGTGGATACAAGAAGAAAACCTTTTGATAAAGCTGATTTTCAAATGAAGCCATGATTTTGTAGTTGCCCGGTTTGAGATAGATTTTGTTACTTTGTAAACGATAATATTTTTTTTCCAGTATTGTGTCATAGCTTATTTTTATAGATTTAATTTCTTTATATTTTCTGTAATTTTGTTGGTAAATTTTTATCTCTTTATAGACAGTATCTGGATTTTTGAATTCTCGGTGAGCGTTAAAAGCAACCTGAAAGGCTCCAAATTTATCAGGATATAGATACTCGTAATGATAACCTTTTTGATAAAGATAGAAGAGTAGGGTAGCGACCATAGATATAAAAAATAGTGTCACCGCAAATCCCTTTGCCATAATAGAAAAAATTGTTTTTTTTGTTTTCTTGCTTCTTTCAGATTTTATATCATAGGCATATTCCATGATTTTAGTGTTAATCTCTTCAGATGTCTTGAATCTTTTTAATCTTTTATCTGTAATTTTAATAATCTTTTCAACGGAATTAAATCTGCGGTTAATTTTACAGTGCATACTTTTTTTAATAATGCTTTTGATAATGGTTTCAATCTTTGGATTTAACTTTTCCGGTTTTACATAATTTCCTTTTTGAATGGCATTGATCGTCTGTGGAACTAGATTCGATGGGAAAGGACTTTTTCCTGTTGTCATGACGTATAACATAACACCCATGGAATAGATGTCGGTGCGTAAATCTACCTTTGAAGAGTCATCTATCTGTTCAGGAGACATGTAGGTAGGGGTTCCCAGGGTCATACCTACACAGGTCAAGGCTTCTTCATCACAATCTTTACTTCTGGCAATACCAAAATCTGTTAATTTCACCTCTCCATTCTTTGAGATGAGAACATTGTCTGGTTTTATGTCCCGATGGATGACCCCTTTCATATGGGCATAATGTAGGGCTTTACAGGTTTCACGATAAATCAGTAGGGCCAGATCATTTGGAATATATCTATTTTTTTCCACAAGGTCTGCCAAGCTGATTCCATTAATATATTCCATGACAATGTAATAAGATCCCCCTTCTCTAAAGTGGTCATAAACCTGTACGATATTGTCATGGCTGAATTCCAACATTAACTGAGCTTCTCGTTTGAACCGATCTACAATGGCAGAGTTCCCCCTGAGAGTGAGTTTCTTTAAAATAACATCTCTTTTTAAGGTCGGATGCCTAGCACGTAAAATGGCTCCCATTCCGCCTTCTGCAATTTGACCTTTGATTAGATATTTACCAATTTTCTTTTTTTTACTTTCCATTTCATTTACTCTCAATTGTTTATATTGGTTAATCATTTATATGCAGCTTCGATCATATTTATAATGAAGACTGCATTATTATTTTTATTCTATTTTTTAACTCAATGATATCGTGATCCAAAGATATTTCCCTATCTGGTTTTACAAAAACTATTACAAATTTATTAGGATTATGGATTTGTACAAAATTTTCCTTATTCAATAGATGAAACTGACCAGTAACGGGTCTGTGTCCCCCAAAATAAAATTTATTGGTATAGTGGCTATCTTTTAAGTAATAATTTAACATTTGGGCAACGGTTCCTTCTTGTGAGCTTCCATTGTCGGTCCATGTGAGACCATATGTAATGTCTGGATTTTTTTTGTATTGGATAATATCTTTTTTTGAATAGAAGATAGCAGGTTGAGCATGAGAAATTAAAAAATTTTCTCCAATGCAAAATAGCGGTAGATTTTTTTCAAAATCGGAGTAGGCTTGTAGAAAATCCGTACCATAAAATTTCCGAACAAAATATTCCACCATACTACCTTCATAACAAAATTTGGCAAAGGGATAGTTGCCATTACCATTTTCATTTAAGATATTGTCATGATTGCCTTTTAAATAATGAAAGTTGTCAGGAAAATTTGTTTTTAATAAAATCACTGTTTGCATTACAAAAAAGCTTTCTATCATTTCATGAGTCATATTTTTTTTAACTCTGAAATCTTTTTTAAATTCTTCAAAAGCCATTTTCCAGCGTTTAATAGCTCTGGATTCGGCATGCATACCATCACCAATACATACCAACTGTATTTCATTATCACGAAGAAATTCTAATACGCTTTTACCCTGGGTGCATTCACTACATAAAATACTAAGAAGAAAATCACCCCTGCCATGGAGATCAGGCACGATAATGGTAGAAATATTTTTTTTTAGGTTGATTAAGCCACCAGGTTTTTTATTCCAATCATAAGGCCTGATGGTCTTGTTTTCATTTTCCAAAATTGATTTAACAGCAAATAGTTGTTCTATAAACTCTTCTTTGTCAGGAAGCTTATTATTTTTATAATTTTGGATTATAATATTTTTTATATTTTGGATGTCTATATTCATAATGTTACGAATAAGGACTTCCCGAAATGGGAAGTCCTATTTCCTTTTTTTCATTAGTTACTCTGAATAATTGTTTTGTTGATATCAACAAATTCATCTGCAATAATAGTAGATACGTTGTTGATAGTTTCCCGCTCCTCTTCCTGAGAGCACTCTTCTTCTACAACAGCGATCTTAAATATTTGTGAAGTGCTCTCTACTGGTCCTTGCTTGAATGTAGCTACTTCATCGAGTTCCATATCACTAGCTAAAATAGTATCCTCATTCATGACACTATCAGGTACATCCTTACGAATACCAATACTAGTATATTCACATCCTCGTTTTTCATCAATCACAGGACCTAAATTGACTAGAGAACCGGAATAAGTCATGACAATGGCACCCTTGATGTCATCTTTATCAAGAGATACTGTCTCGGTCATACCGTACTCTTTTGTTTTCTCTTCAAAGATCTTTTGTTTCTCGATCCAAGCTTCAGCCATCTTTTCGATAGATTCATCGTTGTATTCCAGACCAGAAGATCTAGTGATTTCTTTTACTTGTTCCCGTGCTTCTTCAGGCACTAATTCTAAATAAGTATTCATATGTTTTCTCCTTAAAAAAATTATTTTAATACTTCAATTTCTGAAATCTCATCCTTAAACTTTTTGTTAAAGGATATTTTAGGTATATACATCTGTGGTTTTGCCTTAACAGTTATTTCTTCACCGGTAGAGGGCAATTTGACGACCTTGGCACTTTGAGCTTTTTTAAGTTTTAAATTCATGTTGCCAATATTTCCCAGGGAGACACGTCCCGATAGTATAAGGCCGGTTTTTAGTATTGATAAATAATCATCTAAAATTTCCTTCGCCTTGGTTTGGGATACGTTGTTTTTTCCTGCAATATATCTTGCAATGGCTCGCATATCATACTGATTGTCTTTAGATTCTTCCCTTGAGGTAATGGCTCGATTTATTTGCACAAAAGCGTTCGTTAAAAAAATGGTTGCTTCTCGAATGCGGTTATCCTGCTCCTGCTTTTCAACCTCATTATCAAATGTAAATATTTTATAAATGGAGGATGTTTTTTTTACATCTCCTGAAGTAAAGAAGGCAGAATGGTTAATTTTTACCATTTCTTGTAGAGCAGTTTTTTTTATAGTAACTACATCAGGCACATCGCTTCGCATTTTTATAGAAGCATATTCTATGTTTCTAAAATTCTCTTCAGCAGTATAGATTGAAATTAAGGAACCCGAATAAGTAAGAAAAAGTGCTGCTCTTTTATCATCAGCAGGTAGCTCTTCCAATTCCACCATACATAGGGATTTTGCTTGTCTGGCTAACAGGTTTTCCTTATCCAACCATGATTGGCGTAAATCTTTTATAGTTACTTCACTATTGTCCATAGATAAAAGCAGTTCGGCTAAATGATTTTCTATGTTTTCAGGAATAATATTTTGTTTTTCCATAATGTTCCCCTTTGTTTTTAAAACTAATATACGACATTTTAAATTATAGAAAATATGCTATTTGGTATGGTTTTAAAAAAACTTAATCTTTTGTGAGTTTTCTCTTTATTCTCTGTATTTACTGAAAATAAACCTAAATATAGATTGAAAAATATCCCCTGTATTAAGAATGTGATTGAATTGGGCTTCCATTTATTGATAAATGATAATGAAAGAGGTCTTGCTAAGTATTCTTATATAGAAAAAAATATTTCCTAGTTATTTTGAGATAAATGAAAGAGTAATAGTTATGAATTTATTAGATACTAATTCCTTATGGCACCTCGAAGGAATTCTTCCAGGTGGAAAGTCATGGTTTGTACCTTTGGATAAATTCCCCTTTACCGTTGGTCGGAATGCTGAAAGCAGTCTGTGCTTGAATTCCATTAGCATTAGCCGGAAGCATGCGAATTTTTTATTGAGAAAGGACAGATTGTATCTTGTAGACTTGAAAAGTACCAATGGAACCAAGGTGAATCACAAAAAAATTGATGATGAAGCAGAGCTTGAAGATAATGATGTGATATCCTTTGGTGAATTTGAATTTAAAATTCACAGTGCAGAGCCGGGAAATGAGGGTCTATTTTCAAAGACCATTATGGATATTGGGTCTAAAGAAAAAAACAAATTTGTTAAAAATTTTAATTTAACAAAAAAAGAGTCTGAGATTCTCAAGCTTTTATTAAAAGGAACTACAACACGGGATATTGCAAACCGACTATCGGTTTCAGCCGGAACAGCTAAAAATCATATTCTCAATATTTATAAAAAAACCGATACCCATTCAAAGTTTGAACTCTTTGCATTGTATAAAAAAATTGAAGATTAAATACGTTGCTTCAACAAATATGTGGATTTATTACTTGGATGTTTACCGCAGCAAAAATCCAAGTTAAAACAAGCAAGAGGCAATATTTATGAATAAGATAATTAAGATATTTGTCTTTGCACTCTACTTTATATTTTTATCTCTATAAATAACTATAGTTAGAAAACAAAAGAAGAAAATGTTTTTAAACTGCTGTCAACCCTTGGTACTTTATCATTTCAAAAATCCAGCAGTGCATTTCACATATCTGTTATGAAAAAATAGAAAAATATTATGATGATATATTTTAATGTGAAATATTGAGTGAAATTAATTTTGATACTAACTCCGAGGTCAAGATCGATGTCCCTTTGCGATGGTTACAAGGGGGCATCGTTGCCCCTTTGGCCTTATCGGAGTGTAAATTCTGTTTTCTTTTTATTTTTAAAATACTTAATAAATAACAAGGGCCACCATAATGCTGTTGCAATAGAATGACCTATATCTCCGATTATTTGATTTCCATGTTTATTTTCAAAGGAATCATCATTGATGAGATAGGTCCATGTTGCAGAAGGATTTTTTGCAATGATTTCATTGATTTCATTTTCATTATTTAAATAAGAATCAATTCTTTTAATAATTTGGCAATATAAATTCTCATACATTTTGTTGAATAATTCTATTGATATTTTCTGATATTCAACAAGGGGGTTCTCTCCACCAATACTTCTTAGGTGTATACCTTCTTTTATTATTGATATTTCATGAAGATACTTTGACCAGATTTGATCTATATACATTAAACCAGCTTTCCTGCAAATCTCATTTAATTTATCTTTGGATAAACTCTTTAGATGTTTTTGGTATTCTTCTGGTTTTTCTTGTTTATATAATTGAGTAGCATAATTATATAAAAGTATTTTATTTCTTTCTTCTGAAATGATTAACCGCTGTCTCTCTAATAAATAAGAATATTTAAACAAGGTTTTCTTTATCTCAAGGTTTTGTCCTTCAATGATTCTTTGCACACGATTGATTTCTTCTGTAATAATAGAATTATTTATTTCAGTATTACTTTTGCTATACTCAAATCTATCAGCAATAAGATCTTTTAATTTATATTTAATGAAAATATCATCTTCAAGACTGACAAAAAATTGTGATGAGCCAGGGTCACCCTGTCGTCCTGCTCTTCCTCTTAATTGATCATCAATGCGTATACTTTCATGTCTGTTTGTTCCAATTACATAGAGTCCCCCCAGAGATAAGACTTTTTCTTTGTCCTCTTTATTGTCAGCGCCAAGACGAATATCTGTACCTCGACCAGCCATATTAGTTGAAATAGTAACAGCTCCTGATTTACCTGTCTGAGCAATTATCTCTGCTTCAAGTTCATCATTTTTTGCATTTAATATTGAACATGAAATTCCTTTGTCTTTTAAATTTTGTGCTAATGTGTGAGATTCTTCAACTGATTGCATTCCCACAAGAATTGGCCGGGTTGTTGTATGAACCTTTTCAATTTCACCTAAAAGAGCAATACCCTTTGCCTTCTTAGTTTTAAATACTCTATCTTTACGGTCAATTCTTATACATTGCTTGTGAGGTTGTATTGCTACAGCATGGAGATTGTAGAATTCATTTAATTCTTTTTCTCCACTCAGTGCTGTTGCTGTCATACCGCATATTTTAGGGTAGAGTTGAAGGAAATGCTGCAAGGTAATTGTGTTTAAAACCTTACCATTTTTTTGAACAACAATATTTTCTTTCATTTCAAGAGCTGCCTGTAATCCGTCAGGCCACCTTCTGTTTTCAGCAACCCGTCCTGTGAATTCATCTACCTGTTCAACTTTTTCATTACGAACAATGTAATCTATATTTTTATTGAGTAAATATTCTGCATGTAGTGCGCAGTGTAATAATTCAGGTAACTCTGTATTAGTTTCATCATATAGATTGGTGATGTGTAACTGTTCTTCGACTTTTTTTATTCCATGATCTGTTAAAAAGATGTTTCTTTTGTATTCATCAAAATCATAATCTTTTTTTTCCTCCAATGATTTTGTCAATTGAGCTATAGAAAGATTTATTGAATTGCCTGTATCTGATTCTCCAGCAATAATAAGAGGGACTCTCGCTTCATCTATAAGAATAGAATCTGCTTCATCAATTATTGCAAAGTTAAAGGGGCGATGAACTCGGTTGTTTTCTTTATAACACAGGTTATCCCTGAGAAAGTCAAATCCTGATTCCTTTGCAGTCAGATAGGTTATATCTGAATTATAGGCAAATTGTCTTTCTTTAGTGGACATTCTTTCATTAACAAAACTGCATTCTAATCCCAGAAATTCATAAACTGGTCCCATCCATTGGGAGTCTCTTTGAGCAAGGTAATCATTAAAGGTGAGTATGTGAACTCCCTTACGGGAAAGAGCATTGAGACAAGCGGGAAAAACTGCTGACAATGTTTTTCCCTCACCTGTATTCATATTAGCAAGCTTGCCCTTATGCATAGCAAGGCCGGCAATTATTTGAACATCAAAGGGGACAACTTGTAGAACACGTTTAATACTTTCTTTAATCATGGCAAAACTTTCTACTTTTATAAAATCTAGATATTCTTCTGTAGTATCATAGTCTTTATTTTTTTTGGATAGTCTGATCCATGATTCTTTGATCTCCTGGTCACTCATTGATTGATAATGAGAATCAAAATCTTTAATTTTTTCTAGAGTTTTGTAATAATCAGATAGATCGTATTCTATTGTATTTCCATTTATCTGTTTATACCATTGATATAATATTGTTAAAAGTGATGTGTTATTTTTCTTTTGCATATATTGTATTCTCTCATTTTTTAAATTTTTGGGTTATTTCTTAAAAAAATGCTGCTGATAGAGCACAATAAAACCCATGATGAGGTTTATTGTTTTTAAGGTATTAGCAGTTAATGAGAGAGGCTTCTTCGTTATCAGATGGACTGATGGGGGTTTTAAAGACTAAATGTGTTAAGTGCTGTGTGATATCATCTTGATGTAAATGAATTTTGATGATTTGGGTAATGTAGTTATTATATCTTGAAATGTGTAATATTGCAGGGGATGGAAAAAGAGAATGTAATATTTTAGTGATAGTACTATTTTTTTGGTTATTCTCTATTCTTACCTGTGCAATATTTTTTATATTAGAGGTTAATCCATTATGATATGACTTTGTCTGTGTTTTTCTTACATCACATATAGGATAATTTATACTACTATCTTTTATAGAAAATAAATGTGTACTCGATGTGGTGACATCTATTTGTATCACAAAAAGAAGGGCAAAGAGAGATGTTAGTATTGTTTTTTTCATAATAGTGTAATTTATTTTTAAATATATAGAATATATTCTATGTGTCAACTATAAGTGTCTTTATATAATATTTTTTTAATATAATTCCCATTCATCTGATCCAGAGATTAGTTGGTTTATTACTGTTAATCCCGTTGTAGGAGTGGGGCGAGTTATAGCTAATTGCAAAGGATTTATTTTAATTAGATCCATCAACAATAACAATCTCTTTTCATCACTATAAACTCACCGCAGTTGAAATAGATAAAAGTATGAATCAAGTAAACACTTTCTCTCTCGCAAGGATCTTTCCATTTCTGTAAAGTCCTTTTAGAGAGAGTGTTGCTGGTAATTTCTTATCGGGTAAATTTACGATATTTGATTCTATGTGGCTGTTCAGCTGATTTGCCAAGACGCTTTCTTCTTTCAACATCATAATCTGAATAATTACCTTCTGTCCACCATACAGTACCGTCATCTTCAAAGGCCAGAATATGTGATGCTATGCGGTCTAAAAACCATCGGTCGTGACTAATAATTACAGCACATCCTCCAAAGTTTTCCAGGGCATCTTCAAATGCTCGCATGGTATTTATATCCAGGTCATTGGTCGGTTCATCAAGAAGAAGAACATTGGCTCCTTCTTTTAACATACATGCCAGGTGAACACGATTTCTTTCGCCCCCTGATATAGAACTGACTTTTTTCTGCTGATCAGATCCTGAGAAATTAAAGCGAGAAACATAAGCCCTTGAATTGACATCTTTGCCGCCAATATCAATCATGTCTTGGCCATCTGATATGACTTCCCATATTGTTTTGCTAGCATCAAGAGAGTCTCTTTCCTGATCTACATAGGCCAGTTTTACGGTCTCACCAACAACTATGGAACCCCCATCTGGCTTTTCTTTTCCTGCAATGATTTTAAAGAGGGTAGTTTTACCTGCTCCGTTAGGGCCGATTATTCCCACAATAGCACCAGGAGGCAATTTGAAATTGAGGTTTTCAAAAATAAGTCTATCATCAAAGGCCTTAATCACATTGTCAGCCTCAATTACAATATTTCCCAAACGGGGTCCTGCTGGAATAAAAAGCTCCAGGTCACCTGCACGTTTTTCATAGTTCTGGTTCAGTAAAGCTTCATAGGCGTTTATTCGAGCCTTTGATTTTGATTGACGTGCCTTGGGGGTCATGCGAATCCATTCAAGTTCCCGTGCAAGGGTTTTCTGTCGATCTGTTTCTGCCTTTTCTCCCTGCTGCAAGCGTATTTGTTTTTGTTCAAGCCATGAAGAATAGTTGCCTTTCCATGGAATACCTCGACCCTGATCAAGCTCAAGAATCCAGCCTGCTACATTGTCGAGAAAATACCTGTCGTGAGTGACTGCTATAACTGTTCCCTGATAGTTACCAAGGTGGTGTTCGAGCCAGGCAACGGTTTGTGCATCAAGGTGGTTGGTGGGTTCATCAAGAAGAAGAATATCAGGTTTTTTTAATAGAAGTCGACACAGGGCAACCCGGCGTTTCTCACCACCTGAGATTACCTTTACAAGGGTATCCCCAGGAGGACAGCGAAGGGCATCCATTGCAAGATCAATTTTGTCATCGATATCCCAGGCGTCATTATTGTCAATTTCCTCTTGAAGGAAAGCCTGGCGTTCAATAAGTGCATCCATCTGGTCATCGGAGAGATCTTCTCCAAACTTTTCACTGACTTCATTATATTCTTTAACAATGTTCACTAGGTCCTGAAGTCCTTCTTCAACTATTTCCTTCACTGTCTTTTCAGGATCAAGTGATGGTTCCTGTTCAAGTAATCCCATGGTAAATCCCGGGGAGAGAGATAGTTCTCCCTCGTGTTCTGTGTCAATACCTGCCATAATGCGCAGAAGTGTACTTTTTCCTGAGCCATTGAGTCCCAGAACACCGATCTTGGCACCGTAGAAATATGAAAGAGATATATCTTTCAAAACATGTTTATTTCCACGAACCTTTCCAACTCGATTCATTGAATATATTATTTTTTCGCCTTCATTGCTCATTAGTAGCTCCTTTCTAATTTACTAAGTATATATGGAATATTGCATGTATAGATATATCTATAATTCAGTCAATAGTAAATTTATTATTGAAATTTCGGTTTTAGTGACTTTTGTTTTTATTGTCTACAAGTTTTTGGAATATCTAAAGAGTCATATGTTGTATTTCAGGATATTATGAATTATCCCATTTTGTATTAAACATGAGCTGATATTATGCAGGGTTGGTCATTGCAAAATGATAATAGGTCATAAAAACCTTCAATATGAGTAATTTTGAATCATCGATGGCTTTTTTTACTTCATTGATTTGTTCTAATAGAAGAATGAAGTTCTCTACTTCAATTGCTGCAACGAGAGTACTTATAGTTCAAAATGTCATTTTTTAATTTTTAATGTTATATCCTTTGCATCATCACAATCTTTTAATGACTTAATTAATCCTGATATTGAATTGGATAGCATATCTATAAGGAAGGGCTTCAAACTTATTTTTTTTCCATCAACAATTAACTCAACTTTTTGATGGTTTTTTTTATTAATTAACTCAAGCTCAATTAAATTTACAAGACCTTTACTGTCATTGATGTTATATTGAGGGAAATCTGAATCAAGCTCTTCATCAGTAGCGATTGCAAGGACATTGTCGTTTTTATTACAAAGTAATTCCTGATTCATTTCTTTGCGATGTACTTCAATTTTTTTCTTATTGTTTCTTTTATATCCTTCAGTTAAAATTATATCAACATCATTGATATAATTTTCGATTATTTCATCTATCTCTAAATCCCTATCAGAATCTTTGATAATAGCTATTTGTTTTGGAGAGGAAATTATTGTCTGAAATGAACCAGCATGCTTATGTCTGTAGCTATCTTTTCCAGGGTGATCAATTTCAAATCCATGAACATCATGTTTTATTGTTGCAATTTTGTATTCTTTTGACTTCAATTCTGAGACTAGTTTTTCAATTAATGTTGTTTTGCCAGAATCTGATTTTCCGACAATAGAAATTATTGGAATTTGCATTGAGATCCTCTTTTATAAATTTATATAACCATTAGATCCTTTTTCTATAACACCTTCTCTTGTGACCTTTGTGAAAATACCTTTACTGGGCATAATGCAGTCTCCTGCCTCATAATATATATGACAACGTTCATGACAAACTTTTCCGATTTGGGTGACTTCAAGAACTGAATCTTCAATGCATATCTGAGAACCGATCTTTACTTTACCAAGGTCGACTCCAGCTATTGTTATGTTTTCAGCAAAATCACCTGCTGAAATATCAAGCCCTTTTTCTATCATAGTTTCTATATCCTCTTGTGAAAGAAGAGAAACCTGTCTATGCCAATTTCCACTATGGGCATCATTTTCAATACCATAATTATTGATGAGATTTACTTTATCTACAGGTGTTTTTTTTATACCTTTTTTAGTAGATATATTGAGCGATATAACAGAAAATTGTGTCTTTGATTTAATGATTTTTAGCCTCCAATTTGTACCATATCACGGTTGCTGCAATGGGTTCCACTTTCAGGTTTACTAAGGATTGCTGTCTGTAATGATTCTGATATATCATCAAAGTTAAGAGGAATTTCAATGTCTGAATTTAAACAGGGTTTCAATGTTCCATCAGCCAGCATTCGAATTCTGTTGCATATTGAACAATTTAATGGTCGTTCATAGTTATTGTTGATGTTATTATAGTCATCAAGATTATAGTGATTAATCCTTTGGAGTTCTATGCCACGTTCTAAGCAATATTTTTTTATTTCTACAGCATCTTCATTTGTGATCAGGTTTTTCATCATAACCATATTGATTTTTATTTTTTTGAAATTCAATGTAAGAGCTTTATCAATTCCTCTTAAAACATGATTGATATTGCCCCCCTGAGTTATGTATTTGTATTTTTCATTATCAAGAGTATCAAGAGATATGTTGAGATGTGTTAGTCCACTTGATTTCAAGATCTTTGCTTTTTCAGATAGATGGATTCCATTTGTAGTTAGTGCAATTGTATTTATATTCTTTATAGATGATATCTTTGTGATTAAAACATCTAAATCCTTTCTTAAAAGGGGCTCACCACCTGTTAACCTAACTTTTGTAATGCCAAGATGTGAACCCTCCTGTACCACTTTTTCAATGGTTTCATAACTTGCAACATCCATTGCCCTGTTTCTATGAAAGTCACAATCGGGATAGCAATATACACACTTAAGATTACATTTATCAGTTACTGAAACCCTCAAATAGTTAATTTCCCTGTTGAATTTATCTTTCATATCTATACCTGCTAGTAAATAATATATCTAAAAATAAACTTTTTTTCTTTTCTGTCAATAGGTCGAAAATTCTAGAACTGTGGTAATACTGCTCTTTTACTGTGGTACTTATTGCTACACTAAATAGACAACTTATTTTGATTGATTAATCAGTTGACTAAAGAGATAAATTAAAAATAATAATAATGAGGATGCTATTATGAATGCAAAAAAATTACTGTCAATTGAAGAAGCACTGGATATTGCTTTGAATGCAATTACGTCCATAGATGAAACAATTGAAATGCCAATACAAAAAACTCTTTCCTATGTTCTTGCTGATGATGTAATTTCACAGATCAATGTGCCTTCATTTGATAATAGTGCCGTAGACGGCTTTGCCCTTAGGATAGAAGATTACAAAGATACAAGAAAATTTAGAATCTCTCAACGAATAACTGCAGGTAGTAATCCTGAAGAAATTGAAGAAAAAACAGCTGTGAAAATTTTTACTGGAGCCCCGATACCAAAGGGGGTTGACACAGTAGTTATGCTTGAAGACTGCAGTGAAGAAGATGGCTACGTGACTCTACCGGAAACAGTAAAAATAAATATGAATATCAGACCCATGGGACAGGACGTAAAAAAAGGAGAAACAGTATTAACAAAGGGAACTAAAATAAAACCCCAGGAAATGGGATTAATTGCTTCAGTTGGAATAAAAAAATTGAAGGTTTATCGTCCTTTAAGGGTTGCTATTGTATCAACTGGTAGTGAACTAATAGAACCTGGTGAGGAATTCTCATATGGTAAAATTTATAACTCTAACAGATTTCTTCTTAAGGGATTATTGCAATCACTCAACTGTGAAATCATAGATATGGGTATCGCTTATGATGATTATACTTCTACCAGAGAAATAATGTTAAAGGCTTTGAATCGATCTGATATAGTTATTACAACAGGAGGTGTCTCTGTAAGCGATGAAGATCATATTAAAAATATTATTGCAGATGTTGGCGAAAAGTTAATTTGGAAAATTGCCATCAAACCGGGAAAACCCTTCACCTTTGGTGTGATGGAGGGCAAACCTGTAATTGGATTGCCTGGAAATCCCAGTGCTGTTTTAGTTACTTTTTTAATAATGGCCAGAGCTATTCTTAAAAAATTACAAGGTTTAAATGATTTGTCCTATATTTCTTATAAAATACCAATTGATTTTTCTGTAAAAAAAAGCAATACAAGAAGATCTTTCATACATTGCCAAGTACAAAATAGTGAAGAGGGACCGGTACTAAAAAAGTTTTCTAACCAGAGTTCAGGTATGCTAAGTTCTGCATCATGGGCACATGGACTTGCTCTTATAGCTGAGAATAGTCAGCCTCAAAGAGGTGAAATAGTTAATTATATTCCCTTTTCAGAATTATTATCTTAAAATATTTTTAAACAACATTGTTCTCATTATTCTGCTGACTCCAGATTATAGCAGCCTTTAAAAGTTCTGTGGAATTCTTGAGATTAAGTTTTTCCTTAATTCTTTCTCTGTAGGTATTGACTGTATTACTGCTAATAGTCAAATACTGAGCAATCTTTTTGGTGCTCATCCCATTTCCTATGCATTCAAAAATTTCAAATTCTCTTGGGGTTAAATCATCAAGGGGATTTATATCCTGAGAATCTTTTGTTCCAACCATTTTTCCTATTAGTTTATCTGAAATATTATTACTGATATACATATCACCGCTGAGTACCTTTCGTATTGCCTTAACTATGGAGTCATAGGTTTCCTGCTTAGTTACATATCCTCTGGCACCATTTTTTAGAGCTTTTTCAGCAAAAGTTGGATTTTCATGCATTGATAAAATTAACACAGGCAGATCATTAAAATATTGATTTAAATCATATGTTAATTCAAGTCCACTGGATTCTTTGAGACTCAAGTCAACAATAACAAGATCAGGTTTTGATTGTGAAATCATATTTAAAGCATCATGGGCATTATCAGTATCTTCGCAGACAATAAGATCATCTTGTTGATTTATTAACTGTTCCAGTCCAAATTTAAAAATTGGATGATCTTCAACTATAAAAATTTTATATTTTGTATTTATTCCGTTATTTTTATATATCATGTTATACCAGCAAATTCATTGTAGTTTTCAAAGGTGAGGGATATTGTTGTCCCCTGATTTTTTGTTGAGCGAATTAGCATCATTCCGTTAATTACCTCTGATCTGTATCTCATTATTTTTAATCCAAGACCTTTAGTCGAAATGTTAGCCTCAAATCCAACTCCATCATCAATAATTTCAAGGGTAACTCTTTCATTTTCTTGAAACAATGAAATGTGTATAGAATTACAATTGCTATGTTTTACAATATTACTGAGTGATTCTTTGATAATATAATATATTTGGATTAAAGTAAAACGATCAACTTGAGAAATGTTCCCTTCAATAGTATAGGTACATTCAATTTGAAAGAGACTTCTTGTTTCAGAAGAGAAGTCTTCAATTATATCTCTAATGTTTTCATTTTCAATTGAAATGGGGCTTAATCCTCTGGCTAGAAGTCTGCTGTTATTTAGGGTTCCCGATATAATTTGAATTATATCAGAGAGTTTGTCTTTGTAATCAGCTTCATTTTCTGCTATATGAGAATGAAGTATTTTAGCCAGTATATCAATTGCTGCAAGATTTTGAGCAATATCATCATGAATATCCTGTCCTATTCGTTGCCGTTCTTTTTCACTTATGGTTATAATCTCTTTTTCAAGTTCCTTTCTTTTGGTTATGTTTCTTATCACCTCAATAATTCCTGCAAAGCTGTTGTCATTATTGAAGAAGGGGGATGCTACTATCTCACTATATTCTTCCTGCTTTGAATCGTCATTATAGAATCTGTGTTCAATAGTAATCGGAGAGTGTGTTTCTTCGACAATCTTTAAAGGACATTTTTTCATGTCATTCTTGCAAAATGTATTATTGGATTTTAATTTTTCATAGCATAACAGATTAGTAGTTTTATTGTCAATTCCATATTGTAGTTGAGCAGCGGTATTGGCCATTCTTATTGTGTTGTCATTATTTATAACCAAAATAGAATCGGTTATACTATTCATAATAGTTTTTAAAAAGTACTGGGTTTCATAGTAGCGTTCAGCAGTCTTTTGATGGTCACTCTTTTCTAATTCAAGAACTTTGCAGGTAGATTCAAGTTCTTCTGATCTTTTTATAAGTTCATCTGTTTTTTGCTCATAGGCCATGTTGAGATTGATTTCGAGACGCTTTCTTTCTGTAATATCTTTACCAATGGCAATAATGTCAGGAGAGTCAGAGTTTTTATTATAGAAGGTAGAGTAAGAAATAAGAAGAGGTATCTCTTCATTGTTCTTTGTGGTTAACTTTTCTTCTGATCTCATGACATTTTTATTGTTTTTAACTAAAGATTCCATTGATTTATTGAAAAATTTATTATCAACAAGAATAAGATCTATCTTTTCTCCAATAAGTTCACCTGATTCATATCCCAGAAGCAAAGATGCTGCAGGGTTAAGGAATAGAATTTCACTGTTTTTATTAATAACAATCATAATATCTGCTATATTGGAAAGGATATTATCAAGGTTTTCATTGGTATTTTTCTCAGTAATATATGCCTGCTTTATACGGAACCTGGTTTCCCAATTGAAAATCGACAAAATTCCATGCATCGACCATAGAATAATAATTCCGCAAATAGTTCTAAAAAGATATACCGGAATATAGGTATAATTAAAAAAAGAATCTATATAGAGTAAATTTGCTGGAAAAACAGTTCCCTTGTCTCTTATAATGCCACAGAAAAAAGCCCATAATATCAATGCTATACCACAGGTGAAAAAATATTTATAAAGTCTTAATCCTGATAATTTTTTTTCATTCTCTTTGTAATACTGCCTTAAACCCAATCCTATCATTATGCCTGCAGGGAATCGCAAAAAATAACCAATAAAGGCATCTATGTTTTTAAAAAAATCACCAGTTAGCAGTGCGCTGGTAATAATTGCAGCAAAGATAATGGGATATAAATAGTGTGATTTCTTCCAACGTTTTGGATCTATGATAATAAAGAGTCTTCTGCCAAATTCAAAAAGAAAAATGTAAGACGTGTAGGTGATTATTTTTTTTATATTAAGAAGAATTCCATCATAACCCTTGATGATTGACCATACAGAAATATAATCTGATAAAGCATGGGGCAGAGTATAAAGGACAAAAAGATAGAATATTTTTGAAATTGCAAAATCACTCTCTTTTTTGTCAATCACCAGTATCATTGTCGTGATTAATAAAAAAGTAGTACCGTAAATAAATTGTATGAATGCAATATTATTGCTAAAAAAATTTTTTATAAGATCTAAGTTTTCCATATAATATATTATTTTTATTTTAAGATAATGTCAACATATTATTACACTTCAAACATTTGATTATACAGTTGTAGTCTAAAAAACCACAAATATTGTATAATGATGCTACTTGTTATGTTTCAATCAGCTATTGAATATTTAATAGCTTTGCTTACTCTTTAAACAATAATTTAAATAAAAGGAGAACTTTTCAATGAAAAAGATGAAAGCTATATCTACTATTATAACACTTATTATGCTCTTGTCCTCAGGTATTATTTTTGCAAAAGATGCAGGAGAATCTAAATGGGGAACTATCAAAGGTAAATTCTATCTGGGACTTAAGTTTGAGGATGTGGGAACTTCTGTAAATGCCAATGATATGTTTGTTCTTGAAAGGATTTACTTTACCTACAAGAAGAAGATTGGTGCAGGATTTTCAATGAGAATAACCACTGATATTATTGGAAATGAAAAAAATGCAGCAGGTGATGATACACCGTATACTCCATATATTAAGTACGGATATCTTCAGTGGAAAAAAGATTTTGGTCCTGTAAAGATAAAGTCTCAGCTTGGTATGGTCGGCACTCCAACACTTGGTTTGGCAGATAAGCTTGGTGGCATGAGATGGGTAACTAAGAACTATTTTGATGATTCTAAAATTGATAATTCAGCAGACCTTGGAATGAATCTATCATTAAACATATTAAAAATGGTAACCCTCTCTGGTGCAGTTACCTCTGGTGAAGGTTATAAGGATGTTGCTGCTGGTGAAACTGATAATAGTAAAGCAATCAATGGATTGCTCGTAGTTAATCCAATGAAAGAGCTTTATATCAGTGGATTTATCAGAACAAATGGACATAATGGTCTTAATGAAAATGATATGTATTTTGGTGGTGGTGTAGCATGGAAAACCAAGCTTCTTAAAACTGGTGCAAACTATGCATATGTAATGCAAAATAACAGTGCAAGTAAAGATCATTTAGTTGATGTTTGGGCAAATCTCAATCTTAAATCTGTAATCAATATTCCTCTTCTAGTAATGGGACGTTTTAACTTAAATATGAACACTGTTGCTGATACAATTAGTACTAAAATTCTTGGTGGTGTTGGCTACAAGTTTAATGGTTATGTTCAAACAATGCTTCTTTACAAAGTTACTGATACTTTTGATGATGCTACTGACGCTGTACATAGTATTTATCTTAAGGTTGAAGCAAAATTTTAATTTTCATAAATTTCTCATGATTTAAACAACCGTCATTTATATGTGACGGTTGTTTTTTTATAAAGATAATTTCTAAATCACTTTCATTCATATTCAATAATTGAGGTTATCAATATTTAATTATTTGAAATGTCTATGTCTTAGGATCGTTAATGAATTATAGATATCTTTTGTGGTAATATATACCACTAAACTTTTTCGTTTTTACTACATGCTGTTAAACTTTGTGCTATTGCTTTAAATCTAAAGAAACTTTAAAATAACTAATCTCTTTGTGAAATCAATTAGATACTAAGTAATAATTAAATTAATAAAAGAGTAAAAATAATCACCTTTGTAGGAGGATGCTTTATGGTTCAAGAGAAATGGAAGAAGATAATCTTAATACTATTACTTATTTTAGGAGCGGCAGGTGCTTTTGCTGTTCTTATAAATCCAAAAAATCTTGGTACAACTGCAGCAGTTCCCTGGGGTCTTTTAATTGGAACCTATGTTCTTTTTGCAGTTAGTAGTACAGGAGTTGGTCTCATAGGCTCTTTAGCTTCAGTTTTTGGTGTGTCAAAATTTAAGAATTTATCTCATAAGGGCCCTGTAATATCACTTATACTATTGTTATGTGGCTTTGGCGCTCTAGCTTTAGAACTTGGAAGGCCCTTGAATCTTTTTTACATCCTGATTTCTCCAAATTTCACTTCCCCAATCTGGTGGATGGGTTTTTTCTATACTTTATACTTAGCACTTCTTGTAGTTGAAGTATATTTTATAATTAAGAAGGATGATAAACATCTTCCTCTTATAGAAAAAATATCTTTTTTTATAAAAATTGCTGCAGTAACAAATTTAGGTGCAATATTCAGCATGAATGTATCCCGTCCATTCTGGCAGGGAGCCTATTTTCCGATTATCATGATTGTATCGGCAATTGCATCAGGAGCAGCAATACTTGCTATTATCAGCTATTTTGAGAAATCCAATGATTCAGAATTTTTAACTATTCTGGGAAAGATACTTTTAGGATCATTATTAATCATGGGAGCAGGTTCTATTTGGAAATTCATAAGTGCTATATACAGTACAGCTCCTGCTGATTATCTAGCATCCTCCTCGCTTCTTAATGGGGGCTGGTTAATTTCTTTCATATTCTTAGAGATATTGATTGGTATAGTAACCCCTGTTGTTTTGCTATTAAAGTGGAATTTTCAAAAAAATATGGTCATCATCTCGTCAATACTTGCAATGTTCGGATTAGTCTTTTCAAGATTGAATTTTATTTCTGCCGGGCAGATGGCACCACTTTATCCCCGAGACAGCTTTGCATATTTTAACTCCTATAGTCCTTCGCTTTCAGAATGGCTGATTCTCTTAGGAGCAACTGGAACAGCAGTGATCTTGATTATTACTGCAGCAAAAAAAATATTTAATAATGAGCCAATATTGTAAATACATGGAGGAGTTATAATTTATGAAAATTACACGAAAGAAATTTCTTAAAACAACAGCTGCTACAGCCACTACAGTAGCAGGTGGTGCTATAGCAATGAGAATGGGACTAATTGAAACTCTTATTTCAGGTGAAAAAAAGGGAGTTTCTGTAAAGGGTGAATGGCGTTCTTCTGTATGCCAGGGTTGTACTTCCTGGTGTCCAATTCAAGCATATGTGGTAAATAACAGAGTTATAAAGGTTAGAGGCAATCCTCATAGTAAGGGTACCAGGGGAGAGATATGTCAAAAACCTCATCTTGCCATACATCAACTTTATGATCCTGACAGGATTAAAGTTCCTATGAAAAGAACTAATAAAGAAAAAGGTCGTGATGTTGATCCTAAATTTGTTCCCATTACCTGGGATGAGGCAATGGATACTATTGCCGATGAAATAATTAAACTGAAAAAAAGTAATGAATCACATAAATTTGCTCTCTTTAGAGGGCGTTATACATACATGAGAGATGTAATATACAAGGCTTTGCCAAAGTTTGTTGGTTCACCTAATAATATCTCTCATAGTGCTCTATGTGCTGAATCTGAAAAATTTGGTTCCTATTATACTGAGGGCCTTTGGTCTTACCGTGATTATGATATTGAAAATACTAAATATATACTGTGCTGGGGAGCTGATCCAATAGCTTCTAATCGTATGGGAGGTGTCTCCATCAGTATGTGGGGAAAAGTTTTGGACCAGGGTAAAGTTGTGGCTATTGATCCACGAATGTCAGCAACAGCATCCAAAGCCCATGACTGGCTACCTATTATACCTGGTGAAGATGGAGCTCTTGCAATATCAATGGCCCATGTTATTCTTACCAGTGGTCTCTGGTCACGTGAATTTGTTGGTGGATTTAAAGACGGGAAAAACAGATTCAAAGCAGGTAAAAAGGTTAATGAAACAGATTTTATTGAGAAAGAAACTTATGGCCTAGTAAAATGGTGGAATCTTGAACTTAAAGATAAAACTCCACAATGGGCTGAAAAACTATGTGGCATTCCGGCTGATAAGATTATCCGAATTGCCAAAGAATTTGCCAAAGCAGCTCCTTATGCTATTAGCTGGGCTTCTCCTGGAGCTTCAATGCATGTCCGTGGTGGTTTTGGTGCAATGGCACAGCATGCACTCAATGGTCTGGTAGGCTCTTGTGATAGCAAAGGGGGAACTCTTCAGGCAATGAAGGTGCCGGTAAAAAAGATTCCTAAATTTAAAGAATACCTTGATGATAAAACAATTAAAGCGGCAAAGAATAAAAAAATTGATCAGAGAGGAACAATAGAATTCCCGGCTCTAAAAAAGAAGCCCGGTGGTGGAGTTGTTACAAATAATGTTGCAGATGCAATGGTAGATAAAAAGCCCTATGATTTAAAAATGGCAATAGGTTACTGGAACAATTTTGTATTTTCCGCATCAGGTACAGAACGATGGGAAAAAGCATTGGAAAAGCTACCTTTTTATGTCCATATAACAACTAATCCTGCTGAGATGACACAATATGCAAATATAGTATTGCCAGCTGCTTTTCATATGTTTGAACGCTGGGGATTTATTAAAACGAAACAGTTAAGGTATGCCTATGCAGCTCTCAACCAGCCAGTTGTAAAACCCCTCTTTGATGTCAGAACAGATGAAACTGAAATTCCTTTTATGCTTGCTCAGGCTCTCGCAAAAAAGGGTGAGACTGCTATGCTGAAATATTTCCAGGAAAAATTTAAAGATCCTGAAACTGGTAAAACTCCAAAAACACCTTCTGAATTTTCACTATATGCCTTAAAGATAGTGACTAAACCATTGTGGACAGGAAAAGCAAAAAAATATGGTGATAACATAACCTCATGGAAGGAGTTTACAGAAAAAGGAGTATGGAATTCAAATGAGTATGTATTTAGAAAGAAATGGGGAAAATTCAAAACTAAAACTAAGAAATTTGAATTTTATAGTGAAACTTTGAAAAAGGTCCTCAATGCACATGCAACAAAGAATAAGACTACAATTGATAAGGTAATGGAGACCTGTAAATATGTTGCAAGGGGAGAACAATCCTTTATTCCTCACTATGAACCTGCTTATCGTGTTGGTGATGAAAAAGAATATCCTTTTATTTTTGTAGAACACCGGTCACGTCACAACAGAGAAGGTAGATCTGCAAATATTCCTATGTATCATGAGTTCAAATCATGTGATCCAGGAGATGTAAATAACAGAGATGTAGTAAAAATCAATCCAATAGATGCTCAAAAGCTTAACCTGGATAATGATGATTGCATTCGTATTGAATCTCCTTCCGGGTGGTTGGAATGTACTGTCCGCATATGGGAAGCAGTTCGTCCTGGAATAGTAGTAAAAGCATTCGGTCAGGGACATTGGGCATATGGCCAGGTTGCTTCAGAAAATTATAGAAAGAAACAACCTAGAGGGGGGAACAATAACCAGGTTCTTCCTGCTGAATATGATCGCCTAAGCGGTTCTACTGCACGCCATGGTGGGCCCACCCGTGTTAAAATTGTAAAGGCTTAAGGAGAAAATAAAATGGCAAATTATATAATGGTCATCAACAGACATAAATGTGTTGGATGTGGTGCCTGTAATTTTGGATGTAAAATAGAAAATAATGTTGGAGATGGACTATCTTGGGCGAAGGTTGAAACAATTACAAAGGGAAAATTTCCAGATGTTACCTTTGAGCACATTACCACCCTGTGCAACCATTGTGATAATGCTCCCTGTGTAAAGGCATGTCCAACAGTAGCTATGTATAAAACTGATGATGGATTAACACTTCATAATCCCAATAAATGTATTGGTTGTCAGAGTTGTGTTGTAGCCTGTCCATATGGTATGATCTCTTTTAACAAAGTTTCTGCTGATAAAAAATGGACATCCTCATCTACACTTATTAAAAAATGTACTACTTCAGGAAAGGAAGTAGCGAAAAAAAGTGGTGAAAAGATTCCTTTTTATAATCCCGAAAGACATACAAAAAGATATCCCGGCATTAGAGGGAGAGGCCTGGTTGAAAAATGTACATTTTGCGACCACAGGATAGTTAACAATAAAGATCCATACTGTGTTGAGGTATGTCCTTCAAAGGCTCGAGTTTTTGGCGATCTTTCTGATCCCAAAAGCAATGTAAGCAAGTTGTTGAAAAAATATCCTTCAGAGGTGCTCAAACCTGAAAAAGGGACTGATCCACGTGTATATTATATTAGAAACTATCAGGTATAGAGGTTTATATGACTATTAAAAGTATTGGAAAAAATATCACTCATCGAGCAGAGATATATTTTCTCATCGCTCAATTATTCAGTGAACCTAATTCTGGTTTCAAAGATTTAATAAATCAAATGGAACCATTTATGCTTTCAGAGTTTCCGTCAACAATTGACTGTTACTATGATATTCAGAAATTAATATCTGAATATCATAGTAATGATTTCACTGAGATGCTTCAAACATATAGTGCACTTTTCATTGGTCCTTTTGAGACAATTGCCCCTCCATTTGCATCTGTTTATCTTGATGATGGAATACTCATGGGAGGTTCTACCATGACTGTCTTAGACTGCTACAGATCAATCGGCATGGAGGTGCAATCAGGAAGTTCTATTGAAAATTTGCCTGACCATATTTCAGTTGAACTCGATTTTTTATACCATTGCCTTAGAGAATATCATGAATCAGGTGATGAAACATTTTATCAACTGGCCAATGCCTTTATGGATTCACATCTGATGAAATGGATTCCTGAATTTACAAAAAGAATAAAAGACAGCAATATAGATCCATTTTATACGCATCTTTCAATATTTATGATGAAGTTTCTTGAAGAAGATCAAAATAAATTTTTCGAGGATTAAGAAATAATTGCACCATAGTATGGAGTAAGTATGGAAATATATTATACGATAGTCCCCTTATTTTTTTTGGCAGCATTATTTCACTCTTCTGTAGGTTTCGGAGGAGGGTCAAGCTATCTGGCTATAATGGCTATATTTCTTGTGCCCTATCAGACAATGCCTATAATTGCTCTGATATGTAATATAATTGTAGTAACTGGTGGTGTTTATCTATACTACAAGTCAAATCATATCAAAATTTTTGATATAATACCATTTGTTATAGGTAGTATTCCCCTTTCTTATTTAGGAGGAAAGATAAGTATTGATAAAAATATTTTTTTAATACTCCTTGCTTGTACTTTGCTTGTGGCAAGTTTTAATTTGATTTTTTTTAATTCTGAAAAAAGACATGAATTAAAAAAGAGATATTTAAAAAAACAAATTAACAGAGGGGTTGATGAGGATAGACCATTTGTAAACTTTATTTTTAATATGTCTATTGGAGCATTTATAGGATTTATATCAGGTCTGGTTGGTATTGGAGGGGGGATCTTTTTATCTCCTCTGCTCTATTTAATAGGATGGGGATATGCAAAAAAAATATCAGCTACTGCAAGTGTTTTCATACTGGTAAATTCAATTGCTGGTTTAAGTGGTCAGATTGTCAAAAATGGTTTTCATTTCAGTGTTGAGTTGATGACCATACTACCATTATGCCTGGCTGTTTTTATCGGAGGTCAATTGGGATCAAGATTGGGTATATTTAAGCTCTCTGAATTGGTTTTAAAAAGAATAACAGCTATGATTGCTTTTATGGCTGGAATAAGAATTTTAATCCATGTTGTTTAGTAGTTTAAGATATTAAACAAATATTATTGTGTATTCTTAGTGTAATTGTTAAATTGAATTCCTATGAATAAAAATACTTCTCCTTCGAAAGTCTGAGTTCAAGGTTAAAGAGGATGGTTTAACATCCTCTTTAACTTTTCTTTTATTGATTGATGGTTGAAATGATTATTCAAAGAGGTCATCATGAGTAGAAAAAAAATTCTTTTAGTTGATGATGATTATGTTTTTCTTAAAACAATAATAATTGCTCTAAAAGATAAATACAATGTTGAAACTGCAAATAATGGAGTTGAGTGTTTTAATAAAATAAATAATATTAAGCCGGATCTTATAGTCTTATTTATTGTTATGAGACATCTAAGAGAAGGAATTAATGTTTTAAAAAAATTAACAAGTGATAATGAAACAGAGAAAATACCAATTATTTTGTTAGCTGGAAAAGATGAAGTCTTTAAAATAAAAGAACATTGTGATGAATCTATGATTCAAGAACATGTGTGGTTTGAAAAGCCAGTTGAACCTGAAGTCCTGAAAAATATAATTGAAGAATTAATTTAGATTTAACCTGGACTCAAATTAAATACTTTTGTGAAAGGTTTATTTTTACATATTATGGTAGATCATTCTGATAGTTTACATTTTTAAAAATAGTGGAGTCATCACCAAATTGTGTAATCTCAGATTTTATTATTTTTCTTACTCTAACTGAGTTATATATTGAAAAGATCTGATTGTCACCCCTCTTTATGTTTTCCTCTATAACTTTTATACATTTTTTTGAATAGATTGCATGTAATGGTTCATAATAATTATTTATATGTGGAACAGTAATGTCATAGTTATCAGATTGATTAATCATGTATTTGATTAAAGAACTATTTAAGAATGGAGTGTCGCAAGGGAAAAGGAAAACCGACTCATTACTTGTATCTTCTAAGGCAGAATATAAACCACTGATTGGACCAAGGCCATGAATTATATCTGTAATACAACGAGCATTGAGGAATGAGTATTTTTCTTTATTTTCAGTTACAATAGCAACATCTGAAAAAACAGATGTTGCTACATCGTATACGTGTTGTATTAAAGGTTTATTTTGATACAAGTGAATTGATTTATCATTTTTGAATCGACGGCTTTTGCCCCCAGCTGTAATATATGCAGATATTTTTTTTAATTTCATAAGTTTTAGTAAAAAATATTTGATTTAAAATCTATTAATTCCCAAATTATAATTAAAGAATGGAGACTAATTAATATCATTTTTATTATGATGTACTATTGTAATACTAAATATTAACTCATGGCAAGTAAAATAATAGTTACCATTTATTTTGCAAATCTATAAGTAATAGTGCCTTTAAGTTCCGTCCTCGATTGCTATTTCATGAAATGGCAATATTATATATCATGTATTGAATTCTTAAAAAGTGAAAAATATTCTGAAGTTATAGTGAGTGAGAATTATTTTGATACTACCCTCGAGGTCAAGGGCGAGTAGCCCTTGCGATGGGTTCCAAGGGGGGGCATCGCTGTGACTTTGGCCTTAGGTGAGCGTCTCTGGCAATCGATTATAGAGCTCACTAAAATGCCTTAACTTTTCCCAAATATGATCTTCAATAGCACCATCCCTTAGCTTCCAGATCCAATTACCTTCAATAGTGCCTGGAGTATTCATTCTATACTCAGAACCAAATCCTAGAATATCCTGAGCAGGAATTATAACAACAGAGGCAACTGTTCGATATGCTGCTTTAATGAGATGCCAGTGGAATTCATTGCTGTCATTGATTCCCAGGTAATCCATAATATAGCTTCTGGTATTTTTATCCACCTCATCACCATAGAACCACCCATTAGTTGTATTGTTGTCATGGGTTCCAGTGTAAAGGAGATAGTTATCGTTATTTATACTGTGGGGGAGGTAATAGTTTTTATTGTTGAAGTCAAAGGCAAATTGAAGAATCTTCATGCCGGGGAGGTTGAGGTCGTCTCTTAGTTCTTCTACCTCTGGGGTAATAATTCCCAGATCTTCAGCTATGAGTGGCAGGTCGCCCAGGGCTTCATTTATTCTGTTAAAAAGTTCCATGCCTGGACCCTTTTCCCATTGACCATTTATTGCTGTTTCTTCAGTACTTGGAATAGACCAGAAGGATTCAAAACCTCGAAAATGATCAATACGCAGTAGATCTACCAGTGTGGTTAAGTGTTTTATTCTTTTAATCCACCATCGGGTTGTTTCTTCATTGAGTCCATCCTCATTTTCATTAAACCATTTATAGAGAGGATTCCCCCAGCGCTGACCGGTCTCGCTGAAATAATCTGGCGGTACTCCAGATATATCTAAGGGCTTGCCGGTTTTTTCATCAAGGTCAAATATTTCTGGCTTGTCCCAGGCATCTGCACCATCAAGGGTAATATAAATGGGAATGTCACCAATAAGATGAATTCCCTTCTCGTTGCAATAATCCTTAAGGTCATGCCATTGAGAGAAAAATAAAAATTGTAAAAACTTTTGATATTCGATTTCATCCTTCAGAGAGGATGACCATTTCAAGATGGCATCTTCTTTTCTTAAGGCAATATCTTTGTCCCAGGATAACCAGTCATTACTCTTGAAGTGATCTGCAAGAGCAGTAAATAATGCAAAATCATCAAGCCATGATTTTTCTTCATGAGAAAAGGTTCTGAACTTCTCTACCTCACCAACAAGGGCATTGTCTTTGAAGAAACGAAAGCAATCTTTAAAGAAATGATCTCTATGTTTTTTTACCTTATCAAAATCAATAAAATCTTGTTCTTCAGTAACCTCAGGTTTAATTCCTTTAAACCAGCTTTCTTTACAGAGAAGCTCAGGGCTAATCATGAGATAGTTACCTGCAAAGGTTGAGGTAGATGAATATGGAGAATAAGCAAGACCAGGTGATACAGGTCCTGTGGGGAGAATCTGCCAATAGGTAAATCCCCCTTTTTCTAAATCATCGGCAAAGTTCCTTGCCTCTTGTCCCAGGGTTCCACAGCCATATTTTCCAGGTAAACTGGTTATATGAAGTAAAACACCACTTGATCTGCTTAGGTTCATCTATTCCTCGTTATTTACTATCTTTCATTGCTTTTAAAATGTTTTCAAGAGTCTTGAGTTCTCTGCCATAGCCTGCCCAGTCACCAGCTTTTAGGAGTTTCTGTGCCCTGTTGTAATGTGTTAATGCCCGTGATGCAAGGTTCTTAACATTTTCTCCAGGCTTCGATGTAATATCATTTGAAGGAATAAAGGATGTGCCCCCTTTGTAAAAGAGACGCTCAAGTGCTGTTGAAAGATCCTTTTCCATTACTATCTTATTGTTAAATGAAACTATGACTCTCTTGAGTTCAGGCATTTCACTACTGTCTGCCTTAAGATAAAGAGGTTCTATGAATATTAAAGAATCCTCAATTGGAATTGCCAACATGTTTCCCTTTATGACCCTTGAGCCCTTTTGGTTCCACAGTGTTAGCTGTTTCGAAATCTCCGGGTCCTGATTGATTCGTCCTTCAATCTGCAGAGGGCCGTAACTTAGTTTATCCTTAGGCAGGGTGTAGAGTTTGAGCTCGCCATATCCCGGAGTGTCGCATTTTGCCACCATGAAGGCCAGCATATTGTTCTTCTTGTCTGGAGTAAAGGGCATGATTAATATAAACTCGTCAGTCTTTTCATCGGGTAGACGGGTAACAAGGTAATAGCTGCTCATTGTTTCTTCTGATTGATCATAGACCTGTTTTGGAAGCTGCCAGAGATCTTCATTCTTATAAAAGATATCTGGTGAGGTCATGTGGTATCTCAGTAGAAGCTTGCACTGTATGTCAAAGATAGTAGATGGATATTTAATATGTTTTTGGAGATCTTTTGGCATTGATTCAATGGGTTTGAAGAGATTGGTGAAGATTTTCTGATAAGCCTGAATCATTGGGTCCTTTTTATCTGAGATATAATATGAGATGGTACCATTATATGCATCAACAACTATTTTTACAGAATTTCTAATATAGTTAATAGATTTTCTTCTGCTGATTCTCATCCTCTTTGAATAGGGAAACTGATCAGAGGTGGTATATGCATCAATGATCCAGTATTGTTTTCCCTTTGATATTACCATATAGGGATCTCTGTCTATTGCAAGAAATGGAGTTAATTTATTGGCAAGATTGATGATATTTCTTCTAAAAAGAATTCGACTCTTGTCAGTAATATTGTTTGAGATTAAAATATTCATATCCTTATAATGAAGGGCAAAGAAGAGTCTTTTCATGAAGGAATCAAGCTTTATGCCACCGGAACCCTTATACTTGGTAAAGGCCATCTTTTTACCTGAGGGGTAATCAAATTCATTTTGAGAGGTGTTGGTTATAATGTATTTATTGTTATGTTCGCCATAATAAATCTCAGGGCGCTTAACCTCCAGTTCCTTGATCTTAGTCTTTGGAGGAAAGTCTGATAAGAGAAGCACAGGGAGACCTTCTGCAGTAGCTCTGTCAACACGGCTCATGACTGAACCATATCCATGGGTGAAAATAAGATGCTGGTTCTGCCAGGTTCTGCTGTTAGGGTCGAGACTGTTTACATTGAGTTCTCGTGCTGAAATATTGACAGCTACCTTTTTATTGTTAATTAAATAACGGTCAACATCAACATTCATAAACTTATAATAGGGGCGCAGGGCCTGAAGCTGTTTATAGGTTGGCTTTAGAGGTCGCCAATCCCAGAGACGAACATTATCCAGAGTATTGCGGTTCTTTTGAATCTGTTTATAGGTCAGAGTTTGTTTATTTGCAAAGGTCTGTTCTTTAATGTTGTTGAGTCTATAGGCAATTCGAGTAAACTCAATATTGTTCTTGATATAGGGTCTTTCTTTATCTAGCTCATTGGGATCAACAACAAAGCGCTGCTGAATAGCTGGATACACAGTGCCCAATACAAAAAAAGCAGGTATGATTGTTGCAAGAACTCCTATAGGAAGCAAAAAGCTTCTTTTGAAAATATTAAAAAGAAGGAGAATTGCACCGATTATTGCTATGACCATAGCCACATTGAAAGCCACAAGCTTTGCATTGTGGGCAGTATATCCTGCTCCAAAGAATTTGCCGCTTTCAGTAAATAAAAGTTCAAAGGCTGAGATTCTATAACCAATTCCATAGAGAAGAACAATGGCAGCTAAAAGAATAGAGATATGTGACCGTGCAAAGAGTGAAAACTCTACAGAGTTATTGGTCATGAAAATCCCTCTGTTTAATATATGGAACATCACAGAGAAGAGAGCAATAATTATAAGTGATGACATGAACCATCCATAGAGAAACTGATAAAAGGGTAGAGAAAATACATAAAATCCTACATCCATTTTAAATATTGGATCAACCTTAAATCCATAGTCTCCAAAGGGTACTGAATTGGTGAACATGAGATATTCTTTCCAATAGGCTGAAGATGCATTGGCCATGAAAAGACTAATACCAACAACAGTGAGAACAAGCAGTATTGCCAGGGCTTTGCGTGGAGAGCCCAGAACAGGAATCTGTAGTCTGTCTAATATATTGGCAGTGAAGATTCTCCCTTTTCCTCCAAGAAGTCTAATTAGAAGAAAGTTAAAGAGAAACATAGCTGCAAAAATGAGACCAAAGATAAGCTGAACCTTGAATTTAGTCAGAAAATAGGTCCAGAAAACAGATCCACCACTATTGATCTTAAACCAGGTCAGGTCTACGTAAAATTCTGCAATTTGGCCCATGGAAATATAGAGGACTACTAAAACCACGGCTATCCATATCCATTTTTTATTCATATTCATCACAATACGCTCCATTATAAAAAAAGTATTTATTGTTTATTTTTATATTGTATTATAGCTCATAATTAAATTGAGATTCGAGCTTTACTGAAATCTTGATTTATTATAGCAAATGTCATGTTATTATAATACTATTATTTCTCTAGATAGATAAAAATCAGGTAAAGCATTGACTGTCAAATCAAAATATGTTTTTATTGTATAAATCATAATAAGGAGTACATCATGTCTATTTCCCATATTGAATCCTCTGATTTTAACAAAAATAGATTAAAAGAACTGAAGGGTGATAAAAAACTCTACGTTGTTTTTTCAACCTTTGGAGAGCGAGAAGCTCAACTCATTTATGATAAAATCTCTCTCTTGAAAAATGAACTGGGTGACCTCATTGATAAGATTTATCTCTCCCATCGAAGAGCATCTTCAGCAATGGAACTTACAGAAGAAAAGGCTATGGAAGCAGATGAAGAAACTGAGATAATACTCTGTAATGATTTTCAGGTACCGGATATGGGTAATGAAAAGGGTAAGGGAGCAGATATGCGCAGAACCCTTTATCATATAAATAAGACCGCCCAGATACATTCTCAAAAAAAGACCTGCATTGTTTATCTTGATGCAGACGTGGTGCCAGAGCATTTTGGCATACATTTTGTTATTGCCCTTGCAAGTGCCGTCTTTCAGGGTAATGATTTTGCAAAGGCCAGTTTCTGGCGAGCAATGGGTCGAGTGAAGAAATTTGTGGCTCAGCCATTATTTTCTGTTGTTGATCATCCATCCTTAAGAGGATTGTCACATCTGGCCTATCCCTTAAGCGGAGAGGTTGCCGGAACAATTGAGTTTTTTAATAGTGTTCATTTTTGGCAGATCTATGGAGTGGAAACGGGCATTAATATTGATTCTATCATGGGGCAGTGGAATATGGCAGATGTAAACCTTGGACTCTATGATCATGAGCATCACGGTGATGAGGGTATTCAAAAGATGTCCTTTGGCATAATGAGAACCTATCTTAAACAGCTGGAGGATTATGGACTCATTGAATTTAAGGATGGGGCATCCATATCAGATACATTCAATGCCTCAATGATCAATGAGGATGGAGAACGTGAAAACCTCTTCTTTGATCTTACAGAAGAAAAATATCAACCAGTGAAGAATATATTATAAATGAATGATAAAGCACATACACGAACAATCAGCATCTCAACAATTGACAAAAAAGATCATATTGAGGTCACGGGAACTCTTACAGATATAAGGCACTGTGATTATTATCTCCTCAATGGTCAACATCGCGATGGAGGGATTCTCCATGACATGTCTCTTGTGGTAAAACTCTCAGTACCTGATTTAACCATTACTGATATTGAAGCAAAGCTCTGTACAGCTCCTCGAGATGATTGTTTTAAAACAGATGAAACAGTGAAGGCATTTATTGGTCTACAGGTAAAGGGAGGATTCTCTTCAGCTGTTCGAAAGGCTATGACATCTCCTCAGGGCTGCACTCATCTCAATCATCTTATGATTACCATGGCTCCGGCAATATTGCAGGGGTATTGGGCTGTCCAGGCACAGAATAAACCTGGTAAGAAACTTGAGGGCAAATCAAGAGATAGAGCGCAGATGATGACTGCATTTCTCAAAGACAGCTGCTATGCCTGGCGGGAGGATGGTGAGGCTTTTCAAAGACTCATCGCCTTGATGAATAAAAGTCAGGACTAATAGATATAAGTTTTTTAAAGATCAATAAGCACTCTGTACCTTAGCAACTGTTTTGATAAAACTTAAACAAAATAATGAGGGTATAACACATGGAATCCTTTTTTATCTTTATGGCAATTTTAATCAATATCATAATAGCAGCAGCCATAGTCTTTATCCTTTACTATATCAGAAAAAGATTTAAGTCGCTTCATTATCCTCTATTGATGAAAGAGAGCAAAATGTGGATAGAGAAGGGTATTATTAATGAGTCTCAGCAGCAGGATATCTTAACCATCTATGAAAAACCACCAGGAAGAGATCTTAAAAAACTTGTTCCCATTGTGGTTGTCTCCCTTGGAACAGTGCTCCTCATTGTGGGGCTTTTCCTTTTTTATTCAGCCAACTGGAAGTATATGCCTGCAACCATTAAAATCATCCAGGTTTTCATCCTCATTATTTCTTTTTATGGAGTGAGCTATTATCTTCTTAATAAAACGTCCCATGCATTAATTGGAAGAGCCTTTTTGATTTTAGGTATGTTGAGCTTTGGTCTTGGAATAGCCTTAACAGCTCAGGTCTTTCATATAACTGCTCACGGTGGAACGGGCACCATGATCTGGTTTCTTTCTACCTTTGCAATGTCCTGGCTTATGAAAGAAAAGGGGGGATATTTTATTGCAGCAGCATTGCTCTTTCTTTGGATGTTTCAGGGCTTCAGTCATTACAATATGCCTCATTACAGTTTTCCACTATTTGGTGCTCTTTTGATCTGGTTATTCTATAAAGAAAAGTCACCTGTGGGAATTGTTCTCATGGCTGTTGAAACAATTTTTTGGACCTTAACAATGACTATACATTACATACCGTCTTTTCTTGGTAATTCTGTTTTTCTAAGAACATTTACCTGGATTATTCTTCCTCTGGGGCTGATCCTTGCTCTCATAGGAAGGATCTTTTATAAAGACGAAGTGATGAAGATTCCGGCAAAAATATTCATGGTAATCGGATGGGTCATGGCCTTTGCTCCCTTTATGATTTTGTCATGGCCAATGGATAATTACCAAAAGCTTTATATGTACAGTGTTGAGGGAATAGCCTCCATCAATATAGTTTTTTCTCTGACAATGATAGTTGCCATAGCCTTTATTTATGGGGCAATAAGACTTAATAAAAATGTTATAATCTATATTATTGCAGCAGCATTGGGACTCATAATCTATTTTCTGCCTTTGGGTAGCAAAACAGTTCTGGTTATATCGACAAATATAGGTCTCGTGGTTTTCATAGGATCATTTCTCTATCTGTCACGCCATGACGACTTCGGCTCATCACTGATGAGGTTGGAGGGAGCTCTTTTTATTATTGCAGCACTTTTGGTGAAATCAATTGTCTTTGTATCAATGGGTTTAAACTTTAGATATTTTAATCTGGCATATTGTGCCGGTGCATTGGTTTTTGCAGTTGTCTGCTTTTTAATTATTCAGACTATCACATTATATAATGATGAAAGTGTACCAAAGCTGATGGATAAAGTTTTAACAGGAATATCAGGTATAGTAATCTTTTTTATCCTTTATAGTCTTTCATTTAAGATGAAAGAACAGAGGTCAATATTTACCGCTGACCCCATAGTTCTGGTGATGCTGGCTCTCTTTGTTTCATTGGCAGTTGCATTCTATATTTTTCTTTTTATTAAAAGTAAAGAAAAGATGCTCATTGTATTATCAGCCATCATCTTTTCAATTACGGTAGGAATCTTATTGTTATCGGGACCAGTATTATCATGGATTGTATATTCCATTATATTTAATCTTCTGCTTTTCATTATGATTGCCATTACGGTCTATTACGGCATTACAATAGAATCAGCCCTTATTATCAATGTTGCAATTGGGGGATTTATATTACACGTTGTTACCCGGTATTTTGATCTTCTCTTTGATCTATTGAGTGGTTCAGTACTTTTTATCTCAACGGGTATAGTGGTCATGACAGGGGGATATTTTCTTGAAAGACAGCGAAAGCGGTGGATCAAAGCAATAAAATCTCATGAGGTAGAGGGAAAATAACATGGCATCATTTCAAAAAAAAGCATTTATTGTTTTAGTTATCCTACAGCTCGTTGTTCTTGGGGCAATGATAGGTCAGAGAAAATATCTTCTAAAAACCGGAACAGTGGTGAGATTGAAGTGTCAGCCTGTTGACCCGAGAAGTTTATTTAGTGGTGATTATGTAATCTTAACCTATAAAATCAGCAGGCTAAGACAGATTGGCAATAAGAGTTGGAATGATCTTAACAAAAGAAAATTGAAGTTTAAGAAAAGTGATGTTATCTATGCAGCATTGAAACAAGAGAAAGATTCTCCCTATTGGTCAGTTGCAGAGGTTGCCAAGAATATTGATGACCTCAACAAAAAATACAAGGTTGTCCTTAGGGGAAGGGTAACTTCAATCTATAATATGGCTATTCGCTATGGGGTAGAAAACTACTTTGTGCCCCAATATGAAGGCTTGAAAATTGAAAGAATAATAAGAGATGTGTCAGTAGACATCGCTGTGAACTCCAGTGGAGTCAGTGCAATTAAAAACCTTTATATTAAGGGAAAAGCTGTGATATTTAAATAAGCTTTTAGTCTCTCAAATAGAGATTTAATGCCAGGGTTAAATAGAGAACAACAACCATGACCTTGTCTTCATCAGTTGCTTCACCTGTTTCAATGATCTTGTGGTTGTTTTGAATAATGCCCAGGAAGATTTCACTGATTTCCTTGCCTAATTTTTCACTAATCTCTTCAACCATAGCTTGTGGGTTTTCATCATTAAAGGTAATATCATTATGTTCAATCATAGCATCAGTAATATTATATGCAGCATCTGTAATGATGAAATCTATATCTTCCTGTGGTTCTTTTATGTGAGCCAATAGATTTTGAGCAAAACTCTTAAACTCATTAAAAATATCATCATCTTCAACCTCTGAAAGTGAATCTAAAAATGCTGATAATGAGTTGAAATAGCTTGTATAGCTTTCAATAATTGCACTTGCATCTGCCTTTGACACCTCAATGGATGCTTCAATCTGTTCTGTAACGAATTCCATGGTTGTTCTTTCTTTTACAGAGAGAACCTCAATCATTTGAAAGAAAACCTCATAGGCATGTATCTCATTGTTCCATTTGTGAAAAAAATCAGCGTATTTTGTAATGATATTGAGATCAAATTGAGTATTCATAGATATTCCTTTTTGTTTTTGTATAAATGACGGTTTACTAAAGAGTGTTAATTTTTTCAAGTAAATAATTTTATTCTTTTTTGATGATTTGTAACTGCCTAAGAAGAATGGATCAACTCATATGAAATATTGAGCATTAATAAAATCAGGATGATTTGTCTTCTGCAAGAGTACAAATGCAGATAGTATGCAAGAATAATGAAGAAAAATGACTATCAATCACCTGACTTAATATTTGAAATCACTAAGTTATCGGACAGTATAAGATGATTCTTAGGTAGGTCTATGAAGTATTGTTATACATATTCAAAAAAAAGGCTGTCAACATTGACAGCCTTTTTTTTTTGAATATGTATAGGTTCTTAGAAATTATCATCTAAGAGCTGAAAGTGAGATTGTGGATGTGCACAAGCTGGACACATTTCCATTGCCTCTGTTCCTTCATGAACATAGCCGCAGTTGTCACATTTCCATATTACTGAAGAATCTTTTTTGAATACCTTGCCATCTTCAATATTTTTAAGTAGGGCTTTGTATCTCTCTTCATGATGTTTTTCTACATCAGCGATAAATCTGTATACAGCTGCTACTTCATGAAAACCTTCATTATCTGCAATTTCAGCAAATTCAGGATAGATCTTTGTATGCTCTTCATTCTCACCCATAGCAGAGGCTTTAAGATTTTCAGCAGTTGTGCCAATTACACCAGCTGGATACATTGCAGTAATTTCTACTCCACCACCTTCTAGAAACTTGAAAAATCTTTTAGCATGTTCTTTTTCATTGTCAGCTGTTTCTTCGAAAATCTGTGAAATTTGAACGTAACCTTCTTTCTTTGCAACTTTTGCAAAGTAGGTATATCTGTTTCGTGCCTGTGACTCACCAGCAAAGGATGCCAGGAGATTTTTTTCTGTTTGTGTTCCTTTTAAACTTTTCATTCTTTAGTTGTACTCCGTTTTATTAATATGTTGTATGAGACATTATTCTACAGGTCCTGAAAAAAGAGCTACATTGAATTGTCGTGTAGCCATCTCTTTGTCAAGTTGATACATTCCAGGGGCTGAATCATTATTCATTTTAACCTTGTTAAGAATCTCATCTGCTGTTGCTTCTTCTTCAACCTGTTCGCCAACAAACCACTGAAGAATATTATTGGTTGCATGGTCTTTGATTTCAATTGCAAGATCAACAAGACCATTGATAAGAGAGGTAACATACTGTTCATGCTTTAATGTTTCTTCAAAAACATCAATCGTAGATTTCCAACTCATTGGTGGTGCATCAATTGCTCTCATCTCGGCTCTTCCGCCTTTTTCAACAAGATAGTTGTAGAACTTTTTTGCATGAAATGTTTCTTCTGCAGCTTGAGACTCCATCCATGAAGCAAAACCCGGAAGGTTTTGCTCTTGAAAATAGGCTGACATAGCCATATAAAGATATGCTGAATAAAGCTCAGCATTTATTTGCTTATTTAAGGCTTCTTCCATTTTTTTATCAATCATAATAGGTTTCCTTTAAGCTTTCCATAGACCGTGAAGGTTGCAATACTCACGGGCTGATACTTTTGCTGTTGATGTTTCAAATTCAACTTCAGGTGCATCACCGGGTTTAAGAAAAGCTCTCTGTGATTTTTCTCCATCTATGAGCTGAACCCACTGAATTAAGTGTTTTTCTTCCATAGGATGTGGAACCTCTCCAACCTTAACCTTGAAGCCTTTATCTGTCTTTTCTATAACAGGAACATGCTTTTCTGTTGCAGCATCAGTTGTGTTTTCTTTCATTACGTTCATAGCCTGACCACAGCATACCAGCTCGCCAGCACCACTATTGATTATTTCAACCATATTACCACATACATCACATTTGTAAATTTCCATTTTTTGTGTCATTTTAATCTCCTTCTGATTGTTTTATATTTTCTTATACCTTACCGCGAAAAACCCGGTAAATAAATATTGAATATGCTATTACTATTGGCATTCCAATTATTGCTATTATAAACATTACCTTGAGAGTTAATTCACTTGATGAGCCATTAACCATGGTAATGCTGTTTACTCCTTTGAGTCCCTTCACTATATTGGGGTAGTGTACTGTTCCTGCCAGAAGCATGAGAAGACCGAAGAGAATTGAAGATACAGTAAAAGATTTCCCTTCCTCTTTTTTCTTAATGAACAGGTAGAGTAAAATAAGTGCCCCAATAATTAAGATGAAAATAATCCACGGTAAAGCATTGCCCATGAGTTCTGGTACAAAGATTATTGTTGCACAAAGTGCAATTGCCAGAGTGGCTGCAAAAAAGATTAGAGATCCTTTTGCTGCTTTAAAAGCTCTTTCCTGGATTTCACCTGCAGTTTTCATTATGGCAAAGGTACTGCCCTGAAGTAATATTGCTCCCAGACCTAAGAGCCCTATTGATAGAGGAAATGGTCTTAAAAGAGTAAAGAAGTTACCTTGAAACTCAAATTGAGATTTCATTTTGACTCCATTGACAATATCCCCCATTGGAATTCCCTGAATTACATTTCCCAGAGCTACTCCATAGAGAAGAGCAGGTAAAAAGCTTCCTATGATAAATGACCATGCCCAAAGACCTTTTCGCTTTTCATCATTGAACCAGAATTTAAAGCTTACAGCACGAAACATAAGTGCAAAGAGAACTATCATTAGTGCCAGATAGAAACCGCTGAATACTGTTGCATAGGCATCAGGAAATGCAGCAAAAAGCGCTCCACCAGCAGTTAAAAGCCAAACCTCATTGCCATCCCAAAAGGGTGAAACAATCTTAAAGACCTTTTCTTTTTGCTCTTCTGTTTTTGCAAAAAAGGGAAAAAGAATTCCAATTCCAAGATCAAAACCGTCGAGTATTGCATAACCGGCGAATAGAACACCGATTAAGATAAACCATATATTTTGTAATATAAATAAAGTATCCATATATCCTCTCTTTTATCCCTTCTTAATATTGATCAGTCCCGATATCACGGGGACCCTTTTTAATTGTTTGAATTAACAGAACCATGAAGATAAAAAAGAATAGTGTATAGACAACAGCAAACATAATCATTGAAAAAAGAATTTGCCATGCTGGAACAACCTTTGATGCAGCATCAGCTGTTAATAAAATTTTATATACAGCCCAGGGTTGCCGACCAACCTCAGCAGCGATCCATCCAAACTCATTTGTTAGAATAGGTAGTGGGGAAGCCAGGAGTAAGCCCCAGAGAAATGGTTTAAATGTATAGAGTTTCTTTCTCCATAAAAGAATTATTCCAAGGAAGGCGAGGCCTGCATAGAGAGATCCAAGCCAAATCATAAAGTGATATGACCAAAAGGGAATTATTACTGGTGGTCTTTCCTTTTTAGGGAAATCTTTAAGACCCTTGATGGTGGCATTACCATCCATATATATCATCCAGCTTAAGAGCTTTGGAATGCCAATTTCAAGATAGGTCTTTTCATCTTTTTCTGATGGAATACCAAAGACTGAAAGGGGAGCACCCTTTTGTGTCTTCCACAATCCCTCAAAGGCAGCCATTTTTTCAGGTTGAGTCTTTGCAACCTGAACAGCATGAGCATGACCTGAACCAAATTGAGCAAAGGATGTAAGGATAAAGATTATGAGAGATATCTTTAGCATTGGTTCGAAAAGATCTCTATCTCTGTCTTTAAGAAGATACCATGAACTAATACCTGCGAGAAAAAGAGAGCCTGTTATCCATGCTCCAAGTATTGTATGAACATACCTTACTATGGTTGAGGGGTTAAAGGCTGCATCAAAGAAACTGGTGAGAACTACCTTGTCTCCAATCAATTTAAACCCAGCTGGAGTTTGCATCCATGAATTTGCAATGATGATCCAAAAACCTGACATGTGAGATGCAAAGCAAACCATAATTGCTGAAAAAAGAAAAACCTTCTTAGATACCTTTTCTCTGCCAAATAATAAGATAGCGATGAAAAATGATTCGAGAAAAAAGGCAAAGACACCCTCAGCTGCTAATGGAGCTCCAAAAATATCTCCTACAAGTCTTGAATATGATGACCAGTTTGTACCAAAGGAAAACTCAAGAACAATACCAGTGGCAACTCCAATGGTAAATATGAGACCCAAAATTTTTATAGCAAAGGTTGATAGTAGTTTATATTTTTCATCACCCTTTTTATAGTAAACAGCTTCAAGATAGACAATAATCAGTGTGATGCCCAATGTTAAGGGGGGAAAGATAAAATGAAAGCAGGCAGCTAAAGCAAATTGTAGCCTCGATAATAAAACAACATCCATGTAGTCCTCCTGTAATATAAAAAAAGGGGCACCTCCAAGAATGCCCCTGTATTATCTTAGTCAACCAGCTCAAATGAATCTTTACCAACACCACAAACTGGACATACCCAATCATCTGGAATATCTTCAAACTTTGTTCCTGGTGCGATGCCACTATCTGGGTCTCCTGTCTCTGGGTCATAAACATAGCCACATACAGTACATTCATATTTTTTCATGACTTAAACTCCTTATTTTCAATTTTATCAATGCTTACCACAATGAAATATTTTTTTCAACTACTTTATTAGTAGGAATTAGATATTATTGATTGTACTTGAATTAATTGTGTAATGATTACAGATTGGACTGAAATTTGTCAATACATTTTATGTGAAAAATTGTATAAAAAAATACTTTTAGTATGAATAAAATTCCAAATTTAAAATATATTGTTATTTGTAAGAATCGGATAATAGCTATGATTAAATAGATGAATCTATTTAATCTTAAAGACAAATACCTTAATTGGTATATTTCTTACAGGTCTATTATTCACTTTGTATGTATGGACATTAGCTATCAGATTTATTACCCATTTGCCATATTGACTCACTGTTTTGCCAAATACAGTGTACTTGCCATCAAGGTGGGGAGACCTTCGGTGAATTAGAAAAAATTGAGAACCCGCAGAATCAATGTGTTTGCTTCTCGCCATAGAGAGGATTCCTTTTGTATGGGGTATTCTATTGAATTCTGCTTTTATGGTGTAACCAGGACCGCCAGTACCATCATTTGAAGGATCTCTATCTTTTGATTTAGGACATCCCCCTTGAATCATGAAATTCTTTATTACTCTGTGAAAAGTGGTTCCATTGTAAAAGCCTGAATGAGCAAGCTTTAAAAAGTTTTTAACGTGGTTAGGGGCATGGTCTGGGAAAAAGAACAAATCAATTGTTCCACTATTTGTGGATATTGTAGCTCCATAGTTTTTTAATTCATTATTCGATAAGGCGTCAAAATTAATGTATCTTCTCCTTAAGTAAGAAATTTTATGTTTACCCAGCAACATTGATCCTCTAGCAGAAAGCATGGGTCTTATTGCCATTTTTGCTACATCTAAGGGCGATCCGAATTTACTTATTGCATTAACATTCGCACCATGATCAATTAAATATGCTGCAATCCTGTATCGATTAAGTGATGCAGCATAGTGCAGAGCTGTCCAACTATAGGTTATCTTTTTATTTACATCAGCTCCATTACGTATTAAATGTTTTAGAAGAGGAAAATTGTTATTAAAAACAGCAGTTTGTAAGGGGGTAGTCTTGGGGTATTTTTTTGTATCTTTGTAATAGTTTTCTGAAGTTGTTTCACATTGACAGAATATCATGGATATCATAATAATATTAAACATTATAATCTTTTTCATAGAGGAATCCTGCCTTATGTAATATTTGATTTAAATATTATAGATTGTCGCATAACAGTAGTCAAGATGTATTTTTTTTGTGATTTCAGATTTATGTTTATTGAGTTAATTTTATAAAAGTTATTGTGTTACTGCAGAGATTTATGATGAATTCAATAATCCTCTGCAGTTGCATAATATGACAGGAGGAATGGTTTGTTTCTAATTACAATGCTTACACATACCTTTGAAATAAATTTGTGCCTCTTCGATGGTGTGGCCCTCAATCTCTTTGATCTCATACGCAGGATCTTTAAAAAAGATATCATAGACATTATTACATGAAGTACATTTGAAATGTCCATGTGAAGACATATCCGCATCATAACGAACCTCATTGTCTTCAATTGTAATTAATTGAACGAGGTTAAACTCATTAAAGGTTTTTAGGGTATTATAGATTGTTGTCTTTGAGAGTGTAGGGATATTCTCTGATATTTCCTGAAAGATCATATCAACTGTAGGATGATTTTTCTTTTCAATGAGATATTCCATGATTTTGAGTCTATGAAATGATGGTTTAATGCCCGCATCTGTTAAAATTGCTTTTGAATCCATAAATTTACCTTTTGTTATACTTTTAAGATTGTAATGATGTCATATTTATACTAAGATAATATGATGCATTGGAAATTGCAAGACAAAATTATAATTTTGTCGATTTAATTCTCAGAGAAAAAATCCTCTGCTTCAGCTTTCCCTGCTATTATTTTCCGTGCAACAGATATTGATTTTTTATCACCAACAACTATAGCAGATTGTGTGCCATTTTTATCTGTAATGAGCTTCTTATAAGTTGAGTCTGTTGAGTCGCTCTTTATTGTGCCATCTAAAGAGTGAATGTCTCCAGAAGAGAAGAGGTCGATGCCAGTGACCTTTAATACTGTTGAGATTGTTGAGCCACTATATGTTTCATTGAGACCTGTCATATTTGCTCCGGCAACTGCTCCCTGTTCTTTTGCTGGAGCCCAGAGACCATAGACCTTTGAATCATGTTCAATAACATCTCCAGCTCCATAGATATTTTTCACAGAGGTTTCCATTTGATCATTTACAACTATGCCGAGATTACAGGTAATGCCACTTGCCTGAGCCAGTTCAAGATTGCAGCGAATGCCTGCTGAGATGACAACAGCGTGAGTTTCAATCTTCTTGCCTGATTTTAATGTGATGGATGATACTGCATGGTCACCATCAATTGAGGCCACAGAATCCTTGAGAATGAATTTAAGCCCTTTTTCTTCAAGGAGACCTTGTAATGTATTACCGCCATCTTTATCAAGCTGACGGGGTAAAAGCCAATCTACAGCCTCAATAACAGTAAGATTTTTTCCCAGTTTCATGAGGCTGTTGGCATTTTCAATACCAAGGAGGCCGCCACCGATTACTACTATATCATTGATTCCTTCACTAAAGTCTTTAATCTCTTTGGTATCAGCAGCAGTTCTTAGAGTAAAAACACCTTTCTTGTCAGCTCCAGTTATGGGAGGCACAAATGCTCTGGCACCTGTAGCCAAAAGGAGTTTATCATATTCGATGGATTCTCCCTTATCTGTTAAAACAGTCTGTTTTTTGGTATCAATAGAAGAAACTGTTGTATTGAGTTTATTTATTATGTTGTTTTTTTCATAAAATTCTTCGTCGTAGGTTGTAAACTTTTCAAGAGTTGTATCTCCAGAAAGATAATCAACGAGACGAGGACGATAGTAGTGAAGATTTACCGAATCAGTAATAATGGTAATTGAGCCTGATTCATCATTTTTACGAATATTCAGTGCAGCTTCAGTACCTGCTATTCCATTTCCTATTATTATATAATTCACATCTTATCCTATTGCTTCTTCAATCTGTTTTGTTATTGCATCAAGGGTTTCTTTATCAGGTATATAGTTGACCTTAATCTTTTCCATCATGTTAAACTTACATGAGTCAAGTGCGTCATGAACCTCTTCAACACTCTTGCCTGCCCAGCCATAAGAACCAAAGGCCAAACCTGTTCTTCCCTTAGGAGCAAGACCTTTAAAGTATGATAAGAAGCCTGCAACAGTTGGTAGCATATTTTTGTTGAGGGTTGGGGAGCCAACACAGATGTATTCAGCATTGAGAACGTGAGTCATTATATCTGAGATGTGAGTAAACTGGAGATTGAAAAGATGGGTTCGAATACCCTTATTGTCAAAACCTTTTTGAATAGCATAGGCTATGAGCTCTGTAGATTTCCACATTGTGTCATAGATAATCAGTGCTTTTTTGTCAGTCTTGTTGTCTGACCAGTTTTCATAGAGTTTAATTATCTGATCAATATGTGACCGCCATACAATGCCGTGACTTGGTGCAATGATTTCAATATCTAGATCTGCTGTAGCAGCCAATGCACCCTTTACATTGTCAGAGTAGGGTAGTACAATGTTGGCATAATATTTCTTTGCCTCTTCTTTAATGATATCTAGATGTGACTCATCATCAAAGCGTGCAGATGTTGCAATATGCTGGCCAAAGGCATCATTAGAAAAGAGAATCTTATCTTCAGGAACGTAGCATACCATATTGTCTGGCCAGTGTACCATAGGAGTTAAGACGAAATTTAAATTACGTTTTCCAATGTTAACAACATCCCCTGATTTGACGACCTCATAGTCCCAGTCACTGCGGTAGTGGGCAGTGAGTCCCTTCTTTCCCTGAGGGGATGTCAAAATCTTTGCATTGGGTGCAAGTTTCATAATATCAGGGAGTGCTCCGGAGTGATCCATCTCTACGTGATTTGCAACAATATAGTCAATCTTTGATGGATCTACAATCTGTGATATTCGTTCAATCAATTCTTCAGCATGATAGTGTTTTACTGTATCAATGAGTGTTATCTTCTCATCTATGATGAGGTAGGCATTATAGGTGGATCCTCTTTGAGTGAGATATCCATGAAAGTTTCTCAGGTTCCAGTCTATACCGCCAACCCAATATACATTATCTGTAATTTTAACAGGGTTCATTATAAGCTCCTTATTTTATATCGTATGTTTTTTTAATTGATTCCATCTCTACAATAGGCAATGTAACCTTTTTTGCATCCATTGCTGTATTGATAAGATGCTGTGGTGCACTGCGATAAAGCAGCTTCACTGAGATGAAACAGTTTTTACTTGGTTTAGATCTAAGTTTAATGCTTTCTGTTACACTTTTTCCCGGTTCTATTCTATAGTCTTTAATTATTTTAACTGCCTTTGAAATATTTTGAATTGGTTTTCCTGCAGCATCTCCAAAAACTGTGTTGTAGATTATGGTGTTCTTCTCAATGTTTCCCTTTCTATCGAGAAATCCAGATTTATGAAGAACTCTTCCCTTTGCATCTTTGATTAGAATCTGCAGCCACATCTGTCGAGTGTCTGTGAGACCAGTTGGAAGCTTATGACCAGCTCCAGTATTTTTTACTGTTACCAGTACTATGCCCTGTGAAAGCTTCGCTTTAGAAACTGAAAGTTCAGCTGCATTTTGAAGTCTTGCAATTGCCATTTTCTGTTTTGTCACATCCTTGTTTAAAGCAGGCAAAGCACTGTTTGCTCCTACAAAGTAGTGTGTGAAAATATGAGGCCGCTTCTTGCTGTCATCTGATGCAGTACCGGGATTAGGATCTCTTTTTGTCGAGCCTGTTGCAGGGTGACCTGGACGTTGATACATATGACAGCCCTGGCAGGTAACTCGTTTACTTGGGATCATTGAATTGTATGGACTCTTCTTCCATTCCTGGTATGTTGTTTCCAGCCATGTACCATAGAATACATGGCGAACATTGTGACAGGTTCCACATATCTCAGATGAAGTATGAAATTTAGAGTATGCTGTTTTGTGATAATCAGATTTAGAATCCTTGAAGGGGCCGTATTTAGTGCCCGGATTATCATCCCCCTGACCTGGCTTTTTAATGAGTCCATTGTTATACATCTTGTGAGCTCGCACAGAGGAATGGCAGTAATCACATTGAATACCATTCTTTGCAATGTCTGCGGTTTTAGTCAGGTCATCAGAGGTCTTTGTGGGAAAGCCCGTTGTAACTCCAATGGGAGTATGACATTTTACACAGGATTCAGATTCATCAATCTCACCTTTTTTTGTCAGTCCCTTGAGGTAATACTTTGCAACACTATTATATACAGGGTCATTATGAGAAAGATTATGCATTGACCCCTTCCACTGCTTATATATTTCACTATGACAACCGCCACAGGTATCAGCTGATATAAACTGTGATAACTTAAAATGCTGTTTTACAACTACGTGCTTAAAGCTTGCAGAGCAGGCAAGTGCAAATATTAAGATCGAAAAAATCATATATTTGAGTTTCATAGTGATCCCCATAATTGTTATGTATTTGTAATTGGTACACATTTGTAAAATGCCGGAGAGATTTCAATTAAAAAATGATTTTAATAGTATAATTTTTATAGGCATTTTAGCGACCCTCGGGCCAAAGGGTGCAGTGCGGTACCCCTTGGAACCCCCGCACCAGGTTTTCGCACCTGGAGGCATGAGGTAGTTTTGATGAATAATTTTTGAGCACTGTCGTGCAATGAAATTTATTGATTGTTGTTGTTTTTTAGATAATTTTTTTTAGGGTGAATCTTGATTCATTTCATAAAATAGTAATCGAGCACGGGGCCTGAAGCCCCTGAGTGTGGTGGGTTCGAGGTTTTTTAGTCTTGGGTAAAATATTTTTTTTGTTTACCAGAGGGTTTGTTTTGGGTTAAAAAGTTGTTCTAATTCTGTCATCCTGGTTTTACTGAGATTATGTATTCTGTCATCCCGGTTTTTCAAAGAAAAGACCGGGATCTATTCATTGCATGGGATCAATTCAACAGTATTTTTTATTGGTTTTAAGTATTTGTTAATAATATTTTTTTTGATATTCAATTCTGGAGTATGGAATTGGAATTTCAATCACTCCAACAATCAGGGGCTTTACGCCCCGCCTAAATAACAATATTAAGAAATGAAAAACATAACTCATAAGAATGAAAACATCTGAAAGCAATAATATTAAATAAGATTCATGAGATTCAAAAATATATATGAATACTACCTCCGCCTCCAGGAGCGGAAACCTGGTGCCCGGGTTCTTAGGGGGTTGGCATAAACCCCCTAAGCCTCAGCGGAGAGCTAATGTTTTTTATACTTGATTTATTCTTTTTCAAGATCTATAATTTAAATTATATTATGGATCAAAAAAGAGAAAATATGACTACGTGCAATATACTAATTGTTGCAAAAGACTCAAGAGAATTCCTTGTTGAAAAGGAGTTTCTTGAAAAGAATGGCAATAATGTTCATAGTGCATCCTCTGAAGAAAATGCTTTTAAACTCTCTACATCAACTATTCCTATAGACTTGATTTTAATTGATATTTTTTATGAAAAAAAATTTGTTACAGAAATAACTGAAGATTATACTATTCCCTTTGTATTTATGCTTTCTATAAAAGATCAGATATCCAAAAATGAGGAATTTGAAGGGTGTGGATATTATATTGTTGAATCATCAAAAACTCTATTGCTTCATACAATTGATTTAGCTCTAAAGTTTCATGAGTCACAGAGAAATGAAAGATCATTAATTGAAAGTGAAGAAAAGTTTCGTTCTTTGTTTTACTCTGCCGGTGATGGAGCCTTCATATTACAGGATGGCAAGGTCATTGACTGCAATACAAAGGCAGCAAAGCTTCTTAATGGCACCAGGGAAGAGATAATAGGTATGCATCCCTGGGAGTTTGCTCCTCCTTTTCAACCTGATGGAACTCCTACAAAAGACAAAGCAATGGAATGGATCAAAAAGGTTTTGGATGGAAATCCCATTGAGTTTGAGTTTCAGCATGCCAGGCTCGATGGTGAACTCATAGATACTGAAATGAGTTTAAATATTATTGATAAAGAAAAAAATATCTTTCTTGGTCTAATGAGAGATGTTACTGAAAAGAAAAAGGTTAGAACAGCTCTTATTGAAAGTGAAGAGCGATATAGAAACTTTATAGACTTGAGTCTTGAAGGTATATGCAGACTGGAATTTAAGACTCCCATGTCAATTTCACTTCCCTTTGAAGAGCAGGTTCAATGGTCAATGGAGCATCTCTATATTGCTGAATGTAATGATGTTTTTGCAAATATGTATGGCTATGAAAACTCACAAGAGTTAGAGGGTAAGCTTAATAAAGAACTCTGGCAAAATGAAAATAGAGCAAAAGAGATGGTAGAGTTATGGATTAAAAAAAACTATATCTTTGAAAACTTTGAGACATATGAAAAAAATAAAGAGGGTGAAAATAAATATTTTCTCAATAATCTAATCAGTGTTATACTAGATGACAAAGTATATCATATTTGGAATACACAGATAGATGTATCAGAAAAGAAATGCTATGAAATCAAGTTAAAAGAAAGAGAAAAAAATCTCAATGAAGCACAGAAGATTTCACATATAGGACATTGGGTTCTTGACATAAAGAATGATGAGCTTACCTGGTCAGATGAGGTATATAGAATATTTGGACTCAAGCCACAGGAATTTGAAAGTACCTATGAGTCTTTTCTTCATCATATTCATCCTGAAGATCGAAGCTATGTCAATGAAGCCTATATTTCATCTTTAGAAGAGAAGACATCCTATGATATTATGCATCGATTATTGCTAAAAGACGGTTCAATAAAATATGTTAATGAACGATGTGAAACTCTTTATGACAATGATGGGAGTCCTATTCAGTCAATGGGTACAATACAGGATATTACACAACGTATAGAATCAGAAAAAGCATTGCAGGAAAGTGAAGTTAGACACCGAACCCTCTTTGAATCAGCACTTGATTCTATATTTATAATGGATGAAACAAAATTTATAGCCTGTAATGAAGCTACAGTAATAATGTTTGGCTGTGATGATAAAAACAATATTCTTAATCATGCTCCCTGGGAATATTCTCCTGAAATGCAGCCTGATGGTATGAGTTCAAAAGAAAAGGCAGGCTTCTATATTGAATCAGCTCTCCAAGGAAATTCTCAAAATTTCTATTGGAAACATAAAAAAAAGGATGGAACACTCTTTGATGCCAATGTTTCCCTTAATTTATTATCACTAGATGGTCAAAAATTGCTTCAGGCAATAGTGAGAGATATAACTGAACAAAAAGAAGCTGAAAAAGAGATTCATGATAAAAATATTGAACTCCTTAAGCGTATTGAAGAGAAAGAGACTTTGATTAGAGAGATCTTTCATAGAACACGTAATACCATGTTATTAATTAAGTCTATGCTAAACCTTCAGGGAGGATGCTATTCTGATGATGAAAATATTCAGGAGCTTATAAGTATTACTGACCAAAGAATTCAGGCCATATCTCTGGTGCATCAGATGCTTTACCAGGCTCAGGATCTCTCTAAGATTTCTACCAAAGATTATATTGAAAAACTGACATCCTTGATTATACAGGGCTATGCTCATATGATAGATAGAATTTCTGTAGAATTACAAATTGATGAGCAAAACTTTTTAATTGATACTGCAGTTCCATTGGGATTAGTTTTAAATGAACTCATGACAAACTCACTAAAGCATGGTTTTCCAAATGATAAGGGGGGATCAATCATAATTAAATTTTCAGAAGAAGACTCAGGAGACTCTCTGTTGAACTATTCAGATAATGGCATTGGTGTTTCAAAAAACTTTGATTTTAAAAATAATAATACTCTGGGATTAAATCTCATATACAGCCTTGGAGAGCAGCAACTAAAGGGTACCGTTACAATGGAAAATAATAATGGTATCACCTGTATTATTAAGATGCCTAAAACAAATTATACTGAGCGAGTCTAAGCTTACTTTAGAGAAGCAAACTGCTTTCTAGAGCAAAAAGAAAACTCGAGATGATGATGAATGAAAATATATATTTTTTCATAAATAGTTCCTTTTATTTTTTTAAAATGATTAATCGTGATGGATGAATTTATTGTTAAACAGAGTTCTCATAGCTACCACAACACATAGGGGCTTCACGCCCCGCCTAGATCACTATATTAAGAAATGAAAAACATATCTCATAAGAATGAAAACATCTGAAAGCAATAATATTAAATAAGATTCATGAGATTCAAAAATATATATGAATACTACCTCCGCCTCCAGGTGCGGAAACCTGGTGCCCGGGTTCATAGGGGGTTGGCATAAACCCCCTATGAACCTCAGGGGAGCGTTGATTCATATTCACTTAAACTCAGTGCTTTCTTCACTATAGTCATCTTAACCTCCTGAGACAGAGGAGGCTTCTTTGGATTACCAATAGCAGATGGATGAACATAATTGATCTCTTCATTTCTTTGTGCAAGATTTTCAAAGAGGTCATTCATAACCTTATTGGCATTCATGCGCTCATCTTTTAGAAGTATCTCTATGACCTCCTGAAGAACCTCTTTTTCTGTTGGTTCAACATCCTCTTCATAAACCGGACTTAAGGGTATCATCTGAGGTCGCATTTCAATACCTGCAGTCTTTAGAAAATCTTCATTTGATCCAGCCTTATATTCAATGGTCCATGAGGGCCACTGAGTTTTAAGAAAATCTAGCTCAAGGTCTTCATCAAAGCGAGAATTTATTTTGAGAATCTTATTGTCTATATCAATTATTGCATAGTCTGAGACACTATCACCAAATGACCATTCTCCATAATCATCGGGTTTTTTCCATTTACTGATTGCTTCATCAAGATCAGGTAGCTTTTTTATTGCATCAAAAATTACTGGACCATTGTTAATAATACCGTCAAGTCCAATGTCAGTAACATGGGTTGATGTGCTTTTGTTTTCTATGAGAATAATAAGTCCAAAGCACATGTATTCGCCATCTTCATCTGGTTGTCGTGATCCGATCTCTTCAAGATCAACCTGCCAGTGATATTCTTCATCATCAATAGCAATTGATCCATCCAGTCCCACAGAGTTAATTATATCTGACATTTTCTCTACGGTTTTTACTATCCAACCTTCCTGTTTCCAGAGGGGAACCATGAGTTTTTCTAAAACAGATCTATGTGGATCGTATTCTAGTTCTTCGCCTCCAAAAAAGTGAATTGTTTTGCTATCAATGTCCAATGCAACACCACCTTCTCCAAAGGCATCATCAAGCCATCCTGATTCCATATCACGCTCTTCATTATCTTCAATAAATTCCTTAGCATAGTGGGGCCCCCAGAAGATGTCTTGAGGTACAGTTAGTGCTCCCCAGTGAGAATAGTAGAGTTTTAGTTCATTGTTTTCTTTTATAACGTAATTGCATCGGTGTCCCATGAAAATGCTCCTTCTTAGTGATGAGTGAGATAATAAATACTGAAGCAGTAAAGTCAAGAAAAGATTTTACCACAGAGGCACAGAGGCACAGAGAAAGGATTGGATGGTGGTTCTTTATTAGAGATCTAGTTATTATGTTAATGTATAGCAGTTGATTTAATATGTAAAGGCTATGTGCAGCTTTCAAATCATATAATCTGTACAAACCAACAAAACTTTATCTTATGAGTATCTTCAATTAATATAAAAGTCCAAACCAACAGCACAAACCAACCCTCTGTGTCTCTGTGCCTCTGTGGTGAAAAAATAGTGTTATTGAAAGTGAGAATTATTTATGACAAAGTCAAAAAATATTGTTGAGTTTTTATTATTTTATTTTATAAATATATTATGTTTGAAAAATTAAAATCATCTATAAAAGAAAGCATTAACGGTCAAACCAGATCAGAAGAGACATTAAATGCAATTTCACATGGCCTCGGAATAGGTCTCAGTATAGCAGCCTTAGTTATACTGGTGGTTTTTGCCGCTAAACTCGGTGATCCATGGAAAATTGTCTCATTTTCAATCTATGGCACTTCTTTGATAATTCTTTATACAATATCTACCGTATATCATACTATTAAGGATACTACTCAAAAAAGAATTTTTCAGGTATTGGATCACTCATCAATTTTTATTCTTATTGCAGGAACCTATACTCCCTTTGTTCTTGTAAACATGAGAGGTCCATGGGGCTGGTCAATCTTTGGAATAATCTGGGCTATAGCAATTGTGGGAATTATTTTAAAACTATCGTATGTAAATTTAAGTGAGAAGGTTGCTGTTACTATGTATCTTGTAATGGGCTGGTTAATTATTACCCCCATTCATAAGCTCATTGATATGCTTTCTTTTATGGGAATTGTCTGGCTTTTAATTGGAGGAGTATGTTATTCTCTAGGAGTAATATTTTTCTTTCTTGATAGTAAAATTAAATATGCTCACTTTATTTTTCACATATTTGTTTTAGCCGGCAGTGTAACCCATTTCTTCGGGATTCTATTTTACGTACTGACTAAATAAAATAAATTCTAAATTTCTCCTCATCATTTTGTCAGCAATAAAAACTAAATATCCCCTTCAGTGTCTCTGGCCTTTTGCTGTGAAATTTTACCACAGAGTCACGGAGGCACAGAGAAAGGTCTGGAGTTTGGCTTTATATGTTTAAGGTTGAGTTGGTGCAAATGTCATACGGTTTTCTATTTCAGGTGATACATACCTGCTGGAAATCAATTGATTGGCTATCTAGCGGTTTTAATCGATTGAGTAGATTTTATAGAGTTTAGGTCCAGTTGAGTTTTCATTATCAATCAAACTAAATTGTATTAAATGTCAATATTAAACACTACCACTAAAAAAAAAATAAAATAAACCTCCCCCTCTGTGTCTCCGTGCCTCTGTGGTGAAATTTTTTAAAAATTTAGTAACAGTTTTACTCCTTCAATGTGTTAAAAAAGATATATAAACACAAGGAGTTTTAATATGAAGGTACAGACTATATTGCTTGGACTTGTTGTTGCACTCTATCTTTTTTCAGGATGTGTTTTCGGTTCAGGAAGAATTACCAGTGAAAGTCGAGAGGTTAGTGAATTTTCCGGAGTGATTCTTAAGTCACAGGGGAATGTAACTATTAATGAGGGGGAAACCTTTGAGGTTGTTGTAACCACTGATGATAATATGCATGAGTTTTTTGATACGAAGGTTGATGCAAATGGAAGGCTTATAATTTCAAAGAATTTTTGGATGTGGATTCAACCATCACGGTTAAATATAAATATCACAACACCATCAATGAACTATATAATTCTTAATGGTGCAGGTAATATCTCCTCTACACATGAGTTCTCCGGCAATTCAATGTATATTGGTCTTTCGGGAGCAGGAAATATATCTGCAAAGGCTGATGTAATCAATCTTGACGCAAATCTTTCTGGAGCAGGTAATATAACAATTACAGGAACAGCAGAGAATCAATCTGTAAATCTATCAGGCGCAGGTAACTATAAGGCCTTTAGTCTTATGAGCAGTGATGGATCTATCTCTTTGAGTGGAGCCGGCAATTGTGAGGTTAATGTTTCCACAGACCTTGATGTATATCTGTCAGGTTTTGGCGATGTTAAGTACAGAGGCTATCCAGCAGTAAGTAAAACAGTAACCGGCTTTGGTTCTGTGAGATCAGATAATTGAAGAAATATTAAAATCTAAGAAGATTAAAAGTAAGTCTATTAACATATTAATAAGGAGATCAAATGCTAGGATTAAGTATATATAGTAATGATGTAATTATAATTTTTATTAATTATATTACATTATTGTTAGAGGTAATTTAAATGTAGTGTAATGTCTTTGTTTTTAAATTAATATTTTTTTAAAGTGATTTTTTTTATATGTGCTTTAGCAGAATGACGAGTCAATTTTTATTGACTATCATTCTGCTTTATCTATATTGGGGATAATCGTATATAAAGAAGGTTATAATGAAAAAGAAGATGTCTCCATTACTTGCCCGAATCGGTTTTAATCTTTATCCTCCATTTTTAGGAGCCGGTATTCGAATTAAGAAGATCTCTCCCCAGATAAATGATATTCTCATCGAGTTAAAGCGGCATTTCTGGAACCGTAACTATGTTAATACACACTATGGCGGAAGTCTCTATTCAATGTGTGATCCCTTTTATATGCTAATATTGATGAATAATATAGGCAGAGGATATATCGTATGGGACAAAGAGGCCACCATTCGTTTTAAAAAAGCAGTGAAGGATCCGGTCTATGCCTATTTTTCTATCTCAGAAGAGAAGCTTAATGAGATAAGGTCAAGAGTAGATAAAGAGGGCAAGATAGAGTTTGTTTTAACTGTTGAGGTTAAGACAAAGGACGGTACTATAATCGCAGAGGTTGACAAGTTGCTCTATGTGAAGAAGAAATAGGGCTTTGCCACAGAGGCACGGAGACACAGAGAATATTTTGGGTTTTTGGTTTAGTGGAACTAGGATGAGTTGGTGCTATGGGTAATGATTTTTAGGTTTTGGTTTCACGCGGAGGCGCGGAGGCACGGAGGACTTTGGGGTTTTGTTTTAGTGGTTCCAGGATGACTTGGTGCTATGGTAATGATTTTTAGGTTTTGGTTTCACGCGGAGACGCGGAGGCACGGAGAAGAAATTGAGGTTTTGTTTTAGTGTTTCCAGGATGACTTGGTGCTGCGGTTTTTGGTTTTTAGGTTTTGCTTTCCCACAGAGTACACAGAGAGCATTGAGAAGGGTTAGGGTAGTTGGGGCTTTGTTGGGATGTTGTACTCATACTGTAAAAATTATATTTCCAGACAATTATGGATATAAAATGAAATTATTTTTATAACTCATTTTAACATTAGTATTGAATCGTTGCACAGACTTACGTTTTATCCCCCCTCTGTGCTTCAGTGACTCTGTGGTTACATCACTTTGGTCCAGAGCAGAACTTTCCCTTTAGGTGAGCTTTAATCTTAGCCGGAGCTTTTTTGGTGAAATTCACAATACAATCCTTGTCTGCCTTTGGTGTATAGATGCCTGTCATCTTTCCGGAAAAATCAAGCTCATAGGTCTCTTTGTTTTTGTGGGCATAAAAGGCGCCAGTACAGCTCGGGCACTCTATGGAGCTCCCATCTTTCAGGTTGTCTGGTGGTGCAATAATCGGTCCGCACTCAGGACATGTTAATAAGAGTTTTTCTTCTCCTGCATGACCGATAATGTGTGATAGAGAATCACTTTCTCCTAATGAGATAAAGCTTGCTGCCATTGATGAATCAAATTGTTTGCCCCCTTCTTCTTCTAATATTCTAAAGGCTTTTTTCATAGGCATGGCAACCCTATATGATCGAGTGCTGGTCATTGCATCAAAGGCATCACTAATGCTAATTATTTTTCCAAATGTCGAAAGTTCAGATGATTCATAGGGATACCCTGTGCCGTCTAATCGTTCATGATGCTCAGTTACTGACATGAATACCAGGGGAGCAAGGGGATGTTTTTCTATAATTGTACTGCCCGTATGGGGATGAGATTTCATTATTTTGTATTCATTGTCATCAAGGGGGCCTTTTTTATTTAAGATTGCATCAGGCACTGATACCTTACCTATGTCATGAACCAATCCCCCAAGAGATAATATAAACTGATCATCCTTTGATAAACCTAGTTTTTGTGCTAATAGTGCTGCATATTGACTTACCCGCCAGGTATGACCTCATGTATAGGCATCTCTTGCTTCAATAACTGATGCCAGAGTAAGGAGAGACTCCAGCAGTTCTGTGTGAATTTCATATTTCATGGTTATTCCTGATGTTCATGTATTTTAAAGTATTCTAAAATTAGTATATTCTATAGGGTAATATGTTTCAATTAAAGTTTTAATATTGTGAAATTTATCATCGTGAAATAGAGAATAAGAAAGGATTTAACCACAGAGCCACAGAGAAAAAATTGGGTGGATTGTACCGCTGGTTTAGTCATAGCAGTTCTGGCTTTAATCAAGTGAATTGATTTTTTTAAGTTTTTGCTTTGCTCAGAATATACAAAGATTGCAGAAAATCGGGTTATCTGGTATATTAATTAAAAATTTTAGATTTTCTCGAATACTATACCAGCATCTTGATAGGATACCTTATATTGACAGACCTATATTAAATATGAGATGTAATCAGATTTATCTCTTATTTTAACATAATGATAAAATCACTGCACAAACTAAAGCCTTTCCCATCCCTCAGTGTCTCTGTGTCTCTGTGGTGAAGAAAAAAGCTCTTTTTTTATGAATATGGGAGCTATTTCGTCATTTTAATGTCAAGAATACTTGACTACAAGTAAAATATTTATTACTATATGTATATTGTAAGTTACAATTAGTAAGAAATTATATACTTTGAAGGAGAAGTTCATGTCATATCAGGAAAAAGAAACGATAGTTTCATTATTCAGTAATATCATCATTTCAGCTATTTATTTTTATATTGTAGTGCAAAGATTTCAAATTGGCACATATGATTCTACAGGTGTAATTTATTTTTGGGCATCTGTTATTCTTATTCTAATTCCTGTGCTGATTGTTCCAAAGATTGTAATAATTATCATATTTAATATTATAAATACAATTATAACCAGAGAAGAGGACGATCCATCATTTACAGATGAACTGGATAAACTTATTGATCTGAAAGCTACGCGAAACTTTTATCACGTCTTTATGGTTGGCTTTCTTCTATCGATGGTATCTATAGTAGCCGGTATGTCTGTTGTTGTCATGTTTATGATATTATTATCCACCTTAATAATTTCAGGAATTATAATGGATATTTCACAGCTTTATTTTTACAGAAGAGGTATCTAAGATGAGTTCATGTCAGGTACGTAATAGTATTAGAAAATTACGCTTTAATAATGATGAGATGACTCAAAAGGATTTAGCTGACAAAGTTGGAGTAACACGTCAGACAATTGTTGCCATTGAAAAAGAAAAATATTCTCCATCTCTGGAGTTGGCATTTCGAATTGCCCGAGTTTTTAACTCTTCTCTCGAAGAGGTTTTTACCTATGAAACAGCAGTTGATGATATAAATAATAAATAAGAGGAGAAAAAATATGAAAGCAATAATATGTACTCAATATGGAGCACCAGAGGTTTTAGAGCTCCAAGAGATTGAGAAACCAAAACCAAAGGATGATGAGGTTCTCGTAAAAGTTCATCGTGCAGTTGTAGGACCAGCAGATTGTGCTTTTCGAAGTGGAAAACCATTTATTGTTAAACTCATCTACGGTATCAGTAAACCTAGAATTGCAACCCACGGCGTTGAGTTCTCCGGCACTGTAGAAGAAAAGGGAAAAGATGTGACTCTCTATGAAAAGGGGGACAGGGTCTTTGGAATCAGTGTTGATAATCTTGGTACACATGGAGAATATCTCTGCATTAAGGAAAATAAAGAAATGACTCAGATGTCTGAATCCATGACCTTTGATGATGCTGTTGGAATTGTAGATGGAGCATTAACCTCTTTGACTTTCTTAAGAGATATTGCAAAAATAGAGAGTGGACAAAGTGTTCTTATTAATGGTGCATCGGGCTCTGTTGGGGCCTATGGAATTCAACTAGCAAAGTTTTATGGAGCAGAGGTTACGGGAGTTTGCAGCTCTGTAAATGTTGAATTGGTGAAATCTCTTGGAGCAGACAAGGTTATTGATTATACAAAAGAGGATTTTACTAAGAGCAGTGAAAAATATGATGTTGTTTTTGATGCTGTGGGCAAGAGCTCATTTTCTCAATGCAAAAATATAATTAAGGCAGATGGAAAATATCTTTTAACAATGCCCACAGGGGCAATTGTTTTTCAGATGTTGTGGACCTCTCTGTTTAGCAAAAAAAAGGCTATCTTTTCTGCAACAGGTTTAAAACAGAAAAAGGAGAATCTTGATTACATCAGAGATTTATATGACAATGGAAAACTGAAGGCTGTAATTGATAGACACTATAGCTTAGAAGAAATTGCTGATGCTCATGCCTATGTTGAAACAGGTCGCAAAAAAGGAAATGTTATTATTGATGTAATGGGTGAGTGAGGGATTACCACGGAGTCACGGAGGCACAGAGAAAGGCTTGGGTGATTGGTTTGAGATTTGCTATTAAACATTAATTACTATTATTGATTTCAATGGCAAAAGCTCATTTTAACTTTTTAAATGAAATCATGTACGTAATCCAGATAACGTTTGTTCGTGAATATTTTCTGATAACTTAAATCCCAAAGTAACACCACAAATCAACCCTCCGTGCCTCTGTGGTGAATAATTTAATTAAAGGAGTTTATGATGAAGGCAATAATATGGACCCGCTATGGATCACCAGATTCTCTGGAGTTACAAGAGATTGAAACACCTGTTCCTAAAGATAATGAGGTGCTCATAAAGATTCATGCAACAACAGTAACTGCAGGTGACTGTGAGATTCGTAACCTGAAACTTCTCTGGTTATATCGAATTCCCGTTAGATTATATATTGGTTGGAAAAAACCAGAAAGAATTAAAATTCTTGGCCAAGAGTTTTCAGGTGAGATCGCAGCGATAGGAAAGAGCGTGACATTGTTTAAAGAGGGTGATGAAGTCTTTGGAACAACTGGTTTTTCTATGGGTGCCTATGGACAGTATATGACATTGCCGGAGCAATCTCAAGAACAGGCTATTGCAATAAAACCATCAAATATAACTCATCAAGAGGCTGCTGGGTTTCCTGTTGGAGGATTTGAGGCCTTGCATTTTTTAAAACAGGCACATCTTTCTAAAGGCAAAAGAATTTTAATCAATGGAGCTGGAGGAAGTATTGGTTCAATAGCTATTCAATTGGCGAAATTCTACAGTGCAAAAATCACTGCTGTTGACAGTGAAGATAAACATCCTCTGATGAAATCTCTTGGGGCAGATGATGTTATTGATTATATAAAAGAAGATTACACCAAATCCAAAGAGACCTATGATGTGATACTTGACATTGTTGGCAATAGTTCATTTTCAGGCTCTATAAAAACTCTTAACAAAAATGGTTTTTATCTAATTGCAAATCCCGGATTATTCCAGGGCATCAGAGGTTTTTTTACATCACGATTCACCAGCAAAAAGGTGATCGTTGGAACCGCACAACATACTGTCAAAGATTTAAAACACCTAAAGGAATTGATTGAAGAAGAAAAACTAAAGGCAGTTATAGATAAGACCTATCCCCTTGAAAAAGTTTCAGAGGCTCATGCCTATGTTGAAACTGGTAAAAAAAAGGGTAATGTTGTCATTGTTGTTGATCATGATTAGGACTTAGTAATTTTGATTCAGTAAGAAAATAGCATCTATGGAGTTGAAATATGTTAATATTCTATTTATATCTTCTTGAAGTATTGTCAGTTATGTTTTTTTTATAACTGACAATACCTTTTGATTATTGCATGATTATATTTAAGCCTATATTATAATAATTAATAACCGCAGGTAGCTGGTGAAATTGATACATTGACAATAAACTGGTTGTCCTTGCTGAAATATGAGTAATTGATTACAGTTCCCTTTTGAAAAAAAATCTTCATTGCTGATGCTGAGCAGGCCTGTTTAATAAGTATTGGTTTAAGATTTGCTTTAAATTTTGCAGGATTTAACTGATTTGAATGATAATTTATAAGGGTGTAGATATAAGTTAAAGTATTGTTGAAGCCTATAACCCTATCAAGTCGTGTCTCTCTATCTACCATCTTTGGTGCCATTTTGTTAACAGTGTTGGCAACAGTTTTTAGCTCACTGTTAGAAAATCCACTAAAAACGATGGCAGGAATAAGTAAAATTGTTATGATAATAATCTTTTTCATTAAATTCACCTTCATTTATATTTTAAGACTGAATATTTTTTATCATAGTTATTAATGTTGTCAATATATTAATAACAAATATATTCCTGGGTTCAGTTAAAATAAAAAAATGTATATTCATGAAAAAAAGTTTCAGACATTTATCATAAAACAGCGTATATTTTATCATTAGGAGAAAATTATGAAGGCAATTGTATATGAAGAATATGGCCCACCAGATGTTTTGAAAATCAAAGAGGTAGATAAACCGAACCCTAAAAAAAATGAAGTACTTATCAGGGTTCGTGGCTCATCTATTGCAATTGGTGATTCTATAATGCGAAGTTTTAATATTCCAGTGAAGGGATTTGCAAAGTTTTTTGCACGATTATATCTTGGTTTTAATAAACCTAAAAGAACAATTTTAGGAATGGAATTGGCAGGTGTAATCGAAGAGGTAGGAAGGGATGTAAAGAATTTCAAGAAGGGTGATGAGGTTTACGGATCAACTTTTTGGGCAGACTTTGGGGGCCATGGTCAATATAAATGTTTAAAGGCTAAAGATAGACATCTGCACCTGGCATTGAAACCTGAAAATATGACCTATGAAGAAGCAGCACCTGTTACGGGAGGTTGTATTACTGCCTTAGGTATATTACGAAAAGCAGATATTAAAGAGGGACAAAAGGTTTTAATCTACGGAGCCTCAGGAAGTGTAGGAACCTATGCGGTACAGTTAGCAAAGTTCTTTGGAGCAAAGGTCACAGGGATATGCAGTACTGCAAATCTGGAAATGGTACAATCAATAGGTGCTGATAAAGTAATTGATTATACTCAAGAGGATTTTGCAGATAATGGTGAAATCTATGATGTCATCTTTGATGCTGTTAGTAAATATCCTACTGCAAAGGCAAAGAAGTCCTTAAAAAAAGGTGGAATATACTTTGATATATTTAAAACAGATCCCAAGATAAAGGTTGATGACTTGAGTTACCTCAAAGAGATAATTGAAGCAGGAAAATTAAAGACTGTTATTGATAGAAGTTATTCTTTTGAAGATATTCCTGAGGCTCATCGTTATGTAGATAAGGGGCATAAAAAGGGTAATGTTGTTATCACTATTGACTGATTGTACAGTTTAATTATAAATAAGCTTTAATTTTATTATGTCTTAATATGTATTGGGTCAAACAAAAGTTACCAGGATCATACCAGGACCATACCAGAACCATACTAGGAGTAAACCAGAAGTAAACCAGGAAGTAGAAAAAAAATGGGGATTTTATGAACAACCATCTTGAGCTTTGTTTTCAAAGAGAGTTTTTTGATCGAGATCTATTTGACTGGGATACAAGTATTCCAGATGATATTGAATATATTATACTCAATGAAAAGACAACTGAGATTGAGGTTGGAGTTTTTGTGGCTTCATTACTTTCATTTAATGATTATACAAAACTTGATAATCAGTTTATTATGGCACTTCATAAAGAAGAAGAGCTGGCTCTTGTTGGTGGCCTGGCAATAACAAAGGATTTAATTATCTATCCTTCATGCTGTTTGGATATTCAGGATTGGATTCAATGGAAAAAATCCCTTAAAGATGAAGAAACATTCTGGCTTGGTCATAATCCTGATCCCTGGGTAGAATATTGTGATAATATAATGAAAATATGGAGTGACGAAAAAACAGATCATAATAAAAATATATATTGCATTAAAATAGAAAAAAAAGTATTTGAGAGTGAATATCTGCTTATAAAGGATAATATTGAAAATTTTATTAGTGGACCATTGCTTCAGTGGTTTATGAAAAATACAGAATTTGACAGTAAAGATATTGTTAATTCCTTTAATAAATACTTTTTTCAAAATTATCAATCTTAGTAATTTTAGTATTTTACTATCTGAAATTATTGCATCCATTGCAGATTAGCTGATAATTAGAATATTTGTTGGAAGTACATAATGAAAACGAAAGCAATATTACTAAAAGAGGGTACCATTGTTGATGGTACCGGAGCACAATCCTTTGAGGGTGATCTTCTTATAAAAGGTAATCTCATTGAAAAGGTTTCTTCTAAGTCAATAAAGACAGATGCACTGATTATTAACTGCAAGGGGAAGGTCATTAGTCCCGGCTTCATAGATCTACATTCTCATAATGACTGGTTCATGCCTTCAAGCGAACATTTTAATTATTTTTCTCCCTTCATTGAGCAGGGCATCACAACCTATGTTACTGGAAACTGCGGTATCGGTGCCTTTGGTTTTAAAGAGAATTCATCTCATCTTCATCACTTTGATGATCAGCTTCAAACTGCTCAAATGAAATCATTCCAATGGCGTACCTTAGATGAGTATTTTAAATTTTTAGAAAAAAAAGGCATTCACCAGAATATAGCAACCCTGACTGGAAGTGGTTCAGTGAGAACATCAATAAAGGGACATGATGCATCAAGATTCAATGAAAATGAAGAAAAAGACTTTCTATATCTCCTGGAAGAATCAATCGATCACGGTGCCAGAGGTGTATCCTTTGGAATTGGTTATGCTCCTGATATCTTTATGACCCTAAAGGAACTGAAGACAATTGGTCAACTGGCTAAAAAAAAGAATCGAATAATAACATCTCACATCAAGGCATTTTCATCAATATCAGGGGCATATCCTGCAAATCCCTTTGGTATGGCTCATAACCTCAGGGCCATGGAGGATATGATTAAACTGTCCCGATTAACAGGTGTATCAATGCATTTGTCTCATCTTATATTTGTTGGTAAGCAAACATGGAAGACTCACGAGAAGGCTCTGAAGCTCTTTAATAAGGCTCACGCTGAGGGTCTTGATATTACCTTTGATACCTATGGACATCACTGTGGTGCCACTATTATTGTTGGCATGCTGCCTGACTGGTTTATGGCCCATGTGCCAGAGGCCTATGATAATAAAAAATTATTATATCAAGCCAGATTGTTGATGAAAACAGCATTTATACTTCTGGGTTTCAATGAAGATGATATTCAACTGATGGCAGCCCGTGATTCTTCGATGAGCAAATATAATGGCATGTTTCTCGGTGAAATTGCCAGAGAGAGAAATGAGGATTTCTTTAAAACATTCATTACTCTTGCTAAAAAGAGTAATGGTTTAGCAAGAATTCTCGTTCATAAATACAGTAACAAAGAAATAATTGAAGAGCTTATGAAACATCCCCAGTCTCACTTTATGACAGATGCATGGATCGAACCAGAGGGTCTGCAAAATCCAGCTGCCTTTGGAACTATGCCAAGATTATTGCAAATAGCTCGTGACTCAGGAGTTATCAGTCTTGAAGAAACAATTTATAAAATGACTGGGAAGAATGCACATAGAATAGGCATTACAGATAGAGGTGTTCTGGCAAAGGGTAAAGCTGCTGATATAGTTGTCTTTGACTGGAATACAATTAAAGATAATACAACAGAAGAAGAAACAGAGGCACAGCCAACTGGCATTGAAGAGGTATTTATTAATGGCAAGAGACTGCTGAAAAAAGGGAAGGCTCAGAAGAATGTGAAAGCTGGTATGGTGCTTCCTTATAAATGATGAAATATTTAATATTTAAACTATGGAAAATCTAAGTGCACAGGAATCAAGAGGATATCTTTCTAAAGAAAAACTTTCTCGATATAAAGAGAAAGACAGAGAAGAACTGGAAATTCTACTGAAGAGTTCTATTCCCCTTGAAAGAACTGCATCTATAAATCTTTTGTGTGAAACAAAGAAAATTCAATACCTGAAAGAATTCTCCATTATGCTTCAAACTGAAAAGAAGCTCTATGTCAAAATCGCTCTCAGTGATGCAATTGTAAACTATGGAGATGAAGCTGTTTCTTTTTTGGTTCCTCTTTTAGGAAAAATCGGTAATAACCATCATAGAAAGATTTCAAACCCTGATCTTAATGAAAAATCATTTCCACTGCCCAGGGATATTGCAGCCCGAATTTTAATTCGTCTTGGTTCATCGGTTTTGCCTTCAATGATAGAAATAATTAAGAGTGGAGAAAAGATACAGGTCCTTGAGGCTCTGGATGTTGTTGGTCACGTGACATGGTATTCAAGGGATTATTCTGTAGAAGAAATTCTTCTTAATCTTTATGATGTCTCTTCAGGTGATGCTCTTATGAAATGGAAAATCATAAGAGCTCTGCAGTCTTTTCAATCTCAGAGAGTAATCGAATTTCTAGAAAATGAACAATTAAATGAAAAGAATGATATTATTAAAAAAGAACTGATTAGAAGTCTTAACAGGGTAGTAAAAAGAAAAATGATTATGAGAAAAGAATTGAAATATTAATACATCTTTTTTGCACGATTAGCCGCAGTCTCAGCTTTTTTTTCTGATCCCATCAATTCATATATTGCTGACATCTCTTCTAGTTCTTCTTTTGTAAATTTTCTGCTTAGATGATTGAGCTCTCCAAGGCGTTTGGCTCCATTCTTTATATGGCGAATCTTCTTTCTGCACTCAAGGCAGTTGACAGGTCTTGCATCGACCAAAAATCCCAGGTCTTCATACCAGTGTTTTTGTTCTGCTGCTGAAAAGGTAAAGCTGCATTTGCACTCTCTGCATTCATAGTTTATATCTACGTACATATAGGTTGGGCCTCCAAGGCTATAAACCTGAATCTTGAAGTTGCCCATAATTGCCTTGCCCTCTGAAACACAGTTGTTGCATGCCCATAGCTTTGTATGATAGATAATTCCTGAAGGGTTATGGGGGATGGGTTTTATCAAAGTAAACCACTGTGTGAAATCTTCAACATTTTTAGAAGAACAATAGAGGTTCAAATCATTAATTTGATCATAGATTTTTTGTATAGGTGTTGCCAATGCAGTTGTCTCTTCTTCGCACAAGGGGCAGATGAGGTTAATCTCTGATAATGAATTATCAATTTTTGTCATAGGTTTCACTCTTGAATCAATAAATAATTGCAATTTATATTCTTTCATATATCTTTATAATTAACAATTATTTTTTAGTCTGCTGTTATGAAATAAAAAAAATAATTTTAAAAATGAGGATGTTATGAATAGAAAAATTGATCACGTAATTAAATCGTCAAAGGTATATGAAGGGGCAGGGGTAAAACTCAATAGAGTCTTCGGCTTTCAGAAGACTCCTTCCTTTGATCCATTTTTGCTCTTAGATCATTTTAAATCAGATGAACCTCAGGATTATGAGGCGGGATTCCCATGGCATCCACATCGGGGAATTGAAACAGTAACATATATGCATTGGGGGGCCGTGGCACATGGTGACAGTCTTGGTAATGAGGGTGTTATTAATGATGGGGATGTTCAGTGGATGACTGCAGGAAGCGGCATCATACATCAGGAAATGCCCCAGGTTTCAGAAAAGGGGATAAATGGTTTTCAACTTTGGGTAAATCTCCCTAAAGTAAATAAGATGACAGATCCCCGATATCAGGGAATAACTGCAGAGATGATTCCTCATATTGAAAAAAGTGATGTGAATATCTCTGTACTCTGTGGTACCTTTGAAGAGGCTGCTGGACCTGTCCAGGGTATTACTGCTGAGGTGCAATATCTGGATGTACAATTAAAAGCAGGTGCTGTATTTAATTATAATATATCTGAAGAAAATATGGTCTTTGCATATATCTATGAGGGTTCCATTGTGGATGAAGAAAAAGGAGAATTGTCGGATCTCCAGGCAATACTTTTTTCAAAGGGTGAATCTCTCTCAATAAAGGCTGGGTCAAAGGGTGCGGGGTTTTTATTGATATCAGGAAAACCTCTTCTGGAACCAGTTGCATGGCAGGGACCCATTGTCATGAATACTGAAGAGGAATTGAGGCAGGCCTTTAAAGAATATCATGAGGGTACTTTTATTAAAACAAAAGGATAGAAATTAGTTTTAATAAAGGTTTGCAATTTTTCTAAAGAATAAATCTTATATTGGAAAAAATATTATTCCTTTGGTAGACTCATCATGAGAAAACCTGAAAAAGCAGCATTGTCAGTTATTGCTATCTTATCTGCCTGTTTCTTCATCTTGTTTACTGCAGCTCTGTATTTTTTATAAAAGCTATAGTCTGGCAGTGGCTTATAGATTAAACCCTCTAATTCAAAATGTTTTATAACCCCTTTACAGGTAGTAGGTTTAATAAAGACCTCTTTGTTTGGTTTGAAATAAAACTGACATGCTGTAACATAGGTCCACTTCGCTAATTTAAATCTTTGAAGAAACTCTACCAGTGTTTCAAAGCCCAGAGCCTGGTCACCGTGAATAAGATCATAATGTGATTGCACGAGAATCTTTTTTTCACCAGTGCTGATTGATCTGGTGAAGTCTCTAAATTTAGGTTTTTCAAAAACAGAGACCATTGATGAGGTTGTTATGACCTTGGAGATGTTAAGAGTCATTTGCTCTATATCTTCAAAGGCATCCTTTGCAAAAAGCTCCTGTGCCATTTGTTTCATTTTTTCGGGCTTATGTTTCTTTTTGATCTCAACCATGGCAGGGTCAGAAAATCCTCCAGGATAAATCGAAAGAAAGTCCATCTCAGCTTCATGTAATTTATTTGAATTCATACTTTACCTTTGTTATCATTATTCATTAAATAATATTATATATGAAATAGATTGCAAGAGAAAATTGAGAATTAATCAAATGTTTTTATGTAGGAATTATTATTTAAATTTAATGATATTTCTGCAGTATAATTCCTATATTAGATTTTTATTATGAAGCCTTTTGATGGCCAAGGATTGATAATGTTTTTACATGAGACTTAAGGGCTCCAAAAAATGAATCAAAATAATGATATGGAATCTGATATTCCCGAGCAGTTTTTTTTACAATAATAGAAATCGCAGGATAATGAACATGACAAATGCTCGGATAAAGATGATGTTCAATCTGAAAGTTTAATCCCCCTGTAAACCAGGTAATGAATTTATTTCTTTGAGAAAAATCAGATGCAATTAAAAGTTGATGAACTGAATAGTTGTGATCAATTTTTCCATCTTTATCAGGTAAAGGTTGTTCAAGACCTTCGACCTGATGAGCTAACTGAAACACTGTGCTCATTATGAGGCCTGCAGTTAGGTGCATTAAAAGAAATCCCAATAATATATATGACCAGCTGAATGACAATAAAAGTGGAAGCAGTAATAGTAAAGTCAGATATAAGGTTTTGGTTGAGATAAGAATCATCACTTCTTTAAAAAAACTTTTTTCACTCTCTGCAATGAGTCCTTGAGAACGAAAACGAAAGAGTTGTTGAAGATCCTGTAAAAGAAAGCTCATTGTCATTAATGAATAAAAAATAACTGCATAAAAGGGCTGAAGTCTATGGTAAAATCTATGTCTGGAATGAGGCGAAAGTCGTAAAAGAAACTTTGTCTCTATGTCTTCATCTAATCCATAAATATTAGTATGAAAGTGATGGAGATAGTTATGCTGAATCTTCCAGTTGTATATATTTCCTCCAACTAGATACATGGATGCACCTATAATCTTATTTATGCTTTTGTTTTTTGAGTATGAATTATGTGCTGCATCATGCATGACATTCATGCCTATTCCTGCTGTACCAATTCCCATTATTATATAAAATATTATAATAAGCCATGGCTGAAAAATATTTGATATGATAAGTATATATGGTACAATATATAAAGAGAGCATAACTATTGTTTTGAAAATCATCGATTTATTTGCATGTCTTGAAATATTATTTCTTTCAAAATATTGATTAACCCTTTTTCTTAAGGTTTTTGAGAAATCATTGTTTTTTTTATTTGAATAGAGAACCTTGAAATTCATATTTTTGATCCTGAAATAATCTAATTCAGCTTTACTTATTATATAAGACAAGATCTAACCACTGTAAGTTGCAGAATTATTATAATTCTAAAAGTAACCCTGTGTAATCTTATCGAAAAGTTGTCAAAAAACTGCTTGTAATTAATACAAATATGTGAATATTGTAAGTTACATTTAAAGGATGAAAATTTGAGGAATTGATGGATAATTATATATTTGCCTTCGGTCTCACAATCTTTGCCGGTCTTTCAACGGGTATAGGTAGTCTCATTGCTCTTCTTGCAAAACAGACCAACAAAAAATTTCTTTCTATAGCTCTCGGTTTTTCTGCTGGTGTTATGATTTACGTATCTTTTGTTGAAATTTTTATAAAAGCAAAGGATGCCTATGTTAAAGTTTCAGGAGAAAAAGTCGGTACAATAATGACAGTTCTGGCCTTCTTCTCAGGTATAGCCTTCATCGCAATTATAGATAGGTTTATTCCTTCAGGAGAAAATCCCCATGAGATAAAAAATCTTGAAGAATTAAATGAGCCTGTTATTGATCCTGACAAAACAAAACTAATGCGAACAGGTCTCTTTGTTGCCCTTGCGATAGGCATTCATAATTTTCCTGAAGGGCTTGCAACATTTATATCAGCACTTCATGATCCCAGTATAGCAATACCTGTAGCCGTTGCTATTGCTATTCACAATATTCCAGAGGGAATATCAGTGTCAGTTCCAATCTATCATGCAACAGGGAGCAAGAAAAAAGCATTCTGGTATTCCTTTGCTTCTGGTTTAGCAGAGCCTGTTGGAGCTGCTGTAGGATTTTTAATTTTGAGGCCCTTTATTACGCCTCAGGTCTTTGGTTTCGTTTTTGCTTCAGTTGCAGGAATTATGGTTTTTATCTCATTGGATGAACTTTTACCTGCTGCAGAGGAATATGGAGAACATCATCTGGCTATATACGGCCTCATAACCGGCATGGTAGTAATGGCTTTAAGTTTAGTACTCTTTTTGTAGGAGATTCAAATGACAGAGAAGAATCAAGATTCAATACCATTTTTAAAAAAAATTACTGTTAAGGTTACCGTAATAATTCTTATAATTCTTTCTGTTGGTATTGGTACCACGATTGCATTCTACGTAGCTCGACAGAACAATGCTATTTTAGCATCTCAACAGCGAGCTGTAAATGAAGAGAGCAAGGTTCTTTTTATTGCAATAAGAAATACAATGCTTGCAGGGAAAGCTGATCTGGCAGTAGATCTTTTTAGAGATTTCCAAAGAAGTGATGATATTGGTGAAATAAAGCTTTTCAGGAAAAATGGTCGCTCTGCATTTTCTGACAATAGAACACTTAAATTTGTTAATAAACGAATTGGTTCAAAGCGCTTTAAACCAAAGAGAGTTTTTGTAAGAAAAGAAGATAATAAATCAAAGGTATTTCTTGCTTCAGTGAAGCAAGTGGCAGACCGTATTGTTACCGTTAAAGATAATGATATAAGAAAGATTAAGGTCTATAAACCTCTTATAAATCAACCTCGATGTTCTAATTGTCACGGTGTTAATCACGTTGTGCGAGGAGTCATAGTTATCTCGTCACCTATAGAGCAAATATATAAAGAAACATCCCGGAATATTTTGATATCTGCTTTTATTTATAGTGTTGTGGTATTTGTTCTTTCATTAGTTATTGTGCTTTTTCTTCATCGCTTCGTCATAAGCAGGGTTCATGTTTTAGGGGCTGTTGTTCAAAATGTTGGTCAGGGTGATTTTAAGAACAAGGTTGATATCAAAGTCTGGGATGAAATCGGTGATTTGGCAAATCAGATTAACATTATGATTGATGGGCTCCATGAAAAGTTTAAGCTCACTCGCTTTGTTTCAAAATCAACACTTGAACATGTAAAGGGAGATGCCGATATCTCTCTTGGTGGAGAAAAGAAAAAGATGACTGTGCTTTTTACTGATATAAGAAATTTCACCGGTTATTCAGAAAGCCGTGATCCCAATGAGGTTATGGCAATGCTCAATGAGGTGATGAATCTTCAGGGAGAGGTTATTCATCAATTTAATGGAGACATCGATAAATTTGTCGGTGATGAAATTATGGCTGTTTTTGAAGGCGATGGAATGGTTCAAAGAGCAGCATCAGCAGCCTTAGAGATAAAAAATAAAATGAGAGAGCGCTATTCCAGTGATGATAATCCTATTTTTGTTGGAATCGGTATAAATACAGGTGATATGATTGCAGGTAACATGGGTTCAGGTGACCGCTTGGATAGAACCGTTATTGGTGATGCAGTGAACCTGGGAGCTCGTCTTTGTTCAATAGCAGGTAAGAATACAATAGTGATTTCACAGTTTTCCTTTGATGAAGCTGCTGACTATTTAGAGGTACAGGAGCATGATGCAATTAAGGTAAAGGGAAAATCAGAGGCTGTAAAGATTTATACATTGAGGGGAATGAAATGAGATACCTATATTTTTTAATAATGATGATTTTGTTGTGTTTATATTCAATAGGATGTACTCCAAAGAAGGTGGACTTTGTTGTGCCAAAGGACTATAAGACCTGGAAGAAGGTCACCAAAAAACCCTTAACCTATGCGGTGTCTGGACACAGAAGCGGCATTAGAATTATTTATGGCAATGCTATATCCTTTGATCCAATTATTAAGAAGGATGATTCTGGCAAAAAATCGACCCATATGAAAGATGGAGCCATTCTAATTAAAGAGACCTATAAAAATAAGCTGGATTATGCAGCAGGGAAAATTCGTGATCTTACTATAATGCATAAAAATTCTAAAAACAAAGATGCCTTAAACGGCTGGATGTATTACGTTAGGATGATGGGCAAAAAACCTATGGGGCTGCAGAAAAGCCGCATGTGTGTGGGTTGTCATGAAGCAGCCAATGACAGGCATCAGTACTTTGATGGAAATCCCCAGGGGTTGTTTAGAGATTACCTTTTTGCCAAGTTTAGATGATGTAGTTGAAAGTATAAAGTTGAAAAGGAAACCATGAATTGCACGAATAGCACGGAATACTTGATGTTTACTCTCAGTTGCAATTTTAATGTATTTCTGAATTAATATATATTTTGTTATATCCTAATTCAATTAAACAATATAAAAAGAGAATAGATATGAATAATAGAAGGGATGAAGTAGCACCTTGTGGAGTATTTTGTTCTGCGTGCCCCTCATTTAAAAAATCATGTCTCGGTTGTTCCTCAAATGAAAAAAACCAGAAAAGAATAAGTAAATGGAACTGTAAAATACGCCAGTGCTGTTATGAAAAAAAACATATTGATTATTGTGCTAACTGTGAAGATTTTCCCTGTAAGATAATAGATAATAAATTAATCAAATCCCATGAAGACGATAATAGATTCAAATATAGACATGAGATACCAGATGATTTTAAAAAAATTAAATTACTTGGTATAGATGAATTTATAGAACAAAAAAAGAAAGACTATCTGTGCAAAAAATGTGGTGGTACTATTTTCTTTTATTCATATAAATGTAGTCAATGTGGAAGAGTCATTGTTCCATAGTGTTTTTATGTCAACTCGGCGTATCCCTCTTTTTCTTAATGTTGAGTGAAATCTTTAATTTTTGATAAAAAAGTAGACATTTCATTTGTTATCATACTATAATATATTAAATATTTATATTATAGGGAGAATCTTATGGCAGGTTTTTCAGTAATTACGTATAAAGAACAAGAGATTGTATTTTATGATTATAGTGGCTTAAAAAAAGAAGATGAAATGATTGAAGTTATGAATGACGGAATAGAATACAGTAAAAAAGTAGATCAATCAAAAAAATATTTAATTTTAACTGATATATCAAATGCCTTTGCTACACCGGGTTTTACGGAGGCCAATACGGAACTTCAAAAGGAATTTGGTCATTTGATAGGGAGAAGTGCTGTAGTTGGAATATCAGCTGGTAAGAAAATATTATTAGCAGGTGTTAACAAAATAGTTGGTGATGATAAAGCCGCTAAACCATTTAATACTTTGGAAGAAGCAAAGGAATATCTTATTAGTTAATTGCAGGTGATAAGATTTAAGTCAGCATTGATTTCCTAAGGCAAAATTTACATGACAGATAAAGAACCAGATGTAAATTGTTTGAATTAAAATATCACTTAACTTTTTTCTTATTCTTATTTGATTTTGAATGCGTACAAATAAATTACTTTGAGAAAAAATATTCTCAAATTTTTAAATGCAATTCAATAATATTTTAGATCAGAAAGGATTTTATCATGCCTATTGAAATAAAAGACTTGGATGGTGGCCTGGGTGTTCTCATTTTTGGTACAGGCGTTGTTTCAAACGATGATTATGTTGATAAACACAAGAAGCACCTTCTGCAAAACAAGGATAAATTTAATAAATACAGGTATTCTCTCTCAGATTTAACAGCAGTAACTGAAGCGGATATTTCCTCCGAATCAATTTCTCTGATAGCCGGCTTATGCAGAAGTGCCGCAAAATTTAATCCATACCCTGTTATTGCAATCATAGCTAACCAGAATCTGATATATGGTTTAGCGAGAATGACAGAAATGCTGATAGATGCAACGGGGTGGGAGCATGAGGTTTTTCGAAATAGAGAAGATGCCGAGTCTTGGATAAGAGAAAGACTTAAAAAAAAATATGGCATTGGCGATCTAACAATGACGTGATTCTTTATTGGCTTTCCACTACACTTCAGCGCTTCTGTGGTTAAAGATTTTTTCTTTACTGTTTAAACCTTTTTTATCATCTCATCAAAATCTTCCCAGGAAAGCTCTGCCTTTATTCCAAAGCGGGTGAGGGCAAAATCATATTTCACAGGGTCTTCAGGGTTGATCTCTTTAAATTTATCTGTAATCTCAAGGGCTGTTTTTATGCCAGCTCCTTTTTTTTCAGTAAAGCCATAGGACCTGGCAAAGTGATACATGTGTGTATCAAGGGGGATGATCAATAATGATGGATCAATGTCAGACCATGGACCTGGATCCACATTGTCTTTTCTGATCATCCATCGAAGATAGAGGTTGAGACGTTTAACTGCACTGGTTCCTCTGGGATCAGGCAAGAGACTGTTTTTAATGCTAGAACCTCCTTGAAGGAGATCTGAAACAAAGAGTCCCATGGCTTTGTGAATTGTTTTATCATTAGAAGAAAGATGCTGAAGAAGTGAATTTTTTAATGAACCATTATTCTTGATTAAGGTTCTCATCCCCATTAATAATGAAACGAGTTCTTGTGATGTTGTAAATCTATATTTAAAATCTATAAAGAGCTTATGAATGTCTTTGTCACTATGACTTAATATAAAGTCTTTTATGTTAAAGGATGTAATGGAAAAGATTGATTCCAGATTTTTTATTATTGCAGCAACCCTGCCATAGGCAAAGCCCCCAGCAATGAGACCTCCAATTTCCATGTCTTCTGGTGTTTCAAATTTTTCGAGAAATTGAAGAGGATCCGGTGATATATATTTAGTTTTATTAAAGTGATTATATAGTTTGTCCAGCGATTCTCTGTTGATATTTTTCATTTTACTCACTATAATGTTCAGATTTTTTTGATTTTCTTACATTATAATTTTTCTCATATAGATGCAATTAAGTTATATGTATTTTTTATACTATTAATGGGTATAATGCCCCTTTTAAAGATTTTATTGAGAATTATGTTTTCACCTTTTCGTGTTAGGCATTTGACCCTGATGCACTAAATATAGTAATGTATTGAGTTAAAAAGTGTACTTATTACAAAAAATAAGATGTTGTGTCAATTATTCATCTAAAGTGAATTGTCTTATCTTATGAAATTATTATATTGGTTATATGAAAAACTATTTAACTCAAAATGTAGACATCCTGATTTCAGAAGAACAACAAGACTTTCTTCATTTTTTTAAACTGTTTCTGGATTCCTCAATTAATTGGGAAACCTTTCGTGATAAAGATGGCAGAATCATATATTCGAATAATGGTATAGAAGAAATAGTAGGGTATACTTCAGAGCAGTATAAGAGTGGAGCAATAACATTTGAAGAGATAGTTCATCCTGATGATGCTCATCGCATTCTTGATGTGCTAAAAACAGCAATAAAGGGAATATCTTTTAGAGAACTAAATTTTAGATTAATTCATGTAAATGGTCAGGTTAGATATGTATCTTTGTCATCTAATCCTGTTTATGATGATGGTAGGTATTTAGGAATGAGATCTTCTGTTGTAGATTTAACAAAGACTATATCTGCTGACAAAGAGAAGAGCAACTTTCTGGCTAAAATGAGTCATGAATTCAGAACTCCTCTCAATGCAATACTTGGCTTTGCTCAACTATTGCAGCTTTCTGAAGATGACTTAACAGATCAGCATGTAGACTATGTAAAGCTCATTGAACAAAGTGGAAAGCATTTGCTCCATCTTGTAAACGAATTACAGGATATTTCAAAGATCGAAGCTGGAAAGATGGTGATAAATAATGATTTGTTTAACTTAAAAGCAATGGTGACTCTCTCTGTCGAATCAATCAAACCATTGGCCAGCAAAAAGAATATTGAGATTTCAATAGATTTTGACAATACTATTGTTGAATACTATGGTGATTCTTTGAGAATCAAACAGGTGTTGATCAATCTTTTATCAAACGGGGTAAAGTATTCAAAGAATGATAAAAAGATTCATTTATTAATAAAAAGGTTTGAAAATAGACTTATTGTCAAAGTTACTGATGAGGGCATTGGTATTGATGAAAAATATTTTGATGATATTTTTAATCCCTTTAAGCAGATAGATAATGAATTAAACAATGAAGAGAGCAGTGGTCTGGGTTTATCAATAACAAAGCATATTGTTGAGCTCCATGGTGGAAATATAATGGTGGAGAGTGAGTTAAATAATGGAAGTATTTTTACTGTGAATTTGCCTATTGTAATAGAATAATCTTAAATTAATCTTTTGATTAAAAGATTTATTTAGTCAGTTAAGTGAAATTGTAAGTGAACTAAGTAAGTTTTCAGAACCAGTCTTATTGTTTAAAACTGATTCTGACTTTAATCACTTTATTTGCCAATCTTTGTCTTAATGTTTTCTCTAAAGTGATTAACCAGTTCATCCATGCCTTCACCAGTTGTTGCACTGATTTTAATAATCTTCTGACTTGGATTTACCTTTCTGAGGTTTTCCATGAGCTCATCCATATCAAGGTTGAGATGTGGCAAGAGGTCTATCTTGCTGACTATACAGGTTTTTGATGTGTTAAATGCAAGGGGATATTTTACTGGTTTGTCTTCTCCCTCAGTTGTACTGAGAACAACAACACGCTCATCATCTCCAAGCTCAAATTCAGCAGGACACACGAGGTTTCCAATATTCTCTACGATGATTACATCAATATCATCAAGGTCAAATTCATCCATACATTTTCTTATCCATGAGCTTTCAAGGTGGCAGTCTCCACCAAAGCGTTCTGTTTCAATTTGTACAATGGGAATATCATGCTTTGCTAAACGCTCTGCATCCTTTGTGGTCTTGATGTCTCCCTCTATTACAGCAATTTTATAGTCTTTTTTAAGCTCTCCAATGAGCTTGTCAGTGAGGGTTGTTTTTCCTGATCCAGGTGAACTCATTATATCGATCATGTAGATATTCTTTTCAGTGGTTAAGGCCTGAACTTCAGAGGCTGTTTCTTTATTTGTGGACATTATATCCTGTAGAACCTTGATTTCCATGTTAATCTCCTTAGATAGGGCACGTAATTATATTCGTAAGTGTTACTTTTTTCAGGTATGTATTACAGATAGGGGCACTTTGTCTATAAATTTTTTTAAAAAAAGGTAATTTATTGTTTTAGATGGAGTGATTTTCAACTCCTTTTTTAAGATTTTCTCCCTCTTCTTTCATATGTTTCATTGTTGCTTCAAGTTTATGTTGATGGTTTTTATGAACACTAAGAAAAAATTTTTCTGACATATTAATCTTTCCCATAGCAGTAAAAGTACAACTGTTTTCACCTGTTGATTCTATTGTAAATTTATTTTCAGGAGCAATTATAGACAGAGGAAATAAAACTCTATAGCGAATAAGTTTGTTGGGGATAACCTCTATGAACTTAAATTTTAATTTCTGCATCATACCCTGGAGAGATTCTTCTATATAAACAATTGATCCTTCTTCACAGGCATTACCTTTGAGCCACTTTATCTCAAGATGCTCTGGATGCCATTGCATATATGATTCTTTATCCTTCATATGATTTGTCAGCCAGAGATAAACTTTTTCAGCAGAGGTATTGATTTCAATAGTATGTTTTAATATCATTTGTAGCCTCCATTGATCATTGTAAGTATTCTTAATACTTGAAAGTTAAGTCATAAGAGAAACAAAGTCAAAGAATTCGGATATTGAAATAAAAAGATTAATGTGAAGAAGTAATTGTTGTGAAAAGTCCAGGATGAAGTTTTGTCCTGTTAATTATCTTTTGTCTATAAGTATAATCTCTTTAGGGAAACTCAATTGAAAGAGATTATATTCAAGAGTAGATGTTATTTCAGGAAGGCATGTAGGTCAATTGTATTGAGTCAAAATTTCACAAACTGTCTTTTCAACCTATCGAGATCTTCAATCAATGCCTGAGCCTGGGGACCAACAGATTGAGCTAAATTTAATCCATCGTTTATCAAATCTATGATCAATTTCTTTTCTGCTTCTGCCTGAATGCCGGACATATGATGTCTTTCATTTTTATATCGATTTGCCTTGTCATCAATTATTGCTACTATTTGATTTAACTTTCCTATATCATCACTCATTCTTGCCACCTTTTTTGCAGATAATTTTTATCTTGATATTATTACATGTCTTGAATATCAGGTAGTCAAGTAGAATACTTGAAGGTGTTATTGATATGTTGTTACGATATTTGTAGAATGAATGATATGCAAAAAACACGTTATCTGGACTAAAAATTATTAAGCCATTCAATAAGGAGAAAACTCTTGTTAATAATATTAGCACCCTCTAAAACCATGAATTTTAAAAAAGAATGGATCAGTGAAAAGAATGCGAAGGATCCTTTCTTTCCTGAGAAAACAGCTTTGCTAGTAGAAAGATTAAAAGATTTTGATCTTGAAGGAATAATGTCTCTCATGAAGGTTAGCCGAAAAATTGCCGAAGAAAACATAATCCGTTTTGAAAATTTTTCTTTCGGAGTGAATGAAGATAAACAAAGAGTTGCTATTACTGCCCTTAAGGGCGATACCTATAAAGGGTTAGATGCTTCTTCTTTTGATAGAACAGAGCTTCTCTGGGCTGAAGATAATATTCGAATTCTCTCAGGACTTTATGGAATATTGTCGCCACTAACACTCATTGAACCATATCGACTTGAAATGGCTTTAAAAATAGATCTAGATGGTGTCATTAGAATTTCAGATTTCTGGAAAGAAGCAGTAACTAGTGAATTAAATAGACTTCTTTCAAAAAGAAAAGAAAAAATAATAATCGATTGTGCCTCGGCAGAATATATGGCATCAGTAGATAAACATAAAATTAATGGCAGAATAATAAATATTGTCTTTTATGAAAACCATAAAGGCACTCTTAAAAATATAGCCATATTTTCAAAAAAAGCACGGGGTATGATGGCACATTTCATTGTTAAAAATCAGATTGGAAATCCTCAAAGAATAAAGGAATTTAATGCTGAAGGATATCACTTTGATAGTAGCCTTTCCAATGAAGAAGAATATATCTTTGTTCGAGATTCAAGGTTTGATTGATTTTCTGCATCAATTATCTGATCCTTTATAAAAGGGAAAATTTTTTTACCTGGTTTAGTACTCACCCTGCTAATCAGGAACGAATCGAATATTTAAAAAAGGAGCTATCAAAAGAGAAGATTGATAGAAATTGTTCTACTCGGTAATTATTGTAGTATCATATCAACTGGGAAACATTGCTGCATAAGTTAATCTTTTATTTTATTGTAAATTCAACCAACACACCCTTAGAAATGGCTCTTTTAAAAAAACTTAAGGATTGTTTTTTTTTCGAAACTTCAGGTAATACTGATAGGGTAGGAAATTTTCTTGTTTTATCAGGATGAATCCCGCTTCTTTCAGTTCCTTGATCACTTTTTCGGCCCTGATGCGATGATGAATTGGTGGACCCATAGGTGATTTTCTTTTGTAGAAATCCACAATCACAAGGCGCCCTGTAGACTTGAGACTCTTTGATACCCTTTTGAAATACTGTATTCTACCTGAGATGTGATGGTATACATTACACATAAATACAATGTTAAAGGTGTTAGACTTCAACTCATGACCATTGTATCCCACTTTTTTCACCTGATACTGTTTCATTTTTAATTTTTTGATATCCCTTTTCATATATCTTACCATATTGATCTCAGTATCCAGTCCAAGAGCCAACCCCTTTGGCCCCACGATTCTGGCAAATCTTCTGGTGAAATAACCGCTTCCAGCCCCGATATCAGCGATGCGATCACCGGGCTTTATGTTCATCTTTCTCACAACAAGATCCGGCTTTTGCCATTTTTTTCGTTGAGGAGATTCGAATCGGGTTATATATGAATAGTTTTTAAAAGAATGCTCATAGCCATGGGTTTTCCTTTTGTGGTTAGATCTATGATCATTGTGATTTTGACTGCATCCTGGCAGCACTATTGTTCCAATAATGAATATAGCAATTACATAAAAACCAAGGTGTTTCTTTCTTCTCATTTTCAATCCCCCCTGTATGAGTTTCTTTAATTTTAGCTGTCATGTTATAAAAAGTATAGTGTTTTTTATATTTCTATTATCGTGCTAATATATATTTCTGAGGATTTACTTTATCCTGCAATATTTATAATTTATCTTTAAGTTGAGTCTCTGTTTCTGTTGGTTTCTTCGAATATAAAAAATTAAAACCATAGTGATGCTATGTCATTTGCAGCACTTGATTTGGAAAAGCATACTTTTGGTATTTAATATCCAATTAGATATTTCTTAAAAGGTTCTACTTTTGGTATTATCTGAATTATCATTGGGTTTCCATTCTTTTTAATATAACCCAGTTTATACTTAGTCTTTTTGACTTTATTTAAAATTAAGTGATTGATTTGAGGTTCATTATTGAAAACTACATGGTTTAAAAATTTTTGACATGAATCTTTTCTGTTCTCAATGGAAAAGAGATCTGCTCCACTGCTTAAAGGTATATAGAGTTCATGACCAGAAGCAAGATCTACAGATTTTAATATTTTCACTGATTCTAATTTTTCAATATTGAACTTGAAAATATCATACTTTAAACTATCTTCAATTCTCTTTATGTAATAGAAATGACTTCTATACTTGTCTGCAAAGAAAACGCCCTGTTCTTTAAAGCAGATTTTGTTTTTTGATAAATCAATACAGCGCAACGTATTACTGTAATCTATGATTAATAATTTGTCTTTAATGAGACTAACTTTTAATATCATCTCATTCTCTTGGATTTTAAAAATCGTTTTTTTCTTAGTTTTCCAAAGGGTTTTTACTTCCCATAATGTTGAATAAAAGATTTTTTCATTATGGAGCTCTATCCATTCAATCCTTTCATCAATTTCATATCTGGAAATTAATGTGTTTTCTTTGATAGATCTGATCTCAATTAAGCTATTGTCTTTGCCATCCTTGAAATGGGACCATAGTAATATCATTCTATTCTGTGAAGGATAAAGGGAAATCATTCGAAATAATGGATAGTTTTTTTGAGAGATTAATGTGTTTTTCAGGGTGTATTTTGAACCTGATTGGAGATCTAAAATCATCGGTTTATTGTTACCTTGATTTTCACTGTAATTTGAAAAAATAATATACTTATTCAAATTGACATTTATGCAGCCGGAGGTTAAAAAAAAGATTATTATCAAAAATACATATTGTTTCATATTGTAACCTGAGATTATTTTATATTATTTGAAAAATCCTTTGTGTCAATTACTTATCTGAAAATTTTACATTATATACTTTGAGAAAAATATTTTAAACTAAGGGTAGATTTTTTGCAGTCTCTATCCATGGATTTAGTTTGTAATGTATGATGAAAAGAAGAATCAAGGGAAGGGAAGAGTGGTGGGGCTTTGTGAAATACTTTTTGTCTACAATAAATCTTTTATTTTTTAAATTAGTGTTTACATGAAACTTTTATATAATGATGAGAAAGATATTGATCGAAGATAAAATAATTGGTATAGTGTATTGGTAGCTGTGTTAAATTTTTTTATAATAGTGGAGATGCATAAATGAAAATTATAAATAAAAGTTCATCCATTGTTAAAAGAGGTATTGTTCGCTTGGGTGTTTCCATACTATTTTGTGGTTGTATTTTCTTTATATCATCGGGAAAAATTAATTATAACCAAGCATGGATTTTTTTTGGCACAATGTTTATTCCAATGACAATTGTTTTTATATATTTTCTAAAAAAAGATCCTGAGCTTCTTGAAAGAAGAATGAAGGGTGAGGAGAAACAATCAGAACAGAAATCCTTTGCTTTTCTTAGTGTAATTATATTTGTTGCGCTATTTGTGATCCCTGGTTTAGATATTAGATTTGGCTGGTCAAAGATGCCTCTCTGGATTTCAATTGTTGGAGATGTGATTTGGTTGCTGGGATATTTTTTGTTTTTTCTTGTGTTAAAAGAAAATACTTTTGCCAGTAGAATTATTGAGATAAATAAAGGTCAAAAAGTTGTTTCAACAGGTCCCTATAGTCTAGTTAGACATCCCATGTATAGCGCAGCACTAATCATGTTTTCTATTGTACCTCTTGCTCTTGGTTCCTGGTGGGCTCTTATTTGTGTGATTCCATTGCCATTTCTGTTTATTTATCGCTTGTTGAATGAAGAAAAATTTTTAATCAAAGAGTTGTTGGGGTATAAGGAATATACTCAAAAGGTAAATTATCGATTGATTCCATTTATTTGGTAGATTTTTTTCTAACATATTGATTGGAATGATGCCAGTTTTAAAAAGTTTAGCTGAACCAGTTGAACTTTTTTTTCGCACAACGTTTATAATATTATCAGAAAGACATCAAATTGATAATATCATAAAATGCAGGTGATGTGCTATAGATGAATAAAAATTCTTGAGTCACAATGAAGAGCTGGTTGGATATGCCTGATTGAACGAAGGATCTACTTCTAATTATACGAATTGCCTTAAATAACTTGACTTTTTGTCGAATATATATTGTATCATAATAAATAAAAAATAGGAGATCTGTATGAAGAAATTTCTTTTAATAATTGCTGTAGTATCATTAACAATATTAAATTGTAAAGGATTAACAAAGAATTTTAGTGAAAATTCTAATATATCTAATGATAAAGTTGTAGTAATTGGCCGAGTCTTCTTTAGTCCTCCATTAAAACAAGAAATTGAATCAGGTTTCTCTAAGAATTTCTCAAGTGGAAAATACTACGTTGTTTTCACCGATAAATTACATGAGGATGCACCTGTTAATCCTCATTTGCTTTCGGCAACTGCTGCAGGTGCTCAGGTTTTTGGAAAATATTTCATGCTTGAAATTCCGAAAACTGTAAAGTATTTTCATAATGTAAGTGTATTGTTATATAAAAAAGGTGCTTATAGCAAGATGATGTATATTAAAATGAATATTCCCATAAGATTAAATACTAAAGACAAATTTATATATGTGGGTGATTTTAATTTTTATCGGAACAAACATAGGGGATTGTCTTTGAAAATAATTAACAACTATAGTCATGTAAAAGATAAATTTTCTAAATTTGTTAAATCAAATAATTCTTATGTTATGCCAGTAAACAATCTTTTAATTAAAAAGAAACCTATTTTGATACACACCTATTGGAGTACAGCTTCAAGGAGATAGTAAATTCTTTATAACAATCTTGTTTTGTGAAAAGTAATAGAAATTAGTTTTTATTATCTTTGATTTTTCTTTAAAATAATAAGGTGAAAAGAATGTTCTTGATAAATGAAAAGTCAGAGGATACAAAAATAATAGGCTTCTTGAGGCATTTGATTTTTGCCTTTCCAATATGGATAATTTTTATTGCAGTAAGTATGTATTTTGCAAATCGAAGCATTGATGGAACATATATGAGTGGTTTAGGTGGTTTGCTCTATGGTATATTTGGAGTTATTGCATCATTTTTTTTATCAGGTTTAATTTCAGGTTTATATAATTCTTTTGTTTTATATTCTCATTCTTATAAAAAAGCTGCTATAGTAAATGTTGTATTTACTATAGTGTGCAGTATTCCCATGTTTGTAATTCTTTTACTTCTTTCTACTTCATGAATATTTTGACTATATAATATATATCTGATTAGATGAGGTGAAAAGGATAATTCAAGTTCTTAATTATTAAATTTTATAGATTGGATTCTAAACAATGAAAATTCGCAAACTCATTCCTGAAAATTACCCAAAGGTCTATGCCTTGTTAAAACAGGCATTCCCCCACAGCAATTATGAAAGTAAATTAATTGAAAAACTCCATAATAATCAAAAACCTCTCCATCAATGGATTTGTATTCATACAAACAAGGTAATTGGATATATTGCTTTTTCAAATGCCTTTAATGGCTCAGAGATATGTGGTTTGCATTTAGCGACATTGGCTGTGAATTCTGAATTTCAAAAGGAGGGAATAGGTTCAGAGTTACTACGTTTTGCTTTGAGACAAGCTGTTATCATGGAAAACACCATATTCGTTTTAGGAAATCCCAACTTTTATCAGAGGTTTGGTTTTGAACTGTGCTCCAATCCTCGTTGCCCCTTTGATAAAAACAATATTAATTTTTTAACGATCCGCAATAATCCAGATAGTAACTTCACTGTGGGGTATGAACCTGAGTTTTAATAACCAGTAAATATTCAAAACAATTATGATTGCTCTTCAAATTTAAAAAAAACTGTTAGTTAAATATAGCGTGCCTGAAAAAATTATATCCCCTGGATATGATTGGCGATTTTATCGAGCCACAATTTACGTTTTTTATCCCCTATACCCTCAACATTTGAAATATTGAACCATTTTAGTTTTTTCAAGCCACAAAATTTTAATGTACCATTAATGAATGAAAATTTTACTGTATTTCCATAGACAAGTCTATGATACCAGCCAGGAGCAGTCATTGTGGAAATTACTGTTGTGCTTTTGATAAAGCTTAACTTTCCCTTCGGTAACGTAGATGAAGTATCAAAGGACCAGTTTTTTAAGAGCACTTTGTCTGTAAAACCTTTTAAAATTGCAGGTAAACTATACCACCACACTGGAAAAATAATAAAAAGATGATTAGCTTGTTCAATACGTTTCTGATAACTTTTTACTAAACTGTCAGATGTTTTTCCCTCCGAATAAATAGCAAGATCCTTGACACTCAAAACCGGATTAAAATTGTCTTTGTATAAATCAATGATATCAACATTTGCGCCATTTTTTTTAAGACTATCTGTAACAACATTAAGAATTGAGCTGTTATAGCTCTTATCCCAAGGATGAGAATAAATAATTACTGAATTCATTTTGGAGCTCCTTTTTTTTACATTGCTACCAATATAACTTTTAATAAAGAAGTTTCATTAACATAGGTTTATATTTTGATATTATTTCAATTTTTTTCTGATACGGCTCAGTGCTATTGGAGTAATGCCAAGATATGATGCAATCTGATATTGAGGTATTTTTTCTAAGATTTCACTGTATTGTTCAAGAAAGTTGAGGTATCTTTCTTCTGCACTGTTCGAAAGAAGACTTTTTTCCCGTTCAACTTTTAATGGGTAATAATATTCAATTATCCTGCTTTTAAGAATATTCCATTTAGCATTTTTTTCTACGAGTTTCAAGAGGTTTGCATAATCAATGACAAGTAAAATCGAATCTTCAACGGCCTGTGAAAAATATTCATCAGGTAAATCTTTTGCTGAAATGCCGTAGTTTACAGCCATTTCATTTTCTGTGCAGAAAGAAGTTGTGTATTCAACGGCATCTTTCGTGATAAAAAATGTTCTAAGAATTCCCTTTACAATGAAAGCTAATTTCAGAACTTCATCTCCCGGACGTATGAAATACTCTTTCTTTTTTAATTTAACAGCATATATGAAATTTGATAGTTCAGACCATTCTTTATCAGTTAATTCTAAAAATTGAGAAACATATTTTCTAAATGCTGTAAGCCATTCATTATGAATTTTCATTTTGATACATCCCAATTCTTATAAGGCTTGTTGCATGATCCCTGGAAACCAGAAACTGATAAATTTTTAAATCATAATTGAATGTATGTCAAGAAATAAAGATTCTTAAATTGCAATTAGTGGGCAGTAGGAGAGCCTGTGTTATATGAAAAATGGAGTAGTTGAGATTCTATTCATCTTTGGGATTTTCTTCTTTTGCCTTTTCAAATAAATTATTTAAATCGTTTTTCAGTTTTTCTCTATTCTTGATAACTTTTTTCTTTTTGTTTTTATTTCTATATACATAGACTTTCTTTTTTATAGAGAAATTCTTGAAATTTGATGGCATGAAAACTGGATTATTAAATAAGTAAATAATAAAGAAAGTAATAATTGTTGTAATAATAGTAAATAAAATTTTGTTATTATTGATTGATTTAGGAGCTAAGATTAATAATATTAACATGCCAGTCAAGGCTCCACCTAAATGAGCTTCATGACCTATATTTCCTTTCTGTGATTTTATTCCATACATTGATATTATAATAAATAATATGCCATAAATTTCTGCTGGAATTGATATGGGTATAAAGAAGAATCCAATAGATCCTCCAGGTAATAAAAATATTGATGCAAATATAATTCCGGAAACAGCACCTGAAGCACCTGCTGCAGAATAATCAGGATGTATTTTATGAATTGATAATGAGAATAAGGAACCACCAATCATAGAAATGAAATATATAAAAATTACAAAATGTATTCCATAAATTTTTTCTATTTCAGCTGAAAATGAATAAAATGAAAACATGTTAAATAATAAATGTGGTAAATCAACATGTAAAAAGCCTGATGTTAATAATCGAGTATATTCTTTGTATCCTAATATTGGATCAATATGAAACATGAATTTATTGAAAAAAGTTTCATCTTTGAATCCCATGAAAGATATGAAAACTGTCACTAGAATAATAAAAATTGTTATTATTGGAATAGTTGTCATGAAGAATTTCTCCTGGCTTTTATCATGTAACGTTTGATGTATGATTCCAGTTGTTTCAAATTTACAATATCCTGAAATACTGACAAATCTATGTTAATAAATAAAGATTATTAAAGAATAATAGAGAGCCAGATGAATGTACTGAATTTATTCTAAAGCGATAGGACCTGCAGTGGCTCGGTAAAACACATGATATATTTTATATATTGGCATTTTTCTTATACTTCATTTTTATTTCAAGTTTATGTTTTTAAGTGTTGAGAAAAAACATAAACTTGAAATAGCCTAAACCTCAACTAATTGATATTCAACTGAACCAAATCCAATTTCTTGTGCATAATCTATCTGAAAGTGATAGGGGATGTCAAAGGCCATTTCTGAAAGTTTTTTACCACTTCTTTCTTCAACAAGTTTCAAAGATGCATTATCAAGAGCAACAGGATCAGTTGATATGAGAATTCCAATGTCTTCAGTAATCTGTTCATATTTCGGCATGCAGTCACAATCCTTTGAGATTCTGGTGAGTACATTTATATAGAGAGCCTTATCCTTAACCTGATTATGAACTCCCATTGCATGCTCTACAATATTTTCCTGTATGTCTTTATAGGTTGCACCCCAGTTATATTGAACTGCATCAAAGCGGCACATTGCCAGGCATTGGCCGCATCCTATACATTTTTCTTTGTCAATGATTGCTGATTTTCCCTTCATGGAGATTGCATCCTCTGGACACCATTTGATGCAGACCTCACAGGCTGTGCAACCTGATTCATTAATTGTTGGTTGAGCAGTTGAATGCTGAACAAGCTTGCCTCTTCTGCTGGTGCATCCCATTCCAAGATTTTTCAGAGTTGCTCCGAAGCCTGCTGCCAGGTGTCCGGTAAAATGAGAAACCATAACCATTCCCTGAATCTTGGTCATCATTCTTCCAATATTTACTGATTTATGTTTTTTTCCTTCAATAGCAACCTCTGCTTCTTCATCACCGTAGAGCCCATCGAGCATAATTATGGGGAGCCCGGTATCTTCAATAGTAAAGCCCTGATTGTGTGCATGCAAAATATGGTCTACCGCATTGGTTCTGTTGCCTCTATAAAGGGTGGATGATTCAGTGAGAAAAGGAACCCCTTTTTGTTCTTTTATTAGAGAACCAAGCATTTTCATATAAAGAGGTCTCGGAAAACCAAGGGTTTTTGCCTCACCAAAATGAGTTTTGATGGCAATAAAATCCTTTGCTTCAATGTGATTGAGAAGATTATTGTCTTTTATGAGATTTTGTAGAGAATCTTTTAACTCTTCATCTGAAGAATTTTTGGATGGAATGAAATATACTTTAGGCTTCATGGTTTCTCCTGAAATGAGTGCAATAGTTTATGATATAAACATATTTAAATGAAAAGCTTTTCTATGGCAAGAATAAATGTATTGAAGTGCTTTTTTTATAAAGGGTGGCATTACCATATTCAATAATGAGAAAGTAAAAAATTAAAAGATTATATTTGCCATATGAGTATTGATATTCAGTTTGAATAATTACTCTTGATTTGTTATTAAATACAGTCTATAATTTACACGGTAGAATGTAAAAAGGAGTAAAACAATGAAGAAAATTACTGTACTAATTCTTATTATAATCCTTTCAGGATGCTTTGGTTTTTCAAGATTTAATAACAGCAAAAGAAATAATTCTTATAATATTCCAAAAAATTTTACTGATACATCAAAAACACATTTAAACCTGACATTTAATGCAACTAAATCTGATTATGAAAGAGGTCTTTTTGTTCTGAAAAAATATAGCCCTGATGGATATTACATTATTTACCATGATATCTACCTGTCTCGTCCAAGAAGAGGATCTTCAGCTTACAGACAATTAATACCTTTCAAAGACAGGGGATTTCTTAGATATAATGTTTTGGTACATGAGTCTAATCATAAATATGCAAGTCAATACCTGCAGTCAATGATACGAAACAAACGTATTTCATCTTTTCCCCGGTTTCTGGGTTATGAGTCAATATATATAAACAATGGGTTTACAATTTTTGTCAAACGAACAAAAACCTTTCCCTCTGCAAGAATAAATTCTATATACCCCGATTATATAAAAAAAATGAACAAGGAAAAACCAAGATTTAAGACATATGTCTACCCTTCGATAAGAACTCAAAGTACTCAGGTCTATGGAATTTACGGACTCCTTGATGAATTTAATTCATATTTCCAGGGAACACGGACAGCATATGATTTGCTTCCATATTATCAGACAAAAAAAGACGTAATTAAATCACTCAGTGTCTATTTTCAGAGTTACTATGGTACTTTCTTTGCACATGGTGAATTCAAACTTTTCATTTTACAATATCTCATATTGGCTGAGAAGCAATATCCTCAGGTTTTCAAAGGAATTATAAATAATAAAAATTTCATAAAAGCATTTCTTACTGTAGACAGAGAATATTTATTGTTGCACAAAAGATTTAATAGTAGAAAGAAAAAGCTTAAAGTATGGTTCCGCTTACAAGGCTATGAGTTAAAAGTAACAGAAACCTATGATAAAATAGTTAAGCGTATTAATAAAAATCAAAGGATCTCAACAGGTACTTATAATTATTATCCATATTATAATGTTTTCATTAATGAGTTGAAAAAACCAGAATATTCAAGAATGATGAAGCTGTTGTTAAGTAAAGAAAAACAGATTTGAAATAATCTGAACATGAGTCATCTAACAAAAGTATTTTGTCATGAAGTATCATCACAGTTATAATCTCTTGGACCAATAGATATCTGGAAGAATTGGATATGAAGGTTTTATACATAGTTCAGGAAAGTTCATTAGTTTCAATGAACCTCAGTATACCTAAGGTTATATCTGATGTTGAAAGAGTATGGTGAGTGAACTAGTCACTCACCTGTGACTCGATTAAATTATTTTCTTAGGTGAGCCTTTTTTTAGAACCTTAATGGTCATCTTTTTATTGCCCCGCTTAAAGGTCATAATAACATCCTTAGATGAATTAAAGGCACGAATCATATTGTAGAAAGTATATGATGTAGTTATTTTTTTCCCATTGTAATCAAGCAAAATGTCATCTGTTCTAAATCCCATCTTATAAAAAAGGCTGTTGCTTCGAACGTATTTAAAGTAGTAACCAGAAACTTTACCTCTTAGATCTCTATATGGAGTTAAACGAACACCTCTATATATTTGATAAGAGTAGGTGTAGGTAGTACTTACTGTTTTGTTCTTTCCCTTATCATCTATAATATTGAGGGTCATTTTTGTAGATTTTCTATAATATCTACGTTTATATCTACGACTATATCTTCGAGGTGTATACTTTCTGAAGTAAATATAAAATTTTCTTTTGCCATCAATTTGAGGATATGTGTTTACTGTTATTTTCATTCCCTTTGAGAATATTTTTATTGATTCAACAATCTTTGCTACCTCAGTGAAATCTTTAGCAATTCCATTTATACTGATTGAACTTGAGTAAAGAGATATTTTAGATATCTTTAAGACAGAGGTATCAGTGGTAAGAAAAACCTTGAGATTGTTCATGATGTTCACGTGATCAAGGGTTGTCTTCTTTTTAGTAGGTTTCAGATATTTATAGATATAGAGAGTTAAGCTGTACTTGCCTCTGTAATTATAGAGGTATACTGAGCTGATCGGCCCTGCTGTTGAAAGATCCTTTATGAGAGTTGATATCTTATCGGTTTTAATGTCATTTAGGCGAACCTTACAGGAAATATAAGAATATCTGCTTGATGATACATTGAAGCTCAGGTTGAAGCGTTCAAGATTAACCTGACTCTTTCTTAATCCAGCCATAACAGCCTTATTTAGGATATCAATCTCCTCTACGATTTTCGGGTTATATTTCTTAACCTCGTCAGTTTTTTTGGTTGATGATGTAGTTGTTGATTGGGAAAATGCAGCAAAGGGAAACATTGCAGCCATGAGTACAATAGCAATGGATATTTTTTTCATAATAGAGTACCTCAATTTTTTATTCAGTATTTGATTGTTTTATTCAGAACTTCAAATAAGACAGATAATACATATATTAGTTCCTTTTGATGGAAAAACCAGAAAAAAAAGTTATTTTTATTTTTTTTTCAATAAATATGCTGTGAAGTTATCTTTGTAGATTTCATTGGAATGCTTCAGAATGATAAGATTTACTCTGTCTTTGGATAGTTAGAATCCATTGACAGAGTATACTATTTATTTTGCCTTAACAAAAATAGAGTGAGCATATGCACTGCGACTCACTGCCCAGGGATAGGATAGTTCAACCTTCAAGTTTTTGTTGTTTTTCCAGACTAAAACACCTTTATCTGTTCCAGCATCATGACCTGCTATATAAACATTACCATTACAGGTTGTAATTGCCTTGGCATATGAACAGGCACTACCTCCGAGAGATATTCTCTTGCCGTTTTTCCAATAACAGGCAGTACAGTTTACCTGTCCTGCAACATAGACATCTGAACCATCAATTGTTATGCTGTAGGCATCTGAGCTAATGGACTCAAGATCTTGTCTTACACCATTTTTCCAGAGAGCAGCTCTATTTTCTTTTAATTCAGTATTTCTATATCTTCCTACTACGTAGACATCACCATTTGATACTGCAATATCTCTAATAATGAGACCATCGAGATCAAGGTCATCTGCTTCAAGATCATGACGAATTCCATTTTTCCAATAACAGGGTCTTCTGTCAATATCACTATATGAACCTGCTAAATAGAGGTCTCCATCTGAAATCTCCATTGACATGACGAATCCATCTAATTGAGAAAATTCACCATCTCTCCATATCCAGTGAGAAACCCAGTGGTCATCAGAACTGTCAGTCATGGAATAACCTAAAATGGTGGTTTCTCCATCCTTTACTATTACCTGTCTTGTTGCTGATCTTGTTGAAAGAAGTTCTGTTGAAACTCCGTTTTTCCAATATGCTGCCCGTGATATATCACTATTGCCTTCTTTAAGAGATGAAGCAGCAAACATATCTGTTCCATCACCAAAAACATCAACCAGTGAAAATTGTTTATTAAGATCGACTCTCTTACCATTTTCCCAGTAACATGAAGTGTAGGTGTTGCCAAGAATGTAATGTCCTCCAACGTAAACATCAACATTTTTGAGCTCCTCGCTGCCATCACATCCTATGATTATTGATAGAATTGTTCCAATGATAATGAGGGTAATCTTTTTCTTTTTAGTTAATACATTCATTAAATCGTAAACCTCTCTGTTATATTTTTTATTTATATAGGCCATCATTGGTGTAAGTTATTATATGTCAATTTTTTTATACACAAAAATTGTTTTTGTATATAAAATCGGTCCGGTTGGTATTTTTTTTGATATCAATCAAGAAGAAGGAAATATTTTAAAAAGAAATATATTGACCTTTTTCAATTGTAGTGCTATAATATTCATTATGAATAAAGAAAAATATTTAACAGTGGGTTGGAATAATATTCTTTCTCTTTTGCTGACAGTGCCAGGTGTCATCTATATTTATATTGCCTCTTCAACTAATATGTGGCAGGAAATGAGTGGTCTCATTGGCCTGGCTGTATTTGGAGTATTTTATTGACTGGTAATTGAGGGGCACACAGCTTTGCGGTACGCAGAGCTTAAAAAAAATACCGATAACTATCTGTCACTTAAACAAGGATTCATAAATCCCTTTATAAGATTTATCTATAATGCAGTATTTTGGGTTTTTGTTGTACCATTTATTTTTTCAATGAACTACAGTACAGGCTTTATTGTTTTCTCAGTCATACTTTTTATAAGACTTATAATCAATCTTGTTCTCAATAATATTCTTAAGCTCAGAGCCGAACAATATGAAAGATTTCCCTTTCGAATTCCTTAGATGAAGAGATATTTAATATAATTTCTTATGCTTATACTGCTTTATAGTTTATTAGTATTTATTGTATAAAAAGATAAACTCATATAAAAGGACAGCCTATTGGCTGTCCTTTTGTGATAAACAGATTGTTCTTCAGATAATTAAATCATTACCAGAGTGATCCTGCTGAATCAGAATTACTCTGAGGTCCTCCATGGGTGCCCATAAATGGAATAACATAATAGGTGTATTTTTTTTGTGCGGCACTCACATTTGTATCCAAATATGAATATTTAGATCCATTGTATGAATCAGATGTTATTGTTAAATAATATGCCCCATCTCTATAGAGTTTATAGATCATACTGCCATTATTGTCATCACCTGGAATAGGGGACCATGAAATGGTAATTTTTCTATATCCAGTATGAGCTGCATCTATGGAAGGTGATTTAAGCTCTACGGTACCATAATCCTCTCCAAAGTTTGCACTGTCTGAAGGTACAGTTGCAGTTCCTGGATTACTTGCACCATTGGAATTTACCCCATAAATACGATATGTTATGTTTGTGTTCCATATAGCTACTACTTCATTAGAAATATCTATGTATTCAGTTGTAGTCATATCTTTGGCTAAGCGTTCCCATGAACCTGAACCGATCTTTCGGTAAAGGGTGTAGGATGTAACTCTGTCTAGGGCAGTCCATGAAACATCAATTCTGTTCCAGTAAAGATTCTTTGTGGCAGTTACAGTAGTTATGCCGGGTATTGTAGGAAGAGCCTTGCCTGTACCATGATCTGTCAATGAACTCTCTGAGATCAATGCATTGGCTGGATCTTCTCCCTCATAGAGAACTGCCTTGATCTTGTAATAATATTCTGTGTCCGTTGCAACTGAACCAATGGAACCATCCCCATCTTTCCACGTGAGAATCTCTTCAGTAGAATCTGCAACAATGCCAATAGCACTGTAGCCCGAGAGTGCATCGGTACTTCTGTAAATGAGATAGTGACTTGCAATGTCATCTGCTCTGGTCCAGGTAATAGAAATCTCATTGATTCCATCGTTAGTAGCTGTAATTCCCGTTGGATTTCCGGGACTCGATGTGCCAGCTACATCAGAATTGCCAATATCATGAAGTGCATAGACATTGCTCTGACCAGCAGCATTTGCTGATAGCACTGTATAACAGTATGATTGACCAAGGGTAATATCACTGTCATCATAGGAGGTGCCAGAGACAGTACCCATTAGATTATAAGAACTTCCTGCACTGGGAGCGGGGCAGGTAATGCCATCAATATTTGGATCAGCCCTATAAACCAGATATGATGTTGCTCCTGTTGCAGTATCCCATGAAATGGTTATCTTGTTTGAATATGTTCCATCTGTTGCAGAAAGATTCTCAGGAGCTGTACCAGGAACCTGATATGGAAACCAGCCATTTATTATATCACTCTTGGTACCCTCAAGTCCATCATCATTGACTGAAGAAATCCTGTAATAATAAGCCTGTCCCTCAACAACAGCTGTCCATAGATCAGAATCAGTACTATCATCACAGAAAGAATAGTAATAGAAAACTCCTGTTGATATTTCCAGTTCAACACCATCAGTATCTGTTATCTCTCCAATCTTGCTATATTCACCCATTGGTGTGCTGCTTCGATAGAGATAATAGGTTGTAATGCCACTTACTGGAGCCCAGTCTATATAGATTTTATGAACCTGATTGTTGGTGATGAGAAATCCTCCACTTGGAGGTGCTGGTAAATCAGGTGATAAATCATCTGCGTGACCGGTGTCAGAGGTGCTCTTATCACTTTCACCCCCCTTATTTACTGCAGAAACCCTATAGCTGTAGACTTTAGACTTGCTGACCTTATCATCCTCAAATGATGCCTTCTCTCCAGTGAGTTCAGGATAATGAAATTCTTTTCTCAGAACATATTCACCGGTGGAGCTTCCATCAACTGGAGCTCTGTAGATTTTATAATAAGAAACAATTCCATCGGGAATAGTCCACTCTAGACTTATTACATTTGCAGATATACCGTCTGTGGCACTGAGTTCTGTGGGCATTGCTGGTGCAGTAATAACAGGACTTGTTGTTGTATTGCTATCACATCCCCCCATAAGGATAAGACAAGTGATGATTACTGCTGAAGGTATATTGTATATTATTATATTTTTTATTCTTTTCATTTTATCCTCCATTATATATTGAGTTTTCTTTTCTTATTTTTATTTTTTTTGGAGTCCGATTCTCCCAAAAAACGATAGGTGATTCCCCAGGCAACACTCATTCTATTCTCATTAAATTCTTTATAGATATAGTGATAGGTGGGATCAGTAACATTAGTAAACTCAGTTGTATAGAGACTGTTTGAAACATAGATCTCATAGTATACTCCAAAGGTGAAGCTCATGTTTTTTGTCAGCATTATGGTTAATCCACCACCAACGGAATGACTGGGGAGCATCATGTCAGCAGCATCCCTGAGCTCATCCTTTAAACCAAAATCATTATAAAGATAACCTATACTAATAACTGCATTCTTAAGAAAACCCCATTCAATTGTAAGACCTCCCTTAAAACCGATATCATTGTAATCATCCTCTTCACCGCTCAGGTCCCGTGCTCTTCTGAGAGTAATCTCTGCAGATGCCTCGACCCGGAGGTTTTTTAAGAATCTATAGGAAATTCCCAGGTTGAATTGAGTTGGGTATTGAAAGGTAAAACTGCTTTCTCCATTTCCAGAGAGATAGGCCATCTGATCACTTGAAGATCCGTCTTTGAAGAGATTCAAAGCGCCGCTTGCCTCAACACTTGCTGGAGCTAGGAAGCTGTGATTTATTTTTTTCATAACAATGGGAAAATGGTATTCCACTTTGAAACCAATATCTAAGGGGCGGAAGATCTTTGGTGCATCACTCTTCTTGAAATTCATATGAAAGCCCGCTATGATGCTTCCACCGTGACCCTCATATGATGTACTGATATTCCAGTTAGAACCAGGATTAGTTGTGCCATCTATGGTATAGCTGATGTTCTTTACTTGAATATCCATGCTTCCCATGGCATAGATATATCTACCACCAAGGGCTACTGAAAGCCACTTGTTGATCTTATAGCTTGCACCAAGTGTACCACCAATAACGTATTCAGTTCTAGTCGCCTCAGCATCGGCATTATAGGCTTCAAATATTCTATCACTTCCAAAGAGCAATGTTTCCTGTTCAGCGAGATTTCCCCAGTCCAAGATTGCCAGACCAAGTGGAAATTTCATTTCAGGTGCTGCCTGTAATAATGATATATCAAGATATAATACCCATTCATGACCATTGGTTTTACCCTTATATACAATGTCAAGGTCTGGCAAAATAGGTGCAAGGGTTTCAGCAAAGTATTCCTTGGGCATATTTCCAGTGAAGGTGTCCTTTGTGTGATAGGTCATTTCAGTGTCATGGTCACCGAGCTGAATTGCATAGTAATCCATTGAGTGAGTTTTCTTGGCCCAGTAGGTTTGGCCACTGAGCATAATGTAGAGACCGGTTCCATCAAGAAAGGCAAGGCCCGCAGGATTATAAAATGCAGCATCCACATCAGTTGAAGCAGATCTATTGAGTGTTCTTACATATTCCGCACTTTGATTTGGATAGATTCCCCTTTCCTGAATCAGTCTGTTTCCCATAGCAGCAGCAGGAATAAGGAGTATTATTATTGATATATAGAGTAATTTTTTAAATTGAGTTTTCATCGTATCTCCTTTGTTTTGATTATTCTGTATCATAGGTCTCTATTCCATGACCACCCGGCAGGAACAGCAGTGGGGTAGCCTGATAAAATATTATTGGGTACCCATGGTACGGCCCAATCAAAGGAGGAATCAGTAAATGGATATGGTATGCCATTTACCTCATATTTTATTTTATAGAATTCTCCCATGTAAACAACTTCAACAAAGGAGTTGCCGCTGCAGTCGTCATAATCAATTTTTTCCTGATCATCGATCCAATACTGACAGAGAATATCCATGATGCGATCTCCCCAGGGAGTATCTATGAGAAAGCCACCATAGACAAAGCCATCCTTGTTTGTTATGGATTCCAGTTTTCCGTAAGTTTCCCCATTGAGAACAAAGCCATCCATATTGGAATCTGTAGGATGATTGTAATTGTAGTCAGTTCTAACATTGTAGGATGTTGAACCTGTGTTGCCGTCATTGTAGTTGTTCCACCACATGTGAGTGCTCGGTGTCATCTCAGTCTTCCACCTGAGTGTTCCGGAACCGGTATAATCATTCATGGTGTCATCAAAGATGAGGCCGTGAGTCTCTTTCCAGTCAAATTGTCTCCTATAACTTGCATTGTTGACGGGAACATAAATGCCCCAGTAATATTCATAAACATTGAGAAGTTTTATTTTTAAGGTATAGGATTGTATTGTATTGTTATCTTCTGCCTTAACATCAATGGTTACCGTTGTTATATATCCTTTGGTGAGGGTAATATTTGATGAAAATTCACCATTTGCATCAGGTGTTCCCGATGTTCCATTTATGATTATTGATGCAGCATTGGGGTCACTGACCTTTGTTTTAATTGTTACAGTTTCAGTACCTGCTACAATAGCTATATACTCATAGAGGTTCGATGAAAATTGATAGTTTCGCGGATTGTGATTTTCAAATGTTCCGGGGTATACAACGGTCCTTGAATTATGTTCTCCCCAGGTTACAATCAATCCATCGCCATCTGCCAGAGTGGCATCATTATTCCCTTCTCTTACGAGCAAATTAACTACGTAGGTTGTGGTATTATTGGTATCACCAGAGGTAACAGCTGTTGTTATCACATAGGGCTCGGTTCTTGATGGAAAGTCAGCCTGATTTAATTGGTGTGCAACCTGTCCGCCACTGTGGTTGGTTGTTCCTTTATGATCAGTTACCAATACAGAGGATGCACCTGAATTAGTTGTTAACATGAGATTCGTAATGGTTTCTCCAGCACTGAGTTTCCCTGAGGATATTTCAGCCGAGAAAGTAAAGGTGCTTCCGGCACCATTATGGTCATCCACATCAAATGATGGATTAATATGAGTATTTTGAATGCTAAATGAATTAACCTTACAGTCAGTGGTGTCACCACTGAGCTTTGTAATTTCAGCAGTAAAATATTCCTTTGTGATGCCATCAGCAGCGGTAATCTTTATGAGAAATGAATTGAGGCCATTATTGATGGTTATATCACTGCCAGTTGTTACTTCTCCATTGTGAGCAAGTTTCATCTCTAAAACTGCATCAGGATGAGTAGTTTCTATATTAAAGGATATTTTCTCTGTACTGGTGCCAACTACTGCAGTATAATTATTATTCCCAGCATTAGCAATCTGTACATCAACAGGCTTGGTTATTGCTAGGGTTTTCAGAGAGGTAATAGCACTGAGTTTTCTGATAACAGTTAATGTATAGGTATTTGTTGTTAAATCCCATGCTGTAACCACAACAGTAATGGTATTGGATCCAATACTCAAGGGTATTGAATCAGAAAAAGCCCCGCTTTTAACCGAGCTTCCATTAATCGTAACCGTAGAGAAGATGCGCTCTGTTTTTGGTTTCACTTTAATAGACGAAACCTCATTAGAAACAGAGATGTCATAGTATCGATCATATTTGTTGAAATCATATTCCCAGAAACCATCAGAAATAGATAATTCTGAAAGGAGAGCATTTGAACTTCTGGCATCTCCATAGGTAACCCTTGTACCAGTGGTATTGTCACAGCTGTTTAAACTTATTGCTAAAAAAAGCAATAGAAGTATTCCCAATAACCTTCTCATTTCTTTCCCCCTGTGAAAAATGAAAATTCTTTTCTAAGCCTGTAAGGTCTCTTTTTTAAGTATACATTCTGAAGTGATCTGCTTATGTAACCGTCCAGACGGTTTCTTATTGATTAAGCAATAGGTCTATTAACATTATATGTTTTATGACATGAAGTACTGTCTTTGGTGATGAAAATACAAAGTAGTAGACTGACATGTCAGTCTACTACTTTGTGACAATATCGCTTATTTGTCAAATAAAAAACTTAATTTTAATGGTTTGGTTTCCAGTTTTTATGTAGTTGTGTGGATATTCTGCTAAAACCTGCCAAAATTTATATCTATTCAAAACTATAGATCTTTGAGCTTAATAAATAATTAGATGAATTATTAAATAATAATAGTTTTTGAATCCATTGAATTTTATAATTCAAATATGATTATATATACAGGTATGTGAGTGAGCACTCACTTATTTGTTATTGACAACTAGCTCAGATGAAGCAATAATAAATAAAATATGTTAGCAGAAAATAAAATACTTTTTGGTAATCTTGAAATCTAAATAAATAAATTTTAAATATAGAGGTGCAAAATGAATAAAGGAAGTGAATTTGTTTGTGTTGGCTTAACTATACTTGATATTTTAGGATGCCCTATTGATCAGATTCCAGATGGCAGCTCAACATCCATTATTCAACAGATTAGATTAACTGCAGCAGGCACTGCTGGTGGTCCTGCTGTTATTGGGGCAAAACTTGGCATGGAAACATCTCTTGTAGGGGCTGTTGGCAAAGATGATATTGCAGATTTTTTATTAATGCTACTAAAAAAACATGGTGTTAATTCAAATTTTATTCAACAGAGGGATGAATTACCAACTGCAACAACAATGCTCACTGTAAATAGTAAAGGTGATCGTCCAAATTTTCATGCAATTGGATCAACAATACTCCTTGAACTTGATGAAAAAATGCATGAACATGTTGTAAACAGCAAATACATTCATTGGGGTGGAGTAGGTACGATGCTGAAACTCGACAATGGACCTGCTGTAGATATATTAAAAGAGGCTAAATCAAATGGTGCAGTTATAACTACCGATTTCATTGCACCTGGAGAACAGACCCTTGATTTATTAAAATTGATTCTGCCATATGTAGATTATTTTATGCCAAGCATGGATGAGGCTATGGAGGTTGCTGGAACAACTACTCCTGAAGATACAGCTAAATTTTACCTCAATCTTGGTGTAGATACATGTTTATTCAAATGGGGAGCAAATGGATCTCTTATTGCAACATCAGATATGCAAAAGCACATACCTGCTTTTAAGGTTGCGGTTGTAGATACAACAGGATGTGGAGACTCCTATTGCGCTGGATTTACAGCAGGATTATCCAAAGGCTTTGATTTAGAAAAAGCAGCTCTCTTTGCAACTGCAACATCTGCACTTGTTGCCACAGGTCTTGGTAGTGATGCAGGAGTTGTCAATTTTGAAGAAACCTTAAAGGCAATGGAGACCTTAGAAATACTTAAGATCGAATAAATAATTATTTCTTATCCTTTGCTTCAATATGTTTGTTTTGCTTATTTATCATTAAGGTTTTTGCAAGATTTTGAATATTGTCCGGAAGGGGAGATATCTCCTTTCCAGTTGTAAGTGCATAATAATAAACCTTAGCGCATTTTTCTAATAATTCAGCATTCTGTTTTGCATTTTTTAAATCAGATCCTAGTGAAAGTGCGCCATGATTCTGAAGAATATAACAATTAGCTCTGCTCATAACTTTTTCAGCAACATTGTTTGCCAATTCTTCACTTCCAGAAAGAGCATAGGCTATTATTTCTATAGTTGTTCCGATGTTTATTGCAACCTCGTCAAAGAGAGCAGGAATTGGATGATCAATTAACGAAAATATTGAGGCATATATTTGATGAGTATGAACAACAGCATCTACATCCTGACGATTCTTGTAAATTGCAATATGCATTCCTGCTTCTATTGATGATTTAAATCCATTGTCAATAATGGGATTTAAATCAAAATCTATTATGCAGATATCCTCAGTTTTAAGAGAATTATATTCTTTTTGTGAAGGGGTTATTGCAATGATATTCTTTTCTGGAATTCTGACAGATACATTGCCACCTGTTCCCTGAATATATCCATTTTCACTTAATTCAATTATTGAGGATAATATCGTTTCCTGATATATTTTGTATTCATTCATTTTATTCATCTACACTCTTTATAAATAGTTTTGCCACGAGCTATCTTTAATCAAAAATAATTTTATCTGAGATGATCATTGAAAAATCAGCAGTGACCTTGTCAAAATCTATTGATTCCTTATCAATGCCCTTTACAACAAAGAGATGATAGGATAACTGCAAGATTGCTCCCAGGAAAAAATTTGCAAGAAATTCAGGATCAATATCCTTTGTAACATTATTGTTTCTGATTCCCAACTCAAGATCCTTGATGACGATTTTTCTAATCTTGTCTTCAAGTTTTTTTATAGAACTTTCCAGTTCACCACCGAGACCGTGACCTGTTCTCAGGAATATAGAACTCATATATGGATCATCGGCAAGAAACATGATGCTTTGTTTGATTCTAAAGTGAAAAAGTTCTCGTGGGTTAATGGTTTTAAAGTCAAGTTTTTCATCATCAAGGGTAAAAAACTGCAGCCATTTTTCATAGAATTCATCGAGAAGGGTTATGTAGATATTTTCTTTGCTCTCATAGTATTGATAAAAGGTGCCTCTGGCTATTTGAGCCTCCTTAATAATATCAGAAATCTGAGTCTTATAATATCCATTGTTGGCAAATAATTTTTTTGCACATTTTAAGATATGTTCTTTTCTCTTTTCAGCTTCCATATATCGTTATCCTATAAAATACCATTCTATAGAGAAGAAATTTTCTCACTAGTAAAAAAAAGAAAAATTCAAAAAAAAATCTTTTCAATTGACAGTTTTTATACTTCATCATCATCTAAGAGTCATGAATCAGATTATATCAAAGCATATTCGGGTCAGAGGCATTGTTCAGGGAGTTGGTTTTCGGCCCTTCATTTATAAGATTGCCCAAAGATTTTCTATCAAGGGTTCAGTTCTAAATGATACAGAGGGTGTTTTCATAAAGGCTGAAGCAATAGGTGGGGATGTGAACCTTTTCATCGAAGCTATTACTACAGAGAAACCATCTCTGGCATACATTTCAGCAATTGAGGTTTCTCAAGGTGAAATAGAAAATCATCCTGACTTTATAATTGGGCCAAGTACTGTGACAGAGAGGCGAACAGCCTTTTATTCCCCAGATGTCTGCCTCTGCCAGGACTGCCAAGGAGAGATGAATGATTCTTCTGACCGCAGACATAACTATCCCTTTATAACCTGTATAAATTGTGGTCCCAGATTCAGCATTATTACTAATATTCCCTATGATCGGCCCAATACCACTATGAATAATTTTCCTCTCTGTGAAAACTGCAAGAGAGAATATGAAGATCCCCTTGATAGAAGACATCATACCCAACCAACAGCCTGTCCTGTCTGTGGCCCCCATATGTCACTCCATTCAATGAATGGAGACCTGGTGACAGAGGATATCACTGAGGTAACAGATCAAGCACTGAAGCGAATCTTTAAGGGAGAGGTCGCCGCAATAAAGGGAATCGGTGGCTTTCATCTGGTATGTGATGCAAAAAACAGATCTGCTGTATCTCTTTTACGAGAAAGAAAACATAGGCCCTTTAAACCCTTTGCTCTAATGTGTTCTTCTATAGAAAAGATAAGAGAACTCTGTGATGTTAATGAAAAAGAAGAAGAGCTGCTTCTCTCAAAGGAACGGCCCATTGTTTTGTTGAAAAGAAGTAATGACAGAGGCAGTATAGCCCAAGAGGTAGCTCCTTCAGTAACAAGCCTGGGAATTATGCTGCCCTATGCTCCCTTTCATTTCATGCTCTTTGAAAAAAATCCTGATGCAGTCTTTATTATGACCAGCGGCAATATATCAGATGAACCCATCGTCTATGAAGACAATGGGGTTTATAACCGCCTGGGTGCAATAGCAGATTTCATCGTTACCTACAATAGAGAAATATCCGGTCAGAGTGACGACTCTGTTCTATTCGTCGAAAATAATGAGAGTCTATTTATAAGAAGAAGCCGGGGATACGTTCCCATCCCCCTTAAAATAGAAACAATAGAAAAGAATATCTTTGCTCTTGGCGGTGATCTCAAAAACACCTTTGCCCTTGGTCGGGACAATCATGTAATAGTGAGTCAATACCTTGGCGACATGGGAGACTCCTATACCTTTGAGACCTATAAGAGAACTGCGGAGCATTTTAATAAAATTTTTAATATTGAGCCAGAGGTTATAGTCAGTGATATGCATCCTGGATATCACACAACCCAATACGCACAGAGTCTTGTCAATGATGATCTGCAATATATTGAGGTGCAGCACCACCATGCTCATATCGCATCTGTGCTCCATGATAATGAATATGATGAGAAGGTCATCGGCATTGCCTTTGACGGTACAGGCTATGGAGCAGATGGCACGCTCTGGGGCAGTGAGTTTCTCATAGCAGATAAGTCATCCTTTGAACGGCGAGGACATTTCTCGTATTTTCCACTTCCCGGAGGTGAACAGGCTCTCAAGGACGTATGGAAAATTGGATTATCTCTTTTATATAAAACCTATGGAGAAGATGTTCCTCAGTTTATGGATGAAAAGGCCACGCCCATGTTATTACAGATTATGGAAAAGGGACTCAACTCACCAATGACCTGCAGTATTGGCCGACTCTTTGATGGCATATCAGCTATACTCGGTCTATCATATTCAGTGAGCACTGAGGCTGAGGCAGCAATACTTCTTGAAGAGGCAGCACAGGGTGGATCATATCTGGAAATTGATAATCTCATCTATAAAGAAGAAGATAGATTTATTGTTTCAGTTGAGACCATTGTTTCTACTGTGATGAAATATATTAAAGAAGAAAAAGCTATTTGTGATATTGCCTATTCATTTCATCAATGGATTACTGAAGCAGCATTAGCTCTGACACTTGAGTTGAGAGATATCTACTCTTTAAATACAGTGGCTCTATCCGGTGGAGTTTTTCACAATAGATTGTTGTTAAATCTTATGAGTACTTCATTGAAGAAGAATAGTTTTACAGTTCTCCTGCCAAAGAATGTTCCCTTTAATGATGGCTCCATTTCTCTGGGGCAGGTCGTTGTTGCTGCTTCGAAGATGAGGTAATTCATTATAATTGTTAATCATATAAAAAAAATGTTTGAGTAAAGAGGGAACCACCAATAGCACGAATTTCACGAATGGATGGCATATGCTGTTGGTGTAGCATATTAATTAGTTTCTGGTGAATGATAGATGCTATGATAATCTTTGATCTATTCTCTGGGTAATAAAATCATAATATTTTAAATGACATGAAGGTTTGCAAATCAAAAGATATCTTAGATTTTTCAACACGGATTCCACGGATTTTTGAAGGATTTACACGGAATATTGTATGTATTTTTGGTGAAGTTGATGCAATATGTACTATTAACTTTTAAATGCAAATTATAAAGTTTTATTGATATAATGAAAATTATATTATGTTTTCCCAATAAAAATTAGCTCAACAATTTAATGAATATTGTTTCCGTGTAAATCTGTGCTTTTTCGTGAATTTCGCGCTTTGAATCTTTATTTCTCAATATCCTTTTTCTCAAATTCAGAGGTATATGACCTAATGATTTTATAGGTAGGATATAAGAGTCCCATGAATCCTAAGAGAAATAAGATCCTGATTATCCACTGTGACAATGGTGGTTCAACTGGTGAATAGCTGAACTCAGGATTTTTCATATGGTTGCCCATTTTGAAGTATTTTCTCTTCAGCTTTTGTCCAAAGGTATTCTGAATATCATAGCCAGGAAGTTTCACGTATTTATTTCCATAATATAACCTGATGGAATTATCAATTTTAGTTTTAGGAAGAGAGAAGATTAAAATTTCTTTTGGTCCAAAGATTGATGCCTTTTCAACAGTGAGACCTTTATTATCATTGTTGGATATCATAATCTTCAAGGGATATTGGGTTAAAGATGAAAAGTCAATATAGTGAAGGGTTTTCTTCTTTTGCCAGAGATTTCCTGACATGAAATATTGATACTTTCTATTTACTTTGATAAAGATCTTAAAGCTTCTTGAAAATCTTTTTTCTTTGAATAAGAGAGATATTCTGTTTAATTTTATTCTCGATTCATTATTTATGTATATTACAGTGGCTTTTTTATCTGAATTGTTCGTTATATTAAGATCTTTTATTTGAAGACTTTTTGAGTATTCTTTTTTGGCCTTTGGTAAATATGCTGCTTTGAGAAACAATAGAGGAAATTTTCTATTGGTGCTTATTCTCAAAAATCTGCTCTCCTTGAGATTTACATGAAATGATAATTGAGAATAACCGCTATATCGAAAGAGAGATCTGCTTCCTATACTAACCCAATTCTTTACAGTCTTTGATTTGCTCACCTGGGCATTCATCTCAAATCTTGATCGTATCCTTTTGGGCACGTAGATAGATATACTGGTATAGATTGAATTTTCTGGAATTTTTGGTAGTTTCAGAATATATGTTCTGCCCCATCGATTTACTTTTGTGTAAATTACTTTTATCTTATTAAACTTCAGGGAATCCTTCGTGAATTCAGTTCTCTTAAAATAAGGAAGTTGATTACCTTTATAGATAACTCTCAGGTCATTTCCATATGAATTTTTATATATATCATCATCGAGTTTTATAATTCCATAGATATCTGATTTCGAGATATTTATGACCTGAATATCTTTGTAATACTGAAAAGATTTTGTTCGAGTTGATTGAGAATATCCTATAGATGGAATGAGACTCATGCAAAATATAAAGAGTATTGTCTTGGAAAACATAGGTTTGATCACCTTTTCTTTGAATTTTTGATAGAAAACTGCCATTAGAATTAATGCTGTTCCCAGAGTAAAGCCTGCAATGATGCGAAATACGATTCCCAGGGTCCATACATCATAGAAGTAGAATTTTAAAATTACTACTCCAAGAAGAGCTAAACCCGTTAAACGAAAGATGAGCTTGTGTTTTATTATGCCTAAAACAATGGGTACTATAGCAAAAATAAGAATTATATTGCTATATAATAATCTTCGTATCTCTCCTTCTTTAATGAAGAAATCATGATTTTCATGGAGCACAGCTCCAATGAGTAAGATGTATCCAATGATTACATATGCCTTGAATCTCTTTGATTCTTTGTTGGCTCCATATGTTAAAACTAAAAAGAAAGAAGTCAATATGTAGAGAAAAAATCTGCTATTCCACAGAGGAGTTGCTAAAACATTTATAGAACCTA